>JAESGH010000012.1_pt1 | contig 848420 bp, 823 predicted proteins | sample 9269641 | NCBI WGS metagenome assembly JAESGH01 (sample SAMN14515345, study PRJNA621665) | algae metagenome | isolation source: Phormidium tanganyikae FI6-MK23 and co-occurring heterotrophs from granitic... | place: USA: Fort Irwin, California | collected 1998-05-24 | reverse complement strand
GTCTGTCCGGCGGGATCCACGATCAGGCACTGGACGACGCGGTCGTTGTTCTGCTCCCACGAATCCTTCGTCGGGGTCAGAGTCGTGACGTCGAGCGCAGAATCCGCGTACGCGACGCCGACGAAGGTCGTGTAGGCGTCGCCGATGCATTCCTGCGAAGCGGTATCGATGGCCTCTTCCGAGAAGTCGCCGTCGTCCATCTTGATCTCGTAGAAGACCTCGAGATCGTGAGGCTCATCGCACGGCAGGACGTTCGCGTCGGTGAGCGTGCCCGAGCCGGTGTCGGCCATGCAGTCGCCGAGCTTCACGGAGAAGACGTCGATGTTCGCGCTCTCGGTGACCTGACCGGTCTCCTCGTCACGGTCGGCGTCGCCGGAACCGCTGCCGAGAATGTCGTTGATGGCGCTGCAGCCGCTCAGGGCGAGGGAAAGCGCCACCGCGGTCCCTGCGAGCATCAGAGCGCGTCGATTGCGCAGTTTCATCATGATCTTGTCCCCTCCAGAACGTCCCGTGAGTGCGCAGTGCCGATATTCCGCACGCGTCGATCCACGCTATCCGCCCTGGAGTCTGTGATGCAACTCCAAGGATCCTGTGACTGCGCTGGGAGCGGGATCAGCCTTCGAGGTCGTCGACGCCGGGCATCCAGCTCACCCCGGCGCGCCCCCAGCCGCGCTTGCGAGCGATCTTCTGAACCGTCTTCCAGTCGCCGTCGGAGAGCCGATCCACGTAGAGGACGCCATCGAGGTGATCGAACTCGTGCTGCATGATGCGCGCGCGCCAGCCGTCGACGTCGATCGTCACCGGACGCCCCTCCAGATCGGTCGCCGTGAGGCGCACACGCTCCGAGCGACGCAGCGGGAAGCGTTCGCCGGGGAAGGAGAGGCACCCTTCCGACTCCAGCTCGGGGTCGGGATCGCCCGGCTCGATCGGCGCGATCCAGAGCTCGGGATTGATGAGCACTCCCCGCCACGGCTGGTCGTCGTCATCCACATACGCGTAGGTGTAGATGCGGAGCGGGACACCCACCTGTGGGGCGGCGAGCCCGACGCCGGGAGCCGCATCCATCGTCTCGAACATGTCGGCGACCAGCGAGCGGATGTCGTCCGTGATCTCTTCGACAGGAGAGGCGGGGGAGTGGAGAACGGGGTCGCCCATGATGCGAATCGGAAGTACAGCCACGTCACAACCCTACTGTGAAGGGTGCGGCAGGTAGGGTCTTAGTGTGAGCGTTGGGGTATGGGCAAACACCGCAGAAGAGGTCGGCGACCAGCTCGTCGGCGCCTTCCAGAACCCCGGACTCCTGCTCGGCATCCCGCTCGCGCTGGCAGGCGCGGTGTTCATGTCGCTCGGTGCGCAGTACCAGCATCGCGGCGTCGAGAAGGTCGAGCGCCTCAGCGGGGCTGACGGTGCGTCCGGGCTCTCTCTCGGCCAGATCAAGGCGCTGCTGACCCGGCCCTCATGGATCGCCGGCACCCTCATGCTCGGGCTGGCGATCGTGTGCCAGCTCGCCGCCCTCGTGAAGGCGCCGCTCATCGTGGTGCAGCCGCTCGGCGCGATCGCCCTCGTCATCACGACGCTCTTGAACGCGCGCATCTCTGGTCACTCTCCGACCCGGAAGTCGATCACCGCGATCATCTTCTGCGTCGGCGGCATCTTCCTCTTCGTGTTCTTCGCCGCGATATACGCGACGGAGAAGCAGGTCACCGAACGCGAGCTCTTCGTGATCCTCGCGCTGCTGCTCGTGGTGATCATCGTGCTCGGCGCCTGCTGGCTGATCCTCCGTCGCCGCATGCGGGCGCTGTTCTACGTCATCGGCGCCGGCATCCTCTACGGATTCGTCGCCACGCTGGCGAAGGTCGTCATCAAGCGCATCGAAGCGGGGCAGTTCGAGTGGATCACCGCAGTCTGCGTGCTCGCGCTGCTCGCGGCCGCGTCGGTCGGCGCCTACTTCGTGCAGACCGCCTACAGCTCGGGTCCCCCCGACCTCGTCATCGCCGGCCTGACGGTCGTCGATCCCCTGATCGCCGTGCTCATCGGAATGATCGTGCTCGGCGAGGCGGCGGCGGCCCCGTGGTGGGTCCTCATCATCTTCGGCTTCGCGGGCGCGATCGCGGTCTGGGGTGTCGTCAACCTCGCCCGGTACCACCCGCAGGTGCTCAGCGAGAGCCAGGAGCTTCCGATCGTGCGCGGCAGCGATTCGCCGTCGTCGAGCGACGAGCCTCAGTAAGCCTGGTCGATCAGGTCGGGGGAGACCTCCGACGCTGCAGCCTCGTCGACGAAGAACACCGTGCGCTTGCGCCCCTTGGCACCAGCCGCCGGCACGCTCGTGTAGCTCGCGCCGGCGAGAGCCAGGCCGAGCGCCGAAGCCTTGTCGGCTCCGGTCAGCACGAGCCAGACCCGCTTCGACGAATTGAGTACCGGACGTGTCAGCGTCACCCGCTCAGGCGGAGGCTTGGGCGAGTTGCGCACGGGCAGAGCGGCGGCATCCGTCACCGTGACCTCCTCCCGATCCGGGAAGAGCGAAGCGATGTGCCCGTCGGGGCCGACTCCGAGGAAGCAGACGGCGAACGACGGCCAGGGGTGCTCCTCCGTGCCGAAGCGGGCGAGTTCAGCGGCGTATGCGGCCGCGGCCTCGTCGAGGCTGACTCCGCTGTCGGACCCGGCGACCTCGTGCACGTTCTCCGGGGGGACGGGGATGTGGTCGAGCAGCGCCTGGCGCGACTGCACCGCGTTGCGGTCGGCATCGGCACGCGGCACGAAACGCTCGTCGCCCCACCAGAAGTGCACGAGTGACCAGTCGATGCTGTTCACTCGCGGATCAGCTGCGGCCTGACTGAGGACAGCTCCGCCCATCGAACCGCCGGTGAGGGCGATATGCGCGATCCGGCCGTTCTTCGTGCGCGCACGTACGCGCGTGAGGAAACGGTCGGCGACCCGGGCGGCGAGAGCGGCAGGCGTGGCTTCCACCACGACCCGCTTCTCTGCGGACGATACCTGCATCGACTTCACTCTCCAGTCTCGGGCGGACCCAGCTTCTCCCAGCCCTCGGTGATCACTCGACCGTACAGGACATCCGGGTCGAGGCGTCGCAGCTCCTCAGCGAGGCACTCGCGCAGCGTGCGGCGGGGCAGATGGAGATCATGGTTCGGCTGATCGGGCTGCGTCAGCACGGCGACGCCCGGCGTGGGGCGCTCGAGCACGATGTCGCCGGACTCGCGAGTGAGGCGCACCGACTTGATGCCCTCCTGCCAGTGCTCGGGATCCTCATACGACCAGCGCACCGGAACCTCGAGCGCCATCTGCAGCCAGGCGGCGAGCAGCGCGGTCGACGGGGAGGCGGCCGCTCCGCGGACCTCGACGGCGGTGATCGACTCGTACGGCGGCTGATCGAGCACGGCGGCGAGCTGCTCGCGCCAGTGCGTCAGGCGCGTCCAGGCGAGGTCGGTGTCGCCGGGCGCGTGCGTGCGGCCGAGCAGCGCGAGCCTGTCGCGCACGTCGTGCGCCGTCGCGGCATCGGTGATCCGACGCTGTGCGATCTTTCCGAGCGGCGACGTCGCGGGCGATTCCGGAGCCTCTTCGGGCCACCAGGCGACGACGGGCGCGTCGGGCAGCAGAAGGCCGGTGAGCAGGCTCTCCTCGTTGCTCGCGGCGTCTCCGAACGCGCGGAGCACGACCACCTCACTGGCGCCCGCGTCACCGCCGACGCGGATCTGCGCGTCGAGACGCGATTCTCCTTCGCCGGTGGTCAGCACGATCACACGCATCGGGTGTTCGCGCGACGCGTCGTTCGCGGCGTCGATGGCGGCTTCGGCGACCCCGTTCCGGGCCGCGATGACGAGCGTCAGCACGCGGCCGAGGGCGACGGCCCCGCCGTCTTCACGCACCTTGACGAGCTGCTTCGCGACCTGGCTGACGGTCGTGTCGGGAAGGTCGATGATCACGGTCGTCTCCAGACTCGTCCGTCGCGGGCCAGCAGGTCGTCGGCGGCTGCCGGTCCCCACGAGCCGGGCGCGTACTGCTCGACCGGGCCGCCGACGGCCGCCCAGTACTTCTCCACCGGGTCGAGGATCTTCCAGGAGAGCTCGACCTCCTCGTGCCGCGGGAACAGCGGCGGATCGCCCAGCAGGACGTCGAGGATCAGCCGCTCGTACGCCTCGGGGCTGGCCTCGGTGAACGCGTGGCCGTAGCCGAAGTCCATCGTGACGTCGCGCACGTTCGAGCCGCTGCCCGGCACCTTCGAGCCGAAGCGGATCGTGACGCCCTCGTCGGGCTGGACGCGGATGACGAGCGCGTTCTGTCCGAGCTCGGAGGCGTTGCCGCGCCCGAAGAGGTGCTGCGGCGCCCGGTTGAAGACGACGGCGATCTCGGTGACCCGGCGGCCGAGGCGCTTGCCCGTACGGAGGTAGAACGGCACGCCCGACCAGCGACGCGTGTCGATCTCGAGCTTGATGGCCGCATACGTCTCGGTCGTCGACTCGGGGTTCATCCCGTCCTCGTCGAGGAAGCCGGTGACCTTCTCGCCGCCCTGCCAGCCACCCGCGTACTGCCCGCGGGCGGTCGCCTGGGAGAGATCCTCCGGCACGTGGACCGCGGCGAGGACCTTCTCCTTCTCGGCGCGCAGGTGCTCGGCGGAGAGGCTGATGGGCTCCTCCATCGCGGTGAGCGCCAGCAGCTGGAGCAGGTGGTTCTGGATGACGTCGCGCGCGGCGCCGATGCCGTCGTAGTAGCCGGCACGGCCGCCGACGCCGATGTCCTCGGCCATCGTGATCTGCACGTGGTCGACGTAGTTGCGGTTCCAGATCGGCTCGTACAGCTCGTTGGCGAAGCGGAGCGCCAGGATGTTCTGCACCGTCTCCTTGCCGAGGTAGTGGTCGATGCGGAAGATCGAGTCGGCGGGGAAGGCCACCTCGAGCGCGGCGTTGAGGGCGCGGGCGGACTCGAGGTCGTGTCCGAACGGCTTCTCGATGACCACGCGACGCCAGTGCTCGTCGTCGTCGGCATCCTCTCCGACAAGTCCCGAGTCCTTCAGCTGCTTCGCGACGAGCGGGAAGTCCCTCGGCGGAATGGACAGGTAGTAGGCGTGATTGCCCATCGTGCCGCGTTCCACGTCGAGCTTCTCGACCGTCTCGCGGAGCTTGCGGAACGAGTCGGGGTTGTCGAACTCTCCCGAGACGAAGCGGATGCCCTGCAGCAGCTGCGTCCAGGTCTCCTCCCGGAACGGCGTGCGCGCGTGCTCCTTGACGGCCTCGTAGACGACCTGGGCGAAGTCCTGGTCCTCCCAATCGCGGCGGGCGAACCCGACCAGCGCGAACCCGGGCGGCAGCAGACCTCGGTTCGCGAGGTCGTAGACGGCGGGCATCAGCTTCTTGCGTGACAGATCACCGGTGACCCCGAAGATCACGAGGGCGCTGGGCCCCGCGATCCGGTTGAGGCGACGATCATCGGGGTCACGCAGCGGGTTGTGCCCGCGCGAGATGGGAACAGACATCGGTGGGGGATTCTCCTGCTGTCTACTTCTGTGCGGCTTCGAAGAGGGCGAGCACGTCGTCGGACGACTCGGTGATGGTCAGCGAGACCACCGGGCGGCCGTGCTCCGCGAGGACGTTGGCGTCGCCCGCGGCCTGCGCCTGGATGAGCTGACCGAACGTGAACGGACGATCCGGGATCTCGAGATCGACGTCGGTGCGCTCCAGGATCTGCAGGAAGACGCCCTGAGCCGGTCCGCCCTTGTGGTACTGGCCGGTCGAGTGCAGGAAGCGCGGTCCCCACCCGAACGTCGTCGGACGACCGGAGTCGGCGGCGACGAGTTCGCGCAGGCCCTGAAGCTGAGGAACCTCGAGCCGGTTGACGTAGGCCTGGATCGACACGTAGCCGTCGGCGGGGAGCTGCGCCCAGAGCGCGTCGAGCACGCCTTCGACGGTGCCGGATGCGGCGAGGGCGGGGTCGGACACGCGCACCTCGACGCCGTTCTCGGTGAACGCCGGCGCCGTGGGCTCCGGACGCGCATCGAGAAGACCGCGGGCGGCGATCTTCGCGGACTCCACGTCGGGCTGATCGAACGGGTTGATGTGGAGCAGGTGACCGGCGATCGCCGTGGCGTACTCCCAGACGATGAGCTGCGCGCCGAGCGTGCCGCTGACGAGGATCTCGCCGGGGTGGCGCTCGTGGAGGTGGAACTCGTTCGCGTCGTCGACCAGGCGGACGATCTGCAGGTCGGCGGGCTTCTCGTCGAGCTCGGGGGAGACGGGCAGCAGGACGACGGGCAGGATGCCGGTTCCGTCCTTGCCGGTCGACTCCGCGATGAGCTGCTCGATCCAATCCGGCAGGCCGTTGATGTGCGTGCCGTCGGTGATGAGGCCGAGCTTGTCGCGGCGCGGGTTCGTCGCGGCGATCGCGGCACCGAGGCGGAGGGCGGGGTTCTCGGCCGAGTCGACGGCGACCTCGAGCAGCGAGGCTTCGGCCTCGTCGAGGAGCTCGTCGATGTCGACGCCGGCGAGGCCCGACGGCACGAGGCCGAAGGCAGTGAGTGCGGAGTAGCGTCCGCCGACGTTCGGGTCGGCGTTGAAGACGCGGTATCCCGCCTCGCGTGCGGAGGTGTCGAGCGGGGAACCCGGATCGGTCACCACGACGATGCGCTCGGTCGGGTCGATGCCGAGATCACGGAACGCGGCCTCGAACGTGCGGCGCTGCGAATCGGTCTCGACCGTCGAGCCGGACTTCGACGACACCACGAGCGCGGTTTCGGCGAGGCCCTCATCGAGCGCGGCCAGCACCTGGCCGGGCGCCGTCGAATCGAGGATGGTCAGCGGAACCCCGGCGGTCTGCGCGATGACCTCGGGGGCCAGCGACGAACCGCCCATACCGGCGAGCACGACGCGCGTGACACCCTTGGCCTGCAGGTCGGAGCGCAGCGCCGTGATCTCTGCGACCAGGGGCCGCGAGATCGAGACGGCCTCGACCCAGCCGAGACGGACGGCCGCCTCAGCCTCGGCTTCGGGGCCCCAGAGGGTCGCGTCGCCGTTGGTGATGCGCGAGGCCACGAGGTCGTGGACCAGTCCGGGAACCGTCTCGTCGATGGCTGCACGAGCGGCGCCGGAGGTGTGGATCGAGAACGTCATCGCTGGGCCTCCAGGCCTTCGGCGACCTGGGTGAGCAGGTCGTGCCAGGAGTCGATGAACTTCGCGACGCCCTCGTCTTCGAGCACCTGGGTGACGTCGTCGAAGTCGATGCCGACCTCGGCGAGTCCGGCGAAGACGGCGCGCGCATCCTCGTAGCCACCCGTGATGGTGTCACCGGTGACGACGCCGTGGTCGAACGTCGCCTCGAGCGTCTTCTCGGGCATCGTGTTCACGACGCCCTGGGCGACGAGCTCGGTGACGTATAGCGTGTCGGGGAGCGCAGGATCCTTGACACCGGTCGACGCCCACAGCGGACGCTGCAGGTTCGCCCCGGCATCCAGCAGTGCCTTGGCCCGGTCGCCCGCGAAGGTCTGCTCGAAGAGCTCGTAGGCGAGACGTGCGTTCGCGAGGCCCGCCTTGCTCTTGAGCGCCTCAGCCGCGTCCGTGCCGATCGCCGAGAGACGCTTGTCGGTCTCGGTGTCGACGCGCGAGACGAAGAACGATGCGACGGACTGGATCGTGGAGAGATCGATGCCCGCGGCCTTGGCCGTCTCGAGGCCGGTGAGGTACGCGTCGATGACGGCGGCGTAGCGCTCGAGGCTGAAGATCAGGGTGACGTTGACGCTGATGCCCGCGCCGATCGCCTCGGCGATGGCGGGCAGGCCGGCCTTCGTCGCGGGGATCTTGACCAGCAGGTTCGGCCGGTCGATCTTCGCCCACAGCTCCTTGGCCTGCGCGACCGTGCCGGCGGTGTCGTGAGCGAGGTCGGGGGAGACCTCGATCGACACGCGGCCGTCGACGTGACCCGACTTCTCCCACACGGGGCGGAACACGTCGAGCGCCGCGGCGACATCCTGCGTGGTGGCGGCGAACACGGCCTCCTCGGCGCTGGCGCCCGACGCGGCGAGCTCGGTGACCTGCGCGTCGTAGGAGGTGTTGCTCTTGTCGGTGATCGCGTTCGCGAAGATCGTCGGGTTCGTGGTGACGCCCACGACGTTGCGCGACTCGATCAGCTCGGCGAGGTTGCCCGAGGAGATGCGGGTGCGGGACAGGTCGTCGAGCCAGATGCTGACACCTGCGGCGGCGAGCTGTGCGGTGGGGGTGCTCATGCGTTCTCCTTGGTGCTGTTTGCGGCGATGGTCTCGCGTGCGGCCGCGATGACGGCCTCGGTGGTGATGCCGAACTTCTCGAACAGGGTCTTGTAGTCGGCGGAGGCGCCGAAATGGTCGATGCCGACCGAGCGGCCGCGGTCGCCCACGATGCCGCGCCAGCTGAGCACGGAGCCCGCCTCGACGGAGACGCGAGCCGTGACGGATGCCGGCAGCACGCTCTCGCGGTACGCCTCGTCCTGCTCGTCGAACCACTCCAGCGACGGAGCGGAGACGACGCGCGCGTTCACACCGTCGGCGGCGAGCGCCTCGCGGGCGTTCACGGCCAGCTGCACCTCGGAACCGGTCGCGATGATGATCACGTCGGGGGTGCCGTTCGGCGCCTCGGCGAGCACGTACGCGCCCTTGACTGCACCGGAGGCGGCGGCGAACGCGTCACCGGATGCCGCGCCCTCGCCGCGCTCGAACACCGGGATGTTCTGGCGGGTCAGGGCGATGCCGGTCGGGCCGGCCTGGCGACGGAGGATCTCGAGCCACGCGACCGACGTCTCGTTGGCATCCGCCGGACGCACGACCGAGAAGTTCGGGATCGCGCGCAGCGTGGCGAGCTGCTCGATCGGCTGGTGGGTCGGGCCGTCCTCGCCGAGCGCTACGGAGTCGTGCGTCCAGACGAAGATGCTCGGGATGTTCATCAGCGCGGCGAGACGCACGGACGGACGCATGTAGTCGCTGAAGATGAGGAAGGTGCCGCCGAACGGGCGGGTCGGGCCGTGCAGCACGATGCCGTTGACGATCGCGCCCATCGCGTGCTCGCGGATGCCGAAGTGGAGCACCCGGCCGTACGGGTTGCCCGACCACTCGTGCGTCGACCATTCGGCGGGGATGAAGGAAGGCGCGTCCTTGATCGTGGTGAGGTTCGACTCGGCGAGGTCGGCGGAGCCGCCCCACAGCTCGGGGAGCTCGGCGGCGAGGGCGTTGATGACCTGACCCGACGCGGCCCGGGTCGAGACCTCCTTGCCGCTCTCGAACACCGGCAGGGCGTCGTCGATGCCGGCCGGCAGCTCGCCCGCCTCGAGGCGGTCGAGCAGGGTCTTGCGCTCGGGGTTCGCGGCGGCCCAGGCGTCGAACGACTCCTGCCAGGCTGCTCGCTCCTCGGCGGCGCGCGCCGCGAGGCCGCGGGTGTGCGCGATGACGTCGTCGGCGACGGCGAAGGTCTGCTCGGGGTCGAAGCCCAGCACCTTCTTCGTCGCGGCGAGCTCGTCGGCTCCGAGAGCCGAGCCGTGGATCTTGCCGGAGTTCTGCTTGCCGGGCGACGGCCAGCCGATGATCGTCTTCAGGATGATGAGCGACGGCTTCGCGGTCTCGCCCTTCGCGGCCTCGATCGCGGTGTACAGCTCGGCGACGTCTTCGACGTACTGTCCGGTCTTCTTCCAGTCGACGACCTGCACGTGCCAGCCGTAGGCCTCGTAGCGCTTCGCGACATCTTCGGTGAAGGCGACGTTGGTGTCGTCCTCGATGGAGATCTGGTTCGAGTCGTAGATCGCGATGAGGTTGCCGAGCTGCTGGTGACCGGCGAGCGAGGACGCCTCGCTGGTCACGCCCTCCTGCAGGTCGCCGTCACCGGCGATCACGTAGACGAAGTGGTCGAACGGGCTGGTGCCGGCAGCGGCATCCGGGTCGAACAGGCCGCGCTCGTAGCGGGAGGCGTAGGCGAAGCCCACCGCGGAGGACAGGCCCTGGCCGAGCGGGCCGGTCGTGATCTCGACGCCCTTCGTGTGGCCGTACTCCGGGTGTCCGGGGGTGAGCGAGCCCCACGTGCGCAGGGCCTTCAGGTCGTCGAGCTCGAGACCGAAGCCGCCGAGGTACAGCTCGACGTACTGCGTGAGGGAGGAGTGACCGGCAGAGAGGATGAACCGGTCGCGGCCGAGCCAGTCGACGTCGGTCGGGTCGTGACGGAGCACGCGCTGGTAGAGGAGATACGCGGCAGGAGCCAGACTCATCGCGGTGCCGGGGTGGCCGTTGCCGACCTTCTCCACAGCATCCGCCGCCAGGATCCGTGCGGTGTCCACCGCGCGCCGATCGATCTCATCCCACTGCAATTCCGACACGGTGAAGCCCTTCTTCAACAGTTCGAGAGCACCCGGAGAGCAAGATCGCGGTCCGCATCGCTACGGAGGAGGTGTGATGTGCGCCGGGCGCGCGAGTCTTCTCAGCATACCGCCGTGGGTTCCGCGGTTACCCCCTTTTACGGTGCTCCGCGTCGGCGGCGGAGGTGCTGCGACCCCGGCCGCGGCCGTGGCCCCGCAAGGCTGTGCCATACACTGGAAGAGCTGTCGTGACGCGTGCGGAGGAGGCGATCGAGATCTCGACGATGTCTGATCAGACCGTTGTGGGGAAGTCCCTCGGTCGTACCCTGAAGGCGTACGTCGCCCTCACCAAGCCCCGCGTCCTCGAACTGCTCCTGGTGTCGACCGTCCCGGTGATGTTCCTGGCCCAGGGCGGGCTCCCGAACCTGTGGCTCGTGCTCGCGACGGTCATCGGCGGGTCGCTGAGCGCCGGCTCGGCCGCCGCATTCAACATGTATCTCGATCGCGACATCGACGCGCACATGCACCGCACCGAGAAGCGGCCGCTCGTCACGGGCGAGGTCAGCCCGCGGGGCGCGCTGATCTTCTCGTGGACGCTCGCGATCACGTCGACGGTCTGGCTGTGGTTCACCACGAACTGGCTGGCCGCCACGCTCTCGGCGGTCGCCATCTTCTTCTACGTCGTGATCTACACGATGATCCTCAAGCGCCGCACCGAGCAGAACATCATCTGGGGCGGCATCGCCGGCTGCTTCCCGGTGCTCATCGGCTGGTCGGCCGTCACCGGTTCGCTCGACTGGCCGGCGTTCATCCTCTTCCTGCTCGTCTTCCTCTGGACGCCGCCGCACTACTGGCCGCTGTCGATGAAGTACAAGGGCGACTACGAAGACGTCGACGTGCCGATGCTCGGTGTCACGCGCAACGCCTCGCAGGTCGGTCTCCAGGTCATCCTGTACGCGTGGGCGACGGTGGCCTGCTCGCTGCTGCTCGTGCCGATCGCGAACATGGGTGTCGTCTACACCGTCTCGGCTCTCGTCTTCGGCGGATGGTTCATCTACGAGTCGCACCGCCTCTACAACCGCGCCGTGCACGGCACCGAGGCGCGGCCGATGCGCGTGTTCCACGCGTCGATCACGTATCTCACGCTGATCTTCGTCGCCGTCGCACTCGATCCGCTGCTGCCGTTCTGACCGCTCGCGTTCTGGACGACGGCGGTTCGGCCTGACCCGTCGTGTCGCGGAGACGACGAAGCGGCGCCGATCGCTCGACGCCGCTCCGGAGTGCATGATCAGCGCGTGACGGACGGTGCCGTCTCGTCGGCATCCTTCTCGACAGCGGCATCCTTCTCGACAGGGGCGTCAGCAGCGAGATCGACGGGCTCCGCGTCGACGACGACGGGCTCGGCCTCGGTCGCCGGCGCGGTCTCCGCTGCGACGACGGGCGACTCGGCCGGTTCGGCCGTCCAGTCGATCGCCTCGACGACTGCCGGCGCAGGGGCGGGAACGAGCGACCGCGCGGCGACGAGTCCGAGAGTCAGCAGGATGCCGATGATTCCGGCGGCGAGCACGCCGGCGCCCACGACCACGAGCGACTGGCCGACGTAGACCTCGACGCCGGTGGCCGTGCCATCGAGCAGCGTGGTCGTCATCGTGCCGATCTGGCCGGAGATGAGCCAGGCGCCGACTGCCGTCGTGGCGAGGGACACGACCAGGAGGAGCCAGAATCCGATGCTTCGTGTGAGTGACTTGTTCATGCGGGCCACGATCCCCGACGCGCTGATGAGACGCCGATGTGCACCCTATGGATAGCCTGTGCGGATCACTCCGCGGAGCTGACCGGACGCTTCAGGTGCAGCACGACGACCGTGTAGGTCGCGGCCGACAGCGACGCCAGGACCATGTGGATGCCGACGAGCAGGGGAGGCAGACCCTCGCGCGCCTGCAGGACGCCGACGCCGACCTGCACCGCGATCGCGATGACGAGCACCAGCAGCCAGCGTCGCGGCTCCAGACCGAGGCGCCATGCCGCGATCGTCAGCACGAGGACGAGCCCGGCGAGGATGTAGCCGGGCCAGGAGTGGACGTGGGCCAGGATCGTCGCGTCGAAGCCGTGCCGGAAGACCTCCGCGTCGCCGGAATGCGGTCCCGACCCGGTGGTCAGCACGCCGAAGACGATCGTGACGGCCAGGGCGAGTCCCGTGATGTGGCTGAGCGCGGCGAACCATGCCGGCACGGCGCGCTCGCGCGGACCCGGCGCCGCGTACAGACGCACCAGGAACGCCGCGGTCACACAGACGAGCAGCAGTGACGACGTGTAGTGGAAGCCGACGATGAACGGGTTGAGCCCGGTGAGCACGGTGATCCCGCCGACGAACGCCTGGGCGACCACGCCCACCAGCGTGATCCAGGAGAGCAGGATGAGGTCTCGGCGCTCGACAGCCGTCCGCACCGCGTGGACGGCGGCCGCGATCACGACCAGCAGCAGCACCGCGGCCGCGACCGGGAAGGCCAGCTTCTCCGCGATCGGGCGGGCGATCGCGTACGCCACGGCTGCGGCCGCGATCCCTCCACCGGCGAACCAGAGCGACGAGACCAGCGCACGACGGCCGCCGATCCGCTGCAGCACGAGCAGCACGACCGCGATCGCGATGATCCCGACCACGCCCGTCATCAGCCGGTTGCCGAACTCGATGACGCCGTGGATCCCCTGCTCGGGCGTCGGCACGAGCGATTCGGGCGTGCACAGCGGCCATTCCGAGCATCCGAGGCCCGATCCGGTGAGGCGCACGGCGCCGCCCGTCCCGATGATGATCGTCTCGGTGAGGAACGACAGCCACGCGAGGATCGGGAGTGCGCGCCCCCACGCGGCGCGTCGGGGCGCCGTCGTCCCCGGCCCACCGCCGGTGTTCGCGGTGGCGGCGGGGATCTTCGTGTCGGGCATGGGTCCTCCGGACCGGGGCTGACTCGCCGGGCACGGCCCGGTTGTCAGGCGAAACCTGTAGAATCGGATTGTTGCGATGAGCGCTGACAGCGCTGAAGCATCGACAACAGTTTAGGCGCGAAGAATGCGCCGGTGATGAGGGCCCACCAACGGCACACACTCCCGCAGACTCGACGGGGATCACGTGTGCCGGGGCGGATGACACCGTTTGGGACCTGTGAGGAGAGTGTGATGTCGGATGTGCTGATCGACCGCCCGGAGCTCGATGGGCTGGGGGTGTACGAATTCGGCTGGCACGATGAGGATGCCGCCGGAGCCATCGCGAAACGCGGGCTCTCCGAAGATGTCGTCCGCGGCATCTCGGCCCTCAAGAACGAGCCGGAATGGATGCTGAAGACCCGTCTGAAGGGTCTCGGCCTGTTCGGCAAGAAGCCGATGCCGACCTGGGGCGCCGACCTCAGCGAGATCGACTTCGACAACATCAAGTACTTCGTGCGCTCGACGGAGAAGCAGGCGCAGTCCTGGGAGGACCTGCCTGTCGAGATCCGCGAGACGTACGAGCGTCTCGGCATCCCCGAGGCCGAACGCCAGCGTCTCGTCGCCGGCGTCGCCGCGCAGTACGAGTCCGAGGTCGTCTACCACCAGATCCGCGAGGACCTGGAGCAGCAGGGTGTCATCTTCATGGACACCGACACGGCCCTGCGCGAGCACCCCGAGTTCTTCGAGGAGTACTTCGGCACGGTCATCCCGGCCGGTGACAACAAGTTCGCCGCGCTGAACACCGCCGTGTGGTCGGGCGGCTCGTTCGTCTACGTCCCCAAGGGCGTTCACGTCGAGATCCCGCTGCAGGCCTACTTCCGCATCAACACCGAGAACATGGGCCAGTTCGAGCGGACCCTGATCATCGCCGACGAAGACAGCTACATCCACTACATCGAGGGCTGCACCGCCCCGATCTACAAGTCGGACTCGCTGCACTCGGCCGTGGTCGAGATCATCGTGAAGAAGAACGCCCGCGTGCGCTACACGACGATCCAGAACTGGTCGAACAACGTCTACAACCTCGTCACCAAGCGTGCGGTCGCCCACGAGGGCGCGACCATGGAATGGGTCGACGGCAACATCGGCTCCAAGGTGACGATGAAGTACCCGTCGATCTACCTCATGGGCGAGCACGCCAAGGGCGAGACGCTCTCGGTCGCGTTCGCGGGCCCCGGCCAGCACCAGGACGCCGGCGCGAAGATGATCCACATGGCGCCGTACACGCAGTCGTCGATCGTGTCGAAGTCGATCGCACGAGGCGGCGGTCGCGCCGGTTACCGCGGCGAGGTGCGGGTGGATGCCAACGCGCACCACTCCGCCAACACCGTGCGCTGCGACGCGCTGCTCGTCGACACGAAGTCGCGCTCCGACACCTACCCGGCGATCGACATCCGCGTCGACGACGTGCAGCTCGGCCATGAGGCCACCGTGTCGAAGGTCAGCGAGGAGCAGCTCTTCTACCTGCAGTCCCGCGGCATGCCCGAGGACGAGGCGATGGCGATGATCGTGCGCGGCTTCATCGAGCCGATCGCGCGCGAGCTGCCGATGGAGTACGCGATGGAATTGAACAAGCTCATCGAGATGGGCATGGAAGGCAGCGTCGGCTAGATGACGGCTCAGGCTACGGCGTCCGCAGGGACGCAGGATTCGAACGCGCACATCGACCCGGCGGCACAGGTCGCCTCGGCGGGCTTCGTCCCGGTGCAGACCCGCTCCGAGCGGCCGCACTCCTTCGAACCCGGTGACTTCGGCGCGCCCACGGGCCGCGAGGTCAACTGGAAGCACACGCCGGTCGCGAAGCTGACGTCGCTGTTCTCGGTGGCGTCACCGAACGACGGCGTCCGCTACGAGTTCGGCGCGGGGGAGCAGTACGTCTCCACGCCGCTCGCGGCCGGCGACGCTCCGCGCGGCGAGGTCTTCCTCGCCGAGGACGTGACCGCGGCCGTCGCCTGGCAGGGCTCGGCAGAGGCGCTGCATGTGCGCATCCCCCGCGAGGAAGAGGTCGCGGAGCCCGTCTTCGTGTCGGTCACGGGCCTCGGGGCCGACCGCCGCGCCGACGCGCACATCGTGATCGAGGCTCTCGAGCACAGCTCGGCGACCGTCGTGCTCCAGCACACGGGTTCGGCGCAGTACGCGCAGAACGTCGAGATCATCGTGCGTGATGGCGCGAAGCTCACCGTGATCAGCCTCCAGCAGTGGCAGGATGACGCCGTGCACGCGGCCGCGCATCAGGCCCGTGTCGGAGCAGATGCGACGCTCAAGCACTTCATCGTCAGCTTCGGCGGCGGCGTGGTGCGGGTCAACCCCAACGTCGAGCTCGCCGGCGCCGGCTCCGAGGGCTACCTGTACGGCCTGTCCTACGCGGACGCCGGGCAGCACCTCGAGAGCCAGGTGTACCTCCACCACAAGGGCCCGCACACCAAGGGCGACGTGCTCTACAAGGGCGCGCTGCAGGGCCAGGGCGCGCACAGCGTCTGGATCGGCGATGTGCTGATCGGCGCGAACGCCAACGGCACCGACTCCTACGAGGCCAACCGCAACCTGGTGCTCACCGAAGGCGCCCGCGCCGACTCGATCCCGAACCTCGAGATCGAGACGGGCGACATCCTCGGCGCCGGGCACGCGAGCGCGACCGGTCGTTTCGACGATGAGCAGCTCTTCTACCTCCAGGCTCGCGGCATCAGTGAAGAAGAGGCACGGCGTCTGGTCGTGCTGGGCTTCCTCACCGACATCGTGCAGCGTCTCGGCATCCCGGCCCTGGAGACGGAGCTACTCGACGCCATCGAGACCGAACTCTCGGCGGTGAACGCATGACCGCCGAGCGCGTCTGCGGCGTCGCCGACCTCGAGCAGGACACCCCCCTGCGTGTCGAGCCGGCCGGCGTGCCCATCACCGTGATCAAGGACGGCGAGGGCGTCATCCACGCCATCGGCGACGTCTGCACCCACGGCGACATCTCCCTCTCCGAGGGCTTCGTCGAAGGCGACACAGTGGAGTGCTGGGCCCACGGCTCCGCCTTCTCCCTGATCACCGGCAAGCCCCAGAACCTCCCCGCTTATGAGCCCGTCCCGGTCTACGTCGTCGAGATCGACGGCGACGACGTGCTCATCGACCCGACCGTGACGAAGGAAGTCTGAATGTCTGTTCTCGAGATCCGCGACCTGTTTGTGACGGTCGAGACCGAGTCGGGGACCACCCCGATCCTCAACGGAATCACCCTCACCATGAACACCGGTGAGACCCACGCGATCATGGGCCCCAACGGCTCGGGCAAGTCGACGCTCGCCTACACGATCGCCGGTCACCCGAAGTACACCGTGACCTCCGGTTCGATCACGTTCGACGGCGAGGACGTCCTCGCGATGACCGTCGACGAGCGTGCGCGCGCGGGCCTGTTCCTCGCGATGCAGTACCCGGTGGAGATCCCCGGCGTGACCGTGACGAACTTCCTCCGCACGGCCAAGACCGCTCTCGACGGCGAGGCGCCGGCGATCCGCGGCTGGACCAAGGACGTCAAGGCGGCCATGGCAAACCTGCGCATGGACCCGAAGTTCGCGCAGCGCAACGTCAACGAGGGCTTCTCGGGCGGCGAGAAGAAGCGCCACGAGATCCTGCAGCTCGAGGTCCTGAAGCCGAAGTTCGCGATCCTCGACGAGACCGACTCCGGTCTCGACGTCGACGCCCTGAAGATCGTCTCCGAGGGCGTCAACCGCGCCAAGGAGTCGACCGGTCTCGGCGTTCTGCTGATCACGCACTACACGCGCATCCTCCGCTACATCCGTCCCGACTACGTGCACGTGGTCGTCGCGGGCAAGATCGTGGAAGAGGGCGGACCCGAGCTCGCCGACCGGCTCGAGGACGAGGGATACGACCGTTTCCTCGACCCCGCCGCTCCCATCGAGGCGTAGGCTGACCGCATGACCGCGACGCTCACCGACCAGAAGTACGACGAGGTCACCGAGGCTCTGAAAGACGTCATGGACCCCGAGCTGGGGATCAATGTCGTCGACCTCGGTCTGATCTACGACCTGGCCTGGGATGACGAGAACGACGCTCTCGTCATCCACATGACGCTCACCAGCGCCGGCTGCCCGCTGACCGACGTGCTCGAGGAGCAGACCGCCGAGGCTCTCGACAACGTGGTGGATCGCTTCCGCATCAACTGGGTGTGGATGCCGCCGTGGGGGCCCGAGAAGATCACCGACGACGGCCGCGACATGATGCGAGCCCTCGGCTTCGCGATCTAGGGATGCTCCGGGTCACGGCCCTGCCTCTGGCAGAGCTCCGCGAGCGCAGCAGTGAGAAGTGGCGGGAGTATCCCGCCGACGTCCTGCCGCTGTTCGTCGCGGAGACGGACTTCCCGCTCGCGCCGGCGATCACGAACGCTCTGCAGCGCGCCATCGAGGTCGGAGACACGGGTTACGTGGCCTCGCGCACTCCGCTCGCCGCATCGTTCTCGGCCTTCGCCGAGCGACGCTTCGGGTGGACGCCGGATCCTGCCCGCATGCGGAGCACGGCCGACGTGAGCATGGGGATCGTCGAGATCCTCCGCCGCGTCACCCAGCCCGGTGATCGTGTCATCGTCACGCCTCCGGTCTACCCGCCGTTCTATGAGCTTGTGGCCGAGGCGGGTGCCGAGGTCGTGCGCGTTCCCTTGCGCGACACCGGCACCGCCTGGGAGCTGGATCTCGACGGCATCCGCGCCGCTTTCGACGACGGGGCGGCGGCGATCCTGCTCTGCAACCCGCACAACCCCACCGGCACCGTGCACGACCGCGATGCGCTGACCGCCCTCGCGGAGATCGCCGACGAGTTCGGCGCTGCCGTCGTCTCGGACGAGATCCATGGGCCGCTGGCGCAACCCGGAACGGGCTTCACGCCGTTCCTGTCGGCCGGTGATGCGGCGCAGCGCGTCGGTTACGCGGTGGTGAGCGCGAGCAAGGCGTTCAACCTTGCCGGCCTGAAGTGCGCGCTGATGGTCACGGCGGATGACGAGACGACTGCCGTCGTTCGCGGCCTCCCCGTCGAGGTGGAATGGCGCACCGGACAGTTCGGGCTGCTCGCCGCGGTCGCCGCTTTCTCCGAGGAGAGCGACGAGTGGCTCGACGGACTGCTGCGCACGCTGGACGAGAACCGGGTGCTCCTCGAAGATCTCCTGGCGTCGCGCCTGCCGGGTGCGCGGTATCGCATCCCCGACGCCGGGTATCTCGCGTGGATCGACCTGTCGGCCCTCGAGTGGGGAGACAACCCTGCACGGCGGATCCTGAAGGACGCCAGGGTCGCTCTGCACTACGGTCCCGCGTTCGGGGCCGAGGGCGCTGGTCACGTGCGACTGAACTTCGGCACGAGCCCTGAGATCCTCACCGAGGCCATCGAGCGCATCGCGGCGCTCGTCGCTCGATGACTCTCCCCGGGGCCGTTGCTTCGATCTGGGACCGCAACCGCATCTGGGTCACGCTCGGCGCCGTCGCCCTCATCTTCCTGGCAGCCATCGAGGCCCTCGCGGTGACGACGGTGATGCCGATCGTCAGTGAGGCTCTCGACGGACAGTCGCTCTATGCGGTCGCGTTCGCCGGGACGCTGGCGACGAGCGTGATCGGGATGGTGGCTGCCGGAGCATGGTCGGACGCGCGCGGACCACGCGGGGCCCTCTACGTCGCCGTGACGCTCTTCGTCGCCGGCCTCCTCATCTCGGGCCTCGCGCTGACCATGCACCAGTTCCTGATCGGGCGGCTGGTGCAGGGCCTCGGGACGGGCGGCCAGACCGTGGCGCTGTACGTCGTGGTCGCGCGACTGTACCCGCCGCACCTGCACGGGCGCATCTTCGCCGCCTTCGCCGCCGCGTGGGTGGTGCCGTCGATGGTCGGGCCGTTCCTCGCCGGTGCGGTTGCGGAGTACCTCGATTGGCGCTGGGCCTTCCTCGGCGTCGCGGTGCTGACCGCCGCGGCGTTCCTCATGATCGCGGTGCGGCTGCGCGGGGTGGATCTCGGCCACGGTGAACCCCAGGACGGCCGCGCGCTGATCAGGCGCCTGCTGCTCGCCGTGGTGGTGGCGGTGCTCGCCGTCGTGATCGGCTTCTCCGCCGACATGACTCCGGCGATCGGGTGGCCCATCGCCCTCGGGGCGGTCATCGTGATCGCCTTTGCCGTGCTGCCCCTGGTGCCGCGCCGCACCCTGCGTGCCGGCGCCGGTCTGCCGAGCGTGGTGCTGATGCGCGGCATCGCGGCCGGGGCGTTCTTCGCCGCCGAGGCCTACATCCCGTATCTGCTCATGGAGCGATTCGGGTTCACGGCGACCTGGGCGGGCGTCGCCCTGATGCTCGCCGCGTTCGCCTGGGCCGGAGCATCCGGTCTCCAGGGGAAGTACGGCGAGAGCCTCGGCAATCACCGCATCACGCTGATCAGCCTCAGCCTGCTGCTGGTGGCCATGCTCAGCGTGCTGGTCGCTGCCGTGTTCGGCGTCTCACCGGTGATCGTGATCGTCGGGTGGGCGTTCGCCGGAGGAGGCATGGGACTGCTGTATCCGCGCCTCACCGTGCTCACGCTCGCCTACTCCGACGACACGAACCAGGGATTCAACTCCTCGGCCCTGTCGATCTCGGACGCGACGGGGTCGGCCGTCGCCATCGCTCTCGCCGGACTCGGCGTCGCCACTCTGGGCGGCGGGGCCGGTGCGTTCGCGATCGTCTTCGCGTTCGGGATCGCGCTGGTGCTGCTGGCGGTGGTCCCCGGACTCAAGCTCGGTCACGCGGCGGAGTCGCGGCCGCACTGATCTCGCCGGCGAGGGAGGTGACTCCCAGGTCGAAGATGCGATCGAGGCCCGCGGTGACGTCGGTCTGGTCGCCGCCGAGCAGGGCGCCGTGGCTGTCGGCGTGCATGCGCTGCTGCACGAGCGTCGCGTGTCCGAGCACGAAGTGGAGGATCGCGACCGCGCGCTCTTCGGGATCGGCGGCGCCCTCGCGCTCGAGCGCTGTCGCCAGAGCGGACTGCGCGGGCGACGACCCCAGGCGCAGCGCGTACGTGCTGAGCACGAGCTCGGCGCCGTCCCGGTGGGCGAAGAGGGCATCGCGGATGCTTCGCGCCGTCGCCAGCACTCCGGCGCCGTGGCCGGGGATGACCGCTGTGATGCGGTCGGTGAGTTCGGCGAGAAGCTCCTGCTTGCTCGAGAAGTGCCAGTAGAGAGCGCTGGGCTGCACGTCGAGTCGAGAGGCGATGCGCCGCATCGAGAGGTCGGCGAGCCCCACCTCGTCGAGCAGGGCGAGAGCCGTGCGGGCGACGCTCTCGCGGTCGTGCCGGGCCGGATTGTGTTCGGGGCTCATGCTCTCACTATAGTGAACAGCGTTCAGGTGAACGGTGTTCAGGAGGCGGCGATCGCCCGATGGCCAGAGGGCGGAGGTCGGCATGACGAAGAGCAGCACGACGACCCTGACCCGGTCGATCCTGCTCGATCGGGTCTCCGTCGAGTTCGAGGGCAGCGCCGTGCTCCAGGACATCACGCTCGAGCTGCGGGCGCCCACCATCGCGGTGATCGGCGCGAACGGATCCGGCAAGTCGACGTTCGCGCGGCTGCTGAACGGGCTGGTCGGGCCGACGACCGGGCGAGTCCTCGTGCACGGGATGGATGCGACCAGCGACCGCGCGGCCGTGCGTCGGCGCGTGGGCTTCGTGTTCGCGAATCCGGAGGCCCAGATCCTCATGCCGACCCCGGCCGAGGACCTCGCACTGTCGCTGCGCGGGCGGCCTCGCGATGAGATCGCCCGCCGCGTCGCCGAGACGCTCGACGCGCACGGGCTCGCCGCTCACGCCGATGCGCCGGCATCGACGCTCTCCGGTGGTCAGAAGCAGATGCTCGCCCTCGCCTCGGTCCTCATCACCGAGCCCGACCTCATCGTGGCCGACGAGCCGACGACGCTCCTCGATCTGCGGAATGCCCGTCGCATCGGCGATCTGCTGCTCGCGCAGTCCGCGCAGGTCGTGCTGGTGACCCACGATCTCGAGCTGGCCGGTCGGTGCCATGCGGCAGTGCTGTTCGACGACGGTCGCGTCGCCGCATCCGGTGAGCCGGCGGACGTCATCGACGCCTATCGTCGAGGATGCGGATGATCCAGCTCTACCGTCCGGGGTCGAGTCCTCTGCACCGCGCGCCGGCCGGCGCCAACCTCGCCGTCCTCGCCGTCGCCGCCCTGATCCTCTCGCTGTACCCGCACGATCCTCTGAGCATCGGCGTCTCTCTGCTCGCCGTGTGCGGGCTCTACGTCGTCGCGCGTCTTCCCCTGCGGGTGCTGACAGCCGAGCTCTGGAGACTGCGCTGGATCGTGCTGGTCCTCTCCGTGGCTCTGATCGTGTTCGTGTCGCCGGCTGCGGCGTGGATCAGCACCGGACGGGTGGTGGCTCTGCTGCTGCTGGCGAGCCTGCTGACGCTCACCACCCGGATGTCCGCGCTGCTCGAGGTGCTGCGGGGGCTGCTGTGTCCGTTCCGCCGGGTGGGAGTCGACCCCGAGGCCGTCGCCATGACGATCTCGCTCACCATCACGATGATCCCGGTGATCGCCGGGTTCGTCGATCGCGTGCGCGAGGCGGGACGTGCCCGCGGGGTGCGGCTGGGTCCGCGGGCCGTGGTGCCGTTGCTGGTGCTCGCGCTCCGGCACGCGGACGACGTCGGCGATGCGCTGGCCGCCCGAGGAATCGGCTGATCCCTCACGCGACGGCGAAGGACGCCCGGTGCGGCGCTGTCGCCTCGGGTGTGCGTCGGGCGAGGCGGAGCGACGCGGCCAGGAGGGCGACCGCGATCATCGCGGTCGCGACCGACGTGCCGACGACGAGCAGCAGCACGATGCCGACGAGCCCGAGAAGCGCACCGAGCGCGAGCCCGCGTGCCGACCTCGTCGGCTCGGGTGCCGGCAGCGTCTCGAATCGCGTGAACGCCATCGCCACGACCGCCGTGAGCGCGAGGGCCGTCACCAGCCACAGCGGACGCCCCGCCCACCAATCGCCGCTGCCGAGCGCCGGCAGCGCCGCGCCGGTCAGGAGCGCGAACACCGCCGTCAGCCCGGCCATCGCGAGCAGGATCGGCATGTGCCAGAGGTAGACGGTCATGGCGCGGCGTGTCACGAAGCCGGTGAAGGCGGCCGGCAGCGGACGCCGGCTGAAACGCTCGATGCGGTCGCGATGGAGCGAGACCGCACCGGCGTGCACGACCCCGACGAGCAGCAGCGCCGCCGTCGGAGGATTGATGTTCGCGATGAGGTCGGGGGAGTACACCCCGGTGAGGAAGGCGACCGTCAGCAGGACGAGCGCGCCGGCGACAGCCAGGACGCGCGTCCGCCGGCTCAGCGCGTCGATGCGACCGTCGGCGAGGAAGAACCCGAGCTGCTGCAGAGCCATCCACACGAAGGCGAGGTTCAGGAAGCCGAGGCCGTCGATGCCCGTGACGGCGCGGAGAACGTCCACCAGCACGGATCCCGCGGCGAGCGTGCCGATCGTCGCATACGGGGCGCGGCGATGTGCTGCCGCCAGCGCCGGCAGGAGCGCCTGACACAGCACGAACACGCCGAGGAACCAGAGCGGCTGCCCGTAGCGGAAGCCCGCGATGGCGAGGAGGTCGGCGGGGATGCCGATCACGGTGAGCACGGCGAGGGCGAGGCCGACGACGACCACGGTGAAGATCGCGGGGCGGAGGAGGCGATGCAGGCGTCCGGCGACGAAGTCGGTCGCCGCGCCGCCGCGTTCGCGTAGCCGCGCGTAGGCGAGGTAGCCCGAGAATCCGCCGATCACGAAGAACAGCGGCATCACCTGGAGCACCCAGCTCAGCGGCGTGATCCACCAGGAGCCGTCGCTGGCGTTCTCGAACACCGGTCCCGAGCCGGTGACCGTCACGCCCACCATGATCGCGTGCAGGAGCACCACGCCCAGGACGCAGAGTGCCCGGATGAGATCGATTCCCGTGTCGCGCGGAGCGCGATGCGGGGGAGCGGGAGTCGCGGTGCGCGGCGCCGGGGTGATGGTCATGAGTCCTCCTCGGGAGCGGTGTTCCCGAAGACTATGGACGCGGTGCGCGAGCGGACATCACCCCGGGGTGCTGTTCCCGACCCCTACCCCGGAGTGAGTCAGGAGGAGGGTTCGACGAGTCCGGTGTCGTAGGCGAGGATCACGGCGTGCACCCGGTCGCGCAGGCTCAGCTTCGCGAGCACCTTGCCGACGTGGGTCTTCACGGTCTGCTCGGCGATGAAGAGGTCGGCGGCGATCTCGGTGTTCGAGCGCCCCTTGCCGATCAGCACGAGCACCTCGCGTTCGCGTTCGGTCAGCTCCGCGAGCGCGGTCGCGGAGCGGGGTGCGCGGGGTCGCCGCCCGGCGAACTGCTCGATCATGCGGCGTGTGACGCTGGGAGCCAGCAGCGCATCACCGTCTGCCACCACGCGGACCGCGTGCACGAGCTCCTCGGGGAGGGCATCCTTCAGCAGGAATCCGCTGGCGCCGGCCTCGAGAGCGTCATACACGTAGTCATCTATGTCGAAGGTCGTGAGCATCAGGATGCGCGGCACGTGCGCCGCCGGGTACGTCGGCCCCAGGATGCGGCGGGTGGCCTCGATGCCGTCGAGTTCGGGCATCCGCACGTCCATCAGGATCACATCGGGGTCGACGCGCGCCGCCAGCGTGACCGCCTCGGCACCGGTCGCGGCCTGTCCCACCACGCGGATGCCCTCATGGGCGTTCAGCAGGGCGGCGAACCCGGCGCGGACCATGGCCTGGTCGTCGGCGATGAGCACGCTGATCGTCACGTGGTCTCCTTCTCGGGGGCGGGGTGATCGGCGGAGCTGAGGGGGAGTGACGCCTCGACGGTCCAACCGCCGTCGGCATCGGGGCCCGCGGAGAGGCTGCCGCCGAGGAGCTCGGAGCGCTCGCGCATGCCACGAAGACCGTACCCCGTGCCATGGGTGTCGGGAATTCGCGGCGGCATGTCGTTGTGCACGCGGATCCGGATGCTCGTCGCATCCGCGTGCAGACGTACTTCGATGCGGGCGCCGGGCGCATGCCGCACGGCGTTGCTGAGGGCCTCCTGCACGATGCGGAACGTGGCGATCTGCACGGCGGGGTTCGCGGCGGCCGCAGCGTCGCCGCCCTCGACCACCAGCCCGACCTCCACGCCGGCGCGACGGATGCTGTCCACCAGCGCCGGCACGTCATCGATGCCCTGCTGGGGGGCGAGCTCCGCGCTCTGGTCCTCGGTGCGCAGCACGCCGAGCATCCGCCGCATCTCGGTGAGAGACGCGCGAGCCGTCGCTGCGATGTCGTCGAACTCCGCGATGGCGGCCTCGCCGACCTCCGGGATGCGGTAGCGGGCCGTGGAGGCCTGCACCTGGATCACCGACATGCTGTGCGCCACGACGTCGTGCAGTTCCCGTGCGATGCGGGTGCGTTCCTCGACCAGGGCGCGCCGCGATCCCTCGAGCGCGCTGTGCTCCTTCTCGCGGGTCAGCTCCTGGGACACCCGGAGGCGACCAGCCACCAGCGCCGCGATGAGGAACATCGCCGCCGCGAGGGAGACGGTCACGATGAGGTCGGCGGTGGAGCTGCCTGCGGATCCCGGGGTGGCGACCATGTCCGGCCGCAGAAGTGGCGCGACGAGCGCCGCGAGCACGCCGAAGACCAGAGGGAGGGCGCCGACGCGGGCGCCGTGGACGAACGTGACGACGCCGACGAAGAGCACGAAGGTGACGAGCGCCGGCACCGACCAGGGCCAGGGGGCGTGGGTCGCGAGTTCCGGAACGACGATGAGGGGCAGGACGAAGGCGGCCGCCGTGAAGAGCAGTGTGGCCCCTCGCGGGCGGGAGAGCGCCAGGATCGGCGATCCGCACAGTGCCGCGCCCAGGAGGAACGACAGGGGCAGCGGCGTGCCGTACGCGACCGTCTGGATCGGCACGAGGTTCGCGTACAGCCCGATGCACGCCGCATACAGCGCCACCAGGGCAGCGGTGCGCGGATTGATCCGCGGACGGCGCGGGGTGCGCTCTCGGCGACGTGCCATGTCTGTCATCCTGCCAGTCGAACGACGGACTCGCGCCGGCGACGGGCCGCAGCGACACGGTCGATCACGAGGCCGATCACGAGCGCGATGACGACGCCGAATGCGGCGCTGAGCAGCGGCTGGTCCTTGATCCATGCTCCGGCGAGGAGCCCGATGGCGAGGCTGAAGATGCTCCAGCTCAGGCCGGCGATCAGGCTGAGCGGCAGGAAGCGGCGCCAGCGGAAGCCGAGCGCACCGGCGGACATGTTCACCGCGACCCGGCCGACGGGGATGTAGCGGGCGCCGAGGATGAGCGTGGCGCTGCGGCGATCCAGCGCGGTCTGGGCGTGCGCGAAGGCTGCGGCCACCCGCGGTCGTCGCATCCAGGGGTAGCGGGTCGTGCCGAGTCTCCGGCCGATGGCGAAGGCGATGTTGTCGCCGATCGCCGCGCCGATCGCGGCGACGATGCCGAGGAGCAGGAGGTTCCCGTCACCGGAGGAGGCCGCGACGGCTGCCGCGGCGACGAGGACCGTCTCGCTCGGGATCGGCGGGAAGAACCCGTCGATGATCGTCACGGCGAAGAGCACGAGGTACAGCCACGGCGAGGCGATCGCCTGCATGATGATGTCGTTGAGGATGTCCACTCCTGCACGTTATGGACGGCATGCCGGTGGCGGCATCCCTCTGGAGTATCGTCCCGCTCACTCTCCGGGGTGATCTTCCTGACCGGTGCTCCCTGCCGCGCCGCTTATACTGGGAGGCTGGCCCCTCGGCCGAACCCTCCCTCTGAACGAACGGACATCCGCTGTGCTTGCCGTGCACGACCTCGAGATCCGCGTTGGCGCGCGCCTGCTCATGGAGAACGTCTCCTTCCGCGTCGCCGACGGCGACAAGATCGGACTCGTCGGTCGCAACGGCGCCGGGAAGACCACGCTCACCAAGGTCCTCGCCGGCGACGTGCTGCCGTCGGACGGCACCGTGACGCGTTCGGGGGAGCTCGGCTACCTGCCGCAGGACCCGCGCTCCGGCAACCCGGAAGACCTCGCTCGCACCCGCATCCTCGACGCGCGCGGACTCGGTCAGCTGAATCTCGGGATGACCGAGGCATCGCTCGCGATGGGATCCGACGATCCTGCCGTCGCCGAGAAGGCGATGAAGCGCTACGCCGCCCTCACCGAGAAGTTCGAGGCGCAGGGCGGTTACGCCGCCGAAGCCCAAGCCGCGTCGATCGCGCACAACCTGTCGCTGCCCGATCGCATCCTCGATCAGCCGCTCTCGACCCTCTCGGGTGGCCAGCGCCGCCGCATCGAGCTCGCGCGCATCCTCTTCTCCGATGCGCAGACGATGATCCTCGACGAGCCGACCAACCACCTCGACGCCGACAGCGTCGTGTGGCTGCGCGAGTTCCTCAAGGGGTACAAGGGTGGTCTGATCGTGATCAGCCACGACGTGGAGCTCGTCGGCGAGACCGTGAACCGGGTGTTCTACCTCGACGCGAACCGTCAGGTCATCGACACCTACAACATGAACTGGAAGAACTACCTGCGCCAGCGGGTGGCCGACGAGGAGCGCCGCAAGAAGGAGCGCGCCAACGTCGAGAAGAAGGCCACGACCCTGCAGCTGCAGGCCGCCCGCTTCGGCGCGAAGGCCTCGAAGGCGGCGGCCGCGCACCAGATGGTCGCTCGCGCCGAGAAGATGCTCGCGGGGCTCGACGACGTGCGTCAGGAAGACCGCGTCGCCAAGCTGCGGTTCCCGAAGCCGGCGCCCTGCGGCAAGACGCCGCTCATGGCCTCCGGTCTGTCGAAGTCGTACGGATCGCTCGAGATCTTCACGGACGTCGACCTCGCGATCGATCGCGGCTCCAAGGTCGTGATCCTCGGACTCAACGGTGCCGGCAAGACGACGCTGCTGCGGATGCTGGCCGGCGTCGACCAGCCCGACACGGGACAGCTCGAGCCGGGGCACGGTCTCAAGGTGGGCTACTACGCGCAGGAGCACGAGAACCTCGACGTGCATCGCTCGGTGCTCGAGAACATGGTCTCCGCGGCTCCGCACATCACCGAGACCGAGGCGCGCAAAGTGCTCGGTTCGTTCCTCTTCACGGGCGATGACGTGCTGAAGCCGGCGGGCGTCCTATCCGGTGGAGAGAAGACCCGTCTGTCGCTGGCGACGCTCGTGGTGTCGTCGGCGAACCTCCTGCTCCTCGACGAGCCCACCAACAACCTCGATCCCGCTTCTCGCGAAGAGATCCTCGGCGCGCTGGCGCACTACGAGGGTGCGGTCGTCCTCGTCTCGCACGACCCGGGCGCGGTGCAGTCCCTCAACCCGGAGCGCGTCCTGATCCTGCCGGACGGCGTCGAGGACATCTGGAGCCAGGACTACCAGGACCTCATCGAGCTCGCCTGAGCGGCGCGCACGCATGGCATAGTCGAGAGGGTGACCCTCGATGCTGCTGACCGCGAGACCTTCTCTCTGAACGACTGGCTCCGCGGTCGCCCCGCGCTCACCGGCGTCGCGCCGGAATGGGATCTCGACACGTTGCCGGCTGATCCTTCCACGCTCTTCGCGCAGTGGATGCAGCAGGCGGCCGCGGACGGCGTCCCGGAACCGCACACCGCGACGCTCGCGACCGTCGATGCCGACGGGGGTCCCGACGCGCGGACCCTGATCCTGAAGGCGATCGACCCCGTCGGATGGGCTTTCGCGAGCACGCGCTCCTCACGCAAAGGCGTGCAGCTCGCGCACATGCCTGCGGCCGCGCTCAACTTCTGGTGGCAGCCGCAGGTGCGTGCGGTTCGCGTGCGCGGTCCGGTGGAAGAGGCGACGGCCGAGGAGAGCGCCGCAGATCTCGCGGCACGATCGCCCGCAGCGCAGGCGGATATCGCCCCAGGCGACTGGGTGCGCTGGCGGATCGTTCCGACGCGGATCGAATTCTGGCAGGGGTCGCGCGACCGTCGACACACGCGGGTCGTCTATGTGCCGGACGGTGAAGGCTGGTCGTACGCGGTCCTCGGGCACGCGTGATGGGCGCGGAGGGAACACGATGAGCGGATACCAGGTCGTCGAGATCGGCGCGCTCGACGAGTGGCGCGACCATCACGGCGGCTTCGACGCGGCGCGGTCGAGGGATGGACGCCGGGTCGTCGACCACGAGCTGACGATGCAGTACATCGGGATGACGGCGAACGCCCTGGAGCCGGGGGAACAAGCCGGATACTGGCACGTGCACGCGAAGATCGAGGAGGTCTACGTGTTCCTCGGCGGGCGCGGCCAGATGGGTCTGGACGATGATGTCGTCGAGGTGGGGCCCGGTACCGTGATCCGGGTCGGTCAGGGGGTCGCGCGCACGTGGAGGGCCCGCACGGACAGCCCCGGCGAATTGCGCTGGCTGTGCATCCGGGCCGGCGGTGACGAGCTGCCGCACCTTCCGGACGACAGTGAGCGCCTGCCGGACAGGCCGATGCCCTGGGCGGACTGATCCGCCTCAGCGGGCGTCGAGCAGTTCGTCCTCGACGTCGGCGTCGGCGTCGCGCCGGCGGCGGGGCTTCACGGGCGCGGGAGCTCCCTCTTGGTCTTCGCGGTGCTTCACGATCTCGGTGCGGATGATGTATCCGATGAACACGAAGCCCATCAGGGCGAACAGGATCCACTGGATCGCGTACGAGAGGTGCGGACCGGGGTCGTCGGTGGGGGAGTCGAATCCGCCCAGCGCCGCGTCGGCCGCGGGCTCTTCGCTGATCAGCTGGCCGTAGGCTCCGGTGATCACGTCGCCCTCGACGAGGTCGGCGATCGTCGGCAGGTTGATGGTCGGCACCTGGCCCTCCGGTGCGCCGCGGCCGGAGGCCGGGACCTGCTCGCTCGGACGGAGCCGCACCGTCACCTCGACCTGGCCCTCAGGCGGCGGGGGCACGGCATCCGGAGAATCTCCGTCACCCGGCGGCACCCACCCGCGGTCGACGATCAACACGCGCCCATCCGCGTCACGGAACGGCACCAGCACCTCGAAGGCGCTCGTTCCGCCGTGCGGGCGGTTGCGCACCAGCAGCTGCTGATCGACCAGATATTCTCCGCGCAGAAGAACCGGATGCCACTGATCTCCCGGATCGAGCGCCCCGTCGTCGCCGATGAGGTCGGAGAGCGGAACCGGCTCGGCATCGTAGTTCTGCTCGACGAGCGCGATCTGCTCGGAGCGCGACTCGTTCCGATCGAACTGCCAATGAGAGAGGAACGCGCACGCGATCGCGAAGCCGATCGCGATGAGCACGTAGACGCTCCACCGGGTCATCCTCTTGCTCATGCGGTGACACCGGCCCGGACGGTCACCGGGAAGTCCCGCGCGGCGAGGTAGTCGTGGAGGAAGCCGACGTGCTCGTCGCAGGCCAGCCAGATCTTCTCGCGGTCAGCGGCGTGGATGCGAGGATTCCGCCAGACCACACGGCTGGTCGCCGCGCTCCGGCAGCCGGCGCGCGAGCATTCGAGTTCCGTCACGATTCGTCCCGGCGGCTTTCGCGGATCGTGAACACCGTCGGATCCGTGGTCTCGATGACCGTCGGCTCTGATCTGGGGGCTTCGATCTCTTGCACGGGCGACTCCACGACGGTCTCCGTGCTGTCGCTTCCGGCGTTCGCGAACACGACCGCGATGTAGGGAAGCACGGCGGCGGCGATCCCGAAGATCCAGGTGTACCAGCCGTAAGGCTGGACGAGGACCATGAGGGCGAAGCAGGCGATGCGGATCGTCATCGTGAGGGCGTAACGGCGCACACGATGATCAGCCTCATCCCGTGGGGACTGCGGCAATGAGGTGACAGCCGGGACCTGACGTGCGTTCTTCACGATGCCTCCAGCCTACGCCGGTCCGGCCCGCACGGCGTGCGGTCTTGCGGCTCAGCTGGAGAACAGGAACGGCAGGGTGAAGGCGCCGAAGAAGAGTGCGCCGATGACCGTCGACACGATCGTGAATGCCAGCAGCGCCACGACGACATAACCGGTGATCAGGCCGGCGAACGCCATGCCGCGGCCGCCGAGGGCGGGGTTTCGCTTCGTCTGGCGCAGAGCCATGTGCCCGGTGACGACCGCGACGATGGAGGCCAGCATCGGGACGACGGCCCAGAACAGGACGAGTCCGGCGATTCCGCAGACCAGCGAGGTGATCGCGAGGCCACTGGTCGGCCGGGGTGCGGGAACGGGGTATCCGGGTGTGGCATACGGCGCATAGCCGGCCTGCTGCGGCGGGACCGGAGCGCTCGCATATCCCGGCTGCACCGGCGCGACGCCGTACGCGGGTTGGGCCGGTGCCACGGCATATCCGGGCTGGGCGGGGGTGACGCCGTAGCCGGGCTGCGGAGGGGCGGCCGGCACGCCGTATCCGCCGTGTGGCGGGGGAGCGGGAGCGTACGACGGCGCACCCCCCGGGTACGCCTGGATCGGCTGGACGGGCTGTGCCTGGGCGGGCGCCGGGTACGCGGGCGGCGGCGGAGTGTGCGGCTGCTGATCTGCCGGGGGAGGGAAGCTGTTGTCGCTCACGCTGATGCCTTTCGTCTCGTTCAGCGTTCCAGCACGACCTGCTCGTGTCAAACGCCTCGCCGGTGGCCGACGGAGCATCCTCGATAGGATCGTTGACGGCTCGGAAGACCCGGGCCACCGCCCAGATCAGGAGTGATACCCATGAGTGCTCAGCGCGTCGTCCTCGTCACCGGAGGAAACCGCGGCATCGGCCGCGCCATCGCGGAGCGCTTCGTCCGTGACGGCTACCGCGTCGCCGTCACCGCACGCTCGGGCGAAGGCCCGGAGGGCACTCTCACCGTGCGCGCAGACGTGACGGATGCCGCCGCCCTCGACGCCGCGTTCACCGAGGTGGAGCAGCAGCTCGGCCCGGTCGAGATCGTGGTCGCGAACGCCGGCATCACGAAGGACACGCTGCTCATGCGCATGAGCGAAGACGACTTCGACAGCGTCGTCGCGACCAACCTCGGCGGCACGTTCCGCGTCGTGAAGCGGGCCTCGAAGGGCATGCTCCGCGCCCGCTTCGGTCGGGTGATCCTCATCTCCAGCGTCGTCGGCCTTTACGGTTCGGCCGGTCAGGTCAACTACTCGGCGTCGAAGAGCGCGCTCGTCGGTTTCGCCCGGTCGCTCACCCGGGAACTCGGCGGCCGCGGGATCACGGCGAACGTGGTCGCGCCCGGATTCATCGAGACCGACATGACCGCGGAGCTCCCCGAAGAGACCCAGAAGCAGTACAAGGCGAGCATCCCCGCCGGGCGTTTCGCCACGCCCGACGAGGTCGCCGGAGTCGTCACCTGGCTCGCAGGCGACGACGCGGGCTACATCTCGGGCGCGGTCATCCCGGTGGACGGCGGGCTGGGCATGGGGCACTGACGATCCGAACCCGCTCGTGGGCGATCATCGCCCGATCGCCGCGTTGATCAGGTCGCCGAGCTTCTCCGGCACGGAGAACTGCGGCCAGTGGCCGGAGCCGATCTTCACGACCTCCGCGTCGTCGATCGCATGGAACTCGTCGGCGTACGGCCCCCACTGGTCGATCATGCCCTCGAACGTCTCCTGATCGAGGTTGCCCATCAGCAGTGTCACCGGGACCCGGTAGCGCGCGCTGTCGCGGAGCACGATCTCATCGGTCGGAACACGCGCGGGCACGCTGCGCGCGAGCGGAGCAGTACGCTCACGGGTCGCCTCGTCGAGGTCGTTGACGTCTTCGTCGGGGAAGAAGTCCCAGCCCGGGAACGGGACGACCCCGTCGACGAGCTCGAACTCGCTGATGCCGTTTCCTGACGGCGGTGGCACGGTGTCGACGAAGATCACCCGGGCCACGCGATCGGGCCGAGCGTCGACGACGCCCCACGCCACATTGCCGCCGCCGCTGTGCCCGACGACGACGGCGGCGCCCGGCAGGGCATCGACCGCAGCGACCGCGGCGGCGACCCAGTCGGCGATCCCGATCTCGGAAGATTCTGACGCCGGAGCACCGAGACCCGGCAGAGTGAGCGGATGCACGCGATGCCCCGCCCTCTCGAGGGTGGGGATCACCTCGTCCCAACTGGATGCGTCGAGCCAGAGTCCTGGTATGAGGATGATGTCCATGAGCCGACGGTAGTGGGGGTCACCGACATCCGCCACGGCATCCTCAGGGCAGCAGCGCGATGACCTCGGCGAGGTCCTGAGGACCGATGACCAGGCTGGCCGCCGCGCGTACGGCGGGCTTCGCGTTGAAGGCGAGGCCGAGGCCGGCGACACCCATCATCTGCAGATCGTTCGCGCCGTCGCCGATCGCGATCGTCGCGTGCGGCGCGACGCCGAGCTCCGCCGCCCATTCCTTCAGCGTCGACGCCTTGGCGGCCGCATCCACGATCTCGCCGTCGACGCGACCGGAGAGCGCGCCGTCGACGACATCGAGGCGATTCGCGCGCCACCGATCCACGCCGAGCTCGGGCGCGATGTGGTCGAGGATCTCGTGGAAGCCGCCCGAGACCACGCCGACCACGCCACCGCGCTCGTGCACGGCCGCGGTGAGCGCCTGCACGCCGGGGGTCGGTTCGATGCGTGCCCGCACGCGCGCGAAGGCGGAGACCGGGACACCCTCGAGTGCTGCGACGCGCGAACGGAGGCTCGCGGCGAAGTCGACCTCGCCGCGCATCGCCGCCTCGGTCGCCGCCTGGACCTCCTCGCGCCGACCCGCCTCGTCGGCGAGCAGCTCGATCACCTCATTGCGGATGAGGGTGGAATCGGCATCGAGGACGACGAGGAATCGCGCAGAGGTCACGGCTTCGAGCCTAGCGATCGTTCGCCCCGCCTCGTGCCGGGTGCTCAGCGCTCGATGAAGACGCCCTTGCCGACGACCGTGATGCCGGACTCGGTCACGGTGAACCCGCGTGCCAGATCTCGTTCGCGGTCGACGCCGACCGTCGCGCCGTCGGCGAGGACGACGTTCTTGTCGAGGATCGCGCGGTGCACCCGCGCGCCCTGGCCCAGCCGCACATGATCGAAGACGACCGAGTCCGTGATGGTCGAGCCGCCGCCCGCGAGCGCCCAGGGACCGACCACGCTGCGCTCGAGATGCGTGCCGGAGAGCACCGATCCGAGCGAGACGATCGAGTCGATCGCGTTGCCGATGCGGCCGACCGAGTCGCGCACGAACTTCGCCGGCGGCGAGTTGACCGCCTGCGAGTGGATCGGCCACTCCATGTTGTACAGGTTGAAGATCGGCAGCGTCGAGATCAGGTCGCGGTGGGCGTCGAAGAACGAGTCGATCGTCCCGACGTCCCGCCAGTAGGAGCGGTCGCGCGGCGAGGATCCCGGGACCTCGTTCTGCTTCATGTCGTAGTAGCCGGCCTCGCCCCGGTCGACGAAGTACGGCACGATGTCGCCGCCCATGTCGTGTCCGGACGTGGGCGATTCGCCGTCGGCCTCGACCGCCGCGATCAGCGCGTCGGCGTCGAAGATGTAGTTGCCCATCGAGGCGAGCACCTCGTGCGGCGAATCCTCGAGGCCGGCGATGTCGGTGGGCTTCTCGAGGAACTGCTTGATGCGGCCCGTCTCGGCATCCGCGTCGATCACGCCGAACTGCGATGCCAGGGCGAGGGGCTGACGAATGCCGGCGACCGTGGCTTTCGCACCGGAGGCGATGTGCGCATCCAGCATCTGCCGGAAGTCCATCCGGTAGACGTGGTCGGCGCCGATGACCACGACGATGTCGGGCTTCTCGTCGTTGATGAGGTTCATGCTCTGCAGGATCGCGTCCGCTGACCCCGAGAACCATCGCTTGCCGAGTCGCTGCTGCGCCGGCACGGAGGCCACGTACGAGTCCAGGAGAGCCGACATCCGCCAGGTCTGCGAGATGTGCCGGTCGAGGCTGTGCGACTTGTACTGGGTGAGCACCACGATCTGGCGCAGCCCGGAGTTGATCAGGTTCGAGATCGCGAAATCGATCAAGCGGTACTGTCCGCCGAACGGAACCGCAGGTTTGGCACGATCGGCCGTCAGCGGCATGAGACGCTTGCCCTCGCCGCCGGCGAGGATGATTCCGAAGACCTTCTTTGGAGCGGACATGGCTCCACCCTAGATCCCACTCCATTCTCGTTCCTAGCGTCTGGACAAGTGAGTCGCTAGCGTCTATTGCATGCGAGTCGAGATGATCACCAAGGAATACCCGCCGGAGATCTATGGCGGGGCCGGTGTACACGTTGCCGAGCTCGTCACCGCCCTCCGGAAGAGCATCGAGGTGCGCGTGCGCGCGTTCGGCGCAGCCCGCGACGAGGAGGGCACCTTCTCCTACCGGGCGCCCGTCGACCTCGCCGATGCCAACGGCGCGTTGCAGACCCTCGGCACGGATCTCGAGATCGTCGCCGCGATCGCGGATGCCGACATCGTGCACAGCCACACCTGGTACGCGAATTTCGCGGGACACCTCGCGTCGCAGCTGCACGGGATCCCGCACGTCCTCACCGCCCACAGCCTCGAGCCCCTGCGCCCGTGGAAGGCCGAGCAGCTCGGCGGCGGCTACGCCGTGTCGAGTGGCATCGAGAAGCTCGCGTACGAGAACGCCGCGGCCGTGATCGCCGTGAGCGCCGGGATGCGCGCCGACATCCTGCGGAGCTACCCGCAGGTCGACCCGGCGAAGGTCCGCGTGATCCACAACGGGATCGATGTCGAGCGCTGGCGTCCCGTGCAGGACGCCGCATTCCTCGAGTCGATCGGGATGGACCCCGCCCATCCCTCGGTCGTCTTCGTCGGGCGCATCACCCGGCAGAAGGGGCTCCCGTACCTCCTCCAGGCCGCGCGGCTGCTGCCGCCGGAGGTGCAGCTCGTGCTCTGCGCCGGGGCGCCCGACACTCCGGAGATCATGGCGGAGGTGCAGGAGGGGGTCCGCCTGCTGCAGCAGAGTCGGGACGGCGTCATCTGGATCGAGCGGATGCTGCCGCGCGACGAGCTGTCCGCGATTCTGACGGCCGCGACGACGTTCGTCTGCCCGTCCGTGTACGAGCCGCTGGGAATCGTGAACCTCGAGGCCATGGCCTGCGGTGCGGCCGTGGTCGGCACCGCGACCGGCGGGATCCCGGAGGTCGTCGCGGACGGCGTGACCGGGCGCCTCGTGCCGATCGAGCAGCTGCAGGACGGCACGGGAACACCGGTCGACCCGGACCGGTACGTCGCGGATCTCGCGGCCGTGCTGACCGAGGTGGCGATGGATCCGGAGCGCGCACGCGCGTACGGCGAGGCAGGGCGCGAGCGTGCGAAGGCCGACTTCAGCTGGGGTGCGATCGCCGACACCACCCGCGCGCTCTACGCGGAGCTCCTCACCTGAGCCGATAGGCTGGACGCATGCCGAGCGCTCTGGAATTCACCGACGTCGTCGTGCGCCGTGAAGGACGCAACATCATCGATCACGTGACCTGGGAGGTCGCGGACGACCAGCGATGGGTGATCCTCGGTCCGAACGGCGCGGGCAAGACCACGCTGCTCCAGCTGGCCGACACGCTCATGCATCCGACGGCCGGCACCGTCACGATCCTGGGCGAGACCCTGGGCCGGACCGACGTGTTCGAGGTGCGCCCGCGCATCGGTTTCGCGTCGTCGGCGATGGCCAAGCGCGTTCCGCGCGACGAGACGGTGCTCAACGCCGTTCTGACCGCCGCGTACTCCGTGCTCGGACGGTGGAACGAGAGCTACGAGGACATCGACGAGCGCCGCGCGCTGCGGGTCCTGGGGGACTGGCGCCTCGACCACCTCGCCGAGCGCACCTTCGGCACTCTGAGCGACGGCGAGCAGAAGCGCGTGCAGATCGCTCGCGCCGTGATGACCGATCCCGAGCTCCTGCTCCTCGACGAGCCGACGGCGTCTCTGGATCTGGGCTCGCGTGAGGAGCTGCTCGCTCTGCTCAGCGGCTACGCCTCTTCGCCGACCACTCCGGCGATGCTCATGGTGACGCACCATGTCGAGGAGATCCCCGTCGGCTTCACGCACGTGCTGCTGCTGCGCGAGGGGCGGGCCGTCGCCGCGGGACCGATCGCCGAGACGCTCACCGCCGATACGCTCAGCGAGGCCTTCGGAATGCCGATCACCCTGAACAGCGAAGACGGCCGGTACGCCGCCCGCGCGGCATCCTGACCTCGATCTGAGCGACAGTGGGGATCTGATAGAATCGATCCTTGGTGCTCACTGCGCCGCAGACTTCCCTCGTCCCTGGCACAATCCAGGGCAGCAACTAAGGAATCCCATGAAGACTGACATTCACCCCGACTACCAGGCGGTCGTGTTCCGCGACCTCGGCTCGGGCGAGACCTTCCTCACGCGTTCGACGGTCCCCGTAGACGGCGGCAAGACCATCGAGCTGGATGGCGTGGAGTACCCCGTCATCGACGTCGAGATCTCCTCCGCCTCGCACCCGTTCTACACGGGCAAGCAGCGCATCATGGACTCGGCCGGTCGCGTCGAGAAGTTCAACCAGCGCTTCAAGGGCTTCGGCGGCTCGACCAAGTAAGGTCGTTCGCTGTGAAGGCCCCGCTCTCCTCGGAGGGCGGGGCCTTCGTCATGCACGCACGATCCGAATCTCAGAGGTCGAGCGTGATGCGACCCTTGTCGATCGTGTCCGGCGGGTCGCCGGGCGAGGGTGCGGGCGCCGTGCGCTGCGTCTGCCGGTCGCGCTCCATCCCGGCCTCGTGCGCGGAGGGCGACCAGACCGCATCGAAGGCTCCGCCGAGCCCGCCGCCGCTGCTCTCGTACTTCTTCTCCAGCGGCAACGTGGAGAACGTGTGCACGACGGCGACGACGATCGCCACGCCCGCGATGACCGCCAGGATGACGCCGAGAGTCTCCATCACGTACTCAGCGTAGATCGGCGGAGACCCGGGCGTCATCCTCCTCGGGGAGGACTTCCTCAGCGGACGCGTCGTCCGTGCGCGAGGTCGATCAGGTGAGCGAGCACGGGGCCGGTCCGGAGTCCGTTGTGCTCGTGCTCGCTCGTGACCCAGAGATCGATGCCGGGGAGCAGTCGCGCGGTCTCCAGGGAGTACTCCATCGGCACGTACACGTCGTTCACGTAGACCGCGGCGGCCCCGGTCGCGCCCGAGGCTGCGATGGCATCCGCGTCGTAGATGCGCGGCCATGCGAACTCGGCCAGCTCGAGCGCGACCTCGCGCCACGGCTGGAACGCAGGGACCGTCTCGGTCCACTCCCGCCGGATGTGCTCCCCGGTGAACAGCGTCGGGTCGTCGCGGAAGTCCGCAGGCTCGGTGCGCTCCGCCGACCAGCGGGTCGTGTCGCCGTCGGCGTAGCTCGACTCGTGGAACGCGAAGTACATCGGATTGCGGCCGTCGTAGGGCATCGCGTGCATCAGGTCGTACCGGAAGGCGTTCGACCGCGGATCGCGCTCCAGGAGGGACCACACGGTCTGCCAGCCGTCATCGGTGCCGAGGGCGGACCCCAGCGACCGCAGCCGCGAGCGGGAGACGACCTCGCCGTCGGGGAGCACGATGTCGCCGGCATCCGCTCGATCGACGAGACGGCGCATCGCGTCGCGGTGCTCGGGGAACCGGCGGTAGTACTTCTCGGAGGCCGTGCGCATCTTGTCGTAGCAGAGGGCGTACACGTCGTCGGGGTGGCGCCCGACGGCGCTGAGGCCGCCGGTGAAGTAGACGTGGTCCAGGGACGCGGCATCCGTCGACAGGTACGCCAGCGTCGTGAACCCGCCGAACGACTGCCCGAGCACGCTCCAGGTCGCCGCTCCCAGGTGCTCGCGGAGCGCCTCGCAGTCGCGGACGATCGCGTCGGCGCGCAGGTGCGTGAGGTGCTCGGCCACTGCCGAGGCGCCCCGGGCGAGGTCGTCGTCCCCGACCGGCGTCGATCGGCCGGTGCCCCGCTGATCCAGCAGTACCACGCGGTAGTGGGCGAGGGCCTCGTCGAGCCAGACGGGCGAGGCAGGAGAGTGGAACGGGCGCGGCGCCTCATGACCCGGCCCGCCCTGGAGGAAGACCAGGAACGGGAGCGACTCGCCGCCCTCGCGTGACACGACCGCAGCGAACACGTCGATCGTGCGGTGATCCGCCGGGTCGCCCCAGACGAGGGGAACGGTGAGCGTGTGCTCCTCGACGGTCAGGTCGAGCAGGCGGCGGGTGACGGTCTCGACAGCGGTCATCACATCACGTTTCCGATATAGGAGTACTTGACGAAGACCTCCGAGGCGATGCCGGACTCCTCCAGCACCCCCTGCACGGCGGTCATCATGTAGTTCGAGTCCCAGCCCATGTAGAGGAAGTGCGAATCGTCGAGCTCATCCCACTGCCCCTTCCAGGCCATCTCGTCGTAGATCGGCCCGCCGTGGCTCTCGCAGTACGAGAGGGCGGCGTCCCGGGTGTCGGTCCACGCGCGGCGGAAAACCCGGTTGAAGAGGTACTTGACGTCGGGAACCTCCCAGCGCTCCCCGCGGTACTCGACGTAGTCGAACTCGCGCTCCCACCCGGCGGGCCAGCCGCGTCGGCGGACCGCGTCGAGGATGGGGGTCAGGCCGTCATCGTCGATCTCGGGCAGCGCGGGGCGAGCCCAGATGCGCACGAGCTCAGCGGTGAGGGCGACCGTGCGCTGTGTGATCGCCGCCGTGCCCCAGGTCTCGGTGTCGCCGAGAGCGCGCGTCGCGGGGACGTCGCTGCGGACGTACGCCTCGGCGCGCTTGACCGGGAAGGAGGCTCCGAAGACGCGCTCGGTGAGCGCCTGCTCGAGGAGCGTGAGGTTGCCGAGCGTTGGGGCGAGCGCGCGGTGGCTGTTCTGCTCGTCCTCCGAATACTCGCTCCACAGGCGCACCCCGTCGCCCGACCAGGTGTCGCCGGGGACGGCCGGGACGATGTGCTCGACGTCGAACCCGTCGACGTCGTCGACGCCCTCGAGCCGGCCGAGCACATAGGCCGCGTGCGGGAGCTCGCTGTACTTCAGCACCGCGCTCACGCGTTCGTCCGACGGTGTGATCCGGGCGAAGGCGCGTGCGAGGGCGTCGCGTCCACCGGTGCGGGCACGGCACAGCCGGGCGATGAGCCTCTCACCGGGCAGGTTCACGAGCGTGCGACGGAGGTGCATCGCCTGGATCCACTCCAGCGTCTCGATCAGCTCGTCGCGGGAGATCACACCGCGGGCGTGGTCGCTGTAGGCGCTCATGACCAGCGGGTACGTCGAGCGGCCGAACGTGTTGACGTAATCGAGCTGCCGGGCGATCTCGGCATCCTGCTCCTTCGCAGGATCGAGGAGGATGCCGTAGATCTCGGCGAAGTGCCGCCAGTTCTCGGCATCCGCCTGCAGCTGCGCGACGTCGACGCGGGGGAACGAACGACGGAACGCGCTGTAGACCCCGTGCTCGCCGTTCGCCGCCAGTTCGCGCCCGGTCGTCATCACGAGGTAGTGGCGCCAGAACGCGCCGATCGCCTCTCCGGTGTGGCGCTCGATCGGCAGCCAGTACCGCTCCTCCACATCGAGCTGCTCGGCGTGGGTGAGCCCCATGAGGATGTAGTTGTGGATCAGCTCGTCGTCGCGCAGCGGTTCGCCCGTCGAGTTGAGGCTCTCGAAGATCTGCTGCGCGTTCGCCTGGGCGCCGAGAGTGATCGACACGTGCTCCAGCTTCTGCAGCCCGCGCCAGATGCGCGGCGCCTCCTCCGCATGGATCTGACTGCGGAAGAAGGCGTAGTTGTCGTCGAAGCGCGATTCGCGGTCGGCGTCGTCGCGGCGGTCGAGCACGACGGACTCGTAGAGCTCGGCCCACGCGGCATGGGGCCGCAGCTTCGTGCGCCCCGGTGCATCGCGGCGGACGAGCACACGCTCGAGCTCTGCCGCCATCGTCGGATCGGTGTCGCGGACGGCGTGGTGGAGGGCGGCGACGAGGAGCATCAGGGTCGTGATCCGCTGCTGCCCATCGATGAGGATGAGGTCGGAGCCGGGTTCCGAGCCGTCTTCGGCGGAGAGGATCGATCCGATGAAGTGGCGATGCGCTTCGTCCTGGCCGGCCACCGCGCGGACGTCGGAGAGCAGTCGCTCGCAGCCGCCGATATCCCACCGATACTGCCGCTGATACACGGGAACCACGATGGTCGTCGTCCCTGCCGCGAGCCATTCGATCGTGTTGACTGCTGTCGCCTCGACGTTGGTCGCGGTGCTCATGCTGGTGTCTCGTCCTCCCGTAGCGCCGGGCGCCGAGGACTCGCCCGTCGCCCCGCTCAGTCTATTCGGTTATGCACGGCTGACCTCCGAGGAGCGCTCCGCCGTCGCTGTTAGGCTTGCCTTATCAGGGCCTGTTAAAACGTGCTGGCCCCCGATGAGAGGATCTGACTCAGATCATGGGATACATCAAGTCAAAGGCGCTCGAGGAAAAGGGATTCGTCGTCCTCGACAGCTACAACCAGGAGCTCGACCCCAAGGAATGGCTCGACATCGAGTACAACGACTGGAAGTCGTCGGGCGACACCCGGTTCGCTCCGCTCGCGAGCGCCTTCGGTGACATCGAGTGCAACGGCTTCTGGAACCACAAGCCGCCGCGCACCGACAAGGACGGCGTCTGGATCGACTCGCAGACCGAGAAGGCCCCGAACCTGACCCGTCGTGCGCAGGAGCCGGGCGCCAACGTCGGCCGCTGCCGCGTGATCGAGCTGCAGCCCACGCCCTACGGCGAGTGCCTCTACAACCTGCACCAGGACGACAACAACCGTCTGAACCCCGACGGCACCGGCTGGGTGGTCCGCGGGTTCTTCAACCTGACGGATGACAAGGACAGCTACTTCGTCCTGCGTGAGAACCGCACCGACCCGAGCATCGAGTACCGCATCGCGCTTCCCGCGGGCGCACAGCTCATCGTCGACACGCAGCGTCTCTGGCACGCCGCCACGCACAACGGCGACGAGCCGCGCTACTGCCTCATCACGTCGTGGACCTCGGGTCCCGAGCTCGATGCGTACATCGAGAAGTACCACGGCACCGACGACGTCCCGAACTACGAGGTCGACCAGGAGACGCTCGAGCTCGGTTACGCCGAACAGGCCCGCAAGGATGCCGCCCGTGCCGCCTACTACGCGGCCAAGGGTCAGCAGGTCAAGCAGGCGATGAGCGAGGCGTAAGCCTCGTCATCGGGGTCGACGACCCCGTCGCAGCACGAAAGGCCCCGGTCGAGATGACCGGGGCCTTTCCGTACCCGAACTACATGCTTGTGATTTCGGCCGGACTGGGCGAGAATGGGCCCATAACCGCATATTCTCGCCACTCTCGTGGGTTTCAGGTCGTTGGGGAAGACGCACCTGATGAAACGGAGAGATCATGGCGACGGCTTACGCACGCGGAGTGGTGTTCATCCACTCTGCGCCTCGCGCGCTCTGCCCCCACCTCGAGTGGGCGGTCGGTCGCGCTATCGGGCGCGCGGTGAATTTCGACTGGACCGAGCAGCCCGTCCTCGACGGCGCCCGCCGCGCCGAGTTCTACTGGGACGGCCCGGTCGGCACCGGCGCTGCTCTGGCGACCGCGATCCGCGGCTGGGAGCACCTGCGCTTCGAGGTCACCGAGGATCCCACTCCTCGCAGCGACGGAGGCCGCTGGCTGCACACCCCGGATCTCGGCATCCACTACGCCCAGACGGATGCCGCGGGCAACATCGTCATCGGCGAGGATCGCATCCGCTATGCGATGGAGATCTCCGCCGGAAGCGCGGTCGAGCTGCAGCGCGAACTGGACATCGCGCTCGGCTCGGCCTGGGACGAGGAGCTGGAGCCGTTCCGCCACGCCAGCGACGACGCGCGCGTCGTCTGGCTCCACAAGGTCGGCTGACGCCGCCGAGAGACCTGGAGCGGGGGAGGCGTGAGTATCGGATGCCGGTGATTCGTCCCGGACGCTGAGAAGACGTTTCCCCGCTTCACATGACGAGGACCCCGCCCCGGGAAGGGGCGGGGTCCTCGTCTGCGACGGCGGGTCAGTCGTCGACGCTGGCGAACACGGCGACGGCGTTGTGGCCGCCGAAGCCGAAGGAGTTGCTGATCGCGATCTGCGGTCCGTCGCCCAGCGGAGTCGCTTCGCCGGACAGGCGGAACGGCACGGCCGGGTCGGGCTCGGTCATGTTGATCGTCGGCGGAGCGACGCGGTCGCGCAGCGCGAGGAGCGAGAAGATCGCCTCGAGCGCGCCTGTGCCGCCGAGCAGGTGGCCCGTGGACGCCTTCGTCGCCGAGACGGGGATCTCGTCGATCCGGTCGCCGAAGACCTTCTTCAGCGCGACGTACTCGTTCGGGTCGCCGACCGGGGTCGACGTCGCGTGCGCGTTGATGTGGGTGACCTGGTCGGCCGTGACTCCGGCCTCGGCGAGGGCCTGCGTCACCGCGCGTGCCGCGCCGGTTCCCTCGGGGTCGTTCCCGGTGATGTGGTACGCGTCGGCGGTCACGCTGCCGCCGAGCACATAGCCGTAGATCTTCGCACCGCGTGCCTTCGCGTGCTCCTCGGTCTCGAGGATCAGGGCGGCAGCGCCCTCGCCCATGACGAAGCCGTCGCGGTCGATGGCGCCGGGCCGGGAGGCGTGCGCGGGGTCGTCGTTGCGCCGCGACAGGGCCTGCGCCGACGCGAACGACGCCATGGTGATCGGGTGGATCGCGGACTCGGTGCCGCCGGCGATCACGATGTCGGCGTCGCCGTCCTGCAGGTGGTGGAAGGCGTGGATGATGGACTCGGTGCTCGACGCGCACGCGCTCACCACGGTCTGGGCGTAGGCGCGGGCGTGGAACTGCAGGGAGAGGTTGCCGGCTGCCGCGTTCGGCATGAGCATCGGGACGGTCAGCGGCATGACGCGGCGCGGACCCTTCTCGCGCAGGGTGTCCCAGGCGTCGAGGAGCGTCCACAGCCCGCCGATTCCGGTGGCGAAGTCGATGCCGAGACGCTCGGGGTCGACCTCGGGGGCGCCGGCGTCGGCCCAGGCCTCGCGTGCGGCGATGAGAGCGAACTGCGACGACGGGTCGAGACGCTTCGCCTCATGACGGGGCAGGACCTCTTCGGGCCGCACGATCGCCTCGGCGGCGAAGGTGACGGGCAGCTCGTACTGCTGCACCCAGTCGTGCTCGAGGGTCCGGGCCCCGGACACGCCTGCGAGCAGGTTGGTCCAGTTCTCGGGTGCCGTCCCGCCGATGGCGGACGTGGCGCCGATGCCGGTGACGACGATGCGCTTGGTCATGGTGTGGTTCCTTGTCGGGACGGGTGCTGAGCGAATGCGGGCAAGGCAGAGGATGCCACGCCCCGCAGGTGCGGGGGTGGCATCCTGTCGGGATTACTCCTGGCCCGCGACGATGAAGCTGACGGCGTCGCCGACGGTCTTGAGGTTCTTGACCTCGTCGTCGGGGATGGTGACGCCGAACTTCTCCTCGGCGTTGACGACGATCGTCATCATCGAGATCGAGTCGATGTCGAGGTCGTCCGTGAACGACTTCTCGAGGGCGACCTCGGACGCGTTGATGCCGGTCTCGTCGGTGATCAGCTCAGCGAGGCCAGCGAGGACCTCATCGTTGGTGAAAGCCATGTGGTCTTCCTCTTTCTTACGGGTTGTATTCGGAACCGTGGAACAGTCTAGGGAAGGTCGGACGATCTCAGGGGAGGACGACGACCTGGGCGGCGAAGACGAGCCCCGCGCCGAATCCGATCTGCAGGGCGAGACCGCCGGACAGCTCGGGGTGCTCCGCCATCAGCCGGTGGCTGGCGAGCGGGATGGAGGCGGCCGAGGTGTTGCCGGTCGTCTCGATGTCACGGGCGATCACCGTCGACTCCGGCAGTTTCAGCTGCTTGGCGAACTCGTCGATGATGCGCATGTTCGCCTGGTGAGGGATGAAGGCGGCGATGTCGGTCGGTTCGACGCCGGCCCTGTCGAGCGCCTCGCGCGCGACCTTCGCCATCTCCCAGACAGCCCAGCGGAACACGGTCTGGCCCTCCTGGCGCAGCGTCGGCCACGGCACCTCGCCGTCGCGGAAATCCGTGAGGGTGCCGTTCATGCCCACGGCTTCCGCCTTCGAGCCGTCGGAGCCCCACACCGCGGGAGCGATGCCGGGCGTGTCGCTCGGGCCGATCAGGGCGGCGCCGGCGCCGTCGCCGAGCAGGAAGGAGATGCTGCGGTCGGCGGGGTCGACGATGTCGGAGAGCTTCTCGGTGCCGATCACGAGTGCGTAGCGGGCGGCTCCGGCCTTGATCAGGGCGTCCGCCTGGGCGACCGCGTACGCGTAGCCGGCGCAGGCCGCGTTGATGTCATAGGCGGCTGCGGGATTGGCTCCCACGCGGTCTGCGACGATCGCCGAGACCGAGGGCGTCTGCTTCGGGTTGCTGATCGTCGCCACGATCACCAGGTCGACCTGATCGGCGGCGATGCCGGACTTCTCGATGGCTTCAGCCGCCGCGGTCGTGGCGAGGTCGATCGCGTCGGTGCCCTTGTCGGCGCGGACGCGGGTGATGATGCCCGTACGCTGGCGGATCCACTCATCGCTGGAGTCGATCGGCCCGATCAGGTCATCGTTCGGGACGGCGTTCTCGCCGCGGGCGGCGCCGAAGGAGTAGATGCGCGTGTAGGCGGGGCCGGCAGTCTGGGCGAGAGTGATGCTCATGCGGCGTCTCCGTTCAGCAGCGCGACCGCCGCATCGAGGTCATCGGGGGTCTTGACGGCGACGGTCGGAACACCGCGGAGGCCGCGCTTGGCGAGACCGGTGAGGGCGCCCGCCGGGGCGAGCTCGATCAGGCCGGTGATGCCGCCGTCGGCGAAGGAGTTCATGCAGAGGTCCCACCGCACGGGCGACGACACCTGGTCGACGAGGTACGAGAGCGCCGTGGCGCCGCTGTCGACCACGGACCCGTCGCGGTTCGTCCACAGCGTGAGAGAGGGATCCGCGGGCGTCACGGCGGCGACGGCGTCGCGCAGGGCGGCCACGGCCGAAGCCATGTACTCGGTGTGGAAGGCGCCGGCGACCTGGAGCGGGATCACGCGGGTGCCCTTGACCGGTTCGGTCGCGAGCGCGTCGAGTCCGGGCAGCTCGCCCGCGACCACGAGCTGGCCGCCGCCGTTGTAGTTCGCGGGGGAGAGGCCGAGTTCGGTGAGCCGCTCGAGGATCGCGGCTTCGTCGCCGCCGATGACCGCGCTCATCCCGGTCGGCGTCTGCGCCGCGGCATCCGCCATCGCTCGTCCGCGGATGCCGACGAGGCGCATGCCGGTCTCGGCATCGATCACCCCGCTGCCGACGAGGGCGGCGATCTCGCCCACCGAGTGTCCGGCGGTTCCATCGGGGCGGCGGCCTGCGCGCTCCGTCAGGGCGTCTCCGGCGATCAGCGAAGCCGCGACGATCAACGGCTGCGCGATGCGCGTGTCACGGATGGTGTCGGCATCCGACACGGTCCCGTGTTCGCGGAGATCGACCTCCGCCGCCTCGGAGTAGGCGGCGAGGCGCTCGGCCACCCCGTCGAGCTCGAGCCAGGGGGCGAGGAATCCGGGGGTCTGCGAGCCCTGTCCCGGGCATACGACGACAATCACCCCCTCAGTCTGCCAACGATTGCCGTGAAGCGGTGGATGATCCATCACAAGATTCCGAAGATCCCTTGTGTGTGGCGCACAGATCCGCCGATTCGCCGGTCTCAGCGCGGGGTGCGGCGGAGTGTCGGGCGACGACGTGCCTGATCAGCCACCCCGATGGAGCCGAGGATCAGCGCGGTCTGCAGGATCAGGGCTTCACGGGGTCCGGTGGCATCCCAGCCGATGACCTCGCTCACGCGCTTGAGGCGGTAGCGCACCGTGTTCGGGTGCACGAAGAGCTCGCGGGCGGTCGCCTCGAGCGAGCGCCCGTTGTCGAGATAGCTCCAGAGCGTCGTCACGAGATCGGTGGAGTGCGCCTGCAGCGGGCGGAAGATGCGCTCGATCAGGGTCTGCTTCGCGAGGGGATCACCCGCCAGTGCGCGCTCCGGCAGCAGATCGTCGGCTTCGACGGGGCGCGGGGCGCTCCGCCAGGCGCGTGCGACCGCGAATCCGGCCAGTGCCGCGCGTGCGCTCTGACTCGCATCGACGAGTGCGGCGACCGGCGGCCCGAGCACGACGTATCCCGGGCCGAAGGACGGCTCGAGACGGGCCGCGATCTCCAGGAAGCCGAGCTCGTCCTCCTCGCCCTCCTGACCCTCGACGCGGGCACGCCCGAGCACCAGGACCAGCCGGGATCCCTGCACGCCGATGAGCACGTCGACGGCGAGTTTGCGCGCGGTGCGACGCACGAGGTCGACGTCGAACTGCGGGGGAGTCGTGCCGACCAGCACAGCGACCTCGCCGTGACCGTGCCAGCCGAGGGCCGCGATGCGGCTGGGGAGCTCTTCGTCGGCCTCACCCGTGAGGATCGAGTCGACGACGAGGGCCTCGAGCCGTGCATCCCACAGCCCCCGCGCTTCCGCCGCTCGGGCGTACACGTCGGCGGCGGCGAAGGCCACATCCCGCGAGTAGAGCAGGATCGCCTCGCGGAGGTCGTTGCCGCGTCCAGCGACGCGCTCCTCGGTGACCTCGACCGTCACCCGGATGAGCTGCAGCGTCTGCTGGAGGCTGACGCTGCGCAGCAGCTCCCGGGGAGCTGCGGCGAAGATGTCGGCCGCGATCCACGGAGTCGAGGTCGGATCCTCGTACCACTGGATGAACGAGGTGATGCCCGCCTGGGCCACCAGCCCGACCGCGGAGCGGCGGGCCGGCGGCATGTCGGCGTACCAGGGGAGCGTGTCTTCCAGGCGCTTGATCGTCACCGAGGCGATGTCACCGGAGATCCGGCGCAGCCAGGTGAGGGTTGCGGCCTTGTCCATGTCGCGGGAAGACGAAGCTGTCACCGAGGGCTCAGCTCTCCCCGCCCGCGTTGCCGCTGGTGCCGGCGTTCACGTCGTGAAGGCTGTACTTCTGGATGGCCTGTGCGGCGAGCGAGCGGTCGACGACGCCGTCCTCGGCGAGCGACTGCAGCGTGCGGACCACGACCGACGGTCCGTCGATCTTGAAGAAGCGACGAGCGGCGGCACGGGTGTCGGAGAAGCCGAAGCCGTCGGCGCCGAGCGTGGCGAAGCGGTTCGGAACCCACGGACGGATCTGGTCCTGCACGGCGTGCATGAAGTCGCTGACCGCGACGACCGGACCTTCGGCACCCTGCAGCTTCTGGGTGAGGTAGGCCGTGCGCGGCTCCTCCTCCGGGTACAGGAAGTTGTGCTCGTCGGCGGCGAGGCCGTCGCGGCGCAGCTCGGTCCACGAGGTGACCGACCACACGTCGGCGATCACGCCCCAGTCGTTCTTCAGCAGCTCCTGCGCCTCGAGGGCCCAGGGGAGCCCGACACCCGACGCGAACAGCTGCGCGCGGGGGCCGTCGCCCTCGCCCACGGAGACGCGGTGGATGCCGCGGACGATGCCGTCGACGTCCACGTTCTCGGGCTCGGCGGGCATCACCATGGGCTCGTTGTACACCGTGAGGTAGTACATGACGTTCGGGTCCTCGTGATTGCCGCCGTACATGCGCTCGAGACCGGAGCGCATGATGTGCGCGATCTCGTAGCCGTACGCCGGGTCGTACGAGACCGTCGCGGGGTTGGTCGCGGCGAGGAGGTGCGAGTGGCCGTCGGCGTGCTGGAGGCCCTCACCCGTGAGGGTGGTGCGTCCTGCCGTGGCGCCGATGATGAAGCCTCGGGCCATCTGGTCGCCGGCCGCCCACTGCGCGTCACCCGTGCGCTGGAAGCCGAACATCGAGTAGAAGAGGTAGATCGGGATGAGCGGCTCACCGTGGGTCGCGTACGACGTGCCGGCCGCGGTGAACGCCGCGAGGGCGCCCGCCTCGTTGATGCCGACGTGCACGATCTGCCCCTGCGGGCTCTCCTTGTAGGCGAGGAGCAGCTCCCGGTCGACCGACGTGTAGTGCTGGCCGTTCGGGTTGTAGATCTTCGCCGTCGGGAAGTACGCGTCCATGCCGAAGGTGCGCGCCTCGTCGGGGATGATCGGCACGATGCGGTGACCGAAGTCCTTCGAGCGCAGCAGGTCCTTGAGCAGTCGCACGAACGCCATGGTCGTGGCGATCTCCTGCGTGCCGGAGCCCTTCTTGGGCAGCGCGTAGGCCGCGTCGTCCGGCAGCGACAGGCCGACGTGGGTCGTGCGCCGCTCGGGCAGGAAGCCGCCGAGAGCCTGACGGCGCTCGAGCATGTACTGGATCGTCTCGTCCTGGGGTCCCGGGTTGTAGTACGGGGGCAGGTACGGGTTCTCCTCGAGCTGCGCATCCGTGATCGGGATGTGCATCGCGTCGCGGAACGTCTTGAGGTTGTCCAGCGTCATCTTCTTCATCTGGTGGGTCGCGTTGCGACCCTCGAACTGCGGACCGAGGCCGTAGCCCTTGACGGTCTTCGCCAGGATGACGGTGGGCTTGCCCTTGTGCTCGGTCGCGGCCTTGAAGGCTGCGTAGACCTTACGGTAGTCGTGGCCACCGCGCTTGAGGTTCCAGATGTCGTCGTCGGAGTAATCCTTGACCAGCGCGGCGGTGCGCTCGTCGCGACCGAAGAAGTGCTCGCGGATGTACGCGCCGGATTCGGCCTTGTACGTCTGGAAGTCGCCGTCGGGCGTGACGTTCATGAGGTTCAGGAGAGCGCCGTCGGTGTCGCGGGCGAGCAGGTCGTCCCATTCGCGGCCCCAGACGACCTTGATGACGTTCCAGCCGGCACCGCGGAAGAACGACTCGAGCTCCTGCACGATCTTGCCGTTGCCGCGCACCGGACCGTCGAGGCGCTGCAGGTTGCAGTTGACGATGAAGGTGAGGTTGTCGAGACCCTCGTTGGCGGCGACCTGCAGCTGGCCGCGGCTCTCGACCTCGTCCATCTCGCCGTCGCCGAGGAAGGCCCAGACGTGCGAGGCGGAGGTGTCCTTGATGCCGCGGTTCTCGAGGTACTTGTTCGACATCGCCTGGTAGATGGCGTTGATCGGACCGAGGCCCATCGAGACGGTCGGGAACTGCCAGTACTCGGGCATGAGCCGCGGGTGCGGGTACGACGGGATGCCGTTCGGTGCGTGCGACTTCTCCTGGCGGAATCCGTCGAGCTGGTCCTCGGTCAGGCGGCCTTCGAGGAAGGAGCGCGCGTAGGTTCCGGGGGAGGCGTGGCCCTGGATGAAGATCTGGTCGGCGCCGCCGGCGTTGTCGGCACCCTTGAAGAAGTGGTTGAAGCCCACCTCGTAGAGCGCGGCCGACGACGCGTAGGTCGAGATGTGTCCGCCGACGCCGATGCCGGGGCGCTGCGCGCGGTGCACCGTGATGGCCGCGTTCCAGCGGATCCACGCGCGGTAACGGCGCTCGACCTCTTCGTCGCCGGGGAACTCCGGCTCGTTCTCCGGGGCGATGGTGTTGATGTAGTCCGTCGTCGGGACCATCGGCACGCCCAGGTGCAGCTCCTTGGAGCGCTTGAGCAGGCTGAGCATGATCTCGCGGCCGCGGCCGTGGCCCTTCGCGTCCACCAGCTCATCGAGCGACTGCTGCCACTCGCCGGTCTCTTCCGGATCGCTGTCCTGGGGGCCCTGGGAATACGGATCCTGGTCGTGCACGGTCACGGGGCGAACCTTTCGTCAAGCTGGCAGGTCATGCCAAGGAAACGGGAAGCGACGCGGGCAGCCTTGTCGGCTGTGCACAACGCGCGCCGGGTTCAGCCTATCCCTCTTCCACGACACGGTCGCGCACCGGGTGCCCGATAGACTGACGGCACCAGGGCCTTTAGCTCAGCTGGTAGAGCGCCACGTTTACACCGTGGATGTCGTCGGTTCGATCCCGGCAGGGCCCACCACCGTGGAATCCGATGCATCGAGACGGCCCTTCTTCGTGGCCGGCGCTCCGGCGTAGAGGGAGTCCGGATCGCAGTCGGTCGTGACGACCGCTCCGTGTCGCGCTGTTCTCCTACCCGCAGACCGCCGCGACGTCCACGGCGCCGGCCGCCGAGTACTTCACCGTGTGCGACGGCACGATCAGCGACACCGTGCTGATCTTCGACCGACTCTCGTACGGCCCGCCGAAGGGGTGACTCCGACGCCGTTCACGCGGTTAGTGTGGACACCACTCACACCGTGAGCGGATCGTCACACCGACCGAGGAGCGACCATGGCGCGACGCATCGTCATCAGCGGAGCATCCGGACTGATCGGCACCGCGCTGACGTCGTCGCTGCGAGCGTACGGCATCGACGTCACGACGCTCGTGCGTCGGCCGCCGAGGAACACGTCGGAACGGCAGTGGGCACCGGGCGAGAGAGAGCTGGATCCGGACGTCTTCGCCGGAGCCGAGGCCATCGTCGCGCTGGGAGGCGCGAGCGTCGGCCGGCTGCCCTGGACGCCCCGCTACCGACAGGAACTGATCGACTCGCGGCTCAAGAGCACCGTGACGATCACCACGGCTCTGCGCGCTCTGCGCGACGATGCTCCGGCCCTCGTCTCGGCATCCGCCGTCGGCTACTACGGGTCGGCGCCGGGGGAGCAGCTGACCGAGGACTCTCCCGCGGGGCAGACGTTCCTCGCGGGACTCTGCGTGCAATGGGAGGCCGCGGCGCGCCGCGCCGAGGACCACACCAGGGTCGCGCTGCTGCGCACGGCCCCGCTGATCCACCGGCAGGGTGTGCTCAAACCACTCATCCAGCTGACGCGGTTCGGCGTCGCCGGACCCATCGGGCGCGGCACGCAGGTCTGGCCGTGGATGTCGCTCGACGACGAGGTACGGGCGATCCGGCACGTGATCGACGAGAAGATCGCGGGCCCTGTCAACCTCACCGGACCGACGCCGGCGACCGCGAACGAGATCGGGCGGGCCCTCGCCCGGGAGATGCATCGTCCGTTCTGGCTGCCCGCGCCGGCCTGGGCCCTTCGCCTCGCGTTGAGTGCGTCCGCGACCGACTCGCTGCTCCTCCCGGATGCCGACGTGCGCCCCGCCGTGCTGGAGAGGTCCGGCTTCCGCTTCACGCACGAGACGGCGGAGGAGGCGGTGGCTGCCGCGGTCTGACGCGTCAGCGGCCGTGCGGGTCGCGGCTGTTCAGTGTCGCGACCACCTGGTCGTAGTCGCCGCGCGCCTCTCCGTAGCGGAGGAACTTGACGTTCTCGACCTGGATCTCCGTGGCTTCCGGCTGCGTCTCGAGCAGGTGCACGACCTCGGCGATGAAGGCGTCGAGCGGCATCGCGAAGTCGCTGTCGCGCTGTCCGGGCATCAGGTCGGTCTGCACGGACGGCGGCTCGAGCTCCACGACCTTCACCGTCGAACCCTCGAGCTGCAACCGCAGAGACTCGCTGAGCATGTGGATCGCCGCCTTGCTGGCGTTGTAGCTCGGCGTGGCCCGCAGGGGAGCGAAGGCCAGTCCGGAGGAGACGGTCATGATCGTGGCGTCGGGCCTGCTCCGGAGATGTTCGATGAATGCGGCGATGAGGCGGATGGGGCCGAGCACGTTGGTGACGATGGTGCGCTCGGCGTTCTCGAGGAAACCGGACGGGTGCGTCCAGTCCTCGACGCTCATCACACCGGCCATCGTGACGACGACGTTCAGGTCGGGGTGCGCGGCGAGCACGTCGGATGCCGCGGCGCGGATGCTGTCGGCATCCGTCGTGTCGATCTGCACGGTGTGGAGGCCGGAATCGTCCGCGTCGATCTCGCGCAGGAGCTCGGTGCGGCGTCCGCCGACGATCACGGTGTTGCCCTTGTCGCGGAGTGCGCGGGCGAGGGCGAGACCGATGCCGCTGGTCGCCCCGGGGATGAAGATGGTGTTTCCGCTGATGTCCATGTCCCCAGACTCGACCGCCCGCGGAGACCCCACCAGAGACCGGTCATCCAGGGATCGGCGGTCCCTGGATGACGGCGGCCGTGCGGGGGATACTTCAGGAGTGGATCGAGAAGCATTGGCGGAGTTCCTCCTGCGACGGCGGGAGATGCTGCAGCCGTCCGATGTCGGCCTGAGCGCGGGAGCGCGGCGACGCACGCCCGGCCTTCGCCGCGAGGAGGTCGCGCAGCTCGCCGCGATGTCCACCGACTACTACACCCGCCTCGAGCAGCGTCGCGGACCGCAACCGAGTCTGCAGATCGTGGCGGCGCTGGCACGCGCCCTGCGCTTGACCTCGGACGAGCGCGACTACCTCCATCGCATCGCGGGCTACAGCGCACCGGACCGCGCGACCTTCGCCGGACATGTGCGCCCGGGCATGCTGCGCATCCTCGATCGCCTTCATGACTCGCCGGCTTTCGTCGTCTCGGCGCTCGATGAGGTGCTCGTGCAGAACGACGCGGCGCGCGCGCTGCTCGGCGACGCGAGTCGCTGGGAGGGTCTCGAGCGCAGCGGCATCTACCGCTGGTTCGCACAGCCCGGGACCGAGAGACGTCGTTATCCGGAGCGCGACCACCGCCGGCAGAGCCGCTCCCTCGTGGCCTCGCTGCGCGCCGCGCACGGTGCACTCGGCACCCGTTCGCGGGCGGGGGAGATCGTCGCGGAGCTCACCCGCACGAGCCCCGAGTTCGTCGCGCTCTGGGAGACGCAGGAGGTGCGGCGGCGGTTCGAGGAGCACAAGGTCATCGTCCATCCCGAGCTCGGGGAGATCGAGGTGGACTGCCAGGCGCTCTTCACGGAGGACGAGTCCCAGTCGCTGATCGTGCTCACCGCCGCACCCGGCAGCGATGCCGCGAGCAAGCTGGAGCTGGTCAGGGTGCTCGGAATCCAGACGGTCTGAGAGACCGGCTCAGGACTCTTCGTGCGTACGCGGATCGGCGTCGAAGAGCCGACCGTCGGCGCGACCGAGCGCGGTGAGAGCCTCGACCTCGGTGTCGTTGAGGACGATCTCCGCGGCGGCGAGGTTCGAGACCTGGTGCTCGAGCGACGAGGCCTTCGGGATCGAGACGGTCTCCCGGGCGACGTGCCACGCGAGAACCGCCTGCACCGGGGTGATGCCATGGGCTGCGGCCACCTCGACCACGACGGGCTCCTCGACGAGGGCCTTGGCCCGGCCGAGCGGACTCCACGCCTCGGTCAGGATGCCGTGCTCGCGGTGGTACGCCAGCTGCTCCTCCTGCGGGAAATACGGGTGCAGCTCGATCTGGTTCACGACGGGGCGCACGCCCGTCTCGCGCTCGATGCGCTCGAGGTGCTCGGGGAGGAAGTTCGACACGCCGATCTGACGCACGACACCGCGCTCCTGCGCCTCGACGAGAGCCGCCCACGCCTGCACGTACTCGTCCTGCGACGGGTTCGGCCAGTGGATGAGGTGGAGGTCGGTGATGTCGAGTCCGAGCCGCGAGCGGCTCTCCTCGATGCTCGCGCGGGCCTTCGCCGTCGGGTGATGGCGCCCCGGGAGCTTCGTCGTGACGATGATCTCCCCACGCGGAACGTCGGATGCCGCGACGCCGCGGCCGACCGACCCTTCGTTCTCGTAGTTGAACGCCGAGTCGAGCAGCCGATAGCCGGCGCCGAGCGCGCTCGTCACGGCGGCCGCGCCCTCATCGCCGTTGAGCGCGTAGGTGCCGAGGCCGATGGCCGGCAGCGCGAAGCCGTTGTGAGCGGTGAAGGTCGGAACAGTGGGCATCGAGGCTCCTTCGAGGCGGGTGTCTCTTCAGCGTAGGGCGTGACCTGCGATGCTGGCTCTCATGACCGACGCCGTGCGCTGCCCGTGCCTCTCCGGCAACGACTTCGACTCCTGCTGCGGTCGGCTGCTGCAGGGATCACCTGCTCCGACCGCCGAGCGTCTGATGCGGTCGCGGTTCACCGCCTTCACGCTCGAGGACGCCGAGCACCTGCTGCGCACGTGGCACCCGACGACGCGTCCCGACTCCCTCGACTTCGACCCCGGGCTGAGCTGGCGCAGGCTCCTCATCATCGATCGGGTCGCGGGCGGGCCGTTCGACGACGAGGGCGTCGTCGAGTTCGAGGCGTTCTGGCGCCAGGGCGCGGAACGCGGCTCGCTGCATGAGCGGAGTCGCTTCGTCCGAGAAGACCGGCGCTGGTACTACCTCGACGGCGCTGTGCGGTGACGGGCGGGATGTCCGGCCAGCGGCTAGATTTGAGAGCGTGAACGCCAGCCCCGAGAACCAGCGCACCCTGCTCGACATCGCCGACCTCGACCGGCGCATCGCGCAGGCCGAACGTGCCCGCACTCAGCCCAGCCAGGGAGCGCGGATCACGGAGCTCGTCGCCATCCGTCAGGAACAGCTGCGTGAGCTCACGACGCTCACCGGAACCCGCGACGACGTGCGCACCGAACTGACGAGGCTCGAATCCGACGTCAAGGTGGTCGAGCAGCGTCGCAACCGCGATGCCGAGCGGCTCGCTGCATCCACCAGCGCCAAGGATGCCCAGGCGCTCGAGCACGAGCTGGCGAGCCTGGCCCGGCGTCAGAGCGATCTCGAAGATGCCGAGCTCGACGTCATGGGTCGCCTCGAAGAGGCCGAGGCCGCCGTCGCCGCGCAGCAGGCGCTGCTCGAGACGACGACGGCCGAGGGCACGGCGCTCACCTCGCAGGCCAAGGCCGATGTCGCCGCGGCCACCGACCGCGGAGCCGAACTCGCCCGTGATCGCGCCGCCGTCGCGGCGACCGTGCCGGCCGACCTTCTGGCCGAGTACACGCGTCGTGCCGCGAACAGCGCCGGTGCCGCCCTGCTCACCCGCGGCACCTGCGAAGGCTGCCGCATGGTGCTTCCGAGCACCGACCTGAACGACATCCGCCGTGCATCCGACGAGCTCGTCGTGACGTGCCCCGAGTGCGGCTGCATCCTCGTCCGCACCGAGGAATCCGGGCTCGCTTGAGCGGGGCCCGCGCGCCGCGTCGATGAGCGCGTCGACGTCGCCGGGACGGCGGATCGCCCTCGTGGCGCTCGGCTCCGGACGATATGCGGCCGTCGAGCTCGATGAGGTCGCGGAGGAGATCTCGCGGCTGACCATGTCCGGGTCGGAGCTCGTCTCCTGGGTCGCCGACCTCGAGCGGGCGGAAGCGCCGCGGTGGATCATCCGCAGCGCGCGCGACATCTATCCGATGCTGCTCGACGGCGGAGTACGTCTCGGGCGCACGCACGACCTGCTGCTGTGCCACGCGATCCTGCGCGACACCGACAAGGTGGCGCGACCGCTGCCGCCGTCCGCCGCCTGGATCCGCCGGGAGCCGACGGATGCCGCGCCCGCTCTCTTCGACGTCGACGAGCAGGACGACGCGGGCGATCCGGTCGCCGAGGTCCTCGACCAGTTCCGCGCGCAGCGCCGGGTGATCGAGCAGGAGCGCGACGGACGCCTGACCCTGCTGTGCGCGGCGGAATCGGCCGGTGGTCTGATCGCCGAGGAGATGCGCGCGGCCGGTCTCCCGTGGGACGAGGGGGTGCACGACGCGATCCTGACCGAGACCCTGGGCACGCGGCCCGCCGCCGGGGGGCTGCCCAGCCGGATGGTCGAGCTCGGCGACCGGGTCCGCGCCATCCTCAGTGATTCGACGCTGCATCTCGACAGCCAGCCCAAGCTGCTCCGCGCCCTGCACCGGGTCGGCGTGCATGTCGAGTCGACGAGCCGGTGGGAGCTCGCGACGCAGTCCCACGCCGTCGTGGAGCCCCTGCTCGCCTACAAGAAGCTCTCCCGACTGCTCAGCGCCAACGGCTGGGCGTGGCTGGCGGAATGGGTGCAGGACCGGCGGTTCCGACCGGTGTACATCCCCGGTGGCGTCGTGACCGGACGATGGGCGTCGGCGGGCGGGGGAGCCCTGCAGCTGCCGCGCAGCCTGCGGCCCGCTGTGCGGGCCGATCCCGGCTGGACGCTGGTGGTCGCCGACGTCGCGCAGCTGGAACCGCGGATGCTGGCCGCCATGGCATCCGACAAGGCGATGGCGCGCGCGGCGCAAGGCAGCGACCTCTACGAGGGCGTCGTGGCGTCCGGTGCGGTGGAGACCCGCGAGCAGGCGAAGTACGCCGTGCTCGGCGCGATGTACGGAGCCACCACCGGCGACAGCGGTCGGCTGGTGCCGCGCCTGCGGAAGGTCTATCCGCGGGCGATGGCGCTCGTCGACACGGCCGCCCGAACCGGCGAGGACGGCGGCGTCGTGTCGACGTGGCTGGGTCGATCGTCACCCCGACCATCCGCGGAATGGGCGGACCTCCAGTCCAGAGCGACCGGAGCGGATGCCGACCCCGCCGAGGTCGCCCTCGCCCGTCGGCGCGCCAGGGACTGGGGTCGGTTCACCCGCAACTTCATCGTGCAGGGCACGGCCGCGGAGTGGTCGCTCATCTGGCTGGCCGAGATCCGGCACCGACTGCAGCGGGCACCCGAGTCGGCCGTACCCGCCGCAGCATCCGGTCCGTTCGCCCGTCAGCCCCATCTGGCCTTCTTCCTCCACGACGAGGTGATCCTGCACGTCCCCGAGGAGCAGGCCGACGCGGCGGCCCATGCCGTGCGCGTCGCGGCATCCGTCGCCACTCGTCGACTGTTCGGCGACTTCCCGATCGACGTGCCGCTGGATCTCCGCATCGCGAAGTCCGCGGAGAAGTAGGAGCCGTCTCCGGATGCCGGAGAAAGTAGACTGAGCACGCGAATGGGTCGGCTGGACGGCCGCGTGGCGGGCAACCGCACCGAGGAACGTCCGGGCTCCACAGGGCAGGGCGGTGGGTAACACCCACCCGGAGTGATCCGCGAGAAAGTGCCACAGAGAGCAGACCGCCCCGCAAGGGGTAAGGGTGAAAGGGTGGTGTAAGAGACCACCGGGGGTCATGGTGACATGACCCGCCAGGTAAACCTCGCCCGGAGCAAGGTCAGACAGGGGATGTTGACGCGGCTCGCCGAGTCCTCGGGTAGACCGCTAGAGCGCCACGGCAACGTGTCGCCGAGAGAGATGGCCGTCGAAGGGGCGAAGAACCCCGGAACAGAACCCGGCGTACAGGTCGGCCCATTCGCATAAACCGACTTGACCAGGTGTTTACCTAGACGACCTCATGCAGCGTCCGCGGAGAGTCCGCAGAACTCCCGAGAACGCTATCAACAGCTTCTCGAGTCCGGTCGTCTGAGTCGGCCCACATGTGGCCGTATGTGTCGAGCGTCTCTGTCGCGGACTTGTGGCCCAGCCGTGCCTGAACCGTCTTCACCGACTCGCCGTACCGGATCAGCAGGCTCGCGTAGTAATGGCGCAATGCGTGCATCCCCGTGCCGGTCTCAACGGTGAGACCCGCAGTCTTCGCGATCGGTCGCCAGATGTGCCCGAACCGCTGCCGGGTGAGCGGTTGGCCAAGCCACGTGAACAAAAGCTCCCCGTCACCGATGTTGTAGCGCGCCAAATGATCATTCAGTGCGGTGACAACGACGCGGGGGAGTGGGATCAACCGATTCGATGCCTCCGTCTTCGGCGGCGCGAACGCCGTGAGCCCACCAGTCTTCGTAACGAGCTGCCGATTGACTGTGACGGCCGGATTCTTCCCCAGCAGGCGCAACCGGTCCCGCGTCAGCCCGAGCGCCTCGCCCTGACGCATCCCTGTGCCTGCTGAGAGGATCACCAGAGCCCGCAGTTCGGCAGGGAGGGAGTCGGCCAACAAGTCAACCTGCGCGGTCGTCAGAGGGCGTATGCGCGTCTTCTCCACGGCCGGGAGCTTGATCCTCGTGCATGGGGAAGTCGCGAGCTTACGATCATGCACAGCCGCTCGGAAGATAGACGCCACAACCGTGTAGACGACGCCCACCGTCGCCGGCGCCAGACCCTTGCGACTGCTTTCAGGATCTCCCGTGCTCAGGCGCTTCACCCATCCCTGAATCGTCGTTGTAAGGATGCTCCCGAGTGGCAGATCACCGAGAACCGGGTACGCATGGCGCTCAAGATGTCCTCGGTACAGGAGGGCGGTCGCATCCTTGTGCACCTGCGCCGAAAGCCACGTTTCGGCATACGCACGGAACGTGATCTTCGCGGACTGGGGATCGACATACTGCCCGGTGACGACCGACGCAGTGACCTCATTCAGCCACCTCTGCGCCAACTTCTTCTGAGGGAAGTGCTTCGCGTGCTCCCTGCCCGCAGCATCGAAGTATCGCGCGCGCCACTGCATCCCCGAGCCGTAGCGGTTTGACCGCACACGCTTGCCATCGTCCCCCCGACGATGCCAGCGGTCCTCGACGTACTGCCTCACCATATGCGGCTACCCCTCTGCCTGTTTCTCGTCTAGCCGCTGCTCCGAAACCAATGGAGAAGATGCGACGATTTCTGCTGGACTCTCGGCAAGTGTCAGGCGCGCTCGAGATTCGTAGCGGCGCACATATCGCGCAGACTCTTCGTCCAGTTCGTATCGTTCACGGAGGATCTCAATCTGCGCCAACATTGCTGACGCGGAATCGAACGCACGGCTCGCGTACTTCTCCGCAGCATCGATCAGCTCGCTCCGCCACCACCGCAACTGATGTGCCCGACCAGACAACGCGATGAGCCCGCTGGATAGCCCGTCAGGCTTGGTCATCGCAAGAATCGGCACGTTGAACGCTGACGCGAGCGCTACGGCCTCCGCCAGCCGCACCTTCCTTCTTTTCGACTCGATCCTTGAGACGGTAAGCGCGGTGGCATCACGAAGACCCTGCCGAATCATCATTTCCGCGAGCCGTTCCTGACTCCACCCGCGCGCCTTGCGAAGCTCGCCTACGGAGTCCGCGAACCGCTCCTCAATATCGTCATCGAAAGAGTCTGGGGCTTCGGTTGGTTCGCTCACGAGCACAGCCTACCAAAATAGATTGATGGCCGGTATCCATTTCTGTCATTCCTGTGGTATCTTTATTGGACTAAGCAGTCTCATCCAAAATGGAGGTAGGAATGGGTCACACAGAAGCTGGCGAGCAGACGCTACTCACGATCGACGAAGTCGCGGCAGAGCTGCGCCGCACCCCCGCATCCGTGCGATGGCTCATTTTCGACGGACAAATCAAATCCGGGAAGCTCGGCGGTCGCCGGCTAATCAGGCGCAGCGATCTGAACGCATGGATAGATGCAGCATTCGCGGAGGTCGGATGACGTCCACCAACAGCGTCACGGATCACGTTGCTTCGAGCCGGGATTCACCGCACGACGGTTGGCGACCTGCTCACGCTGATCCGACTGGAGAAGCCGCCGTTCGGAACATCATGGCCGAAGCCCGAGCCGACGACTACGCAGTCGTGGATCTCAAGGGCCACGTGCTGTTCCGGATCAAGCCGGATGTGCTCACCGCGATACTCCCGCACTTACACTTCACCAAGACTCGCCGCGGACGAGACAACCTCCGTGCACACAAGAAAAGAGCCCCGGCGGCAACCGGGGCTATGAACCAGAACACCAACCGCTAAGAAGGAGAACCAGCTGTGTCTATTCTCTCATCAAATTCGTCAACTGTCGAGCAGCCCCGCTCGAGCTTGTTGTTGGACCCGCGAGCTACGGGTGAAGCCACCTTGTTGGATGTGGGGACGGAGAACGAGACGGCAACTCCGCCCCCTACTTTGCCGAGAACAACCGCCGAAACCATCGCCTTCATCATCGCTGACTACGCCGCGATGAAAGCGAGAAAGAAAGGCGAGTGGTATCTCCTCGAGCCGGGAGACCCGCTCTACGAGGACTACGAGCCCTTCGACTCGATCGAAGGCGACGGGCCGGAGCAAACCAACTTCCTCCAATACTTCACCCCTGAGGGCGAGCTGATTCACCCGGGGCCTGCGTGGAGCGAGGTGAAGCCGAGAGGCTTGAGCGCCGACCGTCTGCGCCACTTCAGGTCGACGCCGAACGAATTGTTGATCGGTCGCGACGGCACTCTCATCGTCAGTGCGGGGAGATGGGGCCGGCGCCCGAAGGCTGAAGGCGGGTACGAATACCTGCCGATCGAGCAGTACCGAGCCTGGCGCAAAGAACAGATGTTGGGAGAACCCCGCACCGTAGAGAACCGACCGCCTTGGGCCGAGAAGGTCGAGGCTATCGCGGCCTGGGGGTGCGTCGAATACTCATGCACCCGCGGCAGGTTCACGTACACGCAACGCCTCGAGAACGATGGCGAGATGCGGGAGCCCTACTCGCACAGCGAGCCCAGCTTCAAAGACGCCGATGATCTCCGCGAGATTGCTCGTGACGCCCTCGCACTTGCTGAGGCCCTCGAGAAGCCCACGCGAGTGATCCGCCGATTGTCGGAAGTCAACGACCGACTCCGCGACCTCGAGTCCTAGAACCCTAGAACCCAGTGGCACCTATCCCGGCCGATGGGTGCCACTGCTGACCCCAACTGAACATCACCCCGGAGAGGGGAGCACATGACCAACACGAAGGAGACCGCCTTCCAAAAGCGGATGCGGAAGTTTCACGAAGCACAAGCACAGCTCGCCGCCGCCCGTGACAAGGCGAAGCAGAAGCCGCGTCTAGCTGATGACGGCGAATGAAGCATGGGCGCCGATACCTAACGACCTGTTTCGACTCGGTTGGACCAAAACAGAACTGCTCGTTTACGTCGCCCTGTTGTGCCTTCCGTTTCAACACAACGGCGTAGTGATCGCAGGCCAGACGGAGATCTCAGCTGGCGCGGGCGTATCTGTTCGGACCACTCGAGAAGTCCTCCCACGACTCAGCGCGGCGGGAATCATCGTGCAGAAGCAGCTGTACGACGGGATACCCAGCTACTACAGGGTGCACGAACTCCCAAGGGATGGCGGATTCTTCAGGATGCCGCGTCGCTGGCTGTGGGAGACCTCCCTGAGCTCGACGGAAAAGATCGTCTACCTCGTATTGCTCTCGCGGCGGAACCGGCGCACAGGCGAAGCAGTCGTGTCGTGGATGACGATCCTCGCCGAAGCTCGCGTTACCCGGCGGACCCTCGCCCCCGCTCTTGACTCACTCGAAGCGGAGGGCCTCGTTGTCCGGGTACACCAGCCGCGTCAAGGGAAACGCCAGGGCATCAACAGGTACCGGGTGCAACTGCCCATCGAACAAGTGCTGAACACCTAACCCCGGCAAAAGGGAACATCAACCCCGGCAAAAGGGAACCCCGACCCCGGCAAAAGGGAACGAGGAACAAGACATCTATACAAGACATCTACACAAGACATTAGGCGCAACTGCAAGCAGTGGCGCTCGCATGACCTTTCAGAACCTCCGAGAGAACCGATCAACAGCGAAACAGCGCATCCTCCTCCGAGACCTCTGGATCATCATCAGCGGACACCTACCGACACCTGAAGTCGAACAAGCATGGTCGGTGCTCACGGTCCCACAGGCCCGCGGGCTGATTGCTGACTACTACCGCAAGTTCGGGCGAGCAGGGAACTACGACGGCGGACTAGACGAAAGCGACCCCGAAGTCGAACAGCTATCAGCACGAGGGCAAGCGTTCGTCAGGTCAGGTTTCGACCCCTACTTCGACATCGGAGGCGACGGATGAACCGACCGTTCAACATCGTGCCCGCCACGTGCGAAACGTGTTGGCCATGGGTCCGCTGGTTCCGCTCAGGCTCAGGCGCGTGGGTACGCCAAGAGCAGCACGAACCTCACTGCACAGTCTTCCCGAAGGTGCAGCGGAGTCGTTCGTGAGTGACCACGGGCCCCTCCACCCAGGCCCCTACTCACCCGAGTCTCCGGTACCTATCGGCTTTCACACACAGAACTTCCCGGAGAAGAAAGGAGCGCGATGACCATACGCACCGCAGTCCTCTGCGACACCTGCGACGCCGTCTACGTCCCGTATCAACGACAGCCACACGGCGGACTCGTCAACAGCGCACACGCCGCCGGCTGGACATCCAGCAACACGACAGGCACATGGACCAACCAGTGCCCCGACCACACCAACTAAAGGAGACACCATGACCGAAATGAACTTCCGCGACACCAGCAACGTCACCATCCGATCCACGGACAGCGAAAACCTCGTAGAGGTTGCCAGGAAGATCAAGACCCTTCGCGACGACGCTCGCGCATCCAGCAACCGGCTTGCCAGTGCGGTGGAGAACATCAACAACGACCCGACCCTCAGCGACCAAGGCAAGAAGGAACGCATCGACGCACTCGAGAGCGATCACACCGCCCAGCGCAAGACCAACATCGCGACCGAGAAGGAGCTCATCAAGCGCAAGATCGGAGAACTCGAGCGTCGCCTCGATGGGTTCGTCGGCTGGTCAAATGACAGCATCATGGCCTTCCGCGACGCACAGGACCGAGCCGAGAACATCGACGATCCCGACAAAGCCGCGACCGTCATGGCGCGTGCTGTGCGAACCGGCGACAAGACGCTCGCTCACGCTCTCTTCCGGCGAGCCGTCGACCAGCGATGGGATGAAGCCCGTAACGCTTTCGCGGCCGACAACCCCACAGTCGCACAGCTCGTCCACGACGTGCAGAAGCTTCACGAACTGCACGACAACAGCTTCAACCGGGCCGTCTCGTACATGTAAGAGACGAAGCGAAGAGGGCTCTACGCACAAGCGTGGAGCCCTCTTGCGTACCCAGGGCAGGGTCACCGCCCACCCCACGCCTGCCGGGTCTCCCGGGGTTGGCGATATACGTCCCCGCGAGCTGGATGAATCGACCTATCGGATCAGAAATAGCTATTGAACAGGCCTTTTCGGGCCAGAAGGGAGGATCTTATGGGTATTCCCAGACCTCCGAAGGGGCTCCAGGCGGGCGCTCGAGCCCTTTGGCGCTCGGTAATGAACGATTTCGAGCTCGGAAAACATGAAGAGTCTGTGCTTTTGCAGGCGTGCAGGATCGCGGATCTCCTCGACGAGTTGCAGAAAGTGCTCGATAACGAGCCGGCGATCGTGTCTAGCCCTCAGGGCAAGAAGGCGAACCCGGCGGCAGTGGAGTTCCGCCAGCAGTCACTCACCTTGGCGAAGCTCATGGCATCGCTGCGTATTCCGCTCGACAACGACCAGGTGTCAGGCCGCTCGCAGCAGCGGGTTGGTGTTCGGCGGGCGAGTTTGGATGCCGGAGGTGCGTAGGCGCGTCAAGGCCCCACCCGCACCATCGGTGGCGTTTGGGGCCTTGAGGGGTGTACCACGTGCCTTTGTGCAGCCGGAGGGCGACATGCACGAGAAGTGGGCCGCGTGGGAGGCGTGGGAGATGGCGTTTCACCGATTCAAAGAGGCACACCCGGATGCTGCAGCGGCGTGCGACGACGTGTTTAGCGAGTCTGTCCCGGAGATCCCGAATGAGCCGTGGGAATCAGCATCGAGGTGGGTCTGATGGGAAGGAATACGGCGATGCGCGACCGGCTCCGTACCCGGATCGCGAGGACACGAGCGGCATGTGCTCTCTGCGGGAGGGGGATCGACTACTCGCTCAAGTGGCCCGACCCGATGTGTTTCGTCGTCGACCACATCCTGCCGGTGGCGAGAGGCGGTCGGGACGAGATCTCGAACTGTCGAGCAGCGCATTCAGTTTGTAATGCCCGCCGAGGAACTAGAAACGACGCACCAATTACGAGGTCCGGATCTCTGGACTGGGGACAAGAGGAAGAGACATGACCGATATCAAAGAGTTGATCAAGCGTCAGAAGCGCATGGCCGAAGAGCTGATCGCCGAGGCTGAGGTGTATTACGCGGAGGTGGGGCCGACCGAGGTTGAGACCGTCTTCGGAGAGACGCGGGCGACAATTCTTGTGCCCTTCGTGCATCCGACGACGTTCAATGACATCGCCGACCTGCATGCGCCTCGACCGGGGGTCGCCGTCGATGGACCACTGTGGTTCAACCTCGACGCGGTGACTCGCGCCTACCCGGGCATCGTGCTCGTTGTCGACGGGAACGAGGACGATCTGTACCGGGTCCGCGACAAGGAGGCCGTGTACGTGTGGCCTGAGCTGTACGAGCAGATGGCACCTGAGGATCGGGCGAACGTCCGGATGGCCGTGTGGGCTTTGAACGTCTGGGAGCCGGAGCAGCGACGAGCGGCGAAGGTTGCGAAGAAGGAGGCCGAGGATGGCCGGTAATCGTGTTGTGAAAGTGACTCTTTCGGCGGTCGTCTCCGACTACGAAAAGGGGATGCGTGCGGCGGCGCAGGCAACGCACGCGGTAGGGACTGAGGCTGAGAAGTTGGCGCAGAAGAAGCAAGCGTTCCAGCAGCTCGGCACTGCGGGACTCGCTTTGGGTGCTGTGCTGGCCACAGGTTTCGCCGTCGCCACGAAGGCTTCGATGGACTTCGATGCCCAGATGAGTAGCGTCCAGGCCGCAACGCACGAGACAGCGGCGAACATGGACGACCTCCGGCAGGCAGCGTTGGACGCTGGCCAGTCGACTGTCTACAGTGCCACCGAAGCCGCGCAGGCTATCGAGGAACTGGCGAAGGCCGGAGTGTCGACGAAAGACATCCTTGGCGGCGGGCTCACGGGGGCTCTAGATCTTGCTGCAGCCGGAGGGATCGCGGTTGGGGACGCGGCAGGTATCGCCGCCACGGCGCTGAAGCAGTTCAACCTGAACGGGTCGGACATGGCTCACGTCGCTGACCTTCTGGCTGCTGGTGCGGGTAAGGCGATGGGTGATGTCACGGATCTTGCTGAGGCTCTCAACCAGTCAGCGCTTGTCGCGAAGCAAACCGGGCTCTCGGTCGAGGAGACGACCGCGGGACTTGCAGCATTCGCCGAGCAGGGCCTGTTGGGTTCTGACGCCGGCACGAGCTTTAAGGCCATGTTGCAATCACTCAACCCGACGTCGGCTGCGGCCGCGGATCTTATGAAGAAGTACAACCTTGAGGCGTTCGATGCTCAGGGCAACTTTGTCGGCCTCGCAACCTACGCGGGGAAGCTCAAGTCAGGTCTCTCTGGCCTCAGCACGGAGCAACAGAACTCCACTCTCAAGACGATCTTCGGAGCTGACGCCGTGCGCGCGGCCACGGTGCTTTACCAGAACGGCGCGGAAGGTATCGACGAGTGGACGGCGGCAGTGGATGACCAGGGCTACGCGGCCTCTACAGCGGCTACGCGGCTCGACAATCTCAAGGGTGATGTGGAAGCCCTGGGCGGTGCTTTCGAGACGGCCCTGATCGACTCAGGCTCAGCAGCGAATGACACGCTCCGCACAATGGTGCAGGCACTTTCCGGCCTGATCGGTATGTACAACGAGATGCCGGCGCCCGTGCAGGCGTCTGTCATGGCTCTTGGCGGTGCGGCTGCAGCTGTCGCTCTCACGGGCGGCGCGGCGTTCCTCGCTGTTCCGAAGTGGCTGGAGTTCAAGGCAACTGTCGAGGCCTCCACATGGTCGATGAAAGGCATTGGGATCACGGCGGGTGTTGCCGGCTTGGCTCTCGGCGGTCTGTTCATGATCGTGGGCGAGCTCGCGGCGGAACATCAGCGAGCTCAGGCGAAGGCTCAGTCGTATGCGTCGACTTTGGCCGATGGCACGCATGAGATCACGGATGCGACTCGCGATCTGATCGCTGAGGGTATCAATGCGAAGCAGGGGGCGTTCCTGTGGCTCGAGGGTAGCTCGATGTCTGACGCGGCCAAGGATCTGGGGCTTTCACTGGACGTTGTTCGGAAGGCGATCGAGGGCGATGCTGATGCCCTCGACGAGCTGAACTCGACGACGCAGAAGGCCATCGACGGATACAACGCTTGGGACTCCGAGTCCATCAAAGCGAATAGCTCGGCTGAGTTTCTGCGGCAGACAGTGGAGAAGGAGACGGGCGCGCTTGATCAGGCGGCGCAGGCCGCGCGAGACAAGGCGGAGGCCACGAGCGAAGCGTCGTCAGAGGCCGATATTGCCACGGACGCATACCTGGACGAGGCCGCTTCCGTCCAGGAGCTGACATCTCACCTGATGGAACTCATCGACACCATCAACGATGCGAACGGCGTCGGTCAGGACGCGATCTCGCAGAACATTCAATACCAGGACTCGCTGGCAGCCGTGCAGCAGGCGATAGCGGATGGCGCATGGGGCCTCGACGAGGCGACGGAAGCGGGACGTCAGAACATGGAAATGCTTGTGGGTCTGGCTTCAGACTCGCAGGCCGCAGCCGCGGCACAGCTCGAGCTGGACGGTTCGACCGAGGGTTACATCGCCAGGATGCGTGAGGGTCGCGAGGCGCTTATCAACTCGGCGACAGCCATGGGTTACACCCAAGAGCAGGCAGTGGCTCTCGCCGACAAGGTGTACGCCATTCCGACTGAGGCTGAGATCACTGCGATCATGCACACCGCTGCGGCGCAGACGGCGATCGACAATTTCGTGAACCTGAATGGCAATCGCACGGTCAATGTGTGGTTGAACCCCAAGACCCAGGCGATGAACGATGCGTTCGCGAGCTACCTGCAGGGGCACGCGGCTGGTGGTCCGGTGATCGGCCCCGGCACCGGCACATCGGACTCAATCATTCGACGCCTTTCGAACGGCGAGCATGTGATTACGGCCGCAGAGGTTCAGGCAGCTGGTGGTCATAGTCGGGTCGAAGAGTGGCGTGCGGCACTCGCTGCCGGACCTGGCTCGCAGGCGTCGTTCTATGCGCGACAGGCCGAGCCGGTCTACATGACGGGTAGCCAGATCGGGGCTGGCGGGGGCGGTTGGTCGAGTGCACCCGCGCAGCTCCCTCCGATCTACATCCAGTCCCCAGTGACGGGTGAGTTCTTGCTCGCGCAGACCGTCGACATCGCGGACTCACGCATCAAGAACTACGACGACCGAAACACGATGACCACACGCGGCGGCGTGCGTTCATAAGGAAGGAACACCATGACCGATTCGAACTTCCAACGGGACTCCCGCACGACGCGCCTGATAGTCCCGAACGAGTCCACCGAACGAGCAGCACCTGGCCTGTACGACGCCAGCAGGTTGAGCAGGTCTGAACCGGGGCTGTACGCCTTCATCCCCGTGCACACCACGAAAGCAGGAGAAAATGACTAATCGTCTCGTTGCAGTAGATGACGCGGACTACAAACTGCCCGCCCCCGTGCTCGGGTCGCTCGCGTTGGACTTCATGCCAGCGGGTGAGCTGGTTGTCAATGTGGATCGGTTCCCGAGTGTTCAGGCTGCTCTCGATGCTGCACCCGCAGGTTCACATGTTTACTTCCCGCCTTCGATGAGTCCGGTAGCTGTGCCGGCCGGCGGATTCGCCCTCAGGAGCAATGAGCTGACGATTGACGCGATGGGTGTCGAGTTTCAGGTGTCAAACTGGGGCACGCCCGCATTCCTCGCTCTCCGCTCGAACGGAGGAGCAGACGGCCACACCTTCCGCATCGGCATGGTGAAGTACGTGGGGACGCGCGGCAACCACACGGGAACCACGATCCGCGGTTCGGCCCCTTACTGCTCCGGTTGTGGAGTGTGGTCGAACGGTGACCGGAACTACATTGAGTACCTGCGCACAGACGGTATGCCCACGCCCGTCTTCTTCGCCTCTTGGGACGGCACCTCAGCGAGCGATCGGTTCGGTGTGGGCAATCGCATCGGCTATCTCGAGGCAACCCGCTATAACTTCGCTCTGCTATTCGTCAAGCAGCGCGCCTGGGACTGGGGTAACGCCTACTGCCACGATGACCTGGACGACTCGGGTGGCGCAAACCCTACCCACGCGATCTATGGGTCGGCGGCAAGTGGCGCACGCTCCGAAGGTGGCACCATCGGTAACTGGCGCGTCGAGAACAACATGGGTGGCGCACCGTTCCAGATCAAGTACACAGACGGAGTGACGGCAGGCACATTGAGCGGGAATGGTTCAGCGGGCATCCTCAGCCTCCAGAGCTGCCACGACTTCTCAGCGAGCGCAATCGTCGGACAGAATGTGAAGGCGGCGGTAACGGGTTCGCGCCTGGTTGAGCTCGTTGGCACCGACTCCTGCAAGCGCCCTAACATCGGTCGAATCGTCATCGATAAAGCGGCAAGCGTCAACACCGAATCCGTCATCCTTGTCCTCGACGAGTCTGGCACCATCGGTCCCATCACGATCACAAGTCAAGGTGCGGCCAACGTCGGCGCAGAGGTTGCTGCCCGCGGCGTTGGGGCATTCTCCATCGGCCCCATCCTTACCATTGCCAAGGGTGTCGCCAACCGTCCGGTGCGCTTGGGAAACGGGACCGAGGCGGGTAAAGCGGTCGGGTGGAGCATCCCGAACGTGCGTTCCGTCGGCGGCGGAACCACGTTCGACCCGATCCCGGTGGAAGAGTACGCCGAATGCCACAGCAACTCATGGGGTGACGGCAACTCGTTCATCAGTGGCGCCGCACCGACCAAAGGCATCTTCCGACGCAACATGGCATGGAAAGCATCGGCACCCGCCATCGGATCTCCGAAGGGCTGGGTTCAGTACCTCAACGGCGCGCTCTCAGGCTCGACATGGGCTACTACCGTGGCCGTCACCGCCGGCTCCTGGGTGAAGCTCGCAGACGGGCGTGTCATCCGGTACTCCACAGCAGGCACCACGGGCGCCAGCGAGCCAAACCCCACCACCCTCGGCGCCACTGGTGTCGACGGCACCGCCTCGTGGGAGTACATGTCGGCAACTTCGGGGGCTGTTCAGACCGAAGGCAACCTCTAGCGAGACGGTGGGGCATGCGTCGTCTCGGTCCCATTTTCCGGCGCAACAATAGGAACTAGCGCCTGGCGTCCCGAGATCGCGATAGTCCCTGGCTCCGCTTGGCGGTTGCACGCCCTTGGGGAGCCGGTCCACCCGATCGACGTACCTCGAACCGCGGCTGGGTTCGATCCTCGCAAACTGCCCTGACCACGCCTAGTCCCGGAGCGCGATCATCCGTTTGTGCCCGAGCGATGCCCTCAGTCCCCTGTTATTCAGTGAGGTGGCTGAGGGCATCTGGCTTCAGCCCACCACGCTGTAAACGGTGAAGCTACCGTTCAGGTTGTCGCTCACAGTCGCGTTGCTCTTGACATAGTCTGACGATGTCGTCGTCGAGGTGAAGCAGACGGAGACGCTGTTCGCGGCAACGCCCGATGCTTGACATTGCCCACCGTTGAGGAGCGTGTTGCCGAGCTTCAGTTCCTGGACATAGACACCAGTGAATACCTCCTCAGACGACCTGTTCCGCACGATAGTCGCGGCCTGAACGTAGCTGCCGCTTCGTACCACGCAAGCTTGTGCCGACAGTCGAGGACCATTCTTCGTAGGGCCGCAGTGCCAGTTGGACGGCGTGCTGAATCCGCCCGGGTAAGGCTGCCAGCTTCCTGCGGCACTTGCTGATTGCGCCGTGAACATCCCAGCCAACACGATGCCGATTGCGAGGATTGCAGCGTAGCGTCTCTTCATTCTTCCTCCATGGATGATGAGCCCCGTCGGCCCAACCCGACCGTAGCCGCCAAGTTCCATTGGTCGCTGTCCCCTCTTCGGCCTACAGACGCGCCAGCCCCGACACGATACGTTGAGGTGATCTGTGCCCCATCTCTCTGCGATCCCAGCTGTGGCCGCAGTCGGGAAGTGTTCCGGCGTCCACGGCGGCGGCCGTCCTAGCCGCTCTCCTCGATCACCGTTACCGCGTTGCCCCAGACCCAGCATCGGTAGCGATCGTCACCCGCGCGGAACTCGATCCCAGCTGCCTTAGGTGTCGACCGCATGAGTTTCGCATCGACTCGGATCGACTCGGGACCGAACCTCACCCAGGCCTTCACGCGGCGCTGCAGAGCATGCGGATACACCGTTACAGGCTGATTGCGTACGTCGAGCTCGCGATCGGTGAGCGACTGCAGAGGACCGGAGCGCGCCGCCGACTTGATCGCAGACTCAGCCGAGCGCATGTCGTACGTCGCCTGCAAACTCGCGCCCGGGTTGCCCATGCCGGCTTCCTCCCTCCGGCCTTGATTTGAGGGTAGCAAGATTCGAACATTTGTTCTATCGTCTTAACCCATGAGCACGCCAACCATCGAACACGCAGCAACCATATGGATAGTCAACGACATCCCCACCCGGATGGTCTACGCCGGCCGACGATGGCGCGTCACCGACACCCCCACGAGGCTTCGACACTCATCCTGGACAGTGCCACTCGACGAGGCCCACGCTGGCCTCTACGGCTGGCGATTCCAAGGAACGGATGACGACGGCCAGTCGCTCGTTTTCGACGTCTACAAGGGCGCTGACGGATGGCACGTGCACCGTACGTACGAGTGACGTAACGGATGCGAGGGGCATAACTGATCGCTAGGGTTTTCGGCATGGGAAGTATCCTCTACGGCGGCGGCACGGACGCAATCCACATCGAGGACCGCGCCCTCGCGCACTTGAAGGTGGTCATAGCCACGAAGCTACGGCGCAACGAGAGCTTCACGTTGTCATGGCGGCACCACGACGGCGACGCGGACGGACGCTCAACGATCTGGCTGCACCCGTCGATCCCGTTGCGCTTCACGTTCGACGAACCCGAAACCCCAACGCTCAACGTCAAGTGGATTGAAGACCTCATGCACTCCGCGAGTTCAACCGGAGGTATCCAGCTCATCGATGAAGTTCTCGAAACTCCCACTGACTAGAGGATCGCGCAGCGCAACGCTAAGCCTTACACCGTAAGCCTGGGGTCACTCGCCTGTCAACGCACTATCGCCCAGTCGCAGCCGGATCGACACTAGGCGTGTCCTGTTTGGAGGGTGCGATGACTGGACTCCCTGATCCCCGCTTCGAGCTCCGCAAAGTCGCTGAGCGCGAATGGTTGATCCTTGACCACCGATACGACGCAAACGATCCCCGTCGCACCGTCGGACGCATCTACCAGGTAGATGAGTATGAGGTTGAAGTGTCGTGGATGCGCGCGATCCCCGCAGCGACCGATACATGTCACCGGTCGAGGTACTCGAGGATGTGCAGCGGCTCGAGTCGCGGAACCGCTCCACACGGCCCATTCCGATCCCGCATCTGCCGCCGCTGATCACGCCCTAGCAACGGCGGCGTGTCCGCGGAGCCACCGCCCTCAAATGAGGGTGGTCCCGACAGGTCTGGGGAACCCTCGGGACCACCTGCCGGCGTTGCTGGGGACTTCACCGGCCCGTAGATCGCCATTTCATGCGACCTAAGCTCAACCTACAGGCGGAAGCTTCAGTGTCAATGCCCCTTGCGCTGGCGACGAGGCGAGCTATAGTCGGCACCTGCAGCGGATGCGTTGTGTTCTGGGGAACGCCGCGCGAAACCCTGCAACCTTGCGGCCTGTCGCTGTGTGGAGGGATGCGGTGGCGGGCCGCTCTCATTGATTGACCCAGTATCGATCTAGACGGCCAACGGTTTGACGGCGTACCCTTCTCGCAGAACAGGGCGCCGCTGAACTGGGGACGATCTGCGCCGCGTTCTGAGCCTTCCGCTGAACGAACACTGGGGCAGATCGCGGAGCGGGAGACACGCACAAGCCCCCTCGTTCTTCAACAACGAGGGGGCTTGTGCGTGTCTAGTTAGATGCCTAGGTCCACTAGGCGCTGAGCCGCGGAACGTAGAGCGTCCGTTGGCTCACGATCCTCGGCGAGCAGGCGCTTAATCTGCTCGACTTCTGTTGCAGTGACACGCAACCGCTCTTCAGAGATGACCTTCCGCGCTCGAGACACGGCCGCGTCGATGAAGAACGCAGTTCGATCAACCCCCTGAAGAGTGGCGGCCTCGTCGATCACCTCGAGGGCGTACGACGAGATGCGCATGTTAACGCGTGCACTGTTTGGAGCTGTGGCGGTGGCCATGATTTCCTCCGTGGGGTGTGTACACCCAATGTAAGCACGTTGTACGCACAAGAATCAAGCTGCGTAAAGCTTTCGCACTGTTTTCATAGAAATTAGCAGGTGATTCGGATGGTCAGCGAACCGTTCGAAACCGAACCGCTCATAGAACCGCGTTGCCGAGTCATCGATCGCGTGGACAACGACGAACTGTATCCCGATCTCCTCAGACACTCGAACGCACGATCGTAGCGCATGCGCCAGCAGGAGGCCGCCAAGGCCCTCGCCCTGAACAGACTTGCAACATGCAAGACGCGCGAGTAGGACGCATGGCACGGGGTACTTTTGTGGAGAGGCGAACGCACGGGCTAGCTCCTCGCCGACCAGCGTGTAGGCGGTCTGAGCGTAGTAGCCGAACACTCGGCCTTCGCCTTCCTTCACCAGCACACGCGTCAGCGTCGAGCCCTTCTTGCCCGACTGGTTGGCCTGCTTTCTAAGCCAGTCGTTGAGGTCATCGACGCCACAGTCGAACGGTTCCCTATCGTGGGCGCTGGTGTCGAGCGTCTCAATTGACCACACCACATGAACCTAGCTCATTCGGAGACGAAATCACGCGGCTCCGCCCCGAGCAACCCTGCGTTCTGGGGGATGGGGCGATCGGCGAGCTCTTGAAGCCGAACAGCCATGTCCTGAGAGATCTTTGCTGGCACTACTCGGATGCGTGAGATCGCATCCGGAACGATGCTCACAAAGTCCATGTACATCTCGCGCAGCAGCAAGAAATCCTCGGCAAGGGACGGGGAGTCAGCGTCGACAAGCCAGTGCAAGAACTCGATCGACTCCTCCTCGATCTCACTCCAACGGCGCATTCGTTTCGCTTCACGGTTTCCCTCACGGGCCTCCTGCACCCACCAGGGGTCGCCGTCCCGAGCGACTTTCTGCCTCCACGCATCATCGTCGGCCCTCCGTTGCGACAACAGCTCTAGTGCCGGGCGGGGATGCAGTCGACAAAGCGCCTTGAGGACGGCGAGAGTCGTGGGCCAGGGCGCGAAAAGGGCCTCGTCTTCGAAAGAGTCTTGGTGTGCTCGAATCTCGGCCTCACTGAGTTTCGTCAGCCTCGCCAGTTCCGCGACGTCATAGACGACGAGAATCCCGGCGGCCCCGTTGTAGTAGATCTCGGCGACGCTCGGATTCAGGTACGCGTCAAGAAGAAGCGACGCGACATCACGGTGACCACTAGGCGGGCTGTGCCGCTCTGCCGCAGCCCAAACGGCGAGAGTCGCTTCATATTCTCTTTCCAGCGCCCACGGGACTTTCGCTCGAGCGATCGGAACCCATTCAGTCTTGCCTCGCATATCGCGATCCAGATGCTGAATTCGGATCTTGTGAGCTTTGTCGGGGACCACGCCGATCTCGACCCGATGACGCGCATGGTTCCCAGGGTCGACATACAGCCAGTCAGAACCCTCGTCTCCTGGGCCGACGCGGCGCTCGTACGTTGGGTTGAACTCCATGCAGATGAGCTTGCCCGCAGCCGCTCGATCCCGCCATACGATGTTGCCGTGAACGACGACGACCGCCGACATGCTGTGGCCGGTGCCGTGCGAGCAGAAATGGCGCGAGCTCAGAAGCGATCTAGCGAACTGGTGGACGTCCTCCGACTCAGCAAGCCGACCATTTGGGGGCGCATGAAGGGCGCCTACCCCTTCACGCTCGCGGAACTCGACAAGGTAGCTGACTTCCTCGGCATCACCACGCAGGGCATCTTGGACTCGGCGGCGCTGGGGGAGAGCCTTCGGGATGGTGGGCCGAAGTCGATTCCATCGCGTGCCGTTTCGTCGGATGGGGATGCCTGGGCGCAACCGCCTGGTTCGTTCCGACGTCGCGCTTCCCAGACAGGATGAGCGATGTCGTAGTCCGCGGATAGTCCGCAGAAGTCCAAGTCGACGCCATCTGTCCCCAACTGCTACCGCGAAGAAAATCGCTGATCAGATGGCAGTAACAGCAAATGTCAACTACTGCCAACATCCTGGAAACAGAACCCGGCGTACAGGCCGGCCCATTCGCCTCACACGCAGAAGGCCCCGCTGGATCAGCGGGGCCTTCTCGATGAGTGCGGTGGACTAGTCCCCGGCGAGCGACGCGGCGCCGATGATGCCCGAGTTGTTGCGGTGGATCGCCGGGACGATCGGGGTCTTCAGCTCGAGCAGCGGGAGGAAGTCGCCGGCGTTCTTCGACACGCCGCCGCCCACCACGAACAGGTCGGGGCTGAAGAGGAACTCGATGTGCGAGTAGAACGCCTGCAGGCGCTCAGCCCAGGCCTCCCAGCTCAGGTTCTCGCGCTCGCGCGCCGACGTGGCCGCCCACTGCTCGACGGAATCGTATTCGCGGAAGTTCAGGTGACCGAGCTCGGTGTTCGGCAGCAGCACGCCGTCGTAGAGGAACGCAGAACCGATGCCGGTGCCGAGGGTGGTCAGCAGCGTGAGGCCGCGGACGTCTCTCGCTGCGCCGTGGCGGGCCTCGGCGACGCCCGCTGCATCGGCGTCGTTCACGAAGACGATGTTGCGACCGAGACCGTCGCGGAAGAAACGCTCCGCGTCGAACTCGAGCCATTCCTTGGAGACGTTCGCGGCCGACAGGGTCTTCCCGCGCTTCACGATCGCGGGGAAGGCGACGCCCAGCGGCATCGTCGAGTCGTGCACGTCGAGAGTCTTGAGAACCGACTGCACCGCGACCAGCACGTCCTGCGGCGATGCGCCCTCGGGAGTGGGGACGCGCACGCGGTCAGAGGCCATCGTGCCGTGCGTGAGGTCGACGATTCCTGCTTTGATTCCCGTACCGCCGATGTCGACGCCGATCGCTTTTGCCATGAGCGATAGCTTAGCGACCGCGGCACACGCCAGTAGGATCGATGACATCACGCGAAGAAGGGGCAGCTATGTCTGACGGCGACGAAAAGTACTGGTACAACTCCGAGACCGGTCAGGTCGAATTCGGCATGATCTCGCCCTCTCTCGACCGGGTCGGTCCGTTCGACAGCGCTGCCGAAGCAGCCCGTGCGCCCGAGGTGCTCAAGGAGCGTTCGCGCGCCTGGGCCGAAGAAGAGGCGGCCGAGCAGGGCTGGGACGCGAAGTCCTCCGACGCAAAGGGCCAGGGCGCAGAGTAGTCATGGACAAGCAGAGGGACTTCGTCCTCCGGACCATCGAGGAGCGCGGCGTCAAGTTCGTGCGACTGTGGTTCACCGATGTCATCGGCACGCTCAAATCCGTCGCGATCGCGCCGGCCGAGGTCGAGGGCGCCTTCGCCGAGGGCATCGGATTCGACGGCTCGGCGATCGAGGGCCTCACGCGCAGCCACGAGTCCGATCTGCTCGCCCAACCCGACCCCACGACGTTCCAGACGCTGCCGTGGCGCGGTGAGATCGATCCGACGGCGCGCATGTTCTGCGACCTCACCACACCTGACGGGCAGCCGGCGGTCGCCGACCCTCGACAGGTCCTCAAGCGCACGCTGGCCAAGGCCGCCGATGCCGGGTTCACGTTCTACACGCACCCCGAGATCGAGTTCTACCTGCTCAAGTCGTCGTCGTTCGGCCCGGAGGGTCCGGTGCCGGTCGACTCCGCCGGCTACTTCGACAACGTTCCCGGCGGTACCGCGCACGACTTCCGTCGTCGCTCGGTGCGGATGCTGGAAGATCTCGGCATCTCCGTGGAGTTCAGCCACCACGAGGGCGGGCCGGGGCAGAACGAGATCGACCTCCGCTACGCCGATGCGCTCACGACGGCCGACAACATCATGACCTTCCGCACGGTGATCAAAGAGGTGGCGATCGAGCAGGGCGTCTACGCGACGTTCATGCCGAAGCCCCTCAGCGGCCACCCGGGCAGCGGCATGCACACGCACATGTCCCTGTTCGAGGGCGATCAGAACGCCTTCTACGAGGAGGGTGCGAAGTACCAGCTCTCCAAGACCGGACGCCACTTCATCGCCGGTCTCCTGCGGCACGCGAACGAGATCGCTGCAGTGACGAATCAGTTCGTCAACTCCTACAAGCGCCTCTGGGGCGGCGACGAGGCGCCGAGCTTCGTCACGTGGGGTCACGCGAACCGTTCGGCGCTCGTCCGGGTGCCGATGTACAAGCCGAACAAGGGGCAGTCGTCACGGGTCGAGTACCGCGCTCTGGATTCGGCGGCCAACCCCTACCTGGCGTATTCGCTGCTGCTCGCCGCGGGCCTCAAGGGCATCGAAGAGGGCTACGAGCTCCCGCCGGAGGCCGAGGACAACGTCTGGGCGCTCAGCGACGCCGAGCGGCGCGCGTTGGGCTACTCCGCGCTGCCCGCGAGCCTCGATCACGCCCTCGAGTTCATGGAGGCGTCCGAACTCGTCGCCGAGACCCTGGGCGAGCAGGTGTTCAACTACGTGCTGCTCAACAAGCGCAAGGAGTGGGAGGCCTACCGTGGCCAGGTCACCCCGCTGGAGCTGAAGAACAACCTCGAACTCCTCTGAGCGTCGCGCATGGCCCGCCCGGACGACTCCGTTTCACTCTCCGCTCTGGCCAGGCTCGGCTTCGCCGAGCTGAGCGACGCCGCAGCATCCCTTTCCGAGCTGGCGACGGTTCTCGGCATCTCGAGATCGTCGCTGCTCGAAGGGGCGGATGCCGCCGATCCCGACGCCGCCGTGAGAGGGATGGTGCGCGTTGCGCGTCGAGACCCGGAGCCGTTGAAGGCCCTCCTCGCCGACGCCGAAGCGCGCCATCGCGTGTGGCGGGTCTTCGGTGCGTCGGAGGGTCTCGCGGACTTCTTCCTCCGGCATCCGGAGCAGCTGACGGTGCTGGGGGAGCCGAACGCTTCTCTCCCGACCCCGGATGCCCTTCGCGCGCAGATGCTGGACGCGGTCGGTACGAAGGGCGGCTTCGCACGGTCGGGCGATGACGCCGCCGTGGTCGCCGTGCGGGTCGCGTATCGCCGGAGCCTCGCGGCCATCGCCGCCTACGACCTGACGCATCCGGAACCGCAGACGGTCGTCGCCGAGGTGTCGGCCGCGCTGGCCGATGCCGCCGGGGCGGCTCTCGAGGCCTCGTTGGCGATCGCCCGCGCACGGCTGCGCGAGAGCGTGCCGGAGGAGCAGGTCGCCGCGACGCGGCTCGCGATCATCGGAATGGGGAAATCCGGAGCCCGGGAGCTGAACTACGTCAGCGACGTGGACGTCATCTTCGTCGGCGGAACCAGTGATGAGGAGATCGTCGCCGAGCCGAGAGCGATCGACATCGCCACCCGGCTGGCCCGCGAGACGATGCGCGGTCTCGACAGCATCGAGGTCGAGCCTCCGCTGTGGGAGGTCGATGCCAACCTGCGTCCGGAGGGCAAGCAGGGCGCGCTGGTGCGTTCGCTCGCCTCTCACCTCGCGTACTACGACCGTTGGGCGAAGAGCTGGGAGTTCCAGGCGCTGCTGAAGGCACGACCGCTCGCCGGTGATCCGGAACTGGGGGCGGAGTACATCGCCGCCGTGCAGCCGAAGATCTGGTCGAGCGCCGCCAGAGAGGACTTCGTCGAGAGCGTCCAGAAGATGCGGGAACGCGTCACCGAGCACATCGACCCGGAGGACGCGCCCTATCAGCTGAAACTCGGCGCCGGCGGGCTGCGCGACATCGAGTTCACGGTGCAGCTGCTCCAGCTCGTGCACGGCCTCACCGATGAGTCTCTGCGCACCCGCGGCACCCTCGAGAGTCTCGACGCGCTCGTCGCCGGCGGCTACATCGGACGAGCGGATGCCGCGACGTTCGCAGACGACTATCGCGTCCTGCGGCTGATGGAGCACCGCCTGCAGCTGCGCGAATTGAGCCGCACCCACCTCCTGCCGCGGACGCCGGCGGGACTCCGCGTGCTGGCCCGCGGCACAGGACTGGCCGAGAGCGGCGAGGGCATCTGGACGCGATGGGAGAGCGTTCGCCGTGAGGTGCGCGAGATCCACACGCGCCTGTTCTACCGCCCGCTGCTCAGTGCCGTCGCCGGGCTTCCCGAGGAGGAGCGGACGCTCTCCGCCGCGCAGGCACATGACCGCCTGGCCGCGATCGGCTTCCGCGATCCGGCGGGCGCGTTGCGACACATCGGCGCGCTGACCACCGGGCTCAGCCGCAAGGTGACGATCCAGCGGGCACTGATGCCGATCATGGTGCGCTGGTTCGCCGACGGCAGCGACCCCGATTACGCCCTCATCGCTTTCCGGCGGATCAGCGAGCGACTGGGGGACACCCCCTGGTTCCTGCGGATGCTGCGCGATTCCTCCGGAGCCGCCGAGAGCCTGACGCGCCTGCTGTCGTCCTCTCGGTACATCGGCGAGCTGATGGAGTGGATCCCCGAGTCGGTCGCGTGGCTCGACAGCGCCGAGCGGCTGCGGCCGCGCGGCGCGGCCGCACTGGACGAGGAGGCGCGCGCGATCCAGACGCGCCACGAGACGGTGACCGACGCCCTGCGCGCGGTCCGCGCCCTCCGACGGCGGGAGCTCCTCCGCACCGCGATGGGAGGAGTCCTCGACGTGCTGACGATCGAGGAGGTCGCGACCGCACTCACCGAGATCACCGCGGCCACGATCCAGGCGGCTCTGCGCGCGGTCATCAGGGAGGTCGTCCCGCCCGAAGACGATGCGCTCGACTTCGCCGTGATCGCGATGGGGCGCTTCGGGGGTGCCGAGCTCGGGTTCGGGTCCGACGCCGACATCCTGTACGTCTATGACGCGAACGGCGTCGACGGTCACCGCGCCCAGGCACTCGCCACGAGGATCGTCGCGGGGCTGCGCGAGCATCTGACGGATCATCGGGTCCCGCTGGACCTGGATGCCGACCTCCGGCCGGAAGGCCGTCAGGGGCCCGTCGTGAGGTCCATCGAGGCGTACACGGAGTACTACCGACGATGGTCGCTGTCGTGGGAGGCGCAGGCTCTGCTCCGCGCCCGCGGCGTCGCCGGCAGCGCGAAGCTGATCGCCCGGTTCACGGCGCTCGCGGACTCGATCCGCTACCCCGAGAAGGTCGACCTGCAGGGTACGCGAGAGATCAAGCGGATCAAGGCTCGGGTCGAGGGGGAGCGACTGCCTCAGGGCGCCGACCCGCGTCGGCATCTCAAGCTCGGTCCGGGCACGCTCAGCGACGTGGAGTGGCTCGTGCAGCTGATCCAGCTCCAGCACGCGCATGATGTCCCCGGACTTCGCACGACCTCGACGATCTCCGCGCTGGATGCGGCAGTCGAGGCCGGCTTCGTGCCCGAACCCGACGCGGAGCGTCTTCGGGAGGCGTGGCGACTGGCCAGTCGGCTGCGGTCGGCGATCACCCTCCTGACCGGCAAGACCAGCGACGTGCTGCCGGCCGATCGCCGGGAGCTCGATGCGATCGCGCGACTGCTCGGCTATCCCGATCGCTCGGCGACCGAGCTGGAAGAGGACTATCTCGGGGTCACTCGGCGGGCCCGGAAGTCGTTCGAGCACCTGTTCTACGGCTGACCCCGCCGCCTGGGTTTGCAGTATCCGACGCGGTGACTCAAGCTGACGCTATGACACACGCGCGCATCGGTATCGTCTGGAACCCCTCGAAGGTCGAGCAGGAGGTGCTGCAAGATGCCGTGAGCGAAGTCTTCGGTGACGAGACCGACGTCCGCTGGTGGGAGACCACCCCGGAGGACCCGGGTCGGGGCATGGCGAAGGAGGCGCGTGACGACGGCCGCGACATCGTCATCGCTGTCGGTGGAGACGGCACCGTCCGCGCGGTGGCCGAGTCGCTGGCCGGCTCGGAGACGATGCTCGGGATCGTGCCGCAGGGCACGGGCAACCTCCTGGCCCGCAACCTCGAGGTGCCGCTGAACGACGTGAAGGCCGCGCTCGAGCGCGTGCGCGACAGTGAGGCGCGCCGCATCGACCTGGGCTGGGTGTCATACGACGGCACCGAGCACGCGTTCGCGGTGATGGTCGGCTTCGGCGTCGATGCGCAGATGCTCGTCGAGACCGACGACGATCTCAAGTCGAAGGCCGGGTGGCTGGCGTACGTCGAGGCCATGGGTCGCGCGCTCGCGGGTACCGAGATGACCGATATCACCCTCGCGATCGACGGAGACAAGGCCGTCGCCGTGCGTGGCCACACGATGCTGATCGGCAACTGCGGCATGGTGCAGGGAGGCATCCGACTGCTTCCGGACGCGGTGCTGGACGACGGAAAGCTCGACGTGCTCATGATCAGCGCCGACGGCGCGCTGCAGTGGCTCGACACGCTTCGCTCGTTCGTCTGGGACAACGGCATCCGTCGTCTCTTCGGCGCCACCGACGAGGCGGTGAGCACCGACTCCGCGCGCCACCTGCCCGTGGAGAACATCTCGGTGGAGCTGGGGACGCCGCTGATGTTCGAGATCGATGGCGAGGAGATGGGCGAGGTGTCGTCGTTCGACGTGCGCGTGCAGGCGGGCGCCCTGCTCGTCAGGTGATCTGACCCGAATTCAGCAGACGATCAGAGGGCGACCTCGGGCGGCACGACCTTGCGGTCCTGTGCCGGGAAGGTCACCTTCTGGACGATGATGATGATGCTGGCCGCGACGGGGATCGCGACCAGCGCGCCGAGGATGCCGCCGAGAGCGCCACCGGCGACGGCGGCGATCACCACGAGCGCTCCGGGAACGGCGACTGCCTTGCTCATGATGCGCGGCGACAGCACGTATGCCTCGATCTGCATGTAGACGAGGTAGTAGACGATCGAGATCAGTGCGGTCAGCGGTGAGACGAAGAGGCAGATCAGCGAGTTGATGATCGACGCGGTGAGGGTACCCACCAGGGGGATCATCGACCCGATGAAGGCGATGAGGGCGAGCAGCGCTGGCACCGGGGCGCCGATGATGCTGAGGAAGATGAGACTCAGCACGCCGTTGATGAGCGCGAGGCTCGCCTGTCCGATCACATAGCGGCCGACGGCACCCGACACGTCTTCCAGGAGTCCCGAGAACGTCTCGCGCTGGTACGCCGGAACGAATCGGGCCGCCGTGCGCTTCATGCCGCGCAGCGAGGCCATGAAGTAGAGCGTGAGGATCAGGACGATGGTGATGCCGGTGAAGCCGCCGGCGATGCCCGCGCCGACGGCGAACACACCGCCGCCGATGTCGGCGAAGTTGCCCGGATCCTGGATGAAGCTGAGGACCCCTTGGACCGCGTCCTCGATCGTCGACCCGAATTGCCCGCTCACGTCCTTGAACCAGTCGCTGTTCATGAAGTCCTGGACCATCTGCGGACCGTCCTTGATCAGATTGCTGATCTGCTCCACCAGGAGCGGCACGATGGCGAGGATGATGCCGGCGAAGGCGAGCACGACGGTGGCGACGACGATCGCGACTGCGGCAGCGCGCGGGAGCCTCTTCTCGATGAACCGCACGATGGGGTCCAGTCCGAGGGCGAGGAAGAGCGCGACCCCGATGTAGACCAGGACCGTGGCGAGCTGATCGACGATGCCGCCGATGACCAGCGCCACCAGCACACCGAGGCCTCCGAGGAGACCGAACTTGAACGGGTTGGTGCGCGCGTACGCCGCGACGGCGTTCGACGGCTGCGAGGGTTTCGCGGGCGCTGTGGCCATGGCTGTCGCGTCGGTTCTCGCGAGCACTCTTCTACGTCGCATGATTCCCCCGGTCGGATGTCAGACTCATCAGTCGATCATCCCTCATCACCCGGGTCAACCGGGTGGACACGCGAGGACCGAAGAGTCAGTTGCTTTCGTTCTTCTTCTTACCTGCGGCGTCGAATGCGACGCCGAGGCAGAGCCCGATCGAGATGCCGAACCCCATTCCGATGGCGATGTTGTCGAAGAGGAGCAATCCCATCGTCGCTCCGATCGGCAACCCGAGCGCGATGCCGATCGCGAGCCCGCTTCCGGACTTGTCCTTCTTTGAGGCTTCATCTGAGTCGCTCATGTCATCGAGGCTACGAGCACGCGATGCCCCCGCACATCCGTCGTGCGGGGGACATCGCGTCGGGATCACTTGCCCGGGAGCTCGACCGTCTCGTTCTCGGCGTCGTACGGCTCGCCGGTGATCTTCGACTTCACGAAGCTGAACAGCGAGGCGATCTTGCCTCCAGGGCTGTCCCAGTACTCGGCGGACTCGGCCGAGAACTTCAGCAGTCCGACGTCGGGGTCATCGGGGCCGTTCGTGAACCATGCCTCGACGGTCGGGCTCCACAGCTCCTTCACCTTGGCCTTGTCCTCGACGAGTTCTGCGCTTCCCGAGAGTGAGACCCACGAGTCGTTCGAGCTCAACGAGACGCCGACGCGCTCATCCTTCGCGATGTCCGCGACGAGCGACGCGCTCCGCGAGACGAGGAACCAGAGGTCGCCGTCGAACTCGGACTCCTGCACGGTGAGGGGGTGGGAGACCAGACGATCATTCGCGTTTCGGGTGGTGAACATGGCGAAGCGGAAGTCCTTGAGCAGTTCCGCGACCCTCTGGGTGGGGGTGGTGTCGGTCATGAGTTCGTCCCTTTCGCGTTCGATGGATCTTCATCCTGAACGAGGTCGGCGTCCCTGCCGAGGGGGTTGCGCACCCGACGACCGCGCGTTATCGCTGCTTACCCCTCGGCTGTCGTGCGAGGGCCGGACGGAACGCTCTCATCGCGCTTCTGGCGGAACGGCCGAGCGGGAGTGTGCGGACCGTCCCACACGGTGATGATGCCCCAGGCCGCTGCGGCGAGCGGCACGGAGAGGACAGCTCCCACGATGCCGCCGAGGATCGTTCCCGCCGTCAGAGCGAGCAGGATCACCAGAGCGTGAAGCTTCAACGAGCGCGCCATCACGACGGGCTGCAGGAAGTTGCCTTCCAGCTGGTTCACGAGCACCACGATGCCGACCACGATCAGCGCGGCGACGGGCCCGTGGGTCACCAGCGCGACGAGGGCGGCGAGGATGCCGGCGGCGGTTGCACCGACGAGGGGAATGAACGCGGTCAGGAAGACGATGACCGCGAGCGGCAGGGCGAGGGGGATCTGCAGGATCGCGAGGCCCACGCCGATTCCGACCGCGTCCGCGGCCGCGACGATCGACGTGCCCCGGATGTAGCTGCCGAACACGTCGACGCTCTTGTCACCGATGCGGCGTGCACGGGCGTAGCTCTCGCCGCTGAACGGACGCAGCAGGAACTCCCAGATGCGCGGCCCATCCTTCAGGAAGAAGAACAGCACCACGATCATCAGGACGAGCCCGGTGAAGAAGCTCGCCGTCGCGGAGACTCCGGCCAGAGCGCCCTGGCCGAACGAGGAGCTCGTCAGGAAGTCCTGTGCGGAGGCCCACACGTCGTCCAAGTTGATCGCGTCGATGTCGAACGGCAGCGTGCCGAGCCAGTCCGTCACCTGGGAGATGCCGTCCGTCGCGGATTCGACGAGGTCATCCCACTGGTTGCGGACTGTGAGCACGATCACCCAGATGACGCCGCCGAGGACCGCGATGATCCCGATGAGAGCGATCCAGGTCGCGAGGATCGAGGGGACTCCCCGTCGGCGCATCAGGCTGACGAGCGGGTGGATCGCGCAGGCGAGGATCAGTGCGATCGTCACAGGGATGAACACGAGGGAGAGCTGGGTGATGACGAGCACTCCCACGGCGACGAGCGCGAGCACCGCCAGCGTCTGCAGGCTGCGTGTCGCGACGAGCCCGAAACCGTGTGCCCACAGGCCCTTCGCGGGCGCTGCCGGTGCCGCGGGGTCCTGCGGCCGTCGAAAGATCGGGAACATCATCCTGCACTCCTTGAATAGCCGCGGTCACGCCACGTTATCGTGCCAACGGGAAAGCCCGCCCCAGCGCGAGGCTGGGGCGGGCTTCCGTGTCGGTCTGCGAGATGTCAGACGCCGAAGTACAGCTCGTACTCGAAAGGGTGAATGAGTGGCACGGGGCTTCGACATCAAGACCGTGCAGGCGCGACTTCAACACGCGTCGGCGAAGACCACTCTCGACACCTACGGGCACATGTGGGCCGACCGCGACGAATCCTCCCTCGCCGCGGTGACTGTGGCACTGCAGGCCCGCGGGCCCATCCCGGCCCGGCTCGAACGGGCAGCCTCCCTCTCCGACTAATTGAACGCGCAGCCGGGGTGAGCTACGCGCCTAGGGCGGGACCGAGTAGGACTCTACGCGACACGCAAGAGAGCCCGCCAGGCATGACCTGGCGGGCTCTCTTGAAGATTCTGCGGACTTTCCTGCGGACTGACTCCCGGAATTCCGCGTCATTTAGCTACACGCCGAAGTACAGCTCGTACTCGAACGGGTGCGGGCGCTGTGCCATCGGGAGGATCTCGTTCTCGTACTTGTACGAGATCCAGGTCTCGATGAGCTCCTTGGTGAACACGCCGCCCTCGAGGAGGAACTGGTGGTCCTCAGCCAGTGCGTCGAGCGAGTCCAGCAGGGAGTTCGGGACCTGCGGGATGCCCTTGGCCTCCTCGGGAGGAAGCTCGTAGAGGTCCTTGTCGACCGGCTCGTGCGGCTCGATGCGGTTCTTGATGCCGTCGAGGCCGGCCATCAGCTGCGCGGCGAAGGCGAGGTACGGGTTGCCGGAGGCGTCGGGCGCGCGGAACTCGATGCGCTTGGCCTTCGGGTTGGAGCCCGTGATCGGGATGCGGATCGCGGCGGAGCGGTTGCCGGCCGAGTAGACCAGGTTGACCGGAGCCTCGAAGCCCTTGACCAGACGGTGGTAGCTGTTCAGGGTCGGGTTCGTGAAGGCCAGCAGGGCCGGCGCGTGCGCCAGGATGCCGCCGATGTACCAGCGCGCGATGTCGCTGAGCTGGCCGTAGCCCGCCTCGTCGTAGAACAGCGGCTTGCCGCCGTCCCACAGCGACTGGTGCGTGTGCATGCCGGAGCCGTTGTCGCCGTAGAGCGGCTTGGGCATGAAGGTCGCGACCTTGCCCCACTCGTTGGCGGTGTTCTTGACGATGTACTTGAACTTCAGGATGTCGTCCGCCGCGTGGACCATCGTGTCGAAGCGGTAGTTGATCTCCTGCTGGCCGGCCGTGCCCACCTCGTGGTGCGAGCGCTCCAGGATGAAGCCGGCGTCGATCAGCTTCAGCGTGATGTCGTCGCGGAGGTCTGCCGTCTTGTCGACGGGGGAGACGGGGAAGTAGCCGCCCTTGTACGGGGTCTTGTTGGCGAGGTTTCCGCCTTCTTCCTCGCGACCGGTGTTCCACGCGGCCTCTTCGGAGTCGACCTTGTAGAAGCTCTCACCGGCGGTGACGGAGTAGCGCACGTCGTCGAAGATGTAGAACTCGGCCTCAGGGGCGAAGTACGCGGTGTCGGCGATGCCGGTGGAGGCGAGGTACTTCTCGGCCTTCTTGGCGACCTGACGCGGGTCCTTCGAGTAGATCTCGCCGGTGCGCGGGTTGTAGATGTCGAAGATCATCACGAGGGTGCTCGCCTCGCGGAAGGGGTCGACGTACGCCGTCGTGACATCCGGGATGAGCTGCATGTCGGACTCGTGGATGCTCGCGAAGCCGCGGATCGAGGAGCCGTCGAAGAGCTGGCCCTCGGTGAAGAACGCCTCGTCGACCGTTGCCGCAGGAATGTTGAAGTGCTGCTGCACACCCGGGAGATCGGTGAAACGGATGTCAAGGAACTTGACGTCGTTCTCCTTGATGTAGCTCAGAACCTCGGACGAATCTTTGAACATGTACGACTCCTGGATTGCGGATCGATGGCTTCACGGCCATTGTGCACAGTACGGCTGGGGCGTTTCCCCAGGGTGTCCGTATTGTTTCGGGCATGTTACAGGGGTCGCTTAGGCTGGAGCAGTGACGGATGCTGTGAACACATACCCCGGTGAACGACTCGGACTGCCGTCCTCGGGGTCGGGGAGCGTGGCCCGCGTCGGCCGTCGCATCGGCGCCCTGGCCATCGATTACGCCGCTGCGACGATCATCGCGACCGCCTTCCTGGGATTCGATCAGTTCGCGCTTCCCGCCGAGGCCGGGCTCTCGCAGTTCGCCCCGATGCTCGTGTTCGCCGTCCTGCAGATCCTGTTCATCCCGACCGCCGGCGGCAGCCCCGGCCACCGCATCCTCGGCATGCGCGTCGTGCGCCTCGACGGGGCCTGGGTCGGCCTCTGGCGGCCGATCGTGCGCACCCTGCTGCTGATCCTGGTCGTGCCCGCAGTGATCTGGGATGCCGATCAGCGCGGCCTGCACGACAAGGCCGTCGGCACGATCCTGATCCGCACCTGAGCGGGAGTCAGCTGCGACCGCGGTTGCGTCGGCGTGCCTCGCGCGGCGCCCTTCCGCCGAGGAACGAGCGCGCCGGGTCCACGATGTACCCGTGACGCAGCGCTTCGCGTCCGATCAGCATGCGGAAGCCCATCTCGTCTCGATTGCTGAGCGTGACCTCGGCGAGCACCTCGCGGTCCACCAGACGCACGAGCAGCTTCACCACGAGGCGCTCCTGCGCGTGACCCGATGAGCTGCGCACCGCACGCCTGTCGTGGACCGGAGTCTCGACGACGACGGCATCCTCCTGGCTGTCCTGCCAGGGCTTGACCCGGAATCGGACCCACTCCTCGCCCTCGCGCTCGAACTCGTGCACGTCGAAGGCGTGCAACGAGGAGGTGCGGGCGCCGGTGTCGATCTTCGCTTTCAGCCAGTCGACCCCGAGATCGGGAAGGCTCACCCACTCTCGCCACCCCGTAAGGGTGTTTGAATGGGATGACTTGTTCACTCGACCCATCCTGGCAGGAATTCTCCGTGAAGATCGCAGTGCTCTCCCGTGCGCCCCAGGCGTACTCCACCCAGCGGCTGCGTGCGGCTGCGCTCCAGCGCGGTCACAACGTCAAGGTTCTGAACACGCTGCGCTTCGCGATCGACCTGACCTCCGACGAACCCGACCTGCACTACCGGGGTCGCCAGCTCAGCGACTACGACGCGATCCTGCCCCGTATCGGCAACTCGATCACGTACTTCGGCACGGCCGTCGTGCGCCAGTTCGAGCAGATGGACGTCTACACGCCGAACACCGCGAACGGCATCTCGAGCGCACGGGACAAGCTGCGCGCCAATCAGATCCTGTCTCGCCACAACATCGCGATGCCGCCGACGGCCTTCGTGCGCAATCGCGCCGACGTGCGTCCGGCGATCGAGCGGGTCGGCGGGGCTCCTGTCGTCATCAAGCTGCTCGAGGGCACCCAGGGGATCGGCGTGATCCTGGCCCCCCAGGTGAAGGTCGCCGAGGCGATCATCGAGACCCTGCATTCCACGAAGCAGAACGTGCTCATCCAGAAGTTCATCTCCGAGAGCCGCGGGCGCGACATCCGTGCTCTCGTCGTGGGCGACAGGGTCGTGGCGGCCATGCGGCGTTCCGCGGCGGGCGACGAGTTCCGCTCGAATGTGCACCGCGGGGGTTCGGTCGCGGCGATCGAGCTCGACCCGGTGTATGAGCGGGCGGCCGTGCGATCCGCGCAGATCATGGGACTTCGCGTCGCGGGCGTCGACATGCTCGAGGGCGAAGACGGCCCGCTGGTGATGGAGGTCAACTCCTCGCCAGGGCTGCAGGGCATCGAGAGCGCCACCAAGCTCGACGTCGCCGGCGCGATCATCGACTACATCGCCGGGCAGGTCGCGTTCCCCGAGATCGACGTGCGTCAGCGCCTCACCGTCTCCACCGGCTACGGCGTCGCCGAGCTCATGGTGCACGGGGCGGTCGACCTCGTCGGCAAGACGCTGGGGGAGGCGGGGCTCTGGGAGAGGGACATCACGGTGCTGACGCTGCATCGGGGTGTCAGCGTGATCCCGAACCCGCGCAAGCACGTGGTGCTCGAAGCCGACGACCGGCTCTTCTGCTTCGGCAAGCTCGACGAGATGCGATCGATGGTTCCCGAGCGCCGCCGCCGTCGCGCGAAGGTGCGTCGCCTGCCCCGGCAGCCGCTCTCCGAGTGAATGAGAACGCGGCCGCACCTCGTTCAGAGGGCGGCCGCGCTTTCGAGGCGGATGCTGTGGCGCTCAGCGCGGACGCTGCGCGCGGACCTTGGTCGGGTCGATGCCCTTCGGGATCGGCAGCGACGACAGCGACTGCGACACGGAGTCGATGCGCCGGATGACCGCGGCCATGGTGGTCTTGTCGATCGCCTTGGGCAGCTTCTTGATGGTCTTGGAGAGATCGGCGATGGCGACCTCGTCATCGCCGTGGCCGACGTAGAGCACCGTCACGGGAACGCCGTGAGCGACGCGCTGCGCCTTGCTGCGCTCTTCGTTGACGAGACGCGTCAGACGTCCGCGGGCACCTTCTCCGACGACGACGATGCCGCCGCGGCCGATGGTGCGGTAGACCGCTTCCTGCGTCTTCGGGTTGATGCCGACCGGGGTCTCCGAGGCCTGCCAGTTGCGGCCGAGGCTCGTGCTGAGCACGTGGCCGGTCGCTCCGGGCATGCCGTCGATCTTCGTGTACATCGCCGACGTGGAGAGTCGGGTCATCAGGAAAAGCGCGCCCAGAACACCGAGCATGAGGCCGGTGATGCTCCAGAGGATGAGCGTCCAGACCTGGAACGGCGGGATCAGGAAGCCGGCGATGAGGCCGATCAGGACACCGGCGATGAGGATCGCGGCCTGGACCCACGGAAGCCAGGTGTAGGCCTCGCGGGTGAACCGGAAGAGGGACTTGATCTGGGAGAAGAACCCAGGACGCTTTTCGGGTTCAGGAGCACGCTTTGCCATGGGCACCAGCCTACCCAGTTCGCGGATGCCGTGATGTCGAGTTCGCGCCCAGCGGAGCGCGGGGCGGCTCGACTCTTCCTCCACATTGGCCCGGATCTCCTCGATCCATCCACATCGACGTCGATCGGTCCTTCCCGGGGCGTCCGTGGGCTGTGATGGAGGCATGGCAGACGTCGAGATCGAAGACCGGGGCACCGTGCTCCTCCCGGGAGCGCATCGTGTCGTCCGCACACTCGATCCGACCGAGGGTCCGTTCGCCGGAACGCTCGTCACCCGAGGGGACGGGGTGGCTGTTCGGGTGGATGCCGCTTCACTCGCCGGATGGGTGGGGTGGCGTTTCGCGGGCGCCGAGCATGTCGCGAGTCCGGTCGACGTCATCCGGCGTGCCGACGGCCACGACGCGCTGCTGCCATGGTGCACCGACCGGGTTCTGGGGTTCCTGGTCCGTCGCACGGCTGCCGACGCCGCGTTGACGTCGGGCGAATGCAGCACGCTCGTGGTGAGCCTGCTGCGGGGCCTCGATGAACTCGGCGAGAGCGCCGACGCGGTGCAGACGGGGGTGTGGTGGCTGACCGATGGCGGCCGCCCCACCTTCGTCATCGGCCAGGGGGAAGACCCACGGGTCGGTGCGACGGAGGTCATCGAGCGGTTGCGCGACGAGTGCGGGGACAAAGCGCTGACACGGGTGCTCACCACGATCGAAGACGGGATCGTGAAGGCTCTGACGCAGCCCCGTGTGCCGCACCGATCGTTGGAGGACTGGGAGAAGGAGCTCCTGGCGATCGCGGCGCCGCGTCCGCTCGAACGGGAGGTGCACGCGCCGGAGCGCGCACGCGAGGTGGCGCGGACGCTGGTCCTCGACCACCGGCGCCCACCGTCGAGTCGAGCCGCGCGACGAGACGGGCATGCGCGGTCGGTGCCGGCGCGGCATCGTTCGGGCGTCGCCGCGGTTGTGCGACGGCTGCGATCGGGTCTCGAGCCGTTCGGATCGCGCTTCTCGTCGCGATCCGGAGCAGTCGTCGCACGGCGTCGGGAGTCAGTGAGACCTCCGGCGCGTGCGGGGAGTCGCGCGGGAAAGCGTCCCCTGCTGTTCTTCGCGGGGGCCGCGGCGGCCGCTGTGCTCGTCGGCGGCCTGCTGTGGCCGTCAGGGGACTCGGCGGAGTCGGCGGATGCTGCGCGCGGCGGGGTTCCGTCGGCGGATCCGTCCCCGGCGGTCTCCGCGCCGCCCGATGAAAGTGACGTGGGCGGAGTCGTTCAGGAGGAAGCCGCGGCGACGCCGGGCGCCGCAGCGGCGCGCGACGATCCGGTCGCCGCGGCATCCACCCTCCTGACGCAGATCGCCGGATGCCATGCTGCGGAGGATCTGGTCTGCACCGACGCGGTCGTGACGGGGTCCGCCGGAGTGGTGGACGCGCTCGCCTCCGCCGCCGGCGGCACGCCGACGATCGAACTGGTCGACGAGTACGGCGACGTCGCGGTGGTCAGGCTCGGTTCGCCCGTGGTCGATCCCGGCGAAGACGGAGCGGTCGGCACCGCTGCACCCGACCAGATGCTCGTCCTCGTGCGGCAAGACGAAAAATGGCTGGTCCGCGACGTCTACGGCGTCGCGGACCAGCCAGGATGATGCAAGTGTCAGGCTCCGAGCTGTGCGGCGAACTGCGCCGCCTCCAGGCGGGCCTTGACGGCGCCCAGGAAACGAGCAGCGTCGGCGCCGTCGATGATCCGGTGATCGTACGAGAGTGCGAGGTACACGTAGGAGCGCACCGCGATGGCGTCGGCACCGCCGACCTTCACCAGACCAGGACGCTTGACGACCGTACCGGTGCCGAGGATCGCGGACTGGGGCAGGAACACGACGGGCGTGTCGAACAACGCGCCACGCGAACCCGTGTTGGTCAGCGTGAACGTGCCGCCGGCGAGCTCGTCGGGCTTCAGCTTGTTGTCGCGCGTGCGAGCCGCGAGGTCCGCGATCTCGTGAGCGATCTGAGCGATGTTCTTCGACGCCGCGTCACGCAGCACCGGCGTGAGCAGACCGCGCTCCGTGTCGACCGCGATCGACACGTTCTCGCTCGCCGGGTACACGATGTTCTCACCGTCGACCGTGGCGTTCACGATCGGGAAGGCCTGCAGGGCCTCCGCGGTGGCCAGGGCGAAGAACGGCAGGAACGACAGCTTGTCGCCCGTCTTCTCCAGGAACGACGCCTTCACGCTGTCGCGGTAGTCCGCGAGAGCCGTGACGTCGACCTCGACGACCGTGGTCAGCTGAGCAGTCTGCTGCATCGACTCGACGGCCCGCTTCGCGAGGACCTTGCGCAGACGCGACATCGGCTGCGTGGTGCCCCGCAGCGGCGAGACCTCGAGAGGCGCCGGAGCAGCTGCAGCCGCCGGTGCCGAAGCAGCCGGAGCGCTGGCAGCAGCCTCGGCCGCCTTCAGCACGTCTTCCTTGCGGATGCGACCGCCGACACCGGTTCCGGTGACAGACGCCAGATCCACGCCCTGCTGGGAGGCCAGGCGGCGAACCAGCGGAGTGACGTAGAGGTTGTCGCTCTCGGTCGGGAGGTTGAGCTTCGGTGCCGTCTCGGCGGCCGCAGCAGGAGCGGACGCCGCGGCAGGAGCCGGCTCGGCGGGGGCCGCGGCAGGTGCGGGGGCGACCGGAGCCGGTGCAGCCTCAGCGGCGGGCGCCTGAGCCACCGGGGCCTCGGCGGCGGGTGCGGCCGGAGTCTCGGCCGGCGAAGCGGGAGTCTCGGTCGGAGCTGCGGGAGCTTCAGCTGCCGGAGCCTCTGCCGCGGGGGCAGCGGCAGGCGCAGCACCCGAACCGACGCGGGCCAGCACGGCGCCGACGGCGACGGTCTCGTCTTCCGCGGCCACGATCTCCTGCAGGACGCCGGCGACCGGCGACGGGATCTCGGTGTCGACCTTGTCGGTGGAGATCTCGAGAAGGGCCTCGTCGACCTCGACGCTGTCGCCGACCTGCTTGAGCCAACGCGTCACGGTGCCTTCGGTGACGCTCTCACCCAGCTCGGGGAGCACGATGTCCTTGGCGTCTCCAGCGGGCGCAGCGGCCGGAGCGGCTTCTGCAGCCGGCGCAGGCTCTTCGGCGGGCGCCGCCTCGGCAGCAGGCTCTGCAGGAGCCTCTGCGGCGGGAGCCTCTGCGGCAGGGGCGGCCTCAGCGGGCGCGGCCTCGGCGGGCGCTGCCTCGGCGGGCGCTGCCTCGGCAGCGGCCGGAGCATCCGACGCGGGGGCTGCGGCGCTGCCGTCACCGATGCGCGCGAGAAGTGCACCGACCTCGACGGTCTCGTCCTCGGCCACGAGGATCTCCTCGATCACTCCGCTGACCGGGGAGGGGATCTCGGTGTCGACCTTGTCGGTCGAGATCTCGAGCAGGCCCTCATCCGCCTGGACGGTGTCGCCCACCTGCTTGAGCCAGCGGGTGACCGTACCCTCTGTGACGCTCTCACCGAGAGCGGGGAGGACCACGGATGTGCTCATGACTGAGTCTCCTTCAAGAAGTTGTATGACGCGGTATCTAGCTTAGTGACTCGGGCACCGGTTGGTGCTCAGAGGGCGTGCAGCGGCTTTCCCGCCAGGGCGAGGAAGGCCTCGCCGAGGGCCTCGCTCTGCGTGGGATGCGCGTGGATCAGCGGAGCGATGTCCTCCGGGTGCGCCTCCCAGGCGACGGCGAGCTGTCCTTCGGTGATGAGTTCGCCGACGCGGTCACCGAGCAGGTGCACGCCGATGACGGGGCCGTCCTTGAGCCGGACGACCTTCACCAGTCCACTGGTACCGATGATCTCGCTCTTGCCGTTGCCGGCGAGGTTGTACTCGTAGGAGACGACCGCTTCGGCGCCGTGCTCGGAGACGGCAGCCTCCTCGGTGACGCCGACGGAGGCGACCTCGGGGCTCGAGTACGTCACCTTCGGGATCTGGGAGTCGGGGATGTTCACGGGGGAGAGGCCCGCGATGCGCTCCGCAACGGCGATGCCCTGCTGGAAGCCGCGGTGCGCGAGCTGCAGACCGGGGACGATGTCGCCCACCGCCCAGAGGCCGGGCACTCCCGTGCGCAGCTCCTGATCGACGGTGACGAATCCGCGGTCGAGCTTCACCCCGGCTTCCTCGAATCCGAGATCTGCCGTGACCGGCCCGCGCCCCACGGCGACGAGCAGGTAGTCGGCGGTGAACTCCTTGCCGTCCTCCAGGGTCACGGTCACCGAGTTCTCGTCCTGGTTGGCCGTCTGGAAGCGCACGCCGAGCGAGTACTGGATGCCCCGGCGGCGGAACGCGCGCTCGAGACCCCTGCTGAGGGCGATGTCCTCGTTCGGCACGAGGTGCGGCAGCGCCTCGACGATCGTGACCTCCGAGCCGAAGGAGCGCCAGACACTGGCGAACTCCACGCCGATCACACCGCCGCCGAGCACGAGCACGCGCTCCGGGATGACGTCGAGTGCGAGCGCCTGCTCGCTGGTGAGGATGCGTCCGCCGATCTCGAGGCCGGGCAGCGAGCGGCTGTATGAGCCGGTGGCGAGGACGACATCGGCACCGACGTACACGTCATCGCCGACGCTGATGCTGCGGTCGGCGTTCAGGCGACCGAATCCCGTCACGGTGGTGATCCCACGCGCCTTGACGAGACCTTCGAGGCCCTTGAACTTCTTGGCGACGATGCCCTCGCGGTAGGCGCGGACGCCTGCGGGATCGATGCCCTCCAGCGTCGCGGTCACGCCTACGTGCGCCGCGTCGCGCACGTGCTCGGCGACCTCGGCCGCATGCAGGAGGGCCTTCGTCGGGATGCAGCCGCGATGCAGGCACGTGCCGCCGACCTTGTCCTTCTCGATCAGAGCGACCGACTTGCCCAGTTCGCTGGCGCGCAGGGCCGCCGCGTAGCCGCCGCTGCCACCGCCGAGCACCACGATGTCGAAGTTATGGGTTGTCATGAGTCATGCCTCCTTGTGGGATGCTGCGGCCAGGGCGATGATCGTTCGGACCATCGCGCCGGTCGGGCCCTTCTCGGTGAAGCCGTACGGCGCACCGGCGTGCTCGCCGGAACCGGCGATGTCGAGGTGCACCCAGGGGATGCGCGGCGCATCGTCGGCATCTGAGGTGCGTCCGACGAAACGACGCAGGAAGAGGCCCGCGTACGACGCCCCGCCCATGCGATCGCTCATATTGACGTTCTGGAGGTCGGCGATCGGAGACTCGAGCGACTCCTCCATGTGCGCCGGAAGAGGCATGTGCCACGCGAGCTCGTCGGCGCTCTGCGCAGCCGCGAGAAGCTCCGCGACCGTGTCGTCGTCGCCGAACACCCCGGTGTGGCGGTGGCCGAGCGCTGCGACGATCGCGCCGGTGAGGGTCGCCACGTCGACGATCACGTCGGGGTGCTCGCGGCTCGCGGCGACGAGCCCGTCGGCGAGGACGAGCCGGCCCTCGGCATCCGTGTTGAGCACCTCCACGGTCGTGCCGTCGAGGATGCGCACCACGTCGCCGGGGCGGAGAGCGCGACCCGACGGCATGTTGTCGGTGATCGCGAGCCAGGCGGTCACGTGCACGGGAAGTCCGAGCGTCGCGATCGCGCGCAGAGCGGCGAGGCTGGTGGCCGCGCCCGCCATGTCGAACTTCATCCCCACCATCGAGGCCGCGGGCTTGAGCGACAGACCACCCGTGTCGAACGTGATGCCCTTGCCGACCAGTGCGATGTGGCGGGTCGCGTCGGCGGGGGAGTAGTCGAGCCGGACGAGGCGCGGCGGCCGGTCGGAGCCCTGGGCGACACCCAGGATGCCGCCGAAGCCCTGTTCGGCGAGCGCGACCTCGTCGAGGATGTCGACGGTGACGTCGAGACCGGCGACGCTCTCCGCGGCGCTCTGCGCGAGCTGCTCAGGGCTCTGCCACTCGGCGGGCACGTTCACGAGATCCTTGATCAGCGCGACCGCTTCGCCGACGGCCTGTGCTTTCGCGATCGACTCGTCGTCGAGATCGGCGTGCAGCGAGACCGCTGCGGCACGGGTCTTGCCCTTCTCCGCACGGTAGGTGTCGAAGCGGTAGCCGCCGAGCACGGCGCCCTCCGCGGCGGCGGCGGCGAACGACTCGAGCCCTCCGGCGAACCCGACCGCGACGTGATCGAAACCGGTGAGCGAGCGCAGGGCGGCACCGACGGCGTTGCGCACGGCGGCGGCGTCGGCGCCGGTGCCCGTGCCGACGACGGCGAACGGCAGCGAGGTCACCTCCGGCGCGTACACGCGGGTGTACGAAGAAGCGGATCCCGTGAAGCCGATGCCGGTCAGAGCGTCGGCGAGGCCGGGGTAGGCGGCGAGCGACTCGGACGATTCGGAGAGATCGGGCACGACGAGCACTGCGGCATCTGCAGCGCTTCCGGGGAATGGATCGGTGGTGTGCGAGAGCACGGGAAGCGTCATGCTTCCATCCTAGGATCCTCGCCGCAGCCCCGGTTCGCGAGCCATGTCCGCGTGTTCGCTCTCAGCATGACGAGCCCAGCCCGGGCATCCGGACCTGCTCGTAGCATGGACACATGCCCTTCTCCGGTGACCTCCATGAACGAGTCGCGAACGCGCCGACAGTGCCGCACGGCCTGCCCCTGGTCGTCCTGCTGACCGGATTCACCGATGCGGGAAGCGCGGTGTCGGGTCTCATCGACCACCTGCGCGAGACCGCGTCGCCCCAGCCGATCGTCGTGTTCGACAATGATGTGCTCCTCGACTACCGGGCCCGTCGTCCGGTGATCTCCTTCGATCAGGATCACCTGACCGAGTTCCGTCCCTCGCGTCTCGAGCTCTCGCTCGCGACCGATGCCCTGGGCCAGCCCTTCCTGCTCCTCGCCGGGTACGAGCCGGACTTCGCGTGGAACGCCTTCGCGCAGACCGTGCTCGATCTCGCGGCCGAGTTCGAGGTGTCCGGCCTCAACTGGGTGCACTCGATCGCGATGCCGGTGCCGCACACCCGGCCGATCGGCACCACCGTCAGCGGCAACCGTCGCGAGCTCACGGTGGCGCACTCCGTGTGGCGCCCGCGTACGCAGGTTCCGGCGACGGCAGGCCATCTCCTGGAATTCCGCTTCGTCGAGAACGGCCACCGCGCCGTCGGATTCGTGCTCCTGGTACCGCATTACCTCGCCGAGACGGAGAATCCGGATGCCGTGATCGCCGCCGCCGACAAGCTGATGGCGTCGACCGGACTCGTGCTGCTGATGGATGCCGTGCAGGAGCGCCGGGAGGACTACCTCGCCCGGGTCGACGAGCAGGTGGCCGGCAACGAGGAGCTGCAGCAGATGGTGCACAACCTCGAGCGCCGATACGACGCCTATATGGCGGGCCGCAACCCCGACGACGACACGTACGACGAGGGCGGGTTCAGCGAGCGCGACCTGCCGAGCGCCGACGAGCTGGCGGCCGAGCTGGAGCGCTACCTGGCCTCCCGCCCGTCCGGCGACGACGACAAGCCGGGGCGCGGCTAGACGAATCTCCGCCAACTTCGGCGGAATGCATCCGCATCGCCACACGTGTGCGATACTAGGAGTCCGACCCGTTGTCAATCGGTGTTTTCGAACACCGGACTTGACAAGGGTCTTACTAGTGTCCGAAATGTCCCGGGGCGGTCCCGCAGCCCCGTGAAAGGCGAAACGTGACTCCTGCCACGACGAAGAAAACCCGGACGACGAAGAAGGCCGAAGAGACCGCCGTCGACACCGAGGTCGAGGTCGACGCTCCCGAGAAGCCGGCGCCGTTGAGCGCTGCGAAGCGTGCGGCCGCGAAGCGCGCCCCCGTGAAGAAGAAGAAGTCGGATGACGTCGTCGAAGAGGACGAGGCTCCCGTCGCCGGCGCTGCAGATGACAGCGACGACGAGGACGACGACTCCAAGCCGAAGTTCACCGAGCCCCTGCCGACCGGTGCGATCGTCATCTCGTCGAACGACGACGAAGACGTTCCGGTCTACTCGACGCAGATCACCGGCGCGACGGCCGACCCGGTCAAGGACTACCTGAAGCAGATCGGAAAGGTCGCACTGCTGAACGCGGCCGAAGAGGTCGAACTCGCGATGCGGATCGAAGCCGGTCTCTTCGCCGAGGAGAAGCTCTCGGCGATGTCGGCCGCAGAGAAGACCGGCCAGCTCGGTCTCGACCTGCAGTGGGTCGCCCGTGACGGTCAGCGCGCGAAGAGCCACCTGCTCGGCGCCAACCTCCGCCTCGTCGTCTCGCTCGCCAAGCGCTACACCGGCCGCGGCATGCAGTTCCTGGACCTGATCCAGGAGGGCAACCTCGGTCTCATCCGCGCGGTCGAGAAGTTCGACTACACCAAGGGCTTCAAGTTCTCGACGTACGCCACCTGGTGGATCCGTCAGGCGATCACCCGCGCGATGGCCGACCAGGCCCGCACCATTCGCATCCCGGTGCATATGGTCGAGGTCATCAACAAGCTCGCCCGCGTGCAGCGCCAGATGCTGCAGGACCTCGGTCGCGAACCCACTCCGGAAGAGCTCAGCCGTGAGCTCGACATGACTCCCGAGAAGGTCGTGGAGGTGCAGAAGTACGGTCGCGAGCCGATCTCCCTGCACACCCCGCTCGGCGAGGACGGCGACAGCGAGTTCGGCGACCTCATCGAGGACACCGAGGCGGTCGTCCCGGCCGACGCGGTGGGCTTCACGATGCTGCAGCGTCAGCTCGAGCAGCTGCTCGACTCGCTGTCGGAGCGCGAGGCCGGGGTGATCCGGATGCGCTTCGGACTCGGCGACGGCCAGCCCAAGACGCTCGACCAGATCGGCGACACCTTCGGCGTGACCCGTGAGCGGATCCGTCAGATCGAGTCGAAGACCATGGCGAAGCTGCGCCACCCGAGCCGCTCGCAGTCGCTGCGGGACTACCTCGAGTGATGCAGGCGAACGAGGGTAAGGCGCTCGAGACCAGTGTCGAAGGCAAGAGCTTCGCGCGCATTCCGCTGCGCACGCGCGTCGTCATGCCGGACGACGACCTCGATGCGGTCATCACCGAGTATGCGAAGGACGCCGTCCGACCGGGCGACCTGCTGTTCGTGACGGAGAAGATCGTCGCGATCACGCAGGGCCGCTCGTACCGTCTCGACGAGATAAAGCCGCGCAAGCTGGCGCTCTTCCTGTCGAAGTACGTCACCCGCACGCCGTACGGCATCGGGCTCGGCATGCCGGAGACGATGGAGATGGCGCTGCGCGAGTGCGGCACGCCCCGCATCCTGCTGGCGGCTGCGGTCGCCGCCGTCACCAAGGCGTTCGGTCGCAAGGGCGACTTCTACCGCATCGCCGGCGACAAGGCCCGCGCGATCGACGGACCGACGAAGCACACGATCCCGCCCTACAACGAGGCTGTCGTGCTCGGACCGAAGGATCCCGACGGCGTCGCGGCGCACCTGAAGTCGTTGCTCGGCGGAGCGCTCGAGGTGGCCGTGGTCGACATCAACGACCTCGGCGGCAACATCCTCGGGTCCACGCTCGACAAGGACGGCGAGCGCCGGCTCGTCAAGATCCTCGGCGACAACCCGCTCGGACAGGGACTGGAGTCCACGCCGCTCGGAATCGTCCGCGAGGTCTGACCCACGGCGATCACTAAGAAGGCCCGGATGCTCAGCATCCCGGCCTTCTCCGTCTCGGCTCAGAAGCCGATGACCTCGCGATAGCGCGGCTTGTGGCCCGTGCGGATGCCGGTGACGCTGGGCTTGTTCTCGTACACGCCGGCGCCCCAGTTGCCCTCGACGAGAACGGGGCCGTCGGGGGTCACGACGACGTCCCACCCCACGTACTGCACCTGCGGAACGACACGGGCGACCTCGTCGATGAAGGCGCGCACCTCGTCCATGTACGGCAGCTGGAAGTCGGCGATGCGGAACCCGGTGTCGGGGTGGTTCTCGTGCACGTGTCCGTGCGAGTCGTAGCCGGCGCCGACCGCGTGACCGTTCTCGTCGAGCATCGTGTAGAAGCCGCCGAACGTCATCTGGTCGCTGACGGCGCCCCGCCCGAACTTCTGGGCCATCGCGAGGATGTGCGCCTTCTCGCCGTCGAAGAACGCCGTGACGCGGGTGGTGTTGACCGTGCCCGGGCAGACGGCCGCGAGGGCGTCGTGCTGGCGGATGACCTCCTCGATCAGCAGCTCGCCGCGGCTCAGCAGACCGGCGTGGAACTCATCCCAGTCGGTGATGTCGGCGGCGTGGTACCGGTGCACACCGGTGCCGGCCTGGCCGACCGGCTCTTTCGTGACGATCGTGCCGAGGCGCTGCGTGAGCTCGCGGATGGCGTCGGCGTTCCCCTCCTCGACGACGAGCCATTCGCGGTGCAGGTGCGCCGCGAAATGCCGGTTGAACTCGATCTTGTCCTGGAAGATCCAGCGGAAGTCCGGGTGGTCGTAGCGCTGTGAGAGCTGGTTCGACACCGGGTGCGTCATGAACGTCTCGCGCTCGGCCCGGGTGAGCATGGCGAAGTCGTAGTCGATGTAATCCTGGAATCCGACGTTGTGCCGGGCCGCCGACCACAGCATGTCGACCACGATCGCCGGCACCGCCTTGTGGTGCTGCTCCGAGGCCTCTTTGGCCCGTTCGACCACCGATCCGACGTCGATGCGGCGTGCGCGTCCCAGCAGATAGCGGATGCGGGGCGCGAGGGAAAGACGAGACATGTGGCTCCGGGGGTAGGGGTCCTGACCAGTCTACGGGGGCTCGAAGTTCACGCCGCGAACGTGGAAGCTAGGCTGGAAAACGTGTGTGACACGACTTCCAGCGCCCTGCCGCGCGCCGTGATCTCCCGCTCGGCTCTCGCCGCGGCGGCATCCGCCGCTGTCGGCGGCGGCGGGCGTACGGCCGATCTGCGGCGCGATGCATGGGGGCACGGCGTCCTCACGGTCGCCCAGGCGGTGACGGCTGCCGGGGCCGACCAGGTGCTGGTGGATTCCCCGGGCGAGGTCGACACTCTGCGTCTCGAGGGCATCGTCGGGGTCACGTCGGGCACGGCCGATATCGATCCGGCCCTGCTCTACGGTCTCCCCGACGACGAGGGCTTCCTCGCCGTGCGTCCCGTCATGCGACTCACCGGTCATGTGATGTCGACCAAGCGCCTCCGTCAGGGCGACGCCGTGTCCTACGGCTACACCTACCGAGCGGCGGCCGACACGACGGTGGCGCTCGTCACCGGCGGATACGCGCAGGGGATCGTCCGCGCACTGGGCAACCACGCCCATGTCGAGGTCGACGGCATCGCCCGGCCCATCGTCGGGCGTGTGGCCATGGACGTCTGCGTCGTCGACCTCGGCGGGGCCGACGCGGCGCACGGCCAGGAGGTCACCTACTTCGGCGGCACCGGGCCCGCGGCGCCGGGCCTGACCCGGTGGGCGGAGGTCACCGGTCTCTCGGTCGCGGAACTCGTCACGGTCGCCGGTGCTCATGCGTCGCGGGGGTGGGAGGCATGACGCGCCCGGAGCTGCGGATCAGCAGCGATGCGTTCCGCGCCAACATCGCCGCCGTCCGCGACCGCATCGCTCCCTCCACCCTGGTGCTCGTGCTGAAGGACGACGCGTACGGGCACGGGCTGCGCTGGGCCGTCGAGACGGCCGTGCAGGCCGGTGTTGCATGGTTCGGGAGCTATGACATCCGCAGCGGACTGCAGGTGCGTCGGATCGCGGGCAGTGAGGTGAGGATCTTCGCCTGGGCCACCTCGTCGGACGACGAGATCGACGAGGCGCTGGCACGAGAACTCGATCTGGGTGTCGGCACGATCGAGTACCTGCGCCGGGTCATCGCGCGCGCTGCCGTCCTCGGCGCACGAGCCCGGGTGCACCTGAAGATCGACACGGGCCTGCACCGCAACGGCGTGCTTCCCGAGGACTGGGCGGCCGCTGTCGCCGAGGCGCGGGCGGCGGAACAGCGCGGCCACATCGAACTCGACGGCATCTGGAGCCATATCGCCGAGGCGAGCGACGCCGAAGACGACGAAGCGCAGGTCGCCTTCCTCGATGCCGTCCGCGTCGCCGGCGAGTCGGGGGCTGCCCCCGCCTTCGTTCATCTCACGGCATCCGCGGCGTCCTGGTGGCGTCCGGAGCTGCGCGGGACCGTGTCGCGCATCGGAGCGTTCTGCTACGGCATCCGCTCCGCCGACGGACCGGAGCTCGACGGCATCCGCCCCGTCGCCTCGCTGAGCGCGCTGGTCGAGGACATCGTCGACGGTGACGCCGTCATCTCGATCGGCAGCTTCGACGGGCTGCCGTCCACGCTGTCGGGGATGTCGGTCGGCACGCCTGCCGGGCCGAGAACCCTCTCCACGATCGGGCACACGACGTCCGTCGTCGAGGCGTGGCCGGGAATGGCCGTCGGGGACGAGGTCATCCTCTTCGGCGCCGGCGACTCCGGCGAAGTCGGCGCCACGACGCTCGCCGAGCGGATCGACACCGTGGGGGAGGAGATCCTCACCCGATTGAGTCCACGGGTCCGACGGATCGTCCTCGCGTGAAAAAACTCCGGGCCGCGCGTGCGCGCGACCCGGAGTCGGAAGTCGGAGAGGTCTGCCGGTCAGACGGTCTCGACGAGGCGAGAGCTCTCGTCGTGCCAGCTGGTGGCGATGGAGCGGAGCTTCTCTTCGTACTTGCGGCCGTGGTGGGCGCAGAACAGGAGCTCGGATCCGTTGACCTCTGCGGCGATGTACGCCTGAGCTCCGCACGAGTCGCAGCGATCCATCGCTGTCAGGCGGAACTCGATGGCGGTGGCCTCACGTTCGGTTGTTGCATTCATCTCGGTGCCTCCTCGGGTGTCGGCCTCGCTGTGGGTCGTGCTCAATACAACCACGCTGCACCTGTACGCATGCCCGGATCACGGCGTGTTTCGCTCAGCGCGTACGCGATCGGTGCGGGCTGGGCAGCGGTGGGGAGTGTCTACCGCCCGATGGAGCCGGCCGAGAATAGACTCGGAGATTGTGACCGCCGAGTATTCCGCCCATCATCTCCAGGTGCTCGAAGGGCTCGAGGCTGTCCGCAAGCGTCCCGGCATGTACATCGGGTCGAACGGATCGCCCGGACTCATGCACTGCCTCTGGGAGGTGATCGACAACGCCGTCGACGAAGCCGTCGCCGGCAACGGCGACAAGATCGATGTGATCCTCCACGACGACGGCAGCGTCGAGGTGCACGACCGCGGTCGCGGCATCCCCGTCGACATCGAGCCGCGCACCGGGCTGAGCGGCGTCGAGGTCGTCTTCACGAAGCTGCACGCCGGCGGTAAGTTCGGCGGCGGTTCGTACGCGGCATCCGGTGGTCTGCACGGTGTCGGCGCCTCCGTCGTGAATGCGCTCTCGGAGCGTCTCGACGTCGAGGTCGATCGTGGCGGCAAGGTCTACGCGATGTCGTTCCACCGGGGCGAGCCGGGAATCTTCACGGACACGGGGGAGAAGCGTCCGGACGCGCCGTTCCGTCCGTTCGAGGACAAGAGCGAGCTGCGCGTCGTCGGAAAGGCGCCCAGGGGCGTGACCGGCACGCGCATCCGGTACTGGGCCGATCGGCAGATCTTCACGAAGGACGCCGCCTTCCAGCTCAAGGAGCTCGAGACGCGCGCGCGCCAGACCGCGTTCCTCGTGCCCGGGCTCGAGATCCTGGTGCGCGACGACCGGGCACGGCCCGCGCAGCCTGCTCAGGCCGAGGGCGTGCTGACAGGGCTCGTCGACGAGATCCCCCGCGAGATCTCCTACCGCTACGAGGGCGGCATCTCCGAATTCGTCGACTACCTCGCGACGGACGCCCCCGTGACGGACAACTGGCGCATCCAGGGCGAGGGCACGTTCAAGGAGACCGTCCCGGTTCTCCAGGCGGACGGCCACATGATCGCGACCGAGGTCGAACGCGTCTGCGCCGTCGACATCGCGCTGCGCTGGGGCACCGGGTACGACACCACCGTGCGGTCGTTCGTGAACATCATCGCGACGCCGAAGGGCGGCACGCACCAGCAGGGCTTCGAACAGGAGCTCCTCAAGGTGCTGCGTTCGCAGGTCGAGCAGAACTCCCGCCGGCTCAAGGTCGGCAATGACAAGCTCGAGAAGGACGATGTGCTCGCGGGCCTCACGGCCGTGCTGACCGTGAACGTGCCGGAGCCGCAGTTCGAGGGCCAGACCAAGGAGGTGCTCGGTACTCCTGCCGTGCGTCAGATCGTCGCGCAGGTGCTCCGCAAGGACCTCGGCGAGCGCTTCAGCTCGACCAAGCGCGACGACAAGAACCAGGCGTCGCAGCTGCTCGACAAGATCGTCTCCGAGATGAAGGCGCGCGTCTCGGCGCGCGCGCACAAGGAGACGCAGCGCCGAAAGAACGCCCTGGAGTCCTCGACGCTGCCGACGAAGCTCGTGGACTGCCGTACGAACGACGTCGACCGCAGCGAGCTGTTCATCGTCGAGGGCGATTCGGCTCTCGGCACGGCCAAGAACGCGCGCAACAGCGAGTTCCAGGCGCTGCTGCCCATCCGCGGCAAGATCCTGAACGTGCAGAAGGCCTCGGTCAGCGACATGCTGTCGAACACCGAGTGCGCGTCGATCATCCAGGTGATCGGCGCCGGCTCCGGCCGCACGTTCGACATCGACGCCGCGCGCTACGGCAAGGTCATCCTGATGAGCGACGCCGACGTCGATGGCGCGCACATCCGCACCCTCCTGCTCACCCTGTTCTTCCGATACATGCGTCCGCTGATCGAGGACGGCCGGGTCTTCGCGGCCGTGCCCCCGCTGCATCGGATCATCATCATGAACCCCGGTTCGAAGCCGAACGAGACCGTGTACACCTACAGCGAGCAGGAGATGCACGCGCTGCTCACCAAGCTGCGCAAGGCCGGCAAGCGGTGGCACGAGCCGATCCAGCGGTACAAGGGTCTCGGCGAGATGGATGCCGAGCAGCTGGCGAACACGACCATGGACCGCTCCGGTCGTCTGCTGCGGCGGGTGCGCATGGAGGATGCCGAGGCCGCCGGCCGCGTCTTCGAACTGCTCATGGGCAACGAGGTGGCTCCGCGCCGCGAGTTCATCATCGATTCGTCCGGACGGCTGTCCCGCGAGGCGATCGACGCCTGAGGCCGGTCAGCGGGCTGTCGCGAGGGCTGCCTCGTAGACGCCGAGCAGGGCCGCACGATGTGTGGTCTGCGCCACCTGGTCGCGATGCGCGATCGTGGCCTCGCTGTGTCGGGTGAGGCGCGCGGGGTCGTCGCGCAGCTGCGACAGGGCGGTGGCGAGGCCCGCGGCATCCGGGGTCGTCGTGACGATGCCCCCGCCCGGTGGCAGCGTCTCCGCCAGATCGGGATCGGCGACGATCACCGGGAGACCGGAGGCGATCGCCTCGAGGAGCACCATCGGCTGATTGTCGAAGTCGAGGGAACTCGACACCAGCACGTGCGCGTGCCGCATCGCCGCGAGCACCTCGGACTGCGGAACACCGCCGTGCACGGTGACGCGACCGTCGGTGAGTGCCGCCGCACGGCGGGAGACCGATGCCCGAGAGACGCCGTCGCCGTACATATGCCCCGCGATGCCCGAGACCTGCGACACCGCGTCGAGGAAGACCTCCGGGCGCTTCTCGGGGGACAGCCGGCCGCACCACATCACGCGCAGCTGCTCGCCCGGTGCGACGACGCGCGCGGTCGGGATTCCGACCTCGTCGAGCACGGAGCCCTCGAGGCCGTTCGACAGCACGGTGATCGGCGTCTCGACGCCCTGCGCGAGCAGCTTGCCCGCGAAGTGCGCCGAAGGGACGATCACCTGATCGGCATGATTCGCCTGACTCACCATGAGACGCCACATCCGGCGGGCCGTCGGTGTGCGCGTGTAAGGCGAGGCGGAGTCGACCCGTGCCCGTGCGTGGCTCATCCGCCGGCGATGCAGCGCGGCCAGCAGAGCCGTCGTCACGCTCGGCAGCGGCAGGACCGATCGCGTGTAGACGTCGATCCGGCCGTGCATCGTCTGCACGATCGGGATGCCGAGCGCATGTGCCGCCTCGAATCCTGCGAGGGCTGCGAACATCTCGGTGTGCACGTGCACGATGTCGACCCGGCGATCACGCAGCTCCGTCCGGAGGAAGGCGGATGCCGCGGACGGGCTCCAGGTGAACGGATAGCCGTCGGGGGCGAAGCCGCGCGCGGTGGGCAGCCGCACGACGGCGGGATCCGCGCTCGGCACGGCGAGCGGAGCGAACACCAGCACCTCGTGCCCATGCCGCTCGAGCTCTTCCCTGTGCGCCTTGATCACGGTCTGCACGCCGCCGAGCGTCGGCAGGTAATAGTCGGTGACCATGGCGATGCGCACCCCCTCAGACTAGGGCCGCTAGGGTGAAGAGCATGTCCGGAGCCCGTGTGCTGGTGACGGGGGCGAGCGGGTTCCTCGGCGGCCATGTGGTGCGCGATCTGCAGGCCAACGGGGTCGAGGTCTTCGCCGCGGGACGCCGCGCTGCCGCCCTCGATGCCGTCGTCGATGCGGAGCACCGGCTCCTCGGCGACCTGGAGTCTCTCGCCCGCACGGACCTGCCGGTCGACGCGGTCATCCACTGCGCGGCGCTCTCGACGCCCTGGGGCCCGTGGCGCGCTTTCGTCGAGGCGAACGTCGACGGCACGGCCCACGTCGTGGCGTTCGCGCAGCGCAACCGCGTGCGTCGGATCGTGCACGTCTCCTCGCCCAGTGTCTACGCTGCCCCGCGCGATCGACTGCGCATCCGCGAGGACGAGGTCGACACCGACAACCGGCTCAACGGGTACATCCGCTCGAAGATCGCCGCCGAGGCGCTCCTGCAGGATGCCCGACGTGCGGGTGCCTTTCCCGAGCTCGTGATCCTGAGACCTCGCGGACTGATCGGTGCGGGTGATCCGAGTCTCGTCCCGCGGCTGCTCGACGTGCACCGCCGGGTGGGGATCCCTCTGTTCGACGGCGGCCGGAACCTCATCGATGTCACGGCGGTCGAGAACGTGGCGACGGCGCTGCGGCTCGCGGTCGATGCCGGCGATGCCGCGGGCGGTGTCTACAACATCAGCAACGACGATCCGCGCCCGTTCCGCGAACTGCTTACCACTCTGCTCGAACTCTTGGGTGAGACGCCGCGGATGCGACCGATGAACAGGCGTTCCGCGTGGGTGCTCGCGTCCGTGCTGGAGGGTGTCTTCCGGGTCGTTCCCGGGCGGCCGGAGCCCCCTCTGACGCGTTACACCCTGAGTACCATCGCCTACTCCCAGACCCTCGATCTGACCCGCGCGAAGGCGGAGCTCGGATACGCGCCGCTCGTCTCTCTCGACGAGGCGCTCGCCCGTGCGGCCGCCGATCAGAGGGCGCACGCGTGAGCGGGCGCCTGCGTCACTACGTGTGCGGGCGCACCGCGCACGACCTCTCGGCGATGTTCCGCGGCGGCGCCCACGAGACGCGCGAGTTCCCGTCCGGAGTCTTCCTCTTCGATCGGGGGGACGACACGCGCGTGCTCTTCGATACCGGCTATGCGACGGGCGAGTGGAACATCGGCTGGCGCGGCGTGCTCTATCGTCGCCTGCTGCCTCCGACCGTGGCGCCCGCCGACGACATCGCCCGTCAGCTCGCCGACGACGGCATCGACCCGGCGTCGATCACCCACGTGGTGCTGTCGCACCTGCACCCCGATCACATCGGCGGAGTCTCCGGGTTCCCTGGTGCGACTTTCGTGCTGACGGCGGGACAGCAGCGCTCGCTCGCGGCTCCGCGCCTGCGGGCCGGCATCTTCACCGGGCTGCTGCCCAGTTGGTGGGACGAGGCGTCGAAGCTCGTGCTCGCCGACGATGCCTTCCGCGACATCGACGTCTCCGGCGTGTCCGTCCGGGCTGCCGACCTGCTGGGCGACGGCTCGTACCTCATCATCGACCTTCCCGGTCACGCCGAAGGTCACGTCGGGGCGCTGGTGGAGGGCCGAGTGCTGCTCGCCGGGGACGCCGCGTGGGGAGGCGGCCTGCTCGGCGCGACCGACGATCTCCGTGCTCTCCCGCGCGCGGTGCAGCACGACGCCGCCGCGTATCGGCGCACGGCCGCGTTCCTGCAGAACCTCGCCGCCACCGGCATCCGCCTCGTGTTCAGCCACGATCCCCTCGGAGCACGGGAGTTGCTGGACTGATGTCGGCCCTGCGGATCCTCAGAGAGTTCGCCGCCGTGCGGTGGACGCGGCGTCTCCGCACGCGCCGGGCGGTCGAACGGCGTCAGGCGCGGCTCCTCCGCCGGCAACTCGGTTTCCTGCGTCGACGTTCGCCCTATTTCCGCGATCTGCTCGCCACGCGCACGTTCGCCGAACTGCCGCTCATGGACAAGAGCCTGATGATGAGCCGCTTCGATGAGATCAACACGGTCGGCGTGCGGCGGGATGAGGCCCTGGAGCTGGCGATCGCCAACGAGCGGTCGCGCGAGTTCGACGCAGACCTCGGGGGCAACTCCGTCGGCCTCTCCAGCGGCACCAGCGGGCACCGCGGCCTCTTCGTCGTCAGCCCGCGCGAGCGCGATGCGTGGGTGGGCACGGTCCTCGCCCGGACATTGCCGCGCGGACGGCTGACCGGGCATCGCATCGCGCTGTTCCTCCGCGCCGACAACAGCCTCTACGAGTCGGTCGGCTCGAAGGCGGTGTCGTTCTCGTACTTCGACGTGTACGCCGCCATGGAGGAGAACATCCGCCGGCTCGCGGACTACGCGCCCACCATCCTGGTCGCACCGCCGTCCGTCCTGCGTATGATCGCCCGCGCCGCCGACGCCGGTCGCTTCACGACCGTTCCGCAGAAGGTCTACGCGGTCGCCGAGGTCCTCGAGGTCGCCGACGAGAAGCAGATCGCCTCGTCACTGCGACAGGAGAGGCTGCATCAGCTGTACCAGTGCACCGAGGGGTTCCTCGCGCACACCTGCCCGCACGGCGTGATCCACCTGAACGAGGACGACATCCTCTTCGAGCGCGAGCAGCTCGACGACGAGCGGTTCACCCCGGTCATCACCGACCTCCGCCGCCGCGCGCAGCCGATCGTGCGGTACCGCCTCGGAGACGTGCTGCGCACCCGCAGCGGGCTCTGCCCGTGCGGGAGCGCCCTGGCAGCCGTCGAGCGCATCGAGGGCCGGGAAGGCGACACCCTGCTCTTCCGCGGGCAGGACGGCCGCCGCGTGCCGGTCTTCGCCGACCTCGTCGCGAGGGCGCTGCTGTACGCGGAGGGCTTCGACGAGTACCGCGTCGTGCAGACCGACGCGTCGCTGCTCGAGATCGCCCTGGACGTGCTCGATGATCGGACGACGGGCAGCGTGACCCGCGAGATCCACGCCCTCGCCGACCGCATGGGCGGCGAGCGGCCCGAGATCGTCTTCGTACCGTACGCGCCGGACGCATCGGTGAAGCTGCGTCGCGTGGCGCGGACCTGGAGGGGGGATGCCGATGAGGAGCTGTGAGATCGTCGGGTGGGGGAGTGCGCTGCCTGAGCAGACGGTGCGCTTCGGCGAGGAGGTGCGCTACCGCATCGCGGAGGACACGTCGCACCTCGACATGCTCGCGAGCGCCTGCGAACGGGCCCTCGCCCACGCGGGAATCGGCATCGACGACGTCGATCTCGTGCTCGGGGCATCGGCAGCGGGTGTGCAGCCGATCCCGTGCACCGCGGCACTCGTCCTCGAGCGACTGACGCTCGAAGGACACGCCGCGGCGTTCGACGTGAACTCGACCTGTACGAGCTTCATCACCGCGGTCGACATCGCGTCGCGCTACCTCGATTCCGGCGATCACGACACGATCCTGGTGTTCGCCGGCGACGTCGGGACGAGGTTCCTGAACCCGGCGCAGCGCGAGAGCTACGAGCTGTTCAGCGATGCCGCCGTCGCGGTCGTGCTCCGACGCTCCGACGATCCGTCGCGCGGCGTGATCGCCAGTGCCCAGCAGACGTGGCCCGCCTACGCGCACGACACCGAGATCCGCGGCGGACTCTCACGGTCGCCGGCGCAGCTCTATGCGGATGCCGACCCCGCCGACTACCTCTTCGACATGAACGGGCGACGCGCCCTCTTGGGGATGATGCGGGTGCTCCCCGGATTCTTCGAGCGCTTCCACGAGCGGAGCGGAATCGCCTACGACGACGTCGCCCTGTGGGTGCCGCACCAGGCCTCGGCCGCTCTCGGTCCGATGCTCGACCGCCTCGGCATCCCGCCGGACCGCCGGGTCGACGAGGTCGCGGCGTTCGGCAACATGGTCTCGGCGTCGGTGCCGTTCATGCTCACGCGCGCCCTGGAGGCCGGGCGCATCGGCCAGGGAGACACGGTGATCCTCTGCGGAACGGCCGCCGGCCTCACCGCCAACGTCCTCGCGCTGCGGCTCTGACCGGCAGTCGTTCGGCGAGCGACGTCAGACGATCGTGCGGCCGATGCTGCCGATGACGCCGTCGATCGGCTGACCGGAGGCGTCGCGGCGTGCGCCGGGTTCCGGCAGCTTGCGCACGGCGCCGGTCGGGTCGACCGCCTGCGCGGGACTCGGTCCCACCCAGGCGACGGTGAGCCGGTCCTCGCCCTTCAGGAACGAATGCGCCCGCACACCGCCGGTCGCACGGCCCTTCGCCGGATACTCCGTGAACGCGGAGACCTTCGCCCTTCCCGGATCGGTGCCGGGAAGGATGCTGTCGCCGCCGGAGACCGTGGCGACCACGGCATCCGCTCCCGAGGCGACAACGCCGAAGAAGAGCACGGAAGCACCGGCGGAGAGCTTGACTCCGGCCATGCCGCCGGCCGGTGCGCCCTGCGGACGGACGGCGGACGCGGCGAAGTGCAGCAGCTGGGCATCGGTCGTCACGAACACGAGCTCGGCATCGTCGGGTGCCTCGGCCGCGCCGACGACCGTGTCGCCGGGCTTCATGCCGATGACCTCGAGCTCGGGTCGGACCGGGAGGGTCGCCGGGACGATCCGCTTGACCGTGCCCTGAGCCGTGCCGAGCGCGATCGGGGTCTCGCTGTCGAAGCGCACGAATCCGATGATCCGCTCGTTCTTGGACAGGAGGCCGAGGTAGTCGCGGAGCGGCGTCCCGGCGGCGAGCTGCACGGACGACGACGGCACGGACGGCAGATCGACGGGGGAGAAGCGCATGACGCGCCCGGCGCTGGTCAGTGCACCGAGCTCGGCCCGCACGGTCGTCTCGACGGTCGTGAGGATCGCGTCGTGCTTGCTCCGACGGGCCGGGACGCTGAGCTCCTGGCCTTCGACGGCATCGATGCGCACGGCGCGCCCGGTGGTCGAGAGCACGAGAAGAGTCGGTGCATCGGCGATCTGCAGGTCGGCCGCCCCCTTCGTCGCGCGCGGCTTCGGGGGAGCGGCGTTCATCAGCAGCGTCCGTCGCGGAGTGCCGTAGGCGTCGGCTGCGGCGTCGAGCTCCTGCGCCACGACCGCGCGCAGCAGCGCGGGGCCCTCGAGCAGTTCCCGGAGGGAGGCGATCTCCGCGAGCAGCGAGTCGCGCTCGGCCTCGAGCTCGATGCGGGAGAACTTGGTCAGCCGGCGCAGGCGCAGCTCGAGGATGTACTCCGCCTGCAGCTCGCTGAGGTCGAACACCGAGCGCAGACGCGTGCGCGCCTGCTCGGAGTCGTCGGACGAGCGGATGACCTGGATTACCTCGTCGATGTCGAGGATCGCGATGAGCAGGCCCTCGACGAGGTGCAGACGCTCCTCGCGGCGAGCCAGGCGATACCGGCTGCGGCGGGTGATGACCTCGAGGCGGTGGCCCACGTAGACGCTCAGCATCTCCTTGAGGCCGAGGGTGCGCGGCTGCCCGTCGACGAGGGCGACGTTGTTGATGCTGAAGGAGTCCTCCAGCGGGGTCAGCCGGTACAGCTGCTCGAGGACGGCGTTCGGGTCGAAGCCGGTCTTGATGCCGATCGCCACGCGCAGACCGTGGTTGCGGTCGGTGAGATCGGTGACGTCGCTGATGCCCTGCAGCTTCTTCGACTGGACCGCATCGCGGATCTTCTCGATGAGGCGCTCCGGCCCGACCATGTACGGCAGTTCGGAGACGATGATGCCGGTGCGCCGCGGACCGAGGGGTTCGACCGAGACCTTGCCGCGCACCTTGAGGGCGCCGCGTCCGTTCATGTAGGCGTCCTTGACGCCGTCGAGGCCCATGAGGATGCCGCCGGACGGGAAGTCCGGACCCGGGACGAACTCCATGAGCTCTTCCGTCGTGGCATCCGGGTTCTCGAGCAGGTGCGTCGCCGCGGCCACGACCTCGATGAGGTTGTGGGGCGCCATGTTCGTCGCCATGCCGACGGCGATGCCGCTCGCTCCGTTGACCAGGAGGTTCGGGAAGGCGGCGGGCAGCACCGCGGGCTGCTGGAACTGGCCGTCGTAGTTCGGGATGAAGTCGACGACGTCCTCATCGAGGTTCTCGGTCAGGGCCATCGCCGGCGCGGCGAGGCGCGCCTCGGTGTAGCGGGCGGCAGCAGGGCCGTCGTCGAGGGAGCCGAAGTTGCCGTGGCCGTCGATCAGGGGCACCCGCAGGGCCCACTCCTGCGCGAGACGCACGAGCGCGTCGTAGATCGCGGTGTCGCCGTGGGGATGCAGCTTTCCCATGACCTCGCCGACCACGCGGGCGCTCTTCACGTGCCCGCGATCGGGCCGCAGGCCCATCTCCGCCATCTGGTAGAGGATGCGGCGCTGCACCGGCTTCAGGCCGTCGCGCGCGTCGGGCAGGGCGCGCGAGTAGATGACCGAGTACGCGTATTCGAGGAACGAGCCCTGCATCTCGCTGGAGAGGTCGATGTCCTGGATGCGTTCCTCGACGGGCTCGGGCGGCGGGGTTTTCGGCATGGACTTCCTGGGGGCGTGAAGGAGCCTGTGTCAGACTGGCTCGGATGTCCCTCATGCTACCGTCCGAGTCGCCCAGTGCCCGGAGCGTCGTCGGGGTGGCGGGCGACCTGTTCGCCGCTCTCCGCGGCGGATCCGAGGCGCTGCCGCGTGCGGAGTCGGCGGTGCTCGTCGTGATCGACGGGCTCGGCGCGATCAGTCTGAGGGCGCACGCGGGCCACGCCCGTGCGCTGACGTCCGGCATGGCCAAGCGCGACGTCGCGCACTCCGTCTTCCCGTCGACGACGGCGGCCGCGCTCACGAGCATCGTCACCGGGGTGTGGCCCGGCGAGCATGGTCTGGTCGGATATCGCGTGCTCGATCCGGCCCGAGACGTGCTGGTCAATCAGCTGAGCGGCTGGGAGACCGACGGGATCGATCCGCTCACCTGGCAGCCGTCGGAGACGATCTTCGAACGCGCTGCTGCGGAGGGCCACCAGAGCTTCGCCGTGGGCGTCGCCGCCTACGCCCGGAGCGGGTTCACGAAGGCGACGCTGCGCGGCGCGGAGTTCGTCGCGGCGACGACGCCGGCCGACCGCGTGGCGACCGCCTATGATCTCGCGCAGCGGCATCCGGGTGCCCTCGTGTACTGCTATCTGCCCGAAGCCGACAAGGCCGGCCACCGCCACGGCATCGATTCGCCGGAATGGGTGACCGCGCTGGAAGACATCGACGCCGCCCTCGCCGTGCGCGTCCCTCCCGGCGTGGGTGTCCTCGTCACGTCCGACCACGGGATGGTGGACGTGCCGTCGAACCGGCAGGTCGTGCTCGAGGAGGAGCATCTCGCCGGCGTCCGCCACGTCGGCGGTGAGCCGCGGATGCTGCATGTGTACCTGGAACCGGATGCCGATGCCGCCGCGGTGACCGCGCGCTGGCGCACCGACCTCGAGGGCGTGGCCGACGTGGTCACTCGCGAGGAGGCGATCGGTCACGGGCTCTTCGGCCCGACCGTGACCGCTGCCGCGTCATCCCGGATCGGCGACCTTCTGGCTGTGGCGCGGGGCTCGGCGGCCCTCTACGACGGCACGGCCGCCGATCAGCGCGGACGGGGGATGGTCGGACAGCACGGCGCTCTCACGCCCGAGGAGCGTCAGGTTCCCCTGATCAGGCTCGGCGCGTTCGCACGCTGAGGCTGACCATCTCGCCGAGGACTACTCGTCGGTTCGGGCGCCGAAGACGATCTCGTCCCAGGACGGCATCGCATTCCGCCGCCGACGGCGTCCACCGCCGTCGGTCGTGTCCGCTGACGATGACGGCGGGGTCGGCTGCGGCGACTCCGGCTCTTCCTCCGGCTGGTCGAAGGCATCGAACAGGGCGATGGGACTCTGATCGACCTGCTCGTCCTCGTCGACGTCGTCGATCAGCGGGGCGGTCTCGCGCTGACCCCGGCGGCGGCGCAGCGCTTCGAGCAGGTCAGCGGTCTCCGGGTTCGTCTTCGCGGATTCCGGTGCGCGGTTGATGGCGGCATCCTGTGCCGCGGCGTTCGAGCGTTCCGGCAGGGAAGGCTCGTCGACGGCGCCATCCGGGTGCGGGAGAAGGCGCGGTCCGAACGCGCCGGAGTCGAAACGGCTGTCGTCCTTGTACGGCGACGCGGTGCGCTCCGGGTCCACGGCGCGCAGACGGGGGATGAGTCCCTCGGGGAGGGAACCCTGGCGGGAGAGCTGCGTGGCGTCGGCGTTCAGCGGCGACAGGGCGCTGCGGCGGGGGTCGAAGCTCCAGCGCGCATCGTGGTCGACGTCGTTCGCAGTGAATTCGAGCTTGACGACCCAGCCGGATTCCTCTTTCCAGCTGACCCATCGCTCTCCGGAGGCGGCGACCTCGGCGAGCTTGTCGCGCACGGCGGCGCCGAACGTGGGCTGCGCGTCGGGCTCGACCTCGCTGCCGATCAGCACCGGCACCGCGAGCGCCTGACCGATGATGTGCTCGCGCTCCGCGAGGACGGGACCCTCGAAGCGGACGACGTCGTCGACGCTGATGCCGAGCAGCTCGGACACTTCGATCGCCGTCAGTCCGGCGCGGATCTGGGCCTGGATGTCGCGAGGACTCGCGGCGAGTCGATGACCTGCGGGTTCTGCCTGGCGGGTGGCGCGACGGATCTCGCGCTGCAGCACGTCGTCGATGGGCAGCGCGAACCGCTCGCCCGACTCGGTGGCGAGTACGAGCACTCCTGCCTCTGTGCCGACGATGGTGACGTTTTCCATGCGAATGCCCCTCTGATGGGTGTGCGTTCATGGTGCCACGCGACCGCCGTCGCGACCGGGAATACCCTGGGCGTGCCGTGAGTTTGGTATGTCGCACGGACCGGCATTTGCTTATTGCGTTCGGGTCGTGCAAACTATGGCCGCCGATTACCCGACGGCGCACCACCCACTCGCACCATGAAAGTGGAGATCTACCGCATGGCAACCGATTACGACGCTCCCCGAAAGAGTGAAGACGACTCCGAGTCGATCGAAGCCCTCAAGGAGCGTGTGCCGGACAAATCCTCCGGCTCAAGCGGGGACGAGGATTCCGACAACCCGTCGAGCTTCGACCTGCCCGGTGCCGACCTCTCCGACCTCGAGCTCGACGTCGTCGTGCTGCCCGCGCAGCAGGACGAGTTCACGTGTATGAACTGCTTCCTCGTGAAGCACCGTTCACAGCTCGACCACGAGGGCGCATCCGGGCCCATCTGCAAGGAGTGCGCTGCGTAAGCAGTCCTCTGAGCGACGTCTCACGCGCCCCCGATCATCCCGATCAGGGGCGCGCTGTCGTACCCGGGGCCGTTCGTCAGCGGGCGGCGCGGATGGCGGCGGCGAGGCGGTCCGGCGTGCGGCTCGAGATGGTCCAGGCATCGATCGGGTCGTCCTGGTCGGTGTTCGGCACGACGACGATGCCGTCGATGCCGCCGCGGATCAGGTGCCAGCCGCGTGCCGGCAGTCCGGGACCGCGCGCCTGACGCGCCTCGTCGCCCGTGAGGGCGACCGGGTCCCCGAGGTGTCGGACGTCGATGTGGGCGCGCCCGGCGCGCAGCACCGTCCCGTCGACCGAGACCACCGGGGTGGCGGCGATGAAGGCGACGACGAGCAGGGCGGAGACGGCGGCACCGACGATCAGCGCGACGGTCGAGCCGACCGGCACGAAGATGAGCGAGACCATGGGGCCGGCGAGCGCGACGGTCACGAGCAGCCGGAGGCTGGGAGCGAGCCGTTCGCGGTAGCGCGGACGTGCGTCTGTGGCGGTGTTCTGCATTAGCCTCATGGGGTGACCGATTCCGTTGATGTCCCCATTATCGCCGCTGTGGTCCCGGGATACGCTCACCCGGGCGACGCCGGCGCCGACCTGGTGGCCGCGGAGGCCGTCCGTCTCGAACCCGGAGAGCGCGCCCTCGTCGCGACCGGTGTGCGCATCGCACTCCCCGACGGCTATGCCGCCTTCGTCGTTCCGCGCAGCGGCCTCGCAGCGAAACACGGCATCTCCATCGTGAACTCTCCCGGAACGGTGGATGCCGGATACCGCGGCGAGATCAAGGTGAGCCTGATCAACACCGACATCCGCAGCGCGTACGATGTCGCCGTCGGAGATCGCATCGCGCAGCTGATCGTCATGCCCGTGACACGCGCCACGTTCATCCCGGTCGATGAGCTGCCCGACAGCGTCCGCGGCGACGGCGGATTCGGTTCCACCGGATACCAGGCAGGGCTCCAGAAGAACGAAGCAGGACAGGCACATGACTGACAACAACGCGACCCCCTCGAAGTCGGCACCCGACGACCGCGCCACCGTGGGACCGTTCGACGACTCCGAGGCCAATCCGGTTCGGCCCTACATCGACCTCGGCGGCATCAAGATCCTGCCCCGCGAGGGGCTCAATCTCCGCCTCGAGGTGGAGGAGCAGTCGAAGCGCATCGTCGCCGTCGGCCTCGACTACGCGGATTCCTCGCTGCAGGTCCAGCCGTTCGCCGCGCCGCGCTCCGGCGGTCTCTGGGATGAGACCCGTGTGCAGCTGCGCGACCAGGTCAAGGCGCAGGGCGGCCGCGTCGAGGAGCGCGACGGTGCGCTCGGCAAGGAGCTGCTGGCCGAGGTGCCCGCGACGGCGAACGAAGGCTCCGGTCTCCGGCTCGCCCGGTTCATCGGCATCGACGGTCCTCGGTGGTTCCTCCGCGGCGTCATCGGCGGGGCCGGTGCGTCCGATCCCGACGCCGCCGCGAAGGTCGAGGACCTGTTCCGCTCGATCGTGGTCGTCCGCGGCGGCGCTCCGATGCCTCCGCGCGACCTGATCCCCCTGAAGATGCCGGCGACACCGGGATCGGCGTGAGCACTCCCGAACCCGGAGCCGAGCGCGAACAGAGCGCGTCGGACATCCTCGGCGCGGCATTGGGCGGCGCCGCACGCCGTGCGGGCCTCGACCCCGCCCAGGGCTCGAGCACGCAGAAGGTCGTGTGGTCCGCGATCGGCGGATGGCGCGGGATCCTCGAGTCGGTGCTCCCCAGCCTCGCCTTCGTGATCATCTTCACGATCCGACCGGAGCCCCTGATCCTCGCGCTGGGCGTGTCCGTCGGTCTCGCCGCCGTGTTCACGATCGTGCGTCTTGTGCAGAAGTCGCCTCCGTCCGCGGCGCTCGGCGGGCTCATCGCCGCGGCTGCCGCCGCTGCACTGGCGCTGTGGACCGGGCGCGGGCAGGACAACTTCGTGCCCGGTCTCATCACGAACGCGGCCTACGGGACCGCGATCCTGGTGTCGGCGCTGATCGGCTGGTCGCTGATCGGCATCGCCGCGGGATTCCTGATGGGGGAGGGCACAGCGTGGCGCCGTGACCGCCGCAAGCGCCGCGCCTTCTTCTGGCTCGGCATCGCCTGGTCCGCGCTGTTCTTCGCGCGCCTCGCCGTGCAGCTTCCGCTGTATCTGACCGAGCAGGTCACGGCCCTCGGCACCCTCAAGCTCATCATGGGCCTGCCGTTGTTCGCACCGCTGATCGCTGTCACCTGGCTCGTCGTGCGGGCACTGTATCCGCGTGTCCCGGAGAATGACGAACCCGTCGAGGCATGATAGATTTATCTTGACATCAAGATAAATTGCAGGCTTTCGCCGGCGACCTGCGCGGAGCAGACTGGTTAGGTCCGCCTTGCTAGCCGCAGGGGCTCGCCGGCGAGCAAGATGGAGGCGCCTGTCGCTCCCATCCGAATAGAAGGAGACGGATTCGTGTCCACGGTGAACAGCTTCGGTGCCAAGAGCACCCTGACGGTCGGCAGCACCGACTACGAGATCTTCCGCATCGACACGGTGCCCGGTTTCGAGAAGCTCCCCTTCAGTCTCAAGGTCCTCCTGGAGAACCTGCTCCGCACCGAGGACGGCGCGAACGTGACGAAGGCGCAGATCGAGGCCCTCGGCTCCTGGGATGCCGCCGCGGAGCCGAACACCGAGATCCAGTTCACGCCGGCCCGCGTGGTCATGCAGGACTTCACCGGTGTTCCCTGCATCGTCGACCTCGCCACCATGCGCGAGGCCGTCACGGCGCTCGGCGGCGACGCGAACAAGATCAACCCGCTCTCTCCCGCCGAGATGGTGATCGACCACTCCGTCATCGCCGACCTCTTCGGCTCCGAGAACGCCCTCGAGCGCAACGTCGAGATCGAGTACGAGCGCAACGGCGAGCGGTACCAGTTCCTCCGCTGGGGCCAGACGGCGTTCAGTGACTTCAAGGTCGTCCCGCCCGGAACCGGCATCGTCCACCAGGTGAACATCGAGCACCTGGCGAAGGTGATCTACGACCGCGACGTCGACGGCGTCCTGCGCGCCTACCCCGACACCTGCGTCGGCACCGACTCGCACACCACCATGGTCAACGGCCTCGGCGTGCTCGGCTGGGGCGTCGGCGGCATCGAGGCCGAGGCCGCGATGCTCGGCCAGCCCGTGTCGATGCTCATCCCGCGCGTCGTCGGCTTCAAGCTCAGCGGCGAGATCCCTGCCGGCGTGACCGCGACCGACGTCGTGCTCACGATCACCGACCTGCTGCGCAAGCACGGCGTCGTCGGCAAGTTCGTCGAGTTCTACGGCGAGGGCGTGGCATCCGTGCCGCTCGCCAACCGTGCCACGATCGGCAACATGAGCCCCGAGTTCGGCTCGACGGCGGCGATCTTCCCCATCGATGACGTGACCCTCGAGTACCTGCGCCTCACCGGCCGCAGCGAAGAGGCCGTGGCCCTGGTCGAGGCGTACGCCAAGGAGCAGACGCTCTGGCACGACGCGGCGCACGAGCCCACCTTCAGCGAGTACCTCGAGCTCGACCTCGGCACCGTGGTGCCGTCGATCGCCGGCCCGAAGCGCCCGCAGGACCGCATCCTCCTCTCCGAGGCCAAGGCGCAGTTCGAGCAGGACATCCTGTCCTACGCATCGGCATCGACCTCGGACTCCGTCGTCGATCTCGAGTCGAAGCACTCCTTCCCGGCATCCGACCCCGGTTCGGTCCCCGGTGAAGAGGAGCCGACCACCACGCGGCCCGTGCACATCAACAGCGGTGCTCCGGCGAACGCGTCGAAGCCGGTGCCGGTCACCACCCCGTCGGGGGAGAAGTACATCCTCGATAACGGCGCCGTCACCCTGGCCGCGATCACCTCGTGCACCAACACCTCGAACCCGTCGGTCATGATCGCCGCCGGACTCGTCGCACGCAAGGCGCTCGAGAAGGGCCTCAAGCAGAAGCCGTGGGTCAAGACGACGCTCGGCCCGGGTTCCAAGGTCGTCACCGACTACTACGAGAAGTCCGGTCTCGACAAGGACCTCGAGGGGCTCGGCTTCTACACCGTCGGCTACGGCTGCACGATCTGCATCGGCAACTCCGGTCCGCTGATCGAAGAGGTCTCCGCGGCCATCAACGACCACGATCTGGCCGTCACCGCGGTGCTCTCCGGCAACCGCAACTTCGAGGGCCGCATCAGCCCCGACGTCAAGATGAACTACCTCGCCAGCCCGCCGCTGGTCATCGCCTACGCGCTGGCCGGGTCGATGCACTTCGACTTCGAGAACGATGCTCTCGGCAAGGGCACCGACGGCGAAGACGTCTTTCTGAAGGACATCTGGCCCACCCCGGCCGAGGTGCAGGAGCTCGTCGACTCCTCGATCTCGCGCGAGCAGTTCATCAAGCAGTACGCGACGGTCTTCGACGGCGACGAGCGCTGGCGGAGCCTCCCCACCCCGGATGACGCGATCTTCCAGTGGGATGAGAACTCCACCTACGTGCGCAAGGCGCCGTACTTCGACGGCATGACGATGGAGCTGACCCCGGTCAGCGACATCCAGGGCGCGCGCGTGATGGCGACGCTCGGCGACTCGGTCACCACCGACCACATCTCGCCGGCCGGAAACATCAAGACCGGCACGCCCGCGGCCGAATACCTCACCGCGCACGGTGTCGACCGCAAGGACTTCAACTCCTTCGGCTCGCGCCGCGGCAACCACGAGGTCATGATCCGCGGCACGTTCGCGAACATCCGCCTGAAGAACGCGATGGTCGCGGCCGTCAACGACGGTCAGGTCGTCGAGGGTGGCTTCACCCGCGACTTCACGCAGCCGGGCGGCCCGCAGTCGTACATCTACGACGCGAGCATGAACTACCAGGAGCAGGGCACTCCGCTCGTCATCTTCGGCGGCAAGGAGTACGGCTCCGGCTCGTCGCGCGACTGGGCGGCCAAGGGCACGAGCCTGTTGGGCGTCAAGGCGGTCATCACCGAGAGCTTCGAGCGCATCCACCGCTCGAACCTCATCGGCATGGGTGTCGTGCCTCTGCAGTTCCCCGCCGGGGAGAGCTGGGAGTCGCTCGGCCTCGACGGCACCGAGATCGTCTCGATCACGGGCCTGGAGGAGCTGAACAAGGGCGTCACGCCCAAGACCGTGCGCGTCACCGCCACCCCCAGCGAGCACTCGCCCGAGGGCAAGCAGGCCGTGGAGTTCGACGCGGTCGTCCGCATCGACACCCCCGGTGAGGCGGACTACTACCGCAACGGCGGCATCCTGCAGTACGTGCTGCGCTCGCTCGTCTGATCGCTCGACGGAAGGGGCTCGGATCGCCTGATCCGAGCCCCTTCCTCGTGTCAAGCCCCCGTTCGCTCTCCGAGCTTTCCCGGGGGAGCGCGGTAGGATCGATGAGACGTCCGGCCTTCGTCGGACGCCTCTGGCGGAGCCTGTGAGGAGGTGCAGATGCCCATTCTTCCGAGCATCTCAGGACCCCGTGATCTGGACGCGCTGTCCACCGAGCAGCTGGTGGAACTCGCCGCGGAGGTGCGCGAGTTCCTCGTGGAGAACGTGTCCCGCACCGGGGGCCATCTCGGCCCCAACCTCGGCGTCGTCGAGCTGACGATCGCTCTCCACCGCGTGTTCTCGTCACCGGATGACCCGTTCATCTTCGACACCGGACACCAGTCCTATGTGCACAAGCTGCTGACCGGCCGCCAGGACTTCTCCCACCTCCGCCTGCGCGGCGGTCTCGCCGGGTACCCGCAGCGCAGTGAGAGCCCGCACGACGTGGTCGAGTCGTCGCATGCGTCGAGCTCTCTCAGCTGGGCCGACGGAGTGTCGCGCGCACTGACGGCGACCGGACGGGCGGACCGCCACGTCGTCGCCGTCGTCGGCGACGGCTCGCTCACGGGCGGAATGACGTGGGAGGCGCTGAACAACATCTCCGACGACAACGATCGCAATCTCGTCATCGTGGTGAACGACAACGGTCGCTCCTACGCCCCGACGATCGGCGGCATGTCCCGGTATCTGAACCGGGTGCGCACGGCGGCCGCGTACAAGGAGCTGCACCACAAGTCGGATCGCCTGTTCCGCACGTTCGGGCCGGTCGGACGTGCCGTCTTCCGCGGTGTCCGCGGCGGTACCCACGGCTTCCTGTCGCGCTTCACCAACAATGAAGCGCTGTATTCCAATCTCGACATCAAGTACCTCGGCCCGGTGGACGGACATGACCTGCCCGCCCTCCTCGAGACCCTCGAACTCGCGAAGTCCTACGGTGCTCCGGTCATCGTGCACGCGATCACCGAGAAGGGCCGCGGCTACCAGCCGGCCCGTGACGACGAAGCAGATCAGTTCCATGCCGTCGGACGCATAGATCCGGTCACCGGCGAGGAGCTATCCGCCGGCGGTCGTGGCTGGACGGATGTGTTCTCCGACTCGCTCGTCTCTGTCGGCGAGCGCCGGAGCGACGTGATCGCGATGACGGCGGCGATGCTGCGTCCTACCGGGCTCGCTCCGTTCGCCGAGCGATTCCCCGATCGGGTCTACGACGTCGGCATCGCTGAGCAGCACGCGGTCGCCTCAGCGGCCGGCCTCGCCTTCGGCGGTCTGCATCCCGTCGTCGCGCTCTACGCCACCTTCATGGGCCGCGCTTTCGACCAGGTGCTGATGGACGTCGCCCTGCATCGCGCGGGCGTCACGTTCGTGCTCGATCGCGCCGGAGTGACCGGACCCGACGGCCCGAGCCATCACGGGATGTGGGACCTGGCGATGCTGCAGATCGTGCCGCACATCCGCATCGCCGCGCCCCGTGACGGGGCGCGGCTCACCGAGGCCCTGGACGAGGCCGTCGAAGTCGACGACGCGCCCACCGTGATCCGCTTCCCCAAGGGGGCGGTCTCGGCGGACCTGCCGGCGATCGAGCGGCTGGAGGACGGCGTCGACGTGCTCGCACGCGGCGAGTCCGAGGACGTGCTGATCGTCGCGATCGGACCGTTCGCGGCCCTGGCGATGGACGTGGCCGACAGGCTCCGCGCGCAGGGGATCGGTGCGACGGTGATCGACCCGCGCTGGGCCATCCCCGTGCAGCCCTCGGTCGTGAGCCTCGCGGCTCGTCACCGTCTGGTGATCACCCTCGAGGACGGCATCCGCGTGGGCGGCATCGGCACTCGGGTGCGTCAGGTGCTGCGCGAGGCCGGCATCGACACCGCCGTGGATGAGCTGGGTCTGCCCGACGAGTTCATCGACCATGCCACGCGTGACGAGATCCTCGCGGACGCGGGACTCACCGCCTCCAAGATCGCGCAGGACATCGTCTCCCAGGTGCTCGGAACCCGCATCCCCGTGGCCCGTCAGAGCGGCGACACGGCGGCGATCGACCTGCCGCTGCACGAGCGGCGCTGAGCCCGCGCCCTCAGTTCAGGGCATGGAGGGCTGCGACGACCTCCGGGGCGTTGTCCGCGCCGCGGATCGCCTGCGACAGGAGGTAGCCGTCGGTGAGCGCATCGCCGGTGATGAGGACGTTGACGACCTCGACGCCGCAGGCGGCCAGGACCTTGTCGGTGCAGGCTTCCCTGACCTGCGTGCTGAGGTCGTCGTTGCGGGGGAGGTCCGCGCCTTCGAGGGAACGGACCACATCGCGCAGCGCCGCAGAGATGATGTTCGCCGCCCGCTCGGTGACGTTCACGACGTCGAGCTCGAAGACACGCAGGTCACGTCCGGAGATCACGGGGCGCCATTCGAACGACGCATGCACCAGATGCTGGTGCCCGGATGCTGCGGTGAGGTGCCGCGCCGGCAGGTCGGTCGCCCGGCAGCGCACGTCGATGAGCTTGTACCAGTAGAACAACGGGAACGCTCCGTGTGAACCGGGGGTGAGCACGACGACTTCGCCGACACCGGGGGTGCCCGCCTTGCCCAGTCGTTCCCTGCGGATGATCGGCTTGCCGTTCCGGGTGCGGATCGCCGCCCAGCCCTCGTCGACGGTGACGATGAACAGCTTGAGCATGGCAGGCACGACGAGCAGGGTCGTGAGCACCGCGGTCCCCGTCTTGACCAGTCCACCCATCGCGCCACCGCTGCTGAACATGCTGAAGATCGCGTCCATGGTCCTACTCTGCATCCCCCGCTGAGCGGATGCCGCTCTCGGGCAGCCTCTCGCACCGGATGTTCACCGGGATTTCGTGGCCGGTTACCGGGGGCGTCGTTCGCGCGTCCGTGCCGCGCGCCGGCGATGACGCGGGATACTGATTCCGGGAGCGAAGAGCGCGACCGATCATCGTGACCGACCGGAGACACCGACGTGAGTGCGCACATCGCCGTGCTGACCAATCCTTCCGCAGGAAAGGGACGTGCCGCCCACGCGTCCGACGCCGCCATCGAGCGGCTGCGGGCTGCGGGCGCCGACGTCCGGGCGTATTCAGGAGCATCGGCGGACGACACCGCGCGGCTGGCTGTGCTCGCCCTGGAGGAAGCGCCGACGGCGTTGGTGGTGATCGGCGGGGACGGCACGCTCTCGGGCATCCTGAAGGTCGCCACGGGGGCCTCCGTGCCCATCGTGTTCGTCGCGGCGGGGACGGGCAACGACTTCGCGCGCGCTCTCGGCCTTCCCCTCGATGATCCCGGACAGGCGGCGATGCTCGCCCTGAACGGCCGTCCTCGTGTCGTGGACGTCGGAGAGGTGCGCAGTGGCGGAGCGGTTCGCCCGTTCCTCACCATCGCCGCTCTGGGCTTCGACGCGAAGGTCACCGATCGCACGGATCGGCTGCGCTGGCCCCGCGGGCGCCTGCGCTACTATCTCGCGCTGGTCATCGAGCTCGTGCGTCTGCGTCCGATGGCCTTCCGCCTCTCTCTCGACGGGGAGCCCGAGCGAGACGCTCCCGGAACCCTCATCGCGGTCGGCAACACCGCCAGTTACGGCGGCGGCATGCCCATCTGCGTGGGCGCGGAACCCGACGACGGACTGCTCGACGTCGTCCAGGTGCGGGCGCTCGGACGGCTGCGGCTCCTGAGGGTCTTCCCGAGGTTGCTCCGGGGAAGCCACCTGACGCTCCCTGAGGTGACGTACCGCCGCGCTCGCACCGTGAGCGTGTCTGAACCCGATCTGGTCGTCTACGCCGACGGAGAGCGTGTCGCGACGGGGGAGTGCACGATCGCGGTGCGTGCGGCATCGCTGACCGTGATGGTGCCCGCTCGCTGAGACGGAACGGGGGCCGCGCTCACCGCGCGACCCCCGTCCTCTTCGAGCAGAAGCTCAGCGGCTCTCGATGCCGCGGATCTGCGGGGTGTGGAACGATCCGCCGAAGGCCCGTTCCGACGCGCCTTCGCGGTCGAGGTACGGCGATGCGCCGCCGTCGATGAAGGGCCAGCCTGCGCCCAGGATGAGGCAGAGATCGATGTCTTCGACCTCGGGGACCACGCCCTCGTCGAGCATCAGCTTGATCTCTGTGGCGAGTCCGTCCTGCACACGCTGCAGGATCGTGGTGGCGGATGCCGGCGTCTTGCCGACAGCCGGCTTGAGCAGCTTCTCGGCCTGCTTCGTCCAGCCGGTGACGCGGCCGCCCTTGTCCTTCTCCACGACCGCGTCGAGCGCGGCGAGAGCGTGGAAGTTCTCATTCGCGTAGAAGCGGTCGGGGAACGCATGCACCATGGTGTCCTGCACGTGCGCGGCCACCTTCCAGCCGACCAGGTCGATCAGTTGGAACGGACCCATCGGCAGGCCGAGCGGACCGAAGGCCTTCTCGACATCGGCGATCGGGGTGCCCTCGTAGACGGCGCGTGCCGCCTCGCCCATCACCTTGGCCAGCAGGCGGTTCACCACGAAACCGGGAGCGTCGGCGGTTAGTACCGCGTTCTTCCCCAGGTTCTTCGCGACGACGAAGGCGGTCGAGAGAGCGGCATCCGCGGTGGCCGGGGTCCTCACGATCTCGATGAGCGGCATGACCGCCACCGGGTTGAAGAAGTGGAACCCGACGAGACGCTCCGGGTGGGCGAGCTTCGAACCGATCTCCTCGACGGAGAGCGACGACGTGTTCGTCGCCAGGATCGCGTCCTCGGCGATGATCTTCTCGATCTCGCCGAACACCTGCTGCTTCACGCCGACCTCTTCGAACACGGCCTCGATCACGAAGTCGCAGTCCGCGTAGAGGCTCTTGTCGGTCGTCCCCGTCACGAGGGCGCGCAGCTTGTTCGCGGAGTCGGAGTCCAGGCGGCCCTTGGCCTCGAGCGTGCCGATCTCGTCGTGGATGTAGGCGACGCCCTTGTCGACGCGCGCCTGGTCGAGGTCGGTGATGAGCACCGGCACCTGCAGCTTGCGCACGAACAGCAGCGCGAACTGGCTGGCCATGAGCCCGGCGCCGATGATGCCGACCTTGGTGACCTTCTTCGCGAGCTCCTTGTCGGGAGCCCCGACCGGTCGCTTCGCACGCTTCTGGACGAGGTCGAACGCGTACATGGACGCCGCGAACTGGTCGCCCGTGACGAGCTCGGCAAGTGCCTCGTCCTCGCGGGCGAAGCCCTCTGCCTTCGTGCCGCTCTTCGCCTTGTCGAGCAGGTCGAGGGCCGCGTACGGGGACTTCGGGACGGTGCCGATCTTCGACTCGAGCATGCCGCGGGCCATCTTGATGGCGATCGGCCACTTGGTGAGGCGCTCGATCTTGCCCGGTTCGTTCTTGCGCTCGACCTTCTTGCCGCCGAGGACGGCATCCGCCCACGCGAGGGAGTTCTCGAGGTAGTTCGCCGCCGGGAAGATCGCGTCGACGATCCCCAGGTCGAACGCCTGCTGCGGCTTCAGCATCCGGTTCTGCTTCAGCGGGTTCGAGATGACGACCTCGAGGGCGTTCTCGATCCCGATCAGGTTCGGCAGCAGGTACGCGCCGCCCCAGCCCGGGATGATGCCGAGGAAGACCTCGGGCAGCGCGATCGCGGCGGCCGACGCGTCGACCGTGCGGTACGACGAGTTCAGCGCGATCTCGAGACCGCCGCCGAGCGCGAGGCCGTTCACGAACGCGAACGACGGCACGCCCAGCTCGCCGAGCTTGCCGAGCACCTTGTGGCCGAGCTGCGCGATCAGCCGCGCGTTGTCGCGCGAGCCGACCTTGCTGATGTCCGACAGGTCGGCGCCGGCAGCGAGGATGTACTGCTTGCCGGTGATGCCGACGGCCTGGATCTCGCCCGCAGCGGCGCGAGCCGCGAGCGCGTCGACCGTCTCTCCCAGCTGGGTGAGGGTCGCCGGGCCCAGCGTGTTCGGCCGATTGTGGTCGCGTCCGTTGTCGAGCGTGATCAGGGCCAGAACCTTGCCGGAGGCGAGACGGACGTCGCGCACGGGCGACTGCGTGATGACCTCGCCCTCGGTGAGCGCCTGGATGGGGGAGAAGTCGATGTCGTCGTAGCTCACTACTTCTTCTTCTTTCCGTCGAAGTGCGGGTTCTCCCAGATGACCGAGCCGCCCTGGCCGAGGCCGACGCACATGGCGGTCAGACCGTAGCGGACGTCGGGGCGCTCGGCGAACTGCGCGGCGAGCTGGATCATGAGACGAACACCGGATGCCGCAAGGGGGTGTCCGAGGGCGATCGCGCCGCCCCACTGGTTGACGCGGGGGTCGTCATCGGCGATGCCGAAGTGGTCGAGCAGCGAGATCACCTGGATGGCGAAGGCCTCGTTCAGCTCGAAGAGCCCGATGTCGGAGATGGTGAGACCGGCCTTCTTCAGGGCCTTCTCGGTCGAGGGGATCGGTCCGATGCCCATGATCTCGGGCTGCACGCCGGCGAAGGCGAACGAGACCATCCGCATCTTGGGGGCGAGCCCGAACTCCTTCACCGCACCGCCGCCGGCCAGCAGCGACATCGTCGCGCCGTCGGTGAGGGGAGAGGAGGTGCCGGCGGTGACGCGGCCGTGGGGACGGAACGGCGTCTTCAGCGCGGCGAGATCCTCCATCGTGGTCTGCGGGCGACGTCCTTCGTCTTCGGTCGCGAGACCCCAGGCGCCGTCGGCGCCCTTGGTGGCGACGGAGACCAGGTCGGGCTGGATCTTGCCCGCGTCGTAGGCCGCCTGCACCTTGTGCTGGCTGAGCATGCCGAAGCGGTCGGAGCGCTCCTTGGTGAGATGCGGGAAGCGGTCGAAGATACGCTCGGCCGTGACGCCCATGTTGAGCGCGCCCGGGTCGACCATCTTCTCGGCCACGAAGCGGGGGTTCGGGTCGGCGTTGGCGCCGATCGGGTGGTGTCCCATGTGCTCGACGCCGCCGGCGAGGGCGAAGTCGTACATGCCGACGCCGATCGAGGCTCCCATGGTGGTGACGCTGGTCATGGCGCCGGCGCACATGCGCTCGACGGCGAGGCCGGGAACGGTCTGCGGAAGCCCGGCGAGAATCGCCACCGAGCGGCCGAGCGTGAGTCCCTGGTCGCCGGTCTGGCTCGTCGCGGCGATGGCGACGTCGTCGATACGGTCGGCCGGTACGGCTGCGTTGCGCTCCATGAGGCCGATGGTCGCCTTCACGGCGAGGTCATCAGCGCGGGTGTTCCAGTACATGCCCTTTTCGCCGGCGCGCCCGAAGGGGGTGCGCACTCCATCGACGAAGAAGACGTCCGAGATCTCGGCCACTCTGCCTCCAAGTTTGTGCGGTCGCCTCAGTCTATGAAGCGGCAGAAACCGGGAAGAATCGGTTGGATCGAACCTACGAAGCGGGTGCGGGCGTCGTGTCGGGCGTTTGCGCCGCCTCTACAAAGGCATCGGCGATCTTCTGTGCAGTCTGTTCAACCTGCCACGGGCGTGCGCCGAGGGCCGTGAGCGCCGATGCGATGTCGTCGGCGGTCTCGCCGGGTACATCCCACGCGACGCGGCGCAGGAACTCCGGGGTCAGCAGGTTCTCGGTCGGCATGCCCAAACCCTCTGCCACGGCCTCGACCACCGGGCGCGCGGCCTTGAGTCGAGCATCCGCCTCAGGGTTCCGGTCGGACCAGGCACGAGGCGGGGGCAGGGTGTCGCTCGGGACGCGCTCGCGGGGGAGCTCCTCGGTGGCACGGCCGTCGACGATGGCCTGCCACCATCTGTCCAGCTGCGTGCGGCTCGCTCGCCCCTGGAACTCCTTGACGCCCGCCAGGGCCTGCTTCGACTGCGGGTTCGCCATCACGGCGGCGACGAGCGACCGGTCGGGCACGAGACGGCCGGGAGAGACATCCTGATCCTGGGCGAACGACTCGCGCGCCTGCCACAGCGACCGTGCGACGGCGAGGTTGCGCGATCCGCGCACCTGATGCAGGCCGCTCAGCCGCCGCCAGGGGTCCTCGCGCGGAGGCTTCGGCAGGCGGGTCAGCGTGGCCGCGAACTCCTCTGCGGCGAACTCGGTCTTCCCCTGCTCCTCGAGCTCGGCGACCAGCGCGTCGCGCACGTCGACCAGATGCAGCACGTCGAGCGCGGCATAGTCGAGCCAGGAGTCCGGAAGCGGGCGCGTCGACCAGTCCGAGGCGGAGTGCTCCTTCTTCAACGTGATCCCGAGGGTCTCCTCGACCACCGCGGCGAGGCCGACCCGCTCGTGCCCGAGCAGCCGGGAGGCGAGCTCGGTGTCGAAGATGGACGGCGGCTCGAGGTGCAGCTCGCGCAGCGACGGCAGATCCTGGCTGGCGGCGTGGAACACCCATTCCGTCCCGCCGATCGCTTCCTGGAGCGGCGAGAAGTCGCCGAGCTCCGGCGGATCGAACAGGAACACGCCCGCGTCGCGACGGAACACCTGCACCAGGTAGGCGCGCTGGGAGTAGCGGAAGCCGGACGCCCGCTCGACGTCGACGGCGACCGGCCCGGTGCCGGCAGCGAGCACGGCGCACGCCGCCCGGAACTCCACAGCATCCGAGATCACGGAGTATTCAGTCACGTACAGCCTTTCGCGCGCCGAGCACGGCGATGCCCTCGGAGCCCGGCGGAAGTCCCGCCAGCATTCCGACCAGTTCGGCCCATGCTTCGACGTGCGGTCGGAACGGGCCCTCTGGTGTCCAGGACGCCCGCAATTCTATCTGTGCACCGTCGCCTTCGACGGCGAGGCCGCCGAATCCCTTCGACAGCGTCTTGGTCGACGTGCCGGACGCCGAGTGGTAGACGGCGTCCCGCGAGTCGAGTGCATCGACGAGCCAGGACCACGTCACGTCGGCGAGAAGGGGATCGGTGCCGATCTCGTTCTCCAGGGGAGCCTGCGCGAAGATCACGATGCGCCACGCTCCGCCCCAGGCGCCGGGCTCATCGGGATCATGGAGCAGCACGAAACGGCCGGTGCCGTAGACCGACTCCCCGTCGCCGTCCGGACGCACGTCGGCGGCGAGCGCGATGGCGAACGGCGCCAGGCCTTGCGGCGTCGGGATCTCGCGCACCGTGATGTCGTCACGGAACGCGGTCTCGCGCAACTCAGCCGTGGCGCTGTCGAAAGGGGTCCCGACCTCGGGATGTGCGGTCACGGCAACAGGCTAGAGTCAGGAGGCGATGAAGAGTCTCAGGCACGCCGTTGCACTCCTTGTCCCCGCGCTGCTCGCCGTCGGGGCCGCGCTGTCGTTCCTCGTCTTCGGCGTGGCACGGCGTGTCGTCACTCCGATGCGCCGACCGGTCGACACGCAGATCCTCGCGGTCGACACGGGTGCCCAGACGATCGAGCTGGAGCGAACCGTCAACACGGAGCTGCCCGGTCGGTACGGGCTCTTCACGACCGGCACGTACGGCTATGTGAAGCTCGGTGCCGTGCTCAGCGCCGACGCGACCCGTGTGCGACGCAAGCTGCTGACGAAGATCGAGACCGGGGCCCGCGTGGATCGAGGGGCGGCGTTCAGCGGCTTCTACTACGCCTCGCCGAGTGAACTTCATCTGCCCTGGCAGAACGTGCTCATCGGATCGCCGGCCGGGCCATGCCCCGCCTGGTTCTTCCCCGGCGCATCGTCGACCTGGGTGATCCAGGTGCACGGCCGGGGCGCCACGCGCGTCGAATGCCTTCGGGCGGTGCCCGTGCTGAACGCTGCCGGCTTCCCGAACCTCGTCGTGTCGTACCGGAACGACGGGGAGGCGCCGCGCAGCCGTGCGGGTGCCTATGCGCTCGGGGCGTCCGAATGGCGGGATGTCGACTCCGCGATCGCCTACGCACTCCGTCACGGCGCCGAGCGCGTCATCCTGATGGGATGGTCGATGGGCGGCGCGGTCGCACTGCAGGCAGCGGTCGGATCCCGCTACCGAGACCGCATCGTCGGGCTCATCCTCGAATCCCCGGTGATCGACTGGCGCACGGTGCTGCGCTACCAGGCTCGGATCGCCGGTGTCCGTGCACCCCTTCCCGAGCTGGCGATGAGTGCGCTGCAGCGCCCTCTCACCGCACGCATCAGCGGCGCGGATGATGCGATCTCGTTCGACCGCCTGGACATGGTGGCGAGGGCCGCGGAGCTCACGGCGCCGATGCTCATCCTGCACAGCGTGGACGACGGCTTCGTGCCCATCGACTCGTCATCGGCGCTGAAGGAGGCGCGGCCCGATCTCGTGACCATGCCGGAGTTCAGCGTCGCCCGCCACACGAAGATCTGGAACTACGACCAGGAGGGCTGGACGCGGGCGATCACCGGCTGGCTCGCCGCGCAGGGCTTCAGCGCTTCTGCCTGACCTGCTTCTTCGCGCGCATCAGCATGCCGGTCATTCCGCCGATCCGCAGCGGCGAGACGGCCTTGGTGAGGCCGATCGACTGCGGATAGTCGTCGGGGATGGCGAGCACCTCGTCGGACGTGAGTCCGGTGAGTCCCTGCACGAGGATGCTGGCGAAGCCTCGGGTGGTCGGAGCCTCCACCGGTGCCGTGGCATGCATCGTCACGATGTCGTCGTTCACCTCGACGTAGATGTACACCGGCGACTGGCACTCCGCGACGCGCTCGCACATCTCCGGGTGGTTCGCGACCTCCTCGGACACGGCCGGAAGCTCGTCGGAGTACTCCAGCAGGAGCAGCAGCCGATCGGCTTCGGGCGTCTCGAGGAAGCCGTCGCGGATGTCGGCGAGGATGTCGGGAAGGTCGCTGGCGCTCATCCCTGCCATTCTCACACGGTCAGAGCGAGCCGGGCTCGGCTCCCGTGACGATCGGGACGCGCACGGCGCTGCCCCACTCGGTCCAGGAACCGTCGTAGTTGCGCACGTTCTCGAAGCCGAGCAGGTGCTTGAGTACGAACCAGGTGTGGCTGGACCGCTCGCCGATGCGGCAGTAGGCCACGACGTCGTCGCCGTCCTTCAGTCCGGCACCGTCGCGGTAGATGGCATCGAGCTCTGCGCGGCTCTTGAAGCCGCCGTCCTCGGCGACCGCCTTGGCCCACGGCACGCTCTGCGCGGTGGGGATGTGGCCGGCGCGCAGCGTGCCCTCCTCCGGGTAGGCGGGAGCGGTCGTGCGCTCACCGCTGTACTCCTCGGGGGAGCGCACGTCGATCAGCGGGTTGCCGATGTGGTCGAGCACGTCCTCCTTGTACGCCCGGATGATCGAGTCGTCGCGCTCGACGATCGGGTACTCCGTCTCGGGACGGTTCGTCGCGTCTCGGGTGAGCTCGCGCCCCTCCGAGATCCAGCGATCGCGTCCGCCGTCGAGCAGGCGCACGTCCTCGTGACCGAAGAGGGAGAACACCCAGAGCGCGTAGGCGGCCCACCAGTTGTTCTTGTCCCCGTAGATCACCACGGTGTCGTCGCGGGAGATGCCCTTGCGGCTCAGGAGGGCGGCGAATCCCTCGCCGTCGACGTAGTCGCGCACGACCGGGTCGTTGAGCTCGGTGTGCCAGTCGACCTTCACCGCGCCGGGGATGTGGCCGGTCTCATAGAGCAGGACGTCCTCGTCGGATTCGACCACGACGAGACCCGGCGTTCCGAGCCGCTCCGCGAGCCATTCGGTCGTCACCAGGCGACCGGGTTCGGCGTACTCGGCGAACTTGGGGGAGGAGGAATCGATCTCGATGGCCATGGGGATCTCCGAAGCGTTGAGCGGACGAGCGGGCAGGTGCGGACGGCGTAGTGTTGAGGCGTCCCTTTCGACGATAGATCCCCTTCGGGTGCCCGTCTCCCGATTCGTAAGACTTCGACACAGGCCCGTGCCTGATTCAGGACCGTGATGACCGAGACCACCAGCCGCACGGGAATCGTGCACCTCACCGAGCGTCAGCCCGCCGTCAGCGGACCCGAGATGCTCGCGAGTCTGGTGCCGCCGCCGCAGTTCGATACCGCGACCTTCGAGAGCTACCGCGCCGATCCCGCCTATCCCTCGCAGGAGGAGGCCAAGGAGACGCTCATCCGCTTCGCGGGTCGCGGAGGTCCGGTGAAGCGCGGCGGGTTCTTCAGCCGCGGAAAGAAGGAGCCCGAGGTCAAGCCGGGCGTCTACCTCGACGGCGGCTTCGGCGTCGGCAAGACCCACCTGCTCGCGTCGATCTATCACGCGATGCCCGCCCGCAGGAAGTACTTCGGCTCGTTCATCGAGTACACGGCGCTGGTCGGGGCGCTCGGCTACAAGAACACCGTCGACCTGCTCAAGGGCGCTGATCTCCTCTGCATCGACGAGTTCGAACTCGACGACCCGGGCGACACCATGGTCATGACGCGTCTGCTCGGAGAGCTCGTCCCCACCGGGACGCGCCTGGCGGCGACATCCAACACCCCGCCGAACGCTCTCGGCGAGGGGCGCTTCGCCGCTCAGGACTTCCTCCGCGAGATCCATGCGATGTCGGACAGCTTCCAGACGATCCGCATCGACGGGGTGGACTTCCGGCAGCGCGCTCTCGACGGACACGCCGTCGTGCTCGACGCCGACGCCTACGACGCCGCGCGCGAGACGGCGGGAGCCTCCGGCACGGCATCCGACGACGGGTTCGACGACCTGATCCGTCACCTGGCGCAGGTGCACCCGTCGCGGTACATCCGCGTGATCGACGGACTCACCCAGGTGGGTCTCCGCGGCGTGCGTCAACTGACCGACCAGTCCGAGGCGCTGCGCTTCGTCGCGTTCGTGGATCGCGTGTACGACGCGCAGATCCCGATCATCGCCACGGGCCTCGGCCTGGACTCGGTCTTCTCCGACGAGATGCTCGCCGGCGGATACCGCAAGAAGTACCTGCGCGCCATCTCGCGACTGAACGCGCTGACGCATTCTGCGTGACCCCGCAGGCCCGTGTAACGCGATGTTCACACCCAGGGCCCTCCTGTAACAGTCACGAAACAAACCTCACCCATGCGCGAAACCGCGCGTCGTCACACTGAAGCTCTCAATTACTTCGGATGTGAGGTTTTCCTATGGATGCTCCCGGCAACATCTCGTGGGCGATCACCGCGACAGCGCTGGTTCTGCTCATGACGCCTGGCGTCGCCTTCTTCTACGGCGGTCTCGTCAAGGCGAAGAGCGTCGTCAGCATGATGATGATGAGCTTCGGCTCGATCGGCCTTGTCGCCGTGCTGTGGATTCTCTTCGGCTTCTCGATGAGCGCCGTCGACAGCCCGACCGCCTTCGCCGGCAACCCGTTCGCCGACTTCGGCCTCTCGAGCCTCGCCTCGGGTGAGGGCTCGAACGTCGCCCTGCTCGGTGTCGCCTACGGCGCCACCTTCGCGGTCATCACGGTCGCACTGATCTCCGGCGCCATCGCCGACCGCGCGAAGTTCGGCAGCTGGCTGATCTTCGCCGGTGTCTTCGCCACCGTCGGCTACTTCCCGGTCGCCGCATGGGTCTGGGGCGGCGGTTGGATCATGAACCTCGGCACCACGCTCTTCGGCGAGGACAGCGGCATCGGCGTCATCGACTACGCCGGTGGTACCGCGGTGCACATCAACGCGGGTGCTGCGGCCCTGGCCCTGGCGATCGTCCTGGGCAAGCGCATCGGTTTCCAGAAGGGCATCCTCAAGCCGCACAACGTGCCGCTGACGCTGCTCGGCGCTGCCCTGCTGTGGTTCGGCTGGTTCGGCTTCAACGCCGGTGCGGAGTGGCTCGCAGAGGACATGGGCGGTGTCGGACTCATCGGGCTCAACACCCTCGGCGCCACGGCTGCGGCCATCCTCGGCTGGATCCTGATCGAGAAGATCAAGGACGGCAAGCCCACCTCGGTCGGTGCCGCCTCCGGTGCGGTCGCGGGTCTCGTCGCCATCACCCCCGCCTGCGCCAACCTGACGCCGGGTTGGGCTCTGCTGCTGGGTGCGGTCGCCGGTATCGTCTGCGCGCTCGCGGTCGAGCTGAAGTTCCGCCTCGGCTTCGACGACTCGCTCGATGTGGTCGGCATCCACCTCGTCGGCGGTGTCATCGGAACGCTGTACCTCGGCTTCTTCGCCACCGATACCGGCCTGTTCGTCGGCGGTGACGCTCGTCAGCTCGCCGTTCAGGTGATCGCCGCGTTCGGTGTGCTGATCTACTCCTTCGTGGTCGCCTTCATCATCGGCTTCGCGATCGAGAAGACCATCGGCTTCCGTGTCACGAACGAAGACGAGATCGCCGGTGTCGACTCGGTCGTCCACGGCGAGGAGGGCTACGCGCTCACCGACGCGTGACAGCGGTTAGGGTGACCGTGTGAGCAACACCGACGGCATCCTGGCAGCACTCGCGAAGATCCTGAAGAACGCGCTGGGATCGAACCGGGCCCCTCGGACGACAGATCGTCCGAGGGGCCCGGTCGCGCGTCTGCGGCCCTCCGCCACGTCGCAGGCGGGCGTCGGGCACGACGATCGGGGGAGCGGCGGCGGGACGGCGACGATCCGCATCGACCCGGATCGCATCGAACGCCTGCAGGTCGCCTACGCGCCGGAGCGCGACGGCGCACCGGATGCCGGGGAGATCGTCTGGACCTGGGTGCCGTACGAGGAGAACGACGGCCGCGGCAAGGATCGACCGGTGCTCGTCATCGGCCGGGAGTCGGCGGATCGGGTCTACGCGGTCCGTATGACGAGCAAGGCCCACGACGGCGACCGCGACTTCCTCACGATCGGGTCAGGAGCCTGGGACTCGCAGGGACGAGAATCCTGGGTCGACATCGAGCAGCTCTACAGCGTGCACGAGGACGGCCTCCGGAGGGAGGCCGCCGTGCTCGATCGCAGGCTCTACGACAGGGTCGCAGGTGCGCTCACACGCCGCTACGGGTGGGCTGCAGCGGGCTGAGAGCGGGGAACGCCTGCAGCACCATCTCGACGAGCTCGGAGAGCGGTCTCGTCAGCGGGTCGGTGGCCGGGAGGCCCAGGCTCAGCTCGATCTCGTCGATCGCCGTGCCCAGTTGATCGGCCGAGAGGTTCTCGTGGTTCACCGTGACGCCGATCACGCGGGTGTCTGCGAAGGCTTCGATCAGGGCCACCTCGCTCTCGACGGTGGGCATGGCCACCATCGGGAAGTCGCCGAGAGCCGTGCGCCCGGGGGCGTGCTGCACGATGACTCCGGCGGGCTGGCTGCCGCGGAGGATGTGCGCCGATGTGATGTAGGCCGGGTGGCTGAGCGCGCCCTGACCCTCGACGATGATGACGTCGGGATCCTCGCCCTCGAAGGCCGCGACGACCTGGTTCTCGACCTCGCCCGAGCAGAACTGCGGCACGAGCGCGTCGAGCGCCACGCCGTACTTGCCGCCCTGGATGATCGTGGTCTGTCCGGTGCCCACCATCACGGCGTGGATGCCGGCGTCGTTCAGCGCGCGGACGAGCAGAGTCGCGGTCGTGCGCTTGCCGATCGCGCCGTCGGTGCCGAGGATGGCGATGCGCGGGCAGGTGACGTCGAAGATGCGCCCCGAGAAGAGGTGGAGGTCCTTCTTCTCCTTCGGGCGACGGATGTCGGTGATCGTGACGCCGGCGAGCAGGCTCGCCGCGACGAACTCCGCGTCATCCGTCAGGAACTCGTGCAGGCCGTTGATGATGTGCATCCCGCGGGCGATCCCGTCGAGCAGCACCGTGCGCTGGTCTGCGGAGAGCAGGCCATCTGCCGGCGCCACGCCGCAGATCAGGTAGTCGGGGACGAATCCGGCGTGCGCGATCGCCGACGTGAGGCCGTCGAGGATCGGGATGCCGACGGCCGCGCCGTCGAGCAACATCCCGGCATCCGCGCCCGCATGAGTGCTGTCGATGACGCTGAGGATGTCGTACTTCTCGGAGTGACGGACCAATCCGTTGGCCGTCTTGCCGTCCTGCTCACCGAACTGGCCCTCGCAGTAGATCACCGCGGTCGTGCCGGCGGGCAGCGGGATGGGCTCGGCCCACGCGTGCGCGGACGTGACGGTCGGATCGACGGGCAGGGCTGGGTGAGACATGGCTCTCCTCGGACTCGCACAGAGGAGGCGACGGAGAACGAAATGGCCGAGACGGCCCGTTGGTCGACAAGAAGTCTTCCCTGACGCCGGCGAGCTGCCGGCTCCCTCACCGTAGCAGGGTGGTCTGGGACTCAGCCGCGAGCGGGCGGCAATCCGAATCGGGGGACGTCACCGTGCGACCGCCGTCCCGCAGACCATCCGGTCGCTTCTCAGCGTGAGGCGGCCCGATGCTCGGCGTTCACGGGTTTCCATGCTCAGGCGAAGACTCCGCCCCCGACGTTGCCGACGTACTGCACATCGAGTCCGGCCGGTGACGATGTCACGGTGTAGGTGCTTCCCTGAGGGAAGTCGCCCGTGATGGAGAAGGCGCCGAGGTCGCCCGTCTCCTGCGGCGTCAACGCGACTCCGTTCGAGATGGAGACCGTGTTCCCCGATTCCGTGACCAGCCACGATCCCGGCGCCGAGACGGTGAAATCCACACCCGGGGGGAGGACGAACGTCAGCGTGACCGAACCGGGCGGGTAATCTCCGCTCGCCCCGGCTCCGTTGTAGTTCGAGCCGTTGAGGAAGATGCCTGCGCCGCCGAAAGCGTTGCCGGTCACGAACAGAGTGCCGCCAGCCGTACTCGCGGCCGCGAGCGGGGTTGCGATCGCCAACGCGACGATGGGCGTCGACCAAGCTGCCGCAGCGACCACACTGCGTCGAGAGATTCCTCGTTCGTTCTTCTGTTCCATGAATGCGTCCTCCTCCGGCTGTCGTCAGAAAAGCCTACGCGGCGGCTCTCACCCGCGCAGAGCCTCGCTCAGCCAGCGTGCGTAGAGCTGCCATGGTTCGCCCGCCGCGCGGAGACCGGAGATGTGGGTGCGCAGGTCGTCCGTCAGGGTGAACCATTCGCCGCCTTCTCGGATGCCGGCGTATTCGTGGTGCCGCTGCTGCTCGATGGGTCGGCCGCCGCGTTCGAACGCGAGGAGCTCGTCATGCCGGATGCTGGCGAGCCGTTGCCGGGGACGTCTGCTCGTGCCGATCTTCACCCGGCGGTCGTATCGCAGGTAGTAGACGACCTCGATCTGCGGCAGGGGGAGATCGCTGTCGGGCACGTCGCCGTATCGCCAGCCGCACGCGGCGCAGATCCAGGCGCTGCCGATGCGCGAGCCGGAGCGACCACCGCAGAGGTGGCAGGGCCCTGGGAGGTCACGGAGCGTCGGCACGGCAGGAACGATACGTGGGACCTCGGACACCGTCGCACAGGGAGCAATCGGGGTCGAGGGTTCCGGCGGGCGGAGTGGCCGCTTAGTGTCGGAGAGAGGCGAGCGGACGAAGGGAGAGCGCATGAGAGCGTGGACTCGGCGGGGCGTGGTCGCGGCGGCGACGGCATCCGCTCTCATCGCGCTGGTGGCGTGCGCGGCGTCGCCCGCTCCGTCTCGATCGCCGAGCGCGACGAGCAGCGCCTCGCCCCTGGCGCCGGACGAGACATCGGTCGTGGCGAGCGACCTCGACGCGCCGTGGTCGATCGCCTTCTACGACGACGTGGCATTGATCAGCGAACGGGATTCGGCGCGGATCCTCGAACTCACCGACGGCGGCGAGGTGCGGGAGGTCGGCGTCGTCGACGGCGTCGCGCCGCGGGGAGAAGGGGGTTTGCTGGGGATCTCCGTGCAGGACGACTACCTGTACGCGTACTCGACCGGTGCCGATGAGAATCGCATCGAGCGGTTCGAGCTCACCGGCGCCCCAGGAAGCCTCGGGCTGGGAGAGGCGGAGAACGTCCTCTCGGGCATCGAGGCCGCCGGCAATCACAACGGTGGACGAATCGCCTTCGGTCCGGACGGGATGCTCTACGCCACGGTGGGCGACGCGGGGGAGCCGTCGAGAGCCCAGGATCTCGACTCGCTCTCGGGGAAGATCCTGCGGCTCACTCCGGAAGGCGACGTGCCCGCGGACAATCCCATCGGCGGCTCGCTCGTGTACAGCTATGGTCATCGCAATCCGCAGGGGCTCGCCTGGGACGACGAGGGCACGCTCTACGCCAGCGAGTTCGGTCAGGACACCTGGGACGAGCTCAACATCATCGAGCCCGGCGGCAACTACGGCTGGCCGGAGGTCGAGGGCCAGGCGGATCGGGACGGATTCATCGACCCCGTGCAGCAGTGGAGTCCCGATGACGCCAGCCCGAGCGGGATCGCGATCGTCGGCGGAGCGGTGCTCATCGCGAACCTCAGGGGTGAGCGCCTCCGCGAGGTTCCGCTCGACGATCTCGGTGCGTCGCGCGAGCATCTCGTCGACGAACACGCACGACTCCGCGACGTGGTGCGCGCGCCGGACGGGGCGGTCTGGGTTCTCACGAACAATACGGACGGACGAGGAGACCCGGGGGAGGATGACGATCAAGTGATCAGGATCCCGGTGGACTGAACGCCCACCTCACCGCGGGGCCTCGGAATCAGGAGCCGTCTTCGTCCGGCTCCTCTTCGCCCACTGGACGCGGCGAGGACTCCTTCGGGCGTGCGAAGTCCTCGTCGGAGAGATTGCCCGAGGCGATGTCGTCATCCGGTCCGGTGTAGTCGCTGTCCTTCATGGGGCGGCCTTCGGTGCTGCTCATGGGTTGCTCCTCTACTCGCGACGTCGTGCATGTCGAGTCAGTCCTATGACGTGCGGAGATGTCGCTCAAGGGTGTTGACATGAGGAGCGGCGCAGATCCATCGCGTGCGGTGGAGTGATGTGGTGGGCGATACCGGACTCGAACCGATGACCTCTTCCGTGTGAAGGAAGCGCGCTACCAACTGCGCCAATCGCCCATACCTGTGGGGTACGTCAACAGATACTACCCGACGCTCGACGGCCGCGAGGACCACTCCGGCGGACACGCGCGGGATTCGATTCCGGTTTGGACACTCGCCGATCATCGGCTAATGTTTCATGAGTGCCCGGGTCAACCGGGAACGAATGCGGATGTAGCGCAGTGGTAGCGCATCACCTTGCCAAGGTGAGGGTCGCGAGTTCGAATCTCGTCATCCGCTCGAGTGCAGTGAGTTTCTCTCGGAGACTCGAAGCACGTGGGGTCAATCCACACGGTGGCGTGGCCGAGCGGCTAGGCACCGGCCTGCAAAGCCGTTTACACGGGTTCGAATCCCGTCGCCACCTCGTCGCACACAACTGAAAAGCCTGTACAGGCGCGATTGGCGCAGCGGTAGCGCGCTTCCCTGACACGGAAGAGGTCACTGGTTCGATCCCAGTATCGCGCACAGACAAACCCCCGGTTCTCCGGGGGTTTTTTCGTGCCACTACGCTCGTGTCTGTGGTCTTCGCCTTCGTCATCGTCTGGAGCATCGTTGCTCTCGCGCTGGGATCGGTCTTCGCCTTCAAGCCGGAGGTGCCCGCCGATATGTACATCGCGCAGACGGCTCATTCACGCGTCTCCCACAGCCTTCGCGAGCGGCTTGCGCCTCGTGCAGCGATCCTGGTGTGGTACCGCATCGGCGGCGTTCTCTTCATGGTTCTCAGCGTGGTGATTCCCGTGCTGGTATTCACGGGGGTGCTCCCTGTCGACGAGAACGTAGGCGCCGGATGACCCTCGCACTCCTGGCATGTGTGGGGTTCAGCATCGGCGCGACCGCGTGTGCACTCGTTTTCGTGCTGATCCGGCTGGGCCGTTTTCCGCTCAACCCGTGGTTCGGCGTCAGCACCGATGCGACTCGGTCGTCTGCGGAAGCGTGGCAGAGGGCGCACGTCGCTGCGGCCGGTTGGATCCTCGGAGTCGCGATGGCCGCCACGGCATCTGCTCTGCTGCTCGGCATCGCGTTGTCTTGGGGCCGGGAGTCGAGTCCCGGCTTCGTGTGGGAGACAGCCGGTCTCATCATCGGCGTCGGTGGAGTCGTCGCGTGCTCGTTCCGAGCGTTCATAGTCGCCAACCGGGCGGCACTCCTCGACGAATGAACGGGGCCTTCAGCTCGTCCAAGTCTGCACCGCGTCCATCAACGGGAGCGGCCCGCCGGCGCGTCCCTTCACGCGTCGACGGGCCGCACGTTTGCAGGCGTCCACGCGACGTCCCCAGAACGTCGCGGGCTTCCTGCAAATCGACACGATAGCCCGGGGTATCGACACGGCCAGGGCATTGACAAACCGGACGGGGTGATCGATATGTTGAGCCTAGGTCGCATGAGAAAGCGATCCACGGGCCGGCGGAGTCCCCAGCGAAGCCGGTCAGGTGGTCCCGAGGGTTCCCCAGACCCGGCGGGACCACCCCAACTTCTTGTCTCCGTCGCCTAGGCTGAAACCATGCTCGTCGCCTTGATCCGCCCCGCCGAGAAGCACACCGCGACCGTCGAGGGGACCGAGATCCCCGAGCTCCGCGCCCAGTTGCTCGCGGAGGCTCCGGCAGGCTGGGACATGGCGTCCGCGCACGTGGAGATGAAGCCCGGCGGAATCCGCATCGTCGAGGGCCGATTCCAGCGGCGCGACGAACCCACCGAGATCGAAGCCGACGACATGGCCGCTCTGGAGGCGAAGGTTCCCGAAGGCTGGCAGATGCTCTCGGTGTGGCGCCGCTGACGGCATCCGCCCGAAGATCAGGAACGCACGGGCGGCAGCATCCGGTGCGAGAGCGCGCGTACCGACTGCAGTCGCCGTCCATGCCGCACGAACAGCCCGATGGCCGTGAGTCGGCGTCGCAGACCCCACCACGTCACGAGAGCGAGCGACTCCGAGACGATCGAGCCGCTCATCTTCGACTCGCCGTGCACGCGCTCGACGAAGGTGATCGGAACCTCGACGACGCGGAGTCCGCGCTCGAGCGCGCGCCACAGCAGGTCGACCTGGAAGCAGTAGCCCTGCGAGGCGACGTTCGACAGGTCGATGCGGCGCAGTGCGGCCGCGCTGAAGACCCGGAATCCGCCTGTCGCGTCGCGCACGTCGATTCCAAGAGCCAGACGGGCGTACAGGTTGCCACCCCGGCTCAGGATCTCCCGGTGGCGCGACCAGTTGAGCACGCGACCTCCGGGCACCCAGCGCGAACCGAGCACGAGATCGTGGTCGATGAGCTGGTCCACGAGCTTCGGCAGAGCCTCGGGCTGATGCGACCCGTCCGCGTCCATCTCGACGAGAGCCCAATAGTCCCGCTCCAGACCCCAGGCGAATCCCGCCAGGTATGCCCCGCCGAGCCCGTTCTCCTCGGACCGATGCAGCACGTGCACCTCCGGGTGACGGGTCGCGAGCTCATCTGCCAGGTCACCCGTCCCATCCGGAGAGGAGTCGTCGACGACCAGGATGTCGGCGGAGGTCGACGCGAGCACGCGTCCGACGATCGCCTCGAGGTTCTCGATCTCGTTGTAGGTCGGGATGATGACGAGTGTCTCGTTCATGAGAGTCCTTTCAGGGCGGATGGTCAGGCGCGGAGTTCCGCGAACACGATGAGGTTGTCGAGGTAGTGGCCGGTGGAGGAATCGAAGGTGCCGCCGCAGGTGATCAGCCGCAGCTCCGGGGTCGGAACGTTGCTGTACACAGCGGCTGTCGGGAACTCCGCCTTCGCGGACTGGATCGAGTCGCTCACCGCGAAGGTGAGCGCCGATCCGTCGGACAGGGTCACGATGACCTCGTCACCCGGAACGAGGCTCCCGATCTGCGCGAAAACCGCAGGGGCCGACGGGGAATCCACATGACCGGCGATGATCGCCGGACCGACCTGTCCTGGCAGCACGCCGTCGGTATACCAGCCGGCCAGGTCGTAGTCGACGGGGGCCTGGAGTCGGCCGCCCTCGCCGAGAGCCAGCGACTCCAGCGCGGAGTCGACGCCGATCGCCGGGATCTGCACACGCACGGGAGGCAGGGCGGCGGCATCCGCTTCTTCGGGCGCTGCCGGGTCCTGGAGGCCGCCGGCGGAGAAGGACTCCGCCGGCGAGTCCGAGGCCGGTGTCGGCGCTGTGGTCTCGGTCGACGCGCACGCGCCCAGGAGCAGCGTCATCGCCAGAACGCCTGTCGCGGCGACACGTCGGATTCCGCTGCCCCGGACCATCAGGCCGCTGCCTTCGCGCAGCCGCCGAGCGCGTCGTCCGTCAGCATCGCGGTCGCGAGCATGACCCACGCGTCGCCGTAGTACGTCGGGTACTCCGCGGAGAACTCCGCCGCACGCTCGAGATCGGTCGTGCTCGCGACCTGTTCGCCCTTCGCCTGCGCCGACGCGGCACGGGCGGTGAAGCCGATCGCCGACTGCTCGTCGTTCAGGGGCCCCGCACCGAGATCGAGGCGCGATGCGATGTTCTTCTCGCGGTCGAGCGCGTCGAAGGGGAGCGCTGCGAGGGCGACGTCCTCCGGTGTGCACGACTCGGCATAGCGCAGCATCAGGCGCGGTGCATCGAACGCGTACTGCACCGGATCGCCCTCGCCCAGGGGGCCGGGCATCGGCTCGATCAGACCATCGGCGTGGACCTGAGCCCAGTCGGGCGGCAGATCCGTGGCGTTCAGGATCTCGGACGTGACCGCCGCACTTCCCGCCTGCAGCTCCGCCCAGCGCGGGTCGCCGGTCGCCGCGCCGAGCACCTCGAACGCCACGGGAGACGCGTAGCTCGGGTTGTATGCGTACGGCTCACGGTCCGCCGCCCAGAGACCGGGAAGCAGAATCCTGCCCCGGTCGGTCTCGACCGTCAGTCGATCGGCGATCACGGCGGCGAGTTCGACGCCCTCCTCGCGGAGATCATCACGTCCGAACCGATCGCCGGCCAGCACGAGCGCACGAGCCGCATCCAGGTCGGCATCCGACGCGGGTTCGTCGTCGACCACGGCACCGTCATCCCAGCGCCAGGCCATCAGCCCGTCGCTGCGGATCAACTCCGTGGTCGTCCAGTCCCAGATCTCATCGAAGGCGCCTTCGTCGTCGGCGATGACCGCGGCGAGCAGGCCATACGCCTGACCCTCGCTCACGGTGTCGCCGCCCTCGTCATGACGCACCACTCGTCCGTCTTCGACCCACTCTTCGAGGAAGGAGTCGGCGAGAGCCGCGGCATCCACCTCGGGAGCGCCACTCGGGTCAGCGGGCAGAGGGGTAGAGGTCGCCGCCGGTGCGGCGCCGGGAGGCCCGTGGTCGGACGTGCCGACCCCGACCGCGATGACGGCGGCGCCCGCCGTGACGATGACCGCTCCGGCCGCGATTCCCATCATGGTTCGGCGGCGCATCAGAGAATCCCTCCGCGCAGCTTCGCCAGCGGCGCTGAGTCAGCCTTCGAGGAGGCGAGGTATCCGCCACCGGTGTCGACGCCACCGTCAGGAGCGTCGCCGACGGCCGCGCTGTCGAGTACTGGCAGGATGGTCAGGCCACCGCTGGAGGTGTCGAGCACGAACAGCGTCGTGACGCTCCCCGGTGCCACAGAAACGTCGGCGGTGTCGCTCACGCCCTTCCCGGTCAGATCGAGCGTCCAGTCGCCCGCAGGGATCTCCGCGTAGCCCGTCGCCGAGCCGGCCTTCGCGCCCTCGGCGATGGAGTCGCCCTGGTCCGTCTTCACATCCACTTCGGGAGTGATCGTGGACGCCTGGATCAAGCGGATCCGCGCCGAACCGGTGCTCGGCTCGGTGAGATCGTCGTCGAAGGCGCGCACCTGCAGATCGTCGGTCGGGCCGTAAGCGGCCACGGTCGTGGCGGTGCCGGCGTCGACCATGATGGTCTGCGAGATCATCGGCACGCTCGAACCGGACGCTCCGGCGGGCACCATGCTCACCGTGTAGCTCCCGGCAGGAAGCGACTGGTACGACGACACGTCGCCGTAACCGACGCCGTCGAGCTCGAACTGCGTCGATCCTCCGCTGAGGGCCGAGACGCGGACGTCGACGGACTTCGTGTCGGGGGAGAGGTGGCCGAGGCGCAGCCATCCCGTGGGAGCGCCGACGGCAGTCGGCGCGGACGCCGAACCGGGCGTGGTGGCTGCCGCCGAAGCGGACAGTGGAGCGGCGACAGCGATGAGCAGCGCGGTGGCGCCGGTCGCGACGAGAGCTGTGAGGTGCGGGAATCGTGAAACGTTCATGATGTGCTCCTTCGGGTGGTGAGAAAGGGATCAGGGCAGCGTCGGCTGCAGGGAGACCGGATAGCGGAGGACGATCTCGTCGCCCTCGATGCGGATCCGGTCGGGCTGGTAGGTGCCCTCGAGGGAAGCCACGAGGTCTCGGGCCTCCGTGCTGAGATCGCCGTCGACGACCGCGGGGGCACCGGCGATCTCCGAGATCGCGACCTGCCGGAAAGGTCTGCCGTCCTCGCCGTCCACGATCGGGAAGCCCGAGACGCTCACTCGACCGGAGCCCGCAAGAGCGCCGACCACCGCGATGATGCGCGCGTCGACCTGCCCAGCCGTGAGACGGTCCCGATCGGCCGGGCCGATCTCCACCAGCGGGTTCGTCACGAGCTGATCGCCCAGCTCGGCCTGCGACGCGGACGCCGCTTCTTGGGACGCGGCAGCCTGGTCGGCGCCGTCGACGGCGACGCGGCGCACCTCGACCATCTGAGTACCTTCGCCGAAGGTGGCGACGGCGACGGAGTTGTCGATCGCCTCCTGCACCTCGGGGAATGCGCCGGGGAAGGTGCGCTTCGAATCGGTCGTGACGACGTAGTCCGCGTCGCGCCAGCCGTTCGGCGACTGCACCTGGACAGCGGGGTCGGTGTCGAGCTTGTAGTACCAGATGACGTTGTCACGGTCCCAACCCGCCTTGACGAGGTCGACCCACATCGCGTCGTCGACGATCACCCGCTGGTCGGTCGAGGCGTTCTCGACGAGCCAGTCCTGCGCGTTGCGCAGGGGCGCGTCGAGATCGGCCAGCACGAAACCGCGCAGCTGCGTCGTCCACAGCGGGACGGCGACGACCGCCCCGATCGCAGCGACGGCGACCCCGCTCAGAGCGAGCTTGCGTCGCGGCGCGCCTTTCCGACGGACCCGTGCGACCGCGAGGTCGACGACACCGGCGATCAGCAGCGCTCCGAACGGGAGCAGCATGATCACGTAGGGCACCGGAAGGTAGCCGCCCGGCCGGAACATGAAGGCGGTCATCGCCAGCACCAGCACCGCGTACGGGCGGAGGCGAGCGCTGAAGAGCGCTGCCACGCCGGCGAGCAGGCTCATCACGATGAACACGGGATCGAGCTGCCACCACATCCCGAGCGTGCGGTTGATCAACGAATCGGGGTCGGTGATCGAGCCGCTGCCTTCGCGGGAGCCCAGCTGGAAGATGATGCCGTCCATGAGGCTGACGCGGTTCGCGCCGCTGAACAACTCGCCCTTGACCGCCGCGAGCAGCAGGTAGCTGCCGCCGATCAGAACCAGGATGCTCGCTGCCACGGACAGCGTGTAGCGGCGCGTCTCCTTGCGGGCGTTTCGGACCATGACCCAGATCAAGATCGGAAGCGCCAGCAAGAACGTCTCCTTCGAGAGCACCGCGACGCCGAACGCGACCGCGGAACCGGCGAACGCCGCGAGCTGTCCGCGACGATTCATCGCCAGGAAGAATGCGAGCAGCAGCCACGGCACGGCGACGTTGTCGAGGTACACCGTGCGGTGGAACTGCACCGCCAACGGCGACAGCGCGAAGACCAGTCCGGTCGCCGCAGCTGCTCCGCGGGACATCCCGAGTCGACGGGCGATCATCCACAGCAGCACGACGGAGATCAGGGCCGCGACGAGAACGGCTTCCCGACCGGCGAGCACAGCGATGTCCCAGCGCTCGAAGGCGCCCGTCAGCTGCGTGTACCCGGCGACCTGCAGCCAGCCGAGCGGCGGGTGGTCGTACCAATAGGTGTAGTGAGCGAGCTCGCCGAGGTGGGTGACCGCCCAGGCCTGAGCCGTGTAGGTCCCCTCGTCGTCGATGCGCTGCGGGGCGCCACCGACGTTGAGGAAGTTGACGATCGCGCTCACGACCAGCACCGGCAGCAGCCAGAGGAGTGCGCGCGAGTGCGCCCGCAGCCAGTCGCTGAGCCGACCAAGGGCTTCTCGGAAGGCGGCGATCGGCGTGCGGTCGACAGCCTGCGGCGCATCCTCGACCACGGGGGTCGATGAGGTGGGCCGCTCGAGCGTGGTGGTCATGCCGCCACCTCCTCGCGGATCGGGCTCAGGCGTGCATCGACATCGGACGCGTCCCCTTCGCGATGGGCGCCCGTGTGCTCTGTCTTCTCCCAGCCGCGCTCACCGCGGATCTCGCGGAAGACGGCGCGGAGTGCAGCCCCCGCGAGCAGCACCTGGAACGGGATGGTGCCGAGCACGAGCCGGACGTAGTCGAGGACCCGCACCTTCTGCCCGTACAGCCTGCCGAATTCGCCGAGACCGGCGATCTCGACGGCCACGGTCACGAGGGTCGGGGCGAGCGGGATGAACGTCAGGAGCGCGACGAGGGTCGGCACCTTGACGACGAAGATCAGGAACACCGAGAGGGGGATGAGCAGCCCGGTGGCTGCCTGCAGGAACGGCATGGCGAGCATGTACCGCGCGAAGAGGCGCTGAGAGCGGGTCGGCAGCGCGCGCCACTCGCCCTTGCGGAGCACCTGGAGAAAGCCCTGATTCCACCGGGTGCGCTGCTTGTAGAACGACTTCAGCGTGCCGGGGGTCTCCTCACGGGTGACGTACTCGGGGCTGTAGGCCACGACGACCTTCTCGCCCTGGCTCGACAGTCGCACACCGAGTTCGCAGTCCTCGGCGAGGCACTCGGCATCCCAGCCGTCGTTGCGCACCAGCGCATCCTTCTTCACGAAGACCGTGTTGCCACCGAGCGGGATGAACCGCGCACCGGCGTGGAAGTGCAGGCGCGAGCGGAACCAGAAGTAGTACTCGAGCACGTTCCGCAACGACCACCAGGTGGTGCGGAAGTTCATGAGCTGGACCCCGCCCTGCACGACGGTCGCGCCGGTCTCGGTGAAGCGGGAGTCGATGTGCCGGAGCAGCTCCGGGTGAACCTCGTCCTCGGCGTCGAACACGCCGATGATCGAGCCGGCGGCGTAGGGGAGTGCGCGGTTGAGCGCTTTCGGCTTGTTCTTGGGCACGCTGTCGTCGACGACGACCTCGATGCGGTCCGGATGCCGCGCGGCGGCGGCGCGCACCACGGCGGTGGTTCCGGGGTCGTCATCTCCGACGATCGCGATGATCTGCACGTCGGGGTGCGTCTGCGCGGCGAGGGCATCGAGCGTCTGGCCCATCACCTCTTCCTCGTGCCGTCCCGGAACCAGGAGAGTGAACGTGTGACGCGGTGCGTGCGGCTCCTTCGAGAACGCGGTGCTGTCGTACGTCGTCTTGGAGCGCCACGCGTAGAGCATCCACCACAGAGTCGTCACGGCGATGATCGTGAGAGTCAGTGCGACGGCAACGAGCCCGCTGTAGCCGACCACGGCCGCCCAGTCCGTGGAGGTCGCGCTCTGCGCCGCGTCGGTCAGGCCGGAGTCGATGACCTCCCGGTTCGGAACACTGCCCGGCGCGGGAGCCTGATCGGGGGCGGGCGTGAGGAGAGGATTCGGTGCCGTGTCGTTCTCGAAGGGCCGAAGCCAGAGGGGAGTCATCACGATGTTGCCTCCTGCGGAGACCGGAACACGAGGAACCGGTAGGTGAAATAGCGGAAGAGCGTCCCGAGGACGAGCCCCACGACATTGCCCGAGATGTTGTCGGCAAGCGTGGAGGTGAGGCCGAGCACGTAGTGCGAGACGAACAGGCAGCCGGACGCGATCAGCAGCCCACCGCCGTTCGCGAGCCCGAAGAGCAGCAGCTCTTTCATGACGGCCGGCCGGCGGGTGCGGCGGAAGGTGAGGTAGCGGTGACCGAGCCATGCGACGCCGGTCGCGACGGTGACCGACACGACCTTCGCCCAGATGACCTGGTCGGGCATGACGGTGATGCGGAGCAGGTTGTAGCCGCCGACGTCGACGACGAAGGCGAGCAGACCGACACCACCGAAGGTGGCGAGCTGAGGGATGGCATCTCTCACCAGAGCGACGATTCGAGACAGCGTGAGAAATGGCGCAGAGGGGGAGAGCGTCATAGCGGCTGTTCGGAGGTCGACCTCCCACGGATTGGATTAATTCGATGGGCGGAGAAACTCACAGCCTGCTCATAAGCTCGTCTCGACGCATGCCACATCCGGTCTCGACCGCGCAAGGGGGGAGCCTGATGTCGCACCGGCCGCATAGTGTTCACGAGTGAACGATCCCCACCCAGCCCCCTCCGACGTCCTCTGGGCGTGCGTCGAGGAGGGCTTCCATGTCGGTAGCCGCAGCGGCGATTTCCTGGGCTACGTCGACCGCCAGCCGGACGGCACCTACTCCGCCTTCGATGCGCGGTCGCACCTCATCGGCAGCTTCGCCACCCTCGTCAGTGCAACCGCCGCCGTCTCCTCCTCGGACAGTGAGACGTCGGCGGATGCGGGGACAGATGATCAGCGAAGGGGAGTGGTCCAGCGATGAGCACCGAAGACAACGCATTGATCTCGCTCGTCTACACCAGCACGGCGTCCGCGCCGTTCCGGGAGACCGCCCTCGCCCACCTGCTCGACCAGGCCAGAGTTCTCAACGCCGCGCGCGACATCACGGGAATGCTGCTCTACCGCGGCGAACGGTTCATCCAGGTGCTCGAGGGTCCAGCGCACATCGTGCGTCGGCTGGCCCGCACCATCGGTCAGGACGCGCGCCACCGTGACATGAGGATCCTCATGGACGAACCGATCGAGGAACGACGGTTCGACGATTGGACGATGGGATACCGGAAGCTCCAGGACGATCGTGAGGGGGCCCCGGCGGGGTTCCGCGACTCATTCGCCGACCTCGAAGACGCCGCCGAGCGCTCGACGACTCTGCGCGCGTTGGCGGAGCTGACCCTGTGGTTCCGGGTGCGTTCCGATCGCAGCATCGCCGTCTGACAGCTCCCGGGCCGGAACGACCGGTCAGTCGAATCGGGTCGGCCGGAAACGAGCCAGTTCCGGTTCAGCCGCCGAGGTGGTGATCTCGGCGGCGAGGAGGCGACCGATCGTCGCAGCGAGACAGACGCCGGGGTGCGCGACGGCGACGTGGACGCCCGGCACGCGTGTGGCACCGATCGCGGGCTCGCCGTCGCTCATCATCGGGCGCCAGCCGACGTCGACGCTCTGCAGGCGCACGTCATCGGCATCTTCGAAGGAATCGACCAGCAGGCGACGCACTGCCTCGCCCGTGCGCGCCAGCGCTTCGTCGGAATCCTCGCCCGAGTATCCGCGCGGCAGGAGGATCGTGCCGTCGGGGCTCTGCCTGGCCTCGTACTCGTCGTTCGCGACGATGTGCGCGATCAGGCCGGGAGGGGCCGAGAGTCGCACCATGACCGCGGGCGCCGACGTCATAGGCAGGTCGACCTCGATCGAGCGGCAGAGCGCGGAAGAACCCGTTCCGGCCGCCACGATGACGTTCTTCGCTGCCAGAACGACGTGACCGAGGTCGACGCCGACGGTTCCTGCCGCCTCGTCCCGGATCAACCGCAGCGCAGGGGCGCCGAACAGGGTCTGTGCGCCGTGATGACGGGCGGCATCGATGAGCTGCTCGGTCACCCGGACAGGATCGATCCATCCCTCCTCCGGACTGAATCGGGCCCGCACCGGAAGATGCGCGAGGCGTGGCTCGACGTCGATCCGCGGCTCGATGGCCGAGCTGCGTCCGAACTCGTCGCCCCAGGTGAGGGCTCCTGACCAGACCAGCTCGAGCCCGGGAATCTCCGTGCCGAGGCGCCTCCAATCCTCCACCGCGAAGTCCCGAAGTCCGAGAGCGGGTCCGTCGGGGCCGCCGCCGTCACTGATCCACGCGAACGAGTGCCGGGTCGCGCCGGATGCCGGAAGTGCCGCGTCGACGACCGTCACGGCCTCGCCGCGGGCAGCCAGGTGGTAGGCGATCGACGCGCCCACCACTCCGGCACCGATGACGACGCTGTCGTGCAGCTCCCACGGGCGCATGGTCTTCACTTCCCGCTGCGCCCTCCCCGCTTGACCTGGTCGTACGCGGCGAGCGCGGCCTTCCGGGTCTCTCCGAGGTCGACGATCGGCTCGCTCGGCGCGTCCGCCGCCCACTGGGAGATGTAGGTGCTCTGCGGATCGAACTTCTTCGCCTGCAGCTCCGGGTTGAACACACGGAAGTACGGCGCGGCATCGGCACCCGATCCGGCGACCCACTGCCAGTTGAACGGGTTGTTGGCCTCATCGGCGTCGACGAGCGTGTCCCAGAACCATTCCTCGCCGAGACGCCAATCGATCAGCAGATTCTTGATGAGGAACGATGCCGTGACCATCCGTACCCGGTTGTGCATGTATCCGGTGTGCCAGAGCTCCCGCATCCCGGCATCCACCAGGGGGATGCCGGTCTCGCCGTGCTGCCAGGCATCCAGCTGCGGCGGATCGAGCGGCGGCCAGGGGAAGGAGTCGAACTCCTGCCGGAGGTTCTTCGTCGCCAGGTCGGGGAAGTGGTACAGCGTGTGCCAGGCGAACTCGCGCCAGCCGAGCTCGGACAGGAATCTGCCCGCCCCGTCGACGCCGACCGACTCGTGCCACACCGTGAAAGGGCTCACCTCTCCCCAGCGCAGGCGAGGAGACATCAGCGATGTGGCGCCGGCGGAAGGCTCGTCGCGTGTGCGGTCGTACTGGGGGAGGTCGTCCGTGAGGAACTCCTTCAGGCGTCGGCGCGCGGCCGGCTCGCCCGGTTCCCAGGTCTCGCGCAGCCCTCCCGCCCAGTCCGGCTTCGAGGGGAGCAGCTCCCAGTCTTCGAGGGCGTCGGATGCCGGTGGTCGCGGCACGCCCGGGATATCGCGGGGCTCGGGGAGGGGAGATCGTGGAGCGGGAAGAGCCCGACAGGCCCGCCAGAACGGTGTGAAGACCGAGTAGTGCGTGCCGCTGCCCGTCGTCACGGTCCACGGCTCGTGGAGGAGCGACCCGGCGAACGACGCCACCGTCACGCCGTCTTCCCGCAGGGCCGACTTGATCCCCGCGTCGACCGCTCGCTCCGGCCCTCCGTAGCGGCGGTTCCAGAACACGGCTCCGGCACCGGCATCCGTCACGAGCTGTCGCACGATGCCATCGGCAGCGCCCCGCCGCAGGACGAGAGTCGCCCCCTTCTCGTGGAGATGTTCGGCGAGCGAGGCGAGCGAGTGATGCAGCCACCACCGGGCCGCACCGCCGAGTGGACGGATCCCGTCGGACTCCTCATCGAGAACGAACAGGGCGATGATCGGTTCATCGCGGTCGACGGCGGCGCGGAGGGCCGGGTTGTCCGCCAGCCGCAGGTCGTCGCGGAACCAGACGATCGATGGGGAAGCCATCGCTCCATTCTTGCGGACGCCGCCGACATTCGGGCGCCGCAGCGAAGCTCAGCGCCGCCGGCGAACCTTCTCTTCGCCCGTCGCCCAGAGCGCCCACAGCACGAGCAGCGGCTGCAGGAAGAGGCGTCCGAGGCGCCGGGCATCCGTGTCGAGCCCCGGCGTCGAGCGGCCCGTGCGCCACTGGTGGATGTTGCCGGGAAGAACCGCGACGAAGAAGGCGGCCGTCGCCCATCCGATCCGGCGACGCTCGCGGGGGAGCGCGAGCAGCCCCGTGGCCAGCGCGATCTCGGCCGCGCCCGAGGCGATGACGATGTCGTTCTTGTCGAGCTTGGTCACCTCCGCGGCCCAGTCGGGAACGACGACGCGGAAGCCCCTGGTCGACCGGAAGTGCATGATTCCGATCGCGCCAAGCGCGATCGCGAGGATCCATCGGGCGACTGCTCTCATGCCCTCACGCTACGTGATGGGTCGACGTTTCGTCCGAGCGGCACTCATACCGGGGAGCGAGAGCATGTCGATACCTCGGTAGCTGTCGGAGCCGGAGACCCGCTTCCTACCGTGAGGGCATGCGCTCACGTCTCCTCCTCGCCTCTGCCCTCGCCATCGTCATCGCCTCGGCCCTGACCGGCTGCGCGTCCATCGACCCGGGCCCCACGGTCACCCAGGCCCGCGTCATCACCGATGTCTCCGCGGTGGAGCTCGACACGTCCGGCGATCTCACGGTGACGCTGGGGGCGACGCCCTCCCTCACGGTGATCGCGGGCGAGCGGATCATCGACCGCCTCACGGCCGACATCGACGGCGGGGTCCTGCGCCTCGGCATGGACGGCGACGGGATGCTGCGCAGCGGGGAGATCCGTTACGAGCTCACGGTCTCGTCTCTCGAGTCCCTGACGGTGCTCGGCTCGGGCGACGCTGTCGCGAACTTCTCCGGGGCGACGGCACCGACGATCACCGTTCGCGGTTCGGGCGACGTCGAGGCCACCGGGCTCCGTGCGGCTGAAGCCGTCCTCACGATCGACGGCTCCGGTGCGATCGCTGCGCGTGATGCCGCAGTGGCCGACCTCCGCGTCCGCATCGACGGCTCCGGGGGAGTCGCGATCGACGGCAGTGCGGACGCCCAGCACGTCGAGATCCACGGCGACGGCGGGTACGAGGCGGCGGGCCTCCGCAGCACGGATGCCGTCGTCGCCATCGCGGGAGCCGGTGGCGCAGCCGTGACGGCGGATGGCACGCTCGACGCGACCATCGACGGCAGCGGCGACATCGAGTACGGCGGCCACCCCCGTGTCACGGAGGATGTGTCTGGTTCCGGCGACGTCACGCGTCGCTGAACGCGCACAGCGCACCTGCCACACTGACGGTGTGACCGTCTTCCGCATCGCCATCCTTTTCGTGCTCGCCGCCGCGGCGGAGATCGGGGGAGCCTGGCTCATCTGGCAGGCCGTCAAGGAGGACCGCGGGTGGCTCTTCGCCGTCCTCGGCGTGATGGCGCTCGGTGCGTACGGATTCATCGCCGCGCTGCAGCCGGACGCGAACTTCGGCAGGGTGCTCGCGTCGTACGGCGGCATCTTCATCGCCGGTTCCCTGGCGTGGGGGATCATCGTCGACGGGTTCAGGCCGACAGCGTGGGACTGGATCGGATCCGCCGTCGCGCTCGTCGGGGCGGCGATCATCATCCTCGCTCCGACGGCCTCGAACACGGCATCCGACGCCGTCGCATAGCGGTCCGGACCGCCTGAACGGAGCGGTAACCTGGGTACCGACCCAGATGGAGAGTTTCTGTGCCTGAAAACGCCCGGCCGCACGATGGCTTCGCCCTGTTCACCGATCGAAACGTCGTCGCCATGCGCGTCAACGGCGACCTCAAGGATCTCGCCACGACCGTGACGGATGCCGACGAGGTCGAGCCGGTCACGATCGACAGCGCGGACGGGCTGAACATCCTCCGCCACTCGGCGGCCCACGTGCTCGCGCAGGCGGTGCAGCGCATCAACCCGCAGGCGAACCTGGGCATCGGCCCGCCCATCACCGACGGCTTCTACTACGACTTCGGCGTGGAGACCCCGTTCACCCCCGAGGACATCAAGGCCATCACGAAGGAGATGCAGCGCATCGTCCGTGAGGGACAGCGCTTCGTCCGCCGCGTCGTGACGGATGAAGAGGCTCGCGCCGAACTTGCCGACGAGCCGTTCAAGCTCGAGCTGATCGGACTCAAGGGTCCGGGCAAGGAGGTCGCCGAGGGCGCCTCCGTCGAGGTCGGCGAGGGCGAGCTGACGATCTACGACAACACCACGCGTGACGGCGAGGTCGTCTGGAAGGACCTCTGCCGCGGACCGCACCTGCCGAACACCCGCATGATCGGCAACGGCTGGGACCTGACCCGCATCGCCGCGGCCTACTGGCGCGGCAGCGAGAAGAACCCGCAGCTGCAGCGCATCTACGGCACCGCATGGCCGACCAAGGACGAGCTGCGCGCCTACCAGCACCGTCTCGAGGAGGCGGCCAAGCGCGATCACCGTCGCCTCGGCAAGGAGCTCGACCTCTTCTCCTTCCCCGAGGAGATCGGCTCCGGCCTGTCGGTCTGGCACCCGCGCGGCGGCATGATCCGCGGCGAGATGGAGCAGCACGCCCGCAAGCGCCACATCGAGGGCGGCTACACCTACGTGTACACGCCGCACATCTCGAAGGAGGACCTCTTCCTCACCTCGAACCACCTCGTCACGTACAAGGAGGGCATGTTCCCTCCGATCGTCATGGATGAGGAACGCGACGACGAGGGCAACATCACCAAGCAGGGCCAGGACTACTACCTGAAGCCCATGAACTGCCCGATGCACATCCTCATCTACAAGGAGCGTGCGCGCAGCTATCGCGACCTGCCGCTGCGGTTGGCCGAGAACGGCACGGTCTACCGCAACGAGCTCTCCGGTGCGCTGCACGGTCTCACCCGCGTGCGCGGCTTCACCCAGGACGACTCTCACCTCTTCGTCACCCCCGATCAGCTTGAGGACGAGGTCGCCAAGGTCCTCGACTTCATCCTGTCGATGCTGCGCGACTTCGGTCTGACCGACTTCGAGCTCGAGCTGTCGATGAAGGACGACGAGAAGTCGAAGTGGATCGGATCGGACGAGTTCTGGGAGTCGTCGACCGATGCCCTGCGCCGCGTCGCCGTGGCATCCGGCCTCAAGCTCACCGAGGTTCCGGGAGAGGCCGCGTTCTACGGGCCGAAGATCGACCTGAAGACGCGCGACGCGATCGGTCGCACCTGGCAGCTCTCGACCGTCCAGGTCGACCCGAACCTGCCCGAGCGCTTCGACCTCGAGTTCATGGACAAGGACGGGCAGAAGAAGCGCCCGATCATGATCCACCGCGCGCTGTTCGGCTCGATCGAGCGGTTCTTCGCGATCCTGCTCGAGCACTACGCCGGCGACTTCCCGGTGTGGCTGTCGCCCGTGCAGGTCGTCGGCATCCCCGTCGCCGAGGACTACGCCGACTATCTCGGCGAGGTCATCACGACGCTGCGCGACTCGGGCGTGCGCGCCGAGCTCGACGCGTCCGACGACCGGATGCAGAAGAAGATCCGCACGCACACGACCGGCAAGGTCCCGCTGCTGCTGATCGCCGGCGAGCAGGACCGTGCCGCGGGCACCGTCTCGTTCCGCTACCGCGACGGCACGCAGGAGAACGGCGTCCCGATCGCGGATGCCGTCGCTCGCATCCGCGCGGCCATCGACTCGCACTCGCTCGTGCACACCGCCGGGGATCTCGTGTGACCGTTGCGGAGGACGGCGGCCTCTTCGCGGGGGTGCCCGACGAGTTCCAGCGGCTGTGGACCCCGCACCGGATGGCGTACATCCAGGCGGGGCCGGAGCCGCTGCGCGAGGAGTGCCCGTTCTGCGAGGCGCCGAAGCACCCGGATGCCGAGCGGCTGATCGTGGCGCGGGGGGAGACGGCCTACGTGCTGCTGAACCTCTTCCCGTACAACTCGGGCCACCTGCTGGTGTGTCCGTACCGTCATATCGCGACGTACGACCAGGCGACTCCGGAAGAGGTCGCCGAGATCGGCGCGCTCACGCAGGTCGGCATGCGTGTGCTGCGCGAGGTGTCGCGCTGCGACGGCTTCAACCTCGGCATGAATCAGGGCGCCGTGGCAGGAGCGGGCGTCGACGGCCACCTGCACCAGCACGTGGTGCCGCGGTGGACGTCGGACGCGAACTTCTTCCCGATCATCGCGAAGACCAAGGCGCTGCCGCAGCTCCTCGGCGAGGTGCGCGAGGCCGTGGCGAACGCCTGGCCTCAGCGCTAGCGCACCTGGCGCGCGGTGAACTGCATCTGCGGGTTGGCGTAGAACTCCTGTGCCTCGACGAGCTGCAGCTCCCGCTCACCCGACTCGAGGGTGGCCTTGAGCAGGTCGTAGACGCTGGAAGCCGTGCGCTCGAGCGCGGTCTGCGCGCTGCCGGTCTCGACGTAGTGGGCCGTGAACAGGGCGGCCGTCACATCGCCGGAGCCGTTCGCCTTCATCGGCAGGTGCGGGGTCTGCACGATCCAGGCACCCGCGTCGTCGACGACGAGCATCTCGATCGTGCCCTCCTCGCGGTCAGGACGCTCGACGCTCGTGACGAGGATCGTTCGAGGACCCATCTCCCGAGCCAGGTCGGCGGAGGCGAGAGTCGACTCGAGCGTGTCGGGCTCGGTCTCGGTGAGGAAGCCCAGCTCGAACTGGTTCGGCGTGATGATGTCGGCCACCGGCACCACGCGCTCGCGCAGCAGCACAGGGATGGCCGGCGCGACGAAGCATCCGGACTTCGCGTTTCCCATCACCGGATCGCAGGCGTAGACGGCCTCCGGATTCGCGGCCTTCACACGCGCGACGGCGTCGATGATGACGTCACCGATGCCCTCGCCGCCCTGGTAGCCGCTGAGCACGGCATCCACCTGTCCGAAGACGCCGCGCTCCTCGATGCCGGTGATGACCTCACGGACGTCGTCGGGAGCGATCAGCGGCCCTCGCCACGCGCCGTAGCCGGTGTGGTTGGAGAAGTTCACCGTGTACACGGGCAGCACCTCGACGCCGATGCGCTGCAGCGGGAACACCGCGGCGGAGTTTCCGACGTGGCCGTAGGCGACGGCGGACTGGATGGAGAGGATCTTCATTCTCCGATCCTTTCATTCAGGGCGGACGGGTGCCCGCAGCGGGTGATCATCGGACGGCGGCGACGAGATCGTCGACGAGGGTCGCGGCATCCGCATCGTCGAGATCGTGCACGGTGAGTCGCAGGTGATGCGAGGGTTCGGCGCGGTCGTCGAGAGCGAACTCGTCACCCGTGCGAGCGAGCCAGCCGCGGCGCATGAGGCGCTCGGTGACCGTGCGGGCAGGCTGCGGGAGCTCGACCCACAGACTGAGCCCGTCGGATGACGGTGCGTCGATGCCGTGCACGCGCAGGCGCGCGGCGAAGGCGGCGTTGCGCTCGGCGTAGTGTGCGGCGGCCGCGGCGACCTCGGCCGTGACGGTCTCATCCGTCAGCTGCGTGAGCGCGAGTCGCTGCAGCAGGTGACTCACCCAGGTCGTACCAGGGCTCAGCCGCATCGCCAGCCGGTCGGCGGTCTCGGCGTCTGTCGCGGCGATCGCGAGGCACATGTCGGGACCGAGGAACTTCGACACCGAGCGCACCAGGGCGAATCGACGATGGCCCGGCCCGATGAGCGACTCGTAGGGGCGCTGCGAGAGCATCGAGAAGTGGTCGTCCTCGATGATGAGCACGTAAGGGTGATCGGCGAGAACGGTGCGGAGCTCGGCGGCGCGCTCGGCGGTGAGGCTCGCGCCCGTCGGATTCTGCGCGCGCGGAGTGCAGATGACCGCGCGGACGCCGGCGTCGAGGGCCGCGCGGAGCCCGTCCACCGTCATGCCCTGGTCGTCGACGGGCACGGCGACGGCGCGGTAGCCGCCGAGCCGCACGGTGTGGATGCTGGCGAGGAAGCACGGGTCCTCCAGAGCGACCGCGTCATCTCGCGTCAGGGCCTGCGCGAGGAGGCGCTCGACCGCATCGACGGCGCCGCTCGTGACGGTGATGCGGAAATCCGCATCGAGGTCGTCGGCGATCCACCGGCGTGCCCACTCGTCGAGATCGCGATCGATCACGGGTTCGCCGTAGAGCACGGGCCTGCTGGCGATGTTCATCAGCGCAGGGGACGGGTCGGGGATGAGACGCGGATCGGGGTTGCCCGTCCCGACGTCGCGCAGCACGGTGTCGGGCGCGTAGCCCTCCTGAGCGACGGACTCGTGACCGGCGAGAACGGTGCCGGCGCGACCCCGCGAGACGACCAGACCCGCTTGCGCGAGCTGCCGATAGGCGGCCACGGCGGTGTTCCGGTTGACGCCCAGACGGGCCGCGAGCTCTCGGACCGGGGGGAGCGGGCTCCCCGGACGCAGGATGCCGCGGTCGCGGAGTCCGCGCACGCTGTCGGCGATGTCGGACGCCGTGGTTCCTGTGATCTCTTCGCTCATGCTCCTCGATTCTAGGTCGTATCGGACAGTGCTATGTTTGGCCTAGATCAATCAAGACTTTGGTTCACTCGACAGGAGCCCCTAATGACCGAACTCCCCACGACCGGATCCTCGCGCGTCAAGCGCGGCCTCGCCGAGATGCTCAAGGGCGGCGTCATCATGGACGTCGTCACCGCCGAGCAGGCGAAGATCGCCGAGGATGCCGGCGCCGTCGCCGTCATGGCGCTCGAGCGGGTACCGGCCGACATCCGCGCCCAGGGCGGCGTCTCGCGGATGAGCGACCCTGACATGATCGACAGCATCATCGACACCGTCTCCATCCCCGTGATGGCGAAGGCGCGCATCGGCCACTTCGTCGAGGCGCAGATCCTGCAGGAGCTGGGTGTCGACTACATCGACGAGTCCGAGGTACTGTCGCCCGCCGACTATGTGAACCACATCGACAAGTTCGGGTTCACGGTGCCGTTCGTCTGCGGTGCGACGAACCTCGGCGAGGCTCTCCGCCGCATCAACGAGGGTGCGGCGATGATCCGCTCGAAGGGCGAGGCCGGCACCGGCGACGTCTCCGAGGCGATGAAGCACATCCGCAAGATCCGTGGTGAGATCGCCGCGCTGACGGCCCTGCCCAAGGACGAGCTGTTCGTCGCGGCGAAGGAGCTGCAGGCACCGTACGAGCTGGTCGCCGAGATCGCCGAGACCGGGAAGCTGCCCGTCGTGCTGTTCGTCGCCGGCGGCGTCGCGACCCCTGCCGATGCCGCGATGATGATGCAGCTCGGTGCCGACGGCGTCTTCGTGGGCTCGGGGATCTTCAAGTCGGGCAACCCCGTCGAGCGCGCGAAGGCGATCGTCAAGGCGACGACGTTCTACGACGACCCGAAGGTCGTGGCCGAGGCCTCTCGCGGCCTGGGCGAGGCGATGGTCGGCATCAACGTGTCGGACCTCCCGGCTCCGCACCGTCTCGCCGAGCGTGGCTGGTAACCCCCGAGTCGGCGTTCTCGCGCTGCAGGGCGACGTGCGCGAGCACGCCGCCCTACTCTCGGCGCTGGGCGCCGACGTCACCCTCGTGCGGCGCCCCGCGGAGCTCGCGTCCGTCGACGGCCTGGTCATCCCCGGGGGAGAGTCGAGCGTCATCGACAAGCTGTCCCGGATCTTCGGCATGCAGGAGCCGATCCGCGCCGCGATCGCCGGGGGCATGCCCGTCCTCGGTACCTGCGCGGGTCTCATCATGCTGGCCGATTCGGTGGTCGACGCGATCGACGGACAGGAGTCCTTCGGTGGCATCGACGCGGTCGTGCGCCGCAACGCCTTCGGCCGACAGGTCGAGTCCTTCGAGGCCGAACTCGTCGTGCCCGAACTCGGCGACGAGCCCGTCAAGGCCGCTTTCATCCGCGGCCCCGTCGTCGAATCGGTCGGGCCCGCTGCGACGGTTCTCGCGGCGCTGCCGGACGGACGCGTCGTCGCGGTCGAGCAGGGCGGCTTGCTCGGGCTGAGCTTCCACCCGGAGATCACGGGGGAGAAGCGGTTCCACCTCCGGTTCCTCGATCGAGTCCGCAGCCGCGAGGCCGCCGCCGCCTAGCCCCTCATCAGGCGCCGGACCGCCTCGACCGTACGGATGATGTCATCCGGAGTCGTCGCCCACGACGACATCGAGCACCGGAGCGCTGCTCGGCCCCGCCATTCGGCGCCGGTGACCGCTGCCGTGCCGTCGACGAGGATCGCCTGACCGAGTGCTCGGGTCGCAGCATCGGATGCGGCCCGGAACATGACCTGGGTGTAGCCGACGTCGTTGAGGATCTCGATCTGGTCGATCGATGCGAGTCCCGTGGCCATGGCGACGGCGTTGTCGTGCAGACGGTCGATGAGCGCGGCGATGCCGGAGCGACCGAGGCTGCGCATCGCCGCCCAGGCGGGCACCCCGCGCGCCCGCCGCGAGAGCTCGGGCGTCACATCCCACGGGTCGAGCCCGGAGTAGATCAGGTAGTCGCCGCCGGTGCGGAACGCCGCGATCGAGTCGGCGGGGTCGCGCACGATCGCCATCCCGCAGTCGTAGGGAACGTTCAGCGTCTTGTGGGCATCCGTCGCCCAGGAATCGGCCTGCTCCATCCCGGTGGTGAGCGGACGCAGGGTGTCGGATGCCGCGGCCCAGAGGCCGAACGCGCCGTCGACGTGCACCCAGGCTCCGTGGTCCTTCGCGATGGGGATCAGGGCACGGAAGTCGTCGAAGGCACCCGTATGCACCTCGCCGGCCTGCAGGCAGACGATCAGCGGGCCGTCGGCATCGGCGAGCGCCATGCCCAGCGCATCCGGCCGCATGCGCCCCTGATCGTCGGACTCGACGACGGTCAGTTCCGCACGTCCGATCCCGAGGAAGCGGGCGGCGCGATCGATGGAGCCGTGCCGCTCTGCGCCGACGACGAAGCGCAGCGGGGGAGCACCGTGGAACCCCTGCTCTGCGATGTCCCAGCCCTTACGGGCCATGACCGCGTGGCGCGCGGTGGCGAGACAGGTGAAGTTCGCGAGCTGCCCTCCTGTGACGAAGCCGACGCTGGCGGAGGAGGGAAGCCCGAACAGCTCCAGCATCCACTGTCCGGCGATGCGCTCCAGGGCGACGGTCGCCGGTGTGAGGGTGGATGAGCCGGAGTTCTGGTCCCACGCGGACACGAGCCAGTCCGCGGCGAGAGCTGCGGGGTGCGTGGCACCGATCACGAAGCCGAAGAAGCGTCCGCCGGGGATCGCGACGAGACCGGGGTCGGCGCGCTCGGCCATCTCGGCGATCACGTCCGCCGGATCCACGCCCTCGTCGGCGAGAGGGCCTCCGAAGACGGAGAGCATGTCCTCCAGCGACGCACGCGGCCACACCGGGCGATCGTCTATCGAATCCAGGAAGGTCGAGGCGGCGCGGTGAGCGGCCTCGAGTGCGCGCGCCCGGTCGTCGAGATCATTCGCGTTCATGCGTCAGGACTACACCCGTGCGTTGCTCCGCACCAGGGGTCTGGAGCCGCAGACCGGACGGCCACGGAGCGGGGCCCGGTTCGATAGAATGGACGACGCCCTGGGTGCGAGCTCCCGGGCGGATACGACGAGCGGAGACTTATGTCCGGGCATTCCAAGTGGGCGACCACGAAGCACAAGAAGGCCATCATCGACTCCCGTCGGGCGAAGTCGTGGGCCAAGCTCATCAAAAACATCGAGGTCGCGGCCAAGCTCGGCGGCGCCGACATGGCCGGCAACCCGACGCTGTTCGACGCGGTGCAGAAGGCGAAGAAGACCTCCGTCCCCAAGGACAACATCGACCGCGCGGTGAAGCGCGGTGCGGGCATCGGCGGCGAAGCCGTCGAGTACCTCTCGATCATGTACGAGGGATACGGACCCAACGGTGTGGCTCTGATGATCGAGTGTCTGACCGACAACAAGAACCGCGCTGCCGCCGAGGTCCGCACGGCTCTCACCCGCAACGGCGGCACGCTCGCCGATCCGGGCAGCGTGGCCTACAACTTCAGCCGCAAGGGCGTCATCGTCGTCGGCTCCGAGGGCACGACCGAGGACGACGTCATGATGGCGGCGCTCGAGGCGGGCGCCGAGGAGATCGAGCCGCACGCCGAGGGCTTCGAGGTCATCACCGAGGCCACCGACCTCGTCGCGGTGCGCACCGCGCTGCAGGAGGCCGGGATCGACTACGAATCCGCCGATGTGGAGTTCGTGCCGAATCTCAAGGTCGAGATCGACGTCGACACCGCTCGCAAGATCTTCCGACTCATCGATGCCCTCGAAGACAGCGAGGACGTGCAGAACGTGTTCACGAACTTCGACCTGACGCCCGAGGTCCAGGCCGAACTCGAGAACGACGACGAGTGAGGCGAGCCTGACGCTCGTCGCCGATCGTCCGGCTTAGCCTGGGGGAGTGAGCTCCTCCCTGCGCGTCCTCGGCATCGACCCCGGTCTCACCCGGTGCGGAGTCGGCGTCGTCGACGTCGACGGGTCGCGCCGCGGCACCCTGGTGCATGTGAGCGTGATCCGTTCCTCGCCTGATGCGGAGATCGGGGACCGCCTCGCCGTCGTCGCCGCCGGGATCCGCGCGGTGATCGCCGAACACAGCCCGGATGCCGTCGCGGTCGAGAGGGTCTTCGCCCAGCAGAACACGCATACCGTGATGGGCACGGCGCAGGCGAGCGGCGTCGCTCTCCTCATCGCCGCCGAATCCGGGCTGCCGGCCGCCACGCACACGCCGAGCGAGGTGAAGGCGGCCGTCACCGGATACGGCTCCGCCGACAAGCGGCAGGTGCAGGCCATGATCGCCCGCATCCTGCGCCTGGATGCGCCGCCGCAGCCGGCCGACGCGGCCGACGCTCTCGCGATCGCCCTGTGCCATGCCTGGCGCCGCGGCGGTGCGGTCGCCACGCAAGGGGCTCTGACTCCCGCCCAGCGGGCCTGGGCCGACGCCGAGCGTGTCGCTCGAACATATCTACGAGCCACGCCCTAGGCTGGTCGGATGATCTCCTCTCTGCACGGTGTCGTCCTGCATACGACACCCGATCAGGTCGTCATCGACGTGGGCGGAGTCGGTTTCTCCGTCGCCGTGCCGACCGATGTCGCGCACACGGCGACCGTGGGGGAGCGCCTCCGACTGCACACCAGCCTGATCGTCCGCGAGGACTCGCTGTCGCTGTACGGTTTCGCCGAGCGCGACGAGCTGGAGATCTTCGGCCTCCTGATCAGCGTCACGGGCGTCGGACCGAAGTCGGCGCTGGGCGTGCTGTCGCACCTCACCGTGGATCAGATCGCCGAGGCCGTCACGGCGGAGGAGGACGCGCCGTTCCGGAGGGTCTCCGGAATCGGTCCGAAGACCGCGAAGCTCATCGTGCTCCAGCTCGCCGGCAAGGTGCACCCCACCGCGGCGCCGAAGCGCGGAACGGCGTCGGCAGGCGACGACGTCGTCTCCCAGGTCGCCGCCGCCCTCGTGGGTCTCGGGTGGTCGGAGAAGGTCGCCACGGAGGCCGCGGCGCAGACGGCCGCCGACGCGACCGAAGCCGAACGCACCTCGGTCTCGTCGCTCCTGCGGCGCACGCTCGCTCTCCTGGGGCCGGCACAGGGAGGCCCGGCGCGTGTCTGACGCCCGCGATGCCTCCGAGCCGGTCGACGACACCGAGCTCGCGATCGAGGGCGCCCTGCGCCCCGCCAGTCTCAGCGAGTTCGTCGGTCAGCAGAAGGTCCGCGGTCAGCTGCAGCTGCTGCTCGAAGCCGCCCGCATCCAGAGCCGCCCCGCCGATCACATCCTGCTGGCGGGGCCGCCCGGGCTCGGCAAGACCACGCTGGCGATGATCGTCGCGCACGAGAGCGATCGCCCGCTGCGGCTCTCCAGCGGTCCGGCGATCCAGCATGCGGGCGACCTGGCTGCTCTCCTCTCGAGCCTCGTGCCGGGCGAGGTCCTCTTCATCGACGAGATCCACCGCATGGCCCGGTCCGCCGAGGAGATGCTGTACCTCGCGATGGAGGACTACCGCATCGACATCATGGTCGGCAAAGGCGCCGGCGCGACGAGCATCCCCCTCGAGCTCGCTCCCTTCACACTGGTGGGTGCGACGACGCGGTCCGGTCTGCTGCCCAACCCGCTGCGCGACCGCTTCGGGTTCACCGGCCACCTCGAGTTCTACGAGGAGCACGAGCTCGAGCAGGTCATCGCGCGCTCCGCGGTCGTGCTCGGCGTCGACATCCCTCGCGACTCGCTGGCCGAGATCGCCCGGCGCTCGCGGGGCACCCCCCGGATCGCGAACCGTCTGCTCCGCCGCGTACGCGACTATGCCCTGGTCCACGGCGACGGCTCAGCCACCATGCACGACGTGCGGGCCGCCCTGGAGCTCTACGACGTGGACGCGATCGGTCTCGACCGGCTGGATCGCGCTGTCCTGGAGGCGTTGGTCCGACGCTTCCGCGGCGGACCCGTCGGGCTCAGCACCCTCGCCGTCGCTGTCGGCGAGGAGGGCGAGACCGTCGAGAGCGTCGTCGAGCCGTACCTCGTCCGGATCGGCTTCCTCGGCCGCACTCCGCGGGGCCGCGTCGCGATGCCGGAAGCGTACGCGCACCTCGGGGTGCCGCACCCGGACGGGACGCTTCGCCTTGATGACCTATAATCGCTGAAGACTTCCCCCGGATATCCTTGTGCGCCCAAAGGCTGGTGCGTGCACCTGAGAAAGGCGCTTCCCCCATGCCCATGGAATTCATCCTCTTCGGCCTCCTCGCCGTCCTCCTCGTCTTCATGATCTTCAACACGCGCAAGCGCACGAAGGCGATGAAGGCCGAGCAGGAGGAGAAGGCCACGAAGACCGTTCCCGGCGTCAAGGTGCTGCTCCAGGGCGGCATCTACGGGACGATCGTCGCCTACGACCCGGAGGACCTCGACTCGCCGGCCCTCGTCGAGATCGCGCCCGGAACGATCATCGAGGTCCACAGCCAGGCCATCCTCCGCATCGTCGAGCCGAAGGACGTCGTCGTCGAGGACGCCCTCGTGCAGGAGCCGGTCGTCGACGGGCCGGTCGACGCGGTCGACGACATCGCGGTGAGCAAGACCGACGCTCCGGCGATCGAGACGACCGAGGAGACGCGCGCGCGCCTCGAGCGGGATGCAGACGACAAGTAAGACCGCCGCCAGCGCTGCCTCCCGCATCTCCGGCATCTCAGAAAGCTGAACACACGTGGCTTCATCCTCTCCGGTCCGTCACGCCTGGCGGGTCCTCCTCGGCCTGCTCCTCGTGACGGGCGTGCTCTTCGGCATCAACTCGCTGGGCGTCTACGTCATCAAGGACGCCAACGGGGAAGCGGCCAGCTCGTGGGCACCTGAGCTCGCCCTCGACCTCCAGGGCGGCACCCAGATCGTCCTCAGCGCCGAGACCGAGGACGGCGCCGCGCCGTCGGCTGAGCAGCTCGACCAGGCCGCGGCGATCATCCGCCAGCGCGTCGACGCGTCGGGTGTCGCAGAGGCCGACATCACGACCGAGGGCGGACAGAACATCGTCGTCCAGATCCCCGGTGTCGCCGACGAGCAGACCCGGGAGCGGATCCAGTCCAGCGCGCAGCTCGAGTTCCGACCGGTGCTGTACACCGACGCGGCATCCACGTCTTTCATCGGTGAGGACGGCAACGAGACTCCTTTCCCGACGCCCGATCCGAACCTCGAGGCGACGCCCACGGCTGAGCCGACCGACGCGAGTGACCTGGCGTGGATCACCCCGAAACTCCAGGCGGAGTTCCAGGCGTACGACTGCGCGAACCCCGACAACGACCCGGCCCGCGCGCCGAAGGACCAGCCGGTCATCGCCTGCTCGCCGGACGATGCCCAGAAGTTCCTCCTCGGTCCGGCCGAGCTCGACGGCACGGCCATCACGGATGCCACTGCCGGACGTGACCCGAAGTCGGGTGCCTGGCTCGTGCAGCTCACGATGAGCGGCGAGGGCGGCGACGCCTTCGGCGTGGTCAGCACCCGCCTGAACCAGAACCGCATCGACGGTCTCTCGCCGCGCGACCAGTTCGCGTTCGTGCTCGACGGCGACGTGCTCAGCGCGCCGCGGATGAACGGTGTGATCCTCGACGGACGACCGAGCATCTCGGGCAGCTTCACCCAGGAGAGCGCGACGACGCTCGCCGATCAGCTGAAGTTCGGCGCGCTGCCGCTCAGCTTCGTCGTGCAGAGCTCCGACACGATCTCGGCGACCCTGGGCACGCAGCAGCTGCAGATCGGCCTCATCGCCGGCCTCATCGGTCTCGCGCTCGTCGCCATCTACTCGCTCATCGTCTATCGAGCGCTCGGAACCGTGATCATCGCCTCCATCGCGGTGATGGCCGTGCTGACCTACGTGATCATCTGCATCCTGGCCTGGCGACTCGGCTTCCGCCTGTCGCTCGCCGGCGTCGCGGGTCTCATCGTCTCGATCGGGTTCACGGCCGACTCCTTCATCGTCTACTTCGAGCGAATACGAGACGAGCTGCGCGACGGCAAGTCCATCACGGCGGCCGTCGAAGACGGTTGGGGTCGCGCGAAGCGCACGATCTACATCTCGAAGTCGATCAACATCCTCGCGGCCGTGGTGCTCTACATCCTCGCCGACGCCACCGTGAAGGGCTTCGCGTTCACGCTGGGTCTCACGACCCTGATCGACGTGTTCATCTTCGTGATCTTCACGCACCCGGTCATGCAGCTGCTGGCCCGCACCCGGTTCTTCGGCGGCGGGCACAAGCTCTCCGGCCTCGACCCCGAGGCCCTGGGCGCCGTGTATCGCAGCCGCTCGCAGTTCCGCGAGGTGGCGACCGCCACCACCGGACGCGGCGCGAAGAACGCCCGTGCCCGCGGCGAGGCGGATCGCCGGCAGACGATCGCCGAGCGCAAGCGCGCAGAAGCCCTCGCGGGCGACAGATCCACCAAAGCCGACAGTTCTACCGATGGAGCCAGGGAGGGAGACGCCTGATGCCTTCCATGAATGAGTTCGGCAACAACCTGTACTCGGGGAAGACCTCTTTCCCGTTCGTCGGCAGGCGCCGTCTGTGGTTCATCATCGCCATCGCGCTCGTCGTCGGCTCCGCGCTCGTGCCGCTGTTCCGCCCGGTGCAGTTCTCGATCGAGTTCACCGGCGGATCGCAGTTCACGGTGCAGGCGCCCGACAGCCGCGACCAGGACACCGCCACCGAGGCCGTGCAGTCCGTGGTCCCGGGCGCTGCCACCAAGGTGGTCGTCGTGAGCGACCGCGACATCCGCGTGCAGACCGACCAGATGAGCGCCGACGAGACGCAGCAGGTCGCTGCCGCCCTGGCCGATGCCTACAAGGTCGACGCGGAGAGCGTCACGTCGTCGTTCATCGGCCCGGCCTGGGGCGAGAACGTCACGCGGCAGTCCCTGTGGGGTCTTGCGATCTTCCTGGCACTGACCTTCCTCATCCTCGCGATCTACTTCCGCACCTGGAAGATGTCGGCGGCGGCGATCCTCGGTCTGCTCGACGTGCTCGTGATCACGGTCGGCGTCTACGCGCTGGCCGGCTTCGAGATCTCGCCGGCGGCGGTGATCGGGTTCCTGACGATCCTCGCGTACTCCTTGTACGACACGACGGTCGTGTTCGACAAGATCCGCGAGAACACGACAGAGGACGGGGAGAAGTCCGCGCGGCTGTTCGGCGAATCGGTCAACCTCGCGGTCAACCAGACGCTCGTGCGATCGATCAACACCTCTGTCGTCGCGGCCCTGCCCGTCGGCGCGGTGCTCTTCATCGGCGCCTTCTGGCTGGGCGCCGAGTCGCTCACCGACATCTCGCTGTCGATCTTCGTCGGCATCCTCGTCGCGACGTACTCGACGCTGTTCGTCGCCGCCCCGCTGTACTCGCTGTTCCGCGAGAACGAGCCGCAGATCAAGGAGCGCGACGCGCGCATCCGCGAGGCTCGCAGCAAGGCGGCCGTCAACGCCTGATCGTCCCTCTCGGCGGGAGCTCGTCCCGCACAGCACGCGTAAGATGAGAAGATTCGGGAGGTGAGTGGATGGCGGAGCCGCAGACGGCGTCGCAGGGTTCCAGTCTGCGACGACTGGTGCCCCGCATCTTCTCCCGCGCGTCCAGGATCAACGATCTCGACAACCTGATCCGCACCGTCCGCGCGAATCATCCGCGCGGCGACTTCCCGGTCATCGAGCGCGCATACGCGGTCGCCAAGGAGAAGCACGAGGGGCAGAAGCGACAGAGCGGCGAGCCGTACATCACGCATCCGCTCGCGGTCGCGCAGATCCTCGCCGAGCTGGGACTGGGTCCGCGCGCGATCGCCGCAGCCCTGCTGCACGACACGGTCGAGGACACCGGCTATGCGCTGACCGACCTCACGGCGGAGTTCGGCGACGAGGTCGCCATGCTGGTCGACGGCGTCACGAAGCTCGACAAGGTCAAGTACGGCGAGAGCGCGCAGGCCGAGACGGTCCGCAAGATGATCGTCGCGATGTCGAAAGACATCCGGGTGCTGCTGATCAAGCTCGCCGACCGTCTGCACAACGCACGCACCTGGGGCTTCGTCCCGCCCGAGAAGGCGGCGAAGAAGGCCAAGGAGACCCTCGAGATCTACGCGCCGCTGGCGAATCGACTCGGCATCCAGGCCATCAAGTCGGAGCTCGAGGATCTCTCGTTCGCCGTGCTGCATCCGAAGATCTACAACGAGATCCACAGCCTCATCGCGCAGCGCACACCGCAGCGGGAGAAGTACCTGGCGCAGGTCGTCGAGGAGATCGACGAGGATCTCCGTGATCTCCGCATCCGCGGGAAGGTCGTCGGACGCCCGAAGCAGCTGTACTCCGTGTACCAGAAGATGGTCATCCGAGGCCGCGAGTTCGACGACATCTACGACCTGATCGGCATCCGCGTGCTCGTCGCCTCGGTGCGCGATTGCTACGCGGTGCTCGGCGCGATCCACGCCCGGTGGACTCCGCTGCCCGGCCGCTTCAAGGACTACATCGCGACCCCCAAGTTCAACCTCTATCAGTCGCTGCACACGACGGTGATCGGCCCCGCCGGCCGCACGGTCGAGATCCAGATCCGCACGCACGAGATGCATCAGCAGGCGGAGTACGGCGTTGCCGCGCACTGGATGTACAAGGAGCGGATGAACGGCGGCGGCAAGACCGAGGTCCGCGCCTCCGACACCGACATGGCGTGGCTCGCGCACATCTCCGATTGGCAGGCCGAGACGGCCGACCCGGGGGAGTTCCTCGACTCGCTGCGCTTCGAGATCGGCGCGAAAGAGGTCTACGTCTTCACCCCGAAGGGCCGCGTGATCGGCCTTCCCGCCGGCGCGACCCCGGTGGACTTCGCCTACGCCGTGCACACCGAGATCGGCCACCGCACCATGGGTGCCAAGGTCAACGGCCGACTGGTGCCCCTCGAGTCCGAGCTGAAGAGCGGCGACGTCGTCGAGGTGTTCACCTCGAAGAACCCGGATGCCGGTCCCAGCCAGGACTGGCTCGGGTTCGTCGCCAGCACACGCGCGCGCAACAAGATCCGCGGCTGGTTCACGAAGGAACGACGCGAAGAGGCGATCGAGCAGGGCAAGGAAGCCATCGCCCGTGCGATGCGCCGCCAGAACCTGCCCCTGCAGAAGCTGATGAACCAGGACTCGTTCGCCGAGGTCGCGCATCAGCTGCACTACGAGGACGTCTCGGCGCTGTACGCCGCCGTCGGCGAGGGGCACGTCTCGACGCAGTCGGTGCTCGAGAAGGTCACCGCGCTCGTCGCCGCGAGCGATCCCGCGACCGGGACCATCGACCTTCCCGGAAGCGTTCCCACACGCGAACCGCGATCGGGCGACTCCGGGGTGCTGGTCCGCGGTGCCGCCGACATCCTCGTCAAGCTCGCCAAGTGCTGCACGCCCGTACCCGGCGACCCGATCGTCGGCTTCGTGACCCGCGGCAGCGGCGTGTCCGTGCACCGCGCGGACTGCGTCAACGTCAAGGCGCTGAGCGCCGAGCAGGACCGCTTCGTCGACGTGTCGTGGGCGCCGACCACGAAAAGCGTCTTCCGCGTGCAGATCCAGGTCGAGGCGCTGGACCGCTCCGGCCTGCTCTCGGACGTGACGCGTGTCCTCAGCGAGCATCACGTCAACATCCTGTCGGCGACGGTGACGACGAACGATGAGCGTCTGGCTCTCAGCCGCTTCGTGTTCGAGATGGGCGACGCCGTGCATCTGGATCGCGTGCTGAACGCGGTGCGACGCATCGACGCCGTCTACGACGTCTATCGCGTCACGTCGTCCTGACGGCCAGTCGTTCGAGCGCAGCCAGTCCCGCGCGACTCCCCGGCACGCGTGTGAGTGTCCGCATCGCGACGGCGGCCTCCGCTGCGAGCCCGGGCTGCACACGGGCCAGATGATCCATCCACGGCCGCACTCGCGGGTCGCGGTGCAGGGTCGTCGCGAGGTCGAGCAGGGTGCGCACCGGCGTCGACACCGCGATGCCTCCGATCATCTGCTGGTCGGACGCGGCGAGCAGAGTGTCGTGGAAGACCAGGCGACCGCTCGTCTGCGGCCGCAGTCGTCGGTCCACCGAGCGCTTCACATGATGGACCGACGGGGGAGTGTCACCGGCGCCGTGGATCCAGGCCGCCGTCGGTCCCGAGGCTGCGGTTCCCGGGCGCACGAGCGGGGCCAGCGTGCTGGCGCGGACATCCGCGGACTCCACGAGATCGGCGGGCACGTAGGCCTCGCCGAGGTCGACGACGTGGCCGTCGATGCGCGCGGCGCTCAGCTCGGCCGGACTCAGTCGGATTCCGGGCAGATACAGGAACGCGGGGTGCATCCGGCCAGTGTGGCGCAGTGCACCCCGCGTGCGAGTGATCGCGGGCGACCTGTGGAGAACCGGATCAGCCGCCCAGCGCGCTGAGCCAGGTGCGGCGTGCCTCGAGGGCATCGGCCGCGGTCTTCGCGGCCTTCTTGTCGCCGGCCTTCTCGGCCGCCGCCAACTCCGCCTCGAGCTTCTCGATGGCCTCGACCAGCTGCGAGCTCATGTCGTTGGCGCGAGCCTTCGTCTCGGGGTTGTTCTTCTTCCAGTCGACATCCTCGCGGGCCTTCAGCGCGCTCTCGATCACGCGGAGCCGATCGTCGAGAGCACGTTCCTTCTCGCGGGGGAACACGCGGCCGAGCTCATCCCACTGCTGCTGGATGCGCGTGAGCAGGGCCCGGGCGCGCTTGATGTTCGACTCGTCCGCCACGGCCTTGGCCTCTTCGAGCAGCGCTTCGCGCGCCTCGATCTTGGGACCGGACTCGGCTTCCTCGGCGGCGGCCTGCTCGGCGCGGGCGGCGTACAGCGCGTCTCCCGCGGCCTTGAACCGGGCCCAGAGAGCGTCGTCGACCTTGCGCCCGGCGCGACCGGCGGCCTTCCACTCGTCGAGCAGATTGCGGTATGCGGGGATGCCGTCGGTGCCGCGGGGCGCGAGGGCCTCCGCACGCTCCACCAGACGGGACTTCGCGTCGCGGGCGACCTTGTGTGTGTCGTCGAGCTCGGAATAGAACGCGCGACGCTGCTTGTCGACGACCGCGCGAGCATCCCGGAATCGCTTCCAGAGCTGCTGCGAGAGGCCCTTCGAGAGGCGCGGACCGTTCTGCTGCTGGGCCTGCCAGGCGTCGAACAGCTCACCCAGTTCTGCGGTGACCTGCTTCCACTGCACCTTGCTGAGGTCGCGAGCGGCGATGGCCTCGGCGCGCTCGACGAGGAGCGTCCGCTCGGCGATCGCCTTGTCGACGAGCTCCTTGGCCTGCTGGGCCTCCTGCTCGGTCGCCTCGGACAGCGAAGCCGTGAGCGCGTTCAGGCGGTCGCGGAGTCCCGCGAGATTGCCGACGGCGGCGGCATCCGTCGCCTCGTCGATCAGGTGGCCCGCCTGCTTCGCGAGGTCGCCGGCAGCGGCGCCGCCGGCCTGATGGCGCTGCTCGAGTGCGTGCACCTTGAAGGCGATGTCGTCGAACTTGCGCACGAAGTAGGCGAGTGCCTCGTCGGGGGTGCCGTCCGGGTACTGGCCGACCACGCGCCAGGTGTCGCCCTCGCGCACTTCGACGGTGCCGTCTTCGGATACACGACCCCACTCGGCGGACGACGTCGAGGACGCCGGAACCGGCGCGACCGGAACGGCGGCAGCGGGGGCCGGCACCTTTCGCGGCATCGGCTTGGCCGGGGGTGCGGGAATGGGAGGAGTCGGCTTCGACGGCTCGTTGGCAGACACGGTGATTCTCCTTGCGCGGTAGGGCCCGCGGGAGGCGGAAAGGACGAGGCTCAGCCTAGTACGCCCGCGGGTTCGGGGTGAGGCCGCGGGATTTCACCCCGGACCGTTACCGATCTGTGAGGAGAACGTTCGACGGGCGAAACATCCAGCGTCCTCTCCGGGAAACACGGCGCTCCTATCGTCACGAGAGCGACAGTCCCCCGCGTCGACAGGAGCCCCATGAACGACACCGCATCCACGCCGCACGAGATCATCGTCGTCGGAGCGGGGATGGTGGCCCATCGTTTCGTGGAGAGCCTGCTCAGCCGTGCCGAGGCGGACGTCCGCGTGACCGTGATCGGAGACGAAGGCCGTGCTCCCTACGATCGCGCGGGGCTGACGAGGTTCTTCTCCGGTGCGGGACCCGAGGAGCTCGAGCTCGATCGCTCGGTCTTCGCCGACGCTCGCGTGCGGCTGATCTCGGACGACCGGGTGCTGCGCATCGATCGGTCCCGGCGTACGGTGCGTACCCGGTCACGACGGCGCTACGACTACGACACCTTGGTCCTCGCGACAGGGTCGTACGCTCCGAGAGTCGCGGTCGAGGGCGCGGACCTCCCCGGATGCTTCGTCTACCGGACTCTCGACGACGCCGAGGAGCTGCAGGGTTTCGTCGCGCGGCGCACCCGCATGCTGGGGCGCCCGCTGCGGGGTGCGGTGATCGGTGGCGGGCTGCTCGGGCTCGAGCTCGCCGGTGCGCTCCAGGGGATGGACGTCGACACCACGGTGGTCGAGTGCTCGGACCGGCTGATGCCCGCGCAGCTCGATGCGGCCGGCGGCGGCATGCTGACGAGTCTGGCCGAGGCACGGGGCCTCACCGTGCGCACGCATGCGCGCACGGTCACGATCGATCCCGATGAGTCGGGCGCCGTCACAGCGGTGGAGTTCCAGGACGGCTCGTTCCTGCGTGCCGATGTGGTGGTGTTCACGGTGGGGGTCCGTCCGCGCGACGAACTGGCACGGAATGCGGGACTGGACGTGCACGCGCGGGGCGGCGTGCTGATCGACGAGGGGTGCTCGACCTCCGATCCCCGTATCCTCGCGATCGGCGAGGTCGCGAGCTTCGACGGCGGCTGCGTGGGATCGGTGGCACCCGGGTACGCGATGGCCGAGGTCGCCGCGACCCGGCTGCTCGGCGGCGAGGCGATCTTCCCCGGATACGATGAATCGGCCGCGCTGAGGCTGCCCGGCGTCGACGTGGCGAGCTTCGGGGACGCACTCGGTCGCACTCCGGGGGCCTTCGACATCGTCCACGCCGATCCGGATGCCGGGGTCTACCGGAAGCTCGTGCTCTCCGACGACGCGCAGACCCTGCTCGGCGCCATCCTCGTCGGCGATGCGAGCGAGTACGGCGCGCTGCGGCCGCTGGTCGGAGCGAAGCTCGGCGCCGATCCCTCCGCCTATCTGCGGGCGCCCGGCGACCACGTCGTGGAGACGCTGCAGAAAGACGGCACCTATTCGGTGATCCCGAGTGTGCCAGGAGGACATGTGACACCGGATGCTCTCATCGCCATCGGACAGATCGCGAAGGACTTCGGACTGCATCCGAGCATCGCGGACGGACACCGGATCGATCTGCGCGGCGCCCGTCTCGAGCAGTTGCCGCGGATCCGGCAGCGTCTGATCGACGCGGGGCTGGAACGGCGTGACACGGCGCCCGCGCCGGCGCCGACCGCGACATCCCACCGCCCCGCGGCGGCCGAGCACTACTCCTTCCAGGAGCGCGCGTGAGGCTCTCGTTCCGGCGCCGGGCGGCCACCGGATCCCGCAGGAGAGCGAATCCGACGCGTGTGGGGCGCGTCGATGTCGTCGGGGGCGGTCCGGGGCCGGCGGATCTGATGACGCTGCGCGCGCACCGTCTGCTGGCCGAGGCGGATGTCGTCGTCGCCGATCGACTGGGACCGGCGGACGAGGTGCGCACGCGTCTGGACTCCGACGTGCTGATCATCGACGTGGGCAAGGGGCCGGGGCGCGATCCGATCCCGCAGGCGCAGATCAACGCGCTGCTCGTCGCCCACGCGCGCGCCGGGATGCGCGTCGTCCGTCTGAAGGGCGGTGATCCGTTCCTCCTCGGCCGCGGCGGAGAGGAGGTGTTCGCCTGCGAGGCGGCGGGCATCCCCGTCTCGGTGACGCCCGGTGTGACCAGTGCGATCTCGGTGCCGCAGGCGGCGGGGATTCCCGTGACGCATCGCGGCGTGGCATCGGCGCTGCACGTCGTCAACGGTCAGGGCCCGTTCACCGGAAGCACCCTTACGTCGCTCGCCGACCCGTCGGTCACCACCGTCGTGCTGATGGGAGTCGCCGCTCTGCCGCGTCTGGTCGATGCGGCCCGGGGCCACGGCATCCCGGACGACCGGCCGGTCGCGATCGTCGAGAACGGGCACACTCCGCGCCAGCGCACGCTGCGCAGCACACTCGGTGCGGTGCTCGATGAGGCGGCCGCTGCGCACGTGACGAATCCGGCGGTCATCGTGATCGGCGACGTCGCCCGCGCGGGGCTGCTGCTGCCGGCCTCGACGCAGTACGCGGAGAGCGCGATGTGACGACGCCGCGTCGACCGCCCTTCGGCGCGGCGGTGGCCCGACTACTGCGCCGGGGTGTCCGACGGGATCGGCACCGGCGTCTCGGACGGCGTCTCTGACGGCGCCTCGGAGGGCGAGATCGAGGGCTCGACGGTGGGCGTCGGCGTGGGCTCCGGTGCGGTCACCTGGGCATGCACGACCTGACTGCCGATGGCGGCGATCACGATGACGGCGCCGACGACTCCGGCGATGACGTTGTCGCGTCTGCGACGGCGGATCTGCCCCTCATGCCAGATCGTGCGCGCGGTGTGCAACCGGGTGCGGCGCTCGGCCTGAGCGCGTTCCTGCCTGGTGCTCCTCGAACCGCGTGCGGCCATGCCCCGATCTCCCATCCGTGCGTCTGTGCGCGACGTCGCCTCAGAGCCTACCGTCGGCGGCGGCATGCGCCGGGCGTCACCCCGGTGTCGTGACCCGCCAGTAGCCTGGAGGGATGACGTCCCCTGCCGCGCTGCTCTCCGGGCAGACGCCTCTCGCTGTGCGCATGCGCCCGGTCTCGCTCGCCGAGGTCGCCGGGCAGCGTCACCTCCTGCGAGCAGGTTCCCCGATCGTCGCGCTGGCTGACCCGGAGGCGACCTCACCCGGGGCGGTCTCGATCATCCTCTGGGGCCCGCCGGGCACCGGCAAGACGACCCTCGCGCAGGCCATCGCCCGCTCCTCCGGGCGCCGCTTCGTCGAGCTCTCGGCGGTCACCGCCGGCGTGAAGGATGTGCGCGAGGTGATGCAGGAGGCGATCACCCAGCGCGACCTGTACGGCCAGACCACGATCCTCTTCCTCGACGAGATCCACCGCTTCACGAAGGCGCAGCAGGATGCACTGCTGCCCGGCGTCGAGAACGGGTGGGTGATCCTGATCGCGGCGACGACCGAGAACCCGTCCTTCTCGGTGATCTCTCCGCTGCTGTCGCGTTCGCTCCTGCTCACGCTCCAGCCGCTCACCGATGACGACATCGCGCTGCTCGTCGATCGTGCGGTGGACGATGCTCGCGGACTCAACGGCGCGGTCGCGCTGAGCGATGAGGCGCGCTCGGCTCTCGTCCGGCTCGCCTCCGGCGATGCGCGCCGTGCCCTCACCGGTCTCGAAGCGGCCGCGGCCGTCGCCCTCTCGCACTCCTCGGACGCGAAGACCGCCAAGGGCAAGAAGAAGGGCTCCGACTCGAGCTCCGTGCCCTCGGTGTCCGCCGACGACGTCTCGCAGGCGGTCGACAAGGCTCTGCTGCGCTACGACCGCCAGGGTGACGAGCACTACGACGTGATCAGCGCGTTCATCAAGTCGATCCGAGGGTCCGACCCCGACGCCGCGCTGCACTACCTCGCCCGCATGATCGAGGCGGGGGAGGACCCGCGCTTCATCGCCCGGCGGCTCGTGATCTCGGCATCCGAGGATGTCGGGCTCGCCGATCCTCAGGGACTCGTCATCGCGGTCGCGGCAGCCGACGCCGTCGCCTTCATCGGAATGCCGGAAGGACGGATCCCCCTGGCCGAGGCGACGGTGTACCTCGCGACGACGGCGAAGTCCAACGCCGCGTACGTCGGCATCGACGCGGCGATCGCCGACATCCGCAACGGCGGCTTCGGCCGCGTGCCGGTGCACCTGCGCGACGCGCACTACCCGGGGGCGAAGCGCCTGGGGCACGGCAAGGGCTACGTGTACTCGCACGACAGCGAGTACGGCATCGTGCCGCAGCAGTACCTCCCCGACGAGCTCGACGGCAGGCACTACTACCAGCCGAAGCCTCTCGGAGCCGAGCGCGATGTGGCTGCGCGCCTCGAGCGGATCCGCCGCATTCTGGGCGATCGTTGACGCGACGGGCGATCTGTTAGACTTGACCGGCTCGAAACCGAGTTTTCGGGCATCTCCTCGTTCACACCACACCTTGCTGGCGCCCCGGCGTGCGCTCCAAGGCAGAACGCGGACGATACGTCCGTGAGTCGTGAAAGACGCGACCACGTCATCGGAAGGACAGCTTCGTGACCACGAAGTCCCAGGACCGCCGCAAGGTCCGGCTCAGCCGTGCCCTCGGCATCCCGCTCACCCCGAAGGCCGCCCGCTACCTCGAGAAGCGTCCCTACGCTCCGGGTGAGCACGGCCGCACGAAGCGCAAGGCAGACAGCGACTACGCCGTCCGTCTGCGTGAGAAGCAGCGTCTCCGCGAGCAGTACGGCATCCGCGAGAAGCAGATGCGCAACACGTTCAACGAGGCGCGTCGTCACGACGGCCTGACCGGTGAGAACCTGGTCGAGCTCCTCGAGATGCGTCTCGACGCTCTCGTCGTGCGTTCGGGCTTCGCCCGCACCACGGCTCAGGCTCGCCAGCTCGTCGTGCACCGTCACATCCTCGTCGACGGCCAGCTCGTCGACCGCCCGTCGTTCCGCGTGAAGCAGGGTCAGCTCATCCACGTCAAGGCCAAGAGCGAGGGCACCGAGCCCTTCCAGGTCGCAGCGGCCGGCGGTCACGCCGAGGTCCTGCCTCCCGTTCCCGGCTACCTCGAGGTCGAGCTCGACAAGCTCCAGGCCCGCCTGGTCCGTCGTCCGAAGCGCGCCGAGGTCCCCGTGACCTGTGAAGTGCAGCTCGTCGTCGAGTACTACGCAGCTCGCTGATCCAGCGAGAGAGCGATTCGCAGAAGGCGTCGGGGTGACCCGACGCCTTCTGTCGTTTCCGCCTACGATGGAGAAACCGCGCCTTCGCGGATCAAGGGGCAAGGATGGTGACATGAAGAACGTGCGTTGGTTCCTGGTCGGTCTGGTCGGCGGATTCGTCGTCGCTCACTTCATGAACAAGGACCCGCGTGGTCACGACATCCTCGCCGAGGTCGACGCCCGGATCAACGGATTCACGGCAGCCCTCGGCGACGCCTACCGCGAGCAGGAGGCACGGCTCACGGAGCCGGGCAAGAACTGAACCCTCGCCGCGCCTCGGTGCGGCATCCTCACGCAAGGACATCCGGCACTCTATGAAAACTGCGGAGATCGCGCAGCGTTACCTCGACTTCTTCGAGAAGAACGACCATGTCATCGTCCCGTCGGCCTCTCTGGTCAGCGACGATCCCTCCCTGCTGTTCACGGTCGCCGGCATGGTGCCGATGATCCCGTATCTCACGGGCGTGGTCCCTGCTCCGCATCCGCGCATCGCGGACCTGCAGAAGTGCATCCGCACGAACGACATCGAGGAAGTGGGCCGGACGGCGCGTCACGGCACGTTCTTCCAGATGCTGGGCAACTGGTCGTTCGGCGACTACTTCAAGGAGGGCGCCATCCGCTACGCCTGGGAGCTGCTCACCAGCTCCGAGGCCGACGGCGGATTCGCGTTCGACGAGAAGGACCTCTGGGTCACCGTCTACGAGACCGACGACGAGGCCGAGGCCATCTGGCGCGACATCATCGGCCTGAAGCCGGAGCGCATCCAGCGCCTGGGCCGCGCCGACAACTACTGGAACACCGGCCAGCCCGGTCCGGGTGGTCCGGATTCCGAGATCTTCTTCGACCGCGGTCCGTCCTACGGCAAAGACGGCGGTCCAGCCGTCGATGACTCGCGCTTCCTGGAGATCTGGAACCTCGTGTTCATGCAGGACTTCATCGAGAACATCCGCGGCAAGACCGAGTTCGACATCGTCGGCGAACTGCCGATGAAGAACATCGACACCGGAATGGGTCTCGAGCGCGTCGCGTTCCTCAAGCAGGGCGTCGAGAACATGTACGAGACCGACCAGGTCCGTCCGGTGCTCGATCGCGCGGTCGAGCTCTCCGGCCGCCGCTACGGGGCCGTGCACGAGGACGACGTCCGCTTCCGCGTGATCGCCGATCACGTGCGCTCCTCGCTGATGCTGCTGTCCGACGGCGTGCGGCCGTCGAACGAGGGGCGCGGGTACATCCTCCGCCGCCTCATGCGCCGCACGGTGCGGGCCATGCGCCTGCTCGGCGTGGACGAGCCGGTCTTCCCCGAGCTCTTCGCCGCTTCGCGCGATGCGATGAAGGCGGTCTATCCGGTCCTGGAGAAGGACTGGTCGACGCTCTCGGCCTCTGCCTTCGCGGAGGAGGAGACCTTCCGTCGCACGCTCGCCTCCGGATCGACGATCCTCGACCTCGCGCTCGATCAGACGAAGCAGAGCGGCGGGAAGACCCTCAGCGGGCCCGAGGCCTTCCTGCTGCACGACACCTACGGGTTCCCGATCGACCTCACGCTCGAGGTCGCCGAGGAGGCAGGGCTCGACGTCGACCGTGCCGCCTTCGACTCGCTCATGCAGGAGCAGCGTCAGCGCGCCAAGGCCGACGCCCGCAACCGCAAGCGTCAGCTCGCCGACGTCTCCGTGTACCGCGACCTGCGCTCGCTCGGCGAGACCGGCTTCGACGGCTACACCGCGCTCGAGGTCGAATCCCGCATCCTCGGTATCCTCGTCGACGGCGCGGTCGTGCGCAGCGCGTCCGAGGGACAGATCGCCGAGGTCGTCCTCGCCGAGACCACGCTGTACGCCGAGTCCGGCGGTCAGGTCGCCGACAAGGGCACGATCGTCGGTCCCGGATTCGAGCTCGAGGTGCTCGACGTGCAGCGTCCGGTTCCCGGGCTGATCAGCCACACCGTCGAGGTCACGCGCGGCACGGTGGCCGTCGACGACGCCGCGACGACCGTCGTGGACGCCGCCAACCGCCGCGCCGCACGGCAGGCGCACTCGGCGACGCACCTCGTGCACGCCGCGCTCCGCGACACCCTCGGCCCGACGGCCACGCAGGCGGGGTCGCTGAACCGCGCCGGCTACATGCGGTTCGACTTCTCGTGGTCGCAGGCGCTCTCGGGCGAGACGCGCTCCGAGATCGAGGAGATCACCAACCGCGCCGTGCAGGACGCCCTCGAGGTGACCACGCGCATCGTCTCGCTCGACGAGGCGAAGGAGGCCGGTGCCATGGCTCTCTTCGGCGAGAAGTACGGCGATGTCGTGCGCATGGTAGACATCGGCGGACCCTGGTCCCGTGAGCTGTGCGCCGGAACCCACGTCTCCACGAGCGCCGAGATCGGCCTGGTCAGCGTCGTCGGCGAATCGTCGGTCGGCGCGTCCAACCGCCGCATCGAAGCACTCGTCGGTGCGGACGCGTTCCGCGAACTGGCGGCAGAGCGTGCGCTCGTATCGCAGCTCACCGCCTCGCTCAAGACGCCGCGCGAGCAGCTGCCAGAGCGCATCGCCGACCTCGCCGCGAGCCTCAAGGCGGCGGAGAAGCGCATCGCGCAGTTCGAGGCCAAGGAGCGCGCCGGACAGGTGCCCGCGATCGCGGATGGCGCTCAGCGTGTCGGAGCCTTCCTCGTCGCAGCGCAGTCGCTCGGCGATGTCGCCTCGGCCGATGACGTGCGCGAGCTCGTGATCGGCGTGCGCGATCGTCTCGGATCCGACGCCGCCGTGGTCGCCCTCGGTGCTGTCGTCAACGGGCGTCCTGTGGTGGTCGTCGCCACGAACGACGCCGCACGCACGGCCGGCGCCAAGGCCGGAGCGCTGGCGAAGCGCGCGGCCGGTGTGCTCGGCGGAGGCGGCGGCGGGCGCGACGACGTCGCCCAGGGCGGCGGCACGGACTCCTCAGCGCTGCCCGCGGCGCTCGAGTCCATCTCTCAGGAGCTGCACGCCGCGTGAGCGGGTTCCGTCGCGGGGTGCGCCTCGGCATCGATGTCGGTCGCGCCCGGGTGGGTGTCGCGCGGTGCGACCCCGATGGGATGCTCGCCGTTCCCGTCGAGACCGTGCCGCGCGACGACCGGTCGATCGACCGCATCCTCGCGATCGCGGGGGAGTACGACCTCCTCGAGTTCGTCGTCGGACTCCCGGTGAACATGCAGGGAGCGGACACGGCGTCCACCACCGACGCCCGCGAGTTCGCGGCGGCTCTGCAGCACCGCAGCGGCGCACCGGTGCGCCTCGTCGACGAGCGCCTGAGCACGGTCACCGCCCACGCAGCCCTGCGTTCCTCTGGGCGATCACAGAAGAAGTCTCGTAGCATTGTGGATCAGGTCGCCGCCGTGGTGCTTCTGCAGCAGGCGATCGACACGGAGAAGAGCACCGGAAACCCGGCCGGTGCCACGATCCCGGTTGACGAGGAGCCCGCCTGAACATGTCCGAACGTGAGAGTGCTTCCCCCCAGCACGATCCGGACGCCCGTCTGGGCGACCTGTTCGAGAACCTTCCCGCCCCCACGCGTCAGATCCCTACCGTCGACAACAGCGCTCCGACGCCGGGGTCGCGCCGGGCGGCGCGAGAGGCGGCCGGCCGCACCCCCGGGGCACAGGATACTCAGGACGCGGCAGCGACGAGTCCGGTTTCCGAGAAGGCCGAGTCTCCGCGGCGTGCAGCGGCAGACGTCGACGCCCTTTTCGGCGCCGCCGCGGCCGAGGAGCCCGTCCTCGCGACCACGGGTGACGGTGTCCCGTCGACCGCATCCGCTCCGAGCGCGGCGGCATCCGATCCCGCACCGCCGCTGGGCGGAGGCTTGGATGACCTGTTCGTGACGCACGATGAGCGCGCGGGCGCCGACCGGCCGAAGAAGAAGCGCCGGACCGGCTGTCTGGTGGCGCTGATCATCGTGCTCGTGATCGTCGGCGGCCTGGCCGCGGGTGGTGTCTGGGCCTGGAACACCTACGGCGACAAGATCAGCGACGCCATGGGCTGGGGCGAGCCGGCGGACTGGGAAGAGGGCATCGCCACCGGCGAGGTGCTCGTGACCATCAAGGAGGGCGACACCGGCGGACCGGTGTCGACGGCCCTGTTCGAGGCCGGCGTCACGAGGACCGAAGACGTCTTCTACGACTACCTCATCAACGAGAACCTGGCCGTGACCTTCTATCCCGGGGTGTACCGGCTGCAGGAGAAGATGACGGCCGAAGCCGCTCTGGCAGCGCTCAAGGACGACGCGAACAAGCTCGAGAACACGGTGTCCGTCGCCGAGGGCGGCACGATCACCTCCTCGCTGCCCGGCATCGCGGAGACCCTCGGCATCCCGATCGAGGACTTCCAGGCCGCGGTGGCCGATCCCTCGGTCTACGGCGTCGCCGCGCAGAGCCTCGAGGGCTGGCTGTTCCCCGCCGTCTACACGTTCGACCCCGAGGTCACGGCGACGCAGGTCATCCAGAAGATGGTCGACCGCACGAGAGAGTCCCTCACCGCCCACGGGGTGCCCGACGCCGATGCGCAGCGCGTGCTGACCATCGCATCGATCATCCAGCGCGAGGGACGCCTGGACGACTTCGCAAAGGTCTCGCGGGTGATCCAGAACCGCCTCGACATCGACATGCTCCTGCAGATGGATTCGACGGCGCAGTACGGCTACGGCTCACTGCACGAAGGCGTCGTGTCGAGCTCTGCCGAGGCGCTCGAAGACGACAACGCGTGGAACACCTACAAGCACACCGGTCTGCCGATCACGCCGATCGCGAGCCCGAGCGACGCGGCCATCGACGCGGCCATGCACCCGGTCGACGGTCCGTGGCTGTACTTCGTGACGATCAACCTCTCCACGGGGGAGACGCAGTTCTCCGAGACCCTCGCCGAGCACGAGCAGGGCATCGAGAAATGGCGTGAGTGGTGCCGTGCGAATCCCGAGGGCGGCTGCTGACACGGTGACCGCGACCCGCCTGGCCGTCTGGGGAGACCCGATCGCGCACTCCAAGTCCCCGGCCCTCCACGCCGCGGCCTACGACGTGCTCGGGCTCGACTGGGAGTACGACCGTCGGCAGGTGAACGCGGCCGGGTTCGCCGAATCGCTCGGCGGACTCGACGCCACGTGGCGCGGCCTCTCCCTGACGATGCCGTTGAAGGAGGAGGCGTTCCGCGCCGCGACGACGCGCGACGCGCACGCCGAACTGACCGGCGCCGTCAACACCCTGCTCTTCGGCGACGACATCGCGGGATACAACACCGATGTCGGCGGGATCGTCGACGCCCTGGCAGAGGCCGGAGTCACGACGGTACGCAGCGTCCGCATCCTCGGTGCGGGTGCCACGGCGGCATCCGCTCTGGTCGCTGCGGCGGAGCTCGGAGCCGAGCACGTGGAGGTGTCGGCGCGACGGCCCGAACGCGCGGCGGGACTCGTCGTGCTGGGCGATCGCCTCGGCGTGACGGTCGAACCGCGCACGCTCGACGACTCCGCCCTCGATGCGGACCTGACCATCGCGACGCTGCCGAGCGGTACCGCGCTGCCTCCGGAGATCTCCGGCCCACTGGCGGCGCGGGGCGGCACGCTCTTCGACGCGGCCTACGCACCGTGGCCATCGGCTCTCGCCGTGGCGTGGGGCGGCGGGCCTGTCGTCTCCGGTCTCGGGATGCTGCTGCACCAGGCCGTGCGTCAGATCAGGATCTTCCGTCACGGCGACCCTCTCGTGTCCCTACCCGGCGAGGCGGACGTGGTGGCCGCGATGCGTTCCGTGCTCTGAGCCGGACGGCGCGCGACGAAACGCGGCGCGAGGCAGGTCCGATCGCATGGGAGACTGGAGCAATGCTCCGCGTGCTCACGGCCGGCGAATCGCACGGCCCAGAACTCATCGCCGTCATGGAGGGTCTGCCCTCCGGCGTCCCGGTGTCCTCCGAGGCCATCCAGGCCGACCTCGCCCGCCGCAAGCTCGGCTACGGTCGAGGCTCGCGCATGAAGTTCGAGCAGGATGAGCTGACGATCTCCGGCGGAGTGCGGCATGGCAAGACGCTCGGCAGCCCGATCGCCCTGCGCATCGGCAACACCGAATGGCCGAAGTGGATCGAGGTCATGAACCCCGAGCCCATCGAGCTGACCGACAAGTCGCGCGGTCGCAGCGCCCCGCTGACGCGTCCGCGTCCCGGTCACGCCGATCTCGTGGGCATGCAGAAGTACGACTTCGACGAGGCGCGTCCGATCCTCGAGCGCGCGAGCGCGCGCGAGACCGCCGCCCGCGTCGCGCTCGGCGCGATCGCCCGCTCGTTCCTCGGCGAGCTCGGCATCCGCCTCGTGAGTCACACCCTGTCGATCGGCCCCGTGCAGGTGCCGGCGGGCTCGGACCTCCCGACGCCGGACGACGTCCAGACGCTGGATGCCGATCCGCTGCGGTGCTTCGACCCGGCGACGTCCGCGCTGATGGTCGCCGAGGTCGACGACGCGAAGAAGCACGGCGACACACTGGGCGGCATCGTCGAGGTGCTCGCCTACGGCCTCCCGCCCGGACTCGGGTCGCACGTGCACTGGGATCGTCGCCTGGACGCCCGCCTCGCGCAGGCGTTGATGAGTATCCAGGCCATCAAGGGCGTCGAGGTCGGCGACGGCTTCGAGACCACTCGTCGACGCGGTTCTGCCGCGCATGACGAGCTCTTCGCGACCGCGGACGGCATCTCCCGCGGCTCCGACCGGGCTGGCGGCACCGAGGGCGGTATGTCCACCGGAACCGTCCTCCGCGTCCGGGCGGGGATGAAGCCGATCGCGACCGTTCCGCACTCGCTGCGCACGATCGATGTGGCGACCGGTGAGGACGCGACAGCGCACCACCAGCGCTCCGACGTCTGCGCCGTGCCTGCCGCGGGAGTGGTGGCCGAGGCCATGGTCGCCGTCGAGCTCGCGAACGCCGTGCTCGAGAAATTCGGCGGCGACAGCATCGGAGAGACGCGCCGCAACCTCGAGGGCTACCTCGCCGGCATCCCGGCGGAGCTGCGCACCACACCCGCGTCCGAGGCGGCGCTCATCGCGCATGACGAGCGAGGCTGACCCGCTCACGCTGGTGCTGGTCGGCCCGATGGCGGCCGGCAAGACCAGCGTCGGCAGGCGTGTGGCACGTCGGCTCGGCGTCGCGTTCATCGACACCGACAAGCGGATCGTCGCCGAGCACGGACCCATCCCCACGATCTTCGCGGATCACGGAGAGTCCCATTTCCGCGCGCTCGAGCGCGCTGCCGTGGCCGCTGCCCTCTCGGAGGGCGGCGTGGTCTCGCTCGGCGGTGGCGCCGTCACGGATCCCGGCACGCGGGAACTGCTGCGACAGCATCCGGTCGTCTTCCTCACGGTGAGCCCTGAGGCGGTGGCCGACCGGATCCGCGGGGGAAACCGTCCGCTGCTCGCCGGGGAGGATCCGGTCGAGCGCTGGATCCGGATCTTCGACGAGCGCCGGGACTGGTACGACGAAGTGGCCTCGACGACGTTCGACACGTCGCGGCGGCCGATGCAGAGGATTGCCGACGAGATCGTGGCATGGAGAAGAGAGCAGCGATGAGCACGACCACCATCAGCGTGACCGGGAACGACGCCTACGACATCACGATCGGGCGAGGTGTGCTCGACCGGGTGTCGGCCGCGCTCGCGCCGACCGTGCGCAAGATCCTCGTCGTGCACCCGCCGACCCTGGCCGCTCGCGCCGCCGAGCTGCGGGAGCGACTGCTGGCCGACACGGAGAACGGGCCGCGAGAGGTGCTGCTCGCCGAGGTCCCGGATGCCGAGCAGGGCAAGCGCATCGAGGTCGCGGCGTTCTGCTGGCAGGTCATGGGTCAGGCGGACTTCACCCGCAGCGACGCCGTCATCGGCTACGGCGGGGGTGCGGTGACCGACCTCGCCGGCTTCGTCGCGGCCACGTGGCTGCGCGGTGTGCAGCTCGTGCAGGTCCCGACGACCGTCCTCGGTCTCGTCGATGCCTCGGTCGGCGGCAAGACCGGCGTCAACACCGCCGAGGGCAAGAATCTCGTCGGGGCGTTCTGGGCTCCGAGCGCGGTGGTGGGCGACCTCGATGAGCTCGGCAGCCTCAGCCCGAACGAGGCGACGGCCGGCTTCGCCGAGGTCGTCAAGGCCGGCTTCATCTGGGCCCCCGAGATCCTCGACATCATCGAGGCCGACCCGGTACGGGCCGTCGACACGACCACGGAGGAGTTCCGTCGTGCGGTCGAGCTCGCGATCGACATGAAGGCGAAGGTCGTGTCCGACGACTTCCGCGAGGCCGGGCTGCGCGAGATCCTCAACTACGGCCACACGCTCGGCCACGCGATCGAGCACGCCGAGCGGTACAAGTGGCGGCACGGAGCGGCGATCTCGATCGGCATGCTGTACGCCGCGGAGCTCTCCCGGCTCGCCGGACGTCTGTCGGATGCCGCCGCGGAGAGGCACCGGACGATCCTGGAGTCGCTGGGGCTGCCCACCTCGTACCGCGCCGGTGCCTGGCCGCAGCTGCTCGCGACGATGCAGCGCGACAAGAAGAGCCGTGGCGGCATGCTGCGCTTCATCCTTCTCGACGACATCGCGAAGCCCACGGTGCTGCAGGCACCCGACGAGTCCCTGCTCTTCGCCGCCTACCAGGAGGTCGGCGCGTGAGCATCGTCATCCGTCGGGTGCGCGCCGACGACTGGGAGCGCGTACGGGACCTGCGTCTCGAAGCCGTGCGCGACCCCGACGCGGCGATCGCCTTTCTGCACTCGTACGAGGCTGAGGCGGCGCATCCCGCCGCGTTCTGGCAGGACAGGGCGGCGAACGCCGCCGACGGCGATGCCGTGGCGCAGTTCGTCGCCGAAGCCGACGGCGAATGGATCGGCACGGTCACCGTGATCCGGTGGAAGGACGGCGACACGGATCACCACGGGCGCACGGTGTCTCCTGCGCGCGGCGACGTCGTGGGGGTCTACGTGCGGCCGCAGAGCCGGGCGGCCGGCGTCATCGACGACCTCCTCGGTGCGGCGGCCGACTGGGCCGCCGGCCTCGGAGACGGAGCGCTGGCGCTGGATGTGCACGTCGACAACCGCCGGGCGCAGGGCGCGTACCGTCGAGCCGGCTTCGCAGATACCGGACTGCGGTTCACGGGGTCGATCGGTCCGGAGCTCGAGATGAGCCGCTCGCTCGCGGCCGCGGATAGTGTGGCACCGTGACTGCGAACCGCCGCCTTCTGCTGGTGAACGGCCCGAATCTCAACCTGCTCGGCACGCGCGAGCCCGAGGTCTACGGCACCGCCACCCTCGCCGATGTGGAGCGCCTCGCCGCCGAGGCCGCCGCATCGCTCGGGTACGAGGTGCGCGCCATCCAGAGCAACCACGAAGGCATGCTCATCGACGCCATCCACGAGGCGCGGTCGGACTGCGCCGGCATCGTGATCAACCCCGGCGGGCTCACCCACACGTCGGTGGCCCTCCGCGACGCGCTCACGGGGGTCTCGCTGCCGTTCGCCGAGGTGCACATCTCGGACGTGTACGCGCGGGAGGAGTTCCGTCACCACTCCTACCTCCACGACGTCGCCGCCGTTCGCGTCGTCGGGCATGGCGTCGAGGGGTATGCGGAGGCCGTGAGGGAGCTCGTCGCGCAGCTCTGAGGGGCTCCGTTTCCGGACCCGGACGGCGCATCCCGTAGAATCGACTGTCGGCCTGCCTGTATCACGCGGCAGAGGCCGGCCCCACAGACTCAGGAACGGAACTCTCAGCGCATGGCATCTACCGCAGACATCAAGAACGGCGTCGTTCTCAGCATCGACGGACAGCTCTGGAACGTCATCGAGTTCCAGCACGTCAAGCCCGGCAAGGGTGGCGCGTTCGTGCGGACGAAGCTCAAGAACGTCGTGTCGGGCAAGGTCGTGGACCGCACCTACAACGCCGGCGCCAAGATCGAGATCGAGAACGTCGATCGCCGCGACTACACCTACCTGTACGCCGACGGCGACAGCTTCGTCTTCATGGACACGTCCGACTACGACCAGATCACCGTGGGTGCGGCGACCGTCGGAGACGCGAAGAACTTCCTGCTCGAGAACCAGCAGGTGACGATCGCACTGAACAACGGCAACCCGCTGTACATCGATCTGCCGGCATCCGTCATCCTCGAGGTGACCTACACCGAGCCCGGCCTGCAGGGCGACCGCTCCTCGGCCGGCACGAAGCCCGCGACGGTCGAGACCGGATACGAGATGCAGGTCCCGCTGTTCGTCGAGACCGGCACGCGCATCAAGGTCGACACGCGCACCGGCGACTACCTCGGCCGCGAGAAGTAAGGCGTGAGCGCCCGCACGAAGGCGCGTAAGCGCGCTCTCGACATCCTGTTCTCCGCCGATGTGCGCGGTGACGATCTCGCCGTGGCCCTCGCCGCCGAGGCGAAGCGCGCCGCGAACGAGCCCTCTCGCGAGGCTTCCTGGCTCTACGCCAGGGAGATCGTCGACGGCATCATCGATCAGCGCGACGAGATCGACGAGCAGATCACCACCCACAGCCGCGACTGGAAGCTCGATCGGATGCCGGCGGTCGACCGGGCGCTGCTTCGCATCGGCGTCTGGGAGATCCTCTCGAACGACGAGGTGCCCACGGCCGTGGCCATCGACGAGGCGGTCGAGCTCGCCAAGGAGTTCTCGACCGACGACTCCGGTGCCTTCGTGCACGGCGTCCTCGCCCGGGTGGCCCGCTCCGCCTGATCGGCCCGCGTGCTCTCACGCGTCATGTCGGATGCCATGGGAAGGATGCCGGCATGCCCGCACCTCACGTCGACCTCCGCGATCTCATGCAGATCACGGATGCCGGTGGGTACGCGCGCGGGCTCGCGTATTTCCGTGAGGGCAACGTCGTCGATCTCGACTGGGATGAGGATCAGCAGCAGCTCGAAGGCCATGTGAAAGGCAGCCGCGACGCGCTCTACCTCGTCGAGGTCGGGTTCGTGGCGTCGAACGGCAAGAGCCACGTCCGCTCGACCCGATGCTCGTGCCCGGTGCGATCGGGATGCAAGCACGTCGTGGCCGCGCTGCTCGCCTCCAATGTGCACGAGTACGCGCAACAGGCCGGGGCGAGGGTCGCAGAGCCCGTCGCCGAGGCTCCCGCAGCCGTCCGCCCCGCACCGCCCTCCTGGCGCGCGCTCATCGACCCGGCTGTCGCCGCGCAGGTGCAGCCGCTGGCGCTCGGGGTCGAGCTCCGGCACCGTGAACCGCGCGGCGACAATCATTGGGCACCTCGCGCGGTGCGACCCGCGACGCCCAGAGACCTCGCCCGAGCGACCGGCGAGCTGCTTCTGGCGATCCGCCCCCTGATGCGGAGCCATCAGACCGGGGCATGGATCCAGGGGCATGCCGGCTGGGACGTGGTGCGTCGGGACTCCGCGCAGTTCGGACGCGCGCAGAACCGCTGGTTCGGCGACCTGCTCAGCATCTCGCGCGATTCGCTGCTCTCGGGCAACTCGGGAGACTGGCTGGTGGTGGATCAGATCGAGTCCGGGCTGCTCTGGGGGCATCTCCGAGCGGGTGCGGCCCTCGGCATCCCGCTGGTGGCGAGCCAGAAGAACGCGACCGTGCATCTCGCCGAAGCCGCGGAACTCTCGGCGACGATCACGCGCGCGGAGGACGGCGCGCTGACGGTCTCCGCCGCCGCCACGATCGACGGGCAGGAGGTGGCGCCGGCCGCCGTGCATCCGATCGGACGCTCGGGCGTCTACTCGGCCGTGTTGATCGGCAGCCGAATGCAGATCACTCTCGCGGAGGCGCCGCTCAGCGAGCAGATGCGCGCCCTGCTGGAAGCGCGGGATGCCATCGTCGTGCCGCCGCAGGAGGAGGAGGCGTTCGTCACCGATGCCTACCCGCTGCTCGCGCGACGCACGGCCGTGCAGACGGTCGGCGATGTGTCGCTGCCGGCGATCCCCGCTCCCGAGCCCGTCCTGCACGTCGCCTTCGAGCGCGGCGACGTCGTCAGCTATTCGTTCCTGTGGGCCTATCGCGGCTTCGGAACGGTGCCGTTCGCCGCCGGCTCCGGTGCCGTGCGCGATCCCGAGGCGGAGGCGGTGCGTCGCTCCGAGCTCGAGGCCGTGTGGCAGGAGCACACGACGAAGCGGTTCACGCCGTCGGGCTCGTTCCACGACATCGACGCCGCGGCGTTCGTCGCGCAGATCGTGCCGGCGTTCGAAGCCGTGGGCGTCACGGTCGAGACGACGGGAACCCGCAAGGAGTACCGCGAGCTCACCGGTGCACCCGAGGTCACCGTCTCGACCGTCGAGACGACGGATGCCGACTGGTTCGATCTCGGAATCATCGTGCGGATCGACGGCAGGAGCATCCCGTTCGGTCCGCTGTTCACCGCGCTCAGCCGCGGCAAGAAGAAGCTCCTCCTGTCCGACGGCGGCTATTTCACGCTCAGTCACCCCGCTCTGGACCGTCTGCGGGAACTGATCGACGAGGCCGGCGAACTCGCCGAATGGGAGACCGGCCCGCGCATCAGCCGCTATCAGACCGACCTCTGGGAGGAGTTCGAGGATCTCGCCGACGAGGCGCAGCCGGCGGTGAGCTGGCGCTCGACGGCAGAGGGTCTCCGTCAGGCCACCGGTGTCCCCGAGACGGCCGTGCCTGCGGGTCTTCGTGCGGAGCTGCGTCCGTACCAGAAAGCCGGATTCGATTGGCTGGCCTTCCTATGGAAGCACCGGCTCGGCGGAATCCTCGCCGACGACATGGGGCTCGGCAAGACACTGCAGCTGCTGACCTTCATGCAGCACACGCGAGACGCGGGGGAGACCCGGCCGTTCCTCGTGCTGGCTCCGACCTCGGTGCTCGGCACGTGGAAGACGGAGGCCGCGCGGTTCACCCCCGACCTCCGGGTGGCCATCGTCGACACCACGAGCGGCACGCGCCGCGGGAGTCTGGCCTCGGCTGCGGCATCCGTCGACGTCGTGGTGAGCTCGTACACCGTGGCCCGACTCGATGAGAAGGAGTTCGGCACGGTCGAGTGGGCGGGCCTCGTCCTCGATGAGGCCCAGTTCGTCAAGAACCCGAAGACGAAGCTCCATCGGGCGATCGCGACGTTCCACGCCGATGTCACCCACGCGGTCACCGGAACGCCGATGGAGAACAGCCTCTCCGATCTGTGGTCGCTGCTGAAGCTCGCGGCCCCGGGTCTGTTCCCCTCCGCGCGGAGGTTCCGCGATCGCTACATCCAGCCGATCGAGAAGGGCAAGGTCCCCGAGAACGAGGAGGGCGGCGAGTACCGTCAGCGCCGTCTCGCGCAGCTCCGCCGCCGCATCCGCCCGTTGATGCTGAGGCGTACGAAAGAGCTCGTCGCCGCCGATCTGCCGCCCAAGCAGGAGCAGGTGCTCGAGGTCGAGCTCAGCGCCGCTCATCGGTCGCTCTACGACGTGGTGCTGCAGCGCGAGCGGCAGAAGGTGCTCGGCCTGATCGACGATCTCGACCGCAATCGCTTCATCGTCTTCCGCTCCCTGACGCTGCTGCGCATGCTGAGCCTCGCTCCCGGCCTCGTCGACGAGGAAGACGCCGACATCGGATCGAGCAAGCTGGACGTGCTCCTGGAGAGGGTCGCCGAGCTGCGGGCCGAAGGCCACCGGGCCCTGGTGTTCAGCCAGTTCACCTCGTTCCTCGACCTCGCCGCCGCGCGCCTCGATGCCGCCGGCATCCCGTACGCGCATCTCGACGGATCGACGCGTCGTCGGCAGGATGTCGTCGACGGTTTCCGGGCCGGCGAGCAGGTGGTCTTCCTGATCAGCCTGAAGGCCGGTGGCTTCGGACTGACCCTGACCGAGGCGGACTACGTCTTCCTGCTCGATCCGTGGTGGAACCCCGCCGCAGAGGCGCAGGCGATCGACCGCACCCACCGCATCGGTCAGACCAATCAGGTCTTCGTCTATCGAATGATCTCGGCAGGCACGATCGAAGAGAAGGTGCGCGAGCTGCAGCAGCGCAAGGCGCGTCTGTTCACCGCCGTCATGGATGATGACGAGCTGTTCGCGCAGTCGCTGACCGCCGATGACATCCGCGGACTGTTCGACGACTAGCGCGGTGGGGGCGTCGTCTGCTCCGGCGCCGTGAACAGGACGGCATCGGGCATGGCCGCCGCGACGGCGGGCTTCAGCTCCTGGCGACGGCGGTTCCTGGCGACGAGCCAGACCACAGCGGCGATGACGGCGGCGATCAGCACGAGCCAGGGGAGGCCCACGCCGACGGCGATGAGCATCGCACCCCAGAACGCCCCGAAGCCGTTCCACCCCACGACCAGAGCCTCGCCGAAGTTCTGCGGAGCCGTCACCGGGGCGACGTACTCGGAGGAGAGATGGAGCGTGATGGTCGACATCGCGACCTGGTCCTTGAGGGCGCGGGACTGCGCCTCGAGGGATTCCAGCTCGGTCTGGCGCTCGGCGATCGCCGTCTCGAGCTCGATCAGGTCCGACGTCGCGGACGCCGTGCCGAGCCACTCCGTGTAGCGGGCGATCGAGGCACGGAGCGTCGTGATCCGTGCGGCGAGGTCGCGCTGGACCGAACCGACCTCGGTCGACTCGAGTGAGGTCTCCTTCACCTCGCCGAGGCTGCCGAGGTCGGTGCGGACCTCCTCGATCACGTCCGCGGGGATGCGCAGCGTGAGCTCGGCGCTGGCCTGACCGCCGTCCTCGGCAGAGCGCTCGGTGCGGCCGCTCACGCGTCCACCGGCATCCGACACGATCGTCGTGGCCTCTCCCGCAGCGGCGACGGGGTCGTCGGCGACGATCGAGATCCGGCCGGTGATCACGACAGCGGAGTCCTGATCCTCGCCCTCCGCAGCTGCCTCTGCATTCTGGGCCGGTGCCTCATCCACGCTCGTCGCGTCACTTCCTCCCGACCCCAGGGCAGAGCATCCGACGAGGCCGATGGCCGTGATCGATGCCACCGCGAGAACGGTCAGGAGTCTCCGTGTCGTGTTCATAGCGGCAGGTTAGTGAGGGGACTCCGGTGGGACGCCGGGAGTTCGGTCACGATCCGATCAGGGTTCCGTAACGACTGGGCAACGCCGTACGGCATGACCGACGACTCGGGTATTCACGGCCCGTCTCCGCCGGCGCCCAGGAGGCCCTCGGTAGAATCGGACGGTTCACTTTCGAGAGGAATGCAATGCGGATCACGGGACTCGGCCACGCCGGGATGTTCATCGAGACGCGGGGCGGCAACATCATCTGCGACCCCGTGCTCGGACCGTCCTTCTTCGGATCCTGGTTCCCGTTCCCCGACAACCGCGGGCTCGACTGGGAGCGCTTCGGCCGCGAGGCCGACTTCCTCTACATCTCGCATCGGCATCGCGACCACTTCGACCCGAAGCTCCTCGAGCGCTACATCCGCAAGGACATCGAAGTCCTGCTGCCGGAGTATCCGATCGACGACCTCGAGCAGGACATCCGCGCACTGGGCTACACGAACATCACCTACGCGCCGGCGGGACAGATCATCGAACGCGGTGACCTCAAGATCATGATCACCCCGCTGCGCGCCCCGAGTGACGGGCCGATCGGCGACTCGTCGCTCAGCGTCGACGACGGCACGGCCTCGGTGCTGAATCAGAACGACTCCCACCCGCTCGACCTCGAGAAGCTGCTGAGCTTCGGCAAGCCCGACGCCTACTTCACTCAGGTCTCCGGTGCGATCTGGTGGCCCATGGTCTACGACCTGCCGCTCGACGCCAAGCAGAACTTCGCGAAGCTCAAGCGCGACGCGCAGAACAAGCGCGCGATGTACTACATCGAGAAGGTCGACGCCACGCACGTCTTCCCGATGGCCGGTCCGCCGATGTTCCTGCGCGACGACCTGTTCGACTTCAACGGCGTCGGCAGGAACGGCGAGTCGATCTTCACCGACCAGAAGCAGTTCCTCGCGCACATGAAGGAGCTCGCCCCGCAGTACGACGGACACCTGTTCGTCCCGGGAACCGTGGTGACGGTCGAGGGCGCGTCCGTGAGCACGGAGCAGTCCCTCTACACCGAGGCCGAGATCGCGCACATCTTCGACGAGAAGTGGGACTACCTCGAGTCGCAGCGGGCGAGCCGACAGCAGGAGATCCACGACGAGGAGGCCTCTCGCGCCGAGATCATCCCGCCGGCGGAGATGCTCGAGACACTGAAGCAGTGGTGGGAGCCGCTGTTGAAGAAGTCGCGCACGATCCGCCTCGGCGTCGGCGGCAACGTGCGGTTCAAGATCGGCGACCTCGACATGGTCGTCGACTTCCCGCGCGCCAAGGTCCGCGAGTACGCGGGGGAGGAGTGCATCTACTGGTACACGATCCCCGCCGAGCTCGTCTCCACGAACATCCGCGATCGCGAGATCGACTGGTCGAACTCGATCTTCCTCTCGATGCAGTTCCAGGTCGGCCGCAGCGGCAAGTTCAACGAGTTCCTCACGACGTTCCTGAAATGCCTCTCGGTCGACCGCATCGAGTATGTCGAGAACTGGTACCAGGAGCAGACCGACCAGACGGAGGATGCCGAGATCGGCGACTGGATCGTGCAGCGCCGGTGCCCGCATCTGCGCGCGGACCTCACGAAGACCGGCAAGGTCGACGAGGACGGCGTCCTCACCTGCAGCATGCACGACTGGAAGTGGGACCTGAAGACCGGCCGGTGCCTGTCGACGAGCGGCCACCCGATCCGGTCGACCAAGATCGACGACGTCACCGACCCGGTGCTGCAGGAGGCGAGCTGACCGGGCGGCGCCCGGCACTCCGATAGACTGAGCGGACAAGCAACCTTTAACACCGTCCTGTGAGGCGGAGAAGGGAGCGGCTGATGAGCACGCGCACTGTGCTGCACGAAGCCGACGTATCGCGGGCACTGACCCGCATCGCGCATGAGATCCTCGAATCGAATCGAGGGGCTGAGAACCTCGTCCTGCTGGGCATTCCGACCCGGGGCGTCACTCTCGCCCATCGCCTCGCGCGGCTGATCGGCGAGATCGCGCAGACCTCGGTCGCGGTCGGGGCCCTGGATGTCACGCTCTTCCGCGATGACCTCGCGAAGCACCCGACGCGGTCTCCGCATCCGACCGAGATCCCCGACGGGGGGATCGACGGCAAGACCGTCGTTCTCGTCGACGACGTGCTGTTCTCCGGCCGCAGCATCCGTGCCGCCCTCGATGCGATCCAGTCGATCGGCCGCCCCGCGGTCGTCCGCCTGGCCATCCTGGTCGACCGCGGTCACCGCGAGCTCCCGATCCGGCCCGACTTCATCGGCAAGAACATCCCCTCCGCCCGCACCGAACGGGTCAACGTGCGCCTCCTCGAGAACGACGGGGCCGAGGAGGTGACGATCGGAGAATGAGACACCTCCTCGACACCCGCACCCTCGCGAAGGCCGAAGCCCTCCGGATCCTCGACATCGCCGAGGACATGTCCGACACCCAGTCGCGTGAGGTCAAGAAGCTGCCGACGCTCCGCGGCAAGACGGTCGTGAACCTCTTCTTCGAGGACTCGACCCGCACGCGGATCTCGTTCGAGGCCGCGGCCAAGCGCCTCTCCGCCGACGTCATCAACTTCGCCGCCAAGGGGTCCAGCGTCTCCAAGGGGGAGAGCCTGAAGGACACGGCGCAGACCCTGGAGGCTATCGGCGCCGACGCGGTCGTGGTGCGGCATCCCGGCTCCGGCGCCCCGCAGACCCTCGCGACGAGCGGTTGGATCTCGGCCGGCGTGGTCAACGCCGGCGACGGCACGCACGAGCATCCGACCCAGGCGCTGCTCGATGCCTTCACGATCCGCAAGCGCCGGTTCGGCGCCGACAGCCGGGGGCGCGATCTCGCCGGACTCCGCATCGTGATCGTCGGCGACGTGCTGCATTCGCGGGTGGCCCGCTCGAATGTCTGGCTGCTCACGACGCTCGGCGCCGAGGTCACGCTCGTCGCTCCTCCCACGCTCGTCCCGCAGAACGTGTCGCTCTGGCCGGTCCGCGTCGTCTACGACCTCGACGAGGCCCTCGCGGAAGGGCCGGATGCCGTGATGATGCTCCGGATCCAGCTGGAGCGGATGAATGCCGCGTATTTCCCGACTGAGCGGGAGTATTCACGGCGGTGGGGTCTCGACGCACGGCGTGTGGCGGGCCTCCCGGACGGTAGCATTGTGATGCACCCCGGACCCATGAACCGCGGGCTGGAGATCTCCTCCGAAGCAGCCGATTCCGCCCGTTCCACGGTGCTGGAGCAGGTGACGAACGGAGTGTCCGTCCGCATGGCGGTGCTGTACCTGCTGCTGGCAGGAGAACGAGACGACGAACGAGGGGGAGACCTGTGAGCGAGACCCTCGTCATCACCGGTGCACAGCTGCTCGGTGCGGACAGCGCCGACATCATCGTCGAGGGCGGTGTCATCACCGAGATCGGCGCCGGTCTGAGCCGCGCGGGCGCGCGGGTCATCGACGCCCAGGGGCTGGTGGCCCTGCCCGGACTGGTCGACCTGCACACGCATCTGCGCGAGCCCGGCTACGAAGCATCCGAGACGATCCTCACCGGCACCAGGGCCGCCGCGGCGGGCGGGTTCACCGCGGTCTTCGCGATGCCCAACACCTCTCCGGTCGCCGACACGGCGGGCGTGGTCGAGCAGGAGCTCGCCCTCGGCGAGGCCGCCGGCTACGCCACGGTGCAGCCGATCGGGGCGGTGACCGTCGGGCAGAAGGGCGAGCGCCTCGCCGAGCTGGGGGCGATGGCCAGCTCGCGCGCGAAGGTCCGCGTCTTCAGCGATGACGGCTTCTGCGTGTTCGATCCGCTGATCATGCGCCGCGCCCTGGAGTACGTGAAGTCGTTCGACGGAGTGATCGCGCAGCACGCGCAGGATCCGCGCCTCACCGAGGGCGCCCAGATGAACGAGGGCACGGTGTCGGCCGAGCTCGGCCTGGCCGGCTGGCCCGCGGTCGCCGAGGAGTCGATCATCGCCCGCGACGTGCTGCTGGCCGAGCACGTCGGCTCGCGTCTGCACGTGTGCCACCTCTCGACCGCCGGGTCCGTCGACATCATCCGCTGGGCCAAGAAGCGCGGCATCGCGGTCACGGCGGAGGTCACGCCGCACCACCTGCTGCTGACCGACGAACTCGTGCGCGGGTACGACGCCCGCTACAAGGTGAATCCTCCGCTGCGTCGTGAGGAGGACGTCCTCGCGGTGCGCGAGGGACTCGCCGACGGCACGATCGACATCGTGGCGACCGACCACGCCCCGCACCCGAGCGAGCACAAGGCCTGCGAATGGCAGGCCGCGGCCAACGGCATGGTGGGCCTCGAGAGCGCTCTGCGCGTCGTGCACCAGTCCATGGTGCAGACCGGCCTCATCGGCTGGTCCGACGTCGCGCGGGTGATGAGCGCCGCTCCTGCCCGCATCGGGCGACTGGCCGGGCACGGAACGCCTCTCGAAGTCGGCAGCGCCGCCCAGATCACGCTCTACGACGCCTCGGTCGACGGCGTGTTCACCGAGGCCGACCTGCACGGCCGCAGCGTGAACTCGCCGTACCTCGGCCGCGCACTGCCCGGTCGCGTCGAGTTCACCGTGCACGGCGGCACGCTCACGGTCGACGGCGGAGCCGTGGTCGAGGAGCTGAACGCATGACCCGCGAACTCGCCATCACCGTGATGATCGCCCTCGCGGTGGTCGTCCTGCTCGCGATGTTCTTCGCATGGCGACGACGTCTCCGTCGGGATTCCGGCCTCACCGCGCCCCTCGGCGTGCCGGAGCATGCCGAGGTCGTCCGACGAGACGAGGTGCTCTACGTCTCGACGACGCGCCACGATCAGCCGCTGGAGCGCCTCGCGGTCTCTCCGCTCACGTACCGCGCCCGCGGTGAGCTGGCGGTCACGGACCGTGGCGTCGCGCTCTGCCTCGACGGCTCGCCGACGGTCTTCCTGGCCTCCTCGCGTCTCGTGCAGGTCGACAGGGCCACTGTCACGATCGACCGGGTGGTCGAACCCGGCGGTCTCATCCGCATCTCCTGGAGCACCGACGACGACACCGTCGTCGACTCCTACCTGCGCCTCGCGACGGGCGACCCGAAGAACCTCATCTCTGAACTGCAGCGGCTCGTGCCCGTCTCCGACGCCAGCGCCGCCCCCGACACAGGAGCCATACGATGACCTCCCTGCCCGAAACCGCCGTGCTCGTCCTCGAAGACGGCACCATCCACACCGGTCGCGCCTACGGCGCGCGTGGACGCACCCTCGGCGAGGTCGTCTTCGCCACCGGCATGTCCGGCTACCAGGAGACGATCACCGACCCGTCGTATGCCGGACAGATCGTGCTGCAGACCGCGCCGCACATCGGCAACACCGGCATGAACGACGAGGACGCCGAGTCCCGTCGCATCTGGGTCGCGGGCTACATCGTCCGCGATCCCTCCCGCGTCGTCTCGAACTGGCGCGCGAACGCCTCGCTGGAGGAGATCCTCGTGCAGGACGGGATCGTCGGCATCAGCGGCATCGACACCCGCTCGATCACCCGTCACATCCGCTCCGCGGGCTCGATGCGCGGCGGCATCTTCTCGGGTGCGGACGCGACCCTCGACCCCGAGGAGCAGCTGCGCATCGTGCGCGAGGCGCCCGCGATGGCCGGCCGCAACCTCTCCGCCGAGGTGTCGGTGGATGTCGCGACCGTGACGACGGCGATGGGGGAGCGGCTCGGCAACCTCGCCGTTCTCGACCTCGGTGTGAAGCAGGCGACGATCGACAACCTCGCGGCCCGCGGCTTCGAGGTGCATGTGCTCCCGCAGAACGTGACGATCGACGAGATCCGCTCCATCGATCCGGTCGCGGTGTTCTACTCCAACGGGCCCGGCGACCCCGCGGCATCCGGCGATCACGTCGAACTGCTGCGCTCCGTCCTCGACGACGGACTGCCGTTCTTCGGCATCTGCTTCGGCAACCAGCTGCTCGGCCGCGCCCTGGGGCTGGGCACCTACAAGCTGCCGTTCGGGCACCGTGGCATCAACCAGCCCGTGCTCGACAAGACCACCGGGCGGGTGGAGATCACCGCCCACAACCACGGCTTCGCCGTCGACGCTCCCCTCGAGGGCTCGTTCGACAGCCCCCACGGCTACGGCAAGGTCGAGGTCAGCCACGTCGGCCTCAACGACAACGTCGTGGAGGGTCTCCGGGCCCTCGACATCCCGGCGTTCTCGGTGCAGTACCACCCCGAGGCCGCCGCCGGCCCGCACGACGCCAACTACCTCTTCGATCGGTTCGCGACGATGGTCCGCGAGAACAAGGACAGCAAGTAATGCCCAAGCGCGACGACATCTCCTCCGTCCTCGTCATCGGCTCCGGCCCGATCGTGATCGGCCAGGCCTGCGAGTTCGACTATTCCGGCACCCAGGCGTGCCGCGTGCTCCGCGAGGAGGGTGTCCGGGTCATCCTGGTCAACTCCAACCCGGCCACGATCATGACCGACCCCGACTTCGCCGACGCGACGTACATCGAGCCGATCACCTGGCAGGTCATCGAGACGATCATCGCCAAGGAGCGCCCCGACGCGATCCTGCCGACACTCGGCGGGCAGACGGCGCTCAACGCGGCGATCGAGCTGCACAACCACGGGATCCTCGAGAAGTACGACGTCGAGCTGATCGGTGCGAGCTTCGAGGCGATCAACAAGGGCGAGGACCGTCAGATCTTCAAGCAGCTGGTGCTCGACGCCGGCGCCGACGTCGCCGACTCGCGGATCGCGCACACGATGGACGAGGTCCTCGCGGCCGCCGACGAGCTGGGCTACCCGCTCGTCGTGCGCCCCAGCTTCACGATGGGCGGCCTCGGTTCCGGCTTCGCGTACGACGAGAACGACCTCCGCCGCATCGCCGGCGCGGGCCTGCGCGACTCGCCGACCACCGAGGTGCTCCTGGAGGAGTCGATCCTCGGCTGGAAGGAGTACGAGCTCGAGCTCATGCGCGACACGGCCGACAACACGGTCGTCGTCTGCTCGATCGAGAACGTCGACCCCGTCGGCGTGCACACCGGCGACTCGATCACCGTGGCACCGGCGCTCACCCTGACGGATCGCGAGTACCAGAAGCTGCGCGACATCGGCATCGACATCATCCGCGCGGTGGGCGTCGACACCGGTGGCTGCAACATCCAGTTCGCGGTGAACCCGGAGAACGGGCGCATCATCGTGATCGAGATGAACCCGCGCGTCTCGCGTTCGAGCGCTCTCGCGTCGAAGGCCACCGGCTTCCCGATCGCGAAGCTGGCCGCGAAGCTCGCGCTCGGCTACCGCCTCGACGAGATCCCGAACGACATCACCGGCGTCACGCCGGCGAGCTTCGAGCCCACCCTCGACTATGTCGTGGTGAAGGTGCCGCGCTTCGCGTTCGAGAAGTTCCCCGCCGCCGATGCCACGCTCACCACGACCATGAAGTCGGTCGGCGAGGCGATGGCCATCGGCCGCAACTACGCCACCGCTCTGCAGAAGGCGCTCCGCTCGCTGGAGAAGCGCGGTTCGAGCTTCCACTGGGGCGCGGAGGATCGCACGGTCGACGAGCTCCTCGAGATCTCGAAGATCCCCACCGACGGCCGCATCGTCACCCTGCAGCAGGCGCTCCGCAAGGGCGCGACGGTCGAGCAGGCCTTCGACGCGACCGCGATCGACCCGTGGTTCATCGACCAGATCGTGTTGATCAACGAGGTCGCCGAGATCGTGCGCACCGCGCCCGAACTGGATGCCGCCACGCTGCGCTACGCGAAGGAGCACGGCTTCTCCGACGCCCAGCTCGCCCAGCTGCGCGGCACGACCGAGCCCGAGGTGCGCGGTGTGCGTCACGGTCTCGGCATCCGCCCGGTGTACAAGACGGTCGACACCTGCGCGGGGGAGTTCCCGGCTCTGACGCCGTACCACTACTCGAGCTACGACTTCGAGACCGAGGTCGCACCCTCCGAGCGCACCAAGGTCGTCATCATCGGCTCGGGTCCGAACCGCATCGGCCAGGGTGTCGAGTTCGACTACTCCTGCGTGCACGCCTCGTTCGCGCTGTCGGATGCGGGCTTCGAGACCGTCATGGTCAACTGCAACCCGGAGACGGTCTCGACCGACTACGACACCTCGGACCGCCTGTACTTCGAGCCGCTGACGCTCGAAGACGTGCTCGAGGTGCTCGACGCGGAGGCCGCCAGCGGCACGATCCTCGGCGTGGTCTGCCAGCTCGGCGGACAGACGCCGCTCGGACTCGCGAAGGGCATCGAGGCGGCCGGGTACACCGTGCTCGGCACCAGCCCCGCCGCGATCGACCTCGCCGAGGAGCGCGAGCTGTTCTCGCGCCTGCTCGACGACGCCGGCCTCATCGCTCCGCGCAACGGCACCGCGATCGACGTCGACGGTGCGGTGCGCATCGCCGAGGAGATCGGCTACCCGGTGCTCGTGCGTCCGAGCTTCGTGCTCGGCGGTCGCGGCATGGAGATCGTCTACGACACCGCGTCGCTGCGCGACTACTTCGTGCGCACGGCCGGGGAGGTCATCATCGAGGAGGGCAAGCCCCTGCTCGTCGACCGCTTCCTCGACGATGCGATCGAGCTCGACGTCGACGCGCTGTACGACGGCACCGACCTGTACATCGGCGGAGTGATGGAGCACCTCGAGGAGGCCGGGATCCACTCCGGGGACTCGAGCTGCACGCTTCCCCCGGTGTCGCTCGGCCGCTCCGACGTCGATCGCGTGCGCGAGGCCACCCTGGCCATCGCCGAAGGCGTCGGGGTACGCGGTCTGCTGAACGTGCAGTTCGCGATCAGCGCCGGTGTGCTCTACGTGATCGAGGCCAACCCGCGCGCGAGCCGTACCGTGCCCTTCGTGTCGAAGGCCCTCGGCATCCCGATGGCCAAGGCCGCGAGCCGCGTGATGACGGGCTCGACGATCGCCGAGCTGCGCGCCGAGGGCATGCTCCCGCAGCAGGACGGATCGCGCGTCCCGCTCGATGCCCCCGTCTCGGTGAAGGAGGCCGTGCTGCCGTTCAAGCGCTTCCGCACGGCGGACGGCAAGACGGTGGACTCGATCCTCGGGCCGGAGATGCGCTCCACGGGCGAGGTCATGGGCATCGACCGCGACTTCCCGACGGCATTCGCGAAGAGCCAGGCAGCCGCGTACGGCGGCATGCCCACGTCGGGCACCGTGTTCATCTCGGTGGCCGATTCCGACAAGCGCGCCGTGATCCTGCCCGCGCACCGCCTGCAGCAGCTCGGGTTCACGATCGTGGCGACCGAGGGCACCGCCGAGATCCTCTCGCGCAACGGCATCGCGGTGACGGTGGTCGAGAAGTACAGCGAGACGCAGGACTCCGGAGCCGAGAACATCGTCGACCTCATCAACGCGGGTGCGATCGACATCGTCGTGAACACGCCCTCCGGTGGTGCGGCGCGTGCGGACGGCTACGAGATCCGCGCAGCGGCCGTCGCGGCCGACAAGGCGCTCTTCACCACGATGGCGGTGCTGGGTGCGGCCGTGAGCGGAATGGATGCCGCGCATGAGGGCTTCCAGGTGAAGAGTCTGCAGGAGTACGCGATCGATCGGGCGGCAGCGCTGTGAGTCGGAGCTTCGGTGAGAGGGTCCGCGGGGCGCTGGACGCCCGCGGTCCCCTCTGCGTCGGCATCGACCCGCACGCCGAGCTGCTCGCCGGGTGGGGCCTCGGTGACGACGCCGCCGGGGTACGCGAGTTCGGTCTGCGCACCGTCGACGCCGCCGCGGGACGCGTCGGCGTCGTGAAGCCGCAGGTCTCGTTCTTCGAGCGCTTCGGGTCGAAGGGCATCGCGGCGCTGGAGGACGTGCTCGCAGCGGCACGCGCCGCCGGGCTGCTCGTCATCGCCGACGCCAAGCGCGGCGACATCGGCTCGACCATGGACGACTACGCCCGCGCCTGGCTGACGCCCGGCGCCCCCCTCGAAGCGGATGCGCTCACGGTGAACCCGTTCCTGGGTGTCGGCGCGCTCGACGGCACGTTCGCCCTCGCGGCGAAGCACGACAAGGGCGTGTTCGTGCTCGCGGCGACCAGCAACCCCGAGGCCGAGAGCGTGCAGCGCGCGACCGGTGCCACCGGCCTGACGGTGTCGGCGGAGATCGTCGGCGAGGTGTCGGCGCGCAACGCGGGCCTGATCGAGCCCGGGGCATGGGGGAGCTTCGGATTCGTCATCGGTGCGACGGTCGACTGGGATCAGGCAGGCATCACGCCGTTCGGCCCGATCGCACCCATCCTGGCGCCCGGTTTCGGCACCCAGGGTGCGACCCCCGCCGACCTCCGCGCACGCTTCGGCTCGATGGCGGATGCCGTGATCGCCAGCGAGAGCCGCAGCATCCTCTCCGCCGGTCCGGAGGGACTCGCCGCAGCCATCGAGGCACGGGTCGCCGAGTACCGGGAGGTCGTCGGTGTCTGAGCCGCGTCGGACCGTCCCCGAGGTCGACCGCGCAGCGGCTGCACGCCGAGCCGTGGAGCGTCGACGCGCCAGGGCATCGCTCAAGCGCGACCTCACCATGCGCGTCGTGACGCCGCAGACCGTTCTGCGCCGTGCGACCGCGGATGCCGAGTCGGTCGAAGGGTCGATGCGCATCACGGACTTCCTGCTCGCCCTCCCGGCCATCGGCGCCGGCAAGCGCGACCGGGTGCTGCAGGATCTGCACATCTCGCCGGTCAAGCGCCTCGGCGGTCTGGGGGCCCGTCAGCGCGTCGTGCTCGAAGAGTGGCTCGACACCCGGTTCCCTGTGCTCGAACCGCGGGATGCCCGCGGCAGGCTGCTCGTGCTGGCCGGGCCCACCGCGGTGGGCAAGGGCACCGTCGCGGCGCACATCCGCGAGCACAACCCCGAGATCCACCTCTCGGTGTCGGCGACGACCCGGCCGCCGCGTCCCGGCGAGGTCGACGGCGTGCACTACTACTTCGTCGACGACGCCGAGTTCGATCGACTGATCGCCGACGACGAGCTGCTCGAGTACGCCGTGGTGCACAACCGCTCCCGCTACGGCACTCCGCGCGCGCCGATCGACGCCGCCCTCGCCGACGGCAAGACCGTTCTCCTCGAGATCGATCTCCAGGGCGCGCGCCAGGTGCGGCGCGCCGAGCCGTCCGCGACGTTGATCTTCCTGCTTCCGCCCACCTGGGATGAACTGGTGCACCGACTGGTCGGCCGGGGCACCGAAGACGCCGAAGAGCGGGCGCGGCGACTGCGCACGGCGAAGGTCGAACTGGCTGCTCAGAACGAGTTCGATCACCTCATCGTGAACGAGGACGTCGCCGCTGCGGCTCGCGAGGTCGTAGAATTGACCTCAGGCTCTGCGCGCTGACCAGTTTCGCGCGCCTATTGCACCGTCTTCGCGACGATCCCGTCGCCTGATCTGGAGGTCCCACCATGGCCGGACACCACACCAAGGGCATCATCGATCCCCCCATCGACAACCTGCTCGACCGCGTCGACTCCAAGTACGAGCTCGTGATCTACGCCGCGAAGCGCGCGCGTCAGATCAACGACTACTACTCCGACCTGCACGAGGGCAACCTGTTCGACAACGTCGGCCCGCTCGTCGACTCCTCGGTCGAGGACAAGCCGCTGACGATCGCCCTGCACGAGATCAACGAGGACAAGCTCCGCCTGCGTCACGCGGAGTGATATTCCGACCGCGCACGCCGCTCTGTCGGCGGCGCGGTCCAGAATGGGTGCTGCACCCCCTCTTCCCGTCCGTCCCCGTTCTGGAGCATCGATGAGCGCCCTGCGTCTGTTCACGTCCGAGTCCGTCACCGAAGGGCACCCGGACAAGATCTGCGACCAGATCTCGGACAGCATCCTCGACGGGCTCCTCGCCAAGGACCCGGGCTCCCGCGTGGCGGTCGAGACGCTCGTCACGACCGGCCTCGTCCATGTCGCCGGTGAGATCCGCACCGAGGCGTACGTCGACATCCCGACGATCGTGCGTCAGGTCGTGAACGGCATCGGCTACACCTCGAGCGAGACCGGGTTCGACGGCGACTCCTGCGGTGTCAGCGTGTCGGTGGGCGAGCAGTCCTCCGACATCGCACACGGCGTCGACAGCGCCCAGGAGCACCGCGACGGCTCGTCCGTCGATCCGCTCGACGGCCTCGGCGCGGGTGACCAGGGCATCATGTTCGGCTTCGCGACGAACGAGACGCCGCAGCTCATGCCCATGGCCGCGTGGACGGCCCACCGCATCGCCGAGCGCCTCACAGAGGTGCGCCGCAGCGGTCTGCTGCCGTTCCTCCGCCCCGACGGCAAGACCCAGGTCACGCTCGGCTACGACGGCTTCACGCCGAAGACCGTCGACGCCGTGGTGCTCTCGACGCAGCACCACCCCGACATCTCGCAGGACGAGCTGAAGGCGCAGGTGCGCGAGCACGTCATCGACCCGATCCTCGCGACGACCGGCCTCGACCTCGGCGACGTCACCCACTACATCAACCCTGCCGGCCCGTTCGTCACGGGCGGACCGAAGGGCGACGCCGGCCTCACGGGTCGCAAGATCATCATCGACACCTACGGGGGAGCGGCTCGCCACGGCGGAGGCGCCTTCAGCGGCAAGGACCCGTCGAAGGTCGACCGCTCCGGAGCCTACGCCACGCGCTGGGTCGCGAAGAACGCCGTGGCTGCGGGGCTGGCCGACCGGCTAGAGGTTCAGGTCGCCTATGCGATCGGCGTCGCACGACCCGTCGGGCTCTACGTCGAGACGTTCGGCACGGGCAAGGTGACCGACGAAGTCATCATCAAGGCCATCGAAGAGGTCTTCGACCTGCGGCCGCAGGCGATCATCGAACAGCTCGATCTGCTGCGCCCCATCTACGCGCAGACGGCGGCGTACGGGCACTTCGGGCGCGAACTGCCCGATTTCACGTGGGAGCGGACCGACCGCGTGGAAGAGCTTCACCGCGCTGCCGGGCTCTGATGCGGACCCGGTCGTCATGACGGGCGAGAGCCGGCGCATCGCGCGCGTGCTCCTCGACTCACCGCTGCCGCAGCTCGACCGGCTGTTCGACTACGCGCTTCCGGCAGAGTTCGGCGACGTGCCGCTCGGGGTGCGCGTGCGCGTGCCACTGCGCACAGCCGGTCGGGTCATCGACGGCTACATCGTCGACATCGACAGCGAGGACGACGCCGACCGGGCGCTCTCCGAGGTCGACAGCGTCGTGTCCGACGTGGCGGTGCTTCCCGAGCGGCTGCATCGTCTCGCCCGCCGGGTCGCGGACCGCGCCGCGGGATCCGCCTCCGATGTGCTGCGTCTCGTCATCCCCAAGCGTCAGGTGCGGGTCGAGAAGGCCTGGACCGCCGACAGCGCGGTGCCGGTGGTGGACGAGGATGCCGCCGCCCGGGCCGCGGAGATCGTCGACGCGTACGACGGTCTCGCCGCCGTGCTCGACGACAGCGGACGCGCCGCGGTCGAGGCCATCCCGCAGCTCCGCGACGGGGAAGAGGCATGGACGCTTCTCCTGGCGGCCGCAGCCGCGCGGATGCTGGCGTCGGGGAAGTCCTCGATCCTCATCGTCCCCGACCATCGCGACCTCGATCGTCTGCTGACCGCTCTCGACGGGCTCGTGCCCGGGGAGGCCGTCGTGCGCTACGACTCTCGGCAGACGAACCCCGATCGCTACCGCGGCTTCCTGCGCACGCTCGAAGAGGCGCCGTGCGTCGTCGTCGGCAACCGGTCCGCTGTCTACGCGCCGGTCCAGGCGGGGCTCGTCGCCATCTGGGACGATGGCGATCCGCTGCTCGGCGAACCGCTCGCCCCCTACGTGAACGCGCGGGATGCGGCGCTGCTCCGGCAGGAGCTCGAGCAGTCGGCTCTGCTGTTCGCGGGCCACACCCGCACCACCGACGTCGAGCGTCTCGTCGCGCACGGCTGGCTGGCGGATGTGCGCGCGGCGCGCCGCGTGCTTCCGAAGGTCGTGCTCAGCACCCCGCAGGAGATGGAGCAGCCCGCCGGTCAGCGGATGCCGTCCTCGGCGTTCCTCGCCGCACGCACCGCCGCCGCCGAAGGCCCGGTGCTGGTGCAGGTATCGCGTCCGGGATTCTCTCCGTCGCTCGTCTGCGCGGAGTGCCGTGCCCCGGCGCGCTGCCCACACTGCGGAGGGCCGCTCGGCGCCCGTCACCGTGGAGCCGTCCCGGTCTGCGGATGGTGCGGTCGGAGCGCCCAGGCGTGGACGTGTCCCTTCTGCTCGTCGACGAAGCTCCGCCTCGCGTCGTCCGGGAGCGAGCGCACTGCGGATGAACTCGGCCGTGCGTTCCCCGGCATCCGCGTGATCGTCGCCGACGGAGCCCACCCCGTCGAACGCGTCGACGCCAAGCCCGCACTCGTCGTGGCCACACGCGGCGCCGAGCCGCTGGCCGTCGGGGGATACCGCGCCGTCGTGCTCCTCGACGGACCGCGGATGCTGCAAGCACCCGATCTGCGCATCGGAGAGGCCTGCCTGCGCTGGTGGTCGAACGCCGCGGCCCTCGCGGCCCCCGGAGCCCCGATCCACCTCGTCGGCGTGAGCGGTGCGGTGGGGATGGCTCTCGCGACGTGGAACCAGTCGGGATACGCGCGCTCGGAACTCGAGAGCAGGGCGCCGCTCCACATGCCGCCGACGACGCGCGTGGCCCTGGTCGAAGGATCGGCCGCCGCCGTGTCGCGGGCCCTCATCGCGCTGGGCGAGCTCGCCCTGCCCTCCGACGCCGTGCTCGGACCGGTGCCCGTCGAATCCGACGACCTGCCGCCGCGTGTGCGCGCGCTCGTGCGCTTCGAGTACGGAGCGGGCAGTCGCGTCGCCACAGTGCTCCGCGCGGCCGTCGTCGCTGAGGCCGTGAGCGGACGTCGCGGCAAGGCCCGCAACACGAAGAGCACTCTCACGGTGCGCCTCGATATCCTCGATCCAGAGCTCTGACCCTTCCGGAGAACCTTCATGCGCCTCGTCTTCGCCGGCACACCCGCTGCTGCCGTGCCCACCCTGCAGCGTCTTGCGACCCTGCACGAGATCCTCGCGGTCGTCACGCGGCCGGATGCGTCTCTCGGCCGCAAGCGGCTGCTCACTCCCTCGCCGGTCGCCCGAGCCGCAGAAGAACTCGGTCTTCCGGTGATCCGGGCGGCACGCCTCGACGCCGACGCCACCGCGCAGATCACCGCGCTGGAGCCCGAGCTCGGCGTGATCGTCGCCTACGGCGGGCTGGTGCGGGAGCCGCTGCTCTCGGCGCCGGATGCCGGGTGGATCAACCTGCATTTCTCGCTGCTTCCCGCGTGGCGTGGTGCCGCCCCGGTGCAGCGCGCCCTCATCGCCGGAGATCGTGAGCTCGGGGCCAGTGTCTTCCAGCTCGTGCCCGAGCTCGACGCCGGTGACGTGTTCGCGATGCGCACGATCGCTGTCGCCCCGACCGCGACGGCCGACCAGGCGCTGGAGAACCTCGCTCACGACGGCGCGGAGCTGACCGCGGAGGTCGTGGCCGCGATCGCCGACGGCACCGCCCGCGCCATCCCCCAGCGGGGAGAGCCGACGCTCGCGCCCAAGCTGACGCTCGACGACGGACTGCTCGACTGGTCGCAGACCGCCGAAGCGGTGTTCGCACGCTTCCGCGGCGTGACCCCCGAGCCCGGTGCGCACACCACGATCGACGGACAGCGGCTGAAGATCCTCGAGGCGGGGCCCGCAGAGGACGCAGATCCCCTGGAGCCCGGCGTGATCAGCAGCACGAGATCCGCGCTGCTGATCGGCACGGCATCCGCTCCGCTCGCGGTCACGCGCGTGCAACCGGCTGGGAAAGGCGCGATGAGCGCCGTCGACTGGTGGCGCGGCCAGCGCGACACGGAAGGGCTGCGTGCCGGATCATGAGTCCTTCCGAGCAAGGAAGATCGGCGCGTCGTCCCGCGAATCGGTCAGGGGGCGACGCCCGGTCGTCGAACCGCGGTGAGCGCTCCGGCGGGCGGGGCCCGAGCCGCACGGTGCAGCCGGCGCGACGCGTCGCCTACGACGTGCTCCGCGCCGTCTCGGACTCCGACGCCTACGCGAACCTGCTGCTGCCCGCCGCGATCGCCGAGGCCGGTCTCACGCCGCAGGACGCCGGTCTGGCCACGGAGCTCGCGTACGGCACCCTGCGCCGTCGCGGACTGTACGACGCGATCATCGCGGCGGCGGCCGATCGCGCCACCGACGAGATCGATCCCGCGGTCCTCGATGCGCTCCGCCTCGCCGTGCACCAGCTGCTCGCGACCCGCGTCGCCTCGCACGCCGCGGTCAACGAGTCGGTGAACCTCGTGGCGACGACCGTCGGACGGGGAGCATCGAGCTTCACGAACGCCGTGCTGCGTCGCATCGCCCGCGACACTCCGGGCGAATGGCAGGAGCGGATCGAGAGGGATGCGCGTTCGGACGACGAGCGGCTCGCCCTGCGATCGGCGCACCCCGTGTGGATCATCCGTGCTCTGCGTCGCGCTCTCGCGGCCGAGGGGCGTGTCGACGAGCTCGAGGCGCTGCTCGAGGCCGACAACGTCTCTCCCGAGGTGACGCTCGTGGCTCTGCCCGGGCTCGCGGAACCCGTCGAGCCCCGACGCCCCTACGCCGCCACGGCCTTCGCGTCACCCGGCGGCGATCCGCGGCGCCCTGTCGAGGCCTCGGGCGGCACGGTCCGCGTCCAGGACGAGGGGTCCCAGCTCGTCGCACTGGCGCTGGCTGAGGCCGCCCCCATCCGGCCGGGGGAGCGGTGGCTCGATCTGTGCGCCGGCCCCGGCGGAAAGACGGCGCTCCTCGCCGCGATCGCCCGCCAGCACGACGTGGTCCTCGAGGCCAACGAGGTCGTCCCGACACGGGCGCGCCTGGTGCGCAACGCCCTGCGCGCGGTCCCGGGCGAGGTGGTGGTCCACGAACAGGACGGTCGCGAGTTCGCCGCGGCCAGGGCCGGAGAGTTCGACCGGATCCTCGTCGACGCGCCGTGCACCGGACTCGGCGCCCTGCGTCGCCGTCCCGAGGCGCGATGGCGGAAGTCGCCGGCCGATGTCGCCGAGCTCGTGCCGCTGCAGGTGGACCTGCTGACGGCCGCTCTGGACGCGCTCGCGCCGGGGGGCATCGTCGCCTACGTGACCTGCTCACCGCACCTCGCCGAGACGGTCGGCGTGGTGCAGGAGGTGCTCCGCGACCGGGCCGACGTCACGGAGCTCGACGCGCGCGCCGTCCTCACCGACGTCGCGCAGTCGCCGATCGACCTCGCCGAGGCCGGGCGGGCGGAATCGGGCAGCGCTCAGCTCTGGCCCCACCGGCACGGCACCGACGCCATGTTCCTCGCGCTGCTGCAGCGCACGGACGCCCCGAACACCTCAGCGAAGGAAGAGTAGGACCGTGGAACTCCCCAGCGCCCCGCGCATCAACCCCAGCATCCTGGCCGCCGACTTCGTGAACATGCAGGCGGATCTCGCGCGCATCGCCTCGGCGGACTTCGCGCACGTCGACGTGATGGACAACCACTTCGTGCCCAACCTCACGTTCGGGCCGCAGATGGTCGAGCGGATCCAGGCCACGAGCCCGATCCCGCTCGATGTGCATCTGATGATCACGGATCCCGACCGCTGGGCTCCGGGGTACGCGGAGCTGGGCGCCGCCAGCGTGACCTTCCACCTCGAGGCCGCGGCCGATCCGATCGCGCTCGCACGGCGTCTCCGCGACATCGGCTCCCGGGCAGGCATCGCCATCAAGCCCGACACCCCGGCGGAACCCCTGTTCTCGGTGCTCGAGGAGTTCGACCAGATCCTCGTCATGACCGTCGAGCCGGGATTCGGCGGCCAGGGCTTCATGCCCGAGACCATGCCGAAGCTGCGCGCCCTCCACGATGAGGCGCGTCGACGCGGTTCGCAGGTGTGGCTCCAGGTCGACGGCGGCATCTCCGACAGCACGATCGAGATGGCTGCGGCCGCCGGCGCCGACACCTTCGTCGCAGGATCCGCGGTCTACGGCGCCGATGACATCGAGGCGGCCGTCACTCGGCTCAGGGACCGCGCACGAGCCGGTAGCCTGGAGGGGTGAAGACTTTCGACGAGCTGTTCGCCGAGCTCAGCGTCAGGGCCGAGACCCGACCAGAGGGCTCCCGCACCATCGCGGAGCTCGACGGCGGCGTGCACACGATCGGAAAGAAGATCGTCGAAGAGGCCGCCGAGGTGTGGATGGCGTCGGAATACGAGTCCGACGAGGCCGCCGCCGAGGAGATCTCGCAGCTGCTCTACCACCTGCAGGTGATGATGCTCGCGAAGGGTCTCAGCCTGCAGGACGTCTACCGACATCTGTGATGCGCTCCGTTCCGGTCCCCTCGAACTGAAAGCCATCCATGCTGCGCATCGCTGTTCCCAACAAGGGCTCGCTCTCCGAGACCGCCGCCGACATGCTCGCGGAGGCCGGGTACGCCGGACGCCGCGACCCGAAGACCCTGCATGTCGTCGACGCCGAGAACGACGTCGAGTTCTTCTTCCTCCGCCCGAAGGACATCGCGACCTACGTCGGGTCGGGGGCGATCGACGTCGGCATCACCGGACGTGACCTCCTCCTCGACGCCCGGATGCCGGGTGCACGCGAGATCGAGGCGCTCGGCTTCGCCGGTTCCACATTCCGCTTCGCCGCGCCCTCCGGCCGGTACACCGACGTCTCCGAGCTCGACGGTCTGCGCATCGCGACCTCGTATCCGGGCCTCGTCGACGCGTTCCTCGACGAGCGGGGCATCGCCGTCGACCTGGTGCCGCTCGACGGCGCCGTGGAGTCCGCCGTGCGGCTCGGTGTCGCGGATGCCGTCGCCGACGTGGTCGAGACCGGCACGACGCTCCGCCAGGCGGGGCTCGACGTGTTCGGCCCGGTGATCCTGGAGTCCGAGGCCGTGCTCATCGCCGGTCCGGTCGACGCCGACGGCTCCGAGACTCTGCTGCGCCGCCTGCGAGGTGTCATGGTCGCGCGCCGCTTCGTCATGATCGACTACGACCTTCCGGTCGCCCTGCTCGATGACGCCGTGAAGATCGCGGGCGGCGTCGAGTCGCCGACGGTCTCGCCGCTGCGCGACCCCGAGTGGGTGGCGGTCCGCGTCATGGTCGCCCGCACGCGGGTCAACCACGTGATGGACGAGCTGTACGCGCTCGGCGCGCGCGCGATCCTCGTCACCGCCATCCACAACGCGAGGCTCTGATGACTCTCGCCAGCCGCGTGATCCCGTGTCTGGACGTCGCCGACGGACGCGTCGTCAAGGGCGTGAACTTCGAGAACCTCCGCGACATGGGCGACCCTGTCGAGCTCGCCCGGCACTATGCGGCGCAGGGTGCCGACGAGATCACCTTCCTCGACGTCACCGCGACGGTCGATGCCCGGGCCACGACCTATGACGTGGTGCAGCGCACGGCCGAGCAGGTCTTCGTGCCGCTGACCGTCGGCGGGGGAGTGCGCAGCGTCGATGACGTGGCGCGACTGCTCTCGGTCGGCGCCGACAAGGTCGGCGTGAACTCGGCGGCCATCGCGCGCCCTGAGCTGATCGGCGAGATCGCCGACCGCTTCGGCGCGCAGGTGCTGGTGCTCTCGCTCGACGTGAAGCGGGCGGATACGACGCCCTCCGGCTTCGTCGTCACCACGCACGGCGGACGCACCCAGACGACGCTCGACGCCCTCGACTGGGCCCGCGAGGCCACGGAACGCGGGGCGGGAGAGCTGCTCGTCAACTCGATCGACGCCGACGGCACCAAGGACGGCTTCGACCTCGAACTCGTGCGGCTCATGCGAGAGGTCGCCACCGTCCCGGTGATCGCCTCCGGTGGCGCCGGGAAGGCCTCCGACTTCGCACCCGCCATCAAGGCCGGTGCGGATGCCGTGCTCGCCGCGAGCGTCTTCCACACCGGCGCCCTCACCGTCGGCGACGTCAAAGACGCGCTGCGCGCGGAAGGAGTGCTGGTCCGATGAGTGTCGAGGAGCGCATCGCGCAGGTCGCCTTCAACGCGGACGGCCTCGCGCCGGTGATCGTGCAGCAGTGGGACACGCATGAGGTCCTGATGCTCGCCTGGGTGGATGCCGAGGCGCTGCGCCGCACCCTCACCACCGGTCGCGCGACGTACTGGTCCCGCTCCCGCCAGGAATACTGGCGCAAGGGCGACACGTCGGGCAACATCCAGGTCGTGCACGAGGCGCGGCTCGACTGCGACGGCGACGCCATCCTGCTCGAGGTCGCACAGACCGGCCCTGCGTGCCACACCGGCACCCGCACCTGCTTCGACGCCAACGACCTCGGGGCGACCGTGGGCTCGGGAGAGCTGTGAGCCTCGCTCAGCGCGGGCGTTCCCTCTCCGTCTCCGGCTTCCTCCTCGCCGGTGCGATCGGCATCATCTCGTCCACTCAGACCTGGTTGACGGTGGAGCGAGCGGATGCGGGCGAGGCGATCCTCGTTCCCGGCGCGTCCGCGCTCGTCCTGCTGGCGCCGCTGAGCCTGGCGGTGCTGGCGCTCGGCGCCGCCCTGTCGATCGCGGCGCGGGTCCTCCGGGTGGTCTTCGCCGTGCTCGCCGGAGCGGCATCCGTGCTGCTCGGCTGGTCGACGATCCAGATGCTCGCCTCTCCGATCGGGTCGGTCGGACCGGCCGTCACCGAGGCCACGGGACTCGCGGGCGGAGATGCTCTCGGCGACGTCGTCGATGCGGTCGTGCCGACCGCGTGGCCGATCATCGCCCTGGTCGGGTGGGTCATCCTGCTCGCGGCATCCGTCTTCGTCCTGCTCACCTGGCGCGGCTGGAAGGCCGGCGGGCGTCGGTACCGCACCGACGCGTCCGAGACCGCCCGTCACGACGGACCCGTCGACGCGGTCGACTCGTGGGACGAGCTGTCCCGCGGAACCGATCCGACGCGGTGACCCCGATAGACTGAACACGCCCCGCACGTCGTCCCCCGGAGGAGAACATGACCAACCCGATCGCCGACCCCGGCCACGGACACTCGCCTGCGGCCTGGACCGCTGTCGTGATCATGCTCGTCGGCTTCACCGCCGCAACCGTCGCGTTCTGCTTCGAGCAGCCGACGCTCGTCTGGATCTCCGCGGCTCTCATCCCGATCGGCGCGATCGTGGGCTGGGCGCTGTCCAAGGCCGGTTACGGCGTGAAGGGCCCCAAGTACTCGCCGAAGGCGCACTAGTGGTCCTCGCCGACCTGACGGCCGGCGCTGTCGAAGACGCCGAGCGTCGCTCTCTGGCGCGCCCTCTCGCCGTCGTCGAACGTGAGGCCCTCGCGCGCCCGGCCGCGAAGGACGCGCTGTCGTTCCTGGCCCCCGCCGCACAGGTGAAGATCATCGCCGAGGTCAAGCGCGCGAGTCCGTCGCGAGGGGCCCTCGCCGACATCCCCGATCCCGCCCTCCAGGCCTCGCTGTACGAGACCGGGGGAGCCTCCGCGATCAGCGTCCTCACGGAGGAGCGCCGGTTCGGCGGCAGCCTCGCCGACCTCGAGGCGGTCACCGCCCGCGTCTCGCTGCCGGTGCTGCGCAAGGACTTCATCGCCACCCGGTACCAGGTGCTCGAAGCCCGCGCAGCGGGGGCCGACCTCGTGCTGCTGATCGTCGCCGGGCTCGAGCCCGCGGTGCTGCAGGATCTGTTCGGCTTCATCACCGAGCTCGGCATGACCCCTCTCGTCGAGACGCATTCCGCGGACGAGCTGGAGGCGGCGATCGATCTGGGCGCTCCGCTGATCGGCGTGAACGCACGCGATCTGAAGACCCTCGAGCTCGATCGCGACCTGTTCGGCCGCCTGGTCGAGCGGATCCCGGAGACCGCGGTGAAGATCGCCGAGTCCGCCGTGCTTACCCCCGCCGACGTCGTGCACTACCGCTCCGCGGGCGCGGACGTCGTCCTGATCGGCGAGGCGCTCGTGACCGGCGACCCCGTCGCCACCCTCAAGAGCTTCCTGGAGGCATCGTGAGCCTGCGTGACCAGCACGGACCGTACTTCGGCGAGTTCGGCGGACGGTACATGCCCGAGTCGCTCATCGCCGCGATCGACGAGCTGACCCTCGCCTACGAGGCGGCGGTGGCCGACCCGGAGTTCCGCGACGAGCTGTCGGATCTGCTCCGGTCCTACGCAGGACGGCCGTCGATCATCACCGAGGTGCCGCGGTTCGCCGAGCATGCGGGTGGTGCGCGGGTGTTCCTCAAGCGCGAGGACCTCAACCACACCGGCTCGCACAAGATCAACAACGTGCTCGGCCAGGCGCTGCTCACGAAGCGGCTCGGCAAGACCCGCGTGATCGCCGAGACCGGCGCCGGTCAGCACGGCGTGGCCACGGCCACCGCCGCCGCGCTGTTCGGACTGGACTGCACGATCTACATGGGCGAGGTCGACACCGAGCGCCAGGCGCTCAACGTCGCCCGCATGCGCCTGCTCGGCGCCGAGGTCGTCGCGGTCACGTCCGGCTCGCGCACCCTCAAGGACGCGATCAACGATGCCTACCGCGACTGGGTGGCATCCGTCGAGACGACCAACTACATCTTCGGCACCGCGGCAGGACCCCACCCGTTCCCCGCGATGGTGCGCGACTTCCAGAAGATCATCGGCGACGAGGCGCGCGCGCAGCTGCTCGATGAGGTCGGCCGCCTCCCCGACGCGGTCTTCGCCTGCGTCGGCGGCGGGTCGAACGCGATCGGCATGTTCGACGCGTTCCTCGATGACGAGAGCGTCAGGCTCTACGGCGTCGAAGCAGCCGGCGACGGCGTCGACACCGACCGCCACGCCGCATCGATCGAGCGCGGCCGCCCGGGTGTGCTGCACGGCTCGAAGACCTACGTGCTCCAGAACCAGGACGGGCAGACGATCGAGTCCCACTCGATCTCCGCCGGACTCGACTACCCGGGCGTCGGACCCGAGCACTCCTGGCTCGCCGACATCGGGCGCGCCGAATACATCCCGGCCACCGATGACGAGGCCATGCAGGCTCTGCGTCTGCTGAGCCGCACCGAGGGCATCATCCCGGCGATCGAGTCGGCGCACGCCCTCGCCGGAGCGCTGCGGATCGGCCGCGAGCTCGGCCCGGACGCCATCATCGCGATCTGCCTCTCCGGGCGCGGCGACAAGGACATGGACACGGCTGCCCGGTACTTCGAGCTCTACGACGAGGCGGCCCTCGCGCACGATGTCGCCGAGGAGACCGCCGAAGAGGAAGCAGCCTCGAAGGGGGAGCCCGAGCTATGAGCCGCGTCGAACAGGCGATCGCCGCCGCGCACGCCGACGGCCGCAGTGCGTTCGTCGGATATCTCCCCGTGGGATTCCCCGACCTCGAGACGAGCATCCAGGCCGCGATCGCCCTCGCCGAGAACGGCGTCGACATCATCGAGCTCGGACCGCCGTACAGCGACCCGGTGATGGACGGCGCGATCATCCAGGAGGCGACCACGAAGGCCCTGGCCGCGGGCTACACGACCGCCGATCTCTTCACGGCCCTGCGCGCGATCACAGCCGCCACCGATGTGCCGGTCCTCGTCATGACGTACTGGAACCCGGTGCTGCAGTACGGCGTCGACCGCTACGCCGACGATCTGCTCGCCGCCGGCGGTGCCGGGCTGATCACGCCCGACATCACGCCCGACGTCGCCCAGGAGTGGATCGCCGCGAGCGAGCGCACCGGTCTCGACCGCGTCTTCCTCGCCGCACCGACCTCCTCGGACGAGCGTCTCGGCCTGGTCGTGAAGTCGTCCACCGGCTTCGTCTACACGGTGTCGACGATGGGCATCACGGGGGAGCGCACCGAGCTCGACCGCGCCGCCCGCACGCTCGTCGCCCGCCTCCGTGAGCAGGGCGCCACCCGCGCCTGCGTCGGCATCGGCATCTCCACGGCAGAGCAGGTCGCCGGCGTCTCGGAGTATGCCGACGGCGCGATCGTCGGCACCGCACTCGTCCGTGCACTCCGCGACGGCGGCATCCCCGCCCTCGCCGAAGTCACCCGAAACCTGGCCTCCGGCACGTCGTCGGCACGCCCCGATCACGAGAACTAGAATCGCACTCATGTCCCTCGCGCTCCACAGCACCTTCAACGGCGTGCTCGCCAGCATCCCGAGCCCTACCGTGTCGTACTTCGACCTGGGCCCGATCCGGATCCACTTCTACGCGCTGTGCATCATCGCCGGCATCATCGCCGCCGCGCTGATCACGAACCACCGCCTCACCAAGCGCGGGGCGGAGCCGTGGGTGGTGATCGACATCTCGATCCTGGCCGTGCCGATCGCGATCATCGGGGCACGCATCTTCCACGTGCTCACCCACCCGAACTTCTACTTCGGTGAGGGCCGGAACACCTGGAACCCGTTCGAACCGGGCTCCGTGTGGGCGATCTGGGAGGGTGGCATCGCCATCTTCGGCTCGCTCATCGGCGGCGCGATCGGCGCCTACCTGGGATGCCGGTGGACCGGCATCCGCTTCTGGACGTTCGCCGACGCGCTCGCACCGGGCCTCCTGCTCGCTCAGGCCATGGGCCGCTTCGGCAACTGGTTCAACAACGAGCTGTACGGCCTGCCCACCGACCTCCCGTGGGGTCTCGAGATCCCCTCGGACAACTCCGCATTCCCGCCCGGACTGCCGGACGGAACGCTCTTCCACCCCACATTCCTCTACGAGGTCATCTGGAACGGCCTCGGCGTGCTCGTGCTGCTGTGGCTCGGCCGGAAGCTCTTCTTCCAGTGGGGACGCCTGTTCGCGATCTACCTGATCTGGTACAGCGCGGGACGCATCGTATGGGAGTCGATCCGCATCGATCCGAGCGAGATCATCCTCGGTCTGCGCAGCAACGTGTGGGCCGCGATCTTCGGCGTCATCGTCGGACTGGCGATCCTCATCGTGCAGACGCGCCGTCACCCCGGTCTCGAGCCCTCGCCCTACAAGCCGGGCCGCGGACGGACCGACGAAGGCGCTGATGTAGAATCCAAAGACAATCCCTCTGACTTCGTGGATCTGAGCGAGCCTCCGGCCGAAGAAGTCACCGCAGGAGCCAGCGCCACAAGCGTCGCTCCCACGGACGCGGACGGCTCTCGATAGCCTCCAGAAGTTCCGTGAGGAACCCCACGCATCCACCCGGCCAATGACGTCCCCGGGTCACCCGAAGATCTGAGGACGGTACCGCATGGCATCGAGCGACCTCCGCGCACCCGTCGGGCAGCAGTTCCCGGCGAAGCAGGGCATGTACAACCCGGCGTTCGAAAAGGACGCCTGCGGCCTCGCCATGGTGGCGACGCTGCGCGGCACGGCAGGGCACGACATCATCTCGCTCGCGCTCCAGGCGCTGCGCAACCTCGAGCACCGCGGTGCGATCGGGTCGGATGCCGGCACCGGAGACGGCGCGGGCATCCTCACGCAGATGCCCGACGAGTTCCTCCGCGCCGTCACCGGTTTCGAACTGCCTCCGGTGGGGGAGTACGCCGCGGGTCTCGCGTTCCTGCCCCGGGACTCGAGTGTCCGTCGCGAGCAGAAGGCCGGCATCGAGAAGATCGCCCGCGCCGAGGGATTGCGCGTGCTCGGCTGGCGCGAGGTGCCCACGGCCAACGACAACCTCGGCAAGCTCGCCGATGAGGCACGCCCGGCGTTCGAGCAGCTGTTCGTCAGCGCCGGTGGCTCGACGCACGCGCAGGCCCCGTTGACCGGGATCGCGCTCGACCGGGTCGCCTACCGTCTGCGCAAGCGCGCGGGTCATGAACTCGGCGCCTATTTCGTCTCGCTCTCGAGCCGCACTCTCGGCTACAAGGGCATGGTCACGACCCTGCAGCTCGAGCCGTTCTACCCCGATCTCCAGGACGAGCGCTTCGCATCGGAGCTCGCCGTCGTGCACTCCCGGTACTCGACGAACACGTTCCCGTCCTGGCCGCTCGCGCAGCCGTTGAGGATGCTCGCGCACAACGGCGAGATCAACACGGTCGGCGGAAACCGCAACTGGATGCGCGCGCGTCAGTCGCAGCTCGAGTCCGAGCTGCTCGGCGATGTCGCACCCCTGCTGCCGATCTGCACCGACGGCGCGAGCGACTCGGCATCGTTCGACGAGGTTCTCGAGCTCCTGACGCTCACCGGCCGGAGTCTGCCGCACGCCATCATGATGATGGTCCCCGAGGCGTACGAGAAGCAGGCCGACATCACGCCGGAGCTGCGCTCCTTCTACGAGTACCACTCGAACCAGATGGAGCCGTGGGACGGTCCCGCCGCCCTCATCTTCACCGACGGCACCCTCGTCGGCGCAACGCTCGACCGCAACGGCCTGCGCCCGGGTCGCTGGACCGAGACGACCGACGGCCTCGTCGTGATCGGTTCGGAGACCGGCGTGCTCACGTTCGAGCCGGAGCGCATCAAGCGCCGCGGCCGCCTGCAGCCCGGCAAGATGTTCCTCGTCGACACGGCGCAGCGTCGGATCGTCGAGGATCAGGAGATCAAGCGCCAGCTCTCCACCATGCACCCGTGGCAGGAGTGGCTGGATGCCGGGGCCGTGCGTCTCGCCGACCTGCCGGAGCGCGAGCACATCGTGCATCCGCCCGCGTCGATCACCCGCCGTCAGCGCACGTTCGGCTACACCGAGGAAGAAGTCCGCATCCTGCTGACCCCGATGGGCCAGACGGGCGTCGAGCCCCTCGGCGCGATGGGTTCCGACACTCCGATCGCAGTGCTCAGCAAGCGTCCGCGCCTGCTCTTCGACTACTTCACGCAGCAGTTCGCCCAGGTGACGAACCCGCCGCTGGACTCGATCCGTGAAGAGGTCGTCACGAGCCTCAAGCTCGGCCTCGGACCGGAGAGCAACCTGCTCTCGTGGGGTCCCGAGCACACGCGCACCGTCTCGCTGGACTTCCCGGTGATCGACAACGACGAGCTCGCCAAGATCCGGCACATCGACAAGGCGCTGCCCGACCGTTCGAGCGTCACGATCCGCGGCCTGTACCACTTCGATTCCGGGGCCGCTTCTCTCGCAGACCGGCTCACCGAGATGTGCGCCGAGGTCGACGAGGCGATCGAGAACGGCGCGGAGTTCATCATCCTGTCCGACCGCGACTCGAACAAGGATCTGACGCCGATCCCTTCGCTGCTCATGGTCTCGGCGATCCATCACCACCTCATCCGCCGCGAGAACCGCATGAAGGTCGGGCTCATCGTCGAGGCGGGTGACGTGCGCGAGGTGCATCACGTCGCGACCCTCATCGGCTACGGCGCCTCGGCGATCAACCCCTACCTGGCGATGGAGACGGTCGAGCACCTCGTGCGCACCGGCTACATCACCGGGATCACGCCCGAGAAGGCCGTCAAGAACCTGATCTACGCGCTCGGCAAGGGCGTGCTGAAGATCATGTCGAAGATGGGGATCTCGACCGTGTCGTCCTACGCGGGCGCGCAGGTCTTCGAAGCCGTCGGGCTCAGCCAGGACTTCATCGACGCGTACTTCACCCGCACGGAGTCGAAGCTCGGCGGGATCGGCATCGAGGAGATCTTCGCCGAGAACCAGGCGCGTCACGACTACGCCTATCCGGAGGATGCCGCGGCTCGCGCGCACGAGCGCCTCTGGACCGGCGGGGAATACCAGTGGCGTCGAGACGGCTCTCCGCACCTGTTCAACCCGGAGACCGTCTTCAAGCTGCAGCACTCGACCCGGACGCGTCGATACGACATCTTCCGCGAGTACACCAAGCTCGTCGACGACCAGGCCGCCGAACTCAAGACGCTGCGCGGGCTGTTCAACCTGCGCACCGGCACCCGCAAGCCCGTTCCGCTGGACGAGGTCGAGCCGGTCTCATCGATCGTCAAGCGCTTCTCGACGGGAGCGATGAGCTACGGCTCGATCTCGCGCGAGGCGCACGAGACCCTCGCGATCGCGATGAACAGCATCGGCGGCAAGTCGAACACCGGTGAGGGCGGGGAAGACGCCGACCGGCTGGTCGATCCCGAGCGCCGCAGCGCGATCAAGCAGGTCGCCTCCGGACGGTTCGGCGTGACGAGCCTCTACCTCACCGAGTCCGACGACATCCAGATCAAGCTCGCCCAGGGCGCCAAGCCCGGCGAGGGCGGTCAGCTGCCGCCGACGAAGGTGTACCCGTGGGTGGCGCGCACGCGCCATGCGACCGCCGGCGTCGGCCTCATCTCCCCGCCGCCCCACCACGACATCTACTCGATCGAAGACCTCAAGCAGCTCATCTTCGACCTGAAGAGGGCCAACCCCGAGGCCCGCATCCACACGAAGCTGGTGAGCCAGTCGGGCATCGGCGCGGTGTCGGCCGGTGTCGCGAAGGCGCTCAGCGACGTCATCCTCGTCTCCGGTCATGACGGCGGCACGGGCGCGAGCCCGATGAACTCGCTGAAGCACGCGGGAACGCCGTGGGAGCTGGGCCTGGCCGAGACGCAGCAGACGCTGATGCTCAACGGCATGCGCGACCGCGTGGTCGTCCAGGTCGACGGGCAGCTCAAGACCGGCCGCGACGTCATCATCGGCGCGCTGCTCGGCGCCGAGGAGTTCGGTTTCGCGACCGCTCCGCTCGTGGTGAGCGGCTGCATCATGATGCGCGTCTGCCACCTCGACACCTGCCCCGTCGGTGTCGCGACCCAGAACCCCGCGCTCCGCGAGCGGTTCACGGGCAAGCCCGAGTTCGTCGTCAACTTCATGGAGTTCATCGCCGAAGAGGTGCGCGAGCTCCTGGCCGAGCTCGGCTACCGGTCGATCGACGAGATCGTGGGCCGTGCGGACCTCCTCGAGACGAATGCCGCGGTCGAGCACTGGAAGACCGAGGGTCTGGACCTCAGCCCGATCCTCGACGGCCCGGTGTTCCCTGCCGGTGAGCCGCGTCGCAGCGGTCGCGCCCAGGACCATGAGCTCGAGAAGCACTTCGACGTGCAGCTGATCGACATCGCGAAGGGTGCGCTGCTGAACGGCGAGCCGGTCGTCGTCGAACTCCCCATCGCGAACACCGAACGTGCGGTCGGCACCATGCTCGGCCACCAGGTGACGTCGCGCCACGGGGCTGCCGGACTTCCCAAGGAGACCATCGACGTCACCCTGCACGGAACGGCCGGGCAGTCGCTCGGCGCCTTCCTTCCGCCGGGGATCGTGCTCCGCCTGGAAGGCGACGCCAACGACTACGTGGGCAAGGGCCTCTCGGGTGGAGACATCACGATCCGTCCGCCGCGCGGCTCGTCCATCGCGCCGCACGAGAACGTGATCGCGGGCAACGTCATCGGCTACGGCGCGACCTCGGGAACGATGTTCCTCTCGGGCGTCGTGGGGGAGCGGTTCCTCGTGCGCAACTCCGGAGCGACCGCGGTCGTCGAGGGCGTGGGAGACCACGCGCTCGAGTACATGACCGGCGGACTGGCCGTGATCCTGGGCTCGACGGGCCGCAACTTCGGCGCCGGCATGTCCGGCGGCGTCGCCTACGTGCACGCGCTCGACACCGCGAAGGTGAACGCGCAGTCCCTCAGCAGCGGAGAGCTTCTGCTCGAGCAGCTGGACCGCGCCGACCTCGAGGTGCTCCGGAGCCTGCTGACGGCGCACGTCGAGCGCACCGCTTCACCGCGCGCATCCGAGCTGCTGGAACGCTTCGACGAGACCGCGTCCGAGTTCGTGAAGGTGCTTCCGCGTGACTTCGCCGCCGTGCGCAGCATGCGCGAGGAAGCGCTGGCCGAGGGGATCGACCCCGACGGCGACATCGTGTGGAACCGCATCCTGGAGGTGACCGGTGGCTGATCCCAAAGGCTTCATGAAGGTGACCGAGCGGGAACTCCCCGCGCGACGTCCGGTGCCGGTGCGCATCATGGACTGGAAAGAGGTCTATGAGCCCGGCGACAAGGCCGTGCTCCGGCGCCAGGCCGGCCGCTGCATGGACTGCGGCGTGCCGTTCTGCCACTCGGGCTGCCCGCTGGGCAACCTGATCCCGGAGTGGAACGACCTCACCTGGCGGGGCGAGGGCCGCGCGGCCATCGAGCGCCTGCATGCGACGAACAACTTCCCGGAGTTCACCGGTCGCCTCTGCCCGGCACCGTGCGAGAGCTCGTGCGTGCTCGGCATCAACCAGCCCGCCGTCACGATCAAGCAGATCGAGGTCTCGATCATCGACGAGGCCTTCGCGAAGGGGTGGGTCGAGCCCGAGCCGCCCGAGCGCCTCACCGGCAAGACCGTCGCCGTCGTCGGATCCGGTCCGGCCGGCCTCGCGGCCGCCCAGCAGCTCACGCGCGCGGGGCACACCGTCGCGGTGTTCGAGCGCGACGACCGCATCGGCGGACTGCTGCGCTACGGCATCCCGGACTTCAAGATGGAGAAGGGGCAGCTCGAGTCGCGCCTCCGCCAGATGCAGGAGGAGGGCACCCGCTTCCGCGCGGGTGTCGAGATCGGCAAGGACATCTCCTGGCCCGACCTGCGGGCGCGCTACGACGCGGTCGTGATCGCGACCGGCGCCACCGTGCCCCGTGACCTGCCCATCCCCGGGCGCGACCTCGACGGCGTGCACTTCGCGATGGAGTACCTCGTCGAGTCGAACCATGCGGTCGCCGGCGACAAGGTCACCGACCAGATCAGCGCCGAGGGCAAGCACGTCATCGTGATCGGCGGCGGTGACACCGGTGCCGACTGCATCGGCACCGCGCACCGCCAGGGCGCGCTGAGCGTGACCAACCTCGCGATCGGCAAGCAGCCCGCCTCGGAGCGGCCCGACCACCAGCCGTGGCCGATGATGCCGACCCTGTTCGAGATGGCCTCCGCGCATGAGGAGGGCGGCGAGCGGATGTTCCTCGCCTCCACCGTCGAGTTCCTCTCGAACGACGTGGGCGAGGTCCGCGCGCTGCGGGTCGCCGAGACCGAGTTCGTCGACGGACGCCGCGTGCCGAAGAGCGGCACCGAGCGCGAGATCCCCGCCGACCTCGTGCTGATCGCGATGGGTTTCACCGGCCCCGAGCAGGACGGCTACACCGAGGACACCCTGCCGCAGGTCACCGACCGTGGCGCCTTCCGTCGCGACTCCGGCTACGAGTCGACCGTCCCCGGTGTGTTCGTCGCCGGCGACGCCGGTCGCGGACAGTCGCTCATCGTGTGGGCGATCGCCGAAGGACGCGCCGCGGCCGCGAACGTCGATCGCTTCCTCATGGGCACCACCGTGCTTCCCGAGCCGGTGCGCCCGCATGATGTCGCGATCGGACTCCAGCCCGCGTAGGCTGAGCGGCGGCACCGTCGCCTGATTCACCTTCCCCCACTTCCATTCAGGAGAATTCTGTTGAGACGCGCGAAAATCGTCGCCACCCTGGGCCCCGCCACCTCCACCTATGAGACGGTGCGCGCACTGATCGATGCGGGGGTGGATGTCGCACGCCTGAACCTCAGCCACGGCGACTACTCCGTGCACGAGAACAACTACGCCAACGTGCGTCGCGCGGCAGATGACGCCGGACGTGCCGTCGCGATCCTCGTCGACCTCCAGGGGCCGAAGATCCGCCTCGGCAAGTTCGAGAACGGACCCTACGAGCTGGCGGTCGGCGACATCTTCAAGATCACCACCGAAGACATCATCGGCAACAAGGAGATCTGCGGCACGACCTTCAAGGGTCTGCCGCAGGACGTCAAGCCGGGCGACTTCCTCCTCATCGACGACGGCAAGGTCCGCGTCGAGGTCGTCGAGACCGACGGTGTCGTCGTCACCACGAAGGTGATCGTGGCCGGTGCCGTCTCGAACAACAAGGGCATCAACCTGCCCGGAGTCGCCGTCAACGTCCCCGCCCTGAGCGAGAAGGACGAGGACGATCTCCGCTGGGGCCTGCGCATCGGCGCCGACCTCATCGCCCTGTCGTTCGTGCGCAACGCGTCCGACGTGACCCGCGTGCACGAGATCATGGCCGAAGAGGGCGTCAAGGTCCCCGTCATCGCCAAGGTCGAGAAGCCGCAGGCCGTCGATGCACTCGAAGAGATCGTCGACGCGTTCGACGCCATCATGGTCGCCCGTGGCGATCTGGGCGTCGAGCTGCCGCTCGAGGCCGTGCCGATCGTGCAGAAGCGCGCCGTCGAGCTGGCCCGCCGCATGGCGAAGCCTGTCATCGTCGCGACGCAGATGCTCGAGTCGATGATCAACAGCCCGGTGCCGACCCGCGCCGAGACCTCCGACGTCGCGAACGCCGTCCTCGACGGCGCGGATGCCGTGATGCTCTCGGGTGAGACCAGCGTCGGCGACTACCCGGTCGTGGTGGTCGAGACGATGGCGCGCATCATCGAGTCGACCGAGGAGCACGGTCTGGAGCGCATCGCGAAGCTCACGACCAAGCCGCGCACTCAGGGTGGTGCGATCACCCTCGCCGCCCTCGAGGTCGCCGAGTTCGTCGACGCGAAGTTCCTCTGTGTGTTCACGCAGTCGGGCGACTCTGCCCGTCGTCTCTCGCGTCTGCGCTCGCGCATCCCGATGCTGGCGTTCACGCCGGAGCCCGACATCCGCCGCCGCATGGCGCTGACCTGGGGCATCCGCTCCACGCTCGTCGACATGGTGCAGCACACCGACCTCATGTATCTGCAGGTCGATGACTACCTGCTGGGGAACGGCCTCGCTGAGGAAGGGGACAAGGTCGTCGTGATCTCCGGTTCCCCTCCCGGAATCGTGGGTTCCACGAACGACATCCGCGTGCACAAGGTGGGCGATGCCGTGAACGGCGCCGCACCGATCTACAAGGAAGCCACCGTCTGATCACGGTGCCGCACGGGGAGGGGCGGGACTTCGGTCCCGCCCCTTCGTCGTCTCCGCGCGTGTCCCGCCCGACCTCGCGCGTCAACCCCTCTGCCTCGCGCGCTCGCGTCGAGTAGGTTCCCGGTATGAGCCCTCCGCACCGACGTGTCGACACCGCAGGACTCGCATTCCGACTGACCGAGAGTGCCCGACCGGTCGGCTCCCACGTGCCGACGCACGTGCTGGTGCACGGGATCGGGATGTCGCACCGATCTCTGTCGCGACTGCATGCGGAGCTCGCTGCATCGACCCGCGTGATCTCCGTCGATCTGCCGGGGTTCGCCGGCCTGCCCAAGCCCTCGGAAGACCTCGACGTGGTGCAGATGGGACGCGCTCTCGCAGACGTCGTCGCGACGCTCGACGAGGGCCGGGTGGTGCTCGTCGGTCATTCGATGGGCGCCCAGTGGGCCGTCGAGGCCGCACTGCACCGCCCGGAGTCGATCACGACGGTCGTGGCGGTCGGGCCCGTCGCCGACGAACGCCGTCGCACCCTGGCCGCTCAGGCGCGGGGGCTCGCCGTGGATACGGTGGGCGAGACGCCGCTGGTCAACGCGATCGTCTTCGTGGACTACGTCCGCTCCGGAATACCGTGGTACTCGCGGCAGCTGCGCCACATGCTTGCCTACCCGATGGAGCGACGCGCCCGTGCGCTCACCGTGCCCCTGCTGGTCGTGCGCGGGGGAGAGGACCCCGTGGCGGGCCGGGAATGGTGCCGTCGTCTCCGTGACGCCGCGCGCGTCGCGCGGCTCGTCGAGATCCCGAGGCATCGCCACGTCGCGCTGTTCTCGGCGCCGCGTGCGGTGGCCGCAGCCATCCTGTTCCACACCGCGACGGAGTGGCCGGACGCGACGCGGATGCACGCCGCCACCGAAGGAGAGGGCGCATCATCAATCCTCTGAAGGGTGCCCTGTGGTGGGTCGCCGACTACGCGTACGCCGCCTACTGGCAGGTCCGGGCCACGTTCGGCCGCACGGACGCGCGGTCGTTCTCCTCGGGGGATGCGGCGCACATCATCCTCCTGCCGGGGGTCTACGAGACCTGGAGGTTCATGCAACCGCTCATCACGGCGCTCCATGAACGCGGACACCCGGTACACGTGATCGACGGTCTCCGCAGGAACCAACGGCCGGTGGCCGAGATGGCCGAGCAGGTCGCCGGCTTCCTCGAGGCGGAAGACCTGTCGGACGTGATCCTCGTCGCCCACAGCAAGGGCGGCCTCGCCGGCAAACTCGTCATGACGGGGCGCGCGGCGGGCCGGGTGCGCTCGATGCTCGCCATCGCGACGCCGTTCGGCGGCTCACGCTATGCGCGGATGATTCCGGTGCGCACTCTGCGGGCATTCTCGCCCGATGATCCATCGATCGTGGGTCTCGCCCGGCAGCTCGACGTCAACACGCGGATCGTCTCGATCTACGCCGACTTCGATCCGCATATCCCCGAGGGGAGCGAACTCGCGGGCGCGAAGAACGTGCGGCTCGACACCGGCGGGCACTTCCGCATCCTCGCGCATCCGCGCGTCCTCGCCGAGCTCGCGGTGCTGGCCGGGTGAGGTGGACGACTACGACTTCAGGCGTCGCAGCGCCGATGCGTCGTGCGCTGCCTTCGCGCCGGTCTTCTCCGACTCGACGATGAACGAGGGCGAGTCCTTCGATGCGGTGAAGTGCTGATCGGCGAAGGTGAAGTCACTCGTCTTCCGCTCCAGCACCTTCCCCCGGGTTCGACCCTGCGAGGTGTTCCAGCTGACCCGATCGCCGACGGCTATGTCCTTCATGCCGCCACGCTAGAACCGCGCAGCTCGGCGCAGATACGGGGTTGACGTCGAGCAGCAGAGGGGTGTTCGGATGCCGTCATCTGCAGTCGCTCGCCGGGGTGCGCCGCTCGCCCAGCGTAGGCAGCCAGAGCAGCAGATCGGGCAGCGCGGCGTAGGCGGCCAGCCCGTGATCGATGTCCGGGTAGGTGTGGAAGGTGACATCCGCCTTCTGGGAGCAGAGCAGCTCCACGTAGCCCTCGGTCGCGCTCGGGCGCACCAGCTGGTCGGCCTCGCCCTGTCCGATGAAGACGGGCACGGTCACAGGCTGCCCGCCCGCGCTGTTCTCCTCGAGCAGGGTCTTCCACGGCTCCGTGGTGGCCGGGTCGCTGGTCACGTAGCCGCCGACGAGCGGGTCGGCGATCGCATGCAGCTCCTTCGTCTCGGTGAGCAGGCAGAGTTGGGCCATCTCGGGGGTCGCCTTCGCGCCGGCGGGCGTGAGTATCGCGGTGATCTCCTCCGAGGTGTACCGGTCGGCATAGGCGACCGTGTACGCGGGGATCGCGAGCGAGGCGATCGTCACCCCGGAGAGGTCGATGATGTCATCGGTCATCAGTGCGTTCAGATTCGCCGCCGGCGCTGCCACCGCGACGCCCTGCAGCTTCAGCTCGGGAGCATACGTCGATGCTCGCTCCGCCGCGAAGAGCGCCGCCTGACCCCCTTGCGAATGCCCCCACAGCACGACGCGATCACCTGTGTCCGCGCCGTCGATCCGGCGCGCCGCACGGACGATGTCGAGCACGCTGTTCGACTCGGGCACCCCGAGAAGATACGACGACTGTCCTTCGACGCCCAGACCCGGGTAGTCGGTCGCGGCGATGGCGTACCCCTCGGCCAGCAGCTCGTGAAGGCCCTCGATGTACTGGAAGGGATCGAGCCCGAGCGACGGCGCGCATTTGGCCGCGGCGCCGGTCGTCGGGTGCGCCCAGGAGATGACGGTCCGGCCTCCCGCGGGTGCAGGGCCGTCCGGGACGATGACGACGCCGGAGACCGGGACGTCATCGCCCGCGAGATCCGTCGAATGGTAGATCACGCGCCAGGCGCTCGAGCCGGCAGGTGCGCTCGCGATCGGCTCGATGCGGATGATCTCGCCAGGGTCGCCCCCCGGCGCAGGGGAGGGCAGCGTATAGAAAGCCGGGTCGGTCCTGAGGTCGGCCTGACCCTCCAGGTAGCGCCTGGCGAACTCCGCCGCGGCGAGCCCGAGCGCGACGACGAGGATCGCTGCGACGATCAGGAGGATCCGCCGGGACCGCCCTGGTCTGCGGGCGTGCGCCGCGGGAGCGCCGGAGTTCATAGGGACTTTCTAGCGCACTGCGGACGTGGGCGGAAGGATCCGGCTCACGGGCATCGGACGTTCTTCTCAGAGGGTGCCGGCGGTGGGACTCGAACCCACACGCCCTTTCGGACAAAGCATTTTGAGTGCTCCGCGTCTGCCATTCCGCCACGCCGGCTCGTGTGTCGCGCCTTCGACTTTAGCGCAGCGGATCGCGCGGGCGCGCCGAGCGACCGCCGGTGCACGGGGCCTCTCCACTAGGATGGATCTGTGACAGAGGAAGAACAGGCTGTAGAGCCCACGGCATCCGCACCCCGACGCGTCGTCGTCGCCGAAGACGAGTCGTTGATCCGTCTCGACATCGTTGAGATCCTTCGCGACAACGGCTTCGATGTCGTCGGCGAGGCCGGTGACGGTGAGACCGCCGTCGCTCTCGCGACCGAGCTGCGCCCCGATCTCGTCATCATGGACGTCAAGATGCCCCAGCTCGACGGCATCAGTGCGGCGGAGAAGCTGCACAAGGGCAACATCGCCCCCGTCGTGCTCCTGACGGCGTTCAGCCAGAAGGAGCTCGTCGAGCGAGCGAGCGAGGCGGGTGCCCTGGCATACGTCGTGAAGCCCTTCACCCCGAACGACCTGCTCCCGGCGATCGAGATCGCTCTCGCCCGTCACGAGCAGATCATCACGCTCGAGGCCGAGGTCGCCGACATGGTCGAGCGCTTCGAGACCCGCAAGCTCGTCGACCGCGCCAAGGGTCTTCTCAACGAGAAGATGGGCCTGAGCGAGCCCGAGGCGTTCCGCTGGATCCAGAAGGCGTCGATGGATCGCCGTCTGACCATGCAGGACGTCGCCAAGGCCATCATCGAGCAGCTCGCGCCGAAGAAGTGAGCCCGGAGGGCTCAGATTGAGCCTGCCGAAATCTCAAGTTCGGCTCGACGCCGAGCACATCCTGCGGCCGGTGCGCGTCGGCGACGGCGCAGCTCTGGCGCGCGCCTACCGTGCGAACCGCGAGCACCTCGCCCCGTGGGAGCCGACCCGCTCCGAGACGTTCTTCACCGAGGAATCGCAGGAGGAGCACGCGCGGCAATGCGTGACGGATGCCGCGTCAGGTCGCAGCATCCGATTCGTGATCGAGTCGGACGACGGCGAGATCCGCGGACGGATGAACCTCAACAACATCGTGCGCGGGGCGTTCTGGAGTGCCGATCTCGGGTACTGGATCGGCGTCTCACGACTGCGACAGGGGCTGGCCTCCCGCGCTGTCTCGCGCGTCGCCGAGTACGCCCGAGACGAGTTGGGTCTGCATCGTCTCCAGGCGACGACCCTGCTGCACAACATCGGATCGCAGCGCGTGCTCGCCGGTGCCGGGTTCGAGCGCATCGGCCTCGCGCCGAAGTATCTGCGGATCGCGGGGGAGTGGCAGGACCACCTGCTGTTCCAGCTGCTGCTGGAGGAACCTCTCAGCCCTCGGCGGGAACGGCCTTGATCATGTTCGTGATCCGGATCGTGGAACAGCGTCGCCCCTGATCGTCGGTCACGACGATCTCGTGCACCGTGATGCTGCGCCCGAGGTGAACGGGTGTGCAGACTCCCGTGACGACGCCTGACGTGGCGGAGCGCGTGTGAGTCGCGTTGATGTCGACCCCGACAGCGAGGCGGCCGGGACCGGCGTGGAGGTTCGCCGCCATCGAGCCGAGGGATTCTCCGAGGACGACGTAGGCGCCGCCGTGCATGAGACCGACGGGTTGCGTGTTGCCCTCGACGGGGAGGGTCGCGACGCAGCGTTCGAGGCTGAACTCGAGGAACTCCATGCCCATCTTCTGAGCGAGGGCGCCCATCCCTCGGGCTGTCGCCCAGTCGAGTCCTTCGCTCGTCGAGACGTCGCTCATGAATCCTCCTCAGCGGGTGTCTGTCGTCCTCGTTAGGCTGACAGGGTGACGGACTCCGCAAAGCCTACCCTCATGGTCATCGACGGCCATTCGCTCGCCTACCGTGCCTTCTTCGCCCTTCCGGTCGAGAACTTCACGACCAAGGACAACCAGCACACGAACGCCATCTACGGGTTCCTGTCGATGCTGGTGAACCTCATCAAGGCCGAGCAGCCGACCCACCTGGCGATCGCCTTCGACACCTCGCGCCACTCGTTCCGCACCGACGAGTATCCCGAGTACAAGGCGACGAGGTCCGAGACCCCGCAGGAGTTCCGCGGGCAGATCCCGCTGCTGCAGGACTGTCTCGCCGCGATGTCCATCCCCGTCCTCACCAAGGAGGGGATCGAGGCCGACGACATCCTCGCCACACTCTCGAAGCAAGGTGTGGAGCAGGGTTACGACGTGCTGATCGTCTCCGGCGACCGCGACAGCATCCAGCTGGTGAACGACGAAGTCACGCTGCTGTACCCGAACGTGCAGGGGGTCTCGCAGCTCAAGCGGTACGACCCGGCGACGGTCGAGGAGCGCTACGGCGTGCGTCCCGAGCAGTACCCCGACATCGCGGCCCTGGTAGGCGAGACCAGCGACAACCTCCCCGGAGTGCCGAAGGTCGGCGAGAAGACCGCGGTCAAGTGGCTCACCCAGTTCGGCACGCTCGACGAGCTGCTCGATCGCGCCGACGAGATCAAGGGTGTCGTCGGCGGCAACCTGCGCGACCACATCGATGATGTGCGGCGCAACCGCAAGCTGAACCGGCTCCTCACCGATGTCGAGCTTCCCGTCGCACCGGGCGACCTCGCGGTGACGCCCATCGACGCGCAGGCCGTTCGCGATATCTTCGCCCGTCTCGAGTTCCGCACGCTCCTCCCGCGCGTCTTCGAGGCCGTCGGTGCCGGCGAGGTCGCCGACGACCCGGCGTCCGCCGTCGTGATGCCGGAGCCCGCGGAGGTCGCACCCGCTGATCTCGCCGCGTGGGCCGTCGCTCAAGACGGCGACGTCGCGGTGCGGATCGTCACGCAGAACGGCACGCCCGTCCGCATCGGGGTGGCCACGACCAGCGAGCTGCGTGAGTCGGATTGGACGGATGCCGCGCCCGAGGCGCTGCGCGACTGGATCGAGTCCGCGAGCCCGAAGGTCCTGCACGATGCGAAGCCCCAGGTCAAAGCGCTGCTGCGTCAGGGCATGCGCCTCGACGGCCTCGCGTACGACACGAGCCTGGCCGGGTGGCTGCTGCGGCCGAGCTTCCCCGACAAGACGCTCGCCGACCTGGTCGAGCGCTACCTGGGGGAGAAGCTGCCGGAAGCCGATCCCTCTCAGCTCGTGCCCGAGACCGAGGGCGCGACCCCCTCGCAGGAGGCGTGGTTCGCTCTCCGCGTCGCGGATGCGCTGCGCGAGGACATCCCCGAGTCGGTGAACACGGTGCTCGTCGACATCGAGCTCCCCACCCTGACCACGCTCGCCGACATGGAGGTCGCCGGCGTCGCCGTGTCGCACGACGTGCTGTCGACCTTCTCGGGCGAGCTCGCGACCCGGGCAGACGGTCTCGCACAGGAGGCGTTCACCAGCATCGGACGCGAGTTCAACCTCGGATCGCCCAAGCAGCTGCAGGAGGTGCTGTTCGAAGACCTGCAGCTTCCGAAGACCCGCAAGACGAAGTCGGGCTACTCGACCGATGCCGCCGCGCTGGCAGATCTGCAGGAGACGCACCCGCATCCGTTCCTGAGCCTGCTCCTGCAGCACCGTGAGGCGACGAAGCTCCGCCAGATCATCGAGTCGCTCGACACCGCCATCGGCGACGACCACCGCGTGCACACGACGTACGTGCAGACCGGAAGCCAGACCGGACGCCTGTCCAGCACCGACCCCAACCTGCAGAACATCCCGGTCCGTACCGAGGAGTCGCGTCGCATCCGCAGCGCCTTCCAGGTGGGCGAGGGCTACGAGGCGCTCCTCACGGCCGACTACTCGCAGATCGAGATGCGCATCATGGCGCACCTTTCCGGCGACGAGGGGCTCATCGAGGCGTTCAACAGCGGTGAAGACCTCCACCGCTTCGTCGGCGCACGGGTCTTCGGCGTCGATCCGAGCGAAGTGACACCGGCGATGCGCACGAAGGTGAAGGCGATGTCCTACGGACTCGTCTACGGGCTCTCGGCCTTCGGGCTCTCCAAGCAGCTGCGCATCGAGCAGTCCGAGGCCAAGCAGCTGATGGTCGAGTACTTCGCCCGGTTCGGCGCTGTCCGCGACTACCTGCGTGCGTCGGTGATGAAGGCGAAGGAGGTCGGCTACACCGAGACGATCTTCGGCCGCCGCCGCCCGTTCCCCGACCTCGCGAGCCCCAACCGCGTCCTGCGTGAGAACGCCGAGCGTGCGGCTCTCAATGCGCCTATCCAGGGGAGCGCGGCCGACATCATGAAGATCGCGCTGCTGCACATCCACGACGACCTGCGGTCCGAGAAGCTCTCGTCGCGAGCGCTGCTGCAGATCCACGATGAGCTCGTGGTCGAGGTCGCCCCCGGTGAGTGGGATGCGGTCGAGCGCGTCGTCCGGAAGCGGATGGGCGATGCCGCCGACCTGCGGGTTCCGCTCGACGTGCAGGTCGGACGCGGTGCCGACTGGAACGAGGCCGCGCACTGAGTGGCCGCGGACAGAACCGATATATCGAGGAGGGGCCGGGGATTAGGCTGAAGGGATGACTTCAGCTCCCCGCACTCCGTCCGCCATCGACAAGGTCGCCGATGAGTGGGTCGATACGATCGCTGTCCTCGCTCCCACCCTCGGCACCTACATCGGACGAGACGAGGTGAACGATCGCTTCGGCGACCTGAGCCCGCAGGGACACGAGGAGGTCGCCCTCGCGACGCGCGCCACACTCGACAAGCTCTCGTCGCTCGAGCCCGTCGACGCGATCGACGAGGTCACCAAGACCGACCTGAGCGCCGAGCTCCGCCTCGATCTCGAACTCCACGAAGCCAAGTGGCACCTGCGCGACCTCAACGTGATCGCCTCGAACGCGCAGGATGTGCGCGCGGCGTTCGACCTGATGCCGACGGCCACCGCCGACGACTGGGGTGTCATCGCGAAGCGACTCGCCGCGGTACCCGACGCCCTGCGCGGCTACACCGAGACCCTGAGGCAGGGCATCGCCGAAGGGGTGACTCCCGCACGGCGCCAGGTCGTCGAGGTCGCCACCCAGATCGATCGTTACACCGCCGACGACGGATTCTTCGCGGCTTTTGTCGCCGATGCCGCCCCGGAGGAGGGACAGCTGCCGGCATCCCTCGCCCGCACGCTCGCCGACAACTCCGCCGCAGCGCGCGTCGCCTACGGCGAACTCCGTCGGTTCCTCGCCGAGGAACTCGCGCCCGCCGCGGGTGAGGTCGACGCGGTCGGCCGGGAGCTCTACGCGCTCAACTCCCGTCGCTTCCTCGGGGCGACGATCGACCTCGACGAGACCTACGAGTGGGGCCGCGAGGAACTCGCACGCATGGTGGCCGAGCAGACCGCCATCGCGAACGAGATCCTGCCCGGCGCTTCGGTCGAAGAGGCCGTCGCCCACCTGGAGTCCGATCCTGCCCGCAAGCTGGTCGGCACCGATGCTCTCCAGAAGTGGATGCAGGAGACGAGCGACCGCGCGGTCGCCGAGCTCGGGGCTTCGCACTTCGACATCCCCGAGGCGATCCGCACGATCGAATGCATGATCGCGCCCACCCAGGAGGGCGGGATCTACTACACCGGCCCGACGGACGACTTCTCCCGTCCTGGCCGCATGTGGTGGTCGGTGCCCGAGGGCGTCACCGAGTTCGACACCTGGCGCGAGCTGACCACGGTCTTCCACGAGGGCGTACCCGGCCATCACCTGCAGATCGCGCAGGCGGTCTACAACCGTGCCGAGCTGAACTCGTGGCGGCGCCTGCTCGCCGGCACCTCGGGACACGCCGAGGGATGGGCCCTGTACGCGGAGCGCCTCATGGAGCAGTTGGGCTACCTCGACGATCCCGCCGATCGTCTCGGCATGCTCGACGGACAGCGCATGCGCGCCGCCCGAGTCGTCCTCGACATCGGCGTGCACCTGGGCAAGCCCCGCCTCGACGGAACGGGTACCTGGGACGCGGCGTACGCTCTGGACTTCATGCGCAGCAATGTCAACATGTCAGACCAGTTCGTGCAGTTCGAGGTGAACCGCTACCTCGGGTGGCCGGGTCAGGCTCCGTCGTACAAGGTGGGGCAGCGCATCTGGGAGCAGGTCCGCGATGCCGTGCGCGCTGCCGAGGGGGAGTCCTTCTCGTTCAAGGAGTTCCACAAGCGGGCGCTCGACATGGGCGGCGTCGGCCTCGACACCCTGCGCACCTCGCTCCTGCCGCGCTGACGGGAATGCGGCAGCGCCGCGACGTGTTCATGCATCTGAATGGAAAGGGATGACATGAGCATCGAATTCGGACTGGACACGTTCGGCGACATCACGCGAGACGCCGACGGTGAGCTGCTCACCGCGGCGCAGACGATCCGCAATGTCGTGGCGCAGGCGGAACTGGCTGACAGCGTCGGTGTGGACTTCTTCGGAGTGGGGGAGCACCACCGCTCCGAGTTCGCGGTCTCCGCACCCGAGATGGTTCTGGCGGCGATCGCCGCCCGCACCGAACGCATCCGCCTCGGAACGGCCGTCACGGTGCTGTCGTCCGACGACCCGGTCCGCGTCTTCGAGCGCTTCTCCACCCTGGACGCGCTGTCCGGCGGTCGCGCCGAGGTCGTGCTCGGTCGCGGATCCTTCATCGAGTCGTTCCCGCTGTTCGGATACGACCTCCGAGACTACGAGGCGCTGTTCGAGCAGAAGCTGGAGCTGTTCACAGAGCTGCTCAAGGAGGAGCCCGTCACCTGGTCGGGCACGATGCGGGCTCCGCTCGACAACGCGAACGTGTTCCCCAAGACGGAGAACGGGCTTCGCACGTGGGTCGGCGTGGGCGGCAGCCCGGAATCCGTCGTGCGCGTCGCGCGCCACGGCCTCGGACTCATGCTCGCGATCATCGGCGGTCCCGCGATCCGGTTCAAGCCGTTCGTCGAGCTGTACCACCGCTCGGTCGCGTCCTTCGGCACGACGGCCCACCCGGTATCGGTGCATTCGCCCGGTCACATCGCCGAGACGGATGCCGAAGCCTGGGACGCCGCATACTCCGGCTTCGAGGCGATGAACAACACCATCGGACGCGAACGCGGCTGGCCCGCGTACAGCCGCGCGCGCTTCCAGAACGACGTCGGTCCCGAAGGCGCCATCTACGCCGGTTCGCCCGACCGGGTGGCGGCCAAGATCGCCGACACCGTCACGACGCTCGGACTCGGGCGGTTCGACCTGAAGTACGCGACCGGTACCCTCTCGCACGAGTCGATGATGCGCAGCATCGAGCTCTACGGCACCGAGGTGATCCCGCGGGTGCGCAAGATCCTCGCTGAGCGCGACTGAACCGTCATCGCAGGGTGGCGCACCCGTGCGCCGCCCTACGATGAGGACATGGCCAATACCGCCCTGCCGAGCCGTGCGTCGCTCGCCGCGCGCCTCGACGATCTGCCGTTCACGAAGCGTCATCTCCGCGTGCTCACCGGATCAGGAGCCGGCTGGGCTCTCGACGCGATGGACGTGGGGCTCATCTCGTTCATCCTCGCTGCGCTCACCCAGCAGTGGGGTCTGACGAAGACCGACGCCGGCTGGATCGCCTCGATCGGATTCCTCGGCATGGCGGTCGGCGCGACGCTCGGCGGACTTCTGGCCGACAGGCTGGGCCGCCGTCAGGTCTTCGCGCTCACCCTGCTCGTGTACGGCATCGCGACCGGCGCGAGTGCGCTGGTCGGCGGGATCGCCGCTCTGCTGGTCCTTCGGTTCTTCGTCGGTCTCGGTCTGGGGGCCGAGCTGCCCGTGGCCTCGACCTACGTCAGCGAGTTCGCTCCCGCCCGCATCCGCGGACGACTCATCGTGATCCTCGAGGCGTTCTGGGCCGTGGGCTGGACGGCCTCTGCCCTCATCGGCTACTTCGTGATCCCGGCATCCGACGCAGGATGGCGCTGGGCGTTCGCGCTCGGGGCGATTCCGGCGATCTACGCGCTGATCATCCGGTGGGGGCTTCCGGAGTCTCCGCGCTGGCTCGCCTCGCGCGGTCGGATCGCCGAGGCGGACCGGATCGTGTCGGCGTTCGAAGCCGAGGCGGGTGTCGTCGCGGCACCCGCGATCCGCAAGGAGCCGCCGTCGAGGGCGATCGCCGTCACGACCCGCGCGCGTCTGAAGACCCTGTGGAACCAGGAGTTCCGGGTGCGCACCCTCTGCCTCTGGCTGGTGTGGCTGTGCGTCAACTTCGCGTACTACGGCGCGTTCATCTGGATCCCCAGCATCCTGCTCGATGCCGGCTTCGATCTGGTGCGCTCGTTCGGGTTCACTCTGATCATCACGCTGGCACAGCTTCCCGGCTACGCGGTCGCCGCCTGGCTCATCGAGGTCTGGGGGCGGCGGGTGACCCTGTCGGTCTTCCTCGTGGGCTCTGCGGTCTCGGCCGTGTTCTTCGGAACCGCCACCACCGAGGTCGCGATCATCGCCTCGGGCATGGCCCTGTCGTTCTTCAACCTGGGCGCCTGGGGTGCTCTGTACGCGATCACACCCGAGACGTATCCCACGTCGCTCCGGGCGACCGGGGCAGGATGGGCGGCCGGTGTCGGGCGCATCGCCTCGATCGTCGCGCCCTTGTCCGTGCCCCTGCTGCTCGTCGCCGGCGGCACGCCGCTGCTGTTCATCGTCTTCGGCGCCTGCTTCGTCCTGGCCGCCGCGGCCGCCTGGGGGCTCGCAGACCGCGGCGGCGCCACCCTCGACGACCGCTGAGCGGCGCCGGCCCTCCCCGCGCGGGAATAGGCTTGTGCGGTGGCAGATGTGCGTTTCGTGGCGATCGGCGACTCCTTCACGGAAGGGGTCGGCGACGTGCTCCCCGACGGCAGGGAGCGCGGTTGGGCCGATCTCGCCGCGCAGGGCTGGGCCGACGCCGCCGGACACTCGATCCAGTACGCGAATCTCGCGATCCGCGGCAAGCTCGCCTGGCCGATCGTGCACGAGCAGCTGGAGCCGGCGCTCGCTCTGCGACCGACTCACCTCTCCTTCAACGGGGGAGGGAACGACATGCTCAGGCCGCGCACAGACCTCGAGCACATCGCCGACGCCTTCAGCCGCGTGCTCCGTCGCTGCGACGAAGAGGGCGTCACGCTCATCCTGCTCTCCGGCGCGAACCCCAGCGGTCAGCTGCCCATGGGGTCGCTGGTACAGCGTCGCGGCGATCTCCTCTCCGAGGCGGTGCTCCGCCGGATCGAGGATCGCCCCGACGTGATCCGTGCGCTGAACTGGCCCGACCGTGAGCTCGCACAGAGCGCGTACTGGTCGGAGGACCGTCTGCACATGAACGCGGCCGGCCACCACCGAGTCGCGGCCCGGGTCGTCCATGCCCTGGGCTTCGAGCCGCCGGAGACCTGGTGGGCGCCGAGCGAACGCGGCGGAGCAGGACCTTCCGGTCTCGCGTACTACCGCGAGCACGTCGGCCCATGGGTCCGTCGTCGAGTGACGCGTACGTCCTCCGGGGACGGCCGCACGGCGAAGTACCCGATGTGGGTCGAGCGGACACCGTCGTGAACCGACTGCGCGGTCGTCGGATGCCGCGCCGCATCACCCAGTTGCTCGTCGGCCTGTTCCTCTACGGCATCGGCATCGCCTTCATCGTGCGCGGGATGATCGGGGCAGCTCCCTGGGACGTCCTGACGCAGGGGATCGCACGCCACGTCCCGCTGTCGTTCGGTGTGATCACGATCCTCGTCAGCATCGTGGTGCTGCTGCTGTGGATCCCGATCCGCCAGAAGCCCGGGATCGGCACTGTGCTCAACGCGCTGCTGGTCGGTCCCGCGGCCGACGTCGGCTTCCTGCTGATCCCTGAGACCGACGCGCTGTGGGTGCGGATCCTCTTCTTCGTGATCGGTCTGCTGGTGCTGTCGGGGGCCACCGGGCTGTACATCGGCGCCGCTTTCGGCCCCGGACCGCGCGACGGCCTCATGACCGGCCTGCATCGGCGCACCGGATGGCCGATCTGGGTCGTGCGCACCGGGCTCGAGGTGATGGTGGTGGTGGTCGGCTGGGCGCTCGGCGGGAACGTCGGAGTCGGCACCCTGGCGTTCGCTCTGCTCGTCGGACCGTTGTGCCAGTACTTCCTGCGTCTGTTCGCGATCCGCCTGCCCGATCGGGCGAAGCCTGACACCGCGACGACACCCACCGGCGAGATCCGGATCGCTGGCTGAAGCGTGTCGGACTTCGAGATGACCCGCATTCCTGCGGGATCCGTGACCCTGCACGACGCGCGTCGGAAGCTCCAGCGCACGGTGGAACTGGAGCCGTTCGAGATCGGCGTGTATCCGGTCACCGAGGAGCAGCTGGCCGACGTGCTCGGCATCGCCCAGCGGCATCCGTCCCGTCCTGCCGTCGATGTCAGCTGGCTGCGTGCCGTGCACTTCTGCAACGCGGCGTCCGAGTGGGAGGGCCTCGATCCGGTCTACCTCTTCGATGGCGAGGACGTGAGCTGGGACGTCACGGCAGACGGCTACCGGCTGCCGACGGAGGCGGAGTGGGAGTTCGCGTGCCGGGCCGGATCCGTCGGCCCGCACTACGCGCCGCTCGCGGATGCCGCGTGGACCAGCGCCGACGGTGTGGCGGCGCCGCAGAACGTGGGCGGCAAGATCCCGAACCTCAACGGGCTGTTCGACACGCTCGGCAACGTGTGGGAGTGGTGCTGGGACCTCCTGGATCCGGCGCGGTACGACGACTACCGGGTGTTCCGCGGCGGCGGTTTCGCCGACGATGCATGGAGCGTGCGAGCATCGGTCCGTCGCGGCGGAGCGCCGCGCATGCACCACGACGACGTCGGCGTGCGCCTCGCGCGCGGAGCGTTCGACGGCGACGGCGAGGCGCAGGGATGGTCCGCGAAGGTCGACCGGGAGAGGGCGGCCTTCGACGGGCCGCTGCCACCGGGGTGGACGCCCCTCCGTCGCTGATCACTCAGGCAGTCTTCATCTGTTTGATCATGTAGCGGTTGGGGTCCTCTGCAGGCGCGAAACCGTACTGGGCGTAGAGACCGTGCGCGTCGGCGGTGGCGAGCAGGATGCGGCTCACCGGAAGGGGCTGCAGATCGGCGATGACGCCCTCGACGAGCATCTTCCCGACGCCGTTGCCTCGAGCGCTCTCATCGACGAAGACGTCGCAGAGCCAGGCGAACGTCACGGCATCCGTCACCACGCGGGCATACGCGACCTGCTCGCCGTTTGCGTTCCAGACGCTGTAGTTCCGGGACCCGTTGATGGCGGCGTCCTGCACCTCGCGCGCGCGACCCTTGGCCCAGTACGCCTGCTCGCTGAGCCAGGCATGCACCTGAGCACGGTCGATGCGGGACGAGTCGGAGGAGAAGGTGAAGCCGGAGACCATGCTTCATCCTATGAGCGCTCAGCGACGCCGCTCGGGATCCAGGCCCATGCGGATGCGCGTGCGCTTGCGCTCGATGAGGATGAAGACGACACCGAGCACCCAGAGCGGAATGGGCATGAGGAAGGCGATGCGGAAGGCATCGAGCGAGTACGTATCGGGCGTTCCCGCGCCCTGCAGGTCGAGCACGAGTCCGATCAGGAAGATCGCGATGAGGGCGGCGATGAAGCCGCCCGCGTTGGTGACGCCGGTCGCTGTGCTCAGGCGGTGCGAGGGATTGTGTGTGCGGGCGTGGTCGAAGGCGATCATCGATGCCGGGCCGCCGGTCGCCAGCGCTACCGCGAGCACGTAGAGCAGCCACAGGGGAGCGGGTCCGGGGAGGGCGAGGACGATGATCCAGGCCAGCATCTGCACTCCGACGGCGGGGAGGACCAGCGCCAGGGAACGATGGTTCGGCAGCCTTCGGGAGAGATCGCCGATGACAGGCCCCAGCACCATGCCGGCGACGACGTAGACCGAGATGATGCCCGCAGCGTGAGCGCTGTCGAGTCCATGTGCCGCTGTCAGGAACGGCATCCCCCAGAGGAGGATGAAGGCCGTGCCGGCGAACGGCGTCGTGAAGTGCGACCAGAAGGCGAGCCGGGTGCCGGGGTGCGCCCAGGCCGCGCGGATTCCGACGCCGGTGTCTATCGCCGAGGTGACGACGCGGATCACGCCGGTGTCGGTGTTGACCGAGACGTCGGCGTCGCGCTCGGGCGGATGGTTGCGGATGATGAGGAAGACCAGGATGGCGAACAGAACGCCGAGCCCGGCGATGCTGCCGAAGGTGATCGTCCAGGTCGTCGCATGCAGGAGCGCGGCGAGCGGGACGAGGGCGATCAGTTGCCCGGCCTGCCCGACGATCCCCGTGAACTGCACCATGATCGGGCCGCGTTGCGCAGGGAACCAGGTCGCGACGAGACGGAGCACCGCGGGGAAGATCGCTGCATCACCGGCGCCGAGGAGCACACGGGCGACGATGGCGATGCCCACGCTCGGGGAGAGGGCCATGGTCAGCTGGCCGGCAGCCATCAGGAGCATGCCGACCGTCATGATCGGGCGCGAACCGTAGCGGTCCAGCAGCACGCCGATCGGGATCTGCATGCCGCCGTAGACCGCGAGCTGGACGACGGCGAAGAGGGCCAGCGTCGACGCGTCGGCCTGGAAGCGATCCGCGGCCTCGACCCCGACCGCGCCGAGCGAGGTACGGTTCGTGATCGCGAGCACGTAGGCCGCGACGCCCACCGACCAGACCAGCCACGCCCGCCACTCCGGAGTCGACAGGGGGGAGCGGGAGACCTGCGGCACGCTTCCACGCTACTCCTGTGATCTGATGTCGGATGCCGCCGCTAGCCTGCACGCATGATGACCACACCGCAGCACCACTCCCTCGACTACGTCGAACTCGTCGTGACCGATCTCGCCACTGCCACCCGGTTCTACACCGAGGCATTCGGCTGGAACTTCGTCGACTACGGCCCCGGCTACGCGGGGATCGCCGCCCCCGACGGCGAGGGCGAGGTCGGTGGGCTCCTGGTCGCTGAAGAGCCTCGACCGGCCGGCGGTCCGCTCGTGCTGCTCTATTCGGCTGACCTCGACGCGACGATGGAGGGGATCGTGGCCGCCGGAGGCACGATCCTGCAGTTGCCGTACGAATTCCCCGGTGGTCGGCGCCTCCATTTCGCCGATCCGAGCGGTAACGAGCTCGGAGTCTGGGCCGCGCAGTAATCTGACCGGATGCTGTTCTCTCTCACCGGTGCCAGCGGAGCAGGCAAGTCGACAGTGCTGGCGCACCTCGACGGAGTGTCCTGGCCGGTGCCGGTGCGCTGCGTCGAGTTCGATTCGATCGGCGTGCCCGACGGCGCGGACACGGCGTGGCGGCATGGCGCGATCGAGCACTGGGTTCAGCAGGCAGTACAGGCGGATGCGGTCGGCGAGCACATGCTGCTCTGCGGTCAGGTTCCGATGGGCGAGCTCTTCGCGGCGCCGTCCGCCGAGCGGCTCCAGGGAATCGCCGTGTGCTTGCTGCACTGCTCGCCCGAGACTCGCACCGCACGTCTGCTGGCGCGCGGTGAGGATCCGGCGTCGATCGTGCACCACAACCGTTTCGGTGAGTGGTTCCGCGGCCACACGCTCGACCCGCGCCACGCGCCCGAGGTGATCCGTGTCGAGAGCGCGGTGCCGATGGCCTGGGATCGCTGGGCCGAGTGGGAGCGCGGTGATCCGCGCTGGGCTGCCGAGATCATCGACACTGACGAGCGTGCGCCGGCGGACGTTGCGCGTGAGGTCGAGGAGTGGGTCCGGCGGAGGTTGGCAGACCCCGCCGAGGCGTGAATCTCTCTCACGAACCCCTGCCATCCGCGCCGTAGCGCGCGACGATCGTCGCAGCGGCCTCGTCTACCGTGCGCCGCGTCTCCTCGTCCGTCAGAGACCAGCCGCCGTGCACGAGACGTGGCCAGAAGACCACGGTCGCGATCATGCCCAGGAACTGCGCGGCGGCGACGTCGAAGTCGTCCACGCGGGCCTCGCCGTCGCGGTCAGCGGCCTCGAGGAACTTCCGAAGCGCGTGGAGCACCGGTAGGGTGCCGAAATCGAACGTCTGCTCTCGCAGCTCTGGGAAGCGCGCGGATTCGGTGATGACCGCGCGGATGAGATCCGTCATTCGCGGGCGCGTGAGGAGTTCGGCATACGCCATTCCCAAGCTCACCAGACCCGCGCGCAGATCTCCCGCGGGCGGGTCGAGGTGCTCGGGCCGGGCCGTGTCGCCGGCCGCCAGCACCATGGCCTCGAACAGCTCGGCCTTCGTCGGGAACTGCTTGAACAGCGTCGCCTTCGAGACGCCCGCGCGGGCTGCCACCTGCGCCAGGGAGCTGCGGTCGTACCCGAGCTCGAGGAACAGACCTGTCGCGGCATCGAGGATCGCTGTGCGATTCGTCGCGGCTACTTGGCGGTGATACGCGGAGAGCTCTCGGGTCATGTCTCCAGTATGCCCGAGAGGTGAGACGGTTGACTCATGACACTTCCGGAGCTACTGTCAGTGCGAGGTGAGACGAATAACTCACCTCTCGCAGATCACGGCGGACCGAGGAGGACGAGATGTCGAAGGTACTGATCCACGCGACGGTGTCGGTGGACGGCTTCATGGCAGACGAGCACGGGGGAGTCGAGTGGATGAACGGATTCCCGTCCGATCCCCGGGACGAGGTGGTAATCGCGCAGATCGTCGAGCAACTCGGGGCCGTCATCGGGGGAGCGAACAAGACGCAGACGATCGAAGAGGGAGAGGTTCCGTACGGCGGGATCCTCGGAGTGCCGGTGTTCCTGATGACGCACAGCGCTCACGAACCCATCGTGAAAGACGACGTGACCTATAACTTCGTCGTCGACGACGTCGCTGAGGCTGTCGCGACAGCCACGCAGGCGGCGGGGGAGAAGTGGGTGAGCCTGCTCGGCGGAACCATTACGCGCCAGTGTCTCGAGCGTGGCCTCGTCGATGAGATCCAACTGCACGTGGTGCCGATTCTTCTCGGTCGCGGCATCTCACTGTTCGCAGGATTGACGACGCACATCGCGCTCGAGCGCCTCGACACCTCTGCCTATGCCAGCGAGACCCACCTGCGGTACCGCGTGGTCGCGTAGCTCGTTCAGTTGAGGCGCTGCGTGAGATGCACCGTGACTTCGTCGCCGTCGGATTTGCCGATCCGCTTGCGGACGGCTGCGGCGACCGGAAGTTTGTGCGTGCCGTCGCCGAGTGCCATGAAGGCGCCGCGGAACGCCTCGCCGTCGACCGTTCCGGCCACCTTGACCAGGCCGCGTGTTCCGAAGACGGATGCCGAATCCGGCAGCTGGACGCAGGTCCACGTGTCGCCGTCGCGCACCTTGCCGAGAGTGGCGGTGAAGGTGATGTCGAGTGCGGTGATGTCTGCCATGATCTTCTCCTGAATTTCCGAAGCGCCGTGTCAGACGAAGAGTCCGACGATCGCCCCGATGAGGACGAGCTTGATGAGCCAGTCCAGAAGATGGATACCCGCCGTGGGGAGTGCCGTGTTCTCGTGCACCACGCCGCCCATGAGGAGGATCAGCGGGAGGGCGGTCAGAGCCGCCCCGAGCCCGATGCCGGGCACGGCGCCGTGCCAGCCCGCAGCCAGCATCAGCCCTGCGACGAGGCAGGAGGCGACGAGGCTGCGCACGACGACCGACATCATCTGCACGGCGACGGGCACACCTGGTCGGGGAGTGCTGGTCCGCGTGACGACCGCAGAGATGGGCGGGATGGAATAGAGGACCGCGCTCGCGATGAACGAGACCACCGTTGCGATGATGATTCCCCATACGATCATGTCCACTCCTTTAGTACCGGGTAGTACTCAAACTAGGTTGCCATTTAAGAACTGTCAAGTACTAATATGGGGTCATGGCTGAAGGTCTCTCCACCCGAGGACGCCCTGCCGGGCTGCAAGGCGAGGACCTCGTCGCGGTGGCGCGTGAGGTGTTTCTCGAGCGCGGCTACGCGGGAGCGTCGATGGACGAGGTCGCCAAGCGGGCGAGGATCTCGAAGGCGTCGCTCTATCGAGCGCACCCGTCCAAGAGCGCGCTGTACGCGGCGGTCGTTCACCAGTGGGCGGCAGCCGGCCGAGACGCGATGCGCCCCGCGCTGGAGCGCCTTCGGGGGAGTACCGACACGAGACAGGGACTCATCGAGCTCGCGGAGACGATGCGCGCCGGCATCCTGAGCGAACCGGTGCTGGCGATGCGGCGACTGGTCACCGCGGAAGCCGAGAGCGAGCCCGACGTCGCCGCGACATATCTCACCGAGAGCTGGGACGCCAACATCGCAAACCTCGCCGACGCGCTGAGCGCACTGGCGGACGCAGGGGAGTTACGGGTTCAGGACGCGCACGCCGCCGCTGAGCAGTTCACCTGGCTGGTCATCGGCGCCCCGCTGAACGCGCGCCTGCTCGGCGGACGAGATGATGCGTCTTCGCGCGGTGCCGCAGTGGACCTGTTTCTCGCCGGATATGGAAAGCGCTGAGCCGGAGTGGCGGTGCTGCGCGCAGCGGGGGCGGAGAGCGCATTCCCGACTGGACGACAACGTGTCCCGTGGTCAGGACATCTTCACGAGTGAACTGACATAATGTGCATTATCGGTCAATCATCATTTACCTAGATTCGGCACCGAGAGGCACAGCTGGCAACGCGGAGTCGTCGTCGAAGTAGGACAAGGTCGATCCGCATCAGTGCCTGTAGTCGATCAGGGCCTGTAGTCGACGTGTACGTCGATCTCGTGTCCGAGTTCGATCTCGATGCGTTTGGCGAGGCTTCGGCCCTCTTTGATGCACTGATTCAGTTCGTCGTCCCAGTCGGACTCATTCCCGGGTGGCTTCGAGAAGAAGTACTTCTCCCCTCGAGAGTTCCAGGCGATGAGATCCTGGATGAGCTGCTCTGAGAGACCCGAGGTCTCGGGATCGAGCGGCCCGCCTCCTTCACCGGGCGTTCTCTCCCAGACCGGAAACGTGTCCCCAAGCTCCGCCATGAGCGCTAACAATCGGCGTGACATGTACGTCCTCCATCTGTTTGGCATCGAGTCAAGCCGACGCTACAGGTCAGGAGAGCAGCTCCCCTGCGACAATGGATTTTTGGGATACCAAATCCTCCGAGCTTCAGGCCCCGACGTAAGCCGCGAGGTGCTCCCCCGTCAACGTGGATTTTTGGGATACCAAATCCGATGGGTTTCCCTCGAAGACGATCTTCCCGCCGTCGTGCCCGGCCCCCGGGCCGATGTCGATGATCCAGTCCGCGTGAGCCATGACGGCCTGGTGGTGCTCGATCACGATCACCGTCTTGCCGGAATCGACCAGTCGATCGAGCAGCCCCAGGATCTTGTCGACATCCGCCAGATGGAGTCCGGTCGTGGGCTCGTCGAGCACATAGATGTCGCCCTTCTCCCCCATCTGGATCGCGAGCTTGATCCTTTGCCGCTCTCCCCCGGACAGGGTCGACAGCGGCTGTCCCAACGACAAGTACCCGAGACCCACATCGTCGAGACGGCTCAGGATCGCCGTGACCGCCGGGATCTTCGCCTCCCCATCGGAGAAGAACACTCGCGCCTCCGACACCGGCAGATCGAGGACCTCGGTGATGTCCTTGCCTGCCAGCTTGTACTCCAGCACGCTCGCCTGGAACCGCTTGCCGCCGCAGTCCTCGCACGGCGTCTCGATCGTGTCCATGAATCCGAGCTCGGTGATGATGACCCCGGCACCCTTGCACGTGGGGCAGGCGCCCTCGGAGTTCGCACTGAACAGCGCGGGCTTCACCCCGTTCACCTTCGCGAACGCCTTGCGGATCGGCTCGAGCATGCCGGTGTACGTCGCAGGGTTGCTCCTGCGCGATCCCTTGATCGCCCCCTGATCGATCGCGACCACGCCCTCGCGGCGCGACACGGAACCATGGATGAGCGAGCTCTTGCCCGACCCGGCCACGCCGGTCACGACCGTGAGCACCCCGGTCGGGATGTCGACATCGACGTTCTGCAGGTTGTTCGCGGTCGCGCCGCGCACCTCGATGGCGCCGTTGCTCGCCCGCACGGCATCCTTCAGCTGCGCCCGATCATCCAGATGATCCCCGGTGCGCGTGCCGCTGGACTTCAGTCCCTCGACCGTGCCCTCGAAGCAGATCTCCCCACCCGCCGCGCCGGCGCCGGGACCGAGGTCGATCACATGATCGCCGATCGCGATCGCCTCGGGCTTGTGCTCGACGACGAGGACGGTGTTGCCCTTGTCTCGCAGCTTCAGCAGCAGGCTGTTCATGCGCTGGATGTCGTGCGGGTGCAGTCCGATCGTCGGCTCGTCGAACACGTAGGTGATGTCGGTGAGCGACGAGCCCAGGTGGCGCAGCATCTTGATGCGCTGCGCCTCTCCCCCGGAGAGCGAGCCCGATGGTCGCTCGAGACTGAGGTAGCCCAGTCCCAGTGTCACGAAAGCATCGAGGTTCGCGCTGAGGGCCTCGAGCAGCGGCCCCGCACCGGGCAGGTCGAGGTCGCGGACCCAGGCGGCGAGGTCGGTCACCTGCATGCGGCAGGCGTCGGCGATGCTGATCCCCGCGATCTTCGAGGATCGCGCGCCCTCGGTCAGCCGGGTACCGTCGCATTCGGGGCAGCGCGCGAAGGTCGCGACCCGCTCGACGAATGCGCGGACGTGCGGCTGCAGGGCATCGAGGTCTTTCGACAGCATCGACTTGCTGATCTTCGGGATCAGACCCTCGTAGGTCATGTTGATCCCCGAGATCTTGACCTTCGTCACCTCGCCGTACAGGAACAGATGCCGCTGCTTCTCGGTGAACTCGGCGATCGGCTTGTCGCCGGGGTAGAACCCCGACTGTGAGAAGCCCTTCACCATCCAGCCATCGGCGGTGTATCCCGGCACCATGATCGCGCCCTCGTCGAGGGACTTCGATTCGTCGACGATCTGGGTCAGGTCGAGGTCGGACACCGATCCCCGGCCCTCGCAGCGCGGACACATGCCACCGAGGTAGATCGCATCCTTCACGATCTTCTTCTCGCCGCCGGGTCCCGTCATCACACCGCTGGCCCGCTGCGTCGGGATGTTGAACGAGAACGCCGTCGGCCCGCCGATGTACGGCGATCCGAGCTTGCTGAAGAGGATGCGGAGCATCGCGTTCGCGTCGGTCACCGTACCGACCGTCGACCGCGGGTTCGCTCCGAGACGCTCCTGGTCGACGATGATCGCGGTGGTCAGTCCCTCGAGCACGTCGACGTCGGGCCGTGGAACCGAGGGCATGAACCCCTGCACGAACGCGCTGTACGTCTCGTCGATCATGCGTCGGGATTCGGCGGCGATCGTGTCGAAGACCAGCGAGCTCTTGCCCGACCCGGAGACGCCCGTGAACACCGTGAGACGGCGCTTCGGGATATCGACGCTGACGTCTTTCAGGTTGTTCTCCCGCGCGCCCTGCACGCGGATCAGGTCGTGGGTGTCTGCGGGATGCTCGGTGGCGGTCATCGGCGTCCTTCGTTGTCGAGGCTGAAAGGGTCAGCCGGCCTGGTTGATACGCAGCAGGTTGCCGGCGGGGTCGCGGAAGGCGCAGTCGCGCACGCCGTACGGCTGATCCATCGGCTCTTGGACGACGTCGGCGCCGCTCTCGACGAGGCGCTCGAAAAGGGCGTCGAGGTCGTCGCTCGCGAGCGTGAGGGCTCCGTAGCTGCCCTTCGCGATCAGCTCGAGGATCGTCTGACGCTCGACGTCGGTGATGCCGGGATCGACAGCCGGCGGATGCAGGACGATCGACGTCTCGGGCTGCCCGGCAGGACCGACGGTGAGCCAGCGGAGGCCGTCGTAGCCGACGTCGTTGCGCACCTCGAAGCCGAGCGTGTCTCGATAGAAACCGAGAGCGGCGTCGGCGTCGGTGTGCGGGAGGAAGGCGTAGTGGATGCTGATGTTCATGGTGCTCACGTTAGATGCGCATCGGTGCGCGGTGCTTCTTGATTCCTGATCGGCCTGGTGACCTGCTTGGCCTGGAAGGACGGTATGCCCTCGACGTTGGCGGCGCGTTCACGGTACACCCGGGGTGAGACACCGACCAGTTCGGTGAATCGGGTGCTGAAGGTGCCGAGCGACGAGCACCCGACCTCGAAGCACACATCGGTCACGCTCAGGTCGCCGCGCCGCAGCAGGGCCATCGCCCGTTCGATGCGCCTGGTCATCAGATAGGAGTAGGGCGACTCGCCGTACGTCTCCCGGAACCGGCGGCTCAGGTGCCCGGCAGACATGTGCACTCCCTTGGCCAGAGCCTCGACATCCAGCGGACGCGCGTACTCGCGATCGATGCGGTCGCGCACCTTCCGCATCACGACGAGCTCGCGCAGGCGTGCATCGTCCACGGGGGTCACGAGTCGATCCTTCCACGTCACCGGGCGTCGCGGGGTGACGTTCTCAGACGCTCACGCGGAACGCTCTCCCCAGACGATCATGAGAGCGCTACCCTGAGGGTCATCCCCACAGGATTCTCTCAGAAAGGGTCCACATCATGTCCGAAACACTCCCCACAGCGAAGTCCCTCTTCCGGTCTGTCCGCGTCGCGCTGGCCGTCTCCGGCGTCATCGCGCTCGTCGCCGGCCTCGTCCTGCTGATCTGGCCCGTGAAGTCCGCGGTGATCGTGACGGCGATCTTCGCCACCTACCTGATCATCGGCGGCCTCGTCTACATCGGCCTCGCGATCTTCCACAACGCGAAGGGCGGATGGTCGCGCGTCGGTCACATCGTGCTCGGGCTCGTCTACATCGCAGCCGGCGTGATCGCGTACCTGAATCTCGGAGCCGCTGCAGCGACGCTGGCACTCGTCGTCGTCATCTTCATCGGCATCAGCTGGATCGTCGACGGCGTCGTCTCCCTTTCTCTGCTGGGCAGCGACGGCTCGCGGGTGTGGACGCTGCTCTACGCGCTGCTGAGCATCATCGCCGGCATCATCGTGCTGTTCTCGCCGATCATCGCGGGTCTGGCGTTCTGGCTGCTGCTGGGCATCTCGCTCGTGGCGCTGGGCATCGTGCAGATCGTCCGCGCGATCACGCTCGGCCGGGACGCGGAGACGTTCACCGCCCCGCAGGAGGGCGCTGCCGCCTGACGCACGGAGAACAACGATCGGCCCCGACCTGCGCGAAGCAGGTCGGGGCCGATCGTCGTTCAGGGGTGGCGTGCTACTCCGCGGCGAAAGCGCTCACGTCTCCGACGAGCCGGGTGTTGTCGGCGGGCACCGGGTCGATGGCGGCCTGCGCCACCTCCGCGGCGAACTCCGACACGTTGTAGAGCCTGCCTGCCGACTCGCGACGCTCGGCGATGGCTCCCGGGTTGGCGCGCTCGAGCAGCGTCGCCGTGATCGTGCCTTCGATCATGTCGCCCGATACGACCGTGAATCCGATGCCCTTCTCGGCGAGGCCGGGGATGAGCTCGCGGAGGGCATCCTCGCCCGCCCGCTTCGAGAGCGCCACCGGCTCGTACTCCGGCATCGTCGGCGTGGTGCGGATGAAGTGCGCCTGGTGACTGGTGACGAAGACGACTCGTGAGCCGTCGCCCAGGAGGGGCGTCGCTGCGTTCAGCACGTTGAGCTGGGCGTCGCGGTTCAGCGCGAGCGCGTAGTCCTCCGCCATCCCCGACTCCATGCCGCCGGAGGCGTTCAGCACGAGCACGTCGAGTCGTCCGTACTCGGCCCGGATGGCTTCGAACATCTCGGCGACGGATGCCGGATCGGTGAGGTCGGCACCCACGACGAGTGCGCGACGGCCGAGCTCGCGCAGCTGGCCGGCGAGCTTCTCGGCACGCGGAGCCTTGTTGCGGAAGTTGATGACGACATCGGCGCCGGCCTCGGCCAGATAGCGCACGGTGTCGGCGCCGATCCCCCGCGATGAGCCGGTGACAAGGGCGACCTTGCCGTCGAGAGATCCTGCGGGAAGAACGTCGGTCACGGTGACTCCTCATGATGCGCGAGATGCCGCGATCGCACGGCTCTCCCACACTATCAATCCGGCTCCGAGACACCCGAGAGCGTCCACGGCGCGTGATAGGTTGACCGCAAAGGAGGCCGCATGAATGACTTCTCCGTCTTCATCGAACTGATCGAGAACTGGGCCTGGATCGGTTGGCTGGTCCTGATCGCACTCTTTCTCGTGATCGAGATGCTCACGCTCGACTTCACCTTCCTCATGCTCAGCTTCGGCAGCGCGATCGGCCTCGTGACCGACCTGGTCGGTCTTCCCGTATGGGCCCAGGTGATCATCGCCGCCGCCGCGGCCGCGATCTTCATCCTGTTCCTGCGACCTCCGCTGCTGAAGCGGCTCCGGCGCGGGGAGGATCCGACGAAATCCAACGTCGACGCGCTCATCGACCTCCGCGGTGTCGCTCTTCACGACATCACCCAGATCTCCGGGCAGGTGAAGCTGAGCAACGGCGACACCTGGACCGCGCGCTCCCTCACATCCGTACCGATCCCGCAGGGCTCACCGGTCGCGATCTCCGCGATCAACGGTGCGACTGCCGTCGTCCGCCCCATCAACGACTAGGAGAACTCCGTGAACGACTCCTCGTTCATCCCCACCGCGATCCTCTGGATCCTGGTGGTCGCGATCATCATCTTCGTGGTGGTCACGGTCGCACGCTCCATCCGGATCATCCCGCAGGCGACCGCGGGCGTCGTGGAACGGCTCGGCCGCTACCACAAGACCCTCATGCCGGGTCTGAACCTCCTGGTCCCCTTCATCGACCGGCTCCGCCCGCTCATCGACATGCGCGAGCAGGTCGTCTCGTTCCCGCCGCAGCCCGTCATCACCGAAGACAACCTCGTCGTCTCGATCGACACCGTCGTCTACTTCCAGGTGACCGACGCCCGCGCCGCCACCTATGAGATCGCGAACTACCTGGGAGCGGTCGAGCAGCTCACCACCACGACCCTGCGAAACGTCGTCGGTGGTCTCAACCTCGAAGAGGCTCTCACCAGTCGCGACAACATCAACGGCCAGCTCCGCGTCGTGCTCGACGAGGCCACCGGCAAGTGGGGCATCCGCGTCGGTCGAGTCGAGCTGAAGGCCATCGATCCGCCGATCTCGATTCAGGACTCCATGGAGAAGCAGATGCGCGCAGAGCGGGACCGCCGCGCGGCCATCCTCACCGCCGAGGGCACGAAGCAGTCGGCGATCCTCGAGGCGGAAGGTGCTCGTCAGGCCGAGATCCTCCGCGCCGAGGGTGACAAGCAGGCCGCTGTGCTCCGTGCACAGGGCGAGGCCGAGGCCATCCAGAACGTCTTCACGGCCATCCACCAGGGCGCGCCCGACGACAAGCTCCTCGCATACCAGTACCTGCAGATGCTGCCCAAGATCAGCGAGGGCCAGTCCAACAAGCTGTGGATCATCCCGAGCGAGCTGACCGAGGCGCTCAAGGGCATCGGCAGCGCGTTCACCCCGAAGCCCGGCCAGGGGCCGAGCAACACGCTCCCCGGCGCGTGACGCACCCGTACTTCACCAAGGCGCGGCATCCCCGAGTCCTCGCCCATCGCGGTCTCATCACCGCGGCGGGCGAGGCATCCGGCGTCTGGGAGAACACCGCCGCATCCTTCGCCGCTGCTCATGCCGCCGGTGTCGAATACATCGAGACGGACTGTCAGGTCACAGCGGACGGCGACGTGGTGCTCTTCCACGACGCGACCCTCGATCGGCTCGTCGGCGATCCGCGCGCGGTGCGAGAGGTTCGCACGAGAGAGCTGCGGAGCATCTTCGCCGATCACGGCGGTCTCCTCACCGTCGCCGAGGCGCTCAGGTCGTTCCCCCAGATCCGCTTCAACATCGATGTGAAGACGGACGCTGCCGCCGGTCTCCTCGGGCCGATCCTCGTGGACGAGACCCATCGAGTGCTCGTGACGAGCTTCTCCGACGCCAATCGCCGGGCCACCGTCGCAGCGGTCCTGCGCGCAGGCGCGGCGCTGCGGCCGGCGACATCGGGCGGTCTTCGCACCATCGCCACGGCGCGCGGGCTCTCGGCCGTGCGCCTCTCCCCCGGCCGCCTGCTTCGGGACATCGACGCGCTGCAGATCCCCGAACGGCGCGGCGTCCTCACGGTTCTCACACCCGCGCTCCTCCGTGCCGCGCATCGGGTCGGGGTCGAGGTGCACGTGTGGACGATCAACGATCCGGAGGCGATGCTGCGCCTCACGCATCTCGGCGTCGATGGGATCGTGTCCGACCGGGCTGATGTCGCGCTGACGGCCCTCAACCCCCTCTGAGGGCACTCGACGCGCTCTATAACCTCTGGCGCTGGGATTACGCTGTGAATCCCGCCGAGAATCCGCTCGCGTGGAGCAGGCGCACAGGCTGGAGCGTTATACCTGACATCGACGAGAGGACCACAAAATGGCAGATCGCAGCCTGCGCGGCATCCGACTCGGCGCCCAGAGCCTACAGAGCGAAGAGGGCGTCGTTTTCATGGAGCGCCGCGAGACCCAATACTCCTGTGACACATGCGGGCACGTCACGAACCTCATGTTCGCGGCAGATGCCGAGCCGCCCCAGACCTGGGAATGCCGCTCCTGTGGAGCGGATGCCCGATTGAACGTCGACGGCCAGGCCGTCACGCTCGAGGTCGCCGACGAGAAGGCTGCTCGCACCCACTGGGACATGCTGATGGAGCGTCGCACCCGTGCCGAGCTCGAAGAGCTGCTCGAGGAGCGTCTCGCCTTCATCCGCGCCCGTCGTGGCGCCGGCGAAGACCCGACCCGCGAGAAGATCGGGGCCTGACGGCCCGAACCCGAGAAGCAGCGGAGCTCTGACGAGCCCCGCTGCTTTTCTGCGTCCGGACCCGATACCCGCTAGTCGTTCGCGGCGAGATGGATCGCCAGATCGGTCCGACCGGGCAGCAATTCCGGACGGAGCGCGCGTGTGCCGCGGTAGTCTCCGTCGCGCAGGCGGCGGAACGGTACGGCGGGCTCGTCATCGATGCCCCGAAGCCTGTCGCTCAGGCGAGTGACCTCGCGTTGCACGGCCTCGGCGTCCAGCGCGTCGGCGTCATGGACCACGTGCAGCTCGAGCACATCGATACCCACGTACCAGAGCACGCCGTGTGTGAGCGGGAAGAGCAGCGCCTCGATGTCGCCGCTGATGCCGCGTGGGCCGATCGACCCCTCGTCCTCGCCCGCGGTCACGATGATGAGCGCTCGTCTTCCGGTGAGACCGCCGTCGCCGTAGCGGCGCGGCACACCCAGCTCAGGATCCTGATCGCCGTACGCGAATCCGGCACTCAGGACCCGGTCGAACCATCCCTTCAGGATCGCGGGCATCCCGTACCACCAGAGCGGGAACTGGATGACCAGCAGTTCGGCGGCGGCGAGCTTCTCCTGCTCCGCCCGCACATCGGGGGCGAGCAGTCCCCGCAGGTAGGCCTCCCCCGCCTGCTCCGCGATGTTCCCGGGGGTCGACGCGAGCTCTCCGAGATCCTGAGCGCCCAGCACAGGATCGAACCCCTGCGTGTACAGGTCGGAGGTCGCCACCGTGTAGCGCTCTCCGAGCGCGTTCGCACCGTCCCGGAGGAGCCGGTGGTTGAACGACTCATGACGCGGGTGCGCGTACAGCCAGAGAGCCGTACCCGGCGTGGGCGGATTCAAGATGGTCATGCGTGGTCCTCTCCGTCGTGATCGGTCGCGTCCGCAGCCACGGCGGCGACGACCCTGGACAATGCGGCCCGCGCCTGTTCCGCGGTGATCGAGCCGTCGAGCGCTCGTCGCGCCAGGGCGTCTCCCGCGCCGATGACGGCGAGCAGCCCCGCCGGGTCCAGCGGTCCGGCGAGCGGCTCGAGGGCGCTGCGGCACATGTCGAGGTAGGCCTCCTCCGCCTCGCGCCGCAGCCGGGTCAGCGTGGACGATCCGGCGAGAGCTGCGACCACGTCGGCGAGCTCGCGCCCTTCGGCGAGGCAGCAGTCGATGTACGCGCCCGCGACGACCCGCGACACGGCCGTCAGGTCGTCCGGCGCATCCTGCAGGGCGGCGGCGAGCATCTCCCGCTGTCGGTGCTCGAAGGAGCGGTAGAGCTCCGCGAGCACTCCGGAACGGTCGCCGAAGTGGTCGTACACCAGAGGTTTGGTCACCCCTGCGTGTTCTGCCAGACGCGCGAGGGAGAACTCATCGGTCCCCGCCGTGCGGATCAGATCCCTGGCGGCGTCGAGCAGTTGCGCGTGGCGCTCGGGTTTCGGCATCCGCTGACGTGGCGGAGTCCCGGAGACATGACTGGTCATGGGTCCCTTTCGGTGGTGGCGCGACAAGTTACTCCTCGTAACTTACCATGCGTAACTTACCGATAGGGCCTCAGGAGTCGCTCGTGCCGCGTCTCCGCGAGCGCCACCACGCGAGAACGAGGGCGGCCAACCCGCCCCAGATCAGGAACTGCTGCATCCAGGGACCGACGATCACCCCCGCCGTCACACCGGTGCGCAACTCGACGTCCTCCAGCATCGCACCGGCTTCATCCTCGTCGAGGCTCGTCACTGTGGCGCCGTCGGGGGCGATGATCTGGCTTCGTCCGACGGTCGAGATGTTCACGACGCTGCGCCCGGTCTCGATCGCCCGCATCCGTGCGAAAGCCAACTGCTGCAGGTTCTCATCGGTACCGCGGAAGTCCGCGTTGTTGGTCTGGAACACGAGGACCTGAGCGCCGGCGTTGATCCCCTCGGTGATCACATCGTCGTAGATCACGTCGAAGCAGATCGCGAGTCCCACAGCGACGCCGTCGATATCCACCACAGGTGGGTTCTCGCCCGGCGTGTACTCGCGCTGGATGAGGCCGATCAGGTCGGGAGCGAGCGCGTTGTAGAACGCGCGATCGGGAACGTATTCGCCGAAGGGCACCGGATGCCGCTTGTCGTGGAGCTGCGTCGCTCCCCCGGCATCCGTCCAGAGCATCGACGTGTTGTAGTAGCGCTCATTGCGCCCGGTGGCGGCGTTCGCGAGCAGCGGTGCGCCGATCCGCGTCGTGATGAGCGTCATCCGTCGCGCGAGCGTCTCGTTCTGGAACGGATCCGTGTCGAGCGATCCCTCCGGCCAGACGAGAAGGTCGACATCCTCGCCGTACAGCGGAGCGGTCGCCTCGGTCTGCGCGTCGATCACCGAGAACGGCTCGCGCTGATCGAAATAGCCGGTGGGTCCGTTGCCCTGCACGGCGGCGATGCGCATCGACCCGGCATCCGTCGTCGGGAAGAGAGGCGTGAAGAAGAGGACGACCACCAGCGCCGCAGGAACGAGCAGGCGCAAGGGCTTCGTCCACGCCCGCAGTCGCACGATCTCGATCAGCATCGCCACGAGGAGCACCATGAGGAAGCCGAGGCCGCTGACGCCGATCCACGATGTGAGCGGAGCGAGCGGACTCTGCGCCTGGCTCATGCCGATGCGGGCCCAGGGGAAGCCTCCGTAGGGCCAGGAGCCGACGAACACCTCCCGACCGACCCAGAGGGCGGCGACCACGGTCGGGAGTCCGAGCAGGCGCCCTGCCGTCCCCGGGAAGGCGCGCGGCATCCAGCGGTAGGCCAGCGCCGTCAGGATCAGCGCGATCGCCGTGAGACCGCCCTCGACGACGCTCAACGCCGCCCACGGAACCGGACCGAGATAGCGCGCGGTGAACGACACGAGGAACCCGAACAGCACGATGCCGTAGACGAGCCCGACCAGCAGAGCACCGCCCGCCCGACGGCCGATGAGCGCGAGGAGCACGAGGGCGACAGCCGGGAAGGCGAGCACCCAGACCGCGGACTCCGGGTAGGCGAGGTTCATCAGGAACGCCGAGAGCGCGGCGGCGATCACGGCCACCCAGAGCGGCAGGAGGGGGCGCTGGCGCGCTCGGGATTCGGACATCCCTCTCATTCTCACATCGACGAGTAGGAGACGATTCCACGGCGCACGCCGTCGAGTGCCGCTCGCGCCGTGCGGGCGAGTGCTCCGTCCTCTGCGACGATCGACAGCTGGTCGAGAAGATCGATCGTCTGCTTCGCCCAGCGCACGAAATCGCCCGCAGCCATGTCGGCATCGATCAGGACGCGATCGAGCATTCCGCCTCGAGCCCACGAGTGCATCGCTCCGGCCAGGCCGGCGGCGAGCGGCTCGGATCCCGGCAGGTGGTGATCCTTCTCCAGATCGTCGAGCTCGGCCCACAACATGGTCGTCTTCTCGTACGCGGTGCGGAATGCCCCACGCGGGAGACCCCGCTCCCCCGAGTTCGCCTCGTCGCGACGCGGCTCGTAAACGAGGCAGCACGCCATCGCAGCGAGCGACGGCGCATCGAGTCCGTTCCAGAGCCCTTGTCGGAGCGACTCCGCGACGAGCAGATCGCGTTCCCCGTAGATGCGGCGCATCGTGCGTCCGGCTTCGGTCAGCACGGTCTCGCCCGAGTCCTGGGAGAGGTAGTCCAGCGTCTCGAGCACCTCGACGACACGATCGAAGACGCGTGCGACCGTGCCGGTGCGCGTCTCGATCTGACGGCGGATGCGGTCGGTCTGGCGCTTGAGCTTCCAGTAGCGCTCCGCCCACCGGGCGTGCGCCTCGCGATCAGGGCATCGATGGCAGGGATGACGCTGCATGCTGGTGCGCAGCGACTGGATGCGCTTCATGCGCTTGTCTCGGGCGGCGCGCGGCGCGGCGGAGTCCTGCCGGTTCTTCTTCTCGAGGTCGCTCAGCTCACGCCGGATGGCCGCGTACTCGGGGAAGTCTCCGTGCTCGCACGCCATCGACTTCTCGTAGCCGGCGAGCGACGCCTCGGCCTCTCGCACCTGGCGCGCCAGCCCGACGACGGCACGGTCCGCCTGGAACTGCGCGAACGACGACTCGAGGATCTGCCGCGCGCGCTGCTTGCCGAACAGGTCGATCAGGTTGACCGCCATGTTGTACGTCGGGCGGAAGCTCGAGTTCAGCGGGTACGTGCGCCGCGACGCGAGCGCGGCGACGGCCTGCGGATCCATGCCCTCGGTCCACTGGACCACTGCATGGCCCTCGACATCGATTCCACGGCGCCCCGCTCGTCCGGTGAGCTGCGTGTACTCCCCCGAGGTGATCGCGACGCGGGCCTCGCCGTTGAACTTCTCCATCTTCTCGAGCACGACCGTCCGCGCCGGCATGTTGATGCCCAGCGCCAGCGTCTCGGTGGCGAAGACGACCTTGACGAGCTTGAGGCGGTAGAGCTCTTCGACGACCTCCTTGAAGGCGGGCAGGAGGCCGGCATGATGGGCGGCGACACCGCGCTCCAGGTTCTCCAGCCAGTCCCAGTACCCGAGCACGCCCAGGTCCTCGTCCTGGAGCGACCGCGTGCGGTCCTCGACGATCGCGCGGATCTCGGCCTTCTCCTCCGACGACGTCAGCCGGATGCCGGAGCGACGGACCTGCTGCACCGCAGCATCGCATCCCACACGACTGAAGATGAAGAAGATCGCCGGCAGCAGATTCGCGCGCTCGAGGAGCTTGATGACATCCGGCCGGTCCATGCGCTCGATACGACGGACGTTCGAGGGGCGCACCGGACGCTGTCCGCCGCGCGGTGGCCTCTTGGCCTGTCGGCCCGCGTGCCGGGCGCTGCTGTACGACTGGGCCTGCCGATTGTTCTCGTAGTGCGAACCCGTGAACGACCGGATCCGCATCAACTCCTGATTGACCTGCGCGGTGGCGATGCCCGCCCGGTCGTCGAAGAGCGGGAGCAGGTCGTCCCTCACGAGCACGTGCTGTTCGAGCGGCACCGGGCGGATCTCCGACACGATGACCTCGGTGTCGCCGCGGACGGTGTCGAGCCAGTCGCCGAACTCCTCGGCGTTCGACACGGTGGCGCTCAGGGACACGAGCCGCACGTGCTGCGGCAGGTGGATGATGACCTCTTCCCACACCGCGCCGCGGAACCGGTCGGCGAGGTAGTGCACCTCGTCCATGATCACGTACCGCAGGTCGCGCAGCGCCGCCGAGTCGGCGTAGATCATGTTGCGGAGCACCTCGGTGGTCATCACCACGATGCGCGCGTTGCCGTTGATGTTCGTGTCACCGGTGAGCAGGCCGACCTCGTCGGGGCCGTAGACCTCGACGAGCTCGCGGAACTTCTGGTTCGACAGCGCCTTCATCGGCGTCGTGTAGAAGGCCTTGTCGCTCGGGGTCTGCATCGCGAGGTGGATCGCGAACTCGCCCACGATCGTCTTGCCGGCGCCGGTGGGAGCCGCGACGAGAACGCTCCGACCGGCCTCGAGCGCATGGCATCCGGCCACTTGGAAGGGGTCGAGCTCGAACTTCTGGCGGGCAGCGAACGCGATCGTCGCCGGGTGCTCAGCCGCCTCTCGTGCCGCAGCGTATCGCTCGGAAGGCGAACTCATACCGCGTCCGGCAGAAGCCCGGCTGCGGCGTCACGTTTGCGTTTGCGTCGGTCGAACAGCATCGAGAGCCCGGCCGCGGCGAAGAACAGCACGATCAGGATGCCGGCGAGCATCAGCATGCTGATGACATCCGCGGCGGGCGTCGCCAGAGCGGCGAAGACCGTCGCGATGAGGATCGCGACGCGCCACCCTTTGAGGATGGCCCGCCCGGACATGATGCCCGCGACGTTCAGAGCGACCAGGAACACGGGGAGAACGAAGGAGATCCCGATGACGATCATCAGCTTGAAGATGAAGTCGTAGTACTCCTGCGCCTGGTAGAAGTTCGTGCCGCCCTCGGGCGTGAAGCCCCACATCAGCTCGATCACGTGCGGTGTGACGAGGATGCCGAGGTAGCAGCCGGCGAAGAACAGCGGAACAGCGGCGGCGACGAACGAGACCGTGTAGCGGATCTCCTTGCGCGTCAGGCCGGGCATGATGAACGCCCAGATCTGCCAGAGCCAGACCGGCGCCGAGAGGAAGAGACCGATGGAGAACGCGATCCGCATCCGCATGTCGAACGCGGCCGTCACGGTCCCGAAGTTGAGTGCACTGAAGTTGTCGCCGCGCTTCTCGATGATGACGCGGATCGGCTCCGTGATCAGGTGGATCACCGGATCGGCGATGAGGAAGGCGATGACCATGCCGACGACCAGCGCGAGCGCCGCCCACATCAGGCGCTTCCGCAGTTCGACCAGATGCGCGCCGAGCGACATCCGCCTATCCCGATCCGCCTTCGGCTTCACGGGCGGTTCGATGGTTGCCACGGTCGATCAGGTGCGAGGCGGAGTCTCAGGGTTGACGCCGGAGTCCTTGGCTACGGAGTCCTTCACCGTGGTGGGCTCGGCGACGACAGCGTCGGTGCGAGTCTCGTCCTCGTCCTTCATCGCCTTCATCTCACCCTTGAAGACGCGAGCCGACTGACCCACGCTCTTCGCGAGTGCCGGCAGCTTCGCAGCGCCGAACAGAAGAAGGATGACGGCGAGCACGATGAGCAGGTGCCAGCCTTGCAGTCCAGCCATAATCATTTCCCGTCTTCGGTAAGCGTGTGACCCAGTCTACAGATCAATCCCGGGGATCGGGGTGACGATAGAGCGCGAGTCCGGATGCCGCCCATTCACGGGTCGACGACCGCGCGATGCCGGGTTCCAGCACCTCCATCTGTCCGCCGAAGCGCGCGGCGAGCCGCTTGATGCCCCGCGGATCGGCCAGGTGGAAGTGCGCGGTCGTCGAACCGTCGACGGCTTCGAGAGTGGTCGCCGGCAGGAAACCGGTCAGCAGCGGCACGTACCGCTCGGAGACACGCACCGTGACCTCGCGCTCGTCGTCGAGGCCGGCGAAGGGCTCCGGCACCTGATCTCCGCCATGGGTGATCGGGATGTCGGTCAGCTTCGGCTCGCTCACCCGATCGAGGTGGAACGTGCGCATCGCCTGCCGCAGGTGGCACCACCCCTGCAGGTACCACTGGGCGTTGGTGATGAGGATCTGCACCGGGTCGACGGTGCGTGTCGTCGGCGCGGCATCCGGAGCCTGGTACGTGAACGAGATCGCGACCCCGTCCTGCAGGCCGCGGGCGACGGCCTCGCGCACCTCGTCCACCGCGCTGGGCGCGACGACGACGTCGGCGGGCGCGTCGGCCGCCCCCCGGGACAGCTTGGAGATCAGTCCTGCGACGAGGCCCGAATCCGAGACCGCGGGCACGGCGGCGACCATCTGAAGGCCGGCGAGCAGGGCGGCCGCCTCTCGGGCGGTGAAACGGGGAACGCGACGCAGGGCGACGTCGTTGGTGATCTCGATGACGTCCTCGAGATCGAGCAGGTCCCAGTTGATGTCGAACATCTCCTGCGGCTGCTGCCAGTACCCGGACTCGCCCGGGAGACCGATCACGGTCAGCTTCTCGACCATGCCGCGCATCTCCTGCGGCGTGACGCCGAACTCCGCGGAGGCCTCGGCGAGCGAGACCTGGCCGTGCTCGAGCAGGTACGGCACGAGAGTGAGATACAGCCGCACGCGTTCGGCGGCGAGCAGAGGCTTGGCCTGGGTGCTCATCGTGTTCCCTCCCGCTCGGTGTGCGCGTCGACGACGGCCTGCAGCCGTGCGATCACTTCGTCGCGCAGCGCGGCAGGCTCCACGACGCGCACCTCGGGGCCGTACGAGGCGAGCTCGTCGGCGAGGATGTGCAGGTCGACGAACGGAACCGTGATGCCCTGGGCCGCGGGTGCGGCGCGGCGACCGAGGCGGAGTGCCGCCTCCGTTCCGGGAGTGACCTCCAGCAGTGCGGAGTTCTCCGCAGCGACGCGATCGAGTCCGGCGAGTGCACGCTCCCCCGCGCCGTCGCGCAGCGACGGATCGAAGCTCGTGGCGGTGAGCTTCACGTCGCCGACGATGCGGCTGAGCAGGAACATCCGGTCTTCGTCGATGTCGACGTCGACCCCGAACACGTGCCACCGCGCCTCGTAGTCGACGAGCGCGAGCGGACGGATGCTGCGCCGTCGAGGCACGGACTCGCCCGGCTTCAGGTATTCGAAGACCACGACCCGACTCTTCTCGATCGCATCCTGCAGCGGAGCGAACGCCGCGTCCCTCGCGGTGATGCGGGGTGCGAAACCGATGATCGGCTCGTCGCCGTCGATGCCCAGGGCACGGATCTTGCGGACACCGGACTGCGCGTCGCCCGACGCGGATTCTGCGCTCCACACGCTTCCGGCCAGTCTCAGCACGGCGAGTTCCGCCGGCGTGAATTCGATGTCGGCGGGCAGGTCGTATTCCGCCTGCGGAATGCGGTAGCGCGCCTCGCGGAGATCGTTCGGGTCCGCGGCGTCGCCGATCGTCTCGATCGGAACGCCGAGGGACCGCAGCTCCTCCTTGTCGCGCTCGAACATCTTCTCCAGAGCGTCCGAGCGGGTGCCGGCATCCGCTCGCTGACGATAGCCCGAGACGTTGTCGAGGATCTGCTGCTTGGTGAGCCCGATCTCCGTGGCCATCAGCGCCACGACGAGATTCGTCAGGCGCTCCTCCGCGGGAATCCGGGCGGCCATCACTGCGTGGGCGCCGTCACTGCGCCCAGGATGTCGACGACGTACGCGACGGCTGTCGCACCATCGGTACCGGGGGTCACGACGAGCAGCTGCGAACCCACCGTCCTGCCGACGATCTGCTCGGCGACGGCGGGAGCGGTCGACGCCAGGTCGCCCGTCGGGCCCTTGCCCCATGTGGTCGTGACGACGCTCTTGTCGTCCCAGTTGACGGCCGTCACGTTCACCAGAGGAATCTGGTCGGCGGCGACCTTCTCGCCGTCGCCCTTGATGAGGGTCTGCACGACCTGCTTCTTCGGCGCGGCACTGTCGGGAATGATGATGCCGGGTGTGCCGTCGGCGGCGCGGACGACCGTGGGCATGCCCTGCGCATCGTTGAACTGCAGCGCCCCCTCGGCCTTCGACAGGAAGACGTCGAGGACATCGATCACGAAGACCATGTTGTCGTCATCCGACAGACCGAGACCCGAAAGGGCTTCGACACCGAAGTCCTCCGGGGTGAGACCGGCGATGATCCGCGAGCCCTCGGTCGCGCATTCGAACGCCTTCGCGAGCCCGGGCGACTGCGATGCCCAGTAATCCGCGTTGGAGACCTGGCCCTTGTTCTCGTCGTACGCGGTCGCATAGACCTTCTCGCCGGTCTCCCCGCTGTAGATCGAGAGCTCGACGGTGACGGCCTGCTGGCCGTTGACGATCGTGGGTCCGTCGCCGACGGCGACGTCGGCGTAGGACGACTTTTTGAGGTGGAGCGGCGAGAACACCGTGACATCGGGTGCGGAGCCGAAGTCGCCCTCGACGGTGACGGCGTCCTTGATGGCGCTGGAGTCGGCGCTGCGATCACAGGCGGCACCGTCGGACGAACCCGCGGCGGAGCAGCCCGTCAGGGCGAGGACGGCGAGGCTGAGGGAGGCCAGAACGGCGGACGTTTTACGCACGCGCTCCAGTCTATTCCGTCGAGTGCTCCGATTCGCGCGAAGCGGCGGCCGCGCGCGCCCCCTCGGCAGCCTTGCTCGCCTCCCTGGCCCGCTTGCGGAGCTGCTTGTCGTTGATCTCGCGATCGCCGACGGCGCCGGGGGTCCACTGTTCGACATCCTCATCGCCGTAGCTGCTCTTCGACGCACGACGCTTCACCGAGGGGGCCACGGCGCCGGGCGCGAGTCGCCGCGCGGTCAGCAGGAACCCGGTGTGCGCGACCATCCGGTGATCGGGACGCACGGCGAGACCTTCGACGTGCCAGCCGCGGACCATGGTCTCGGAGGCGTCGGGGTCGGTGAAGAGCCCGGTTCCGCGGATGTACTCCGCCACGCGGGAGAGCTGCGTCGCGGTCGCGACATAGCAGAGCACCACGCCACCGGGAGTCAGGGCCTCGGAGACCGCATCGATGCACTCCCACGGGGCGAGCATGTCGAGCACGACGCGGTCCACGCTGCCCGCAGCCGTCTCCGCCGGGAGCGATTCGACCAGGTCTCCGACCACCACACGCCAGGTGTCGGGATGCCCGCCGAAGAAGGTCTCCACGTTGCCACGGGCGACATCCGCGAAGTCGTCGCGTCGCTCGAAAGAGATCAGCTGCCCGGCAGGACCGATGGCCCGCAGCAGCGACAGCGACAGCGCTCCTGAGCCGACGCCGGCCTCGACCACCGTGGCGCCGGGGAAGATGTCCGCCTGCATGACGATCTGCGCCGCATCCTTCGGGTAGACGATCGCCGCGCCGCGGGGCATCGACATGGCGAAGTCCTTCAGAAGAGGACGCAGCGCCAGGTATTCGTGGCCGGAGCTGTTGGCGACCACGGAGCCGTCGGGAAGACCGATCAGATCGCGGTGGCGGAGCACGCCCTGGTGCGTGTGCAGTTCGCCGTCCTCGCGGAGGGTGACCGTGCTGAGACGGCCCTTGGGGCCGGTCAGCTGCACGCGATCGCCGATGCGGAACGGTCCGCTCGGGCGCGGAGCACCGGCGACCGTCATCGGATCGCCTCCGTCGCAGCGCTCTCGGCGTCGAACAGGTCGACCAGGTCGGTGACGCCCCGCCCGGCGAGAGTCGGCCACAGTTCATGGGCCCCGAGTCCGTCCAGCGAGACGATGTGCGGCACGCCGATCGTCCGTGCTCCCGATGCGAGACCGGCACGCACGCCGGTGGGCGAATCCTCGATCACCACGACGTCGGCGATGTCGACGTCGAGAAGGGCAGCGGCCTGCAGATACGGCTCCGGGTGGGGCTTGGGGTTGTCGACGTCGTCGCCGGCCACGACGATGTCGAACGCCTCGAAGTCGATCAGGTCCACGACGCTCAACGCCATCCGGCGGAGCGACATGGTGACGAGACCGGTGGGGATCCCCGCCTGCCGGAGCTCCGCGAGAAGCTCGCGCGCGCCGGGACGGAACGGCACGCCCTGCGTGCGCAGCGACTCCTGCACGACATCGGTCAGATGCGACACGATCGCCTCCGGCTCCATGACGACGCCGGCGTTCTGCAGGATGATCGCGCTGTCGATCAGACCGCTCCCGACCAGCTGCAGCGCATCCTCATGAGTCCATGTGCCGCCGAAGGATTCGACCAGCGACGTCTCGGCCGCCATCCAGTACGGCTCGGTGTCGACGAGTGTTCCATCCATGTCCCAGAGGACTGCGCGGGGCTTTCTGCTCACTGAACCCATGCTAGCCGGGTGCCGCCCACATCCTTCCGACGCGGACTAGCCTGGAGGGATACGTCCTCGATCTCGAAGGGAGCCCATGATGGATGTTCTCGGTTCACGCATCGTCATCGCCGCCTTCGACGGCTGGAACGACGCAGGCGAAGCAGCCAGTGGCGCCGTCGAGGCGCTGCGTTCGTCGTCGGAGTACGAGCTCGTGCATTCCGTCGACCCCGAGCTGTACTTCGACTACCAGTACACCCGTCCTTCGACGCAGATGGATGCCGAGGGACGACGACAGCTCAAATGGCCGGAGGCAGGGCTCTGGCGTCCGCGCGATCCCGGCCCCGGCACGGAGTTCTGGCTGCTCACCGGCGTGGAGCCGGCCCGGACATGGCAGTCGTTCGCCGCGGAGTTCATCGACATCGCGCTGCGCGACGACATCACGGGACTCGTGACGATGGGCGCCATGCTGGCCGACGTGCCGCACACCCGACCCATCTCGATCTTCGCGTCGAGCCAGAACGAGCAGGTGCGCGAGGCGCACGGCCTGGAGCGCTCGCTCTACGAGGGGCCGGTCGGCATCCTCAGCGTCTTCGAGCATTTCGCCGAGAGCGCCGGCATCCCGACCGCCGGCCTCTGGGCGAGCGTGCCGCACTACGTCGCCTCCGCGACGCCCTCCCCCAAGGTCACACTCGCGCTCCTCGATCGACTCGAGGAGCTGACCGGTGTGGACGTCGACCGCAGCCACTTGCGCACCGAGGCTGCCGCGTGGGAGGCGTCGATCGACGCCGCGGCCTCCGAAGACGACGACATGGCCGAGTACATCCGTCAGCTCGAGCGCACGCGCGACACCTGGGACTCCCCCGAGGCTTCGGGAGACGCGATCGCGCAGGCTTTCGAGCGCTACCTGCGCCGTCGGGGCGATGCGCCCGGCGACCACAAGCGCTGACCCGGCTCAGGCGGCGATGACGCCCGTGCCGAGCATGATGAGCAGCGCGGTGCCGAGCAGGATCCGGTAGATCACGAACGGCAGGAAGCTGCGCTTCGAGATGAAGTTCATGAAGAACGCGATCACACCGAGGGCCACGACGAACGCGATGCCGGTCGCGGCCAGCGTGTCGCCGAAGGAGAAGAACGACGGCTCGCCCGAGCTCTTGAACACCTGATAGAAACCACTGCCGAAGACGGCGGGGATCGCGAGCAGGAAGGCGTAGCGGGCTGCCGCAGCGCGCTCGTAGCCGAGGAAGAGCCCCATCGTGATGGTGCCGCCGGAACGCGAGACGCCGGGGATCAGCGCGAGCGCCTGCGCGAACCCGAAAGCGACGCCGTGCGGGTAGGTCAGGTCGCCGAGCTTGCGGCGCTTCGCGCCCACGTGGTCGGCGATGCCGAGCAGGATGCCGAACACGATGAGCATGATCGCGACGATCCAGAGCGACCGGAACACGGTCTCGATCTGATCCTGGAAGAACAGCCCGAGCAGCACGATCGGAACGCTGCCGATGATGATCATCCAGCCCATCCGGGCATCCGGGTCGCTGCGCGGCACGCGACCGGCGAGTGAACGGAACCACTGCGAGATGATGCGCACGATGTCTCGCCAGAAGAAGACCACCACCGCCGCTTCGGTGCCGATCTGCGTGATCGCCGTGAAGGCCGCTCCCGGATCCTCGCCCGACGGCAGGAAGGTGCCGATGATGCGCAGGTGGGCACTGGAGGAGATGGGCAGGAACTCGGTGAGTCCCTGGACGATGCCGAGGATGAGGGCTTCGAGCAGGTGCATGGAGGGCCTTCTGGTGAGATGAGGGCGCGGAGGCGGGCGGGCTGCGGTCAGTAGGTGCGCAGCAGATCGGCCAGCACCCGCTGGCCGAAGACAAGCGATTCTACGGGCACGCGCTCGTCCACACCGTGGAACATGCCTGTGAAGTCGAGGTCGGCCGGCAGCTTCAGCGGTGCGAATCCGTAGCCGGTGATGCCGAGGTAGGCGAGCGCCTTGTTGTCGGTGCCGGCGCCCAAGAGGTACGGGATCACGGGAACGCCGGGGTCATGGCGTCCGATGCTCGCGACCATGGCCTCGACGAGCTCGCCTTCGAACGGGGTCTCCATGCCGATGTCGCGCACGACCGTCTCGATCACGATGTCGTCGCCGACGATCTGCTGGAGCTCGGCGAGCACGTCGTCTTCCGTACCCGGGATGACGCGCACGTCGATCAGCGCCTCGGCGCGCTCGGGGATCACGTTGTGCTTGTAACCGGCGGTCAGCGCGGTCGGGTTGGTCGTGGTGCGGAACGACGAGCGCAGGAACGCCTCGGCCGGCCCCGCGGCGGCGGCGAGAGCATCGGGATCCTCCGCGCTGCGGCCCGTCAGGCTGCTGAGGCCCCGGAGGAGCGCCTCGGTGGTGGATGTCAGCCGGATCGGCCAGCGGGTGCGACCGATGGCGGCGACGGCCTCGGCGAGCTTCGTGACGGCGTTGTCGTCGTGCAGGCGGCTGCCGTGACCGGCCCGGCCCTTCGCCACCAGGCGGATCCAGATCAGGGCTTTCTCGCCCACCTGCAGCAGGTACGCGCGCCGGTCATCGACGGTGATCGAGTAGCCGCCGACCTCGCTGATGGCCGCAGTGGCGCCCTCGAACCACTCCGGGTGATTCTGCACGACCAGCGCCGATCCCTCCACGCCGCCGTTCTCCTCGTCGGCGAAGAACGCCAGGACGAGATCGCGCCCGGGCTGCTCCCCCGCGCGCAGGATGTCGGCGACGGCCGTCAGGATCATCGCGTTCATGTTCTTCATGTCGACGGCCCCGCGGCCCCACAGCATGCCGTCCTGCACGAGGCCGGCGAACGGATCGACGGTCCAGTCCTCCGCCATGGCCGGGACGACGTCCAGGTGGCCGTGCACGACGAGCGCGGGCTTGCTGCTGTCGCGACCGCGCACGCGAGCCATCACGTTCGTGCGGCGAGGGATCGGCTCGTAGTACTCGACCTCGAGTCCGAGGCCCTCGAGGTAGGCGCCGACGTACTCCGCGGCCTCCCGCTCGCCCTTGGCGTTGCCGCCGCCGAAGTTCGACGTGTCGAACCGGATCAGGTCGCTCGCAATGCGGACGACCTCGGGCAGGGAGGGATCGGTCATGGCTCCAGGCTACCGAAACGGCGAGCCACGCCCGGGCGTACGGCTCGGTTCGAAGCCCGCTCCATTACGTGCTAATCTCATTCTTCGGTCGGCAACGATCATCCAACACCTGCGCGGGTGGCGGAATGGTAGACGCGCTACGTTGAGGTCGTAGTGCCCGTAAGGGCGTGGGGGTTCAAGTCCCCCTCCGCGCACAGGAAGCAAGAGGCGGTCCCGAGAGGGGCCGCCTCTTCTGTTTCCGCCGCTCGTCCTCGTGCCTCATCGGAAAGCGCGGCTGATGCCTCCGCTGATCTGAGCGAGCTGCGACCACAGCAGGAGGCGTCGCAACGGCCGGAACAGGAGGCCGACGGCTCGTCGCCAGCCTCTGCTGCGACGCCAGCCGAGAGTGATCTCCAGCTGCGTTCCTCCGGCTGCGGGGTGCAACGCGATCAGAATCCTGATCGCGGCGCTGCCCGGTGCGTCCGGATAGCTGAATCGCCAAGAGATCACCGCGTTCCTGTCCACCTCGAGCACCTCCACGCGGCGCCGCAGGAATCGTTCGCGTACGGCGAGGCGCTTGCCGTCAGGGCGGCGTTCCGGGGCGAAGGTGAACCAGGTGTCGCCCGCCTCGGCGATCGAGACTTCGGCTCCGCACTCGACTCGGGCCGTCATCGCATCCCACTCCGGCATCCGCCGCGGGTCGGCGAGGAGGCTCCAGACCTCGTCGACGGATGCCGGCACGAACGCCTCCGCGAATCCACACACCTCACCCTCTCCGTGGACGGGGAACGTGTGGAGCGCGAGACCCTGCACCTCGTCCAGCCGCGCGACGATCTCGGCTGCCGAGGTGCCCACGCGTTCGAGCAGGTCGTCGATCAGCCCGCTCTGATCCTTCAGCAGCTCTCGCAGGACCGCCTCGGCGTCGCCCGTGTGCCTGCCCGAGGAGGCGCGCGCGAAGATCTCGCGAGCCCGCGGCGTCCACTCGTAGCCGCCGGTCTCGTGGAACCGGATCCGCTCCGGTCCTTCCGCATCCCCCGCGACGATCCCGAGAGACCGGAGCTGCGCGGCGCGCTGATCGCCGACGGCCCGACGGACGGCGTCGAGAGTGACGCCGGCGCCGCGCAGCACCTGGCCGGCCGGGTGCGTGCTGAGCGTCAGCGCGAGGAGCAGATGGTCGAGATCGGTCTCTCGCTGGCCGAAGCGAGAGGCCTCCTCCATCGCTGCGAGCGAGAGGCTCTGGCTCGTCGCCGCGATCACAGAGAACCTGCTCACCGGTTCCTCCTCGGAACGGGGATCGTCTGGTCGACGCGTCTCGCATGCTTCTTGTGCACCGCCTGCCGCGTCACGCCCAGGGCCTCGGCGATGGCCTGCCAGCTCATCCCGGCTCTGAGCCCCGCTTCGACCTGACGGAGTTCGAGAGCGTCCGTCAGGATGCGAAGAGAGGCCACCGCCCGCAGACCGGCGCGCGGGTCGGCGGTGTCGGAGGCCAGAGTCGCCAGCTGCGCAGAATCCATGGTGTCAACCTACGTTGCTCGCGTGAGCGTGTCAACGTAGGTTGCGAACGGCGTCAGGCCACGCCGACGCCGAACACGAGACCGAGCACGTAGGTCACCGCGGCCGCACCGAAGCCGATCGCCAGCTGCCGCAGTGCCCGGCGCAGCGGAGGTCCGCCGGAGAGCACGCCGACCATCGCCCCGGTGCTCAGCAGGGCGATGCCGACGAGCACGAGGGCGAGAGCGATCGCGGCGATCCCCTGGAGCCCGAAGATCCACGGGAGCACCGGCACGATCGCACCGGACGCGAAGAGCAGGAAGCTGGAGATCGCAGCCGTCCAGTCGCTGCCGACGATGTCGTGGTCGCCGCCGGGCACGGTGACCGGCCCGGTCGCGGCGCGACGGGCGCCGGCCTTGGCGGCCTCGACGATGCGGTGGGCACGAGCGAGCGCTTCTTCCTGCTCCATGCCCCGTGCCCGGTAGACCAGGGCGAGCTCGTTCTCGTCGATGTCGAGGTCGCCCGCCGCATCCGCCGCATCCTCGTTGGCCTCGGTGGCGGCGAGCAGCTCGCGCTGCGACCGCACCGAGACGAACTCGCCGGCGCCCATCGACAGGGCGCCGGCCAGCAGACCGGCGATGCCGCTGAAGAGCACGAACCCGGAGCTCACCCCGGTCGCGCCGATGCCGAGCACGAGCGCCAGGTTGCTCACCAGACCGTCGTTGGCGCCGAACACCGCGGCGCGGAACGAGCCGGAGAGCCGTCGCCGTCCTCGGGCTGCGAGCCCGCGCACCACCTCGTAGTGGATCTTCTCGTCGGCGCGCATCGCCGGAGTCGCGTACTGCTCTGCGTCGTAGGGCGAGCGTGCTTCCGCGCTCTGCGCGAGGGCCAGCACGAAGATCGAGCCGAAACGACCGGCCATCCAGCCGAGCAGACGTGAGCGGATGCCGGCACGCGGCAGGCGCTTCGGCTCGCCGCCGAGCAGGTCGAGCCAGTGCTGCTCGTGGCGCCGCTCCGCATCGGCGAGGCGCAGCAGGATCTCCTGCTCCTCCCCCGTGCGTCGCGCCGCGAGCTTCTGGTATACCGTCCCTTCGGCACGTTCCTCGACCAGGTATCGTGCCCAGCGGCGGCGGTCAGCGGGTGTCGGTTCGGTGGCGGCAGGCGCTGTCATGGATCCTCCAGATGTCGCGGAGCCCGGTCCGCGGGCAACCGTTCCACGCTAGCCGCGCACCCGCTCACGAACGGCGCTCACGCGAGGATTGCCAGCATTTCGGGAATCCGAACCCTTCGGCAGGCTCAGGGACCTCCCGGCAGTCAGGAGCGCACGCGCTTGCGCAGCACGTCGATCCGCGCCTGCAGCTGCGTCACGGTGGCCTGCGCGACCGCCGGTCCTCCGCAGATGCGTCGCAGCTCGGCGTGCACCGCGCCGTGCGGCTCGCCCTTCTGACGGGCGTACAGGCCCACGAGGCTGTTCAGCAGCTGCCGCTGCTCTTTGAGCGTGCGGTGGAGAGGCGCAGGCAGCGTGGTGGTCTCGGTCGGCCCGGCCGCGGCCTCGCGGGCCTCGCGCAGGCGGGACTGCCGGGTCTGACGCTGCATGAGCAGCTCGTGCACGTGCTCGGGCTCGAGGAGGCCGGGGAAGCCGATGAACTCCTCCTCCTCGGGCGTGCCGGGTTCGGCGAGCTGTCCGAACTCCTGGCCCTCGAACACCACCCGATCGAAGTGCGCGACCGAGGAGAGCGCCTGATAGCTGAACTCCTGCTCGAGCGCGTCGGAGGTCTCTTCCTCGCGGTTGGCGCTCTCGAGCAGAGCGTCGTCCAGGCCGTCGTCGTCGTTTGACTGGCGGTCGAGCGCGTGGTCGCGCTCCTTGTCCATCTCGTTGGCGAGGCCCATGAGGACGGGCACCTGGGGCAGGAAGACGCTGGCGGCTTCACCACGACGCCGCGCCCGCACGAACCGGCCGATGGCCTGCGCGAAGAACAGCGGCGTCGACGAGGACGTGGCGTACACGCCGACCGCGAGGCGCGGCACGTCGACGCCCTCGGACACCATCCGCACCGCCACCATCCAGCGCTGCTCGCCGGCGCTGAACTTCTCGATGCGCTCCGACGCCGTCGCGTCGTCGGAGAGCACGATCGTGGGCTGCTGCCCGGTGATGCTGTGCAGGATCTTCGCGTAGGCGCGCGCGACGGTCTGGTCGGTCGCGAGCACGAGGCCACCGGCATCCGGCACATGATGGCGGATCTCGGTCAGGCGACGATCGGCGGCCGACAGCACCGCCGGCATCCACTCGCCCTCCGGATCGAGCGCCGTGCGCCAGGCCTGGGACGTGACGTCTTTCGTGTTGTCCTGGCCGAGGTGGGTCTCGAGCTCGTCACCCGAGGTCGTGCGCCAGCGCATCTTTCCGGCGTACATGTGGAACAGCACCGGACGCACGACGCCGTCGGCGAGGGCCCGTCCGTAGCCGTAGTTGTAGTCGGTGCGCGAGATGCGCGCCCCGGATTCGTCGGGGTGGTACTCGACGAACGGAATCGGCGCGGTGTCGCTGCGGAACGGGGTGCCCGACAGCAGCAGCCGTCGTTTCGCCGGCCCGTAGGCGTCGCGGATCGCATCGCCCCAGCTCAGCGCGTCGCCGCCGTGGTGCACCTCATCGAGGATGACGAGGGTCTTGGCGTCTTCGGTCAGGTGCCGATGCACGGACGACTTCGCCGCGACCTGCGCATACGTGACCACGGCACCGTGATAGTGACGTGCCGGCGCCCAGTGACTGTTGCGGAAACGCGGGTCCAGGCGGATGTGCACGCGCGCCGCAGCGTCGGCCCACTGGGTCTTGAGGTGCTCGGTGGGGGCGACCACGATGATGCGGTTCACCTCGCCCATGCGCATCAGCTCGACCGCGAGGGTCAGGGCGAAGGTCGTCTTGCCTGCGCCCGGCGTGGCGGCGACGAGGAAGTCGCGTTGGTCGGCCTCGAAGTACGCCTCGAGCGCCTCGTGCTGCCATGCCCGCAGCTTGCTCGCCGTCCCCCAAGGGGCGCGCTGAGGGAAGGAGGGAGAGAGCATCGAGTCCACGATAATCGCTCCCACGGACACCGCTGCGCACTCCCGCCGACGCGCCCGGCAGACCTCCCGTGACACGCCGAGCGCGGGTAGGCTCAGTCCTTGCGCTGCAGCCACCGCCGCACGCATCTGTTCGCGAAGGAGAGCTGGATGACAGACCAGGATTCGACCCGGACCCCCTACGTCGCCAACGAGACGGTGCACCCGTGGCGCCGGTTCGTCGCCGTGGGCGACTCGTTCACCGAAGGCATCGGCGACCCCGACCCGGCGACGCCGGGCAGCCATCGCGGTTGGGCCGACCGCGTCGCCGAGGTGCTCGGTGATCAGGTCGAGGACTTCGCCTACGCGAACCTCGCGGTGCGCGGCAAGCTGATCGCGCAGATCGTCGCCGACCAGATCGAACCGGCCGTGGCGCTGCATCCGGACCTCGTGTCGATCTGCGCAGGCGGCAACGACGTGATCCGCCCGGGAACCGACCCGGACGCGATCGCCATGCAGCTGGAGGATGCCGTCGCGCGCCTGGCGTCCACCGGTGCCGCCGTCATCCTCTTCACGGGCATCGACACCGGATTCACCCCGGTCTTCCGCGCCTTCCGCGGCAAGGTCGCCATCTACAACGAGAACGTGCGCGCGATCGCCGACCGGCACGACTGCATCGTCGCCGACCAGTGGGCGCTGAAGGTCGTGCAGGACATGCGCTTCTTCGACGACGACCGCCTGCACTACAACGCTCTCGGCCACCACGAGGTCGCCCGGATGGTGCTGCGCGCGCTGAACGTGCCGAACGAGCTCGAGTCGCTGCAGCCCGAGCCCATCCCGGTGCGCACCTGGCGCGAGGCCCGCGCCGAGGACTTCGGATGGGCGCGCGAGCATTTCGTCCCGTGGGTGCTGCGCCGTCTGCGCCACCAGTCATCCGGTGATCACATCGTCGCGAAGCGCCCGGATGCGTCGCCGATGATCCGGCTCGACCAGAGCTGAAGCGCGACGCTCGTTCTCAGCGCTGCAACGCCCAGAGGGCGACCGCGGCAGCCGAGGCCACGTTCAGGGAGTCCACTCCCCCGCTCATCGGGATCGTGACCACGTGGTCGGCGCCCTCGAGTGCGGTGCGGGACAGCCCGTCGCCCTCCGAGCCCATCACGAGGGCGACCCGTTCGGGGCGGTCGGCGACATAGGCGTCGAGCGTCACGGCATCATCGCGCAACGCGAGCGCCGCGACGTCGAACCCTTCGGCGTGCAGGTCGGTGATGGCGGATTCCCAGTCCGTGATGCGGGTCCACGGCACCTGGAAGACGGTCCCCATGCTCACGCGCACGCTGCGGCGGTACAGGGGGTCCGCTCCGCCGGGCGAGACGAGCACGGCATCGGCGCCGAGGCCGGCCGCCGCACGGAACGCGGCGCCGACGTTCGTGTGATCGCCGATGTTCTCGAGGATCAGCACGACCCGGGCCCCCTCGAGGACCTCGCGAACGGTCGGCAGCTCCGGACGGTGCATCGACGCGATCGTTCCGCGATGCACCGCGAAACCGGTCACCGCCTCGGCGACCTCGTCCGGGACGACGTACACCGGCACGTCGAGATCGCCGAGAATCCCACGGATCTCGTCGACGCGCTTCTGCTGCAGCAGCACCGAGCGCGGACGGTGACCGGCGGCGACCGCGCGGGCGATCACCTTCGTCGACTCGGCGATGTACAGGCCGCCCGTCGGGTCGCTCACCGTGCGCAGAGCGGTGTCGGTGAGTCCGCGGTAGTCGTCCAGCCGGGGGTCTGCGGCGTCGGCCACGGAGAAGAGTTCCACGACAGCCACTCTGCCACCCGAGGGGCGACTCGCGGCACGCCCCGGGCCCGCGGCACGTCGTAGACTCGCTCGGGGAGGTCCTGTGAGCGCATCGAGCACTGCCGAGCTGTCGGCCACCCTCGCCCAGGCGGCAGGGCTGCTTCGTGGCAGGCGGATCGCGCTCCTGACCGGCGCCGGCATCTCGACGGACTCGGGCATCCCCGCGTATCGCGGCGAGGGCGCCAGGACGCGCAGCGATCCGATGACGATCCAGACCTACCTCGGCGACGAGGCCGCCCGGCGTCGCTACTGGGTCGGCGGGCACCTGGGATGGCGCGCGTTCGCACGTGCCGAGCCCAACCCCGGGCACGTCGCCCTCGCCGAGATGGAGGCCGCGGGAGCCGTCTCCGGCGTCATCACGCAGAATGTCGACGGACTCCACCTTCGGGCTGGCAGTTCGCACGTCATCGAGGTGCACGGCACCATGCGTCGCGTCCACTGCCTGCACTGCGGCCAGGTGTTCGACCGCCGCGATGTCGCGGTACAGATCGAGGAGCTCAACCCCTGGATCACGGTCCCCGAGAACGTCGCACTGAACCCCGACGGCGATGTGCTGCCGGAGAGCACCGACGGATTCGTGATCCCCACCTGCACGGTCTGCGGAGGGATGCTGAAGCCCGACGTCGTGTTCTTCGGGGAGTATGTGCCCCAGGATCGCTTCCGGGCCGCGGAGTCGCTGCTGAGGTCCAGCTCGGCGCTCATCGTCGCGGGCTCGTCGCTGGTCGTGAACTCCGGCGTACGCCTCGTGGAGCGAGCCCGTCGCCGCAGCATCCCCCTGATCATCGTCAACCGCGAGCCCACCCGCGCGGACGCCTGGGCCGATCTCACGATCGCCGCAGGCACCAGCGACGTGCTCCCCGCCCTCCAGGAACTGCTCTCGTGACCTTCATCACCCTCATCCGCCACGGACAGACCGACTGGAACCTCGCCCGTCGCATCCAGGGCTCCACCGACATCCCGCTGAACGAGAAGGGGCGCGCCGACGCGCACCGTGCGGCCGCGCATCTCGCCGAGACGCCGCACGATGCGATCTACTCGAGTCCGCTGCTCCGGGCGAAGGAGACTGCCGAGATCATCGCCGCAGAGCTCGGGCTGGAACTCGCGGGGGTCGTCCCCGATGTGCGCGAACGCGAGTTCGGCGAGGGCGAGGGGATGCTGGTCTCGGACTACATCTCGACCTACGGCGATTGGCATGCCGAGGTTCCCGGCGCCGAATCCCTCCACGATGTCGGAGTGCGGGCCATCGCAGCGCTGCACGCGATCGCCCGCGATTCCCGGCGCCGCTCCGCTCCCCGCGCCGAATCCGTCCTGGTCGTGGCGCACGGCGGCGTCATCCGTTCCGTGATCGACCTCGTCTCGGGCGGCACACTCCCCCGCGACGGCGAGGTCATCGCGAACGGGTCCGCCCACCGGTTCGAAGCCTCACCCGGATCCCTCCGACTGCTCGAGGAGACGCTGGTCATCTGACCGCGTCTCCGCTGACGGCGAACTGCCGGTGGCCGTGCGGTCCCGGGGAATATCGTCGAGAGCATGACCCGCGACGCCCTCGCCGACTGGTTGGCGCACGCCGCGCCGCCCTTCCCGGACACCGCGCCGGAAGACGTCCCCGACACCGCGCTCGAGCCCCTGCTCGACATGATCGGCACCTCTCGCGTCGTCGCGCTGGGCGAGTCGATGCACCGCACGCACGAGTTCCTGGCATGGCGACAGCGCCTCTTCCGGTTCCTCGTCGAACGTGCCGGTTTCACGGCCCTGGCGATCGAGAGCGGTTTCCCCGAGGCGGAGCTGCTCGATCGCTGGGTCGTCGCCGGCAAGGGAGGCTTGCGACAGGCTCTCGACGAGGGCCTCACTTACCACTTCGGCAAGTGCCAGGAGGCCCTGGACCTCGCCGTCTGGATGCGGCAGCACAACACCACGGCAGACTCTCCCCTGCATCTCTACGGCATCGATGTTCCCGACTCCGCCGCCTCGGCGCTCCCCGCTGTCGCCGCCGTCGTCGACTTCCTCGCAGACGCCGATCCCGAATACGCCGAGCATGTGCGCCGCACGGTGATCGATGCGCATGACCACCTCCCGTCGGACCGGTCGGGCCTTGCCCGCGCCGCACCCATGATCCAGTCGTATCTGGCAGCGGAGCCCCGCCGTCGAGCGGCGATCACGGCCGGGATCGCCGGGCTCGTCGAACGCGTGCGTGCCCGTCGGACGGACTATCGGGCGAACGGCGTCGAGGCGGATGCCATCGGCCGCGCGGTGCGGACGGCGGAAGTCGCGCGCGGTGCCGACGCGTTCCTCGCAGCGATGGTGGAGGGCCCGACCCGCACCTGGCCGGCGGCCAACATCCGGGACTCCACGATGGCCGACACCGTGGAATGGCTCCTGGAGCGCGAGGAACGCGTGCTCCTGTTCGCCGCCAACGGGCATGTTCGGAAGACGCCCTACCTCGCCCCTCCGTTCGTCATCGAGCCGCTCGCGACGGTCGGCACTCATCTGAGCGTCCGTCTGGGCGCGGACTACACGGTGATCGGCACGACGTTCGGCGGCGGCGAGGCATGGCTCCATCGACCCGGCCCCGACGATCCGCCCGGGCACTCCACCCCGTTCACGGAGCAGATCGGGGCCCTTCGTCACGAGAGCCTGGATCGGCGGTTGTCCGACGCCGGACGCGGCTCCCGTCTGATCGACCTGAGATCAGCGCCGGCGGAGGTCGCCGCTGCGCTCGACACCCTCGAAGGCACGCATAACGGAACCGAACTGGAACTCGCCGACATCCGGGCGTCCTTCGACCTGATCCTGCACGTCGATCGCGTGTCGCCGTGGCACACCTGGATCGACGCTCGCGGACACTGGGAGAGCGCGGAAACGGTCAGCTGACCCGGGCCACCACCGACCGCGCGTGCCGCAGCACGGGCTCGTCCACCATGCGGCCCTCGAAGCGGAAGACACCGCGCTCGGTCTCGGCCGCCTGCAGGACCGCCCTGGCCCACACGACCGTCGCCTCATCCGGCAGATAGGCCGCACGGATGACGGCGACCTGGTTCGGGTGGATGCAGGCCGTGGCACGGAAGCCGGATGCCGCGGCATCCGTCGCCTCCTCTTCGAGGCCCTCGAGGTCGCCGAGGTCGATGTGCACGGCGTCGATCGCGGCCTTGCCGTGCGCGCCGGATTCCAGCAGCACGCGCGAGCGGGCGTAGCGGGCGATCTCGCGGTAGGCGCCGCCGGCTGTGCGGGACGAGGTGCCGCCGAGGGAGGCGACCAGGTCTTCCGCGCCCCACATCATCGCCGACACGAGAGGATGGGCGGCGATCTCGGGGGCCGCTGCTATGCCGCGCGCCGTCTCGCACAGGGCGATGAGCGAGAACCGGTCGTCGAACGCCGACAGGCTTTCTGCGCTCTCGGTCTTCGCCACCATCACCGTGCGGAACGGCGTCTGCTCGAGAGCCTCCAGATCTGCAGCGAAGTGCTCGCTGCTCGGCGCGTTCACCCGCACGATCACCCGCTCGGGATCGACGTCCGCCACGATCAGGTTGACTCGCGCCGCAGCCTTGGCATCGGGCAGCACGGCGTCCTCGAGATCGAGGATCACCGCGTCTGCCCGTTCCAGCGCGGTGCGGAATCGCTCCGGTCGGTCGGCCGGACAGAACAGCAGCGCCGGGCCGAGGTCGAACGCGGTCATGCGGAGGCCTCCGGACGGCAGTGCACGAGCACACTCCTCGTCGCGGTGGCGACGATCGTGCCGTCCTGGTTGCGGCCGGTGTGCGAGATCTGCACGATGCCCTGCCCGGGGCGCGACGACGAGAGTCGCTTGTCGACGATGACGCTCTCGGTGTACAGCGTGTCGCCGGCGAAGAGCGGATGCGGGAACGCGATGTCTCCGAAGCCGAGCTGTGCGACGAGCGTGCCCTGGGTCAGCTGCGCCACCGACGCCCCGACCATGGTCGACAGCGTCCACATCGAGTTCATCAGCCGCGCATGGAACGGCGCCTGCGCGTCGGCGAACGCTGCATCGAGGTGCAGCGCCTGCGTGTTCATCGTGAGCGTCGTGAACAGCACGTTGTCGGCCTCGGTGGCCGTGCGCCCCGGTCGATGCAGATAGCGCGCGTCCGTCACGAACTCCTCGTAGTACAGCCCCCGCTGGATGATGTCCTGCGTACCCATGCCGCTCACGCTACCCGGCGAGACCGAGCCCGCGCGCGATCACCAGGAGCTGCACCTCGGTGGTGCCCTCGCCGATCTCGAGGATCTTCGAGTCGCGGTAGTGCCGTGCCACGGGGAACTCGTTCATGAATCCGTTGCCGCCGAAGATCTGGGTCGCGTCCCGGGCGTTGTCCATCGCGGCCTCGCCGGCGACGAGCTTCGCGATCGCCGCCGCCTCGGCGAACGGCTTGTCTGCATCGCGCAGTCGTGCCGCGTGATGCCAGGCGAGGCGTGCCGTGTGCACCCGCGCCCGCATGCGCGCCAGAGTGAACTGCGCGTTCTGCCGGGTGCTCAGGGCGCTGCCGAAGATCGTGCGGCTCTTCGCATAGTCGACAGCGGCCTCCAGGCAGCCTTCCGCAGCACCTGTGGAGAGCGCGGCGATCGCGATGCGCCCCTCGTCGAGGATGCTGAGGAAGTTCTTGAACCCGCGTCCGCGCTCTCCCACCAGGTTCGACGCAGGAACCCGCGCACCCTGGAAGCTGAGCGGATGCGTGTCGGAGGCGTTCCACCCGACCTTGTCGTAGGGCGGCTCGACGGTGAACCCCGGCGTGCCGTTGGGAACGATGATCGTCGAGATCTCCTTACGGCCGTCCTGGACACCGGTGACCGCGGTCACGGTCACGAAGCGCGTGATCGGCGTGCCGGAGTTGGTGATGAACTGCTTGGAGCCGTCGATCACCCACTCGTCGCCCTCCAGCCGCGCGGTGGTGCGCGTCGCACCGGCGTCGCTGCCGGCCTCGGGCTCGGTGAGGCCGAACCCCGCGAGAGCGCGCCCGGCGAGGAGGTCGGGAAGCAGCTCCTGCCGCTGCACCTCGGTGCCGAAGCGGAAGATCGGCATGGCGCCGAGGCTGACGCCCGCCTCGAGCGTGATCGCGATGGACTGATCGACGCGGCCGAGCGCTTCGATCGCGACGCCGAGCGCCATGTAGTCGCCGCCCTGACCGCCGTACTCCTCGGGGAACGGCAGGCCGAACAGCCCCAGGTCGCCCATCTGCGCGACGACGTCCATCGACAGGGTGTGCGTGCGATCGGCCTCGTACGACTGCGGGGCCACGACGGTCTCTGCGAATTCGCGCACCATGGCGGCGAGCTCGCGCTCCTCCTCGGTCAGGTCTTCCATCATCAGCTCTCTTCCGTCGTCACACGCGCGACCGGCTGGTCGCGTCGAACCTGATCGCCCACGGCGACCAGCAGCTGCACCACGCCGTCGTGCGGCGCAAGCACGGGGTGCTCCATCTTCATCGCCTCGATGGCGACGAGCGGCGTGCCTGCGGAGACCGACGCGCCGTCCCGCACATGCACGGCGACGACGCTTCCGGGCATCGGCGCACGCGCCTCCGGCGCGGTCGCCGCGACGCCACGATCGTGCGCGGCATGCCGGCGTCGCATCCGCTCTCGTCGGTCGAGCGGACGCAGACGAGCGGTCCTGCCGTCTTCCGAGACCCAGACGGCGCCGTCGGCATCGACGGCCGCGCGCGCAGGAGACCGCGCCGCCGCGCCTTCGCCTGCGGGCACCTCGATGACCTCGTCATCGTCGGTGAGCATCGCGAAGGCCTCACGGTCGACCGGTCCCGCTCCGAGTCGCCAGCCCGGGAGCTCTCTCCAGAGAGCACTCGTCCGGACGGGCTCCGCCGCTGTCGGCGCGACCGCGCGAGCAGCCGACAGCATCGCGGCCGACGGCGGATCCGCGGTTACCGGCAGCAGAGTCTCGATCAGGCCGGTGTCGAGGTCGCCGGCGATGACGCGGGCGTCGTTGCACAGCCGGCGCAGGAACGCGATGTTGGTGTCGACGCCGAGCACGACGGTCTGCGCCAGCGCCTCGTCCAGGCGGCGGAGTGCGCTCGCGCGATCCTCGGCGAACGCGATGATCTTCGCGATCATGGGGTCGTAGAACCCCGTGACCTCGCTGCCGCTCTCGATCGCCGCGTCCACGCGCACGCCCGCAGGCGGGTCGAACAGCAGCACCGTGCCGGTCGACGGAAGGAAACCTCGCTCCGGAGACTCCGCGTAGACGCGGGCCTCGACCGCATGGCCGCGGATCGTCGGCGCGACGTCGAGTGGCAGCCCGGCCGCGGCGCGCAGCTGCAGCGCGACGAGATCCAGACCGGTGACCTCCTCGGTGACCGGATGCTCCACCTGCAGCCGCGTGTTCATCTCGATGAAGAAGACATCTTCGGGCGAATCCGCGTCGACGAGGAACTCCACGGTCCCGGCGCCGACATATGCGACGCTCTCGCCGGCCTGGACGGCCGCTGAGAGCAGGCGTTCGCGCGTCTCCTCCGGGATTCCCGCGGACGGCGCCTCCTCGATCACCTTCTGGTGCCGCCGCTGAAGGGTGCACTCGCGTTCGCCGAGCGCGACGACGGAGCCGTGGGAATCACCGAACACCTGCACCTCGATGTGGCGTGGGCGTCGGATGAGCCGCTCGAGGATCAGGGAGTCGTCGCCGAAGGCTGCGGCCGCGACCCGGCGCGCCGAAGCCAGAGCACCGACGAGATCGGCCGCATCCGACACGACCTCCATGCCCTTCCCGCCGCCGCCCGCGCTCGGCTTGACCAGCAGCGGGAAGCCGACGCGTGCCGCTTCCTCGGCGATCTCGGCGTCCGAGAGGCCTCGTGCGTCGAAACCGGGCACCACGGGTACGCCGTAGCGCATCACGTGATCGCGCGCCCGAGCTTTGTCTCCCATGATCTGCAGGGCCTCGACGGACGGACCGATGAACGCGATCCCACTCTCGGCGCATGCCTCGGCCAGACCGACGCTCTCCGAGAGGAAGCCGTAGCCCGGGTGGATCGCCTGGGCGCCCGAGGCACGCGCGGCCGCGATCACCGCGTCGATGTCGAGGTACGACTCTGCCGCCGGTGCCGGACCGATTCGCACGGCGTGGTCGGCTTCGCGCACGTGGGGCGCGTCGGCGTCGGCGTCGCTGTACACCGCGACGCTGCGGATGCCGAGTTCGCGGAGGGTGCGGATCACCCGGCGGGCGATCTCGCCGCGGTTCGCGACGAGGACGGTGTCGTAGTACATGGCACTCACATCCGGAAGACGCCGAAGCGCGGTTCGGGCAGCGGACTGCGGGCGACGACATCGAGGGCGAGGCCCAGGAGATCACGGGTCTGAGCCGGGTCGACGATGCCGTCGTCCCAGAGCCGGGCGGTGGCGTAGTACGGCTCGCCCTGCTGTTCGTACTGCTCGCGGATCGGCGCCTCGAAAGACGCCCGATCCTCGGTGGTCCAGCCCTCGCCGCGGGCCGTGAGCTGGTCTTCCTTGACCGTCGCGAGGACGGATGCCGCCTGCGCGCCGCCCATCACCGAGATCCGGCTGGCCGGCCAGGTCCAGAGGAAGCGCGGCGAGTAGGCACGGCCGCACATGGAGTAGTTCCCGGCGCCGAAGGATCCGCCGATGATGACCGTGAGTTTGGGGACGCGGGTGCTCGCGACGGCGGTGACCATCTTGGCCCCGTCCTTCGCGATGCCGCCGGCCTCGGCATCCGATCCGACCATGAAGCCGGTGATGTTCTGGAGGAAGAGCAACGGGATGCCGCGCTGGTCGCACAGTTCGATGAAGTGCGCGCCCTTTAGCGCCGACTCGCTGAACAGCACCCCGTTGTTGGCGACGATCCCGATCGGATGCCCGTGCAGACGAGCGAAGCCGGTGACGAGAGTCGTGCCGTACTCGGCTTTGAATTCGCGGAAGGTGTCGCCGTCGACCAGGCGCGCGATGACCTCGCGCACGTCGTAGGCCTCGTTCACATCGACGGGTACGACGTCGTACAGAGGCGTCTGCTCCGCCGGCGGTCGGCTGTCGAGGACCTCCCACGCCGGCGCCTGCGGCGGCGGAAGAGTGGCGACGATGTCGCGGAGGATCTCGAGCGCGTGCTCGTCGTCTTCGGCGAGATGGTCGACGACACCGCTGCGCCGGGCATGCAGCTCTCCGCCGCCGAGCTCCTCGGCGGTCACGATCTCACCGATCGCCGCCTTCACGAGCGGAGGGCCGCCGAGGAAGATCGTGCCCTGGCCGCGGACGATCACCGTCTCATCGCTCATGGCCGGGACGTACGCACCGCCTGCGGTGCAGGAGCCGAGCACGGCGGCGAGCTGCGGGATCCGCTCCGCCGACATGCGCGCCTGGTTGAAGAAGATGCGCCCGAAGTGCTCTCGGTCGGGGAAGACCTCGTCCTGCTTGGGCAGGAACGCCCCACCCGAATCGACGAGATACAGGCAGGGCAGCCTGTTCTCGAGAGCGATCTCCTGTGCGCGCAGGTGCTTCTTCACGGTGAGCGGATAGTAGGTGCCGCCCTTGACCGTCGCGTCATTGCACACCACCATGACGTGGCGACCGTGCACGAGCCCGATGCCGGCGATCACTCCCGCGCCCGGAGCCTCTCCCCCGTAGAGTCCGTCCGCGGCGAGCGGCGCGACTTCGAGGAAGGGGCTGCCCTCGTCGAGGAGCCGAGCGACGCGGTCACGCGGGAGCAGTTTTCCGCGGGACAGATGGCGCTCGCGCGAGGCCTCGGGTCCGCCGCGTGCCGCGGTCGCAAGGCGGTCGCGCAGCTCCTCGGCGAGCGACTGCTGGGTTGCCGGCATCGTGATGTCCTCCTCGACCCACGTCGGCGCCGGCGAAGGTGCTGGCGCAGTGCATGCATTCTCGGTTAGTGTTCACTAACCCGTTGAGTCAGGTTAGCGAGGATTAACTGAGATGACAAGCCCGGTCACTGCCCGAGACCGCGCGAAGGCCGAGCGCTCCGACGCGATCCTTCACGCCGCCGCTCGCCTCTTCGCCGAGCGTGGCTACACGGGCGTGAGTCTCGAAGACATCGGCGCCGCGGTCGGCGTGTCCGGCCCGGCGGTCTACCGCCACTTCGCCGGAAAACAGGCGCTGCTGGGCGCGGTCCTGGTGAAGGTCAGCCAAGACCTGATCCACGGAGGCCGTCAGGTCTCCGACGGCGCCACGACATCCGACGCGCGCATGCAGGCGCTGATCCGCTTCCACGTGGACTTCGCTCTCGGCAACGCCGAGGTCATCCAGGTGCAGGACCGCGATGTCGCCCACCTCTCCGAGACCGATCGAGCCGAGGTGCGCCGCCTGCAGCGCGCATACATCGAGCTGTGGATGGACACCCTGGAGCCTCTGCATCCGATCAGCGGCGCCGCCGCCGAGACGCCGAAGGCCGATCGTGACGAACTCCGGCTGCGCGTGCAGGCCTGCTTCGGTCTGATCAACTCGACGCCGCACAGCACGCGCGCCGCCGCCCGCCGGCATGCCGCCACCGCGAGCGTCCTCGTCGCGATGGCGGATGCCGCGCTGCGCGCCCCTACCTGAGGAGCATGGCGCGGCCCGGCTCCTGCAGCACGTCGGCGACGTCCTTGAGGAATCTCGCGCCTTCCGCCCCGTCGACGAGTCGGTGATCGAACGAGAGACTGAGCGTCATTACCTGACGCAGCGCGATCTCGCCCTGGTACTCCCACGGCTGTCGGCGGACGGCGCCGACCGCCAGGATGCCGGACTGACCGGGAGGCAGGATCGGTGTCCCCGCATCCACACCGAACACGCCGATGTTGGAGATCGAGAAGGTGCCGCCGGCGAGCTCGGCCGGCGACGTCTTCCCTGCTCGCGCCGTCTCGGCGAGCGACTTCAACGCCGTGGCGAGCCCCGTGAGGGTCAGCTGATCCGCATCGCGGATGTTCGGGACGATGAGGCCCCGATCCGTCGCCGCGGCGATGCCCAGGTCGACGAAGTTGTACTGGACGATCTCGCCTGCCGCCTCGTCCCAGCGTGCGTTGAGGCCCGGCGCGCGACCGAGGGCGAGGCAGACGGCCTTCGCGATGACCGCGAGCGGACCGATCCGGTGCTCGGCGAGTGCCCTGTCGTCGCGGAGGCTCGCCAGGAGGTCCATCGTCGCCGTCACATCGACGGTGTGGAACACGGTGACGTGCGGAGCGGTGAAGGCGCTCTGCACCATCGCCGCCGCGGTGTGCTTGCGGACGCCGCGGATCGGGATGCGCGTCTCCCGCTCGCCCGAGCGGGCCGTCGCGAACAGGCTCTCCGCCGTGGCGGGCACGACGGTCTCGGCCGGCGACGGAGCCGCGGACGCTGCAGAGGCGGACCCGACGCGTTGCGCATACGCATCGACGTCGTTCCGGGTGATCACCCGATCCCCGACCTCTGCCGCGACGAGCACCAGATCGATGCCGAGCCGCTTGGCATGCGCGCGGACCGGCGGTGTGGAGCGCGGACGCTCGACGACGGTCTCGGTGCTGACCGCGGGCCGCGCATCATGCGGAGCGGCCTCGAGGACGGCGATGTCCGTGGACGCAGCGGTCCCGCCGACACGACGCGCGCGGCGGGCCGGACGACCCGCGGCGGTCGGTGCGGCACCGTAACCCACGAGGTTCGGCTGTGCCTTCTCCCCCGCATCCTGCTTCCTCGCATCGTCCGTCGGCACCGGCTCATCGGCGCCCTCCACGTCGAAGTCGATCAGCGGGGCGCCGACGGCCACCGTCTGGCCCGCTTCGGCGTGCAGCGTCGCGACCGTCCCCTCATAGGGCGACGGCAGCTCGACGACGGCCTTCGCCGTCTCGACCTCGGCGAGCGTCTGGTTCAGGGCGACCGCGTCGCCGGGGGCGACGAGCCACTGCACGACCTCTGCCTCGGTCAGTCCTTCACCCAGGTCCGGCAGGCGGAACTCCGCATTCATGCGTCTGCTCCCGTCAGGCTGTTCGGGCGGTCGAGCACGCGATCGACAGCATCGAGCAGGCGGTCGAGGTCGGGCAGGTGATACTTCTCGAGCTTCGCGGGAGGGTACGGGATGTCGTGTCCGGTGACGCGGAGAGGTGCGGACTCGAGGTACTCGAAGCAGCGCTCGGTGATGCTCGCGATGACCTCCGCGGCGACTCCCGCCTCGCGCGACGCCTCGTGGGCGACGACGACGCGTCCGGTCTTGCGCACGGATGCGGCGACCGAGTCGTAATCGACCGGCGAGAGAGAGCGCAGGTCGACGACCTCCAGCGAGATGCCTTCGTCCTCCGCGGCATCGGCCGCCTGCAGCGCGGTCGAGACCATGGCGCCGTACGCGATCAGCGTGGCATCCGTTCCCGTGCGCACGACACGGGCGAGCCCCATCGGCGACGCGTCGGCAAGCGGCGCCTCGAGGTCGACCTCGCCCTTGTGGTGGTACAGCCGCTTCGGCTCGAAGAAGATTACGGGGTCGTCGCTGGCGATCGCCTGGCGGAGGCTGCGATACGCGTCCTCCGGATTGGAGACGGCGATCACGCGCAGACCGGCCGTGTGCACGAAGTACGCCTCCGGCGACTCCGAGTGGTGCTCGGCCGCGCCGATCCCACCCGCCCACGGGATCCGGATCGTGATGGGCATCTTCGCGCGCCCCTGCGTGCGATAGTGCAGCTTCGCGACCTGCGCGACGATCTGGTCGAACGCGGGGTACACGAAACCGTCGAACTGGATCTCGACGACCGGCCGGTAGCCGCGGAACGCGAGTCCGACCGCCATGCCGACGATGCCGGACTCCGCGAGAGGGGTGTCGATCACGCGGGCCGCGCCGAATTCGTCGAGCAGCCCGTCGGTGATGCGGAACACACCGCCGAGCTTGCCGATGTCCTCGCCGAGCAGCACGACCTTGTCGTCGTCGCGCATCGCCTGACGGAGTCCGGCTCCGAGGGCCTTTCCGAGAGTCATCTCCGTCATGATCAGGCCTCGACGTCGAAGGTCGCGAGGTACGCGGCGTATTCGTCGCGCTGACGGTCGAGCCCCGTGTGAGGCTCCGCGTAGACGCCGTCGAACACCGAGAGCGGGGGGCGCGTGACCATCCCCAGGCATGCGGCGCGCATCTCCTTGGCGACGGCATCCGCCGCGGCCTGGGTCTCGGCGACGTGCTCGTCGCTGAACTCTCCCGTCGCGCGGAGGTACTCCTCGAGTCGCGCGATCGGATCGCGCCGGCGCCACGAGTCGAGCTCGACCTCGTCGCGGTAGCGCGTGGGGTCGTCCGCCGTGGTGTGCGGACCCATGCGGTAGGTCACGGCCTCGATGTACGCCGGGCCCTTGCCGGCCCGCGCGTGCTCGAGGGCCCAGCGCATGGCCGCCATGCAGGCGAGAACATCGTTGCCGTCGACCCGCAGGCTGGGGATGCCGAAACCGGGAGCGCGTCCGGCGATGGGGAACTGCGACTGCACCGCGACGGGCTCGGAGATCGCCCAGTGGTTGTTCTGGCAGACGAAGACGACGGGGGCCTGGTAGGACGCGGCGAAGATCATCGCCTCGTTCACGTCGCCCTGGCTGGTGGCGCCGTCACCGAAGTAGGTCACCGCGACCTCGTCGGCGCCCTCATGACGGATGCCGAGGGCGTAACCGACCGCGTGGAGCGTCTGCGCGCCGATGATGATCTGCAGCGGAGCGACCCGGAGTGCCTCCGGATCGTGGCCGGCGCCTTCCTCGCCCCGCCACATGCGGACGTAGTCGCCGGGCTGTGCGCCCCGGGCGTAGATGACGCCGGTCTCGCGGTAGCTCGGGAAGACATAGTCCTGCGGGGCGAGGGCCCGCGCGGTGCCGATCTGCGTGGCCTCCTGGCCGAGGCACGGCGCCCAGAGGCCGAGCTGTCCCTGACGCTGGAGGGCCACGCCCTCGGAGTCGATCCGGCGGAGGATCATCATGTCGCGGTGCAGAGCGCGCAGCTGCGCGGCATCCACGTCGGCGACATACGGGTCGAGCCGGGGGTTCGCGATGCGCGATCCGTCGGGGGCCAGGATGCGCTCGGAGAGCTCGAGATCCTGTGCGGTGTCGGCGATGGGCGTGATCTGCGGTGACATCATCGTCCTCCAAGTCCTCAGCGGCTCTCATGGAGCCTCGGCGCTGGCACCGGCTTCAGCACCGGCATGCTCAGAGGCTACGTCCGTTCAGCACCTCGCTCAAGCAATTGCGATGGGCTTGAGCATGTTGCTCAATATTCGGCGTTCGGGTCCTGCTAGGGTTTGTCACTATGTCTGGACTGGACCGTATCGATCTCGAACTCCTCGCCGCGCTCGCCGCCGATCCGCGCATCACGATCGTCGCGCTCGCCGAGAACCTCAAGCTGTCGCGCAACACCATCCAGGCCCGGATGGCGCGGCTGGAGCAGACGGGGGTGTTCCTCTCCTACGAGCGCTCCTTCTCCCCCGACGTGCTGGGCTTCCCGCTGCAGGCCTTCGTCAACATCGGCGTGCGTCAGCCCGAGCTGCCCCGCATCATCAACGAGCTCGCGCGCATTCCGGAGATCGTCCAGGCGCACGGCCTCAGCGGCTCGATCGACCTGCTCGCCCGCGTCGCGTGTCGCGACGCCAGACACCTCTTCGACACCGATGCCCGGATCCTGTCGATCGAGGGTGTCGAGCGGACGGAGACCTCGCTCGCCATGGGCGAGGTGATCCCGTTCCGGGTGGCCGGACTCATCGGCCTCGCTCGACGGGAATCCTGAGGAAGCGCCGCACAGCGCCGGCGGCCTCGGCCGGCGTCTCGTAGTGGATGAGGTGCCCCACGTGGGCGATCTCGACCAGAGTGGCGTCCTCGAACATCGTCGCGAGCTTCCGCTCGGCCTCGATGGGGGTGATGTCGTCGCGCTCGGCGGCGACCAGCAGGGTCGGCACAGGGATGTCGGCGGCGAACTCCCGCACGTCGTGTGACACGCTCGCGACGAACGCGTCGTGCAGCACGTCCCGGTCGGAGAACCGCGAGAAGTACGTGTCGTGCTGATCGTGGATGAAGCGGCGCAGCGCGGGCTCCCGCGTCTTCGTCATCGTGAGGCTCATCACCCGAACGACGAGGCGGCTCCGCAGCCATGCGGTTCCCAGCCGCTGAGGAAGACGCGCACCCAGTGCGTAGTAGAACACGGCGAGGCGCGTCATCACGCCCTTGGGACCTTCGAGCGCGGGAGCCCCGATCGGGTTCAGCAGGATCAGCCGCGGAGTCTCGAGTCCCCCGGCGACGGCGGCCGACGTGACGATCGAGCCGAAGGAGTGGCCGAGGATCACGGCGCCCGGTGCGACGACGGCGGTGAACTCGGTCAGCCAGGCCGCGTACTCGTCGAGGTCGTGCGTCCGCTCCGGCAGCGCTGCCGTCTCGCCGAAGCCGGGAAGGTCGGGCGCGATCACACGCACCTCGGGAAGGTATGCGAGCACGGGTTCCAGGCCGTGATGCTCGCCCCGGAATCCATGCACAGCCACGACCGTGGTCTCCGCATCCTCCGGGCCGTACTCCCAGTAGGCGGTCACCCCGCCGCGCACGGCGACCTCGTGCCGGCGCACCGGCAGGCGACGGAGACGGTCGGCGTAGGGCGATGGCACGGTCATGCTCCGAGTCTACGAGCCGCCGTGCGCCTTCTCCTGAATGTCGGAGGGCGGATCTACCGTGAGGGCATGCCACCCCGTCCCGAGCTCCCCGCCTGGCTCACGCGTGTCGCGGTGTTCGATCTGGAGACGACCGGGGTCGACGTCACCTCCGACCGGGTGGTCAGCGCGCACGTCGGCGTCCTCGACGCCCACGGCCGGCAGATCGCGGCCCGTTCCTGGCTCGCCGATCCCGGCATCGTCATCCCCGCTGGCGCCACCGCCGTGCACGGCATCACCACCGACCACGCGCGGACGCATGGTCGGCCCGCGCCCGAGGTCGTGGGCGAGGTCACCTCCGCCCTCCGGTCTCTGCTCGGCCAGGGCGTTCCGGTCGTCGCCTACAACGCCTCCTACGACTTCTCCCTTCTCGCTCACGAGGCCCTGCGGCATGGGATCGAGCCGCTCACCGACCCCGCGCCGGTCATCGACCCGTTCGTCATCGACAAGGCCTACGACCGGTACCGCCGAGGCAAGCGCACCCTCGAGGTCGTCGCCGAGCACTACGCCGTCTCGCTCGAGGGAGCACACGAGGCCGCCGCCGATGCGATCGCCGCCGGACGCGTCGCCCAGGCGCTCGCGCGCCAGTTCTCCCTTCCCCCCACTCTGACCGAACTGCACACGCGTCAGATCGGCTGGGCTCGCTCCCAGGCCGCGAGCCTCACGGAGTACTTCATCAGCGTCGGCCGCCTCGAGCCCGAGGAGCGGCTCGACGGCACCTGGCCGGTGCGCACGCGCCGTCCGGCGGACTGAGCGTCCGATGCCGCGTTGCGTCACTGTCTGCGGGTTCGACTAATCTCCACATTGGCGCCTATTTCGCGCGGTGTGAGGAGGAAGCACGCGATGCAGTTCACGTCCAGGAACGTCGATGACGTGGAGTCCACCTGGCAGCAGTTCGTGCCGTCCGCCACCCTCCAGAAGGTCGACCCGAGACGCTTCCGATTCGACTGGCGATCCGCCGATCTGGCGTCCGCGACTTTGGTGCGCTATGAACTCGCCGCGCAGATCCATTCCACCGCCGAACCGCAGGATCAGCTGCTCGCGTGCCGCGTCGATTCTGCGGGCGCCCGCGTCTGGTCGAAGGACCAGGATCTCGATGCGCGCACGCCATGGCTCACCGACGGCGAGCCTGTCCAGGCCCAGTGGCTGCACTCGGCTCGCGTTCGCGCCCTCGTCTTCGACCGCGCAGCGGCGCAGGAGCGCGCCCGGCAGATCACGGGTGACGACCGCATCGAGCTGCGTGCGACGGGTCTCGCACCGCGGTCGTTCGCCGCTGCGATGCAGTGGGAGCGGATGTTCCACTACCTCGACACCTCCTTCGACGACGAACTCGGCGACGACCGCATCCTCCGCGCCGAGTTCGAACGGCACGCGTTGATGACGACGCTGGCGACGTTCCCCACGACCATGACCGACTCCCTGCGGAGGACGCCGCAGCGCGCGGGCGCGCCGTTGACGGTGCGGCGCGCTCTCGCCTACATCGAGGAGAACGCCCACCTGCCGATCACGGTCGACGACGTGGCGACCGCGTCGTTCATCTCGACCAGGGGCCTGCAGTACGCTTTCCGGCGCGCCCTCGACATCACCCCGACCGACGCACTTCGGCGCGCCCGCCTCGACGGAGCGCGTCGTGATCTCGATCGCGGAGACGGCGAATCCGTCCGCGCGGTCGCCCGTCGATGGGGCTTCAGCCACCCTTCTCGGTTCGCCACCGCCTACCGCGCGGCCTACGGGACCGCCCCCGCTGTCGCGGCAGATCCGGCCCGCAGTGTGACGCCAGGCGAAGACTCTGTTCGCGCGTGACGGCGGGTCCCGGGGTACAGCCGGACGAATCTCCTCATTTGGATAGAGTGCAACTACGCCCGGACTGCGTCTGTCCCCCCATGCACGCACCGAGGAGTCACATGAGCCACTCGACCGCCGTCTCCCCCGACGCGAGCTGAGCCGTGGGAGCCCTGTACTACGGCGACGCCCAGGACCCGATCCAGGTCGAGGACCGCGCACTCGCTCACCTCAAGGTGGTCATCGCCACCAAGCTCCGCCGCAACGAGAGCTTCACCCTGTCGTGGAAGCACCCCGAAGGCGACGCGCCCGGGCGCTCCACGCTGTGGCTGCACCCGTCGATCCCGCTCCGATTCGTGTTCCAGGAACCGGAGACCCCCGAGCTCAGCAGGAAGTGGATCGAGGATCTCGCACTCTCCGCGAATTCGAGCGGCGGGATCACGCTCATCGAGGAGCACCTCGAGAGCGCCGCGGCAGACTGACGGCATCCTCCGGGATGCGGCGGATGCCGCCCGTCCGCGCGGTCACACCACGTCGTCGTTGGTCGCGCGAACCGACCGGCGCATGACCGGCTCACCCGTGGCCGGGTCCACGGACGTGCGCGACACCGTGTCGGTACGCCGACGGCGCGCCAGCAGGATGATGCCGATGAGGAAGACCACCACTCCTGCGCCCATCAGGATGTAGCCGACCATGTCGAGGTTCACCCACGGCACCTCGACGTTCACCGCGAAGACCAGGATCGCTCCGATGACGAAGAGCGCGATTCCTGTGCCGATGCTCATGATGCCTCCCGTTCCGCGGCGGAGTGCCGCACGCACTCGAGAGTGCCGCGATGCAGAAGCGTCCGGCAGGGCCTTGACAGCGCGCGCTCGCTCCGAATTCCTCTCGGGGACAGCGCTGAATCGGTAGGGCGGGCGGGACTTGAACCCGCGATCGTTGGGTTATGAGCCCACTGCCTTAACCAGCTTGGCCACCGCCCCGTACGCGCTCCAGCCTAGCGGCCGAGCCGTTCACGCCGGAGCAGCGGCGGCGTGGATCTGCAGGTGGCCGAGATAGATCTCGGCGTTGGCGATCAACCCCGCCCGCTCCTCGTCGCTGAGCGCGCGGCGCACCTTCGCAGGCACGCCGGCGACGAGCGAACCGGCCGGGATCTCGGTGCCTCCGAGCACCACGGCGCCACCGGCGATCAGGCAGCCTTCCCCGATCACGGCACCGCTGAGGATCACGGACCCCATGCCGACGAGCGACCCGTCGCCGATCGTGCAGCCGTGCACCACGGCGTTGTGCCCGATCGACACCTTGGCGCCCACGACGACAGGATGACCGGCATCGACGTGCACCGAGACGTTGTCCTGCACGTTGCTGCCCGGACCGATGCGGATCCCGGCGGAGTCGCCCCGCAGCACCGCGTTGTACCAGACGCTGGCGCCGGCGCCGAGATCCACGTCTCCGACGATCCGGGCGCCGTCTGCGACGAACGCGGAGTCATCGATCGACGGAATACTGTTCGGGAGGCGGAGCACGGACGCTCCGGCGGCGATGGTCATGAGGTGAGACTACCCTCACTTCCGCGGAATCACGCGGAAGTGAGCCCAGCCTCAGCTTGCTTGCGGAATGTCTGAGCGTGAGTAGCGTTGTCTTCAACAGATACGAGATTTCCCTCCTGGAGGAGCACAAGATGAGCAAGGCACAGACCGTTTCCACCACCGCCATCGACCCGACCGCCGCCGCTGGCGCGGCGCAGTTCCTCTCCCCCGTCGTGCTCGGCCTGCAGGCCCTGACCATCAACGGCAAGCAGGCGCACTGGCACGTCCGCGGCGCGAACTTCGTCGGGGTCCACGAGCTGCTCGACACGATCGTCGCCCACGCCGGCGACTTCGCCGACACGGCCGCAGAGCGCATCGTCGCTCTCGGTCTCCCGATCGACGCCCGCGTCAGCGCGGTCGCCGCCAAGGCCGGGGCCACGGGAGTGCCGGCCGGGTTCACCCAGTCCGACGACCTCATCCGTGCGGTCATCGCCGACATCGACGCGATCCTCGTCGACGTCCGTGCAGCCGTCGACGGCCTCGACGAGGTCGACCTCACGAGCCAGGACGTCGCGATCGAGATCCAGCGCGGTCTCGACAAGGACCGCTGGTTCCTCGTCTCGCACATCGCGGCCTGACGCACGACACTGAAGAGGGCGGGCTCCGGTATCACCGGGGTCCGCCCTCTTACGTGTTCTCCGTCGTCTACGGCACGTGGGTCGGTCGTCTACTGCACGTGGGTCACGCGACCGGCGAGCAGCGTCGCGCCGACCGGCATCGCGCGGAGATCCGTCGCGCTGCTGGTCCGGGGATCGGCGGAGCAGAGCACGATGTCCGCGGGCTCACCGGGACGGAGCGATGTGCGCACGCTCGCCTCGAGCGCCTGGTCCACGGTGAGCGTCTCCTCGGGATGCCACGGATCGCGCTCGTCGTCGGTGCGCGACACCGCGGCGGCGATGGCGTGCCACGGATCGAGAGCGGCCACCGGTGCGTCGGACCCGAAGCGGAGCTCCGCTCCCGCGTTCCTCAGCGAGGCGAGCGGATAGCTGATCGCCGTCTGATCTCTCCAGTGCTTCGCCACGAGGTCACGGTCGTCGAGGGCATGCTGCGGCTGAACGCTGGCGAGGATGCCGAGGCGTGCGAACCGTGCGAGATCCGAATGACGGACCAGCTGGGCGTGCTCCATGGTGCCGACTGCACCCGAGACGGTGAACGCATCCAGGGCGGAGGTCGTCGCTCGGTCGCCGATCGCGTGCACCGCGGCCGCGAGCCCCGCACCCGCGGCTCGCGTGAGCAGGTCGACGAGGGCATCCGGCGGAACCGTGAGCATCCCGAAGTTCAGCGGATCGCCGGGATAGGCATGCGAGCAGGCCGCCGTGCGGGTGCCCAGCGAGCCATCGGTGATCACCTTGAGCGACCCCACCCGTACGAGGCCGCGGGCCGCAGCCGGGGCGTCCGGGTCCTCGTGGAGCTCCCCCGACTTCAGGCCCGTCGCGATCGCCCGGTCGAGATCGAAGGGGTAGATCGCGAACTCGATTCGGTGGGCTGCGAATCCGGTGCCGATGCGTCGCGGCCAGGCATCCGCGTTCCATGCCATGTCGAAGTCGACCAACCCGGTGATGCCTCGCATCGCCGCGCGTTCGCCGGCCGCCTGGACGGCGGCGTCGCTGTGCGCGGGATCTGCGGCGTTGAGGCGTCGCGAGATCTCGAACGCGTCCTCCTCGCGCAGCATCCCGTCCGCGCTGCGGAACCCCTCGCGCGCGAGAGCGGCGGAGTTCAGCCACACGCTGTGCACGTCGGCGTTGATCAGGTAGGTGGGAACGACGCCCGTCTCGCGATCGATCTCCGCGAGGGTCGGCGCATCCGGCCAGAGCGCATCGCGGAAGCCGCTGCCGACGCGCCGCCCGTCGGGAAGCACGGCAGCGGAGCTCATGAGTCGGGCGGCCTCGGCCGCAGAGCCGGTTGCGCCCAGCGCAAGGCGCTCCACCGCCAGCGCCCACTGCACCGTGTGCACATGGTTGTCCCACAGGCCGGGAACCGCCCAGGCTCCCCCGGCATCCAGCACCTCTCCCTGCGCGCGCAGGGCTCCCGTCGGTGCGATATCGGCGATACGACCATCCTCGATGAGGATGTCGACGGGTTCGTCGTCCATCAGGAACTCGCGGCCGGGCCCCGCGATCCGGACAGCGCGGACGGTGCCGATCGCCGCCTCCCGCTCGGTCACCGCTGCGCTCCGGACCGCGCGTCCTGTGCGCGCCGCATCTCCTCGGCGAGCGGACGGTTCGCATAGGGGCCGTCTGCCGACAGTGCCGAGATCACGGCCTCGATCGTCTCGGCCGGCTTGTTCTGACTGAGCTTGCGCTTGGCCACGACGCGCGTCGGGGTGAGCCGGAATCCGACCGTGCCGGCAGCGAGACGCTCGACGTAGGCCGGGTCGTTGGGGCGCTCCCACAGGAGCCGCGGCTCCGGCATCCGCCCTTCGAAGCGCGCCACCAGACGATCGAGCACCTCGAGGTTCTCCTCGGCGCTCAGGATCTCCGGCACGCCGGACAGATGCACGGCGGTGTAGTTCCACGTCGGAACGGCCATCTCGTCGCCGTACCAGCCCGGCGACACGTAGCCGTGCGGGCCCTGGAAGATCACCAGGAGCTCGCGCTCCCCCATCCCGTGGATCAGATCGTCTGGACGGCCGACGTGCCCCACGATCGTGAGGTCGTCGCGCGTCTCGTCGAGCAGCACGACATAGTGCGACGAGACGAGTCCGTCGTCGGCCGCGCTGACGATGGTCGCCCACGGATTCGCGTCGACGACGCGACGGATCTCGGTGACGTCGGCCAGCGTGAAGCTCGGGTTCTGTCGCATGGGATCAAGCCTAGGGCGGTGCGGTCACGCCTGGCAGCGCGGGCACCAGTAGAGCTTGCGTGCACCGATCTCCTCGAGGGCGATCTCGGTGCCGCACACCCGGCAGGGCAGGCCGGCGCGGTGATAGACCCAATGACGGTCGTCCCGACTCGCCATCGCCGCCCGGTACTGCTCCGGGGAGAGGTCGTCCATGGTCATCATCTGACCCGTCTCGACGCCGATCGCGAGCAGACGCACCCAGTCGTGCCAGAGTGCGCGGACGATCTCCTCCGGCACGTCGCGGCCGGGCGTGTGCGGGTTCAGACGCTGACGGTAGAGCATCTCCGCGCGGTACACGTTGCCGATGCCGCTCACGACCGACTGGTCCATCAGGAGGAGGGCGATGACGGTCTGCGTCTTGCGGACCGCACGGACGAACCGCTCCTCGTTCTCGACCGGGTCGCCGACCAGAGGATCGGGACCCAGCTTGGCGACCGTGGCGAGCATCTCGTCGGGGGTCTGCAGCACGCACGCGGTCGGGCCTCGCAGATCGGCCGCGGTGATGTCGGTCATGAGCCGGAGGCGCACCTGGCCCACGATCGGCGGTGGCCACTCCATGCCCTCGTCGGCGAGCCCCTTCGTCTGCTCCGACATCCGCACGTGCACGCGTGTGCGGCGAGGCGCGCCGATCGACGAGAGCGAGTTCTCTCCCGCGTCGTCGAGGATCGGTTCGTCCAGGACGGTGCCGCGCTGGTTGGTCTGCCCCATCCGCCCATTGGCAGAGGCGATCGTGGGGTCGAGCAGGATCTCTCCCGCGAAGTCCCACGCGCCGTAGAGGCCCAGGTGCACACGCAGCCAGAGGTCGCCCTCGGCCTCGAGGAACATCTGCTTGCCCACGGCCTTCACGCTCACAGCCGCGCGACCGTCCAGCACCGCCGCGCCCTCGGCGAATCGCCCCTGCGGGCTCGAGGCGTGCAGGGTCTTCCCGACGAAGTTGCGGTCGAACTGACGCGCGATCCGATGAACGGAATGCCCCTCAGGCACGTCAGGCCCTCGGGTCCGGAAGAAGCGAGCCGTCGCGCTCGAAGTCCGCGATCTGCCCGATCCGACGCACGTGCCGCTCTTCGCCGGAGAACGGCGTCGCGATGAAGCGATCGATCAGGCCCGTGACCTCGTCGTACGTGTGCTGTCGAGCACCGATCGAGATGACGTTCGCGTCGTTGTGCTCGCGGGCGAGTTCTGCGGTCGACAGATTCCAGACCAGGGCCGCGCGAACGCCCTTCACCTTGTTCGCCGCGATCTGCTCGCCGTTTCCGGAACCGCCGAACACGATGCCCAGCGCTTCGACACCGGCCGCCTGGTCGGCGACGACGGCTTGAGCGGCACGGATGCAGAAGGCGGGATAGTCGTCCACCGCGTCGTAGACGACCGGACCGTGGTCGACGACGTCATGCCCGGCGGCGCGCAGATGGTCCTGCAGCTGCGTGGAGAAGTCGAGACCGGCGTGATCGGTGGCGATGTGGATGCGCATGGATCCCATCCTAGAAGCGACGGGAGGTCGGCGGGATGTCAGGGCGCGACACCCGCCGCGGCGGGCTTGAACCCGGCGCGGATGTTCTCACAGCACCCCGGACGGCACACGTCGAAACCACCGGGAAGCGACGTCACGTGCGCGCGCTGCTCGTTCGGACGGCCCTGCAGGCGTTCCTCGATGAGATCGACGATGCCGGCGACGAATGAGGGCGAGACGCCGGGCGTCGGCGTGCGGGTGAAGGCGAGACCTGCCTCTTCGGCAGCCTCGGCGGCTTCGGTGTCGAGATCCCACAGCACCTCCATGTGGTCGCTCATGAAGCCGACCGGCACGACCGCGACCGCCTTGCGGCCGCGGGAGGAGAGCTCGCCGATCACGTCGCAGACGTCGGGTTCGAGCCACGGCTGCGACGGGGGGCCCGAACGGGACTGGTAGACGAGCTCCCAGGACACGTCCGCCGCTGCGGGCACGGTCTCGCGCACGCGGTCCATGACCCAGGCGGCGACGGCGAGATGCTGGGCCGCGTAGGCACCGCCCTCGCCCCACTCGATGTCGCGTGCGCCGGAGCGCTCGGCGTCGGCCGTCGGGATGCTGTGGGTGGAGAAGAGGATCTGGATGTCGGCCGCGGCGATGCCGTCGGCGAGGAACCCCTCGACCGCTTCGCGCACGCCCGTCTCGAAGGCCTCCACGAAACCCGGGTGATCGTAGAACGGGCGGATCTTGTCGATCGTGACCGTCTCGCCGAGACCCGTGTCCTCGAGGATCCGGGCGAAGTCCTCGCGATACTGGCGGCAGCTGGAGAACGAGCTGTAGGCGCTGGTCGCGAACGCGAGGAGCGTGTTGTGCCCCTGCGCCGAAGCCTCGGTCACGACCTCCTCGAGGTACGGGGCCCAGTTCCGATTGCCCCAGTAGACAGGGAGGTCGATGGCCCGCGCGGCCAGTTCGGCCTCCAGGGCCTCCTTGAGCACACGGTTCTGGCCGTTGATCGGGCTCACACCGCCGAAGTGACGGTAGTGGTGGGCGACCTCTTCCAGCCGCTCGTCCGGGATGCCGCGGCCTCGCGTGACGTTGCGGAGGAAGGGGATCACGTCATCCTGTCCCTCTGGACCGCCGAACCCCGCCAGCAGGATGCCGTCGTAGGCGACCGGGGTCGTCACGAAGGGTGCGCCGCTCGATGCGGCGTGCGAAGCAAAGGGAACGGCGTTCGGCTCGGTCACAGTCACCCCTCCATCCTTTCACCTCTGCGGAGCGAGAGCGGCCGTTCGCTCTGGCGTAGGCTGTCATGGTTGCCGTCGGCGCCAACTATGCCCGACCCCGGCGACATCCCCTCACCCCTGGGAGTAGATCTGTGCCTGGAGAGAACCTCACCCGCATCGAAGCGCAGGAGCGCCGCGACGTCATCGACACGCAGTCGTACGAAGTCGCCCTCGATCTGACCAAGGGCGCCGAGGTTTTCGGTTCCCGGAGCGTCGTGCGCTTCACGGCGACCCCGGAGAGCTTCACGTTCATCGACCTCATCGCTCGCGAGGTGCGCGAGATCTCCCTGAACGGAGAGCAGCTCGATCCGGACGAGGTCTTCGCCGATTCCCGCATCGCCCTTTCGGGTCTGCAGGCCGAGAACGTGCTGGTCGTCGACGCCGACTGCCTCTACACGAACACGGGCGAGGGTCTGCACCGCTTCGTCGACCCCGTCGACGGCGAGGTCTATCTGTACTCGCAGTTCGAGGTGCCCGACTCCCGGCGGGTGTTCGCCGTCTTCGAGCAGCCCGATCTGAAGGCCACGTTCCAGTTCACGATCACCGCGCCGTCGGCGTGGAAAGTCGTGTCGAACTCCCCCACTCCCGAGCCCATCGTGCATGACGACGACGTCACCGCCACCTGGGGCTTCGAGCCGACTCCGCGCATCTCCTCCTACATCACCGCCCTCGTCGCGGGTCCGTACGAGTCGACCTTCTCCGAGCTCACCAGCGCCTCCGGACGCGTGATCCCGCTCGGGGTCTACGGCCGCAAGAGCCTGTGGCAGCACCTCGATGCCGAGTACATCTTCGACAAGACCCGCGAGGGCTTCGCGTACTACGAGTCGAAGTTCGGCGTGCCGTACCCCTTCGCCAAGTACGACCAGCTCTTCGTCCCCGAGTTCAACGCGGGCGCCATGGAGAACGCCGGCGCCGTCACGTTCACCGAGACGTACGTGTTCCGCAGCAAGGTCACCGACGCCGTCAAGGAGCGCCGCGTCGTCACGATCCTGCACGAGCTGGCGCACATGTGGTTCGGCGACCTCGTCACGATGAAGTGGTGGAACGATCTCTGGCTCAACGAGTCGTTCGCCGAATGGGCCTCGACCATCGCGACCGCCGAGGCCACCGAGTGGACCGAGGCCTGGACCACGTTCAACGCCATGGAGAAGACCTGGGCCTACCGCCAGGACCAGCTCCCCTCGACGCATCCGATCGTCGCCGAGATCAACGACCTCGAGGACGTGCAGGTCAACTTCGACGGAATCACCTACGCCAAGGGCGGGTCGGTCCTCAAGCAGCTCGCCGCATGGGTGGGCATCGACGCGTTCTTCGGCGGCGTCTCGCAGTACTTCCAGAAGCACTCGTGGGGCAACACCGAGCTGAGCGACCTCCTCTCCGAGCTCGAGGCCACCAGTGGCCGTGACCTGAGCACGTGGTCGAAGAAGTGGCTCGAGACGGCCGGCGTCAACACCCTCGAGCCGGTCATCGCCGAGGGCGGCGACGGCAAGATCTCCCGGTTCGCGGTGACGCAGACAGCGCCGGCCGACTATCCGACCATCCGTCCGCACCGCCTCGGCATCGGCTTCTACACGCTGACCGACGGCTCTCTCACGCGCACGCACTATGTCGAGGTCGACGTCGACGGCGACCGCACCGAGGTGCCGGAGCTGCAGGGCATCGCCCGGCCCGACCTCGTGCTGCTCAACGACAACGATCTCGCCTACGCCAAGATCCGCCTCGACGAGAAGTCCCTGGCGACGGCGATCGCCCACCTCGCCGACATCCATGACCCGCTGGCGCGCTCGCTGGTGTGGGGTGCGGCCTGGGACCAGACGCGCGACGCCGAGACGCCGGCATCCGCCTACATCGACCTGGTGCTCGGCAACATCGGCCGCGAGACGGAGTCCACCACCGTGCGGACGACGCTCGCGCAGCTGCGCAGCGCAGCGACGCTGTACGTCACACCGGCCGATCGCGAGTCGGCCCGCCTGAAGGTCGCAGATGGGCTCTGGGCACTGGCTGAAGCGGCGGAACCCGGCAGCGACAGCCAGCTCCAGTTCGTCACCGCTTTCGCGAACGCCCTCGTCACGCCGGAGCACGCCGGAATCGTCGGCCGCCTGCGCTCCGGTGAGGAGACGCTCGCCGGGCTCGAGATCGATGCCGACCTGAACTGGCAGCTGCTCGTCGGGCTCGCGACCATCGGCGCGACCGATGCCGCCACCATCGACGCCGCTCTCGCCGCCGACAACACTGCCAAGGGCGGTGAGTTCGCCGCTCAGGCGCGCGCCGCTCTGCCCGACTCCGCCTCGAAGAACGCGGCCTGGGCGTCGCTCATCGAGCGCGACGACGCACCGAACACGATCGTGCGATCTGCTGCACTCGGTTTCGTGCACCCGGCCAGTGCTGCGGTCCTGGGTGAGTTCGTGCCGAAGTACTTCGACATGCTGATCCCGATCTGGGAGTCGCGGACCTATCAGATCGCGCAGTACCTCGTGGTCGGTCTGTTCCCGACGGCACTGGCGGACGTCGCGCTGCGCGACGCCACGCGCGGCTGGCTCGCAGCGAACCAGGATGCCGCTCCGGCGCTCCGCCGCCTCGTGCTGGAGAACCTCGCGGATGTCGAGCGGGCACTGGCCGCTCAGTCGCGCGACGCCGACGACTGAATGCTCTGCGAGAGGCTCAGCGACCCGGGAACGGACCGCTGAGCCTCTCGTCGTACCCAGCCCGCGCAGAGACCTGATCGCTAGGATCGGGGGTGATGATGATCCCCTTCGAAACCACTGATCCGCCCGCTGTCGTTCTTCCCGTCTGGTGGACGGACCTGCTCGTCCTTCTCGGCAAAGTCGGCATGAAGGCGCTCACCGTCGCGATCATCATCGTCAGCTGCATCGTGATCGGCTTCATCCTGCGCGTCGTCATCCGCCGCGTCGTGCACCGCATCGTCGACACCGCGAAGAACAAGGCCGCCGTCGACGACACGCAGGCCCTCGAACGATCGCCGCTCGCCGACATGCGGCTGGTCCAGCGCACGCGCACGCTCGGCTCGATCCTGCAGAACATCGTGAACGTGATGCTCGTCGTGATCGCGCTCGTGCTCGTCGTCAGTGCCCTCTCGCCGGGACTCCTCGGCTCCCTGACGCTCCTCACCGCGGCCGTCGGCGCCGGTCTCGGCTTCGGGGCGCAGAACATCGTCAAGGACGTGCTGAACGGCATGTTCATCGTCGCGGAGGACCAGATCGGCATCGGCGACGTCGTCGATCTCGGTCTCGCGAGCGGCGTGGTCGAGTACGTCAGCGTGCGCATCACGCAGGTGCGAGATGTCAACGGCACGCTCTGGTACGTGCGCAACGGCGAGGTCACCCGCATCGGGAACATGTCCCAGGGATGGGCACGCACCATCATCGACATCGGCGTGCCCGCCGACTCCGACCTGGAACAGGTCGAGCACACGATGCTGGAGACGGCGCAGGGGCTCGCGAAGGACCCCAAGTGGCGCACGCGCATCGTCGAGAAGCCCGAGCTCTGGGGCCTCGAGTCGATCGGCGGCGATGCGCTGGTCGTCCGCGTGGTCGTCAAGACGCGCGCGAACGCGAAGGACGATGTGGCGCAGGAGCTGCGCCGGCGGCTCCGCACCGCCCTGCTCGAGAAGGGCATCGCCGTGCCCAGCCTGGTCGATGTCGTGCCGACGGGGCTCGACGGCGCGCGTCGCGTCCGCGGAGCGAATCCGCCCCGCACCCGTCCGAATGCGGTCACGGGCGTGCCGGTCATTCCCGACCGCGGCATCTGGCGGAGGAAGAAGCAGACCGACGACGGGAGCCCCCAGAAGTGACGTTCTACGACGAGGTGGGAGGGCACGAGACGTTCGCGAAGATCGTCTCGGTCTTCTATCGCGAAGTGGCCCTGGATCCGGTGCTGAAGCCGATGTATCCCGAGGATGATCTCGGTCCTGCCGAGCAGCGGCTGCTGATGTTCCTCGAGCAGTACTGGGGCGGCCCGACCACCTATGGCGACACACGCGGCCATCCTCGCCTTCGCATGCGGCACATGCCGTTCCGCGTCGATCCGGACGCCCGCGATCGTTGGCTCCGTCACATGCGGACCGCTGTGGACGAGGCGCAGTTGTCGCCGCTCCACGAAACGACGCTCTGGGACTACCTGGAGCGCGCGGCCTATGCCATGGTGAACACCATGGAGCCGTCGGGCATCGGCACCACCTCTGGCGGGCGCCCGACGCTCGAGACCCGATCACGTCAGGAATCAACGGAGACCTCATGACGACGACGCCCCTGTCCGCAGATGTCCTGGTGATCGGATGGGGGTTGTCGGGGCTGGTCGCCGCCGCCGAGGCCCTCGAGGCAGGGCGTCGCGTCATCATCGTCGACCAGGAGCCGCGCACCAACCTCGGCGGGCAGGCCTGGTGGTCGTTCGGCGGTCTGTTCTTCATCGATTCCCCCGAGCAGCGGCGGATGGGGATCAAGGACTCGCTCGAGCTCGCGACACAGGACTGGTTCGGCAATGCCGCGTTCGACCGTCCGGAGGACGAGTGGCCGAAGCGCTGGGCGGATGCCTATCTGCAGTTCGCCGCCGGGGAGAAGCGCTCCTGGCTGCGCGAGCGCGGTGTCGGATTCTTCCCCGTGGTCGGCTGGGCCGAACGCGGCGGATACGGGGCTCTCGGACCGGGCAACTCCGTCCCGCGCTTCCACATCACCTGGGGAACCGGTCCCGGAATCGTCGCGCCGTTCGCGGCTGCCGTCGAGCAGGGCGAGCGCGAAGGGCGGCTCACGGTTCTCCCCCGCCACCGCGTCTCCGAACTCGTCGTCACCGACGGTACGGTGACCGGCGCGCGCGGCCAGGTGCTGACGACGAGCGGTGCCGTTCGGGGCGTCGAGTCGTCGCGCGACGTGATCGGCGACTTCGAGATCGGCGCGGGAGCCACGATCGTCTCGTCCGGCGGCATCGGCGGGAACCACGACCTCGTCCGCGCCGCCTGGCCTTCGCGGCTCGGCACCCCGCCCGAGCACATGCTCACCGGTGTCCCGGCGTACGTGGACGGCTCCATGCACGGCGTTAGCGCAGCCGCCGGAGCACGTCTGATCAACGGCGACCGGATGTGGCACTACGTTGAGGGCATCACGAACTGGGATCCGGTGTGGCCGTCGCACGGCATCCGCATCCTGCCGGGGCCGTCATCGCTCTGGCTCGACGCCACCGGCAAGCGCCTCCCGGTACCGCTGTTCCCCGGCTTCGACACGCTCGGCACGCTCGCGCACCTGCGGACGACAGGGCACGATCACTCGTGGTTCGTGACGTCGCGGAGCATCGTCGAGAAGGAGTTCGCCCTCTCCGGCAGCGAGCAGAATCCCGACCTCACCGGCAAGGACGTCGGGCTGCTGCTCAAGTCCCGCCTCGCCAAGGGGCCGACCGGACCGGTGCAGGCGTTCCTCGACGAGGGCGAGGACTTCCTCGTCGAGAGCGACCTGGAGTCGCTTCTCGAGCAGATGCGGCAGCATCCGGGCGGGGAGCTGCTCGACATCGACAACGTCCGCCGCGAGGTCGTCGCCCGCGATCGCGAGATGGACAACGACTTCACCAAGGACGCCCAGATCGGGATGCTGCGGTCGATGCGGACCTATCGCGGCGACAAGCTCATCCGCACGGCCGCCCCGCATCGTCTGCAGGACCCGGCCGCCGGCCCTCTCGTGGCCGTCAAGCTGCATGTGCTCACCCGGAAGTCGCTGGGCGGTATCAATACCGACCTGGACGGCCGGGCGCTCGATGCCAGCGGCGAGCCGATCCCTGGTCTGTTTGCGGCCGGCGAAGCCAGCGGGTTCGGTGGTGGCGGTGTGCACGGATATCGCGCGCTGGAGGGCACGTTCCTCGGCGGCTGCCTTTTCTCGGGTCGACAGGCCGGCCGCGCGGCCTCGCGCTGAGCGGGGCACAAGCACCCCGTGCCCCGCGTAACCCTGCGTCGGGCTAACCGGCGGCGCGCGTGTCGCGGACGGCCGTCAGCCCGGATGCCACCGGTCCGCGTGCGAGGACGTGCCCGCGGCGGAACGCCAGGCGAGACCATCGTCCTGAGCGCATGACGGGAACGTCCTCCTCTCCGGAGATGAACCCCATCGCGTCGGCGGCGAAGGCGATTCCTCGGGGAAGGCCGTCGAGGTCGTCGTCCGGTTCGCCCCAGATCGCCGCACGGAGTGCGCGGACCGCCTCTTCGCCTGAGCCCGGTGTCGCCCCGCGTGCGACGGCGGAGATGCCCCACTGGGCGCGCTGGGCGACCATGGCGGCGGGAAGGGCCGATTCCGGCTTCCAGTCCCCTCGAGGAGGCGCTATGCCCGCCCACGCCGGCGAGAGACCCGTCTCGGGAAGGTTCAGGCGCAGCGGATCGTCCGATGCGGTGAGCTGGTCGACGACGATGTCGCATTCGAGTTCGGGGTCGGCGTGCACGATGCGCATCGCGAGAACGGTCGGGGTGTTGTCGAACAGGCCATGCGGCGCGAGAGCGGCCGTCGTCAGCGCCAGGACGCCGTTCGACGCCTGGAGCCGCACTCCGTCATCCGTGATCCTCGTCGCCCGCCCGACGAACGTGAGGACGTCTTTCGCCGTGTCGGCGTCGGCGAGGAGGAGGTGATGCGGCACGCGTTCTAAACTACCAACGGACCGGTGCCCACGGTCGCGGAGAGGAATCGATGAGCCCGGAAGACCACGCCGTCCAGACCGTCGAGCGGCTGCTCGAGGTGCTCGATCTCGACTTCACGCAGGCCCGTACCACCGAGGACATCTTCACCGGGGCCTCGCATCCCATGCCGAGCGGTCGGATCTACGGCGGTCAGGTCCTCGCGCAGAGTCTCATCGCGGCGGAGCGCACGTTGCCCGAGGATCGCGCCGTCCACTCGATGCACGGTTACTTCCTGCGGCCGGGAGACGCCGGCCAGGGGATCACGATCGCCGTGGACCGCATCCACGACGGGCGATCCTTCTCGACGCGGCGTTCGCAGGCCTACCAGAACGGAGTGCCGATCTTCTCGATGATCGCGTCGTTCCAGGACCACGATCCGGGTGTGGAGCACGCCGAGCCGATGCCCGACGGAATCCCGGCGCCGGAGGATCTCGCGCCGGACGAGGACAGGGTGCAGGGCCTCCCTGACGGGACGGCGCGGATGCTGAGCGAGCGAGCCGCCGACATCCGGCACGTCGATCACCCGCTCTACCTGCCGAGCGATGACGCGCACGTCGCCAGGCAGGCGGTCTGGATGCGTCTGCGCGCTCCCCTCCCCGACGATCAGAGGCTGCACCGCGCTGCGCTCGCCTACCTGAGCGACATGACGATCCAGGAGTCGATCCTGCGCGCTCACGGCGTCTACTGGGCGATGCCCGGGCTCAAGGTGGCGAGTCTCGACCATGCGATGTGGTGGCATCGCCCGGCGCGTGTGGACGAGTGGCTGCTCTACGTCCAGGAGTCGCCGAACGCACGCGGCGGTCGCGGCCTCGCGACGGGGCGCATCTACTCGCGCGAGGGCGGTCTCGTCGCCAGCGTGGCGCAGGAGATCATGATCCGGGTGCCGGAGGCCTAATCTGCGAGGAGCGCGCGGAGGATGGTCGCGTAGCGAAGCAGGAAGTCGCGCTCGTCGAGCTTCTTCCGTCGAAGCCACGCGGTGACCTCGCTGTTGCTCTTGCTGGCGTTGCACGAAGCGCAGGCGGGCACGACATTCTCGATCGTGTAACGCCCGCCGCGCGAGATGGGCATGACGCAGTCGCGCTGAAGCCGGCCATCATCGTGTGAACGACAGTAGGCGCACCCTCCCCAAGCGGCCACGATATCGACCCACTGCGAAGCGGTGAGGTCGTTGTCCACGCGGTCCAGCCGGCCTTTGCGGCGCTTCGCGTATCGGGCCCGCGCAGCCTTCGACGGTCCGGCTGCGGGGAACCTGCGTCGTGTGGGCACGGCTCGACGGTACCGCGCCGACCAGCGGTCTCCGCCGACCTCCTGCCGCGTGGCGGAGGAGTCCGTCAGCGGACACGCGCGGTCATGCGCGTCACGGGTGTGCGGAGGCTCAGCGGTGGGCGTACTCGATCGACGGGCCGACGAAGGGCTCCCAGGCGTCGCGCATCTCCTGCGTCAGTCGGGTCGGGCGGCCGCTCGCGGCGTCGACGAGGACGATGATGGCGGTGGATCGGGCGTAGATGGTCCGTGGTTCGGCCGCGGGATCGTTGTGGACCTCGTAGCAGACCTCGACGCTCGAGCCGCCGAGCTTTCCGAACCACATCTGCACCTCGAGCGGACGGCGCTGGTAGGGCACGGGCGCCAGATACTCGATCTCCTGACGCGCGATGAGGGTCAGGATGCCTTCGTCGATCCCGGAGTCGAGCACGGCCGTGGTCGGCGCGTCTTCCCCGGGGCCGGCGCGCCAGAACGCCCGCACCCGTGCCTCCTCGAGCAGCTTGAGCATCGAGGTGTTGTTGACGTGGTTGAACGCATCCAGATCGCCCCAGCGGAGGTGGATCGGGATGTGGAGGCGCGGCGCGGACATCAGTCGCGCGTGAGCTTCCGGTGAGTGGAACGGTGCGGCTTCGCGGCGTCCGGGCCGAGGCGACCCACCTTGTTCTCCTCGTAGGCCTCGAAGTTGCCCTCGAACCAGTACCACTGGCCGGGGTTCTCGTCGGTGCCCTCGTAGGCGAGGATGTGCGTCGCGATGCGGTCGAGGAACCACCGGTCGTGGGTGATGACCACGGCGCAGCCGGGGAACTCGAGCAGTGCGTTCTCGAGCGAGCTCAGGGTCTCGACGTCGAGGTCGTTGGTGGGCTCGTCGAGGAGCAGCAGGTTGCCGCCCTCTTTCAGCGTGAGAGCGAGGTTGAGTCGGTTGCGCTCACCACCGGAGAGCACACCGGCCTTCTTCTGCTGGTCGGGACCCTTGAAGCCGAACTTCGAGACGTAGGCGCGCGACGGGATCTCGGTCTTGCCGACCTGGATGTAGTCGAGACCGTCGGACACGACCTCCCACAGCGTCTTGTTCGGGTCGATGTTCGCGCGCGACTGGTCGACGTAGCTGATCTTGACCGTCTCACCGATCTTGAGGTCGCCGCCGTCGAGCGGCTCGAGTCCGACGATCGTCTTGAACAGCGTGGTCTTACCCACACCGTTCGGTCCGATCACGCCGACGATGCCGTTCGGGGGCAGGTTGAAGCTGAGCCCGTCGATCAGCACGCGATCGTCGAAGCCCTTGTGCAGCTTCTTCGCGTCGATGACGATGCCACCCAGTCGCGGGCCCGCCGGGATCTGGATCTCGTCGAAGTCCAGCTTCCGAGTCCGCTCCGCCTCCGTGGCCATCTCCTCGTAGCGGGCGAGACGGGCCTTGGACTTGGTCTGGCGACCCTTCGCGCTGGAGCGCACCCACTCGAGCTCCTCCTTGAGGCGCTTGGCGAGCTTCGCGTCTTTCTTGCCCTGCACCTCGAGGCGCTCGCCCTTCTTCTCCAGGTAGGTCGAGTAGTTGCCCTCGTAGCCGATGAGACGACCGCGGTCGACCTCGGCGATCCACTCGGCGACGTGGTCGAGGAAGTACCGGTCGTGGGTGATCGCGATCACGGCGCCCTTGTAGGCCTGGAGGTGCTGCTCGAGCCAGAGCACGCTCTCCGCGTCGAGGTGGTTGGTGGGCTCGTCGAGCAGCAGCAGGTCGGGCTTCTGGAGCAGAAGCTTGGCGAGAGCCACGCGGCGCTTCTCTCCACCCGAGAGCGGTGCGATGGCTGCATCGGCCGGCGGAGTGCGCAGTGCGTCCATCGCCTGGTCGAGCTGCGAATCGAGGTCCCACCCGTCTGCGGCGTCGATCTCCTCCTGGAGCCCGCCCATCTCTTCGAGAAGCGCGTCGAAGTCGGCGTCGGGATCGGCCATGAGCGCGGAGATCTCGTTGAAGCGGTCGACCTTCGCCTTGATGGCGATGCCGTCCTGGATGTTCTCGATCACCGTCTTCGACTCGTCGAGCTCGGGCTCCTGCATGAGGATGCCGACCGTGAAGCCGGGAGACAGCTTCGCCTCGCCGTTCGACGGCGTGTCGAGGCCAGCCATGATCTTGAGGATCGTCGATTTTCCGGCGCCGTTCGGACCCACCATGCCGATCTTGGCGCCGGGAAGGAATGCCATGGTGACGTCGTCCAGGATGAGCTTCTCGCCCACTGCCTTGCGTGCACGCACCATCGAGTAGATGTACTCAGCCACCGAAAACCGCTCCTTCTGTTGGCGTCGAAGATCGACACTCCAGCCTACCGGCCCTCTGCTGTGTCACCAGTCGATGGGACGAGTGGTGCCGACGAGGCAGCGTCCTTCTGCCAACTGCGGCATCACCGCGGTGACGACCTGGCCGATCGATGGTCCGACCTGGCCGACGAGGCACTCGTCGTCACCCCATCGCACCGAGAACAGCAGGCTCTCCGCCGTGTTGCCGACCGTGGATACGTCCTGCGTCACCTGCATGTCCGCCCGGTCGAACCCCGCCGCGATCAGAGCGTCGATGTATGCGCGACCCGCTCCTCGCTGGTCCGTCGCCCACACCGATTCGGAGACGCTCGTGAAGACCGGGAGGTTGTCCTCGGCGGTCCCGTCCGGCAGCAGCTCCGGCGCCGCGGGTGCCGTGGGGTCCGCGGACGGCGAGGCCTCTGCCGACGGCGAAACAGACGCCTCCGGACCGGGCCCGCAGGCGGAGAGCGCGAGCAGCGCGGCTGCGAGAGCCACGAGAGAGGCGGCCGTACGCGGCGCCGCAGAGACCGGTCGACGAAGCACGTGCCGAGTCTACGGGTCGGAGACGCACACACCGCCACGCCGACCGGTCCGTGCTCCGTCCGGGTGCGGGATCTCTCAGTGCACCGTGACGGGCGCGCCCGCACTGCCGGCCGGCGCTTCCGCCCAGGACAGGTCGAGGTCGGACAGCTCGCCGTCGCCGTCCGCATCGTCCTGCGCATCGTCGTCGGGGTGCGCAGCGTCGTCCGGGTCGGCCGTCCGCTGATCCGGCGCTGACCCGGAGGCTGCGGCATTCGTCGTTCGACTCCGGGGTAGGAAGGCCGTCGTCCCCCAGCGCAGATCGTGTCCGATGGCTTCGGCGATGATGTCGACGCTCGTGCCCTGCTTGCCGTTGCTCTCCCAGGTGCGGATCCGGAGACGACCGGTCACGATGACGCTGTCGCCGGTTCGCAGCGAGGCCTTGGCGTGTTCGCCGAGCTGCCGGAACGCCGCGACCGAGAACCAGTTCGTGTCGGAGTCCGTCCAGGACTGCGTCGCGTTGTCGAATCGGCGGTGAGTGCTGGCCAGCCGGAAGTTCGTGACCGGGTCTCCTCCCCCGGTCTGACCCTGCGTCGGGTCGGTGGCGACTCTTCCCACGATTGTCACGGTGTCGTTCATGTCAGTCCTCTCGATTCCGAGTCGATTGCTCGGGTCGCCCCAGCGTGCTCCCTCTCACGGAGGCCCGAACGCCGGAAACACGCGAGCTGTGGAGGGAAATGGCAGATCCGCTCCGGTGCAGGAACTGTTCTGGAGTCCTCCCACGGACCACCGTCGTCGGAATGTCGGTGGTCGGTCATATGTTCGAATCAGAAAGGAGTTCCGATGTCCGACAGCCTGACCACCTATCTGCCCGAGGTGCCGTACGCGACGCCTCGGCTCTCCTCCGCGCGCGAACACCTCGTCCGAGCAGCCGATCACCTCTGGCGCGTGCAAGACCGCACGGAGCGGGTTCTGGGCCACCTCCGCATCGTGGCCGACCCGCTGGGCCTCCGCTATCGCGCCGAGCGTCTGCACCTCGCGACCGGCACCTTCCGCCTCGTCGGCGAGTTCTGGCGACCCGACGATGCGGTCGCTGCGCTCCGCTACTCGTAGTCGACGCCACAACGTCGAGGGAGCGCAGGCGGATGCACGGAAAGGGTGGTGTGCCCCCGGCAGGATTCGAACCTGCGACCGGCGGATTAGAAAGCCGCTGCTCTTCCTCTGAGCTACGAAGGCGTACGTCTAGAGTATCGCCCCGGCAGCCGATGTCGGGCCCGTCGATAGTATGGCGGAATGGTAACTGCGTCGGAGAACGATCGTCTCGTATGGATCGACTGCGAGATGACGGGGCTCGATCTCGCGGTCGATGAGCTCGTCGAGATCGCCGTCGTGATCACCGATTTTGAGCTGCGCCCCATCGATCCGGGCTTTCAGATCGTGATCCGTCCGAACGACACGGCCCTTGCCCACATGAACGACTTCGTCACCAAGATGCACGAGAAGTCCGGGCTCATAGAAGAGATTCCGCAGGGCGTATCCCTCGAAGAGGCCGAAGCACAGACGCTCGCGTACATCAGACGATTCGTGCCGCTCGAGCGCAAGGCACCACTCGCGGGCAATACGATCGGCACCGACCGCATGTTCCTCGCGAAGTACATGCCCCAGGTCGACCAGTGGCTGCACTACCGCAACGTCGATGTGTCCAGCATCAAGGAGCTCTCCCGCCGCTGGTACCCCCGAGTGTTCTTCCAGGCGCCGTCGAAAGATGGTGGCCACCGGGCCCTCGCTGACATCCTCGAGTCGATTCGCGAGCTGCGCTACTACCGCGAGGCTGTGTTCGTCGATGAGCCCGGCCCTTCGAGCGACGATGCACGCGACATCGCCGCCCGTACCGTGTCGGAGTTCACCCCCAACATGTAATAGACTCATCTGGTTGCCCGCTCCGGTGGGCACATGGTGGGTATAGCTCAGCTGGTAGAGCGCTGGCTTGTGGTGCCGGATGTCGCGGGTTCGAGTCCCGTTACTCACCCCAGTGAAGAGGCCCGAATCGTCAGGTTCGGGCCTCTTCCGCGTGTCGGCGGCCTCTCCCCTGCGCTCTAGACTGAAAGCGTGTCACTCGCGGTCTGGTTCTCTCTCCTCACCGCGTCCGTCGTCATCAGCTTCACGCCCGGTGCCGGCGCGATCAACACGATGTCGAACGCGCTCAACCAGGGGTGGAGACGTTCCATCTGGGGCATCGTCGGCCAGCAGATCGCCCTCATCGTGCACGTGGCGATCGTGGCGGCCGGAGTCGGACTCCTGGTCTCGCGTTCGGACTTCCTGTTCACGGCCATCCGCTATGCCGGCGCCGCATATCTCGTCTTCCTCGGCATCCGGCTGATCCTGGCGAAGCCGTCCGAGATCGCGGATGACACGGTGGCGCCCGTTGATTCTCGAGAGAGCCACTGGTCGATGATCCGACGCGGATTCTGGGTGAACCTGCTCAATCCGAAGGCGATCGTCTTCTTCCTCGCCTTCATCCCCCAGTTCATCCGACTCGACGAGCCTCCCCTTCCGCAGTACCTCACCCTCATCGCGACCGTGGTCATCGTCGACGTGATCGTCATGTGGGGATTCTTCGCCGCGGCCGCCCGTCCTTTCCGTCGGCTGACTCGGTCGGTGCGTGGTCAGCGCATCCTCAACGCCGTGTTCGGCGTGCTCTTCATCGCCGTCGCCGCGCTGCTCGTCTTCCTGCATTGACGCAACCGTCCGGTCTCGGCATCCGCCCCTAGGCTGGAGACGATGGACATGGATGCCGCAGCCTTCGAGGCGCTCGTGATCGACGAGCTCGACCAGCTGCCCGACGACATGGTCGACGGGCTGGAGAACGTCGTGTTCGTCGTGGAGGATCGCCCGGAGGACGGCACCCTCGATCTCCTCGGGCTGTATGACGGCCTCGCTCTGACCGAACGCACCCAGTACGGCATGGGCGAGCTCCCCGATCGCATCGTGCTGTTCCGCGAACCTCACCTGGCGGAGTGCGAGACCGAGTCGGAGCTTCGCGACGAGATCCACACCACTCTCGTGCACGAGATCGCGCACTTCTACGGTCTCGACGATGAGCAGCTCCATGAGATGGGCTGGGCATGAGCACTCCCGTCGCGATCCCGGATCTCGAGGAGGTCACCGACCTCAGCGCCGCTCCGCTCGAGCCCTGGGAGGTCGTCGTCTGGAACGACCCCGTCAACCTCATGAGCTACGTCGTCCGCGTATTCCGGACCTATTTCGGGTACTCCGTCGAGCGCGCGACAGCCCTCATGCTCGCCGTCCACCAGGACGGACACGCCATCGTCGCGACCGGCCCCCGCGAGACCATGGAGGTACACGCTCAGGCGATGCACGACTACGGCCTGTGGGCGACGGTGCGGAAGGCGTCCGGATGAGTGCTCGCGACGTGGTCCTGTCCATCGCCGTCCTGGAGGGTGTGCATCTCGCACGACTCGTGGACGATTTCCGTGATCTGCTCGCCGAGCGCGAGACCGACGACTCCGCCGTGCAGCGACTGACACCCAGCGCCTATCCCGACGATCAGGATGCGGCCAGGGCGTTCGCCGAGAGCACCCGCGACGATCTTCTCGATCGCAGGCTCGCAGATGCATTGACCGTCCGCACTGCGCTCGCACCGTTCGACGTCGACGTGGAGCCGCTGTCCGAGGAAGAGGCGCTGGCGCCTCGAGATCTCGTCATCGCCGAGGACGATCTCGACGCATGGATGCGCACACTCACCGCTATCCGCCTGGTCATCGCCGATCGGCTCGGGATCACCGAGGACGACCAGACCCGTGAAGACGGCCGTGGCGACATCTATGACTGGCTCGGCTATCGCCTCGAACTGCTGATCCAGGCAGCCGACGAGCTGGACGAGCGCCGAGGCCGATAGCGGCTAGGGGACGTCGACGACCCGCGTCGCAAGAGCGCGAGGGTCGTCCCGTTCCACGTGGATGCGCTCCTGCGCCGCCCAGCGATCCCAATGCGGACGATAGGTCTCGCCGTCGCGCGCGAGAGCGCGCGCCTTGCGCCCGGTCTCGGCCGACTCCACCCAGACGCGCACGTCTCCGAGCCCGACGGTCGCCGGGGTCAGGAGCCCGCTGCCCTCGACGATGACACCGAGCGACGGGTCGACGGCGTGGCTCTCGGCCTCCGACTCCTGCGACCAGTCCCAACGCCGCCAGGTGCCGAGGTATCCGCGGCCATGCGGACGAAGGATCCCGTCGAGGGCCCGCTCGACGCCGGCATCGAGCCCGTCCCAGCCCGGGTACAGCGAATCCAGCGCGATCAGCTGGACCCGACCGACAAGGGGCCAGCGCGCGGCGAGGCGCGCGGCGAGAGACGACTTGCCCGCCCCGCTCCGGCCATCGATCAGCACGACCGGATTCGCCGCCGCCAGCGCGACGACGTCCTGAGCGATCAGCGCCGCGGCGTGGTCGAGAGCTGCCCCAACCGGATCGTCACTTCTTGAGTGCACGGATGATGCGCGAGAGAGCCCGTCCGGTGACCCAGACGAAGGGCACAGCCACGGCGAGCAGGGTGACGATGTTCGGCTCGAACCGCAGACCCTCTTCGCGACGCACGTACACGCCGACCGGGATGGAGACGCCGCCGCCACCACCGCCCTCGCCGCCTTCCGCGCTGCCGCCGCCGAAACCGGAGTAGGTGAGCGACACCGGGGTGATGCTCACTCCGTCGACATCCTGCGGCTCGCCGTACGCGCTCTTCACGCCGAAGGACGCGATCTGATTTCCCAGTTCCAGTGCAATGTTCGGCATGGTCCCACGCTAGCCCACGATTCGCCGACGCGCGCGGTCAATCGACGCCGTGGGCTTTCGGATGCTGCGCGGCCCCTCGTCCGTCGCCTCGACCGATGTGGCGTGCCCGACTGATCGTGGCGGTGCCGAATCTCGCGACGGCTTCATCGACGGCTCCCTCGACCTTTCGCCAGTCCTCGTCGTCGTCCCAGAGCCCGAGGCCCCCGCCGCCGGCGGGTCGCAGGTTCTCCGCACGGACTCCCAGCAACCGGACGGGATCGCGACGCTCGATCTGCTCGAAGAGCGTCTGCGCGGCCTCTCCGATCCGCTGTCCGACGGCAGACGGCTCGCTCAGCGTCTGGGAGCGGTTCAGCGTGCGGAAGTCGTCGAAGCGCACCTTGATCGAGACGGTCCCCGCTTCCCACTCCGCACGTCGCAGCCGCGCCGCGACCCGATCGCCGAGGCGAAGCAGTTCCGCACGGAGGAACGCCCGGTCGAGGATGTCATGGTCGAAGGTCTCCTCATGGCCGATGCTCTTCTCGATGCGCTCGGTCTCGACCGCACGAGGATCCTCTCCCCGTGCGAGCTGTGCGAGGCGACCGCTGAGCGCCGGACCGACAGCACGCTCGAGCATCTCCGGCGAGGACTCCCGGATGTCCTTGATGGTGCGGATGCCGCGGGCTTCCAGCGCCTCGGCGGCCTTCGGCCCCACGCCCCACATCGCCCGCACGGGGCGCGACGCCAGGAAGTCGAGGGTGTCGGCGGCAGAGACCACGAGCATTCCGTCTGGCTTCGCGATCGTCGACGCCATCTTGGCCACGTGCTTCGTGGCTGCGACGCCCACACTGCAGGTGATCCCCACCTCGTCGAGCACGCGCTCACGGATGAGCCCGGCGATCCGCGCGGGGCTCCCCCACAGCCGCCGGACGCCCTGCACGTCGAGGAAGGCCTCGTCGACCGACAGCGGCTCGACCAGCGGCGTGAACGACTCGAAGATCGCCATCACCTGCCGCGAGACCTCCTGATACCGGTGGAAGTGCGGCAGCACGATGCGCGCCGACGGGCAGAGCCGCAGCGCCTGCGCCACCGGCATCGCTGCATGCACCCCATAGCGACGGGCCTCGTAGGAGGCACTGGATACGACGGAACGACCGTCGGGTGCGCCGATGATCAGCGGGAGACCGCGCAGACTCGGGTCGTCGAGGACCTCGACCGCCGCATAGAACGCGTCCATGTCGACGTGCAGGATGCGGGTCCCCGTGTCATCGGCGTCGGTGGCGGATGTGATCTGCCCTCTGCCGTCGCCGTGTCCCATGAGTCCATTCTCTCCCGGACCTCAGACGCGGCGCCCCGAGGGGCTCAGCAGGCCTGCCGGCCTCCTGAGCCCCTCGGCGAAGCTACTGCGCGGCGCGCTCGAGGATGAGCTCGCGGACGCGCGCGGCGTCGGCCTGGCCCTTCATCGCCTTCATGACAGCGCCGATCACGGCACCGGCGGCCTGCACCTTGCCGTCCTTGATCTTGGCGAGCACGTCGGGCTGCGCGGCGAAGGCCTCGTCGATGGCGGCGATCAGCGCGCCATCGTCGGAGACGACGGCGAGGCCGCGCGCGTCGATGACCTCCTGAGGGGTTCCCTCCCCCGCGATGACGCCTTCGAGCACCTGCCGTGCCAGCTTGTCGGTGAGCGTTCCCGCGTCGATGAGCTGCTGCAGCGACACGACGTTCTCGGGGCTGATCAGCTCGGCGGCATCCTTCTCCTGGGCGTTCGCGAGGCGGGAGATCTCGCCCGTCCACCACTTGCGCGCAGTCGCCGGCGTCGCGCCCGCGGCGATCGTGGCCGCGACCTCTTCGAGGACGCCGTTGTTGCGCACGTCCTGGAACTCGAGGTCGGTGAAGCCCCACTCGGTCATCAGACGACGACGTCGCGCGACGGGCTGCTCGGGCAGGGCCGCACGCAGTTCTTCGATCAACTCAGCGGCCGGTTCGACAGGGAGCAGGTCGGGCTCCGGGAAGTACCGGTAGTCATCGGCATCCGACTTCGGCCGCCCCGGCGAGGTGGTGCCGGTGTCTTCGTGCCAGTGCCGGGTCTCCTGCGTGATCGTGCCGCCGTCGGCGAGGATCTGCGCCTGGCGCTGGATCTCGTACCGGACGGCGCGCTCGACCGAGCGCATCGAGTTCACGTTCTTCGTCTCGGTGCGCGTGCCGAGCTTCTCGGTGCCGCGCGGACGAAGCGAGATGTTCGCATCGCAGCGCAGGTTGCCGCGCTCGAGCCGGGCCTCGGAGATGCCGAGACCGCGGACGATGTCGCGGATCGTCTGAACGTACGCCTTGGCGACCTCCGGAGCGCGGTGCTCGGTCCCGGTGATCACCTTCGTGACGATCTCGACCAGCGGCACACCGGCGCGGTTGTAGTCGACGAGCGAGTACTCGGCTCCCTGGATCCGCCCGGTCGCCCCGCCCATGTGGGTGAGCTTGCCGGCGTCCTCCTCCATGTGCGCGCGCTCGATCGGGATCGTCACCACCGTGCCGTCCTCGAGCTCGACCTCGACGGAGCCCTCGAAGGCGATCGGCTCGTCGTACTGGGAGATCTGGTAGTTCTTGCCGAGGTCCGGATAGAAGTAGTTCTTGCGGGCGAAGCGGCTCGACTCGGCGATCGAGCAGCCGAGCGCGAGTCCGAGGCTGATCGACGAGCGGATCGCGGTCTCGTTGACCACCGGCAGCGATCCCGGCAGGCCGAGGTCGACCGGCGCGATGAGCGTGTTCGGCTCGGCGGCGTGGTATTTCTCGTTGGCCGGGTTCGGCGCGTCAGAGAACATCTTCGTGTTCGTGTTGAGCTCGACGTGCACCTCGAAACCGAGGACCGGCTCGAACAGCTCGAGCGCCTTGTCGAAGTCCATGAGCTTGGCGGTGGCCATCAGCGGGTTCCTCCGGTCAGCTGGGGTGCGCGGGTGAGGAGCGGAGCTCCCCAGGTGTCGAGCAGCACGGTCTCGAGCGCCGCCCCGACCTTGTAGAGGCGAGCGTCCTCGCGAGCGGGTGCCAGGAACTGGATGCCGACCGGCAGCCCGTCCTCCTCGGCGAGGCCGCTCGGGATCGAGATGCCCGGGACGCCGGCGAGGTTCGCGGGAATGGTCGTGACGTCGTTCAGGTACATCTGCAGCGGGTCGTCGATCTTCTCGCCGATCTTGAACGCCGTCGTGGGAGCCGACGGCGTCGCGATGACGTCGACGTCGGCGAAGGCGTTCGCGAAGTCCTGCTGGATCAGCGTGCGGACCTTCTGCGCGCTGCCGTAGTAGGCGTCGTAATAGCCGGCCGACAACGCGTACGTGCCGAGGATGATGCGGCGCTTGACCTCGTCGCCGAACCCGGCGTCGCGGGTCGCGGACATCACGTCTTCGACCGTCGAGTTGCCGTCGGGCGTGACGCGCAGGCCGAAGCGCACCGAGTCGAACTTCGCTAGGTTGCTGGACGCTTCTGCGGGGAGGATCAGGTAGTACGCCGCGACGCCGTACTCGAAGTGCGGCGCGCCGATCTCGACGATCTCCGCACCCTGCGCCTCCATGAGCGCAAGCGCGCTGCGGAAGGAGGCGGCGACGCCCGGCTGGAAGCCGCTGTCGGGCAGCTCCCGGATGACGCCGACCTTCAGGCCCTTGAGCACGTCTCCGCGGGCGCCCTCGCGGGCGGCATCCGCGAACGACGGCCACGCATCGCGCAGCGACGTGGAATCCCTCGGATCATGCCCGCCGATGACGTCGTGCAGGAGACCCGCGTCGAGAACCGTGCGGGTGACGGGACCGACCTGGTCCAGGCTCGACGCCAGGGCGATCGCCCCGTAGCGGCTCACGCCGCCGTAGGTGGGCTTGACGCCGACCGTACCCGTGACGTGCGCGGGCTGGCGGATCGAGCCGCCGGTGTCGGAGCCGAGAGCCAGAGGCGCCTCGAATGCGGCCACAGCGGCCGCGGAGCCTCCGCCGGAGCCGCCGGGGATCCGGTCGAGGTCCCACGGGTTGCGGGTGGGGCCGTACGCGGAGTGCTCCGTCGAGGAGCCCATCGCGAACTCGTCCATGTTGGTCTTGCCGAGCGGGATGAGGCCGGCCGCACGCGAGCGGGCGACGACGGTCGCGTCGTACGGCGAACGGTAGCCCTCGAGGATGCGGGATCCGCTCGTGGTGGGCTGATCGTCGGTGACGAGCACGTCCTTGATCGCCAGCGGGACACCCGCGATCGGACCCAGCTGCTCCCCCGCTGCGCGCCGGGCGTCGATGGCCTCGGCCGCCGCCAGAGCGCCCTCGTTCACGTGCAGGAAGGCGTGCACATCGCCGTCGACGGCCGCGATGCGGTCGAGGTGCGCCTGCGTGGCCTCCACGCTCGAGATCTCGCGAGAGGTCAGCTTGTCCGCGAGCTCCGCGGCGGTCAGGCGGATGAGGTCGCTCACTGCTCTTCTCCCAGGATCGCGGTGACGCGGAAGCGGCCGTCGGCAGCATCCGGAGCGTTCTGCAGCACCTGCTCGTGCGTGAGGGTCTCCCCCACCACGTCGGGACGGAAGACATTGCTCAGCGGAATCGGGTGACTCGTCGCGACGACGTCGGCGGTCGCGACCTCCGACACCTTGGCGATGTTGTCGACGATGGCATCGAGCTGGCCCGTGAGCCGCGTCACCTCGTCGTCGTTCAGCTGGATACGCGCGAGCACGCCGAGATGGCGCACGAGATCAGGGGTGATTTCAGACACGTCCCCAGTCTAGTTGGCGTCCTCGCGCGTCCCCTCCCGCGCGGACCCTCGCCCTTATGCTTGGGCACGTGAGCCAGTTCCAGCCTCCTCGCCCATGGGTCGCCAGCTATGCCGCCGGAGTCCCGGAAGACCTCGCACCCGTCGAGGGTTCGCTGATCGACATCGTCGCAGCGTCCGCCCGCGACTACCCGGAAGCCCCCGCCCTGCAGTTCTTCGGCAGGGAGACCAGCTACGCCCAGCTCCAGGACGCGATCGACCGTGCCGCTGCCGGCCTCCGTGATCTCGGCGTCCGGGCGGGCGATCCGGTGGCGATCGTGCTGCCGAACTGCCCGCAGCACATCGTCGCGTTCTACGCCGTGCTCCGCCTCGGCGCCGTCGTGGTCGAGCACAATCCGCTGTACACGCCGCGCGAGCTGCGCAAGCAGTTCGAGGACCACGGCGCGAAGCACGCGATCGTGTGGAACAAGGTCGTGAGCACGGTGCAGGAGTTCCCGGCCGATCTCGCCGTCACGAGTCTCGTGTCGGTCGACGTGACGCGGGCGATGCCCTTCGTCACGCGAGTCGCGCTGCGGCTTCCGGTCGCCAAGGCCCGGGAGTCCCGGGCAGCGCTCACCGAGAAGGTGCGCGGCACGGTCACCTGGGATTCGCTCGTCGGTGCCGCACCGATCCCCGCATCGCATCCGAAGCCGTCGACGGACGACCTCGCGATCATCCAGTACACGTCCGGCACCACCGGCACCCCGAAGGGGGCATCGCTCACCCACCGGAATCTGCTCGCGAACGCGGCGCAGGCGAAAGCCTGGGTGCCGTCGATCCAGCGCGGAATGGGGTGCGTCGTCTACGCGGTGCTGCCGATGTTCCACGCGTACGGCCTCACGCTCTGTCTCACGTTCGCGATGTCGATGGGCGCCCGCCTCGTACTGTTCCCGAAGTTCGATCCCGATCTCGTGCTCGAGGTCGTGAAGAAGCACCCGCCGACGTTCCTTCCTCTCGTTCCGCCCATCGCCGACCGGCTGCTCGCCGCCGCCCGGGCCAAGGGCGTGTCGCTCGACGGGATCGAAGTGGCGATCTCCGGCGCGATGGCCCTTCCGCACGAGCTCGTCGTGCCGTTCGAGGAAGCCACGCACGGCTACCTCGTCGAAGGCTACGGACTGAGCGAGTGCTCCCCGGTGCTGATGGCCAACCCGGTCGCAGCGCACCGCGTGCCCGGCACGGTGGGCCTGCCTCTTCCCGGCACCGAATGCCGGGTCGTCGACCCGGAGAACCCGACGGCAGACGTCCCGGACGGCTCTCCCGGAGAGCTCGTCGTGCGTGGACCGCAGGTCTTCGCGGGCTACTACGGCAAGCCGGAGGAGACGGATGCCGTGTTCATCGACGGGTGGTTCCGCACCGGCGACATCGTCACGATCGACGAGGCGGGCTTCATCCGGATCGTCGATCGCATCAAGGAACTGATCATCACCGGCGGCTTCAACGTCGCACCGACCGAGGTCGAGAACGCCCTGCGCCAGCATCCCCAGGTGGCGGACGCCGCGGTCGTCGGTCTTCCGAGCGAGCATTCCGGCGAGGAGGTCGTCGCGGCGATCGTGGTCGACGTCTCCACGGACGTCGACGTCGAGGCGATCCGCGAGTTCGCCCGCAGCATCCTCACCCCGTACAAGGTGCCGCGGCGCATCTTCGTGGTGGACGAACTGCCGAAGTCGCTGATCGGCAAGGTGCTGCGCCGCCAGGTGAAGGAGAAGCTGGTCGCACTGACCACGGGCTCCTGAGGACGCCCTCACAGGCGGCGAGACGACCGGGGCGCTACCCTTGGGAAGTGACTCCTGAAGATGCAGTGCTGACCGACGCCCCCGAGGACTCCCCCGCGACCCCCGGATTCGAGGAGCTCGGCATCACCGGGCCCGTCCTCAAAGCGATCAAGGATCTCGGCTACGAGACGCCATCGCCGATCCAGGCCGCGACCATCCCGACTCTCCTCTCCGGCCGCGACGTCGTGGGCCAGGCGCAGACGGGAACGGGCAAGACCGCGGCGTTCGCGCTCCCCGTGCTCGAGCGCCTCGATGTGTCGCAGAAGATCCCGCAGGCTCTCGTGCTGGCGCCGACGCGCGAGCTCGCCCTGCAGGTCTGCGAAGCGTTCGAGTCCTACGCCTCGAAGATGAAGGGCGTCCACGTCCTCCCCGTCTACGGCGGCCAGGGCTACGGCGTGCAGCTGTCGGCACTCCGCCGCGGTGTGCACGTGATCGTCGGCACGCCTGGTCGCATCATGGACCACCTCGCCAAGGGCACGCTCGACCTCTCCGAGCTGAAGTACCTCGTGCTCGACGAGGCCGACGAGATGCTGAAGATGGGCTTCGCGGAGGATGTGGAGCAGATCCTCGCGCAGACCCCGTCCGAGAAGCAGGTCGCCCTCTTCTCCGCGACCATGCCGCCGCAGATCCGACGCCTTGCGCAGAAATACCTGCGCGAGCCCGAAGAGATCAGCATCAAGTCGAAGACCGCGACCGGCACGAACATCACGCAGCGCTACCTCGTGGTGTCGTACGCGCAGAAGGTCGACGCGCTCACCCGCATCCTCGAGGTCGAGAACTTCGACGGCATGATCGTCTTCGTCCGCACCAAGAACGAGACCGAGACGCTCGCCGAGAAGCTCCGCGCCCGGGGATACTCGGCCGCAGCCATCAACGGCGACGTCGCACAGGTGCAGCGCGAGCGCAGCGTCAATCAGCTGAAGGACGGCAAGCTCGACATCCTCGTCGCCACCGATGTCGCCGCCCGCGGCCTCGACGTCGAGCGCATCAGCCACGTCATCAACTTCGACATCCCCACCGACACCGAGTCGTACGTGCACCGCATCGGTCGCACCGGCCGCGCCGGACGCTCGGGGGATGCCATCAGCTTCATCACCCCGCGCGAGCGCTACCTGCTCAAGCACATCGAGAAGGCGACCCGTCAGCAGCCCGCGCAGATGGAACTCCCGAGCACGGAAGACGTGAACACGACGCGTCTCAACCGCTTCGACGACGCGATCACCACCGCCCTGTCGGAGACGGGTCGCATCGAGGCCTTCCGCGACATCGTCGCCCACTACGTGCGCCACCACGACGTTCCCGAGGGCGATGTCGCCGCCGCTCTGGCGGTCGTCGCTCAGGGCGACAAGCCGCTGCTCCTCGATCCCGCGAACGATCCGCTGACCAAGGCGGTGGCGGCGGACAACCGGCCGCCTCGCGAGCGCGGCACCCGTGACGCACGCGAGCCGCGCACGGAGCGTCGCGGCCGCGGCGACTACACGGCGTACCGCATCGAGGTCGGCCGGCGTCACCGGGTCGAGCCGCGCCAGATCGTCGGCGCTCTCGCGAACGAAGGCGGCCTCGGTCGCGACGACTTCGGCGTGATCAACATCCGTCCCGACTTCTCGACCGTCGAGCTGCCCGCCAACCTCAGCCCGGCCGTGCTGGAGAAGCTGCGCGACACGCGCATCTCCGGCCGTCTGATCGAGATCAAGCCCGACCGCGGCCCCGGCGCGCGCCGCAGCGGACCGCGCGACGGTGCGGACCGCGGCGATCGGTTCGAGCGTCGCGACCGCCCGGAGCGTCGCGACGAGCGCCCGGCCCGCAGCGGCGACCGCGAGGAGAAGCCCTTCCGCAAGCCGCGGCACAAGGGCTGACGCAGGACTTCCGCAGTACGACACGAACTTCGCAGGGATTCACACGAACTCTGCGAAGTTCGCGTCGTTCTGCGGGGTTCCGACGGAGGACGCGACCACTAGACCGATTCGCGCGCGAGCTGTGCGGCGATGTCGACCAACGGCTCGGGGTGTGCGAGCAGCGCCCGCTGCTCCGGGTGGGCGATGAGGTGTGCCAGATGGTGCGCGCCGTCGACGGTCGGACCCCAGTAACCACCGACGTGATGACGGCTCAGCGGCATCACCCGTGGCTCACCGTCGACGACGAGGGTCACCCACCCGTCGTCGGGATCGACACCGAGGTCTGAGAGAGCGATCGCCGTCAGCGCGCCGAGCACGACTGTCCCGACGAGCCCCGGCAGCCGGAACCTCGTGGTCGGCACATCGAGCGTGATGCGGTCGAGGCCGTCCCACGTGACGATGCCCCGATTCTCCGCTCCTTCCCGGAGGATCACCGCGTCCGGAGTCAGCCGAACGTGATTCCGGCCGGGGTCGCCCACAGCCAGAGCGCCAGGCACGGCGATCAGCGGTCCGTAGCGCTTCATGCGAGGGCGTCGGGGCCTTCGGTCACGAGGATGTGGAACTGCGCTGCGTCGAGGATGCGGATGCCGAGTTCTTCGGCCTTCGCGAGCTTGGAGCCCGCACCCGGGCCAGCGGCCACGAAGTCGGTCTTCTTCGACACGCTCGACGCCGCCTTTCCTCCTGCGGTGATGATCGCCTCCTGCGCCCCGTCGCGGGTGTAGCCGTCGAGCGATCCTGTGGCGACGATCGTGAGTCCCTCGAGCACCCCTCCCGCGGCGATCGCCCCGCCGGGACCCGGATGACCGGGCGTCGCCCACTGCACCCCGGCCTCTGTCCAGCGCTGCACGATCTCCTGGTGCCAGTCGATCTCGAACCAGGCGAGGAGCGAGTCGGCGATGATGCCTCCGACTCCCTCGACCGCCGCGAGCTCGTCTCGTGAAGCCGCACGGATCGCATCGAGCGAGCCGAACCACTGCGCCAGCGCCCGCGCCGCGGACGGACCGACATGACGGATGTTCAGTGAGACGAGCAGTCGCCAGAGATCTTTGGTCTTCGCCTTCTCGAGTTCGGCGAGCAGAGTGATGGCCTGGGACGACGGCTGAGGCCCTTCGACGCCGCTCTTCTTCTCGGCAGCCGTCGGATTCCGTCGGAACGGCGCCCGCGTCTTGACGAGGCCGTCTTCGTCTTCCTTGGGGAGTCCGGTCTCGGCGTCGCGCACGAAGAGCTCGATCGGCACGAGCTGATCGATCGTCAGGGCGAAGAGTCCGGCCTCGGTCTGCAGCGGCGGCACCTCGGGCGAGGTCGGCTGAGTCAACGCGGCAGCCGTCACCTCGCCGAGCGCCTCGACATCGAGAGCCCCTCGCGATCCGATGTGCTCGACCCGTCCGCGCACCTGGGCGGGGCACGATCGCGCGTTGGGACAGCGGAGATCGATGTCACCCTCTTTCATCGGGCGCAGAGGCGTGCCGCATTCGGGGCATTCGACCGGCATGACGAACTCGCGCTCGGTGCCATCGCGCTTCTCGACCACCGGGCCGAGGACCTCGGGGATGACATCACCGGCTTTGCGCAGCACGACGGTGTCGCCGATGAGCACGCCCTTGGCCTTCACCACGTCTTTGTTGTGCAGAGTCGCCTGCCGCACGACCGAACCGGCGACCTGTGCCGGGGCCATGACCGCGAACGGCGTCGCGCGCCCGGTGCGCCCCACGGAGACGACGATGTCGAGCAGCTTCGTCTGCACCTCTTCGGGTGGGTACTTGTAGGCGATCGCCCAGCGCGGCGCGCGACTGGTCGCGCCGAGCTCGTCGTGCAGTTCGAGTTCGTCGACCTTCACGACGATGCCGTCGAGCTCGTGCTCGATGTCGTGGCGGTGCACGCCGAAGTACTCCACGAACGAGGCGACCTCGTCGATCGACGCGCAGACTTTGGAGTGGGGGCTCGTCGGGAGCCCCCATCCGGCCAGCAGTTCGTAGACCTCGCTCTGGGCTTCGACCGGCGGATTCGTCCAGGCGCCGACGCCGTGCACGTAGAGGGCGAGCGATTCGATGCGCAGAAGACCCGCCTCGAGCTCGAGACCGTCCTTCTTGTCGATCTGCTGGCGGAGACCGCCGCTGGCCGCATTCCGGGGGTTGGCGAACGACGGGAAGCGCCGTGCGGCCGCCGTGCGCGCCTTCTCTTCGTCGAAGGGCTTCTTCGCGCCGCCCCGGGCCTCCCAGCGTGCGAGCGCGTCGTCGTAGGCGCGCTCGCGGAACGACGCCTGCGCGGCGTTGAGACGCTCGAACGCGGCGACCGGGATGAACACCTCGCCGCGGACCTCGACGATCGCCGGATGCCCTTCCCCGGTGAGGCGCTCGGGGATCTCGGGCAGCCGGAGCGCGTTCTCGGTGACGATCTCGCCCACGCGCCCGTCTCCTCGGGTGGCGGCGGAGGTGAGCACCCCGTTCTCATAGCGCAGGTTGATCGCGAGGCCGTCGATCTTCAGCTCGGTGAGCCACGCGACCTGGCGCCCGGCCGATGCCTGCGTCTTCGCGGCCCATTCCCGCAGCTCCTCGATCGAGAAGACGTTGTCGAGGCTCAGCATGCGCTCGGCGTGCTCGATCGTAGCGAGGCCCGTCGCCTCGGCGGCGCCGACCATCTGCGTCGGGGAATCCTGGCCCTGCAGCTCGGGATGCAGCCGCTCGAGTTCTTCGAGGCGATGCATCCACCCGTCATAGGTGAAGTCGTCGACCACGGAGGTGTCGCGCCCGTAGTAGGCGTCTTTGGCCTCGAGGATGCGAGTGGTCAGCTCTTCGGCTTCGGTTCGGGCGTCTTCCAGCGAGATGTTCTCCGGCACCCCGCCAGTCTAGGAGCGAGTGCCGACATCCATCGAGACCTACGCGCCGACGGGGACGGCCGAGACGGTGGTGTCGATCGTGAACTGGCCGAGCACGCGCGTGCCGAGATAGAGCACGGCCGTCTGCCCCGGTGCGACGCCGTCGAGCGGCATCTCGGGGACGACCCGTACCCCGTCGTCGCTCACGAACGCCTCCGCAGCGACGGGCTCGGAATGCGCCCGGATCTGCACGTGGCACGCGAACGATTCTTCGGTCGGTGCGGCTCCCGCCCAGCTGAACCGCTCCCCTGCGATCTCCGCGATCGCCAGAGCCTCCTTCGGCCCCACGACCACGGTGTTCGACACCGGGCGCACCTCGAGCACGAACCGCGGCTTCCCGTCGGATGCCGGCACGCCGAGCTTGAGCCCTCGACGCTGTCCGACCGTGAACCCGTGCGCCCCCTCGTGCGAGCCGACGACGGCACCGCTGCGGTCGACGATCTCGCCGGTGGCGGTGCCGACCTTCTCGGCCAGCCATCCGCGCGTGTCGCCGTCGGGGATGAAGCAGATGTCGTGGCTGTCGGGCTTCTGCGCCACCGTGAGTCCACGCGCCTCCGCCTCCGCGCGCACGATCGCCTTCGACGGCGTCGTCCCGAGCGGGAAGTACGTGTGCGCCAGCTGCTCGGTCGTCAGGACGCCGAGCACGTAGGACTGGTCCTTGGCGTTGTCCGACGCGCGATGCAGCTCCAGCCCCTGCTCGCCGTCGACCAGCGTCGCGTAATGACCGGTGCACACCGCATCGAAGCCGAGCTCGATCGCACGCTCGAGGAGTGCGGCGAACTTGATCTTCTCGTTGCAGCGCATACACGGATTCGGCGTGCGCCCGGCCTGGTATTCGGCGATGAAGTCGTCGATCACGTCGTCCCGGAACCGCTCGGAGAAGTCCCACACGTAGAAGGGGATGCCGAGCAGATCGGCGGCGCGGCGCGCGTCGAGCGCGTCTTCGATCGTGCAGCAGCCACGGCTGCCGGTGCGAAGGGTGCCGCCGGCGCGCGAGAGCGCCAGGTGCACGCCCACGACGTCATGCCCCGCCTCCACGGCACGTGCGGCCGCGACGGCGGAGTCCACTCCCCCACTCATGGCTGCCAGGATCCGCATGGGACCAGTCTACGAGCGCGCGCCTGTGCCGGACCCGGATGCCCGTGCGTAGGCGTCGGAGATGGTGGCGAGCACCGCGTCGACATCGGCATCCGTCGAGGTGCGGCCGAGCGAGAATCGCAGCACGCTGCGCGCATCGCGCTCGCTCCTGCCCATCGCCATGACGACGTGGGACGGTTCGGCGACCCCTGCCTGGCAGGCGGATCCGGTGGATGCCGCGACGCCGGCGACGTCGAACAGGAACAGGAGGCTCTCCCCGACAGCGCCGGGGAAGAGCACGTGCGCGTTCCCGGGGAGCCGACGGATCGGATCCCCGAGCAGCTCCGCAGCGGGGACGGCGGAGCGGATGCCGGCGACGAGACGGTCGCGCAGCGCCGAGAGCCGAGCGGCTTCCACCTCGCGCTCCGCCTCCGCGAGCTCCAGCGCCGTCGCGAAGGCGGCTGCTCCCGCCACGTCCTGCGTTCCGGCACGGAGACCGCGCTGCTGAGCGCCGCCGCGCAGCAGCGCGGTGAGTCGGGCGGTCCGCGCCGCCACGAGCACGCCGACGCCGACCGGCGCACCGATCTTGTGCCCCGCGAGGCTCATCGCCACCAGCCCGACTCCGGGCGCGGCATCCGATCGCAGGTCACGGAAGGACAGCGCGACGTGGCCGAGCGCAGCGACCGCGTCGAGGTGGAACGGCACGCCTGCCGCGGCACTCGCCGCTGCGAGGGCGGCAGCATCGTTGAGGGTCCCCGCCTCGTTGTTCGCCATGAGAGCCGTCGCGACGGCGGCGCCGGGCAGCTGCGCGGCGAACGACGGGACATCGATGCCTGCCGACGGCGTGACGCCGACGACGCGCACCACGGCTCCTTCGTCGGCCAAGGCCGCGACGGTGTCCATCGTCGCGTGGTGCTCGGCATCCGGCAGCACGATCGCATCCGTGCCGGACGGACGGGAGTGCCACATCCCCTGGAGCGCGAGATTGATCGATTCCGTTCCTCCCGAGGTGAAGACGATCTCGATCGGGTCGGCGTCCAGGACGGCGGCGACGCGCTCACGCGACTCCTCGAGCAGACGACGCGCGTCCTGGCCGGCGCCGTGCGTCGATGAGGCGTTTCCGACCGTCTCGGTCGCCGTCAGCCACGCATCGCGCGCCTCGGGCCGCAGAGGCGTGGTCGCCGCGTGGTCCAGGTAGTGCCGCATCCTTCGATTCTCTCGCGGATCGGAGCATCCGCGGCCATCGTCTCGTGGCACTCAGTGCGCTGGGTCGTGGGACTGCGACACACACCCCTAAGGTGTACTCATGCCCGAGTCCCGAGACTTCACCGCGCCCGGCGGTCCAGCCCTGGACAACCTCGGCGTCCGTCTGCACGACGGCGTCGGAACGCTCCGCATCTGGTCGCAGAACGCCTCCTCCGTCGAGCTCGTCGTGTTCGACGCCACGGACCTCGATTGGGCGACCGACGTCGCTCCTCTGGAACGCCGCCCCGGGGGGATCTGGGAGATCACGACACCTCTCCTGCAGGCCGGAGTGCGCTATGCGGTCCGTGTCGGCGGCCCGCATGGTCCCGGCAACACGTTCAACCCCGAGAGCCTGCTGCTCGACCCCTACGCTCGCGGGCTGGCCCAGGGCGACGGCTACGAGGAATGGCGCTCGGTCGTCATCGTCGACGGGTTCGACTGGGGAGACTCGCAGAAGCCGCGCGTACCGCTGGATCGCACGGTCATCTACGAAGGTCACCTGAAGGGGCTCACGAAGCGTCATCCGGACGTGCCGCCGGCGCTGCACGGAACCTATGCGGGTCTCGCGCACCCGGCGATGATCGAGTATCTGCACTCCCTCGGCATCACGTCGGTCGAGCTGCTGCCGGTGCACGCCTTCGTCCCCGAGCCGCGCCTGCTCGAGCGCGGACTCACGAACTACTGGGGTTACAACACCCTCAACTTCTTCACACCCCACACGGCCTACGCGACCGAGGAGTCGCGCAAACGAGGCCCCGAAGCCATCCTCGCCGAGTTCAAGGGCATGGTGCGGCTGCTGCACGAAGCGGGTCTGGAGGTGATCCTCGACGTCGTCTACAACCACACCTCCGAAGAGGGCATCGGCGGTCCTCGTTCGAGTCTTCGCGGCATCGACAACGCGAGCTACTACCGTCAGGAGGACACCGGCGTCTACATCGACACGACCGGCTGCGGCAACACCCTGAACACGTCGACGGATGCCGGTGCCCGGCTCGTCCTCGACTCCCTCCGCTACTGGGCGCAGGAGATGCAGATCGACGGCTTCCGATTCGATCTCGCCGCGGCCATCGCCCGCGACGGGGCGCACACCTACACGCCCGAGCATCCGCTGCTCACCGCCATCGCGAACGATCCGATCCTCGCCGACACGAAGCTCATCGCCGAGCCGTGGGACGTCGGGCTGGGCGGCTGGCAGACCGGCAACTTCCCCGCCGGCTGGCACGAATGGAACGACCGCTACCGCGATCGCGTCCGCAATTTCTGGCTCAGCGACATCGATTATGCGCGACGAGCCTCTGCTCCCGTCGGCATCGGCGGCTTCGCGACTCGGCTCGCCGGATCGTCCAACACCTTCAGCGAGGCGCGCGGACCTCTCGCGAGCGTGAACTTCGTCACGGCCCACGACGGATTCACCCTGCACGACCTGGTCTCGTACGACGTCAAGCACAACGAGGCGAACGGCGAGCAGAACCGCGACGGCGCCGACATGAACCGCGCGTTCAATCACGGCGTCGAAGGGCCCACCGACGACCCGGCGATCCTCACGGCCCGTCGGAAGGCCATGCGCAACCTGCTCGGCACCCTGCTGCTCTCGGCGGGCATCCCGATGCTCACCGCGGGCGACGAGGTCGGACGCACTCAGCGCGGCAACAACAACGCGTATGCCCAGGATTCGGCGATGACCTGGCTCTCCTGGGAGTTCGAGCCGTGGCAGAAGGATCTGCGCGCGCACGTCGCACGGTTGATCAGCCTCCGCGCGGAGAACCCGGCGCTCCGGCCGAGCAAGTACGCGCGACTCGGCGAGCACATCCCCAACGCGTCCGTCATGGACTGGTACGACCAGAACGGCGAGACCATGGAGAGTTCGCAGTGGGCGGATCCGCGCAACCGCACCCTGCAGTACGTGGCCGCGTCCACGCCCGACAAGGAAGCCGCCAACAGGATCCTGCTGATCGTGCATGGCACGGAATCGCCGATCGACGTGCGTCTTCCCGAGGAGATCGAGGGAGCGACGCGTTTCGTGTCGCTGTGGTCGAGCGCGGACGAGCAGCCCTCCGACGACGCCGAGGTCTTCGCGCCGGGCGATGTGCTGCCCACCTCCGGAACGTCGATGCGGCTGTTCCGCATCGAATGATGTCAAGCGACGGCGCCGTTGTCCACCCGCTGCGCCGTATTCGACCAGGAAGGTAGATTCGGCTTGTGGCTGCACGTCCTGGAAACACCCCGCCCCCGGCTCTTCGGAGTCCCGCGCAGATCCCGACGCGCCCCTCGGGTCAGATGCCGAGCGTCGCGGATACGCGAGCGCCGCGCATCCCGCTCCTGAACGGATCGCCATCGGTGCCCGGCGGGTTCCCGGCGAAGGCGTTCGTCGGCGAGGTCGTGCCGTTCAGCGTCGTCGCCTTCCGCGAAGGCCACGACATCATCGGCGTGCATGTCCGGCTGACGTCGCCCGACGGCGAGGAGTCCCTGCTCCGGCTCTCGCCGCGACTCGACGGGACCGACACCTGGGCGGCCGAGGTCCGCCTCGACCTGCAGGGAACGTGGCGCTACCGCTTCGAGGCGTTCTCCGACGACTTCGCGACCTGGGCGCATGCGGCCGAGCTGAAGGTCGCGGCCGGTGTCGATGTGCCGATCATGGCGGCTCTCGGTGCGGAGCTGCTCACCAGAGCGGCCGCAGAGAGAGATCGCCCGGCAGCACAGCGCAAGCGCCTGCAGGCGGATGCCGCGGCTCTTGCCGACGGAGATGCCGCCACGACCATCGCCCTCTCCACGGATCCCGCGCTCGCTCAGATCTTCGCGGAGCGCCCCCTCGCCAGTCTCCGCTCCGCCGCTCCCGAGCAGACGCTGCTCGTCGAGCGCGTCACCGCCGGCGTCGGCGCCTGGTACGAGTTCTTCCCGCGCTCCGAAGGCGCCAAGCGCCTCAAGGACGGCACCGTGAAGACCGGAACGTTCCGTACGGCCGCGAAGCGGCTGCCCGGCGTGGCACAGATGGGCTTCGACGTGATCTACCTCGTGCCGATCCACCCGATCGGCACCACGAACCGCAAGGGCCGGAACAACACCCTGGTCGCGGAAGCGAGCGATCCGGGCTCGCCCTACGCGATCGGTTCTGCCGAGGGCGGGCATGACGCCATCCACCCCGACCTGGGGACGCCGCAGGACTTCCGTGCCTTCGTCCGAGCTGCGCAGAAGGAGGGGCTCGAGGTCGCTCTCGACCTCGCTCTGCAGGCCTCACCCGACCACCCCTGGGTCGCCGAGCACCCCGAGTGGTTCACCACGCTGCCGGACGGCACGATCGCCTACGCCGAGAACCCGCCGAAGAAGTACCAGGACATCTATCCCCTGAACTTCGACAACGACCCGGCCGGAATCTACGCCGAGATGCTCCGCGTCGTGCAGCACTGGGTCGCACAGGGCGTGAAGATCTTCCGCGTCGACAACCCGCACACCAAGCCGCTGCAGTTCTGGGAGTGGCTCATCGGCACCGTGAACGCCGCCGACCCCGACGTCATCTTCCTCGCCGAGGCGTTCACCCGACCGGCGGTCATGCGCGCACTCGCCGCCGTCGGCTTCCAGCAGAGCTACAGCTACTTCACGTGGCGCAACACCAAGGCCGAGCTCGAGGAGTTCCTGACGTCGATCTCGCACGAGACCAGCGACTACATGCGGCCGAACCTGTTCGTGAACACGCACGACATCCTCACCGAGTACCTGCAGTTCGGCGGAAGGGCCGCGTACCGCATCCGCGCCTGCATCGCGGCCACCGCTGCTCCGATCTACGGCGTGTACGCCGGGTACGAGCTGTTCGAGAACGTCGCCCGGCCGGGTTCCGAAGAGAACATCGACAACGAGAAGTACGAGTTCAAGGTGCGCGACTGGGTCGGCGCCGAGGAGCGCGGAGAATCGCTCGCCCCGCTGCTGCGCAGGCTCAACGAGATCCGCTCCGCGCATCCGGCCCTGCGGCAGCTCCGCAACTTCTCCGCGCACTGGAGCGATGACGACGCGGTGCTCGTCTACAGCAAGCACCTGGACGCCGCCTTCACCGGCACCGGCAGCGACGACACGATCATCGTTGTCGCCAACGTCGACCCGCACTCGGTGCGGGAGACGACGGTCCATCTCGACACGACGCTCTGGGGCGTGCCGCTCGGCGAGACGTTCGAGGTGGAGGATCTGCTGACCGGCGCCGTCTGGACCTGGGGCGATCACAACTACGTGCGACTCGACGCCTTCGCCGAGCCGGTGCACATCCTGAAGGTGAGGGAGCGATCATGAGTTACGTGGAAGACGCCACCGCGTCCGCCGATTGGGAGGCCGTCGCCTCTGCCGAGCACCATGACCCGCACGCCATTCTCGGCGCCCATCCCCTCAAGGATGCGGCCGATCGCACCGTCACGGTCGTCCGGGCTCGTCGGCCGCTTGCCGCTTCTGTCGAGGCCGTGTTCGACGACGGGAGCCGCTTGCCCCTGACACACGTCGCCCACGGCATCTGGGAGGCCCAGCACGCAGGACCCCCGCTCCCCTACCGCCTCGCGACCGCATACGGCGACGACGAGGAGACCGTCCAGGGCGACCCGTACCGGCACTCTCCGGTCCTGGGTGCCATCGACCTGCACCTGATCGCAGAAGGACGCCATGAGCGCCTGTGGCAGGTGCTGGGCGCGCACCCGCGCACGCTCGAAGGCGAGCAGGGCGTCTCCTTCGCCGTGTGGGCGCCCAACGCCTCCGCCGTTCGCGTCGTCGGGGATCACAACGGCTGGAACGGCGAGTCCCATGCGATGCGCTCGATGGGCGCCAGCGGCGTGTGGGAGCTGTTCGTCCCGGACCTCTCCGTGGGGACGAAGTACAAGTATCAGATCCGTACCCGCGACGGCTCCTGGATCCTCAAGGCCGACCCGATGGCCCTCGCGGCGGAGGTTCCGCCGAACACGGCGTCCGTCGTCACGGAATCGGGCTACACGTGGACCGACGGGGCATGGATGACGCGCCGCGCGGCGACCCACGCCGTCGCGCAGCCCCTCTCCGTCTACGAAGTGCACCTCGGGTCGTGGCGAGGCGGCCTGGGATACCGCGAGATCGCGGACCCGTTGATCGAGCATGTGACCGAGGCCGGCTTCACGCACGTCGAGTTCATGCCGCTCGCCGAGCATCCGTTCGGCGGCTCCTGGGGGTACCAGGTCAGCGGCTACTACGCGCCGACGAGCCGGTACGGCTCTCCCGATGACCTCCGTCACCTGATCGACCGGCTGCACCAGGCCGGCATCGGCGTGATCATGGACTGGGTCCCCGGCCACTTCCCCAAGGATGCCTTCGCCCTGGCTCGCTTCGACGGTCAGGCCCTCTACGAGCACCCGGATCCGCGGCGCGGCGAGCACCAGGACTGGGGCACGCTCATCTTCGACTACGGCCGGAACGAGGTGCGCAACTTCCTGGTCGCGAACGCTCTCTACTGGTTCAGTGAGTTCCACGTCGACGGGCTCCGGGTCGATGCCGTCGCCTCGATGCTCTACCTCGACTACTCGCGCAACGCCGGCGAGTGGGAGCCGAACATCCACGGCGGTCGCGAGAACCTCGAGGCGATCCGCTTCCTGCAGGAGGTCAACGCGACCGCCTATCGCCTGAACCCGGGCATCCTGATGATCGCCGAGGAGTCGACGAGCTTCCCCGGGGTGACCGCGCCGACTGACCACGCCGGTCTCGGCTTCGGCTTCAAGTGGAACATGGGGTGGATGAACGACTCGCTCCAGTACATCGAGCGCGACCCGATGTACCGCTCGCATCACGAGGGCGAGATGACGTTCTCGTTCGTGTACGCGTTCGGCGAGAACTACCTCCTGCCGATCAGTCACGACGAGGTCGTGCACGGCAAGGGCAGCCTGCTGACGAAGATGCCCGGCGACCACTGGCACAAGCTCGCCAACGTGCGGGCCTACCTCGCCTACATGTGGGGACACCCCGGCAAGAAGCTGCTGTTCATGGGCCAGGAGTTCGGACAGCTCGCCGAGTGGTCGGAGGGACGCGAGCTCGACTGGTGGCTCCTCGACCAGCCGTCGCATGCGCAGCTCCAGAGCTTCGTCGGGGCTATGAACCACACCTACCGCGCTCAGGCTCCGCTGTGGGAACGCGACAGCGACGGCTCCTCCTTCTCCCGACTCGGTGCGCCGGACTGGGAGCCGACGGTGATCGCGTTCGAACGACGCGATGCCCACGGCGGCAGGGTCGTCGTCATCAGCAACTTCGCCGGCGTCGAACGCACCGGGCATCGTCTGGTGCTTCCTCGCGAGGGCGTGTGGCAGGAGATCCTCAACACGGATGCCGCGGACTACGGCGGCCGCGGATCGGGAAACCTCGGCGTGGTGATCGCCCGCTCCGAGAACGACGGAGCCCCGACCGCGACGCTGACGCTGCCCGCGCTCTCCACGCTGTGGCTGCGCCATCAGCAGGACCCGCACGTCCCGACGATCAGCCACGGCTGAGAGACCCCCGGCCAGCGCACAGCCGGTCGGCGGTCCTCAGGCGGTCAGAACAGCAGCGACGAGAGACGGTTCCGCGCCGAGACGACCCGCGGATCCGCCGCACCGATGAGACCGAACAGCTCGACGAGGCGCTCGCGCACGGGTGCGCGCTCGTCTGACGGCAGCTGTGCGAACAGATCGAGCAGACGGCCGAACGCGTCGTCGACGTGTCCGCCGGCGAGATCCAGGTCGGCCACCGCGAACTGCGCCTGGACGTCGAGAGGTGCCTCCGCGGCCGCGGCACGAGCCTGCTGCAGGTCGAGACCCTGCACACGGTCGAGCAGGCGGACCTGCCCGAGTCCGGCGATCGCATCCTCGTCGCGCGGGTTCTCCGCGAGAGCCTTCTCGTAGGCGCGAATAGCAGCGGCGTAGTCGCCGGTCTCGATCGCCGCGAACGCCTCGGCGTGCAGCGGCGGAAGCGGCGGTTCCTCGACCGGAGCCTCAGGATCGGCACCTCCACCGACCGACAGCGTGCCGGTGACGCCGTTCTGCGCGGCGACCTGGAGCAGCTGTGCGAAGACCTCGCGGACCTGCTCCTCGGGCACGGCGCCGGTGAACATCGGCACCGGCTGACCGGCGATCAGCGCCACGACCATCGGGATGGACTGCGCGCGGAAGCTCTGGGCGAGCTGCGGGTTCGCGTCGACATCGACCTTGGCGAGAAGCACGCGTCCGCCGAGCTCGCGCGTGACCTTCTCGATGATCGGGCTCAGCTGCTTGCAGGGCCCGCACCATTCCGCCCACAGGTCGACGACGACCGGCACGGTGCGCGAGATCTCGAGGATCTGACCGAAGGTCTCGTCCGTGGCATCGACGACGAGATCGACGATTCCGGGCGCCGGTGCTCCGGCGGGTGCGGGAGCCGGGCGATTGCGCAGGCTCGACAGATCGACGGCGCCGCGGAGCGCGGCCGGGGAGATTTCACTCACTTGATCACCTCTACGGACAGAAGATCCTGGCGGACAGCCAGAAGCCTGATCTGCTCCGTCGATCCCTGGGCCGGGACCGAGAAGAACAGCTGGAACTCGTACGTGGTGGCGACGCCCTTGGCGGACTCCGACACACCTGTCAGGGCCTTGGCCTGCGCGTTGTCGCCGAACCGGATCACCGCATCGGCCGTCGTGGGCGCCACGGTCTCGGTGTCGGTCAACGACACGGCGACGATCGCCCCGCTGTCGAGAGTCGTCATCGAAACCGGCACGGATGTCGTGGGCGCCATGTCGAAGGTCGCCTGCGAGGTCTCGGCCGCACCGTTGTCCGCGAGAGTCTGCACCACGGCCTGGCGACTGTCGACGATCGACTTGGCCAGAGTGAGGGCCTGCTCGTCGAACAGGTCGTACGAGGCGCTCTGCTCGCCCTGGTCGACGACGTCGGCGAACGTGGTGGCGAGCTCACCCGGCGCGACCCGCAGGAATGCGGAGTCCTGCGGGACGAGCGACGTGCCGAGCCAGGTGGCCGCGACAGCCGGGAAGGCGGCATCTGCCGACATCTCGGCCATGTTCGTCACCTTGTAGTTCGACCACGGGTCTGCCTGCGTCATCGTGAGGATGACCGGCGGAACAGTCTCGTCGCTGGTGCCCTTGGAGAGCATCAGCACCGTGCGTGGCCACTTGTCGGTCGCCTCGGGGAGAACGACCTCCACTTCATCGGTGGGGATCACGGACGGGAGGGGCGAATCGGTGATCTGCGTACGCAGCGCGTACTCGGTGGTGCGCGCGGCGAGAGCCGGTCCGTCGAGACGGGTCGACGCCAGATCGACGTCGAGGGCGGTGTCGGCCTCCTCCAGCGTGCTGGAGACCGTCTGAAGGATCCGCGTCGCCTGAGCGTCGGTGACAGCAGGCGGCTTCTGGTTGTCCGGGGCGATCACGGTGGGACTCGGCGACGGCGACGGGGATCCCTCGCCGAACTGCGGCCAGGATTCCGCCGAGCATCCGGCGGCGAGCACGGCGGTGAGGCCGAGGGCGGGGATCACCAGCAGCCGCCGACGCCGACGTGCGGGAATCGCAGCGCGCATCGAGTTCTTCGACTCCTGCTCCTTGCCCTCGTCCACGATCTCGGCGTCCTCGATCTCGGCCTGGTCGGGAGCGCTCGCGGGCGCATCGGGCTCGGACGACTCGATCGCGGCGCGTTCCGCCGGCGGGAGTGCTGCGACATCGATCGGCTCGGTGACCGGAAGCGGGCCGGGACCCTTGCGACGCGGGCCGCGACCACGGCGCTGATGCCGGATGCCGAGGACGTAGAGGATGAGGCCGACCAGCAGGACCAGACCACCGGCCACCATGAGCGGGCCCGCCCACGGGGTCGTGTTGTCGAGCGGCCACGAGACGGAGATGTCGTCGGGGGCGTCCTTCGTGCCGTCATAGGCGATCAGCACGCTCGTTCCCTCGGGGAGCTGCATGTTGTCGGCGATCAGCGAGTTCTCGTCGCCGAACGAGTCCAGCCACAGGTCTGAGCCTGCCGGGTTGCGACCGGCGGCCTCGTCCGTCGTGGTGTCGCCGGCATCGCCTTCGGCGCCGGCATCGGGTTCGGTCGTGGCTTCAGGCGTGGCCTCGGGGGTGGAGGTCTCCTCGGGCGCAGGAGTCGCCTCGGTTTCGTCGGATGAGTCCGCGTCGGCGGAGGCGGCGATGTGCTCGACATCGAGGGCCCCGCTCTTGCCCACGGTCACGTGGTTGTAGTCGGAGTCGGCCAGCCACGCCTCCATGTCGGGGGTGCGACCGTAGCTCGCGAAGATCTCTCCCTCGCCCTTGATGAGCAGCGTCTGGGCACCGGGGTGGGCGCGGAGGACGTCACCGTCCAGAAGGACGAAGGGCGCCGGTTCCTCGATCCCGACCTGGGTCTTCTGCGACTGCGGACCCAGGAAGATGGTTCGCTGGGCGATCCCGGCCCCGATCAGCGCCGCGGCCAGTACGAAGGCCACAACGGCCCATACGAAACGCACGAATAGTCTCCTCACGCAGCACGGATATCCACCCGGGCCGCAACACTCGACATTTCAGACTAGCGAAACCTCCTGTGTGTTGCCCACGAGCAGGTCCCGCCCCGCCGCCTGCGCGGCACGTCGCACCGGACGCCGTCGCCCGGCTCGATAGCCTGGACACAGCCGTTCCGAGGAGTCCCGATGAAGATCCACAACCCCTTCCGCACCGCCCTGGTGGCGACGCTCGGCGTGGGACTCGGCATCCTGCTGATCGGCAGCGTCCAGACGCTGTCGACCGTGCTTCTGTACCTCGGGACCGCGCTGTTCCTGAGTCTCGGCCTCGACCCGCTCGTCTCCTTCCTCGAGCGGCGCCGCCTCCCGCGTTGGCTCGCGGTGCTCACGACGATCGTCGCGGTGCTCGCCGTGTTCGTGGGGATCGTGCTCATCGTCCTCCCCGTGCTCGTGGACCAGATCTCTCAGCTCATCGTGCAGATCTCCGCCATCGTCCAGCGCGGGGATCTGATCCCCGATATCAAGGCATGGATGCAGGACGCGTTCCCGAACCTCCTCGTCGACGACGTGTTCACCTACGTCACGGACTGGTTGACGACGAACCTCGCCGAGATCGGCGGGTCCATCGGACAGAGCGTTCTCGTCGCGAGCGGCGCGGTCCTCAGCGGCCTGTTCGGCGCGTTCATCGTGCTGATCCTCACGATCTACCTCACCGCCTCGACGCCCTCGCTCAAGCGCGCCGTGTACCAGCTCGCCCCCGCGTCGAAGCGCGACCGCTTCATCGACCTCGCCGACCAGATCACCGACTCCGTCGGCTACTACGTCATGGGACAGGTCACACAGGGCGTGATCAACGGCGTGCTCAGCGCGATCTTCCTCTCGATCATCAAGGCGCCGTTCCCGGCCGTCCTCGCGGTCGTGGCCTTCTTCTTCTCACTGATCCCGCTGGTCGGCACGCTGACCGGATCCACGATCATCGTCCTGACCTGCCTGATCCCCGGGCTGGGCTCCCCCGCCACCGCGATCGCCGCGGGCATCTACTACCTGATCTACATGCAGATCGAGGCGTACATCATCTCTCCGCGCATCATGAGTCGTGCCGTCGCCGTGCCGGGCGCCGTGGTCGTGGTCGCCGCGCTCGCGGGCGGCAGCCTGCTGGGTCTGCTCGGAGCGCTCATCGCGATCCCCGTCGCCGCCAGCATCCTGATCCTCTACCGCCAGGTGCTGATCCCCCGCATGAACGAACTCTGACGGGTCTCAGTCGAGGGGCGGCCAATGCGTCGCCAGCGGGAGCGCTGCAGGGTTCACCGCGGCCACGATCTCGGTCAGCACGCGACGGGTCTGCGTCTCGCCGACCCAGAGGTGCTTGCCGCCGTCGACGGCGATGAGCTGCGCGTGCGGGATGGATGCGAAACGCTCGCGCGCCTCGTCAGGACGGAGGTAGTCGTCGAGCTCGGGCACCAGCACCACCACAGGACGGTCCGTGCTCCCCCACGCGGCGACCTCCGCCTCGGTCGCCCGGTGCAGCGGCGGAGAGAGCAGGATGATGCCCTCGATGTCGTGCTCCCGACCGTACTTCAGGGCGAGCTCGGTGCCGAACGACCAGCCCAGCAGCCAGGGCCGGGGAAGCGCGCGATCTCGCACGAAGTCCATGGCGGCCGCGACATCGAACTGCTCCGCTGCACCACCGTCGAAGGCGCCGTCGCTGGTGCCGCGCTGCGAGCTCGTCCCGCGGGTGTTGAAGCGGAGCACCGCCAGGTCGGCGAGGGCAGGCAGCCGCGCCGCCGCCTTGCGGAGGATGTGCGAGTCCATGAAGCCACCTGCAGTGGGCAGCGGATGCAGCGTCACGAGGGTCGCGACCGGAGCGGAAAGCTCCGGCTGGGCGAGTTCGCCGACCAGCGTCAGATCATCCGCCGTCCGGAGCTCGATCTCCTCACGTCGGGCGGGAAGCTCCAGCGGCCCCCGGATCTCCATGCTCATGCGATCCTCCAGCAGTGCGTGTGCCAATGACGTCGTGCCGCGAGGCCGGCGGCATCCCCCAGAACGCCGTCGGCGCGCCAGGCGACGAGGTGCGGTGTACCGGCCTCGATGTCCTGTGCGCACCCGGGGCAGCGATAGGACTTCAGCGCCTGCGCTGCGGAGACCGGCTGCACCGTCCATTCGGTGCCACGGCGGGTCTCCGTGCGCTTCCACCCCGCGATCAGACGATCGAGGGAGTCTTCGGTGTCAGGGCGCGTCGGACGGCGTCGATGGGAGCGTGGCACGATGCCGGCTCACCACCAGTGATTTCTCGTCCAGAAGCTGTAGGCGCCGGCCCAGCTGCCGTACCGACCGGTCGCATAGCCGGTGGCCCAGCGCAGGTTGTCGACCGGGTCGTATCCGTTGCCCGGCACCTTGCTGCAAGGCAGCGCCTGCACAAGACCGCACGCGCCGGACGACTTGTTCGTCGCGTTGGGGTTCCAGCCGCTCTCCTTGGAGACGATGTAGTCGACATAGCCCCAGTCGGCCTCGGCGATGCCGGCCGCAGCCATCCATTCGGCGGGCGCGCCGCCGCCCGTGTAGAACAGGGGTCCGCCGCCGCCCGAGGATCCGCCCGTCGGCGTGGAGGCGACCACCGGAACGGGCTTCGGCTTGGGCTTCACGTAGACCTCGAAGGTGCCGCGCACCACGGGCGCGATCTCGGCACCCTCGACCGTCACGGTCAGGTTCTGCGTGTCTGCGAGAGCGGCGGCGTAGACCGAATCCGGTGCCTCCGCCTGCACGGGCTCGGCCAGTGCCACGCCGGTCGGAGCGACCAGCGCACCGGCGAACCCGACGACGGCGAGAGCGCTGAAGACGCCGACCACACCGCGTCGTCGCGACCACCGCCGCGTGCCCTTGCGCGCCGAATTCACCGTCGCTGCGGGCACCAGCGAGGAGTGGCTTCGTTCGAGAGTCATGTCGTTTCGGGAGTTCACGATGGGTGACAGTCTACGCAGACCTTGCTGAGACGGCCATCAGAAACGTCAGCGGACGGCCAGGATGACGTCGATCGCCGCATCGAGGAGGGCGTCGACCTGCTCTTCGCGATAGCCGCCGCGCTGCATCCGGAACGCTGCGGAACGCAGCTGCTCGGCGGTCAGGCCCTCGCCGTCGCGGAGGTATCGCACGATGCGCGTGGCGACGTGATCGACTTCGTCGATCCGGTAGCCGAAGGTGAGGACGCCCGTGCGCGCGAAGCGGTGGCGACGAGGTCGGGCGAGGTGGTCGAGGATGAGCTGAGCGTCTTCTCGAGCCTGCTCCACCCAGGCCCCTGCGCCCCGTGCGCGCACGACGCGCTCCCTCTCCCGCGCCGCGAAGGCATCCTCCACACGTCCGAGGGCGGCATCGACATCCGCCACGACGTAGCCGTTCTTGACGAGCGGGAACGAGGCCGTGCGCACATCGACGGCCCCCAGGTCGTCGCGTCCTGTCTCGAATGCCCGGCGCGCCGAGGCGAGGAACGTGTCGACCGCCGTGCGGTGATAGCCCCGGGTCCGCCCGGTGGTGAGCGCGAACGCGGGTGGGGCCTCGGGCTCCGTCCGTTCGTCGATCCGGTCTTCATTCATCAGAGAACCACCCAGGGAGAGAGGAGGAAATACAGGCCGATGGCAGGGATGGTCGAGGGCAGGATGCTGTCCAGCCGGTCGAGCAGCCCGCCGTGGCCGGGAAGCCACGAACTCATGTCCTTGATGCCGAGGTCGCGCTTGAGCATCGATTCGCCGAGATCGCCGAGCGTCGCCGTGAGCAGGATCGCCGCACCGAAGATGAGCCCCGCCCACCACGGGAGGTCGAGCAGGAAGAGGGCCAGCAGCACGCCGACGGCGAGAGACGCGAGGACCGCGCCGCCGAATCCCTCCCAGGTCTTCTTCGGGCTGATCCGCGGCGCCATCGGGTGCTTCCCGAAGGCCACGCCGGCGGCATAGGCACCCGTGTCGACGGCGACGGCGATGGCGATGAAGCCGAGGACCCACCATTGCCCACCCTCCTGCCCGAGCAGGATGAGCGCGAGGCCCGTGAGGAACGGCACGTAGATCTGCACGAATCCGCCGATGACGGCATCCGCCAGCACCTCGCCGTAGGTGCGGCCGTCCTTCACGATCATCTGGCCGATGAGGCGCCAGACGATGACGAAAGCCACGGCGACGAAGAGGACGACCCACCACAGCCACGGCTCCGCGAAGTACGCGGAGAGCACGAGCACCGACGCCGCGACGAGCTGGGGAACGACGTCCACCCGTCGGCCCGAGGCTCGCAGCGCGCGCGACAGCTCATACACGCCCAGAAGCGCCGCGGCGAGGGCGAACGGCACGAACAGCACCTTGATGAAGAGCAGGGATCCCAGCAGTGCCGCACCGAAGGCGAGGCCGATCAGGATGGCCACGATCAGGTCGCGGCCCGTGCGCTCCTTGATGCGCTCGTTGGCCTGATCGATCTGGTCGCGCGCGTACGAGACGTGACTGTTCAGTTCATCGCGCCGTACGCGCCACTGCTCCCTGATCGCGTTGTGATCGGCGGTGTCCAGCAGCCCCGGACCATCCGGCTGCGCCTCGGCGGGCGGCAGCGGAGGTCGTGGGGGGATGCTCGCCGCATCGAACGACGGGAACGCCGCGTCGGCGAGCGGGATGCCGTCGTCGGAAGTCCCCGCGTCGCGCGCATCTCGGCGCGTGTGCGGCTGTCCCTCCTCGGCATCTCGCGTGTCGTCGGACATCCGCACTACACCTCGAGGAGTTCGGCCTCTTTGCGCTTGAGAGCGTCGTCGATGAGGTCGACGTGCTGGCGCGTCAGAGCATCGAGCTCCTTCTCGCCTCGCGCCAGTTCGTCCTCGCCGATCTCACTCTTGAGCGCATCGAGCTCGTCCTTGGCCTTGCGACGGATGCCACGCACGTGGACCTTGGCGTCCTCACCCTTGGACTTGACGAGCTTGACGTACTCCTTGCGCCGCTCGGCGGTGAGCTCGGGCATCGTCACGCGGACGAGATTGCCGTCGTTGGTCGGGTTCGCCCCGAGGTTCGGCATGTCGCGGACCGCCTGCTCGATCGCCTTGAGAGCCGACTTGTCATAGGGGGTGATGATGAGGGTGCGAGCCTCCTGGTTGGCCAGCGACGCGAGCTGTGCCAACGGGGTGGGCGTGCCGTAGTAGTCCACGAGCAGCTTCTGGAACAGCTGCGGGTTCGCACGGCCGGTGCGCACCGTGGAGAAGTCCTCCTTGGCAGCCTCGACCGCCCGCGACATACGGGAGGTGGTTTCAGCGAGGACATCCGCGATCACGGTGACTCCTATCGTCGGGGTGTTCTGGAAATTCTATCGGGCGAAGCGCACTCCACCCGGTCTTGGCCTCAGGCGGTGACGAGTGTGCCGATGGGTTCGCCCAGCAGCGCCCGGGTGACGTTGCCCGCGGGCTCCATGCCGAACACCCGCATGTCCATGCTGTTGTCCATGCACAGGCTGAACGCGGTCGAGTCGACGACCTTGAGACCGCGCTGCAGAGCATCGCGGTAGGTCACGCGCTCGATGCGCTCGGCGTCCGCGTGCTTGTTGGGGTCCGCGGTGTAGATCGCGTCGACGCCGTTCTTCGCGACGAGCACCTCCTGCGCGCCGATCTCGAGAGCACGCTGCGCGGCCACGGTGTCGGTGGAGAAGTACGGGAGTCCGGCGCCGGCGCCGAAGATCACGACGCGGCCCTTCTCGAGGTGACGCTCGGCGCGGCGCGGAATGTAGGGCTCCGCGACCTGGGTCATCGAGATGGCGGACTGCACGCGCGTCGCGGCCCCCGCCTGCTCGAGGAAGTCCTGGAGGGCGAGCGCGTTCATGACGGTGCCGAGCATGCCCATGTAGTCGGCGCGGCCTCGGTCCATGCCGCGCTGGCTGAGCTCGGCGCCGCGGAAGAAGTTTCCTCCCCCGACAACGATCGCGACCTCGACCCGGTCGACGGCCGCGGCGATGTCGCGTGCGATCTGAGAGACGACGTCGGGGCTGACACCCAGCTGACCGGCTCCGAAGGCCTCGCCGGAGAGCTTGAGAAGGACGCGGCGGCGTCCGGTGCGTTCAGTCATATGGGGGTGTCCTCTCGTCCCGATTCAAGATAGTGCCTCGTGGGCACGAAGAAGGGGTTCGGATCTCGATGATCCGAACCCCTTCGACAGTGTTACGCGCCGACCTTGAAGCGCGCGAAGTCCGTCACGGTGATACCGGCGTCCTTCGCCACCTGGGCGACGGAGAGCTTGTTGTCCTTCGCGTAGTCCTGCTCGAGCAGGGCGACCTGCTTGATGAACGCGGACACGCGGCCCTCGACGATCTTGGGCAGCGCCGCTTCCGGCTTGCCCTCGTTGCGGGAGATCTCGGTGACGATCTCGCGCTCCTTCTCGACCGCATCCGCTGGAACGTCCTCGCGAGAGAGGTACGACGGGTTGGCGAACGAGATGTGCTGGGCGATGCTGCGCGCGGTCTCCGCGTCATCACCGCTGTAAGCGACGACGACACCGATCTGCGGCGGCAGGTCCTTGCTCGTACGGTGCAGGTAGACCTCGAGCTTGTCGCCCGAGATCGTGCGCACGCGACGCAGTTCGACCTTCTCGCCGATGATCGCCGCCTCTTCCGAGATCAGCTGCTCGACGGTCTGCGATCCGGCGGATGCCGCGAGGCCTGCCTCGACCGAGTCGGCCTTGACCGCAGCGACGGCGTCGGCGACCTTGTCGGCCAGCGTGATGAACCGGTCGTTCTTGGCGACGAAGTCGGTCTCGCAGGCGAGCTCGATGAGCGTCACGGCGCCGTCCTGCTCACGAGCGACGATGAGTCCCTCGCTGGTGGAACGGTCGGCGCGCTTCGCGTTGCCCTTCGCACCCTTGAGACGCAGGATCTCGGTGGCCTTCTCGACGTCTCCGTCAGCCTCCTCGAGCGCCTTCTTGGTGTCGACCATGCCCGTGCCGAGCTGCTCGCGCAGCGCCTTGAGGTCGGCGATGGTGAAGTTGGCCATGTGTGGTGGCTCCTTGCTTCGTTATGTATGTGTGTGTACGAGGGGATTACTTGGCGTCTTCGGCCTCGGCGGCGGCGACCTCAGCGGTCTCCTCACCGGAAGCGGCAGCGATCGCCTCGTCGTGCGCCTCAGCACCGGCCTCATCAGCGGCCGTCTCGTCAGCAGCGGGCGTCTCGACGACGGCGGCCTCATCTTCGGCGGTCACGATCTCGGCGGCGTCAGCCGACTCCTCGACGACCGGAGCCTCAGCGGCGGCGGGTGCCTCGTCGGCCGGGGTCTCGAGAAGCTCCTTCTCCCACTCGGCGAGCGGCTCCGCATCACCCGACTCCGGGTTGTGCTTCTGCTGCAGGCCCTCGGCCGCAGCGTCGGCGATGATGCGGGTGAGCAGCGAGACGGAGCGGATCGCGTCGTCGTTGCCGGGGATCGGGTACTGGAAGTCGTCGGGGTCGGCGTTCGTGTCGAGGATGCCGATCACGGGGATGCCGAGCTTCTTGGCCTCGTCGATCGCGAGGTGCTCGCGCTTGGCGTCGACGACCCAGATGGCCGAAGGCGTCTTCGTGAGGTTGCGGATTCCGCCGAGCGACTTGTGCAGCTTGTCGAGCTCACGCTTCTTGAGCAGGAGCTCCTTCTTCGTGAAGCCGCTGTTCGCGGGGACCTCGTAGTCGAGCTCCTCGAGCTCCTTCATGCGTGCGAGACGCTTGGAGATCGTCTGGAAGTTGGTGAGGAGTCCACCGAGCCACCGCTGGTTGACGAAGGGCTGGCCCACACGGGTCGCCTGCTCGGCGAGGATCTCCTGCGCCTGCTTCTTCGTGCCGACGAAGAGGATCGTGCCGCCGTGGGCGACGGTCTCCTTGACGAAGTCGTAGGCCTTGTCGATGTAGCCCAGCGACTGCTGGAGGTCGATGATGTGGATGCCGCTGCGCTCGGTGAGGATGAAGCGCTTCACCTTCGGGTTCCACCGACGGGTCTGGTGTCCGAAGTGCACGCCGCTGTCGAGCAGCTGGCGGATGGTGACCACAGCCATGGTCGTCTCCTGGTTCTGGCGCGTTCCTGCGCCGTTGAGGTTTCTGCCGATCGTCTGATCGGACTTCCTGGTGCCCGGCGCACACCCGCCCGCTCATGGAGTGGGACCTGTGGGTGTGGATGCCGCGACCTCTGTCTCTGCAGACGCCGGTCGCTCTGGGCACGCGTAGTCACCCCGATATCGAGGTGCTCCTCCAGCATACAGGATGCCGGGGGCAGGACTCACGCTGCACTCCCACGGATCCATCGGGGTTCTCCCCCGATCGCGGCCCCCGGCGCCCGGCGCTGTCCGCCGTGCGGTTCGGACGATCAGAATGCCGACATGCGTGCCTCCTTTCGGCTCTTCCTCGGGGTCATCCTCGCCGTCACCCTGGCTCTGACCGTCTCCCACTCGTCCGCGGCGACGCCCATCGCCCCGTCCGACGAGGAGCCCCGATGGCTCTGGCCGGTGGGCACCTCGCGCGAGATCCTGGAACCGTTCCGGGCACCGGCGCACGCGTTCGGCGCGGGGCATCGGGGCATCGATCTGGCTGCGCCCGACGGCGCCGTCCGCGCTCCCGCCGATGGTGTCGTCGCTTTCCGAGGCGTCGTCGTCGATCGGCCGCTGCTGACGATCGAACACGCGGGAGGTCTGGTGACGACATTCGAGCCCCTTGCGTCGACGCTGCAGCCCGGCGACACGGTATCGGCCGGGGATCAGGTCGGAGTCGTGGCGACCGGGGGCCATTCCCCCGCGGGGGCGCTGCACCTCGGCGTGCGCCTCGACGGCGAGTACATCAACCCGATGATCCTGTTCGGAGGCGTAGCGCGCGCGGTGCTCCTCCCCTGCTGTGCGCCGCTGTGATCGCCACGGCGGCGGGAGCGGGATCAGGCGCGCGGGTGGGCCAGGCGGTACGTGGCGGTCAGCCGCTCCGCGGAGACGTGCGTGTAGATCTGCGTGGTGCCGAGGCTGGCGTGACCGAGGATCTCCTGGACCGCGCGCAGGTCGGCTCCTCCGTCGAGGAGATGCGTGGCCGCCGTGTGACGCAGAGCGTGCGGGCCGACGGTCTCAGCGCCGACGATCGGTCCGAGAACGCGTGCCACGAGGGTGTAGACGGTGCGTGGACCGATCCGCCCACCCCGCGAACCGAGCATCACGGCGGGGGTCGCGGCTGTCGCCCGAGAGATCAGAGCCGGACGCGCACGGGTCAGGTAGGCGCGAAGGGCGTCGCGCGCCGGTGCGCCGTAGGGCACGACCCGTTCTTTGGCGCCCTTCCCGAGTACCCGCGCTGTGCCCCGGTCGAGGTCGAGGTCGTCGACATCGAGCCCGCAGAGCTCGGACACGCGGATACCGGAGCCGTAGAGCATCTCGAGGATCGCGTGGTCGCGCATCGCGACCGGTTCGCCGGCGCTTGCCGCAGCACGATGCGCTTCCAGCAGCTCCGCCATTCCGTCTCGCGAGGCGACGGTGGGAAGCGTCCGTCCCTTCTTCGGCGCGATCAGCCGCAGGCTCGGGTCATGGGTGACGAGGGCCTGCTCGTGCGCCCAGCTGAAGAACGAGCGGGCAGCGGCCGCACGGCGCGCGAGGGTGGATCGTGCATCTCCGCGCTGGGTGGCGTGCCAGAGCCAGTCTCGAAGAACCTCGAGGTCCACGTCCTCCAGGGCGATCGGGCCTGCCGAGGCCCCGAGGTCGCGAAGGTCCGAGCGATACGCCCTGACGGTCGCCGGCGAGAGTCGTCGCACCCTCTCGAGGTGATCGGCGAACGCCTCGGCAGCGACCGCGAGTTCCATGGTCCCAGCTTGCCCGCCCACGCAGGGCCGGGACCATCGCCTCGCCGCCGAGTGTGAGGATCTCCTCGATGGGGGCTGCATCCCTGCTCAGGGGACGGACACTCGTCGCCAGCCCGCCTCGTCGCGTCGGACCTCTCCTTCGAGCTGGAGAAGGCCGAGCAGGGAGCGGATGCGATCCGGCGCGAGTCCGGCGCGGCGGGCGAGCTCATCGACCGAGGCCGGCGACCTCGTGCTCATCGCATCGAGAAGACGGGTGCGCTCCGGGTCGACCGGGTCCTCGCGCAGCGATGCGGCGGCTGCCGTCCCCCAGAGCTCTCGCACCTCGGCCGCAGAGGTCACGCACACGGCGTCATACTCTCGCAACAGGCGATGGCATCCTGCCGAGGAAGCAGAGGTCACCGGTCCCGGTACGGCACCCAGCGGTCTGCCGAGCGCTGCGGCGTGCCCTGCCGTGTTGAGCGATCCGCTCCTCCACCCCGCCTCGATCACCACCGTCGCGTGGCCGAGCGCCGCGATGAGACGGTTGCGTGCGAGGAACCTCCACTTGGTGGGCGCCGCGCCGCACGGTGCCTCGCTCACGACGGCACCCACCTGAGCGATCCGCCCGATCAGCTGCTGATGTCCGGCAGGGTACGCACGGTCGACCCCGCCCGCGAGGAATGCCACTGTGGCGCCGTCCACCCCCAGTGCGGCGCGGTGTGCGGCGCCGTCGATGCCGTAGGCCCCGCCGGAGACGACGACGGCACCGGTTGCAGCCAGGTCACCGGCGATCTCGGCGGCCACGTGCTCCCCGTAGCCACTCGAAGCTCTCGCGCCGACGAGCGATACCCGCGGCTCGGCGATGAGCAACTCCGAGCGGCCGCGCACCCACAGAGCACTCGGCGAGCTCGCGCCAAGATCGTCGAGCGACACGGGCCAGTTCTCGTCGCCCGGGATGAGCAGCGCCGCCCCGATATCGTGTGCACCTCGCAGAGCATCCCGCACGCCCCGTGGGTCGGCTCGTGGACGCCACCGTTTGCGACCTTCGGAGAGAGCGCGCCGCGCAGCCACGGCGGTCCCGCCGGAGTCGGAGGCCGCGGCGCCTTCGGGGCTGCTTCCCAGTGCGAATGTCAGGGAATCCGCGGCACCGAGTTCATGGATCAGCGTCCCCACCACGGCATCCCCGGGTTCGGCGACGACCGTCCAGGCCGCTCTCGCGACAGCCTCGGCGATATCGTCTTCCGGTCGAAGCCGACGTGCGGCGTCGACGATCTCGGCGTCTCCGAGCAGCTCTTCCATCATGGGTTCATTCCTCTCTTCAGGTGCAGCGCACGCCCGATCTCGTCGATCCCGGGGCGCTCGATCTCAGCCAGGTCGGCCATCGTCCATGCCAGTCGGAGCACGCGGTCGTAGCCGCGGAGTGTCAGCGCCCCGCGTTCGAGCGCACGATCCAGAGGTGCCCGCGCAGCGGGCGGGAGACGGAGGGCACCCTGACGCAGCCAGGTCCCCGGAACGTCGGCGTTGCGGCGCCACGGAGTGCTCCTCCACCGGTGAGCGGCGAGTTCGCGTGCCGCGTCGACACGCGCCAGCGCTTGAGCACTGGTCACCTCAGCGCGCCCGCCGGCCGTCGCCCGCGACGCGGAGACCCGTGTGACCGGAAGGTCGATGTCGACACGATCGCGCAACGGCCCGGACAGACGCGTCGAATAGCGCCGGATGGCCGCCGGCGGGCATACGCACTCCGCCCCGCGCACGCCGTAGTTGCCGCACGGACAGGGATTCATCGCCAGCAGGAGCTGGAACCTCGCCGGGAATCTCGCGGTGAATCCGGCACGGTGGACCTCGATCACGCCTGATTCGAGAGGCTGACGCAGCGCGTCGAGTGCCACCCGCGAGAACTCTGCGGCCTCGTCGAGGAACAGCACGCCGCAATGGGCGCGTGCGATGGCTCCGGGTCGCGCGACCCGCGATCCGCCGCCCACCAGTGCCGAGACGGACGCGCTGTGATGCGGTGCTTCCAGCGGAGGCAGCGAGTCGAGTGAGGTGACCGGTTCCCCGCTCAGCGATCGGATCGATGCGACTTCGAGGGATTCCTGCTCGCTCAACGGCGGGAGGATCCCGGGGAGCCGCCGGGCGAGCATGGTCTTCCCCGCGCCCGGCGGTCCGCTCAGGAGAAGGTGATGTCCTCCCGCCGCCGCCACGATGAGTGCCTCGACGGCATCCTCCTGCCCGACCACGTCGGCGAGGTCGAGGGCCTCTCCTGCGACCGCTGCACGTTCGGGCACGTCGACCGTCTCGACATCGGGCACCTCGATGTCGGCGCCGTGCCAGACGGCGACCTCGGCGAGCGACGCGGCGGCCCGTACCTCCACGCCCGGGACGAGCCGCGCCTCGGCCTCGTTGCCTCGCGGGACGATCACTCGTTCGAAACCCGCTCTGGCGGCCGCGAACACCGCCGGCAGCACTCCGGGCACCGGGCGGATTCGGCCATCGAGGCCGAGCTCGCCGATATGGACCGTGTGGGCGATGGCACGCCGTTCGATGGACCCGCCCGCAGCGAGTGTCGAGACCGCGATGCCGAGGTCGAACCCGGCCCCGTGCTTCGGCAGGCTCGCCGGCGAGAGGTTCACCGTGAGACGACGGCGAGGGAGATCGAGCCCGGCGTTCTTGCACGCGTTGTGCACCCGCTGGACCGCTTCGCCGAGCGACTTGTCCGGGAGGCCGATGATCTTGAACTCGGGTGTCTGATTCGAGAGATCGGCCTCGACCTCGATGAGATGCCCGTCCACTCCGGTGAGGGCCACCGCCCACGTGCGCGCCGTGCTCACGAGATGTCCACGAGGTGCTCGAGAACGCCGACCGCCGGGTCCGTGCCGATGATGCCGATCGCCTCGACACGGATGTCGAGACCGCGCACGAGGTCAGGATGCTCTGCCCTCCACGCGAACGCGAGAGCCCAGAGCCGTCGGCGCTTCCTCTCGTCGATCGCCTCGAAAGGGTGCCCGAACGCGGCGGAGCGCCGCGTCTTCACCTCGACCACAGCGAGATGCGCGCCATGCCGGGCGACGATGTCGATCTCGCCCTGCGCGCACCGCCAGTTCCTGTCCAGCACGGTATAGCCGTGTCGTGTCAGGTGCTGCGCCGCGCGCTCTTCACCGGCTCTTCCGAGATCGTCCTTCGCTGCCATGTCGACAGCATCCTGCGTTGCGCCGACGTGTCGGAGCGCGGATCAGCGTGACTGCCGGCAGCTCGGGAGAAGATCTCGGACGGGCTGCTCTGTGCAGAGCGAGTCCGCAGGCGACGGAGCCGCCACAGACGTCACTCTCCGTCGAGAGAGAGCTCCGTCGGGATCTCGAACTCGCGGCGCTGGAGCTCCTCGACGTTCACATCCTTGAAGGTGAGGACCCGGACGGCCTTGACGAAACGGTCGGCGCGGTAGATGTCCCACACCCACACGTCGCTCATCGAGATCTCGAAGTAGAAATCGTGCTCGGTGTCGCGACGCACGACGTTGACCTCGTTCGCCAGGTAGAACCGGCGCTCGGTCTCGACCACGTACTGGAATTGGGACACCACGTCCCGGTATTCACGGAACAGCGCCAGCTCGAGCTCGCGGTCGTAGTCGTCGAAGGCTTCCTCATCCATGATGTGTCCATCCTAGAGTCGCTCGACGCACTGCGCGGCATCCGCGGGGCGGAGAAGGCACCGTCGTCGGTCAGAACAGGGTGGGGGCGTCCGTGATCGCCCAGGACGCACGGTGGAACGGGGACAGGCCCACCGAGCGGATGGCCTCCCTGTGCTCGAGGCTCGCGTAGCCCTTGTTCCGGTCCCACTGGTATTCGCGGTGGCTGCCGTGGAGCTCTGTCATGAGACCGTCGCGCGCGACCTTCGCGATGACGGATGCCGCCGACACCGACGCGCAGTCCCGATCCGCCTTGATGACGGGGCGCACCCGGAGCGGCACGGGGTGGACCTTCGACACGTAGTCATGATTGCCGTCGAGCAGCACGAGCGCGTTCTCCACGGGCACCCCCTGGTCGACCACGGCCTGCACGGCGCGAGAGGCGGCGAGGCCGAGAGCCCGCATGATCCCGACCTCGTCGATCTCGGCGGCACTCGCCCAGCCGACAGCCGAGGCCTGGACCCACGCCGCTGCACGTGCCGCCACGTCGGGCCTGCGCTTCTCGGTGACCAGCTTCGAGTCGCGAAGGCCTTCGGGCACGCGACGGCGCGCGCCGGCGGCATCCATCACCGCTGCGCCGACCGCGACGGGCCCGGCCAGTGCGCCGCGACCGACCTCGTCGAGGGAGATGATCAGCTCGCACTCGCCCAGGAGCCTTCGCTCCAGGGTCAGTCTCGGCGTGGCGACGGTCATTCCGGATCCGGAACTCCGTTGAAGATCTCGTGGTGGCCGTCGATGGCCCCCATGCGATCGAGCGGCCACGTGGTGAGGAAGGCCTTGCCGACGACGTTGCCCAGGGGGACGAAGCCGCCGCTCGGCAGCTCCTGATGGGCGCGCGAATCGCGCGAGCGATCCCGGTTGTCGCCCAACAGCCAGAGCGAATCCTCCGGAACGACGACGTCGAACGGCTCGTTCGACGCCGCGGTGTCGCCCTGGGGAAGGTTCAGGTAGTCGAGCTCGTCGATGGGGGCGCCGTTGATGGTGATCTGTCCGAGGGCGTTGCAGCAGACGACCCGGTCACCGGCGACGCCGATCACGCGCTTGACGAGATGGTCCTGAGAATCCGTCGCCGAGATGCCGACGAAGTTCAGCACCCAGTCGACCGCCTGGACCAGCGGAGGCTGCGCGGGCGTCTGAGGCTGCGGGTCGAGCCAGCCACCCGGATCCTTGAAGACCACGATGTCGCCGCGCTCGTATCCGGTCCACCGCGGTGTGAGCTCATCGACGAGGATCCGGTCGTCGATCATCAGCGTCCGCTCCATCGACGCCGAGGGGATGTAGAACGACCGCACGACGAAGGACTTCACCACGAACGAGACCAGGGCGGCGATCACGATGATGACGAGGACGTCGCGGAGGAAGACCAGGAACCCCCGGCGTCGTCGTGACGCGGACGCGGGCGCTGTCGGGGATTCGGTCATCAGGTTCCTTCGCAGTCGTACACCGCCGAGATCGCGGCCGTATCAAGGTTCGCACACCCGGGACACAACAAAGCACCCCGGGACATCGTGTCCCGGGGTGCTGTGGAGCTGCTGCGACTCAGCGGTCGCGCTTCTCCTTGATCTTCGCCTTCTTGCCACGGAGCTGGCGGAGGTAGTAGAGCTTCGCGCGACGCACGTCACCGCGGGTGACGACCTCGATGTGGTCGATCACCGGGGAGTGCACCGGGAAGGTACGCTCGACGCCCACCGAGAAGCTGATCTTGCGGACCGTGAAGGTCTCGCGCACGCCGTCGCCCTGGCGGCCGATGACGACGCCCTGGAAGACCTGGATACGAGAGCGGTTTCCCTCGGTGATGTTCACGTGGACCTTCACGTTGTCACCGGGGTGGAAGACGGGGATGTCGGAGCGGAGTGAAGCCGCGTCGACGGCGTCGAGGATGTGCATGATCATCTCTCTCTGCACTCGCCACAGGTCGGGTGCATGATTTCAGAAGGAACAAGAATGGGATGTGCCGTACGGCGCTGACGCGACCGCGGACTCCCCTGAGGCAGAGCCTGTCACGGCACAAAGATCCATTCTGCCACGGATGTTTCCCGTGGCCAAAACGGCGGCGTCAGTCGCGGTGCTCGGTCTCCCTGACCACGATGACCTCGTGCGCACGCGTCGGCGGCGCCTGCTCATCGACCGTCGGGACGGTCGACCAGGAGATGGTCTCGCGCAGCCGCGCCCCACTGCCCTTCGCCTCGTTCCACAGCTGCCAGAGCTGCAGCCAGATCAGAGCGATACCGACCACGATCGCCGCGGCGAGCAGCCAGCCGAACGCGCCGTCGATGAAGAACCCGACAGCGATCGTGAGGCCGTGCCAGAGCGTGAAGCCGGCCACGTCCCACCAGGACACCGCGCGTTCGATGCGCACGGAGGGGCGGGAGCGCGTCAGGAGCGTGAGCGCGAGCTGACCGACGAAGACGGAGGGGATCGCGATGAACAGGACCCAGAGGATGGACCAGCCGCCCTGGAAGACGCCCCATCCGATCAGCAGCCACAGAGGCAGCAGGAAAGCGGCCGGCAAGAGCCAGCGGAAGAACGCCTGACGCAACCACATGCTCAGATCGTACGTCGCGGACCCGACCCGAGTCCCCGTGTTCGCTGTGAGCGCGCGGGATCCGGCCCTCGCCCCATCAGGGAGAATGGAGGAGACGAGAGGACACCCGATGATCGAACTGCGCACCCCTGCCGAGATCGACGAGATGCGCGCTGCCGGGCGCTTCGTGGCCCAGACCCTGGCGACGCTGCGCGATGAGACGAAGGTGGGGACGAACCTGCTCTCGATCGACCGCCGTGCGCACGACATGATCCGGAAGGCCGGCGCGGAGTCCTGCTACATCGACTACCACCCCTCGTTCGGCGCGAGCCCGTTCGGCAAGGTCATCTGCACGTCCGTCAACGACGCCGTTCTTCACGGTCTGCCGCACGACTACACGCTGCGCGACGGCGACCTCGTGACGCTCGACTTCGCCGTGTCGGTCGACGGCTGGGTCGCGGACTCCGCCGTCTCGTTCGTCGTCGGCAGTCCGCGCGAGGAAGACCTCCGACTCATCGCCACCACAGAACGAGCCCTGGATGCCGCGATCGCCGCAGCCGTCGTCGGCAACCGCATCGGCGATATCTCGGCCTCCGTCGCGGAGATCGCGCACGGGGAGGGCTACTCGATCAACACCGATTTCGGCGGTCACGGCGTCGGCCGGACCATGCACGGCGACCCGCACGTCCCCAACGACGGACGCGCGGGCCGCGGGTTCCCGCTCCGATCGGGCCTCGTCCTCGCCCTGGAGCCCTGGCTCCTGGCGACGACGGACGAACTCGTGACCGACCCCGATGGCTGGACGCTGCGGAGCGTCGACGGCTCGCGCGGTGCGCACTCCGAGCACACGATCGCGATCACCGAGACAGGCCCGATCATCCTGACGGATCGGTCGTTCCTCGGCGTCGACTGACGAGACACCACGGCGGCACACGCCGTGTGCCATCCTGAGTCCATGATCCCGCAGGACCGTCACGTGCCGGAGCGTCTCTTCCTGGCCCGGCACGGCCAGACGACCTGGAATCTCGAGCATCGTCTGCAGGGTCAGCTGGACTCGCCGCTCACATCGGAGGGCGTCGCCCAGGCGACGGCGATGGCGGAACAGCTCGCGGACTCCGGCGTCGTCACCGTGTGCACGAGTCCTCTCGGGAGAGCGCTGCGCACGGCCGTCATCATCGCCGACCGGCTCGGCGCCGATCTGGTCGAGGTCCCGGAGCTCGCAGAGGTGGATCACGGCGCCCTGGCCGGCATGACGTGGGACGAGATCGACGAGGAGTTCCCCGGAGCGAGAGAGGAACGCGCCGCCAACCGCTACGGTTGGGCGTTCCCGGGCGGCGAGAGCTACGCCCAGGCCCGAGCGCGCGCCCGCAAGGCGCTCAGCAGCTGCGGCTGGGCGTCGACCGGCGTTCCGCTGCTCGTCGGCCACGAGATGATCGGACGGATGCTGCGTGCAGAACTCCGCGGGCTCGACGCCACGACGGCCCTGGCGCTGCGGCATCCGCAGGGCGTGATCTTCGAGATCGAACGCGGCGTCGAGCGGATGCTCTGACCGCCGGGCGCGGCGCGCTCAGCGTTCGGTCGGGTCCTCGGCAGGCAGCAGGTCCGGTCGACGGCGTCGCGTGCGCTCGAGCTGCTGCTCGTGCCGCCAGGACGCGATGACCGCATGGTTGCCGCTGAGGAGAACGTCGGGCACCGCGCGCTCCCGCCACACCGACGGCTTCGTGTAGGACGGGTACTCGAGCAGTCCGTCCTCGTGGCTCTCCTCCACCAGGCTCTCGGGGTTGCCCACGACGCCGGGGATGAGGCGGCCGATGGCTTCGATCATCGCCATGGTCGCCACCTCTCCCCCGTTGAGCACGTAGTCTCCGAGGCTGATCAGACGCACCTCTCCGAGCGACGCGGCGTATTCGAAGACGCGCTCGTCGATGCCCTCGTAGCGTCCGCAGCCGAAGATCAGGTGCTGACGCGTGGACAGCTGGCGTGCCGTCTTCTGGGTGAACACCTCGCCGGCGGGCGAGGGGAAGATGATCGTCGGCGGCTCGTCCGACGAGGTCGCCGCCAGCTCGTCGAGGGCGAGACCCCACGGCTCGGGCTTCATGACCATGCCGGCGCCGCCGCCGTACGGCGTGTCGTCGACGGTGCGGTGACGGTCGGACGTCCATTCGCGCAGGTCACGGACGTTAAGGTCGAGAATCCCGGCGTCGCGCGCCTTGCCGAGCAGGGAGAGCGTCAGACCGTCGAAGTACGACGGGAAGATCGAGAGGACGTCGATGCGCACGGAGGAACCGTATCAGCGGTCACTCGGACGCGGCGGAGTCCGCGGCGTCGTCGGGCTCGGCATCCGCGGCATCCGGAAGCTCCTCGAAGAGACCCGGAGGCGGTGTCACGATGACGCGGCCGCCGGCGACGTCGACGGTCGGCACGATGGCCGAGACGAACGGCACCATGACCTCGTGACCGGTCGCTGAGCCCGACGAAGTGTTCACGATGAGGAGATCCTGCGCCGGGAAGTGCTCGACGCGGGCGACGCGGCCGACCACGACGTCGTCGCGGACGACGTCGAGGCCCACGAGCTGGTGGTCGAACCAGGCGTCGTCTTCGATCTCGTTCTCATCCTGATCGATCCAGAGGATCGCCTTGACGAGGCTCTCTGCGCCGTCTCGATCGTCGACGTCCGCGAAGAAGACGACGGGATTGCCGTTCATCACGCGGTATTCGCGGACGGTCAGCTCCTTGCCGTGCCACGGAGATGCCTCAGGCACCTGCAACGTGAACGCGGCTCCGGGGACGAATCGTCGCTCCGGGTTGTCGGTGTACAGCTCCAGCTTCAGCGCACCCTTGAGGCCATGGGCCTTGACGAGACGCCCGACGCGCAGCTGGTTCTTGCCCTGGTTTCGGTCTTTCGGCACCACGTCAGTCGTCCGCGACGTCGACGCGGACGCGACGCCCGTCGGCCAGAGCGCTGACGAGGGTGCGAAGAGCCTTCGCGGTGCGGCCGCCGCGCCCGATCACGCGTCCACGGTCGTCGGGGTGCACACGCACCTCGAGGAGGTCGCCTCGCGGCGATGTGGATTCGTTGATGCGGACATCTTCCGGGTGATCGACGATCCCCTTGACGATGTGTTCGAGCGCGGCGGCTAGCACGACGGATTACTCTGCGTCGGCGGCGGGAGCCTCGGCGGCCTCCGCGTCGGCGGCGGGAGCGGCGGGAGCCTCCTCAGCAGGAGCCTCTGCCTTCTTCTCGACCTTGGGCTTGACGACCGACTTCTTGGAGCCGTCGATCTCGAACGGAGCCTTGGGCTCCGCGACCTTGAGCGTGGACTTCGCGTCCTTGTCGCCCTTGAACTTGCCCCAGTCGCCGGTGATCTTGAGGATCGCCGCGACCTGCTCGGTCGGCTGCGCGCCGACGGAGAGCCAGTACTGCGCGCGGTCGGAGTCGACCTCGATGAACGAGGGCTCCTCGGTCGGGTGGTACTTGCCGATCTCCTCGATCACGCGACCGTCGCGCTTGGTCTTCGAGTCGGCGACGACGATGCGGTAGTAGGGCGCGCGGATCTTGCCCAGGCGCTTGAGACGAATCTTTACAGCCACGATTCTCCTGAATTGTGTGGAAGGAAGGAACTGATCGCCTGGAGAGTGGGGTGCACACCCGGCGGAAGCTCAATGGTCGGTCGACTGCTGGATAGAGGGTCGAGCAGGTCGTCCGACCTTCTATTCTGCCAGATGCCCGCCCCAGGCGCGAAACGCGGGGAAACGGCCCTGAACGTGTCGCGGCACCTGCGTGTCAGACTGTGCTCGTGAAGCTCGAATTCGCCCCATCGGCCCGATCCACCGTCGGCATCGAGTGGGAGATCATGCTCGCGGATCCTGCGAGCGGAGACCTGGTCGGGCGCGCCCCCGAACTGCTCGCGGCACTCGAGGCCGAGAGCGAAGACGAACGGCACACCGTCACCGGTGAGCTCCTCACGAACACGATCGAGGTCACCAGCGGCGTCGGCGACTCGGTCGCTCACGCCGTGGACGACGTCGCCAACGCGATCGCCGCGGTCCGCTCGGCCACTGATCCCGCGGGGATCGAACTGCTGTCCGCCGGAAGCCACCCCTTCGCCCAGTGGTACGACCAGGAGGTGACCGACAAGACCCGCTACCACACCCTCATCGAGCGCACCCAGTGGTGGGGACGCAACATGATGATCTGGGGCATCCATGTGCACATCGGGGTCGAGGACCACCGCAAGGTGTTCCCCATCATCAACGCACTCGCCGGGTACCTCCCCCATCTGCAGGCGCTGGCGGCCTCGAGTCCGTTCTGGGCGGGTGAGCGCACCGGATACGCATCGAACCGTGCTCTGGTGTTCCAGCAGCTGCCGACCGCCGGACTCCCCTGGCCCCTGCACGATTGGTCGCAGTACGAGTCCTATCTCGATGACATGGTGCGAACGGGTGTCATGGCCGACGCCACGGAGGTGCGCTGGGACATCCGTCCGGCCCCGCGATGGGGCACCATCGAGGTGCGGGCGTGCGACGGGATGTCGACGCTCCCCGAACTCGCGTCGGTCGCCGCTCTCGTCCAGGTACTCGTCGAGGACTTCTCCCGGCAGCTCGACGAGGGGCGCACCCTCCCCGAGATGCCGGCGTGGTTCCACCGCGAGAACAAGTGGCGTGCCGCGCGCTACGGCATGGATGCCCGCGTGATCGTGGATGCCGCCGGCACGCAGCGTCCGGTGCGCGAGCACCTCGCCGAGACCCTCGAGCAACTGGCGCCGGTGGCGGTGGAGCTCGGATGCGTCCGCGAGTTCGGCAGCATCGCCACGACGCTCGACGACGGCGCGAGCTACGAGCGGCAGCTCACGATCGCGAACGCGACCGGTGGCGACCTGGGCGCCGTCGTGCAGCACCTCATCCGGGAGTTCCGCTCGGGGCCGGAGTCGTCGATCGGCGAGCCGTAGGCCCTAGTCCTCGACGAGGCGACGCGCGAGCCCTTCGTCCAGCACGACGTCGGTGATGAGTTCGGCGGCGATGGCGGCGCGCAGGCTCGCGAGCTTCGGGATCCCCGACACCACGCACACCCGTCGGGGAACCCGACGGAGGCGGTCGAGGCCGGGGCCGGTCGCCCGAGCGTTGACCCGGATGTCCCGCCACGTGCCGTCGGCGCGGAAGAACACCGTGGCGACGTCGCCGATCGCGTGGTCCTCACGCAGGCTCCGGTAGTCCTCGCGCCCGAGGTAGCCGCCCACGTAGACACGGCTCGGAACCTCGGCGGCCGGTGAGCCGAGGCTGAACACCGCGATGTCCATCTTCGCCTGCAGATCGAGGACGCGGCGCGTGCTGCGCTCCCGCCACATCGCCTCGCGCGTCGCGGGATCGTCGAAGAACGCGGGCACCGGGAACTGCTGCACCTGCGCGCCGAAGGCGCTGCCGAAGCGCTGCAGGATGTCGCTGGAGTACTCCACGCCGCTGGTCTGCGTGTTGCCCGCGCCGTTGAGCTGCACGAACGTCGTGTTGTGCGTCTGCTTCTGCGTGAGACCGCGACTGACGGCGCTGATGGTGGAGCCCCACGCGACGCCGATGATCATGTTCGAGTCGACGAACTGCGAGAGAAGTCGTCCGGCCGTCAGCGCCACTCGTTCGAGCCGCTCGACCTCGCTCACGATCTCGGGCATCGGGACCACGTGAGCCGCTACGCGATACCGGTCGCGGATGCGCTGCTCCAGCATGCCGAGGCGCTCCAGAGGAGAGTTGATGCGGATGTCGACCAGTCCGCTCTCCCTGGCGAAGCTCAGCAGGCGCGAGACGGAGGACCGCGACGTGTGCAGCTCCTGCGCGATGACCTCCATGGTCTTGTCCTGCATGTAGTAGAGCTGCGCGGCGGTGAGCGCCGCGATCAGCTTCGCGTCGCGTGATTGCGCTCCGGGAGCGGCCATGACATCCTCCTCACCCCCGATCCTTGCACATATGTGCAGTGGGGTTGCGCACGGTGGTCGTAGAGGTCGATGCTGGGGGCAAGCAAGGAAGAGAGTTCGAGAATGAACGATTCGACACACTCATCGGCGGAGCGGACCGAGGTCCGCACAGTCCGCGAATCCGGCCGCACGAGCGTCCTCGTCGTCGGCGGCGGGATCAACGGCATCTCGACATTCCGGGATCTGGCTCTGCAGGGCGTTGACGTGCTCCTCGTGGAACGCGGAGACTTCGCCTCCGGCGCCTCCTCCGCGTCGAGCCACATGATCCACGGCGGCATCCGCTACCTGGAGAACGGCGAGTTCCGACTCGTCCGCGAATCCGTCCAGGAGCGCAACGGCCTGCTGAAGATCGCGCCGCACTACGTCAAGCCGCTGCAGACGACCATTCCGATCTACTCGACGTTCTCGGGCATCCTCTCGGCTCCTCTGCGCTTCCTCACGCACAAGAGCGGCAAGCCGCAGGAACGCGGCGCGTTCCTGATCAAAGTCGGTCTGACGATCTATGACACGTTCTCCCGCGACGGCGGCATGGTGCCGCGTCACCGGTTCCTCGGACGCAAGAAGTCCCTCGCCGAGCTCCCCTCGCTCGACCCGAACATCAAATACACCGCGACCTACTACGACGCCTCCATGCACGACCCGGAGCGCCTCGCTCTGGACGTGCTCCAGGACGGCCTGTCATCGCACCCCGGAGCCCATGCCCTCAACTACGTCGAGGCCATCGCTCGCGACGGCGACGAGGTCGTGCTCCGGGACCGCGAGAGCGGCACCGAGTTCCCGGTGAAGGCCGACGTGGTCGTGAACGCCTCCGGTCCGTGGACCGACCTGACGAACGACGCGCTCGGCGTGGATAGCCGCTTCATGGGCGGCACCAAGGGCTCGCACATCGTGCTCGACCACCCGGAACTGCTGGAGGCGACGCAGGGCCGCGAGATCTTCTTCGAGCACTCCGACGGCCGCATCGTCCTCATCTACCCGCTCAAGGGACGAGTGCTGGTCGGCACCACCGACATCGACGCCGACCCGAGCGAGGTCGCCGTGTGCACCGATGAGGAGGTCGACTACTTCTTCGAACTGGTCCACCACGTGTTCCCGTCGATCCCGGTGTCGAAGGACCAGATCGTCTACAAGTTCTCCGGCATCCGCCCGCTGCCCCGGCATGAGGACACCGCCCCCGGATTCGTGTCCCGCGATTACCGCATCGAGGTCGACGACAAGGGCTCCGTTCCCCTCGTGAGCCTCGTCGGCGGCAAGTGGACCACGTTCCGCGCACTGGGCGAATCCCTGTCCGACATCGTGCTCGGGCTCGTCCACCGCACCCGGACCGTCTCGACGCTGGGACGCGCCATCGGCGGCGGCCGCGACTTCCCGCGTACCGAGAAGGCGAAGCGGATCTGGATCCAGGAGAACCTTCCCGGAGCCGGTTCACGCGCAGAGCGCCTGCTCGCCCGCTACGGCACCCGTGCGGCGCAGGTCTGGGAGTACGTCGAGCAGGGTGCGGACGCACCCCTGGCCGGCGGCGACCTGTCCACCCGCGAGTTGGAGTGGATGGTCGCACACGAGATGGTCGCCCGCCTGGAGGATGTCGTGCTGCGCCGCACGAGCATCGCCTTCCTCGGGAACGCGGATGCCGAGGTGCTCGACGAGATCGCCGACGCGCTCGCCCCCCTCCTCGGTTGGGATCGCTCGCGGCACGACGCCGAGCTCGAGCAGACCCGCGTGCTGCTGAACGAACGTCATGGGCTCCACATCTCGTCCCGCACCCGCGGCTGACGAGATATCCGACCGCCGCCCTCCTCGCGGCGAATCTCCCTCACCGTGTCGGGGCAGAGGGGCCCCGGCACTCAAGAAAGGTCAATGAAGACATGGCTGATGTGAATCTCGGTCTCTACTTCCTGTCGGAGCTCGTCGGCACAGCGATGCTGATCCTCCTCGGTTGTGGTGTCGTCGCCAACGTCGCACTCGCGAAGAACAAGGGCTTCGGCGGCGGCTTCCTGATGGTCAACTGGGGATGGGGCCTCGCGGTCTTCGCCGGTGTGCTCGTCTCCGCGTACTCCGGTGCGATCCTCAACCCCGCCGTCGGCATCGGCCTCCTGGTCGCCGGCAAGATCTCCTTCGTGATGTTCCTCGTCGCCACCGGCGCGGAACTGCTCGGAGCGATCCTGGGTGCGATCCTCGTCTGGCTGGCGTACAAGCAGCACTTCGACGAGGAGCCGGAGGCCGCCAACAAGCTCGGCGTCTTCTCGACCGGGCCTGCGATCCGCTCCTACGGCTGGAACCTCATCACGGAGATCATCGGCACGTTCGTGCTGGTGTTCGTCATCTTCGCGTTCGCCGACTACGGCGACATCGAGGTCGGCACGCCGGGAGGCCTCGGCCCGCTCACCGCTCTTCCGGTCGCCCTGCTCGTGGTCGCGATCGGTGCCTCGCTCGGTGGACCCACCGGCTACGCGATCAACCCGGCCCGTGACCTCGGTCCGCGCATCGCCCACGCCATCCTGCCCATCAAGGGCAAGGGCTCCAGCGACTGGTCCTACTCGTGGGTCCCGGTCGTCGGTCCGCTCATCGGTGGTGTCATCGCCGCCCTCGCCGCACCCGCGCTGCTCGGCCTCGCCGGCTGACATCTGACGCAACACGCATCCGCACGCTATTCAAAGGAGAAGCACAGTGGCTGACTACATCATCGCCATCGACCAGGGAACGACCTCGAGCCGTGCCATCATCTTCGACAAGAAGGGGAGCATCATCGAGTCGGGCCAGAAGGAGCACGAGCAGATCCTCCCGAAGGCCGGCTGGGTGGAGCACGACGCCGCCGAGATCTGGCGCAACGTCCAGGAGGTCATCGGTCTGGCCCTGAGCCGCGCCGACCTGACCCGGCACGACATCGCGGCGATCGGCATCACGAACCAGCGCGAGACCGCGGTGGTCTGGGACCGGACGACCGGCAAGCCGGTGTACAACGCGATCGTCTGGCAGGACACCCGCACCCAGGAGATCGTCGACCGCCTCGCGGCCGACGGCGGCGGTGACCGGTTCAAGGACATCGTCGGCCTCCCGCTGGCGACGTACTTCTCGGGCACGAAGATCGCCTGGATCCTGGAGAACGTCGAGGGCGCCCGGGAGAAGGCGGAAGCCGGTGACCTGGCATTCGGCACCACCGACAGCTGGGTCCTGTGGAACCTCACCGGCGGCGTGGACGGCGGCGTGCATGCGACCGACGTCACCAACGCATCGCGCACGATGTTCATGGATCTCGAGACGCTCGAGTGGCGCGACGACATCCTCGAGGTGTTCGGCGTTCCGCGCTCGATGATGCCGGAGATCCGCTCCTCGTCCGAGGTGTACGGAAATGCGGAGGACTCCTCGCTGCTGCGTGAGACGCCGATCGCCGGCATCCTCGGCGACCAGCAGGCGGCCACCTTCGGCCAGGCGGCGTTCAACACCGGCGAGAGCAAGAACACCTACGGCACGGGCTGCTTCCTGATCTTCAACACGGGCGAGGAGATCGTCCACTCGAAGAACGGACTGCTCACGACCGTCGGCTACAAGCTCGGCGACGGCCCGACGCACTACGCGCTCGAAGGCTCCATCGCCGTCACCGGATCGCTGATCCAGTGGCTGCGCGACCAGCTCGGCATCATCTCCTCGGCCCCTGAGGTCGAGAAGCTGGCGGAGCAGGTCGACGACAACGGCGGCGTCTACATCGTGCCGGCGTTCTCCGGGTTGTTCGCTCCGTACTGGCGGCCGGATGCGCGCGGTGCGATCGTCGGCCTCACCCGCTACGCGAACAAGAACCACATCGCTCGTGCGGCGCTCGAGGCCGTGGCATTCCAGACGCGCGACGTTCTCGACGCGGTGAACGCGGATGCCGGCGTGGATCTCACGGAGCTCAAGGTCGACGGCGGCATGGTCGCCAACGACGCGCTCATGCAGTTCCAGGCCGATGTGCTCGGCGTTCCGGTGGTCCGTCCGGTGGTCGCGGAGACGACGGCGCTCGGCGCGGCGTATGCCGCCGGCCTCGCGGTGGGCTTCTGGAACGGTCTCGACGACCTGTCCGCCAACTGGCAGGAGGACAAGCGCTGGGAGCCCTCCATGGAGGACGCGGAGCGCGACCGCCAGCTGCGACTGTGGCGCAAGGCCGTCACGAAGTCGATGGACTGGGTCGACGAGGACGTCAGGTAGCCCGACGCGACAGACGAAGCGGGCCCGGAGAACTCCTCCGGGCCCGCTTTCTGGTGTTGGCGCGGGGGTTCAGACGCTGGTGGGGTCAGAAGCTGTTGATGGCCGAGAAGAACGCGCCGGTGCCGTCGACGGTCACCGATCCGCTCGCATCCGTCGACGTGACCCGCTCATACCCTGCACCGCTCCAGAAGTAGACCTCCGGCGAGATCTCTCCGACGCCCTTCGTGAAGCCCATCTGAGCGAGTTGGGCCATCTCGTTCACGACGGAGAGCGCGCTCGGGCTCTCCACCGCGTGGAACAGCAGCTGGTGCCTCGAAGGCACGGCGAACAGAACACCGTGAGGCGCTGGAGCGATATCCGCCCGCGCCAGCAGGGCGGGGACATCGAGGACGTGACTCGCCGTGAAGAGCGAGTCCGTCATCGCGCCCAGAATCCGCCCCGAACCGGCATCGAGGATCGCGAACTGGTCGAGCGGTTCGGCCGACACGGCGGCGATCGCCGTCTGCCACAGGGAATCCGCGTCGAATCGGCTGACGATCGCGTCGGGGATCGCGCTGGTGGTCTCCGGGAAGTCGAGCATGAGGATCGCTTCGAGTCCGTCCGCGATCGTGCGCCGGTAGGTGAACGTCTCGCGGTGGCTCTCCGGAAGGTAGGAGGTCGGGATGAGCCGGGCCTTCACGAGCGACAGGACCTCGTCGTCGGACAGATCCCCTTCCTGGGGCGCGGAGTCGCGGCTCAGCAGTCCCGAGATGTGCCGCTCGACGACCTCCGGCCAGTTCGGCCTCGGCTCGAGCTTCACCGCACGCGAGAGGTTGTACAGCCCGAACTGACGTCCGGAAGAACTCTGCGCGTATTCCCCATGCAGCGTGATGGTTCCCTCGGATGCCGGCCACATCTCGGCGAACAGCCGCCGGAGGAAATCTGCCTCTTCGACGGTCAGGTCGTCGAGGTCGGGGTCGAACTCCTGCGCCGACTTCTTCTTTCCGAAATTCAGGAATCCCACTCCGTGCTCTCCTTCAGTGATCGCGGGCAGGAGGATCTCTTCTGCCCGACTCGCAGCCGCCCACACTAGTGGAAATCCCCCTGAGGGTCCGATGCCCTGTGGAGAACTCTCGGACACTCCGTCAGCGAGCTCGATCAGCTGCGAGAACAGCGAGGAATGCCCGGGCGACGCTCCGAGGCGCGGCGGCATCCCAGGCGACGTATTCGTTGCGGACGGGGCCGCGCCGCACGTCGACCGTGACCACGTCGGCCGACGATCGGGCGACCACCCCGGGTGCGAGCAGCGTCACGGCGAGCCCGGCCGCGACCAGGCCGAGGATGAGTTCGGCGGAGTCCGCCTCGAAGGCGACGTCGCGCTCCACCTTCGCGGCGGCGAAGGCGCCGTCGCTCTGCGCCCGCCCGGAGGTGCCCGCGGGGAAGTCGGCGAAAGTCATGCCGCCGAGGTCGTGGATCCGGACCGACGCCAGGTCCGCCAGAGCATGGCCGGAGGGGACGACGGCGACCAGCCTGTCGGAGGCGAGCAGTCGCGAGGCGACGCCTGTCGGCTGCACCTCTTCGCGGAACCCGAGGAGCGCGGCATCCAGATCACCCCGGCGGATGGCCGCCATGAGCGCATCACTGTTCCCGACCTGCAGTTCGACCCTCGCAGAAGGATGCGCCGCTCGGAAGGCGACGAGCAGCCCGGGAACGTCCACCGCGGTGACCGTGGGGATGACGCCGAGTCGCAGAGTGCCGACGACCTCGCCCACCACCGCCGCCGCATCCTCCCTGGCCTGCTCGGCCGCCAGCAGTGCGGCGCGCGCCGGCACGACGAACGCCTCCCCCGCCTCGGTCAGGCGAACGCTGCGACTCGAGCGCACGAACAGCCGCTGACCGAGTTCACGCTCGAGCGCGGCGATCTGGTGACTCAACGCGGACTGGGTGACGAAGCAGCGCTCCGCCGCGCGGGTGAAGCTCGAGGTAGCGGCGACTTCCACGACATATCGAAGCTGTTGGAGATCCATGCATTCATGATCTCCGTTCATCCTCAGCGTGACAAGCATGCGTTGGACTCATGAAAGGGCTGCGAGGAGTCTGGAGACATGAACCGACTGACAGTCCTCCTCCTCACAGCACTCGCGCCGATCGCGTGGGGAACGACATACCTCATCACCACCGAGCTCCTCCCGCCCGGCCATCCGCTGTTCGCAGGACTGCTGCGCTCCCTTCCCGCCGGGCTCCTCGCGGTGGCGATCAGCCGCCGACTCCCCCGCGGCGCGTGGTGGTGGAAGGCTCTCGCGCTGGGAGCGCTCAACATCGGCGCGTTCTTCCCACTGCTGTTCCTCGCGGCGGAACGTCTCCCTGGAGGCGTGGCCGCTGCCGTGGCCGGCGCGCAGCCGCTGATCGTTCTCGCGCTCGGCGCCCTCGTGCTGCACGAGCGCATCAGGCCGCTCACCGCCGCGGCTGCGGTGGCCGGCGCCGGTGGCGTGGCACTGGTCGTGCTCGGCCCTGCTGCCGACCTCGACTTCTGGGGCATCCTGGCAGCACTCGGCGGAGTCTCCGCCACCGGCGTCGGCATGATCCTCACCAAACGCTGGGGTCGGCCGAGCGGAGTCGGGCCTGTGGCATACGCGGGCTGGCAGCTCACGGCCGGCGGGCTCCTGCTGCTGCCGGTGACGCTCCTCGTCGAGGGTGTGCCCGCGTCCGTCGATGGAGAGGCCGTCCTCGGCTACCTGTGGCTGGGCACCGCCGGGGGGATCATCGCGTACACGCTCTGGTTCCGCGGCATCCAGCAGCTGCCGGTGATCGCCCCGGGACTCCTTGCGCTGCTCTCCCCCGTCGTCGCGACCGCCCTCGGCACCCTCGTCGCCGGCGAGGCCTTCACACCGGTCCAGGCGATCGGATTCGTCATCACCCTCGCAGCGCTCGTCTCCGGGCAGATCTTCGCGCGCCGAGGACGCACGACGGCACCCACCGTGGAACCTTCGACAGCGCCGACCCTCGTCGCCCGGCGCTGAACGGATCAGCCCTTGCCGAAGAGCTTCTGGATCTCGGCGAGGTCCGCCTCGCTGGGAGCCTGAGCCGCGCCACCGCCACCGAGGCCGAAACCGGAGCCCGTGGGCGTCGCCGTCGTTGCGAGACCGGCGTTCTCAGCCGCCCGCTTGGCCGGGTTCCCCGACCGCGAGCCGCCCGAGGACTTGCCCTTCTTGCCGCGCTTCGACGAGGCGCCAGGACGGCCCATGCCGGGCACCGGCCCCATGCCGGGGATGTTCGGGGTGCCGCCGCGCGCGACCGTCTTCATCATCTTCGCTGCCTGCTCGAAGCGCTGAACGAGCTGATTGACATCGGTCACGGTCATGCCGGAGCCTCGCGCGATGCGCAGGCGACGGGAGCCGTTGAGCACCTTCGGATTGCGTCGCTCTCCGGGCGTCATCGAACGGATGATGGCCTCGGTGCGGTCGATCTCGCGCTCGTCGAAGTCGTCGAGCTGCTGCTTCATCTGCCCCATGCCCGGGAGCATCCCGAGCATCTTCTTCATCGAGCCCATCTTCTTCATCTGCTGAAGCTGGTCGAGGAAGTCCTCGAGAGTGAAGGCCTCGTTGGCGAGCTTCTCGGCCATCTTGGTGGCCTCTTCCTCATCGAAGGCCTGCTGGGCCTGTTCGATGAGGGTGAGGATGTCACCGAGGTCGAGGATGCGGCTCGCCATGCGGTCGGGGTGGAAGGGCTCGAGGTCCTCGAGACGCTCGCCGGTCGACGCGAAGATGATCGGACGGCCCGTGATCGACGCCACGGACAGTGCTGCTCCACCCCGCGCGTCTCCGTCGAGCTTCGACAGCACGACACCCGTGAAGTCGACGCCCTCCTGGAACGCCTTCGCCGTGTTGACCGCGTCCTGACCGATCATCGCGTCGATGACGAAGAGGACCTCGTCGGGGTTCACGGCCTTGCGGATGTCGGCGGCCTGCTCCATGAGCTCGGCGTCGACACCGAGGCGACCCGCGGTGTCGATGATGACGACGTCATGCTGCTGACGACGCGCGTACTCGACGCCGTCGCGCGACACCTTGACGGGGTCCCCGACCCCGTTGCCCGGCTCGGGCGCGTAGACGGCGGCACCCGCCTGCTGCGCGACGACCTGGAGCTGGTTGACGGCGTTCGGACGCTGCAGGTCGGCGGCGACGAGGATCGGCGTGTGCCCTTCGCCCTCGAGCTGCTTGGCGAGCTTGCCGGCGAAGGTCGTCTTTCCGGATCCCTGGAGGCCGGCGAGCATGATCACGGTCGGCGCGGTCTTCGCGAACTGCAGGCGACGCTGCTCGCCGCCGAGGATCTGGACCAGCTCCTCATTGACGATCTGCACGACCTGCTGAGCAGGGTTGAGCGCCTTGTTCACCTCATCGCCGAGCGCGCGTTCGCGCACCTTGGCGGTGAAGTCCTTCACCACGACGAGCGCGACGTCGGCGTCGAGCAGGGCGCGACGAATCTCGCGCACAGTGCCGTCGACGTCGGCCGCGGTGAGCTTCCCCTTCGTGCGCAGGTTGCGGAAGGTCTCGGTGAGCCGATCGGAGAGCGTGCCAAAGGTAGCCATGGTGCTGTCGATTCTACGCGAGCGGAGGCGCGTGCCGATCCGGGCCTGTGCGGGTCAATCCGCCCACGGGAGATCGTGGATGGTGCCGAGCGCCTGCAGCAGAACGGCCTCCGGCGTGCCCTGACCGGCGCCGTGCTCCGCCCAGACGCGCAGCGATGAGAGCACGGCGGCCGCGTGGGCCGCTCCCAGAATGTCGGCGCGGACGATGTCGACGCCCGACGCGTTGGCGGCTCGGGCGATCGCTGTCGAGAGCCGGGCGAGGCGCAGTCCCGTGTCACGCACGAGTTCTTCCTGGAGGCCCATCGCCGCCGCGTTGCGGAGGGCGAGTGCGAGCGGGTCCGGTTCGAAATCCCGGACGACCACCAGCAGGATGCCGCGCACGGCGTCTCCCGTCGCCTCTCTGCCGAGGGTCTCGAGCGACGAGATCGCCTCCCGGATGCGTTCGTCCACGCCCGACCACAGCACGTCGCTCTTCGACGTGAAGTAGTTGAAGAAACTCGATCGGCTCACGCCGGCGCGCTGGGTGATGTCGGCCACCGATGTCGCGTCATATCCGCGCTCGAGAAAGAGCTCGCAGGCGGCCTCGGCGAGCGTCTCCCGCGACGACGCCTTGGGGCGACCTGCGCGACCGGTGGAGTTCATGCCCTCACGCTACCGCCCGGCGCGGCGCGGCGAGATCCGGATCGACGATCAGGAGTATTGTTAGACGCAATCCAACTACCCTGTGAAGGCGGACATGATGCTCGATATCCTGACTCCCGGATTCACGCCGAACCCTGTCCCGTACACCGAGGGCTGGGAGCTGCAGCGACGCATCCATGCCGACGTCGTCGAAGGCACCCGCCCGAACACGCTCATCCTGCTCGAGCACGAGGCCGTGTACACGGCCGGAAAGCGCACCGAGCCCCAGGAACGCCCGCAGGACGGCACACCCGTGGTCGACGTCGACCGCGGTGGCAAGATCACCTGGCACGGCCCCGGCCAACTCGTCGGCTATCCGATCGTCCGGCTCCCCGAGCCGATGGACGTCGTCGCCCACGTGCGTCGCCTGGAGCGCCTCCTGATCGACGTGCTGCGTCCGTTCGGCGTCGACGGCTATCAGGTCGAAGGGCGCAGCGGCGTCTGGGTCCGTCGCCCCCTCTCCGAGGACAAGGTCGCGGCCATCGGCGTGCGCGTGCAGCAGGGCGTGACGATGCACGGCTTCGCGATCAACTGCGACAACTCGCTCGCCGGCTTCCGGGGCATCATCCCCTGCGGGATCACCGACGCCGGAGTCACCACGGTGAGCGAAGCCGTGGGGAGGACGGTCACACCCGCCGACCTCGTCGACGCCGTGATCACAGCCTTCACCACCGACTACGCCGACGCCGACGCCGACCTCGCAGGAGCATCCGCATGACCGCCGCACCCGAGGGCCGCAAGCTCCTCCGTCTCGAGATCCGCAACGCCGAGACCCCCATCGAGCGCAAGCCCGAGTGGATCAAGACCAAGGCGAAGATGGGTCCCGAGTACACGGCGCTGCACTCCCTCGTCAAGAGCGAGGACCTGCACACGGTCTGCCAGGAGGCAGGCTGCCCGAACATCTTCGAGTGCTGGGAAGACCGGGAGGCGACCTTCCTCATCGGCGGCTCGCAGTGCACGAGGCGGTGCGACTTCTGCCAGATCGACACCGGCAAGCCCGACGCCTACGACACCGACGAACCCCGGCGCGTCGCGGAGAGCGTCCAGAAGATGGGGCTCCGCTACGCCACGGTCACCAGCGTCGCGCGCGACGATCTCCCCGACACGGGAGCCTGGCTCAACGCCGAGACGGTGCGCAAGATCCACGAACTCAACCCGAACACGGGTGTCGAGCTCCTCGCGAACGAGCACAATGCCGATCCGGCGTTCCTCGGCCAGATCTTCGACGCGCGCCCCGAGGTCTTCGCGCACAACGTCGAGACGGTCCCGCGCATCTTCAAGCGGATCCGTCCGGCGTTCCGCTACGAGCGGTCGCTGGACGTGCTCACGCAGGGACGGAATGCAGGACTGATCACCAAGTCCAACCTCATCCTCGGAATGGGCGAGGAACCGGAAGAGGTCGTGCAGGCGCTGCACGATCTGCACGATGCCGGCTGCGACATCATCACCATCACGCAGTATCTGCGGCCCACGCCGCGTCACCTCCCGGTGTCGCGCTGGGTCAAGCCGTCCGAGTTCGTCGAGTTCAAGGAGGAGGCGGAGCGCATCGGCTTCCTCGGAGTTCTCGCCGGCCCCCTCGTCCGCTCGTCGTACCGGGCCGGACGCCTGTGGGCGCAGTCGATGGCGTCGAAGGGACGCGAGATCCCCGCCCACCTCGCTCACATCGCCGAGAGCGCCGATCTCGGGTTCGCGCAGGCCGTCTAGTCGGCGCTCATCACCGACTGCACGCTGCCGTCGGAGCCGAGGTTCACGAGCAGGACGTCGTCGGTCGAGCTGTCGTCGAGCGCGTACTCGAGCACGGCGAACGGCTCCGACCCTCCGTGCTCGTCGGCCAGGATCGTCATGCTCATCAGGCGGAGGGAACGGATGATGTCGACCGCCGCATCGCCCGAGACGTCCACGAGGACATCGGGGAGGTCCTCACCGTAGGTCTCCTGCTGCTGCAGGATGTACTCCGTCACCTCGCTGGTGCGATCATCCACCTCGGAGAGCATTCCCCTCCGGGCGGTGTCGTCGACGCTCTCCAGGCCCGCGATGAGGCTCGCGGCGATGTCGAGCGCGTCAGCGGACACATCGTCCTGGTCCGGAGCCGTCAGATCCACGGTGACGCTCTGGTCGCCGAGCTCCACGGTCTCCGACCAGAAGATCGAGCCGTCGGGTCCTGACGAGAGGAGTCCGAAGTAGTCGTGTTCGATCGCCATAACGCTATGAAACCAGCCTCGTGCTCACGGCGGTAGTCCCGTCTCAGCCGACCAGCGACTGGACGAAGACGTGGGGAGTGAAACCGGTCAGATCGTCGATGCCCTCACCCTGCCCGAGGAGCTTCACGGGGATGCCGGTGCGCTCCTGCACGGCGAGCACGAAACCGCCCTTGGCGGACCCGTCGAGCTTCGTGATGACGAGCCCGGTGACACCGGCGTGCTCCAGGAACGACTCGGCCTGCATGACGCCGTTCTGGCCGGTGGTGGCGTCGAGGACCAGCAGCACCTCGCTGATCGGCGCCTGCTTCTCGACGACGCGGCGGATCTTGCCGAGCTCGTCCATGAGGCCGCCCTTGGTGTGCAGGCGGCCGGCGGTGTCGATGATGGCGATCTCGATGCCCTCGCGCTTGGCGTAGTCGATGGTCTGGAAGGCGACGGATGCCGGGTCCTGCCCCTCCTGCTGGGGACGCACGATGGCCGCTCCCCCGCGCTGCGCCCAGGTGGCGAGCTGATCGACGGCCGCGGCGCGGAAGGTGTCGGCCGCGCCGACGACGACGCTGCGCTGATAGCCGCGCAGGAACTTCGTGAACTTGCCGATCGTCGTGGTCTTGCCGACGCCGTTCACGCCGACGACGAGCACGACGGCAGGCCGCTCGGTGAGCTTGAGCGTGGTGTCGAACTTCGCGAAATGCTCTTCCAGGGTCTCGCGCAGCATCCGCTGAAGATCCTGCGGATCGGTCGTGCGGAAGCGCTCCACCTTCTCGCGGAGCTCCTCGACGACGCGCTCGCTGATGTCGGGACCGAAGTCGGCGGTAATCAGCGCCGTCTCGAGGTCCTCCCAGGTCGTCTCGTCGATGGTGGGCTTGACGAACATGCCGCGCAGCGCGCGACCGAGAGACCAGGACTTCTCCGCCATGACTCCAGCCTACGGGTCATCGAGCGCTTCGAGCGGTCGCGGGGCGCAGCGGATCAGCTCGCAGCCGCCCGGTCGCCGACGCGCTGGCCGACGACCGCCGAGACGCCGTCCTGACGCATGGAGACGCCGTAGAGCGCATCGGCGATCTCCATGGTGCGCTTCTGGTGCGTGATGACGAGCAGCTGCGAGCTCTCGCGCAACTGCTCGAACACGGTCAGCAGCCGACCGAGGTTCGCGTCGTCGAGCGCGGCCTCGACCTCGTCGAGGATGTAGAACGGGCTGGGTCGCGCCTTGAAGATCGCGACGAGCAGGGCGACGGCGGCGAGGGACCGCTCACCGCCGGAGAGCAGGGACAGGCGCTCGATCTTCTTGCCGACGGGACGGACGGAGACCTCGATGCCCGTGGTGAGCATGTTGTCGGGATCGGTGAGCGAGATGCTCCCCGCGCCGCCGGGGAACAGCAGCGGGAACACCTGGCCGAAGGCTTCCTTCGTGTCTTCGAAGGCGCTCGCGAAGATGGTCTGCATCCGCTCGTCGAGGTCGCCGATGATCGTCAGCAGGTCCTGTCGCGTCTGGGTCAGATCGGCCAGCTGCTCGGTGAGGAATGCATGACGCTGCTCGAGTGCGGCGAACTCCTCGAGGGCGAGCGGATTGACGCGGCCGAGCTGGGCCAGCTTGCGCTCAGCTTCGGCGAGTCGGCGCTGCTGGATCCGGCGATCGAACGGGATGGCGGTGTCGTCGATGAGCTCATCGGCCGCGGGCTCGACGCCGGGATCGCGGGGAACGAGCTGATCAGGTCCATATTCCGCAACGAGAATATCTTCATCCAGGGCGAGTTCCGACGCCACCCTCTCGAGCAGGCTGTTCAGGTGCAGCTTCTTCTCGTGGATCTGCAGCTCCAGCCCATGCACGCTCTCGGTCAGGCCCGCCAGACGCTCTCGCAGGGAGGTCTCCTGCGCGCGCAGGGCGACGAGTTCCTCGTTCTGCGCGGAACGCGCCGCCTCCGCCTCCCCCAGCGCGACCCGCGCTTCGGTGACGGAACGATCGAGCGAGTCGAGGATGCGCGGCAGCTCCTCGGCGACACCGGAGGCGGCCTCGCGCTGGGCACGACGGATGACGGCTCTGCGGGCAGCCTCGGCGGCGGCATCCCGCTCCTGCTCGCGCTGACGCTCGAGGCTCGTCACCCGTGCCTGCGCGGCACGGACGCGCTCCCGGAGCGTCTCGATCTCGAGTCGCGCCCGCACCTCGTCCTCGCGTGCCGCCTCGAGGGCTTCGAGCAGTCCATCGCGGGCCGTGGCATCGAGGACCGGACGCGGGGCGGCGATCGCCGCGTCCACCTCGTCCTTCGCGGCCTGCGCCTTCGCCTCGGCATCCGCCACGGCAGCCTGCGCCTGCGCGAGTCCGGTCTCCAGACGTTCGCACTCCGCGACAGCGGATTCGTGGCGCACGGTGATGCGGTTCACCTGCTCCGCGTGGCTCGCGAGCGCCGCGTCGTGCTCACGGAGCGCGCGCAGTGCATCCTTCGCCTGACGACGCGTCGTCTCGACCGCCTCGTTCGCGTCTTCGCGTGCTTCGCGCAGTGAATCCACGACGATCTGGATCTCGGTGAGACGCTCCCGCGCGGCGTCCCGCTCGGCAGCGAGCTCCAGACGAGACCTCTCGCCGCCGGAGCCGGTCCGGAGCGTCTGGGCGGTGACGACATCTCCGCCGATCGTGACGATCGTGGTCGTCGTGTCTCCCGCGGTGTCGAGAGCCGCACGCGCCGCGCGTGCCGCATCGAGATCGGCGGCGACGAGCACGTGCGAGAGGATGCCGAGCACCCCGTCGGGGGCTGTGACCGTCTCGGTGGCGGGAGTCACTCCATCGATGACGGGCAGGGCGACCGACGGGCGGAGCGCATCCGCCACGACGAAATCGACCACGCCTCGGCGCTGTTCGGCAGCCTCTGCGGCCAACGCGAACGCATCGGCCGAGGAGTCGATCAGAACGCCCTCTGCGAGCGGGCCGAGAACCGCGGCGATGGCCGCTTCGAATCCGGCGCGGACCTGCACGGCGTCGCCCACGAGCCCGCGCACGCCGGCGCCGCCCGCCTTGACGATCTCGGCGGCACCGCCCGACAGCGCGAGAGCGCTGCTCAGCGCCGCGGCCTTCGCCGTCAGGGAATCGACCTCGCGCTCGGCGGCATGCAGTCGCTCCCGCAGGGCCTCTCGCTCTGCCTCTGCGGCCGACGACGCCCGTTGCGCGCTGTCATAGGCCGCGGCGTGCTCTGCGGCCGTGCCTTCCGGAGCCTCCGCATCGTCGATCGCCTCGAGCGCTTCCGTGGCCTCTCGGCGACGCACGTTCGCCGCTTCGAGCGCGTTCTCCTGCCGGAGCACGGCTCCGCGCACCGCGGCGAGGGCGGAAGCTGCGGCATCCGCCGTTCCGCGCAACGTCGAGAGCCGCATGTCGTACTCCGAGACGAGCGCGCTCTGCTCGGCGATGTCGACGTCGAGCGTGTCGAGCTCGGCCCTGGCGTGCACGACTTCGCGGCTCGCCGCCACAGCGGCATCCTGCGCGTCACCGAGCCCGGCGGAGATCAGATCGATCTCCGCCTTCGCCTCGTCGATCGTGCTCTGGGTCACGGTCACCGCCGTGACGGCGGCGTCGTCCTCCTCGGAGCCCAACAGCGCGAGGCGCTGGTTCGCCAGCGTGTACAGACCGCGCATGCGCTCCTGCACCTGCTCGAGCCCGAACGCCACGCCGCGCGCCTGATCGACGGCGACGGAGTTCTGGTCCTGCTCGAGGCGGGCGATGCTCGACCGTACGGTCTCCGCCTGATCGGACAGCACCAGCCGCTCGGTGTGCCGTTCGTGCTCGGTACGGGTGTGATCGGCGAGAGCGGAACGCAGGGCGACGACGTCGTCCGCGAAGATGCGCGCCTTCGCGTCGCGGACCACGGCGGCGATCGTCTGCGCCTCGCGAGCGATCTCCGCCTGACGACCGAGAGGCTTCAGCTGGCGTCGGATCTCGCCGGCGAGATCGCTCAGGCGCGTGAGATTCGCCTCCATGGCATCGAGCTTGCGGAGGGTCTTCTCCTTGCGACGGCGGTGTTTCAGGATTCCGGCGGCCTCCTCGATGAACCCGCGACGATCCTCCGGCGACGCCTGAAGCACGGTGTCGAGCCGGCCCTGGCCGACGATGACGTGCATCTCGCGCCCGAGACCCGAGTCGCTGAGCAGCTCCTGCACGTCGAGCAGGCGGCAGCTGTCGCCGTTGATCGCATACTCGCTCGACCCGTTGCGGAAGAGCGTGCGGCTGATCGTCACTTCGGCGTACTCGATCGGAAGAGCGCCGTCGGCGTTGTCGATCGTCAGCTGCACCTCCGCGCGTCCGAGAGGTCCGCGCGTCGACGTGCCGGCGAAGATGACGTCCTCCATCTTGCCGCCACGGAGGGTCTTGGCGCCCTGCTCGCCCATCACCCAGGCCAGGGCATCGACGACGTTCGACTTGCCGGATCCGTTCGGTCCGACGATGCAGGTCACACCCGGCTCGAACACGAAACTCGTCGGCTGGGCGAACGACTTGAACCCCTTGAGCGTCAGGCTCTTCAGATGCATGCGGGCACCGCTCGTCCGGGGAGAATCACGCCGCTACGCTACCGGAATCCCGGCGCACACCCGTGATCCCGCGCGGTCCGGGACAGAACCCGACCTCCGTGCGACACGCCGATCGCACGCCGATGTGCTTGACGGCACCCGCTGACGTTCGCTACGGTAACGTCCGGATCGCCACACGAAAGGAGGTTACCGATGTTTATTCAGCTCAACGCACAGGCCACAGGCCTCACCGCGCCCGCGCACTCTGCGCCGCGCTACGCGTACTCGGTAGCCGCCGGCGTCCGCATCAGCGCGCTCGCATAGAACCGCAGCCCGAGATATCCGGCCCGCATGGGGTCGGAGCTTCGCCGGTTCTTCCGCGCCCACCGTCTGATCTGCACGCAGATCACGGATCTCCGCCTCACTCGGCATCCGCTTCTCCGCGGAACTCCGGTGTCGCCTCTTCCGCGCAGCGACCGACTGCCCGTGCAGCCTCGGGGCGACGTCTCCGACTCATTCTCATCTCATCTCATCTCATCTCATCTCATCTCGAAGGAATCATCGTGAATACGACGCTGCACCGCGGCATCACCCACCCGCCCGATATCGAGGACCGGACGGTCCTCCAGATCCCCCGCCCTGACGAACTGCGAAAGCTCGCTCTCGCTGATCGTCTCTCCCTCCGGATCGGCCTCTGGCTGTTCCAGAGGGCGCAGCGTCCTCGGCGTGAACGCCGGAACCTGCACATCGCGCCCGCGGATCCCTGGTTCCTCGGAGAGCGCCACCGCTCCGCCGCGGAGACCTACGCGCTGTTCACCTACGACATGCAGCGCGGAATGCGCTGATCGGAGATCTGATCATGACAATCCCGCTCATCGCAGGCGCGACCCTGCATCCGCTCGTGCTCCCGGCACGGGCGGATGCAGCGGACGCGGGTGAGTTCCGCGAACTCGCCCGCGTCCGCAACACCGTCTACCGCGAGATCACCGGTCGAGGCGAGGACGATCTCACGCCGGAGGCGCTGCTGCCGATCCTCCGCTCGCGCGCCGAGCGCACCACCGTGGTCTGGGTGATCCGCGTCGACGACGAGATGGTCGGTCGCGCGGTCGTCAACATCCCGCATGAGGAGGGTTCGCGCGTCGCCATCGCGATGATCGAACTGCTTCCGAAGGTCTGGGGCCGAGGCATCGGCAGTGCCGTGCTGCCTCACGTCGAGGCCATCGCCCGCGAACACGGCCGCACCGTCATCCAGAACTGGAACGAGCAGCAGCCGAACGATGGTCCGCGCATCGATGCGCCGACCGGCTTCGGCAGCGTTCCCGAAGATCACGTGGCGCGCTTCCTCGTGCGGCACGGCTTCCGCCTCGAGCAGGTGTATCGGGTGAGCCACCTGGAGCTGACGGCGGACGCCCTGGAGCGCGCGCGGGAGCTGCTGACCCAGGCGCGAGCGGCATCCGCCGACTACCGCGTGGTGCAGTGGACGCTGCCGACTCCGCCCGAGCATGCCGCCGGCTATGCGTGGATGAAGTCCCGCATGTCGACGGATGCCCCGGCCGCCGGGCTCGAGATGGACGAGGAGAAGTGGGACGTCGCACGCCTGGTCGACGCCGAGCAGCGCATCGCCGAGATGGGCAGCACGATGCTCGTGACCGCTGCACAGCACATCGCCTCAGGCGAGCTGTGCGCCTTCTCGGAGCTCGCCATCGGCTCGGATCCGGAGGAGGTCACGCATCAGGAGGACACACTGGTGCTTCGCGAGCACCGCGGCCACCGACTGGGACTGCTGGTGAAGAGCGCGGCACTGCTCGCGTGGCCCGAGATCGCACCACGGTCGCCGCGCGTCATCACCTACAACGCCGAGGAGAACCGGCCGATGCTCTCCATCAATGAGGCCCTGGGCTTCACCCCCACCGCTTACGAGGGGGCCTGGAAGAAGGAACTGACATGAACACGATCGCGCTGACCATCGCGCCGCTCACCGTCCCGCGCTCCCTGGACGATGCCGACGCCGCGGAATTCCTCGCCTACGGCGAACTCAACCGGCTGATCTGCGACGAGGCCGTCGGGCTCCCCGACCTGGCCCCGGATGCCGCACAGATGCTGCCCGCCTGGCACGACAGCACGGACACGCTGCAGACCGGATTCGTCGCACGCGCGGAGGGGAAGATCGTCGGCATGGTGACGGTCTCCTTCGCGCAGGAGTCCGAGGCTCACGCCGCCGAGATCGACATGCTCGTCCCGGCGGAGCACTGGGGCCACGGCATCGAAGAGGCGCTGCTCACGCGGGCCGAGGACGAAGCGCGGGCACGTGGGCGCAGCATCCTGCAGATCTGGAGCCTGCACCGTCCGGAGGAGGCAGATCGGATGCTGGTTCCCCGCACCGGCTGGGGACGGGTACCCGCGATCGCCCTCAGCGATCTGCTCGAGGCCCGCGGCTACGACCTCGAGCAGGTCGAGCGCAACAGCGAGTTCGACCTGCATGCCGATCCGGCTCCACTGCGCCGCGCCCTCGACGAGGCGCAGACGTTCGCCGGCGCCGACTACCGTGTGCTCCAGTGGATGCTTCCGACGCCTCCGGAGTTCCGCGACGGCTTCGCGGCCGTGCTCGCCCGGCTGTCGACGGACGCGCCCAGCGGTGACATGGACTTCGTCGCCGAGGAGTGGGACGCGGACCGCGTGGTGCGTCGTGAGGCTCAGCTCACCGGCGCGGGCCAGGCGGTGTCGGTCGTGGCCGTCGAGCACGTCCCGAGCGGAGAGCTGGTCGCCTACAACGAGCTGCTGATCTCGGCCGACCGTTCCGGCGTCACGCATCAGTTCGGCACGCTGGTGTCGAAGGAGCACCGCGGGCACCGGCTCGGCATGATCGTGAAATGCGCGAACCTGCTGCGATGGCGCGAGCTCATGCCGGCATCATCGGTCGTCTCGACGTTCAACGCCGAGGAGAACCGGCCGATGCTGAGCATCAACGAGGCCATCGGCTTCGTGCCCGTCTCGTACGCGGGAGCGTGGCAGAAGAGGATCTGACGGCGGCGGACCCGATCTCATTCTCCGGGATGACGTCGGGTCCGCATCCTCATCCGCCTGACGGACGACTGCGGCCCGGCAGGCGACGACGCTGGATGTATGAACATCCCCGTGATCGAAGCCCATGCCCTCCTCAAGAACTTCGGCTCGACCCGCGCCCTCGCCGGTGTCGACCTCGCCGTCGCGCGCGGAGAGTCCGTCGCGATCATGGGGGCATCGGGCTCCGGCAAGACCACGCTCCTGCACGTCCTGGCAGGGATCATCGCCCCGGATGCCGGTGCCGTGACCTTCCGGCCTGCGGAGGGAGCACCCGTCGAGGTCACCGCCCTGGGAGAATCGGCCCGCTCCCGCCTGCGGCGCGAACGCTTCGGGTTCGTGTTCCAGCAGGGTCTGCTGATCCCCGAGCTGACCGCCGTCGAGAACGTGGCTCTGGCCTCGATGATCAACGGAGTCCGGCGGCAGGATGCCGTGCAGCACGCCGCGGCATGGCTCGCAGCGCTCGGCCTCGCCGGGATGGAGGACCGCCGCATCGGCGAGCTCTCCGGCGGCCAGGCCCAGCGCGTCGCCATCGCGCGCGCTCAGGCCACAGGCGCGGAGCTCGTCTTCGCCGACGAGCCCACCGGTGCGCTCGACTCGCGCACTTCGGCGGAGGTGATGGACGCCCTGCTCTGGTCGACGACCGGTCAGGGACGCACCCTCGTCGTGGTCACGCACGATCCCGAGGTCGCCGCGCGATGCACACGCACGATCGCCGTGCGCGACGGCCGCATCGTCTCCTCGGCGGTGACCGCATGAACCTCAACGTGCTCTCCCTGCTGCTGCGTCCGGCGCCCGGGCAGAACAGCGTCCTCGCGCTTCCGATCGTCGCGTTCGGCGTCGTGACCACCCTTGTACTCACGGTGATCGGCGGTGCGCAGTCGTTCTGGGGCTGGACCGACGAGTTCGCGCCCGTGTACCAGGCGCTGGCCGCGATCGCCCTGGTGCTGCTGGTCGTCCCTCTGATGTCGCTCGGCGGAGCGGCAGCGCGTCTCTCCGCCCGTCGCCGCGACGAACGGCTCTCCACCCTGCGCCTCCTCGGCGTCTCCCCCGCCGGCGTCACCGTCGCGACGGTCGCCGAATCCGTCCTCGTGGCCGGAGCGGGCGCTCTCGTCGGCGTCGTCGGGCACCTCGCGATCAGCCCGCTGATCGGCCTGATCCCGTTCCGAGGGGAGCCGCTCGGCTTCGCGGCCGTGGTCCTGTCGCCCCTGCACATCGTCGCGGTGTTCGGCGGCGTGCTCCTCCTCGCCGCAGCCAGCGCCGTCATCGGGCTGCGCCGCGTCGTGATCTCCCCCCTCGGCGTACGGACGCGCACGTCCGTCTCGAACGTGCACGGGATACGGGCGGTCATCGCCGCGGGTGTCATCGCGATCGCGTTCGTCGTCATCAAGGTGTTCCCCTCGGTCGGCGGTCTCGTCGGCACGATCGTGGTGCTCGCGGGACTGTTCGCCGGAGTGCTCGCCATCCTGAACGTCGTCGGCCCCTGGGTGCTCAAGGTGTCGGCATCGCGTCAGCTGCGACGGGCCGACAAGCCCGAGCGACTCCTCGCGGCCCGGGTCGTGCTGGACTCCCCCAAGTCGGCATGGCGACAGGTGGGTGGCATCGCCATGGCCAGCTTCATGGCGGTCTTCGCCGGCACCGGCGTCGCACTCCTCGACGTCATGAGCACGGAAGACGCCGCCTCGTCGGATCTCGCCCTGGCGGCCGACATCCGCACAGGGCTCATCATCACCCTCGTCGGATCGTTCCTGATGGTGGCGGCATCCGTCGGCGTCAATCAGGCGTCCGACGTTCTCGATCAACGGGAGCTGCATCGCAGTCTTCATCATCTGGGGATGCCGCTGGAGACCGTCGATCGTGCCCGACGACGCGCCATCATGTCGCCGCTGCTCATCACGGCGATCGGATCGGCCCTCTGCGGCGGCATCCTCGTGTTCCCCCTGGTCGGGATCGCGCTGATCACCGCGCCCGTCTCCCTGCTCACGATCGCCGCCGTGGTCGCCGTCGGAATCGGCATCGTGTGGGCGAGCACGTGGGCCACCCGCCCGCTGCTCACCGGCGCGTTCCGGGCGGCATGACCTGCCGCCGGTCAGCGGCGGCGCTGGCAGCGGGGGCAGTAGTGCGAGGAGCGGTTCATGAACGACTCGCGGCGGATCGGCGTCCCGCACCGCGGGCACGGTTGGCCTCCGCGACCGTAGGCGTTAAGAGAGTGCGCGAAGTAGCCGGCCTGGCCGTTCACATTCACGTATTGGGCGTCGAAACTGGTCCCGCCCTCGGCGAGAGCCTTGGCGAGGACGGCGCGAACTTCGGCGAGAAGGCGCTGCGCCGCGGCGGTGGAGAGGCGGTTCGCGGGTGTCTCGGGGTGGATCTTCGCGGCCCAGAGGGCCTCGTCGGCGTAGATGTTGCCGATGCCGCTCACGACGCTCTGATCGAGGAGCACCCTCTTGATCGCGCTGTTCTTCCGCCCGAGGGCCTGCCCGAACCGGACGTCGTCGAACGCCCCGTCGACGGGATCGCGGGCGATGTGGCCCACCTGGGTGGGGATGAGTGTGGGCCCGTCGTGGATCAGGCTGTCGACGGCGAGAGAGCCGAACGTCCGCTGATCGGCGAACACGATGGCGAGTTCGCCGTGCGTCGGGTGCTCCAGATTGATCCGCACGCGTTCGTGGCGTTCGGCCGCGGCGTCCGGGGACCGCAGCAGCATCTGGCCGCTCATGCCGAGGTGCGCGATCAGCGCAGTCTCGGCGTCGTCGAGCGGAAGCCACAGGAACTTGCCCCGGCGAGAGGCGGCGGTGAAGCGGCGGCCTTCGAGCCGGGCGACGAAGTCGACGAGGCCCGCCGGATGCCGAGTGAGCGCCCGTTCGTCGAAGACGCTCACCGCGGTGATCAGCGATCCGATGGCCGCCGGGGCGAGACCTGCGCGGACGACCTCGACCTCGGGAAGCTCAGGCACGCTCGTTCAGGGTGCGCCAGGCGCTCAACGCGGCCGCCATCTCCGCGGTCTTCTTGCTGCTTCCGGTGCCGGTCATGCGGATATCTCCCACGGCCACGGTCGCAGTGAAGCGCCGGTCGTGGTCCGGTCCGCTGGCCTCCACCGAGTACTGCGGCGGGGTGGCGCCGGACCGCGCCGCGAGCTCCTGGAGACTGGTCTTCGGATCCATCGCCGCGCCGTACCGCTCCGGGTCGGCGAGCAGCGGCTCGGTGAGCCGCAGCACGAGCTCCGTCGCTGCTTCGGGGCCGGCCGACAGATACGTGGCGCCGATGACGGCCTCCATCGTGTCGGCGAGGATCGAGTCCTTGTCGCGTCCACCGGTCTGCTCTTCGCCACGACCGAGCAGCAGATGCCTGCCCAGGTCGATGCCCCGAGCGACCTCTGCGAGGGCGACGGTCGAGACGACGCTCGCGCGCCGCTTCGCCAGCTCACCCTCGTCGAGATCGGGGTGGGTGGTGAACAGCATCACCGTGACGGCCTGACCGAGCACCGAGTCGCCCAGGAACTCCAGGCGCTCATTGTGCGGGATGCCGCCGTGCTCGTACGCGTACGACCGGTGAGTCAGGGCCAACTCCAGAAGCTCCGCGTCGATGTCGACGCGGAGCTTGGCTGGGAGAGGTCTCGTCCCCCCGGGGACCTCCGTCACGATGGGTTCGCGACTCAGACGTCTGCGACCTTGCGGCCCTTGTACTCGAGGAAGAGCTCGGTGCCCTGCGAGTCGGTGACGACCTTCGCCTGGTGAGGGCGGCTGTAGACGACCTGACCGTTCTCGACGGTCTTCACGAGGGCGACGGGAGCCGCCTTCCACTGCGCACGGCGCGAGCGGGTGTTCGAACGGGAAACCTTGCGCTTCGGGGGGTTACCAGCCATGACTAGCTCTCTTCTTTCTCGGCGGCGCGGCTCGATGCCTTGCCGTCTTGGTCTGTGATCTGTTGGAGCGCACTCCATCGAGGATCGATGGGAGCGGCCTGCTCCGTTCCGGTGCTCACGGTCAGCCGCTCACCCGTTTTCGGGTCGAGACCCGGGCAATCCGGCTGACACACCGGCTGAAATGGAAGCGACAATACGGCCGCATCCCTGACGAGAGTTTCAAGATCCACGTGGTCGTCTTGAACCTCGAAGTCAGTTTCTTCCTCACCAGGATACGCGAAAAGCTCCTGGAACTCGACTTCGACGGGCTGGGCGATGTCGATGAGGCATCTTCCGCACACGCCGGCGTACTCGGCATCCGCTGTTCCGGACACGAGAATGCCCTCGTGAACCGACTCCAGGCGCACGTCGAGGTCCATCTCCGAGCCTGCTTCGAAGGAGACGATTCCCTCACCCCAGGATTCGGCGAGAGTCACCGTGAACTCGTGTTCACGCATCTCCCCCGGTCGTCGGACGATGTCGCGGACGGGAAGGACGAAAGGGCCGTTCAGTCGAGATCGCACCACGCCATGTTACCCGCCTCCGTCTGCGAGCGGGCCGGGCGTCGCCTCGGGAGAGGGCTCAGATACCGCGCGCGCCGGTGTCGAGGAACGCGGCAACGGCGGGCGGCACGAAGGGGGTGACGTCGCCGCCGAGCGACGCGACCTGGCGCACCAGCGAACTCGAGACGAGGGCGTGCGACGGGTCGGGCAGCAGGAAGACTGTCTCGATGTCGGCCAGATGTCGGTTGACGATCGCCATCGGGGATTCGTAGGCCACGTCGATCTGGGAGCGGATGCCCTTCACGAGCACCCCGGCGCCCACATCGCGCGCGTAGTCGACGAGGAGGCCCATGCTCCAGGAGCCGATGACGATGGTGCCCTCCATGCCGTCCTCGGCGATGGATCGCTCGAGCAGCGTCAGACGCTGAGCGATCGGCAGCATGGCCTCTTTGCCCGGGTTGTGCACGACGAGAACATGCAGCTCGTCGTACAGCTTCGCGGCACGGCGGATCACATCGAGGTGACCCAGTGTCGGCGGATCGAAGGACCCCGGGACGACGGCGATCCGACTGCTCACTGGGACTCCAACCGTCGCTCCGTGGCTCGCATGGCTCCAGCCTAGGGCACGAGCGAAACCATCAGTTCTTCGCGAGCGCTGCGCGATCCTCGTCGCTCACGCGCCGGCCGATGACCTCGCGCAGGCCCGCATGCCGCTTCAGGTCGGGGTCTGCCGACAGGATCTCCTCCGCGACGTCGCGCGCCCGCGTGATGAGCCGCGCATCCTTGACCACGCGCAGGAGCTTCAGCGACGACCGGACACCGGCCTGCGCAGCGCCGAGCACATCCCCTTCGCCGCGGAGCTCGAGATCGACCTCGGCCAGCGCGAAGCCGTCGAGGGTCGCGGCGACCGCTTCGACGCGCTCCCGTGCGACGGATCCTGCTTCCGCCTCGGTGACGAGCAGACAAAGACCCGGCACCCCGCCTCGGCCCACCCGGCCACGAAGCTGATGCAGCTGCGATACGCCGAAACGATCCGCATCGAGCACGATCATCGTGGACGCGTTGGGCACGTCGACGCCGACTTCGATGACCGTGGTGGCCACCAGCAGATCGATCTCGCCGCGCGCGAAGGCCTGCATCACGGCATCCTTCTCGTCAGACGGCATCTTGCCGTGCAGCACGGCACGCCGGACAGCACCGAGCTTCGGATGCGTCGCGAGCGCCTCGTCGAGCTGCACGACGCCCCATCGCGGACCCGCTGCACCCTCCGGAGCGATCGCGAGCTGCTCCCCCGGCTCGGCGGTCTTCTTCGCGGTGTCGATCGCCGCACAGACCGCGAAGACCTGACGACCCTGGCTGATCTCCTCGGCAGCGCGGTCCCACACGCGGTTGAACCACGCCGGGTGCTCGGCGAGCGGTGCCACGAACGATTCGATACCGGCACGTCCCGCGGGCATCGTGCGGATCACCGACGTGTCGAGGTCGCCGAAGACGGTCATTGCCACTGTTCTGGGGATCGGGGTCGCCGTCAGGACGAGTGCGTGCGGACTCGAGCCCTTGGCGCGCAGCGCCTCACGCTGCTCGACCCCGAAGCGATGCTGCTCGTCGACGACGACGAGGCCGAGATCGGCGAAGGTCGTCTTCTCTCCCAGCAGGGCGTGCGTGCCGACGACGATGAGCGCCTGCCCGGAGGCGACGCGCAGCGCAGCCTTCCGGCGCTCCGCCGCGGGCATCTGCCCGGTGAGCAGCGTGGGCATGACGAGGGGAGCCAAGGCCGGACCGAGCATCTTCGCGATGGATCGCAGATGCTGGCCGGCGAGCACCTCGGTCGGGGCGATCAGCGCCGCCTGCCCACCGCTCTCCGCGACCTGCAGCATCGCCCGCAGCGCGACCAGCGTCTTTCCCGACCCGACCTCGCCCTGCACCAGGCGGTTCATCGGCCACGCGCCGACGAGGTCCTGAGCCACCTGATCGCCGACCGTCTGCTGGTCGGGGGTCAGCTCGTACGGCAGCGCGGCATCGAAACGCTCGAGCAGTCCACCGGGCTGGGCGGGGCGAGCCGTCGCCGAGAGCGCCCTGACCGCATCGCGCTGCTGGAGGAGTGCTGTCTGCAGCGTGAGCGCCTCGTGCATGCGGAGAGTGCGCACGGCCGGATCGATGTCGTTGCGCGTGCGAGGCCGATGGATGAGTTCGAGCGCCTCGCGTGCCGTCAGGAGCTCGTCACCCGTGCGCACGGCATCCGGGAGGGGATCGGGCACCATGGGCAGGCCGTCGAGGACGCGCCCGACGAACTTCGCGATCTGCCAGGTCTGCAGCGTCGACGTCGCCGGATAGATCGGGATGAGCACGGCCGCACGCGCGTCGGCCCGGCGCCGGGCCGCGTCTTCGTCGTCGAAGAGCTCGTACTCGGGGTGCGCGAACTGCGTGACGTCGTTGAACATGCCGACCTTGCCGGAGAACACGCCGCGCCGACCGACCGCGAGGTCTTTCGAGCGCCACTCCGCCGCGCCGAGGTTCTTGGCGAAGAAGGTGAGCGACATGCGGCCGATCCCGTCGCCGATCACGACATCGACCATCGCCCCCTGACGATTGCGCATGCGGCGGAAGCTCGAGGACAGGACCTCGGCCACGATGGTGACGGTCTCGCCGATCGGAAGGTCGCGGATCGGGGTGAGCTCCCCCGGATCGGCGTACCGCCGCGGGTAGTGCGACACCAGGTCGCCGACCGTGAGCATGCCGAACGCCCGGTTCAGGGTCTTCGCGGGGACGGCGCCGAGCGCGTCTTCCAGCGACGAATCGAGCGTGAGCGGCATGCTCCGAGTCTAGGGAACGCCACGGACGCACCGGACGCCGCGACTGTCGTATCGTGAACGGGTGACGAGGATCATCGCCGGACGCGCGCGCGGAGCACGGCTCGACGTTCCGGGCACGGGGACGCGTCCGACCAGCGACCGGGTGCGCGAGTCGCTCTTCGGAGCTCTGGAAGCCGCGGATGCCCTCGAGGGCGCCCGCGTGCTCGACCTGTATGCGGGATCCGGGGCTCTCGGCCTCGAGGCGCTCAGCCGGGGCGCGGCCAGTGCCGACCTGGTCGAGCGCGGACGCCAGGCGGCGGCGCTCATCCGTCGAAACGCCGCGACGGTGGTGAAGGCGGGCGGATCGTCGACGGCACGGGTGCACGAGGCCGCCGTGCACAGCTATCTGCTGCGAGCGGCAGGGCCCTTCGACCTCGTGTTCTCCGATCCGCCCTACGACCTCGACGACGACGCCATGACGGCCGACCTCATCGCGCTCGCGCCGCTCCTGGCGCCGGATGCCCTCGTCATCGTCGAGCGGGCGCGCCGCTCCACTCCGCCCGATTTCGCCTCGGCAGGTCTCGACCTCTTCCGTGAGAAGTCCTACGGCGACACCGCGCTCTGGTGGGCGGAACCGGCAGCACCCGACACGACGGTTGAGGGCGGCTCTCAGCCCGAGACCGAGTCCCAGTCCCGATAGGGATCCCAGCCGGAGATGTCCACGGGCGCGTCATCGCAGAGCAGCTCCTCCTCACTCCGTTCGCGCACCTCCCCGATGATCCGGAAACCGGGAGGGAGCACGCCTTCCGGGAATGTGGCCAGCAGGCCGTGATCCTCGCCGCCGGCCAGCGCGCGGTCCGGGTTCTCGCCGAGTGACCGGCTGTCGAGGGCGATGGTCACCCCGGATGCCGTCGCCATCCGCCGTGCGTCGAGGGCGAGCCCGTCGGAGATGTCCATCATCGCCGTCGCGCCCGCCGTGGCCGCGACCGGACCGAGTCCGATGGGCGGCGACGGACGCAGCTGCGCGGAGACCGCGGCGCTCTCCCCCGCGGCGAGCTGAGCCGGATCGATCGCCACGGGGATGTCGTCGTCGTCGCGGAAGCGACCGAACAGCACCGCAAGGCCGTGCGCGGCGTGTCCGAGTTCTCCGGCGACCGCGACGATGTCGCCCGGTCGGGCGCCGCTGCGCGTCACGGCTGCCCGCCCGTCGAGGTCGCCGAGCGCCGTCACCGCGACCGTCAGGACATCCGAGACGGTCAGATCGCCGCCCACCACCGCGCACCCGGGCGCGAGGGCCGCACAGGCTTCCCGGAACCCGTCAGCCAAACGTTCGACGAACGAGAGGCGGAGGTCCCGCGGCACGGCCAGCGCGACGAGCAGGGCGGTCGGACGCGCGCCCATCGCCGCGATGTCCGAGAGATTCACGGCAGCGGCCTTCCACCCCAGGTCGTAACCGCTGGACCAGGCGAGTCGGAAGTCCGGACCGTGCACCAGGGTGTCTGTCGTCGCCACCACCGTTCCCGACGGAGCAGCGATCACCGCGGCATCGTCGCCCGGGCCGAGAAGCGTGTAGGTCCCCTGTGCGGTGCGGGCGAGGATCGCACGGAGGATCGATCCCTCCGAGAGGTCGCCGAGGGCGGGGTCGTCGGCTTCGGGTCGGGAAGGCATGCTGTCAAAGGTAGCCTGGAAGCATGCTCCGTTCCCGTCGCCTCGCAGCCGTCGCAGGTGCGGTGCTCCTGGCCGGTGTCCTCGCCGGCTGCTCCACGACCGTGCACCTCGAACCGGCCGACGACGCGAACAATCCGGGCTGCGCCGCCATCTCGGTGCTGCTGCCGGAGACGGTCGGCGGATTCGACCGCGTGTGGACCGATGCCCAGGCCACAGGAGCATGGGGTGACCCCACTGTCGTGCTCCGCTGCGGCGTCGAGCCGCCCGCGCCGTCCGAGCTGATCTGCACCACGATCGGCAACGTCGACTGGCTGGTCCTGGATCAGGAGGAGGAGAGGCAGCGGCTCGTCACCTACGGCAGGGAGCCCGCCGTCGAGGTGAACATCCGTCGCGGGGAGCAGATCGACTTCCAGGCGGTCGTCGACACCATCTCGTCCAGCATCCAGCCGGGCCTCGCCCCGGCCACAGCGGAATGCACCGAGCGCGTCGAGTTCCCCGCCGGCTGAACGACGGGCACCTAGACTCGCGGCATGAACCGCAACGCAGCAGGCCGAACGTCCGTCGTCGCAGCGATCATGGTGGGAGTGGGGGCGCTGGCAAGCGGGTTCATCAACTTCCTGTTCCTGCTGGCGGGCGTCGAGAGCCTTCCGCGGCTGCTGATCCTGCAGGATCCGATCGGGTTCGCGCTCCGGCCCCGTGTGCAGCCCATGGCCGTCGTGGCGATGCTCGTCGCCCTCGTGATCCTCGTGGGGCTGACGTGGCTCTTCGTCCGGATGATCGTGCGCTCGGCACTGCCCGGCCGCGCTGCCGCCGTGTTCTTCGGCACCTGGGGCGCCGTCATCCTCGCGTCGTGGATCGCGGGAGTCCTGCGGGCGCCGCTCGTGCTCATGGGGCTGCAGATCCCCGCGGAGCAGTCCGAGATCCTGATGACCCAGTTCTCCCAGATCAGCCTCGCCGGTGCCACCTGGGGTCTGATGTGGGGCTGGCTCACCGCGATCGTGGTCGCGCTCGTCCACCGCGCCGCCGCACCCGCCGCCAGCGAGCCGGCGGCCGTGCCGCCGCACGCCACCTACCCGCCGGTGCAGACATACCCTCCGGCACCGACCTCTTCGCCGGCGCCACCCACCGCCGGCTGAGTCAGCGGCGAAGGCCTGCCTCGACGAGCTCCGTGATCAGGTCGCCGTAGCTCAGACCGGAGGCGACCCAGCACTTCGGGAACATCGAGATCGGCGTGAAGCCGGGCATCGTGTTCAGCTCGTTGACGACAAGGTCGCCCTCGGGCGTGAGGAACATGTCGACCCGGGCGAGGCCGCGACCGTCGACGGCCTCGAACGCCCGGATGCCGATGTCCTGGATCGCCCGCGCTTCGTCGTCGGTGAGCTCCGCGGGGCACACGACATCCACGCCGTCGCCGCCGAGGTACTTGCCCTCGAAGTCGTAGAACCCGCGGGAGGTCAGCACGATCTCGCCGGGGAGTGATGCGCGCACGCCGTCGGCGCTCTCGAGGATGGCGACCTCGATCTCCCGCCCGGAGACACCGGTCTCGATGAGCACCTTGTCGTCTTCCGCGAACGCGATCGCCAGCGCGGCATCCAGTTCGTCGAGGCCCTCGACCTTCGAGACGCCGACGCTGGAACCGGCGCGAGCCGGCTTCACGAACAGCGGCAGGCCGAGTTCGGCTGCCCGCGCACGCGCCGGAGCGGCATCCTCGTCCCACTCCCGACGGCGCACCGTCACCCAGGGAGCCACGGCGATGCCGGCAGCCTGCAGCGCGATCTTCATGAAGTGCTTGTCCATGCAGAGGGCCGAATCCAGGACGCCGCCTCCGGCGTACGGGACCTCCAGGGTGTCGAAGAACCCCTGGATCGTGCCGTCCTCGCCGTGGGTGCCGTGCAGGATGGGCAGGACCACGTCGATCTCGCCGAGCCCCTCGGTCGTGCCGCCCGGGTGCACGACGCGCAGCGTGCGGTCGCCGCCCGGCTCCGGCCAGAGAATACGAGTGCCGTTGTCGACGACCTCGGGGAGGTGCGCCGCATCGAGCGGGAACTTCGCGGGGTCGTCGTCCTCGAGCACGAAGGCGCCTTCACGCGTGATGCCGACCGGGATCACGACGTAGCGGTCGCGATCAATCGCGCCCAGCACGCCCCCCGCCGTTGCGGAACTGATCGAATGCTCGCTGGAGCGCCCGCCGAAGAGCACCACCACCGTCTGCTTGTCCATGGTTGGTCCTCTCACCCTGGGGGGTGTCGTCGTCCGTCGTCAGGTGGGGCGCGATGTCACGGGGATCCATCTTCCCGTCCAGCACCATCTTCACCTGCTCGACGATGGGCATGTGCACCTCGGATTCGCGAGCGAGCTGCAGGATGGGCGCGACGGACGCGAGGCCCTCGGCGGTCTGCTGCATCTGCTTCACGACGTCCTGGAAGCTGTACCCCTGGCCGAGCAGGCGCCCGGCCGTGTTGTTGCGGCTCAGCGGAGACTGGCAGGTCGCGATCAGGTCGCCGAGTCCGGCGAGTCCCTGAAGGGTCTCCGGATGCGCGCCGTTCGCGACCGCGAAATCGGTCATCTCCACGAGTCCGCGGGTGATGATCGACGCCTTCGTGTTCTCGCCGTAGCCGACGCCGTCGACGATGCCGATCGCGACGGCGATGAGGTTCTTGAGAACCCCGCCGAACTCGGTGCCGATGACGTCGGTGTTCACGAAGGTGCGGAAGTAACTGTTGCGGGCGGCCCGGGCGACGACGTCCGCCGTCTCCTGGCTGCGCGAAGAGATCACGGCGGCGGTCGGCTGCTCGCGAGCGATCTCCAGCGCCAGGTTCGGGCCGGATGCCACGGCGATGCGGTCGGGGTCGCACCGCAGCTCCTGCTGGATCACCTGGCTCATGCGCAGGCCGGTGCCGCGCTCGACGCCCTTCATCAGGCTGACGATCTTGGCGTCGCTGTCGGCGAGCAGTGGTCGCAGGGCCTTCAGGTTCTCGCGCAGCGACTGGCTCGGCACCGAGAGATAGACCTGTTCCGCGCCCTCGAGCGATGTGGAGAGGTCATGCGTGGCGGCCATCGTGCGCGGCAGGTTGATTCCAGGCAGATAGCGCGAGTTGCGCTTGGCCTCGTCGATCTCATGCGCGAGCTCGGCACGGCGCGCCCACATCGTCACGCGTGCCCCGCCGTCGGCGAGGATCTTGCCGAAAGTCGTGCCCCAGCTGCCCGAGCCGATGACGGTCGCGCGCGGGCCGACCGGAGCGGCAGGTCTCTTAGGAGTCAAGGCGACCCGTCTCCTTCTGGCCGTGGCTCGCGGGATTCCAGCGCTCCGCAGGGGCCTTCTCGTCGCGCAGCTGCTCGAGCAGCGCGGTGATCGCGTTCATCAGGCGGGTGGTCGCCTCGTTCAGGGCCGCCGGTTCACCCGCTCGTCCACGGAGGTCCGACACGTCGACCGGGTCGCCGATGAGGACCCGCACCGGCTTGCGCAGCGGCCACAGGCTGAGGCCCTTCTGGTAGCGCCCCATGATCGCCTGCGTGCCCCACTGAGCCATGGGGATGAGGGGGATGCCGTCGGCGAGAGCCAGTCGCACGGCCCCGGACTTCCCGCGCATCGGCCACAGATCGGGGTCGCGGGTGAGCGTGCCCTCCGGATACACGATGACGCCGCGACCGTGCTCCACGAGCTCGGCCGACTGCCGCAGCGTCTGCTTCGCCGAGGCCGCCGATGAGCTTCGCGCCACCGGCACCATGCCGGTGCGACGCAGCACCCAGCCGAGAACGGGCACCCGGAACAGGCTCTCCTTCGCCATGAAACGCGGGGCGAGCCCGGCACGCCACACGGCGACCGCCACGATCAGCGGATCGAACTCCGAGTAGTGGTTGGGCGCGAGCACGAACGCCCGGTCGCGCGGCAGCTTCTCCGCACCCACGACGCGGATCTTGGCCAGCAGCGCGACCAGCGGCACCACGATGCCCGCAAGCGGCCAGAAGAAGAGCGGCCGAGCGCGCTCCGATGACCCGGAAGTCATCGGCGTCACCGGATGACGTCGAAGTCAGCGCCCAGAGCGTCGAGCTTGGCCAGGAACTTCTCGTAGCCGCGGCTGAGGATGTCGACACCCGAGACCTGCGACTCGCCGGTCGCGGTGAGCGCCGCGATGACGTGGCTGTATCCGCCGCGCAGATCCGGGACGACGATGTCGGCGCCGTGCAGCGGCGTCGGACCGGTGATGACGGCCGCCTGCTCCAGCTCGCGACGCGGCACGCGACGGGGACCGGCCTGCAACCCGTGCGGGTGCACGACGATGTCCGCGCCCATCTTGACGAGCGCATCGGTGAAGCCCATGCGGTTCTCGTAGACGGTCTCGTGCACGACGGAGCGGCCGTGCGCCTGCGTCAGAGCCACGACGAGCGGCTGCTGCCAGTCGGTCATGAACCCGGGGTGCACGTCGGTCTCGACGACCACGGGCTGGATGTCGCCGTCGCGACGGAAGAGGATGCCGTCCTCCTTGACGTCGAACCAGCCGCCCGCCTTGCGGAAGACGTTGAGGAAGGTGAGCATCTCCTGCTGCTTCGCTCCGCCGACGAAGATCTCCCCGTCGGTCGCGAGCGCAGCGGACGCCCAGGATGCTGCCTCGTTGCGGTCGAAGATCGACCGGTGGTCGTAGCCGCGCAGCTTCTCGACGCCCTCGATGACGATGACCCGGTTGGGCTCGTAGGAGATGATCGCGCCCATCTTCTGCAGGACGGCGATCAGGTCCATGATCTCGGGCTCGATCGCCGCGTTGCGGAGCTCGGTCGTTCCCTCGGCACGGACCGCGGTCAGAAGCACCTGCTCGGTGGCGCCGACGCTCGGGTACGGGAGGTGGATGTTCGCACCGTGGAGTCGTCCGTGCGGCGTGGAGAGGCGGATGCCGCTCGGCAGCTTCTCGACGACGGCGCCGAACTTGCGCAGCGCGTCCAGGTGGAAGTCGATGGGGCGGTCGCCGATGCGGCATCCGCCGAGGTCGGGGATGAACGCCTGTCCGAGACGGTGGAGCAGGGGGCCGCAGAACAGGATCGGGATCCTCGAGGCGCCGGCGTGTGCGTCGATCTCCTCGAAGTGCGCGGATTCCACATCGCTCGGGTCGAACACCAGCGCGCCGGGCTCGTCGCCGTCGGACACGCGCACACCGTGCACCTCGAGCAGCGAGCGGACGACGGCCACGTCGCTGATCGCCGGAACGTCGCGCAGCACGCTGACGGTCTCGCCGAGCAGAGAGGCCACCATCGCCTTCGTCGCGAGGTTCTTCGCGCCCTTGACGTCGACACGGCCGCGAAGCGGACGACCTCCTCGAATCGCGAGGACGTCTCCGGTGAGAGCAGGGACTCCGTCCGGGAGAGCGTCGCGCACAGGTGTCGTCATTCGGAGCCTCACTTCATTCCACGGATTTCGGGGGCGGGTTGCCCCTGGCTCCCCCGCCCCCACCGTCTCACTGCACGGGGAGGGTTCGGGGCCGCCACGACTCGCGACGGGCCTCGAACTGCGCGATCTTGTCTTCGTTGCGCAGCGTGAGCCCGATGTCATCGAGCCCTTCAAGGAGCCGCCATCTAGTGTAATCGTCGATCCCGATGTCGGCCTGGACGTCGCCGATCGAGGCCGTGCGCGCCTCGAGATCGACGGTGATCTGCACCCCCGGATCCCGGTCGATCTCGGCCCAGATCCGCTCGAGATCGTCTTCGGAGATCGTGGCGGCGAGGAGTCCCTGCTTGCCGGAGTTCCCGCGGAAGATGTCGGCGAAACGCGGGCTGAGCACGACTTTGAAGCCGAAGTCGCGCAGCGCCCAGACGGCGTGCTCGCGGCTGGAACCCGTGCCGAAATCGGAGCCGGCGACGAGCACCGAGGCGCCCTGGAACGGTGCCTGGTTCAGGACGAACTCGGGGTCCTGTCGCCAGGCGTGGAAGAGGGCGTCCTCGAAACCCGTCTTGGTGACGCGCTTGAGGAAGACGGCGGGGATGATCTGATCGGTGTCGACGTTCGAGCGCTTCAGCGGCGCGGCGATCCCGGTGTGGGTGAGGAACTTCTCCATGGTCAGGCCTCTTCTCCGACGGTCACGAGCAGATCTGCGGGGCTGGACAGCGTGCCGCGGATCGCGGTCGCGGCCGCGACCAGGGGCGACACCAGGTGCGTGCGTCCGCCCTTGCCCTGACGGCCCTCGAAGTTGCGGTTGGAGGTCGACGCGCAGCGCTCCCCTGGCGCGAGCTGATCGGGATTCATCCCGAGGCACATCGAGCAGCCGGCGAACCGCCATTCCGCGCCGAAGTCCGTGATGATCTTGTCGAGGCCCTCCGCCTCGGCCTCGATCCGCACGCGGGCGGAACCGGGAACGACCATGACCCGCACGCCGTCGGCCTTCTTCTTGCCCTCGATGATCGACGCGAAGGCGCGCAGGTCCTCGATGCGGCTGTTGGTGCACGAGCCCATGAACACCGCGTCGACCGGAACCTCCTTGAGCGGCGTCCCCGGTGTGAGGTCCATGTACTCGAGCGCGCGTTCCGCGGCCGCCCGCTCGTTCGGATCGGCGATCTCGGCCGGGTTCGGCACGGATGCCGAGAGCGAGCTGCCCTGACCGGGGTTCGTGCCCCACGTGACGAAGGGCTCGAGCTCATCGGCGTCGATGAAGACCTCGGCGTCGAACGCCGCGCCCTCGTCGGTCGGGAGCGTGCGCCAGTAGGCGACGGCATCGTCCCAGTCCTGCCCCTTGGGGGCGTGCTGACGCCCTTCCAGGTAGGCGAAGGTCGTCTCGTCGGGGGCGACCATGCCGGCGCGGGCTCCGGCTTCGATCGACATGTTGCAGATCGTCATCCGGCCCTCCATGGAGAGCGCACGGATCGCACTGCCGCGGAACTCCAGGACGTAGCCCTGTCCCCCGCCGGTGCCGATCTTCGCGATGACGGCCAGGATGATGTCCTTCGCGGTCACGCCTGGACGGAGCTCGCCGTCGACCGTGATCGCCATGGTCTTGAACGGCTTCAGCGGCAGCGTCTGCGTCGCCATCACGTGCTCGACCTCGCTGGTGCCGATGCCGAACGCCATGGCACCGAACGCGCCGTGCGTCGACGTGTGCGAGTCGCCGCAGACGACCGTGATCCCCGGCATCGTCAGGCCGAGCTGCGGTCCGACGACATGCACGATGCCCTGCTCGGCATCGCCGAGCGAGTGCAGACGGACCCCGAACTCGGCGGCGTTGCGCCGGAGGGTCTCGATCTGCGTGCGGCTGGTCAGATCGGCGATGGGCTTGTCGATCTCCCACGTCGGGGTGTTGTGGTCCTCGGTGGCGATCGTGAGGTCGAGCCGGCGCAGCGGGCGCCCTTCACTGCGCAGGCCGTCGAAGGCCTGCGGGCTGGTGACCTCGTGCACGAGGTGCAGGTCGATGTAGATGAGGTCGGGTTCGCCGTTCTCGCCCTTGACGACGAGGTGGTCGTCCCAGACCTTCTCGGCGAGGGTTCGGGGACGTGCGGAATCGGCTGCAGATGCGGGGCTGTTCATGGCTTTTCTCCTGAAGCTGGCGGTCCGGCCCACGATGGACTCCGCGACGAGGAGGGGCTCAGAACGAGGTCTCGTCGCGGCCGCTAAGAAGAAGGAGCACGGTCCGCATGACGTCAGATTACCACCGCTCAGGCGCGCTCCGATCCGCCGTGACACTGTAGTTCCTCACCCGTGAGACCGAGAGGCATCGCATGACCGAAGAGACCGCCCGCTTCGCCACCCGCGCAGTGCACGCGGCGAGGAGTCGCGAGACGGCGGCCCCGCGCGCCACTCCGATCTATCTCACCGCGGGGTTCGAGTTCGACGACTTCGACCACGCGGCCGACCACTTCGGCACCGGCACCGGCTTCGGCTACACCCGCACCGGGAACCCGACGGTGCGCGCCGCGGAGCGTCAACTGGCCGCTCTCGAGTCCGGTGCGGACGCGGTTCTCGTCGCCAGCGGCCAGGCCGCGGTCGTCACCGCCTTGCTCACCGTCGCCGGCGCGGGGGACCACATCGTCACGTCGACGCACATCTACGAGGGAACGCGCGGTCTCCTCCTCGACAACCTCGCCCGGCTCGGCATCGAGACGACGTTCATCGACGACATCCAGGATCCGCAGGCGTGGCGCGCGGCGATCCGGCCCAATACCCGCGCGCTGTTCGCCGAATCGCTCGCGAACGCCCGCAACGACGTGCTCGACATCGCCGCCATCAGCGCCGTCGCCGACGAGGCGGCGATCCCGCTCATCGTCGACAACACGCTGGCGACGCCGTTCCTGCTGCGCCCCATCGAGCACGGCGCCGCGATCGTCGTGCACTCCGCGTCGAAGTTCCTCGCCGGGCACGGCTCGGTCCTCGGCGGCGTGATCATCGACGACGGCCGGTTCGATCCCGAAAAGGCGGGCCACAACGCCCCGCACCTCGTCCTCCCCGGCCGCGGCGGACTGCCGAGTGTCGCCGCCCGACACGGAGGCCGCGCCCGGATCGCCTACGCGCGCGAATCGGTCGCGCCGCGGTTCGGCGCATCCCCCTCTCCCCTCAACGCGTTCCTCATCGGGCAAGGTGCCGAGACCCTCGGGCTGCGCGTCGAGCGCCAGTCCCGCAACGCCCTCGAAGTCGCGCAGTGGCTGCAGGCGCAGGACGCGGTCGAGAGCGTCGACTACGTCGGCCTGCCTTCTCACCCCGACCACGCGACAGCGCTGCGCTACCTCGAGGGCGGCTTCGGCTCGATCTTCACCTTCACGCTGCGCGGCGGACTCGATGCCGCCCGTCAGTTCGTCGAGCAGGTGCAGGTGTTCACGCACATGACCCACATCGGCGACGTGCGGTCCCTGGTCCTGCATCCCGGCACCACCAGTCACGCGCAGCGCTCGGAAGAGGAACGCGAACTCCTCGGCGTACGTCCCGGCACGCTGCGCCTGTCCATCGGGATCGAAGACATCGAAGACCTCATCTCCGACCTGGCCCGGGTGCTCGACGCCGCCAGGGAGGCCGTGGCATGACCCGCCCACAGCACTTCGGCTGGTTCCTCGCCCGCGGATTCGGACCGCAGGGATGGGGCTACCCCGCGCTCGACTGGGACTACGACTGGACCAGGCCGGAGATCTATCAGGAGGCGGCGCGCACTCTCGAGCAGGCGGGCTTCGATCTCGTCATCATCGAGGATGCGCCGTCGATGGGTTCTCCGGAGACGCTCGACATCCGCGTACGCCACGCCTTCGGCGGTCCGAAGCACGACCCGCTGCTCCTCGCGCCCTACCTCTTCCAGGCGACGACGCACCTCGGCGTCGTGCCGACGGTGAATCCCGCCGCTTCACTCCCCTACACCTCGGCGCGGCAGTTCGCGACGCTGCAGCACCTCAGCGCGAACCGCCTCGGGCTGAACGTCGTTACCGACACGGGGAGCGCACGGCACTTCTCCGATGCGGCCCAGCTCGGGCACGACGAGGCCTACGACCGCGCCGAGGAGTGGCTCGACGGGATCCGCGCGCTGTGGCGGAGCTGGGACGAGGGCGCGCTGGTCCGGGATCGCGCCACCGACGTGTACGCGGACGGCTCGAAGATGCGTCGCGTGCAGCATCGCGGCACGCACTTCTCCTTCGACGGCCCCCTCAACGCCCTGCCCTTCAGCGAAGGCGAGCCGGCGATCATCTCCCCGGGCGGTTCGGGACGCGGGCTCGGGTTCGCGGGGGCGAACTCCGACGTGCAGCTCGCACTCGCCCCGCTGCACGAGGCGTCCGTCCGCGCCTACCGCACGAAGATCCACGATGCGGCCGTCGCCGCGGGGCGACGACCGGACGACATCAAGATCCTGTTCGCGATCCAGCCCGTGATCACCTCGTCCGCCGAAGAAGCGGATCGGATCGTCGCGGCATCCGCTCACCCCGATGAGGCCGCACTGATCCAGATCGCGCGCAAGCAGTCCAGCGACCTGGAGACCGACCTCACCTCGCTCGATCTCGACAAGCCCCTCGACCTCTCGATCTTCGGGGCACATGTCTCCCGCGGGAGCATCCAGCGGCTCGTCGGCGATCGCGGCGAGGACGCGCCGCTGCGCGCGCACCTCACGGCCCTCGTGCGCGCCGGACGGTTCTCCGACCGCACCGGCTTCGTCGGGACCGCCGAGGAATTCGCCGACGTGATCGAAGAGCTCGGCGAGTGGGGCAACGACGGCGTGCTCCTCTGGGGCGACTTCCACCCCGTCAGCCTGCACCGCACCCTCGATGAGCTCGTGCCGGTGCTCCGCCGGCGCGGCATCCTTCGTCGCGAGTACGCGGACGGCGGGTTGCAGGCGAATCTTCAGGCGTTCTGACCGGATCGTACGACCGAAGGGCTACCAGCCCTGGGAGCCCGGAATGCCCTTGAACGGGCCGACGACCGACGACGTGACCCAGCCGCCGTAGAAACCGCCCGGCTGCGGCACGACGATCTCGCCGCCGACGGTGCACTCGTCCATCGGGCCCGCGTACACGGCGACCCGATCGATCAGCGCCTCGAACCCCGGAGACGGGTGAGGGTAGTTCCACGCCGCACCCTCGGTCACGATTCCGCCGCCACGCACGTCGAAGTAGCGCGCAGCGCCCTTGAACTCGCAGAACGAGGCACCCGGGGCCTCGGCCAGCGCTCCGGGAACGAAGTCGGCCATCGGGAGGTAGTAGACCGGAGGATGGCTCGTCTCCAGCACCCGCAGCGCGTCGCGGGTGTCGGCGATCAGCTCGCCGCCGAGGCGGATGGTGACGCGCTCGGCGATCTGCTCGACGCGTGGCGGCCGCGGATAGTCCCACACGGACTCCTGACCGGGGCGGGGAACGGCGGGGCGGGGGCGCTGCATCTGTTCACTGTACGTCCCCCGGTGTTGACTGGTGTCATGACCGCGATAGCGATGTTCCCGCTCGGCTCGGTGCTCTTCCCGTACACCCCGCTGCCGCTGCGCGTTTTCGAACCGCGCTACCTCACGATGATCGGGCAGCTCCTGGATGAGGAGGACCCGCAGTTCGGTGTCGTGCTCATCGAGCGCGGCCATGAGGTCGGCGGCGGCGACCGGCGCAGCGGAATCGGTGCGATGGCCCGGCTGGTGAGCGTCACGGCCGGCGCCGACGTGCTGCAGATCGTGGCGGTCGGCACCGATCGCTTCACGATCGACCAGTGGCAGGATGACGCGCCCTACCCTCGCGCCGAGGTGACGCCGCTCCCCGGGCTCGCTTGGAACGATGCACTCACTCCGCTGCGGACCGAAGCCGAGGCGATCGTCCGGCGCACGCTCGCCCGCGCACCGGAGACCCGGTGGGACGCCGACACCGAGCTCTCCGACGATCCGCTCGCCGCTGTCTGGCAGCTCGCGGCGATCGCGCCGCTCGGCGAGTACGACAGATACACGCTCCTGCAGTCGACGACGGCCGGGGCGCTGCTCCGTCAGGTCATCGACCTCACGCTGGAGGCAGAGCTCCTGTGGTGACCTGCGAGAGCCGACGTTCGCGCATCGCCAGGAACAACGGGAAGGTGAAGGCGAACGCCGTCACCCCCGCCAGCACGACGTAGAGCCAGCCGAATCTCATTCCGAGCCGTCTGGCCTCCACGACGATGAACACACAGCCCGCGATCGCCACGACGAGCAGATCGACCGAGATCGACGACACCGCAGGACCGCTGTTCAGCAGGTCGCCGATGAAGTCCACCGCCTGCGTGATCGCCATGAGGTTGAACGCCCACGTCCCGATGAGGCCTGCCACCGCGAGTACGAGGTAGACGACGGCCAAGGGCGTCCAGTGACGAGTCATGCCGCCATGATCTCACTCGATGGTCGGTGCGACCTTCGCCGCGCGCTTCTCCCGGGAGGAGGCGATCAGGCTGGCGATCGTCGCGACCGTCATCGACACGAGGATGACGCCCAGCGACACCATGTTGTCGATGTCGGGCACCCACTCGACGTGCTGGCCACCGTTGATGAACGGCAGCTCGTTCTCGTGCAGCGCGTGCAGGATGAGCTTGATGCCGATGAAGCCCAGGATCACCGCGATGCCGTAGTGCAGGTAGCGCAGACGGTCGAGCAGGTCGCCGAGCAGGAAGTACAGCTGACGCAGACCCATCAGGGCGAAGATGTTGGCCGCGAAGACGAGGAAGCCGTTGGTGGTGATCTCGAAGATCGCGGGGATCGAGTCGATCGCGAAGATGAGGTCGGTCACACCGATCGTGATGAACACGATCACCATGGGCGTGAACATGCGCTTGCCGTCGACCGTGGTGCGGAGCTTCGACCCGTCGTACTCCTCGCTGATGTCGATGCGTCGGCGGAGCAGGCGCACGATGAAGTTCTCGCGCTTGACCTCGTCGTCGTGGTCTCCTTCCGGCATCGCCTGCTTGATCGCGGTGTAGATGAGGAAGGCGCCGAAGATGTAGAAGATCGGCGAGAAGTGCTCGATGATCGTGACGCCGACGAGGATGAACGCGCCGCGCAAGACGAGCGCGATGATGATGCCGACCATCAGAACCTGCTGCTGCAGCCGCCGCGGCACTGCGAACTGCGCCATGATCAGCACGAACACGAAGAGGTTGTCGATCGAGAGGCTGTACTCGAGCGCCCAGCCGGTGATGAAGTCGCCCGCGTTCTGCCATCCCCCGACGTTGCCGAGGAGCACGGCGAACAGCAGCGCGAGGGCGACGTAGAACACGACCCAGAGGGTGGATTCCTTCGTCGACGGGATGTGCGGGCGCAAGCGGATGAGCAGGAGGTCGCCGATCAGGATGATCGTGAGGACCACCATCGACGTGATCTCGAACCAGAGCGGGATTACCAAGGGCGCACGGCACCTTTCGGAAGGGTCGGAAGAAGCCGAAAGTCTCTCCCCCGCACTATGACGTGCGTCGCGCGCCCGGAGCAGCGATGACGGTGCTCGTGATGACGTTACGCGCGGATCCGGGATACTCCCTCTCGCGGGAGCAATGCTACCGGAGCGACGGCGCCGTGGAGCACGACATTGCAGCCGATCTGAGACGATGGGGCATCCGTCGACACTTTCCCCTTGAGAGACACCGAACGGAAACAGGATGCCCGCGCAGACGAGTGATCAGAAATGGGCCGCACAAGCCGCGGCAGGCGACGAGAGCGCCTTCCGTGAGCTGTACCGAGCCCACGTACGGCCGGTCTACTGGATCGCCAACGGCATCCTCGCGTCGTCCGCCGACGCCGAGGATGTAACGCAGGAGACGTTCGTGGTCGCGTGGCGCAAGCTGCCGGGCCTCGAGCTGCAGGGCGAGTCGATCCTGCCTTGGCTGGCGACGATCTGCCGCTTCCAGGCCGCGAACCGGCTGCGTCAGCGGCGCAGGGACCAGGCGCATACGGCCGCGGCCCTCGACGACGACCTGCCGGACACCGTGAGCGTCGAGGAGCAGGTCATCACCGCGGATCTCGCAGCGCGGATCGCTGCGGAGGTCGGCACGCTGAGCGAACTCGATCGCGAGATCTTCCGCCTGTGCGCCGCCGAGGGATACGCCTATCAGGCTGCCGCCGAGGAGCTCGGCGTGAGCCACGCCGTCGTCCGGAACCGTCTCTCCCGAGTGCGCACCCAGTTGCGCGGCGCCGTGAAGGAAGCGAGAGACGCATGAACGATCAGAACACCCGTGGAGAGCTTCCCGAGCTGTCCGACGAGACCATCGCGCGGATAGAGGACTCGGTCTTCTCCGCGATCGCGGAGGAGCGCTCGCCCGGGCGAGCCTCCGCCGTCCGTGCCCGCACGCGACGCCGACGCTGGCTGACCGGCGCGGGAGTCGCCGCCGCCTTCGTCGTCGGCGTGCTCGTGACTCCTCCGATCCTCGGAGCGATCGGGGGCGGAACATCGATGTCGACCGCGGACGGCGCGGGTGGGACGGTCGCCGAGTCCGACGCGGCATCGCCGGAGCGGCTGGGCGAGGTCGCCCCCGGCGTGGTCGACGGCGGCACCGACACCTCCGGCCTGGCCGCTTCGGAGGTGGCGGACGCGGACCGGGAGATCATCGCCACCGCCCGTGCCACCGTGCAGGTGAAGGACATCGCGGATGCCGCGGCCGACATCACCGCCCTGGCCGAGGAGCGCGGCGGGTACGTCGAGAGCACAGAGGTCGGCAAGGCGGTCGCGAACGACGGCACGACGGAACCTGCTCCTGCCGACTCCGGATACGGCTGGATCAGCATCCGCGTACCGTCGGCGGACCTGTCCGAAGTGATCGCCGCACTCGACGAGTCCGGCGAGGTGCTCTCGTCGTCGATCTCGAAGCAGGACGTCACCTCGGTCGCGATCGATCTGCGGGCCCGCGTCGACGCGACGAAGGCGTCCGTGACGCGTCTGACCGAGCTGATGGCCCAGTCGGGCAGCGTGTCGGAGCTCATCGAGGCGGAGGTCGCGCTGACGGATCGTCAGGCGCAGCTCGAGTCGTACGAGCAGCAGCTCGCGTCGATCGAGGATCAGGTGGCGATGTCGACGCTCCAGGTCGAGCTGACGCGCACGGCGGCGCCGACCACGGCCGATCCCGCCGGCTTCGGCGATGGACTGCTGGCGGGATGGAACGGCCTCGTCGTATCGCTCAACGCCCTGGTGGTCGCCGTCGGCTTCATCCTGCCGTGGATCACGATCGTCGGAGTCGTCGTGCTGATCGTGTGGCTGATCCGTCGGACGCGGCGCACGCGTCGCGCCGCGGCTGCGACCGCGAAGGACGCGGGGCCGGACGCCGACTGATCTCGACCGAGAGCCGCTCCCGTCCCTGGTCGGGAGCGGCTCTTTCGCTGATTTTCCGGGGTATACAAGAAGCCTTGTGGGAATTCCGGAACGGTCGTAGCGTTCCTCGCATGGAAGACATCTCCGTGGTCACCGCCGTGCATCATCCGCTCCGCCGGCGCATCTACGACTACCTGCTGCTCTACGGCACGTCGCAGGTCACGGCACTCTCCCGAGCTCTCGACAGCCAGGTCGGCAGCATCAGCCACCATCTGCGGATGCTGGAACGCGCGGGTGTCGTGGAGCGCGCAGCCGACCCGACAGGCGACAAACGCACCAGCTGGTGGACGGCCACCCGACGCGGTCTCACGTGGTCGGCCGATGACTACGCCGACTCTCCGGCCGATGCGCTCCTGGCTCGAGAGGCCCAGCGCCAGGGCATCCGCCTGCAGTTCGAGCGTCTGCAGCGCTGGCACCGCCGCCGCAACGACCCGGCCTACGCCCGCTACGACGGGTACAGCACCGACTCCAGCGCATGGGCCACGCCCGAGGAGCTGCAGGACCTCTCGACACGCCTCCTGCGCACGATGCGCGAGTGGGAGAGCGCGATCGACCTCGCCGACGGGCAGGAGCGCACGCCCGTGTTCATCTTCTCCCACGCGTTTCCGACGGAGCCCTGATGAGCGCGGTCGTCGAACCCGTGCAGCTGATCGCCCCGCCGCCATTCCGTCGCGATCGCCGCATCCACGCCTGGATCGTCGTGAAGGCGCTGTCCGACGCGGGCGACGCCCTGTGGACGATCGCTCTTGCCTGGACCGCGGTCCAGATCGCCACCCCGGCGGTCGCCGGACTGATCGTCGCCGCCGGCACGGTGCCGCGCGCGGCGGTGCTGCTGTTCGGCGGCGTCATCGCGGATCGCGCGGACGCCCGCAGAGTGATGCTGCTGTTCAACACGATCCGCGTCGGAGTCCTTGTCGCGGTGGCGCTGTGGGTCCTGGCGACCCCGCCGTCGGTGGCGGTGCTGCTGGCTGCCGCGATCGCGTTCGGCGTGTGCGACGCGTTCTACGAGCCGTCCGCGGGCACCATCGCTCGGCAGCTCATCCGCCCCTCCGATCTCCCGGCGTACGGCGCCGCCTCGCAGACCGCGTCGCGTCTGGGCACCATGGGCGGTGCGGCGATCGGAGGCGTGATCGTCGCCCATGCCGGACTCGCCGGCAGCGCCTCTGCGAACGCACTCACCTTCACGCTCGTCGTGGCCTTCATCGCGATCTGGCTGCGTCCGCGGTTCCTGCTCCCCCGCGCCGAGAAGCAGAGCGCGCTCCGCGGGATCGCGAGCGGTTTCCGTCATCTCGGCGCCCACCCCACGACTCGCACGCTGGTCCTCGCGCTCTCCGGGCTCAACCTCGCCGTCGGACCGGCGGTGGGCATCGGACTCGCGCTGCGCGCGAACGATCAGGGCTGGGGCGCACCCGCCGTCGGCCTCTTCGAAGCGCTCCTCGGTCTGGGTGCCGCGATCGGCGCCGTCTCCGTCGCGAAGTGGCGACCGCGACGCGAGGCCATCGCCGGCTTCTGGGCTCTCATCGTGCAGGGTGCCGGCATCGTCGCGCTCGGCTTCGGGCCGGTCTGGACCGTGGCCGCATCGGCGTTCGTGGTCGGGGTCACGGCCGGATACGCCTCGGTGCTGCTGAGCGCGACCTTCTCGGCGACCGTCGACACGGCGTACCTCGGACGCATGGGCTCGATCACGCGACTGGGCGACGACTGCCTGATGCCAATCGCGATGGCCGGATTCGGTGCTCTCGCCTCGGCGACGTCGATCTGGCTGCCCTTCGTGCTGTTCGGTACCGCGATGATGATCCTGATGATCGTGCCGCTCCGCACCGGCCTGTTCCGCGAGATGTCGCTGAGGACAGCGGAGTAGGAGCTCTCCACCGATCGGCTCGTCCTGGCGGAGCGGCGCCTCCGCCGACGCTAGAGTCATCGCCATGAGCAGCGCCGCCATCGATACGACGCCCCGCACCGCACCGGCGGGCCGCGACCTCACACTCGACCTCGCCCGGGTCGTCTGCGTGCTGCTCGTGGTGTTCGTGCACATCCTCTTCACCGGGGTCGGTCGCAACCCCGACGGATCTCTGCTGATCGAGAAGACCGTGGAGGCGCAGTCGTGGTTCACGGCCGCGTCGTGGATCGCGAACATCATGCCGCTGTTCTTCGTCGTCGGAGGCTACGCGGCGAGAGCGGGATGGCGATCGGCCCTCGCCCGCGGCGACACGGCCGACACCTTCGTGCGCGTGCGGCTCGCCCGTCTGGCACGCCCGGCGCTCCCCCTCCTCCTGTTCCTGACGATCGCTCTCGGTGCGACGCGGATGCTCGGGGTCGACCGGGCTCTCGTCGACACGGTCGCGATCGGCGTGGGCTCTCCGCTCTGGTTCCTCGCGGCGTACATGATCGCCCAGGCGTTCGCGCCGTGGATGATGCGGCTGCACGAGCGTCACGGCGCGTGGGTGCTGCTGGGGCTCTTCGCGGCTGCCCTCGCCGTCGACGCCCTGCGATTCCTCTTCTTCGGAGGGGTCCTCGGAATAGAGCCGGTGCGCCAGGGCGGCGGCTACGGTCTCGGACAGGAGCTCTTCGGCATCCCGAACATCGTGTTCGTCTGGCTGTTCGCGCAGCAGGTCGGCTTCTTCCTCTACGACGGATGGTTCGCACGGAGGTCGTGGTGGCAGCTGGTGCTCCTCATGGCGGGCGGGTACGCGCTCCTCGGCGGCCTCGTGTCGCTCGGCGGGTACACGCAGAGCATGCTCGGCAACCAGTGGCCGCCGACGGCGACGATGGCCGTGCTCGCGGTCATCCAGGCCGCCGCTCTCACGCTCCTGCATGCGCCTCTGACCGCGCTGATGCGGACTCGGGCGGCGCAGGGCGTGGTGTTCCTGATCGGCTCCCGGCTCATGACGATCTACCTGTGGCATCTGCCCGTGATCATGGTGCTCATCGGCATCGAGCTCCTGCTGCCCGTTCCGCTCCCCGCGCCGGGGAGCCCGGTGTGGTGGTGGACGCGGCCCGTCTTCCTCGTGGTGGTGCTCGCCGTCGTCTGGCTGCTCTCGCTGTGGCTGATCCGCTTCGAGAAGGCGCCGGCTCCCGGCATCCCCCGCGTTCCGTCACGGGCGGCGACCGTGGGCGCGGTATCGCTCCTCGTGGTTCCCGTCATCGCGATCACGGCGTACGGTCTCGACTTCCCGCTCGCCGCAGCGGCGGTCGTCGGCGCAGCCGCCGCGCTGTGGCTGACGAGGAGCACGCGCGGCCGAATCGCGGCCGGGAACGAAGAAAGCCCCCGGTGAACCGGGGGCTTTCTCGTGTCGTGTGACCCCAGCGGGATTCGAACCCGCGTTACCGCCGTGAGAGGGCAGCGTACTAGGCCGCTATACGATGGGGCCGTCTGGCGGGGCGTTTCCGTCCCGCGACAACCGTTCAAGTATGCCATGCAGATTCTTCCTCCGCAAAATCGGCCCCGCCGTGACGGACGCTCGGGCGTGGCGCGCGAAGAATGCGTTTGCCGCCGGGCCTCGGAAGGAGTTGACTCGTCTCATGCGCGTCACGAAGTTCGAACATGCCACTCTCCGCATCGACCAGAGCGATGAGACGCTCCTGATCGACCCTGGTTCCTTCACCGCTCCCCTGAACGACCTCGGGAAGCTCGTCGGCGTGGTGATCACGCACGAGCATCCTGACCACTGGACCTCGGATCACCTCGATCGCATCCTCCGCGACGCGCCGGGAACGCCGATCTACGCACCGTCGGGAGTGGCGAACGCCGCCGAGGGATACGAGATCACCGTCATCGCCCCGGGCGACACGATCGAGGTCGGTGGATTCCGCCTGCAGTTCTTCGGCGGCACGCACGAGGTCATCCACTCGTCCCTGCCGACCGTCGAGAACGTCGGGGTCCTCGTGAACGACGAGCTCTACTACCCGGGCGATTCCTACGCCGTTCCCGAAGGCATCGAGGTCGACACTCTCGCGGCGCCGCTCGGTGCTCCGTGGCTCAAGATCGGTGAGGCCATGGACTACGTGCTCGCGGTGAAGCCGCGCCGCGCCTTCGGCACCCACGACATGACTCTCTCGGTCATCGGCAGGAACATGCACCGTCAGCGCCTGCAGTGGGCGACCGAGCAAGGCGGCGGCGAGTTCTTCGCGCTCGAGCCCGGCGAGTCCCTCGACCTCTGACGTGCCCGACTCTCCCGCCGCGGAGCGGACCCTCGATGAGTCCGGCGTTCGCGCACTGGTGCGTGCCGTCGCGCCGGAGTGGGCGGATCTCCCTCTGACCCGTGTCGCAGAAGGGTGGGACAACGTCACCTGGCGTCTCGGCGACGACGTCGCGGTCCGCCTGCCGCGCCGGGCGCTCGCGGTTCCGCTGATCGAGCACGAACAGCATGCGCTGCCCCTGCTCTCGCCGGCGCTGAGCGCAGTCGGTGTGCGCACCCCCGTGCCGCTCGTCGCCGGAGCACCCACCGCGGAGTTCCCCTGGTCGTGGTCGCTCGTTCCGTGGCTGCCGGGACGCCAGGCGCTCGGACTCCCGAGGGGGGACAACACCGCGTGGGCCGTGGACCTCGCCGCGGCGCTCCGCGCCCTCCATGTTCCGGCTCCGCACGATGCCCCGCACAATCCGATGCGCGGCGTACCGCTTTCTCACCGCGACGACAGCGTGCGCTCGCGGCTCGCCGATCTGCCCTCCTCGCTCGCCGGCCCCCTGGAGCGGATCTGGCGGAGCGGGCTCGCGGCGGCACCGGTGACGGAGTCCGTCTGGCTGCACGGCGACCTGCATCCGGGAAACATCCTCGTCGACGGCGGCCGACTCTCCGCCCTCATCGACTTCGGCGACGTCACCGCGGGCGACCCCGCATACGATCTGGCCGCAGGGTGGCTGGCGTTCGACACCGACGGACGGCGGCGATTCCGCCGCGCAGCAGGTGACCGCTACGACGAGCAGACCTGGGTTCGCGCCCGCGCGTGGGCCGCAGCCCTCGCCGTCATCCTCGCGCATGCGAGCGACGACCGCGACGACCTCCGCGCCCTCGGATTCGAGACTGCGGAGGAGCTGATCAGGGGCGAGTGATCGCGCGCACCCGGAGCGACCGCTCCAGGTGGTCGCGCTGCTCGATCACGAGCCGACGCAGGGCGGCCGGAGCCTCCGTGTTCTCCGCGAGCCAGGAGTCCACCAGGTCGAGGGAGTCGCTCGAAGGGAAGAGACCGAGCACGAGGCGCTTCGCCAACTCGATGCTGCGCGTGCTCCAGACGTCGCCGATCCGCGTGAAGTACTCCGCATCGAACTCCGCGATGAGATCACGGCGCCCACCGGCACGGAACCCCGCGATCTCGGCATCCAGGTGATCGTTGCTCAGCGACGTATCGCTCCATGCGTTCTCCCACGCTGCACGGCGCACGGCGGCGTCCGGTCTCGATGCGAGTGCTCGACGGGCTGCCGTGCGGCCCGAACCCGTGTCGTCGCGGGTCTGCTCGGCCGCGACGTCGTCCGCGCCCGCGCGACCCGTCGTGACGAGTGCGGTGAGGAGCTGCCAGCGCAGATCCGGATCGACGACGAGCCCGTCCGGAACCTGCCCGTCGAGCATCGCCCGCACGTCGGCGTGGCGCACGTCGTCATAGGCGGATGCCGTGGCGAAGGCCCGCGCCCAGGACAGCTGCGCATCGCTCCCCGCGTCCGCCTCCTGCAGCGCACGCCATGCGGACTCGATCCACTGCCGCTGCTCGTCGGCACGCCGTGCATCGTCGACGAAGTGGCGCAGCGTGTACGCCACGTTGAGAAGGACGCCGGAGAGCAGCCCGATGTTCGCCTCGCCGGGCGCATGCGCGCGGACGATCGCGACGTAGCGCACCGCATCCAGCTCGCCGTCACGGGTGGCGTTCCAGAGCGCCGACCAGACGACCGCTCGTGCCAGGGGGCCCTCGATCGCCGAGAGCGAGTCCTCGACGGTGGCGAGAGACCGCTCGTCGAGACGTGTCTTCGCGTAGGTGAGGTCGTCGTCGTTGACGATGACGAGATCGGCGTCCGCGAGTTCGACCTCCGTCCGCTCGTCTGCGATGTCCAGCTCGACCTGCTCCCGCCGCACGACGCGGCCGTCGACGCGGTCGTAGAGACCGATGCGCAGCCGGTGGGGACGAGGCTCGGTCTGGATCAGCGTGCGCCTGCCCTCGGCATCCGTCTCCAGCCAGAGCGCCGAGACGCCGGAGGTCTGCAGCCACGCACGCGACCAGTCGCTCATGTCGCGACCGGAGACGGCGCTCAACTGCACGAGGAAGTCGTCCAGCGTCGTGTTGCCGAACGCGTTCGCGGCTAAGTACCGCCGCGCGCCCTCGAAGAACGCATCATCGCCGACGAAGGCGACGAGCTGCTTGAGCACCGCCGCGCCCTTGGCGTAGGTGATGCCGTCGAAGTTCAGCTTCGCGGCCTCGAGGTCGGTGATGTCGGCGACGATCGGATGCGTGGTCGGCAGCTGGTCCTGATGATAGGCCCACGCCTTGCGCTTGGCGGCGAAGGTGACCCACGCGTCGTGGAACCTCGTGGCCACGGCGGAGGCGTGCGCGCCCATGTAATCGGCGAAGGACTCCTTGAGCCAGAGGTCGTCCCACCACTTCATCGTGACGAGGTCGCCGAACCACATGTGCGCCATCTCGTGCAGGATCGTGTTCGCCCGGCCCGCGCGCTGCGCGTCGGTCGCCGCACCACGCGAGATGTAGCTCTCCGTGAACGTCACAAGACCGGGGTTCTCCATCGCGCCGAGGTTGTACTCCGGGACGAAGATCTGGTCGTATTTGCCCCATGGGTACGGGTAGGCGAAGGCGTCGGTGAAGAAGTCCAGGCCCTGACGCGTGACCTCGAGGATCTCGTCGGACTCGAGGTGCTCCGCGAGCGAGCGGCGCACGAAGACGCCGAGCGGGATGTGCTGCTCACCGCGCTCCCATGCGCCGTCGACCCGCGCATAGGGACCGGCCGCGACGGCCGTGATGTAGCTCGAGATCGGCAGCGTCGGTGCGAACTCGACGCGCTGGATGCCGAGCCCTCGATCCGTGCGCGCCGGGGACTGATTCGAGAGGATCTCCCAGCCGGAGGGCGCGTCCACGACGAAGGTATACGCCGCCTTCATGTCGGGCTGCTCGAAGCAGGCCATCACGCGCCGCGAGTCGGCCGGCTCATACTGCGTGTAGAGGTAGGTCGCGTCGTCCACGGGATCATGGAAGCGATGCAGTCCCTCACCCGACCGGCTGTACGCACCCACCGCCTCGACGCGCACCACGTTCGACGCGGCCAGACCGGTGAGCACGATCCGTGATCCGTCGAAGTCGACGGCACGATCCTCGCCGTTCACGACGACGCGGCGCACCTCCTCGCCGATGAAGTCGAGCCATGTCGACTCCGCCGTCGCGTCGAACTCGAGGGTCGTCGTCGTCGGGAAGCCCGTCCTAGCGCGTTCCGGCGCGCCCGTCAGGTCGAGTTCCACACGGATGCTGCGCAGAGTGACCGCCGCGGATCGCGCCGCGGTCTCCTGTCGGCTGAGGTTGGCGGTGTCCATCCCTCCATCCTTCCATTCACGCCACGCGCGGCCGGACAGTGCTCCGCAGCTCAGCGCCGACGCCCGCTCTTCTCGCGACGCTCGGCCTTCCGCGACTTCTCCGGCCCACCGAGGAGTCGCCGGATGGCGGTCTCGGGCGTCACTGTCAGATCGAGAGTCTTCCCGCGGGCGTAGAGCCGGAAGACACGGGGGTCGATGTAGCTTCCCCGCGCGACGGCCGTCGTGTTGCCGAGCGCCGTCGCCGTCGCCTGGACCGCGAGGCGCTCGGCCCTCGACCGATCTCCACGGCGGTCCAGCTCGCCGATCCGCGCGAGCGCGTCGGCGGCCGTGATGGTGCCGTGGAGGGTGCGGAAGTCCTTCGCGGAGAACGTGGCCCCCGTGATCTCACGGATGTAGGCGTTGACCTCCGCCGGAGTGATGCGCACGCGCCGACGCCCCTTCCGATAGGCCAGGAGGAACTCCCGCGGACCTCCGGCGGCGAACTCCGTGAGCGCCTCGGCGAGCGAATCGTCGGTGATCTCGATCGATGCCGTGCGCCCGCTCTTCGCCGGGAACGACAGGGCGACCGCGCTGCCGTCCAGCTTCACATCGCGCCGGCGCAGAGTCGTCAGCCCACGACTGCCGTGCCGCGCGAGATACCGCTCGGACCCGATGCGGAGAGCGGCGTCGTCGAGAAGACGGAACGAGATGGCGAGAGCCTTGTCCTTGGTCTGACCGTCGTCGCCGAGTGCCCGGGTCACCTGTGCCCGCGCGCCCGGCAGCGCGGCGGCGAGCTCGAGCGCACGGATGAACTTGCGCCGATCGCGCGAGACCCGCCAGAGCGGGTGGTAGAGGTACTGCTTGCGTCCGGCCTCGTCGACGCCCACGGCCTGGATGTGGGCCAGCGGATCGGCGGCGATCCAGACGTCGGTCCACGCCGGCGGGATCACCAGATCGTGGACCCTCTCCCGATCTGCCTCCGGAGCGGTCTCACCCGCCGGATCCACATAGCGGAACCCGGACCCCGATCGCACCCGCCGGAATCCGGGGTCCTCCCCCGGAACGACGCGATTCAGTCTCGCCATCCGCTTTTCCTCCCTCGACTCGTTCTCGAATCGAGGATGTCGCGCTTTCCCCGCCCGGTGAAAGGGAGTGGCGCCGCATGCTCCGCCGTGCTATCCACCCCCGGGGCGGGGTGCCGAGAAAGTGCTCCGCATGTGATCGCTCGTGAGGAAGTCGGCGATACCGATCATGATCAGGCTGAAGACGATCTGCTCGGACACCATCCAGAGCGGATAGAGGCCGGGGATCGCCGCCATCACGAGCGTGATGACGGGGAAGATCTGCGCGAACAAGCGCAGTCGGCGATAAGCCCAGCGCCAGCCGCGCTGCGCCCGCCACGCGAAGTAGAACAGTGTGGCCGTCATGGCGAGCACGACGAGGGTCCGCATCCAGACGGCGAACGACACCGCCTCGCCGTCGATGGCCAGCAGCAGTGCGACGACGACCGCCCCGACGCCGATCACGAGCTCGACGACGAGAAGCCAGAGGATCCAGGTGAAGGCTCGCACGGTCTTGGGGTGCGTGCGATCGGCCTCGCTGATGGCGACGCCGGCCTGCCGCCCGCCCGCGATCCGGTCGAGACGGAGGAAGAGCGATTCCAGGGTCATAGCGCGAGCCTATGGGTTTCGACCCCCGGCATCCTCGTCCGTTCGATGGATATCGGATACCCCGGCGCCGGCGACCTCCGGTGCGTCGTCGGCTCCGAGGGAAGACACCCCGTTGGCCTCGGGCGAGACCACCCGTTCGAGCACCAGTGCCAGCACGCCGACGGCGAGGGTCCCGGCGATCATCACACCGATGAACCAGCCACCCGCTCCCCCGCCGAGCATCAGACCGGCCACGAGCGGGCCCGTGATCGCGCCTCCTTGAAAGGCCGCGGAATTGATCGCGTTGTACCGCCCCCGCGTGCGGTCCGAGGCGAGGTCGTTGTAGATGGCGGGAACCGTCGGCTGCAGCATCGTCTCGCCGAACGCGAAGACGCCCATGAAGGCGATCACCCCGATCGCGGCCGTCAACGAGCCGGGAAGGAACCCCGTTGCCCCGAGCACCACCCAGGACAGCGCCCAGATGAGCGCCATCACCTGCATGACCCTGGTGCGTCGCCTGCCCGAGATGAGTCGGAGGACGGTGAACTGCAGGAGCACGATCACGACCGTGTTCGCCGCGAAGGAGAAGCCGACCACCTGCGTCGACACCTCGGAGACCTGTCGCGCGAAAGCGGGGAACCCGGCCTCCATCTGCCCGTATCCGATGAAGACCGCCAGGAAGGTCAGCAGGGTGAGCCACAAGACGGCGGGCCTGCGCAGGATCTCGCGGTAGCCTCCGACCGGCGGCTCGTCGGCCTCGGCCTCGTGCTGCGTGCGCACGCGTCGGAGCGGTCCGAGCAGCAGTGCCAGAGGGATCAAGCTGGTCGCCGCGTCGATGAGGAAGATCGCCGTGAACGTGGCGGGGTCGTTCACGTCGACGAAGAATCCACCGATCACGCCGCCGACGCCGATACCCAGGTTGACCAGGGCGAAGTTCACGCCGAAGTACTGCTGACGCACCTCGCCGTCGACGACGGTGGCGATGAGCGCGTTGAATCCCGGCCAGGAGACGCCGAAGTTGACGCCGATGAGGACGACGGCGATCGCCGCGACGGCGGGATGTGTGGCGAAGGCGAGCAGCGTGCAGCCCGCGATCATCGACAACAGTCCGGCGATGAGCACCCGACGCGCGCCGAAGCGGTCGATGAGCGTCCCGCCGGGGCCGGTGACGATCAGTCCGGTGATCGCGATGAGACTCATCAGCGCGCCGGAGACGCCGAGATCGAAGCCTCGCACCTCGTGGAAGTAGATGATCGTGAACGGCAGCGTCATACCGCGCCCGAGGGTCTGAATCGCCACCGTGGACAGCAGCCATCGCCCCTCGACGGGCAGCGCCCTCCAGAACGTCTTCATGCCGGTCACCCGTGCATTCTTCCGGACGCCTCCGACATCGCTCCCCGGCACGTGCCGGATCGCCCTGATCCGGCATGCGGATTGTCCCCGTCGGACCAGTTCTGAGATGATCCTGACCATGGCACTGTCATTCGAGGAGTTCCGCGCCGCCCTGCTTCACACGGACGGGCGAGCGTTCCTCGGCATCCAGCTGACGGATGCCGAAGCCCAGCATGTCCACGACGACCCTGCGTCCGCGCAGAGCTGGTACTCGTACTGGCTCACGACGCCTGCCGGGCAGGCGCCTCCCGCGACGCCGTACGCGACCGCCCCGATCGCTCCGCTCGGCGATCATGACCTGACCCGGATCGCCCCGTCCGCTGCGGGCGCGTACGCCGGCGTCTACCCCTCGGCGCCCGCCCCGACCGACACGGTTCCGCGGAAGAAGAACGTCGGACTATGGGTCACGCTGTCGATCGTCGGGGCACTCGTGCTGATCGCGATCATCGTCGTGGTCGTCGCGTTCACCACCGCGCGGCATTGGACCAAGGTCGATGCGCCGGAGAAGCCGGAGACGTTCCACAGCGAGGAGTACGAGACCGGCCTGTACCTCGTGTCGGATGACGGCGTGAGCCCGTGCGTCGTCGACCAGGACTGGACCGACTGCATCGCCGCCATGGAGGTGCAGTACGCGGGCGCCTGCGCCGACGTGGAGCTGGTCCCCGATGCCGTGACCCTCTGCGCGCAGCACCGCGCCGAGATCGATCGCATGATCTCGGAGGACAGCGAGGGCACGGTCGTCGCATCCCTCGGCGACTTCGGGCACCTCACCCGTTCCCCCGAGACCGCGACCCGGGAGGTCTCGAACAACGACTACGAGCCTGCGGTCACCCACGAGGCCGTGTGCTACCTCGGCTTCCTCGGAGAGTGCGAGTAGTCGCGCTCAGCTCCGCGGCAGCGCGAGGATGCGCTCGAAGGCGGCATCCGCATCGGTGTCGACGACCTGACGCTCCGGGTGGGCGTCGTACCAGTCGAGGATCTCCCGCGCCCCCTCGTCGAACGTGACGGTGGTCCGGAACTCCGGCACGAGAGCCTTCACCTTGCTGTTGTCGAACACCATCGAGTGGGTCTTGTCGCCGAGCAGTCCCGGCCCCCACGCCGGGTGCACGGCCGCGATCGTGTCGGACGCCACGTGCACGAGTTCCGGTTCGACACCGGCCGCGGTGCCGAGCCACCGGTAGATCTGGTCCCAGGTCGGCGAGTGATCTCCGGTGATGTGGAAGACGTCGCCCACCGCCGCGGGATTCCCGAGCAGGCCGACGAAGGCGACCGCGAAATCCCGCGAGTGGGTGATCGTCCACAGGCTCGACCCGTCTCCGTGGACGACGACCGGCTTCCCCGCTCGCATCCGGGCGATGTCCGTCCACCCGCCGAGGGTGGGCAGCAGGGTCCTGTCGTACGTGTGCGACGGACGCACGATCGTCGCGGGGAATCCCCGCTCCCGGTATGCGGCCACGAGCAGGTCCTCGCCGGCGATCTTGTCGCGTGAGTACTGCCAGAACGGGTTGCGCAGAGGCGTGGACTCGACAACGGGGAGGCGCGACGGCGGCGTCTGATACGCCGAGGCCGAGCTGATGAACACATATTGTCCGACACGGCCGTCGAAGCGGTCGACGCCCGCCTGGACGTGCTCCGGGGTGAAGGAGAGGAAGTCGGCGACGACATCGAAATCGCCGCCGGCGGCATCCAATGCGGCGCGGGTCCCTTCCGCGTCCCGGACGTCGGCGACGATCGATCGTGCCCCCTCCGGGAGCGGGCGGATGCCCGTCGTCCCCCGGTTCAGCACGCTGACGTCGTGGCCGGCATCGAGGGCGCGAGACACGCTCTCCGAGCTGATGATGCCGGTACCGCCGATGAACAGGATCCGCTTCGCAGTCATGTCGCCATTCTGACAGCAACACCGGGGAGGAGGGCCGCCGACAACGACAAAACCCCCGCTCACGCGAGGGTTTTCATCGTGCTGGGGTACCTGGACTCGAACCAAGAATAACGGAACCAGAAACCGTCGTGTTGCCAATTACACCATACCCCAAAGGGCGAAACCGGAGCCTCGCACCGAGAATCAAGCCTACCCGAGCGGCGGCGGAACACCAAAATGGCCCGTCCCGCTCGGGCGCGTCGAAGCAGGCCTCAGCGCGCGAGGAACTCGGCGAGCCCGCGCAGGCGACGCAGTGACTCGTCCTTGCCGAGAAGCTCCATCGACTCGAACAGCGGCGGCGAGACGCGACGTCCGCTGATCGCGACCCGCGGAGGGCCGTAGGCGACACGCGGCTTGAGCTCGAGCGTCTCGACGAGCGCATGCGCGAGCGCCTCCTGGATCCTGTCCGGAGTGAACTCGCTCACCGGCTCGAGGGCGGCGACGCAGGCCTCGAGCACCTCGGCAGCGTTCGCCGGCAGGCCCTTGAGCGCGTCCGCCTCGTACGACACCTCGTCGGTGAAGAGGAACCCGACCATGCCGGGCACCTCGCCCAGCAGCTGAACGCGCTCCTGCACCAGCGGCGCGACGCGGAACGCGGTCACGAGCTGCTCGCGCGTCGGCTCGTCGAAGAGACCGGCGGCGGCGAGATACGGAACGGTGCGCTCGGCGAAGTCCTTCTCCTCCAGCATCCGGATGTGGTCGCCGTTGATCGACTCCGCCTTCTTCTGGTCGAAGCGGGCGGGGTTCGGGTTCACGTTCTCGATGTCGAAGGCGGCGGTGAACTCCTCGAGCGAGAAGACGTCGCGATCGGGACCGATCCCCCACCCGAGCAGCGCCAGGTAGTTGAGCAGCCCCTCGGGGATGAACCCGCGGTCGCGGTGCAGGAACAGGTCGGCCTGCGGGTCGCGCTTCGAGAGCTTCTTGTTGCCGGTCTCCCCCAGCACGAGCGGCATGTGCGCGAAACGCGGCACGAACGTCGTGACTCCGGCGTCGATCAGCGCGGCGTACAGCGACAGCTGGCGCGCGGTCGACGGCATGAGGTCTTCTCCACGCAGCACGTGGGTGATGCCCATCAGCGCGTCGTCGACCGGGTTCACGAACGTGTACAGCGGGATGCCGTTCGGCCGCACGACCACGAAGTCGGGGAACGATCCGGCGGGGAAGGTGACCTCGCCGCGGATGAGGTCGACGTAGGTGAGGTCCTCGTCGGGCACGCGCAGGCGCAGCGCGGGCTGGCGGCCCTCGGCGCGGAACGCCGCCTTCTGCTCGTCGGTCAGGTCGCGATCGAAGTTGTCGTAGCCGAGCTGCTTGGCACGGCCGTTCGCCTCGTTGCGGGCATCGATCTCGTCCGCGTTCGAGAAGCTCTCGTAAAGGGCCCCCGTCGCGAGGAGCGTGTCGATCACGCCACGGTAGATGTCGTGCCGCTCGGACTGCCGGTAGGGCGCGTGGGGTCCGCCGACTTCCACACCCTCATCCCAGTCGATGGTGAGCCAGGTCAGAGCATCCAGCAGCTGCCGGTAGCTCTCCTCGCTGTCGCGGGCCGCATCGGTGTCTTCGATGCGGAACACCATCTTGCCGCCGTTGTGCCGCGCGTACGCCCAGTTGAACAGGGCGGTGCGCACCAGGCCGACGTGCGGCAGGCCGGTCGGTGAGGGGCAGAAGCGGACGCGGACGTCGGCACCACGTGCAGTCGTGGTGAGGGGGTGAGGGGTAGCCATAGCCCTTCGATTCTAGTTGCCGAACCTCGGTCGCCTGACGGCGATCAGCGAGTCGTCCGGCGACGTCCCGGGTCACTCCGGGTAACACGCGCTCACCTCGGGTAACCCGCCGGCGCCGCCGACCCGCGCCCTCCTATCGTTGCCGCACACGACCACGACCGGAAGGCACATCATGAGCATCACAGACCCCGTCACGACAGGACTCGGCAACCGCTGGGATGACACTCCCGCCCCCCGCGACAGCGAGGAATGGCTCGACCGAGCGCAGGAGGTGGCCGACATCCTCGCCGTCGACGCCGTCGAACGAGACCGCGCGAACGCGACCCCGCATGCCGAGGTGCAGCTGCTCAAGGACTCGGGGCTCGTCACCCTGCTCGGTCCGCGCGAGCACGGCGGCGCCGGCGAGAGCTGGGAGACCGCATACAAGGTCATCCGGACCGTCGCCCGCGGCGACGGATCGATCGGACAGGTGCTCGGCTACCACTACCTCTGGGCATGGGCGGCGCGACTGGTGGCGACCGAGGAGCAGATCGCCGCGGTCGAAGAGCTCTACACCGCGAACGCCTTCGTGTTCGGCGGCGCCGTCAACCCACGCGATTCGGACCTCGTCATCCGCGAGGACGGCGACGAGCTCGTGTTCTCCGGTCGCAAGTCGTTCTCCACCGGGGGCCGGATCTCCGATCTGACGGTTCTCGAGGGCGTCCTGGAGGGCACGGACACCCACATCTTCGCGATCGTCCCGACAGCGCAGGACGGGATCGTCTTCGCCGACGACTGGGACAACCTGGGACAGCGGCTCACCGAGTCGGGGTCCGTGGAGATCCGCGATGTGCGGGTGCCCTGGGCATCCGCCGCCGGTTTCGTGGACAAGGTCTTCCACCCGCTCACGTACAACACCCTCAACGTTCCGACGATCCAGCTCGTGTTCGCGAACTTCTACCTCGGCATCGCCCAGGGGGCACTCGAGACGGCATCCGCCTACACGCGCACCACCACCCGTGCCTGGCCGTACGGCGGAGACGACAAGCAGCGCGCGACGGACGAGTGGTACGTGCTCGAGGGGTACGGAGACCTCGCATCCAAGCTCTGGGCCGACGAGGCACTGCTGGACTCCGTCGGCGCCGAGATCAGCGACGTCCTCCACGCTCCGCGCGAGGAGCTCACCGCACGCCGACGCGGCGAGATCGCCGTGCGCATCGCGGCGGGGAAGCTGCGGATCGTCGACGACGGGCTGGAGGTCGCCACCAGGGTCTACGAGCTCACCGGCGCTCGTGCCACGTCGAACTCCGTCGGGCTCGACATCTTCTGGCGGAATCTCCGCACGCACAGCCTGCACGACCCCATCGCCTACAAGAAGCGGGAGGTCGGCGGGTTCGTGCTGCTGGGCGAAGTGCCTGAACCGACCTGGTACACCTGACCCGCTGATGCCCCGCGGTGTCGTGCCCAGGGGATCCGCCGGGGCACGACACCTCGGGATCACCGAGTGGTGAAGCGTCCGAGCGGGGACAGCACGACGATCGCGAGCACGAGGACGGATGCCGCGACACCCAGCCCCGCGTACTGGAAGTTCGACAGGACCACCCCCGCGAGGATGGACCCGGCCGCCGCAGAGAGGCTCATGAGCGAGTCGCTCCGGCCCTGCCGACGCGTGCGGACATCGGGGGCCGACGCCTCGGTGAGCAGGGCCGCACCGGCGACGGTGGCCGCGCTCCAGCCGAGACCGAGCAGGATGAGCGCCGCGATCACGCCCCACTGCTCGGTCCCGGTGAAGATCGCGAAGGCCAGCGCACCGGCGAGCAGCACCTGGCCGAGCAGCACGACGCGGAGCCTCCCCCAGCGGTCGGCCAGCACGCCGAAGACGGGCGACAGCGCGTACATCCCGCCGACATGGAGGGCGATGGTGATGCCGACGAGCGCGGAGACGTCGGCGGGAGTGGGCGCCATGCCGTGCGCGCCGTGGGCCATGTGCGACAGGTGCACCGGCGTCATGGCCATGACCGACGCCATCACGACGTGCGATCCGGCGACGGCGAAGATCGCGTACCGCGCGACCACCGGTCGATCGGCGATGAGGGTGCCGGTGGCTGCGGCCGCCGCCTTCGCCAGACGCTGCGCGGCGAGCAGCGGATCAGGACGCAGAGCGACGAGGTACAGCGCGAGCGCCGCGCACTGCGCGACGAACGAGAAGAGGTAGGAACCCGTCTGCGGCGGCATCCCGACCGCCTGTCCGACGATCTCGCCCGGGCCGAGCAGCAGCGGACCCGCGACGCCGCCGATCGTCGTCGACCAGACGACGATCGAGAGATCCCGGCCGCGATGCTGCGGAGCGGCGAGATCGGTCGCCGCGAACCGGGACTGCAGGTTGCCGGCATTGCCGGCGCCGATCATCAGGATGCCGGCGAGCAGCAGCGGGAACACGCGGAGGGAGGCGGCCAGGATCACGACCGCGATGCCCACGAGCGCGAAGAGGTTGCCGAGCGTGAGCGCCCGACGGCGACCGACGCGCGCCGCCAGCCGAGCGAGCGGGATCGCGCAGACCGCTGCACCGAGAGTGACCGACGCCGTGGCGAGGCCGGAGAGCGCGTCGCTGCCGGAGATGTCCGCGGCGAGAAGAGCCCCCAGCGAGACCGTGGCTCCGAAGGCGATGCCGCCGAGCACCTGCCCGAACGACAGCACCAGCACCGTGCGCCGCTGAACCGCAACCTGCTCGGCCGCCGTCAGGGCGACGACGCTCATGACGCGGGAGCGGCGTTGCGCGCGGGGTTGCGCAGGATCCCCAGTCCGGAGATCTCGACCTCGACGACGTCGCCGGCGCCGAACTCGCCGACGCCCGCCGGAGTGCCCGTCATGATGACGTCGCCGGGAAGCAGCGTGAACACGGCGGAGGCGTACTCGATGATCGCGGGGACCGAATGGATCATGTCGGTGAGCGGCGCCTTCTGCCGTACCTCGCCGTTGACCCGGGTCTCGATCGTGGCGGATGCCGGATCGAAGTCGGTCTCGATAACCGGTCCCAGCGGGCAGAACGTGTCGAAGCCCTTCGCCCGCGCCCACTGGCCGTCCTTGCGCTGGAGGTCGCGTGCGGTCACGTCGTTGCCGATCGTGTAGCCGAGCACGTAGTCGAGAGCGTTCTCCGCTCTGACGTTCTTCGCGATCTTCCCGATCACGACGACGAGCTCGCCCTCGTACTCCGTCTGCTCCGAGAGCGTCGGACGCACGATCGCATCGCCGGGCCCGATCACCGAGGTGTTGGGCTTGAGGAAGAGCAGCGGCTCCTCGGGAGCCACTCCCCCCATCTCGGCGGCGTGATCGTGGTAGTTCTTGCCCACGCAGACGACCTTCGACCGCGGGATCACGGGTGCGAGCAGCGCAGCATCCGCCAGGGGCACGCGTGCGCCGGTCGTCTCGTATCCCGTGAACATCGGGTCTCCGGCGAGCACGACGAGGTCGGTCCCGTCGATGATCCCGTACATGATGGCGTCGTCGTGGCTGAACCGGGCGATCTTCATGGTTCCAGCCTAGCGAGGCCGTCCATCTTGCCGAGACCCCCGATTATCGCCGAAACCTCGGTGGGTTTGCGCCCATAGAGCAAGGTTTCGATGCGAAGGCGGGGTCTCAGAAGCCTCAACCAGGCGGGCGAATACCGAACGCCGCCAATCGGGAACCCAGGAGCTCCGGGGTGCGGATGTGAGGGCTCCCCCACCGCACGAGGCGCCAACCTGTCATGCCTCGAACATCGTCCTCTCTGCGCTTCTCTTCGAGGACAGCGTCCGATGTCGTCGGCGCTGTGCGCAGCCCGGATTCGAGGTACTTTCCCTCTCCGTCGAATTCTCCGAAAGCGCGGGAGCGACGGAAGCCGAAATCCAGGAAGTAACGCATGCCTTCGGAACCGACCACGGGCACCTGCAGATCGACGTCTCGGAACCCGAGTCTGTCGAGCTGGAGTCGGCTCACGCTCTCGCCTGGAAGCTGCGCGCGCCCGTCGGCGAACTCCGAAACCCAGCGAGCACGTCGTACGCCCCGCAATCCCGGCGAGCACAGCGAACGCAGCTCTTCCCTCCATGTCGAATCGGCGTCGGCATCGATTCGGCGCCCTCGCACCGCGACAGTCCGTGCCGAGGCGTCAGCAGCGGAGACCGCTGCCTCGGCGCTGAGTGTGCGCGCGAGATCGAAGACGGTGCGCACCATGGACGTGCAGCGAAGACCGTGCCGCCACACGATGTCCTTCTCCGCGATCTCCATATCGTGCCTTCTCACGCCGGCTTCCGTGCGAGTGTGTCCGCGGCCTTGAGTGACGACGTGGACGAGGTCCGCCGTCCTGCCGAAGAGAGGCAGGTCCCAGAGCACCGCCGCCGAGGTGTGCGAGAACACCGGTCCATCATCGGCGGCCGCCCGGTTCACTGCGAGCAACCGCAGCATCTGCCGGCCCTCCGGCCATAGATCATCCCACACTGCGCCGTCGACGTAGAAGCCGCGATGGACTCGCCGGAGAGAACCGGAGAGGACACGGGTCCGCAGCTCACGGTCGGTGGCTCCCGAGTACAGCAGCTCGTCCCGTGAACGGACGAGGTCGCGAGCTTGTTCGATGGAGATCCGTCGGGGCATCCACCATCATGTGCTCGGCGAGTCTCCCGTGACGACCTTTCCACAGCCCAAGCCACGGCGGACTCGCCCGTGCAGGAGAGGTCATAGCGCCGAAACCCCGGGCTAGCGCCGAAACCCCGCCCTACGTGCGTCTGCAGGACGGGGTTTCGGCGCGAACGCGGGGTCTCGGCGGAAACGAACCCCGGGCTCAGGCGTCGAGGCGCAACAGCCAGCCGTGCCGGTCCTCGCGGCGGCCGTACTGGATGTCGGTGAGCTCTTCGCGCAGCGACAGCGCCAGCTCGCCCAGCGGCTGCGGCTCGTCGAAGCCCTCGCCGACCAGGGCGCCGATCGGGGTCACGACAGCGGCCGTGCCGCACGCGAACACCTCCACGATGTCGCCGGAAGCCACGCCCTCGCGCCACTCGTCGATCGAGATCGGCCGCTTCTCGACCGTGTAGCCGCGGTCCTCTGCGAGCTGCAGCAGCGAGTCGCGCGTGATGCCCTCGAGGATGCTGTCGGACTCCGGCGTGATGACGCGTCCGTCCTTGAAGACGAAGACGATGTTCATTCCGCCGAGCTCCTCGACGTTGCGCTCCTCGTTGAGGAACACGACCTGGTCGCAGCCCTTCGCGCTGGCCTCGCTCTGCGCGAGCAGGCTCGACGCGTAGTTGCCGCCGGTCTTGGCCTTGCCCGTACCGCCGCGACCCGCGCGTGCGTAGTACTCGGAGAGCCAGATGCGCACCGGCTTCACACCCCCGGAGAAGTACGCGCCGGCCGGGCTCGCGATCACGTAGTAGGCGACCTTCTGCGCCGCACGGACGCCGAGGAAGGCCTCCTTGGCGAACATGAACGGCCGCAGGTAGAGGCTCTGGTCGGCGCCGGACGGCACCCAGTGCCCGTCGACGGCGACGAGCTCGCGCAGCGACTGGATGAAGTACTCGGTGGGCAGCTCCGGCAGCGCGAGGCGCCGGGCGCTGGCCTGCATCCGCGCCGCGTTGCGGTCAGGACGGAAGGTGTGGATCGAGCCGTCCTCGTGACGGTAGGCCTTGATGCCCTCGAAGATCTCCTGCGCGTAGTGCAGGACGGATGCCGCGGGGTCGAGGGCGATCGGACCGTAGGGCTGCACGCGCGGGCGGTGCCAGCCGCCCTTGGCGGACCAGCAGATGTCGACCATGTGGTCGGTGAAGGCGACGCCGAACCCGGGGTTCTCGTGCACCTCCGCGACCTGCGCGCGTGTCGCGGCCGCGAGGTTCTTCATCACCGTGAACGTCAGCGGAGTCACAGTCGCGGTCTCGTCGATGGTCGTCATCTCATCATCCATTCCTCGTGGGGTGGGCGCATCGTCGCGCCCTCTCAGCCTACGCCCGCAGGTCAGAGGCGGGCAGTGATCGCGGAGCCGATCTCCGCGGTGGTGCGTGCCGCGCTGCGGGCGGCGATGTCGGCCTCGACCGCGGCGCTGACGCGGGCGGACTCCTCGGCGAGACCGAGGTGGTCGAGCAGCAGCGCGATCGACAGGATCGCCGCGGTCGGATCGGCCTTCTGCTGCCCGGCGATGTCGGGAGCAGACCCGTGCACCGGCTCGAACATCGAGGGGAACGCGCCGTCGGGGTTGATGTTCCCGGACGCCGCCAGGCCGATGCCGCCGGTGACGGCCCCCGCCAGGTCGGTGAGGATGTCGCCGAAGAGGTTGTCGGTGACGATCACGTCGAAGCGCGAGGGATCGGTCACCAGGAAGATCGTGGCTGCGTCGACGTGCAGGTAGTCGACCGCGACGTCGGGGTGGCTCGCGGCGACCTCGTTCACGATGCGCTGCCAGATCGCGCCGGCGTGGACGAGCACGTTGGTCTTGTGCACGAGGGTGACCTTCTTGCCACGGCGCTCGGCGAGATCGAAGGCGTAGCGCACGACGCGCTCGACGCCGAAGGCCGTGTTGACGGACGTCTCGTTGGCGACCTCCTGCGGGGTGCCCTTGCGGATCGCTCCCCCGTTGCCGACGTACGGTCCCTCGGTCCCCTCCCGGACCACGACGAAGTCGATCTCTCCGGGTGCGGCCAGCGGGCCCGGAGCGCCGGCGAAGAGCTTCGAGGGACGCAGGTTGACGTAGTGGTCCAGAGTGAAGCGGAGCTTGAGGAGGAGGCCGCGCTCGATGTTCGCGTCCTTGAGGCGGGGGTCACCCGGCGTTCCGCCGACCGCACCGAGGAGGATGGCGTCGTGCGCCGCGATCGCGGCGAGATCGTCATCGGTGAGGGTGTCGCCCGTCTCGAGGTAGCGGGCCGCTCCCAGCGAGAAGCGCGTCTTCTCGAAGACGACGCCGCTGTCGGCGGTGACCGCCTCGAGGACCTTCTCGGCCTCGGCGATGACCTCGGGACCGATGCCGTCACCGGGGATGACGGCCAGCTTCACGACACGCGACATGACACTCCTTGCACGGGATGAACCGGCCGTGCTCGTTCGCTCATCGAGCGGGCCGGTCCATCCAGCGTACTGGTCAGTGCGAGGGTGCCTTGCGCAGTGTGACGGCGGCGATCAGGCCCGCCGCGACGACGAGTCCGGCGCCGATGAGGGACGTCACCATCACACCCGACCCGAACGCCGAGGATGCGGCATCCCAGAGCGCGTCGCCCAGCTTCGCGGGCAGCTCCCGCGCCGCCGTGTACGCGCCGGCGAGCGTCTCCCGTGCGGCGTGCGCCGCATCGGCGGGCAGACCCTCGGGAAGCGCGAGCGCTCCGCGGTAGAAGGCGGTGATGATGCCGCCGAGGACAGCCGTGCCGAGCACCGCGCCGAGCTCGTACGCCGTCTCCGAGACGGCGCTCGCGGCTCCGGCCTTCTCCGCCGGCGCGCTCGACAGGATCAGCTCGTTCGAGATCGTCTCCGCGGCGCCGATGCCGATGCCGAGCACCACGAACGCGATGATCAGCGGGGCGACCCCGTGCTCGTGCGTGGTGAACGCGACGATCAGGTAACCGGCCACCGAGAACACCAGGGCGCTCGGCACGAGCACGTGCGGAGGAACCCGACGGGAGATCGGCACGACCGTGAGCCCGGCGACGATCATCGCCGCCATACCCGGGACCAGCGCCACGCCGGCGAGCATCGGCGACAGTCCGAGCACGAGCTGCAGGTGCTGCGAGACGAAGTAGAGGAATCCGACCAGGGCCACCACGCTGAGCAGGTTGACGAGGATCGCCCCGGAGAACGACCCGCGCCGGAACAGCGCCATGTCGAGCATGGGGATCGCCGAACGGTTCTGCCGGCGGACGAACAGCACGCCCATCACGATGCCGACGAGCGCCCAACCGCCTGCCATCAGCGACGGACCGTCGACGGCGAGCGACTTGATCGCATAGACGACCGGGATCATCGCGGCCATGGAGAGCACGATGCTGACCGGGTCCATCCGGCCCGGGTTCGGGTCGCGGCTCTCCGGCACCAGGAGCGGGGCGCACACCAGCAGCGGGATGAGCACCGGCACCGCGATCAGGAAGACCGATCCCCACGCGAAGTGCTCGAGGAGGAAGCCGCCGACGATCGGCCCGAGCGCAGACCCTGCCGAGAATGCCGAGGCCCAGACCGCGATCGCCATCCGACGCTGGTCGCGGTTCTGGAAGATGGAGCGCAGGAGCGACAACGTCGACGGCATCAGCATCGCGCCGAAGAAGCCGAGCAGCGCACGCGCGGCGATGAGCAGACCCGCGGTCGGTGCGAAGGCCGCCAGAGCGGAGACCGCGGCGAACCCGATGGCGCCGATCAACAGCATGCGACGGCGACCGAAACGGTCGCCGAGGGTGCCCATCGTGACCAGGAGGCCGGCGAGCACGAGAGGGTACACATCGATGATCCACAGCTGTTCTGCGCCCGTGGGCGCGAGCGCGATGGAGATCTCGGGGAGCGCGAAGCTCAGCACCGTGTTGTCCACCGAGACGAGCAGCACCGGCAGCATGAGGACGACGAGCGCCGCCCAGCCTCGGGCCCCGACACGGGGAGCATCCGTCTCTGTCGTCGGGATCGACGCAGTACGAATCATGGAACACCTCTCAGGATCACGACGGCATCGTTACTAAACCGTCCAGATGGTATAGTAACAGACATGCCCCGTCCTCCCCTCGCCCGTGAGAAGGTGCTCGACGCCTTCGAGTCGATCGTCATCGCCGACGGCGAACGAGCCGCGACACTCGACGCGACCGCCAAGGCCGCCGGCGTCTCCAAAGGCGGACTGCTCTACCACTTCGGCTCGAAGGAAGAGCTCGCCGCCGGACTGCTCGAGCGCCTGGACACCCTCACGACGGCTGATCTCGCGGTCATGGCCGCCGCCGACGAAGGTCCGGTCGCGTACTACATCCGCACCTCGGTGATGGAGGACGAGGCGCTCGACCGCGCGCTGATCGCCGCCACACGGCTCGCGCAGGGCGGCTCGACCGCCGCGGCCGAAGGCCTCCGCAACAACCGCCGGCGCTGGGAGGACGCGATCCGTCCGCATGTGCGCGATCGGACGAGCCTCGATCTCGTGATGCTGCTCAGCGACGGCCTCTACTTCAACAACTCGCTCGACGTGCACGGGCCCGAACGGCTCGTCCCCCATGACGAGGAGCTCTCCGCTCTCATCGCCCTCGTCCTGAAGTCGACCACCTGACCGGGCCTCACGCAACGTGAAGAGGGCGGGGAGGCCTGCGCCTCCCCGCCCTCTTCACGTTCTCCGTCAGATCTCGGTGATCTCGATCTGGCGGAACAGGTCGGCGTCGATGGCGGCGCTGACTTCCTCCAGCAGAGCCTCCGACACGGGCGAGTCGAGGGTCAGCACGCTGAGCGCCTGTGCGCCCGCGGCCTGACGGGCGATCTGCATGCCCGCGATGTTGACTCCCGCGTCGCCGAACTTCTGACCGTAGACCGCGACGATGCCGGGGCGGTCGGTGTAGAGCATCACGACGTGGTTCTTCTCGATCGGCAGCTCGAGCGCGTGGTCGTTGATGCCGACGAGCTTCTCGGACTGCTTCGGGCCTGTGAGCGTGCCCGACACCGAGAGCTGAGAGCCATCGGACAGCGCACCGGTGAGGGTGATCACGTTGCGGTACTCGTCGCTCACGTCATCCTTCAGAAGGCGGACGGCGATGCCCCGCTGCTCGGCGAGCAGCGGCGCGTTCACGTACGACACGGTCTCGCTGACGATGTTGGTGAAGACGCCCTTGAGGGCCGCGAGCTTGAGCACACTGACGTCGTAGTCGTTCAGCTCGCCGTGCACCTCGACGTCGAGGCTGGTGAGCGGCGACGTCGCGAGGGCCGCGAAGATCTGGCCGAGCTTCTCGACCAGCGAGATCCCAGGGCGCACGTACGGGTCGATGACGCCGCCGGCGACGTTGACGGCATCGGGGACGAGGTCGCCACCGAGAGCCAGGCGCACGGACCGCGCGACCGAGACGCCGGCCTTCTCCTGTGCCTCTTCCGTGCTCGCACCGAGGTGCGGCGTGACGACGACGTTCGGCAGATCGAGCAGAGGGCGCGCGGTGCCGCCCTCGGCCGGGGGCTCGGAGGTGAACACGTCGAGACCTGCACCGGCGATCTCCCCGGCGACGAGGGCTGCGTGCAGCGCCTCTTCGTCGATCAGTCCGCCACGCGCGACGTTGACGACGAAAGCGGTCGGCTTCATCGCCTTGAACTGCTCTGCGCCGATCATGCCGGTCGTCTCCGGCGTCTTCGGCATGTGGATCGTGAGGAAGTCGGCCTCGGCGACGAGCTCGTCGAGAGACAGCAGCTGCACGCCGAGCTGCTGTGCGCGGGCAGAGGTGACGTAGGGGTCGTAGGCGACGACGCGCATGTCGAAGGCGGCGAGGCGGGCGGCCACGAGGGCGCCGATGCGCCCGAGCCCCACGATGCCGACGGTCTTCTCGAACAGCTCGGCTCCGGTGAAGGAGCTGCGCTTCCACTGTCCGGCGGAGAGCGATGCATGGGCGGCGGGAATGCGACGGGCGAGGCTGAGGATGTGTCCGACCGTGAGCTCGGCCGCGGAGACGATGTTCGAGGTCGGCGCGTTGACGACCATGACACCCGCCGAGGTCGCCGCCTTGATGTCGACGTTGTCGAGTCCGACGCCCGCGCGGGCGACGACCTTGAGCTTCGGGGCGTGCGCCAGGGCCTCCTCGTCGATGCGGGTCGCCGAGCGGATCAGCACCGCGTCGGCCTCAGCCAGCGAAGCGAACAGCGCTTCCCGGTCGGTGCCGTCGACGTCACGGACGTCGAAGTCGGGGCCCAGGGCCTCGATCGTGGCGGGAGAGAGCACTTCGGCGATGAGCACAACGGGCTTCGGCACAGAGAATCCTTCGGGGCAGCGCGGCAGGCGGGAGGGGCCGATGCGCCGCACACCATGGGGGGCGCGATCACCTCAACTGTACCCGAGCGGTGGTGGCGCTCCGTGCGTGTGACGGCTCGCGTCAGGCGCTGCAGGGAGTCAGGAGCTGGGCAGCGTCAGACTCAGCGCGATGAGGCTCATCCAGAACACCGCGACGATGCCGAGGCCGGCCAACAGCGCGAGCGCCAGCTCCCCCACGCGTCGCCGTCGACCGATGAGGAAGGCGAATACGAAGACGATGATCGGGAACACCACCCCGAACAGCAGAGTGATCCAGCCAGTCCCGGTCAGCCCGGTCCGCGCCATGTTGATCAGATGCGCAACGGCGTTCCACACCGCGTAGGCGTAGAGCAGACCGGCGAGTCCGATGACGAGTCCCACGAGCCAGCGCGGAGAGCCGGGCGCGACAGGAGTGCTCTGCGTCTCGCTCATGATCCGATCACCCCCACGGTGACGAACGGCCAGGGAACGAGGAGCACCACACCGGCGATCAGCACAGCGATGCGGACCCACGCCGCCCTCCCCTTCGTCAGCACCCAGCTCGCGAGGAACCAGAGCGCGGGCGCGGCGATCGCGAGAACGAACCAGGGCAGGAACATGGTGTCGTCGACGAGGAAGGATGCCAGCGGCCGCAGTCGCAGTCCCGCGACGATCCATCCGATCGTGTAGAGCACATAGACACCCCCGACGATGCCGAGGATCAGCAGCATCGCCGTGCTGAGTCCCGGACTCTCGACGTCTCCGGCCGCCGTGACGGTTCCATCGTCCTCGACGGTGCCGACCTCGTCGCTGCCCTTGCCGACGGCGTTCCACCCTCGCGGCAATGCCGGATCCTTCGGCGCGGACGCCTCGTCTCCGTCCCAGCTGAGGGCGTCGTCGGAATCGGAAGTCATGTCCCCAGAGTAGGACACGCCGTCCACTATGCTCGGGGTGCATCGGGCCGCGGAGGCCCTCGGCAGGGGGAAGGACAGTTGTGGCTGAGAACAAGAAGGCCGATCGCGTGGAGCAGGACGGGTCGAACGCCGGCACCGCCGAGCCGCCCGCAGGCTGGACCCCGACGGCCACAGCGAAGAAGAAGGCGACGACGTTCCGCTGGATCGCCGCGGTGCTGTGGGCCCTCGCGATCATCGGCGAGGCGGTCGGCATCTTCTGGCTGCTCCGTCAGCGCGTCTTCGTCGGCGAGGACGGCACGCTCGTGCGCGATCCCGACACGGGTCTCCTGCAGGAGCAGGGCGTCACGGCGCAGTTCCCGCAATGGGCCTTCATCTCCCTTCTCGTGCTTCTCGTCGTCATCGCGGCGCTGTCGATCACCGGTTCGGTGCTGTGGAAGAAGGCGAACCGGCTGGACCCCGCGCGCAGATCCGACACCGTGCGGTTCTTCGTGCAGAACCAGCTCGGCGCGATCATCGCGGTCGTCGCCTTCCTGCCGCTCATCATCCTCATCTTCCTCAACAAGGACATGGACAAGGGGCAGAAGACGACCGCCGGCATCGTCGGCATCGCTCTCGCCGCCCTCGCCGTGGTGCTCGGCATCGACTTCGACCCGCCGTCCGTCGAGCAGTACACCGCCGACCAGTCGGCCGTGATCCAGCTGCTCGGCCAGGACGAGGTCGTCTGGGTCGACGGCGGTGCGGTCTATCACGTGTGCGATCAGGTCTCCGCGATCCAGACCGGCAGCGAGATCCGCACGGGCACCACCGCCGAGGCCGTCGAGGCCGGCAAGATCCGCCTCACTCTGCAGTTCGCCTCCGAACTGCGCGCGTGCGACCTGGCGGTGCCCGATAACGCCGACGAGATCACCGAGGCGCTTCGCGCGATCCAGGCAGGGCAGGTCGACACCCTCCTCCCCGCTCCGGTGTGGGCGGATCCCTCCGACGCGCCGATCCAGGTCGAGGAGGCTCCGGCCGAGTGACGGTCGGCTGAGCGGACTCAGTCCGCTCGGAGCGCGTCGATCAGCCTCTCCTCGGCCGAGGAGAGGTGGACAGCGAGGAGATCGGCTGCCCGCTCCCCCTCTCCCGCGGCCACCGCGTCGAGCATGTGCGCATGCTGCGCGGCGATGACGGCGGCATCCAGCAGACGTCGCCCCTGCACCTGCGCCATGCAGAGCCGTGCCTCGTCGAGGACGCTGCGGTACATCCGCGTCGTCCGTTCGCTCTCGAGCGCATCGATGAGGGCGGTGTGGAAACGGAGGTCGGGATCGACGGTCGCCGGGTCGGGTCCCGCCGGCATCGCGAGGATCTCGGCGTTCGCCTCGACGGCCGACGCAGGCACGGTGCGGGTGAGCGCGAGTTCCCGCAGAGCCGCGCTCTCGAGGCGCGACCGGGTGCGATACACGTCGCGCACGGTCTCGGGTTCGATCCCCACGACTCGCGCGGAACGGTGCGCCGTGCGGACCAGGAGACCGGATGCGACGAGCTGCTCGATCGCGGCCTTCGCGCTGGGCCGGGCGACGCCGAACGTCTGAGACACGGCCGCCTCGGTGAGGGGCGATCCGGAGCGGATGTCGCCGCTGAGGATGCGTTCGCGGAGCCGAGCGGTGACGGCATCCACGACGCCCACGATCCCGAGTGCCGCGTCTGTCGTCATGGGGACAGTCTATCGAGACGCCGCGATTTCAGTACACTTGTCAGACAATCTCTCGAGCGGAGCAGAGGAGCACCGTGCCGACCACACTCGCAGAACCGCTGGACCCCGTGCTGCTCGGGTCGACGACCGAGGTGCATTCCCGCTCGATCGACCGTTTCGCCCGCGCGCACGACGCCTCCCACTACCTCCTGATCCCGGATGCGGTGCTCTCCCCCGCGGATGCCGAGGGCGTCGCCCGTGCGTTCGGCGCGGTGCGTGCCGCAGGCCGGACGATGACTTTCCGCTCCGGAGGCACGAGTCTCTCCGGACAGGGTGTGAGCGGCGACATCCTCGTCGACACACGCAGCCACTTCCGGGGCATCGCGGTGGAGGACGACGGGGCGTCGGTGCGCGTCGGCCCCGGCGCCACGGTTCGGCAGGTCAACACGCGCCTCGCGCGGTATCGGCGCAAGCTCGGTCCCGATCCCGCCAGCGAGATCGCCTGCACGATCGGGGGCGTCGTCGCGAACAACTCCAGCGGCATGGCCTGCGGGATCACCGAGAACTCGTACCAGACGATCGAATCGATGCGGATCGTCCTGCCCAGCGGCACGATCCTCGACACCGGGCGCGCCGACGCGAACGACGTGCTGCAGACCGCCGAACCCGCCATCGCCGAGGGACTGCTCGCGCTCCGCGCTCGACTGCTCGCCTCGCCGTCACACGTGGCGTTCCTCCGTCAGCAGTTCTCGATGAAGAACACGATGGGCTACGGCCTGAACGCGCTCGTCGACTTCGACGATCCCGTGCGGATCCTCGAGCACCTCATCATCGGCTCCGAGGGAACGCTCGCATTCGTCGCCGAGGCGCGCTTCCGCACCATCGAGGTGCGCCCGGCCATCGCGACCGGCCTGCTCGTGTTCGAAACGCTCACTGCCGCCATGACCGCACTGCCTGCGCTCGCCGACCTCGGTCTCGCCACGATCGAGCTCCTCGATGCCGCTTCCCTCCGCGTCGCGCAGGGTCTGAGCGATGTGCCGGCGACGATCGCCGAGATCGAGGTGCAGGGCCATGCCGCCCTGCTTGTCGAGGTGCACTCCGACAGCGCCCACACGCTCGTCCAGGCGAGCGCCGTGGCTCAGGCGCACTTCGAGTCGCTGCCGCTGGCCATCGCACCGCGCCTGACGACGGATGCCGCCGAGCGTGCCGCTCTCTGGCACGTGCGGAAGGGCCTCTACACCGCCATCGCGGGCGCCCGCCCCTCGGGCACGACCGCACTGCTGGAAGACATCGTCGTGCCCGTGCCGCGCCTTCTCGCCACGTGCGAGCGCCTGATCGAGCTCTTCGACGAGCACGGCTACGAGGGCTCGGTGATCTTCGGACACGCCAAGGACGGCAACGTGCACTTCCTGCTGAACGAACGGTTCGACGACCCGGAGAGCGTCGCCCGCTATCGTCACTTCACCGAGGACCTCGTGACGCTCGTGCTCGCCCAGCAGGGCTCGCTGAAGGCCGAGCACGGCACCGGTCGCATCATGGCGCCGTTCGTGCGGCGACAGTACGGCGATGAGCTCACCGACATGATGTGGGAGATCAAGCGGCTGTTCGACCCGGACCTCATCCTCAACCCGGGAGTCGTCCTGTCCGACGACCCCGACTCCTACCTCGACGACCTCAAGCGCGTGCCCACGGTCGAGAGCGAGGTGGACCGCTGCGTGGAATGCGGATACTGCGAGCCGACGTGTCCGAGCAAGAGCATCACCCTCACGCCGCGACAGCGCATCGTGATCCGTCGCGACATGGCGTGGGCCGAGGAGCAGGGCGACACCGACCTGCTGCGCGATCTGCGGGCCGACTACGACTACGACGGCCTGCAGACCTGCGCGGTCGACGGGATGTGCGGCGTCGCCTGCCCGGTCGACATCAACACGGGCGATCTCGTGCGCCGGCTGCGCGCCGAGGAGTCCTCGAAGGTCGAGGGCGTCGTGTGGGATGCCGCGGCGAAGAACTGGGACGCCGTCACGCGTGTCGGCGGCACGGCGCTCACGCTCGCCTCCGCCATGCCCGCGCCTCTGGTGACCGGCGTCACGAAGGTCGGACGCGCCGTCCTCGGCGCCGACACCGTGCCGCTCTACGACGGCGGACTCCCCCGCGGCGGCACGAAGCCTCCGACTTCCCAGAACCCCGCCGACGCCGAAGCGGTCTTCTTCGGCGCATGCATCGGCACGATGTTCGGCGCGGAGGGTCACGGCGAAGGATCACGCGACGCCGTGCGCGCCCTGCTGGACCGAGCAGGGATCGCCGTCGTCATCCCCGAGGATGCCGGCGGCATGTGCTGCGGAACGCCATGGAAGTCGAAGGGGCACGTCGCCGGGTACGACCGGATGACGAAGCGTGTGCTCGCAGGGCTCTGGGAGGCGAGTCGTTCCGGCGCGCTCCCAGTGGTCTGCGACGCGGCATCCTGCACCGAGGGTCTGCACACGATGCTCGCGAAGTCGGTCGCGGAATACCCGGAGTATGCCAGCCTCGTCATCGAGGACGCGACGACCTACATCGCCCGGGAGGTGCTCCCCCGCGTGACCGTCTCGGCCAAGCTCGACAGCGTCGCCGTGCATCCGACCTGCTCGACTACGGCTCTCGGCGCGACCGGAGCGCTCACCGCGATCGCGGCCGCCATCGCCGATGACGTGTTCGTCCCTGAGGGGTGGGGATGCTGCGCCTTCGCGGGAGACCGCGGCATGCTGCACCCAGAGCTGACGGCCAGCGCGACGGAGGTCGAATCGGCCGAGGTCCGGGCCGCGGATGCCGACCGCGGAGGGTTCGACGCGTTCGTGTCGGCGAACCGCACCTGCGAGATCGGGATGACCCGCGCCACCGGCCAGCCGTACCGTCACGTCGTCGAGGTTCTCGAGGAGCTCACCCGCGCCTGACGCCGGGCGATAACGAAAGAACGGGCGCCCCTGTCGGGACGCCCGTTCTTCGTGGATGGGATGGGATCAGCGCGCAGCGCTGCCGTCGACGTAGTCCTCGTCCGTCTGCTTCCAGGCGAAGAGCGACCGCAGCTCCTTGCCGGTCACCTCGATCGGGTGCTGCTCCTCCTTGGCGCGCAGCGCCAGGAACTCCTCGGCGCCGTTGTCCTGGTCGTCGATGAAGCGCTTCGCGAAGGCACCGGACTGGATGTCGGCGAGGACGCCCTGCATGCTCTCCTTGACGCGGGCGTCGATGACGCGCGGGCCCGAGACGTAGTCGCCGAACTCGGCGGTGTCGGAGATCGACCAGCGCTGCTTGGCGATGCCGCCCTCCCACATCAGGTCGACGATGAGCTTCAGCTCGTGCAGCACCTCGAAGTAGGCGATCTGCGGCTGGTAGCCCGCCTCGGTGAGGGTCTCGAAGCCGGCCTGCACGAGGTGGCTGACACCACCGCAGAGCACGGCCTGCTCGCCGAAGAGGTCGGTCTCGGTCTCTTCGGTGAAGGTCGTCTTGATGACGCCGGCACGGGTGCCGCCGATGGCCTTCGCGTACGACAGCGCGGTGTCCCACGCGTGACCCGATGCGTCGCGCTCGACGGCGATGATGTCGGGGATGCCGCGGCCGGCGACGAATTCGCGACGCACCGTGTGGCCCGGGGCCTTCGGCGCGACGAGGATCACGTCGACACCCTCGGGAGCGTCGATGTAGCCGAAGCGGATGTTGAAGCCGTGCGCGAAGGCGAGGGTCTTGCCCGCGGTCAGGTGCGGCGCGATGGACTCGCTGTAGATGATGCGCTGGTGCTGGTCCGGCGCGAGGATCATGATGAGGTCGGCCCACTCGGTCGCCTCGGCGACCGTCTTGACCGGGAACCCGGCCTCCTCGGCCTTCGGGGCGGACTTGGAGCCCTCCTTGAGCGCGATGGCGACCTCGACACCCGAGTCGCGCAGGTTCTGCGCGTGGGCGTGACCCTGCGATCCGTAACCGACGATCGCGACCTTCTTGCCCTGGATGAGGGACAGGTCGGCGTCGGCGTCGTAGAAGATCTCGGTGCTCACGTGTGTTTCTCCTTGTTCGTTGTTCGTGTAAGTGTGTGAAAGTGTCAGCCGCGCAGGACGCGCTCGGTGATGCTCTTGCCGCCGCGGCCGATCGCGAGGAGACCGGACTGGGCGATCTCCTTGATGCCGAACGGCTCGAAGGCCTTGAGCAGCGCTTCGACCTTGCCCTTGTCACCCGTGACCTCGACCACGAGCGCATCCGGCGCGTAGTCGACGACCGAGGCGCGGAACAGGTTCACGACCTCGATCACGTTCGAGCGGGTGGTGTTGTCGGTGCGCACCTTGACGAGCATGTGCTCGCGCTGCACCGACGAGGACGGGTCGAGCTCGACGATCTTGATGACATTGATGAGCTTGTTCAGCTGCTTCGTCACCTGCTCGAGGGGAAGCTGCTCCTCCACGTCGACGACGACCGTGATCCGGGAGATGCCCGGAACCTCGGTCACGCCCACGGCGAGGGACTCGATGTTGAAGCTGCGACGGGCGAAGAGCCCGGCGACACGGGTGAGAAGACCGGGGCGGTCCTCCACCAGCAGGCTCAGCACATGGGTCGACATGGATCAGTCCTCCTCGTCGAAGCTGGGCGCGTGGTCGCGCGCGTACTGGACATAGCTGTTGCTGACCCCCTGCGGAACCATCGGCCACACCATGGAGTCGGCGCTCACCACGAAGTCGATCACGACCGGGCGGTCGTTGGTCTCGAGGGCGAGCTTGATCGCGGCGTCGACCTCTTCCTCCTTCTCGACCCGGATCGCGAGGCAGCCGTACGCCTCGCCGAGCTTGACGAAGTCGGGGATGCGCACGGTGCCGTGCCCGGTGTTGAGGTCGGTGTTGGAGTGACGGCCGTCGTAGAACAGCGTCTGCCACTGCCGCACCATGCCCAGCGACGAGTTGTTGATGATCGCGACCTTGATCGGGATGTTGTTGATCGCGCAGGTGGCGAGCTCCTGGTTGGTCATCTGGAAGCAGCCGTCGCCGTCGATCGCCCACACGTGGCGGTCGGGCTCAGCGACCTTCGCACCCATCGCGGCAGGGACCGAGTAGCCCATCGTGCCGGCGCCGCCGGAGTTCAGCCAGGCGTTCGGGCGCTCGTACTTGATGAACTGCGCCGCCCACATCTGGTGCTGCCCGACGCCGGCGACGTAGACGCCCTCCGGCCCGGTCAGCTCGCCGATGCGCTGGATCACGTACTGCGGAGCGAGCAGACCGTCGTCCGTCGGCGTGTAGCCGAGCGGGAACTCTCCGCGCAGGCCGTCGAGGTACGACCACCACTCGGAGATGTCGGGCTGGGTGCCGCCGACGACACCGCGGAATGCGGCATCCAGATCGATCAGCACATCGCGCACGTCTCCCACGATCGGAACGTCGGCGTTGCGGATCTTCGAGATCTCCGCGGGGTCGATGTCGACGTGCACGACCTTCGCGTTGGGGGCGAAGTCCGCGGCCTTGCCGGTGACGCGGTCGTCGAACCGCGCGCCGAGGGCGACGATGAGGTCGGACTCCTGGAGGGCGAGCACGGCCGGAACGGTCCCGTGCATGCCCGGCATGCCGAGGTGCTGCTGGTGGGAGTCGGGGAACACACCCCGTGCCATCAGCGTCGTCACCACGGGCGCGTTCGTCGACTCGGCGAGGGCCAGCAGCTCGGCCGCTGCGCGACCGCGGACCACGCCGCCGCCGACGTACAGCACCGGCTTCTTCGCCTCGGCGAGCAGGGCCGCTGCGGCCTGGATCTGCTTGCCGTGGGCTTTCGTCACCGGGCGGTATCCCGGCAGGTCGACCTTCGGCGGCCAGACGAACGGCGCGGACTTCTGCTGCGCGTCCTTGGTGATGTCGACCAGCACGGGGCCGGGGCGCCCCGTCGAGGCGATCTCGAATGCCGCCGCGAGGGCGCCGGGGATCTCCTCGGGCTCCTTCACCAGGAAGGAGTGCTTCGTGATCGGCATGGTGATGCCGACGATGTCGGCCTCCTGGAACGCGTCGGTTCCCATCAGGTGGCTGAACACCTGTCCGGTGATCGCGACGATCGGCACGGAGTCCATGTAGGCGTCGGCGATCGCCGTCACGAGGTTGGTCGCGCCGGGACCCGAGGTGGCGATGGCCACGCCCGTGCGGCCGCTGGCGGAGGCGTATCCCTCCGCCGCGTGACCCGCGCCCTGTTCGTGGCGCACGAGGATGTGCCGGACGGTGTCGTCGTCGAGCAGGGGGTCGTAGACGGGCATGATCGTGCCGCCGGGGATGCCGAAGACATCGGTCACCCCGAGAAGCCCGAGGGAACGGACGACGGCCTCGGCGCCCGTGAGCTCGGGAGAAGCGGCCTTCTGGGACGGTGGCCGGGGAACGGCCGGGGCGGAATCAGCAGTCATGTCTTTCCTTGATGATCTGAGAGTTCGTCGGCGGCGGGCCGACGGGGATCACCCGGTCGTCGCGCCTTCTGCAGCGGAACGCACGAGTCGCGAGTACTTGGCAAGAACACCACGGGTGTAACGCGGGGGAAGCGGCTCCCAGCCAGAGCGGCGGGAGGCGAGCTCAGCGTCGTCGACGAGTAGGTCGAGAGAGCGAGCTGCGATATCGACCCGTATCAGATCACCATCGCGCACGAAGGCGATAGGACCTGCGTCCACCGCTTCGGGTGCTATGTGGCCGATGCACAGGCCGGTTGTGCCGCCTGAGAATCGTCCGTCAGTCAAGAGTAGTACATCTTTTCCGAGGCCAGCGCCCTTGATGGCCGCGGTGATGGCCAGCATCTCGCGCATGCCCGGTCCACCCTTGGGGCCCTCGTAGCGGATCACGATGACGGTGCCCGGTTCGATCTCGCCCTCGGCGACGGCATCCATCGCGGCGCGCTCGCGCTCGAACACGCGTGCCGGTCCCTCGAACACGGCGGCGTCGAAGCCGGCCGTCTTGACGACCGCGCCCTCGGGAGCCAGGGATCCGTGCAGGATCGTGAGACCGCCGGTGGCGTGGATCGGGTTGTCGAAAGTGTGGATGACGGTGCCGTCGATCGGCTGAGGGTCGAGCTCGGCGAGGTTCTCGGCGAGCGTCTTGCCCGTCACCGTGAGGGCGTCGCCGTGCAGCAGACCCTCGTCGAGCATCGCCTTCATGATCACCGGGATGCCGCCGTGACGGTCGACGTCGTTCATGACGTACTTGCCGAACGGCTTCATGTCGGCGACGTGCGGCACCTTGTCGCCGATGCGGTTGAAGTCGTGCAGATTCAGGTCGACGTCCGCCTCGCGGGCGATCGCGAGGAGGTGCAGCACCACGTTCGTCGAGCCGCCGAGTGCCATCGCGAGCGCGATCGCGTTCTCGAACGCTTCCTTGGTGAGGATGTCGCGGGTCGTGATGCCCTGGCGGAGCAGGTTCACGACGGCCTCGCCCGAACGGTGCGCGTAGTAGTCGCGGCGGCGGTCCGCCGCGGGCGGGGCCGCAGACCCGGGAAGGCTGAGTCCGAGGGCCTCGGCGACGGATGCCATGGTGTTGGCCGTGTACATGCCGCCGCAGGCGCCCTCGCCCGGTGCGATCGCGCACTCGATGCGCTTCAGGTCTTCCTCGCTCATGAGACCGGCACGGCAGGCACCGACCGCCTCGAACGAGTCGATGATCGTGACGTCCTTCTCGGTGCCGTCCGACAGCTTCACCCAGCCGGGTGCGATCGACCCGGCGTAGAGGAACACGCTGGAGAGGTCGAGGCGCGCGCTGGCCATGAGCATGCCGGGGATCGACTTGTCGCAGCCGGCGAGCAGGACCGATCCGTCGAGGCGCTCGGCCATCATCACGGTCTCCACCGAGTCGGCGATGACCTCGCGCGACACGAGCGAGAAGTGCATGCCCTCGTGGCCCATCGAGATGCCGTCGGAGACGGAGATCGTGCCGAACTGCAGCGGGTACCCGCCGCCGGAGTGCACGCCCTCCTTCGCCCCCTGCGCGAGCCGGTCGAGGCTCAGGTTGCAGGGGGTGATCTCGTTCCAGCTCGAGGCGATGCCGATCTGCGGCTTCTCCCAGTCCGCGTCGCCCATACCGACGGCACGGAGCATGCCGCGGGAGGTCGTCGCCTCGATGCCGTCGGTGACGACGCGGCTGCGGGGCTTGATGTCGATGGACGCGCTGGGAGAAGGATCGTGCGAGGACATGACGGAAGTCTATTCCCGCAGCGACGAGCGCTCGTCCGCGAGCGCCTCCAGAAGCTCGCCGATCTGTTGTGGGTTCTCCACACGCAGGATCGCCGCGCTCTCCCCCGGGCCGACGCGGACGCCGAGATCGCCGGGCTGCAGCACGCGCATCGCGTCCTCGTCGGTCACGTCGTCGCCGGCGAACAGTATGCCGGTGGCGTCGAAGCGCTCGCGGAGCGCCGCGATGGCGGCATCCTTCCCCTCGCTGCGGGACGAGAACTCCAGCACGCGGTGCCCTGCGCGGCGGCGCCAGTGTGGGAACCGCTCGGCCACCAGCGCGTCGACCTCCGCGAAGACGCGCTCCTCGGTCTCCCGGTCGGCGCGCCGCGTGTGCACGCCCATCCCGAACGTCTTCGGCTCGAACTCGGCGCCCTCGTAGCGCTCGATGATCGGACGTGCCGCGGCCCAGAGCTCTTCCCGCTCGCCGTCCTCGGCGGCCGCATCGGCCGACGCGGCCGCGGCGTCGCCGGGGAACCAGTACTGTGCGCCGTGGGAACCGGCGAGCGCGATGACCGAGTCGTCGGTGTGCTCGGTGATCTCACGGAGATCGTGCATGCTGCGCCCGGAGACGTACGCGACCACCGTGTCGGGGAGCGCGGCGAGGCGGGCGACCTGTGCGGCGACGGTCGGCAGTGCTCGCGCCGCCATGGGGTCGGGGATGAGCGGCGACGCCGTGCCGTCGAAGTCGAGGGCGACGACCAGTCGGGGCGTCGCGGCGAGCGCCGACAGATCGGCGTCGGGGGCTCCGGGGGTCCAGGCGCGGGTCACGTGTTCTCCAGTCGAGGTCGAGGTCATGGTCGTGGTCGTGGCAGTGGCAGGCGCGTCAGCGTGCGTTGCGCGCCGCGGCGAGGGCCGACAGGAACGAGTCGGACCAGGCGTTCACATCGTGGTCGAGCACGCGGCGGCGGAGCGACCGCATGCGCCGGGACTGCTCGCGCGGCGGCATCTCGACGGCGCGCATGATCGCCTCCTTGAGGCCCTCGATGTCGTGCGGGTTCACCTGGATCGCACTGCCGAGCTCATCGGCGGCGCCCGCGAACTCGCTCAGCACCAGCACGCCCCGGTTGTCGATGCGGGTGGCGACGTACTCCTTGGCGACGAGGTTCATCCCGTCGCGCAGCGCGGTCACGAGCATCACGTCGGCCGCGAGGTACAGGGCGACCATCTCCTCACGAGGGAAGCCCTGATGCAGATAGCGGATGGCCGTGTGGCCCATCGTGTCGGTGTCGCCGTTGATGCGGCTGACCGCGAGCTCGATCTCGTCGCGCAGGTTCGCGTAGGCGTCGACGCGCTCGCGACTGGGGCTCGCCACCTGCACGAGGGTCACGTCCTCGACCGACAGGTCACCGGATGCGAGAAGCTCTCCGTAGGCCTTCACCCGATGCCCGATCCCCTTGGTGTAATCGAGACGGTCGACGCCGAGGAGAATGCGTTTGGGGTTGCCGAGGCTCGCCCGGATCTCGGCCGCCCGCGCCTGGATGTCGGGTCTCGCGGCGAGCTCGAGGTACGGCACGGTGTCGATCGAGATCGGGAAGGCCTTGACCAGGGCCTTATGGGAGTCGCCCCTCCCGTCGACCTCGCCGTTGCCCGACGGCACCGTGACCGTCGATGACTTGATGTCGTACTTCAGCCGGCGCCGGATCGCGTTGAGGAAGTTGGTGGCATCCGTCGCCCGCTGGAAGCCGATGACGTCCGCCCCGAGGAGACCGCGCAGCACCTGCCCGCGCCACGGCAGCTGCATGTACAGCCCGTGCGTCGGAAACGGGATGTGATGGAAGTAGCCGATGGTCACGTCGGGGCGCAGGGCCCTGACCATCTGCGGCACGAGCTGCAGCTGGTAGTCGTGCACCCACACCGTGCCGCCCTCCGCCACGGCGGCAGCGGCGGCATCCGCGAATCGACGGTTCACGGCGACATAGGCGTCCCACCACTCACGGTGATACTGCGGCGGCGCGATGACATCGTGGTACAGCGGCCAGATGGTGTCGTTGGAGAAGCCCTCGTAGTACTCGGCGACCTCCTGCTCGCTCAGCGCGATGGGGATCAGACGGATGCCGTCGGACGTGAAGGGCTTGTGATCGAGATCGGCCTGGCCCGGCCAGCCGACCCAGGCGCCGTTCACCGCCTTCATCACGGGCTCGAGAGCGGCGACGAGTCCGCCGGGAGACGTGCGCCACAGCTCCTCGCCGTCGGGTCCGACGACACGGTCGACGGGCAGCCGATTGGCGACCACGACGAATTCTGCGGCGGCCATGATGACTCCTCACGCCAGGGGTTGGATACTCCCCAGGCTACCGAGGTTGCCGCGCGGCGTTCGCCAGAGCGTCAGGCGACGGCGCGCGCAGCGCGCGGCGCGGTGCGGCTGAGGAACCAGTTCGCGAGTCCGGCGGCGAAGACGACGGTGGTCGCGATGATCGGGACGAGGAGCGCCGGGGCGGTGCCCATGCTCTCGGCGATCTCCCCGGTCGTCGCGGCTCCCAGCGACTGCCCCACCACCACACCCGAGCCGAGCATCGTCATCACGGTCGCCGAGCGTCCGAGCGGACTGCGGGCGGCGCCGAAGCTGTACTGGGTGACGAGCGTCGGCCCGATGCCGATTCCCATGATGCCGAGCGCGATCATCATCGTCAGCGGTGTGTCCACGAACAGGAGCAGCAGGCTCCCGACGAGCAGGATGCCGGAGAACGCCAGCCACCGGGCGCGCAAGGTGAATGCCGGAGGCAGCCACGCGACGCCCAGTGCGAGGATCGCCGAGCCGACGCCCATCACGCCGTAGAGGAGCCCGGCCTGCTCGGGCGCGCCCCGGTCCGCCATGAACGACGTGAGCGCCGTGAGCATCCCTCCGAAGAAGATCCCGACGCCGAGGATGCCCATCACGACGATGAGCAGCTGCGGCCGGAACAGCTCGGACACGGCGGATGGCGCCTTGCCGTCGGCCCCGCGCTCCTGCGACACGTGACGCCCGCTCGGATGCAGTGCGAAGGCGCCCACGAACAGCACGGTGAGGGCCGCGGCTCCCGCGAGGGGTGCCCACGGCGCGATCGCCGATGCGAGGACGCCCACCAGGAACGGACCGAACACGAACACCGTCTCATCGGCGGCCGATTCGTAGGCCATGGTGCCCGAGAGAGTGCGAGCGCGGCGTTCATGCGGCATCCGCTCGCGGATGATCGTGACCAGACGCGACCGCGACAGCGGTGCGACCTGCGGTGCGGTCGCTCCGATCCCGGCCGCGGCGAGCAGCACGAAGCCGTCGGCCGCCGATCCGTATACGACGAGTGTGAACACGACGAGCATCGACCCGTTGGCGAGAGCGATCACGAGCAGCACGCCGCGCTGACCGAAGCGGTCGGCTGCCGCCCCCAGGAGCGGACCGAAGCAGGCGGTACCGAGGCCGACGGCTGCCGAGGTGAGTCCGCCGAGGGAGAGCGAGCCGCGGGCCGATACGACCACGGTGAGCACGCCGACCACCATCATCGCGAACGGCAGTCGCGCGACGAACGCGATGAGGAAGTAGGGAAGGCCGGCCAGGCGGAACAGGCTCGGTGCAGCCGACGGGTGCGGCTGGGTCTGGGGTGTGGCGTGTGTCATGGCTCTCGCACGTCGATGACGCGATGTCGGGTGCCGCCGCTGTCCGCGGGAATGCCCGCGGCCCGGTAGTTACACGGTTGTGCGGCCGCGGACTGAGCCGCGACTCCCCCATGGTATCGGGTCGCACGGGACGGCGGCAGGGAGAGTGCGGCGTGCACCGCGGCACTAGTCTGGTCGACACTCCCCGTCCTCGCGCTCTCGCCCCAGGAGGAACAGTTGACCTCTGCCCCGAAGACCTCCACGCCCCGACGTGCCCTCCCTGACCGATCACTGCGCGCAGGCTCGGCGAAGACCTCCCCGGTCCGCGACCTGCTCGCGCTGACCGAGCGCCCCGAGGTCATCTCGTTCGCCGGCGGCCTGCCCGCGCCCGAGCTGTTCGACCTCGACGGCATCCGCGCCTCCTTCGATGCGGTCCTCGAGTCGCCCGGTGTCCTGCAGTACTCGACGTCCGAGGGGAGCGCCGCTCTGCGCGAGGAGGTCGCACGACGCTACACGGCCGACGGCCTCGAGACGGCGGCATCCGACCTGATCATCACCACCGGGTCGCAGCAGGCACTCGGGCTGCTGGCCACCTCGCTGATCGACCCCGGCGACACGATCCTGGTGGAGGAGCCCTGCTACCTCGCAGCGCTGCAGACCTTCGCGCTGGCCGGCGCCCGGGTCGTGGGAATCCCCTACGACGACGACGGTCTCGACCTCGACGCGCTGGACAAGGCCGCGGAGGAGCACGCCCCGAAGTTCTTCTACACGGTCCCGACCTTCCAGAACCCCACGGGCCGCACGCACGACCTCGAGGCGCGGCGGCACATCGCCGAGATCGCGCAGCGGCGCGGATTCCGGATCATCGAGGACGAGCCGTATCGTCAGCTGCGCTACTCCGGCGACCCGCTCCCCTCCCTCGCCGCGTTCGCCCCCGACCATGTCCTGAGCCTCGGCAGCTTCTCGAAGGTGATCGCTCCCGGCCTCCGCATCGGGTGGATCCGCACCACCCACGATGTCCGGCCCACGGTGACGATCGCCAAACAGGCCGCAGACCTGCACACCTCCACGATCGACCAGGCCGCGGCCGCGCACTACCTCGTCTCGGGGCGGGGAGAGCCGGCGCTCGACCGCATCCGCTCGGCGTATGCGGAGCGGCGCGACGCCATGCTGGACGCGCTGCCGAGCGTGCTCCCCGCCGGAAGCACGTGGAACCGTCCCGACGGCGGCATGTTCGTATGGGTGCGCCTGCCGGAAGGCATGGACGCAGCCGCATCCCTCGGCGGTGCCCTCGCCCAGGACGTCGCCTACGTGCCCGGTGCCTCGTTCTTCTCCGGAACAGCGGACGAGCGGACGCTGCGGCTCTCGTTCACCACCTATGCCCCTGCCAGCATCCGGGAGGGGTTGTCAAGGCTCGGGACGGCCTGGGGCGCAGGCGGGTAGCGTAGGGGCATGCGCTACCTCTTCAGCACCGGACTCGTCGCCGCGATCTCCGCGGGAATCTCGCTGTTGCGCGGCACCCGGCAGGAACCCATCACGTGGCGTTCTGCGCTCTCGTGGGTGAGCTGGGGCATCACGATGGCCCTGGCCGTCGGCGCGACCGTCGACATGCGCCGCGCCCGTCGCGGTGCACGCGTGGATGCCGACTCGCCGCAGTCGGTCAAGAAGTCCAAGAAGGCGCAGCGCCTGCAGTTCCGCTCGCAGAAGGCTCTCGCCGACGCGCAGGACCACGCCGGCGACCGACGTCGCTGACGCTGCCCCGCGAGCCCGACCTCATCGTGTGAGGATGAGCGCCTCGCCCTGACCGCCGCCGCCGCAGAGGCCGACAGCGGCCGTGCCCCCGCCACGACGTGCGAGTTCATGGGCGACGTGCACCACGAGCCTGTTGCCGGATGCGCCGATCGGGTGGCCGATGGCGATCCCGCCGCCGTGGATGTTCACGATCCCACTGTCGAGGCCGAGTTCCCCCTGCGACCGGGCCACGACCGCGCCGAAGGCCTCGTTGATCTCGACGAGATCGAGATCAACGAGAGTGATGCCCTGCTTCGCGCACGCCTTCTCGATCGCACGCGCCGGCTGCGCCTGCAGGGAGTTGTCGGGACCGGCCGTCTGGCCGCTGGCGCCGACGGTCACGAGCACCGGCCACCCCTTCTCCTCGGCGATCGCGCGGGACGTCACGATCACCGCGGACGCGCCGTCGGAGATCTGCGACGAGTTCCCCGCCGTGATGGAGCCGCCCTCGGCGAAGGCCGCACGCAGCCCTCCGAGCGTCTCGACCGTGGTGTCCGGGCGGATGCCTTCGTCCTTGGTCACGAGCACGGGCTCACCCCGTCGCTGGGGCACCGACACGGTCACGATCTCGGCATCGAACACCCCGGCCTCCTGCGCGGACGCCGCGCGCTGGTGCGACAGCGCGGCGACGGCATCCTGGGCTTCACGCGTCAGCTCGTAGCGCGCGTTGTGCCGCTCGGTCGATGCGCCCATGCTCTCGCGGTCGTACGCGTCGGTGAGCCCGTCGTAGGCCATGTGGTCGAGCACCTCGACGCTGCCGTACGCCCAGCCGTCGCGGGACCCCATCAGCAGGTGCGGCGCCCGGGTCATCGACTCCATGCCCGCGGCGACGACGACCCCGGCGTCTCCGGTGCGGATCATGCGCGCGGCGTCGATGATCGCCGTCAGGCCCGAAAGACAGACCTTGTTCACCGAGTGCGCGGGCACGTCCCAGCCGATGCCCGCCCCGATGGCGGCCTGGCGGGCGGCGTTCTGTCCCGAACCGGCGGCGAGGACCTGGCCGACGATGACCGCGTCGACATCCGCAGGATCGACGGCGCCCTGCTCCAGCGCTCCGCGGATCGCGAGCGAGCCGAGCTGAGGAGCCGTGAATGCGGCGAGCTGGCCCTTCAGGCGTCCCTGCGGGGTGCGGGCGGCGGCGACGATGACGATGTCGTCCGCGCTCGTGCTCTTCTCAACCATTTTCCGTGGTCCTTTCGTCGGTGAGAGCGCCCGAGAGGACGCCCGAGATGGCGAGGGGCGGTTCGGTGGCCGCGACCACCTCGTCGACCGTGACCCCGGGGGCGAGTTCCACCAGCACCAGTCCGTCGTCGGTCACATCGATGACGGCGAGGTCGGTGATGATGCGGTCGACCACCCCGCGCCCGGTGAGCGGGAGCGAGCAGTCGTTCACGATCTTCGCGGATCCGTCGCGGGCGACGTGCTCCATCAGCACGATGACCCGGCCGGCGCCGTGCACCAGATCCATCGCGCCGCCCGGCCCCTTGACCATCTTGCCGGGGATCATCCAGTTGGCGAGGTCGCCGGATGCCGAGACCTGCATCGCGCCGAGGATCGCGGCATCGATCTTGCCGCCGCGGATCATGCCGAAGCTCGCCGCAGAATCGAAGAACGCGGATCCCGGAAGGACCGTGACGGTCTCCTTGCCGGCGTTGATGAGATCGGGGTCGACCGCACCCTCCTGCGGGTACGGCCCGACGCCGAGGATGCCGTTCTCCGACTGCAGCACCACGGTGACGTCGGCCGGCACGTGGTTCGGAACGAGGGTGGGCAGGCCGATGCCGAGGTTGACGTAGGCGCCGTCCTGCAGCTCGGCGGCCGCACGGGCGGCCATCTGGTCTCGGGTGAGCGGCATGTCAGGCTCCTTCCGCGGCGACGGGCGCAGACACCGTGCGTCGCTCGATGCGCTTGGGGATGTCGGTGCCGACCTCGATGATCCGGTGGACGAAGACGCCGGGCAGATGGATGCTGTCGGGGTCGAGCTCGCCCGGTTCCACGAGGCGCTCGACCTGGGCGATGCAGACGCGGCCGGCCATCGCGGCCAGCGGGTTGAAGTTGCGCGCCGCCTTGTTGAACACGAGGTTTCCGTGCCGGTCGCCGGCTGCGGCGTGCACGAGCGCGAAATCGGTCGTGATGGCCTCTTCGAGGACAAATTCCTTCGGCTCGCCGTTCACGTCGAACGTGCGCACGTCCTTGACGGGAGAGGCGACGGCGATCGACCCGTCGGCGTTGTACCGCCGCGGCAGTCCTCCCTCGGCGACCTGGGTGCCGACGCCCGTCTGGGTGAAGAACGCGGCGATGCCGGAGCCGCCGGCGCGGAGCTTCTCCGCGAGCGTCCCCTGCGGGGTGAGCTCGAGCTCGAGCTCACCGGAGAGGAACTGCCGCTCGAACTCCTTGTTCTCGCCGACGTACGACGAGGTCATCTTGCGGATGCGCTGGGCGGCGAGGAGTACGCCGAGGCCCCAGTCGTCGACGCCGCAGTTGTTGCTCACGACGCTGAGATCCTTCGTCCCCTGCGCGAGCAACGCCTCGATGAGGGCGATCGGATTGCCGGAGAGCCCGAATCCTCCGACCGCGAGCGATGAACCGTCGGTGATGTCGGCGACGGCCGAAGCCGCCGATTCCCACTGCTTGTCGATCACGCCTGCTCCTTCGAATCCGTGCCTTCCCCCAGCATCCGCCTTCTGCACCGGCGAGCGGAACCCTCTTCTTGCGATGTGGGCGATCGTGCGCGTAGCGTCCACATTATGGAATCAGCCTCCCGCAGCGTGCCGGGCGCCCAGGCCATCGCCCGAGCCGCCCGACTCCTCCGCCTCGTCACGGCATCCGGCGCCGACGGCGCGACGCTGCAGGACCTCGCTCGTGCGGCCGACCTCTCGCGCTCCACGACGCACCGCCTGCTCAGCGCGCTGAAGGCCGAGGGCCTGGTCGACCGCGACGCCGAGAGCACGCGATGGATGCCAGGACCCGAGCTCTTCCTGATGGGCTCCGTGGCGGCAGCCCGCTACGACGTCACGTCTCTCGCCCGCGACATCGTGCGCTCGCTCGCCGTCAAGACCGAGGAGAGCGCCTTCTTCTCGGTGCGCCGAGCGGACGAGACCGTCTGTCTCCTGCGCGAGGAGGGCTCGTTCCCGATCCGTTCGTTCGTCCTCAGCGAGGGCGTGCGCTTCCCGCTCGGCGTCGCCAGCGCCGGCCTCGCCATCCTCGCATTCCTACCTGACCACGATGTGGATGCCTATCTGGAGCGTCATCCCGAGCTCGAGAGCAGCTGGGGCCGCGCTCATGGCGATTCCCCGCTGCGCACCCGTCTCGCCGAGACGAAGGAACGCGGCTACGCCGTGAACCCCGGCCTGATCGTCGAGGGCAGCTGGGGCATGGGCGCGGCGGTGTTCGATCGATCCGGCCGACCGGAGTGGGCTCTGAGCCTGACCGGCGTGGAGTTCCGCTTCGGCCACGATCGCATCGCCGACCTCGGGCGCACGCTTCTGGCGCATGCGCATCAGCTGTCCGCTCGGATCGCGAGCGCTCGGCGATAGCCTCCCGCATTCATACCAACAGGTATATACTTGTTGGTATGAATCGTTCGGATGTGATCCCCTCGCTCGTGCTGTCGGGCTATGCGCTCGGTCGCATCGCCGCGCAGGATGCCGGCAACGACGCGCCCGCCGCCCAATGGCGGGTGCTCAGTCTGCTCGAGCAGGCGGGCTCGCAGCGCGTAGGCGCTCTCGCGACCTCCGCACGCACCACGCAGCCCGGCATGACGCGTCTGCTCGGCGGACTGGAGCGCGACGGACTCGTGCTCCGCTCCCCCGACCCCGACGATTCACGAGCCATCGTCGTCGTCATCACGTCGCAGGGCTCGGAGACGCTCGCCGCATGGCGCACCGAGTTCCGCGAGACCCTCGCTCCGCGCTTCGCCGGACTGAGCGATGACGACTGGTCCACCCTCACCCGTGCGGCGGAGATCCTCGCTGCGCACACCGCCCCCGACTCGACAGGAGAAGCACGTTGAACACCCCCGCCACCACCTCGGTGTGGAAGCAGCCCGCGCAGGTCTGGGCGGTCGCCTTCGCCTGCGTCGTCGCCTTCATGGGCATCGGGCTGGTCGATCCGATCCTCCCCGCGATCGCCGAGTCACTCGAAGCCTCGCCGGTCGAGACCGAGCTGCTGTTCACGAGCTACCTCCTGGTGACCGGCCTCGCGATGCTCGTGACGAGCTGGATCTCCAGCCGCATCGGCGCGAAGGCCACCCTGCTGATCGGTCTGGCCCTGATCGTCGCCTTCTCGCTGCTGTGCGCCCTGAGCGGCAGCGTCGACGCCGTCATCGGCTTCCGTGCGGGCTGGGGGCTCGGCAACGCGCTCTTCATCTCCACGGCTCTGGCGACGATCGTCGGTGCGGCGTCCGGTGGCAGCAGCGCGGCGATCATCCTCTATGAGGCGGCCCTCGGTCTCGGCATCGCGATCGGTCCGCTCCTCGGCGGCATCCTCGGCGAGCAGAGCTGGCGCGGACCGTTCTTCGGCGTCGTCGTGCTGATGGCCATCGCGTTCCTCGCGGTGCTGGTGCTGCTCCGGGGCCCGGGTGAGAAGCGTCAGCCGGTGCCGTTCTCCGCGCCGTTCACCGCGCTGCGTCGTCCGGCGCTGGCGATCCTCGCGGTCGCCGCCCTGTTCTACAACATCGGCTTCTTCGTGCTGCTCGCGTTCTCCCCGTTCCCGCTCGGCTTCGGCGCGCTCGGCATCGGGTTCACGTTCTTCGGGTGGGGCGTCGCCCTCGCCGTCACCAGCGTCTGGGTCGCCCCCGTCCTCATGCGTCGGATACCTCGGACACGCATCATCCTCATCGTGCTGCCGCTGCTCGCCGTCGACCTCGTCGTGGCCGGTCTCGTCGTCGGCAGCGCGGCCGCCCTGGTCGCCTGCATCGTCATCGGCGGTCTGCTGCTCGGCGTCATGAACACCGTGCTGACGGAGGCCGTGATGGAGGCGACCGACCTCCCGCGCTCCGTGGCGTCATCGGCGTACTCGGCGGTGCGCTTCCTGGGCGGCGCGATGGCTCCTCCGATCGCCGCATTGCTGTGGCACGCGTTCAATGCGACGATTCCCTACGTCTTCGCTGCCGTGTCGGTGCTGCTCGCGGCGCTCACGATCTTCCTCGGACGTCGCGTGCTCGCCCACATCGATGACGAGCCGGCGGATGCCGAAGCGGAAGACGCTCAGGCGATCCTGATCGGCGACGCCGCCTGAGGGGCACGATGCGGCTTCGATACGGTGGAGTGATGAGCGACGTGCCCTCCCTCCCCGAACGCAGCCGCATCGTGCACTCTCATCTGGCGGACGCCGGTGTCGACGCCGAGATCCGGGTGCTTCCCGACTCGGCACGCACGGCCGCCGAGGCCGCTGCCGCGATCGACTGCGACGTCGCGGCGATCGCGAACAGTCTCGTGTTCCTCGCCGACGGCGATCCGGTGCTCGTCATGACCAGCGGCGGGCACCGCGCCGACCTCGGCGTGCTGGCTGCCGGAATCGGCGCCGAGGAGGTGGCGATGGCGCCGGCATCCGTCGTCCGTGCGGCCACGGGCCAGGCGATCGGCGGCGTGGCACCCGTCGGTCACCCGGCCCCGCTGCGCACCTTCGTCGACGCGGATCTGCGGCAGTTCGACGTGGTCTGGGCTGCGGCGGGTCACCCGCACACCGTGATGCCCCTGACGTTCGATGAGCTGCTCCGCCTCACCGGAGGCCAGGTCATCGCGGTGGCGTGATTCACTTCACCGTGACTTCGATCTTCGCCGTCTTCTGTTCGTCGGCCTCTTCGGGCACGGATCCGCGGAAGCGGTACTCGAACTCGATCACGGTCATCCCCTCGCCGACCGGTGCGAACCGGTACGTGACCTCGCTGGCTGCGCCGGTCATGCCGTCTTCGCCGAGATAGCGCGAGCGTTCCTCCCCGGGACCGAGCACCGCGGCATCCGGTTCCTGCGTGAGCACCCACTCCTGGCCGACGGTGGCGTTGACTTCGCCGAAGTCGACGATGAGGGCTTCACCCGGAGCGAGCGTGACGGATTCCGCCGTGTAGTCGACGGTCTTCTCCGCCGTCGCGCAGGACGCGAGTCCCGACGCCATCACGACCGCGCCGACAAGGAGCAGTGCCGTTCGCATCGACCTGCGCATCGCTGATCCCCCTCCGAGATGAGGCCCACGGTAGCGCATGTCGTGTCAGAGGTAGGGCGCGAACGAGGCCGGGACGGTGACGTTCGCCGGGATGCCGGCGAAGAGCGGCGCGACCTGCTCCGGCGTGTACCCGGCGATGCCGCATCCGACCGGCGTCAGCAGGAAGCGGTGCTCTGGGTGGGAGGACGCATACGCGACGAAGTCGCCCGCCTCACGCGCCAGAGTCTCGAGACCGCTCATGGTGTCGATCGCGTAGGTCTGGCCGTGGTGGCCGTGTCCCTCGCCCCACACCGCGCCGAAGCGCTCGTGGGCGATCCGCGCTGCCCCGCCGCCGTGCAGTCCGCCGGCGTTCGATCCGAAGACGAACACGTCGTCCGGATCGAGTTCGGAGATGAGTTCGGGAGTCGTTTCCATACCGGAACCCTACGTCGCACCCGGAGAAGCAGAAAAGCCCCGTGAACACTGGCGAGAGTGTCCACGAGGCTGATCCGTGCACCCCCTGGGACTTGAACCCAGAACCCACTGATTAAGAGTCAGTTGCTCTGCCGATTGAGCTAGAGGTGCGTGGCCCGGGATGACCCCGACCGAGGAATTACATTACCAGCCGATCGGTCCCAGGCGAAATCGAACCGACCCCGGGCGTGGCCGCCCCTCGGTGGGCGTGAAACCTGGCGGAACGTCCCTCTGGCCGCTCGGGACGAGCGACTATTCTTGGACTGTGACCGACTCCCCCCGCGCCGATCTCCTGACTCGCGATCTCGAGCTCGCCCTGCGTCTCGCAGACGCCGCCGACGCGCAGTCGCTCCCCCGTTTCGACGCCGCGGATCTCGAGATCTCGACCAAGGCCGACAACTCGCACGTGACGGATGCCGACCTCGCCACGGAGCGCGCGATCCGCAGCATCCTCGAGGTCGAACGTCCCGAGGACGGCATCTTCGGCGAGGAGTACGGCGCGCAGGGCAGCACCGAGCGTCAGTGGATCATCGACCCCATCGACGGCACCGCCAACTTCCTGCGCGGAGTGCCGCTCTGGGGCACCATGATCGCCCTCGCCATCGACGGCGTCCCCCAGGTCGGAGTGGTCAGCATGCCGGCGTTCGGACGGCGCTGGTGGGCCTCCGCCGACGAGGGAGCGTGGACGGCGACAGAAGACGGCCCGCGACGGCTCCAGGCGTCTGCTGTGGCCTCCCTCGACGACGCGAGCGTCAGCTTCCAGAGCATCGCGCAATGGACGGATGCCGGAAAGCGCGATGCCCTCCTCGCTCTCGCCGATCGTGTCTGGCGCGACCGCGCATACGGGGATGTGTATGCCTACATGCTCCTGGCCGAAGGCCGCATCGACATGGTCGCCGAGTTCGACGTCAAGGAGTACGACATCGCGGCAGCCGTCCCGATCGTGCGCGAGGCGGGCGGACGCATGACGTCGTTCGACGGCGACGAGACGATCTCGGCGCGCTCGACACTCGCCACCAACGGCATCCTCCACGACGCCTTCCTCTCGCTCCTGCACGACTGAATCACGACTGATCCCGACCCCGAGGCACACCATGTCCCGCCGTATCATCTTCGCCGCAGCCGTTGGACTCCTGGGCCTCGCGGTGCTGGCCGGATGCGGGGCGCCCGCCGAGCAGCCCGAGCCCTCTCCCTCCGCATCGGCGGCGCCCACGCCGGAGAACAGCAGCGAGCCCGTGGCCACTCCCGAGCCGACCGAGCCTGCCGAGGCGATCTCCTGCGAGACGATGATCTCCGCCGGCACCGTCGACGCACTCTCGAGTGCCGGGTGGACGTCGGAGCCGAAGGAGTTCGTGATCGGCGACGTCGAGCTCACCGCCGGCCTCCTGTGCTTCTGGGCCGATTATTCGGTCGGCTCCGACCACGGACAGCTGTACGGCTGGTCTCCGATCACGGTCGACGAGGAGGCGCGTGCGCAGGAGTCGCTGGTCGCCGGCGGCTGGCGACGGGAGGATTCCCCCGAGGGCATCTACTTCACCGAGGATCCGCAGTACTCGATGGGCACCGACGACGCCGGCTACGGAATGACCTACCTCTTCGGCGACGGATGGGTCAAGCTCGCCGACACCAAGCAGGGCCTCGTCCTGATCGAGTGGGCGGGCTGACGCCCGACTCCCCGCAGGTCAGGCGGCGGTCGCCTCGACGCCGTACTTCTTCATCGACGACTCGACGATCGTGAGGCCTTCGAGCCCCGGCATCTTGGAGATGTGGTCGTCGAGCTTGCGGATCTCCCGCAGCCCCTCCTCGCCGGCGAAGATGTGCCCCATGACGTGGGTGACCTCGGCAGGCTCCATGACGCTCGACCCCACCGGTCCCCAGGCGTTCTTGAGTGCGAACCGGGCGAGCTTCTGCGCCTTCTTGCTCGCTCCGAGGCGCTCGCGCGCCTGCGTCGCGTAGAACGCCACGTGGCGGGCCTCCTGCTTGGCGATGCGCTTGAGCAGCTCGGCGAGCACCGGGTGCTTCTCGAGCTCGGCGAGGCGGTTGTACGCGGCGACGGCCGACCATTCGTTCGCGGCACCCCAGATCATGTGCACGGCGATGAAGTCCTTGCCGACGATGTTGCCGAGCAGGGACTGCTTGATCGGGTCCAGACGGTCCTTCCAGCCCAGCTTCAGGCGTGTCGCCTTGAGCTGGTCGAAGTCGACGGTGATGCCGTGCGCGCCGAGCACAGCCGCCAGTGCCTCGCCGTGCCAGAACTCCTCGCGGTTCCACATCGTCATGAACGCGCTGACGTCGGCTTCCTTGTGCGAGGGCGTGACGAGAAGATCACGCAGGTAGCAGACCGTGTGGTACTCGATGTCGCACATGTAGCGGAGGCTCCGCAGCGTCGACTCCGGCAGCGGGTTGGTCGTGAACTCGTCGAAGTCCAGGTCCTGCCAGTTCACGCTGACCGAGGTCGCGGTGTACTTGTCGATATCGAATGCCATGTCACGCACCTTCCGTCAGGGAGTCTCGCTTCGGACCACGCTTCCAGTGAAGCACCTTCCAGCGCTTCTCCCGAGCATGGCGGGACAACGGGATGTCCGGATTCACCGCATGGGGGTTCCCCAGCAGCTGCAGCCACACCAGATCGGCGTGGCTGTCGCCGTAGCCGAACGAGTGCTCCAGGTCGACGCCGTTCTGCTCGGCATAACGTCGCAGCCACGCGGCACGCGCCTCGTCGACGAGGGGCGGGCCCGCGAGGAAGCCGGTGAGCACGCCGTCGCGTTCCTGCATCCGCCCCGAGACGACCTCGTCAAAGAACGGCACGAAGGGCTCCACCATCAGGTCGATCGTTCCGGTCACCAGGACCGTGCGGTGTCCGGCGGCGCGGTGCTCCTGCACGCGCTGGAGCGCCTCGGGAAGCGCGCGACGCATCATGGCGCGGCCGAATCGGCCCTGCACCTCGCGCTGGATCTCGGTGACCCGGAAGCCCTCGTAGCGTCGCATGAACGTGCGGATGAACGCGCCGCGGTCGCGCCGCTCGGCGAGCCAGTACCGGCGCAGGGAGAACACGAAGTCGACGAGATCGTGTGCGAGCCGCTTCCGCGGCACGGTCGCGCTCCACAGCTGCAGATACTGCTTGACGAGGTTCGACTGCAGCACGGTGCCTTCGAGATCGAAGATCGCGACGACGCCGTCGCGCACCGGCAGTGTGCGCTCGGCCTTCGCACCCGCGGGGCGCCTCTTGCCGAACGCCCTCGTCAACGTGGTGACGGCGGGGAAATGGATCTCCTGGAAGTAGTTCTCCCAGTCGATCTCGGTGACGTCGAAGCCCTCGTCGCGCTGCACGTCATCAGGGAGCGAGGCGAGCAGCGCCCGCGTGTTGCTGTCGTCGAAGACGATCTCGGTCTGCACGTACGCGCGGTACAGCTCGGTGAATCCTCGCAGCTGCGTGAGCGCGAACTTGCCCTTGGAGATCTTCTCCAGCCACCGCGTTGTCCGGTCGCCTGCCGGCAGCCGTTCGATGACCTTCTCCATCTGCACCGCCTGACGCTCGCGGCGGACGAGGGCCTTCTCGACCTTCTCTCCGCCGGGGAAGCGCCAGCGCGGCACGGTGATGTCGCCGTTCTCGTCGGGCAGAGGGTTGCGCGTGAAGTACGAGTTCACGTTCTCGTACATCCGGTGGAACGGCAGCGGGTTGGTGGCGCCGGAGACCACCTGGAAGTACTGCGGCTTCTTCGGCTCGGCCGGCCTCGCCGCGACAGCGAGCGCGGCGTTGACGACGAAGTCGACCGGGATGATGTCGAGGATCGAGTCGGGAAGACCCGGGAAGTCGGGAAGCTGGCCGCGTCCGTACGCGATGATGAGCGGGTCGGCGACCTTGAACCCGTCGATCCAACCGGGGAACGGATGCCGCAGGGCGCTCTCGATGATCGAGGGGCGCACGACGGAAAGACGATGACCCGCCTGGGACCACAGCTCCTCGGCGGCACGCTCGGCGAACGCCTTGGTGAGGGTGTAGACGTCGGTCCAGCCGAGACTCTCGGCCCGCGTGCGGCCGTAGTCGACGAGACGCTCGCGCACCCACTCGGTGCGCGCGGTCTCGGCGAACTGCGCCACGGCCTGCGGGCCGGTCTTGCCATGGCGTCCCCGTGCGCGCTCCAGCTGCTTGCGCAGCGCCTCGGGCTGACGCGATTCGAGTTCCACGCGCACCCGCGCGGACTTCGCCGCCTCGTACTCCGCTCGCCAGTCCACGTCGTGCGTGAGCGAGGCCTCGGGAGCGATGCCCTTGCGGATGCCGCCGACGTACGCCGTGGAGATGTGTACGACGTGAGGGTCGCTCTTGCTGGCGAGCAGGGCTCCGTACACGCCGTACGCACCTCCGACGTTCGTGTCGAAAGCCTCGTCGATGGGCGGATCGAACGACACCGTCGAGGCGCTGTGCAGCACGACGTCGATGTCGTCGGGAAGCTCGCCGACGTCGGTCAGCGAGCCCTCGTGCGCCGTCACCCGTCGGGCGAACTCCGCGCGAGCGGCCTCTTCGCCGAGCGACTCGATCCACTTCGAGAACACGGGCTTGCGCAGCATGTTCGCCAGCCGCGTCTCGCCCGTCTGACTGCCCTTGCTCCGCACGAGCACGGTGATCCGGGTGCCCGGATGACTCGAGAGCAGCCGCTCGAGGATCGCCTGACCGACGAAACCGGTGCCTCCCGTGAGGAAGACGTGCTCATCGGTGAGCGACGGAGCGGACGTGATGGTGGCAGAGGTCACAGGCGAGCAGCCTTTCGAAAGAGTCCCAGTCCGCCTTGGCCAGGGAGGGAGTCGACGCGGTCATCGAGCTCCGTGAGGAGAGCCGCGCGATCTGCGAACAGGTGGGAGAAGTAGAAGTCGGTGTCTGCACGCGACTGGGCCTTGGCGCCGATGGGCCACGCCATACGGCTGAGTCGGCGGCGGGTGAGCTTCCTGGACTGGGCGGATCTCTCGAGCCGGAATCGCGCCTGCGCCTCGAAGAAGATCAGCTGCCGCTCCTTGACCTCGAGGAAGCGGGTGACGGTCTGGGCCAGCTGCGGATTCGGGTCGAGCTCGAGGAGACGACGGTACGCGGCCTGGGTGATCCATTCATCGACGGTCCCCTGCGCCATGTGCACCGCGATCATGGGCACGCCGACGATGTTCGCGAAGATCGACTCCCGAATCGTGCGCTCGACGGGCGTGACGAAGGGCGATCGATCGGGCTCGGCGCCCTCGGGCTGATGAGCGAGCAGGATCTGCTCGATCGCGTCGGCGATCCAGTACTTCTCATACGCCCAGGTGGTGAGGAACGCCGTGATGCGCGCATCCTTATGCGTCGCGGTGACGAGCACGCTGCGCAGATGCGTCATGGTCGCACGCTCGATGATCTGCATGTAGCGAAGGATCCGCAACGTGTCGTCCGTCACCGGGTTGCTCCGATACGACTCGAGATCGAGCGCATCGCGATGGCTGCCCGCCGCCGTGCGCGCGAACTCCCGCACGTCGAATCCCGGGGCAGGGATCCGCGCGTCATCCATCGAGGTCACTTCCGATTCCCGCATCCGCCGCCCTCCCTGAGCTAGATCGACTAGACGGAGTCTAACGTCCCTACGCTACGGGTCCCGTAGCGTAGGGTGAACGTCATGGCTACGGCTCTCATCACGGGCGGAACCTCGGGCATCGGTGCCGCGTTCGCGGAACAACTCGCTGCCCGTGGCTACGACCTCGTGCTCGTGGCGAGAGACCCGGGGCGACTCGCCTCCGCTGCCGCCGCACTGAGCAGCACGCGAGGGGTCGCCGTCGAGACGATCAGCGCCGATCTGGCCGAACGAGCGGATGTCGAGCGCGTCGTCGCGCGCATCGAAGACCCGGAGCGGCCCATCGACCTGCTCGTCAACAACGCGGGCTCCGGCGTGCGCGCGGAGCTGACCTCGAGCGACACCGCCGCCCACGATCGCGGGATCGCCGTGATGTGCACCGCCGTCCTCCTTCTCGGCGGCGCCGCCGGACGCACGATGCGCGACCGCGGCACCGGAGCGATCCTCAACGTCTCGAGCCTGCAGAGCCTCTTCACCACAGGCTCCTACGCGGCGATGAAGGCGTGGGTGACGTCCTACTCCCAGAGCCTGTCCGTCGAGCTGCGAGGAACCGGCGTGACGGTCACCGCCGTCCTTCCGGGATGGGTCACGACCCCCTGGCACACGGGATCCGGCGCGCGCGCCAGCGCGATACCCGGCTGGCTGTGGATCGGCCCCGATGTCGTCGCCCGCACCGCCCTCGCCGACCTGGACCGAGGCCGGGTGATCTCGATACCGACCGGGCGCTATCGTGCGATCGGATGGTTCGCGCGGCACCTGCCGCGCTCTGTCATCCGATGGATCTCCGGGAAGATCTCCTCGCGGCGCAGCAGACCCGCGCAGAGCACCGATCCCCTGACCACTCTCACGACGACCGAGGACTCCTGATGACGGACCGCTTCACCTCGAAGCCCCTCGCGGTGCTTCGATTCCTCGCGCAGCGCGCGCTGCTCAAGCCCCTCGTCTGGAACCTCGTGAAGGTCACCGTGCACGGGGCCGAACGAGTCGACGGCCTGTCGGCCCCGTTCATCGCGGTGGCGAACCATTCGAGCCACCTCGATGCGCCGCTGATCATGGGCTGGCTTCCGCGCCGGCTGTCCCGCTACCTCGCCGCGGGTGCGGCCGCGGACTACTTCTTCGACGTGAGGTGGCGCAAGGCCCTCACGATCCTCTTCTTCGGCGCGTTCGCCATCGAGCGCAACGGCGAACGCAAGCGCGGAGGACTCTCTCGGTCGCTCCTCACGCGAGGAGTGCCGATCCTGATCTTCCCGGAGGGCGGTCGTTCGAAGTCGGGAGAGATCGGGCGCTTCAAACCCGGCGCCGCCGCGCTCTCGCTGGCGACCCAGGTGCCGTGCCTGCCGATCGCCTTGGTCGGCGCGTCGACGGCGATGCCCCGCGGACGCAACTGGCCCAAACCCGGCCGCCTGCCGGTCGCGGTCGTGATCGGCGCGCCGATGCTGCCGGATGCGCAAGAATCAGCAGAAGACTTCTCCCGTCGGATCGCAGACGAAGTCCGACGATTGCACTCATCCGTGCTCCCCGCACCGGCGGAGCACGCGCAGAAGGGACATGTATGAGCAACACCGTCGCGCACATGAAGTGGTGGGGCTGGGGCAAGGACGGGGTGGGCTTCCACCACGAGGACAAGCCCGGCTTCGCTCCCTTCGTCGAGTACGCCGTGGGGCTCGACCTCGGCCGCGCCACGCGAGCGAGCGAGCCGTCGTTCGCCGATCTGAACGTCCCCGAGAGCAACGCCACCGCCGAATTCGTGCAGCAGCTGGTCGCGATCGTCGGCGAGGAGCACGCCACCACCGATGACATGGCGCGCGTGGTGCACACCTATGGCAAGAGCCTGCGCGACCTCGTGCGCATCCGCGGCAACGCCATCCTGCGCAGTCCCGACGTTGTCGTCTACCCCGCCGACGAGGCAGAGGTCCAGGCGATCGTGGATGCCGCGGTCGCCGCAGACGCCGTCATCATCCCGTTCGGCGGCGGCAGCAACATCGCCGGCAGCCTCGAGCCCGTCCCCGCGGAGACGCGCACGATCGTCTCGCTCGACCTCGGCCGCCTGCGCGAGGTCATCGACATCGACAGGGAATCGGGTCTCGCGCGGATCCAGGCCGGCGCCCAGGGACCCGACCTCGAAGCGCAGCTGAACGCGAAGGGATGGACCATCGGGCACTTCCCCGACAGCTTCACCCACTCGACGGTCGGCGGCTGGGTCGCCACGCGCTCCTCCGGCATGCAGTCCGACAAGTACGGCGACATCGCCGACATCGCCCGCGGGCTGCGCGTCGTGCGGCCGGGTGATGTGCTGGTCCTGCGCCCACTGCCGAGCACCTCCAGCGGACCCAGCGTGCGCGAGATGATCCTCGGCAGCGAAGGGCGCCTCGGCGTCATCACCGAGGTCACGGTGCAGGTGCATCGCGTGCCCGAGAAGCGCAACATCTACGCGTACTTCTTCCCGAACTGGGACGCCGGCATCGCCGCCATGCGCGCGATCGCCGAGTCCGACGCGACTCCCTCGATCACCCGCATCTCGGATGCCCGCGAGACGGGGTTCACGCTGGCGACCAGCAAGCAGCGCCAGGGCTTCTCGAAGTTCACGGCCGAGACCGCGCTCCCCCGCCTGATGAAGGCGAAGGGATGGAACCTCGATGACATCTGCCTGTCCTTCATCGGGTACGAGGGCGGCACCGCGCACGCGAAGCGTCAGAAGAAGCTCGTCGACGCGATCGTGAAGAAGCACGGCGGGATGGGCGTGGGCGAGGGCCCCGGCATCCTCTACGACCAGAAGAAGTTCGATACCCCGTACCTGCGCGACTTCCTGCTCGACATGGGCGCGGCGGGTGACGTGTCCGAGACGGCGGCGCCGTGGTCGAAGCTGACGGCCGTGCATGACGCGGTTTACGCGGCGGCCCAGAAGGCCTACGACGAGATCGGCCGCAAGGGCTGGATCATGTCGCACATGTCGCACTCGTACCACTCGGGCGCCTGCCTGTACTTCACGTTCGCGTTCGTCTTCGGCGACGACCCCATCGGCGAGTACGACACGGTGAAGAAGGCGATCCAGCAGGCGTTCGTCGACAACGACGCCACGATCTCGCACCACCACGGGGTCGGGCGCGAGCATTCGGCCTGGCTCGAGGAGGACATCTCCGCCGAGGGCGTGAAGGTCATGACGGCGCTGTTCGACGGCGCCGACAAGGGCGCGAACTTCAACCCGAACAAGATCCTCGCAGACTGATCGCGACGGCGCTCAGCGAGCGTCGAACGCCGGCCAGACGAGGGTGAGCACCGACTCGACCCAGCCGTCGTCGGTCGGACGCCCACGGATCATCTCGGCGACCACTCCGCCGAGAAGCAGGCTGATGATCAACTCGACGTCGAGGTCGCGCCGGATCTCCCCGCGTTGCGCCCGTGCGCGGATCTCGTCCCGCAGCGGGGCGGTCGTCGTGCGGATCATCCCGCGCAGCAGGGTCGTGAACTCCGGGTCGGAATCCATCACCACTGCCGCCAGGGTTCCGCGTCCGACGACGTTCTCGATGGTGTCGCGGGCATGGCTGAGCACCCAGCGGATCATGTCCTCGGTCGGGAGGTCGTCAGGGATCACAGCGACGGACGAGACGGATGCCACGGCCGAGGTCAGCATCTCCTCGCGGTTCTGAAAACGCCGGTAGATGGTCGTCTTCGCGACGCCCGACGCCGCCGCGACCGATTCCACGCTGACGGCGAGAGGGCCGCGCTTTCGGAGGATCTCGAGGGCGGCACGGAAGATCCTCTCCTCGATGCCGACCTCACTCATCCCCCCATCGTATCGAAGCGATATGTCGGCCTTCGGGTCGGAGCGGGAACCACGGCCGAGATGCCTAGGATGAGCCTGTGCCCCTTCCTGCCGACAGACCACGCGCCGCGGTCGTCGTCAACCCTGCGAAGGTCGACATGGAGCGGTTCCGGAGGGTCGTCGCGTCCGAAGAGGAGCGCTCCGGCTGGGATCCGACGACATGGTTCGAGACGGCAGCAGAGGATGACGGGCGGGCTGCCGTCGACGCGGCTCTCGCCGCAGAGCCGGATGTCGTGCTCGTCGCCGGCGGCGACGGCACGCTGCGAGAGGCGGCCGACCGATTGCGGGGAACGAACATCCCCTTGGCACTCATCCCGGTGGGCACCGCGAACAACTTCGCCCGGGAGCTGCGGCTTCCGATGAACGACCTCGCGGGCGCGGTCTCGATCGCCTTCCTCGGTGTCGATCGCCCGATCGACGTGGGACTCGCGGAGGTCGAGCGGGAGGACGGGAGCGTGTCGCAGCACTCGTTCCTCGTGATGGCGGGCATCGGTGTCGACGCCCAGATGGCCGCGAACGTCAGCAAGCCGATGAAGAAGCGCATCGGGTGGCTCGCGTACGTCGACCCGATCGCGCGGAGCGTCATCGGGAACAAGCAGTTCGACCTGACGTATCGCCTCGACGACGCGCCGGAGCGGAAGACCCGTGCGCATACGGTGATCGTCGGGAACTCGGGCTACCTGCCCGCCGGTCTGCTCCTGCTCCCCGACGCCGTCATCGACGACGGGTTCCTCGATGCCGTCATCCTCCGTCCCGGTCGAGGCCCCGGCTGGTGGGTGATCGGGGTCCGCATCACGTTCAACCGGATGCTGCGCCACACCCGGTTCGGCCGACGTATCTCGGAGGTCTCACCCCCGCTCCGCTCGATCCGCTGGGCGCAGGCATCGACGCTCAGCATCCGCCTCAGCGAACCTCAGGTCATGCAGTTCGACGGCGACGCCATCGGCGCCGTGTCGGCGGCGACGATCACGGTCGACCATCACACGCTGATCATGCGCCTGCCCGCGCAGCCGGCGCGCCTCTGAGCGCGTCACAAAGGTCGGTGGCCCGTGCCACGCTGGGCGCATGGAGCCCCTTGCCCTTCGCCTCTGGCAGAACGATGACCTGCCGCTTCTCCACCGGGCGAACTCCCCCGAGATGACGGCACACCTCAACGGCCCCGAGACCATCGAGCAGGTCGAAGACCGACACGCCCGCTACCTCGGATACCTCGAGACGGGCGAGGCCCGGATGTTCGCGATCCTGCTCGGCGGGGTCGCCGTCGGATCGATCGGGTACTGGAAAGTGACCTGGCGCGAGCAGGAGGCGTGGGAGACCGGATGGTTCGTGCTGCCCGAGGCGCAGGGCCGCGGCGCCGCCGCGCATGCACTCGCTCTGCTCATCGACGACGCACGTGGACGTGTCGGCGAGAGTGGACGCCGCATGCTGGTGGCTTTCCCGGGAGTCGACAATCCCGCGTCGAACGCCGTCTGCCGACGTGCAGGCTTCGCGCACATCGGCACGTTGACCGGGATCTTTCGCGAGCAGTCGCTCGAGATGAACGAATGGGCGCTCGACCTCGGCGCGGGTCTCCAGCGCTGACCGGTTTCGTGCCCCGCTGTACGTTGGTCATCGTGACCTACACCGATGGCACCGGCCCTGATGAGCGCCCGGAGGCTCAGCGTCGAGCGCTCGAAAGTCGGCTCGCGGTGGTGCGGGCTGAACTGGCCGAGCTCGCTGCTGACGGCATCCGATTCCCCCACGGTCCGCCGCCGTCGTTCCAGAGTCGGTCGGAGGAACTCGAGGCAGAGGCTGATTCGATCCGCGAGCAGCTCGGCATTCCCGCGGCACTCGGACGGCCACCGATCAGGAACTCTCTGCCCGGCTTCCTCGTGCTCGCGATCGCGATCGCCGCCCTCCTGATCGCCATCGGGATGCTCGCCTTCCCGCGATGACCCTCGCACGATGAGCTGCCCGAGCAAAGAGGCCCGCCTCCCCGGTGAACACCAGGGCGGCGGGCCTCTTTGCTTGCGACAACGGCTGGGTGGAGCTGGGGGGAATCGAACCCCCGTCCAACGCTGCTAATCCACGCCTTCTCCGGGCGCAGTCTGTGGAGACGTTCTGCTCGGCTCCGACCTTTGTCACAGACACCTAAGTCGACGAGCCCAGCCTGGGAAGAGTCCCGCGTGACGTCCAGACGCCGTCACACAGCAAGATTCCTAGATGACGCCAGGGTCCGTGTCGGAATCACACACGGTCTGACGGACTATCGGGCTCGCTTATGCAGCGAGGGCGAAGTCGTTGCGCTTGGTTTCGGCAACTATTTTTTTGCAGAGAGCGTTTACGAGATAACTCTGCATCCTCGGCCCGCTTCTCGTGGATACACAGGCGCTGTCGAAACCGATCAGCCCCGTGGACCTTCTCTCGAAGGAGCCGCTGTCGCACTGTGGAATTGTCACCCGGGTGACGAACACCCGAGCATCTCAGACTACAACGTCGCGAGACTCCGCGCCATTCCGCGCCGCCCGAGCGGCTGGCGTAGAGTCGCCCCATGAGCGAAGTCACGGTCACCGTCCGCGGCGAGCACGAGGCGCGGGTCGCGCCGGAGCGCGCCACCATCAGCGTCAGCGTACGAGCAGAGGGGCCCGAACGCGCCTCCGTCGTCGACCACGTCATGACGCTCGCAGAGCCGGTGCGCGCCAGCATCACGCAGAGAGCGGATGCCGGGAGCGTCGTCGACTGGACGAGCAAGCGCCTCTCCGTCCGCGCGGAGCGCCCATGGAACAACGACGGCAAACGCCTCGCGCCCGTGTACTACGCGAGCATCGATTTCACCGCGACCTTCGTCGAGGCGTCCGAGCTCTCCATCTGGGTGTCGGACATCTCCCCCTGGGACGGCGTCGAGGTCGGCTGGGTGAACTGGCACCTGACGCCCGAGACCAGCGCGCGCATCGAGCGCGAGGTCGCCGCGCAGGCCGTCGGCGTCGCGGTCACCCGGGCGGAGACCTACGCCCATGCCCTCGGACTCGGCGAGGTCACCCCGCGCGAGATCGCCGACGTCGGCCTGATCTCGAGCGGTCCGCCGTCTCCGGCCGCCCCCATGATGAAGGCGCGCGGAGCCGCCTTCGCCGCAGACTCCGGCGCCGCGATGCAGTACGAACCCGAGGACATCGTGATCTCCGCGACCGTCGAGGCGCGGTTCCTGGCTCGCTGAGCGGACTCAGACGGCGCGAGCGAACGGCGCCAGGTCGGCGGCGAGACGCTCAGAGACTCGGGCGTGCACGGCAGTGCCGTCCTCCCGGTGCTCGACCGACAGCAGCATCCCCGTCTCGTGGATCGCCGCGATCAGGTCTCCGCGGTCGTACGGGACCACCGCGTGCACCTCGACCGCCGGCTTCGGCAGCGCCTCCTCGATGGCGGCGCGCAGCTCGGCGATGCCCTCGCCCGACCGTGACGAGACGAAATGGGCGTGCGGCTGCAGACCGCGGAGCACCATCCGCTCGTCCTCGCTGATCAGGTCGGCTTTGTTGAAGACCACGATCTCGGGCAGATCGCGAACGCCGACGTCGCCCATCACGTCGCGCACCGTCTGCAGCTGACCCGCCGGGTCGGGGTGCGATCCGTCGACGACGTGCAGCACGACGTCGGCCTGACCGACCTCCTCCAGCGTCGAGCGGAATGCCTCGACCAGCTGATGCGGCAGGTTGCGGACGAAACCCACGGTGTCGGTGATCGTGTAGACACGACCGTCTTCGGTCTCCGAACGGCGCACAGTCGCGTCGAGGGTCGCGAACAGCGCGTTCTCGACGAGCACGCCCGCGCTCGTGAGCGCGTTCAGCAGACTGGACTTGCCGGCGTTCGTGTACCCCGCGATCGCCACGGAAGGGATCGTGTTGCGCTTGCGCTCGGCGCGCTTGGCCTCCCGAGCCGGACCGAAATCGCGGATCTGTCGGCGCAGCAGCGCCATCTTGGTGCGGATGCGACGACGATCGAGTTCGATCTTGGTCTCACCGGGACCACGGGAACCCATTCCGGCGCCTCCGGCACCGACCTGTCCACCGGCCTGACGGCTCATCGAGTCACCCCAGCCGCGGAGGCGGGGAAGCAGGTATTCGAGCTGTGCGAGCTCGACCTGAGCCTTGCCCTCGCGGCTCTTGGCGTGCTGGCTGAAGATGTCGAGGATCACGGTCGTGCGGTCGATGACCTTCACCTTGACCACGTCTTCCAGTGCTCGACGCTGGCTCGGTGCGAGCTCGGTGTCGGCGATCACGGTGTCGGCGCCGACCGCCGCGACGATGTCCTTGAGCTCCTGCGCCTTGCCTCGACCGAGGTAGGTGGCGGTATCCGGGTGCGGACGGCGCTGGAGCACGCCGTCGAGCACGACGGCGCCCGCTGTCTCAGCCAGAGCGGCGAGTTCGCGCAGCGAATTCTCCGCGTCTTCCTGCGCACCCTGGGGGTAGACCCCCACGAGCACGACGTTCTCCAGCCGAAGCTGCCGGTACTCGACCTCGGTGACGTCTTCGAGTTCTGTCGAGAGGCCGCCGACGCGACGCAGCGCGTGGCGATCCTCGAGATCCCACTGATTGCCGTCCGTCGTCGAGTGTGCGGCGGTCGAGTCGTCCTGCAGCGCCTGTGCGGCGCCGAAGACGCGAACCTCGGAGCGCTTCTCTGCGTTCGCGAGCACGCGGTCGAGCGCCTCGTCATCGGTGGAGTGTGTGGTGGTCTCCGTCATCCGTTCCTGATCTCTGCTTTCGTTGCGAGCCTTAACCTTAGCCCGGGGTGTCCGGTACGCTCACCGTATGGGGTCTGAACACTACTTCACTGCGGCCCCGGCAAGCCCCGAGAATCTGCGATCGATCCGTGTGTCACTCGCAGGCCGAGAGCTGGATGTCACCACCGCGGGTGGCGTCTTCAGCCCGGATCGGCTGGATGCCGGCACCGCAGTGCTCCTCGCCAACATGCCCCCGGTCCCTCCGGGTGGCAATCTCCTGGACCTCGGGAGCGGCTGGGGTCCGATCACCCTGTCGATGGCCCTGGCCGCGCCGCACGCGACCGTGTGGGCCGTCGATGTGAACGAGCGAGCCCTCGATCTCGTGCGCCGCAATGCTGCAGCCCTCGGTCTCTCCAATGTCAACGCTTCGCTGCCCGATGATGTTCCCGAAGACGTCACGTTCCGCACGATCCGCTCCAATCCGCCGATCCGCGTCGGGAAGAACGAGCTGCACGGCCTGTTGGAGCGCTGGATCCCGCGACTCGACGATCGCAGCGACGCGTGGCTCGTGGTGCAGCGGAACCTGGGGGCGGACTCTCTGCAGCGCTGGATCGGAGCGACGTTCCACCCGGGCTACAGCGTGTTCCGTACGGCGACCGGCAAGGGCTACCGCATCCTCAAGGTGCGCAAGCACGGAACTCCGGTGACGGAGCCGATCACCCTCAGCTGAGCCGCGCCTGCCCGCCGCTCAGATCAGGTCGACCTCGCCCTGGAACACGAGCTGCGCGGGACCGGCCAGTCCGACGTGCTCACCGTCCTCCGCCGGGAACATGCGCACGCTGAGCGTGCCGCCGGGCACCTCGACCTGCCAGTTGTTCGGCGCCTGCTCGCCCGCCCAGTACCGTACCGCGAGGGCGGTCGCCGCAATCCCGGTACCGCAGCTGAGGGTCTCGCCGACGCCCCGCTCGTGGACGCGCATGGTCACGTGACCGATGCCGTCGCGCACCAGCGGCTCACCGGGCACGACGAACTCGATGTTCGCACCCGCGGGCAGCACGGGGTCGAGATCCGGGGCTCGGTGCAGTTCGACCGACGCGAGCTCCGCTTCGGAGGCGAGGGCGACGACCACATGCGGATTGCCGACGTCGATACCGAGGCCGGGCCGCGTCACGGGCAGGCCGTCGACGCGCACGAGCGGGTCGTCTCCGGAGAGCTTCCAGAGTCCCAGATCGACCTGGTAGCCCGTTGCACTCCGCGTCACGTCGCGGACACCGGCCCGGGTTCCGATCGGCAGGGTCGAACCCTGCTCGATGCTCGCGAGTCCGGCGCGCACGAGGAAATGCGCGAACACCCGGATGCCGTTTCCGCACATCTCGGCGATCGAGCCGTCGGCGTTGCGATAGTCCATGAACCATTCGGCGTCGGGCTCTTCCGCGAGGGCGGCCGCACCTTCGGGGATCGCAGAGGATCGCACCACCCGCAGGATGCCGTCGGCTCCGATCCCGAAATGCCGGTCGCAGAGCACGGCGACCTGCTCGACCGTCAGATCGAGCTCCCCGTCGGGGTCGGCGATGATGATGAAGTCGTTGCCGGTGCCGTGTCCCTTGGTGAATGCAACCATGAGCCCAGTCTAGGGATTGCGAACGGCACCCCGGAACGCACGCCTCAGCCGCGCAGCACCCGGTAGCGCCCGCACAGGAAGTTGCGGTTGCGGGCGACGTCGAGCAGCTCGAGGTCGAGTACGCGTGGCAGGAGCGGAGCGCCGGAGCCGAGCGTCACCGGCGCGAACTGCACCCACACCTCGTCGAGCAGACCGGCGTCGGCGAACTGCCCGGCGAGGTCTCCCCCGCCGATCACCCAGAGATCCTTACCGTCGGCGGCCGCGACCATCTCGGCATGCATCCCGGCGATGTCGCCCTGCGTGAGGCGGATGTCGGCCCCTTCGGGGATCTCGAGTTCGCGGTGCGTGAAGACCCAGGCCGGCTGCGTGTACCCCCAGCGGCCCTCTTCGTGCTGCATCACCCATTCGTACGTCGAGGCACCCATCGCGAGTGCGCCGATCGTCTTCTCGAACCCCTGATAGGCCATGGGGCCGTCAGTGTCGATGTCCTGCTTCAGCAACCAGTCGAGGGAGTGCTCGGCGGTCGCGATGAACCCGTCGAGACTGGACGCTGTGAAGAAGTGTGTCGTCATGCCCGAGAGCATGCCAGCGGCCACCGACATCCGGTGGCTCAGGCCTCGAGGACGGCATCGACGCCCACAGGCGCGTCATACCACTCCAGCTCGCGGTAGCGCTTGAACCAGGAGACCTGACGCCGGGCGTACCGGCGCGTGAGCGCCTGCGTCTCGGCGATCGCCTCACCCTCGGACAGACGACCGTCGAGCTGTCCGAGCGCCTGCGCGTAGCCGATCGCGCGGCTCGCGGTGGCACCGCTTTCAAGACCCCTGTCGCGGAGGTCGGCGACCTCACGGACGAGGCCTGCCTCCCACATCCGATCGACGCGGGCATCGAGCCGCTCGACCAGGTCCGCGCGGTCGACGCGCAGACCGATCATGCGGGTGCGCGGATGCCAGAGAATCGGGTGCTCGGGAAGCACGGCGCCATGGGTCTCGTTACCCTGCTCCAGCACCTCCAGGGCGCGGATCACACGGCGACCGTTGCGGGGATCGACCCGGGCCGCGGTCTCCGGATCAAGAGTCCGGAGACGCGCGAGGAGGGCGTCGAGGCCGTCGGACTCCAGCTCGCGCTCGAGGCGCTCGCGGATCGCCGGATCACGGGGCGGGAAGTGGAACTCGTACACGACGCTCGACACGTAGAGACCGGAGCCGCCGACCAGGATCGCGTCGCCACCGCGCTCGTGGATGGCCGCGATGGACGCGCGCGCCAGCGGCTGATACCAGGCGACCGCGGCCTCCTGATCGACCTCGCGAACATCGAAGAGATGATGCGGGATACCCCTGCGTTCGGCGACGGGGAGCTTCGCGGTGCCGATGTCCATGCCGCGGTACAGCTGCATGGCATCGGCATTGACGATCTCCGCAGGATTGCCCTGCGCGCGCAGTGCTTCAGCGAAGTCGAGAGCGAGGTCGCTCTTACCGGTGCCGGTCGCGCCGACGATGGCCCAGAGTCGTGGCCCGGCGGTCACACGCCGACGCGCAGGGTCGGCAGTCCGAGCGAGACGGCACGCGGCCCGCCGTCTGACGCCGGTGCCGGCACCGCGCACGACTCGGACTGGGCCCGATCCCAGGCGTCACCGCCGCGTGTCCGGCGGATGCGCAGCGGTGCGCCCGTGGGGTCGTCGGCGAGCAGATGGAAGGGAGCCGCGTGGGTGACGGTCACGGTGACGACGTCTCCCGGCCGCGGAAGGTCGGAACCGGGTGTCACCTCGAAGTGGACGAGGCGGTTGTCTTCGCCGCGACCGGTGAGACGGTGCGTCTCCGCGTCCTTTTTGCCCTCGCCCGTCGAGACGAGCACTTCGATCTCACGCCCGATCTGCTTCTGGTTCTCTTCGAGCGAGATGCGTTCCTGGAGCGCGATGAGCCGGTTGTATCGCGCCTGCACGATCTCCTTGGGCACCTGGTCTTCCATCGTGGCGGCGGGCGTGCCCTCACGGATCGAGTACTGGAAGGTGAAGGCGCCGGAGAAGCGCGCCTGCTCGACGACGCGCATCGTGTCTTCGAAGTCTTCCTCGGTCTCGCCGGGGAATCCGACGATGATGTCGGTCGTGATCGCGGCGTGGGGAATGCGCTCACGCACCCGATCGAGAATGCCGAGGAACCGCTCACTGCGGTACGAGCGTCGCATCGCCTTGAGGATGCGGTCGCTGCCCGACTGGAGGGGCATGTGCAGCTGCGGCATCACGCTGGGGGTCTCCGCCATCGCGTCGATGACGTCGTCGGTGAAGGCGGCGGGGTGCGGGCTGGTGAAACGGATGCGCTCGAGGCCGTCGATCTCGCCGGCGGCCCGCAGGAGCTTGCCGAACGCCTGGCGGTCGCCGAACTCGACGCCGTAGGAGTTCACGTTCTGGCCGAGCAGGGTGACCTCGATCGCGCCGTCGTCGACGAGCAGGCGGATCTCGTTGAGGATGTCGCCGGGGCGGCGATCCTTCTCCTTGCCACGCAGGCTCGGCACGATGCAGAACGTGCAGGTGTTGTTGCAGCCGACCGAGATCGACACCCACCCGCTGTGTGCCGAGTCGCGCTTGGTCGGCAGCGTCGAGGGGAAGACCTCGAGCGACTCGAGGATCTCGAGCTCCGCATCGCCGTTGTGACGCGCGCGCTCGAGGAGTCCGGGGAGGGAGCCCATGTTGTGCGTGCCGAAGACGACATCGACCCAGGGTGCCTTGTCGAGCACGGCCTGCTTGTCCATCTGGGCGAGGCACCCGCCGACGGCGATCTGCATGCCGTCCTTGCGGCGCTTCACCGACGCGAGGTGACCGAGCGTGCCGTAGAGCTTTCCGGCCGCGTTGTCGCGGACGGCACAGGTGTTGATGATCACGACGTCGGCTTCGGCGCCTTCGCTCGCTCGCACATAACCGGCGCTCTCCAGGGAGCCGGAAAGTCGCTCGGAATCGTGCACATTCATCTGGCACCCGAACGTGCGCACTTCGTATGATCGCTGTCGGCCGTCGACGTCGATGGCCGCCGACGACGCGCTGATGATCGTCGGCTCGCTCCGGGGGATAGTCATGATCCTCCCATTGTACGAGCGGATCACGGGCGCCGGAGCGAGTCGGCTCAGTCGGAATCCACGAAGCGCACACCCGAAGATGACCCGCCCGAGGAGACCTCACCCAGAGCCGTCTTCGCCGCGTTCATCGCCACGGAGCCGTTGTATCCGCGTCGGGCGAGCTGTCCGATCAACCGTCGCAGTGCGGTGTCGTTGTCGAGCCTGCTCATCGAGCGTGCCTTCGTCCGCGCGAAGTCCAGAGCCCGCTCGGCGTCATCGTCGGGCAGTTCGTCGAGAGCCGCGTCGATCACGTCGCGCGAAAGACCGCGCTGAGACAGAGCGCGCGACAGTGCTACGCGACCCTGTCCCTTGCGTTCCACCCCCGACGTGACGAGCAGTCCGGCGAGGACCGCGTCATCGAGGTAGTGCCGGCGGCTGAAGTCATCGATCACGTCGTCGATCTGGCCCGCATCGAGACCGTGCCCTCGCAGCACCAGCCGCGCCTCGGAGATCGAGAGCGACTTGGCGCGAAGCTTGCGGAGCAGAGACTCCTCCGCTGTCGCGCGGATCTCGTCCGGCGACCGCGCCGGCTCGGATGGGTCGTCGTCCAGTGCGGCCTGAAGGTCGCGCAGGGCACGAAGCCTCGGCGCGGACTTCTCTGCGGGCGCCTTCTCGGCCGGTGACTCCCCCGCCGCTGCCGCCCTCGCCGCCGCGCCTCGGGCCGGATGGCGATCGCTCGGCGTTCCGACCTCTCGGTCGTCGCCGATGGGCGTCGGCTCAGATGAACCGTCCCACGTCGAACGCCACAGCCCGGCGTCGCCGGTACGTCGCGGCACGATCTTCTCGGCGTCGATGGCCTCGGCGGCAGAGGGCCTCACCGAGGTCGTCTCCGGCTCGGTCGCCCTCTTGCCGAAGAGAGGAATGATGGGGGCGATCCGCTCGGAATCGCCCCCACGTGTGTCACTCATCAGGCCGGACGACGCTCGGCGAGCTCGTCAGCAGCCACAGGAGCCTCGGGAATCGCAACGTGTCCGCCGATACCCAGCTTCTGCTTGATCTGCGTCTCGATCGCGAGAGCGACGTCGACGTTGTTGAGCAGGAAGGTGCGCGCGTTCTCCTTGCCCTGACCCAGCTGGTCTCCGTCGTAGGTGTACCAGGAGCCGGACTTCTTCACGATCCCGTGCTCGACGCCGAAGTCGATCAGGCTGCCTTCGCGCGAGATGCCGACGCCGTAGAGGATGTCGAACTCCGCCTGCTTGAAGGGCGGAGCCATCTTGTTCTTGACGACCTTGACCCTGGTGCGGTTTCCGACTGCGTCGGTGCCGTCTTTCAGCGTCTCGATTCGACGGATGTCGAGTCGGACCGATGCGTAGAACTTCAGGGCCTTACCGCCGGCCGTGGTCTCCGGAGAGCCGAAGAAGACACCGATCTTCTCACGCAGCTGGTTGATGAAGATCATCGTCGTGTTGGTCTGGTTCAGACCACCGGTGAGCTTTCGCAGCGCCTGCGACATCAGTCGCGCCTGCAGACCCACGTGGGAGTCGCCCATCTCGCCTTCGATCTCGGCACGCGGCACGAGAGCGGCCACGGAGTCGATGACGATGAGGTCGATCGCCCCGGAGCGCACGAGCATGTCGGCGATCTCGAGGGCCTGCTCACCCGTGTCGGGCTGCGAGACGAGGAGAGCGTCGATGTCGACGCCGAGCTTGGCCGCGTAGTCGGGGTCGAGCGCGTGCTCGGCGTCGATGAACGCGGCGATGCCGCCGGCACGCTGCGCATTCGCGATCGCGTGCAGGGTGAGCGTCGTCTTACCGGAGGATTCCGGTCCGTAGATCTCCACGATGCGACCACGCGGAAGACCTCCGACGCCGAGAGCGACGTCGAGCGCGATGGAGCCGGTCGGGATGACGGCGACGGGTGCGCGATCATCGCTGCCCAGGCGCATGACCGATCCCTTGCCGAACTGGCGGTCGATCTGGGCGAGTGCTGTCTCGAGGGACTTCTCGCGGTCGGCGGGTGATGGCATGGTCTGCTCCTTCTGCTCGCGTGGTGCCGCCTGTAGGCTGCCGCGGCACTCCCGACTGGGAGCAACTCTCCGACAAGGCGTATGGCTCTGGGCCTGTTCTTCACCGTAGAAGGAGCCACCGACATTGCATCGGCTTTTCCATGAACTGTGCGGAACGAAACTCAGCGACCACTTGTGCAGAAGAATACGCCCGCTTCGAACGGATCTTCGACAACACGCCGTGATCGGCGTGTCGGAGTCCGCACGACTCGAACGCGACGAGGACCGTCAGCGCCGACGGGGCTCCTGACGTCCGACGCCATGTCGACGGTTCTCGGGAACATCCATCTCTGCGCACAGGGCGAGCCAGATCTGCCGGGGCGGCACGCCGTCTGCGAGCGCTTCAACGGACGTCCGATTGCCGAGCACGCCGAGAACGAGATCGTTCACCAACGAGGATGCACGCGCCTGGAACTCCGTCTCGACGGCGCGGAAGAACTCACTGCGACGCATCGTGTCTCAGACCGGCCGAAGCTCAGTGGAGGGAGAGCTCGGGCTCGATCGATGCGACGAGGTCGTCGGGAACGACATCCGGGAACACCTGGATGCCCTCGAGCACGGAGATTCGATCTCCGACCTCGCGCATGATCGTCGAGATGGGCACATCGAGCGCGTCGGCGACCGAAGCGAGGATCTCGCTCGACGCCTCTTTCTGGCCTCGCTCGACCTCGCTGAGGTATCCGAGCGCGACAGAAGCCTTGCTTGCGACCTGCCGGAGGGTGCGCCCCTTCTGCAGGCGGAAGTCCCTCAGCACATCGCCGATTTCCTGTCGTACAAGAATCATCGGAACCTCCTCCCCGTTCGATTCATCGAGTTCCCTCTCGATGAGACAGCCAGTCTAGTCCTCCTGGCGTGCACAGAATCTACCCCTGCACTCTGTGGTTTCAATGTGAGCACATCAGACATAACCGCAAGGGACACGCGACTATTCCTCGACCATCTCGAGAAGGAATGCGAGCACCGCCGACACAGACTGGGCACGGATCGCCGCCCGGTCGCCGACGAGATGGAGCTCCCGTGTCCGAGCGGCTCCGGGAGTCACGACTCCGACGTGGACGGTGCCGACCGGCTGCCCGTCCGGCGACTCGGGCCCTGCGATGCCGGTGGTCGAGATCCCGACGTCGGCCGCGCGTCCCTCGACGGAGACGACGCGTCGCACACCGTCGGCCATCTGACGGGCGACGACGGGATGCACCGGGCCATGCTGAGCCAGGAGTTCCGCGTCCACCCCGAGCACCGTCCGCTTGACGGGCGTGGCGTAGGCGACTACTCCCCCGAGCAGCACCGCGGACGCGCCCGGCACCGAGACGAGCTCTGCACACACCGCGCCCCCGGTGAGGGACTCCGCGACGCCCAGCGTCCAACCTCGACGACCGAGTGCCGACAGCACCTGCGGCGCAAGCGCCTCGGTCACGACTTCTGCCGCGCCCCTCGCGCCTGCGCCACGATGTAGTCGATGCCGCTCGCCACGGTGAGCACGAGGACGACGATCATCAGCAGGAAGGTGATCAGGGTCCACGGCCCGAGGCCGATGAAGAAGTGGAGCGGCAGCAGCGCCCAGCCGAGAGCGACCCCCTGGAACGCCGTCTTCACCTTGCCCATCCAGGCCGCGGCGACGACATGCTCACTGGCGACCATGAGTCGGTGCACGGTGATGCCCCACTCGCGGATGAGGATGATGACGACGATCCACCAGTCGACCTCGCCGAGGATCGCCAGCCCGATGAAGCCTGCGCCCGTGAGGAGCTTGTCGGCGATCGGATCCCACAGCTTGCCAAAATCGGTGACGATCTCGTACTTGCGTGCCAGATAGCCGTCGACCCAGTCCGTGGAGATCCCCACGATGAAGAGGACTCCGGCGATCCAGCGCAGCGTCGGATCCGGGATGCCGTAGGTGCCGCCGAGCAGGAGCAGGACGAAGAAGACGACGGCGAGCGGGATGCGCGCGACCGTGATGGCGTTGGGCAGCTGACGCGGGATGGCCATCAGTCGCGACCCGTCAGGCCCCAGGCGTCTTCATCGCCCTCGGCCTCCACGACGGGCAGTCCGCTGAACTGCGTCTCGGTCGGATCGTCGTATGCCGGGCTCGCCGACGCCGTCGACGCCGCCGGTGGCGCGGTGGGTGCGGCCGGCGCGTCTTCTCCGCGCAGCTTGGCCATCACCTGGGGAAGCTGTTCGGCGGTCGCGAGGACATCTCGCGCCTTGGACCCCTCGGACGGGCCGACGATCTCCCGCGATTCCAGCAGGTCCATCAGTCGACCGGCCTTCGCGAAGCCGACCCGCAGCTTGCGCTGCAGCATCGAGGTCGATCCGAACTGCGACGAGACGATGAGCTCGGCGGCGGCCAGGAGCAGCTCGAGGTCGTCGCCGATGTCTTCGTCGACCTCCTTCTTCTTCGTCGGCTCGAGAGCCTCCTGCACATCGGGGCGGTAGTCCGGCCGGGCCTGACGAGTGACGTGCTTGACGACCGCGTCGATCTCCTTCTCGTCGACCCACGCGCCCTGCAGGCGGAACGGCTTCGACGAACCCATCGGCGAGAACAGCGCGTCGCCCTGACCGATCAGCTTGTCGGCGCCCGGACTGTCGAGGATCACGCGGCTGTCGGTGACGCTGGTGACCGCGAAGGCCAGGCGCGACGGCACGTTGGCCTTGATCAGACCGGTGACCACGTCGACGCTGGGTCGTTGCGTCGCGAGGACGAGGTGGATGCCGGACGCTCGCGCGAGCTGGGTGATGCGCACGATCGAGTCCTCGACGTCGCGGGGCGCGACCATCATCAGGTCGGCGAGTTCGTCGACGACGACCAGAAGGTAGGGGTACGGCTTGAGCACGCGTTCGCTGCCCACCGGCAGCTCGACCTCTCCGGCGCGCACCGCGCGGTTGAAGTCGTCGATGTGGCGGTAGCCGAACGACGCGAGGTCGTCGTACCGCATGTCCATCTCCTTCACGACCCACTGCAGCGCCTCGGCCGCCTTCTTGGGGTTCGTGATGATCGGGGTGATGAGGTGCGGAACACCGGCGTAGCTGGTGAGCTCCACGCGCTTCGGGTCGATGAGCACCATGCGGACGTCGGCGGGGCGCGCACGCATCAGCAGGCTCGTGATCATCGAGTTCACGAAGCTGGACTTGCCGGAGCCCGTGGAACCGGCGACGAGGAGGTGCGGCATCTTCGCCAGGTTGGCGATCACGATGTTGCCGCCGACGTCCTTTCCGACGCCGATCGTCATCGGGTGCGTGCTCTTCTGCGCGGCCGGGGAGCGCAGCACGTCGCCGAGCGCCACCATCTCCTTGTCGGCGTTCGGGATCTCGATGCCGATGGCGCTCTTGCCCGGGATGGGCGAGAGGATGCGCACGTCGTTGGAGGCGACGGCGTAGGCGAAGTTGTTGCTGAGCTGGAGGATCTTCTCGACCTTGACGCCGTGACCGACCTCGACCTCGTACTGCGTGACCGTCGGGCCTCGCGAGAACCCGGTGACCTTCGCATCGACCTTGAACTGGGTCAGCACGCTCGTGATCTGCTCGATCACCTTGTCGGTGGCCTCGGAGCGCAGAACAGGCGGCGGACCCTCGACCAGCAGGCCCGGAGACGGCAGGATGTAGGGCGCTGCGGGTGCTTGGGGACCGCGCTCTCCCGGTCCGTCGGTCCCGAACCCGTCAAGACCCGGGAGCTCGGGCATCTCGCCCGTGTCGGACTCGTCGTCGAGCAGCGCCGTCGCCTGCTGTTCCGCGAGGGCGTCGGTGACGGAGCGCACGTCGGTCAGCACCTCGGTGGCCGCGTCGTACGGGTTCTCGACCACGACCGCCTGGTCGTACGCCGGCGTCGGCTCCGCGGTGCTCAGAAGCGCCGTGATGTCGTCCGAGCCGAGGGTTCCCTCGTCGGGGTCCTCTTCTCGCCCGGTCTTGTTGCGTCGCCACCAGGGCAGCACATCGGGGTCGTCGACCTTGTCGGCATCGTCGATCGCCGCGGCATCCTTCGCGGGCTTCTCCGGACGCTCCGCGTCGAACATCCACGCGTAGAGGTCGCCGAGACGCGCGCCGATGCGGTTGGGCGGAGTCTTGGTGAGGATCAGGATGCTGAGCGCGGCGAGCAGCGCCAGCACGAGGTACGCCGGGATGTCGGTGAGATACGTCAGCGGCTGCCCGACGAGCCACCCGAGCAGACCCCCGGACTCGCTGAGCGCGGGCATCCCCTGATTGGGATGCGGACGCGGGCCGGCGACATGGAAGATGCCCGCGAGCGCCAGGACGAACATCCCGAAGCCGATTCCGATGCGCCCGTTGTCATGCACGGACGACGGGTGACGGAACAGCCAGCCCGCGAGCAGCAGGAGCAGCACCGGCATGAAGAATGCGACGCGGCCGACGAAGAGACCGACCGAATACGCACTGATGTTCGCGGCGATCTCGCTGCCGATGAAGAACCACTCGTTGACGGCGCCCGCGATGGCGAGGAGCACGAGCAGGAACGGGAAACCGTCGCGACGATCGTCCTTCTCGAGACTCTCCGGACCGAACGCCCGGAACAGACCACCCACACCATGAGCCAATCCGACCCAGGCGCGAACGGCGACCGGCGGTTTGTCCTGCTCGTCGATGTACTTCTTGGGCGCGGGCTGGGCCTTGGGAGCCGTCTGCCGCTTGGCGCGCGAGGGTGCGCTCGTGGACGCACGCTCGGTCTTCGTGGAACTCCTGGCCATGGTCTCACGTTACGACGGGCCGCTGACATATCCCCGTAATGACGCGGCTTTCCCAGGATCCGGCGAGCGGCGCTCACCCGGTGCGGCGCACCATCGTGTCGCGCATCAGACCCTCGGCGGTGACGTTGAACCCCTCCGATCGGTAGAGGTTGCGGGCGAAGTTGTCGCGCTCCACGCTGAGGCTGATCCGGGCATATCCCTGCGCGCTCGCCAACTCCACGATTCCCCGCAGCAGCGAGCGGCCGACACCCCGCGCACGCCAGAGCGGATGAACGCCGATGATGAGCTCCGGCACGCCGGCGCCCACATATCCGAACCCCGGCTCGTTCTGCGGCAGCATCCGGTACCAGGCGGCACCGACCGGAACGCCGTCGTCGCCGACGGCGATCAGACCCTCATCCGCCGCGCGCTTCCACCCGGCGAGGTAGCGCCGGTGGTCCGCCGACGTCAGCACCTCGTGGCGCGGACGCACTCCCCCGGCGCGCCAGTTCGCCGCCTCGACGAGCATGTCGCCGAGGAAGACCGCGTCAGGTTGCGTCGCCCGCCGGATGGAGAAGCCCGTCAACATGACGTGAGCATAGAGCGCGGCTGTTACGACGATGTGTCGGTCAGCCGTGAGTGCGTTCGCCCGTGATGGCGGCGTCTCACGCCTCGATCACGAGCGGCACGATCATCGGGCGCCGACGAAGCCTCTGGTTCACCCAGCGGCCGATCGTGCGGCGCACGACCTGCGACAGCGCGTGGGTGTCGCGCACGCCGTTGCCGGACGCCTCCTTGAGGGCCGCGACGATCTTCGGGGTGACGTCGTCGAACACCGAATCGTCTTCGGCGACGCCTCGTGCGTGGATCTCGGGTCCGGAGATGATGCGGCCCGTGGCGGCATCCACGACGACGATGACCGAGATGAATCCCTCTTCGCCGAGGATGCGGCGATCCTTGAGGTCGGCGTCCGTGATCTCGCCGACCGTGGAGCCGTCGACGTACACGAAGCCGAGATCCAGCTGGCCGGTGACGCGTGCCACGCCGTCCTTCAGGTCGATCACGGTGCCGTTCGAGGCGATGATCGTGTTCGCCTCGGGAACGCCGGTGTCCTGCGCGAGCTTCGCGTTGGCGATGAGATGGCGGTACTCGCCGTGCACCGGGAGCACGTTCTTCGGCTTCAGGATGTTGTAGCAGTACAGCAGCTCACCGGCCGCGGCGTGCCCCGAGACGTGCACCTTCGCGTTCGCCTTGTGCACGACGTTCGCACCGAGCTTGGTGAGACCGTCGATCACGCGGTAGACGGCGTTCTCGTTGCCGGGAATGAGGCTGGACGCGAGGATGACCGTGTCGCCCTCGCTGATCTCGATCGCGTGGTCCAGGTTGGCCATCCGGCTGAGGACCGCCATCGGCTCGCCCTGTGACCCGGTCGACATGTAGACGACCTGCTCGTCGGGCAGGTCGCGCGCCTTCTTGAAATCGATCAGCACTCCCGCGGGGACCTTGAGGTAGCCGAGCTGCTCGGCGATCGTCATGTTGCGGACCATGCTGCGGCCGAGGAACGCGACGCGGCGTCCGTTCGCGTAGGCGGCGTCGATGACCTGCTGCACACGGTGCACGTGACTCGAGAAGCTCGCCACGATGACACGGCGGGGAGCCTTCGCGATCACCTGATCGAGAACCGGTCCGATCGAACGCTCCGTGGGCGTGAAACCGGGGACGTCGGCGTTCGTGGAGTCGACCAGGAACAGGTCGACACCCTCCTCGCCGAGACGGGAGAAGGCCCGCAGGTCGGTGATCCGGCCGTCGAGCGGCAGCTGGTCCATCTTGAAGTCACCCGTTGCGAGGACCATGCCCGCGGGGGTGCGGATCGCCACGGCGAGAGCATCCGGGATCGAGTGGTTGACCGCGACGAACTCGAGGTCGAACGGTCCGACGCGCTCCTCCTGACCTTCGGTCACGGTGAGCGTGAACGCCTTGATGCGGTGCTCCTTGAGCTTCGCCTCGACCAGCGCGAGCGTGAGACCGGAGCCGATCAGCGGGATGTCGCTCTTCAGACGCAGAAGGTACGGGACGGCGCCGATGTGATCCTCGTGACCGTGCGTGAGCACGACCCCGACGATGTCGTCGAGCCGATCCCGGATCGGCTCGAAGTCGGGCAGGATCAGGTCGACGCCCGGCTGGTGCTCCTCGGGGAACAGCACGCCGCAGTCGACGATCAGGATCTTGCCGTCGTACTCGAACATGGTCATGTTCCGACCGATCTCGCCGAGACCGCCGATCGGGATGACCCGCAGCGTTCCTTCGTCGAGTGCGGACGGTTCGGACAGGGGGATGGACATGCTGTCTCCTCAGTCGGACACTCTGCGCGTCCGTTCGTTCATGGCGACGCGACTCAGCGCGTCGTGCCGTGCACCTTCGGCAGGGCACCACCCGCAGCCGCGTTGCGGTCGGGTCGGAAGTTCGAGAAATCGGCGCCGGGCACGTTCTTCACGAGGTCGAGCTCGTCCTCGATGAGCGCGGCCTCCCACTCCTCCGGGCCGACCAGGGGAAGACGCACCCGAGGGCTGGAGATGCGGCCGAGACCGTGCAGGATGTACTTCGCTGCGACGGTGCCGGGCACGTGGGTCATGACGGCGCGCACGAGAGGCTCGAGCCTCTTGTGCTCTTGGGTCGCCGTCGCCAGGTCGCCCGCGTTCACGGCGTCGATGATGGCGCGGTAGGGTGCCGCGGCGACGTTCGCCGTGACGCCGATGAGGCCGGTGGCGCCGATCGCGAGATGCGGCAGCGCATTGGCGTCGTCGCCGGAGAAGTACATGAGATCGGTCTGGTTGAGCACGCGGCTCACCTCGGAGAAGTCGCCCTTGGCGTCTTTCACCGCGAGGATGTTCGGGTGCTTCGCGAGCCGGAGGATCGTCTCGTACTTGATCGGCACGCCGGTGCGGCCGGGGATGTCGTAGAGGATCACCGGCAGGTCGGTCGCGTCGGCCACCATGCGGAAGTGCGTGAGGATGCCGGCCTGGGTCGGCTTGTTGTAGTACGGCGTGACGATCATGATGCCGTCGGCGCCGGCCTTCTCGCTGGCCTTGTACAGCTCGATGGCGTGCGCGGTCTCGTTCGATCCGCCGCCCGTGATGACCTTCGCACGGCCGGCGGAGACCGACTTGCCGACCTCGACGAGCTTGAGCTTCTCGGGGTCCGTCAGGGTCGAGGTCTCGCCGGTCGTTCCCGTCACGACGATGCCGTCCGCGCCTGCGGTGATCACGTCATCGATGTGCTTCTCGACGGCGGGCCAGTCGACTTCGCCGTCGGCCGTCATCGGAGTGACGAGCGCGACGAGAACCTGTCCGAATGGATTGCCCGAGTGCGTCATGCCTCCAGCGTATCGGTTCGGATGCTGCTCACGCAGACGAGCGGACGCGGATGACGTCTCCGCGGGTCACATCGATCCTGTCGCGCAGCAGCACGCCGATCATGGTGCCCACCGACGCCTCATCGGCGCGTTTGCGGAACATCTCGATGCCGGTGATCGCGCTCTCCGCGACGGATGTGCCGTCGCGGAGCACGACGACGGCATCGCCGACCCGGATCGTCCCCGTCGTCACCGTGCCGGTCGCCACCTGTCCGCGCCCGGTGATCGTGAAGACGTCCTCGACGGCCATCTCGGCCGCAGCGCCGCCGGCGCTGAGGAAGGAAGCCGCATCCCGCGTTCTGACGGACCCGTTCGTCAGGGCGGAGATGCGCGCCGCCTCCGACTCGTTGTACTGGCGCAGGAGCTCGTTGGCGTCCTGCGGATCGCGCTTCTCTCTGCGGAACCATCCCATGGTGCGGTGCCGCGATCAGACGCGACCGCGCCGGGCGACACCCGACGTGAGCGAGGTCGGAAGGACACGGGTCAAGGCCACGAGTGCCTTGTAGCGCAGCGAAGGAACCGAGACGGACTTCCCCCGTGCCGCATCGCGCAGACCCTCGCGCACGACATCGCGGGCGTTCAACCACATGAATCCCGGGACGCCCTCCTGGCCCACCGCAAGACCCATGCGCTCGTGGAACGTCGTGTGGGTGAACCCGGGGCAGACCGCCGTCACGGTGACACCGTCGCGGGCATACTCGGCGTTGGCCCAGCGGCTGAAGCCGATCAGCCACGACTTGCACGCGGAGTACGTGGAGCGGGAGATGAATCCCGCCACCGAGGCGACGTTGATGATGCGTCCGCCACGCCCCCGCATGGTCTGCAGCGCCGCGTGCATCAACCGCATCGATGCTTCGACGTGCACCCGCAGGTGGCGCACCTCGTCGTCGATGTCGTTGTCGGCGAACTGCAGCGGCAGCCCGAACCCAGCGTTGTTGATGAGGAGGTCGACCGGGTCCGCCGCATCCCGCAGCCGGTCGGCGACCTTCCCGACGCCGTCTTCGTCGGCGAGATCCGCGACGAGCACCTCGACGGCGACACCGTGCGCGCTCCGCAGGTCGGCTGCCAGGGAGTCGAGGGCATCCTCGGACCGTGCCACGAGGATCAGGTCGGCGCGACGGCGGGCGAGCTGCCGAGCGAACTCCGCGCCGAGTCCTGCGCTGGCCCCGGTGATCAATGCGGTCGGCATCAGCGCTCGTATCCGAGGAAGCGGTATCGGACACCGGTGCGCGACGTCTGCCACTCGCCCTCGTCGACGAGACGCCATCCGGCCTTCGAGGGCGCGTAGGCGTCTCCGTCGACGGCGAGGTCGAGCTCGGTCACCTCGAGACGGTCGGCGTCGGCGATGACGAGCCGGAAGATCTCCGCCCCGCCGATGATCCACACCCTGTCCTTGCCCCGGACCGACTCCGCGACGTTCGCCGCCCGGTGCGCCCCGTCCGCGGTCCAGTCCTGCTGGCGCGTGATCACGATGTTCTCGCGACCCTCGAGGGGACGGAACCGCTCCGGAAGCGAATCCCAGGTCTTGCGGCCCATCACCACGGGAGCGCCGAGGGTGACCTGCTTGAAGTGGGCCAGGTCCTCAGGGACGTGCCAGGGCATCCCGCCCTCGGCGCCGATCACTCCCCCGTGCGCCTCCGCCCAGATCAGACCCACCCAGGTCATACGGCGACCGCCGCGCGGATGGGAGCGTGGTGCTGGTAGTCCTCCACCACGAAGTCCTCGTACTGGTAGCCGAGGATCGACTCCGGCACGCGGGCGAAGCGGAGCGTCGGGTAGGCGAACGGCTCGCGTGTCAGCTGCTCCTTCACCTGCTCGAGGTGGTTGTCGTAGATGTGGCAGTCCCCGCCCGTCCACACGAAATCGCCCGGCTCGAGCCCGACCTGCTGGGCGATCATCATCGTCAGCAGGGCGTACGAGGCGATGTTGAACGGCACGCCGAGGAACATGTCGGCGCTGCGCTGGTAGAGCTGGCACGACAGCTTGCCGTCGGCGACGTAGAACTGGAAGAGAGCGTGGCACGGCGCGAGCGCCATGTCGGGGATGTCGGCCGGGTTCCAGGCCGACACGATCAGCCGGCGGGAGTCCGGCGACTGACGGATCTGGTCGATGACCTGGGAGAGCTGGTCGATGCTCTCGCCGTCCGGTGTCGGCCACGAGCGCCACTGCACGCCGTACACCGGGCCGAGGTCGCCCGACGCGTCGGCCCACTCATCCCAGATCGTCACGCCGTTGTCCTGCAGCCAGCGCACGTTCGACTCTCCGCGCAGGAACCAGAGGAGCTCGTAGGCGATGGACTTGAAATGGACCCGCTTGGTCGTGATCAGCGGGAACCCCTGCGACAGGTCGAAACGGATCTGCCTGCCGAAGACGCTCGTCGTGCCGGTGCCCGTGCGATCCGACTTGTGCGTGCCGGTCTCCAGCACGTCGCGGAGCAGGTCTTCGTACGGGGTCGGGACGCCAGCGCTCATGACAGCCACGATACCCGCCCCTCCGCGGGCACGGGCGGATGCCGTCCCGCTCGCGCGCCGATCGTCACGGTCGGAAACATCGGCCCTCCGACCCCTCCGACAGACGTACCCTCAAGCCATGTCGCCATTCCTCGCGGGAGCCATCGCGGCAGCACTGCTCGTGCTCGCCACGATCATCGGCGTGGTCCTGCGTCGCCGCGACGGACGCCGCCGCGATGCGGGTGCGCTCCGCTTCGACCCGGCGGATGCCGCATCGGCCGAGCTCGGATCGCGTGCCACTCTGGTGCAGTTCAGCACGGAGATGTGCGCGCGATGCCCGCAGGTGAGACGGATGCTCGACGCCTACGCGTCGGACCACGACGGGCTGCGTCACGTCGAGGTCGACCTGACTCATCGGCCGGACCTCTCCGTTCGGTACAAGGTGCTGCAGACGCCCACCACGTTCCTGATCGACGGCTCCGGCGCTGTCCGTGCCCGATTCCACGGGGTGCCCCATCGGCACGCCCTCACCGAAGCCGTCGCCTCCGTCTGAGGCCCGAAGAGCGGAGCACCCATGACCACTCCTGCAGGCATCGACCCGCGCGGTCCCCGCTTCGCCGCCACGATCACGGCGGTGCTGCTGCTCGTCGCGACGTTCCTGGCGCTCGTCGGCATCTCCACCGCGCAGGCTCCCGGCTGGTTCGCGTATCAGCCCCTCGCCGACGCGACATTCGCCCCTGGCACGTGGGCGATCGCATCCGCATCCCTCGCGCAGCGCGTGCTCGACCCCGGTTTCCTCCTCACCGTCGTGATCGCCCTGCTGTTCCTCTGGAGCGTCGCGTCGCCGACGACCGCCCCCTGGGGCGTGCTGTTCCGCCGACTCGTGAGGCCCCGTCTGGCGCCGCCGGTGGAACTCGAAGACCCGCGTCCGCCGCGGTTCTCGCAGGGTGTCGGGCTCTTCGTGGTCGGCGTCGGCCTGGTCCTGCACCTGATCGGCGTGCCGTGGGCTCTTCCGATCGCCACCGCCGCCGCCTTCCTCGCGGCATTCCTGAACGCAGCCTTCGCCTTCTGCCTCGGTTGCCAGCTCTACCTGCTGCTGCAGCGCGCCGGGCTCATCGGTCGAGCGGCATCCACGGTCTGACCGCTGTTCCGTCGGGTCCGCCCGGTCGATAGGCTGGCCGCTACGCGAGCGCGCACCGAGCGCTCTGCGAGAACCGGAGGAATCATGCCCGTCACCAGCGAAGCCGCCAGCACGTGGACCGGATCCCTCATGGAAGGGTCGGGCACGGTCGCCTTCTCGTCGTCGAACCTCGGCACCTTCCCGATCAACTGGAAGGCCCGCAGCGAAGGCAGCGACACGACCACCACGCCGGAAGAGCTCATCGCGGCCGCGCACTCGTCATGCTTCAGCATGGCTCTCTCGCACGCCCTCGCCGAGAACGGCACCCCGCCGGAGAAGGTGGACACCACCGCCTCCGTGACCTTCAAGCCGGGCGTCGGCATCACCGGAAGCCACCTCAACGTGAACGCGGTCGTCCCCGGGCTCACGGCCGAGAAGTTCCAGGAGATCGCCGCCGAGGCGAAGACCGGGTGCCCGGTCTCTCAGGCGCTCGCGGGAATCGAGATCACGCTCGAGGCCACGCTCGCCTGATCACGCGCGCGAACGGGCGGAGCGGGCGAGGCGGATCGCCTCGCGGATGCTGCCCCGGGCGTCCTTGCGGCGTCCGGCGGCATCCTGCACGACACCCAGGCGGTAGCGGGAACGCCAGTCCGTGGCCGCCGCCTCGGCTTCGGCCGTATACCGCGCGATCAGCGGATCGGCGTCGGCTCGCGCGATCCGGCCGCTCGGCGTCAGCTCCGTCTCGACCGGCGGCATGCCGCCCTCGGCCTCGAGCTGTCGTCCGAGCCGGTCGGCCGAGAATCCGAACTGCATCTCCCGGACGAGTGCCCAGGCTCCGATCGGCGTGAGAACGAGGAGCGTGATCCCCATCCCGATCGAGATGGGGGTGCCGACCGAGATGAACATCACCGCGAGCCAGATCGCGACGGCCAGATAGACGAGCAGCGCGGCGGCCATCAGCCCGACGCCGATCCGCGACATCATGCGCGGATGCCGATGTCGATCATGTTCTCGAGACCCACGAACACGCCCGTGGCGTCACGCGCGAACGGCACCGCAAGACGGATGCCGGGCGCGTAGGCGAGAGCGGAATCGACCGTGTCGTGCGTGAAGGTGAGGGATTCGCCAGGGCCCGCGAGGATGACCTCCTGCTTGGCGACCACACCGGGACGGCGCAGCGAGTGGATCGGCACGCTGCCGACCTGCTGACCGCGGGCGCGCTGATCGGCGTGCGGGGCGCTCACCGGCCCCTGCTCGGCGCGCGCCGCCGCGATGAGTTCGGCGGTGCGCACAGCCGTGCCGCTCGGCGAGTCGATCTTCGTCTCGCGGTGCGCCTCGATGATCTCCGCCGACCCGAAGAACGGCGCGGCCGCGGCGGCCAGTGCCGAGCCCAGAACCGAGCCCAGCGAGAAGTTCGGGATGAACACCGCACCCGTGCCGGCAGCCTCGACGAGCGGACGCACGAGCGCGATGCGCTCCGCCGACCAGCCCGACGTCGCCACCAGGATGTTGATCCCCCGCTCGACGGCGGCACGCACCACGTCGATGCTGATCTGCGGCGTCGACGCATCGACGACGAGGTCGGCTCCGTCGAGTTCGGAGAGATCGCTCGACGACGTCAGCACGCGGCTCACCTCGAAGCCCTCGAGCTCGTCGATCACCGCGTGGATGATCGTGCCGAGCTTCCCGGTTCCGCCGACGAGTGCTACCTGCGAGGTCATGCATCCAGTCTATGGAGCGGGCGACCGCTTCCGTCCGGGGCGCGCGGGCCTCAGACCGGCATCGGGTCGGGGATGCCCGTGCGCAGCTCGAACGGCAGGTGCCCCGTGTCGTTGTGATTGAGCAGCGTCCAGGGGCGCCCCTGCTTCTGCGCGATGATCGTCAGCCCACAGTGCGCCTGGTTCAGGGTCATCCAGCGCCACTCCGGCGCGCCGAGCACCTCGCGGACGAACCACGAGATGACGAAGTTGTGCGTGATGAGGACCTCGTGGACCTCGCCGTTCTTGCGCATCAGGAACTCGTTCACCGCGTCGTCCATCTGTGCACGACCGGCGTCGATCTCGGCGTCCGAGATCGACCCGAAGAACGGCTCGTACGCGGCGGGCGTCTCCTCGGTCATGCCCGTGGGGACGCAGTCGAAGAGCAGCGCCGTCGGCTCCGGGTCGACGGACGGGAGCCGTCCCGCGATCGCGCGGGCGGTCTCGTTCGCGCGCAGCAGCGGCGAATGCCAGACGGCATCGAGCGGAAGCCCGGACAGCCGATCGGCGATCAGCTCGGCCTGGCGTTGTCCGCGGGGCGAGAGGGGTCCGTCGGCGAGGCCGTGCTCGGCATCCTGATGTTCACCGTGTCTGACCAGATATATGTAGTGCGTCACAACTCGCTCGCTTCATCGCCAGCATCCGCCGGGCCTCTCATCCACCCTATGTCACAGGTGGGACGATGCTCAGTTGCCCGCACGCGTGAGCTCTGCGACCTGGGTGCGCGAGAGCGTGACGCCCGCGCCCTGCATGAGCTCGTCGACGTGATCGGTCGCGAACGTGTTCACGATCGGCGCCGCGATCGTGCGCTGCGCAAGGAGCCACGCGATGGAGACGGCAGCCACGGGCACTGCGAGGTCGCCGGCGACCTGATCGAGCGCGCGGAGGATCTTGATGCCCCGGCGGTTGAGATGTCCGCGCAGCTGCTCGCCGCGGACGCCCTGCGAGGTCAGCGCCTTGCTGCGGTGACGACCCGACAGGAAGCCGTGCTCGAGCGCGTGCGAGGGGGTCACAGCGAGGTTCTGAGCCCCAGCGACGAGGCGCAGATCGCCCTCGAACGGCTGCCGACGGAGCAGGTTGTACGGCGCGTCGATCACCTCGATGCGCGGGTAGCCTGCCGAAGCCAGGATGCGCGCCTCGACCAGACGCTCCGGGGCGAAGCCGAACGCCCCGACGGCGCCGATCTTGCCCGCGTCCTTGAGCCATTCGACCGTCGCGAGGGTGTCTTCGACGTTCGTCGTGCTGTCGAGCGTCGCATCGAGGTACAGCACGTCGATGCGCTCCACGCCGAGACGCGTCAGGGATCCTTCGACGGCCCGCACGAGGTTCACGGAGCCGAGCCCCGGGTTGTCGGCATGAGCGCCGATGCGCACGCTCAGGATCGCGCGTTCGCGCTGACCGCGGGACCGGAGCCACTGCCCGATGATGTGCTCGCTGCGTCCGCCGGAGAATCCGTCGGCGGTGTGGATCGCGTTGCCGCCGAACTCCACGTAGCGATCGAGGATGGCATGACTCGTCTCGAGGTCGACGTTCCAGCCGAACTCGGCGGCGCCCAGCATCAGCGGGAATGTCTCGAAGCCGGTCTCGCCGAGAGCCTGACGGACGTTCTCACCGACTCCGGGTCCGACGATCGGGATCGGAGCGGAAGGGTGCTCGGCGGCGGCGGGTGCGGCGCCCTGGGCTCGCTCGTCTGACGCTCCCGCGCCTACGCTGAACAACCGCATACTCTCACCCCCGCGTAGATCGGTGCGTGCCGACCTGCGTCACTGCTCGTGGTGCACCCCCCGGTGCGTACTTCGAGGGTAAGCGACATCGGCGAACGTCCCGACCAATCAGGGGAACGGCGCGAAAACTTCCCATAACGGTTTGGTCACGTCTCGACGACGGAACCCGGGCCCGTCCTGTGCGGACGGACCCGGGTTCCAGTTCGAGCGTGGTGCTTACTCGGCGGCTGCGGCCTCGACGGGCTCAGCTTCTGCGGCGGGCGCCTCGTCGATGACGGGCTCCAGCGACAGCTTGCCGCGGTCGTCGATCTTCGTGATCTTCACGAGGATCTTCTGACCGACCGAGAGGACGTCGTCGACGTTCTCGACGCGCTTGCCACCGGCGAGCTTGCGCACCTCGGTGACGTGCAGCAGGCCGTCCTTGCCGGGAAGCAGCGAGACGAAGGCGCCGAACGTGGCGATCTTCACGACGGTTCCGAGGAACTGCTCGCCGATCTCCGGGTTGGTCGGGTTGGCGATCGCGTTCACCTGCGCACGAGCGGCTTCGGCCGAGGGGCCGTCCGTCGCGCCGATGTAGACGGTGCCGTCCTCCTCGATGGAGATCTGCGCGCCGGTCTCATCCTGGATCGCGTTGATCGTCTTGCCCTTCGGGCCGATCAGCTCGCCGATCTTGTCGACCGGGATCTGCACGCTGATGACGCGGGGCGCGGTCGGCGCCATCTCGTCAGGAGCGTCGATCGCGGCGTTCAGGACGTTGAGGATCGTCAGACGAGCCTCGCGAGCCTGGGTCAGCGCACCGGCGAGCACCGACGACGGGATGCCGTCGAGCTTCGTGTCGAGCTGGATCGCGGTCACGAACTCGCTGGTACCGGCGACCTTGAAGTCCATGTCGCCGAGAGCGTCTTCCGCACCGAGGATGTCGGTCAGAGCCGCGTAGCGGGTCTCGCCGTTGACCTCGTCGGAGACGAGACCCATGGCGATACCGGCGACGGGAGCGCGCAGCGGCACACCCGCGTTCAGCAGGGACAGGGTGGAGGCGCAGACGGAACCCATCGACGTCGAGCCGTTGGAGCTGAGCGCCTCGGACACCTGACGGATCGCGTACGGGAACTCCTCGCGGCTCGGCAGCACCGGCACGAGGGCGCGCTCGGCGAGGAAGCCGTGCCCGATCTCGCGACGCTTCGGCGAACCGACACGGCCGGTCTCACCGGTCGAGTAGGGCGGGAAGTTGTAGTGGTGCATGTAGCGCTTGCTGGTCGTGGGCGACAGCGAGTCGATCTGCTGCTCCATCTTCAGCATGTTCAGCGTGGTGATACCCATGATCTGGGTCTCGCCGCGCTGGAAGATCGCCGAACCGTGAACGCGCGGGATGACCTGCACCTCGGCGTCGAGCGGACGGATGTCCGCCAGGCCGCGACCGTCGATGCGAGCACCCTCGGTGAGGATGCGGCCACGGACGATCTTCTTCGTGACCGACTTGTAGGCGGCGGAGAACTCGAGCGGAGCCGCGGCCGGGAGCGAACCCGCCTCGGTGGCTTCGATGAGCTCGGCCTTGACGCGGTCCTTGATCGCGTCGTCGGCGGTCTGACGCTCGGTCTTGTCGGCGATCTGGTAGACGCCGACGAGCTCGTCGTAGGAACGGCCGGCGACGAAGTCGTAGACCTCCTGGCTGTACGCCGGGAAGACCGGGTAGACGCCCGGCTCCTTCGACGCGGTCGCGGCGAGCTCGGCCTGAGCCTTCACCAGCTGCGCGATGAACGGCTTCGAGGCCTCGAGGCCCTGGGCCACGATCTCCTCGTTCGGCTTGGTGGCGCCGGCCTTGATCAGGTTCCAGCTGCCCTCGGTGGCCTCGGCCTCGACCATCATGATGGCGACGTCTTCCGTGCCATCGTTCTTGGTGACGACGCGACCGGCGACGATCAGGTCGAAGACGGCCTCCGACACCTGCTCGGCGGTCGGGAACGCGACCCACTGGTCGGCGTTCTCGCCGTGACCCGGGATGAACGCGAGACGCACACCGGCGACGGGGCCGGAGAACGGCAGACCGGAGATCTGCGTGGATGCGGACGCCGCGTTGATCGCGAGGGCGTCGTAGAACTCGCCCGGAGCGATGGACAGCACGGTGATGACGATCTGGACCTCGTTGCGCAGGCCGTCGACGAACGACGGACGCAGCGGGCGGTCGATCAGACGGCAGACGAGGATCGCCTCGGTGGAGGGGCGGCCCTCACGACGGAAGAACGAGCCGGGGATCTTGCCGGCGGCGTAGGAGCGCTCCTCGACGTCGACCGTCAGCGGGAAGAAGTCGAAGCCCTCGCGCGGGTGCTTGCCTGCGCTGGTGGCCGAGAGGAGCATGGTCTCGCCGTCGAGGTACGCGGCGACTGCGCCCTGAGCCTGCTGCGCGAGGCGGCCGGTCTCGAAGCGGATGGTGCGGGTGCCGAAGCGGCCGTTGTCGAGAACGGCCTCGGTGGCGGTGATTTCAGGACCTTCCAAGAGGTCTCTCCTTCTTTGTTTAGACTCGCGAATCCGTATGACGCGCGAGCGCATTCAAGAGGAGCGGAAACAGCAGGGTTCGGGCGCGCGGGCACTCCCGCGAACATCGCCTGCGCTGGCCACCAGTAGAAAGCCACCCGACATCTCCCGCCGAGGAACCCACCACAGGGGACCAGCTTCTCCGCCGCTCGCTCCATGAGTCGATATGAAATTGTGCAGTTGACACACGTCAACCCCACCCAGCCTACCAGCGGGATCCCCGGAATCCCGCGAGCCGATGCTCATGACGGATCGGACATGTCCCGGCCACGAGGCGTTCACCGCCCGGACGCCGGGGCGAGAGCGGCATCCGCTGTGCTGACATCATGCGCATGTCAGTGATCGGATGCGGGTACCTCGGTGCCGTGCACGCCGCGGCCATGGCCTCGATCGGACACGACGTCGTCGGCATCGACGTCGACGAAGACAAGGTCGCCGCTCTCGCCTCCGGGACGGCGCCCTTCTTCGAGCCGCGGCTCTCCGAGCTGCTCGCGGACGGCCTCGCCTCCGGACGCCTGCGCTTCCGCAGCAGCATGGCGGATGCCGCGGGGGCGGATGTGCACTTCCTCGCCGTCGGAACCCCGCAGGTCGCCGGCGGGCACGCCGCCGACCTCCGCTACGTCGACGCCGCGGTGGACGCCCTGCTCCCCCACCTCCGCCCGGGCGACGTGCTCGCCGGGAAGTCGACCGTGCCGGTCGGCACCGCCGCCCGGCTCGCCGAACGGATCGCCGACAGCGGCGCGACGCTGGTCTGGAATCCGGAGTTCCTCCGGGAAGGATGGGCCGTCCACGACACCCTCACTCCCGACAGGCTCGTCGTCGGAGCGGCACCCGGCGCCGACGGCGAGCGCGCGGTCGAGCTGCTGCGCTCGGCATACAGCTCCGCGCTCGAGGCCGGAACGCCCTTCCTGGTCACCGATCTCGCCACGTCCGAGCTGGTCAAGGGCGCGGCCAACGCCTTTCTCGCCACCAAGATCTCGTTCATCAATGCGATGGCGGAGATCGCCGAGGCCGCGGGCGCCGATGTCACCCTTCTCGCAGACGCCCTCGGCCACGACGGCCGCATCGGACGCCGCTACCTCGGCTCCGGCATCGGCTTCGGCGGCGGGTGCCTGCCGAAGGACATCCGCGCCTTCGCCGCGCGCGCCGAGGAGCTCGGGCGCGGAGAGGCCGTCGGCTTCCTGCGCGAGGTCGACGCGATCAACCTGCGGCGTCGCGACCGGGCCGTGCAGCTCGTCGTCGACGCGCTCGGCGGGCTCGTCTTCGGCCGACGGATCGCGGTGCTGGGAGCGGCGTTCAAGCCCTTCAGCGACGACATCCGCGATTCGCCTGCACTCGACGTCGCCGTGCGGCTGCGCGGACTCGGCGCCGACGTCGTCGTGACCGACCCGGCCGCCATCGACAACGCGCGGACGGCGCACCCGCAGCTCGGTTACGCGAGAGAACGCGACGATGCCCTGCGGGAAGCGGATGCGGTCGTGATCGTCACCGAGTGGGACGAGTACCGCCGTGACCTGTCGCCCACGCACGCGGGTGGCCTGGTGCGCGGTCGCATCATCGTCGACGGCCGGAACTGTCTCGACGCGGAGGCCTGGCGGGCCGCGGGGTGGCAGTACCACGGCATGGGACGGCGCTGACGACGGCTCGTCTCGCTACGCCCGCTCGACGAGCGGAAGCGACGACCGCTCAGCGACCCGAGAAGACGCCGCGCACCGCGGAGGAGCGTCCGAGATACACGTAGTCGTCGTGCTTCGCCGAGCGGCCGTCGCCCGCGGCGCGCCCGTGCAGTCGACGCCACACCCACGGCAGGGCATGCCGGCGCCACCACACCCCCGCGCCGATCGTCTCGTTCTCGTGCAGAGCGGCATCCAGCACACCGAGGGCATCGGCATCCGGAACGCCGAGGACCTCGGCCGCGCGGTACGCGAGGAACCGGTGGCCGCGGCTGCTGAGGTGCACGAGGTCCTCGCCCCAGTTGGGGCGCTCCGGCAGGGTCGGATGCAGGTCCGTGTCGATCAGGATCGCGCCGGTGCGCGCGGCGATCCCGGCGAGGGCGGTGGCGAACGCGGCGAATCGCCGGGAGTAGATGGATGCGGCGCGGCGCCCGGGCAGGAACGGGGTCACCAGCACCACGTCGGCGCCGATGTCGCGGAGCTGTCGCACGGCGTCCTCGAGACGTGCGGCGAGCGCAGGCACATCGACGCGGTGCTTCACCAGGTCGTTCGCGCCGATCAGGATCGAGACCAGGTCGGGCCGCAGCTCGAGCGCCCGATCGAGCTGCGTGCCGCACACGTCGCTCACGCGCTTCGAGCGGATCGCGAGGTTCGCGTAGTGGAGTCCGCCGCGGGCGGCGAGGAGCAGCGCGAGTCTGTCGGCCCAGCCGCGCAGGGCGCCGTCGGGTGCGGGATCGCAGAGCCCCTCGGTGAGGGAATCCCCGAGGGCGACATAGCGGCGCCACCGTCGCGGCGTGACCGGCGCTGCGGCCTCCGGGCGCACGACACGGCGACCGCGCGCACCGGCATCCACCCGGTGCAGCGTCCGCGCATCCTCGAAGTGTGCGAGGAGCTGGTCGCACACGCTCGCCCAGCTGCGGCCCTGCACGGCTTCCCGCCCTGCCTCTCCGAACGCCCGACGCTTGCGGGCATCCCCGGCGAGATCGGCCACGCGCATCCGCAGGTCGTCGAGGTCTCCGGGACGGTAGAGCCAGCCGTCGATGCCCATGCGGACGAGGTCGAGCGGACCACCGCGACCGGTGGCGATCACGGGTACACCGCTCGCGTGCGCCTCCTGCAGGGTCTGACCGAACGTCTCGCTCTCCCCCGGGTGCACGAACACGTCGAAGGAGGCCATCGCCGCGGCGAGCTCGTCGCCGTCGAGGTGACCGAGGAACAGCGCCTCCGGCAGCAGGGCCTTGAGCCTCGAACGGGTCGGGCCATCACCCACGATCACCAGACGCGTGCCGGGGATTCCGCGCAGGGCGACGAGATCCTCGACCTGCTTCTCCGGAGCCAGGCGGCCGACGTAGCCGATCACGGCATCCGCACCCCAGGCGCCGCGCAGTTCGCTGCTGCGGCGGGAGGGCTGGAAGCGCTCGGCGTCGACGCCTCTCCCCCACCGCCGCACACGGTCGATGCCGAGCGAATCGAGTTGCTGCGCCGATTCGGCGGACGGCGCCAGCGTCATCGTCGCACGACGGTGGAGCCGCGCGATGTGCGTCTGGGCGATGCCCGTCGTCGCCGCGATCCGATAGCGCTCGGTATACGCCGCGACATCGGTCTGATAGGCGGCGACGGAGGCCACGTCGAGCCGTTCGGCGGCGAGCACCCCGCGCCAGCCGAGCGCGAACGGCGAGGCCAGGTGCACGACGTCGGGCTCGAACCGACGCAGGGAGGCGGCGACGCGGTGGGCGGGCGATGTGCCCACCCGCACGTTGCGGTAGCCCGGCAGCGCGAGACTCGGGATCGCCTCGACGCGAGCACCGCTCACCGCGTCGGGCATGCCGAGGGCGGCGGGCGCGATGACGTGGGCGTCGTGCCCCCGGTTCTCGAGGTGTCGCAGGATCTGCAGCACCGAGCCGGTCACGCCGTTCATGTGCGGAAGGAAGGATTCCGTGATGATCGCTACTCTCACATCCTCAGGATGACGTCGCGGGAGTGCGGGAATCCCCGAAAACGGCCCGGGCCACCAGATGTTCACCCGATGCTGGATCGCAGGTCACCGGCTATCCGTTCTTTGGTTCCCGTTCACCGTGCGCGTGCACAGTGAAGCCGTGCCGACCGACCTGCTCGCCGATTCTCTCGACGGCCCCTGGAGCCTGGCGCTGATGAGCCTCCTCGTCGTCGGCGACGCCTTCTTCGTGGTCATCCCCGGAGAGGTCGCGGTGACCGCTCTCGGAGCTCTCGCCGTCACGACCGGGGCACCCTCGCTGTGGGCGGTCATCGTTTGCGCCGCGATCGCTGCGACCGTGGGCGATGTGTGCTGCTACCTGATCGGCCGGGTGGTCGGCACCGAACGCTGGCGCTGGATGCGCGCACCCCGCGTGCAACAGGCTCTCGGCTGGGCGCGGAGGCGACTCGACGGAGGCACGGCCACGGTGCTGTTCACGGCGAGGTTCGTGCCCTTCGCCCGGCTCGCCATCAACCTCGTCGCCGGGGCATCGCGCATCCATCCCCCGCGGTTTCTCGCCCTCGTCGCACTCGCCGCGACCGGGTGGGCCGTCTACCAGGCGGCGGTCGGCGCGGCGGTGGCCGCGATCGTGCCCGGAGGGCCGCTCGTCGCCGTGCCCGTGTCGATCGCCGTCGCGATCGGGGTCGGTCTGCTGATCGATCTCGTCACCCGCAGGCGACGGACCTGAACTCCCCCTCGTCGCGAGCGTGCTCTAGGCTCGGGGCATGAGCACCGAAGAAGGCGCCACCTCCTCCGAGGAGATGAAGCGCAAGTTCAAGGAAGCGCTCGAGAAGAAGAACGCGCAGCACCGACAGGGCGAGTCGCACCTCGACGGCGATTCCGCCGTGCACGGCGCGGCCGCTCCGCAGACGCGGCGCGAGTTCCGACGCAAGAGCGGTTGACCACACGGATGGGAGGCCGGATCCCTCCGGCCTCCCATCCTTTCTTCGTCCCGCAGCGCGGATCAGCGCTGTGCGGCGCGATCCCGCGCCCGCTGCTCCTTCGCCGCCATCTCCGACACGGCCGAGTCGCTGAGCTCCTGCACGCCCGCCGCGTCCGGTGCGTCGGACATCCCGTGCGCGTCGACACCGTCCAGCATCGACTCGTCGAAGGGCAGCTCCCCGCTGAGCACCCGACGCGTACGATCGCGGTCGATCTGCTTGGTCCAGGTGCCGATGAGGAGCGTGGCCACCGCGTTACCCGTGAAGTTGGTCAGCGCACGACCTTCCGACATGAACCGGTCGATGCCGACGATCACGCCGACGCCGTCGACGAGATCGGGGCGGTAGGCCTGCAGTCCGCCCGCCAGGGTGGCGAGTCCCGCCCCGGTGACACCGGCGGCGCCCTTGCTCGCGATGATCATGAACAGCAGCAGACCGATCTGCTCGCCGATGGACATCGGCTGGCCCATGCCCGTCGCGATGAACAGCGAGGCCATCGTGAGGTAGATCGCCGTGCCGTCGAGGTTGAAGGAGTAGCCCGTCGGCACCGTGATGCCCACCACCGGCTTGGAGACGCCGACATGCTCCATCTTCGCGATCAGCCGCGGCAGCGCCGACTCCGACGAGGACGTGCCGACGATCAGCAGGTACTCGCGCGCCAGGTACTTGATGAGCGAGAAGATGTTGACCCGCGTGACGGCCCAGAGCAGCGTGCCCAGCACCACGACGATGAACAGGATGCACGTGATGTAGAACGCGACCATCAGGATGCCGAGGCTCCAGATCGCCGAGATCCCGGTCTTGCCCACCACGGCCGCGATGGCTCCGAAGGCGCCGATCGGCGCCAGCCAGAGGATCATGCCGAGAATGCGGAACACCAGCTTCTGCAGCTGCTTCACCGCCTCCATGATCGGCGCGCCGCGGTCGCCGAGGCCCTGCAGAGCGAAGCCGACGAGGAGGGCGATGAACAGCACCTGCAGCACGCTCTCCCCCGTGAAGGCGCCGAAGAACGTCGCGGGGATGATCCCGAGGATGAACTCCTGCGTCGTCTTGGCCTCGGCCGCGCCCTCGGGATCGTACGTCGAGGCGGCCATGTCGAGCCCGGATCCCGGGTGGATGATGTTGCCGACGACGAGGCCGATGGCAAGGGCGAAGGTCGACATGATCATGAAGTACAGCAGCGCGAGACCGCCGATCTTCCCGACCGTCGCCGCCTTCGCGATGGATCCGACTCCGACGACGATCGTGCAGAAGATGATCGGCGCGATCATCATCTTGATCAACGCGACGAATCCCTTGCCGAGCGCCTCGAAGCCCTGCCCGACCTCGGGCCAGATGAGCCCGACGAGCGCACCGAGCACGACCGCGATGATCACCGACACGTAGAGCCAGGTGTGCCGGTCCCAGGACTGCTTGCCGCGCCGCGAATTGAACCCCGGCAGACGGAACCCCGTTGTGATGGCCATGTTTCCTCCTTGAGCATGAACGTCGTCGTGTCATGTGTGCGGCGGCAGCTTCGTCGCCGATGACATCCACCGTCGCGGACTTCCCTCCGCGACGCGATTTGTGGTCGTATTGGTCACTACCGAGAGCGCCGACGACCGGAGGATGCGATGGCACATGCCTCTGACGGCCGCAGCACCGCCTCGCGCGTGTTCGCCGTGCTGCTCGTCGCGGCGGTCGTGATCGGCGCCCTCGTGGCGGTCTACCTCGTGGTGGAGGCGCAGCGCGCCATCCGTGCCGAGGCCGAACGGGTGACGGCGGCGGCCGCCATCTCCCTCGCCGCGTCTCCGGACGTGGTCTCCGCGCTGGGGAACGGCGATGACGAGGCTGCGACGCGGAGCCTCGAGCCCTACGCCATGAAGGTCGTGGACGAGGCAGGGCTCGACTTCATCACCGTGATGACCGTCGACGGGGTGCGGATCACCCACCCCGATCTCGACCAGATCGGCGGACGCTATCTCGGGACGATCCCCGCTGCGCCGCAGAGGCTCACGGAGGAGTTCACCGGCACCCTCGGCCCGTCCGTGCGCACGATCGTTCCGGTCGTCGACGCCGACGACGCTCTGGTCGGGTGGGTGGCAGCGGGCGTGACGACCGAGTCGATCAGCGAGACGCTGGTGCGTCGACTTCCGCTCTCGCTCGGGATCACGGCCGGACTCGTCGCCCTCGGCGCCTGCGGCGCCCTGATCGCGCGTCGTATCACCCGACGCATCGCCGGAGACCTGCCGCCCGGGCAGCTGCGCGACGCTGTGTCGTCGTACGAGTCCATCCGCACACTGGGCGAGGCGCTGCGCGCGCAGACGCACGAGCACGGCAACCGGATGCACACCGCCGTCGCCCTGCTCGAACTCGGACGCCGCGATGAGGCGATCGAGATCCTCACCGAGACCTCCCGCCAGAGCCAGTCTCTCGTCGATCAGGTCACCGCGCGACGTCAGGGCGACCCGGCTGTCGGCGCCCTGCTGCTCGGGAAGGCGTCGCAGGCGAAGGAAAGGGGCATCGACTGGCGCGTGCGGATCGACCCCGACACGCCGCGCTCGCCGCTCTCGACGGTCGACAGCGTGTCGGTGCTCGGCAACCTCGTCGACAACGCGATGGATGCCGCGGCGGAGGCGGAGGACCGTTGGGTGGCGGTGTCGCTGACCCCGGCTGAGGACGGCGGCATCGTGCTCGAGGTCTCCGACAGCGGATCGGGCGTGCCCGACGACGATCGCGAGCGCATCTTCCTGCAGGGCTACTCCACGAAGCCGGCGGATGCCCAGGGGCGAGGCATCGGCCTGGCGCTCGTGCGCTCGGTCGTGACCGGCGTCGGCGGCTCGGTGACGCTGACGGACGACCCCACGACGTTCCGCGTCGTGCTGCCGCCTGCCGGATCGCGGAGGCCGCGTTCATGATCCGGACGCTGCTGGTCGACGACGACGCACTGACCCTCGAACTCCATCGCGACTATGTGGCGCGCCTCAAGGGGTTCACGGTCTCCGGGGAGTGCAGCAGCGCACGCGCCGCGGTGAGCGCCGTTCTGGAACGGCAGGGTCCTGACGCGTTCGACCTGGTCCTGCTGGACATCACGATGCCGGACGGCTCGGGGATCGACGTGCTGCGGGCGCTGCGCGCCCGATCGGCATCCGTCGACGTGATCGCGATCACCGGTGTGCGAGACGCGGAGACGGTGCGGCAGATGGCCGCGCTCGGCGTGTTCCAGTACCTCGTCAAGCCGTTCCCCTTCGCCGTGTTCAAGGAGCGGATGGAGCAGTACCGGTCGCATCGCGATCAGGCACGCACCACGGCCGGCGAGGCGACCCAGGCGGAGATCGACGCGCTGCTCGGACGGGCGACGGGAACGATCTCCGTTCCGAAGGGGCTCTCCGCAGCCTCACTGGAGCGAGTGACCGCCGCGCTGCGCGCCGAAGGTCCGCTGTCGGCGAGCGAAGCGGCGGAGCACCTCGGGATGTCACGGGTCGCCGTGCGTCGCTACCTCGAGCATCTCGCGACCGAAGGCGTCCTCCGCCGCACTGCCCGTTACGGCGCGCGCGGTCGCCCCGAGACCGAGTACGGCTGGAACCGGGGTGCCGACGGCGTCTGAGTGCTCAGCGCGGGAGGCGACCCGCGTACAGCACCCCCTGGGGGTCGGCGGCGGCACGCACGGCACGCAGCCGCTCGAGGTCTGCGGGACCGCCGCAGCGATCGAGCGTCTGACCCGGTCCCAGGAACGTGGGCACCGTGCGTGCGGCCTCGGCGTGTGCCAGCAGCCCGACGAAGCCCGCGAGGCTCGCGTCACCCGGCTCGAGCGGCGCACCGGGGAAGATCGGGGCGAGCGCGTGCAGCAGCCAGCCGGCCGATTGCAGTGATGCGAATCCGCTGCGCCGCGGAGAATCGAGCGCGCCGCCCAGCATCCGGATGTCGATTCCCATGATCGGACCCTGCTCGGGCAGCTCGCGGTAGTCGACGAGCGCGTCGATCGTCGCGTCGTCCAGCGACGAGAGGGCCATCGAGGCACCACGACCGGGCATCGGATCGGTCGGCTCATTCGATGCGGCGACGAGGGCCGCCGGCGACGTCGATCCTGTCGTATCGCGCTGCACCGTGCCGGCGCCCCGTACACGGTCGATCAGCGCGCTCGCGTCGCCGTCGACCGACAGCGCCTGGACCTCGAGGAAGCTGCGCCCCCGAATCGCCTCGGGCAGCTGAGGAGCGTCGGGCATGCGCATCGAGTTCATGAAGACGTTGAGCGTGGCGGGCGCGTCGGCGGAGAGGTCGCGCACCGCCCGGACGACCGCGGCGGCATCCGTCACGTCGAACACGAGACTCGCACCCCACAGGGCGGGCGTGCGCACCAGTTCGATCTCGAGCGCGGTGACGATCCCGACGATGCCGCCGGCTCCGCGCAGCGCCCACATGAGCTCCGGGTCGCTCTCGTCGTCGATGCGTTCATGCGAGCCGTCGGTGCGCAGCACCCATGCCGCTCGCACATTGTCGGAGCCGAGCCCGGCCGTGCGGCTGAACCACGAGTGCCCGCCGCCCAGCGTGTATCCGGCGACGCTCACCACGGGACTCGTGCCGGCGGGCGCCGCCCATCCGGTGCCCTCCAGTGCGTGCACCACCGCTCCCCAGCGCACTCCGGCGCCGACGCGCAGGACTCCCGCCTCGACATCGACCTCGAGCTCGTCGAACGCCGGCATGCGGACGATCACGGCTCCGGCGAGGTCGCCCGATGCGCCGTGGCCGCTGGGCTGCACGGCGAGAGGGATTCCCGTGTCGGCGGCAGCCTGGAGCAGCGCTTTCAGGTCGCCGACATCGGCGGGGACGGCGACGGCCGCGGGGTGCTGGTCGACGGCCAGATTCCACGGCTGTCGAGCATCGTCGTATCCCGGGTCAGCGGGCAGGATGAGCGCCCCGGTCAGGCGCGGGCGCAGGGCTTCGAGCGAGGAGGTCGAGGGCATGACGACACGGTACGACGTCCATCGGACATTGTCGACGGACGTCGTACCGTGATCAGAGCGTCACTCCCCCGCGAGTCCGCCGAGCAAGTGCCCGAAGGAGCGGCCTTCGCCGAGGTAGGTGGCGGGATCGTACGGGTCGGCGGCCGAGGCGGCATCGCGCCGGGCGATCGCCTCGGCGAGCTCCCTGGCGCCCTTCTCGACGCGCTTCGCGAGCGGAGCGACATCATCGCCCGCGCCGCCCCAGTCGCTCGATGCGGCGAACACACCCGTCGAGACCGCCTCGGCGTGGAGGTAGGCGAACAGCGGGCGGATCGCGTAGTCGATCGCCAGCGAGTGCCGCGCCGTTCCGGCGTTCGCGCCGATGAGCACCGGCTTGCCGGTGAGCGCATCGGGGTCGAGCACGTCGATGAACGACTTGAACAGACCCGAGTAGCTCGTGGAGAAGATCGGCGTCACCGCGATGAGCGCGTCGGCTGAGACGACGGTGTTGATCGCCGTCTCCAACGCCGGGGGTGCGAAGCCGGTGAGCAGATTGTTCGTGATGTCGTGCGCGTAGTCGCGCAGCTCGATCACGTCGACGCTCGCCTCGATGTCCCGCTCGCGGAGGGCCTTCAGCGTCTCCGCCGCCAGCCGGTCTGCCAGCATCCGCGTCGATGACGGGTTCGACAGCCCCGCGGAGACGACCGCGATCCTGCGCACCGTCATCTCAGGCCCCCTTCCGGCTGAGCCCGAAGGCGGCACCGGCGGGCGCCGGAGTGTCCTGGTAGGGCGAGTCACCGGTCAGGTTGTCGCCGCGGTTGGCGCCCGGCCGGGCCTGACGCGTCGGACCGTCGCCGAACTCGGCCTTCACCCGCGCGGCGTGCGTGGGGGCGTCCGGCACATTCTCGGGACGGCCCTGCGCGAGCTCCTTGCGGAGCACCGGCACGACCTCGGATCCGAGGATGTCGAGCTGCTCGAGCACGATCTTCAGCGGGAGTCCGGCGTGATCGACGAGGAACAGCTGGCGCTGGTAGTCGCCGTAGTGCTCGCGCATCGCGGCGTAGCGATCGATGATCTGCTGCGGCGAGCCGACCGTCAGCGGCGTCATCTCGGTGAAGTCCTCCATGCTCGGACCGTGACCGTAGACCGGCGCGTTGTCGAAGTAGGGACGGAACTGGTTCACCGCGTCCTGCGAGTTCGCTGCCATGAACACCTGGCCGCCGAGTCCGACGATCGCCTGCTCGGGCGTGCCGTGTCCGTAGTGCGCGTAGCGCTGGCGGTACAGCTCGATGAGGCGCTGGTAGTGCTCCTTCGGCCAGAAGATGTTGTTCGCGAAGAAGCCGTCGCCATAGTAGGCGGCCTGCTCGGCGATCTCCGGCGTGCGGATCGAACCGTGCCAGACGAACGGCGCGATGCCGTCGAGCGGGCGGGGCGTCGAGGTGAAGCCCTGCAGCGGAGTGCGGAACTTGCCCTCGAAGTCGACGACGTCCTCCCGCCACAGCTTGTGCAGCAGCGCGTAGTTCTCGATCGCGAGCGGCAGCCCCTGGCGGATGTCCTGTCCGAACCACGGGTAGACCGGGCCGGTGTTGCCGCGCCCGAGCATGAGGTCCATGCGTCCGTCGGAGACGTGCTGCAGCATCGCGTACTCCTCGGCGATGCGCACGGGGTCGTTCGTGGTGATGAGTGTCGTCGACGTCGAGACGATCAGTCGCTCGGTCTGCGCCGCCAGTGCGGCGAGGAACGTGGTGGGGCTCGAGGACCAGAACGGCGGGTTGTGGTGCTCGCCGATCGCGAAGACATCGAGTCCGACCTCTTCGGCGTGCGTGGCGATGGTCAGCGTCGCCTTGATCCGCTCCTGCTCGCTGGGCGTGATGTCCGTGGTGGGATCGCGCGTGATGTCGCTGACCGACATGATGCCGAACTGCATCGCCTTCGCGCCTGACTGCTCGCTCATGAATGCTCCGTTTTCCTCGAACCGGATGCTCGGCATCCGTTTCTATTCATTTGAATGTATATGGGATAACGCGCTCACGGCAACTTTATTCCCGACCTGTAGCCTCGATGCATGAGCACCACCGGGGCGGACATCTCAGGGCCCACCACAGGATCGCTCCCGCGGCCGAAGAGGCGTGTGCCGTTCTGGGACAACGCCCGTTACGCCTGCATCGTGCTGGTGGTGCTGGGCCACGCGATCCAGCGTCTCATCTACGACTCCGACATCGCCTTCGCGTTCTATCTCGCCCTCTACGCGTTCCACATGCCCGCGTTCGCGATCATCTCCGGCTACTTCTCGAAGTCCGGATCCCCGACGAAGACCCAGATGGCCCGGGTGATCACCGACATCCTCGTGCCCTATCTGATCTTCGAGGTCCTGTGGACCCTCACGAAATGGCTCGTCGAAGGCCAGGCGAACCCGAACATCACCAAGCCGTCGTGGACGCTGTGGTTCCTGCTGGCGCTCGGGATCTTCCGCCTCGTGCTCCCCTACCTGGCCCTGCTGCGCTGGCCGCTGTTCTGGACCGTCGTGATCTCGATCGGTGTGGGGTACCTGCCGAACGTCGACAGCACCTTCTCGCTCTCCCGAACCCTCGGACTGCTGCCGTTCTTCGCGTTCGGCTGGTGGCTGCGGGAGCGCGACATCGTCGCACGCCTCCGCCTGCTCGACTTCCGGCCCTGGTGGGTGCGCGTCGTGGCGCTCGGAGTGCTGGCGGCTGCCGGCTGGGCGGCGTGGAACTGGCTCCCGGTCTGGCAGGCGATCGACCTGCGCCACTGGCTGTTCTACGAGGACTCCTACGCCGACCTCGGCGGAGAGCAGTGGTGGGCCGGCGGCGTCCGATTCGCCCTGATGCTGCTCGCGGTGGTTCTCTGCGCGGCGTTCTTCGCACTGGTCCCGCGTGGGACCTACTGGTGGACGCATTTCGGTCAGTACACGATGTACGTGTTCCTGCTGCACTCCTTCGTGCTCTACCCGTTCCGCGAGTCCGGCGCTCTGCGCGATCTCGAGCCGACCTGGATCTGGCTGCCCCTCGTGACCATCCTGTCCGTGGTCGTCGCTCTCGCCCTCGCGACGAAACCCGTGCGCTGGCTGTTCCGCCCGCTCGTCGAGCCGCGGCCGAAGTGGCTGTTCACCGACCCTGCTCTCGCGTCGCGTGAAGGCCGCAGGAACGATCCGACCGGTTCGCGACGGCCGCGATAGCCTGAGCGGATGACCCGTGCGCTGACCGTCCGCGACCGGATCGTGCAGGCAGCGGATGCGAGCGGATTCGCCGCTCACGGGCTCCACGTGCTGATCGGCTCCGACGTCGCAGAGCACCGCTGGTCGCCCGACATCCGCGAAGACGTGCATTCCGCGGCCAAAGGCGTGTGCGTGCTCGCGGCAGGCATCGCGGGCGACGAGGGGCTCGTCGACCTCGACGCACCCGTTGCCGAGCATCTCGACGACGTCGACCTCGGAGCCGGCGTCGACGGCGTCACGCTCCGCCATCTCCTGACGATGACGAGCGGCGTCGATCTGCCGTGGTCGGAGACGATGATGACCGATTGGCCGGATCTCGCCCGCGAGTTCCTCCGCCGCCCCTCGCGCGGCCGCGTCTTCCAGTACTCCAACGCGAGCACCTACACCGCGATGTCGGTGCTCGCCGCCCGCGTCGGCGACGTCGGCGAGTACCTCGACGCGCGGCTGTTCGCGCCCCTCGGCATCCGCGACGTGGAGTGGCAGCGCTGCCCCCACGGCCGGATCGTCGCCGGCGGCGGGCTCGCCCTCCGCACCGAGGAGCTGGCGCGTATCGGGCGGCTGATCCGCGACCGCGGCATGTGGGACGGCCGCAGGATCGTGTCGGCGGGACTGGTCGACGCGATGCACGCCGACTGGGTGGTCGCCGGAGCGTCACCCGGCTACGACCGCTACGCGCTCGCCGGCTGGGGCGGCCCCGGCGACGCCTGGAGACTCCACGGCGCGTACGGCCAGCTGGTGATCTTCGCGGGCGACGCCGTCGTGACGATCACGGCAGACGATCACTTCGGCGCCGACGCCATGGCCGAGCACGTCGTGCGGATGCTCGAGACGTGACCCGCGTCTAGGCGAACAGCTCCGCCCCCACGTAGGAGCCGGGCTTCACGCCCGGCGGGATCGCCCAGATGCCGGAGCCGACGTGTCGGATGTACTCGTTCATGAGGTCTGTCGAGAGCCGGCGCTGCAGCGAGATGAACTGGGCGGGATCTCGCTGATACGACAGGAAGAACAGTCCGGCATCGAGCCGGCCGAGCTCGTTGTTCCCGTCGACGTAGTTGTACCCGCGACGGAGGATGCGGATGCCGTCGTTCTGGTCGGGATGCGCGAGACGGACGTGGCTGTTCGCGTCGATCGAGGAACCGCCGAAGTCCGGCGTGGTGAACTCGTCTCCGCCCGAGAGGGGCGCGCCCTTCCCCTTGTCCCTGCCGATGATCGTGTCCTGCTCGGCGAGGCGCACACGATCCCAGGTCTCGATGAGCATGGCGATCTTCCGTGCGACGAGATAGGACCCGCCGGCGAGCCAGGAGGGCTCGTCCTTCTTCGCCACCCAGACGTGGTCGTCGAGCGCGGCCGTGTCGTCGGCCAGGATGTTCGCCGTGCCGTCTTTGAAGCCGAACAGGTTCCGCGGCGTCGCCTGCCCCGATGTCGTGCGCGATGTCTTCCCGAATCCCAGCTGCGACCAGCGCAGGCGGGCACGTCCGAAGGCGATGCGGCTGAGGTTGCGGATCGCGTGCACGGCGACCTGCGGATCATCGGCGCAGGCCTGGATGCACAGGTCGCCGTGCGAGGCCTGCGGGTCGAGGTCGTCGCCGAGGAACGCCGGGAGGCGCTCCAACCCTGACGGACGGAGGGACGCGATCCCGTAGCGGTCGCCGTCTTCGTTCTCGAAGAGGCCAGGCCCGAAGCCGAAGGTGATCGTGAGGTTCGCCGCCGGGAGGCCCAGCGCCTCGCCGGTGTCGTCCGGCGGCGCCTCGGCCGGGCCGTTCACCGCCCCACTGGCGCTGACCTCCAGGCCCTGCGTCATGCGGGAGGCTGCATACGACCAGTCCTGCAAGAGGGAGATGAGGTCGTCGCGGTCCGTGCGCGGCATCATGTCGAAGCTCGCGAAGTGCAGGTGCTCCTGTACAGAGGTCGTGATACCGGCCTGGTGCTCTCCGAAGAACTCGTGCGCGGTCTGGGCATCGGCCTGTGCTCCCGCGCGTCCGATCCCCACGCCCCCGGCGATGCCGGCCCCCACACCGACCGCCAACCCGGCGACACCGCCGCCGATCGCGAGGCCCAGGAGCCCTCGCCTGCTCAGTCCCGAGGGAGCGGGGGCCGCAGCCGTGTCTTCCGTCGCCGGGTCGGCCGCGGCATCCGCTTCTCGTTCGTTCACGTCCGTGATGGTACCCGCTCAGCCGATCAGTCGAGGACCGTGCCGGTGAGCTGCGACAGCGGCTCGGCCAGCGCGTTGATCAGATCGGTGAACTCGCGCTTGTCGTCTTCGGTCAGCTCCGCGTATCCGACGAAGCCGTCCGTGAGCGAACCGTGCACCGCGAGGGACTCCTCGAGAGCCGCGTAACCGGACTCGATCTCGGCGACGAGCGCCTCGCCGTCATCACCCTGCGCGGTCGCGAAGTCCTGCACGAGCGAGAAGGCCATCTTGGAACCCTCGACGTTCGCAGCGAAGTCGGAGAGGTCGGTACCCGACCACCAGTCCTCCTCGCCGGAGATCTTGCCGGTGGCGACCTCGTCGAGCAGAGCGATCGCCCCGTTCGAGATCCCGCCGATGCCCTGATCGTCCAGCGCAGTCGTGAAGTCGTCGGAGTGCACGTAGTCGTAGAGCTCCTGCACGTCGGCGAGCAGCAGATCACCGTAATCGGCGCGCTCCTCGGGCGTCGACGGCGCCCAGTCCTGCCAGGCCGGCGTCTCACCATCGGCGTTCAGCGCATCCTGAGCGGGCACCCACAGGTCTTTCTCGATGCGGTGGAATCCCGTCCAGTCCAGTCCCTCAGCGACGGCGTCGACCTCGCGGTAGTCGATGCGCGGGTCGAGGTCGCCCAGCGCCTCGGCGACCGGCTCGATGCGCTCGTAGTAGGCGCGGACCTGCGGGAAGAGCGTGCGGGCGGTCTCGTCGTCACCCGATTCGTAGGCGGCGACGAAGTCTTCGACCGCCGGGACGAGCTGTCCCACCTGATCCTTCACGAACGCCGCGTACAGGTCGACGGCCTTCTGCTTCTGGTCGGCATCCGGACCGTCGACCGCGACGCGGTCACCCGTCACGGTGAAGGCGCTCCTGCCGACGCCCTCGCCGATCATGCCCGGCTTGCACAGGGTGAAGTAGTCGCCGGGCTGGGCGACGACGGTCAGCGTGCGCGATGCCGCCGGTGCGATGTTCTCGACCTCGCCGACGATACGCAGCCCGTCCTCGGCCAGCAGGTAGAACTCGGAGACCTGATCGGTGTCGTTGGTCACGTCGAATGTGAGCGTGCCACTCTTCGCCGTCGCTGCCGAGACGGCGCAGTCGCTGTCCGTGGAGGACACGTCGAACGCCGCTGAGGCGCCGACGTCGCTCTTCGCGACGCAGCCGCTCAGGACGAGTGCGGCCGCACCCGTGGCGGCTACCGCCCCGAGGATCCGGTGGAAGGTGGTCATGCTGCTCCTTGTCGTGAGTGAGATGTAGCGAGCTGCGGCTCGGTCGGAGCCTGCGGCTTCGACGGGCGGCGCGAGCGGAGTCCGCGGATGTAGAGCGATCCGACGATGAGGATGTAGACGGTCCAGGCGATCACCTGCAACCAGGTCATCGCGGGCATGAAGCCGACCGTGGCCTGCAGGATCGCGGCCAGCGGGCCGCCGGGGGCGATCGTCGCCGAGAGATCGAACGCCCAGCCGAACGGGAAGCCCGCCCAGCCGACGGCGACGCCGCCGGTGACGGCGTCGATGGGCGCGGCGGCGGTGAACGGCCCGGGAAGGGCGCCCGCCTCCTGCAGATCCATGAACGAGTAGGCGAGCACGCCGGCGGCCACGATCACGAGGAAGCCGCCGGTCCATGCGAAGAAGCGACGGAGGTCGAGTCTCACCGCGCCGCGGGAGATCAACCAGCCGATGATCACCGCGGCGATCAGCCCGAGGAGGGCGCCGAGCAGGGCGGAGGGCGCGTCGCCGAACGACTGCACCATGGACCACAGCAGCAGGGTGGTCTCGATGCCTTCGCGGGCGACCGAGACGAAGCCGATCGCAATGAGCGCCCAGAGACCGCCGACGGTGAGCGCCCGATCGATTCCGCCTTCGAGCGTCGCCTTCATGGTGCGACCGGCGCGCTGCATCCAGAAGATCATCCAGGTCACCATGCCGACGGCGAGCAACGAGAGTCCGCCCCCGATCAGCTCCTGGGCGGCGAAGGTGAGCTCGTACGCACCGAACGTGAGGACGGCGCCGATGCCCAGCGCGAGGGCGATGGCGAGACCGACACCGGCCCAGAGCTTCGGCAGAGCATCCTGCCGGCCGAGTCGACGGAGGTAGGCCACGAGGATGCCGACGACGAGCGCGGCCTCGAGGCCCTCACGGAGGCCGATGAGAAAGGTTGCGAGCACGGAAGGAAGACTCTCTGGCGAAGACTGAGGTAAGGCATCCCTTACCCACGAGACTCTAGCACTGGGTAACGCGGCGCAACACACGCCCTCCCCCGGGCGAAGCCGACGTAGCCTCGGTCCATGGCTGAACTCTCGCTCCCCGTCCTCGACCTCTCCCAGCTCGACGAAGGCCCCGAAGCAGCGGCACGCTTCCGCGACGACCTACGGGCTGCCACGCATGACGTCGGCTTCTTCTACCTCACCGGCACGGGCATCTCCCCCGAGCTCGAAGCCCGTCTGCACCGCGCCGCACTCGACTTCTTCGCACTCCCCGAAGAGGACAAGCTCGCGATCGAGAACGTGAACAGCCCGCACTTCCGGGGCTACACGCGCATCGGCGGGGAGCGGACGCAGGGCAAGGTCGACTGGCGCGAGCAGATCGACATCGGGCCGGAGCGCGAGCCGGTCGAGGGCGGCCCCGCCTTCAACCGCCTCATCGGGCCCAACCTGTGGCCTGCGGCTCAGCCGGAGCTGCAGGAGGTCGTCACCGAGTGGCACGACACGCTGACCGCGATCGCCCGCAAACTGCTGCGCACCTGGGCCGTGACCCTCGGAGCCGACGAGACCTACTTCGACGAGCCCTTCCGCGACCCGTCCACCCTGATCAAGATCGTCCGCTACCCGGGTTCCCACGAACCCGAGCCGCAGCAGGGCGTCGGCGCGCATAAGGACTCCGGTGTGCTCACGCTGCTCTGGGTCGAACCCCGGAAGGGCGGTCTGCAGGTCGAGCGCGATGGCGAATGGGTGTCGGCTCCTCCCGTCGATGGCGCCTTCGTCGTCAACATCGGAGAGCTGCTCGAATACGCCACCGGCGGCTACCTGAAGGCGACGAATCATCGGGTCATCTCGCCCCGAGCACCGGAGGAGCGCATCTCGATCCCGTTCTTCTTCAACCCCGCGCTCGACCAGCAGCTCCCCCTGCTCGAACTCCCTGCCGACCTGGCCGCCGAGGCCACGGGCGTCACCGATGATCCGAGCAACCCGATTCACGCCACCTACGGCGAGAACGCCATGAAGTCGCGCCTGCGCGCGCACCCGGATGTGGCGGCGATCCACCACCCCGATCTGGTAGGCGCCCCCGCCTGACATCGGATGAGCGGCGGTCGGCGCGCTCAGGGCATGCGTCCGCCGCTCAGTTCCACGATCTCGCGCAGGGCGCGCAGGTGCCCGGCGAACGCGTCTGCGCCCTCCGTGGTCGCGCGGACCCAGGTGCGCGGGCGGCTCCCGGCATGGACCTTCCGGGTGGCGACGTATCCGGAGTCCTGAAGGTGGGCGATCGCCTTGCTCAGCACGGAGTCACCTGCCTGGAGAATCGCGGCGAGAGTGGCGAAGTCCAGCTCGATGCTGTCGCCGAGCGCGGCCATCAGAGAGAAGCGCACCGGCGTCGAGAAACTGTCGTCCAGCCGTGTCCGCGGATGCGGGTCGCGCTCCGGTTCCGCGTGGTCACCCATCTCGGCCACCTCGGGCGGGAGAACCGACGAGCGACACCAGCACGGCGAGGACGACGACGATCGAGCCGAGGATCGTCGTGCTCCAGGGATTCACGAGGTCGGATCGATCGCCGATAGTCACGACGGCGGTGAGAAGGAGCCCGCCCAGGGCGAACATCGCGAACTGCGGCCAGCGCCATACTTCGCCCAGATGGACAGGACCCCAGTCGGTGCGGTTGCCGATGCTCATCACGATGATCGCGCCTCCGGCGAGGATCGCCAGCAGGTTCGACACGAGCAGATCGGCGGTACCCGCGACGATGATCAGCGCTCCGAAGAGCGCGCCCAGACCGATCGTGGTCCCTCTCGCGGGCCAGAGGAACGGCGGGCGCTCACGACGGACGCCGCGAGGCGCGTCTCGTCCGGCCCACAGCTGCCGGATGCCGAGCCCCACGAGGGCCGCCGTGCCGACCGCCGCAGGCAGCAGTACGGAAGCCAGCGGAAGCTGAGGCGCGACGAGGAACAGCACGAAACTGCTGAGCATGGCGATGACGGTGAAGACGATGACGACGATGTAGACCGTGCGGTTGCCGCGAAAGCGCCACTGCACTCCCCTGCTCTGCGCCGCCCCAGACAGGATCTGGGAGGCGGCGAGCATCGCGAAGAGCAGCAGGCTGACGTGGGAGGCCCGACCGGATCGGATCAGGACGGCGCAGCAGGCGACGAAGAGCAGCATCACCAGGGCCTCGACGATCGTGATCCACCCCTGCCCGCGGAGGTCGACCTGGGAATCGCGTCGCTCGGTCACCGATTCGACCTCGTCGAGGTACAGTCGCGCCACTTCCGGCGTCGGCGGTTCGAGCGGCTGAACGCCCGGCATCGGTTTCTGGTCCATCAGGATCCCCTCCTGTTTCCATGTGGAAAGCCTCATTACTTTCCTACCGGAAAGTCAGGACGGGATCAACCCCTGACACGATGAAGGCCGCCCCACACCGTGGGGCGGCCTTCTCAAGAATGTTCTGCGCGATTGAACGCTGGGTTCGCTCTGCCTTATCGGCGAAGACCAAGACGCTCGATCAGCGAGCGGTAGCGCGCGATGTCGATGTCCTGGAGGTAGCCGAGCAGACGACGGCGCTGACCGACGAGCAGGAACAGGCCACGACGCGAGTGGTGGTCGTGCTTGTGCTCCTTGAGGTGCTCGGTGAGGTCCTTGATGCGCTGCGTCAGCATTGCGACCTGCACCTCGGGGGATCCGGTGTCACCGGGGTGCGTCGCGTACTCTTCGATGATCGCCTTCTTGACGTCTGCTTCCAGTGCCATAGATTCGATCCCCTTTCAGCTTGTTGCGCGGCGCCCGACGCCTGATGCGAGGGCTCTCTTTATCCGCGGCCGATCAAACGGCAACCTGAAGAGTCTACCAGCCGGCGACATGCTCCGGCGACAGCGGCCGCAGCGCCCCGCCCTCTGCGCTCGGCTAGTCTCGGAGGGTGCAGGACGGGGTCGTGAAGTGAGCGCAGCGCGCGGGCACCTGATCGACCTCACCCCGCTGAAGAGCAGCCCCGCCTTCGCCCGGATGTGGATCGGGTCCACGCTCGCCGGCATCGGCGGCCAGCTCACGATCGTCACGGTGATGCTGCACGTCTTCGCGCTCACCGAGAGCACGTTCGCGGTCTCGATGATCGCCGTCGCAGGACTTCTCCCGATGGTCTTCGCGGGCCTCTACGGAGGCATGCTCGCCGACGCCTTCGACCGCCGCCGAGTCGCTCTCATCGCCGCCACGGTGACCTTCGCCTCCACGGCACTGCTCGCGACGCTGACGTGGACGGGCGGCGAGACGATCTGGTGGCTCTACGTGCTGAGCATCGTCAACTCGGCCGCGAACTCGGTCGGCATGGCCACCCGCACCGCCATCGTGCCGCGTCTCATCCCGCGCGACATGCTCGCCGCGGCATCCGCCCTCAACGGGGTGGCGTTCGGCGTCACGGTGATGGCCGGTCCCGCACTCGCCGGTCTGCTCGTCGCGCTCACCGGCTACGGCTGGACCTACACCATCGACGTCGTGCTGATGCTGTCGATGTTCCTCGGGCTGTGGACTCTGCCCGCGCTGCGCCCCGAGGGCGACATCGTGCGCCCCGGGCTGGCGTCGCTCGTCGACGGATGGCGGTTCCTGCGACGGGCGGGCAACATCCGCACGCAGTACATCATCGACATCATCGCGATGACGTTCGGGCAGCCGCTGGTGCTGTTCCCCGCGCTCGGCACCGTGATCCTGGGCGGTGGAGCGGTCACGACGGGAATCCTCACCGCCGCCGTCGCGGTGGGCACCTTCGCGTCGAGTCTGCTGTCGGGCCGCGTGGTGCACTACCGCTGGCACGGCCGCGGCATCGAGCGGGCCGTGGAGGCCTACGGCGCGTCGATCCTGCTGTTCGGCGTCGTCCTGCTCATCGGCGCCTTCTCGGGATCGGCGACCGAGGACTCCCCCGCTGTCGCGCTGATCGTCGCCGCGTGCGTCGCGCTCGCGCTCTCCGGCGCGTCCGACAACGTCAGCTCGATCTATCGCAACACGATGATGCAGGCGGCCGTGCCCGACACCATGCGCGGACGCCTGCAGGGCGTCTTCATCGTCGTGGTCACCGGCGGACCGCGTGTCGGCGCCCTGTACGCCGGCACGCTCGCGACCGTGACCGCGCTCTGGTTCCCGCCGCTCCTCGGCGGAATCCTCGTGATCGCGCTGGTGGCGCTGCTCGCGCGCCGGAACAGCCGCTTCCACGACTACGACGCAGAGAACCCCGAGCCGTGAGGCCCGGGGTTCTCGTGATGCGGTCCGACGTCGTCAGTCCTGCTGCAGGGCGCCCTGCAGGTCGAGGCTGATCGTGACGTCCTTGCCCACCAGCACGCCGCCGGTCTCGAGAGCGGCGTTCCAGGTGAGGCCGAAGTCCTCGCGGTTGATCACGGTCTTGGCGGACGCGCCCGCCTTGTAGTTGCCGTACGGGTCGGTGCCGAAGCCGCCGAAGTCGAGCTCGAAGCTGACCGGCTTGGTGACGCGGCGGATGGTGAGGTCTCCGTCGACGAACAGCTCGTCGCCCTTGACGTGCGCACCGGTGGAGACGAACTCCATGGTCGGGAAGTTCTCGGTGTCGAAGAAGTCACCCGAGCGCAGGTGCGCGTCGCGGCCCTCGTCGTTGGTGTCGATCGAGGTGACGTCGACCGAGGCCTCGACCTTGGCCTCGAGCGGGTTCTCCGGGGCGACGAGGGTGGCGTTCTTGACGCCGAACTTTCCGCGCACCTTCGAGATCATCATGTGACGGACGCTGAACGTCACCTCGCTGTGGGCGGGGTCGAGGACCCACGTGCCGGAACGGTAGCCGGGAATGTCGATGCTGGTCATGATTTCTCTCCTCGAGACGTCGGCCGCCGGAGCGGCGGAGGGACAGGGGCCGCGTTCGCGGCATCATGTGACCCAACTTGCATTCACGCGCATGTATTCCCCGGCGCGAGGATTTCTTTTCCCCACGCACAGACGCCTCGCTCCCGGAGGAGCGAGGCGTCTGCATCCGATAGGCGTCGATTCAGCCGACGGCGACGAGATCGATGATGAAGATCAGCGTCTTGCCGGAGAGGAAGTGGCCTCCGCCGGCCGGCCCGTATGCGAGGTGGGGCGGGATGACCAGCTCACGACGTCCGCCGACCTTCATGCCCGGGATACCGTCCTGCCAGCCCTGGATCAGGCCGCGGAGGGGGAACTGGATGGTCTCGCCGCGTCCCCACGACGAGTCGAACTCCTCGCCGGAATCGAACTCCACGCCGGCGTAGTGGACGGTCACGGTGTCACCGGGCTTCGCCTCGGCGCCGTCGCCCTCGATGAGGTCGCGGATGACGAGTTCCGTGGGAGCGGTACCAGTGGGGGCGTCGAACTCAGGCTTTGTGCGATCAGTCATGCTTCCATCCAACCGGAGGCATGCGGACGGGTCAACGCGGCAGCACCTGCTCAGAGCGAACACTTCGACAAGCGGCTGATGACAGTGCAGAATCGCAACATGGAATCGATTTCGACGCCTCCGGGAGCCGCCGATTCCCACGCGCCTCCGCACGGCTCAGCCGCCGCGCACCAGCGTCCGCATCGGCTCCATGGCGTGCTGTTCCAGCCGATCGGCGACGAAGGCCGCGCCGCACTCGTCGAACGCCGTCTGGTCGATGCGATCACCCGCGGTCATCTCCGCGCCGGCGAGCGGCTCCCGTCGGAAGCGGAACTGGCGCGGAGTCTCGGGGTCGCACCGGTCACCGTGCGCGAAGCGCTGCTCGCCATGCGCGGGCGCGGCCTGGTCGTCACCCGGCGCGGACGCAACGGCGGCAGCTTCGTCGCCGCACATGCCGACCCGCTCTCGTTCGCACGGGAGGCCATCCGCCTGTCCTCCCGGGTCTCGCTCCGCGATCTCGGAGCCCACTACGCCGCGATCACCGGCGCCGGCGTGCGCCTGGCCGCCCGCCGAGCCGATCCGTCCGAAGCGCGGCAGGTCCGTCGACGGCTGGAACGCCTCGACGACCTCGACGGCGAATCGCAGCGTCGCCTGCTCGACGACGTGCAGATCGAGATCGTGGCGTTGAGCCAGTCCGCCCGGCTGACCCGCGAGCAGATGAAGCTCCAGGCCGAGTTCTCCCCCTATCTGCGGCTCGCCGCGCACACCTCCGACGATCACCGCAGGCAGGGGCAGCATCTCACGGCGGTCTGCGAAGCGGTGGAGGACGCGGATGCCGATGCCGCAGGAACCCGCACCGAGACGATGGTCGCCGAAGTCATCGATGCCCTGATCCAGACGCAGGCGGCAGCGAAGACCGACTGAGCCGCATGCAGGAAGACCCCGCCACCGATCCGGAGGAAGCGATGACGATGACAGCAGATGAGACGGTCCGCGCGGCCGCGGACATCGTGGCGGAGTACTTCTCCGGTCCGACGCGCAGTCTGCTCGAGTGGGTGGGTCCCTTCGCCGAGCGGATCGCCGCAGTCCGGAGATCCGAGGCTCTCACCAGCGGGCGCATCGACGCGCTCGTGGAGCCCCATGCGCTGGACACTCTGGAGACCACGGATGCTCCCGTCTACGGCGCCGGCTTCATCGCCGCGATCGATCTCCCCGCCGACGCCCGCAGTCACCTGGCGTGGTGGCAGGGCGAGGATCGTCGGCAGCTCGTGCTCGCCGCGCAGTCGCTGAACAAGGAGAACATCGATTACAGCGTGCTCGAGTGGTACCGCATACCGATGGCCACCGGCCGACCGCACATGGCCGGTCCCTACGTCGACTATCTCTGCAGCGACGAGTACACCATCACGATCGCCGTCCCGGCAGAGATCGACGGGGAGCGGATCGGTGTCGCGGGACTCGACATGCTCGTCTCGGAGGTCGAGCGGGATCTGCTTCCCCGTCTCGCAGAACTCGATCGCGAGATCACCGTCATCAACAGCATCGGCCGCATCGTGCTCTCGACCGATCCGCAGTGCGCGACCGGCGACGCCGTGCGCAGCACTCGTTGGGCGGAACTGCCCCGGTTCGCCTGCGCGGACGTCCCGCTCGAGGTCATCGTCGACGCGACGGCCAACTGACCCTTGACACCCCGCATGGCCGGGTGCACCCTGTTTACAGACCAACTCAGCGCCCGGGAGACATGCAGGCATCGCCGCAGCACCGGGCGCTGAGTCTTGCTCCGGGGGTCTCTACGAGACGTTCTCCGCATAGTCGACCAGGAGCGCGGCGATCTCCTGCGGATGACTCAGCATCGCGCAGTGTCCACCGGGAACCTCGTCCGCGACGATCCCGAGACGCTGCTGAGCGAGATCGCGGAGGAAGTCCGCGGGGAAGAAGCGGTCGTCGGCGCACACGATGAACCGCGGCACGGTCGGCCACTCGGCGAGCGGCCAGGGTGCCGACATCGCCGCCTGCGACGGATGCGCGCGCTCCTTGCTCAGCGCCGCAGACGCCAGTTCGCGCGGGACGCCATTGTAGAAGCTCACGTACGGGTCGTCGTTGCCCGTCAGCCCTCCGTCGCGCCCCGACTGCTCTTCGACCGCCGCCCCGTAGCCGGTGTCGTCCCACCACTGCTCGGGTGGCTCACCGGGCGCGGGGATCATCCCGGCCAGCAGCACGAGGACATCGGCGGAGAGCCTCTCCGCGACGAGAGGAGCCGTGAAGCCTCCGAACGAATGCCCGACGACGACGACGTCCTTCCGGTCGCCGACAGCCGCCACGACGGCATCCGCGTAGTCCTCGAGCGTCAGGGAGTCATCGTCCGCCGGAAGGTCGGGGGCGATCGCCTCATGCCCCTTCGCCTCGAGCTCGGCAGCGACGAGATGCCAGGACCAGCCGACATCCCCGCCGCCGTGGATCAGCGCGAAGGTGCTCATCCCGAACCGCCTCTCTCCCGCCAGCACACCTGCGAACCTCAATAGGCGAGCAGCGCCGCCCTCGTCGCCCGCGTGCGGATGAGCAGCGCCCTCTCGTCTTCGGCCGCGAGCGGATCCCGTCCGGTGATCGCCCGCTGGCGCACCGATGCCAGCGCCGTCGCATCCTTGATGAACTCCCGCATGAGCGGGCGCCGGTCTCCACGCAGCTGCGCCGCCCAGGCGAGTCCCACCTTGCGTCCGGCCGGAGTCGCGAGCATCGTGACCTCTTCGGGCGTGAACCAGCCCGCAGCCGCGTACTCGCCGAGACGCGATCTCGTGAGACGTGACTCCTCGCGCCGGAGCATGATGATCCCGAAGATGAAGCCGAGGAAGAGCGGCACCTGGAGCGTGAAGTACAGCCCGAAGAAGTCGGCGAACGTCGCGGAGCCGTTCCACAGGGCGTGCAGCACGATCGCGCCGAGCATCCCGAGGAGGCCGACGCCCAGGGCTGCGCCCGCCGACGCGTGACGACGCGCGGCGAGACCGATCGCGAAGCCGGTCAGCGAGGTGAACATCGCGTGCGCGAAGGGTGAGAGCAGGGCTCGCACCACGAACGTGACGGTGAGCTGCTCGCCCCCGCCTTCGATGAGGCTGATCGCGAAGTACTGGATGTTCTCGGTGAAGGCGAACCCGGCGCCGACCAGAGCACCGTAGACGACTCCGTCGACGGGGCCGTCGAAGGCGCGGCGCGCCACGAGGAAGATCAGGAAGACTCCGAGGCCCTTCCAGAACTCCTCGACGATCGGCGCCTGCACCACCGCCGAGAACGTGTCGCCGCGCGGACCGACGAGCAGCGTGAGCCCGAGATCGACGAGGAGGGTCAGCCCGATCGCCGCGATGGCTCCCCAGGCGATCGCGAAGAACACGAGACGCTTCGGCTCGGGCTCCCAGCGGTCGATGATGCGCACCCCGAGGAAGACGATCGTGAGCGGGATGAGAGCGAGCACGAGGCCGATCACCGACGCCGCCGGACCGAGCGCCCACCCGAAGTACCCGATCAGCGCGAGGAGCAGGAAGCCCAGGAACGCGAAGAGCCAGAGCGAGACGGTGCGTCCCTTCCGCGTCGGCACCGGCAGCGCGGGCAGCGACGGCGCCGGCGAAGGGGCGACGGGCGCGGGGGGCGTGTACGGGGTGGGCTGCGCGAGAGCCGATGCGTATCCGGGCTGGGCTGAGAACTGCGGCGGTGTGTACGGCGACTGCGCGTACTGCGGCGCGGAGTACTGCGGCGCGTTCGCCGGCTGCGCAGGCGGCGGCGTATAGGGCGACGGCTGCTGCGGCTGGGGAGGTCCTCCGAGACTCATAGCAGAAGCTTATGGGGCACAAGGGTCATCGCTCTGTTCTGGTGAAGACCTCCAGGCGGCGATCCCCCACCACCCGGTAGCGTAGAAGCATGCGGTTCGCTCATCTGCGCCGTCCTGACTCCCCTCTCGCGGTTCTCGCCGTGGTGCAGGATTCGGACGCCATCCTCGTCTCTGACCTCCTCAACGATGCTCCTGCCACCCTGCAGAAGCTCATCGAGAGAGGTGACGGGGTGCTCGACGAACTGCGCGCCGCCCTCGCCGACGGCACTGCGCCGCGGCATCCGCTCGGCGACTGGAAGTTCGATTCCGCCGTGCTCGCTCCCCCGGCGGTGCTGGCCGTCGGCCTGAACTACGCCGCGCACTCCAGTGAGCTCGGGCTCAAGACCGACTCCGCGCCGACCGTGTTCACGCTGTGGCCGAACTCGTTGAACGGGCACGAGCAGATCACGTCGTGGACGCGCGCGCTCAGCGAGGCGGTCGACTACGAGGCGGAGCTCGGCGTGATCATGGGCACCCCGGCGAAAGACGTGAGCGAAGCCGACGCGCTCTCGCATGTCTGGGGCTACACGGTGGTCAACGACATCACCGCCCGCAACATCCAGTTCTCCGAGGCGCAGTGGTCCCGGTGCAAGTCCTTCGACGGGTTCACGCCCACCGGCCCGTTCGCGGTCACGGCCGATGAGGTCGCCGATCCCCAGGACCTGCACATCTGGGCCGTCGTCGACGGTCACACCGTGCAGGATGCGAGCACCGGACAGATGGTCCGCTCCGTGGCGAAGCTGATCGCGCACCTGTCGCAGTCGGTCACCCTCCTGCCCGGCACGCTGATCTCCACCGGCAGCCCCGGCGGCGCCGGGTACTCGCGCGACCCGCAGATCTTCCTCCGCGATCACTCGACGGTGACCGTCGGGATCGACGGGCTCGGCGAGCTCACCACCTACTGCCGCATCACCGGCTGACCGTTCGCACGAGACGGAGAAGGGGACGGATGCGACTCGCATCCGTCCCCTTCTCGTTCGGTCCTCAGATCTCGACGAGATCCTCCGGCGTGATCACGGGGATCGCCGCCGTGATGGCCTCCAGCCCGGAGAGACGCGCCGGCGACAGCTGCTTGGTGACCTCGTCGCGCGACATGAGGCCCGCCTCGACGACCAGGTCGGCCACGTTGCGGTTCGTGAGCAGCGCCGTCTTCGCGAGCGCCGCAGCCGCGGCGTAACCGATGAACGGCGTGAGGGCGGTGATGACGCCGACCGAGGCGCCGACCATCGCGCCCAGACGGTCGCGGTTCGCGGTGATGCCGTCGACGCAGTTGACGCGCAGCGTCCACATCGCCTGGCGCATCCAGGTGATGGACTGGAAGATCGAGTGCGCGATCACGGGCTCGAAGGCGTTCAGCTGCAGCTGCCCCGCCTCGGCCGCCATCGTGACGGTCATGTCGGCGCCGGCGACGGCGAACGCGACCTGATTCACGACCTCGGGGATCACCGGGTTGACCTTGCCGGGCATGATGCTCGAACCGGCCTGCATCGCGGGGAGGTTGATCTCGCCGAAGCCCGCCTGCGGTCCGGACGAGAGCAGACGGAGGTCGTTGCAGATCTTCGACAGCTTCATCGCGTTGCGCTTGAGCGTCGACGAGAACGACATGAAGGACCCGGTGTCGCTGGTCGCCTCCACGAGGTCGGCCGACGTCTTCAGGTCGAGCGACGTGATCTCGCGCAGGTGCTTGAGCACGGCCGGCGCGTAGTCCGGGTGCGTGGTGATGCCGGTGCCGATCGCCGTCGCGCCCATGTTGATCTCGAACATCAGCGAGGCGTTCTCGGTCAGGCGGGTGTGGTCGAAGCCGAGCGTGGACGCGAAGCCGTGGAACTCCTGCCCGAGCGTCATCGGGACCGCGTCCTGCAGCTGCGTGCGGCCGACCTTGAGCACGTCGTGGAACTCGCGGGACTTCGCGAGGAACGACAGGCGCAGCAGGTCGAGCTCCTCGAGCAGTGAGCGGAGCGTCAGCGAGAGGCCGATCTTCACGGCCGTGGGGTACACGTCGTTCGTCGACTGGCTGCGGTTGGTGTGGTCGATCGGCGACAGGAAGGCGTAGTCGCCCTTCTCGCGTCCGGCCATCTCGAGCGCGATGTTGGTGATGACCTCGTTCGCGTTCATGTTGGTCGAGGTGCCGGCACCACCCTGGATGACGCCGACCGTGAACTGCTCGTGGAACTCGCCGTCGATCACGCGCTGGGCTGCCCGGTCGATGAGATCCGCGCGCTCCGGGTCGAGGACGCCGATCTGACGGTTGGCTCGGGCGCTGGCCTGCTTGACCATCGCGAGCGCGATCACGAGATCGGGATAGACCGAGATCGGGCGTTTGGTGATCGGGAAGTTCGCATCGGCGCGGGCGGTGTGGATCCCCCAGTACGCGTCGACGGGAATCTCCATGCTCCCGAGGGAATCGGTCTCGGTGCGGGTCAGGGCAGGCGCGGCAGAAGCCATGTCACATCCTTGTGGGTCGTGGCGGGTGGGTGTGTGGGGGATGCCACCAGTCTACGCGGCTCACCGTCCGGGTTTCCGGGAGAAGGCTTCGAGCCGCCCTTCCGGAGTGAGGCTCGCCATGTGTTCCAGCCACGTCTCGGAGAAGTAGTCCCCGGTCGTGGCGTCGGTCACCGGGACGACCGAGTGCGTGATCGTGTCGGGGTGCACGTGCACGAGCTGGAACGCCTGCGCGGCATCCATCCCGTTGACCTCGGCGGCGGGGCGCGCGACGTTCATCGTGTAGCAGGTCGCCGAGGACACGCTCACCGGCACCCCGGCGAACGTCCCGTGCGAGGAGTAGTGCAGATGGCCGGCGAGGATGCCGCGCACATCGCTGCCGCGGATGACCTCGGCGAGCTCGTCCTGGTGCCGCAGCTCGAGGATGTCGAACAGGGGAACGTGACTCGGCAGCGGCGGGTGGTGCATCGCCAGCAGGGTGCCGTGGGGCGCCGGCTGCGACAGGACCTCGGCGAGCCAGCCGAGCTGCGCCGCGTCGAGGTCGCCGTGGTGCCAGCCGGGAACGCTGGTGTCGAGGGCGACGACCCGCAGACCGTCGAGATCCCACACTCCGGTGACCGGTTCCTCGGTCGGCGCCAGATCGAGCAGATCCCGGCGCAGCGCCGGGCGCTCGTCGTGGTTGCCGGCGACCCAGATGATCGGGGCGCCCAGCTCCGCTGCGACGGGCTCGACGGCGGCTCGCAGACGGCGGTACGCCTCCGGCTCCCCCAGGTCGGCGAGGTCACCCGTGATGACGATGCCCGCGGGGTTCCGATGCACCGAGCGGATCGCCGCGAGCGTCCGCGCGAGGGTGGCCTCCACGTCGTACCGTCCGCCGAGGCGGGCGCCTCCGGCGAGGAAGTGCGGGTCGCTGACGTGGATCAGGACGTGGGACGCGGGCCGGTGCCGGCCGAAGGCGTATGCGGTGCCGTTACCTGCGGACATGGCATCAGCCTATGCTCCCCCACCGACTACTGCGGGTGTAGTGATCAAGTTAGGATGCCGACATGGCCAAGAACGACAGCAGACGACGGACCATCGCGGATGCCGGCTTGGCGGTGCTCGCGCGGGACGGATCGCGAGGGTTGACCCATCGCGCCGTCGACGTCGCGGCCGGCGTGCCCACCGGGACCACCTCGAACTACTTCCGCAGCCGCGATGCTCTCGTCGCCGGACTCGTCGACCGCATCGGGGAACGGCTCGCCCCGACGCCCGATGACCTCGCGCGGCGCGCGACCGGCGCCCCCGGTCCCGCCCTGTTCGCCGACTACATCCGCGACATCGTGCGTCGCCTCAGCGACGACCGCGACGTCACACTCGCCCTGTTCGAGCTGCGTCTGGAGAGCAGCCGCCGCCCCGAGGTCGCCGCCGTGCTCGGAGCCTGGCAGCGCGCGGGATTCGACGGCGACGTCGAATTCAACATCGCGGCCGGACTGCCGGGCGGACGCCGCGAGATCGCGCTGTTCCACTACGCGATCGACGGTCTCCTGCTCGACCGGCTCACGTCTCCGATCGATCCGGACACGCCGACCGACGACATCATCGACGACCTCGTGGCCGGGCTGCTGCGCTGAGCCCGTCGCCCTGAGGCCGGTCCCCCGTCCTGAGGTCAGTGCCCCAGGACGATGATCAGGATGCCGGCGACGACCGCTGCTGCACACAGCACGAAGCAGCCGTACGCCCCCACCAGCGCGAGCGACTTCTGTCCCTCGGTCAGCGGGCTCTTCTTGGCGGCCTTCGCCGCCTGCTTCGCTGCCCGCTTCAGCTCCTTCTCGGAGATGACGGTGATCGCATCCGTGAACTCCGCCGGGCTCACCACGGGAGCGCGTCCGCTGCGGACCAGCAGACGCAGACCGAGGGCATAGAAGGTGACGATCGCGGTCGCGCCGACGAGTGCCGCGGCGAACACCTGCAGGAACGCGAGCCAATCGATGGAAACGGTCATGCGGAGTCTCCGTCCCGGCTCGCGTCGACGGGCTTCGCCGACTTCCCGGACTTGCCGGACTTCGACGCGGCCTTCGCCTCGGCCTTCTTCTTCGCCTGGGCCTTGGCCTCGGCCTTCGCCTTCTCCTTGGCCTCGGCTCGCGCCTTCGCCTCCGCCTTGGCCTGCTCGATGCGCTGCTGACGACGCGTCGGCGGCGGCGTGTCGGGAAGCTCGATCGCGAGACCGGACTCTGCGACGTCGCTCATCGCGTTCGCGTGGGTGACCGCGTTGCGGCGCGAGCGCAGGAACAGCGCCAGGATGATGACCACGGCGATGACGGCATCGATCGCGACGCCCCAGTTGCCGAGCCACACCACGAGGAGGGCAGCCAGCGCGCCCACGCCTCCGGCGGCGGGCAACGTGAGGAGCCAGCCGATGCCGATCCGTCCCGCGGTCCGCCAGCGGACGGTCGATCCACGGCGGCCGAGTCCGGAGCCGATGACCGAGCCCGAGGCGACCTGCGTGGTCGAGAGCGCGAAACCCAGGGCGCTCGACGCGAGGATGGTGGCCGCGGTGGAGCTCTCGGCGGCGAAGCCCTGCGCCGGCTTCACGTCGGTCAGCCCCTTGCCGAGCGTGCGGATGATGCGCCAGCCGCCGAGGTAGGTGCCGAGCGCGATCGTGAAGGCGCAGGCGATGATGACCCACAGCTCGGGCTCGTGGTGCGCGCCGGACTGCCAGCCGATCGTGATCATCGCCAGGGTGATGACACCCATGGTCTTCTGCGCATCGTTGGTGCCGTGCGCGAGGGCCACGAGCGACGACGTGAAGATCTGGCCCCAGCGGAAGCCGTCGCGGCCGTCGGGCTTGCCGTCGTAGCGGCGGGTGATCGAGTAGGCGATCTTCGTCGCGGCGAAGGCGATGATCCCGGCCGTGACCGGCGCGATCAGCGCGGGCAGCACGATCTTCGAGAGGACCATCCCGAAGTCGATGCCCCCGAGTCCGGCGCCGACGAGCGTGGCGCCGATCAGCCCGCCGAAGAGCGCGTGCGACGAGCTCGACGGCAGACCGAGGAGCCAGGTCAGCATGTTCCAGGTGATCGCGCCGATGAGTCCGGCGAAGATCAGCGAGAGGAAGAGATCGGTGCCCGCGGCGATGATCGCGTCCTCTTTGATGATGCCCCCGGAGATCGTCTTCGAGACCTCAGTCGAGAGGAATGCGCCGACGAGGTTGAGGGCGGCCGCCAGGAGCACGGCGGTCTTGGGCTTCAGCGCGCCGGTGGCGATGGGAGTCGCCATCGCGTTCGCGGTGTCGTGAAACCCGTTCGTGAAGTCGAAGAAGAGTGCCAGCGCGATGACAAGCACGACGATGAGGGCTGCGGTTTCCACCGTTCGCTTTCGGTCGTTGAGGAGGAAGGAGGTGTCGACGTGATCGACGTGACGAACGAAGAGTTCACCGTGGGTTTTTCTTCCGTTAACCGGCCCCGTTGAATCCTCCCACCCTGTCCCGCGCCGGTCAACTCGACCTGGGATAGCGTGGGACGGTGACCGATGCCCCCACCGCAGACCGCCGCTCGACCACCCGCACGCACCACGGAGACACGTTCGACGATCCATACGAGTGGCTGCGGGCGAAGGACTCCGCCGAGGTCATCGAGCATCTCGAGGCGGAGAACGCCTACACCGAGGAGCGGACCGCGCACCTCGAGGGACTGCGCGAGACCCTCTTCCAGGAGATCAAGGGCAGAGTCCAGGAGACCGATCTCTCCGTGCCGACCCGACGCGGCGACTGGTGGTACTACAGCCGAACCGAGGAGGGTGCGCAGTACGGCATCCACTGCCGCGCCGCGGCTGCGCCCGACGATTGGACTCCCCCGCGCCTCGAGCCCGGCGTACCCGTACCCGGAGAGGTCGTCCTTCTCGACGGCAACGCCGAGGCGGAGGGGCATGAGTTCTTCTCCCTCGGAGCTTTCGACACCTCGGACGACGCCACGAAGCTGCTGTGGTCCACCGACTTCGAAGGCGATGAGCTCTACACGGTGCGAGTCCGTGACCTCACGACGGGCACGAACCTCGAGGACGAGATCCCGAACACCGGCGGAGCCTTCTTCACGCCCGACGGGACCGGGATCCTCTACACGACCCGCGACGAGGCCTGGCGGCCCGACACCCTCTGGCTGCATCGCCTCGGCACCCCCGTCGCCGACGACGTCACGCTGTTCCACGAACCCGACGAGAAGTTCTGGCTCGGCGCCGGCATCACCCGCAGCCGTCGATACCTCGTGATCGGCGTCGGCTCCAGCATCACCAGCGAGGAGCACCTGGTCGATCTGACCGGCGAGATCACCGCCGACCCGCGCGTCGTGTGGCCCCGACGCGAGGGAGTCGAGTACTCGCTCGAGCACGCCGTCGTGGACGGCGAGGATCGCCTCCTGATCCTGCACAACGACGACGCGCTCGATTTCGAGCTCGTGTCGGTGGCGGCATCCGACCCGCAGGGGGAACGCCGGGTCATCCTGGCGCACGAGCCAGGGCGGCGCCTTCTGGGAACGGACGCGTTCCGCGACTTCGCGACCGTCGAGTACCGCAGCGAGGGACTCGAGCGCGTCGGCCTGCTCGACTACGCCACGGATGCCGTGGAGGAGATCTCGTTCGACGAGCCGCTGTACTCCGCGGGGGTCAGCGGCAACCCTGAGTGGCACTCGCCCTACCTGCGCCTGGGGTACACGTCGTTCGTGACGCCCGGGACGGTGTACGAGCTCGACCTCGCCTCACGGGAGCTGCTGCTGCGCAAGCAGGTCGCCGTCCTCGGCGGCTACGACCCGAAGGAGTACGGTCAGCGGCGGGACTGGGCGACCGCATCCGACGGAACGCAGGTGCCGATCTCGCTCGTCTGGAAGCGCTCGTTCGGCGACCCCGGCGCGGATCCGCGACCGGTGCACCTCTACGGCTACGGCTCCTACGAGCACTCGATCGACCCCGGCTTCTCCGTCGCGCGACTGTCGGAGCTCGACCGCGGCGTCGTCTTCGCGGTCGCACACGTGCGGGGCGGCGGCGAGATGGGGCGCCAGTGGTACGAGGACGGCAAGCTGCTGCACAAGCGCAACACCTTCACCGACTTCGTCGCGTGCGGCGAGCATCTGGTCTCGTCCGGTGTCACGACACCGGAGCGGATGGTCGCGGAGGGCGGGAGCGCCGGAGGGCTGCTCATGGGCGCGGTCGCGAACCTGGCGCCGGAGCTGTTCGCCGGCATCCTCGCGGCGGTGCCGTTCGTCGACGCACTGACGACGATCCTCGACCCCTCCCTCCCGCTGACCGTGGTCGAGTGGGACGAGTGGGGCGACCCGCTGCACGACGCCGATGTCTACGCGTATATGAAGTCGTACACGCCGTACGAGAACGTGCGCGAAGGCGTCGCGTACCCGCGCATCCTCGCCGTGACCTCGCTCAACGACAGCCGGGTGCTGTACGTGGAGCCCGCGAAATGGATCGCCCGACTCCGCGAGGCCGGGGCGTCTGACGTGCTCCTGAAGTGCGAGATGGTCGCTGGGCACGGTGGCGTCAGCGGACGCTACAACTCGTGGAAGGAACGCGCGTTCGAACTCGCCTGGCTCCTCGACACCCTCGGCCTCGCGGAGGCGTGAGCCGTCGCCCGCGGACTCAGCCGAAGAGCGCTGCGGCCTCGTCGTAGCGGTAGCGGGGCACGGTGTTGAGCTCGCCGAGCGCATCGGCGAACGGAACGCGCACGATGTCGGTGCCGTGCATGGCCACCATCTGGCCCCAGGAGCCCTCCACGATCGCGTCGGCCGCGTGCAGCCCGAGGCGCGTCGCGAGAACGCGGTCGAAGGCCGACGGCGAACCGCCGCGCTGGATGTGGCCGAGGATCGTGGCCCGCGTCTCGATGCCGGTGATGCGCTCGATCGCGGGGGCGATCTGATCGCCGATCCCGCCCAGTCGAGGTCGGTTGAACGCGTCGAGGCCCTTGTCGCTGTATGCCTCGTCCATGCCGAGGAGCTTGAAGCCCTCGGAGACCACGACCAGTGGTGCGCGACCGCGATCATGGGCGCTCGTGACGAGGGCCGTGATGTCCTCGATCGACATGGGCACCTCGGGGATGCAGATGACGTGCGCGCCCGCGGCCATGCCGGCGTGCAGCGCGATCCAGCCCACGTGACGGCCCATGACCTCGGCCACCATGCAGCGCTGGTGCGAATCGCCGGTGGTGCGCAGCCGGTCCATGGCGTCGGTGGCGATGTTCACGGCCGTGTCGAAGCCGAACGAGTAGTCCGTGGCCTGGAGGTCGTTGTCGATGGTCTTCGGGACGCCGATCACCTTGATGCCGTCCTTGGACAGCCGGTCGGCGGCGGCGAGCGTGCCTTCGCCGCCGATCGCGATGATGCCGTCGATCTTGTGCCCGTAGAGGGTCTTGGCGATGTTCTCCGCTCCCCCGCGCTCGCCTTCGTAGGGGTTGGTGCGGCTGGTTCCGAGGATCGTTCCGCCGACCTTCGACAGCCCCTTCACCTCGTGCCGGGTGAGCGGCATGAAGTCTCCGTCGACGAGGCCGCGCCATCCGTCGCGGATGCCGACGAACTCCAGATCGTACGTGGTGGTGCCCTTGAGCACGATGCCGCGGATGACCGCGTTGAGGCCGGGGCAGTCGCCGCCGCTCGTCAGGATGCCGATCTTCATGCTGGTGCCTTCAGACGTTCGGTGAAAGGGGGAAAGGCGACGCTGCCTGCGATCGACACTAGTGCCCCGGCGCGGTCAGGCGCCATTCGGCGGAGGTGAAAACCCGCGATCTTGACACGCTTGAGACCCGGCACGTGAGATCTTCACGACATATGCTGATTCACGCCCGAAAACGACGTTAAGAACAACGGTTCTTGACGCCTACGCGGCTCCGAGCGCCTGTCGCAGGAGATGCATGAGCGCCCCCAGCTGCACCGGCTCCGCGGCGGTCTCATCGATCGCCTCGCCGTCGAGAGCACGAGCCGCGAGACCCTGCTTCTGGTCGATGAGCTCGGCGATCTTCGTGTCGATCGTGTGAGCGGCGATGATGCGCCACGCCGTGACCGGCTCGTCCTGACCGATGCGGTGCACCCGGTCGATCGCCTGCGTCTGCTCCGCGGCCGTCCACGACAGCTCGGCGAGCACGACGTTCGACGCCGCCTGCATGTTCAGTCCGACGCCTGCCGCGGTGAGCGAGCAGACCGCGATGCCGACCTCGGGATCGCCGTTGAAGTCGTCGATCGCCTGCTGGCGCACCGTCGACGTCTGGTCTCCTCGGATCGAGACCGAGCGGATGCCGACCGACGCGAAGTGCGCCTCCGCCTGATCCATCACATCGATGTGCTTGGCGAAGAACACGACCTTGCCGACCGACCGCTGCAGCTGCGCGGCGTAGTCGGCGGCGAGCTGTGCCTTGGCCTGGCCGATCCGGCGGACCATGGTGAAGACGTTGTCTCCTCCGGTGCCGGCGGCCTTGGACTCCTCGAGCTCGTTCTGCGCGACCAGGCGCACGATGTCGTCGTCTATCTCGCCTGGTGCGAGGCCGCGGTCGCCCCGGGCCTCGATGATGCGGCGGTACCGTGCGGCGAGCCGCTCCCCCAGTTCGCGCTCGGCCTGACGGATGCTGCGCCCGAACTCGTCGTCGAGCTGCACCGGAAGATCGGCGATGAGCTTGTCCGGGAGGTCGGCCGCGACGTCCTTCTTCTTGCGGCGGACGATGCCCATGGAGATCACGGCATCCCGCGCCTCCGAGTAGAACGCCTTGTCCGCGGGGGTGAACCCGGTGGCGTCGAGCTTCTCCATCAGTTCGGGGCCGGGCTTCTCGCCGGTCGTCCAGCCGAGGAAGCGCCAGATCGCGTCGAAGTCCTCGACGTCGTTGATCAGCGGCGTGCCGGTGAGGGCGAGCATCAGCGGGTCGCCGCCCGGTGTGCGCTCCCGCACGCGGGAGGCGAGCGACAGCACGTTCTGCGACCGCTGCGAGGACAGGTTCTTGATGAAGTGCGCCTCGTCGACGACCATGCCGCGGAGTCCGATCGAGCCGAGCCAGGAGAGGTGACGGTCGAGGATCTCGTAGTTGACGATGAAGATGTCGGCGAAGGCGTCGATGTCGGTGCCGTCGCCCTGGATGACCGTGGCACGGCGCTGCGGTGTCCACCGCTCCACCTCGCGGGCCCAGTTCATCTTCACGACGTTCGGCACGACGGCGAGCAGCGGGTAGGCTCCGGCGACCGATGCGGCGAGCAGGGACTGCGCCGTCTTGCCCAGGCCGGGCTCGTCGGCCAGCAGGAAGCTGCGGTGACCGGCGCGCACGGCTTCGAGGAAGCGGGACTGGTGCACCATGACCTCGAGGCCCTTGGGCGAGAGGTGGTCGTACTCGGGGGCGGGAGGCAGCTCCATCGAGGCGGCGGATCCGCCGGCGCCCGTCTCGAACGCCTTGTACAGCGGGCCCATCAGCTCCCAGCCGTCCAGCCGGCGACGCGGCGTCACGGTGCTGCGCGGCGTCAGATCCGGGGCGAGGAAGGGGTTGGCCAGCTGGCGCGACTCGACCGACGGCGGGGTGACCTGCCGCTCGGCGATGGCTGCGGGAACCGACGAGATCTGCACCGGGGCGGCGTCGGCGATGATGAGCTCTTCCGGGGCGAGTTCGGCACCGGATTCGAGAAGCCAGTCGCGACGCATGCGCTTGGCCACCGGCGACGTCGCCTGGTCGGCTTCGAGCAGCTGGATCAGCGACGTGTCGCGGGCCGCGGTCTTCGCGAGGATGGTCGCGACGCCGTCGAGGCGCTTGAGCAGCTCGGCGCGTGCGGGGTCGCCGATCTCGGCATCCGCCTTCACCCTGGCGCGCTCCTCGCGCACCAGGAAGGCGATCACCTGGAACTTGACCCGATTCGTCGGGCCGAGCTTCCCCCGCTGCGACTTCGCCTCGATCTCGCGCACCTTGCGCGCGAGGATCGGGATGAGGGGGGCCTCGTCGTCTCGACGGGACGTCTTCTTGCGCCGCGTGGCGGCGGTTGCCGTGGTCGGCATGCTCCTCCTGAGCGTGAAGGCTCCGGCATCCTCATGAAGCCGCGAGCCGTTCTCGATGTCCGCGTGTGGCGTGAGCCAGGACCGTACGAACAGTGATTCCGGTTCCCTCCGATGCACGCCGTACGCGTGAGGATCGGTGAGAACCACGGCCCAGTCTATGCCATTCCCACACCACGACGGAGACTTTCCTGGTCGCCGCGCGTCATCGCGTCAGTCGACCGCGCCGGTCAGCACCCGTCGCGCGTCCGAGACGTCGAGGGCCATCTGCGCCATCAGCTTCTCGATGCCCTCGTAGGCGACCATGCCGCGCAGCCTCTCGACGAACTCCACGGTGACGTCGTGGCCGTAGAGGTCGAGTCCCGTCTCATCCAGCACATGCGCCTCGACCTGGCGCTCGAGCACGTCGTCGAAGGTCGGGTTGGTGCCGACCGAGATGGCGGACGGATGCCGGATGCCCGTGTCGTGGTCGACGAGCCATCCGGCGTACACGCCGTCGGCGGGCACGAACGCATCGACGATCGTCGAGAGGTTCGCCGTGGGGAATCCGAGTTCCCTGCCGCGCTTGAGACCGTGCACGACCACGCCCCGCACGTCGGGATTGCGCCCCAGCACGCGCGCGGCCTCGGCGACGTCACCCGCGACGAGCAGCTCACGGATCCAGGTGGATGAGACGCGGCGCGGCGACCCGGGCAGGAACACGTCGTCGACGACCTCGACCGTGAAGCCGTGCACGGGCCCGAGCTCCCGGAGCAGGTCCGGAGTCCCCGCTCCTCCGCGGCCGAACCGGAAGTCCTGCCCGACGAGCACCTCGGAGACCTGGAGAGCATTCACCAGGATGTCGATCACGAAGTCCTCGGCGCTGCGCGCGGCGAGCTCCTCGTCGAAGGTGAGCACGAGGGTCGCGTCGAGGCCGAGCTCGCCGAGGAGCTCCAGCTTGCGCTCGACCGTCACCACGTTCTCGGGGCAGCGGTCGGGGCGCAGGACGGCCAGCGGATTCCGGTCGAAGGTCACAGCGACCGACCGGCTTCCGGACGCGGCCGCGGCCTCGTTCAGTCGCGCGATGACGGCTCGGTGTCCGGCGTGGACGCCGTCGAACTTGCCGATGGCGACCGCGCTGGGACCGAAGTCGCGGGGCACCTCGGCGGGGCTGCGGAAGACGATCACGCGGTCGCCTCGAGAGGAAGAGCGGCGCGCGACGGCCGGTGCGTCCGAAGCCACCAGATGCCGAAGACCGGGAGCACCAGGGGGATGAAGAGGTACCCGCGGCCGAACAGCGACCACACGGTCTCATGCTGGAACAGCGCGGGAAGGACGATGCTGAGCAGACCCACGACGAGCACGCCCGTGAGTTCGAAGACGATCGCGATCCAGGCGACCGTGTACCACCCGCGGCGGCGCGACAGCACGAGCGCGAGGGTCGCCAGGATGTACACCACCGCGGCGAGTGCGGAGAGCGAATACGCGAGCGGCGCCTCCTCGAACCGGCGGACGATCTGCACGAAGCTGCGCCCCGTGGCGGCCAGCGCCATGACGGCGTAGACGATCACGAGGACGCGACCGATTCCGGTCATCCGAGTGGAGGGGGTGGTGGTGCTCATAGCGCATTCCATCTTAGAGCCGCGCGAGGAGCCCGGACTCCGCGCGCGCTTCCGGCGTCACGCGATCTGGACGGTCCAGATGACCTGCATGCGCCACAGCATGATCGCGATCGCGAGGGCGGCCACACCGAGGATGACCGTGCTCCAGCGGCTGCGTTCCATCAGCGCCCACAGCACCGCTCCGACGGGGAGCAGCGCTGCCGACACCAGGTAGACCCAGTACTCGAGGAGATCACCTGTGGGCGGGTTCCCCGCGAGCGGCGCGACGATCGCCACGACGATCTGCACCACGAGCAGCGCCTCGACGAGCGCGAGAGCCCCGACGCTGAAATCGCTCGGTCGCCGACCCACGAGTCCGGCGACGATGCAGAACACGCCGGCGGCGACCGCCACGACGATCTGCACGATCGTGAGCCACAGGATCATCGTGCATCCTCGGGCATGTTCATGGCGCTCTTCAGATCGGCGCCACGACGCTCCACGATGCCCACCAGGGAGCCCTCGTCGTCGATCGCCGCAGCGAGCGTCCCCTCCAGGCGAGGGGCCTGGTTGCTGAGTCTCTTGCCGTGCCGGAGGTCACGTGCTTCGTCCGCGGAGACGGGCAGCGGGGGCAGGATCCGACTCGCGGCCTGCGCGGGCGTCAGCGTGCGGGCATCGGCGAGGTCGTCGAGCCCGACGGCATCCGCGACGTCGAACGGGCCTACCCGCGTGCGGCGCAGAGACGTGAGGTGACCGCCGACTCCGAGCCCCGCTCCCAGATCGCGAGCGAGCGCGCGGATGTAGGTACCGGAAGAGCAGTCGACGACCACGTCGAGGTCGAGGAACCCCTCGCCCTCGCGTTTCGCGACGACCTCGAAGCGCGACACGACGACGTCGCGTGCGGCGAGCACCACGTCCTCCCCTGCGCGTACCCGGTCGTAGGCGCGACGCCCGTCGACTTTGATCGCCGAGACCGCGCTGGGCACCTGCGAGATCTCTCCGGTGAGGGTCGTGATGCCGGCGACGATCGCGTCATCGGTGACGGTCTCCCACGCATCCGGGGCGGCGTGGGAGACGATCTCACCATCGGCGTCGTCCGTCCCGGTCGTCTGTCCGAGCCGGATCGTCGCCTCGTACGTCTTGTCCGCGCCGACCACGTAGGTGAGGAGTCGTGTCGCGCCCTCGATCCCGATCACCAGCAGCCCCGTGGCCATCGGATCGAGGGTGCCGGCGTGGCCGACCTTCCGCGTGCCGAACGCGCGACGGGTGCGCGCGACGACGTCATGACTGGTCAGCCCTGCGGGCTTGTCGACGAGGAGGATTCCGGGCGAGACCATCTCCCCAGCCTACGATGCGGCCATGGTCCGGCCGTGCATCGCGACGTCAGCCGCAGACCTCGTAGGAGGGCTCGTCCCTCGTCGTCACGACCACGCTGTTCGCGATGGTCTCCCCCTCGCGGAACTGGAAGAAGACATGTCCGTCGGCGTCGCCGGCGAGCCGCAGCCACGTGCCCGTTCCGATCTCCGCCGTGCCCTGCTCCGCGTCCGGATAGGCCGCCAGCACCTCGTCCGTGGTGGAGCCGACGCCGAGCCCCTCCGCGGTGCGCGGTCCGTCGACGCCGGCGAGATCTTCGGCCGCCGAATAGGCGGAGATCTCGGAGATGGGCTCGGTGTCGGATTCGGTGCCCCGAACGAAGTACACCCCGGAGGACGAGTCGGGGGCGTTCCACCAGGCCGTCCAGGAGCACGCCTGGTCATTCGTCCACGTGTCCGGCAGTGACCCGAGCGTGGCCGCGAAGTCTCCGCCGATGGTGACGGGTCCGATTCCTGCGTCGCTGATGATCCAGGTGCCCGGATCCGCCGGATCGACCTCGGGCGGCGCCGTCGGAGCCGGAGTCGACGTCGGCGCCGTGGTCGCGCTGGGCGACGATTGCGGTGACGTCGAGGCCGTGCATCCGGCGAGCAGGCCGATCGCCGCTGCCGCCGCGATCGTGAAGGTCAGTCTCCGCATGTCATCGGTGTTCATCGCACTCTCCGGTTCTCGGGCGCCTGTCGCGCTCGCCTAGGCTGTCGTCGTGTCTGCGATCTCCTCAACCCCCATCGAGGAGATCGCGCAGCCCGTGCTCCGATGGTATCGAGCCGGTGCGCGCGATCTGCCCTGGCGGCGCACGGCGTTTCATGAGCAGTACGGAGCCTGGGGTGTTCTCGTGAGCGAGTTCATGCTGCAGCAGACGCCGGTCGCCCGCGTGATACCGCACCTGGAAGGCTGGCTCGCCCGCTGGCCGACACCGACGGCGATGGCAGCGGCATCCGCGGCGGATGTCGTGCAGCAGTGGGCGAACCTCGGCTATCCGCGCCGCGCGCTGTGGCTGCACCGCGCGGCGATCGAGGTCACGCAGCGCCACGGAGGAGTCGTCCCCCGCGACGTCGATGCGCTCCTCGCGCTGTCCGGTATCGGCGACTACACCGCCAGGGCCGTCGCCGTCTTCGCCTACGGAGACCGTCATCCGGTCGTCGACACCAACACCCGGCGGGTCCTCGCCCGCGCGGTCGAGGGGCGGGCGCAGCCTTCTCCGCCCTCGCGCCGGGACCTGGCGCTGATGGAGTCGCTGCTCCCGACGACGGATGCCGATGCCGCCGCTTTCAACGCGGGCGCGATGGAGCTCGGCGCCACGGTCTGCACCGCACGCTCGCCGCGCTGCGAGATCTGCCCTCTCGCGGGCACCTGCGCCTGGCTCGCCGCAGGGAGGCCGGACACCGGTGACACACGGCGACGTCAGGCGGCCTACGAGGGCTCCGACCGGCAGGCCCGTGGCGCGGTGCTGCGCCTGCTCCGAGCGGCCGCACCGGACGGTGTTCCCCTGGATGCCGTTCTGCCCGACTGGCCCGACAGCCGCCAGCGGGATCGTGCGATCGACTCGCTCATCGCCGACGGCCTCGCGGAAGCGGACGGCGAGGGCATCTCCCTGCCACGCTGATCGGCTCCCGGACCGCGCCGTCAGAGGTGCTGATTGGTGCGGTGTGCGAGTGCGGTCAGCTCGACGCGTCGGCGCACATCGAGCTTCGCGAAGACCCGGCCGAGATGCACCTCGACCGTGCGCACCGACACGTTCAGTGCGGCCGCGATGTCTCTGTTCGCCGCACCTGCGACAGCGAGCATCGCCACCTCGACCTCGCGCGCGGTCAGCAGCTGCGCCCACGCATACCGACAGGACGACAGCGGATCCGCGATGGCTGCGGCGTCGCTCTCGTCGGGGTCGAGCCGGGCCACGCGGTCGCCGATGGAGCGAGCCCACGCTGTCGCCCCGGCGAGCTCGAACAGATGCTCGGCGGTCTGCAGATGACGGCGTGCGAGCGCGTGGTCGTCGCGGATCGCGCATCGGATGCCGAGCATCGCCTCGACCCGTGCCCGCGCGAACGGCGAACGCAGGGTGCGAGCGGACGCGTGCACTTCCTCGCGCTCGGCTCGCCAGCGGCCGTCCGTCGTGGTCGCGATCCTGAGCCGCAGTTCGTGCGCGAGCACGACCTCGGGCGGCGCGACGATGGTCGGCGCGGATGGACCGATCTCCCAGGTGAGCGCCACCTCATCCAAGCCGGGGACCGAGAGCGTGGTCTGCGGGGCCCCGAGGTCGAGCCAGAGCCGCATGGACGACGCGGCGCCGTCGAAAGCCCCGGCGAGGAAGGCCTCGATCCCCTTGTCGACGATCACGTCGATCTTGGCTTCCGGCGGCAGGGCGGCCGTGAGAGCGCGCGCGACGGGGCCGATCTCGCCTCGGACGCCGAGGTCGAGGCGGCGCGCGAGCACGACGCCCAATCCCGCGAAGGGCATCGCGATCGGAAGCTCCCGCGCAGCGGACCGGATCTTCTCGCGTGCGGGGCCGATGTCTCCGCGCCACACGAGCAGCAGAGCCTCGACGACGGCCTGATACGCCCGGACGACCGGGCTGTGCTCGAATCCCGCGACCAGGGGATCGGTGTCCGACTCCATCGTCGCGTCCACCGCTCCGAGGATGCGCAGGCCGAGGTCGACGTCTCCGCTGATCGCGGCCCGCAGAGCGCGCAGCATCCGTCCACTGAGCGGCCCCGACCCGGTGGCCTCGTCGACGTCGGACTCCCCCACCAGCAGCCAGCACAGGGCGACGGCCGGATCACGGAGCTCCCGCTCGGCGCCGACGCGTGCGGTCCCGGTGCGCATCGCGTCGAGCCACACCCTCATGCCGGTGCGATCGCTGCGCTCCGCACAGAGCACGGCCGCGACGGCCGCCGCCCGCGTCCACGAATACCAGTCGTCGCGATCGTCGGAGCGGGGCCGCAGGGAGTGCGGATCGACGTCGGGCACCGCGCCCTGGAGGTGCGCGCGCACGGTGAGGAGCCCGGCGAGTCCCTGCAGACGGTAGCGCTCCGTGCCGTCGGGGAAAAGGCTCCCGAGCCATTCGGCAGCCTCGACGGCGAACCCCGCGCCCACCGACGACGTCCCCGCGACGAGCCTCGCTTCATCGAGTTCGACTCCGACGGCGTGCTCGGCGGCCTCCTGCGCCAGCAGCAGGGCGCGATCCGGATGCCCCGCCTCGGAGAGCTCTCGCGCGATCCGGGTGAGCTCGGCTGCGGCTCCGGGATCCCTGTCGAGTGAGGCGCGGGCGCGATGCCAGTCCGCGCTCATACCGTCGCCACGGCGCTGGAACACGGCGCTCAGCCGGTGGTGGACGACACCCACCACCGTCGGATCGGTCTGCGCGCGCAGCCAGATCGCCAGCCGCGGGTCCGCGAACCGTGCGCGCCCGGCGCGCACGACGAGATGCCGGCCGGCGGGCGCGGCGGCGGAGATCTCGGCAGCTGTGCGGCCGTCGAATTCGAGAAGCGGTTCGAGGGCGTCGTCGAGAGAGACGGCCAGCGCGAGCAACAGGTCCCGATCCCGCGACGGGAAGACCAGATCCTGGAAGACGGCGGCGATCGCCGGCACGACCGGGAGCGGAGTCGGCAGGGGACGAAGACCGGCTCTCTGCGCGGGCAGCAGCCGCTCCACGACCTGGCCGATCGTGGGCTCGTCACCGTGCAGTTCCCGGAAGAGACGCGTCAGGACATGGGGCGCGCAGCTCAACCCGCGCACGAGGAGACCGTCGAGCAGCGCCTCGACCACATCGGGCGCGACCGACCGGTCGCCGTGCGCGTTCGAACCCTCGATGCCGATCCCCCTCAGCTCGGCGGGACACGATCCCGCAGAGGCGAGGGTAGCAACGAGAAGTCACCGCCGGAGCGTCTTACCGACGCTGTATATCGGCGGTCGATCGCGCCGAGGGAGACCTGCAGCCGGACGAGGTCAGTCCTGCTCGTCCTCGGTGCGGTAAGGGTCCGCGTCACCGGCGTGCGATGCCGAGGAAGCGAGCTTCGCGACCTCCGCATCGCGCTCCTGCGCCTGGCGCAGCAGCGCACCGATGTGGTCGGCGTTCTCCGGGAGCGCGTCGGGGATGAACTCGAGCGTCGGCACCAGACGGGTGCTGAGCTGTCGTCCGACCTCGCTGCGCAGCATGCCGGTCGCAGACGCGAGCGCCTCGCCGCTGGCGATGCGCTCCTCTTCCGTGCCCAGCACCGTGTAGAACACGGATGCGTGCTGGAGGTCGCCGCTGACGCGGCAGTCGGTCAACGTGACGAAGCCGAGCCGCGGGTCGCGCAGCCCCTTCTCGAGCCGCTCGGCGAGGATCACGCGGATCCGGTCCGCCAGACGAGCCTGTCGTTCACCAGCCATTGTTCTCTCCCTCTTCAGAAAGCCTTCGGGCGCCCTTCGTCTCGTTGCGCTCGCTCAGGAGCCGGAGCGAAGGACGCCCGAAGATATCGCTATGGATCAGCCGCGAGGCTTCTCGACGAGCTCGGTCGTCTCGATCTCGTCACCGATCTGGATGTCGTTGAACTTGCCGAGACCGATACCGGCCTCGTAGTCCGTGCGCACCTCGGTGACGTCGTCCTTGAAGCGGCGCAGCGACTCGATGGCGAGACCATCGGCCAGCACGACGCCGTCGCGGATGACGCGGGCCTTGGCGTTTCGCGTGATCGTTCCCGACCGCACGATGACACCGGCGATGTTGCCGAACTTGGAGGAACGGAACACCTCGCGGATCTCGGCGACGCCCGACTGGACCTCTTCGAACTCCGGCTTGAGCATGCCCTTGAGCGAGCTCTCGACCTCGTCGATCGCGTTGTAGATCACCGAGTAGAACCGGATGTCGACGCCTTCACGCTGGGCGCGCTCACGCGCCTTCGTGTCGGGTCGCACGTTGAAGCCCACGATGATCGCGTTGTCGATCGTCGCCAGGTTCACGTCGGATTCGGTGATCGCACCGACGCCGCGGTGGATGATGCGCAGCTGCACCGAGTCGTCGACCTCGATCTTGAGGAGCGACTCCTCCAGCGCCTCGACGGCACCCGAGACGTCACCCTTGATGATGAGGTTGAGCGACTCGACCTTGCCCTCCTGGAGAGCACGGGTGAAGTCCTCGAGCGAGATGCGCTTGCGGGCCTTGGCCAGCTGGGCGTTGCGCTCGACGGCTTCGCGCTTCTCCGCGATCTGACGGGCCATGCGGTCTTCCTCGGTGACGATGAAGACATCGCCGGCACGCGGCACGGAGTTCAGACCCTGCACCTGCACGGGACGCGACGGGTAGGCCTCGAGGACCGCATCGCCGTTCTCGTCCGCCATGGCACGCACACGACCGTAAGCCGTTCCGGCGACGATCGCGTCACCGATCCGGAGCGTTCCGGACTGGATCAGCACCGTCGCGATCGAACCGCGACCCTTGTCGAGCTTCGCCTCGATGGCGACACCGCGAGCGGCCTTGTTCGGGTTCGCCGTCAGGTCGAGACCGGCGTCGGCGGTGAGCAGCACCGCATCCAGGAGCTCCTGGATGCCGGTGCCGGCACGAGCCGACACGTCGACGAACATGACGTCTCCACCGAACTCCTCGGCGACCAGACCGTACTCGGTGAGCTGCTGGCGCACCTTGGACGGGTTGGCGTCGGGCTTGTCGACCTTGTTCACCGCGACCACGATCGGCACGTTCGCCGCCTGGGCGTGGTTCAGCGCCTCCACCGTCTGCGGCATGATGCCGTCGTCGGCCGCGACCACGAGGATCGCGAGGTCGGTGACCTGCGCACCACGGGCACGCATGGCGGTGAACGCCTCGTGGCCCGGGGTGTCGATGAAGGTGATGGCGCGCTCGATGTTCTCGTGCTCGGTCCACACCTGGTAGGCACCGATGTGCTGCGTGATGCCGCCCGCTTCGCCTTCGATGACGTTGGTCTGGCGGATGGCGTCGAGCAGTCGGGTCTTACCGTGGTCGACGTGACCCATGACGGTGACGACCGGCGGACGGATCTCGAGGTCGTCCTCGCTCTCCTCCTCGAGCTCCTGGTCGAGGTTGAGACCGAAGCCCTCGAGGAGCTCCTTGTCCTCGTCCTCGGGCGAGACCATCTGGATCTTGTAACCCAGCTCCTCGCCGAGGACCTCGAACGTCGCCTCGTCCAACGACTCGGTGGCCGTGGCCATCTCGCCGAGGTTGAAGAGGATCGTGACGAGGGTTCCCGGCTGCACGGTGTAGCCGGTCAGCGTCTCGATCTTGTCGGCGAAGTCCGCGATGGACGCGCCGCGACGCATGCGGATGACCTCCCCGTTGCCACGGGTGACGTTGACGCCACCGACGACCGGGGCGCTCCGCATCTCGAATTCCTGCCGCTTCGCCCGCCGCGACTTGCGCTGCTTGCTCTTGCCGCCGCCCTTGCCGAAGGCACCTGCGGTACCTCCACCGGGACCACGGCCACGGCCACCGCCACCACCGGGACGACCGGCGAAACCGCCGCCGCCACCGGGACGAGCGCCGGGACCGCCTGCACTACCGGGGCCTCCTGCGCCACCGGGGCGACCGGGGCCGCCAGGACGCTGCTGGAACGGTGCGCCACCCGGACGACCGCCGCCACCGGGGCGACCTGCGCCACCGGGACGAGGCGAACCGGGACGGGGCGAACCCGGACGCGGAGCGCCGGGACGAGGCGCCTGCGGACGCGGGATGTTTCCGGGAGTCGGGCTCGGGCGCTGGCCCATGCCCTGTGCGGAAGCGAAGGGGTTGTTGCCCGGGCGGGGACCCGCCGGACGCTGGCCCATCCCCTGCGAGGAGGAGAACGGGTTGTTGCCCGGGCGCGGAGCGCCCGGCTTGGGCGCGCCGCTGTCGGCGGACTTCTCCGCGGCGGGCTCAGCCGCCGCAGCGGGAGTCGCTGCTGCCGGCGCAGGCGCAGGCGCAGCCGGAGCCTCGGGCTCGGGGGCCGGAGCGGGCTCCGGGGCAGGCTTCGGACCGGGCTTGGGGCCCGGTGTCGGTGCCTGCTTGGCAGCGGGCTTCGCTGCGGGCTTCGCTGCAGGTGCAGCATCCGCACCGCTCTTGAGCGAGCCGTCGGCCTCGATCGCCGCACGCAGCTTGCGTGCCACCGGCGGCTCGATGGTCGAGGACGGGCTCTTCACGAACTCGCCGAGTTCCTTGAGCTTTGCAAGAGCGACCTTGCTGTCGACGCCGAGTTCGGCGGCGATCTCGTGTACGCGTGGTTTACCAGCCACAATTCTCCTGTCTGAGTCGGTCCACCCAGACAGGGCAGACCACTAGTCGCGGACGGGTCTCATTTCGAGCCGTTCACTTTGTTTCCATAGCTGTTCAGCCTTTGTTTCTTGGTGGGTGCTGTTCGAAGGTCCGCGTGTCCAGCTGAGTGGTCACGCGCAGTGCTCGTCCGAATGCGCGGCGCCGCAGAGCGGCATCCATGCATTCCTGTGTCGGATGCAGCCACGCGCCCCTCCCCGGCAGGACCGCACGCTCATCGACGACGAGCACATTGTTCTGGGACACCACTCTGAGAAGAGCGGAGCGGGGAGCACGCGTGCGACAGCCGACGCACGTTCGTACGGGTTCCATCTTACACCTGCGTTCCACCGCGCCTCGCCTCGCACCCTGCGAGTCGAGGCGAGATGCGGGTCAGTCGTCGAGGACGCTGTCGGGCTGGATGTCGATCTTCGCACCGGTGAGCTTGGCGGCCAGACGCGCGTTCTGACCCTCTTTGCCGATCGCGAGCGACAGCTGGTAATCGGGAACGAGGGCGCGGACGGCCTTGGTTCCGGCGTCGAGCACGAACGCGCTCGTCACCTTCGCCGGCGACAGCGCATGGGCGACGAAGGTCGCGAGATCCGGGTCGTGGTCGACGATGTCGATCTTCTCCCCCGCCAGCTCCTCGGTCACCGCGCGGACGCGGCGGCCCATCTCGCCGATGCAAGCGCCCTTCGCGTTGATCGACGGGTCGTTCGCCTTCACCGCGATCTTCGTGCGATGCCCGGCTTCTCGGGCGAGCGAGACGATCTCGACGAGGCCCGCCGCGATCTCCGGCACCTCGAGCGCGAACAGCTTGCGGACGAGTCCCGGGTGCGTGCGCGAGACCGTGATCTGCGGACCCTTGAGCCCCTTCGCGACGCTCGTGACGTAGACGCGCAGACGCGAGCCGTGCGTGTACTCCTCACCCGGAACCTGCTCCTCGGGGGGCAGGATGGCCTCGACGGAGCCGAGGTCGACGTGGATCATCCGCGGGTTCGGACCCTGCTGGATGACGCCGGCGACGATGTCGCCTTCCTTGTCCTTGAAGTCGCCGAGCACGACGTCGTCCGCGATGTCGCGGAGGCGCTGGCTGATGACCTGCTTCGCGGCGAAGGCGGCGATGCGACCGAAGTCGTCGGGCGTCGCATCCTCTTCGCCGATGATGGCGCCTTCTTCGTCCTTGACGACCTGCAGCACGGCGACGTGGCCGGACTTGCGGTCGAGCTCCACCCGCACGCCCTCGGGCGTGGCGCCGTCGGCGGCGACGTGCTTGGAGTACGCGGTCAGGATCGCCTGCTCGATGATCGACACGAGCTCCTCGAAGGGAATCGCCTTCTCCTTCTCGATCCCTCGCAGCAGACTCAATTCGATGTCCATGACGGCCTCCCTATTCAGCTCTCGTCGCGCCTGTTCGCACGCGCGACATCCGTACCACGATACCCTGTGCCCACCGCCTGTTGCCACGGCGGGGGCCGCGCTGGTGCGGCCATGACGCCGCAGGAGGACCACGTGAACACGTTCGACACCATCGTGATCGGAGCCGGGATGTCGGGCGTCACGACCGCCCGGATGCTGACCGACGCAGGTCAGCGGGTCGTGGTGCTCGAGGGACGCGATCGCATCGGCGGACGGATGAACTCCGATCGGACCTCAGGATTCTCCGTCGACCTCGGGGCGTCCTGGGTCCACGGCATCGACGACTCCCCGCTCTGGGAACTCGTGCAGGCCCTCGGCATCCCGACTCTCGAGTACACCGTGGGCAGCTTCCAGGTGGGCGGGCGGCCGATCGAGAACTTCGACGGCGAGGGCCGCCCGATGGACGCGGCGGCCACCGCCCGATGGATCGCCGACGTCGAGCAGGCCGACCGCCTGCTCGTCGAGGAGATCGCCGCGTCCTCCCCCGGTGACACCTACCTCGACGTGACCGAGCGGGCGCTCGACCGCTCCGGATTCGATCCCGAGCGCATCGATGAGATCCGCGAGTTCTTCCGGCACCGTGTCGAGGAGCAGTGCGGCGCCTGGATCGGCGACCTCGACGCTCACGGCCTCGACGAGGACGCGATCGACGGCGACGAGGTCATCTTCCCTGGCGGTTACGACGAACTCCCCCATCGCATCGGCGCGGGGCTCGACGTGCGCCTCGATCACACCGTCACCCATGTGGTGCGCTCGGAGGCCGGCGTCGTCGTCAGTACCGGCGACACCGAGTTCACCGCGGATCGCGCCGTCGTCACGGTGCCGCTCGGCGTGCTGAAGGCCGGCTCGATCGCTTTCGAGCCTGCGCTGCCCGACGCGGTGGCGGGCCCCATCGACCGACTCGGCATGGGCGTGTTCAACAAGGTCTTCATCCAGTTCCCCGAGCGGTTCTGGAACGAAGAGAGCTATGTGCTGCGCGCCCTGGGCGAGGCCGGCGAGCACTGGCACTCGTGGTACGACGTGTCCGCGGTGAGCGGCATCCCGACGCTGCTGACGTTCGCGGCGGGTCCGTTCGGACGCCACATGCAGGAGCTTCCGGATGACGAGGTCGTCGCCGATGTGGTCCGCGCGCTGCGCGCCCTCTACGGCGATGCCGTCGGCGAGCCGCTGGCCCACTGGATCACGCACTGGGGCGAGGATCGCTTCTCGGCCGGCTCCTACTCGCATCTTGCGCTCGGCTCGTCGCACCACGACCACGACGAGCTCGCAGGACCTGTCGATGACGTGCTGCATTTCGCCGGTGAGGCGACGTGGGGCGATGAGCCGGCGACCGTCGGCGCGGCCTTCTACTCCGGACACCGCGCCGCGGAGCGCATCCTCGGACGGTCCGTCGACCTCGGCGAGTTCGCCGCAGGGATCACTGCGCGGGAGCAGACGGCAGGTCGTTGATCGCCCGGATCAGCCGGAACAGGCTGCCGACCTGATGCTGATCCAGGTGCAGGATCAGACGCGGCAGGTGCAGCACGTCGTCATCGGCCACCTCGGGCTGCCGTGGAGCCGTCCGGGTGATCCGGCCGGACGCCAGCATCGCCGCGAACCGGTCGTTGAGCGCGTCGATCTCGGCATCCGTGGGCTCGTTCCTCAGGCGCAGGACGAGCGAGTCGCCGATCCACCTCAGCGAGTCGTAGTTGCGCCAGAACCCGGCGATCTCGGCGCGCGCTGCTTCGATGGAATCGGTCACGACGACGCGGTCGAAGTCTCCGGGTGAGATGACGCCCATCGGCTCCAGCGTGTCGTCGATGTAACGCTGCAGGCCCTGCCAGAACGTTCCGCCCGGCTGGTCGAGGAGCACGATGGGCGTCGGCTCCGCCTTCCCGGTCTGTTGCAGCGTCAGCAGCTCGAACATCTCGTCGAGCGTCCCGAAACCTCCGGGCAGGCAGATGAAGCCCGACGATTCCTTGACGAGCATCAGCTTCCGCGTGAAGAAGTACTTCATCGCGACGACCTGGCCCTGACCGGTCACGAGGCTGTTCGCCTTCTCCTCGAAGGGCAGGCGGATCGAGACGCCGAGCGAGAGCGCAGGCCCCGCACCCTCGGCGGCGGCCTGCATGATGCCCGGCCCTGCCCCCGTCACGACCATCCACCCGTCCGCCGCGAGAGCAGCGGCGATATCGCGTGCCTGCAGGTAGAGCGGATCGTCCTGCCGCGTGCGCGCCGAGCCGAACACGCTGACCTTCGGCACTCCGCGGAACGGCGCGAACAGCCGGAACGCATCCCGCATCTCGGCGAGGGCGGCCGAGGCGATCTTGAGGTCGAGACGGTCCGCCCCGTCCTCGCCCAGCAGGATCGCCGTGCGCAGCATCCGCATGACCAGACGACGATCCGTCGTGACGCCGGCGTCGTCCAGGACGGCGTCGATCTCCGCGGTGAGCGACGCGGGCAGAGGCTCGTCGATCATGAGGAGCTCCGGTTCAGCGCGTCAGCCGCGAGATCGCCTCGTCGACCGAGAGCGCGTCGCGCTCCCCGGTGCGGCGATCCCACAGCTCGACCTGGCCGTCGGCGGCTCCGCGTCCCACGATGACGATCTTCGGCACGCCCACGATCTCGGCGTCGCCGAACTTCACTCCCGGCGAGACCTTCGGACGGTCGTCGTAGAGCACGTCGAGACCGGCCGTCTCGAGCTGAGCCGACAGCGACTCGGCCACGTCGAAGGCGATCTGGTCGCGGCCCGCCGCGACGACCTGCACGTCGAACGGCGCGACGGACGCCGGCCAGATCAGCCCCTTCTCGTCGTTGTTGAGCTCGGCGATGATCGCGAGGATGCGCGTCACGCCGATGCCGTACGAGCCCATGGTGACCGTGACGAGCTTGCCGTTCTCGTTCAGCACCTTCAGCCCGAGGGTCTCGGCGAAGAAGCGGCCGAGCTGGAAGACGTGTCCGATCTCCATGCCGCGGGCGAGTTCGACCGGACCCGAGCCGTCGGGCGCGGGATCGCCGGCACGGACGTTCGCGATCTCCACGATTCCGTCAGCGAAGAAATCGCGGCCGGCGACGACCGAATGGGCGTGCTTCTGATCGATGTTCGCGCCCGTGATCCAGCTCGTCCCCTCGCTCACGCGGGGGTCGACGAGATAGCGGATGCCGGTGGCCGACTCCTCGCCCAGCACGGCACCGGTCGGAGACCAGGGGCCGATGTAGCCCTTCACGAGCAGCGGGTTGTTCTCGAAGTCATCTTCGGTCGCGGTCGAGACATCGGCCGGCGCGAACGCGACTTCGGCGCGCTTCTCGTCGACCTCGCGGTCGCCGGGGATGCCGACGACGACCAGTTCGCGGGTGCCGTCGAGGTGCGTGAGAGCGAGCACGACGTTCTTCAGCGTGTCGGCGGCGGTGTACTCGCCCTCGAGGTGCGCGTTGCTGTGCGCGACGAGCGTCTCGATCGTCGGGGTGTCGGGCGAGTCGAAGATGACGGGCTCGGCGGCGGCGTCGAAGGCGATCGCGTCGGGCACGGCCGTGGTGAAGGCCTCGACGTTCGCCGCGTAGCCGCCTGCGCTGCGCACGAACGTGTCCTCGCCGACGGGGGTCGGGTGCAGGAACTCCTCGCTGCGCGCGCCGCCCATGAGCCCGTTGTCGGCGTTCACGATCACGTACTCGAGGCCGAGGCGCTGGAAGATGCGCTCGTAGGCGTCGCGCTGCTCCTGATAGCTGGTCTCCAGACCGGCATCCGTGGCGTCGAAGGAGTACGCGTCCTTCATCGTGAACTCGCGACCGCGGAGCAGGCCCGCGCGGGGGCGTGCCTCGTCACGGTACTTGTCCTGGATCTGATAGATCGTCAGCGGCAGATCCTTGTACGACGAGTAGAGGTCCTTCACGAGGAGGGTGAACATCTCCTCATGCGTGGGCGCGAGGAGGTAGTCGGCGCCCTTGCGGTCCTGAAGTCGGAAGATGCCGTCGCCGTACGACTCCCAGCGCCCCGACGCCTCGTAGGGATCGCGCGGCAGGAGCGCCGGGAAGTGCACTTCCTGCGCACCGGCGGCGGCCATCTCGGCGCGGATGATGGCTTCGATCTTCGCCTTCACCTTGAGCCCGAGCGGCAGCCAGGTGAAGACTCCCGGGGCGGCGCGTCGGATGTAACCGGCGCGGACCAGCCATCGGTGGCTGGCGACCTCTGCATCGGCAGGGTCTTCGCGGAGCGTGCGGAGGAAGAATTTCGAAAGACGAGTGACCACGCCCCAAGTCTAGGGGCGTGGTCACTCGGCATTCTTCGGGTCGTCAGTTGAGTGCGGGCAGCCCGGAGGGGACGACTCCCCCGCCGTACAGGCTGACGGCGAGCTCCTGCAGGGCCGTGAGCGCGACGCGCTGCGGAAGCGGTCCGTAGGAGATGCGCGCGACACCGAGCTTCTCGTAGTCGGATGCCGCGAGGGCTCCGGGAACGCCGATCACGCTGATCTTGCGCTCCCCGATGCCCTCGACGAGCTGACGGGTGACGTTCGCGTCGAGAAGGCCCGGGATGAAGACGGCGGTCGCGCCGGCGTCGAGGTAGGCGCGGCCGCGCTGGATCGCATCGGCGACGCTCTCCTGGACGGGCCGGTGGCCGGCGCGGACGAAGGCATCGGTGCGGGCGTTGAGCGCGAAGGGCACGCCCTCGGCCTCGGCTGCCTTCACGATCGCCTCGACCGCGGCGACGGACTCGTCGAAGGGCTTGAGGCGATCCTCGACGTTCGCGCCGACGACGCCGGCGCCGATGGCGAGCCGGGTGGTCTCCCCCGCGTCTCCGTAGCCGTCGTCGAGATCGGCGGTGACGGGAACCTGGACGGATGCCGCGATGCGTCCGACCATGTCGATCATGATGTCGCGCGGCGTGGTGCCGTCGTCGTAGCCGAACGAGGCGGCGATGCCGTGTCCGGCGGTCGCGATCGCCTTCGTCTCGGGGAGGGCGGCGACGGCGCGCGCACCGACGACGTCCCACACGTTCACGACGCGGAGGATCTCCGGAGCGTCATAGAGTCCGACAAGGGTCTGGGCCTTGGCTGCAGTGGTCATGACTCCACGCTAACGCGGGACGGGCGGACGAGGTTCGCAGAATGACATGAACTTCGCAGAGAACCCGTCGGATCCCTGCGAAACCCTGACGTCCTGCGAAGTTCGTGTCGTCGCATCCTCGACCTAGTGTGGAGGCATGCCGCAGCGCCGATCGCACGTCGCCCCGTCCGCCGCCCAGACCGAGCTCGCGGCGGCACTCGCCGCCCTGCGCGAGTCGTCGGACGCCCCGATCGAGTTTCCCGCTGACGTCCTCGCCGAGGCGGAGGCCGCGACCGCGCCAGAACCCGACCTCGACCTGCGCGACGTCCCGTTCGTCACCCTGGATCCTGAAGGCTCCCGCGACCTGGACCAGGCGTTCCGCCTCGAGCGCACCGGATCGGGATACACCGTGCGGTACGCCATCGCCGACGTTCCCGCCTTCGTGACTCCCGGCGGGGCGGTGGATGCCGAGGCACGCCGTCGCGGCCAGACGCTGTATGCCGCGGACGGCCGGATCCCCCTGCATCCGGCGGTGCTGAGCGAAGACCGCGCGTCACTGCTGGCCGACGTCGACCGCCCGGCGCTCGTGTGGACGTTCTCTCTGGATGCCGAGGGCGCCGTCTCCGAGTTCCGCCTCGAGCGCGCTCTGATCAGGTCGCGCGCGCAACTCGACTACGTCACCACCCAGGCGGCTCTCGACCGGGGCGAGGACGGACCCGCAGCCCTGCTGCCGGAGATCGGCGCGCTTCGCATCGAACAGGAGCGTCTGCGCGGCGGCGCGAGTCTGAACCTGCCGGACGAAGAGGTGGTGACGGCATCGGACGGCACCTACGGCATCGAACGCACCAGCCCCCTCCCCGTCGAGGAGTGGAACGCCCAGCTGTCGCTGATGACCGGCATGGCCGCCGCATCCCTCATGCTCGACGCCGGCGTGGGAATCCTCCGCACCATGCCGCGGCCGGATGATGACGCTTTCGCGACATTCCAGCACCAGACCGAGGCTCTCGCCCGTCCCTGGACGACGGGTGACTACGGCGACTACCTGCGGACGCTCGACCGCGCGGACCCGCTGACCCTCCCCGTGCTCCAGGCCGCCGCGACGCTGTTCCGCGGCGCCGGCTACCTCACGTTCGACGGCACAGCGCCGAAGCACGCGATCCAGGCGGCCATCGCCGCGCCCTACACCCACGCGACCGCGCCGCTGCGGCGACTCGTGGATCGCTGGACTCTGGCGATCTGCCTTGCCGTCTCCGAGGGGCGCGAGGCTCCGGCATGGGCGCGCGAGTCGCTCGACCAGCTTCCCGCGCTCATGCAGGAATCCGGTCAGCGTGCATCGCGGCTGAACTCCGCGACCGTGAACGCGGTCGAGGCGGCGCTGCTCGTGCCCCTGGTCGGCTCCGAGATCGACGCCACCGTGATCGAACTCCGCGGCGAGCGCGCTTCGGTGCAGATCGCCGACCCCGCCGTGACGGCGACGGCCGAGGTGCCCTCCGGGGCGAAGCCCGGAGACGTCGTCCGGCTCCGGGTCGTCCGCGCAGACATCTCTCGCGGGGAGGTCCAGCTGTCCGCCGTGCTCTGAGCCTCGAGCGCGCCGGCGGACGCGTGCAGGCGGGTTTCGTGCGCTGAGCCGATCCGCGCCTAGGCTCACCCCATGCCGATGTCGCCGTATGTGCGTGAGCTCCGTGCCCAGATGGGCCACGACCTCCTTCTCCTGCCCGGTGTGACCGCGATCATCAGGAACGGTGCCACCTTCTTGCTCGCACGCCAGCGCGGCTCCGACCTCTGGGGCACGATCGGGGGCGGAGTCGAACCGGGTGAGCATCCGGAGGCCGCCGTGGCGCGAGAGGTCAAGGAGGAGCTCGGACTCGACGCCGCCGTCGGCCGCGTCATCGGCACCTACGGAGGCCCCGACCTCGTCGTGGAATACGCGAACGGAGACCGGGTGAGCTACGTGACCACGGCGTACGAATGCGAACTGCCGCCCACTGCGGGACTCTCCTTCGCGGATGACGAGCTCGTCGAGGCCGCGTGGTTCACCGAGGCGGAGATCGCGGTTCTCCCACGGCATCCCTGGGTCGATCGCATCCTGCAGGATGCCCTGCGAGACATACCCGCTCCCGGACGCTCGGTCGTCGAGACCGCGGTCTGCTACGTCGTGTACTCCGACCGGCTGCTGGTGTTCACCCTCGACGACGTGCCGCTCACCATCGCCGGGTTGCAGGTGCCTGCCGGCACGGTCGGCGATGGGGAGAGCGCTCCGCAGGCGGCTGTGAGGGAGGTCTTCGAGCAGACCGGACTGCGCGCCGACGTCGTCCGCCTGCTCGGCACCGCCGACTACGACCTGGCACCGATGCGGCCCGAGGTGGCCAGACGGCACTTCTTCCAGCTGCGCCTCGACGATGCCGACGTCGACGGCATGTGGAGCATCGGCGATCCCGAACCGCAGGGCGGGGGCGCGTCTCGGCGCTGGACCTGCCAGTGGATCCCGCTGCCCCAGGCGCACGTTCTCGCAGCCGGCCTCGGCGTCATGCTCGGGACGATCTCGCCGGAGGTCTGACCGATCACGACGAGCCCGCTCAGTCCGCCGGCACCGCCGTGGTCGTCATGACGAGCAGCTGAGGATCCGTCAGATCCAGCGCGACCGAGATCGACGCGAATTCCGAGAGCGATGCGACGTGGGTGCCGCCGCAGAGGATCGCGGCCTCTCCCTCCGGGAGCTCGCAGTGCCAGCGCCGGCGATCGACGATGGTCGAGCCTTCCGTCTCGATGCGGCTGGAAGCACCCGACCGCACCCAGGCGGCGAGCTGCGCGTTGATCTGTGCTTCCCGTGCGGCGAGCGTCGAGGCGAACGTCTCGGTGTCGAACCCTGCGCGTCGCAGGCTCTTGCCGAGGCGGTACTCGTCGATGGCACCGTCCTCGTGAATCCGGCTGGACTGATTGGCGCGACCCTCGAAATCCGGGTTGCCGAGGGCGTCGGCACCGGGATCCTTGCGCCAGAGATCCGCGACGGCGAGATCGAGCGCGAGTGATGCGAGATGGCAGGCCGTGTGCCCGCGGCTGAGTCCTGCCCGGCGCACGGCATCCACGGCGAGTGTGATGGACGCGCCGGCGACGAGCCCCTCAGGCGCCTGCCCGGCAAGTCGATGTCCCACGAGCCAGGTCCAGCCCTCGGCGCCCCGCTTGACCGGGATCTCCGCGCCCACCGCGAACACTCCCTCATCGCTCACCGCCGCCATGACCGCTTCGTCCACTCTCGCCTGCTCGTCACCGACGCCGATCACGCCCGAATCGCCGGGCTGATCCGGCCAGGTGTGATCGACCGGGTGGAACGGCGTCCGGTCGACGACGATGACGGCACCTTCCGGGGTGGACTCTCGATGAGTGACCACCCCCTCCCCCTCGAGCGCACCGGCGGGGAAGGACACGATCGTGGAAGCGGCAGACATGGAACTCCTGGATGGCGGGAAACCCTCTCAGTCTGCCATCGCTGCAAGCAGACCCGATGCCAGCGGCGCGAAGTCCTCTGGAGTGAAGTTGAGAGGCACCTTGATCACGAGCGCATTCGTTCCGTCCGAGACGAACAGGCGATCATCGAGCGGCTCGATCGGGTCGGGATCCATCGTGACGACCGCGCGGGTCGCGCCCTCGACCGTGATGTCCCTGGCCTCGGCGACCGCGGCCGCCGATTCGATGTCCGATGCGCCGCCGGGGTGGAAGCTCACGTTCGTTCCGATCGGTTCGCCGGAGACCGTGCCGAGCAGGTCGCACCTCGTCGTCATGCCGGCCACGGTCGCCAGCTTCTGCACGACACCGGGCGAGACGTAGGGGGAACTCGCCGTCCAGCCGTCCGGAGTTCGGAGCTCGCCGCAGGCAGGCGGCGACCACCATCCGTCGCGATCAGCCGACGGCACGGGCACCGGTGTGCTCTGGAGCTTCGTCAGCACTCCGTCGCGGAGCTGTTCGACCGTCTCCTTCACGGGCGCATCTCCCGACATCCTCACCGAGACCCACATGCCGTCGGCCTCCGCGGCAGCGGCGCAGAAGTACGTCTCCGGGCACGCCGCGACCGCCTCGGGGACCCGCATGGTTCCCGGCACCGACGCGATCGGGAAGACCTCGATCGTGACGCTGTCGTGGAGGGCCCGGTCTTCGGCGAGCCACAGGCAGTCGACACCGCCCAGCCGACCCGCATCGTCGAGACGCCAGCCGGGCGAAGCCAGCGTCATCGCCTGGTCCGCCAGAGCACTGAACGCGGCGTCCGCGAAGATGGCTCCGCACTCGCCGTCGAAGGCGACCGTCGGCACGACAGGAGTCGGTGTGGTCGAAGGCGTGACCTCGGGGCTCGGTGTCGGTGACGGCTGCGGTTCGGGAGCCGCGCAGCCGGCGAGCAGCAGAAGCGCCACGGCTCCGGTGAACAGGGCCGTCGCTCGTGCTCGCGCAATCATGGCCCGATGCTACGGCTGATCGGATGCATGACCGGCCTCGACCCGCCGCTCGCGTCGGTCGTATGTCAGACCGTGACGACCTGCGCCGTGCCGAGCGGAGCCGCGGGGCCCATCTCGGCGGCGATCCGGTTGGCCTCCTCGATGAGCGTGGCGACGATATCGGCCTCGGGCACGGTCTTGATGACCTCGCCCTTGACGAAGATCTGGCCCTTGCCGTTGCCCGAGGCGACGCCCAGATCGGCCTCGCGAGCCTCCCCGGGCCCGTTCACGACGCAGCCCATGACAGCCACGCGCAGCGGAACCGTCATGTCCTTGAGCCCCTCGGTGACGTCTTCCGCGAGGGTGTAGACGTCGACCTGCGCGCGTCCGCACGACGGGCACGACACGATCTCGAGCTTGCGCTCCCGCAGATTGAGCGACTGCAGGATCTGATGCCCGACCTTGACCTCTTCGGCGGGCGGGGCCGACAGCGAGACGCGGATGGTGTCGCCGATGCCCTCTCCGAGGAGGATGCCGAAGGCCGTCGCGCTCTTGATCGTGCCCTGGAAGGCGGGTCCGGCTTCGGTGACACCGAGGTGCAGCGGCCAGTCCCCCATCTGTGCGAGCAGACGGTACGCCTGGACCATGATCACCGGGTCGTTGTGCTTGACCGAGATCTTGAAGTCGTGGAAGTCGTGCTCCTCGAACAGCGATGCCTCCCAGCGGGCGCTCTCGGCGAGCGCCTCGGGTGTGGCCTTGCCGTACTTCTGCAGCAGGCGCGGGTCGAGCGACCCGGCGTTGACGCCGATGCGCAGCGAGACTCCGGCGTCCTTGGCCGCCTTCGCGATCTCGCCGACCTGGTCGTCGAACTTGCGGATGTTCCCCGGGTTCACGCGCACGGCCGCGCAACCGGCATCGATCGCCTGGAATACGTACTTCGGCTGGAAGTGGATGTCGGCGATCACCGGGATCTGGCTCTTCTTCGCGATGATGTGCAGCACGTCGGCGTCGTCCTGAGACGGCACGGCCACGCGCACGATCTCGCAGCCGGATGCCGTGAGCTCGGCGATCTGCTGGAGCGTCCCGTTGATGTCGGTCGTCTTCGTCGTGGTCATCGACTGCACGCTGACGGGCGCGTCGCCGCCGACGAGCACCTTGCCCACCTTGATCTGACGGGACTTGCGACGCGGGGCGAGGACGACGGGGACCTTCGGCATCCCAAGATTCACTGCTGGCACCCCTCCAGCCTACGCCGCCAGGATGCACGCGGGCTGGATGCCGGCACGGTCTGCCCCGCGTCATCCGCCCGGGACGCGCACTCCCGGTGTGGTAGTTTCGCCCCATGCTCGCGAACTTCACCTGGTGGCCCGCCTCTTAGGCGGTGTGTTCGCGTTCCCACGAATCCAGACCGCCTCCGGGGCGGTCTTTTCGTTGAGCCGAGCCGGAGCCCTGCACAGGAGACATCGATGACCCTCTCACGACTCGCCGAGCTCAGCGACGACCCGGCAGCGTCCTTCGTGCTGATCGCGCGCGACGGCGCCGACACCGTCGAGCTCCTCACCGGTGACGTCATCGACGTCGATCTGCTCGGCGACATCCCCCTCGACATCGACGGCGCTCCGCGCGAGGTGTTCGCACTCGTCCCCTATCGACAGGTGCGCGAGCGCGGCTTCGTCGCGCAGGACGATGGGGCTCCGCTGCGCTGCATCGTCGTCGACGAGCACCTCCATCTGCCGACCGCAGACCTGCTCCCTGCACTCCCGCATGCGCCGGTGCCGCTGCGGGACGACGGCTTCGACATCGCCGACGACGAGTACGCCGCCATCGTCGAGAAGGTCATCGCCGAGGAGATCGGGAGAGGCGAGGGCGCGAACTTCGTGATCCGTCGCGACTTCACGGCGAACATCGACGTGGACGACCGCACCGCCGCGCTGACCTGGTTCCGTGCGCTGCTGACCCATGAGCGCGGGGCGTACTGGACCTTCGCGGTCTTCAGCCCGGGCCACATCGCCGTCGGCGCGAGTCCCGAGGCGCACGTCGTCGCCCGCGGCGGCGTCGTCACGATGAACCCGATCTCCGGCACCTTCCGCCATCCGGCCGGAGGAGCCACGAAAGAGACCCTCACGGACTTCCTCGCCTCGACGAAGGAGACGGAGGAGCTCTTCATGGTCGTCGACGAGGAGCTCAAGATGATGAGCGCCGTCTGCTCCGACGGGGGACGCATCACCGGGCCGCACCTCAAGGAGATGTCACGGCTCACGCACACCGAGTACATGCTCCGCGGGCGGAGCGCACTCGATCCCCGTGACATCCTCCGCGAGACGATGTTCGCCCCGACGGTCACCGGCTCGCCGATGCAGAACGCCTGTGCGGTGATCCGTCGCCACGAGAAGAAGCCGCGGGGTTACTACTCCGGAGTCGCCGCCCTGTTCACGCCGAACGCGGAGGGCGGGCACGACCTCGACGCCCCGATCCTGATCCGCACCGTGTACCTGAAGGACGGCGCGCTGAGCGTGCCGGTCGGCGCGACGCTGGTGCGCCACTCCGATCCGCTCGGCGAGGTGTCCGAGACGCACGGCAAGGCCGCCGGCGTGCTCGGCGCCATCGGGGCGATCGACCGCGACCGCGTGGCCGAGGCGCGCACTGATGCGGACGCTCCCGGTGATGCGCGCGCCCTCGCCGACGACCCGACGATCGCCGAGCTCCTGTCATCGCGCAACGCCCGGCTCGCCGACTTCTGGCTGAATCCTCAGGGCGACGACCTCGATGGACCGTTCGCCGGTCGCAGTGCCCTGGTCGTCGATGCCGAGGACCGCTTCACGACGATGCTCGCGCACCAGCTGAGGCACCTCGGACTGTCCGTCACGATCCGGCTCTGGAGCGACGTCGAGGATGCCGACGTGGATGCCGCCGACATCGTGGTCGCTGGCCCTGGGCCGGGCGATCCCCGGGATGCCGCGAACGAGCGCATCGCCCGCATGCGCGAGGTCGTCTCGCGCCGGCTCGACCAGGGAGCGCCGCTGCTGGCCGTCTGCCTGAGCCACCAGATCCTCAGCGACAGGTTCGGCATCGCCCTGACCCCGCTCGACGCCCCGCATCAGGGCCTGCAGAAGGCGGTTCCGATGTTCGGCGAGGACGCGTCGATCGGCTTCTACAACACCTTCACCGCGCGCGTCGCGCCCGGCACGACGGTCGTCGGTCCGGCAGAGGTGTCGGCCGACGCGGTGTCGGGTGACGTGTACGCCCTTCGCGGCCCGCACTTCGCCTCGGTGCAGGGTCATCTCGAGTCGATCCTGTCGCGCGACGGCATCCGCACGCTGGAGCGCCTGGTCGGGCACGCGCTCGCCTGATCCGGCCTCAGCCGAGGCGTCGGGAGACCAGGAGGCGGCGCTCCGCCTCGTTGGTCGTGAGCGTCTGCGCCCGGGCATCGGCGGCATCGGCCTCGACGTCGCGTCCGAGCCGCCGCAGGAGGTGGGCGCGGACGGCGTGCCACAGGTGGAAGCCGTCGAGGTCGTCTTCGAGCCGGTCGACCTCGGCGAGCGCCGACTCGACGCGCCCGGTCTCCGCGAGCGCGACGGCGCGATTGAGGCGTACGACGGGTGATCGGTCGAAGCGGAGCAGCATGTCGTAGAGGACGACGATCTGCGGCCAATCGGTCTCATCGATGCTCGCGGCGTCGGCATGACAGGCCGCGATCGCCGCGTGCAGCTGCCACCTCCCCGGGCGTCTCAGGGCGGCGGCGCGCTCGAGAGCCCGGCGGGCGTCGGTCTGAAGACGAGCATCCCAGCGGGTGCGGTCCTGATCTGCGAGCAGCACGAGTTCCCCGTCGGGCGATCTCGCCGCTTCCCTGCTCCGATGGAACGAGAGCAGGGCGAGCAGGCCGTGCGCCTCCGCCTCCTTCGGCAGCGTGCCCGCGATCACCTCGGCGAGCCAGAGCGCATCGTCGGCGAGATCGCGGTCCGCGCGCGCATCGCCGTCGGGCAGGAGATGCGCCTCGTTGTACATCACCGACACGACGGTGAGCACGAGGTCGAGCCGAGGAGCCCGCTCCGGGCCGGACGGCACGCGCAACGGGATGCCGGCAGCGCCGATCTTGCGCTTGGCCCTGACGATCCGCTGACCCGTCGCCACCGGAGTGCTCAGAGTCGCCCGCGCGATCTGTTCTGTCGTGAGACCGCACACGGCCCGAAGGGTCAGAGCGAGCTGCGCAGAAGGGGTCAGCGCGGGATGACAGCACCCGAAGAGCAGCGGCAGGCGCTCATCGACCTCAGCGTCCTGCGGTCGGCGGGTCTCGGCCAAGAGCTCGAGCTTCTGCCGATACCGCTTCTCCCGTCGCAGGCGATCGAGCGCGTTGTGCCGTGCGGCGAGGGTGAGCCAGCCTCCCGGATTCGGCGGCACTCCGTCCCTGCGCCATTGCACGAGCGCCTCGGAGACGGCGTCCGCCACCGATTCCTCTGCGAGGTCGAAGTTGCCGAGGGACGCCGTGAGCGAGGCGACGATCCGCGCAGCCTCCGAGCGGGCGATCCGGCCGAGGGCACGATCGGATGCCGCACCCGCGGGTGGCACGGCATCCGACTCGTTCACTGCTCGAACTGGCTGTAGTCCGTGACCATCGGACGGATCTCGACCGAGGTCCCCTCCAGCTCGAGCATCGGCCACGTGCGGACGATCGCGATCGCGGCATCGAGGTCGGGCACGTCGATGATGCTGAACCCTCCCACCGCCTCCCGCGCCTCCGTGAAGGGGCCATCGACGACGACCGGCCCCTGCGTCCCGTGACGCAGCGTGGTGGCCGTGTCGACGGGCTGCAGTTCCGCGCCGCTGTCGGCCATGGCGGCGGCGTTCTCCTCGAACCACCGGTAGACACGCTGATAGACGTCCTGAGCGATTTCCGGCGCGACGGCGGCATCGTGCGCGGGGGTCGAGGTGAACATGATGACGTACTTCATGGCAGTTTCCCTTTCGTCTTGAGAACCGTTACACCTCTACAGCGAACGGACAAGGACGAATTCGACATCACTGCAGGATGTCGACGGGATTGAACAGATCGGCGACGAGGAGGAGCGCCCCCATGCCGATCAGGAGCACCGCGACGACCACCGTCAACGGCACGAGCCGGGTGGCGTCGACCGGCGCGGGCGGAGGCCGGCGGAACAGCTTCGCCCACAGCCGCTTGACGCCTTCCCACAGCGCCACGACGACGTGACCGCCGTCGAGCGGCAGCAGCGGGATGAGGTTGAACACGAAGAGGGCGACGTTCAGCGAACCCAGCAGGCCCAGCAGCACGGCGAAGCGGTTCAGGATCGGGGCATCGGTGGCCGCGACCTCGCCGGCGATGCGACCGACGCCCACCACGCTCAGCGGACCGTTCGGATCGCGCTCGCCTCCGGTGACCAGAGAGACGCCGATGTCCCAGAGACGCACAGGAAGTGTGACGATCAGCGAGCCGACGCGGGCGACGGTGTCGGCGGTCATCTGCGGGCCCGCGGTCAGCGGCTGCTGCACGTATCCCATCTGCGAGGCCATGCCGACGTAGCCGACCTCCTTGACGACGGGCTTGCCGGCATCGTCGAGGATGGGCTGGCCGCCGGCATCCGTGATCGTGCGCTCGGCGGCGATCGGGGTGATTGTCAGCGTCGTCTCGGCGCCGTCCCGCAGCACGACCAGGTCCAGCGTGTCTCCCGGCGCCGCCTGCACGATCGCGGTCGCCTCGGCGAACGTCGACACCGGCTGCCCGTCGATGGAGACCAGCACGTCGCCCGGCTCGATCCCCGCCTCGGCGGCGGGTGATGCCGGATCGTCGGCGGTGCACTCGGTGGCCGTCGACCCCGCCGGCACGACGCATTCGGTCACCGACGCGATCGTCGTCGTGCCCTGCTGCACGCCGATGCCCGACACGAGCACCGTGAAGATGATCAGCGCGAGGATCAGGTTCATCAGCGGCCCGCCGAGCATGACGATGACGCGCTTCCACACCGGGAGCTTGTAGAAGACGCGATCCTCCGCCCCCTCGGCGATCGTCTCGTCGTTCGCGGAGCGGGCATCCTGGATGAGCGTGCGGAAGACGCCCCGGGCCGGTCCCGCGGTCTTCGACGCCGGGTACATGCCCGACATCGAGATGAATCCGCCGATGGGCAGCAGCTTGAATCCGTACTCCGTCTCTCCGATCCGCTTCGACCAGAGCCGCGGTCCGAAGCCGATCATGTACTGACCGACGCGCACGCCGAAGAGCTTGGCGGGGACGAGATGGCCGACCTCATGCAGGCCGATCGACAAGCCGAGGCCGATCAGCATGAACAGGATGCCGCCCAGATAGAGCAGGATTTCCACCTGCTCACGTTACTGCCCGCAGCCTAGGAATCCGCCCGGCACCGCCGACCCGGCTAGGCTGACACGGTGACTTCCCGGCAGCTGCGACTGGTACGCGCCGCCGCCGTCTCCTCCGTCGCCACGCTGATCGCCGCTGTGTCGCACACCCTCGGCGGAGGATCCGCACCGCATCCGCTGCTGATCCTCGCGGTCGCGACGCTGCTCACGCCGCTCAGCGCGCTGTTCGTCGGCGTCCGCGAGTCGCGTTCCCGGGTCGCTGTCGCGGTGCTGTTCTCGCAGGCCGTCTTCCACCTGCTCTTCCAGGTGCTGGGCTCGCCGACGGGGTCGTCTGTCGCGAGCTCCCCCGGTCACGACCATCATCTCGATCTCGCACTGCTCGGACCCGTCACCCCGGTCGCCGCAGCCGACGCGACCATGCTCGGCGCGCACGTCGTCGCCGCCGCACTCACCACGCTGCTCATCTGGCACAGCGAGGCGCTCGCACGTGCCGTCGCGCGCTGGTTCCAGGCGCTGCTCCTGCGGGCAGTCCTCTGCCCTCCCGTCGAGCACCGCCGTCCCGGCGCACTCCGCTCCGTCCGGCTCCCCGCGTTCGACGCCGCGATCTCGCGCGACGTCTCGCGACGCGGTCCGCCGGCGCTCGCCCGCGGCTGAACGGCCGCACCGACGATCCGCTGCCTCGGCGCAGCGTCATCCTCCGCGGGTTCCCGCGTCGTTCCGACGCGCCCGCTTCACGAGCAAGCAACCAGGAGACTTCCTCATGTCCAGCAACACCCCTTCCCGCCGGCGCGCCCGGCGCGCTGCCATCGCCTCTGTCGCCGTCCTCGGCGGAGCCGTCCTCGCTCTCGCCGTCCCGGGCATGGCCAGCGCCCACGTCGGCGTCAGCCCCGACGAGCTCGTCGCCGGCGATCACGGCGTGCTCACCTTCTCGTTCTCGCACGGCTGCGAGAACTCCCCCACCACCGCACTGCGCATCACGATGCCCGAGGGCCTCGCATCCGTCGCCCCCACCATGGACGGCGACTGGACGATCGACGTCGAGCGCGGCGACGACGGCCTCGTGAGTGCCGTGACCTACACCGCTCTCGCCCCGGTCCCGACGGACCTCCGCGGAGCGGTGAGCATGTCGGTCGGACTCGACGAGAACACGCCCGACTCACTCGCCTTCCCTGTCGTGCAGCAGTGCGTCGAAGGGGCGACCGAGTGGACCCAGCTCGCCGAGAACGGCGAGGACCCGCACAGCCTCGACTCCCCGGCCCCCGTCGTCACGGTGACCGCAGCGGCAGCCGGCGGTCACGGCGAGCACGAGGCCGCGGAGACGACGACGGATGCCGGTGCACCGGCGGCCGCCGACCCGCTGCCGACGATCCTCGGAGCCGGCGGCCTCGTGGCGGGTGTCGCCGCACTCGTCGTCGCGGTGCTCGCCTACCGTCGCCGCGTCTGACACCGCGCACGTCTCCTCCCGCGCGCGACGCGGGCACGGGAGGAGACGTGCGGCAGACGGGCTTCGTGCCGGCTCCGTGAGATCATGGATCCGACATGTCGATTGAACAACAACCGAGCCTGCCTCCCGTGCTCCGCCCCGCGAACCCGCCCCGGCGTGAGCTGTCCGAACTCGCCACCCGATTCGCCCGCGCCGTCCACGGCGACGTGGACGGCATCGCGGTCTCCGGCATCACCCTCGCCACCGCCGATCTGCGTCCCGGAGAAGCATTCGTGGCGATCCAGGGCGTCAACCGCCACGGTGCGGACTTCGCTCTCGCCGCAGCGGAGAAGGGCGCCGTCGCCGTCATCACCGACGACGCGGGTGCCGAGATCGCCGCAGACGCCGGGCTCCCGATCCTCGTGGTGGACAACCCCCGGGCCGTGCTGGGAGACCTCAGCGCCTGGGTGTACGGCACCGGCGCAGACGACCCGCTGCCGCTGCTGTTCGCGACCACCGGCACCAACGGCAAGACGAGCGTGTCGCATCTGCTCGAGGGCATCCTCGACCAGATGGACGTCGTCACCGGGCTCTCGTCCACGGCTGAGCGCCACATCGCCGGTGAGATCATCGTCTCCCGATTGACCACCCCCGAAGCCTCCGAGATGCACGCACTCCTCGCCCTGATGCGCGAACGCGAGGTCGAGGCCGTCGCGGTCGAGGTCAGCGCCCAAGCCCTGTCGCGGCACCGTGTCGACGGCATCCGCTTCGACGTCGCCGGATTCACCAACCTCAGCCACGACCATCTCGACGACTACGCCGACATGGACGAGTACTTCGAGGCGAAGCTGCCGCTGTTCCGCCCCGATCGCGCACTGCGCGCCGTCATCTGCCTCGACTCCCCCTCGGGTGCGATCGTGGTCGCGCGTTCCGAGATCCCGTCGGTGACCGTCGGCACGCCGTCGATCGCCGCTGATCCCGAGGCGGCCGCACGGGCCGACTGGGTCGTCGTCATCGACGAGGAACGCGCCGCCGGCACGACCTTCACCATGACCGGGCCCGCCGGCACGCTGACCACGACCGTCCCGGTGATCGGCCCGCACATGGCGGCGAACGCGGCACTCGCGATCGTCATGCTGCTCGAAGGCGGATATCCCTGGCAGCGGATCGTGGACGCGCTCTCCCGCGACGGCGGCATCCGCGCGTACCTCCCCGGCCGCACGCAGCTCGTCTCCGGTGAGCGCGGCCCGGCAGTCTTCGTCGACTTCGGGCACTCCCCCGACGCGTTCGAGAAGACCCTGGCCGCCGTCCGGCGTGTGACGCCCGGTCGCGTGCTGATGCTGTTCGGCGCCGACGGCGACCGCGATGCGAGCAAACGGTTCGACATGGCGCGCACCGCGGTCGAGGGCAGCGATGTCCTCGTCGTGACCGACCACCACCCCCGCTTCGAAGACCCCGGTTCCATCCGGGCGACCCTCGTCGAAGGGGCGCGCAGGGCGCGACCGGATGCCGAGATCCACGAGTACTCGCCGCCGGAGAGCGCGATCATCGCGGCCGTCGGCCTGGTCGGCGACGGCGATGCGATCCTCTGGGCCGGCCCCGGCCATCAGGACTACCGCGACATCCGCGGCGTCCGCACGCCGTACTCGGCACGGGAACTCGCCCGACGCGCGCTGCGCGCGGCGGGGTGGCCCGTTCCGGACTCGCGCTGGCCGGTGCCCTATCCGGACGAGGACCGATCCGACGAGGACTGAACGAGCGCCGGTTCGACTCGGTATCCGCTCAGGCCGCGGCGATCAGCCGATCGGCTGTCCGGCGCGCCCACGACTCCGCGTCTGCAAGCGACTCGACCGAGAGAACGTCGGGCGGTTCGTGCGCGTCGACGACACGGGCGATCGTGTCGACGATGCCGAGGAACGTCAGTCGACCCTCGTGGAAGGCGTCGACCGCCTGCTCGTTCGCCGCGTTGTAGACCGCGGGGAACGTGGCGCCCGCCCGCCCGACGGCCTTCGCCAGCGCGACCGCGGGGAAGGCTGCGCCGTCCAGCGGTTCGAACGTCCAGGACGAGGCCTTCGTCCAGTCGAGCGGTCGTCCGACACCGCCCACGCGGTTCGGCCAGTCCAGGCCCAAGGAGATGGGCAGACGCATGTCCGGCGGCGAGGCCTGGGCGATGGTCGAGCCGTCGATGAACTCGACCATCGAGTGGACGATCGACTGCGGATGCACCACGACATCGATGTCGTCGTAGGCGACGTCGAAGAGGAGATGAGCCTCGATGACCTCGAGCCCTTTGTTGACGAGGGTCGCCGAGTTCGTCGTCACCATGCGTCCCATGTCCCACGTCGGGTGCGCGAGCGCCTCGGCCGGCGTGACATCCGAGAGCTCTTCGCGCGTGCGGCCGCGGAACGGTCCACCGGATGCCGTGACGACGAGCCGTCGCACCTCGGAGTGGGTGCCGGCGCGGAGCGCCTGCGCGAGGGCGGAGTGCTCCGAGTCGACCGGGACGATCTGTCCAGGAGCCGCGGCCGCGAGCACGAGCTCTCCGCCGACGATGAGCGACTCCTTGTTGGCGAGGGCGAGGGTGCGACCGGCCTTCAGCGCGGCGAGCGTGGATCCCAGACCGATCGATCCGGTGATGGCGTTGAGGACGACGTCCGCCTCGACATCGCGCACCAGCTGTTCGGCTTCGGCGGCTCCGAGGGCGGTGTCCTCCACCTGGAACTGCGCGGCCTGCGTCGCGAGCATCTCGGCGTTGGAGCCGGCGGCGAGGCCGACCAGCTCGAAGCGACGCGGGTTCGCGCGGATCACGTCCAGCGCCTGTGTTCCGATGGAGCCGGTGGAGCCGAGGACGATGATGCGACGCATGACGCCAGCCTAGGACACGGTCGCGACCGCGCCTCGACTACTGCTGCTGCTGGACGGGGGTCGTGGCGAGGATGTCGACGACGAACACGAGGCTCTCCTTCTGGAGCTCGTGCCCTTCCGTCGCGCCGTAGCCGTCGGACGGCGGCATCATCACGACGACCTGCGAGCCGACCTTCTGGCCTTCGAGCGCCTTCTTGAATCCGGTGACGACGCCCGTCGTCTGGAACTGGGTGGGGGCGGCGTCGCGGCTCCAGCTGGAGTCGAACTCGCTGCCGTCGGACCACTTGACGCCGAGGTACTGCACGACGACGAGGTCGCCCTCGCCGACGGTCGCACCGTCGCCCTGCTTGAGGACCGCGACCTTCGTCTCGGTCGGCTCATCGCCGTCGGGGATGGTCACGGTGGGCTTGCCCTTGTCATCGAGCTCGACGGTCGGCATGCCGGGCGTCGGGTCGACCGGGGTCCCGGTAGCGACCTCGGGGAGGTGCTCGACAGCCTCGGCGTAGACGACCTTGCTCGTCCCGCCCTCTCCGAACACCTCGCCGGGCAGCGTGAGCACGATGCGCGATCCGACCGGCTCGCACTCGAGCGCGGCGACGAACAGCGAGGACTGGTTCGTGTCGAGGAGCACCGGGAGGAGGCCTCCTTCACCCCGCGCCGACGAGTCCAGGACCTCACCGGTCGAACCCTCGAGGATCTGATACTGCACCGAGACGAGGTCGTTGACGCCGATCTCCTCGCCGTCGCCCGGGGAGACGACCGTGCGCTCGACGTCGGCGAAAGCGGCATCGGCGGGGATGGTCACGGTGGTGTCGGCGCCCTCACCCTCGAGGACCACGGAATCGGAGGTCGCACCGGGCTGCGCGTCGAGCGCACAGGAGCTCGAGGGCGTCGGGTCCGGCGTGGCCGAGCTCTCCGGAGCGCCCCCGCCGGCGCAACCTGCCAGCAGCAGGGTCGCCGCGGCGACGGTGGACAGGACGATGAGCGGACGCTTGCGCACAGTGAGACCTCGGGATCGCGGGCGGGACACCCCATCCTCCCCCATTCCCCTTTGCCCGCGCTGGGAGGCGCGGCGCGAGTCTTCATTCCCGCGATGGCATGGATCCCGGAGTAACCTGCTCTGATGACCTCCGAGCAGTCCGTCGAGCCCGAATCCTCGCCTGAAGAGACTGCGACCGCAGAGGAGACGGCGAAACCGCGTCACGCAGGCTTCACCTATCGGCTGGGTCGGAGCCTGATCAGTCCCCTCGCCAGGCTCGTCTACCGACCCCGGATCGAGGGCAGGGAGAACGTCCCGCCGACCGGCGCCGTGATCTTCGCGAGCAACCACCTGTCCTTCATCGACTCGCTCGCGATCCCGGTGGCGGCGCCGCGCCCCGTGCACTTCCTGGCGAAGTCGACGTACTTCGAGGGCACCGGCCTCCGCGGATGGATCAGCCGCACCTTCTTCGAGTCGATCGGTGCGATCCCGGTGCGCCGCGGTGCCGGGCAGGCGGCGCTCGATGCTCTGGATCTGCAGCGCCAGCTCCTCGAGGAGGGTCTCGCGGTGGCGCTGTACCCGGAGGGCACGCGGTCGACGGACGGCCGCCTCTACAAGGGCCGCACCGGTGTCGCGTTCCTCGCCCTGCAGACCGGAGCCCCGGTCGTACCGGTCGGTCTGATCGGCACCGACAAGGTGATGCCGGTCGGCGCGAAGGTCCCGACGGTCTCCGAGCGCATCACGGTGAAGTTCGGGGAACCGCTCGATCTGTCGCCGCATGGTCCAGCGACGAGCGGGCGCGCCCGTCGCCTGGCCACCGACGACATCATGGCCGCGATCCACGCGCTCTCGGGCCAGGAGCTCGCCGGCACCTACAACGAGGCTCCCGCGCAGGGGACGATCGAGAAGATCAAGCAGGCTCTGCCGCACGAGCGGCGCTGACCTGCGCCCTCCGCGCTAGGCGCGAGCAGTCACCGTGGCCTCGTGCCGCACCGGGAAGTTCATCGAGTTGGCGATGAAGCACCACTCGTTCGCCTGTGCGTGCGCGCGCTCGGCGGCCTCGATCATCGACGCTTCGGCGACCACGACCTCGGGACGCAGCATGACCTCGACGAAGGCCCCGCCCCCTGCGCCGTTCTCGCGCATCATCCCGGTCGCCTGATCGCGATACGACACGACGACGACCCCCGCCGTCACGCACGCGTGGAGGTAGGAGAGCAGATGGCATTCGGACAGCGACGCCAGCAGCAGGTCCTCCGGATTCCACCGCGTCGCATCTCCGCGGAACGGCTTGTCCGCCGATGCCAGCAGCTCCGGTTTGCCTTCCACCTCGATGCTCACGTCGCGCCGGTAGTCACGGTAGCCGCTGGTCCCGGTGCCGGTGTTCCCGGTCCAGACGGAGGTGAGCGCGTAGTGATGCTCGCCGAGGGCGCGGGGTGTCGACTGCTCTGCCATGCGTCAAGTCTGCCAGGGCGCGGAGGGGTGCGGCGTTAGGATCGAGGGGTGCTGGAGACTCTCACCGTTCAGGATTCCGTGGAACTCGCCATCGTCGAACGCAGCGGATTCGTCGAGTCCCGTCATGCGGGTGCGGCCGTGGTCCTCTCGCCCGACGGTGAGATCGTCACTCGTCTCGGAAACGCCGACGCGCTGATCCTTCCGCGCTCCAGTCTCAAGCCCCTGCAGGCCGTCGCGTGCATCACAGCGGGCGCGGTTCTCGAGGGCGAGCAGCTGGCGATGTCGACCGCGAGTCACACCGGCACGGATCGCCATGCGGCGGCGGTTCGCGACATGCTCACCGAAGGCGGCCTCACCGAGGATCACCTCGGTTGTCCGCCGGCTTGGCCGAGCGACCCCGCGACGCGAGACGAGCTCGTGCGCGAACACGGGCAGGAGGCTCGAGTGCGCATGAACTGCTCCGGCAAGCACGCCGCGATGCTCCGCGCCTGCGTCGCGACCGGCTGGTCGACGGAGGGATATCTCGATCCCGGCCACCCCCTGCAGGCGCACATCCGCGAGGTGGTCGAACGGCTGTCGGGCGAGAAGATCGCCCATACCGCGATCGACGGCTGCGGAGCGCCCGTGCACGCGCTGACCCTCACGGGCCTCGCCCGTGCGGTGCACCGGATCGGCACGGCGTCGGATCGCTCCCCGTTCGCCCTGCACCGGGTGGCAGGCTCGCTCGTGCGGGCTGTGCGCGAGAACCCTTGGACGATCGAGGGTCCCGGTCGCCCGGACACGATCGCGATCGAGAAGCTCGGCGTGTTCACCAAGGGCGGTGCGGAAGGCGTGATGGTCATGGTCGCACCGAACGGCACCACTGTCGCGCTGAAGATGCTCGATGGCGCCGCACGCGCCTCGACCATCGTCGCTGCGACACTGCTCGCCCGCGCCGGGGCGTTGACCGAGGCCGACGTGGCGGCCCTCGGTGCGGCCCTCCCCCTCTCGGTGCTCGGCGGAGGCGACGTGGTCGGCAGCATCCGACCCGGCAGCGGCATCTGACAGTTCGCGCGTCATCAGGGTGCCTCACCTCGCCCCGAGTGTCGGTGCGAGTGCCGGCACGACGACCCGGCGGGGTGACCCTGCTCCACGGATCGACCAGGCACGACCGGCGTGCGGGCGTGCGAAGGGCGGCAGCTCCCGCACACCGGCGAGCTGGCGCAGATCTCCCGGCTGCTCCGTGCGGATGAGCGCCTCGCCCTCGCCACGGATGCGCTGCCACAGTGACCAGCAGCGCTGCCACGTCTCCGCGTCGCCCACGAGGATGCACGGCGTCGACGGGACCACGAGGTCCGGGCCCGCGAAAAGCACGTCGCATTCCGGATGAGCGGCGCGAAGCAGAGGGACCAGCGCCGCGCCACCGGCACTCACGATCCCGGTGACGCGGGTCTGCGGCTCCCAGACCTCCGCGACGGGTGCAACCGGCGCCACGAGGCTGTCCTCCTCCACCCAGGCGAACTGAACCTCCCGTCCGCCGATGCTCGCCCGACCGGGCGCACGGTCCCGCAGGAATCCGGAGCTCTCTCCCCCGGCCGCCAGATGCTCCACGCGGCTCGGCATCCGCAGCAGCGCCCGTCGCGGAAGCGCATCGAGGAGCCGGCCGATCGGGCCTGCAGTGCGCGCGGCGGAGACCACAACGGTCGTGCTGCCGGTTCTCAGGACCTGCTCCCACCGCTGGGCGAACTGCTGCGCGTACTCGGGCGGGTAGGCGGCGAGGAGGGCATCCAGATCGTCGCAGAGCAGCAGCGACGGCATCCGTTCCGCGCCGCTCGTCCATGCCGTGACGGCATCCCACGCCTGCTCCGGATCGCGAGACACCCACTGCGCGTCAGCGCGCTGCACCGCCACGGTCCGCAACGCCGACGTCCGGCCCGAGCCGGGCGCACCGATGATGGCGAGGCCCCGATCGATACCGCACGTCAGGAGTTCCCACGGCTGCATCTGCTGCTCCGGAACGTCGCTCCGTCCGAGGACGACGGTTCCGGCCGGAACCGTGGCAGCATCGTGCTCGAGTTCTGCGAGCGGGATGTGCTCGGGCAGCGCGGGCAGCCAGGGACTCCGCGAACGCTCGGTCGCGGCCCAGCGCATGGCGACGGCCCGGAGATCCGAGGCACCCGTGAGAGCGACGCGCGCCGCCACCGGCTCGCGGTCCTCGGGCCGCCGCACGAGGGCGACACCTCGGGATGCGGCGCCGCCCGGGATCTCGGCGGCGGCGTCCGTGCCGATCACCGCCCTGCTGTCGGCCGGATCGCCGACCCGCAGACTCATCCGCAGCGGACAGTTGGCGGCGAGGGCGTCGCGCACGACCCCGGCAGCGCGCTGGGTGCCCAGGATCAGATGCATGCCGAGGGCCCGACCGCGCGCGGCGACATCGGTGAAGACGGCGCCGAGGTCGGAGTGCTCCTGGAGCAGAGCGGCGAACTCGTCGACGACGATGATCAGCCGGGGCAGGGCCACGTCGCGCACGTCGCGCGCACCGGCCGCCGCGAGCACCGCTTCCCGGTGGCGGAGCTCCGCCGTCAGGCTGGAGACGCCGCGCCGAGCTCCGTCCTCGTCGAGATCGGTGATGACCGCGGCCACCTGCGGAAGTTCGCGCAGCGGTTCGAAAGCGGTGCCACCTTTGAAGTCAGCGAGGACGAACGTCACGCGATCGGGACCGTTGGACGCGGCGATCGCTGTCACCCAGGTCACGAGCAGCTCGCTCTTACCTGTGCCGGTGGTGCCCGTGACGATCGCATGGGGACCGTCCTCGACGATGTCGACCACGATCTCGCCGTGCACGCTCCGGCCGATGGATGCGGGAAGGCCGTGATCCGCCCGCGACTGGTCGAGGTCGTGCATCGCCACCGCCTCGGGCAGCAGGTCGGCATCTCCGGCCTGGTCCGCGCAGACCTCTGCGATCGCCTGCGCCTGAGAGAGCGAGAGGCACTCGACGGAGAGTTCGGTGATGCCGTGGGGCGTGCGCAACGACGCGGATCGCGGCTCGACGATGTCGATCACGGTCGTCACGCCGTCGGGAACCTCGGTTCCGCTCCCGCCCAGCCAGATCACGGCGTCGGCGTCGACGCGCGCGGCACCCACCGCCGCGACTCCCAGGCGGAATCCGCCGCGACGCGCCCGTACGGCGTGAGGCAGCGACTCGAGCCCCCATCGATCGAGGTCGACACCCACCAGCGACAGCTGCGCGCTGCGGAAGCGCAGGCAGAGCTGCATCGCGAGGGCCCGGGCCGCCGCAGCCACCAGCGGCTCGGGGCCGCGCAGACATACACCGCCTCCCAGCGGCACGGTCAACGGGGCGTCGCGCAGGGTCGCGCACCGCTCCCGGAAGTCCCGCGCACGGACGTCGTCGCCGCCACCGCAGCGGATGCCGCTCGGTACGGTGCCGCTGCCCACCACGAGGACCGTCGATGCATCGGGCGCGTGCGCACCGCGGAGAGGCGGCTGCGCCAGACACGACGCGGCATCGGGCTCGCGGAGCCACCGCGCGTCGCGCTCCTCGCGCTGCCTCCGTTCCAGCGCCTGCTCCGCCACCGCCCATGCCTGTTCTGCTTCGGCATCGTTCCGTCGCCGGTCGCGGCGTCTGGTGCGAGCCGCGTCGACGAGCGAGGCGACGATCATGAGCGGCCCCAGCGCCGCGAAGCACAGCGCGAACAGAGACCCGGTGACGAGCCAGAGCACCACTCCTGCGGCGATGGGCACGATCGCCGCCATGATCGGCAGCGAGGGCCTCCGCGGTGGTGCGGGCGCAGCGGGAAGAGCGATCGGAAGGGATTCCATGCCCTTCAGTGCACAGCATCGCGCGACACGAGCGGCGCTGTCCACAGGTGCGAGCGGGTTACTCCGAGGTGTCGCCGTCTGTGGAGGACGACTCGTCGGTCGCGCTCACCTGCACGATCACCAGCGTCACGTTGTCGCGGCCGCCGTTCTCCAGCGCCGCGGCGAGCATGGCGTCGACAGCGTCACCCGGATCGGCGTTCTCGCGCAGGAAATGCTGGATCCCGTAGTCGGTCAGCTCTTTCGTGAGCCCGTCGGAGCAGATGACGAAGCGGTCGCCCGGGCGGACGTCGATCGTGAGGTAGTCCGGTGGCGTGAGCTCGCTCGCACCGACTGCGCGCGTGATCACGTTGCTATAGGGGTGGCCCTCGGCCTCTTCCGGGCTCAGCTTGCCCGCAGCGATGAGCTCCTGCACCACGGAGTGGTCCGTGGTGACCTGCACCAACCGGTCATCGCGGAGCAGATAGACGCGGGAGTCTCCGATGTTCAGCGAGACCCACTGCGGCTCGTCACCGGCGACATCGAGGTAGACGCCGGTGAGCGTGGTCCCGGTGCCTTCGTCGGTCGTCTCGGGATGATCCGCGATGTCGGCGACGGCGAGTTCGAGCGCGTTCTCGATCGCCTCCCGGTCGACCGCGCCGGACTCGACGATCGCTTCGAGCCGCGCGACGGTGCTGCGACTGGCGATCTCGCCACCGGCATGACCGCCCATTCCGTCGGCGACGATGAACAGCGGGAACTCGGCCAGGAACGCGTCCTGGTTCGTCTCGCGACGACGCCCCAGATCGGTGACGCCCGCCCACGACAGCTGCAGCGGGCGCTGCGCGATCGTGATGCTGTGCGTCTTCGTCGTCTCAGCCACGTGCTGCCTCCGATGGACCTGCGGCGGATCGGGCGAGCGCAGGATACTCACACATCGTAGTGGAACTCCTCTTCACCGATCACACCCGAGCGCCCGGGTCGTCGGGCAGCGGGAACAGTCGATCGATGATCTCGAGGTCGTCCGCGTCGGGTCGCCACGCGTCTCCTGCTGCGGCATTCGCCTCCACCTGTGCGGCCGACGTCGCACCGGCGATGACGCTCGACACGACCGGATGCGAGAGCAGCCACCCGAAGGACGCCTGCAGCATCGTGATGCCGCGCTCGTCGCAGAAGTCGCGGAAGGCGTCGAGCGAGTCCCAGGGCGCGTCCTCCCAGACGTGACGGCGTGCGGACATGATCCGGCTGGACGCGGGTCCGCCCTCACGGCTGAACTTGCCGGTGAGCAGTCCGTTGTGAAGTGGGAAGTAGGGGAAGAATCCGAGGCCGTACCGTTCGACGGCGGGAAGCACCTCGCGCTCGGCGGCCCGGGCCAGGAGCGAGTAGTGGTTCTGCGCAGAGATGAATCGGCCCGTCGACCGCTCCCGGGAGGTGAACTCGGCCTCCGCGATCTGCCATCCCGAAAGGTTCGAATGCCCGTAGTATCGGATCTTCCCTTCGCGCACGAGTTCGTCGAGCGCGTCGATCGTCTCGGCGATGGGCGTGCCGGGATCGGGGAGGTGCAGCTGGTAGAGGTCGATCCACTCGGTGCGCAACCGCCGCAGAGACTCCTCGACCGCACGGCGCACGTAACGGCGTGACCCTCGTGCGCCCGGGAACTCGTAGCCCATGTCGCGTTCATGACCGAACTTCGTGGCCAGCACGATCCGATCGCGCCGACCCTCGAGCGCCTCTCCCATCAGCGCTTCGCTCGCGCCTGCGACCGCACCGTACATGTCAGCGGTATCGAACAGCGTGATGCCGTTGGCGATCGCCGCGTCGATGACCTCGCGGGTGCCGGCGATCGTCTCGGTGACGGTACCGGCGCGTCCGAAGTTGTTGCAGCCGAGTCCGGTGGCCGAGACGAGGAGACCGGAGGCGCCGACGCGGCGCTGCGAGATGACCATGCCCCCACGTTATCGCGGGTGTCCGCTCCCGGATCGCCAGGCCGTGGACACGGCACAGGGCCCCCGACCGAAGTCGAGGGCCCTGTGTCAGACGATCACGCAGGAGGCTGCGTGGGGTCGGACGGCGGCGCGGGCGGAGCTGCGGGCGGAGCCGCGGGAGGTGCCGGCGGAGTCGCCGGGGGCGCTACCGGAGGTGCCGGCGGCGTGGTCGGCTGCGCCGGCGGCACGGGAGCACCGGTCGCCGGAGCGGCGGGAGCCGCAGGCGGCGCGTAACCCGGCTGCGCGGGCGGCGTGTAACCAGGCTGTGCGGGCGGGGCGTATCCGGGCTGCGCCGGCGGCGCGTATCCCTGGGGAGCTGCCCCGTAGCCCTGCTGCGGCGCGGCGGCCGACGGCTGCACGGGGATGCCGTCCCACACGGTGCGGTCGGCGAGGAATCCGTTGCCGGCCCACGAGGCGGGCTGGATGTTCGGGTTCCAGCGCGACTTGTCGAACGCGTTGATGCCGAGCCACACGATGCTCAGGAGCACGTAGAGCACGACCCAGACGGCATCCTTCTGGAGCTTGAGTCCGACCCGCCAGGCGGCGATCGCGGAGAGCACGCCGAGGGCGATCGAGAAGATGAAGCCGATGCCGATCCAGCTGAGGAGCGCAGCGCCGCCGATGCCGTAGAGCACGAGCCACGGGCTGAGGTCACCGAGCTTGAAGAAGATCATCACGTTGTACACGGGCACCCAGGCGCGCCACTTGCCCTGCACACCGGCCTTCTCGAAGATCTTCATGTAGAAGAGAGAGCCCAGCACGTAGCCGGCGATCGCGATCAGGAAGATCACGAAAGAATATGCGAGAAGCAGGCCGACGTAGCCTGCTCCGTAGTCGTCGTAATCCATGAGACTCACATTCTTTGGTCTCGGGAGACGGCTTTCGCCCCCCGCAACGAAGCGACCGCCTCGCATTGGACATGGTAGCGGTGCGCATGGGGGCGGGCAACGAACCACGCGGGAGAGATATATCGCGCGACACGGAGCGTCATTCGGCGACGACGAGCTCCAGAACTCCGGGTTCCTCGGTGTCGCGAAGGACGATGTCCCGCGCGGTCGCCCAGCGGTGCAGAGCCCGCGCCGACGCGATACGGGGGCGATCCTCCGCCAGCGCCCGCACCAGCAGCCCCTTGGACTTCTTGTTGAAGTGGTTGAGCGCCCGACCGTGCTCCGTCACCACGCGGACGTACGAGGAGGGGACGGATGCCGGAACAGGTCCGAGCGCCACATACGCCTCGCTCCGCAGGTCGAGCACGAACGGCGGCTCCGACTCCGCGATGGCCGACGATGTCGCCTCCGCCCAGTGGCGACGCAGAGCGGGCAGCCCGGGCACGGACGTGCCCGCCGAGAGCCGGTACGCCGGAAGGCCGTCCAGGGCGCCGACGGGTCCGAGGGGTGCACTGTGGATCCACACGTGCTCCCCCAGCCAGCGGCGGGACGCCTTCGACAGGCTGGCGGCGTCGAGCGCATCGAAGAGCACGCCGGTGTAGCGGTCGATCGCCGGCATGGTCGGTGCCGTGCGCAGCATCCGGTTGTGCGCGATGTCGCCCGCCTGACGCTCGCTGAGCTTCAGGACGCGCCGCGCGGTCGCCTCATCGGCGGCGAGGTCGACGAGGGCGTCGACGGTCGCGGAACGATGCGCCTGCAGGCCGGGCAGCGCCAACGACGCGAGTTCCAGCGGAGCGCCGTCTCCACCGGGCCGTTTGGTCTCGGAGGGAGGAAGCAGGATCTTCATGGGACCTCGGGGGAAGACGCGACCGCCCCGGACCGCCCGCGCTCGGAGAGGAGCGACGGACGGTCCGGGGCGGACGCGTGGAACAGAACTGCTAGGCGATGAGAGCCGCGTTGCCGGCGACGATCGTCAGGGTGTCGCCCTCCATCGAGAGGAACCCGTCCTGCGCGTTGGCCAGCACCTTCGTGCCGTCCAGCTGCGTGATCCGCACCTCACCCTCGGCGAGGATGGCGAGCACCGGCTCGTGACCGGTCATGAAGCCGATCTCACCCTCGACGGTCTTGGCGACCACGAGGCTCGCCTCTCCCGTCCAGACCTCCGCGTCGGCGGAGACGAGGCTGACGTTGAGCGCCATGGTCAGCCGTTCTCCTTCTGGATGCGCGCCCACTGCTCTTCGACGTCGGAGATGCCGCCGACGTTGAAGAAGGCCTGCTCGGCGACGTGGTCGAAGTCACCGCGGGTGATCGCATCGAACGACTCGATGGTCTCCTTGAGCGGGACGGTCGAACCCTCGACACCCGTGAACTTCTTGGCCATGTAGGTGTTCTGCGAGAGGAACTGCTGGATGCGGCGTGCACGCGAAACGACGATCTTGTCTTCCTCGGAGAGCTCGTCGACACCGAGGATCGCGATGATCTCCTGCAGTTCCTTGTTCTTCTGGAGGATCTGCTTGACGGTGGTCGCGACGCGGTAGTGGTCCTCGCCCAAGTACCGGGGGTCCATGATCCGCGACGTCGAGGTCAGCGGGTCGATGGCCGGGTACAGACCCTTCGACGCGATCTCACGAGAGAGCTCGGTCGTGGCGTCGAGGTGGGCGAAGGTGGTCGCCGGAGCCGGGTCGGTGTAGTCATCGGCCGGCACGTAGATCGCCTGCAGCGAGGTGATCGAGTGACCACGCGTCGAGGTGATGCGCTCCTGGAGCACACCCATCTCGTCGGCGAGGTTCGGCTGGTAGCCCACCGCGGACGGCATGCGACCGAGAAGCGTCGAGACCTCGGAACCTGCCTGCGTGAAGCGGAAGATGTTGTCGATGAAGAGCAGCACGTCCTGCTTCTGCACGTCACGGAAGTACTCCGCCATCGTCAGAGCCGAGAGGGCGACGCGCAGACGCGTTCCCGGCGGCTCGTCCATCTGGCCGAAGACGAGGGCCGTCTTGTCGAAGACACCCGCCTCTTCCATCTCGTGGATCAGGTCGTTGCCCTCACGGGTGCGCTCACCGACACCGGCGAACACCGACACACCACCGTGGTCCTGCGCGACGCGCTGGATCATCTCCTGGATGAGCACGGTCTTTCCGACACCGGCTCCACCGAACAGACCGATCTTTCCACCCAGCACGTAGGGGGTCAGGAGGTCGATCGACTTGATGCCGGTCTCGAACATGGTCGTCTTCGACTCGAGCTGGTCGAAGTTCGGCGCCTTGCGGTGGATCGGCCAGCGCTCGGTGACCTCGATGGTCTCGCCGGGCTCGAGGTTGAGGACCTCGCCGATCACGTTGAAGACCTTGCCCTTGGTGACGTCGCCGACGGGAACCGAGATGGCCTCACCGGTGTCGCGCACCTCCTGGCCGCGGACGATGCCGTCGGTCGGCTTCAGGGCGATGGCGCGGACGAGGTCGTCGCCGAGGTGCTGAGCGACCTCGAGCGTGATCTCGACGGAGGAGTCGCCGATCACGATCGTGGTCTTCAGTGCGTTGTAGATGTCGGGGATCGAGTCGTGCGGGAACTCGATGTCGACAACCGGACCGTTGACGCGTGCGACGCGCCCGACGACCGCGGTCGCCGGCTGGTCAGCCGGGGCGGTGAGGGTCATTTTCGTCTCTTTCCTGATGGTCTATTTGCTCGACGAGAGGGCGTCGGCGCCGCCGACGATCTCTGCGATCTGCTGCGTGATCTCCGCCTGACGCGCGTTGTTGCGCAGACGGGTGTAGTCGGTGATGAGCTTGTCGGCGTTGTCGCTGGCGGACTTCATCGCCTTCTGCGTCGCGGCCTGCTTGGCGGCGGACGACTGCAGGAGAGCGTTGAAGACGCGGCTCTGGATGTACACCGGCAGGATCGCGTCCAGCACGGTCTCGGCATCCGGCTCGAACTCGTAGAGCGGGTAGACGGTGTTGCCCGCCTCCGACTCGTCGGCTTCCGAGATCTCCAGCGGAAGCAGGCGCACGGACTCCGGCGACTGCGTCATCATGCTGACGAAACGGTTGTACACGAGGTGGATCTCGTCGACGCCGCCCTCGTCCGCGCCGCGGTTGAAGTCCTCGAGCAGCTGCTGCGAGATCTCTTCCGCGGTGTGGAACGACGGGGTGTCGGTGTCGCCGGTCCACTCCGCGGCCGCCGCGATGCGACGGAACTGGAAGTAGCCGACGGCCTTGCGGCCGACGAGGTAGAACACCGGCTCCTTGCCCTGCCCGCGCAGGAGCTCCGCCACCTCGAGACCCTCGCGGAGGATCTGCGAGTTGAAGGCTCCGGCCAGACCGCGGTCCGACGAGAAGATCACGACCGCGGAGCGGCGGATCGACTCGGGCTCGCGGGTGAGCGGGTGGTCGACGTTCGAGTGCGTCGCGACGGCAGACACGGCCCTCGTCACGGCCCGCGCGAAGGGGCTGGACGCCTTGACGCGTGCCATCGCCTTCTGGATGCGCGAAGCCGCGATGAGTTCCATCGCCTTCGTGATCTTCTTGGTCGTCTGAGCAGAAGAGATCTTCTGCTTGTAGACCCTGAGTTGAGCGCCCATGAATTCAGTACCTCACGCGGTTACGCGCGACGACCCTTGACGATCTTCTCCTGGTTGACGTCTTCCGCCTCGGCCGCCTCGTGCTCTTCGCGGCCCGGGGCGCCGATGCCGGCTCCCTTGCCACCCTGGAACTCCAGGACGAAGGCATCGGTGTGCTTCTCGAGCTCTGCGACCGTGTCGTCATCGAGGACGTTGGTCTCGCGCAGGGTCTCGAGGACCTTGGTGTTGCGACGCAGGTAGTCCAGGAGCTCGCGCTCGAAGCGGAGCACATCGGAGACCTCGATCGTGTCGAGCTTGCCCTTCGTTCCGGCCCAGATCGAGACGACCTGCTCCTCGACGGGGTACGGCGAGTACTGCGGCTGCTTGAGCAGCTCGGTGAGACGCGCACCGCGGGAGAGCTGACGACGCGATGCCTGGTCGAGGTCGGACGCGAACATCGCGAACGCCTCGAGCGAGCGGTACTGCGCCAGCTCCAGCTTCAACGTTCCGGAGACCTTCTTGATCGACTTCACCTGCGCGTCGCCACCGACTCGCGAGACGGAGATACCCACGTCCACCGCCGGACGCTGGTTGGCGTTGAAGAGGTCGGACTGGAGGAAGATCTGACCGTCGGTGATCGAGATCACGTTGGTCGGGATGTACGCCGAGACGTCGTTCGCCTTCGTCTCGATGATCGGGAGACCCGTCATCGATCCCGCGCCGAGCTCGTCGGAGAGCTTCGCGCAACGCTCCAGCAGACGGGAGTGCAGGTAGAAGACGTCACCCGGGTAGGCTTCGCGGCCCGGCGGACGACGCAGGAGGAGCGAGACGGCGCGGTAGGCCTCGGCCTGCTTCGACAGGTCGTCGAAGATGATGAGGACGTGCTTGCCGCCGTACATCCAGTGCTGACCGATCGCGGAACCCGTGTAGGGAGCGAGGTACTTGAAGCCGGCGGGGTCGGATGCCGGAGCGGCCACGATCGTGGTGTACTCCAGAGCGCCGGCCTCTTCGAGCGCGCCCTTCACCGAGGCGATGGTCGAACCCTTCTGGCCGATGGCGACGTAGATGCAGCGCACCTGCTTGTTGACGTCGCCGGACTCCCAGTTGGCCTTCTGGTTGATGATCGTGTCGATCGCGATGGCCGTCTTGCCGGTCTGGCGGTCGCCGATGATCAGCTGACGCTGACCGCGGCCGACGGGGATCATCGCGTCGATGGCCTTGATGCCGGTCTGCATCGGCTCGTGGACCGACTTGCGCTGCATGACGCCGGGCGCCTGCAGCTCGAGCTCGCGGACCGCCTCGGTGGCGATCGAGCCGAGGCCGTCGATCGGGTTGCCGAGCGGGTCGACGACGCGGCCGAGGTAGCCGTCGCCGACGGGGACCGAGAGGACCTCGCCGGTGCGGGTGACCTCCTGGCCGGCTTCGACGCCGGTGAACTCGCCGAGGACGACCACACCGATCTGGTGCTCGTCGAGGTTCAGCGCGAGACCCTTGGTGCCGTCTGCGAAGGTCACGAGCTCGTTCGCCATGACGCCGGGCAGGCCCTCGACATGCGCGATACCATCCGCGGCGTCGATGACGGTGCCGACCTCGGTCGCCGCGGCCCCGGTGGGCTCGTAGGCGGCGGCGAAGTCCTTCAGCGCGTCACGGATGACGTCGGGGCTGATCGATAGTTCTGCCATTGTCTTCCCTTTGTATCTGGGTGCGCGGTTCCCCGCGCGAAGTCGTGTTAGCCCGCGAGCTTCTGGCGAAGATCTGCGAGTCGAGCGGAGATGCTGCCGTCGATGACGTCATCGGCGATCTGCACGCGCAGGCCTCCGAGGACGGCAGGGTCGATGACGACGTTGAGCGTGACCTTGCCGTCGTAGCGCTGCGAGAGCGCGTCGCTGAGGCGGGTGCGCTGCGCGTCGTTGAGCGCGGACGCGGTGTGGACCGTGGCCACGACTCGACCGTGCTGGCTCGAGACGATGCGCGTGGCGCGGCTGAGCAGCTGGCGCACACGCCGCTCGCGCGGCTGGCGCACGAGCGAGGAGACGATCAGCGTGACCGGAGCGCTGGAGCCGCCGTCGGCGAGCAGACGCTCGACGAGTGCGACCTTGGCGTCCGCTCCCCCGAGGCGGCTGCCCAGGGCGAGTTCCAGCTCGGCGTTCGCGGCGATGACCCGGGAGAAGCTGAAGAGCTCCGCCTCGATGTCGGCGCCGGGTTCTGCGATCGCTGCAGCGCGGATCGCGAGCTCCTCGATGCCGTCCACCAGCTGGTCCGCGTTCGACCAGCGCTCGGAGACGACGGTCTTCAGAACGCTCTGAGCGTCTGCGGAGAACCCGCCGAAAACGGCTGCGACGACGTTTTGTCGCGCGTCGGCCGGAGCCGAGGGGTCGGCAAGCGCGCCGCTCAGCTGGGACGACTCGCTCACGGCGCGCCCGGCAGCGAAGAGCTCCCGTGCGGTGTCGAGAGTGACGCCCTTCGCTGCGGCAAGCGTCTCGATGGATGCCGCGAGTGCCTGAGTGGTCGCGCTGCCCATTACTGAGCCGCCTTCTCGGATGCCTCGAGGTCGGCGAGGAAGCGATCGACGACTGCCGTGGCACGTGCGTCGTCGGAGAGGGTCTCTCCGACCACACCGCCGGCGAGGTCGAGGGCCAGGGAGCCCACCTCGCTGCGCAGCGAGACGAGAGCGGTCTGACGCTCGGCCTCGATCTGCGTGTGCGCGGTCGCGGTGATGCGCGCAGCCTCGCTGCTCGCAGCATCCTTCGCCTCGGCGACGATCTTCTTGCCGTCCTCGCGGGCGGCCTCACGGATCTCACCGGCCTCGGTGCGAGCCTCCGCCAGCTGGCGGGTGTACTCCTCGAGAGCTGCTTCGGCCTTCTTCTGCGCCTCGTCAGCCTTCGCCATGTTGCCTTCGATGGCAGCCGAACGCTCGTCGAGCATCTTCTTCAGTCGGGGCAGGGCGACCAACCACACGACGAGGAGGATGATGACGAACCACACGCCCGACCAGATGATGTCGTACCACGCGGGGATCAGCGGGTTGTGAGCCGCCTCGCCCTCTGCTGCGAGGTTCGTGACAAGAGCATTCAGCATCCTGTCTCCTTCAGAAGTCGGTAGATATTACGCGGGGAACGGGATGAATGCGACGGCGATGCCGACGAACGCAAGCGCCTCGGTGAAGGCGATACCGATCCACATGAGGACCTGAAGGCGACCGGCCAGCTCGGGCTGACGGGCGACGCCCTCGATGGTCTTGCCGACGACGATACCCACGCCGATGGCCGGGCCGATGGCTGCGAGGCCGTAGCCGACCGCACCGATGTGACCGTTGATTTCAGCGAGAACCGTAGTTGCGTCCACGGGTTTTTCCTTTCGTTGGGTGGGAGGGCTGATGCCCGCCCGCTCAGAGTCTGTTGCTCAGTGCTCTTCTGCGACCGCGAGCTGGATGTAGACCGCGGTGAGGACGGTGAAGACGTAGGCCTGCAGGACGGCCACCAGGATCTCGAAGATCGTGAAGGCGCCGCCGAAGGCGAGGGTTCCGACGCCGAGGGCGGCCCAGCCGCCACCGACGGTGAAGAAGAAGAACTGGGTCGCCGCGAAGCAGAGGACCAGGATCATGTGACCGACGACCATGTTCATCAGCAGTCGCAGGGTGAGCGTCACCGGGCGGATGATGAAGGTCGAGAGGAGCTCGATCGGGGTGACGATGATGTACACCGGCCACGGCACTCCCGCCGGGAACAGCGCGTTCTTGAAGAAGTTCTTCGGGCTCTTCTTGATGCCGGCGTAGATGAACGTGACATAGCTGACGAGCGCGAGCACGAGGGGAACCGCGATGATGCTGGTTCCGGCGATGTTCAGGAACGGGATGATGCCGGTGATGTTCATGAACAGCACCATGAAGAAGATCGTCGTGAGGATCGGCAGGAAGCGGTCGCCGTCCTTGCGTCCGAGCAGGTCGTGCGCGATGTTGCCGCGGACGAGACCGAGACCCATCTCGACCAGGCTCTGGAAGCGGCCCGGCACGACCTTCATGCGACGCGTACCGAGCCAGAGGATCAGGACGACGGCGATGACGGAGAGGAACTGCACCAGATGGATGCGGTGCACCGGGATGACACCGAACGCATTGAAGAGGATCTCCGGGAAGAACTCATCGATCGACGGGCCGTGGAACTCGCCGTCAGTGGCGAGTCGAGGGATCAGGGTCGCAGCAAGATTAAACAGCGCGGGCTCCAGCTTCGGGGCACCGGTCTAAACCGGGGCGACGATGGTCGGTGTGCTATCAGCGCAAGCGCTCGCGGGCGAGCGGCGGGCACTCCTCAACACTATCAGAATCTGAGGATGCCCTAAGACCGGGGGCCAGCCTCGGCGGAGCCCGCATCCGGCCGATTCTGCGAGCCGGGGGCCACATCCTCCGGCACCTCAGTCGGGAGCGTCGTGTCGCTCACGTTCGGAAGCCGCATGCGCGTGAGCACCAGCACGTCGATGATGAGCGACATGATGACGCCGGCGACGATCGACAGGAAGAAGACCATCGGCTCCAGCCACGGCTGGCCCCCGAGCAGGATCATCACCACGACGAACAGGCCGAGCTTCAGCAGCCAGCCTCCGAGCACGATCGCGAAGAAGAGCTGCACGTAGATCGGATCGCCGTACCAGCGGTTCGCGACGAGGATGCTGATGCCGGTGATCGCCAGGAAGAGGGCGGCGAGGAGCACGCCGAGCAGACCGCTCACGAGCCCCTCCCCCTGCGCGACGAGGAATCCGACCCCGCCGGCGACGATCGCGAGCACCGCGGTGGCCACCGCCGACCAGATGAGGGTGCGTCGCAGGATCGGGGTGCTGGAAACGGGGCTGGGGCTCATCAGGACTCCACGGGTGTCGGATCGGGTGCAACCGCTGCCGGGCGTTTTCTGCGGCGGGTAGGACTGAGGGTGATGACGAGGCAGGCGGCGATGCCCACGATGCCGAAGCCGACGCCGGGCAGGTACTGGCCGGGCCAGTCCTCGCGTGCGCCGACGTACATGAGCAGCACGGCGAGCGAGATCACGGCCGTCCATGCGTAGAAGATGAGCACCGCATCGCGGTCGCGGTGCCCGAGGTCGAGCATCCGGTGATGCAGGTGCTTGCGATCCGGCGAGAACGGCGACTTGCCGGCGTTCATGCGGCGCAGCACGGCCAGCCCGAAATCGAGCAGTGGCAGCAGGACGACGAGCAGCGGCAGCAGGATCGGGATGAAGGCACCGAGCAGCTGGGAGCGTCCGAGGCGCTCGGGGTCCAGGGCGGACGGGTCCATCTGCCCGGTGAGCGCGATCGCGGAGGTCGACATCAGGAGTCCGAGGACGAGCGCCCCCGAGTCGCCCATGAAGAGCTTCGCGGGGCTCCAGTTCAGCGGCAGGAAGCCGAGGCACGCTCCGATCAGGACCGCGGCGATGAACGTCGAGAGGTTGAAGTAGCTGGACGCGCCGGAGTCGCGCGTGAAGATGTACGAATAGGCGAAGAAGACGCCGTTGGAGATGAGGCAGACGCCGGCGACGAGACCGTCGAGTCCGTCGATGAAGTTCACGGCATTCATGACGATCACGATCGCGAACATCGTCATCGTGATGCTGACCCAGCTCGAGAACACGATCAGATCGCCGAACGGCAGCGACAGGATCTGCAGTCCGCCTCCCACCGTGATGATGCCCGCGGCGAGGAACTGGGCGCCGAGCTTGATCATCCAGTCCAGGTCCCAGAGGTCGTCGACCACGCCGATCACGGCGATCAGGAAGGAGGCTCCGAGGATCGACCACATCGTGATCGGCGGGATCCAGATGCTCTGGAAGAAGGGGTTCGCCGCGGAGAAGGCGAAGGCGGCGGCGATGCCGAGGAAGATCGCGACTCCACCGAGCCGCGGCGTCGGTGTCGTGTGCACATCCCGGTCGCGGATGCCGGGGTAGAGCTTGAAGCGCAGGCTCAGACGCCAGACCGCCCACGTCAGCCCGAAGGTGACGACGGCGGTGAGGACGATCGTGAACAGATACTGCTTCACGGATTCCCGTCCTGCTGCTCCTCCGGGTGATCCTCGTGCGCGTGCTCCTCGTTCGGCTCCTGCGTGTCGTCGGGTTCGAGCAGGTCGCCGAGCACCTCGTGCAGCTGCTCGCGGGTGACGACGCCGTAGCGCAGGATGCGCACGAGACCGGGCTCTTCGTCGCCGCGCCGGACGAGCGAGGTGGCGTCGACGATGGTCGACGCGATGCCGTTCTTGCTCATGCCGTCGGCGAGGTACACCGCCACGCTGTCGCCGAGCATCTTCTCCGCGTCGAGAGCCGAGATCGCGGCATCCCGTCCGGTGAGGTTCGCACTCGACACGGCGAGCGGTCCCGTCTCGGCGAGCAGCTCGAGGGCGACGTGCCCCTCCGGCATCCGCACGGCGACGGTCCCGAGCGTCTCGCCCAGATCCCACACCAGCGAGGGCTGCGCGGGCAGCACGATCGTGAGGCCGCCCGGCCAGAACGCGTCGACGAGTCGCTGCACGGGCTCCGGCACCGACTCGGCGAGAGCGGCGAGCGTGTCCTTCGAGCCGATCAGCACGGGCGGCGGCTGGTCGCGACCGCGGCCCTTGGCATCGAGCAGTCGCTGCACGGCCGTCGGTGAGAAGGCGTCGGCGGCGACACCGTAGACGGTGTCGGTGGGCATGACGATGAGTTCGCCGCGGCCGATGGCCTGACGCGCGTTGCGCATCCCGGCGAGCAGCTGCGCCTCGTCGCGGCAGTCGAAGATGGTTGACATGACGGTTCGATTCTATCCGGGCCGACTGCGGCAGATGCTCGACGTCAGCTGATCACGGTCGGAGGGCGGTGGTCGTGCGGTCGCGCAGCGTCAGGTCGCGGTGGGTCGCGGCCGCGCGCCAGCCGTCCGCCGTGAGCAGCTCCCTGATGGATGCGCCCTGCAGCTCGCCGTGCTCGATCACCAGCAGGCCGCCCGGTCGGAGCAGCGCGAGCGCGCGTGAGCTCAGCACGCGGACCACGTCGAGCCCGTCCTCTCCCCCGTACAGCGCCATCGACGGATCGAACATCCGCACCTCCGGGTCGCGCGGGATCGCCGCGTCCGGCACGTACGGCGGATTCGAGATGACGACGGATGCCGTGCCGTCGAGTTCCGGGAACGCCTCGCCGAGGTCCGCGAGCACGAGGGTGAGGTTCTCCACTCCCGCGACGTTGCGGCTCGCCCAGGCATGGGCATCGGGCGACAGCTCCGCGGCGAAGATGCGGGCATGCGGGACCTCGGTCGCCATCGCCAGCGCGATCGCACCGCTCCCGGTGCCGAGATCCACCCCGATCGGCGCGGGCTCCGGCGCGTTCGACAGCGCGTCGATCGCGTACTGCGCCACCGTCTCCGTCTCCGGACGCGGCACGAAGACGCCGGGACCGACCGCGAGCTCGAGATGCCGGAACGGCGCGGTGCCGGTGATGTGCTGCAGCGGCTCGCGGCCGCTGCGCCGGGTCACCAGGGCGTCGAACTCGGCAGCGTCGTCGGAGCTGATCCCGTCGCCTCGCACGATCGCCGCCTGCACCTCGCCCCGGCGCCGACCGAGCACGTGACCGGCGAGCAGTTCGGCGTCGACCAGCGGATCGGGCACTCCGACGTCGGCGAGGCGCTGGGCCGCGGCGCGCACGACGGCGGCGAGGGAGGTGTCGGGCATGGCTTCCAGCGTAGAGTGCCGGTGACCCGTCACATTGCCGTCGCCCATAGGCGCCTCGCCTAGGCTGGTGCGGCAGCGACCCGCTCCCAGGAAGGCTCCTCATGCCCGGCATCCATTCCGACATCACGACCGCGTTCGGCAACACGCCGCTCGTCCGCCTGAACCGGGTCGCCGAAGGCGTCGACGCCACGGTGCTCGCGAAGCTCGAGTTCTACAATCCCGCGTCGAGCGTGAAGGACCGTCTCGGCATCGCCATCGTCGACGCGGCAGAGGCGTCCGGAGAGCTGAAGCCCGGCGGGACGATCGTCGAGGCGACCAGCGGCAACACCGGCATCGCCCTCGCGATGGTCGGTGCCGCCCGCGGTTACAAGGTGATCCTCACGATGCCGGCATCCATGTCGAAGGAGCGGCGCATGCTGCTCAAGGCGTTCGGCGCGGAGCTCGTGCTCACCGATCCGACGAAGGGCATGACGTTCGCGATCGCCGAGTCCGAGGCGATCGCCGCGAAGACTCCCGGCGCGGTGCTGGCGAAGCAGTTCGCCAACGAGGCGAACCCTGCGATCCACCGCAAGACCACCGCGGAGGAGATCCTCCGCGACACCGACGGCAAGGTTGACTACTTCGTCGCGGGCATCGGCACCGGCGGAACGATCACGGGTGTCGGGCAGGTGCTGAAAGAGCGCATCCCCGGAGTCAAGATCATCGCCGTCGAGCCGAAGGACTCCCCCATCCTCACGGAGGGCCACCCCGGTCCGCACAAGATCCAGGGCATCGGACCGAACTTCGTGCCCCCGATCCTCGACCGCGACGTGATCGACGAGGTCATCGACGTCACCTTCGACGATGCGATCCGCCTCGCCCGCGACACCGCGGCCAAGGACGGCATCCTCGTCGGAATGTCGAGCGGAGCAGCGATCTGGGCGGCACTCGAGATCGCCCAGCGCCCCGAGGCCGCCGGCAAGAACATCGTCGTGATCATCCCGTCGTTCGGAGAGCGCTACCTCTCGACGGCTCTGTACGAGCACCTCCGCGAAGAGTGAGCGTCTCGGTCTGGGCGCACGTGCGCGAAGACATCACCGCGGCGCGACTGCGCGACCCCGCGGCGCGCAGCGGTGTGGAGGTGGCCCTGCTGTATCCGGGGCTGCACGCGATCTGGGCGCACCGCGTCTGGCATGCGCTCTGGCGGCGTCGGCTGCGTCTGCTCGCCCGCGCGGGGTCTCAGCTCTCCCGCTGGCTGACGGGCATCGAGATCCACCCGGGCGCGCGGATCGGCCGACGCTTCTTCATCGACCACGGCATGGGAGTCGTGATCGGTGAGACGGCGGAGATCGGCGACGACGTGATGCTCTATCACGGCGTCACGCTCGGAGGCCGCACGCGCGACTCCGGCAAGCGCCATCCGACACTCGGTGACGGCGTCGCCGTCGGTGCGGGCGCGAAGATCCTCGGTCCGGTGACGATCGGCGCGGGATCCGTGGTCGGTGCGAACGCCGTGGTGACCCGCGACGCGCCCGCCGACAGCATCCTCGTCGGCGTTCCCGCCAAGCCGCGCCACCGCAGCATCGGCGAGGACACGCGGGCCCTGCTCACCGCACCCGACTACTCGATCTGAGTCGGGCTCACGGGTTCACCGGCGCGACTTCTCCGCGTCGTCGGAGCGCCGGAGGAAGATCAGCGGCAGCAGCACGCTGCCGAGCGCGGTGATCAGCCAGACGATGACCGCGCCGAGCAGCCACCCCGTCGCGTCGACGATGCGCAGGCCGCCGATCGGCAGCAGCACGACGATGACCAGGGCGATCAGCGTCGAGATGATGCCGATGCCGCCCATCAGGACGGGCGCGTACCGGTCGGCCAGCTTGCCCACGAGGGGCGCGAGAACGCTCTGCACGATCGCGAAGATCAGGATGCAGATGACGAAGCCCCACCACTTCGCCCACTGGATCTGGAAGCCCTCGAGGAGCGCATCGGCCACGATGAGACCGATACCCGCAGAGACGACGTACATCAGCGCGCGGAACAAAAATGTGATCACGCGCCGAGCCTAGCGCTCGGCGGGTCGCGAGGTCAGGAGTCGTTGCCGACGGCGGCGAGCCGAGCCTCTTCGTCGGCGGTGATCGCGCTCTCGATGATCGGGTCGAGCGCGCCGTCCATCACCTGATCGAGGTTGTAGGCCTTGAACCCGGTGCGGTGATCCGCGATGCGGTTCTCCGGGAAGTTGTACGTGCGGATGCGCTCGGAGCGGTCCATGCCGCGGATCTGCGACTTGCGCGCGTCGGATGCCGCGGCATCCAGCTCCTCCTGCTGCCGCGCGAGCAGTCGCGCACGCAGCACGCGCATGCCGGCCTCGCGGTTCTGCAGCTGCGACTTCTCGTTCTGCATCGACACGACGATCCCCGTCGGCACGTGCGTGATGCGCACGGCGGAGTCCGTGGTGTTCACGGACTGGCCGCCGGGGCCCGACGACCGGAACACGTCGATCTTGAGGTCGTTCTGGTCGATCTGGATCTCCTCGGGCTCATCCACCTCGGGGAAGACCAGCACGCCGGTCGTCGAGGTGTGGATGCGGCCCTGCGACTCGGTCGCCGGCACGCGCTGCACGCGGTGCACGCCGCCCTCGTACTTGAGGTGCGCCCAGACGCCCTGCGCGGGGTCGGTCGACGAGCCCTTGATCGCGACCTGCACGTCCTTGTAGCCGCCGAGGTCGGATTCGTTGCGCTCGAGGAGCTCGGTCTTCCATCCCTTCGACGCGGCGTACTGCACGTACATGCGCAGCAGGTCGGCGGCGAACAGCGCCGATTCGGCACCGCCCTCCCCCGCCTTGATCTCCATGATCACGTCGCGCGCATCGTCGGGGTCGCGCGGGATCAGCAGACGCCGCAGACGCTCCTGCGAGGCCTGCAGCTCCTCCTCCATCGCCGGGATCTCGGCCGCGATCGACTCGTCCTCGCGAGCGAACTCGCGCGCGGTCTCGAGGTCGTCGGTCGCAGCGACCCACGCCTCGTAGGCGGCGACGATGCGCGACAGCTCCGCATAACGGCGGTTGACGCGCTTCGCACGACCGGCATCGGCGTGCACCGCCGGGTCGGAGAGCTCCTCCTGGACCCGGCGATGCTCGTCGATCAGAGTCTGGACGGACTCGAACACGGACCGGCCGCTCAGCGGATGTTGTTGTCGTGCCCGTGCGCGCCCGAGGAGAGCGCAGGGATCGACTTCTGCATCTGCACGAGGAACTCGACGTTGGAGTTCGTCTCCTTCAGCTTGCCGAGCACGACCTCGAGAGCCTGCTGCTGGTCGAGGCCGGCGAGGGCGCGACGCAGCTTCCAGGTGATCTTGACCTCGTCGGCCGAGAGCAGCATCTCCTCGCGGCGGGTGCTGGACGCGTTCACGTCGACCGCCGGGAAGATGCGCTTGTCGGCGAGCGAACGCGACAGGCGCAGCTCGCTGTTGCCGGTGCCCTTGAACTCCTCGAAGATGACCTCGTCCATCTTGGACCCGGTCTCGACGAGTGCCGTGGCGAGGATCGTGAGCGATCCGCCGTTCTCGATGTTGCGGGCGGCGCCGAAGAAGCGCTTGGGCGGGTACAGCGCCGAGGCGTCGACACCGCCGGTCAGCACACGACCGGATGCCGGGGCGGCGAGGTTGTACGCGCGACCGAGGCGGGTGATCGAGTCGAGCAGCACGACGACGTCGCGGCCCAGCTCGACCAGGCGCTTGGCACGCTCGATCGCGAGCTCGGCGACCGTGGTGTGATCCTCGGCGGGGCGGTCGAAGGTCGAGGCGATGACCTCGCCCTTGACCGTGCGCTCCATGTCGGTGACCTCTTCGGGGCGCTCGTCGACGAGCACGACCATGAGGTGCACCTCGGGGTTGTTCTGCGCGATCGCGTTGGCGATCTGCTGCAGCACGATGGTCTTGCCGGCCTTCGGCGGCGCGACGATGAGACCGCGCTGGCCCTTGCCGATCGGCGCGACCAGGTCGATGATGCGCTGGGTCAGCTTCTCGGGCGCCGTCTCCAGGCGCAGACGCTCCTGGGGGTAAAGCGGGGTGAGCTTGCCGAACTCGACGCGAGTGGCCGCGTCGTCGATCGACAGACCGTTGATCGAGTCGACCTTGACCAGGGCGTTGTACTTCTGGCGACCCTGCTGCTCGCCCTCGCGGGGCTGCTTGATCGAACCGACGACCGCGTCGCCCTTGCGGAGGTTGTACTTCTTCACCTGTCCGAGCGACACATACACGTCGCTGGGACCGGCGAGGTAGCCCGTGGTGCGGACGAACGCGTAGTTGTCGAGGACGTCGAGGATGCCGGCGATCGGGATGAGGACATCGTCCTCGCCGATCTCGGTGTCGAACTCGTCGGTCGGTGCACCGCTGCGGCGCTTGTTGCGCTGACGGTTGCGGTTGTTGCCGGCCTGGTCGTCGTCGGCGGCGGCGGCCTGCGGCTGCTGCTCCTGCGCGGCGCCGTTCTGTCCGCGACCACGGTTGCGGCTGCGGTTGCGGTTGCGGCCGCGGCCGCCCTGCTCGTCGCCGTCGGCGGAGTCGGAGGAAGCGTCGTTGTTCTGCGCGTTGCCGTTCTGGCCGTTGCCGTTCTGGGCGTTGCCGTTCTGCGCGTTCTCGTTCTGGGCGCTGTCGTTCCGCGCGGAGCCGTTCCGGCCGTTGTCGCCGCGGCCGTTGTCGCTGCGGCCGTTGTCGCCGCGGCCGTTGTCGCCGCGGCCGTTGTCGCTGCGGCCGTTGTCCTTCGGTGCGGACTCGGTCGGCGCCTCGGCTGCGGCGGGCTCGGATGCCGGGGTCTCGGCGTCTGCGGCGGGCTTCTGCGCACCGCGGCGGCCACGACCGGTGGTCTTCGGGGCGGCCTCGGCGGGCGCCTCAGCGGCGGCCGGAGCCTCGGTCGGGGTCTCGGCAGCGGCGTCGCCGGCCGGTGCCTCGGCGTCGGCCTTCTTCGCACGGCTGCGACGCGGGGCCTTCGCCTTCGGCGCGGCCTCTGCCGTCTCGGCGCCGTCGCCGGACGGTGCGGCCTGCGGCTCTGCGGCAGCGGCATCCGGCTTGTCGGCAGCCTTCTCCGCCTTCGCGGCGGCCGTCGCCGTGGTGGCGCGACGCGGTGCGCGCTTGCGCGCCGGTGCGGCCGTCTCGGTGTCGGTCGCGGTCGCAGGTGCGGACGCGACAGACGTCTGATCGTTCTGGGTCTCGGAGAGGTTCTCCACGAGTGCTCCCTTATATGTCATGGGGAATGAGCGTTGAACGCGCACAACGGGTGCTGCGCACGATCGCACGGGCTGACGCTCGGCGCCAGCCAGCCTCGGCAGGAGCTCTGGAAAGAGCAGTGCCACAGGGGTTTGCGTGCGGGTCTTGCAAGAGTTGCAATGGGGCCAGATTCACGAAACTACGTGGAGCCCTCCGCTCGATCCCCCACTGTACCACCACGCACGTCGACGGCGAGCAGGAGCGCCTCCCACGGGGTGTCGGTGATGCGATCGGCGAGTTCGACCGCGTCCTGTCGGCTTCCGGGGCCATCGGCCAGCACGAGCACGCTGGGGCCGGCGCCCGAGACCACGGCGGCGAACCCCGCGGCACGCAGCGCCTGCACCAGCCGCTGCGTCTCGGGCATGGCTCCGGCGCGGTAGTCCTGGTGGAGACGGTCCGCGGTGGCGTCGAGCAGCAGCTCGGGGCTCTGCATGAGGGCGGCGATCAGCAGCGCCGATCGCGACACGTTGAACACGGCATCCGCCGTCGACACGTGCGGGGGCTGCAGGGAGCGAGCCTGCGACGTCGACATCGTGTAGGCGGGCACCAGCACGAGCGGCGAGACTCCGCGGTGCACCAGGAGCTTCTTGTGCTGCGGACCGCGCTCCCCCACCCAGGCGATCGTCAGTCCGCCGAACAGCGCAGGAGCGACGTTGTCGGGGTGGCCTTCGAGCTCGGTGGCGAGGCGCAGGAGATCGGCGTCCTCGATCTCGACGTCGCCTTCCAGAAGACCCTTCGCGGCGAGGACGCCGGCGGCGACCGCAGCACCGGAGGAACCGAGCCCGCGGCCGTGCGGCACGCCGTTCTCTGCGACGATCCGCAGCCCCGGAACGGGCCGGCCCACGTCGGCGAACACGTACGCGATCGTGCGGACGATGAGGTTCGAGGCGTCCCGCGGGATCTCCTGCGCGCCGGAGCCGGAGACCTCGATCTCGAGCTGTCCGGCGGGGAGCGCCGTCACCTGCAGCGTGTCGTAGATGCTGAGGGCGAGCCCCAGAGTGTCGAATCCCGGGCCGAGGTTCGCGCTCGTGGCGGGAACGCGCACCTCGACGGTGCGGCCCTCGACGGGAGCCGGCGCCACCGTCACTCGCCTTCCACGCGCAACACGGAGACGACCCGCTCCACCACCGCGCTGTCGGCGAGGGCGTCGACGGTCGCGCTGAGCGCCTGTTCGGTCGCGCGGTGCGTGCCGATGATCAGGCGGGCGGTCGGCTCGTCCTCGCCTTCCACGGTCTGCACGACCGTCGCGACCGAGACGCCGCCGTCGCTGAGCGTGCTCGCGACCGTGGCCAGCACACCCGGCGCATCCGCGACCTCGAGCGTGATCTGGTAGCGGGTGTGGACGTGGCCGATCGGGACGACGGGAAGGTTGGCCCTCGTCGATTCACCCACGCCGACTCCACCGGCGATGTGCCGGCGTGCCGCCGAGACGACGTCGCCGAGCACGGCAGAGGCCGTCTGCACGCCGCCCGCACCGGCGCCGTAGAACATCAGCGATCCGGCGGCTTCCGCCTCGACGAAGACCGCGTTGTTGGCTCCGTGCACGGAGGCCAGCGGATGCGAGGCCGGCACCAGCGCCGGATACACGCGCACCGAGATGGACTCCGCGCCGTCGACGTCGAGGCGCTCGCACACGGCCAGCAGCTTGATCACGAATCCGGCGGCGCGCGCCTCGTCGATCATGGAAGCCGTGACGGAGGTGATGCCCTCACGGTGCACGGCGTCCAGCGGCACAGCGGTGTGGAAGGCGAGGCTGGCGAGGATCGCGGCCTTCTGCGCGGCGTCGTATCCCTCGACATCGGCGGTCGGGTCCGCCTCGGCGTAGCCCAGGCGCTGCGCATCGGCCAGCACGTCGGCGAAGTCGGCGCCCTCGGTGTCCATCCGGTCGAGGATGTAGTTCGTGGTGCCGTTGACGATGCCCATGATGCGCACCACCCGGTCGCCGGCGAGCGAGTCGCGCAGCGGGCGGATGATCGGGATGGCGCCCGCGGCGGCCGCCTCGTAGTAGACCGAGGCGCCGACGCGATCGGCCGCCTCGAAGAGCTCGGGACCGTGGGTCGCGAGCAGCGCCTTGTTGGCCGTCACGACGTCGGCCCCGGAGCCGATCGCCTGCAGGATGTTCGTGCGCGCCGGCTCGATGCCGCCGATGAGCTCGATCACGATGTCGGCGCCGAGGATCAGCGTCTCGGCATCCGTCGTGAACAGCTCCTTCGGCAGGTCGACGTCGCGCGGGGCGTCGACGTCGCGCACGGCGATGCCGGCCAGCTCCAGCTCGGCACCTGCGCGGTCGGCGAGCTCGTCGCCGTGGCGCAGCAGGAGAGCCGCGACCTGCGAGCCGACCGCTCCGGCGCCCAGCAGCGCCACGCGAAGTCGTCGGTAGTCAGTCATGGTTGCTCCTTCGGAGGTGGGTCATTTCTCTCCCTCGGGGGCCTGAGCCCCGTCGATGCCCGCGTCTCGGGCCAGCAGGTCGTCGATGGTCTCGCCGCGGACGATGACCCTCGCCCGACCGTCGCGCACGGCGACGATCGGCGGACGCGGCACATGGTTGTAGTTGCTCGACAGCGAGGCGCAGTACGCGCCCGTCGCGGGGACGGCGAGCAGATCGCCCGGCACGAGGTCGGCGGGCAGGTACTCGTGATCGACGACGATGTCGCCCGATTCGCAGTGCTTGCCGACGACACGGCTGAGCTGCGGCTCTCCGCCGCCGGCCCGTGAGGCGAGTCGTGCCGAGAACTGCGCGCCGTACAGGGCGGTGCGAGCGTTGTCGCTCATGCCGCCGTCGACGCTGATGTAACGGCGGACGGCGCCGGACTCGACCGTGACGTCCTTCGTGGTGCCGACCTCGTAGAGCGTGACGCCGGCCGTGCCGACGATCGCGCGTCCGGGTTCGAACGACAGGGCGGGAACGGGGATGCCGCGTGCGGCGCAGCCCTCGGCCACGGCCGTGACGATCTCGCCCGCGAGCACGTCGATCGGCGTCGGGTCGTCGACGCGGGTGTAGGCGATGCCGAAGCCGCCACCCAGGTTCAATTGCGGCACGGGCCCGCCGTCGAGGAGCGCGGCGTGCAGCTCGAGCACCCGCGATGCCGATTCGCGGAATCCGGCGACGCCGAAGATCTGCGAGCCGATGTGGCAGTGCAGACCGGCGAACTCGAGTCCGGACAGTTCGCGGATGCGCGCGACCGCCTGCTCCGCCTCGGCGAGGGGGAAGCCGAACTTCTGATCCTCATGCGCCGTGGCGAGGAACTCGTGGGTCTCGGCGTGCACGCCGCTGATGACCCGCACCAGCACCCGCTGGACCGCGCCGGTGCGCGCGGTGATCGCGGCGAGACGCTCGATCTCGATCGCGCTGTCGACGATGATCGTGCCGACGCCGGCGACCACGGCACGCTCCAGCTCCGCCGTCGACTTGTTGTTGCCGTGGAATCCGAGCGACGCCGGCGCCACCCCGGCGGCGAGCGCGACGTCGAGCTCTCCTCCGGTGCACACGTCGACTCGCAGTCCTTCGTCGACGACCCAGCGTGCGACGGTCGTCGAGAGGAATGCCTTGCCCGCGTAGTAGACCTGCGCCGTCGTGCCGTTCTCGGCCGCGGCCTGGTCGAACGCCGTGCGGAAGGCCCTGGCGCGGCTGCGCACCTCGTCCTCGTCGAGCACCAGCAGCGGCGTGCCGTAGGCGCGCGCGAGATCGTTCGCGCTCACGCCGGCGATGTCGAGGACTCCGTCTGCGTCGCGCACCGCGGAGGCGGGCCACACGCCGCGCGCGAGGTCGTTCGCATCTTCGGGGACGAGGAGCCATTCCGGGGCGAGCGAATCGGCAGGGGGAAGCACTGAGCACCAATCGTGGGACGGATCTCGGGCTGAACACGCACATCGAGGTTGACCCGATTCTAGGGCACCGCCTGCGACCGCCTTGTCACGGTGACGCCTGACGTCAAGCCCCTGCGGCGGTTCGTCGAGGGCTCATAGGGTGGGGTCGTGATGAACACCGAATCGCCTTCTGAGACCCCTGATCGCCCCGGCCTCATCGCGCGCGTCAGCGAGCCGCTCATCGCCTGGGCCCTGCGGCGGCGCCTCGTGCGCGCCGCTCTGCTCTACACCGAGCGTCGTGGCCCGATGCTGGCCGACAGCGTCACCTATCGCGCACTGTTCAGTGTCTTCGCCGGCGTGCTGCTCGGGTTCTCCATCGCGGCGCTCTGGCTGGCGGGAAACCCGGACGCGTGGCGGGCGATCATCGATTCCGTGCAGTCCGTCGTGCCGGGGCTCATCGGCGACGGCGGCGTGATCGATCCGGACGACCTGCAGCGACAGCCGGCATCCTTGTCGATCGCCGGCATCATCTCGCTCGTCGCCCTCATCGGTGCGGCACTCGGTGCGATCGGGTCGCTGCGCACCGCGGTGCGGGTGATCGCCGGGACCGTGCAGGACGACACCTTCTTCCTCTGGGTGATCCTGCGCAACCTCGCCCTGGCGATCGGCATCGGCGTCGCGTTCGTCGCCGCAGCCGCCGTCACCTTCGTCGGACGGCTCGGGGTCGACTGGATCAGTGATCTGCTCGGGCTTCCCGCAGACTCGCCGCTCGTCAGCTGGGCGGCACCGGTGCTCTCCCTCGTGGTCGTCTTCGCGCTCGACACGGTTCTCCTCGTCGCCGTGTTCCGTCTGCTCTCCGGCGTGCGCCCCGCGGGCCGCTCGCTCTGGGGCGGGGCGCTGCTCGGCGCCGTCGGTCTCGTCGTGCTGCAGCAGCTGTCCAGCCTGTTCGTCGGCGGCGCGACGAGCAATCCGCTGCTCGCGACCTTCGCCTCGCTGCTCGCGCTCCTGATCTGGCTGAACCTGTCGACGCAGGTGATGCTCCTCGCCTGCGCCTTCATCGTCACGACGGAGGAGGAGCGGACGGACCGCGTGCACCAGCGCTTCGGAGCCACCACCTTCCCGCAGCGGCGGCTGCAGCGCGCCGAGGTCGATGTCCGCATCGCGACGGCCGAGCTGCGCGCGGCGCAGAAGGCGGCCGGTAATGGCACCGGCACGGACACCGACGAGGCCCGCGCGGACGACAAGACTTCCTGACCGTCCGACGTTGTGACCGGAGATGCTAATCTGGTCACAACGGGAGGACGGCATGGAACCTCGACGCGGACAGGTCGACGTCTCGGGCGCGGCCGTCTCCTTCCTCGAATGGCGGCCGGCCGAGGAGTCCGGATCGGTGGTGCTGCTCCTGCACGGTGGCGGCGCCGACAGCGCGGAACTCTCGTGGGGCGCGGTCGGGCCCGCGCTGGCGGACGCCGGCCATCGGGTCATCGCACCCGACCACCCCGGATTCGGGCGCAGCGCCCGCGCCGCCTGGCCACTCACGCAGGAGAATCTCGTCCGCTATCTCGGGGAGTTCATCGACGCGGCGAAGATCGACGACTATGCGGTCGGCGGGCTCTCCCTCGGCGGCGGCATCGCGCTCGGACACCTCCTCGCGCAGCCTGGACGCGCTCGCGCCGCGATGCTGCTCGGATGCTATGGACTCATGCCCCGGCTCGCCGACGGCCCGCGGGGTGCCGTGGTCCACTTCAGCAGCTACGCGCTTCTCCGCACCGGCCTCCTCGCCGCGCTCACGCGCTCGTACCTGCGCGATCGGTCGGCGATGGAGCGCGGCCTCCGCGACCTCGTCCGTGATCCTGCTGCCCGCACGCCCGCGCTCGTCGACGCGGTCCTCGCGGAGGCCGCCACCGGCACCGGCACGGCCGTCTTCGGCGAATGGCAGCGCGACCAGGTCCTCTGGAACCGTCTGCGCACCGACTACACCCCGCAGCTGCCGTCGATCCGCACACCGACGCTGCTCGTGCATGGCGATCACGACCGAGGAGTGCCCCTTCTGCGCATCCAGACGGCCGCAGAACTACTGCCCGACGCCGAACTGACCACCGTGATCGACGCAGGTCACTGGGTGCAGCGCGACCGACCCGATGTCGTCATCCCGGCGATGCTCGCCCACCTGCGGAGGAACGACGGTGCCTCGACCACTCATCCCGAATAGACGCGATCGCGTGCTCGACGCCGCTGAGCAGCTCGTGCTCGATCGCGGTTTCGATGCGATGAGCGTCGCGGCGATCGCCGCAGGCGCCGGAATCGGCAAGGGCGCGGTGTACCTGGAGTTCCCGGGCAAGAACGACATCCTCGATGCTCTCCTGCAGCGCGGCACGGCGCGCCTGCGCGAGCGGGTGCGGAACGAGATCGGTGAGCATCCACGCCTCGGCGACGCCTACCGCGCATCGGCACGCGCGCTGATCGAGGATCCGCTGATGACGGCCGCGTTCCTCGACGACCGTGGTGTGCTCGGTGATCACGTGATCGAGGTGCGTGACGGGCGCTATCGTGAGCGTCACCTCGGCGTCGTGGCGTGGCTGCGCGATCTGCAGGACAGCGAGCGCCTCGATCCGGAGGTCGATGCGGAGGCACTGGCCCTGGCCCTCTCGAGTGCGACGATCGGACTGCTCTCCGCGGCACGGCTGCTCGGCCCGCTCTCAGCGGCGCAGCTCGACGGTGCCATCGATGCCCTGGGCCGCATGGCCGCTTCCGTCGAGATCGGGTGAACCAGGGTCGACGGTCCGGTCAGCGCGGGCAGACGCCCTTCTCCAGCAGTGCCGGATCGGTCGCGATCGCACCGTCGACGTCGATGTCGATCACAGCCGCACTGCCGACGATCTCCAGCCCCGTGAGCGTGAGACCCGCCGGAAGCTGATCCGCGATGCAGACGCGCTGCGTCTGGGTGAGGCTGTCCCCCACCGACCCGAGCATCGAACCCACCCCGTCGACGTCGACGTCGAGCCCGCCGACCGACAGGCCCACCGGCGTCAGCTCGAGGTCGCCCTCGGCAGCACCGGGCGTGAGGGTGAGGGTGATCGGCACGGCAGTGCCGAACACGGTGAACGATCCCCCGAGCGTGGCGTTGGGTGCATCGAACTCGACCGAGTCGACGGGCAGATCCGTGCCGGCGAGGAGCGTCGTGAACTCGGCCTGGTCGATCCTGATCGTTCCCGACGCCCCGCCCAGGTCGCCACCCTGGAGCGGGATGCCCGTCGCGGTGACATCCGCCGCTCCGGTGATGCCCTCGAGAGTCACGGCATCCGTCGACAGGTGCAGCTCATCGAGCCGTCCGCTGATCAGCTGCGGCAGCAGGATGCCCTCCGCCTCGACGTCGAGCTGCTGATCCGCCGGCAGGTCGAGCTGTTCGATCACGAGCGATCGGACGATTCCCGGCAGCACCGAGCGCGCGATGAACTCCGCCGCCACGACCAGCGCGGCCAGCAGCACCACGATGATCAGCAGCACCCACGGCCAGCGGCGTCGACGGCGCTTCCCCGGCGCAGCATCCGTCCCGCGGTCCGCATCGGAGCCCGGGATCACGAGCGTCGGATGTTCCGCGGAGGCGTCCGGATACGGCAGCGTGTGGTTGTCGTCGCTCATGCTGCCATCCTGCCCTACCGATATTCCGGCAGCGTGCGCTACATGCGCTCGGGAGCCGACACGCCGAGCAGCGCGAGCCCGTTGCGGAAGACCTGACCGGCGGCATCGTTCAGCCACAGGCGGGTGCGGTGCACGCTCTCGATCGGGTCGTCGCTCAGCGGGATCACGCGGCAGCTGTCGTACCAGCGGTGGTACAGGCCGGCGAGCTCCTCGAGGTAGCGGGCGACGCGGTGCGGCTCACGCACCTCGGCGGCGAACGCCACGATGCGCGGGAACTCCTGGAGCGCACCGAGCAGCGCCGCCTCGGACTCGTGCGTGAGCGTCTCGGGGGCGAACTCAGAGCGGTCGACCCCGGAATCGGCGGCGTTGCGGGCCACGTTGTGCGTGCGCGCATGGGCGTACTGCACGTAGAACACGGGGTTGTCGTTCGTGCGCTTCTGCAGCAGCTCGGGGTCGAGCGCGAGTGGCGAGTCCGCCGGTGAGCGCTCCAGCGAGTACCGCAGGGCGTCGGTGCCGAGCCATTCGCGCAGGTCGTCCATCTCGATGATGTTTCCGGCGCGCTTGCTCAGGCGCGCGCCGCCCACCGAGACCAGCTGACCGATGAGCACCTCGACGTCCTTCTCGGGATCATCGCCGGCCGCCCCGGCGAGGGCCTTCAGGCGGTGGACGTAGCCGTGGTGGTCGGCTCCGAGCAGGTAGATCTTGTGCGCGAAGCCGCGGTCGCCCTTGTTCAGGTAGTAGGCGGCGTCGGCCGCGAAGTAGGTGTACTCGCCGTTGGAGCGGCGGATCACGCGATCCTTGTCGTCGCCGAAGTCGGTGGTGCGCACCCACACGGCGTCGTCCTGGTCGAAGACGTGGCCCTGCTCACGCAGTCGGTCGACGGCCTGGTCGACGAGGCTCACGCCGTCGGCGTTCTTCGCGTGGAGCGTGCGCTCCGAGAACCACACGTCGAAGTGCACGTTGAACTTCGCCAGGGACTCCTGCTGCTCGGCCAGCTGGTACTCGTAGCCCAGTTCGCGGGCGACCAGCACCTGCTCGGCGTCCGGCAGCTCGAGGAAGTCGGGTCGGGCCGCGACCACGCGGGCGGCGAGATCGTTGATGTAGCTGCCGGCGTAGCCGCCCTCCGGCGTGGGCTCGCCCGTGGCCGCGGCGACGATGGAGTGCGCGAAGCGCTCCATCTGCGCGCCGGCGTCGTTGATGTAGAACTCGCGGGCGACCGTGGCTCCGGATGCCGCGAGCACCCGGCCGATCGCATCGCCGAGCGCAGCCCAGCGGGTGTGACCGATGTGCAGCGGTCCGGTCGGGTTCGCGCTGACGAACTCGATGTTGATGCTGCGTCCGGCCTGGGTCTCGTTCGTGCCGTAGGCGGTGCCCGCGTCGACGATCGTCTTCGCGAGTGCGCCTGCTGCGGCGGCGTCCAGACGGATGTTGATGAATCCCGGGCCGGCGACTTCGGCACTCGCGACACCCTCGATGCCGGCGAGCCCGTCGGCGATCTGCTGCGCGAGCTCGCGCGGGTTCGTGCCGAACGGCTTGGCGAGGCGCATCGCGATGTTCGACGCCCAGTCGCCGTAGTCGCGGTTGCGGGGACGCTCGAAGACGATGTCGGATGCTGCGAGCTCCAGCGGCTCGCCGGGACGTCGTTCCTCGTTGATCGGTGCGAGGACGGCGAGGAGGGCTTCGGCGAGCGTTTCAGGGTTCATAGCCTTCCCAGTTTAGGGCGCGCGATGATGGTCTCCGACGCCGGTGCGGCGCGTGGAATTTGCGTTCGCGTTCCGGTGATCTACTCTCATGCAATGCACGCCTCCGCCGCCCGACGCCGACTGCGCACCGCGGGAATCGCCATCGCCCTGCTTCTCGCCGTCTCGGCAGGCGTTCTCGGCGTGTGGCGACCGTGGACTCCGCTCCCCGCGGCGGCTCCGATCGGTGCGGCGGCCGACGGTCAGGGAAGCGCGGCCTCGGTGGTCGCACCGGCACCGCTCAGCCTGCCCGATCATCCCCGCGTGCTGGTCTTCGGCGACTCCTGGACCTACGGTTCCGCAGCGACGGATCCGACGCTCGGCTACGCCTACGTCCTCGCCGATCTCATCGACGGAGAGACCATCGTCAACGGCGTCCGCGGCAGCGGCTACCTGAAGCCCGGACTGGACGGTCCGACCTTCGGCGAGCGCATCGCCCTGCTCGACCCGGCGCTCGCACCCGACCTGATCATCATCCAGGGATCGATCAACGACCGGGCGCAGGGTGTGGCCGGTTACCGCGAGGCCGTCACCGCCGCCTGGGACGCCCTGGTCGCGAAGTACCCGGATGCGTCGATCGTCGTGCTCGGACCCGCTCCGCACGAGCTTCCGGTCGGCGCCGCGACCGCGCGCATCGACACCGACCTGTCCGAGCTCGCTGCGGCGCGCGGCTGGTGGTACATCTCCCCCATCGCCTTGAACTGGATCACCGACCAGAACTATCTCTCTGTGATCGATGTGGACCTCGGGCACAAGCATCCGTCCACCGAGGGTCACCGCTACCTGGCCGAGAAGCTGGCTGCTGCACTCGGCGAGTTGCGCGGCGCTCCGGTCACCGAGGCCGGCGGGTCGGAGACCACCCCCGACGAGTGATATCGTCGTTCGGTACGCCTCCGTAGCTCAGTGGATAGAGCGCCGGTTTCCGGTACCGTAGGTCGCAGGTTCGACTCCTGTCGGGGGCACGTAGGGGTTGTACGCGGATGGTATATGAATACGCACGCGTAACCCAAAAGTACGAAAAAGCCGCCTGGTTTCAGGCGGCTTTTCTCGTTGTCTCGGTGGCCAGGTTCCCGGCACGGGCTGCCTCGACGCAGTTATCGGCTTCGACGGTTGTACGAGCGGAGCATGAGCTTCGACATATCGCGAACGAACTTCGCGATGGCCGGACTCCCTTTCGAGTCAGAATTCCTCGGGACGCCATCCGGCTACATACTTCTCGGCGAGAAGAACAAGGGTTGTCTCGCCGTCAACGTGACGAAGTCGTTGAACAGCCTCCGATAATTTCACTTCCCCACCGACGACGCGGACCAGTCCGTCCCATGCGAGCCGATCCTCTTCTCGAACATGGCGGGTGCCGTCGCTTTGCGAGCGCGCGACGGACAATGCTGATTTGAGGAGAGCCCGGACTTCCCCTGGAGTTCCCAACGTCGGCGCGGCATAGGCCTCCTGCTGACGCTCCGCGACCAACCAGTACACGCGGAGCAGGTTCCACTCCCGGTCGGGCTCAGGCGACGGCACCTCAAGAACTTGTTGAAGGAACGCATCGTCAAGTTCTGCGGTGCACTCCGAGGAGATCAAGGCGTTGTTCGCATCTTCCACGCGCCCGACGCTCCGAATCAGGACCTCCTGAGACGAGTAGGACTTCACGTTCGCGATGATCTCGCGGACAGCTGCGTCACGCGTGTCTTCATCGGGGAGCTGCTTGAGCAGTCGAATGACAACGCGGGTGACAACGATGTCTGGCCGCATCAGATCGAACATCCCGCGATTGCGTCGCTCCGGGATTTCCGGAATGAGGTTCAGCAGAGTCGTGGCGGCTGGCACCACGGACTGGGCCGGGTACTCGCCTTGGTATGTTTCGAGCCCGGTGATTACGGCCTCCAGGCTTTCCGCAGGCAACAACCTGAGGTACTCCTCGAAGGCGCTCGGATCGCTGATCCTCGCGAACGCCAGCTCGGCTTGCTGGAATGCGACCAGGTCAGTCGGCGCGGTACGCCCGAAATACAGGTCGAGGTATCCGAGGTACGCGACTCGGTGCTCCCGTTTCCAGGAGTTCACCCAGTCTGGACCGTAGCGGGTGTTCTCTATGTACGTTCGCGCGGCCGGGAACAGTCGCAGAATAACTGCGCGTACGATCTCCGCGTCAGGCTCCGACGTCTTCAGCAGTTTGTCGATGGTGGCCTGGTGCTGAGCCTTCTCGCTGCGGTCGTAGTAGCTCTGCGGCTCGGTCAGTGCGACGCGAGCGCCATGGAGGGCCGTGAAAATCTCCGGTCGAAAGACTCGAAGCGCCTCAAGGGCGAGAAGGTCCACCGTTTCAATCTGACCTCCTAAGGCGCGCAACGCCGGTCGAGCGGATAGGGCGAGTCGTGTGACGTCGCGCAGGCTTCCGAGGAGTGGTTCGATGATCTCGACGAACACGTCAAGCCAGAGTCCACTCGTGAATCGGAGGTCGTCCACGCCTTCGAGAACCATCTCGAGGCGCTCGAAGACTTGCATGCGAAGGGTCTCGGTTGGAATCGTCGGCACATCGAAACTGAGCTGCAGAATCTTCTCCAGATACGAGCGTCCCGGAACTCCATCCTCGGTGAGTGCTTGCTCGACCCTTTGGCGGTCGAACGCCAGCACGTAGATGATGTTCGGGAAGCTCGCTGTGAGGCGAACCAGTTTGAAGATGTCGCGGATCTCGTCGCTGGTCAGCCGGTCGATGTCGTCAATCACGACGACTATGGGCTCTTGAAGCTCCTTGAGAGCATCTGACACCTTTTCTCGGAACGTCCGGCTTCCTTTCTTGCGGTCGCTCCACCACTTTGCGGCAGTTCTGGTTGCCCTGAAGGCCCTGTCGAACCAGCTACCAAACCAGGGCACAAGCGCGAGGGGGCTTAGAACGTCGCCGTACTTGTCCAAGCGTTCCGCGATGAGGCCGAACTTCGATTCGTCCTTCAGCCGCAACTCCGCGGCAATCTCTCGGAAGAACGCGTCAGTCAGTTGCCGGTCGCCCGAGAACACCCAGGGGTTGAAGTCGACGACGGGCAACGCGGGTGCCATGGCGAACTGCTCACGCATCAGGTTGACGAAAGAGCTCTTGCCATGGCCCCACGCCCCGAGCACGCCGACGACAACTCCCTGGGAGGCGTCGAGACCGCGAACGGAGCGAGCGAAGTCTTGTGCGACAACTGCGCGACCCAGTGCGTCCTGATTCGAGGAAATGATCGGGTTGTCGACAGGCAACATCGTCTCATCGCTCATTGGTGATCCTTCGAATGTTCGTGTGACCCGACGCTAGCGCATGGCGAACAGCCACCGCTGTTCTCCGCAACAGCAAGGGGACGCCGCCTACCCTCACAGTCCTCGTCGTCAACTCGATGCTCGAGCCGGAACGCAGCTCACGGTCAGACGGTCCCTCGATTTACATACACAGGAATACGATGCATCTCCCCTGGACACCAGTATGTTGAACTCAATCATTTGCGCTCTGGGGGACTGATGTATGACATTGAAGAGCTGGCCGAACAGCTGACGCCTAACCAAACCGCGCTTCTGCTGGGAGCTGGAGCGTCGATCCCCTCGGGCGGGCCCTCTGGTGCCTCACTCGCTCGGGCGCTGGCAAAACGTGGCAGCATCGGCGATCCGGGCGACTACACACTCGCCGAGACCGCCGGCCTTTTCGAGCAACGATATGGACGTCGCGAGCTCGCCGACGCGGTAAGAGACCTGCTGTCACCTCTCGAGCCAACCGGCGGTCTCCGACTGCTCCCCCACTTCGACTGGTACCGCATCTACAACACCAACTTCGACCGTCTCGTCGAGAAGGTCTATGCACAAGCAGGCAAGAAGCTCACCGTCTACCGCAACAACTTAGATTTTGGTCGTCGCCAGGAGCCGGATGCGGTCGCGCTGTATAAGATCCACGGCTGCATCACGCAAGACGAGGGATTCGGGGACTCGACGCGGATGCTGCTCACTGACGACGATTACGACCACTATGCCGATCTTCGGCAGGCATCATTTCGCGCGCTTGGCGCCGACATCCTCACCAAGGACTTCCTAGTCATCGGCCAGTCCCTCAACGACCCTCACCTGAAGTCCCTGGTCCGTGAAGCGCTACAACTGCAATCCACTGCCCAGGCAGCTGGACGAGTGTTCCTGCTCGTCGTCGAACGAGATGAGGGCCTTGCCCGACTGCAGGAGAATCGTGGCGCGCACGTCTTCTTCGGCGATATGGACAGCTTGTTCGCCGCACTGCTGGAGAAACAGCCCACGCAAGAAGGGATCTCCGACGAGGACAGCGAGACGGCTCTCGTACCAGCGGAACTCCTCAGCGTCACAACAGACGTCGTTCACGCAGTGCGACTCGACGCGAACCCTAGGTCGATGTTCAATGGAGCGCCAGCAACATACGCAGATCTTGCATCTGGTTTCGCGTTCAACCGTGACGCCTTCGACCGTGTGCGACGTACATTGGCTGAGCGGCCCATCGCCGTGATCCTCGGCGCTGGCGGGGTCGGCAAGACCACGCTCGCTCGTCAGATTGTTCTCAAGCTCGGCCAGGAGATCGAAGCTGCCTGGGAACACAACAACTCGTTCCCGCTACGGGCAGAGCCATGGATGGATTACGAAGCCAAACTCCGTGAATCAGGCGAGCACGCGGTCCTGTTGATCGACGACTGTACCGAGAATCTCGCGGCCATCGGTCGCATCGCGGAACATCTTGGCAACGTCACTGACGCAGCCTTGCGAGTTGTTATGACCGCTACAACGGGCAAGTGGCGTCAACGAAGCAAGTCTCGGTATGTGTTCAGTCACGGCGAGGCTCATACGCTGTCTCGGTTGACCAACGGCGACATCAACGAGCTTCTCAATCTCACGAACTCTCGACCCGAGATCCGGGCGCTCGTCGATTCAGCCTTCCTCAAGCTTCCGCGCGCGGAGCAGAGCCGAGTACTACGGGAGAGATGCTCTGCCGACATGTTCGTCTGCATGAAGAACATTTTCGCGACAGAGAAGCTAGATCACATCCTGCTCCGGGAGTACGCAGATCTCGACGATCCCGCGCAGGACATCTACCGGAATGTCGCCGCGCTCGAGGCGCTCGGGGCGAAGGTGCACCGTCAGCTAATTGTGCGTTTGCTTGGCGTAGACGCCGGCGCTCTCGCTGCCATCCTGAACGGACTCACCGGCGTCGTTACAGAGTTCGACATCCGGCCGCGAGATGGATACTACGGCTGGGAGACTCGGCACAAGGAGATCGCGAAGGTCATCGCACAGTACAAGTTCGCTAAGCAAGAGGAGCTCGACGATCTATTCGTGGGTCTCATCGACGCCATCAACCCCACCGTTAGGCTTGAGATAGAAACGGCGCGTGCACTATGCACGGAAGAGTTTGGCATCGACCGTCTAACGGATGTGGGCCGTCAGGTTGATCTCCTGAAGAAGGTCGTCCGCCTTCTCCCAGGCGAGCAAGTACCGCGTCACCGCCTCATACGGCACCTCATCGACCAGGATCGCCTGGAGGAAGCCGCGGGCGAACTCCGCACCGCTCAAGGCATTCTCCGCCCCAACCCGGTTCTCGCCCGCTACGACGTTTTGATCCTCGCCAGGTCCGCGGACACTGCGATGGGGCTGATGAAGGAAGACCGACTCGCCATCCTTCTCGACGCGCATGGGCGCGCTGTGAAGATGGTTACGAGGTACCCGAATGACATGCACTGCTACGCGAGCCTTGCAGACGTGGCACTTCGACTGGCGGATCACGGGGCTGGCCTCGAGCCTCTTGAGGATGCCGTGCTTCGCTTCCAGGACGCTGAGCTACGAACTCTGGATCCCGCCGCCGCCGAGATGCGCTCTCGGTTCGACGGCGAACTCTCGCGTCGCCGCGCCCGCGTCGAGCGCGATGACCACGCCACCATCCCTGGACGCTAGTAGTCCGATGAGGAACAGAGCACCACACCTAGTCCCTGTCCTTGCGACGTGCGAACAAGCCTGTCAACGAGATAGAGGATTACGACGGGCGTTGTAGAGGATCGACGTCGCCTAGCCCCGCTAGAGGGCCCGGAATCACGCGGCAACACACCATCCGCGTACGACCCAAGTATACGAAACGGGACCGCTCGCCAGGGCGGTCCCTTTTCGTGTTGGAGGTAACCCCCGACTGAGGGGCCCCAGTGAGCGGAGTCTGGCCGCGCTCTCACGCGATGCCGGTCGTGCCGAGCAGCGTGCCGATCGCGAATGTGACCACCAGCGCGATGGCCCCACCGAGCACCACCCTGATCGTCGGCCTCAGCGCGGGGTTCCCGCCGATCCGCGCACTGATGAATCCGGTCAGTGCGAGGGCCAGCAGCACCACCGCGAACGCGACCTGCACGCGGATCTCCGGAGGCGGGAGCAGGATCGCCAGCAGCGGAAGCATCGCCCCGAGGGCAAAGGCGAGCGCAGAGGCGCCCGCCGCCGCCCACGGGCTGACCACCTGGTCCTCCGAGATGCCGAGCTCCGCTTCGAGGTGTGCGCTCAGCGGGTCGTGCGCGGTGAGTTCCTCCGCCACGAGACGCGCCGTCGCCGGGCGCAGCCCCTTCGCCTCGTAGATGCCGACCAGCTCCTCGAGTTCGATCTCAGGGTCCGCGGCCAGCTCCCCGCGTTCCTTCTCGATCAGAGCCCGTTGGCTGTCTCGCTGACTGCTCACCGAGACATACTCCCCGAGCGCCATCGAGATGGCACCGCCGACGAGTCCGGCGACGCCCGCGGCGAGCAGCGTCGCGGAATCCGTCGTCGCACCGGCGACGCCGACCACGAGCGATGCGACAGAGACGATGCCGTCGTTCGCGCCGAGCACCCCGGCCCTGAGCCAGTTGAGACGCCCGGCGAGGTCGCCACGGTGAGGTTCGCCCGGATGGATCGCCGACATCATCATCGTGCGACGGTCTCCGGCAGCACGGCGAGGGAGATGGGGGAAGACGGAGTCATCGGGCAAGAGTACGCCCGCGTCCCGACGGATTCAGGGAGACGAATCCTCGAGCACGTCCTCATCCGCGCGCGCGCGTCGAGCCCGCGCCGAGACTGATGGTGGAGAGCAGGCCCAGCGCGAGGAAGCCCGCCGCCGTCCACGCGGCGTACCGGGTGCCGTCCGAGAACGCCTGTTTGGCATCGTCGGCGATCGCCGAGGTCTCGGGTTTCGCCTCCAACCCGGCGATCGCCGCGCCTGCACTGTCGACGACCGCGGAGACCACCTGGTCCCGCTGCGCGGCCGGGAGCCCGCGATCGTCGAGCGCAGAGCCCAGCAGACCGGCCGTGCTACTGAACAGCACGGTGCCCAGGATCGCGACGCCGAGCGCGGCCCCGAGCTGGCGCGACGTGGACTGGGTGCCCGAGGCGGCGCCGCTCTCGGCGACCGGGACGTCGGCGAGCACCACACCGGTCAGCTGCGCCGTCGCCAGGCCCACTCCGAGTCCGTACACGAACAGGAAGGGGAGCAACGGCACCCACGACGCATCCGGCCCGATGACGAAGCCGACGCCGGCGACGCCGATGATCTCGGCGATCAGCCCGACGCGCACCACCCACACCGGAGCCAGCTTCCCGCTCGATGCTCCCGCGACGCCACTCGCCACGAAGGAGCCGCCCGCCAGCGCGAGCAGCAGGAAACCGGTGTGCAGCGCATCGAAGCCCAGCACGAACTGCAGCCACAGCGGAAGCGCGAGGATGATGCCGAACTCCCCCAGAGAGACCACGGCGGCGGCGATGTTGCCGTTGCGGAACGACGGGATCGAGAAGAGGCGGAGCGCCAGCAGCGTCGATTTCCCCGCCCGTTCGCGGTGCACACCCCACACGATGAATGCGATGAGGGCCACGACGGCGAGCAGGAAGGCGAACGGGATGGGCGACAGGTCGAGCGGCCACGTCCAGTCGCCGAGCCTCGGTCGCTCGTCGACGAGCCACCAGCCGTAGGTGCGTCCCTCGATGAGTCCGAAGACCAGGCTTCCCATCGCCACCACGGAGAGCGCGGCGCCGACGACGTCGATCCGGGCGGTGCGGTCACTCCGCGATTCGGCCACGGTCAGCAGCACGCCGATGACGATGATGATGCCGAGCGGGATGTTGATCCCGAATGCCCAGCGCCAGGAGAACGCCGTCGTCAGCCACCCGCCGAGCAGCGGTCCGACCGCGGCCATCCCGCCGATCGTCGAACCCCACACGGCGAAGGCGATCCCCCGCTCGCGGCCGCGGAACGTCGCGTTGATGATCGACAGGGTCGTCGGGAGGATCATCGAGCCGCCGACACCCTGCACGAGGCGGGCGAGGATCAGCATCCCGCCGTCCGGTGCGAGCGATGCGAGAACGGATGCCGCGGCGAAGACGACGATGCCGATGAGCATCACCCGTCGTCGTCCGAATCGGTCGGCGAGGCTGCCGAAGACCAGCAGGAGCGCGGCGAAGACCAGCGTGTAGGCCTCCTGCACCCACTGCACCTCGGTCGAGGTGATGCCGAGATCATCGACGATCGCGGGGATGGCGACGTTGACGATCGTCGAGTCGACGATGATCAGCGAGACCGCGATGCTGATGAACACCAGCCCGAGCCACCGGAGGCGAAGTTGCTTTTCCACAATCGCTAGCTTAGTTAGCTAAATCGCATCCGGATAGACCGGGTCTGTCAGAGGAGAAGATCCTCCAGTTCCTCCAGTGACAGTGTGCGCCCGCTCGCGGCAGGATTCCCGTCCTCGACGCGGAAGTGGTACTTGTCACCCTCGCGTGTCAGGTGAGCGGCATAGTCGATGTCGTGCGCGCGGTGCACGTCCCACTCACCCGGAGCGACGTACGTGAACCGGTAGGTGTTGTTCGCGCTGCTCCATTCGGTCACGCGATCGGGCAGGTCTTCCAGTTGGATCGAACTCATCCCCGAATCCTATGAGCAGTGCCATCGGGACCGCTCAGTCGTCGAAACCCGCCGACACCTTCGCCACGACGTCTGCGGCCTCGGTCTGCGCCAGGGCGAAGCGCTCGACAGCCGCGACCAGCGCCGGGTGATCCGCCCGTCGAGCTCCATGCCGTGCCGCCGTCTGCAGGTTCGCGCGGAGATTCGTCGATGCACCCCGGATGCCGGTCGCGAGGGCATCGGCGGCGATCGACAGGTCTGCCGCGAGGTGACGATTGCCGATCTCGACGAGCAACCGCAGCTCGGGAAGAAGGCCCTCGCCCGCCTCGCCGAGTGCCGCAGAGGAGGCAGCAGCGCTCAGCGCGGCCCTCCGGACGGCGGTGTCACGGTCGGGATCCACGGAGTCGAGCGCCAGCGCGGCGCCGAACTCGGCTGATCGCACCTCGTCGGCCTCTGCCGCGGAGAGGACGTCACTGCGCCGTCGCGCGAGCCGGACGGCGGATGCGGACGCACGCTCATCGTCGGTGTACTCGGCGACCATCCGCAGCAGCGCCGCCGAGATCCCGAGCATCACCCCGCAGGCCGCTCCCCCACCCGGAGCGCCGGTGGGCTGAGCGAGTTCGGTCAGCCAGTCGGAGAGCGGCACGGACGTGGGGACGGGAACGGAGTTATCCATTCGCGCCACGATATCCGTTGCGTCCGCCCCTGGCACTTGTACAGTGAGCGCGTGGACCCCGTGACCGAGCATCCGCCGCAGCAGCGCCCCGTCGTCGTCAGCATCGTCGTGGTCCTGGTCGTGCTGAGCGGGCTGTCGAACGCCCTGCTCGGCCTCACCGTGCTGCTGAGCCGCTACCAGGTGCCCGACGGCGATGTGCTGGTCGTGTCGCTCATCGGCGCCGGCGTGATCCTCTTCGGTCTTCTCACCCTCGCGGTGGCGGGGGGCATCCGGCGTGGCAGCAGCGGCGCCCGCCTGCTCGTCACGATCTATCTCGGCATCCAGCTCGCACTGCACGTGGTGACCGCCCTGACGACCGCCTGGGACTGGGCGGTGTTCGTCCAGGCCGTCGTGGAGCTGCTCGTGCTCGTCGCGGTCTGGGCGCCGCCCTCATCGCGACGGTTCTTCACCCGCTGAGACCTCGCTCGCTGAGACCTCTCCCGCCGCGGCCTTGGCGAGGAAGCGACGGTGCACGAGCCGCACGATCTCGATCGCGAGGATCGTGACGATCGTGATGAGCGAGATCAGATACGCGGCGCCTTCGCCCGGGTCGACCAACTGGAAGAACTCTCCCGCCAGCGGCACGGTGAAGAGGATCGACAGCGCGATGAACATCGCGCCGACGACGAGCACCTTGTACCGGTTGAGCGGACGTGCGAGCACGGCCAGCACCCAGATGCCGACGATCGCCAGGATGATGGTCGACCCGGTCCGCAGCTGCGGTTCGGTGATGCCGAGCGCCATCGCGCCGCGGGTGTAGACGGTGAGCGCGATCGCGATCAGCAGCCCGGTCGGGATGGCGAAGGCCAGCGAGCGACGCAGGAACCCCGGGACGTAACGGCTCGCGTTCGGCATCAGGGCGAGGAAGAACGCGGGGATGCCGATGGTCAGCCCGTCGGTGATCGACAGCTGCCGCGGCAGGAACGGGAACTCCAGCACCATCACGCCGAAGAGGACCGCGAGCGTCGTCGCGTAGATGGTCTTCGTGAGGAAGAGCATCGAGACGCGTTCGATGTTCGCGATCACCTGTCGCCCCTCCGCGACCACGTCGGGAAGGTGCGAGAACTGCCCGTCGAGCAGCACCAGGCGTGCGACCGCCTTCGTCGCGGGCGATCCGGAGTTCATCGCGATGCCGATGTCGGCCGTCTTGATCGCCAGGGCATCGTTCACGCCGTCACCCGTCATGGCGACCGTGTGTCCCCGCGCCTGGAGCGCGACGACCATGCGCTTCTTCTGCTCGGGGGTCACCCGGCCGAAGACGGCGTGCGCTTCGAGCACGGCGCCCAGTTCGTCGTCGCCTTCCGGAAGCTGCCGGGCGTCATAGCCCTCCCCCACGTCGAGACCGACCTGGCGGGCGATCGCCGCGACCGTGCGCGGATTGTCGCCGGAGATCACCCGGACGCCGACGCCTTGGGCTCGGAAGTACGACAGCGTCTTCGCAGCATCCGGCCGCACCTTCTCGCTGAACGTGATCACGGCCACCGGCGAGAGGCCGGCGGGGAGGTTTTCGCTCTCCTGGGCGGATGCCGGATACGGTTCGATCGTTCGGGCGAGGACGAGGGTGCGCAGACCCTCGGCCGCCAAGCGCATGACGGCTTCGCCGACATCGGTCGTGGCGTCGGTCGCCGCGTCGCCCAGAACCATCTCCGGAGCGCCGAGCACCCAGGTCTCGTGGTCGCGGTCCGCGAACGACAGGGCGCTCCACTTCCGGGCGGACGAGAACGAGATGTAGACGGATGCCTCGCGCGGCCCCGCATCGGGGAACGGTTCGCGCAGGCAGCGGGCGGTCGCATTCGCATCCGGCGCACTGCCGAACCAGGAAAGCGCGTCCTTCCACCCGTCCACGCTCCGATCGATTCGGACCAGGTCGCGATAGGCCAGCTCGCCCTCGGTGAGCGTCCCCGTCTTGTCGAGACAGATGATGTCGACCCTCGCGAGACCCTCCACCGCGGGCAACTCGTTCACCAGCACCTGGCGCGCTGCGAGGCGAGCCGCGCCGACCGCGAAGGCGATCGAGGTCATCAGCACGAGGCCGAGCGGGATCATCGCGGTGAGCGACGAGATCGTGTTGACGATGGCCTGCGTCCACGTGCCGGTCTCCCACGCCGTCACCCACCCACCGGCCACCATCATCTGCGCGTTGAGCACGAGCAGACCGATCGGACCGATGCCCCAGCCGACCCATTTCAGGACGCGGTCGATCGAGGTGCGCAGTTCGGACGCCACGAGCGAGAACCGCTTCGCCTCCGCGGCGAACCGGTTGGCGTAGGAGTCCGCGCCCACCCGCACCGCACGGGCGATCCCTTCACCGGCGACGACGATCGACCCCGAGAGCGCTTCGTCGCCGTCCTGCTTGTCGACGGCATCCGACTCCCCGGTGAGCATGGACTCGTCGACCTGCAGCGATCGGTGCTCGAGCACGACGGCATCCGCAGTGACCTGATCCCCGGCCCGCAGCACGAGGATGTCGCCCTGCACGACCTCCGCCGGGGCGATCTCGATGTCCTGCGAATCCCGGCGCACCCTGGCGCGCGGGGCGTTCAGCAGAGCGAGACGGTCGAGAGCTGCCTTGGCGCGGAATTCCTGCCAGCAGCCGATGATCGCGTTGCCGAACGCCGCGAGCCCGAACAGCGCATCCTGCCAGCGTCCGAGCACCAGCAGGATGAGGAAGCAGGTTCCGACGATGGCGTTGAACAGCGTGAAGACGTTGGCCTTGACGATGTTCCACGCGCTCCGGCTCGAATCACCGGTGAAGGCGTTGGTCTGGCCCTGCGCCGTGAGCTCCGCGACGCGCGCGGCCGTCAGTCCCGTTCCGGGATCGGTGTCGACCTCATCCGCATCCCGCACCGCCGCAGTCGCCTCCATGCGCCTCATCCTAGAGCGACGTCCATCGATTGAGTTGTGCACAATTGAATTGCGTGACATGGTTGAGAGATGGCCGTGACCGATGAGATGGTGTGCTTCTCGCTCTACTCCGCCGCCCGCGCCACCACGCAGGCGTACCGCACCCTTCTCGCACCCTGGGGACTGACGTATCCGCAGTACCTCGTCCTCGCGATCCTCTGGCACGAGGGCGATCAGACCATCGGCTCGCTCGGCGACGCCATGCAGCTCGACTCCGGCACGCTCTCCCCTCTCGTCCGCCGCCTCGAACAGGCGGGCCATGTCGCGCGCGCACGCCGAAGCGACGATGAGCGGGTCGTCACGGTCGCCCTCACTCCGGCCGGTCGCGCGCTCCGACACGACCTCGCGTCGATCCCCGCGCAGGTCGCGCGCCTCTCCGGCATCCGCGATGACGCGCACCGCCGCCGCCTGATCGCCGAACTGCAGGAGCTCACCGCTCTCCTCCAGGACGCCACGACCGATGCCGCCGCGCACGCGCGCAGCGGCGCATGACCACCACGACAGAAGGAAGAACCGCACCCATGGAAGCTCTCTACACCGCCGAAGCCCTCGCCACCGGAGCCGGACGAGACGGGTACGTCGCCACCAGCGACCGCCGCGTCGAGTTCGACCTGGCGATCCCGAAGGAGATGGGCGGCAGCGGCGACGGCGCGAACCCCGAGCAGCTGTTCGCCGCCGGATACGCGGCGTGCTTCCATTCCGCCCTGCAGAGCGTCGCGCGGGCGCAGAAGGTGCGCCTCTCCGACACCTCCGTGGGCGCCCGCGTGCAGATCGGATCGAACGGGCAGGGCGGATTCGGTCTCGCCGTCGAGCTCGAGGTCGTGATCCCCGAGCTCCCGCACGAGCAGGCCCAGGCCCTCGCGGATGCCGCGCACCAGGTGTGCCCGTATTCGAACGCGACCCGCGGCAACATCGACGTCACCATCACGGTCTCCGACGACTGACCCGAAAGGCACACACATCATGCGCGCACTCATCCACCCCGAATTCGGCGCCCCCGAAGACGTCCTGACCGTCGAGGACCGCCCGGTCCCCGAGCCCGGTCCCGGTCAGGTGCGCCTGCGCATCGTCCTCTCCCCCATCCACAACCACGACCTGTGGACCGTCCGCGGCACCTACGGCTTCACGCCCGAGCTGCCCGCGGCATCCGGCACCGAGGCGCTCGGCGTCGTGGATGCGCTCGGCGAGGGGGTCGACAACCTCGCCGTCGGTCAGCGCGTCGCCACCGGAGGCACCTTCGGCGCGTGGGCCGAGTACATCGTCGCCAACGCGGCCGGCCTCATCCCGGTTCCCGACTCCCTGCCCGACGAGAGCGCCGCACAGCTCGTCTCGATGCCGTTCAGCACCATGACGCTCCTGCAGTTCCTCGACGTAAAGGAGGGCGACTGGATCGTCCAGAACGCGGCGAACGGCGCAGTGGGACGGATGCTCGCACAGCTCGGTCGAGCCCGCGGCGTCAACGTGCTCGGTCTCGTCCGGCGCTCCGCAGGTGTCGACGAGCTCCGCGCCCAGGGTATCGAGAACGTCATCGCCACCGACCAGGACGACTGGCGCGACCAGGTCGCCGCGATCACCGCGGACGCGCCCATCGTCGCCGGCATCGACTCGGTCGGCGGAGCCTCGGCCGGACAGGTGCTGTCGCTGCTCGCGGAAGGCGGCACCCTCGTGGCATTCGGTGCGATGGAGTCGCCCACCATGGAGATCGCCTCCTCCGACGTGATCTTCAAGCAGGCCACGGTTAAGGGATTCTGGGGCAGCAAGGTGATCCCCGCGCTCGAACCGGCGGTGCGGAACGCCCTGTTCGGAGAACTGTTCCAGCGCATCGGCGACGGCACGCTCACGCTGCCGGTCTCCGGCGTGTTCGATGCCGCAGACATCGCCGACGCCGTCCGCGCGAGCGGCACCCCCGGCCGCGTGGGCAAGGTGCTGCTGCGCTTCTGAGCGCGCCGGATGCCGAGATCGGGGCTCAGTCCTCGGTCTCGGCATCCTTCGTCTCGGCGCTCCCGATCTCGGCGAGCGCGGCGAGCGGTATCCGCACCCAGGTCGGTCGGTTGCGTTTCTCGTAGACGGCCTCGTACACCGCCTTGTCGGCGACGTACGCGTCGAGCAGCCGACGATCGGCGCCATCGAGAAGAGGCACGCCGATCGCTGCCGAGTACGCCTCGAGGAAATGCACGCGTGCGCGATGCGACCATTGCTCGCCCCGGGCCGCGCGGAGGTCGTCCTCGGCCTCCCCGTCGTCCGCCGGCACGGAGCGCGACAGCTGCACGACGCCCGGCGCGTAGTCGAAGGACCGGAGCATCCCCGCCACATCCCGCCAGGGCGAGTCGGGCAGCGCACGCTCGGCGAAGGGCCGACCAGGCTCGCCCTCGAAGTCGACGATCCGCCATCCGTGCGATGTGCGCAGCGTCTGACCGAGATGGAGATCGCCGTGCACGCGCTGCACGTCGATGCCGTCGAGCGCCGCAACCGCCTCGTACGCCGCGCGCACGGGGCGCCTGCGCCTCGAGTTCGGGAACCACACCCAGCGCGTGGTCGAGTCGCTCGTTCATCGCACGGGCCAGTGCCGCCGTCGCCTCCGGCCCCCGACGCTCGGAGGGGAATCGATCGCGCAGCATCTCATGCACCTGGGCGAGCGCCTCCCCCAACCTGGTCGCCTCGCCGGCGAAATCGCCACCCGAGTCCGCGACCGACTGCGTGGGATCGGCCAGCAGCGTGCGTACGCTTCCGGTCGCGAGTTCGAAGCCGTCCGAAGCAGTGCGCAGGAACTCCTGCAGCATCGCCAGCTGCAGGACCTCTCCGTCGAGGTCGATCTCGACCCAGCCGTAGAGGGCGGCGATGCTCTCCACCGCTCCGCGCGTCAGCACTTCGTGGATCTCGATGTCGGGATTCACGCCCGGACTCACCTTGCGGAAGATCTTCATGATGGCGGTGTCATCGAAGCGGACCGATGAATTCGATTGCTCACCCGACAGCGGAGACGCCCGGAGCGCCGGGTCGAGCGCCTCGCCCCCGGGAACACGCCGGAAGCGCAGGTCGCCGACCCGGGCCTCGCCGTCGGTCTCGGCCGCGACGAACGCCCCCAGCCACAGCGCCATGGCCTTTCGATCGTGCACGGCATCGAACACATACCTCTGACCGCCCTCATGCTCGACGGCGCCGACGAACGCGTGCCCGATCTGCTCGATGTACTCGTCATAGCTCGCGAGAGGGACCTGATAGACCTCGGTCCCGCCCTCGGGGTCGGAGTACTCGATCGTGAGGAGGAGGATCGCGACCCTCACATCGCCGGCGTCGGCGGCGAGCTCGGCGATCGGCCGCATCCGGGCGACGCGGAACGGCCGCCCCTTGCCGGCGAACCATCGGGTGCGGACGAGGTACTCCTCGAGGACCGCGGGTTCGATGTGCATCACAGCATCCTCTGCTCTCCCGGCTCGTCCGCCGGTTCCTGAAGCTGGAACCAGAAGAAGCCGTGACCGCCGAGCGTGAGCAGGTAGGGCAGCTCGCCGATCCGCGGGAACGGCACCCCGCCGATGAGCTCCACCGGCATGAGGCCCTCGAATCGCCGCAGGTCGAGCTCCACCGGCTGCGGGAACTGCGAGAGATTGTTGACGCAGAGGATCACATCGACCGACCCGTCGTCGTTGGAGTGCTCTCGCGTGTAGGAGAGGACCGCGGGATTGGAGCCGCCGAGGTCGTTGAAGCTGCCGAGACCGAACGCCGGGTGCTTGCGCCGGGCATGGATCATCTCGCGCGTCCAGTGCAGCAGAGAGGAGCGGTCCTCCTGCTGCGCTTCGACGTTCACCGCGAGGTAGCCGTAGACCGGATCCTGCACGAGCGGACGGGTCAGCTTGCCCGGGTTCGCCTTGGAGAACCCGGCGTTGCGATCCGAGCTCCACTGCATCGGCGTGCGGACGCCATCGCGGTCTCCGAGCCAGATGTTGTCGCCCATCCCGATCTCGTCGCCGTAGTAGAGCACCGGCGAGCCCGGCAGGGACAGCAGCAGCGCCGTGAAGAGCTCGATGCGGTCGATGTCGTTCTCAAGGAGCGGCGCCAGGCGACGTCGGATGCCGATGTTCGCCTTCATGCGCGGATCCTGCGCGTACTCGCTCCACATGTAGTCGCGGTCCTCGTCGGTCACCATCTCGAGGGTGAGCTCGTCGTGGTTGCGGAGGAAGATCCCCCATTGGCACCCGGAAGGGATCGGCGGGGTGTCGGCGAGGATCTCGGTGATCGGATAGCGCGACTCCCGGCGGACGGCCATGAAGATGCGCGGCATCACCGGGAAGTGGAAGCACATGTGGCACTCGTCGCCTCCCACCTCCGGATCGCCGAAGTAGTCGACGACGTCGGCGGGCCACTGATTGGCCTCGGCGAGCAGGACGCGCCCCGGGTACTCCCTGTCGACGATGCGGCGGACCTTCTTGAGGAAGTCGTGCGTCTCCGGGAGGTTCTCCCCGTTCGTGCCCGGTCGCTCGTAGAGGTACGGCACGGCGTCGAGGCGGAAGCCGTCGAGTCCCATGTCGAGCCAGAAGCGCATGGCGTCGATCATCGCCTCGTGCACCTTCGGGTTGTCGAAGTTCAGGTCGGGCTGGTGGGCGAAGAAGCGATGCCAGAAGTACTGTTGCCGCACCGGGTCCCAGGTCCAGTTGCTGGGCTCCGTGTCGACGAAGATGATGCGCGCGTCCTCGTAGAGCTCGTCCGTGTCGCTCCAGACGTAGAAGTCGCCGTACGGGCCGTCGGGGTCCTTCCGACTCTCCTGGAACCAGACGTGCTCGTCGCTGGTGTGATTCATGACGAAGTCGACGATCACGCGGATGCCGCGTGCATGTGCGGCGTCGAGGAACTCCTGGAAGTCGGCCGTGGTGCCGAGATCGGACTGGATGCCGGTGTAGTCGGCGACGTCGTATCCCCCGTCGCGCAGAGGCGACGGGAAGAACGGCGGCAGCCAGAGGCAGTCGATGCCCAGCCACTTCAGATAGTCGAGTTTGTCGATGAGCCCCCGGAAGTCGCCCGAACCGTCGCCGTCGCCGTCCTGGAAGGAGCGGACGAGGACCTCGTAGAAGACCGCCGTCTTGAACCACTCCGGTTCGGGACTTCCGGGGGTGTCGGGGAACGGCTCCTCGGTGAGGATGGGGATCGATGCAGTCTGTGGGTGGGATTCGGCAGCACTCGTCACAGAGACCTCCTGACGCGGGACATGTCCCTCACGTTGCCTGATCGCCCGCACCAGCGGAAGGCCCCTTGCGGGGATGCCGCCGCACGGTGTACTGGCGTTCCGGCGCCCCCTCTCCGACGATGGGGATGGTGCGATGTCCGACGCCGGGGTCACAATCACCCCATGGAGATCACACTCGCTCAGCCCGAGGGGCTCGTCGTCAGCCCCGCATTCAGTCACGTCGCCGTCGTGCCGCCCGGCGCGACGACGATCTACGTCGGCGGCCAGAACGGCGTCGACACCACGGGCGCCGTCGTCTCGACGGACGCCGCCGAGCAGTCGGCCCGCGCGGTCGAGAACGCCGGAGTCGCGCTCGAGGCCGCCGGCGCGAGCCTCGATGACGTCATCAGCTGGACCGTGCTCATCCACCAGGATGCCGACCTTCGCGCCGCCTACGGAGCGGTCGCCTCGAAGCTGGCCCGAGACGGCGCACCGCCTCTCGTCACGGCCGCGCTGGTGGCGGGGCTCGGGGTGCCCGGGGCGCTCATCGAGGTGAGCGCCGTCGCCGCAGTGATCCGCGACTGACGGCGCGCCCGAGACCCCTCACCGAGGGCCGTCTTCCGATATCCCGCCATTCTCCGACGTGCTCACTAGCGTTGTCGCAATCCGCAGGAACCTGCGGATCCAGAAGAAAATCGGAGGTGGGTATCATGGCCGGACAGCGCCCGGGTGGTGTCGTTCTCATTGCAGTTCTCGCGTGGATCGGGGCGATCGCTCAGATCGCCACGGGAGTCTTCATCCTGACGGGAGTGGTGGCTCCCGCGGGGGTTCCCACCGGGGCGGCGTGGGTCGCCATCATCGTCGGAGTCATATCGTTCCTCGTCGCCTTCTTCCTGTTCAGCGGCAGCGGCTTCGCCCGTGCGCTCGTGACGATCTCGTTCCTGCTGTCCCTCGCGTCGGCGATCTTCGCGATCATCGCGCACCCGGGGAACCTCGTCGCCCCGATCATCTCTGCCGCGCTCGCGCTCATCGGCCTGATCCTGCTGTACACCAGGACAGCCAACGACTACTTCACGGGCTGATCGAGAAGGATCTCGGCCTCCGCGGGGGCCTCAATGACGGATCCGGTCCTCTTCCTCGTCGACCACGGCGGCCAGGGCCGGATCCGTCCTCGTCCGGGATCGGTTCGCGCGGATCCGCTTGTCGAGCGATGCGGCGAGCCACGCACCGCTGAGGCCGAGGACGACCACCAGCCCGATCGTGACGAGCGCGTAGGCGCCGGACGTCACCGAGCTCTCGATCAGGAGCTTGCTCGCTCCCGGCGGGATGAGGATCAGGAGAAGCACGACGAAGGCCGCGGGGGTGCGCTCCCGCACGATCAGCCATCCGCCGAGGCTCACGAGCAGCGTGATCATGCCCTGGTCGGTGATGAACTGCCAGAAGCCGACCGGTTCGACGATGTTGCCGACGCCGCGTTCGATGCCGATCGTGGCCCAGAGCAGCAGCGTGACGCAGGCCAGTGTCACGGCGCCGAGCCGCCTCGCACCCGATGTCGGGAAGATCGCGAACGACACGACGTAGAGACCGAGGCAGACCAGGAACTCGAAGACGTCGACCGCGGGGACGTCGGTGCCCAGCACCCCCGCATAGTTCTCCGCCTGGATGAAGGCATCGAAATTGGTGATGATGTTCAGGTAGGCCGCGAACAGCACGCCGACCATGGACGCGCCGTACCGGGCATTCCTGTCGAATCGCACTCGCACCGCCATGATGAGACCTTAGCGAATGCCATCCGATCACCGGGTCAGCGGCGTTGCTACTATTGCGGCACGCGATCGGAGGCGCCGGTGGACGAAGCGACGAGCACCCACGCGGAGGGGGCGTCCTCGCCCCAGTCGCGCCGCGACTTCCTGCGCCGGGCGGGTCTCGGCGCCGCAGGGCTCGCGATCGGCGGTTCGGCAGGCGCCGCCGTCACGGCAGCGGCCACCGCCAACCCGCCCGAGTTCGCACCGCTGCCGACGAGGACGGTTCCCGGTTTCGACCACGTCGTCGTGGTCATGTTCGAGAATCGCAGCTTCGACAACATGCTCGGGCACCTCTACAGCGCAGACGAGAAGTCGAAGGATCAGTTCGACGGTCTCGCACAGGGCAGTTATTCGAATCCCGGGCCGGACGGCGAGGCGATCGAAGCGCACATCTACTCCGGTTCGACCGACCAGATCATGCAGTCGCCGCAGCCCGATCCCGGCGAGCACTTCCCGCATGTGAACACCCAGCTCTTCAGCACGGTCGACCCGCCGGGCAACTCCCACATCCGGCAGAACGGCCAGATGCCGCCCTTCAACACGCCGGCGACCGGAGCGGTGCCCACCAACGACGGGTTCGTGCGCGACTACATCATCAACTTCGAGCTCGACAAGGGCCGACCGCCGACGCCGGACGAGTACCGCGTGGCGATGGGCGGATTCAGTCCCGAGATGATGCCGGTGCTCTCCACCCTCGCGCGCGAGTTCGCCGTCTACGACGCGTGGCACGCCGCGGTGCCCTCTCAGACGTTCTGCAACCGCCTCTTCTTCCACGCCTCGACGTCGCACGGCTATGTGACGAACCACGGCGGCGACGGGTACTACAAGTGGATCGACGGCCCGGCAGCTCCGACCATCTTCAACCGGCTCGAAGAGGCCGGCATCCCCTGGCGCGTCTATTACGACGGGTCTCAGCTCGTCTCGCTCACCGGCCTCCTGCATTCACCGGTGCTGCAGCGCTACTGGAAGACGAACTTCCGCGAGATGCGTCAGTTCCACGACGACGCGCGCAACGGCGACCTCCCGGCGTACAGCTTCATCGAGCCCCGAATGGTCTTCAACCACAACGACATGCACCCGCCGTGGGGTGAGCACGTCCGCGAGACCGACCTCGAGATCGACGGTGAGAAGGTTCCGGTGTACAACAGCGCCCTCTCCGATGTGCGCTCCGGCGACCGGCTCGTGCAAGAGGTGTACGACGCGATCCGGACGAGCAAGTCCCGCAAGGGCTCGAATGCCATGAACACGGCCCTCGTCATCACGTTCGACGAGCACGGCGGCACGTACGATCACGTCGCGCCCCCGCAGACGACGCCTCCCGACCGGGGCGGCCCCGGTGAGATGGGCTTCGTGTTCGATCGACTCGGCGTGCGCGTGCCGGCGATCGTGGTGAGCGCCTACACCGCCCGCGAGACGGTCATCCACGATCAGATGCACCACGGGTCGATCATCAACACCCTCTGCCGTCAGCACGGTCTGGCTCCACTCACCCTGAGGGACCAGAGCGCAAACCCGATCTTCAACGCCGTGAACCTGTCCGAGCCCCGGCAGCCGTACACCTGGCCGAAGCCGCGCGCGCTCTACATCGGACGCAATCCCGAGGAAGACGATGCGACAGCGGCCGCCGTCAAGCACAAGCACCGTCCGCTCACCGCACCGGCCGTCGGTCTCACGGGCCTGCTCCTCGCCCGGTACAACCCGGGCGCGAAGGCGCCGAAGACATACAGCGAGGCCTACGAGGCGGTGACCCGCTTCGGAAAGGGACTCTTCGGGGTCTACGACGACTGAGTCGCGTCAGATCCGACCGCGCACCGGCGTGCGCTCGATCGCATCGCCCTCATCCGGCATCGCCATCTCCGCCCGCACGCCGAGGAGCCGCACCTCGCGCTCGGCGTCGAGCGTGGCGCCGAGCGCGAGGGCCGCATCGACGACGACCTGACGCTCGGTCGTCGGCGCCGCGAGCTTCCGCCCGAAGGTCTTCGTCTCGAACGGCGCGTACCGCACCTTGAGGTGCACCCGGATCACCGGCCTCCCCTCGGCGGCGCAGTCGTCGAACGCGAGCCCGGCGAGCTCTCGCAGCGCCTCCTCGACCTCGGCCGTGGTCGTGAGGTTCTGCTGATACGTGGTCTCCCGGCTGTGGCTGCGCGCGACCCAGGGCGTGTCGTCGACGACGCTCGGCCCGAGTCCGGAACCGAGGCCGTGGTACCAGACGCCCATCTTCGGACCGAACTCCGTGACGAGTTCCTGCTCGTCGGCGTCGGCGAGCTCGCGCACGGTCGTGATGCCGTGCTCGGCAAGGCGCTTCTGCACCTTCGAGCCGACGCCCCACAGATCCCGCGTCGGCTTCGCGCCAATCACCTCGAACCAGTTCTCCGCGGTGAGCCGGAAGGTTCCCCGCGGCTTGCCGAACTCGGTCGCGATCTTCGCACGCACCTTGTTGTCGCCGATGCCGACGGAGCAGTGCAGCCCGGTCGCCTCGAGCACCGCGGCCTGCGCCTCACGGGCCGTCGCCTCCGGATCGTCGGTGATCACGCCGAGGAAGCACTCGTCCCAGCCGATCACCTCGAGCACCACGCCGGGGAGCGCCCGGAGCGCCGCCATGACCTCTGCCGACGCCGCACCGTATGCCTCGTGGTCGACCGGCAGGAAGACCGCGTTCTCCGGGGCCTTGCGGGCGGCGATCTTGAGCGGCATGCCGGAACCGATGCCGAACTCGCGAGCCTCGTACGAGGCGGTCGACACGACGGCGCGCTCGGTCGGGTCGCCGCGTCCGCCGACGATCACCGGAAGCCCGGCGAGCTCCGGACGACGCAGCACCTCGACGGCGGCGATGAACTGATCCATGTCCACGTGCAGCACCCAGTCGGCCATGCAACGAGTGTGGCGGCTGGTGGACCGGTTGTCACGCCGTCAGCTGATCGCGATGCCGATCGCCGTGCCGATGACGGCGAGAAGCGGAAGGGTGCCCTGCATCGCGGCGGCGCGGAGCTTGGTCCGGTCCGACAGCACGAGCACGAGGGCCGCGGCGACCATCATGCCGGTGCCGGCGAACACGAGGGTCAGTCCGACCGTGGCGGACCCGACGATCACGAGGCCGATGCCGAGGAGCGTCGTCAGCGCCAGGAACAGGTTGTAGAAGCCCTGGTTGAACGCCAGCTGCTTCATCGTGACGGCATCCGCCTCGCTGGCGACGCCGAAGATCTTCCTCGTCTCGGGATCGGTCCACCGCAGCGACTCGAGCGCGAAGATGAACACGTGGAAGGCCGCAGCGGCTGCGGCGAGGACGAGACCGACGATGAGCATGGGCCGATTCTCTCAGAACAGACGTGTCAGACGAGGAAGATCGGCAGAAGCCCGGGATTGTGCGCGTGCACGAGGACGGCGAACACCACGGCATCGAACAGCAGGTGCACGGTCACCACGTATGCGAGGGAGTGTGTCCGCAGGAAGATGAATCCCTGCAGCAGGGCGAAGGGAATCGTGAGCAGCGGCCCCCATTCCCGGTACCCGAGCTCCCACAGGAACGAGACGAACACGATCGCCTGCAGCACGTTGGCGACCATGTCGGGGAAGTGCCGGCGGAGCAGGGCGAACACGGTGCAGATGAAGAACAGCTCATCCCAGATGCCGACCGCGCCGACGCCCACGAACAGACGCGCGATCAGCTCCGGCGAATCGACGACCGGCCAGTTCTGGTACACGCCGCTGGTGATGAAGTAGAACGGCAGGATCAGCCAGCCGAGCACGAGCACCGCGACCAGCCACCCCCACTGGAGACGCCCCCACCGCTTGCGCGTGCGCCACGGGAAGCTGATGGCGCGGTCGCGGTAGACGAAGCGGGAGATCACGTAGGGCACGACGACCGCGCCGCCGAGCGCCAGCGTGAATCGCAGCATGGCGAGGTTGTCGAGTTCGGCCGCCAGGGGGATGATGCTGACGATCAAGAGGCCGATCGCGATCAGCGAGAGGTCCCGGGTCAGCGAGGGCTCGGATGCGATGACCCTCCCCCGCTCCACCAGCCATGCGGCGCCGATGCCGAGCGCGAGCAGCACCCATCCGAGCCAGGGGATCTCGAGCACGAAGAACGCGGGAGCCGCCGCGCAGACCAGGACCGCCGGGGCGATGCCCATCTGCAGCGACGTGCGGCTCGCCGTCTCGGTCATGCGCGGTCCCTGCGTCGGTAGACGAGGTCGCGGATATCGCGGCCCTTCGCGATGCCCTTGCGCTCGAACGCCGTCATCACTCGGCCGTCGAAGCGCTCGGCCCACTCCCCCTCGAACGCCCGCTCGAACAGCGGATCGGCATCGAGCACGTCGCGCATCTGCAGGGCGTAGTCCTCCCAGTCGGTCGCGAGCCGGAGGAGCCCGCCGTCACGCAGCGCCCGCGCCGCGGTGTCGCCGAAGCCGGCCCGTACGAGACGCCGCTTCGTGTGCTTCTTCTTGTGCCAGGGGTCGGGGAAGAAGATCCACACCTCGCGGGCCGCGCCCTCCGGCAGGAACGACGCCAGCACCTCCGGGGCGTTCGCCTCGACGACGCGGAGGTTGCGCGCGCCCTCGCGGTCGGCGTCGAGCATGGTGCGGGCGAGCCCGGCGCGGAAGACCTCGACGGCGAGGAAGTCGTCCGCCGGACGAGCGGATGCCGCTGCGACAATCGCATGCCCCTGCCCCGAGCCGATCTCGATGTACAGATCGGCGTCGCGGCCGTACTCCGCCGCAGGATCCAGGCGCGCCTCCGGATGCACCGACGTCCACGCCACGTCACGCGGGACATCGAGCAGATAGTGCGGGGCGAGCTCGATGAAGGCGCGGTCCTGCGCCTCGGACATCCGGCCGCTCCGGCGCACGAAGGACACCGGCTCATCACGGAAGGTGCGGGGTTCGGGCATCTTCCCAGGGTAGTCGTCGGGAGTCAGCGCGCCGGTTCGGTCACGAAGTCGATGAGCTCCTCGACTCGTCCGAGCAGCGCCGGCTCCAGGTCGCGGTAGGTCGTCACCTTCGAGAGGATGTGCTGCCACGCCCGTCCGGTGTCGGCCGTCGTCTCATGGGGCCAGCCGAACGCCCGGCAGATGCCGGTCTTCCAGTCAGTGCCGCGCGGGATCTCCGGCCACTTCGCGATGCCGAGGGCCCGCGGTGTGACGCACTGCCACACGTCGACGAACGGATGCCCGACGATGCGGAGGTGGCGGCCGTGCGGACCTCGGGCGACGGCATCCGCGATGCGCGACTCCTTCGAGCCGGGCACGAGGTGGTCGACGAGCACCCCGTAGCGGCGACTCGCGCTCGGCGGTTCCGCGGCGAGCAGCTCGTCGAGCAGGTCGATGCCCTGCAGGAACTCGACGACCACGCCCTCGACGCGCAGATCCGCGCCCCAGACCTTCTCGACGAGCTCGGCATCGTGCTTGCCCTCGACGAGGATGCGGCTGGGCAGCGCGACGCGTGCGCGCTGATCGGCCACGACGAAGGACCCGGATGCCGTGCGTCGCGGTCCCTGCTCCTTGGCGGCGGGCACGACGAGACGCACCGGGGCGCCGTCGATGAGGAAGCCGCCCCCCAGCGGGAACAGGCGCTTGCGGCCGAGGCGGTCCTCGAGCTCGACGTTCCCGCCCTGCACCCGGGTGACGGCACCGCAGTAGCCGTCGTCCGCGACCTCCACGACGAGATCGGTCTCGGCGGGCACCTGCGGCACCTTCTTCGCTCCGCGGTCGCGCCAGCCCGACGCCAGCACGTCCGATCCGTACCTGTCATCCATGCCTTCCAGCGTATGTGTCTCCGCTGATGGCGAACGGAGATCAGCCGTCGAGTGCTGTCGCGTGTCGGCCTCTGTGCATAGACTCGTGACATGGGGCTCGGCTGCCGGTCGGAGGGAACAGCATGACGAAACGGTGGCTCACGCTGGCCGCGCTGGCCGTGGCCGCCGTCGCCGGAGCGTTCTCCGCTTCCGCGGCCTCCGCCACCGATCCGGTCACTCTCGATTCCGGGTATGTCACCGACGACGCCGGCGTGCTGAGCGCCGCTGAAGAGGCCGACGTCGAGGCCCGGCTGACAGAGCTCAGCGAGAACTCGAACGCCGACCTGTTCGTCGTGCTCGTCGATGACTTCTCCTCCCCCTCCGACAACGCCCAATGGGCCGACACGGTCGCCGAGGCCAACAACCTCGGATCCGAGCAGTACCTGCTGGCGATCGCCGTCGAAGGACGGAGCTTCTACATCTCCGCCGCCCCCGACGGCCCCTTGAGCGACGCGAAGCTCGACGACGTCGAGAACAAGATGGTGCCGCTCGCCTCGCAGGACGACTGGGTCGGCACGATCACCCTCGCGGCCGATGAGATCCAGGGCGACGGTGGTGCCGGGGCTCTCCGGGTGGCTCTCATCGTCGGCGCGATCGTCGTCGTAGGCCTGCTGGTCTGGCTCGTCATCGCCCTCGTCCGACGCTCTCGACGCAATGCCGCGATCCGCAGGCGCGGCGCCATGCCCGAGAACCCCGACCCCAACGATCCGTTCTCCACTCTCACCGACGAGCAGGTCGAGACCCAAGCCGGCGTCGCCCTCGTGCAGGCAGACGATGCGATCACCTCGAGCAAGGAGGAACTCGGGTTCGCGGTCGCCCAGTTCGGCGAAGGCTCCACGGCCGAGTTCACGCGTGCGGTCGATGCGGCGAAGGCCAAGATGTCCGAGGCCTTCGACCTCAAGCAGAAGCTCGACGACGAGATCGAGGACACCATCCACGATCGCCGCGCCTGGCACATCCGCATCATCCAGCTCGCCGACGAGATCGACGACGTGCTCGACGAGAACACCGAGGCGTTCGACGCGCTGCGCAAGCTCGAGCAGAACGCTCCGCAGGAACTCGAACGCGTGCGCGGCGAGCGGGGCGCGCTCTCCCCCGTCCTCGCGGCGGCGGCGCCCGCCCTGGCGACCCTGTCCACCACGTACGACGCGGCCGCGCTCAGCACCGTCGCCGACAACCCGGCTCAGGCGCAGGAGCGCGCGGCCCTCGCCGACCGTTCCATCGAGGCCGCAGCGCAGGCGATCGCTGCCGGGCGGTCCGGCGAAGCGGCATTCGCGATCCGCACCGCCGAGCAGTCGGTCGCGCAGTCCGCGCAGCTCGCCCAGGCCATTGCGGCGCTCGGACAGGAGCTCGCGACCATCGAGACGCAGGCGCAGGCCCTGATCGCCGAGCTGCAGGGTGATCTGGCGGCCGCGCAGCAGCTTCCCGACACCGGCGGCACGATCGCGGCAGCGGCGTCCGCCACCGCACAGCAGCTCCAGGTGGCGCAGACGCAGCTCACCACGGTGCCGCGCAACCCGCAGAGCGCTCTCGATACCCTGACCGCGGCGAACGCCCAGATCGATGCCGCGCTCGCGCAGGGACGCGAGACAGTGGAACGTGCACGTCGAGTGCAGCAGATGCTCGACCAGACCCTCACGCAGGCAGCCTCCGAGATCCGCGCAGCCCGCGAGTACATCGAGACCCGGCGCGGCACGGTCGGCTCCACGGCGCGAACGAGGCTCGCCGCAGCCGAAGCCAGCCTGACGCAGGCGCAGAATCTCCGTGCGACCGATGCGGATGCCGCGCTGGCCGAGGCGAACCGCGCGGTCGAACTCGTTCGGCAGGCCACATACTCCGCGCAGTCGGACGTGCAGTCCTACAGCAACCAGGACAACTACCAGGACAACAGCTGGGGTGGTGGGCTGTTCGGCGGCTCCGGCTCCTCGTCGGGCGGCTCGGGACTCGGCGGCGACATCCTCGGCGGCATCATCGGCGGCCTCCTCTCGGGCGGGGGCGGCGGTGGCGGCTCCTCTCGCAGCAGCAGCTGGCGGTCCGGCGGGGGCGGCGGCTACCGCAGCTCCGGCTTCGGCGGCGGCTCCCGCAGCAGCTCGCGCAGCAGTTCCCGCAGCAGCAGCGGTCGCAGTGGACGATCCGGAGGTAGGCGCTTCTGATCCGCACATCGACATGTACCCCAGGCTCACGATTCCGTCCCTCTGAAAGGAACCACGCATGACCAAGCAGTCCATCTTCGGACGTATCTCGACCCTCGTCCGCGCGAACATCAACTCGCTCCTCGACTCTGCGGAAGACCCGCAGAAGATGATCGATCAGCTCGTCCGCGACTACACGAACAGCATCGCCGACGCCGAGTCCGCGATCGCCGAGACCATCGGCAACCTGCGCCTGCTCGAGCGCGACCACGAAGAAGATGTGCAGGCGGCCACCGAGTGGGGCAACAAGGCCCTCGCCGCGAGCCGCAAGGCCGATGACGTGCGTGCGACCAACCCCGCCGACGCCGACAAGTTCGACAACCTCGCGAAGATCGCCCTGCAGCGCCAGATCAGCGCCGAGCGCGAAGCTCGCGGCGCCGAGCCGACCATCGCCTCGCAGACCGAGATCGTCGACAAGCTCAAGAGCGGCCTCAACGGCATGAAGGAGAAGCTCGGCGAGCTGAAGAACAAGCGCAGCGAGCTGCTCGCCCGCGCCAAGGTCGCCGAGGCCCAGACGAAGGTGCAGGACGCCGTCGGGTCGATCAACGTGCTCGACCCCACCAGCGAGCTGGGACGCTTCGAGGACAAGGTCCGCCGCCAGGAGGCTCTCGCCCAGGGCAAGATCGAGCTCGCGGCCTCCAGCCTCGACGCGCAGTTCGAGAGCCTGGAAGACCTCGGAGAGCTGACCGAGGTCGAGGCCCGGCTCGCCGAGCTCAAGGCCGGCGGCTCCGCCCCGCGCCAGGCCATCGAAGGCAACTGACACCACCCGCTCTGATGCCCCGGACATGAAGAGTCCGGGGCATCAGCGCTTCTCCCCCGGAGGCAACAATGGTGCGATTCCTCGTCGTCCCGCAGTGGCAGGGCTCGCCTGCACCGCGTGCGATGCTCCTCGTCGACGGCGCCTCCGCGATCGCCGGCGACCTCCCTCGTGCGGCCACGACCGTGCTCGACGTGCCGGTCGAGGCCGGCGAGTCGCTCGGCACGGGCGTGCGTCGCCTGAGCGCCCTGTTGCGCACGCGAGAACTCGTGCGCGAGCACCTCGAAGCCGACACCGTCATCATCGGCGGCGACTGCAGCGTCACCGTCGCCGCGCTCTCTGCACTGCCTGGCGGCACGGACGACCTGGCTGTCGTCTGGTGCGACGCCCACGCCGACATGCACACGCCGGAGACCTCGCCGTCCGGAGCGTTCTCCGGGATGGCCCTGCGCGCGGTGCTCGGCGAGGGCGAGGAGCAGCTCGTCCTCTCTCCCGGGATCAGCCGCGACCGTATCGTCACGGTCGGCATGCGCGATCTGGAGGATGCCGAAGTCGATCAGATCGAGTCCCTCACCCAGCTCTCGGTCGATGATCTCGAGCGCACCGATGCGCTGGCCGAGGCGGTGCGCGCGACCGGGGCCTCCCGCGTCTGGGTGCACATCGATGTCGACGTTCTCGACCCGTCGGACCTCGCCGGAGTCTCCTCCGCCGCGCCGTTCGGCGCGTCGCCGGCAACCCTGAGCGCCGCGATCCGACGACTGCGGGACGAGGTGCCGCTCGCCGGAGCGACGATCTCCGGATTCGCCCCGCGCTCACCGGCCGATGCGGTCGACGACCTCGGCGCGCTCCTCCGCCTGGTCGGGGCTGTCGCGTGACCGCGGACTGGCGACCGTCGGCCGACGCCGCACTGGCTCGCGGGCGCCGCTTCGATCGCCGCATCCCCTCGTTCCTGCTCCGATCGCCGATCAGCCGGGTCGGCTACTGGTGGGGCACCGCCGTCGGCTGGCTCTGGGGTTCCCTCTGGAGCACCGGTCCGGTCGAGCGGCGCGCGGGCCTCTGGATCTTCCAGGGCATGCCGGAGTGGACCTTCAACCGGGGCGGAGTCTGCGTCGGCGGCTGCTTCCTCACCGGGGATTCGCGTCCGACGGATGCCGTGCTGCGCCATGAAGCGGTGCACAAGGAGCAGTGGCTGCGCTACGGCTTCCTGATGCCGGTGCTCTATCTGTTCGCCGGACGAGACCCGCTGCGCAATCGCTTCGAGATCGAGGCGGGCCTGGAAGACGGCAACTACGTGCGCCGCCCACGCTGAGGCTGTCGCCCACGAGAGAGTGCGGCGGCGACGATTTCAGCGGTCGGCGGGAAGCAGGCCGAAGCGCTCGGGAGCGTGGATGAGCGCCGGCGCAATGTCGAGCGTCGTCGTCAGGTGGTCGACGATGTCGGCGGTGCCGAGGTACCCGCCGAGAAGCGTGACATGGGTCTCGATATCGCCGTCGCACATCATCTCGTCGGCCCATGCGCAGGTGGCGCGGGCCAGAGCCTGACCCGGTGCGCAGGATCGGCCGGAGCCGGGAGCGCCGGAGCGCTGCCCGCGGGCGAGCCAGGTGACGGTCATCCGTCCGGGTGCATCGATCACGCCGATGTCGGACGCGTCGGGCACCTCGATGAAGATGCGGCCGGAGGCGCAGAGAGGAAGGGTGGCCAGGAACATCTCGAGGTCGGCGAGCGAGTGCTCGTCAGCGGTCACCAGGTGGTGTGCGCGGCGACGCGCTTCGCGGCGCTGGGCACGCGTGCTGCGGAGCTCGAGGGAGGTGTTCATGGTGATCCCATCGTACACCAAGTGAAGGCTTGCCTAACCTTCCTCGACGAGCGCCTTCTTGAGCGCAGCCAGCTCCTCGTCGGCCATCCCCTGTGCGCGGAGGTACCCGGCCGCGGAGCCCCACCGTTCGTCGACCTGTTCCAGCAGATGACGCATCACCGGCGCCGGGGACTGGGTCGCGAGCGCCACCGCGTGCAGTGCCTCCGGATGCTGCGCACGCAGGTAGTCCGCGATGCGCTGGGAGCGCTGGGCGGGCAGCTGCGATTCGGTGAGCGCGTAGTCGGCGATCACGGCTTCACGATCGGCACCGACGGCGGACAGCGCGAGGGCGACCGTCACACCGGTGCGATCCTTGCCGACCGTGCAGTGCACGAGCGTCGGCCTGCCCTCGGCGATGATCCGGATGGCCTCGACCAGGCGCTCACCGCTCTCTTCGAGCAGATGCAGGTAGAGGTCGTCGAGACTCGTGTCGTTCTCGAAGAACGAGCGCACCGAGCCGAGGAACAGCGGAAGGTGCGTTGTGTCGGGTCCGTCGATCTCGGTCGGCTCCGCAGCGACCTCTTCGCCGTCACGCAGGTCGACGATGTGCTGCACGCTGCCGCGGAGGGCTTCGATGCCCGCGGCCGTCGCGCCGGAGAGCTGCCCGGATCGCAGCAGCACGCCGGCGCGGATACGCCCGCCCTCGGCAGGGATGTCCCCGACGTCGCGAACGTTGTTGACGCCGTCGATGTCGAGGACCGTCATGCTCTCGCCTGGGGTGTGCGCGGCGGCACCGGGTAGCGACCGGCGATGACGACGCGGTTGAAGGCGTTGATCGAGATGCATGCCCAGCTCAGCGCCGCGTACTCCTTCTCGGTGAAGACGCTCCCGACAAGGTTGTACACCTCGTCGGAGACGCCCTCCTCGGAGATGAACGTGAACGCCTCGGCGAGCTCGAGCGCCGCGCGCTCCCGGTCGCTGAACACGCCGCTCTCCCGCCAGGTCGGGATCTGCGTGATGGTGTCGGTGTCGAGGCCGGCCTTGAGCGCCCGGTCGACATGGAGCCGCGCGCAGTAGCTGCAGCCGTTGAGCTGCGAGCTGTGGATCATCACGATCTCCTTGAGGCGATCGTCGATGCCGTTCGCAGCGCAGATCTCCCCGACCGTCCTCGCGAAGGCGTCGAGCGCCTGGTAGGCCGCCGGCTCGGTCTTGGACAGATGCACGCGCGTCTCGCTCATGCATCCATGATATTCGTCGCCCGAGCGGCGCGCTCGCGAGCGATCAGAGGGATGAAATGCATTCCGCACACCAGAAAACCTCCTGAATGAGCAAATATGCAAGCATATGAGGTTTTCCGTTTGTCACACTGCTCCCGAATTTCTCGCGACTCGTTTCGGGGAGCAGAATGTGGACGTGGCGATCGACATCACCGAGTTCAGCTATCTTCCCGCACAGGCCGAGGCCTTGGGCGTCCCGCTTCCTCCCGTGGAGCGCATCACCCTCACACTCGCAGACGGACGTACCGTGAGCGCACTGCGCTTCGGCACCGATGCCCCGCGCGTCACCCTGCTCCACGGCGCCGGTCTCAACGCGCACACGTGGGACACGACGTCGCTCGCCCTGCAGCAGCCTCTGCTGGCGATCGATCTCGCCGGACACGGCGACTCCTCCTGGCGCGCAGATGCCGACTACACGTCGCGCACCCTCGCCCGGGACATCGCCGCAGCACTCGACGCCTGGACGACGCAGCCGCAGCTCGTCGTCGGGCAGTCGCTCGGCGGTCTCACCGGAGCGGCCCTCGCCGCCTCCCGTCCCGACCTCGTCGCAGAACTCGTCATCGTCGACATCACGCCCGGCATCGACGTCAGCGCGGGCCCGGCAGCGTTGCGAGCCTTCTACGAGGGTCCCACCGATTTCGCCACGCGCGACGAGCTCGTCGACAAGGCGATGTCCCTCGGCTTCGGCGGCACGCGTCCCGAGACCGAGCGCGGCGTCTTCCTGAACACGCGCGTCCGCGCCGATGGGCGCGTCGAGTGGAAGCATCACTTCGCGCATCTCGCCGCACAGGCGCTCGCGGCGCACGACCCCGGGTCGGCGGCTGCACCATCCGTGCTGCACGAGACGGGATGGGACGACCTCGCCGCCGTGCGCGCACCCCTCACGCTCGTGCGCGCCATCCGCGGCTTCGTGAGCGAGACGGATGCCGAAGAGCTGCAGCGCCGCGTCCCTCAGGCGCGTGTCGTCGCCTTCGATGCGACGCACAACGTGCAGGAGACGGCCCCGACCGCCCTCGCCGATCTCATCGCCTCGCTCGCGCCGGCCGGCCATGGAATATGACGAATCGTTCCACAGCCGACCCGGACCCCTCCGCCCATCTCTAGGCTCGATCCAACGGCACACAGCACCTGCCGCACCGAGAGGAAACGCCTTATGTTCCGACGCACCCGACGTCTCGCGCTGATCTCCGCTCTCGCGGCCACGGCCGTGATCCTGAGCGCCTGCTCCGGCACCCCCGCGCAGGAGCCGACCGCGTCTCCCGGAAAGCCCGACCCTGATGCGACGCTGCACGTCGGTCTGGTCCTGGAGCCGACCAACCTCGACATCCGGCACACCAGCGGTGCCGCGCTCGAGCAGGTCCTCATCGACAACATCTACGAGGGTCTCGTGACGCGCACGCAGGACAACGAGATCGAGGGCCGGATCGCCTCCGACTACGAGGTGTCCGACGACGGACTGACGTACACCTTCACGCTCAACGACGGCGTCCTCTTCCACGACGGCACCCCGCTCACATCCGCAGACGTGGTCGCCTCCTACGAGGCGGTGCGCACCGATGCGACGATCCAGGGCAACGCCGAGTTCGCCTCGGTGGCATCGGTCACCGCGCCCGACGCGACCACCGTCGAGATCGTCCTCGCAGCGCCCAACCAGAACTTCCTGTTCGCACTGACGGGTCCCGCCGGCCTCGTCTTCAAGGCGGGCGACACGACCGACCTCAAGACGGCGGAGAACGGCACCGGTCCGTTCACCCTCACACGGTGGAACAAGGGCAGCGCCATCACCTTCGCCCGAAACGACGACTACTGGGGCGAGAAGGCCGGCGTGGCCGAGGTCGAGTTCCAGTACATCCCCGATTTCACGGCCGGCGTCAACGCCGCGCTCGCGGGCGATGTCGACGTGCTGACGGCGGTCGACCCGAACCTCGCCCCGCAGCTCGAGGATTCCGGTGACTTCACGCTGACGAAGGGTCGCACCACCGACAAGGCGACGCTGGCGTTCAACAACAAGAAGGCTCCCCTCGACGACGTCCGCGTGCGAGAGGCACTGCGTCTGGCGATCGATCACGAGGCGCTGATCGAGGCCGTCGGCGCCGGCACCACGCTGTACGGGCCGATCCCCGAGCTCGACCCGGGCTACGAAGACCTCTCCGACGTGATCTCGTACGACCCGGAGAAGGCCAAGGAGCTCCTCGCCGAAGCCGGCCAGGAGGATCTCGAGCTCACCCTCACCATTCCGAGCTTCTACGGGACGACGGTGCCGAAGGTGCTGATCTCGGACTTCGCCAAGGTCGGAGTCACGCTCGAGGTCGACTCGGTCGAGTTCCCGGCCTGGCTGGAAGACGTCTACACGAACCACGACTACGACCTCAGCTTCGTGCTGCACGTCGAGCCGCGCGACTTCGGCAACTTCGCCAACCCCGACTACTACTTCGGCTACGACAACGCTGAGGTGCAGGATCTCTACGAGCAGGCTCAGGCCGAGGTCGATCCCGACAGGTCCGCCGACCTGCTCGCGCAGGCCGCGCGGATCGTGTCGGAGGACCACGCCGCGGACTGGCTGTACAACGGCGAGACGATCACGGCCGTGAGCCCGATCGTCGCGGGCTTCCCCGAGGACTCGATCAACTCGCGCATCAACCTCGCGGGCGTGACCGTCTCCCCGGAGAAGTAGGCGGCGGTCCCTCTTCCGTGCTCCGCTACGCGCTCGTCCGAGGAGCCCTGCTCATCGCAGGGCTCCTCGTGTCGAGCGTGCTGATCTTCCTCACGCTGCGCGTCTTCCCCGGCGACGTGGCCCAGCTGATCGCCGGCACCCAGGCCTCCCCCGCCGAGGTCGACGCTCTCCGCGAGTCGCTCGGGCTGAACCGTCCGCTCCTCGCGCAGTACACCGACTGGATCGGCGGCATCTTCCGCGGCGACCTCGGCACCTCGCTGCTCTCCGGCGCCTCGGTGGGCGAGGAGCTGTTCCTCAAGGCGCAGGTCACCGTGCCACTCGGGATCATGTCGCTCCTCATCGCCGTCCTCATCGCCCTGCCGTTCGGCATCCTCGCCGCGCTCCTCCGCGGGCGCCGCGGCGGAACGGCCCTCAGCGTCGGCGCGCAGACGCTCGCCGCCGTGCCGGTGGTCTGGGCGGGCATGATGCTGATCGTGGTCTTCTCGGTCTGGCTGGGATGGCTGCCGCCGCAGGGATTCCCTCGCACCGGCTGGTCGACGCCGGGGAAAGCCATCGAGGCACTTCTGCTCCCCGCCCTCACGATCGGGATCGTCGAAGGCGCGATGCTCATGCGCTTCGTTCGCAGCGCCACCCTGCAGGCGGCCGGTCAGGACTTCGTCCGCACCGCCGCCGCGAAGGGTCTGACGCGCACGCGCGCGCTGATCCAGCACGGCATCCCCGCGGTCGGACTCTCGATCGTCACGGTCCTCGGGCTGCAGGTGGCCGGCATCATCGTCGGCTCGGTGGTCATCGAGCAGCTGTTCACGCTCCCCGGCATCGGACGGATGCTGGTCGCCGACGTCGGCACCCGCGACCTGATCAAGGTGCAGAGCGAGCTGCTCGTGCTCACCGGCTTCGTGCTCGTGATCGGCTTCCTCGTCGATCTGCTGCACCGGGCGATCGACCCCCGACAGCGGGAGGCCGCATGACCGCCCGCTGGCTCTCGAGGCTCTGGAGCACCGCGACGGGACGCTTCGGACTCATCGTCGTCACGGTGATCGCCGTGACCGCGATCGTGTCGCTCTTCTGGACGCCGTTCGATCCGCAGTCGTCGGACATCGGCGATCGCTGGCTCCCGCCGAGCTGGCCCCACCTGCTCGGCACGGACGACACGGGCCGCGACATTTTCAGCCTGATCATGGCCGGCGCGCGGACGACGGCGTTCGTGAGCGTCGGAGCAGGTTTCGTCGCCACCGTCATCGGCATCGCCCTCGCGGCACTCGGCGCGCTCACCACCCGGTGGGTGCGGGAGACGGTCGCCGTGTTCGTCGACATCCTCATCGCCTTCCCGGTGCTGCTGATCGCGATGATGATCTCGTCGGTGTGGGGCGGATCGCTCTGGGTCGTCATCTGGGCGGTCGGCATCGGCTTCGGAGTCAACATCGCCCGCGTCACCCGACCCGAGCTGCGGCGGGTGCAGCAGAGCGACTTCGTGCTCGCCGCCCGCGCCTCGGGCCTCACGCCGGGCCAGAGCCTGATGCGCCATCTGCTTCCGAACGTCGCTCCGGTGTTCATCGTGCAGCTCTCGTGGTCCATGGCCGTCGCCGTGCTCGCCGAGGCCGGGCTGTCGTACCTCGGATTCGGCGCCTCGGTGGTCGAGCCGAGCTGGGGCATCCTGCTCGCCGACCTGCAGCGGTACATCGGCGTGCACCCGCTGTCGGTGATCTGGCCGGGACTCGCGATCACGATCACGGTCCTCGCCCTGAACCTCCTCGGCGACGGCCTGCGCGAAGCCACAGATCCGACTCTGCGCCACCGTGCTGCGGAGATCCGCACCCCGGCGGTGGTCGCATGACGCTCACCGTCGAGAACCTGGTCGTCGAGATCGACGGCCGTCGCGTGGTGGACGGCATCTCGTTCGAGGTGCCGGACGGCTCGCGTCTCGGGCTGATCGGAGAATCGGGTTCCGGCAAGTCGCTGACCGCCCTCGCCGTGCTCGGCCTCCTTCCCGACGGCGCCACCGCGAGCGGCAGCATCCGCTGGAACGGCACAGAGCTGATCGGGATGCCGGATCGCGAGCTCGCGAAGCTGCGCGGCGACGACATCGGCATCGTCTTCCAGGAGCCGAGGACCGCCCTGAACCCGATCCGGACGGTCGGTCGGCAGATCGCGGAGTCCATCCGCATCCACGAAGGGATCAGCCGGCGGGAAGCTCGCGAACGTGCGATCGCCGAGGCGGCACGCGTGCGGCTGCCCGATCCCGAGGCGATCGTCGACCGGTACCCGCACCAGCTCTCCGGCGGGCAGCGTCAGCGCGTGGCGATCGCCATGGCTCTCGCCTGTCGCCCGAAGCTGCTCATCGCGGATGAGCCGACGACGGCCCTCGACGTGACCATCCAAGCCGAGATCCTCTCGCTGCTGCTCGCGCTCGTCGAAGACGAGGGAATGTCGTTGATGTTCATCACGCATGACCTCGCCGTGCTCGCCCAGGTCGCCACCGAGGGCGTCGTGCTCGAACACGGACGGGTGATCGAAGCGGCGCCGGTCTCGACCCTGTTGACTGCTCCGACCTCGCCCGTCACGCAGGGGCTGCTGCGCGATGCGACGGCGACCCTCTGGCGCCCGGATGGAGGCACCCGGTGAGTCTCATCGAAGCACGAGGACTGAGCCGGGACTTCTTCGTCCCGAAGCGCTCCACGTTCGAGCGCACCCGCAGGCAGACCGCACTCGCGCCGACCGACCTCGACGTCGTCGAAGGCTCGTCGGTCGGCATCATCGGCGAGTCGGGCTCCGGCAAGTCCACGCTCGTCCGCCTGCTGCTGGGACTCGATCGCCCGACGGCGGGCACGGTGAGCGTGGACGGACGGAGAGTGGATGCCGCGGCATCCGCCCAGAGCCTGCACTGGCTTCGCCGCCAGACGGGACTTGTCTTCCAGGACCCGTACGCCTCGCTCGATCCGCGGATGTCAGCCGGGCAGATCGTGCGTGAGCCGCTGTGGGCGCTCGACATCGAGGGCGACCACCGAGCGAGGGTCCGCGAGGTGCTCGAGCAGGTCGGACTCGAGCCCGACATGGCCGACCGCTATCCGCACGAGTTCTCCGGCGGACAGCGTCAGCGGATCGCCCTCGCGCGGGCGATCGTTCATCGGCCGCGCATCCTGGTCGGCGACGAGCCCCTTTCGGCCCTCGACGTGACGGTGCGCGCGCAGATCCTTGCACTGCTGATCGAGTTGCGCCGCACGACCGACCTGACGCTGCTGCTGGTCTCGCACGACATCGGCGTCGTGCAGAACCTGTGCGACACCGTGGTCGTGATGAAGGACGGCCACATCGTCGAGCGCGGGGCGACGACCGACGTGCTCCTGCATCCGCAGCACGACTACACGAAGGCGCTGCTGTCGGCGATCCCGGTCATCCCGCGCTGATGAACGTCAGCGCTTCGACCCGAACAGGCTCCCCCGCCGTCGCCCGACGGGCTTGAGCACGCGCCTCATGTACACGGTCCCGAGGTCGCGCCCGAACTTGTACCCGACCCGCCCCATGCGTCCGGCCTCGACGAATCCCAGCTTGGCGTGGAGGCGGATCGAGGCCTCGGCTCCGCTGTCGCTGATGACCGCGACCATCTCGCGCAGCCCGATCTGCTCGCAGGCGTCGATGAGCGCCTGCAGGAGCGCTGCACCGAGCCCCTTGCCTCCGGCACCGGGGCCGAGGTAGATCGAGTCCTCCACGGTGTACCGGTAGGCGTTCTTGCCGGCCCACGGTTGTGCGAGCGCGTAGCCGATCACCTCACCGCCCGAGGAGACGGCGACGAGGAACGGCAGCTTGAGCTTCTCGAGCAGCGCGAACTTCTCCCGCCAGTAGGGGATGCTGCTGCGCCGCTCGTCGAGCGTCACCGCCGAGTTGCTCACGAAGTGGTTGTAGATCTCGCGGATGTGGGCGAGGTCGTTGGTGCGCGCGGCGCGGATCGTGTACGAGAAGACCTCGGGCGCCGGTTCCGGACGCAGGTGACGCGGCAGGACGCGGCGACGGTCCCCGGGCTCGAACTGCATGCGCTCAGCTTAGGGAGGAAGGCGCTTCGCCCTCCACCCTCCAGTCCACCGGATCTGCGCCGAGCTCTTCGAGCAGCGCGTTCGCCCGCGAGAACGGCTTCGAGCCGAAGAACCCTCGGCTGGCCGAGAGCGGCGACGGATGGGCCGACGCGATCACGGGCGTGTCCCCCAGCATCGGCTGGAGATTCGCGGCATCCCTCCCCCAGAGAATCGCGACGAGCGGCTGGTCCCGGGCCACGAGTGTTCTGATCGCGAGCTCCGTGACGGCTTCCCAGCCCCACCCGCGGTGCGATGCGGCATTGCCCGGCTGCACGGTCAGAACCCTGTTGAGCAGCAGCACTCCCTGGTCGCTCCACGCCGTCAGGTCGCCGTGCGGAGCGGGCGGGATGCCGAGATCGCTCTCGCGCTCTTTGTAGATGTTCGCGAGGCTGCGAGGAAGCGGGCGCACGTGCGGGTCGACGGCGAAGGAGAGTCCGATCGGATGCCCGGGTGTCGGATACGGATCCTGCCCCGTGATCAGCACCTTGACGTCGGCGAGCGGGCGCTGGAACGCGCGGAGCACGTTCGCTCCGGCCGGGAGGTAGCCGCGACCTTCGGCCTGCTCGGTGCGCAGCCGCTCGCCCAGAGCGGTGATCTGCTCCTGCACCGGGGCGAGCGCGTCCGCCCAGCCGGCGTCGATCTGCCCGCTCTCTGCGAGCTCGGCGAGGGTGCTGGCCATGGTCAGTCGATGGATCGCACGCGCAGCGGACCACGGGCGAGAAGGTGCTGGGCCGATTGGGCGACCGGCCGCATCGTGATCTGGTCGAGGTTGACGTGCGCCGGCGACTCCAGCGCGTACGCGATGACGTCGGCGACATCTTCCGCCACCAACGGCGCCTCGACGCCGGAGTACACCGCCTCGGCCGCGACGGTGTCTCCACCGAGACGGTTGAGCGTGAACTCCTCGGTGTGCACCAGTCCCGGCGCGATCTCGACCACGCGGATCGGCTCGCCGTTCAGCTCCTGGCGGAGCACCTTCGCGAGCATGCTCTCGGCCGCCTTCGCGGCGTTGTAGCCCGCGCCGCCGGCATAGGGCGTCTGGGCCGCGGTCGACGTGATGAAGATCGCGTCGGCGTGACCGTCGGATGCCGCGGCGCGGCGCAGCAGCGGAAGAAGTCCGGCCACGAGTCGCTGGGACGCGAGCACGTTCGCGTCGAACATCCACTGCCAGTCGTCGATCGAGGCATCCTCGACGCGGTCGGTCCCGCGAGCGCCGCCCGCCACCTGCACGAGGGCATGCACGGGCCCGGACTTCTCGAGCTCGGCGACGAGCGCGTCCACCGCGGCGCCGTCGGTGAGGTCGCAGGCGATGGCGGAGGCACCCGTCTCCTCGGCGAGCGCCGTGAGCCGATCCTCGCGCCGTGCGACGCCGACGACGTCCCATCCGCGTCCACGGAGCGTGCGCACCGTCGCCGCGCCGATCCCCGAGCTCGCACCTGTCACCACTGCACGTCTGATCACCATGCCTCCACCGTACGATGTCCGCCCGGGATTTCGCGGTCCGGCACTGTTACGTCACATTTCCCATCCCCTGTTGACACAAGCCGATATTCCGTACTCTCGCTGCAACGGCATCCGCCATCCAGCCTTCAATCGTTTCCAGGGGGAACACATGACCGCACCCGAGTCCTGGCGCTTCGAGACCAAGCAGATCCACTCGGGTGCCGCACCCGATCCGGTCACGAAGGCCCGCGCCACGCCCATCTACCAGACCACCTCGTACGTCTTCGACAGCGCGGACCACGCCGCCAACCTCTTCGCCCTCGCGGAGTTCGGCAACATCTACACGCGCATCCAGAACCCGACGCAGGACGTGCTCGAGCAGCGCCTCGCCGCACTCGAGGGCGGCACCGGAGCCCTGGTCCTCGCCAGCGGCCAGGCCGCTTCGACCTTCGCGGTCCTGAACATCGCCGAAGCCGGCGACCACTTCGTCGCCTCCAGCTCGATCTACGGCGGCACCTACAACCTCTTCAAGTACACGCTCGCGAAGCTCGGCATCGAGGTCACCTTCGTCGAGAACCAGGACGACCCCGAGGAATGGCGTCGCGCGGTCCGCCCGAACACGAAGCTGTTCTTCGCGGAGACCATCGGCAACCCGCAGATCAACATCCTCGACATCCGCACCGTCGCCGACGTGGCGCACGAGAACGGCGTGCCCCTGATCGTCGACAACACGATCGCGACGCCGTACCTGATCCGTCCGTTCGAGTTCGGTGCCGACATCGTCGTGCACTCCGTCACGAAGTTCCTCGGCGGCCACGGCACGACCATCGGCGGCGTCATCATCGACGGCGGGAAGTTCGAGTGGTCGAAGAACGTCGAGAAGTTCCCGGGTCTCACGGTCCCGGACCCCTCGTACCACGGCGCCAGCTACACCGCCGCGGTCGGCGACCCGCTCGCCTACATCATCAAGGCCCGCGTGCAGCTGCTCCGCGACCTCGGCTCGGCCATCGCCCCGCAGAGCGCCTGGAACCTCATCCAGGGCGTCGAGACCCTGTCGCTGCGCATCGAGCGCCACGTGCAGAACGCGCAGGAGATCGCCGAGTGGCTCGACGGCCGTGACGACGTCGCGACCGTCAACTACTCGGGTCTCCCCTCCTCGCCGTGGTACGCCAAGGCGAACGAGTACGCCCCCAAGGGCGTCGGCGCGGTGCTGTCGTTCGAGCTGAAGGGCGGCGTGGAAGCCGGTCGCGAGTTCGTCAACAGCCTGTCGCTGTTCAGCCACCTCGCCAACATCGGCGACGTGCGCTCGCTGGTCATCCACCCGGCGTCCACCACGCACGCACAGCTCACCCCCGAGCAGCAGCTCACGGCCGGCGTCACGCCGGGCCTGGTCCGCCTCTCGGTGGGCATCGAGAACGTCGACGACCTGAAGGCCGACCTCGACGAGGCTCTCGCCGCGGCCCGCCGCGTGTCGGAGGCCGCTCGCGCCTGACCTGTCGTCGGAGAAGTGCCCCGGGCCGCGGCTCGGGGCACTTCTGCGCCTCCGCGCCGCACACGGTGCGCGCACAGTCGACAGGTCCAGAATGGAAGGTCCTGTCCGAGGAGCTTCCGATCGACGTCATGCAGCAACGACCGCCCCGCCCGCGCCCGGTGTCGCGGCGCTCACGCGCGCGCTCGGGACGGATCCTCGCGGTGTCGGCTCTGGTTCTGCTGCTCGTCGTCATCGGCAGCTGGGTGCCCGGGTTCGTCGGCACGGCCGCGGCCGCCGTCCTGCCCTGGTGCGGGCTCGCCCTCGCCCTCGTGGCCGTGCTCGCCCTCTTCTCCGCACGTCGCGTGCTTCTCGTCATCCTGCTCCCCGCTCTGGTCTGGGCGCTCGCGATCTTCCCCTCTCTGCCGGGCTTCGGGGCTGCGCCCTCCGCGGATGCCGCACCGCTGACCGTCGTGAGTCAGAACGTGCGCGCACAATCCGGGGGCGCAGCGGCCTCGGCGGCCGAACTCGCCGGCCACGGCGCCGACGTCATCGCTCTCACCGAACTCGACGCCGACAGCCTGACGGCCGCGCGTGACGCTCTCGCCGCGGAGTACCCGTATTCGTACGCGATCGGGACGGTCGCCGTCTGGAGCCGGTCCCCGCTCGCGAACGCCCAGCCGCTGACGCTCGGCCTCGACTGGAGACGGGCGCTCCGGGTCGAGGTGCAGACTCCGGATGCCGCAGTCGCGGTCTACGTCATGCATGCCGCCTCGGTGCGTCCGGGGCACCAGCAGGACCGCGACACGATGCTGTCCGGCATCGCCGACGCCGTGGCATCCGATCCCGCCGAGTCGATCATCGTCGTCGGGGACTTCAACGCCGCCTCCGCAGACCCGGCCCTCGGTGCCATCCGCTCCCAGCTGGGACTGGGTGCGCCCGACCGACGGCACCCTCGGGATGACCTGGCCCGCTGCGCTCCCCCTCGCCCGCATCGACCAGGTCTTCGTGCGCGGTCTGGACGTGCAGAGCTCCACGACGCAGCGCGCGGGGAACAGCGACCATCTCGCGACGGTGACGAGCGTCAGCGTACGCGGCGGCGATTCCGACCCCGCACCGTAACGTTCGCCGGGCGAGTCCCCCGCCAGGCGACAATGGAAGCATGGACTGGCAGACGACCTCCGAGGACACGGTGCCCTCAGCGCCCGTGACGGAGGCGGACGTGCGTCTGCTCCGAGCCCGACCACCGGCCACCGGCGCCTGGCGCGACGGAGACCCGGTCGGCGGCCGCCGTTTCGGCAGTTTCGGGCCGTTCACGACCGAGAGCGGTGCTGTCCTGCCGGGGATCCGTCTCGCCTACGAGACGTGGGGCGAGCTCAACGAGGCCCGCGACAACGCGATCCTCGTGCTGCATGCTCTGACCGGCGACAGCCACGTGCGCGGCGCGGCCGGTGCAGGCCATGCGACCGCCGGATGGTGGGACGACGTCACCGGTCCCGGCGCACCTCTCGACACGGATCGCTGGTTCGTCATCGCGCCGAACATGTTGGGCGGATGCCAGGGATCCACCGGGCCCGCGAGCATCGCTCCCACCGGCTACGAGTGGGCATCGCGCTTCCCCTACCTCACGATCCGCGACCAGGTGGCGGCGCAGGTGCGCCTGGCCGACGGGCTGGGGATCGACCGCTGGGCCGCCGTCGTCGGCGGCTCGATGGGCGGCATGCACGCCCTGGAGTGGGCGATCGCGCACCCCGAGCGCGTCGAGCGACTCGCCGTGCTCTCCTCGCCCCCGGTGACGACCGCCGATCAGATCGCGCTCAACACGGTGCAGCTGGAGGCGATCCGGATGGACCCGCGCTTCCAGGGCGGCGAGTACTACGATCTCGCCGATGGTGACGGTCCGCACCGCGGCCTCGCCCTGGCCCGGCGGATGGCCCTGCTGAACTACCGCAGCCCGATCGAGCTCAACCAGCGGTTCCAGCGGTCGTGGCAGTCCGGCGTCTCGCCGCTCGGCCACGGCGGACGTTTCGCGGTCGAGTCGTATCTCGACTTCCACGGCAACAAATTCACCCGCCGCTTCGACGCGAACAGCTACATCACCCTCGTCGAGGCGATGAACTCGCACGACGTCGGGCGCGACCGCGGCGGCGTCGAAGAGGCTCTGCGTGCCGTCACCGCCACGACGCTCGTCCTCGGGATCGACAGCGACCGCCTCTTCCCCGTCGACGGGCAGCAGCGCATCGCGAGGAGCATCCCGAAGGTCATCGGCGGCGAGGCCGTCGTGCTCACCAGCGACTTCGGCCACGACGGCTTCCTGATCGAGACGGAAGCCGTGGGTTCGCACCTCCGGCAGCTGCTCGACAGCTGAGTCGCTGACGTCACCTGCCGAGCGGCCCCTCTTTGCGCGAACGGCCCCTCTGTGGACGCCGACAAAGGGGCCGTTGGTCCGCAAAGGGGCCGTTCGGCGAGACGAGTGAGACGGTCAGGCGGGCAGGAAGCGCCAGGGAAGCTCCGCGGCCTCGAGGACGCCCTGCTCCCAGGCGAACGCCCGACCCGCGTCGGTGTCGACGACGCGCGTCTGGAAGAGCTGAGCGGATCCGGCGGATGACAGCGCCGCCTCCGCGTCGGCGAACACCGCGAGCTGGTGCAGGGTCAGCCAGGTGGGCGGGAACAGCGTCCACTCGCCGGCGGCGTGACGCGCCAGCGCCTCGTGGGGGCTCACCCAGGCGATCTCCGCGACCTCGTCCGCCGATGGCACGGGAATCTGATCCGGAGCCTTCGCGAGGAAGAACCAGGTGCGGATGCGCGTGGGCGCCTCGGCCGGCGGTCGCCACTCGGACAGCAGCACAAGGTCGTCGATCGTCAGCCCGACCTCTTCCTGCGTCTCGCGGATGCCGGCCCGACGCGCATCCTCGCTCTCGGACGCCCCGGACCGCCGATCGTCGGGCTCGACCTTGCCGCCGGGGAACACCCAGGCGCCGGCGAACGAACCGCGATCCGGTCGGCGGATGAGCAGGACCTCGAAGCCCTCCTCGACGGTGCGCAGCAGCACGACCGTGCCCGCCACGGGCAGGGAATCATCGGGGGAACTCACCCCGACACTCTACGGCGCGACGAGCTCCGGGACGACGGCCCGACGCGCCTCGAGGCGATACGACAGCAGGGCGATGAGCAGGCCCGCCACTGCGAGCGCGGCGCCGGTCCAGGCGGGCGCCGTGAATCCCCAGCCGAGGGCGATGACGACGCCCCCGAGGAACGCTCCGAGGCTGTTCCCGATGTTCAGTGCCGAGTGGTTGAGCGCCGCCGCGATCGACTGGTTGTCGCCGGCGACGTCCATCAGCCGGGTCTGGATGGTCGGGCTGAGGACCGACGAGACGAAGCCGACGACGAGCACCATGAGACAGAGAGTCACGATCCAGAACGACAGCACGGCCTGGACGGCGAACGTGGCGGCCATGACGGCGAGGCCGATCAGCAGCGTCCGGCGCAGATCGATGTCGGCCAGGTGTCCTCCGACGAGGTTGCCCACCGTCATCCCGATGCCCATCAGCACCAGCACGATCGGCACGACCCATTCCGGCGAACCCGCGACCTCCGTGACGACCGGGGCGATGTAGCTGTAGACGGCGAAGAACCCGCCGAAGCCGATGGCCCCCACGCCGAGGGTGAACCAGACCTGCGGGATGCGGAAGACGCCGAGCTCCTGGCGCATGGTGCGTCCGGGAGACCCGGGATGCGCGGGCACGAACAGGGCGATGCAGAGAGTCGCCAGGGCGAAGACGAGCGCCACGACGGCGAACGCCGTGCGCCAGCCCCACTGCTGGCCGAGGAAGGTGCCCAGGGGCACGCCGACGACGTTGGCGACCGTGAGGCCGGTCAGGATGAAAGCGACGCCCTTCGCCCGGTTGCCGGGCCCCATCACGTCGGCGGCGACGAGCGCGCCGATGCCGAAGTAGGCGCCGTGCGGGAGACCGGCGAGCAAGCGCGAGGCCCCCACGAGCTCGAAGGTCGGCAGCACCACGGTGAGGGCATTGAACACCGTCAGGGCCAGAGCCAGCACGATCATCACGCGATGCCGCGGATACCGGGCGACGAAGCCCGCGATCGTCGGCGCACCGATGACCACGCCGAGCGCGTACAGCGAGATCAGCCATCCGGCCTGGCTCAGGGCATCTTCCGGGCTCGAGGCCCAGAGGGTGGGCAGCAGGTCGCCGGCGATGTCGGGCAGCAGGCCCATGACCACGAACTCGGTCATGCCGATGCCGAAGCTGCCGATGGCGAGAGAGAGGAGCGCCCTCTTCGCCGCACCCCTCGATTCTGTCGAGGGATTCACCGGTTCAGCTTAGCGGTCTGTCGGCATGCGCCCCGACGCCCGGTGGGACGCGGCGAATGCGGCCGGGGTCGAACCGAGGATGCGACGGAAGTGGCGCGTGAGGTGCGCCTGGTCGTGGAACCCCGCCTCGACGGCGGCGGACGCCGGTCGGATGCCGTCGACGAGCAGTCGTCGCGCGATGTCGACGCGCCGACTCACGACGTACTGATGCGGGGCGAGCCCGAATTCGCGGGAGAAGGCCCGGATCAGGTGACTGGGATGCGCGCCGACCCCGGCGGCGATCTCGGCGAGGGTGAACGACTCCGTGAGTCGTTCGTCGAGCACGATCCGCACGCGGCGGGCCAGCGGGGCGTCGCGTGCCACCGCATCGGGCGTGCCGAGATGAGCGAGGAGGGAATCCCGCAGGATCAGCATCCCCTGTTCGGCCGCCAGGACGTCGCCCGGATGCTGCAGCGCCGCGTGGATCCGCTTGACGGTCATCAGCGGCGTTGCGGAGGCCAGCGTCGGCGACGCCTCTGCCGGCGCGATCGCCGTCGGAGGGAGCCAACCGCTGTCGGTGTAGATCACGCGCTTCCGATACGCCTGCCCGCCCTGCACCGACCGGCCGTCGTGCGGGATCCCCGGGGGCAGGAGAGTGACGGCGCCGGGCGCGGCGATGTGCCCCGTGCGGTGCAGATCGTACGACACGGCACCCGCGTCGACGATCATCACGGTCCAGCCATCGTGAGCGTGCATGGGATAGGCGTGATCGAACGTCGCGTGATAGACCTCGCGGACGGCGGGCACCGACGGATGCCAGGCGTGCACGTGATCGACCATGCAAGAAACGTACAAGACCCTGAGCCGCGTCGGCGCGATCGTGGAGACATGCGCATGACACACACCGCCCCCGGGGATCCGACCGCACCCGTCCGTTTCGACACCAAGGTCGTCGTGGTCCTGAATCAGGATCTCGCTGCGTGGCAGGAGCTGAACGTCACCGCGTTCCTGATGTCGGGAATCGCGGTGAGCGCTCCCGGTACGACAGGATCCCCTTACATCGACGCCGACGGCACGACCTATCTGCCGATGCTGCGCCAGCCGGTGCTGGTGATGACCGCCGATGCGGCATCGCTGCGATCCGCGCGCGCGAAAGCGGCGGCGCGCGATGACATCGCCCTGGCGATCTACACGCGCGAGCTGTTCGCGACGGGTCACGACGAAGCCAACCGGGCTGCCGTCGCCGCCGTGGGCGCCGACCATCTCGACCTGGCCGGCGTCGCCCTCCGCGGCCCTCGCAACGCGGTGGACCGCATCGTGAAGGGTGCGCGCATGCACGACTGAAGACGCCGGCGCTGAGGGTGTGCCTAGCGGTCGTCGGACTCCTCGATCGCCGCCTCGAGCCGCTCGATCTTCGCGTCGAGCTCGCCCGAGTAGCCGGGACGGATGTCGGCCTTGAGCACCAGCGAGACGCGCGAGCCGAACGGCATGACGGCTTCGGTCGCCCGCTTGACGACATCCATCACCGTGTCCCAGTCGGGACCCTCGATCTCGGTGAACATGCTCGTGGTGCGGTGCGGCAGCCCGGACTCCCGCACGACGCGCACGGCCGCGGCCACCGCGTCGTGCACGGAATCGTCGGAGCGTTCAGCGCCGTCGGCGGGGGTGCCGCTCGGGGCGACGGAGAAGGCGATCAGCATGTTCACTCCCTGGTTTTCGAAGGACGGTAGGCGGGGACCCGCACGAGAGCACGGATGCCGACGGCGAGGAGGACGAGGAGCAGCACATTGCGCAGTGTGAGGACGAGCACGGGCAGCAGCTCCGCACGCAGCAGCGCGTCATAGCTCAGCGGGTAGACGAGGCACGTCAGCGCGCACAGGGCGAGCACGAGCACCGCGGGCACCCGCGCTCGCAGGCCGTCGACGGCGATCCAGAGGATCACCGGGGCGATCAGCCAGGTCTGGAACTGCGGCGAGCCGACCTTGTTGGTGACGATGAGCACGACGACCAGAGACAGGGCCAGCGGCGGGAAGAGCCGGGGGAAGGATGCTCCGCGCACCGCCTTCATGGCCCCGATCGCCGTGACCGCGAGGGCGGCCAGCACCATCAGCGGCGTCAGGACCGCCGTGACGGCATCCGTCCCGACGCCGGTGATCTGGAACGTGAGGATCTCGAAGCTGTACTCGATCCGCGCGGCGCCGGCGACCGCCAGCCAGAGGAAGGGCGTCGCCGCCACGGCCTCGATCTGCAGGCCGCGACCGGTCTGCTCGGTGAGGAAGCCGAAGATCTCCGTGTCCGCGCCCAGCACGAGCAGCACCACGATGACGCCGGCGGTGACGGCTGCGGCGGCGAGCAGCATCCGGATCCGGGCTCTGCCTGCCACGACGGCGGCCAGCACCAGAGCGCCGGGCCAGATCTTGATCCAGGCGCCGACCGTCAGCAGCGCGGTCGCGACGACGGGCCGCGACGCGAGCCAGAGCCCGCCGATCACGGCGAGCGGCACGGTGACCGCGTCGATGCGGTAGATCGCGATGGGGCCGAGCAGCAGCAGGGCCGCGCACCAGAACCAGGCGGATATGCGTCGCGGCCGCGAGGGCGTGCGTCCGACCAGCACGGCGAAGGCGACCGCATCCAGCGCCGTGACGAGGACGGCCCAGGCCACCAGGTACGCGCCGGAGACTCCCAGCAACGGCACGAGCGGCACAGCCACGGCCTTGGCGATCAGCATCGGCACGAGGGCGAGCTGCGGGTACACCCACGATTCGGTGACCCCGACGATCGGCCCGCCGCCGAGGGCCGCCGACGCCCAGGGCTCGTAGACGAGCACGACGTCGCCCATGGGCTGACTCGGGTACACCCAGCCCACCGCGGCCGTGACGAGATGCGCGAGGAGGAACACGCTCCAGAGCACGACCACGCGGGTCGCCCGGCTTCGACTCACGCCAGGACGTCCGCGATCGCGAACGGAAGGGCGTCGGCGACGTCCATCGCGACGATCGGATGCCCGGGGGCGCCGTCGACCACGCCGGCCGCGATCCGGGCCGCATGCCCGTGCAGCCATGCGCCGGCGGCCGCGGCCTCGGCCAACGACTCCCCGGGATTCGCCGCGGCCACCGCGCCGAGCACGCCGGCGAGCACGTCGCCGGTCCCTGCCGTCGACAGCCAGCCCGTTCCCGCTTCGACGACGAGGACCGTCCCCGCGGGGTCGGCGATCAGCGTGCGGGCACCCTTGAGCAGCACCGTGCCGGAGATCTTCGCCGCCATCTGCGCCGCGGCCTCCGAGCGGTCGTCATCCGACGACGGGACCCGCAGACGCTCGCGCAGTTTCGCGAACTCTCGGGCGTGCGGCGTCACGACGAACGGAGCGCGCGTGCCCGGCGCGAGATCGAGCGCGCCGGCGTCGATGATCACCGTCGCCGACCCGGAGAGGATGTCACGCAGCGCCAGGGTCTCGGCGTCGCTGCGCTCCCCCGGATCCGTTCCGGAGCCGATCACCCACGCATCCGCCCGCGTGCCCCCGGTGTCCGGACCGGTGACCGTCTCCGGACGGCGCGCGAGCACGGCATCCGCGACCGATGGCGCTCCGACGAAACGAACGAAGCCCGCACCCGCGCGCCATGCCGCTTCGACGCCGAGCACGGCGGCGCCGGGGTACGCGGGCGACCCGGTGCGCAGGGCGACGACGCCGCGGGAGTACTTGTCGTCATCCGGTGCGGGAGCGCGGAAGAACCGCGCGGTGTCGCTCCGTGACCATTCGCGCACCTCGACCATGACTCCACGTTAGCGGGACGACCCTCGGGGCACTCGCGCGGGCGTAACGTCGAACGGTGAGCTTTCTCTTCTCTCCTCTGACCATCCGAGCCGTCACGTTCCGCAACCGCCTCTGGGTGTCGCCGATGTGCATGTACAGCGCCGTCGACGGTGTGGTGCAGGAATGGCACCACACGCATCTGGCCCAGTTCGCCTCCGGCGGCGCGGGACTCATCGTCGCCGAGGCCACCGCGGTGCTGCCCGAGGGGCGGATCTCGCCGCGCGACGCCGGCCTGTGGAACGACGAGCAGCGCGACGCCTGGGCGCCGATCGTCCGGGCGATCCACGACCGCGGGGCCGTCGCCGGCATCCAGCTCGCGCACGCCGGACGCAAGGCGTCGACCTGGTGGCCGTGGGCTCCGGCACGCGGCTCCGTGCCCGCGGCGGACGGCGGATGGACGACGACTGCACCGTCGGCCGTGGCCTACGACGGCTTCGCCGCGCCGATCGCACTGGATGCCGCGGGCATCGACGACGTCGTGCACGCGTTCGCGGCGGCCGCGCGTCGCGCCGTGGATGCCGGGTTCGACGTGCTCGAACTGCACGGCGCCCACGGCTACCTGCTGCACCAGTTCCTCTCGCCCCTGTCCAACCTGCGCGACGACGAGTACGGCGGACCGCTCGAGAACCGGGCACGCCTCCTCCTGCGGGTGATCGACGCGGTCCGCGCCGAGGTCGGCGAGGACGTGCCGCTGTTCGTGCGCATCTCCGCGACCGACCACGCCGAAGGCGGCTTCACCTCCGACGAGGCGGCGACCGTCGGAGACTGGGCCGCAGAGCACGGCGCCGACTTCATCGACGTCTCCAGCGGCGGACTCGTCGCCCATCAGCAGCTCGACGTCTTCCCCGGCTACCAGGTCCCGCTGGCCGAGACCGTCCGTCAGGGCGGGCGCATCCCCGTCTCGGCCGTCGGCCTCATCACGGCCGCGGCGCAGGCGGAGCAGGTGCTCGCGGACGGCGCGGCCGACGCGATCTTCGCCGGTCGCGAGTGGCTGCGCGACCCGCATTTCGCCCTGCGCGCGGCGCACGAGCTGGGCGCCGACGTCGCGTGGCCTCCGCAGTACGACCGCGCCCGCTGGCGCTGATCCGACCGACGCGACGAAGGCCGCCGTCCCGCTCGGGGCGGCGGCCTTCGTCCTGCGAGCCGGAGGTCAGCGACCGCGGATGCGACGCGTGGCGTCCTGCACCTCGCCGACCAGCTCCTCCAGGATGTCCTCGAGGAAGAGCACCGCGGTGGTGTTCCCCTCGGCGTCACGCACCTTGGCCAGGTGGCGACCGGCCCGGCGCATGAGCGCGAGCGCGTCCTCGAGGTCGGTGTCCTCCTGCACGGGCACCATGTGATGGATCCGCTTCGACGGAAGGGGCTCCACCAGCTTCTCGGCGGCGTCCGGGCCGTCCGACGCCCGCAGGATGTCCTTGAGGTGGACATAGCCGACCGGCACGGCATCCGCGTCGACGATCACATACCGCGAGAAGCCGTATCGCGCGACCGCCTTCTCGATGTCGTCGGGCGTCGTCGACTGCGGCAGCGTGATGAGATCGCTGAGCGGAACGGCGACGTCGCGCGCCTTCTTGTCGGTGAACTCGACGGCGGCCGCGACGGTTCCGGCGGTGTCGGACAGCACTCCCTCACGCCGTGACTGGTCGACGATGGTCGCGACCTCCTCGAGCGTGAAGGTCGACGCGGCCTCGTTCTTCGGCTCCACACGGAACAGGCGCAGCACCGCGTTCGCGGACGCGTTCAAGAGCCAGATCACCGGCATGAAGATCTTCGACACCCACACGAGCGGAGTCGCGAGGAGCAGCACGGCCCGGTCCGGAACCGAGAACGCGAGGTTCTTCGGCACCATCTCTCCGAACACGACGTGCAGGAACGAGACGATCAGCAGGGCGATCGTGAACGACACCACGTCGACCACGCCGTCCGACCAGCCGACCGCGTGCATGGGCACGGCGAGCAGATGGTGGATCGCAGGCTCCGAGACGTTCAGGATCAGCAGCGAGCAGATCGTGATGCCGAGCTGCGAGGTCGCGAGCATCAGCGTCGCGTGCTCCATCGCGTACAGGGCGGTCTTGGCGGCGCGGGATCCTTCTTCGGCACGCGGTTCGATCTGCGAGCGCCGGGCGGAGATCACCGCGAACTCGGCGCCGACGAAGAACGCGTTCGCGACGAGCAGCACGACCAGCCAGGCGAGTCCTCCCCAATCGTTCATCGAGTGGCCTCCTCTCCTGGTTCGTGCGGTCTCGGGACGTAGCGCACCCGGTCGACACGGCGCCCGTCCATCCGGACCACCTGCAGCTTGCCGCTGTCCACCGAGACCTCGTCGCCGACCGACGGCACCCGCTCGAGCACGCTCATCACGTACCCGCCGACCGTGTCGTAGACGTCCCCTTCGGGAACGACGACTCCGGCGCGGCTGCGCAGCTCGTCCGGCCGCAGCTCACCCGGGAACATGATGCCGTCGCGCCCCCGGACGATGCCGGCCCTCGTGCGGTCGTGCTCGTCGGACACCTCACCGACGAGCTCCTCCACGAGGTCTTCCAGGGTCACGAGACCTGCCGTGCCGCCGTACTCGTCGACGACGATGGCGAGCTGGTAGCCGCGGGCGCGGAGCTCGGAGATGAGACCGTCGACGTGCACGGTCTCCGGAACACGGAGCGCATCGGTCGCGAGAGCGCCGACGGGAACCTCGGAGCGCCGCTCGCGCGGCACCGAGATCGCGGCCTTGAGGTGCACGACGCCCGAGATGTCGTCGAGGTCGTCGTCGTACACCGGGAACCTGCTGTGGCCGGTGCGGCGCGCGAGCTGGATGACGTCGTCGGCGGAGTCCCCGGCGGCGAGCGCATGCATGCTCGGACGGGCCGTCATCACGTCGGCGGCGCTGAGTCGCGAGAACGTCAGCGTGCGGTCCAGCAGACTCGCTGTGTCGGCTTCGAGCAGCCCGGCGCTCGCGGATCGACGGACCAGCGACGAGAGCTCCTCGGCGCTTCGCGCGCCGGAGAGCTCTTCCTTCGGCTCGATGCCCATGCTGCGGAGCACGCCGTTCGCGCTGCCGTTGAGCACGATGATCGCCGGCTTGAAGACCGTGGTGAACGCGACCTGGAAGGGGATGACGAGCTTGGCGGTCTGTCGCGGCAGCGCGAGGGCGAAGTTCTTCGGGACGAGTTCACCGAGGATCATCGACACGACCGTGGCCACCAGCATCGCGATGACCGTGGCGATCGGCGCGACGGCGGCTTCGGGGATGTTCCAGGCCACGAACGTCGGCCGCAGCAGGTTCGACAGCGCCGGCTCCATCGTGTAACCGGTGAGCAGCGTCGTCAGCGTGATGCCGAGCTGCGCGGACGACAGATGGGTCGACGTGTGCCGGAGGGCGCTGATCGTCAGAGAGAGGCGGGATTCGCCTTTCGCCTGACGGGCCTCGAGGTCGGCGCGGTCGAGATTGACCAGCGCGAACTCGCTCGCCACGAAGAGGCCGGTGCCGACCGTGAGCAGGAGCCCCACGCCCAACATGATGAAGTCCATCAGCGGTTCCTCTCCGGTGAGAGAGGCGGACAGTGGGGCGATGTTCTGCAACTGGGAGGGTCGTCCATTATGCGGACGATTCTACAGAACCTGTCCGTGAGTGCGACTCGCCGCTACCAGCTGACCGGCAGCGCTTTGCCCTCTTCATACCCGGCCGCGGACTGCAGCCCGACGAGAGCCCGATCGTGGAACTCCGGCACGGACGACGCGCCCGCGTACGTGAAGGACGAGCGGACGCCCGACGTGATCATGTCGAGCAGGTCTTCCAGGCCCGGACGCAGCGGATCGAGGTAGATCTTGGACGACGAGATGCCCTCGGCGAAGAGCTCCTTGCGTGCGCGCTCGTACGCGTCGAGGCGCCCGAACCGCGCCTGGACCGCCTTGGTCGACGCCATGCCCCAGGATTCCTTGAAGATGCGGCCCTCGGCATCGCGCTGCAGTTCTCCCGGCGCCTCGATCGTGCCGGCGAACCAGGAGCCGACCATGACGGATGCCGCACCCGCGGCGAGCGCGAGGGCCACGTCGCGGGGGTACCGCACGCCGCCGTCGGCCCAGACGTGCGCTCCGAGTTCGCGAGCCGCCTGTGCCGTCTCGAGGACGGCGGAGAACTGCGGCCGGCCGACCGCGGTCATCATGCGGGTCGTGCACATCGCGCCCGGCCCCACGCCGACCTTGAGGATCGACGCTCCCGCCTCGACGAGATCGCGCACCCCGTCGGCCGTGACGATGTTGCCCGCGACGATCGGCAGGCCGAGGTCGAGGTCGGCGACGGCACGAAGAGCGCGGAGCATCCCCTCCTGGTGCCCGTGGGCGGTGTCGACGACGAGCACGTCGACGCCGGCACCGGCGAGCGCCTTCGCCTTGGCGGCGACGTCGCCGTTGATGCCGACGGCGGCGGCGACCACCAGGCGGCCGTCGGCGTCGAGCGCCGGACGGTACAGCGTCGAGCGCAGCGCGGTGCGCGCACTCAGGGTGCCGACCAGATGTCCGTGATGGATGACCGTGACCATCTCGACGCCCGCGTCGGTGATGACATCGAACGCGTGCCGCTCCGATCCGATGTCGTCGGCGTCGATCGACGGCACCCCGCTGTGCACGAGGTCGCCCAGCTGCGCGTCGGGGAGGGCCGTCGCCAGCCTCGTCGCCGGAAGGATGCCGAGCACATCCCCCACCTCGATCGGCGCGCCGCCGCGGGCGACCACGATCCCGTGCCCCGCCGTCGGCGGCAGGAGTCGGAGAGCATCGGCCACGGATGCCTCGGGCGGGAGGACGATCGGGGTGTCCCAGAGCACCGGCTGGGCCTTCACGTCGCGGATCGCGGCATCCAGGTCCTGCAGCGGCAGATCCTGCGGGAGCACGCCGAGACCGCCGCGCCGGGCGAGCACCGCCGCGAGGCGCGGGCCCGTCACGGAGTTCATGTTCGATGCGACGAGCGGAAGCGTGGCCGGCGTGCCGTCCTGCGGCGCGAGGTCGACCTGGAGCCGACTGGTGACCGCGGATCTGCGCGGGACGAGGAACACGTCCGAGTAGGTCAGATCGACTGTCGGCTGCGCTCCTGAGAAGTCCATGTCTCCACGGTACCCAGATCGCCGCGCGCAGGGCACACCGCTTCGACGATTGCCGGGACGAAACACGTTAGGCTTGACGTCGAGAGTGTGCGGACCCGGGCGCATCCTGCGCCGTCGGCTGCACAGAGTGCTTCAGCGATGAAAGAGGGCGATACAGCGTGTCGAACCAGGTGACCGGCGTCGGGGGCGACGGGGGGTTCGGAGCCAATTCCTGGCTCGTCGAAGAGCTCTACGAGCAGTTCAAGGAGAACCGCGACTCCGTCGACAAGGAATGGTGGCCGGTCCTCGAGAAGTATCACGCAGATACCTCCGGAACCGCCGCACCGGCAGCAGCACCGACGGCATCCCCCGATCCCGCCGCACAGCCCGCGCATCCGGTCACGGCGCCGATCCCGGTGATCGGTTCGCAGCCCGTCGCTCGCACGACCGCCAAGCCGGCCACCGCGGCACCCATCCCGGCCCAGGCCCCCAAGCCGACGGCGAAGGAAGCCGAGGCCGCGGCCGAAGAAGACAAGATCACTCCCCTCCGCGGTCTGCCGAAGACCCTCGCGGCGAACATGGACGAGTCCCTGACCGTCCCGACCGCCACCAGCGTGCGCACGATCCCGGCGAAGCTGCTGATCGACAACCGCATCGTCATCAACAACCACATGGCCCGCACCCGCGGCGGCAAGGTCAGCTTCACCCACCTCATCGGCTGGGCGCTGATCCGCACGCTCGACGAGTTCCGCAGCCAGAACGTGTTCTACGCCGAGATCGACGGCAAGCCGTCCGTCGTCGCCCCGGCCCACGTGAACCTCGGCATCGCGATCGACCTTCCCAAGCCCGACGGCACGCGTGCGCTCATGGTGCCCAGCATCAAGCGCGCCGACACGATGAGCTTCAGCGAGTACCTGGTCGCGTACGAGGACCTCGTCACCCGCGCCCGCAACAACAAGCTCACCGCTGCCGACTTCCAGGGCACCACGGTCTCTCTGACCAACCCGGGCGGCATCGGCACCGTGCACTCGGTGCCGCGTCTGATGAAGGGCCAGGGCTGCATCATCGGCGCCGGCGCCCTCGAGTACCCGGCGGAGTTCCAGGGCGCGAGCGACAAGACGCTCAACGAGCTCGCCATCGGCAAGACCATCACGCTGACCAGCACCTACGACCACCGCGTCATCCAGGGTGCCGGCTCGGGCGAGTTCCTCAAGAAGGTGCACGAGCTGCTCATCGGGCAGCGCGGCTTCTATGACGACCTCTTCGCAGCGCTCCGCATCCCCTACGCGCCGATCCGCTGGAACCCCGACATCGCGGTCGACCTCGCCGAGCGCGTCGACAAGCAGTCCCGCGTGCAGGAGCTCATCAACTCGTTCCGCGTGCGCGGCCACCTCATGGCCGACATCGACCCGCTCGAGTACGTGCAGCGCTCGCACCCCGACCTCGAGATCGAGAGCCACGGACTCACCTTCTGGGACCTGGACCGGGAGTTCGTCACCGGCGGCTTCGGCGGGCGACGCGTGGCGAAGCTGCGCGACATCCTCGGCGTGCTCCGCGACTCGTACTGCCGCACGCTCGGCATCGAGTACATGCACATCCAGGACCCGGAGCAGCGTCGCTGGTTCCAGGAGAAGGTCGAGGTCAAGTACCAGAAGCCCGGCCACGACGAGCAGCTGCGCGTCCTGCGCAAGCTCAACGAGGCCGAGGCCTTCGAGACCTTCCTCCAGACCAAGTTCGTCGGTCAGAAGCGCTTCTCGCTCGAGGGCGGCGAATCGCTCATCCCGCTGCTCGACGAGATCCTGCAGGGTGCGGCGACCGCCGGACTCGAGGGCGCCGCGATCGGCATGGCCCACCGTGGCCGCCTGAACGTGCTGACGAACATCGCCGGCAAGACCTACGGCCAGGTGTTCCGCGAGTTCGAGGGCACCCAGACGCCGGGCAACCAGCGCGGGTCCGGCGACGTGAAGTACCACCTCGGCACCGAGGGCACGTTCGTCGCCGACGACGGCTCCGAACTCCCCGTATACCTCGCCGCGAACCCCTCGCACCTCGAGACGGTCGACGGAGTGCTCGAGGGCATCGTCCGCGCCAAGCAGGACCGCAAGCCCATCGGCACCTTCGCCTGGCTGCCGATCCTCGTGCACGGCGACGCGGCCTTCGCAGGTCAAGGCGTCGTGGTCGAGACCCTGCAGATGTCGCAGCTGCGCGGCTACCGCACGGGCGGAACGATCCACGTCGTCGTCAACAACCAGGTCGGCTTCACCACCTCGACGAACGACGGACGCACCTCGGTCTACGCCACCGACGTCGCCAAGACCATCCAGGCGCCGGTGTTCCACGTGAACGGCGACGACCCCGAGGGCGTCATCCACGTCGCGCAGCTCGCGTTCGAGTACCGCGAGCGCTTCCACCGCGATGTCGTCATCGACCTCGTCTGCTACCGCCGACGCGGCCACAACGAGGGCGATGACCCTTCGATGACGCAGCCGCTGATGACCGACCTGATCCAGGCGAAGCGCTCGGTGCGCAAGCTGTACACCGAATCGCTCGTCGGTCGCGGTGACATCACCGAGCAGGAGTACGACGAGGCGAAGGCAGACTTCCAGAACCGCCTCGAGATCGCCTTCGCCGAGACGCATGCCGCCGAGACCGGCGCCACCCCGATCGCTCCCCACGATCTGCTCCCGGTCGAGGAGCAGGTCGGCGCCCCGGACATCACCGGCGTTCCCGGCGAGGTCATCCAGCTCATCGGCGACGCGTTCGTGAACAAGCCCGAGGGCTTCACGGTGCACCCGAAGATCCAGCAGCTGCTCGACAAGCGCCTCGACATGAGCCGCAACGGCGGCATCGACTGGGGCTTCGGCGAACTGCTCGCGTTCGGCTCGCTGCTCGTCGAGGGCACTCCGGTGCGCTTCGCCGGTCAGGATGCGCGGCGCGGCACGTTCGTGCAGCGCCATGCGACTCTGCATGACCGGGCGAACGGCCAGGAGTGGCTGCCGCTGTCGAACCTCTCCGACGCGCAGGGCCGCTTCTTCATCTACGACTCCCTCCTCAGCGAGTACGCTGCCCTCGGGTTCGAGTACGGCTACTCGGTCGAGGCGCCTGAGGCCCTCGTGCTGTGGGAGGCGCAGTTCGGCGACTTCGTCAACGGCGCCCAGTCGGTCATCGACGAGTACATCTCCGCCGCAGAGCAGAAGTGGGGACAGCAGTCCAGCGTCACGCTTCTGCTCCCGCACGGCTATGAGGGCCAGGGACCGGACCACTCGTCCGCGCGCATCGAGCGCTTCCTGCAGCTGTGCGCGCAGGACAACATGATCGTGTCCCGCCCGTCGACACCGGCGTCGTACTTCCATCTGCTGCGCCGACAGGCCTATGCCCGCCCGCGCAAGCCGCTGATCGTCTTCACCCCGAAGGCGATGCTGCGACTGCGCGGGGCGACGAGCCCTGTCGAGGACTTCACGCAGGGCCGCTTCGAGCCCGTGATCGACGACCACCGCGGTCTCGACCGCAACGCCGTCACGCGCGTGCTCGTGCACTCGGGCAAGGTGCACTGGGACCTCCGGGCCGAGCTCGAGAAGAACCCGAACCCCGAGATCGCTCTCGTCCGGCTCGAGCAGCTCTACCCGACGCCGATCGCCGAGCTCAAGGCCATCACCGACTCGTACCCGAACGCCGAACTGGTGTGGGTGCAGGAGGAGCCGGAGAACCAGGGCGCCTGGCCGTTCCTCGCCCTCGCGTTCGCCGACGTTCCGGGCGATCGATCCTTCCGCCCTGTGGCTCGCGCCGCTTCGGCGTCTCCGGCGACAGGATCCTCGAAGGTGCACGCTGCCGAGCAGGCGAAGCTGCTGCGCGAGGCGCTGACGCTGGGCTGATCCGCCGCAGACGCGAAGGAGCCCCGACCGACAGGTCGGGGCTCCTTCGCGTATGCGCAGCGGAGTCGATGCCGTGCTCAGTACCAGATGTCAAGCGACGGTGCGGGATACGACGAGAACGCGCGGTCGAGTGTGCGGACGGTGGCATCGTCGGCATCGATGAGGCCGGCACCGTGAAGCGAGCCCGCACGCACGCCGCCGACGAACAGGGATGACAGGGCCGACACGCCGATCGTGGCGTCGACAGGGAGGCCCGCGGCGTCTTCTACCGTCGCCGTGCCATCGGCATCCGCGCGCACCCGCCAGTCCCCCGCCGTGAATCCGAGCGGATCCTCGACCCGGAGCACCAGATCCAGGGCCGCGGAGTAGGTGCGGGCGGAGAGCGCTGCGGGAACATCGAGGATGCGCAGCCAGCCGTGATCGTGCACGACCTGCTGTACGGCCCGCTGATCGGCGACCAGCCAGGGCAGCGCGTCGTCGACGGGCCGCAGGTCTGCGGTGATCTCGTCGACCAGGTCGTGCTGCAGTAGGAATCCCCACAGCGCCGAGAGAGCGTCGGGAGTCTCGGCGACGAGCAGCCGCACGTCGAGTGCGAAGCGGAACGAATCGCCCTTCTCGTTCACCGTGTAGGCGACGACGCCGCGCACCTCGCCGGACTCGTCGAGGTAGCGCACGCCGCGCACCTTGTCGCGCTCCGCGACCGACGCGGAGGCGCCCGAGAGTCCGTCCCAGCGCCCCTGCCAGCCCTCGATGCGCCCCGGCACCGCGCGGCGTGTGCGGTCGTGCACGCGCCCGATGTCGGTCGAGAGCGTCTCACGGTCGATGTACTCGACGCGTCCCGGAGCGGTGGGGCCGTTCCATCCGGCGCGACGGGCGTCGACGGCGTAGCGCGCGACGGGGATCGAGGAGCCGAAGCCGTAGCGACCGTAGATCGTCGCCTCGGATGCCGTGAGGCCGGCGATGGGCACGCCGGCGGATGCCGCAGCGCGCAGCTCGCCCTCGAGCAGGGCTCGTGCGATGCCGCGTCGTCGGTGGGTCGCTGCGACGGTCACCATGCTGATCGCCCACATCCCGATCTCGCCGCCACCCGGCAGCGTGAGCGGGGTGACCCAGGCGTTGGTGGTCGCCACCGGGAACGCGCCGGCGTCGGCACCCTCTTCGTAGACGCCGATGTTGCGGCGGGACCGAAAGGTCGTGCGCGCCGACGAGAGAGAGTCGGCATTCGGCTCCGCGCCCAGGAAGCCGCGATCGGCGGCGCGCTGGAACGCGACGGAGGTGTCGTCGTCCGTCAGATCGACGACCCGGTACTCCAGGCCGGCTGAGCGCAGCCGTTCCGTGGATCCGGGGTCGGCGTGTACGTCACGTGCGTCGAGGGTGGTCATCGTTCCACACTACCGACGCCCTCCGACAGAGGCTCGGTGCTAGTGCTGAGCGGCCTGGACCTCGCGGAGCCGGGCGAACACCTGGTCGCGCAGCTCCTCGGGAGCGGTCTCCTTGCAGGCACGGGCGACCACCTCGGTGAGAGTCGTCGCGACGAGCGCCTCATCCCGACAGGACGCGCAGTTCTCCAGATGCTCGCGGATCTCGGTGTGCTCGGTCTTGCACACCTCGTTGCGGAGGTACTCCTCCAGATCCTGACGGGCCTTGTCGCAGCCGCAGTCGCTCATTTCGTGCTCCTCGTGTCAGCCGCGGCGATGCCCCGCTCCGCGGCGTAATCTGCCAGCAGCTCCCGCAGCATCCGCCTGCCACGGTGCAGGCGGCTCATCACGGTGCCGATGGGGGTCTTCATGATGTCGGCGATCTCCTGGTACGCGAAGCCCTCGACGTCGGCGAAGTACACCGCGAGCCGGAAGTCCTCGGGAACCGCCTGGAGAGCGTCCTTGACGACCGAGGCCGGCATCCGGTCGATCGCCTCCGCCTCGGCCGAGCGGCCGTGCGTCGCGGTGGTCGACTCGGCGCCGCCGAGCTGCCAGTCCTCGAGCTCGTCGATCGTGCCCTGGTAGGGCTCGCGCTGCCGCTTGCGGTAGATGTTGATGTAGGTGTTCGTGAGAATGCGGTAGAGCCAGGCCTTGAGGTTCGTGCCCTGCGTGAACGTCGACCAGGAACCGTACGCCTTCACGAAGGTCTCCTGCACGAGGTCGGCGGCGTCCGCCGGGTTGCGCGTCATACGCATCGCGGCGGCGTAGAGCTGATCCATGAAAGGGATCGCCTGCTCCTCGAACTCGCGCCGAGGGTCGCCGACGGTCTCTGCGGTTGCGGTGTCATCCATCACCGGCCAGTCTAGGCCGCTGAGGTCCAGCGTCCCGCGTTCCAGGGTGCCCAGCATGCACTCTCCTCCTCGATGGACACCCGCGCCTTCACGCCGTGGGCATCCTGTTCACTAAAGTGAGAACCGATGAGCGCGAACAGGTATTCCCCGGCCCGAGTCCAGGGCGCCTATGCCGCGCCCTCCGTGGATGCGCCGATCCACGCCGAGCTCACCGTCCCGGGCTCCAAATCGCTCACGAATCGCGAGCTCATCATCGCGGCGATCGCCGACGGACCCGGCCGCCTGATCGCGCCGCTGCACTCCGACGATTCGGCGCGCATGGTCGACGCGCTGCGCGCCCTCGGCATCGGCATCGAAGAGGTGGATGCCGGGCACGAGTTCGGCCCCGACCTCGTGGTGACGCCCGCGAAGCTCGAGGGCGGCAAGACCGTGGACTGCGGTCAGGCCGGCACCGTGATGCGCTTCATCGCCCCGCTCGCCGGTCTCGCCGCGCACGACGTGCACCTCACGGCCCATGAGACCGCGCTGCATCGCCCGATGGGCGGACTGATCAGCGCGCTCCGCGACCTCGGCGTCGACATCGACGACGAGGGCACCTGGGCGCTCCCGTTCACCATCCGCGGCCACGGACGCATCCGCGGCGGCCGCGTCGAGATCGACGCCTCCGCGTCGAGCCAGTTCGTCTCCGGGCTCCTGCTCGCCGCTCCCCGCTTCGATGTCGGGCTGCACCTCGTCCACATCGGCGAGCACCTCCCGAGCCTGCCCCACATCGACATGACGATCGAAGCGCTCAGCCGCCGCGGCATCCGCATCGAGCGTCCCGCCGTCGGCGAGTGGCTGGTCGAGGCGGGCGTCCCCCGCGCCAAGGAGATCGCGATCGAGCCCGACCTCTCGAACGCCGCTCCGTTCCTCGCCGCCGCGCTGGTCACCGGCGGCTCGGTGTCGATCACGGGCTGGCCGGCGCACTCGACGCAGCCGGGCGCGCTGCTGCCCGAGATCCTGCAGGCGATGGGCGCCCATGTCGGCCGACACGGCGGCACGCTCACCGTGCGTGCCGGTTCCGGCATCCGCGGGCTCGACATGGACCTGTCCGCGGCGAGCGAGCTCACCCCCACCCTCGCGGGTCTCGCCGCCTTCGCCGACTCGCCGACGACGATCCGCGGCATCGGCCACATCCGGCTGCACGAGACCGACCGCATCGCCGCGCTGATCGGCAATCTCCGAGCCCTCGGCGGTGAGGCCGAGGAGCTGACCGACGGTCTGCGCATCATCCCCGCCGCGCTGCACGGAGGCGGCTGGGCCGCCCACCATGACCACCGGATGGCCACGACCGGAGCGCTCATCGGCCTGCGCGTCCCCGGCGTCGAGGTCGACGACATCGGCACCACCGCGAAGACCCTCCCGGAGTTCACGATGCTCTGGGAGCGGATGCTCCGGGGCTGACTCATGAGCTGGCTCGATGACGACGACGACCTCGATGACGACTTCGAGGACTATGACGAGAGCAGCATCCGCACCCGTCCGAACCCGAAGGCGAACCGGCCGCGCACGAAGCGCCGGCCCGCGCACGACGATGCGCAGACCGGTCGCGTGCTCGGCGTCGACCGAGGCCGCTACACCGTGCTCCTCGACGAGGACACCGAAGACGAGCACGTCATCAGCTCGGTCCGCGCACGGGAACTCCGCCGGATGCCGATCGTCACCGGCGACCAGGCACGCGTGGTCGGCGACACCTCGGGAGACGAGGGCACGCTCAGCCGCATCATCGGCATCGCCGACCGCACCTCGCTGCTGAGGCGCAGCGCCGACGACACCGACCAGGTCGAGCGGGTCATCGTCGCGAACGCCGACCAGATGCTCATCGTCGTGGCGGCCGCCGATCCCGAACCGCGAGCCCGGCTCGTCGATCGCTACCTCGTGGCGGCGCTGGATGCCGGCATCCGTCCGCTGCTCGTCGTAACGAAGACCGACATCGCCGATCCGGCCGAGTTCCTCGCGCACTTCGACGGCCTCTACCTGCGCGTGTTCACCAGCGCACTCGATGAGATGCCGGTGGAGGAGATCGGCGCGGCGCTGGTCGGCCACTCCACCGTGTTCGTCGGACACTCCGGCGTCGGGAAGTCGACCCTCGTGAACGCGCTCGTGCCGACGGCCGAGCGCGCGACCGGGCACGTCAACCAGGTCACCGGCCGCGGCCGCCACACCTCTTCGTCGACCGTCTCGCTGCGCTATCACGGGGAGCTCGGGACCGGGTGGGTCATCGACACCCCCGGCGTGCGCTCATTCGGCCTCGGCCACGTGGACCCGGCGAACATCCTGGCGGCGTTCACCGAGCTGGCGGAGATCGCCGAGAACTGCCCTCGGGGGTGCACGCACCTCGCCGATGCCCCGGACTGCGCGCTCATCGAAGCTGCCGAGCGGGGCGAGCTCAGCGAGACCGGACGGGCGCGCCTCGATTCGCTCCAGCGACTGCTGCAGACCTTCTCCGACAAGGCCGAGCAGAGCCCCGGCCGATAGGCTGGACGGGTGACTCAGCGCCTCGAACCCGGATCCGCAGCCCCCGACTTCAGCCTCCTCGATCAGGACGGCTCACGCCTTTCCCTCGCCGACCTGCGCGGCGAGAAGGTCGTCCTGTACTTCTACCCGGCGGCGATGACGCCGGGGTGCACCACCCAGGCGTGCGACTTCCGCGACAGCCTCGGCTCGCTTCAGGGCGCCGGCTACCGTGTCATCGGGATCTCCCGCGACGAGCCCTCGAAGCTCGCCGCGTTCCGCGAGCGCGATGGACTCACGTTCACCCTGCTCAGCGACCCCGACCATGCGGTCCACGCGGCGTACGGGGCGTGGGGCGAGAAGATGAACTACGGCAAGGTCGTCGAGGGCGTCCTCCGCTCGACGTTCGTGCTCGACGAGAAGGGCACCGTCGAGCTCGCGCTGTACAACGTCAAGGCCACCGGCCACGTCGCACGCATCCGCAAGCTGCTCGGCATCGACGCCTGACGCCTGACGCCTGACGCCTGACCGTCTCAGCAGGCGGTCACTCGGCTGCGCGCTGTTCGCCTTCGCGGCGCGCGCTGGCGATGAGCAGGGCGAATCCGAGCAGCCCGGGCAGACCCACGGCGAACGTGAAGAGCCACGAGATCGGCTGCAGCGTGAGCGAGGCGAGCGCCAGGGCGACCGCCAGCACCTGGAAGACCACTCCCCCGGATCGCGCCCACGACCGACCCGTGCGGGTGCCGATCGCGAAGGCGATCAGGGCGGCCGCGCCGATGAGCGTGAGCACGATCAGGGCCAGTGCCGTCGGAAGCGACGCGGCGTCGCCGGCACCCAGGCCCGCGAGCTCGATGACGGCGAAAACCAGCAGCGCCGCGCCCTCTGCAGCGAGCACGGCCGCCGCCGCGAGAGCCAGTCCGGGTGCGCGCACGATGTGTCTCCTGAGAATCGAGTGAGAAGGCGGAAAACCCTTGATTTCGCAGGTTTCATGTAACAGAATGGACAGCGTCATGTGCTCCCACAGCGGCGTGGGGCGGGCGTTTCGCTCGCATCACAATTCGCGGGCATCCGTCCGCATATCACCAGGGTAACTGAACCCGAACAGTCGCCCGAAATCAGAGCGGTCGCGTCACGACCTCTCTGGAAATCCACACCGAGGAGCCCCCATGGACTGGCGCGACAAAGCCGCCTGTTTGACTGTCGATCCCGAGCTGTTCTTCCCCGTCGGGAACACCGGTCCGGCCGTCGACCAGATCGAGAAGGCGAAGGCCGTCTGCGCCACCTGCACGGTGACCGAGATCTGCCTGCAGTACGCACTCGAGAGCAGCCAGGACTCGGGCGTCTGGGGTGGCCTCTCCGAGGACGAGCGCCGCGCCCTGAAGCGCCGCGCCGCACGCGCCCGCCGCGCCTCCTGAACTTCTCGAAAGCGGCCTGAGACCCCGGTCTCAGGCCGCTTTCGTCTGCGTGCGGCCCGCCCTCAGGGCTCGAGCCAGCGCAGCGGGATGTCGATGACCACTTCGGTGCCCTCGCCGTCGGCGCCGCGCCATTCGATCGTGCCGCCGAGCTCGCCCTGGATGAGGGTGCGGATGATCTGCGTGCCGAGTCCCTGACCGATCCGCCCCTCCGGCAGCCCGAGGCCCGTGTCGTGCACGGTCACGCGGAGGTTGTCCTCGGTGCGCTTCGCGTCGATCGTCACCAGGCCCTCGCGGCCGGCCAGCCCGTGCTCGACGGCGTTGGTGACGACCTCCGTCAGGGCGAGCGCGAGCGGCGTCGCATACTCGCTGGGCAGCACGCCGAATCGACCGGTCGACTGCGTGCGTGCCCGCGTGTTCGGCGCGGACGCGACTTCGGCGACGAGCTTCAGCACGCGGTGGAACACCTCGTCGAAGTCGACCTTCTGCGTCAGCCCCTGCGCGAGGGTGTCATGCACGACGGCGATGGAGTCGACCCGGCGCATCGCCTGGGTGAGGGCGTCGCGCGCCTCGTCGGAGTGGGTACGACGCGCCTGGATGCGCAGCAGCGACGCGACGGTCTGCAGGTTGTTCTTCACCCGGTGGTGGATCTCGCGGATGGTCGCGTCCTTGGTGATGAGCTCCTGCTCCTGGTGCCGCAGCTCCGAGACATCGCGGCACAGCACGATCGCACCGATCCGGGTGCCGTGATCCTTGAGCGGGATCGCGCGCAGCGACACGGTCACGCCGCGCGCCTCGATGTCGGTGCGCCACGGAGCGCGTCCGGTGACGACGACGGGGAGGGACTCGTCGACCTGCCGCGACGGCGGAACGAGCCGCGTGGTCACCTCTGCCAGGGACTCCCCCTCCAACTCGTCGTCGAACCCCATGCGGTTGAACGCCGAGAGGGCGTTCGGGCTGGCGAAGGTCGTGATGCCGTCGACATCGATGCGGATGAGCCCGTCCGATGCGCGAGGAGCACCGCGGCGCGGTGAGGTCGGAGCCGCGAGATCCGGGAAACTGCCGTCGGCGATCATCCGGAAGAGGTCGTTCGCGCACTCGTCGAAGGTGATCTGCTGGCGGGACGGCGTCCTCGCTTCGCCGAGGTTCGTGTGCCGGGTCACGACGCCGATGACCGTCGGGCCGTTGTCGGCATTCCCGCGATCCCGGACGATCGGCACGGCCCGCACCCGGGTCGGCGTCTCCTCGAACCAGTCGGGCGAGGACGAGTCCACGATCTTCGCCGACTCGAACGCCCCCTGCACCTGGGTGCGCCACTGCGGCCGCACGCGCTCTCCGACGATGTCGCGGTAGAAGAGCGTGGCCGCACCGCTGGGCCTCGCGTGCGCCACCGCGATGAAGGACCCGTCCTCGGTCTGGATCCAGATCACGATGTCCGCCGAGGCGAGGTCGGCGAGCAGCTGGCCGTCGCCGGCGAGTCGATGGAGCCACTCGACGTCGCTGTCGGTCAGGCGACCCTGGGCGTGGGCGAGATCACTGAGGGTTGACACCTCACCAGCCTAGGCCGACATCGGTCAGAGGATCGCCAGGGAGCTCGCGCGCCAACGGCGGTCGAGGCCTTCCAGACGCACGGCGACGGCACGCGTGCGCCCGGGACCTGCCACGACGACGACCGCCTCGATGACTCCATCGACCGGTTCGCAGACGCGGATCGACAGGATCTCGAACGTCGGACGGGCAGGCGGCACGCCCCTCGCGCTCCGCGCCCTCGCCGACAGGTTCGCCCTGGTCACCAGGCTGCGGAACGCATCCTCACTGAACCATCGGGCCAGCTGATCGACCTCTCTGACTCCGGCGAGCACCTCGAGCGCTCCCTGGGTCAGACTGCGCAGCAGCGGCAGCGGGTCGGGGAGCTCGACGGTCGGGGTCGGTTGCGGTGCGAAGTACTCGTGAAGCGTCATCATGGGAACCCTCGATCGTGGAGAACGGCGAGTCAGTTCAGCACGCGGAGGAGACCCCGCAGGGGCCTGCGCAACAGGAATGTGGATAACTCGTACGTGGCATCCGGGCCTCCCCTACGCTCTGTCGGATGCACTGGGATCGCCTGTTCGAAGACCTCGAAGGCCAGCTCGCCTCGGAGTGGGAGGCCGAGCGCGCCGCGCTCGACGCCGAGTCCGAGCGTCTGCGGATCGCGCGCCTGGAGCTGCGCTCGCGTCTCCGCGTGCTGTGCACGGCCGGCGCCGTGGCCACGATCGACCTCGCGAACGGCCGACGCCTCCCGGTGACCCTGCAGGCCCTCGGAGCCGATTGGATCGCCGCCGTGTCGAGGGTCGGCGCCGGAGCTCACGGCGCCCCGTCGACCCTGCTGATTCCCGAGCACGCCATCGCCGGCATCACGCTCGATCACGGCATGGTCCTCGCGAGCCTCGACGACACCCAGCCCTCAGCGCATGCGCTCCGCGAGCGGATGACGCTCGGCTTCGTGCTGCGCGACCTCGCGCGGCGTCGCGTCGCCGTGCACGTGAGCACGCTCACAGGGGAGGACATCCACGGCACCATCGACCGCGCCGCGGCGGATCATCTCGACCTGGCGGTGCACGATGCCGGGGACGCCCGACGCGCTTCCGCGGTGCAGGGATTCCAGATCATCCCGTTCCCGTGGCTGATCGCGGTGCGGACGCCCGGTGCTCAGGCGCCGTGAGCCGACGAGGTTCCCCAGACCTCGGGAAAGCTTGCGGTCTGGGACTGCCGCCAGAGCGCCATGCGCCGCGCGGTCTCCGACTGCTCGGCGAGATAGCCCTGCAGGCTCGATTCCTCGACGCGCCACCGCGCGGGTGAGCCCAGCTGCGATCCGCGGAGTCGCCCGTCGTGCACGAGAGAGATCACCTCGTCGACGCCGATGCTCAGCAGCTCGGCGACCTGCGCCGGAGCGAGGAAACGCGGAGCGGACGCGGGCGATTCGGCCATGGCCCCATTCTCCCCCAGGTGCGCCCGCGGGCAAGGGACGATCGCGCCCTGTGGATAACTCGACGGGCCGGGGCGTGATTTCTGTGACGATGTCGCCATGGCTGTCCTCTCCCGCTCCCGGCGCGCGTTCTGGGGCGATGTCCGCTTCCTCGTCGGCATCGCTCTCGTGATCGCGTCCATCACCGGCGTCTGGCTCATCGTCTCCGCCTCCGACGACGCCGTGCCGGTGCTCCAGGCGAACCGCACGATCACCGAGGGCGAGGCTCTCTCCTCGGGTGACTTCCAGGTCGTCGAGGTCGGACTGGGCGCACTCGCCGACGACTATCTGGGTCCGCAGCAGCTCGAACCGGGTCAGGTCGCCGCGCGCACGCTCGAGAAGGGCGAGATCGTGCCGGCTTCGGCGACGGCCGCCGCGACAGAGAATCGCAGCACCACGATCGTGGTCGAGAGCAGCACCGGCATCCCCGAAGACGTCACGACGGGCACCGTGGTCGAGGTCTGGCACGCACCGCCGCTCGACGACGGGCGCTCATACGACGTGCCGCGCATCCTCGTCGCCGAGGTGACCGTGCGCTCGGTGGTCGAAGCCGACGGGATGCTGGCCGACGAGGGCACCGGGATCGAGCTCGTGATCGACCGCGCCGACGTCGCCGACGTCCTCGCCGCCGTCACGGGAGGCTCGTCTCTCTCCGTCGTACCCGTGCGGTCAGGCTCGTGACTTCTGTGATCGTGGCGCTCCCCGCACCTCGTGCCGGTGAGCTCGCGGCCGAGCTCGAGGCGGAAGACGTGCGAGTCGTGGCCGTCGTCCGTCCGGACGCTCCGATCGAACTCGTGCCGGGGATCGAGGCGATCGTGGTCCCTGCGGCGCGCTCCGTGCTCACCTCGGCCCTGATCGCGGCATGCGACCGCGCCGGCGTGCGCATCGTCACGCTCGGCGGCGCGGAGACCCGCCTGCTCGGTCGGCTCGGGCTCGCGGCGGCCCTCCCCGCCGACGCCGCCGGATGGGAGGTCGTCGCTGCCCTGACGGCCGAATCCCCGATCCCCGTCGCGCGTTCGGCCGAACGGCATCGCGTCATCGCGGTCTGGGGTCCGCAGGGAGCACCGGGTCGATCCACCATCGCGATCCAGCTCGCCGTCGAGCTTTCTCGAGCCGGCCGGGGCACCGCTCTCATCGACGCGGATTCGGTCGCTCCTTCGCTCGCGCTGCTGCTCGGACTCGGCGACGACTCCCCCGGTCTCGCCGCCGCCTGCCGACGCGCCGAACTCGGGTGCCTCGATGCGGCGGAGCTCACGCGACTGGCCACGACGATCTCCACCAGCGCGGGAGACCTCGAGGTCCTCCCGGGCCTCAACCGGCCCAGCCGGTGGCCGGAGCTGTCCTCGATGCGCATGCGCGAGACCCTCCGTGCCTGTCGCGAGTGGATCGACGACACCGTGGTCGATGTCGGTGCCGCCTTCGACGCCGATGAGGAGGTGACGAGCGACCTGGCAGGACCACGACGGCACGCGGCGACGTCGGCGACGCTGCAGGAGGCCGATGCCGTCATCGCGGTCGCGTCCGCCGATCCCGTCGGTATCAGCAGGTTCCTGCGCGACCACGCGGAGCTGCGACGGCTCGCCACTCCCAGCCCGGTGCTCGTCGTGGTGAACCAGGTGCGGCCCGGCTCTCTGGGGATCGACGCGCGCGGCCAGGTGCGCCGCACGCTCGAGCGCTTCGCCGGCATCACCGACGTCGCTTTCGTCCCGTTCGATCAGCGCGCTGCCGACGCCGCGCTGCTCCATGCGCGGCCTATCGCCGACGTCGCGCCGCGCTCATCGCTGGTCGCCGCCGTGCGCCGACTCGCCGCGTCGCTCTCCCCCGACGGCGTCGACGTGGCTACTGGCGATAGCTCGCGAGGAAGTTCCCCAGTCGTTCGACGGCTTCGCTCAGCACTCGCGGCTCGGGAAGTGTGACCAGGCGCAGATGGTCGGGCGTCGGCCAGTTGAAGCCGGTGCCCTGCACGAGGAGGATGTGCTCCGAGACCAGCAGGTCGTACACGAGTTTCGAGTCGTCGCGGATCTCGTGCACGTTCGGGTCGAGTCGGGGGAACGCGTAGAGCGCCCCCTGCGGCTTGACACAGGACACGCCGGGGATCGCCTCGAGTCCCTCCCACGCGATGTCGCGCTGCTCATGCAGTCGACCCGTCGACGAGATCAGCGCATCGATCGACTGCACCCCGGAGAGCGCGGCCTGCACCGCGTGCTGCGCAGGGACGTTCGGGCAGAGCCTCGTGGAGGCGAGCAGGGTGATCCCCTCGAGGAACCCCTTCGCATGGTCCTGGGGTCCGGTGATGACCATCCACCCCGAGCGGTAGCCGGCGACGCGATAGGTCTTGGACAGGCCGTTGAAGGTGAGGCAGAGCAGGTCGGGTGCGAGCGTCGCGGTCGGGATGTGCACCGCCCCGTCGAAGAGGATGCGGTCGTAGATCTCATCCGACAGCAGGAGCAGCTGATGCTCCCGCGCGATCTGCACGAGCCCCTCGAGGATCTCGCGCGAGTAGACGACACCCGTGGGGTTGTTCGGGTTGATGATCACCATCGCCTTGGTGCGCGGCGTGATCTTCGAGCGGATGTCCTCGAGATCGGGCTGCCACCCGTCATCCTCATCGCAGAGGTAGTGCACGGGGGTGCCGCCGGCGAGGCTCGTCATCGCGGTCCACAGCGGATAGTCCGGCGCGGGGATGAGAACCTCGTCCCCCTCGTCGAGCAGCGCCTGCATCGTCATCGTGATCAGCTCGGAGACGCCGTTGCCGAGGTAGACGTCGTCGGGATCGAAGCGCGGGAAGCCCTCGATCTGCTCGTAGCGGCTCACGACCGCACGGCGGGCGGAGATGATGCCCTTGCTGTCGCTGTAGCCGTGCGCCGTGGGGAGCGCGGCGAGCATGTCGTGCACGATCTGGTGAGGGGCGTCGAAGCCGAAGATCGCCGGATTCCCGGTGTTCAGCTTGAGGATCTTATGGCCCTCGGCCTCCAGCCGCGCCGCCTCGACGAGGGCGTTTCCGCGGATCTCGTACAGGACGTTCTTGAGCTTCGACGACTGGTCGAAGTTGCGCATGGGGGTCATCGACCAAGCCTACAGCGACGAAGAGAGGGCCAATCGACACCGATTGGCCCTCTCTTCCACCGCTGCGCGGCTACTTCTTCTTCTTCTTCTCCTGCGCACGGCGCTGCTCACGGTTCCCGGCGGCCGGCGCAGCTGCGGCGCCATCCGTCCGCTGACCGAAGGCACCCCGCGGGGCCTCCTCGGGCTCCTCCTGCGGAGCCTGGGTCCGGGCGGCGGCAGCCTGGCGAAGACGCTCGGTCGCCGCCTGCTGCACCTGACCGCGATCGTTGCGCACCTCGACCTCGCCGGCGTCGTTCGCGGCGGAGTACTCCAGCCGCTGCTCGCCGCCGTCGGTCGCCAGCCCCTTGGCCTCGACCTCCGCCGTCTGCGCGTCCGCGCGGCGCACCTCGACCTCGAGGTTGTAGAGGTAGCCGACCGACTCCTCCTTGATCTGCCCCATCATCGACTGGAACATCGCGTAACCCTCGCGCTGGTACTCGATGAGCGGGTCGCGCTGCGCCATCGCACGGAGGCCGATGCCGTCTTTGAGGTAGTCCATCTCGTAGAGGTGGTCGCGCCAGCGACGGTCCAGCACCTGCAGCACGACGCGGCGCTCGAGCTCGCGCGTCGCCGCCTCGCCGAGGGTCTGCTCTCGGGTCTCGTACGCGATCTTCGCGTCGGAGAGCAGTTCGCGCGTGAGCCCCTCCGCCGTGATGCCGCCCTTGCGGCCTGCGGCCTCGGACACGACCTCGTCGATCGTGACGCCGACGGGGTAGAGCGTCTTCAGCTCGGTCCACAGAGCGTCGAAGTCCCAGCTCTCGTTGTGTCCCTCCCCGGTGTGGTCACCCACGACGCCGCTGATCGCGTCTTCGATGAAGTGCTGCACCCGGCCGGCGATGTCGTCGCCCTGCAGGATGTGACGGCGGTCGGCGTAGATCGCCTCGCGCTGGCGGTTCAGCACGTCGTCGTACTTGAGCACGTTCTTGCGCATCTCCGCGTTGCGCGACTCGACCTGGGACTGCGCGCTGCGGATCGCCCGCGAGACGAGACCCGATTCGATCGGCACATCGTCGGGGAAGTTCGTGCGCGACAGGATGGCCTCGGCCGCTCCCGACTGGAACAGGCGCATGAGGTCGTCGGTGAGGCTCAGGTAGAACCGGCTCTCGCCGGGGTCTCCCTGACGACCCGAGCGACCGCGCAGCTGGTTGTCGATGCGGCGGGACTCGTGACGCTCGGTGCCGAGGACGTAGAGTCCGCCGGCCTCGATGACCTTGCCGGACTCCTCCGCGACGACGTCCTTCATCGCCTGGTACGTCTCGTCCCAGGCGATCTCGTACTCCTCGGGAGTCTCGACCGGGTCGAGTCCTCTGCTCTTGAGCTCCTGCACGGCGAGGAACTCGGCGTTTCCGCCGAGCATGATGTCGGTTCCACGACCCGCCATGTTGGTCGCGACGGTGACCGCGCCGAGGCGACCGGCCCGGGCGACGATCTCGGCCTCGCGTGCGTGGTTCTTCGCGTTGAGCACCTCGTGCTTGATGCCCTTCTTGGCGAGCAGGCGCGAGAGGTATTCGCTCTTCTCGACGCTCACCGTGCCCACGAGCACAGGCTGGCCGCTGTTGTGGCGTTCCGCGATGTCTTCGACGACCTGGGTGAACTTCGCCGTCTCGTTCTTGTACACGAGGTCGGACTGGTCCTTGCGGATCATCGGCCGGTTCGTCGGGATCGGGATGACGCCGAGCTTGTAGGTCGACATGAACTCGGCCGCCTCGGTCTCGGCGGTACCGGTCATGCCCGCGAGCTTCTCGTAGAGACGGAAGTAGTTCTGCAGGGTGACGGTGGCGAGGGTCTGGTTCTCGGCCTTGACCGGGACGCCCTCCTTGGCCTCGATGGCCTGGTGGATTCCCTCGTTGTAGCGACGACCGACCAGGATGCGACCGGTGTGCTCGTCGACGATCATGACCTCGTCGTTCATGACGACGTAGTCGGTGTCCTTCTTGAAGAGGGCGAGCGCCTTGATCGAGTTGTTGAGGAACGAGATCAGCGGGGTGTTCGCCGACTCGTACAGGTTCTCGATGCCGAGGTAGTCCTCGACCTTCTCGATGCCCGGCTCGAGCACGCCGACGGTCCGCTTCTTCTCGTCGACCTCGTAGTCCTCACCGGCCACGAGGGTGCGGGCGATCTTGGCGAACTCGGCGAACCAGCGGTTGGCCTCGCCCGACGAGGGACCGGAGATGATGAGCGGCGTGCGGGCCTCGTCGATGAGGATCGAGTCGACCTCGTCGACGATCGCGAAGAAGTGCTCGCGCTGCACGAGATCTTCCTTGCGCCAGGCCATGTTGTCGCGCAGGTAGTCGAAGCCGAACTCGTTGTTCGTGCCGTACGTGATGTCCGCGGCGTACTGCTCGCGACGCACGGCCGGGGTCTGTCCCGAGACGATGATGCCGGTGGTCATTCCGAGGGCGCGGAACACGCGGCCCATGAGCTCCGCCTGGTAGCTCGCGAGGAAGTCGTTCACCGTGATGATGTGGACGCCCTTGCCGGCGATCGCGTTGAGGTAGGCCGGGAAGGTCGCGACGAGCGTCTTTCCCTCACCGGTCTTCATCTCGGCGATGTTGCCGAGGTGCAGGGCCGCGCCGCCCATGATCTGCACGTCGTAGGCCCGCATGCCGAGCGTGCGCTTGGCCGCTTCACGCACCGCGGCGAACGCCTCGGGCATCAGCTGATCGAGCGTCTCGCCCTTCTCGAAGCGGGTGCGGAGCTCGGTCGTCTCGTTCCGCAGCTCGTCGTCGGTGAGCTTGGAGATGTCCTCTTCCAGCGCCCCCACTGCCTTGACCACCTGGTTCAGGCGGCGGATGATCCGCCCCTCACCAGCACGCAGCAGCTTCTCAAGAGGATTGGCCACGGATGTCATCTCCCTGTCAGTGGGTAAATCACCGGCGACCATAAGGCGGTCGCCAGGCATACTTTGCCATGTTACCGGGCTGTGACCTGCACGTCGCCTGCAAGCATGCTCCGCGCGGCGGCCCCGATGGTTGCCCGGTATCCATATACTCGGTATCGCGTTCGACAACACGCCATCGGGAGATCATCATGTCGGTTCGTCAGAGCCTGCTCGCCATCCTCGATCAGGGCCCCTGCTACGGCTATCAGCTGCGACACGAGTTCGAGCGGCGCACCGGCTCGACCTGGCCGCTCAACGTGGGGCAGATCTACAACACCCTCGAGCGGCTCGAGCGCGACGGCCTGGTCCGCCGCGGCGACGCGGACGAGCACGGACACGTCTACTGGGAGATCACCGATGCCGGATCGGCCGAGGTGGCGCAATGGCTCTCCTCTCCCGTCGTGCGCGCCCAGGCGGCGCGTGATGAGCTGGCGATCAAGCTCGCCGTGGCCGCGACGCTGCCCGGCATCGACGCGGACGCGGCCATCCGAGCGCAGCGCGAGGCCTCCGCTCGCAAGCTGAAGACGCTCGAGGACTCTCGCCGTCCCGGAGGCGCCGACGACGGCCCTGAGGCGCTGGCGCGGTCGCTGGTGCTGGAGTCGATGATCTTCGCAGCCGAGGCGGAGGTGCGCTGGCTCGACTTCGCCGCACAGCGTCTCGCGCAGCATCCGCAGCACGCGATGGCTCTCGAACTCGCCACGGAGCGGCCCAAACGAGGACGCCCGACCACGCGGGTCGCGGTGGTCGCGTGACGCCCTGAGCGAACCCGGCTCACCCCGAGCGGATGCTCAGCCACCGTGAGCGCGCAGGAAACTAGGATCGGATCATGGCTGGAATTTGGGGCAGACGTAAACGCGAACAGGAAGAACTCGCCGCACAGGACGCCGATCTGGCGCGTCGCGCCGAGCAGGCTCTGGTCAGTGCCGATGAGAGGATCCGCACGACGTCGGATGAGCTCGCGTTCGCCGAGGCCGAGCTCGGCGAGTCCCTGACCGCCGACCTGCGCAAGGCTCTGGCTGCCGTGCGCACGCATCTGCGCGAGGCCTTCCAGCTGCACCAGCTGAACCACGACGAGATCCCCGATACGGCCGAAGAGCTGCGCACCCGCAACGCGCGCATCCTGCAGCTGTGCGACTGGGCTCAGGACCTGCTCGACGAGAAGACGTCGGTGCTCGCCGCGTCCGTCGCCAAGGTGCGGCGCGCGCCCGAGGTCATCGCCCAGGTGCGAGCGGACGCCGCAGCACTGAGCGCTCGCATCCCTCAGACCAAGGAATCGGTCTCGCGGCTGTCCGCCCGCTACGCCGAGTCCGCGATGCACCAGATCACCGCCAGCGCCGCCGAAGCCGAGCAGCTCATCGCCTTCGCGACGCACAGCGCCGACATCTCCGAGCGACGGCGTGCCGCCAAGCAGAACGAGGAGGCCAACCTCGCCCTCGAGACCGCCACCGAGGCCACCCGCCGCGCGTCCGCCCTGCTCGACGCGGTCGAGGACTTCGAGATCGAGGCGCTGCGCGCGGAGTCCACGCTCGCCGAGGTCGTCGCCGACTCGCGGGGCGATCTGATCGCCGCGCGCAACGCTCCCCCGGCGCCCGCCGTCGCTGAGGCCGTCACGGCCCTGCAGGCCGCCCTGAGCGCCCTCACCCCGTCGGGTACGCCGAACGATCCCTTCGCGGAGCTGTCGCAGCTGCGCACCGCGAATTCCGCCCTGGATGACGCCATCGCGAAGGCGCGGCACCGCGCAGAGCACCCCCTGCCGAGCATTCCGCAGGTGCAGCATGCGATCGACGACGCCGACCGACAGCTCGGCGTGGCCCGCGGACTCATCTCCGGGCATCGCGGCTGGATCGGCGCCGACGCGCGCACGCGTCTCGCCGAAGCCGAGCGGCTGCGTGTCGACCTCTCCGATCTCCTGCCCGCCGAGGACACGCGCGAGGAAGCCCTCGTGCAGGCCCGGCGCGTCGCTCATCTGGCCTCGGAGGCTCTGCAGCTCGCACAGCGCGACATCGACTCCTCGCGTCCCGACGACCAGGGCTGGGGCGGCGGAGGCGGCTACGGCGGCGGCGGCTGGGGCGGACGCCCCCGCGGCGGCGGCGGCGGCGGTGACATCGCGTCCGGCATCCTGGGCGGACTCGTGATCGGCAGCCTCCTCGACGGCATCTTCGACTGAGCAGCCTGCTCACCGGAACCCTCTCCACGACAGAACGGCCCGCCCCTCTCGGGACGGGCCGTTCTGCGTATCAGCTCAGGAAGCCAGCGCCTCCGCGGGCGGAGCCTGGGTGCTCAGCGCGATCACGCCGTAGTCCCAGCCCTTGCGGCGGTACACGACGCTGGGGTGGTCGGTGCGCACATCGACGAACAGGAAGAAGTCGTGTCCGACCAGCTCCATGCGGTCGACCGCCTCCTCCACCGTCATCCACTCGGCGTCGAAGCTCTTGGTGCGGATGACGACCGGCGAGTACGACTCGTCGTCGTCGTTCTGCACCGGGATGCTCCCCGTCGCCACCGCGTGCAGCACGTCGGCCGAGGCCGGCTGCACGTCGATGCCCTCGAGCTCTCCGGTGCCCTTCTCGAAGTGGGCGCCGCGAGGATGCTGTCGTCCGTCGACCCGCTTCTCCTTGGCGCGTCGCAGCTGCTCGGACATCTTGTCGACCGCGAGATCGAGAGCGACGAACTTGTCACCGTCCGTCGCCTCTGCGCGAACGACCGGGCCCTTCCCGACGAGCGTCAGCTCGACGGTCTCCTCGGGGACGTGACCGTTGCGGAACACGCGGTGAGTGACCTTCACATCCAGCCGTTGCGCTCGACTCGCGAGCGTCTCGACCCTGGCGATCTTCTCCTCGACAACGGTTCGGAAGCGATCGGTGATTCCCACTCCGACGCCGACGATGCTCGTTTCCATTGCTGTCTCCTTGTCCCGGTCCTCCCGGCCAAGGGCGGACCGTTGTCGCCTTGTGGTCCCCAACCGTAGTCCGCATGCGAGTCGATGTCACTGGTGACTTTCGTCGTGTCGTCGGTGAGTTCCCGATGAGTCTCCTCAGAATCGGGCGCGCCTCGGCGTGGCGGCGAGCGTCACCGCCGAGGCCACTCGGAAACCTGCCGCACGAAGGGCGCGGGCCGCTTCATCGAGCGTCGCGCCGGTCGTCACCACGTCGTCGACGAGGACGGCGTGCGCCCCTCCGCCGGGCCGACGCGCGCGCATCGTCGCGTGGACGTTGACGGCGCGCTCGTGGATGCCGAGGCCCCGCTGATCGACCGGCCGCGCGACCAGCGAGAGCACACGCTGGGGAGTGTATCCCGCTCGACGGACGAGCAGCTCGGGTACGCGGTAGCCCCGGCGGCGGAAGGCGCTGCGAGAAGTGGCGACCGGCACGATCCAGGTCGACGGCGACACGGTGGGCGCCAGGACCGCGGCGAGCGCCGCACCGAGGGGACGCGCCAGGTGGGTCTCTCCATCGCTCTTGAGTCGCCGGATGCACCGAGCAGCCACCCCGTCGTATGCGAGGGCCGCTTCGACGCGCAGACCTGCGGGCGTGACATGCTCACGGGGCTCCGGCACGAGCACCGCGCGGCACGACGGGCACAGCATCTGACCGGGGGCGTCGCAGCCGGCGCAGGACGCGGCGAGGAGGAAGGCGGCGATCTCGCCGCCGACGGCACGGAAGACCGAGGGACCGCTCATCAGACGATCCTGACGGACGGAACCAGCCGATGGGACTCTGCGGCATCGCCGACAGGGAGAGCGGATCGATCAGTGTTCTGTGCAGGAGAGGTGGATCACTCGCCGGCACGCGTCGCGAGGACCGAGATGTCCGTCGCGATCTCCCGCCAGGTCGAACCGGCGTGCGCGAAGAGCTGTCCGCCCACCCCGACGACCCGCAGCCCGCCGACGGTCCGGGCGCCCGCGATCGAGACCGCATCCTCGGGGGCAGCCTCGGCGGTCCCGGGTCCGCCCACCATCTGGGTGACGACCTGCGGCCCCAGCGGGTCGACGAGGACGGCCAGGCGCTCGGTGCCGAGCCACGCCAGCCCTGTGGCCGGTGCGGAGATCAGCGAGACCTGCTTCATGTCGCCGAGCTCGAGCGGGATCCCCGCGGGATCGCGAACGATGGCGGCGACCACCACCCACCGCTGCTGGCCCACCGTCACGACCGCCGCCACCCTGGCGCCGTCGGAGGAGACCCGCAGGTCGGAGATCGACGACGCGTTCGGCCAGGCATTCGCCACATCGTGCTCCACGACGTCACTCCCCCGTGCCTGCACCGCACCGGGCTCGCCTGCCGGGACGGTCCAGGTGTAGCCGTAGGGATCGAGTGAGGGTTCGATCAGGCCCGGCCGGGAGTCCAGCTCGTCGAAGGTCCCGTCGCCGATCAGGTACACATGGCCGTCGGCGAGCTGCGCAGCGGCCAAGGAGTCGTCCGCTGCGACGTCGATCGACACGATCGGCTGATCGATCGCGGCGACGCCCGGGGTGATCCCGGGGATCTCGGTGACCTCGTCGCCGACGATCCGCCCGAAGACGCCGTTCTGCACGACGATGGTTCCGACGTCGGGCGGAGTGTCGACGAGTTCGACCACCCCGGCATCCAGAGTCCGCCCGTCCACCGCGAAGCGCACCTGCGTCACAGAGACTCCGGCGGCCTTCAGCGTCTCCTGCAGCTGCGTGCGCATGCGGGACAGCGTCAGCTGGTCGAGGCCGACGGCGGGGCGCGTGAGAGCGACCTCGGCGACCTGATCCGTGATCAGCACGGCATCCTGAGCGAGCTGCACGTCGGCGGGGAACGCGGTCTGCACCGCAGGATCGAGCCACGGACTGGGCGCGCCGTCGATGAGCGCCTGGGTGACGGTGGTCGCGGGACTCTGGCGTCGCGGGAACCACCGGACGTCCGGCACGAGTCGGGACCACCCGCCGTCGAAGTACTGCAGCGGATAGCCGTCGAAGACGTTCGCGAACCGGGGCTCGTCGATGACGATGCCGTCGGGCGCCTGCGTGATGCGCCACTCGCCGTCATCCATCCGCTCCAGGGCGAACATCGTCGGCGATGCGCCGGGCGCCTCCGCGTAGGCACCGGACTCGTCGACGATCGCGACGAGGTCCAGCCGCACCTGCACGTCGGCGCTGTCCGCATCCTCGACCGCGTCCGATGCCACGGAGGAGGTGAGGACGCGTGTCTCGGTGCCGACGTCGATCGACACGCCGGCCGCGGGACGCCATGACCGCTGCAGCGAGGGAGCGAGGAACTCGCGAGCGGTCGCCCAGTTGTCGGAGGTCGTGATCCCCGCCTCGAGGAATCCCTCGACGATCTCCTGCGGCCCCGCGCCCTGGATCGGTCCCGACGCGACCGGCAGGAAGTCGACGTCCTGGGTCGACTCGCCGAGCACCAGGCCCACCGCGACGTCGCCGGTGGTCGGCAGGCCCGCGCACGCAGGCAGCAGCAGGGCGGCGACGACCAGCGCGACGCCGCGCAGCATCCGGGACGCTCGGCGCTCAGTCATGATCGTCCGGCTCCTTCAACAGTCCGGGAAGCTCCGCCCACGAGATGGGCTGCGTCGCATCGCCGAGTTCCGCAAGCGGCTCCTGGGGCTCGATCGGGATCGGGCTCGGTCCCTCCAGCGCGGCGCCGTGCCGCGGGATCGTGAGGACGAAGTTCGTGCCGACGCCGAGCTCCGACCACACGCCGAGGGTGCCGCCGTGCAGGGTCGCATCGCCGAGCGAGATCGAGAGTCCGAGCCCGGTGCCGCCGATGGTGCGCTGGCGCGACGGGTCGGCGCGCCAGAAGCGGTCGAAGACGCGTTCGGCGTCGGCGGGCTCCATCCCGAGACCGAAGTCGCGCACGCCCGCCGCCACCGCGTGCTGATTGCTGTCGACGGTGACGACGATCGGCCGGCCCTCGCCGTGCTCGATCGCGTTGCCGATGAGATTGCGCAGCACCCGGCGGACCCGTCGTGGGTCCATGTCCACCGGCGAGTACCCGCCCGGCGCGACGAGCCGCAGTTCGGACCCGCGTCCCTCGGCGAGCGGATGCATCTGGTCGATGATGTCCTCGGCGAGGTGCGCCAGACTCGTCGCCTCGAGCTCGAGCTGCACGGAACCCGCGTCGTAGCGACTGATCTCGAGCAGATCGGCGAGGAGGGTCTCGAAGCGCTGCACCTGCGTGTGCAGCAGCTCGGTGGTCCGCGCGGTGGTGGGATCGAACTCCTCGCGCTGGTCGTTCAGCATGTCCGCGGCGAGCCGGATCGTCGTCAGCGGCGTGCGCAGCTCGTGCGACACGTCGGACACGAAGCGCTGCTGCACCATCGAGAGCTCGCCGAGCTCCTTGATCTGCGCCTCGATGCTGTCGGCCATCGCGTTGAAGGAGCGACCGAGCGTGGCGAGCTCATCTTCTCCGTGAACCTCCAGGCGCACGCCGAGGTCGCCCGCCGCCAGCCGGGCGCTCGTCTCGGCGGCCTGCACGATCGGCGTCGCGACCGCGCGCAGCACGATCCAGGAGATCGCGGCGACGATCGCGACCAGACCGATGCCGGCGATCCACAGGGTGCGCTGCACGAACACGAGCGTCTGATTCGCATCCTGCAGGTCGTAGGCGAAGTAGATCGCGAAGGCCCCGGCCTCCGGCACGTTCAGCTGCTGCCCGACGACGATCCCCGGCACCTCGCCCCCGTCCGCGACAGGGAGCGCGACGGACTGCCACGCCTGACGATCGGCGAACTCCTCGACGCGCGTCTCGATCTCCGGGCTGAGTCGGTTCCTGCTCAGCCCCGCGGTGAAGCCGTTCAGGCGCACGCCGTCCGACTCCGTGTCGATCCGGAAGCCGGCGAGCTGATCGGTGCTCGACGTTCGCGCCAGGTTCGCCTGGATGCTGCTCCACAGGTCGGCGAGAGCGGCCGGGTCGTCGCTCACCTCGGCGACGTCGAGGATGTCCTGCGCCTGATCGACGGCGCGGCGCGCGTCTTCGAGAGCGACGTTCTTGCGCGATACGAACAGGTCGTTCTGGATCACGAGCGCCATCGTGACGCAGGTGATGAAGATCGCCAGCGACGTCGCGAGCAGGGTGATGGTGAGGGTGCGGAACCGCAGCGAGCGGCGCCACAGCGCCGAGAGCACGGTCGGCCAGCCCCGCCAGTCGCGCAGGACAGCGACGGCCGTGGTGGTCGCTGTCGTCGCGGCCATCGTGCTCCTAGCCGACGCTCCCGGCGCGATAGCCCACGCCGCGCACCGTCATCACGATCTTGGGGTTGTCCGGGTCGAGTTCGACCTTCGCCCGGAGCCGCTGCACGTGCACGTTCACGAGTCGCGTGTCGGCCTTGTAGTGGTAGCCCCAGACCTGCTCCAGCAGCATCTCGCGGGAGAACACCTGCTGCGGCTTGGAGGCGAGCGCGACGAGCAGCTGGAACTCGAGCGGAGTCAGGGCGATCGGGGTCGTGCCGCGACGCACCTCATGGGCGTCGACGTCGACCGTGAGGTCGCCGACCTTCAGCTGCTCGCTCGTCGTCTGCGGCGTCGGGCGCAGGCGGGTGCGGATGCGAGCGACCAGCTCCTTCGGGTTGAAGGGCTTCACCATGTAGTCGTCCGCGCCGACCTCGAGGCCGCGGACCACGTCGGCGGTGTCGCCACGCGCGGTCAGCATGAGGATCGGCACGCCGGACTCGGCGCGGATGCGCGTGCAGATCTCGATGCCGTCCATGCCGGGGAGCATGAGGTCGAGGAGCACCAGGTCGGGGCGCTGCGTGCGCCATTCGTCGACCGCACGGGCGCCATCGGCGCAGAACACCGGCTCGAAACCCTCCGTGCGCAGCACGATGCCGATCATCTCGGCGAGCGCGGTGTCGTCGTCGACCACAAGAATGCGTGAGGTCATAACTGTTACCTTATGGCACCGAGTACCGCCGTCCCCAGGTCTGCGCACCACCGACAGGGATATGACACGATGGGAGCGCACGATGGAGGGAGTGCTGTGAGCGGTCAGACATGGACCCCTGCCCCGAAGAAGGGCATCATCCCGCTTCATCCGCTGACGTTCGGCATGCTGCTCGGCAAGGCGTTCGCCGCTCTCCGGCACAATCCCAAGGTGCTCTTCGGCTTCGCCGTGGTGATCCAGCTGATCGTGGTGATCGTGACCGCCGGTGTCATGGGGGTCGTGCTGTTCAGCACGTTCTCCCGGCTCGAGACGGTGCCGCCCTCCTCCCCGGACTTCGAGGCCGTGCTCGCGGGCACGATCGCCATCAACATCATCGCGGGGCTCGCGGTCGGCCTGACCTCCATCGCCTTCACGGCGATGATGCAGGGCGTGGTCGCCGCCGAGGTCGGGTACGCGGCGATCGGCGTGAAGGCGACGCTCGGGATGCTGTGGCGCAAGATGGCGCCGTCGTTCTGGCGTCTCGCCGGTTTCGCGTCGCTGTCCGTCGTCGCCGTCTTCGGCTTCTTCGCGATCATCGCGCTCATCATCGGAGCACTCGTCGCCGGCGGGCTGGGCGGCACCGCCGAGCTCATCGGCATCATCATCCTGGTGAGCATCCTCATCGGGCTGGCCTCGATCCCGCTGTTCGTCTGGTTGAGCACGAAGCTGCTGCTCGTGCCGTCGATCCTCGTGCTCGAGCGCGCCCGGTTCCGGGATGCTTTCGTACGATCCTGGCGCCTCACCCGGGGCCGATTCTGGGTCGCGTTCGGCGTCATGTTCCTCATCGGCGCGATCATGGGCCTCGCCATGCAGGTGGTGAGCATTCCCGTGGGACTGCTCAGCTCTCTGCTCGGATCGGTGATCGCCCCCACCGGGGATTACGATGCCGGCGCGGTGATCGCCTTCGTCTTCACGCTCGTGGCCCCGCAGATCCTGCTGCTCGTGCTCCAGGCGATCACCCTCGTCGTGCAGAGCACCGGCTCGGCGCTCGTCTACCTCGACTGCCGGATGCGCTACGAGGGCCTCGACCAGACGCTGATCTCGCACGTGGAGCGCCGAGAGCTCGGGTGGACCGAGGACCAGCTCGACGACCCGTTCGCCGTGGATCCGACCCGTGCCGTGAGCAGCGCCCCGCCGCCTCGGCAGGCGCCGGACCACGTCGCGATGACGCAGGGCTACGGGTACCCGCAGTACGGAGCCCCGGCGGCGCCCGGTTACCCGCCGCAGTCGTACCCGGCTCAGCCGTACGCGCCTCAGCCCTACGCAGCCCAGCCCTACGCCCCGCAGCCGTACGCACCGCAGCCGCATCAGAGTCCGGCCCCGGCGCCACAGCCGTACGGTGCACAGCCGTCGGCACCGGCGCCCGCCTTCGCACCCGCACCGCCACCCGCACCGCCCGCTGCGGCGACCCCTCCGCCCATCGCGAATCCCGCGCCTCCGACCGACAGCCCGTGGTCCGCGCCCGGCGACGGAGGCTGGGCCGCTCCGGGCAGCGGTGACGGCACGGCATGATCCGACCGTTCGACGACCTGTTCGTCCCCGATGGGGACGAGGCACGGCGCTGGGCCGAGGAGGAGCTCTCCAATCCGCGCTATGCGGACGCCAAGCCGACCTGGTTCGATCTCGTCGCGCGCGACATCGGACGATTCATCGCCGACCTCTTCAGCTCGGACAACGGGGCGAACGTCGGACCGTGGGCCCTCATCGTCGTGAGCGTGATCATCGTCGCGGCTCTCATCACCGCGCTCATCATCTGGGGTCGGCCGCGCAGCTCGCGCGCCGTGCGCCACGCGCGGAGCGATCTGCTCGGCGAGAGCGACGATCGGAGTGCCGCACAGCTCCGAGCGGATGCCGAGCGCAGCGCTCGCGACGGCGACTGGGACACCGCGACGATCCTTCGCTACCGCGCGATCGCGCGAGGGCTGCTGGAGAGGGACCTCATCGACCCCGCCCCGGGTGCGACCGCGCAGTCGATCGCGCGGGAGGCCAGCGCGGTCTTCTCGGATGAGGCGACGGCGATGCGCCGCGCGGCCGTGTCGTTCGACGACGTGCGCTACCTGCGGCATCCGGCCACCGAGGAGAGCTACCGCGAGCTGGCAGCGACGGACGACCGGTTGCGCACGCGGCGCCCCGAGGCGGTGCCCGCGTGACCGTGATCGACCAGGCGACCCCGGAGGCGTCGACCGCCGAGGCCCGACCGCGAAGGGTGCGCGCCATCGTGGGGTGGGCGATCGTCGTGGCCCTCGTCGTGCTCGTGGCGTTCGTCGCCCTTCAGGTCAGCGCGACCGGCCCCGGTGCTCGGGGCACGCTCGATCCGGAGGGTCGCGACGACTCCGGGGCTCTGGCCCTCGCCGAGATCCTGCGCGACCAGGGTGTCGAGGTGTCGGTGTACCGGTCCCGTGCCGAGGCGCGCGCAGCGGTCGACGACGACACCACCCTCGTGATGACGAACCCGTACACCCTGACCGATGACGCCCTCTCCGAGCTGCTCGATCCCGCCGATCGGGTCGTCTTCCTCTCGACCGGTACGCACCTGCTGGGCGTGCTGGACATCGGCGAGAACGCTCCGGGCAGCTCAAACGCCGCCGCCGCGGACTGCGACGTCCCGGAGTTCGCCGACGTCGGAACGATCCGCGCCGACCGGTTCTTCTCCCCCGAGGACGGCGTCGAGGCCTGCTTCGGCGACGGCGACGGCGCCGCCGTGCTCGTCGACGATGCCGGAGACGGCCGCCGCACGTCGGTCGTCGAGGGCACGAGGCTCTTCAGCAACGCCTACCTCGCCGAGAACGGCAATGCCGCGCTCGCTCTCGCGCTCCTCGGACAGACGGATCGCGTCGTCTGGTACGTGCCGTCCTTCGGCGACACCGACATCGAGGGACAGTCGCCCGACACGCTCGGGAGCCTGACGCCGCCGTGGGTCACACCCGCCATCCTGCTCCTTATCGTGGCCGGGATCGCTGCAGCCGTCTGGCGCGGTCAGCGCTTCGGCCCGCTCGTCGCCGAGACCCTCCCCGTCATGGTGCGCGCGTCGGAGACCATGCACGGCCGGGCACGGCTGACGGCGAAGGCGGCCGATGCGCCCCACGCCGGCCAGGCGCTCCGCGACGGTGCGCAGCGTCGACTGGCCCGTCGTCTCGGTCTCGCGGTGCACGCCGGAGCGGACGAGGTCGCCGACGCGGCATCCGATCGACTGCGCATTCCCCGAGGAACCCTGCAGGCGCTGCTCGCCGGGCCGCTCCCGGACGACGACGCCGCGCTCGTCGAGCTCGCGCGACGACTCGACGAGCTGGAGACCGCCGTCGAGGCGACCACGCGCATTACCCGCCATTCACCCCACACGGAAGCCGAGGGCACAACGTGACCGTTGAGAACCATCCCGCCGACGACGCCGCGCTGCGTCAGGCCATGCATCGCGTCCGCACCGAGGTCGACAAAGCCGTCGTCGGGCAGGCCGGCACCGTCACGGGCCTGCTGGTCTCGCTCCTCGCCCGAGGCCATGTGCTCCTCGAGGGCGTGCCGGGCGTCGCGAAGACCCTCATCGTGCGCTCGTTCGCGCGGGCGCTCGGCCTCGACACGAAGCGCGTGCAGTTCACGCCCGACCTGATGCCCGGCGACGTCACCGGGTCACTCGTGTACGACGCGCGCACCGGCGAGTTCGACTTCCGTGCGGGGCCGGTGTTCACGAACATCCTGCTCGCCGACGAGATCAACCGCACGCCGCCGAAGACGCAGGCCGCTCTGCTCGAGGCCATGGAGGAGCGCCAGGTCTCGGCCGACGGCGTGAGCCGCCCGCTGCCGGACCCGTTCCTCGTCGCCGCGACCCAGAACCCCATCGAGCACGAGGGCACGTACTCGCTGCCCGAGGCGCAGCTCGACCGCTTCCTGATGAAGCTCGTCGTCGGGATGCCGGAACGCGATGCCGAGGTATCGGTCCTGCGCCGCCACGCGGAGGGTTTCTCCCCACGGGAGCTGACCGGCGTCGAGGCGGTCGTCACGGCCGACGAGATCCGCGCGGCGCAGGATGCCGCCGGGCGCGTCGAGGTCACCGACGATGTGCTCGGCTACGTCGTCGACCTGGCCAGGGCCACTCGTCAGTCCCCCTCCGTCGAGCTCGGGGCGAGCCCGCGCGCGTCGACCGGCCTGCTCGCCGCGGCGAAGGCCTGGGCCTGGCTGAACGCCTCGACAGCCGTCACCCCCGACCATGTGCAGACGATGCTGGTGCCCGTGTGGCGCCACCGCCTGCAGCTGCGGCCGGATGCGCAGATGGAGGGCGTGTCGGCGGATGCCGTGCTCACCTCGGTGGTGCAGCAGACCAGGGTGCCGATCTAGGTGTTCGTCACCGGCCGTCTCGCCGTCGCCCTCGCCGTGGGCGTGATCCCGCTCGTCCTCGGAGGACTCGCGGGGTACCCGGCGTACGCGCTGTTCGGCGGGTGGATCGCGCTGTGCGCTCTGCTCACGGGGATCGACATCGCTCTCGCGGCGAGCCCGCGGGCCGTGACGGTCACGCGTCGGGTGCCGAAGCGCACGCGGATCGGCGAGCCGGTTCCCGTGAGCGTCGCCGTGCAGAACCACGGCACGCGAACGCTGCACGCCGTGATCCGCGACGCCTGGCAGCCGACCGCCGGGGCGTCACCGGAGCGCCCGCAGCTCGAAGTCCCTCCGGGAGAACGCGCCCGTGTGGCCATACCGCTGCTTCCCCGGCGCCGCGGCGAGCTGGTGAGCGAATTCGTGATCATCCGGTCGCGCGGCCCGCTCGGTCTCGCCGGACGGCAGGCCCGGCACCGGGTGCGCGGAGCGATCCGCGTGCTGCCGGCGTTCTCCTCCCGCAAGCACCTCCCCTCGCGCCTGGCGCGACTCCGCGAGCTCGACGGCAACACCAGCATCCAGGTACGCGGTCAGGGTACGGAGTTCGACTCCCTCCGCGAGTACGTCCGCGGCGACGACGTGCGCTCGATCGACTGGCGCGCGACCGCGCGCGCCGGCACGACGATGCTGCGCACCTGGCGGCCGGAGCGCGACCGTCACGTCGTCATCATCATCGACACCGGACGCACCGCCGCTGCGCGAGTCGGCGACGGCACGCGGGTCGACGCCTCGCTCGAGGCCGCCCTGCTGCTCGCTGCTCTGGCCTCTCGTGCCGGGGACCATGTCCACCTGCTGATGTACGACCGGGTCGTGCGCGGTCGGGTGACCGGCGTCGACGGCAACGCCCTTCTTCCGGCACTGACGGACGCCATGGCTCCCGTGCACGCGCGCCTGGTCGACACCGATTGGCATGGCGCGTTCGCCGCCGTCCGCACCCTCACCACCCGCCCGTCCCTCATCGTGGTCCTGACCGCGCAGGACGCGGCGGAGTCGGCGAGAGCCTTCCTCGGCGCCTTCCCGAACGCCTCCCGCGCGACGACGGTGCTCGTGGGATCGGTGACCGACGACGACATCGCGAACCTCGCCCGGCAGCGCGGGTCCCGCGAGGAGATCTATCTGGCGGCCGCAGCCGAGCGCACCCTGCGGGATGCCGAGAACGTCGCGGATGCGATCCGCAGGGCCGGAGGCGAGGCGATCGCGGCCGACCCCGAGGAGCTGCCGCCACGCATCGCCGACCGCTACCTCGAGCTGAAGGCGGCCGGCCGGCTCTGATCCGTCCGGCGTGGTCGGCGAGGCGTGGTCGGCGAGGCGTGATCGGCGAGGCGTGATCAGCCGGCGACGAGGCGGGGTGTGCCGGCCTCGTACTCGACCAGGTCTCCGGTCGCGCCTCGGCGGTGCGCCCGACCGCCGATGACGAGCATGTAGATGAGGAACACCGCGAGCGCGGCCGCGCCGATGCCGATCTTCACCGGCCAGGGCAGCGACCAGCCGGTGACGAAGCCCTCGACGAGACCGGCGAGGAACAGGGCGAAGACCAGGCCCAGCGCGACCGTCGCGAGCGACCTGCCCTCCTCCGCGAGCGCCTCGCCGCGGGAACGGGGGCCCGGGGCGACCCACGCCCAGAAGATGTGCAGACCGGCGGCCGCGGCCACGAAGATGCAGGTGAGCTCGAGCATGCCGTGCGGGAGGATGTAGAGCAGCATGATGTCGGCCTTGTCGTGGGCGGCCATCACGGCTCCCGACAGACCGAGGCCCATGGCGTTCTGCACGAGCATCGCGATCGGCCAGATCCCGGTCACGCCGAAGAGCACGCACTGCATCGCGATCCAGGCGTTGTTGGTCCAGACCATCCCCATGAACTCGGCGGCGGGGTTCTCGGTGTAATACCCCGTGAAGCTCTCGTCGGCGTACTGCTCGAGCGCGTCGGGCGGACCGAGCGTCGCGATGAGGGCGGGATCGTTCGCGATCCATGCCGCCGTGCCGACGCCGATCGCGATGAACGCGACGGCGATGATCAGGGTCGTCCAGCGCAGCCGATAGAGGGCCGCGGGCAGCTGCAGGCTGAAGAACCGCGCGGTCTGCGTCAGGATGCTGTCGGACGCCCCGGTGAGGCGCAGCCGCGCGCGCACCAGGATCGTCGAGAGATACGCGCCCTGCGGCGACTCCCCCACCGACGTCTTCAGCTCGGCGAGATCGGCCGATGCCGCGCGGTAGCGGACGATCAGTTCGTCGACGCCCGCCCCATCGAGCCGGGCGCGACTGAGTTCGTCCAGCCGCTCCCATTCGGCGCGGCGTGCATCAGACAGCGCATCGGCATCCACCTGATTTACTGTACTCATGTCCGTCCCGATCGATGCGTCCGACGAGGTGCTCTCCGGCGAGGCCGTCGCCATCGACGTGCAGCCGGTCGGCTTCCTGCTGCGGGCCCTGGGCGCCCTGATCGACATGCTGCTCGGGTTCGCGGTCTTCATCCTGTGGCTGTTCCTGCGCATCTGGCTGCTCGACGCGGGTGTGCTCGACGAGGCCACCGACCGCATCGCGACGGTCGCCGCCCTCGTGGTCAGCTTCGTGGTGCTGCCGATCACCGTCGAAGTCGCGATGAAGGGCCGCAGCCTCGGCAAGCTCGCGGTCGGCGGTCGCATCGTGCGCGTCGACGGCGGTGCAGCCGGATTCCGGCACGCGTTCATCCGCGCGCTCCTCGGCGTGCTGGAGATCTACGGGACCCTGGGCGGCATCGCGGTGCTCACCGGGGCGTTCAACGCCCGCTCCCAGCGCCTGGGCGACCTCGTCGCCGGCACCTACAGCCAGCGTGTGCGCACGCCGCGGCTCGTCCCGATCGTGCCGATCCTTCCGCCGGAGCTCGCCGGCTGGGCGCAGATCGCCGACGTCGCTCGCCTGCCGGACAGACTGGCGCGGCGCATCTCGCAGTTCCTGCAGAGCGCCCCGCGCATGGTGCCCTCCGCGCGGGCCAGAGTCGCGCACGACCTGCTGACCGAGGCCACGCCCTTCGTGTCGCCGATGCCTCCCGCCCACCCCGAGGCGGTGCTGATCGGCATCACCGTGCTGCGCCGAGAGCGCGAGCGCCGCGCGCTGGAGAACTCCGACCGACGGGCCGAGAAGCTCACCGGTCGCCGCGTGGGCGTCTGACGCCGTCTCTTCTGCCGACGCGGTCACCGCTCAGTAGCGGTAGTGATCGAGCTTGTAGGGGCCGTCGACGGGCACTCCGATGTACGCGGCCTGCTCATCTGTCAGGGTGGTGAGCCGCACGCCCAGAGCGTCGAGGTGCAGTCGGGCGACCTTCTCGTCGAGCGCCTTCGGCAGGGTGTGGACGCCGATCGGGTAGGCATCGATGTTCGTGAAGAGCTCCAGCTGCGCGAGCACCTGGTTGGTGAAGGATGCGCTCATCACGAACGAGGGGTGACCGGTCGCGTTGCCGAGATTCATCAGGCGCCCCTCGCTGAGGATCATCACGCTGCGGCCGCTCGGCATCCGCCACTCATGCACCTGCGGCTTGATCTCGACCTTCTCGGCACCCGGCAGCGCCTCGAGGCCCGCCATGTCGATCTCGTTGTCGAAGTGGCCGACGTTCGCGACGATCGCGAGGTGCTTGAGCGCCTGCAGGTGCTCCGTGGTGACCACATCGCGGTTGCCCGTGCCGGTCACCACGATGTCGACCTCGCCCGCCACATCGAGCAGGCGGGCGACCTGGAAGCCGTCCATCGCGGCCTGCAGCGCGCAGATTGGATCGACCTCGCTGACGATGACGCGAGCGCCCTGACCGCGCAGCGCCTCGGCGGCGCCCTTGCCGACGTCGCCGTAGCCGCAGACGAACGCGACCTTGCCGCCGATGAGCACGTCGGTGGCGCGGTTCAACCCGTCAGGGAGGGAGTGCCGGATGCCGTACTTGTTGTCGAACTTGCTCTTGGTGACCGAGTCGTTGACGTTGATGGCCGGGAAGAGCAGAGCACCGGCGGCGGCGAGCTCGTACAGCCGATGCACGCCCGTCGTGGTCTCCTCCGTGACGCCGATGAGACCCGCGGCGACCTTCGTCCACCGATCGGGAGATGTCGCGACGGACCGGCGCAGCAGATCGAGGATGATCGAGTACTCGTGCGAGGCATCCGCTGCGGCGTCGGGAACGGCCCCGGCCTTCTCGAACTCCGCGCCCTTGTGCACGAGCAGCGTGGCATCGCCGCCGTCGTCCAGGATGAGGTTCGGCCCGTCGAACCCCGCCGCCGACCAGTCGAAGATGCGCTCGGTGCAGGCCCAGTACTCGTCGAGGGTCTCGCCCTTCCAGGCGAACACGGGAACGCCGGCGGGAGAGTCGACCGTGCCCTCCGGGCCGACCACGACGGCGGCTGCGGCCTCGTCCTGCGTGGAGAAGATGTTGCAGCTGGCCCACCGCACCTCGGCGCCGAGGGCGACCAGCGTCTCGATCAGCACGGCCGTCTGCACGGTCATGTGCAGCGAACCGGCGATGCGGGCGCCCTTCAGCGGCTGCGCCGCACCGAACTCCTTCCGGAGCGCCATGAGCCCGGGCATCTCGTTCTCGGCGAGTCGGAGTTGATGACGCCCGGCTTCGGCGAGGGACAGGTCTGCGACGCGGTACTCGAGCTCGGCCATCCCCCCATTGTTCCATCCTGCGGTTCGCGCGCCGCAGGATGTGTCAGAAGCGGATCGCGTCGATCACCTTCACGCGCAGGGCGACGAGCGCGGGGACGAACCCGGACACCGCGCCCACGATCACGGACGCCACGAGTCCGATGAGCGCCGCCCTCATGGGGAACGGCGGGACGTCCTGCATCCCGACGAACATCGTCGTGACCAGCCAGTCCGAGCGGAGCACTGCGACGACGATCGCGATCCCGATGACTCCCGCGACGGTGGTGGCCACCAGGCTCTCGAGGAGCACGGAGAAGAAGACCCGGCCGGAGCTCGCACCGAAGGCGCGTCGGACGCCGATCTCGCGCACGCGCTGCCGCATCGCGACGAGCTGGATGTTGATCAGGCTCAACGCACCGAGGGCCAGGATCAGCGCGGCGATGCCGCCCGTCACCATCTCGAACGTCGCCTGGGCGTCCATGGCCCCGGGTTGCGCGCCCCAGTCGGAGCGGTTCACCGACACGGTCTGTCCCTCGGGGAGGCCGGCGCGGAGATCCATGGCCAGCACCGGCCCGATCTCGTTCGCCTGATCGGGACCGACCCAGATCTCGTACTGCGACCAGGCGTCCTTCGGGAGGGCGTCGACGCGGGCACGATACGCGTCGTACAGCAGATCGATGCGCAGTTCCTCATCGCCGAAGCCCGCACGCGGCGCCACCCCGACGACCTGATAGGTGCCGCCGCCCGCGCCGGTGAGCGTGACCGTCGGATGGTCCCCGAGCGGCACCCGTCCGATCCGCTCCCAGAGCGGCTCGGAGACCACGGCCGCGGGCGCCAGCGCCTCGCTGTCTGCGTCGCGGAGCCAGCGCCCCTCGAGGAGCTGCTCGCGATGGATCTGCGTGTACATCGGGTCGATCAGCCGGGCGTTCACGTCGGTGATGCCCTCGGGGAGCTGCACCCCGACCATCATCCCCTGCGCGACGCGCGCGGTGTGGCTGAAGTCGAAGCGCTCGGTCGCCCGCGCGAAGCGTTCGTCGAAGTCGTCGATGTCGACGGGGTTGCCGTCCTCGCTGGTGATCCCGACGACGATCGTCGCCGCTCGCCCTCCCCACCGGTCGGACTGCTCGGCCTGGTACTGGCGCTGATACTCCGAGATCGCCACGACCGCCGTGAGCGCGCCGACCGAGACGGCGATGCCGATGAGACTCAGGAGCACACGGAGCTTGTGGACGCGGATCTCCGCCCAGGCGTCGGCCAATGCCCCGAGGAACCCGGTCACGCGCTCGCACCGTTCACCGGGCTCGGCACCGGCGCCGCGAGCGTCGACGCCTCGAAGGCCCGGCTGAGGTCGGCCGGCGCGAGGATCCCCGCGTCCAGCCGATAGTGGCGGCGGGCACGCGCGGCGACGTGCAGGTCGTGGGTGATCGTGACGAGTGCGGCATCCGTCTCGGTCGCCACCTCGTCGAGCAGCGACATGACGGAGGCACCCGTATCGATGTCGAGCGCGCCGGTCGGCTCATCGGCGAGGATCAGCACCGGGCGGCGCACCAGGGCACGGGCGATGGCGACGCGCTGCTGCTCACCGCCGGACAGCCGGTCGGCCACCTGCTCGACCCGGTGTCCGAGGCCGACGCGCTCCAGCATGTCGGCCGCGATCTGCCGACGGTTCCAGAACATCCGGCCCTTCGCGTGGCCGAGCGGCATCATGACGTTGTCGATCGCCGTGCGCCCCGGAAGCAGGTTGAACTGCTGGAACACGAAGCCCACGTTGTCGCCGCGCAGGCGGTCGAGCCGGCCCGACCGCATGCGCCGCACCTCCTTGCCCTCGAAGGAGACCGTGCCGGAGGTGGGCGCATCGAGCATCCCGAGGATGTTGAGCAGCGTGGACTTGCCCGAGCCCGAGCGTCCGACGATGGAGACGTGGTCGCCGGCGCCGACCTCGAGGTCGATGCCGCGCAGGATCTCGAGGCGGGAGTCGTCGGCCAGCAGCACGCTCTTGGCGACGGCCTCCAGCGCGACGAGCGTCACCAGCTCATCCCGCTGTCGCACTGCTCGACACCGGGCGAGACCTCGTAGCAGAACTCCTCGACGGGAGCCACGAAGCCCGGCACGAACTGGCGGATGCTCTCGCCCTCCTCGAGGCCCTCGGTGACCTCGACCATCTCGCCGTCGTTGACGCCGAGCTTCACCGCGCGCTCCTCGGGGTCGGAGCCGTCACCGGCATCCACCCACACGTTTCCCGACCCCGCCCCGCCCTGCACGGCCGTGACGGGCACGACGAGGGCGTCGTCGACCTGGCCGAGGGCGAGGTCCATGGTCGCGGGAAGCCCGGCGAACACCGTCTGATCGGTGGGGATGGCGCAGCGCACGCTCGCCGTCCCCTCGGCGCTCACCTGCACGCCGACGCCGGTGCAGACGAACGGTGCGGGACCGCCCGCGATCGTCACGGTGCCCTCGGTCGGCGCGTTCACCAGCCGGTAGAGCTGTACGGGCTCGACCGTCGCCAGCAGGTGATAGCGCGCCGGTGTGAGCTTGTACGACTCTGTGCCGACGGTCACCACCTGCCCTTTGACCAGAGCGATCTCGGAGACGTCGCCGGCCTCCGGGGCGAGCACGTCGATGTCCTTGCGCGGATCGTCCTGGCGGATGGTGAAGAGCTTCTGTCCGGCCGCGACCGTCGCGCCCTCCCCGACATGCACCGCGAGGACCGTGCCGTTCAGCTCGCTCCGCACGCTGTAGCTGTCATCCCGCGCCACGTTGCCCGTGAGGCTCAGAGCGTTGACGATCGAGCCGCTTTCCACGGCCACGACGGGGTCGGAGATCCCCGATTCGGGGCTGACGATGCTCTCCGCACGGTCCGGGAAGAAGGCGATCTTGACCAGCGCCGCGGCGCAGGCTCCGAAGACCAGAACGAGAAGGAGGGGGAAGATCCAGCGTCGCCAGACGATCACGGCTGCCTTTCCGGACCCGCCGCCTTGACACGCCCGCAGACAGGATGCCAGTCGCGAATTCCGGATATCGGGTCATCCGCCGCGTGTCGGCGGTATGCCGGAATGGCGTCAGGCGCGGAGCGCCTCGTGTCGCACGACGATCCAGCCGGACGGCACCGACATCCGGTCGGCATGCGGCGAGCACAGGTCGTGCGCCTGGGGATCGTTCGGCGCACCGAGCGGTCCCAGCGCGGCCATCTGGTCGCCGTAATCGTAGGTGAGCGTGGCCACCGCTTCTCGCGCGCAGCCGACCTTCGAGCAGAGTCGTCCGTCCATCACCGCAACAGTACGACCCCGCGACGCGGGCGGGCGGATGCCGCGCCGCGCGCACCCGCACGGCCTAGACTTTCGTCATGCCCCGTCGCCGTACCGCTCGCGCTTCCGCAGCACCTCGGCGCGGAGCGCGGCACGGAAGACACGGACGCCTCGGCCGCAGCGAGGTCGTGCGTCCGCCACTCGCTCCGCTCGACGGTCGACTCGACAGGTTCGACCTGACCGTGGGGACAGCCGTCGAATTCCTGCGAGGCACCTGGCCAGAGCTGCAGGAGGTCCGCTTCGAGATCGGGGCCATCCCGGCCTTCGAGGCCACGGATGAGGTGCCCCGCTGGTATCTCGACCGGGAGAACCGCCGGATCGTGTTGTTCCGACTGCCGATCGAGAGGCTCCTCCCGCCGGGGCACGACGACGCGGCGCACCGCCGGATGGCGATCGAGAGCGCCGTTTTCCGCGCTGCCGCGGAGTACGTCGGACGCGAGCCGTGGGACCTCGGCCACGACCACTGAGCAGGACGCTCAGGGGTAGACGGTGATCGCCTGCTCCGCGCCGGCCCCGGGGAGGACGGGCAGCACCGCGAGCGCGGCGGCCGCCGTCATCGTGACCGCTGCATGCACGGTGCCGGACGGGCGCATCCGGTAGGTCGTGTCGGACTCGAGGTCGACGCTCACCGATTCTCCTGCGGGGACGACGATCTGCTGCGACTCGCCGCCGTCGACCGGTTCGAGGCTCACGGTCGACTCCTCGTCCGCGGTGTTCGCGATCTGCAGCTGCGGGGTCGGACCATCGGGCACGGCGATGAGCACGTCGGTGTCGATCTCGGGCGCCGGGGTCACCCACGCGAAGTCGGAATCCAGACCCGATCCATCCTGCTGACGCACCGCGCCCACCACCGGGGCGTCGGCGTCCACCTCGACCGTGTAGGTGCCCGGTTCGAGTCCGCTGAGCGAGACATCCGCCGGGGCGCCGGCCGTGAGCGGAACCGTGAACTCGGCCGCCGCCGTGCCGGATCCGGACGCGCGCGCGACGATGCGGGCCTGCGCGTCGGCGTCGGGTGCGAGCAGGCGCACGACGGTCATGTCCGCTTCGTCGCCCTCGACGGGGAAGGCCTGCACCCCGGCGAGCACGACGTTCTGCTGTGCGCCGGCGACGGCATCCTGCAGATCGATGCCGGCGGGGTCGAGCACCTGCACGACCGAGGACTGCAGCACGGCGCGCACGGGGGCGCCGACGGCGTCCACCTTGACGACGGGCGCCTCGTTGCCGGCGGCGATGGAAGTCAGCGGGAGCGCGGTCTGCGTGCCGGCCGGGACCACGACCGTGCGGGAGCTGCGGGTCGTGCCGAAGACGGAGAGGGTGACCGTCGTCGGCACTTCGCCGGCGTTCGTCAGGATCACGATGTCCTCGGTGCCCGTGCCGACGCTCCCGCCCACGAGCCAGGACTCCAGTCGCGGCTCGCCGCAGGCGAGAGCAGCGAACCCGGCGAGGTCCTCCTCGGCGATCGACACAGATTCCGCAGCCGCGAGCATCGGGGCACTGCGCCCGTCGACGGTTCCGGTCAGCACGCGCACGTCTCCGGCGTCGATGAGATCGGGAGCCTCGAGCGTCCGCGTGGCGGGGGTGCCGGACGTGCCTGCCTGCGTGAGACGCGGCGACGCGGCGGAGCGCATGTCCAGGGGCGCGGAGGAATCGCGACCGAGCGCGCGCAGGTCGCCGTTGCACACCAGCACGGTGTCGCCCGGGAGAGGCGTCACCTCGACCTGTGCCGGATCGTGCCGGACACTCGGCCACGGTGCATGGATCGCGGCGACGACGCCGACCACGCACGCCACGGCGACAGCCACGCCGGTGACGACGCGTGCGCCCGTGGCGGCGACTCGGAACGCGCGGGTGCCGTTCATCGGTTGTCCTCCTCGGCCGGGTCGTCGGCGGCGGTCTCGTCGGTCGGCGGTTCATCGATCGCCGGTTCGTCGGTCGGAGGTTCCTCGATCGGTTCGACGCCGACGAGAGGATCGTCGGAGATCGCGTCCTCGGCTTCCCCCGTCGCGACCGTCGGCACCGTCGCCTCGGCGACGCCCGCGACCTCGTCGTCGCGATCCTCGGCATGCCGCGGGAGCACGAGCGGCTCCTCCGGGACACGCCCGACGATGCGCGACTGGGCGCGCGCCGCGCGACGCGACGAGCGCGTCGGAACGGACAGCAGCAGGGCGGCGAAGACGAAGAGGAGCTGCAGGGTGATCACCAGCCGGGCAGTGCCCTGCTGGGTCGAGGTCAGGGACTCCGGCTCGGCGACATCGGCCTCCAGCCGCCAGAGCACGCCACGATCGGTGGTGCCGGCGTGCACGAACCCCGGACGCTGGTCGATCGAGGTGACCGCCGTGGTCCGCAGAGCACGCGCCTGGTCGCCTTCGCCTCCGGGGAGCTGCGCGAGGAGGACGTAGCTGATCCCCTGCGCGGCGAGCTCTCCCGGTGCGTCGAAGTCGCGGGCGGAGAGGAGGTCGACGGCGAGAGAGCTGATGTCGGCGCCCTGGGGCTCGACGGCCGTGGTCAGCATGGTCGACTGTGCTCCCAGCGTCTCGCTGGCCCCCCACGCGACGTCGACGGCGAGACCGCCGTCGTTCTGCGGCGTGAGCACGAGCGTCGCGATCGGCCGATCCCCCGCGGCCTGCGCGGCGACGTACGCGGGCAGCGTCGACACCGGGCCGTTGGTCAGGGCGGAGCGTCCCGTGTGGAAGGCCGTGAGGGCCGGCACGGCGCACACGACGAGCGCCACCGCGGCGACGGCGGTCGCGAGCAGGCGCAGTCGCGGCAGGGTGAGGGCGGTGTCGAGGGTGACCAGCGCGGCTCCCACCACGCCGATCCAGGCGAGGCTCAGACCGGCGCCGGGCCAGATCGCGACCGGGGTGCCCTGCGTGAAGCTGACGGTGATGCCGACAGCCAGGAAGGCTGTCGCCATGCCGGCCACGGCCACCACGAGGAGCGTGATCCCCGCGCGCCAACGCGGTGCGACGGCCGATGCGAGCGCGAGCAGCGCTATCGGCGCGCACAGCAGGGGCGCCCAGGCGCCGATCCCGCCGGGCATCAGCACCGTCCAGCCGGCGAAGTCGACCGTGGGGAATCCGGTCGCGATCGCGAGCCTGCCCGCGGCATCGGCGGATGCCTGCGGGCCCGCCCAGATCATGCCCGGATCGCCGAGAAGAGCCAGAGGTGTGCCGTGCGCGAGCTGCCAGAACACGAGCGGGGCGAACAGCACAGCGGTGGGAAGCGGGAGCCAGAGCAGTCGTCCGGCCCCGCGGAACTGCGCGGTCCCCAGGGTGATGCCGATCGCGACGACCAGCAGCAGCGCGAGGGCGGGCGCCAGCGAGGGCGCACAGGCGACGACGCCGGCGAGGAGGAGGGATGCCGCACCGGCAGCACCCCAGGACCGATGCGCCACGACGGCGGAGTGGAAGAGCCACGGCAGCAGAAGATGCACGAGCACGGCGCTGGGCCGTCCGTCGACGAGAGCGGTCAGGAAGGTCGGCGCCACCGCCCACGCCACACCGGCGAAGATCCGGAGGCCCGGGCGGTCGGTGACGCGAGTCGCGGCGAACCAGCCGCCGAGCACGGCGAGCGGGAGGGCGAGGATCCACAGCAGCACCAGAGAGAAGGAAGGAGCGGCCGGCCAGAGCGTGCCGACCACGGCGGCGACCGCCGCGAAGGGATCGGCGGGGCCGACGAGATCGACGCCGATGCTGCGAAGCCCCCACGCCGCGTCGCTCCACAGCGCAGCCACCGTCTCGCGCAACGGGAGCAGGGCACCGCCGCCGAGGGCCGGCCAGGCCAGCACCGTGGTGAACGACGCGATGCTCACGACCAGGGCCGCCAGAACGGCCCATGCCCCGCCTCCGGAGAAGAAGCGCAGCTCGCTGACGGCACCGCCCTCGCTGCCATGCCCGTCGTCGAGCCGACGGCGCAGCTGCGATGAGGTCACCCGCAGCGGCGCGATGCTCGCCCAGCCGGAAGAACGGAAGGAGCGGATGCCGGCGCGCGAGCGCGCGATCGCCCCGAAGCGGAGCATCGCGGTGAGTGCCGCCGCCCACTCGGGGATCACCGATTCCGGACGCTTGCCGATCAGGTCGGTGATCGATCGCCAGAGCGCGAGCGGAAGGAGGGCGAGCCAGTGCAGCGGCACCACCGGCGCCGGGGCGTAGGCCAGGCGCCGATGCAGCTGGGCGAGCCGGCGCACATAGGCGCGACGAGAGGCGCCGGTCGGGAGCGCGGCCGGGCCGTCCGGCGACACGGAGATCCGCGCGCTCGGAGCGAGCACGACGCGACCGCCGCCGAGCCGTGCGCGCACGCCCAGGTCGAGTCCTTCATCGGCGCCGGCCAGAGCGGGATCGGGACGGAGGGCGTCGCGGACCTCGCCGCGGATGAGCATTCCGCGGATGTCCGCGCCGAGGGCATCGTCCATGCCGTCGTGCTGTCCCTGGTCGAGTTCCCCGGCTGCGAGCTCGACCGACCGGCCGAAAGTCGTCATGCTCATGCCGAGGGAGACGATCTCCCGCTCGTTGTCGGTCGCGACGAGCTTGGGTGCGATGATCGCCGCGGACGGCGAGCGCTCCAGCATCCCGGTCAGCCGTTCCAGCGCGCGCGGATGAGGCGCGGTGTCCTGGGCGAGGAGCCAGATGGCCGATCCGTCGGCGACGCGAGGACGCGCCAGCTCGACCGCCTCGGCGAACGACGTGGTCGAGCGCGCTTCGATGATGCCTTCGACGGTGTTCGAGACCGTCCCGCTCTCACGGGCCGTGGTCGCGTCACCGCACATCACGAGCGTCACGGCGGACGGCGGGGCCGTCTGGGATCGCACGGCGTCGAGAGTGCGGAGGAGCTGCGCGCGGGAAGAAGATCCGGGGCGCGCGACGATGATGGCGTGAACTCGGGCTGGCATGACGTCGTCAGCCTAAGCGCGCGATCATCGGCGCTGGAGCAGTGGACGCGGCGCGCCCGCGAAGCGGGCCGCTCGGCGCGACGAGAGCGTCAGCTCGCGCGGCGCTTGAGCTTGCGGCGCTCGCGCTCGGAGAGGCCGCCCCAGATTCCGAAGCGCTCGTCGTTGTTGAGCGCGTACTCGAGGCATTCGCCCCGGACATCGCACGTGGTGCAGATGCGCTTCGCGTCTCGGGTCGAGCCGCCCTTCTCCGGGAAGAAGGCCTCGGGATCGGTCTGCGAGCAGAGCGCATCGCTCTGCCATGCGAGGGCGTTGTCGTCATCGGCGTTCGGCTTCCGAACCCCGGGGACCCCGAGGTTGATCGGATCGACGAACCAGTTCTCCGGTACGTCGGAACGGTATCCGCTCATCTCGATCTCCAACCCTGTCTCCGCCCCCCGGCGGGCCGTGCTCATGACTAATTACACCCGTGTCATTCGCTCCGGTCAAGTCGCGGATCGTAAACCCTCAAGCCGCTGTTTAAAGTTCTTGGCGACTCATCGGCGTGTCGCGCCCGGCGCGGCGACGAAGGCCTCGCCCGTGCCGGACAGCGTGATCGTCTCCTCGTCGGGCGTGACGAACGCCACGGCGCCCACGGCGACCGGCCGTGGCTCTCCGCCCGCAGCCGCGACGGAGACCTCGCCCGCGGTCGCCAGCACCATCGTCGGCCCGGAGACCGGCCGCGTGACGGCGACGCCGTCGAGCGCGATCCTCTCGAGGGAGAAGTCCGGCACCGGCACCGGATACGCCGTGATCGCGCCGTCACCCGACGGACGGAGCACCGGCACCTCGCCCGGGGTCGTGTCGAGGATCGACAGCAGTTCGGGCACATCGATGCGCTTCGGGGTCAGCCCGCCGCGGAGCACGTTGTCGCTCGCCGCCATGATCTCGACGCCGAGGCCCGCAAGGTAGGCGTGCAGCAGACCCGCCCGCAGGAACACGCCCTCGCCGCGACGCAGGACCACATGGTTCATCAGCAGCGCGACCACGACACCGGGATCCCCCGGATAGTGCTTCGCGACGCCGGCGATCGCGCGGATCGCGGGAGCCCACTCCCGCGCGTCCGCCGTCGTCGCCGCGGCCTCGACCGCCGCGATGATGTCGTCGACCTCCGTCTGCGCGTCGCCGCCGAGCAGCCAGGCGATCACGTCGCGCAGGGCGTCGCCCTCGACGCCGAGCCGTTCGCGCAGCGCGGTCACGCCCGCGCTCTCGCCGAGCGCGGCGAGAAGACCGAGAGTGTCCGACACCGGACGCAGACCGCTGAGCGACTCGAACGTCTCGCTCAGGGCGACGATGAGCTCCGGCTTGTGGTTGTCGTCGCGATAGTTGCGCTGGGGGTCGTCGACCGAGAGGCCGCCCTCTCGCGCCCACCCGTCGCGCGCCTGTGCGACCGTCGGATGCACCTGGATCGAGAGCGGTCGGCCGGCCGCGAGAAGCTTCAGCAGGTAGGGCAGCGCGCCGCCGGTGACCTGGTCGAGGGTGCCGCCGCCGTCGACGTCCGCCGGATCACCGGGATGGTCTCCGAACCAGACCTCCGCCTCGGGAGCCCCGGTGGGCGTGCGGCCCTCCAGCTCGGCGAGCAGGGTGTCGGATCCCCAGGCGTAATCGCGGGGCGCATTGGTGAGGCTGAGCAGCATGAATCCCAGCGTAGAGGCGCACGGCGACGCTCAGGGACGCCGGAAGCGCGGCGCGGTAGCCTGAACGCGATGGCTCAGTACACCAAGCATCCCGTGGCGCCCCCGCCCACCGCGCCGGAGCGCGAGGCGACGGGGCACCTGATGCTGCGCGCCTACGTCATCCTCGTGCTGTTCGTCACGTTCGCGCACTCGGCGGTCTACAACCTGCTCGGCATCGTCGGCGCGGGAGCGCTGCTCGGCCTCTTCACGCTCGCGACCCTCGCCATCGGCATCCCGCAGCTCGCGCGCAACCGGCCGCAGGCGTTCCGCTGGCGACGCCTCCCCTGGGCGGCGCTCGGCTACACGACCCTCGCCCTGATCTCGGTCGCCTGGTCGCAATGGCGAGGACCGACGGTGCTCACCTGGGTGCTGCTCGCCGCGGTCACGGTGAACGGCCTCTTCATCGCCCACGTGCTCACCTGGCACGAGATCGTCCGCGCCCTGTCGTCGGCCTTCAAGTGGATCCTCGGGCTCTCGCTGGCGCTCGAACTCTGGGTCTCCCTCGTGATCCACGGGCCGCTGCTGCCCAACTTCGTGACGCTGCCGGACGGCGAGATCGATCCGCAGTGGTACTGGGTGCGCGACAACCTGTTCGACGGCGGGCGGATCCAGGGCATCGTCGGGAACGCCAACCTGCTGGCGATCATCTCGCTCTTCGCGATCATCACCTTCGGAGTGCTCTTCGCCGCGCGTGCGCGCTGGCGCACCACGCTCGCCCTCTGGGCGCTGCTCGCGGCATACTTCCTCTTCCGCACCTCGTCGGCGACCGCCCTCGTCTGCGCCGCGGCCGCCGCCGTCGTGCTCGTCGTCGCACTGCTCATGCGCCGGGCGTCGACGCCGGGGGCTCGCACCCGCATCTACGTGGTCGCGATCGGGACGACGGTGATCGGAGTCGTCGCGGTCTGGCTGCTCCGCGAGCCGCTGCTCGCGATCCTCGGCCGCAGCTCCGACCTCACCGGCCGCTCCGACCGGATCTGGAGCAAGGTGCTCGAGCGTGCCGGAGAGCATCCGCTCTTCGGCAACGGCTTCTCGAGCCCGTGGATCCCGACCGACCCCGCGTTCGACGGCTGGATCACCGACCACGGCATCACGGTCTTCCACGCGCACAACATGTGGCTCGACGTGCTTCTGCAGCTCGGCGTGCTGGGTGTCGTCCTGATGGCCCTCGCCTACGTCAGCCTCCTCTGGCGCTCGTGGTTCTTCGCCGTCGATCGACCGCGCTGGGACCTCGAGGCCGCGCGTCCCTTCTCGCCGCTCACCCTCCTGCCGATCCTGTTCACGGTCGTGCTGCTCGTGCAGGGCCTGTCCGAATCGACGCCGATCATGCTCTGGGGATGGATGCTCCTCGTCCTGCTGTCGTTCAAGCTCAAGTCGGTGCCCCTGGTGGGCGTGGGCGAGCGCGACCTCCTGTTCGAACGCGGCGCACGCCAGCGGCGGGTGCCGTGACCCCGGTCCGCCCGATGGTGCGCCTCCTCGGGTCCGTCGAGATGGCCAGGGCGTTCACCCTCGCCGCGCTCACGGCCGTGTTCGGGTCCTTCGCGATCCAGCAGATGACGTCGGCCGTGACCCTCGCCGCCATCATCACCGTGCTGTGCGTGCTCGGCGGGGCGATCCTCTGGGTGCGCCGGGAAGAGCTGTCTCCGTTGCGCATCGCGCCGACGTCGCTGTTCGCCTTCCTCTGCTGGGCGCTGGTGAGTCTCGTGTGGACCACGGACCGCTCCGACACGGTCTTCGGCTGGCTCTCGCTGTTCGGCTACGCGTTCCTGGCGCTCACCGTCGGCCATATCCGCGACACCCTGCAGACCGTGCGCGCGATCGGCGACACGCTGCGCGGGCTGCTCGCCGTCTCACTCGGCGTGGAGATCCTGTCGGGCATCCTGCTCGACGTGCCGTTCGCCTTCCTCGGCATCCAGGGCAATCTCGCGGCCGGCGGTCCCGTCCAAGGGTTGTTCGGCAGCCGCAACATGCTCGGTTTCATCGCCGTCATCGCGCTGATCACGTTCGTGATCGAGTGGCGCACGCAGTCGGTGAATCCTCCGCTCGCCGTCGCGTCGGTCGCCCTGGCCGGCTCGCTCGCCTTCCTGTCGTCCTCGCCGACCGTGCTCGTGCTCGCGGTCGCGGTCGGCATCGTGACCGTCGCGCTCACGATCGTGCGCCACGCCTCCCCGCAGCGACGGAGTCTGGTGCAGTGGGCGCTCGGCATCCTCGTCGCGCTCGCGCTCACCGTGGCGTTCGCGCTGCGTCACCAGATCATCGCACTGCTCGACGCGGGTTCCGACTTCTCGATCCGTGCGACGCTCTGGAACACGATCCTCGACTTCGTCGCCGTCAAGCCGATCCAGGGCTGGGGCTGGTTCGGGGACTGGGCGCGCGGCGAGTACCCGTTCACCTACATCAACTTCCAGCTCGACGACCGTCACCAGAGCGCGCTGAACGCCTTCTTCGACGTGCTGCTCCAGCTCGGCGCCGCCGGTCTCGTGCTGTTCCTGCTCCTCGGCGGCGTGGCCCTGATCCGCTCCTGGCTGGTGGCGAGCGTCCGCCGATCGGTCGTCTACGCGTGGACGCCGATCACACTGGTCACGCTCGCGGTCGACTCGATGTTCGAGAGCTTCACCCTCGTCGGCGCCGGCTGGTTCATGCTCGTGCTCTGCGCGTTGCGGGCCGGCCAGTCCCGCTCCTGGCGCGAGAACATCGACGCCGCGCACACGGGCGCGATCCCGACGCTGCGTCCGCAGCTCTGAGCCGGCAGGGCCGAGGTCAGCGCAGGGCGCTCAGCTTCTCGCTCCAGGCGATGGCGTCGCGCACACCGTCGTCGACCGAGCGCTCCGCGCGCCAGTCCAGCACGTCGGCGGCGTGATCCACGATCGCGAAGGCTCCGGCCTGATCGCCGGGCCGGCGACCGGCCTCGATGACGGGCAGCGGCTCTCCGGTCACCCGCTCGAAAGCGGCGACCAGCTCGCGGACGGTCACGCCGTCGCCGGTGCCCAGGTTGATCACCTGGTACGGCTGCTCCTCGGTGGCCACTTCGTCGAACTTCAGGACGGCTGCGACGTGCGCGAGCGCGAGATCCCAGACGTGGATGTAGTCCCGAAGACCCGAGCCGTCGCGGGTCGCCCAGTCCGTGCCCGTGATCGTGAAGGGCTCGCCTGCAGCGCGCGCCTGCATGATCTTGCCGAGGGCGTGCGAGGGCGCGGGGTTCTGCTGGCCGGTACGCAGCTGCGGATCGGCGCCGATCGGGTTGAAGTAGCGGAGCGCGATCGCGCGGAAGTCGCCCGCGAGCGCGGCGTCGTGCAGGATCTGCTCGACCATCGCCTTGGTCGTCGCGTACGGGCTCGACGGCGCCAGGACGCCGTTCTCGTCGACCCCTTCGCCGCTCTCCCCCTCGTACACCGACGCGGACGAGCTGAACACGATGCGGGCGATCCCGGCGTCGCGGAGGCGCTGCAGCAGGAGCACGGTCTTGCCGACGTTGGTGTCGTAGTAGCCGAGCGGATCGGCGACCGATTCCGGCACGACCGCGCGAGCGGCGCAGTGCACGACGGCATCGATGTCGGGATGATCCGCCAGCAGGCGATCCAGCAGCGCCGCGTCGGCGATGTCGCCCTCGTAGAGGTTGCGACCCTCGCCGAAAGCACGCAGGCCCGTGGAGAGGTCATCGAGGATCACGACCTCGATGCCGGCCTCGATGCATGCCGTCGCGACAGTGGACCCGATGTAGCCGGCGCCGCCGGTGATCAATACCTTCATCGCGCCCAGTCTAGCCAGCCGGGTGCGCGCTTCCTGGAGGGCGCTCTCCGCAGATTCGAAGGCGGCGGACGGTAGGCTACTCACTGCTCGTCGAGTCGCGCGCTGTCCTGCGACAGCGGTCTGCGGCACCAACATCGGAGAACTTCCCTGTGGCCCACGTCCTTCAGAACGTCGTCTTCCCACTTGATCGCGACCCCGATCTCCTTCCCCTCTACGCCGACCCCGAGACGTGGTCGGTCATCGAGAACGAACCCGTCCGCGTGTCGAACCGGGCGCACCTGGGCAACATCCTCGGTCGTCATCGTGCGCGCATCGTCGCCGGGCGACGCGTGTCGCTCGGCACGTACTTCAACGCCTTCCCTGCCTCCTACTGGCAGCACTGGACCAGCGTCCGAGACGTCCGGCTCACCGTCCGCACGACCGGACCCGCGACGATCCTCGTCTACCGCTCCAACGGCTCCGGCATCCGCCAGCGCGTCGCGACCCGTGAGGTGACGGGCGACGCGACGACGACGTTCGACCTCGAGCTCACCCAGTACAGCGACGGCGGCTGGATCTGGTTCGACATCGTCGCCGACGAGAAGCCGGCCGTGCTCGAGGGCGCGGAGTGGACGACAGAGCAGGAGCCGGCCCGGGCGGGCAAGGCGTCGCTCGGCATCACCACCTACAACAAGCCGGACTACTGCGTCGAGACGCTGCGCGCCCTTGCGGCCTCGCCGGACGCGCTCGAGTTCGTCGACCGCATCTTCCTCGTCGACCAGGGCTCACAGCTCGTCTCCGAGCAGGAGGGCTTCGACGAGGTCTCCGAGAGCCTCGGAGAGACGCTGCAGCTCATCCGCCAGGAGAACCTCGGCGGATCCGGCGGATTCGCCCGCGCGATGCACGAGACCCTGCAGCGTCCGGAGAGCGATTTCGTGCAGCTGCTCGACGACGACGTGCGGCTCGAGCCCGAGTCTCTGCGTCGCTCGATCGTGTTCGGGCAGTACGCGACCACGCCGGTGCTCGTCGGCGGCCATATGTTCGACCTGCTCGACCGGCCCAAGCTCCACGGCTGGGCCGAGGTGGTCGACGAGGGCCCGTTCATGTGGCGCAACCTGTACCAGGAGAAGATGCCGCACGACTTCGGCGTGTCGAACCTGCGCCAGTCGACGCTCCTCCACATCCGGATGGACGCCGATTACAACGGCTGGTGGATGTGCCTGATCCCGCTCGACGTGATCCGCGAGGTGGGTCTCGCCCTCCCGGCCTTCATCAAGTGGGACGACGCGGAGTTCTGCCTGCGCGCCGGCGAGGCCGGGTTCCCGACGGTGTCGATGCCCGGTGTCGCGCTGTGGCACGTCTCATGGGTCAACAAGGACGACACGATCGACTGGCAGGCCTACTTCCACGCGCGCAACCGGATCGTCGCGGGACTCCTCCACTCGAACGCACCGCGCGGCGGACGCCTCCTGAAGCACAGCAGGCGCGTCGACCTCAAGCATCTGATGATGATGCAGTACTACCCCGTGGCGCTCCGCGCCCGCGCACTGCGCGATGTGCTGTCCGGCCCCGACCATATGAAACGCAACCTCGCGACGGCGATGCCCGCCGCTCGCGCGCTCGCGCCCGCGTACCCCGAGACGGTCGTGCACCGCGACCCGTCGACCGTGCTGCATTCCCGCCGCGGACGCCGCGTGTTCCAGCAGCTCTCGAAGAACGATCTGGACAACCCGACGGGCCTCACGCTGCGCGTGTTCACGCTGCGCACCCTCGTCTCGCACTGGCTCCACCGCCCGCATCCCTCCAACGTCGCGCAGCCCGAGGTCGAGTTCGGCAAGGAGGATGCGCTGTGGTGGCGCGTTCCCTCGTTCGACAGCGCGCTCGTGAGCACGGCGGACGGGTCCGGCAAGAACATCTACACGCGCGACCGCCGCCAGTACCGTCGGATGCTCCGCGAGAGCATCCGCCTGCACTCCGAGCTGCGCCGCCGGTGGCCGCAGCTGCAGAAGCAGTATCGCGATGCGCTCCCGGAGCTCGTCTCACCCCAGTCCTGGCAGCAGATCTTCGAGGAGAAGGCATGACCGCGGCGCCCGCTGCATTCGACCCCACGGCCGCGACGATCGTCATCGTCACCTTCAACCGCTCGCACCTGCTCGCAGGACTGCTGACCAGCATCACGGCGATGGACCCGAAGCCCGGCCACGTCGTGATCATCGACAACGCCTCCGCCGACGACACCACCGACGTCGTCGAATCGTTCCGCGAGGGCATCGGCACCGAGATCGTCTACCGCCGCCTCGAGACCAACACGGGCGGATCCGGCGGCTTCAGCGAGGGCATGCGCACCGCGTACGAGCTCGGATCCGAATGGATCTGGATGATGGACGACGACGTCGAGGTCCTCACCGACGGCCTCGCGAAGATGGGCAAATGGGCGCCCCGCTTCAAGAGCATCCAGGGCCGCCGCTTCGACTACGACGGCAGCGAGTTCTACTGGCAGTACCGCATCGCCGAGCGCATGGGCATTCCGATCCCGTTCGCGCCGTCCGGATTCGACGGATCCGGATTCAAGGAGATGAACAGCGGATGCTTCGAGGGCATGTTCATCCACCGTTCGATCGTGACGCAGATCGGCCTCCCGGATCCGCGGTTCTTCATCTACTGGGACGACCAGATGTACGGCTGGCTCGCCTCGCGGCGGACGACGGCCGTCATCGTGGACGAGTTCGTGCTGCGACGCACCCGCGAGATCAAGCAGTGGGACATGGGCATCCGCCACATGAACGCGTCGAGCAACGCATACCGGTACTACATCATGCGCAACCGCGGTTTCATCAAGCAGTACTACCGCGTGCACGGCGTGTACAACCCGGTCCTGTTCGGGCTGGGCACCGCGGCGACCTTCGCGAAGGAACTGATCCGGCTCGTGTTCGTCGAGCGGACGGTGCGCGGCACGAGCAACCTCTTCCGCGGCATCCGTGACGGCGGCAAGGCCGGCCGCGACCGCACCTGGCAGCCGATGAAGCCCCTGGAGGCATGACGATGGATGAGCAGCAGCCGGAACTCCGCTGGGCACCGCTGGAACCCGCGCCGAAGCGGACCGGACGCATCTGGCTGATCGTCGGCCTCTCCGTCGCGGCCCTCGCCATCGTGGGCGTGCTGCTCTTCCTCTTCCTGCCGCGAGGCGATTCGCCTGATCCCGGAGCGAGTCCGTCTCCCAGCGCGACGACATCGCCGAGCGCCACGCCGACGCCGACGCCGACCGCGACGCCCGAGCCGACCCAGACTCCGATCACGACTCCGCCTCCGGCGACCGATCCGACCGTCGAGACCTTCCGCGGGCAGGTGAGCGGCTGGCTCAACGACGCTCCTCGCGGGCTCGACATCATCGCCGCCAACAACGGCCCCGATGCTCTTCCCGTCGTCGAGACGCTCCAGCAGGATGCTCAACGTCTCTCGGATGCGCAGCCGCCGTCGTCGATCGGCGACGCCTGGCGCGACGGGGTCTCGTCCTACGCGCAGAGCCTGGCCGAACTCCAGTCATCGCTGTCGGCCGGCCCGGCGCCCGCCGCCACGATCGATGGGGCTCGCACGGCCGTGCAGAACCTGCGGAGCCTCGTCGGGCTCTGACGCCGGTCTAGGCGTTGTAGTCGGCGTTGTACCGCGCGAGAACCTCGGCGATCGGGGCGTCGAGCACGAGCTCACCCTTGTCGAGGTAGAGACCGCGGGCGCAGAACCGGCGGAGGTCGCGCTCGTTGTGGCTCACGAAGAACAGCGTGCGCCCCTCGGCCAGCAGCTCGTCGATCCGCTTGTAGCACTTCTCACGGAAGGCCTTGTCGCCCACGGCGAGGACTTCGTCGACGAGCAGGATGGGCTCGTCGAGCTGCGAGACGACAGAGAACGCGAGGCGCACCTTCATGCCGTTGGAGAGGTGCTTGTACGGCGTGTCCTCGAACCCGGCCAGCTCGGCGAAGGCGATGATGCCGTCGTACCGGCGAGAGACCTCGTCACGCGACATCCCGTGGAGGCCCGCGGTGAGGCGCACGTTCTCGCGCACGGTCAGGTCGCCGACGAAGCCGCCGGTGATCTCGATCAGGGGTGCGACGCCGCCGTTGACCTCGACGGTCCCCTCATCGGCCAGGAGCACCTTCGCGACCAGGCGGAGCAGCGTCGACTTGCCTTGGCCGTTTCGACCGACGACGCCGATCGACTCGCCGGGCTGCACGGTGAAGGAGACGTTGCGCAGCGCCCAGAACTCCCCCGGGCGCGATCGGCGGGATGCGCCGGCGAACAGATCCTTGAAAGTGCGGTTGCCCCGCCTGTTCCGGCGGAAATGGACTCCCAGTCCCCGGACTTCGATCGCTGCAGCCATCACAGCTCCTTCAGCACAGGGCGCTCGAGTCGCCGGAAGGTCCACATCCCGAGCGCGAGGATCGCCAGACTCATCACGACGCTGATCACCAGCGTGAACAGGTTCCACTGGTCCGGGAAGAACGCCATCCGGTAGAGCATGAAGATCCCGGCGAGCGGATTGAAGGCTCCCAGCGTCTGCGCGATGCCCGGCAGGTCGGTGACGTTGTAGATGATCGGGGTCGCATAGAACATCGCACGCAGGATCAGCGCCGTGGTCCGCTCGAGGTCGACGTACATGACGCACAGCGGCGCGACCAGCAGGCCCAGCCCGACGAGCAGGATCGTCTGCAGCAGCATCGCCACCGGCATCCACAGAACGCCCCAGCCGATCTGCACCGTGTTGCTCGGGTCCGTCTCCATGAACAGGCTGATGACGATGAAGAGCATCAGCACGGGCAGGGAGAAGAGGTACTCGATCCCCTTGCTCAGCACGATGCGGTTCACCCAGATCGACCGGGGAATCGCCGTCGAACGCACGAGACGGGCATCCTTCTTGAAGGCGCGCGTGAAGTCGCCGACGGACGAGTTGAACCAGACCCACGGCAGCAGGGCGCTGATGAGGAACACGATGTAGGGCTCCTCGCCCACGTCGCGGTGGAACACCTGTGTGAAGACGAACCAGTAGATCAGGCTCATCACCAGCGGGTCGAGCACCGACCAGACGTAGCCCAGCATGCTGGTCGCATACCGGACCTTGAGGTCGCGGGCGGACAGCAGCCACAGCGAATGCAGATAGCGCCGGGGCGTCCCGGGCGCCCCGACAGCAGCGTGACTCACAGTGCCGATTCTAGGCGAGCTCGTTGTTCCACATCGACAGCGCCGAGCCGATGGCCATGTGCATGTCGAGGTACTGGTACGTGCCGAGGCGGCCGCCGAAGTGCACGTCCTGCTCGCCCTTGGCCAGCTCGCGGTAGGCCAGCAGGCCCTCGCGGTCGGTCGGGGTGTTCACCGGGTAGTACGGCTCGTCCTCGCGGTTCGCGAAACGCGAGAACTCGCGCATGATGACGGTCTTGTCCTGCGCGAAGACCTCTTTGCGCTCCGGGTGGAAGTGCTTGAATTCATGGATGCGCGTGAAGGGAACATCCATGTCGGGGTAGTTCATGACCGGCGTGCCCTGGAAGTCGGAGGTGTTCAGGACTTCCTGCTCGAAGTCGAGGGTGCGCCAGCTGAGCGCTCCTTCGGCGTAGTCGAAGTAGCGATCGACGGGGCCGGTGTACACGACGGGCACCTGGCCGACGGTCGCCTTCCTGCTCAGGGGCTGCGACTCGTCGAAGTAGTCGACGTTCAGCTTGACGTCGATGTTGGGGTGATCCGCCATCCGCTCGATCCACGCGGTGTAGCCGTCGGTGGGCAGCCCCTCCCATGTGTCGTTGAAGTACCGGTTGTCGTACGTGTAGCGCACGGGGAGCCGGCTGATGATGTCTCCGGACAGCTTGTGGGGGTCGGTCTGCCACTGCTTCGCCGTGTAGTCGCGGAAGAACGCCTCGAACAGCGGACGCCCGACGAGCGCGATGCCCTTCTCCTCGAAGTTCGCCGCGGTCTTGACGTCGAACTCCCCCGCCTGCTCCTTGACCAGCGCACGCGCCTGGTCGGGGGTGTAGGCGGACTGGAAGAACTGGTTGATCGTGCCGAGGTTCACCGGCATCGGGAAGACGGTGCCCTTGTGGGTGGTGTACACCCGGTGGACGTAGTTCGTGAAGGTCGTGAAGCGGTTCACGTACTCCCACACGGTCGGGTTCGACGTGTGGAAGAGGTGGGCGCCGTAGCGGTGGACCTCGATCCCGGTCTCGGACTCCGCCTCACTGTAGGCGTTGCCGCCGATGTGATGGCGACGGTCGATGACGGTGACTTTGCGGCCCGCTTCTGCTGCGCGCTCCGCGATGGTGAGGCCGAAGAAACCCGACCCGACGACGAGAAGATCCATACGGCAATCGTATCGGCGTGTACCTGGGAGCTCAGTCCCCGGGGACGGCGCCGATGACATCGGCCAGCATCGGCGCGAAACGGCGGACGAAGTCCAGGTTCAGATGATCCGCGTCGTAGTACACCGCCGTGCCGCCGATCGCGGCGTAGCACTGCGTCTCATCGCAGAAGTAGGGCCCGGCGTCGAAGGAGCGGATCGCCGGGTCCGCGGCCGCGGCGGCCGCCCGAAGGTACGGGTCCTCCGGCTGCGCCTCGGCGATGGGAACTGCGCAGGCCAGCGGGTTGCGGGCGTTGATGAGCAGACAGTCCGGCGAGCGCACCTCGCCGTTGAACGGCACGCCGCCGAGGGCGATCACCGTGACGCCGGCATCCGCCCACGAGCGCCACGTGCGCTGGAGGCCGTCCGCGAACTGGTCGGATTGCGGGCGCTCGGAACCGTCGTCCACGAGCTGCACCCTGCCCGCCGACGACGTGAGCACGACGTCGGGCGTCGCCGCGACCACCGCGGCCTGCACCGCGGTCGACCACTCCTGGCATCTGTCCCGCTCGGCCGCGCTCGCCGGTTCTCGGAAGCCGACGAACGGCGCATCGATCACCGGGCACCCTCCGCCGAACGACGTCGTCACGGTCCACCCCTGCGCACGGGCGAGGTCGAACACCGCCCCCTGCCACTGCTGGGCGTGGGAGTCGCCGACGAGCCAGACCGACGGCGCGTCGGGGTCTCCCCCGCTGAAGTCGCAGACCACGGTCGCCGTCGTGTCCCCGAAGGGCAGCAGCCCGGGATCGGCGCTGCATTCGTCCGGTACGGCGAAGTACGCGTTGCCCGGCCCCATGACGACGTCCGCCGCCGGACCGAACCGATCCGCGCATTCCGCCCCCGGATCCATCGCCTGCGGGCCCACGCACTCCTGGAGAGTCACGCTGACCGGCGGGACATCCGCCGCCGACACGGCCCTGCCCGCGACCACGAGCCCGCCTCCGATCACGGCGACCGCGGCTACCCCGCCCAGCATCGCGAAGAGTGTGCGGCGCGGCGACACGGTGAGGAGCTTCCATCGCTGACCGGGGCGCTCGATGAAGCGGGCCGTCGCCCACGCCAGCAGCACGGAGACGGCCAGGATGCCGATCTTTATGGCGGTCGACGTCGCCGCCCCGATCAGGAACGGCACGAGCACGATCAGAGGCCAGTGCCAGAGATAGAGCGAGTACGAGACGTCGCCGATCCATTGCACGGGACGGATGCCGGTGACGGTGGTATGCCAGAGGCGCTCCCGTCCGGTCCCGGCGAGGATCACGGCTGCCGTGCCGAGCACGGGCAGGAGCGCCGCATATCCGGGGAAAGGTGTCGTCGGCCCGAAGAGCACGGCCGCGACAGCGATCATCACGAAGCCCGCGAGGGCGAGCACATCGGCCCCCGCCTTCGGCAGGCGACGTGTCGCCGTCAGGGCGAGCAGACCGCCGATCCCGAACTCCCACGCCCGCGTGTAGGTCGCGAAGTACGCCGGGCTCGGGATGAGCGTCGTGGCGACCACGCTCGCCGTGAGGGAGACCGCCACGAGCACGCTCAGCACCACGACGGCGACGACCCGAGGCCGTGCGGAGCGCCGCGCCGCCCACCAGGATGCGGCGATCAGCAGCAGAGGCCAGAGCAGGTAGAACTGCTCTTCCACGGAGAGCGACCAATAATGCTGCGCGACCGTCGCCTGGTCGTTGATCGCCGAGTAGTTCACCGACATGGCGCTCAGGTACCAGTTCTCGACGTACCCGGCGCTCGCCATGATCTCCGCTCCGGCGCGTGACCAGCGCGGATACGGCAGCAGGAGCAGCGTGCCGATCGCGCTGACGACCAGCACGAGGAGAGCCGCGGGAAGCAGCCTGCGCACACGTCGCGCGTAGAACGACGCGAGCGCGATGCGCCCCGTGGCTGAGGCCTCGCGGACGAGATGGCTCGTGATCAGGAAGCCCGAGATCACGAAGAAGACATCGACGCCGACGTAACCGCCGGTGAGGTGTGTCGGCCAGAGGTGGTTGAGCACCACCGCGCCGATCGCGATCGCACGGAGCGCCTGGATGTCGGGGCGGAATCCCGTGCCCCGTCGTGGCGCGAGTCGACCGTCTGTCACCACTGAGCGACGAGCCCACCCCACGAGAGTCCGACACCGAACCCGAGCAGCATCACTCGCATCCCGGGGCGGAGTGCACCGGATCGTTCGGCGTCCGCCAGGGCGATCGGGATCGTCGACGAGACGGTGTTGCCTGATTCGGCGAGAGCGACGAAGAACTTCTCCTCGGGGACTCCGAGCTTCTTGCGGAGGTGATCGAGCATGAACGCGTTCGCCTGATGGAAGACGAACAGATCGATGTCATCGAGAGCGAGCGAGGCCTTGGCAAGGATCTCGTCGACCGTGGACGGCACGACGCGGAGCGTGAAGTTGAAGATCTCCGGACCGTCCATGTAGAGGTCGTATCCGCTCGACTCGATCTCCCGCGTCGCCACGTCCGACTTCGGCTGCAGCTGCGACCCGGCGCGGAGTCCGCCGTTGGGAACGATGAGGCTCTTCGCGCCTCTGCCGTCGGTCCCGTAGGTCATCGCGGTGATGTCATCGGTCGTCCCGTCACCCTTCACCAGGGTCGCTGCGGCGCCGTCGCCGAAGATGGTCCGCACCGACTTGTCCTGAGGATTGATGAACTTCGTGTAGGTGTCGGCCGTGACCACCAGAACGTCCGACGCCTGCCCGGACTCGATGAGCCCCTTCGCGAGACCCAGGGCATAGATGTATCCCGAGCAGCCGAGCGTGATGTCCGTCGCCCCGGCGGAGGTCGGGATGCCCAGCCCCTCCTGCACGATGCACGCGGTCGAGGGAAGGTAGTAATCGGGACTCTGCGTGCACACGATCAGGTAGTCGATCGACTCCGGATCGGTGCCCGTGCGCTCGAGGAGAGCGCGGCCGGCGGCGATGGCGAGATCAGAGGAGAACTCGTCATCCGCGGAGATGTGCCGGCGATGAATGCCGGTCTTCGCGGCGATCTTCTCCACGCTCCACTCGGGGAATTCGCGGGAAAGGTCCTCATTGCTGAGGACCTTTTCGGGGAGGTAGTAGTCGACTGCTGCGATTCGTGCGCCCATGCGGACAAGTCTACGACTCGCGGGACTCAGCGAGCCGTGTACCCGCCGTCCACGACCAGCGCGGTCCCGGTGACCCAGCGCGACGCCGGGGAGACGAGATACAGAGCCGAGGCCGCGACGTCCTCCGCCGTGCCGACGCCGAGCGGATGGGCCGCCTCGATCTGCTCCCATGCGGCGCTGCCCACGCCCTCGCGGAGGTGAGCCGTGAGCTCGGTGGTGACGATGCCTGCGGCGATGCTGTTGACGCGCATGTTCTCGCGCGCGAGTTCAAGGGCGAGCGAGCGGCCCAGCGACGCCACCGCCGCTTTGGATGCCGCGTAGACGCTGACACCGGCCTCGCCGACCAGACCCACGGCCGAAGACATCAGGACGACGCTCGCGTTCGGGCCGCGCACCTTCGCATGACGGAAGGCCTTGGTCACCATGATCGCGCTCGTGACGTTCACATCGAAGATCCGGGCGGCCTGCTCCGCGGTGACGATGCGCAGCGGCGTCGTCTCGTGCACACCCGCCGCGTGCACGAGACCGTCGACAGGACCGATCTCGTCCGCGATCGCGCGGAAGGCGCCCGGAAGACGGTCGTGCTCGGTGACGTCGAGCGGGACGACCAGGTGACCTTCTCCCGCCATCAGCTCTCGGGTGGTCTCGAGCGCGTCCTCACGACGGCCGATGAGCGCAACCGTGGCGCCGTGTCGACTCGCAGCGATGGCCGTCGCCCGGCCGATGCCGGACGAGGCTCCGGTCACGACGAGGGCGCGACCGGAGAGTCCCAGGAAGTCGGCGGGATCACTCACCGGCTGCGGGAGCGGTCAACGCGCGCAGATCGGCGACGGTGACGGCTTCGGCGAGATCGTCGGCGTTGATCGTCACGCCGATCCGGTCGTCGACCTCGGCGATGAAGGAGATGTTCGAAAGGGAGTCCCAGCCCAGGGCGTCGAGCTCCTGATCCAATCCCACCTCGGAGACGTCCGTCTCGAGAATCTCCGCAACCAGTTCGAGAAACACCTTTTCGTCCATATCCTCATCATACGCAGACCTCTCTTCCGCCCGCGGCGGCGCACTACAGTCGAGACATGACGTCAGCTCTTCCCGCTTCCCTGATCGCCGGCGACCTCTCTGCGACGCTCGTGGGCGAGGACCGCGCGATCCTCGGGCTCGCTCCTCTCGGCGAGGCGCAGGCGAACGACCTCACCTTCGTCATCGATCCGGTCAGGTACCGCGAAGGATTCGTCCGCGCTCTGGACGCCGGAGCGATCGTGCTGGCCCCGGCCACGCTCGACGCCCCCGAGGCGGGGGCCGGCGCCCTCATACTCGTGGCCAACCCGCGCGCCGCGTTCGCGCAGGCGATCGCGCTGCACTTCGATCGCACCGTCGAGCCGGGGGTCGCAGAGTCCGCGCGCATCCATCCGACCGCGGTCATCGATCCGACGGCCCATGTCGGCGAGTACACCATCGTGCGCGAGGGGGCCGTCATCGGCGAGCACGTCGAGATCCGCGATCACGTCGTCATCGGACACGGGGTGACGATCGGGGCGGGAGCGCTCATCAAGAGCCACGCGGTCATCGGCGAGGAGGGCTTCGGCATGGAGAAGGACGAGGACGGGAACAATTTCCGCATCCCGCACCTCGGCTCCGTGACACTCGGCGCACATGTCGAGGTCGGCAACTTCACCACCGTGTGCTCCGGGACGATCTCCCCCACGCGGGTCGGCGACTACACGAAGATCGACGACCACGTGCACATCGCGCACAATTGCCGGATCGGGCGCAACGTCATCATCACGGCGTGCGCGGAGGTGTCCGGGAGCGTGGTGATCGAGGACGATGCGTGGATCGGCCCCAACGCCTCGGTGCTGCAGGGCGTCACGCTGGGCGAGAATTCACTCCTGGGCATCGGTGCCGTGGCGCTGAAGTCGGTGCCGGCCGACGAGGTGCGCGTGGGCAACCCCGCCCGCCGGCTCGGCGACAATCCGCGCTGATGCCCCGAGGGCGCAGCCCCGGATCTCAGTAGTTCTCGGCCGGCACCTTGTCGAACCACCAGAACGGGTGCGTGAGAACCTGCATCAGCGGCTCCTTGCCGACCCACTCGCCGAAGTGGCCCTCGCGCCAGTTGCCGCTGCTGTCGCTCAGGTACTTCATGTTCGGCATCATGAACCGCGGCTCGTAGGCGTGGTAGCTCACGTCGTCCGACCAGCGGTCCAGAAGCTCCGCGGCGAACTCGAATCCTCCGAGACGCGCCGGCTCGTGCAGGCTGAAACCGCCGACGGGGCGACCGACGGCCGCTTCGAAGACGGTGCGCTGTCGCTCGGCCCACTCGAAGTTGTCGCCGCCGAGCACGTCGCACAGACCGCCTTCGAGGTGCAGCTGGACCTCGTGACCGAGCTCCTCCATCTCACGGATGATGAGCAGCGAGGGGAGGCTCATCAGGCTGTACCCGCGGGCATGGACACGGAGGAAGAACGACGAGGTGCACCCGGCCTCCGCATCGACGCGGGCGACACGGATCGCCTGCTCGATGCTGTTGTCGATGTCGTGGCGCAGCACCAGGTGCTTCGACTGAGGTGCGTCGAGGTACTCGCGGAAACTCGTGACGGCATAGCCGTCCTCCAGGTACGCCGTCAGCGTGTCCGCGTAGTCCTTGAGCGAGAAGCCGTATTTGCCCGGCTCTTGAGAGTTCATGAATCCGCCGTTCGTCTTGTGAGCGGCGGTCTCCCTAGGCGGGACCGCCGACCAGTCATGATATCCAGACTCGCGTCCATGCAGGCTGGACACGTCGCCGTTAGACTGGCATCCATGCACAGAGCACGACACGATCCCGGTCGCTTGTCGTGAATCGAAATCGACTTCCGAGGCTGGTGAACGCGGTCATCGACCTCATCGCCGACACCCCGATGAGTCCGGTCGGGCGCATCGCCGCTCGTCGCCTGGGGTCGGCGGCGGAGCAGGCTTCCGTTCCCGCGACGGAGTTCGACGACAGGCCCATCCGCGTCCTGATCGCACCCGTCAACTATTCCGGCCAAGGTGCGGCCTGGGCGAACGCGCTCGAGCGCGCCGATACGCGCGTGTCCGCGCGGAGCATGGCCATGGACGTCCCGGGAGGTTTCCGCTTCGCGGCTGATCTGGTCGTCCCCGTCGGCGTGTATCACAACGGTTCCGACTGGCAGCAACGGCAGCTGCGGGCGGCGAGCTCGGCGACGCACGTGCTGATCGAGGCAGAGGAGCCTCCGTTCGGCAGACTTCTCGGGCGCTCCGTCGAGAAGCAGGCGTCCGCCCTCCTCGACGCGGGCGTCGACGTGGCCTACCTCGCACACGGCACCGACGTCCGGCTGCCGTCTCGCCACATCGCCGAGAACCCGATGTCGTACTTCGCCGACGACAGCGTGTATCGGCCGCGAGCCGAGACCGTCGCCGCACGCAACATCGACATCGTCCTGCGCAGCGGGCGCCCGCTCTTCGTCTCGACCCCGGACCTGCTCCTCGACCTCCCGTCGGCGACATGGTGTCCGGTCGTCGTGGACCGGAGCCGATGGCATGTGGAGCGCACGGAACGCCCGGCGGAAGCGCCCCTGCGCGTGGGACATGCCCCCTCCGTGGCCGCAGCGAAAGGTACGCCGCTCATCATGCCGGTCCTCGAGACCCTGGCTGCGGAGGGCCTCATCGAGATCACGCTCATCCAGGGCGTCGCGTCGGAGGACATGCCCGCGGCTTTCGCGGGGGTCGATGTCGTCCTCGACCAGTTCCGTACAGGCTCCTACGGAGTAGCGGCGTGTGAGGCGATGGCCGCGGGCTGCGTCGTCGTCGGCCAGGTGTCGAGCCAGGTGCGGCAGACCGTCCAGGCACAGACCGGCAGAGATCTCCCGGTCATCGAGGCCACGCACCTCACTCTCGAGGACACCCTGCGGCGACTCGCGACGGAGCATGAGCTGGAGCCGCTGCGGGAATCCTCGCGGGAGTTCGTGCACGCCGTGCACGACGGCCGGTTGTCCGCACAGGTACTCATGGAAGGCTGGATCCAGCCTTCCCCTCCTCCCCGAAAGGACCACGACCGTGCATCCCGCCGTTGAAGCCATTTGGAAACTCGTTCCCAAATTCCTCCAGGATGCGATCGCATCGGGCGTCGACCGACTCAGAGGCGTCACGCCGCCGGAGCCTCCGATCCCGGACGTGACCAAGCCGTTCCGCATGCTCGTCGGCCCCGTCAACTACGCAGGACAGGGCTACCGCTGGTCTCGCGCCGCGGAGACCTCCGGACTCGTCTCCGCGAAGAACTACGTGCACGAGGCGAACAACGGGTTCCGCTACGGCGCCGACCATGTGCTCAGCTGGCGCACCGCCGAACATTCGCGCAAATGGCAGAATGCGATGCTCGAGGACCTGCGTCAGAACTACACCCACGTGCTGATCGAGGCGTGCTTCCCGATTCTCGGTGGCATGTTCAAGGGCGACGTGCGGCGCCAGGTCGCCCTCATCCGCGAAGCCGGCGTGCACGTGGGGATCGTCGGGCACGGAACCGACGTGCGGCTCCCCTCTACCCATATGGCGAACGACGAGTGGTCGTACTTCCACAACGACATCTGGGTGTCGGCCGAGCTGTTCGAGCCCGTCGTGGCCGACAACCTCCGACTGGTCGCGGATCTGAACGCCCCCACGTTCGTGTCGACGGCCGGCCTGCTGATCGACCTCCCGTACGCCCACTTCCTCGGCGTGGTCGTGGACCAGGACAAGTGGACGAACGACGCGCCGCTCCTCCAGCGCGATCGCATCAAGGTCGTCCACGCGCCCACGAATCCGAACGCGAAGGGAACTCTTCAGATCGCCCCGATCGCGCAGCGTCTGCACGATGAGGGGATCATCGAGTACGTGGAGCTGACGGGCATCCCGAACGACCTGATGGCACAGGTGTACGCGGATGCGGACGTCGTTCTCGACCAGTTCCGATCCGGCGACTACGGCGTGGCCGCCTGCGAGACCATGGCGAGCGGGCGGGTGCTGCTGGCTCACGTGAGCGACCAGGTGCGTGGCGTTGTCGAAGACAGTGCGGGCATGCCTCTCCCCATCGTGGAGACGACCATCGACACCGTCGAGGACGTGCTGCGTGACATCGTCGCTCGCCGAGACCACTACCGGGCCATCGCCGCCACCGGTCCGGAGTTCGTGCGCCGACTCCACAACGGCGACTTCTCCCGCGATGTGCTCATGAAGCACTTCTTCACGGAGTGACATGCGCGTCACGATCGTGTCGCGCATCTATCGACCGGAACCGTCAGCGGCTTCGCTGTTCCTCGGGTCTGTCTCCGATGCGCTGCGCGCTGAGGGCCACGACGTCACGGTTCTGACGGCGCGCCCGGCGAAAGGGACGACGAGCACAGTCGCCGGCGAGGACGTACGCACGTTCCCCGTGCTCCGCGATCGCGACGGATACGTGCGCGGATATCTGCCGTACCTCTCGTTCGACATCCCGCTCGCGCTGCGACTGCTGTTCGCGCGACGGCCCGATGTCGTGCTGGTCGAGCCCCCGCCCACCACCGGTGTCGTCGCGCGCGTCATCTGCGCGATCCGACGGATCCCCTACGTCTACGACGCCGCCGACATCTGGTCGGATGCCGCGGACATGGCGACGGATTCGCGCACCGTGATCCGCGTGCTCCGCGCGATGGAGCGCTTCGCGCTGCAAGGTGCTCGCGCGTTCGTCACGATCTCGGACGGCGTCGTCGCACGGGTGAGGGCGATGGGGGTCGATGCACCGTCCGTCGTCACCGGCTTCGGGGCGGACACCAGCGAGTTCAGTGTGACCGGCGAGCAGCCGCAGCGACTGTTCCTCTACGCCGGCAGCTATGCGGCGTGGCACGGAGCCGACATCATGATCGATGCCTTCGCGGACTTCTCCTCCACGGATCCGGGTTACACGCTCCGCGTCATCGGCAACGGAACGGAGCGTCCGGCGCTCGAAGAGCGAGCGCGGTCCCTCGGCGTCGCCGATTCCGTGGAGTTCCTCGATCCGATCCCGCCTAGCGAGCTCAACACGCATTTCGCGGCGGCGGTGGCCAGCATCGCGACGCTGAAGCCGGACACCGGATACGACTTCGCCTTCGCGACCAAGACATACTCCTCTCTCGCCGCCGGATGCCCGGTGATCTTCACCGGCCCCGGGCCGACGGCCCCCTTCCTGCGCAGCATCCCCGCGGGGCTGCGCGCCGGAGCGGCCTGCGAGTACGATCCGCGCGCCGTCGCCGACGCGATGCGCCAGGTCGCCGCGGCGCCGGTCTCCGAACCCGAGCGTCGTGCCATAGCCGCCTGGATAGATGCCCATCACAGCATGCGGGCCGTCGCGGACCGCGTCGTCCAGGTGCTGACCGACGTGGCGCGCAGGAGCTCCCGATGAGCCTCTTCGGGCGCGCGGCCGACTGGCTGGTGCGCCATCGATCCTCTCTCCCCCAGTGGGCCAACCGCGTGCTCGAGGCGCCCGCGAGGAACCCGGACGGTCTCATCGGGCGCCTGACCATGCGTGCTCTCGGTGGATCGGCACCCGCACCGACGACCGACGTTCCGGACACCGACGTGCGCGTGTACATCGCGCCGACGAACTACTCCGGCCAGGCGTATCGCTGGGCGCGCGCACTCGAAGCCGCAGACCCGACCCTCGGCGGGCGCAACATGGCCGAGGAGCTCCCCGGCGGGTTCGCCTTCCCCGCCGACACCCTCGTTCCTTTCGCTGTCGCGCAGGGTTCGGAGAAGTGGGCGGCCGCGCAATGGTCGGCCGTCGCCGCGTTCACGCACGTGCTGATCGAAGCGGAGCGCCCTCTGTTCGGTCGGCGCTTCGACCGGGATGTCGAGACGGAGATCCGGGCGCTCGAGCAGGCCGGGCTGTCCGTCGCCTACATCTGCCACGGCACCGACGTCCGTGATCCCGCCCGCCACGCCGAGCTGACGCCCTGGTCGCTCTACCCGGAGGATCCGCGGACCGCGACCCTGCAGGCGGATGCCGCCACGAACCGCGACCTGCTGGAACGAGTGCGCCGCCCGACCTTCGTCTCCACGCCGGACCTCCTGCTCGATGTGCCCTGGGCCGTCTGGTGCCCCGTCGTCGTCGACGTCGAGCGATTCGCCAACGATCGCGAGGTCGGGGGGAACGGGAGCATGCGGATCATCCATGCCGCGAGTGCTCCCCTGCAGAAGGGAAGCCACTACATCGAGCCGGCACTGCGGCCGCTCCTGGACGACGGCTCGGTCCACTTCCGCATGGTCACCGGCACCTCGTCGTCCGAGATGCCCGCGGTGTTCGCCGCGGCCGACATCGTGATCGATCAGTTCCGCGCCGGCTCCTACGGCGTCGCCGCGTGCGAGGCGATGGCTGCGGGACGCGTCGTGGTCGGGCACGTGCTGCCGCAGGTACGCGAGTATGTGGAGCGTACCTCCGGCCGGGCTCTGCCGATCGTCGAAGCCACCCCCGACACGCTCCGCACGGTCGTGCAGGACCTCCTCGATGCCCCCGACGAGATGCGCAGGCTCGCGCAGGAGGGGCGATCCTTCGTGCGTGACGTCCATTCCGGTGAAGCGAGCGCGCGAGCACTGCTGCAGAACTGGATCAGGCCGAGCGCGTGACCCCTGTCGCGGCCCCGGCGCCGCGTTTCGCGTCACGCGCGTCCTTCCACCGGCGCATCCGCTTCTCGAACGGCCGTTCCACGAACGTGTGCAGCGCCCACGCGGCGGTGAGGTCGACCGCGAAGAGCGCGAAGAACCAGAGAATGTTCCACCACGACGGATCCTGCAGGCCGAAGACGCGCAGTGCCACGTAGATCAGAGTGGCGTGCACGAGGTAGAACGCGAAGGACCATTCGCCGAGCGTGACCTGAAGCCGGCTCTCGAACCACGACCGCTTGCCCGCGAGCGTCCTCTGTGCGAGGGCGACGATCGCGATGGCGCACGCGACCGTGAACAGTTCGTTGCCGAAGGCGGGGATGTACTCGATGATCGGGATGCCGGCTCCCCGGTGCGACACGACCACGATCGCGATCACGACGGCCACCATGCTGCCGATCCCCACGATGGGAGAGATGCGGAGTCGCCATCCGGATCGGATCGCCCAGGCGAGAGCCATGCCGAGGATGAACTCCGAGACCCGGACGATCGGGGTCGGAAGCGTGGCGAGCACGCTTCCCGGAAGGAGGATCGCCGATGCGCGATAGGTGAAGGCGCACACCACGACGATCGCCGCGAAGATCAGGGCGCCGTTCTTCGACAGGCGGGTCAGGAAGCGCGAGATCCACGGATGCAGGGCGTAGAAGAATGCCTCGCATGTCAGGGTCCACGCCGCCGGGTTCCCGGAGAACAGGATCGCCGGCGAGTTCCACCATCCCTGCAGCAGCACGACCGACAGGAGGAGGATGCCCAGGTCGAACGGCTTCAGGAAGCTGCCCTCGGGAATCGTGGCGAAGGTGTAGAACACGGGGACGGCGATGATCAGGGCGACCATGTGCGAGGGCCAGATCCGCGCGAATCGCCGCCAGTAGAACGTCGACGTCGGCAGGTTCGGACGAGCGGACCAGGTCAGCACGAACCCGGAGAGGACGAAGAAGAACGTCACGCCGAAGTACCCCTGAGCGAATACGGTGGTGATCACCCCGGGCAGAGGCGCGAAGACCAGCATGTGGTAGAGGAACACCATGAACGCGGCCCACCAGCGCAGGCCGGTGAGCGAGTTCAGTCGTACGGTGGGCCGCTCCAGCGTCTCCCGTTTCTCCAGAATCGTGATTCCTTTCTCGTGCGAGACCGCACACGGAAGCGGACCGCCGACAAGTCTACCGTCGCGCCTTCGTGGTCCGAGAGCGTCCGAACTAGGATCGATCTGTGGTTACCCCTGAGATCGACGTCATCATCCCGGTCCATTCCGCAACCCGGCCGATCCGAAGGGCGGTGGACTCCGTCCTTCTCGGGGCATCCGCCGACGTCCGGGCGATCGTCGTCGCCCACAACATCGATGTCGAGGTGATCCGTGCGAACCTCGGCGACCGCGCTGACGACGCGCGCGTCTCGCTGCTGCACCTCGCCGACGACATCCCCTCGCCCGCAGGCCCGATGAATCACGGCCTCGCGCATGCGAGCGCGGAGTACTTCTCGCTTCTCGGCTCGGATGACGAGCTCGCCCCGGGTGCTCTGGACGCGTGGCTCCGCATCGCTCGCGACGAGGGTGCCTCCACCGTGATCGCGAGGATCGAACGGGACGTGCAGGGACCCGACCCGCTGCCGCCGACCCGCCCCCGCCGCACCCGGGACCTCGACGCCGTACGCGACCGTCTCACGTATCGGTGCTCTCCCTTGGGCCTGGTGTCACGGCGCGAATTCCCCGACCTCCGCTTCACGCCCGGCCTGCACTCCGGCGAGGACCTGGAGTTCACGGCCCGACTGTGGTTCACCGGATCCCGTATCGCGTATGCGCGGACGAGTCCGGCGTATGTCGGGCATGAGGACGCGGGCGATCGTGTCACGAACGCGACGCGCTCCGTCTTCGAGGACTTCGCCTTCCTGGATGCGATCGAGGGGGCTCCGTGGTTCACGTCGCTCGGAACCGCCGCGCGTCGCGCGTTCGGAGTGAAGAACCTGCGTCTCCACCTCTTCGACGCCATCCTCCACCGCCTCAAGGGACCGGGCGGGATCGGCGCACACCGCGACGATCTGAATGCCGTGATCGCGAAGATCGAGCGCATGTCGCCGGGTGCCATCGCGCTGCTCGCCCGCACCGATCGCGCGGTCATCGACGCTGTGCGGAGCCCCGCTCCCGACTCGGAGCAGATCCTCGCCCTCCTCGGAGCACGCTGGGGCGGGGGCCTCAACGCGATCCTCCCCCGTAATCCGTTGCTGGCTCTGCATCCGCAAGCCCCGTTCCGCACCCTCAGGGCGATGACGCCGTGACCTCGAACGACGGGGCCGGCTCGGCGGAGGAGCCGCTCGTCGACGTGGTCATCGCCGTCCATACCGCCGCACGTCCCATCCATCGGATCGTCGGTTCGATCCTCGATGCGACGTCGGCTCCCGTCCGCGTCACGGTCGTCGCCCACAACATCTCGGCAGAAGTGATCGGGGCGAACCTGACGCGATACTCCGAGGATCCGCGCCTGCGAATCCTCGAGCTCCACGACGGCATCGCGTCCCCCGCAGGACCGCTCAACCTCGGGCTCGATCGTTCGACCGCCCGATTCCTCTCCATCGCGGGATCGGACGACGAGTTCGCGCCCGGAGCGATCGATTCCTGGCTCGCCGTGCAGGCGGAGACAGCGGCGGATGTCGTCCTCTCACGGATCACCCTGGTGAACGGGAAGACCGACCCCTACCCTCCCGTCCGCAACGGACGGCGCCTGCGCGACCTGGATCCGGTGCGCGACCGGCTCTCCTACCGCAGCGCGCCGCTCGGGTTGATCGACCGCCGCCGCCACGCCGAGCTGCGCTTCACGGAGGGTCTCCCATCGGGAGAGGACCTGTCCTATTCGGGCGCGCTGTGGTTCACCAGCGCCGCCATCGCCTACGATCTCACCGGCCCCGCCTACGTCGGGCATGGCGATGCCGTGGACCGTGTGACTTCGGATCCGCGCGGTGTGGACGTCGACTTCGGCTTCCTCGACGCCGTCGAGGGTGCGGACTGGTTCCGATCGCTGGATGCCCGGGCGCGATCAGCCGTCGTGGTGAAGTACATCAGGGTGCACGTCTTCGACGCGATACGCGCCCGTCTGATCGACCAGCCGACGTTCGACGGACACCGCAGCGACCTCATCTCAGTCGTCGCGCGGCTGCGACGGCTGAGTCCCGGAGCGTTCGGACTGCTCGCCCGTGCGGACAACGCCGTCCTGCAGGAGGTGATGCGCGCGGGCTCCGATGTGGACGAGTTGCGCACGCTCGTCGCCCGTCGGGGCGACTACCGACGCCTCGACGCGATGATCACCGTCGACCCGCTCCGGATCCTCTCCGCGCAGGCGCCGTTCCGCACGCTGCTCGCGGGACTCCGCGTGATGTCGCAGCGCGGTCTCCGCTGAGGCGTCAGTCGTCGAGATCTCGCGCGAGACCGGCGAGGACCACCTGCTCGGCGAAGGCGGGCAGCGTCGCGACCACATCGAAGAAGGTTCCGGAGGCGGCGATCTGCCCCTCATCGACGTAGCAGATCCGGTCGTAGTCCTTGATCGTCGAGAGACGATGTGCGACCGAGATGAGCGTGACCTCGCCCTGCAGAGCGCGGATCGACTTGGTCACGTCGTCTTCGGTCTTCGTGTCGAGCGAGCTCGTCGCCTCATCGAGGACCAGGACGAGCGGATCCGTGTAGAGCGCACGAGCGATACCGAGACGCTGCTGCTGCCCACCGGACAGGGAGACGCCGCGTTCGCCGATGCGCTCATGGATGCCGCCCTCACGGGAGCGGATGAGAGAGCCCAGCTGAGCACGCTCCAGAGCGTGCATGACCCTCTCCTCGTCGACCTCGTCGCTCCATGTCAACGCGACATTCTGAGCGATGCTCCCGTCGAACAGAGCGACGCGCTGCGGCACATAGCCGACTCGACCCCGCCACTGCTTCAGGACGGAGTTCAACGGGGCGCCGTCGATCGTGATCTCGCCGCGCGAGGCCTGGCTCAGTCCGAGCAGCAGGTCGATCAGTGTGGACTTGCCCGCACCGGAGGGACCCACGATTCCGAGGGAGCTCCCCAGCGGAATCGACAACGACATCCCGCGGATGACATCCTCGCTCGCGCTCGGATAGCGGAAGCGCACGTCGTTCAATCGGAGCTCACGAGGCGAGTCGGCGAGCACGGCGGTGTCGTCGGGTGCCTTCGACGTCGCCATGTCCTTCTCGGCGGACGTCAGATCACCGATCACGTCGAGTGCGGCGGGTGTGCTTGCGACCGCTTGAACGATTCCGCCCTGGATACCGGTGATCGCGGGGATGAGTCGGAAACCCGTTGCGGCGAACAGCGCCACAGAGGAGAGCGCGGCGGTGACGCCACCCTGCCAGAACGAGAACCCGCCGATGAGGATCACCCCGCCGATCAGTGCGGCTTCGAACGCGAAGCCGGGGATGATGCCGAGGAAGGAGCCGTTGGCGCGCGCACGCACGGACCGGCTTCTGTTGTTCGTGACGAGATCCGAGACCTCCGAGAGGCGGTTGCGCAGGCTCAGCTCCTTCAGAGCCTCCATCATCTCGGTCATCAGGATCGCGACGCGATAGCTGTACGTCAGATTGACCTGGGCTGCCTCGAGGGAGCGCTTCGTCACGACCTGATGCACGATCAGCGCCACCACGCCGAGGTACACGAAGGCGATGAGCGCGGTCAGGGGGTCGGCCACCAGCAGGACCGCGATGATCAGCACGAAGGTGAAGATCATGCTCGGTACGCGCATCAGCGGCAGCAGGAATCCCGCCATCGTGTTCGCGATGCCGCCGTCCGCGATTCTCGTGATCTCGGCGACGGAGCGCTTCGAGCGCTCTTCCCAGCTCGAGTGGATGTACGCCTTGAACATCCGGTCGCCGATCTCCAGCTCGTACCGCGCGAAGCGTCGAGTCGCGAACCAGTGCAGTGTGACCGAGAGGACAGACTTGAGGATGATCAGCAGGCACGCGCCGAGCGCGAGCAGCGGGATCATCTCGGGAGCGACCTCGCCGATGAGCGGAAGCGACAGTGTGCCGCCGGACAGCGCAGGTCCGATGATCAGGGCCAGCAGCGACATCGCGATGACGTCGAGCGCGGTGATCACGGTGGTGGCCACCATGTATCCCATGAAGTAGCGACGAGCGCCCGCGGGCAGCAGCGGGAGCAGATCCCGGAGGACGGGCCAGATGCGTTTCATCGGTTCAGGACACCGGGAGCGTCGTCGACGCACCTGATTGCGCGGATGCGAGTGCTCCCTCGACGACCTCGAGCGTCCGAAGTCCCTGTTCCATGGTCACGACGTGGTTGGGCTTGCCGAGGACCGCGTCCCGGAACGCCTCATGCTCCACCTTGAGCGGCTCGCGCTTGGCGAACGAGAATCGGGTGATGTCCCCCTCGGAGACGCCGCGGAACGCGAGCATCGACTCCCACTCGAGCGGGATCGTGCCGTTGGCGTAGAAGGTGAGGTCTCCGGTCGCGGTGTCGGCGATGAACGTGCCGCGGTCGCCGGTGACGACCGTGATGCGCTCCTTCATCGGCGACAGCCAGTTGACCAGATGATTCACGATGACGCCGTTCGCCAGGCGACCCGTGACCGTGATCATGTCCTCGAAGTCGCGTCCGCTCTTGTGGGCGGTCTGCGCGAAGACCGTGCTGTACTCGCTCTGCGCGACCCAGCTGGTGAGATCGATGTCGTGCGAGGCGAGATCCTTCGCCACTCCGACGTCGGCGATGCGGGCCGGGAACGTGCTCTGGCGTCGCGTCGCGATCTGATAGACGTCGCCGAGTTCGCCCGCCTCCAAGCGCCGACGCATCTCCTGCACGGCCGGGTTGAAGCGCTCGACGTGCCCGACGGCACCGACGAGGCCCTTCGCGGCGAAGGCGTCCGTCATGCGGCGTCCTGCCTCGACCGAGTGCGCGATGGGCTTCTCGACGAGCGTGTGCACGCCGGCCTCCGCGAGCTTCAGAGCGGCGTCCTCATGGAACGCCGTCGGGACCGCGACGACCGCGATGTCGATCCCTGCCGCGATGAGAGCCTCGATGTCGGGGAGGATCTCGAGGCTGCCGGCGACCCCGTGCGGGTCACCACCGGGATCGGCGATGGCGACGAGATCGATGCCCTCGACGTCACGGAGCACCCGTGCATGGTTGCGCCCCATCATCCCGACGCCGAGCAGGCCGGCCCGCAGGTTGCCCATCAGGCGCCCGCTCCGGCCACGGCGTTGACGGCCGCGACGATGCGCTCGAGGTCGTCCTGGCTGAGCGACGGGTGCACGGGCAGCGAGGCGACCTCGCGCGCGGCGCGCTCGGTCTCGGGCAGGTCGAGCCCCGGAGCGAAGCGCGTCAGCGAAGGCAGGCGGTGGTTCGGGATCGGGTAGTAGACGCCGGCCCCGACGTTGTGCTCGCTCTTCAGCGCCGCGACGAAGCCGTCGCGGTCCTCGGGGACGCGGATCGTGTACTGGTGGTACACGTGCACGGCGCCGTCGGCGACGGGCGGCACGACGACGCCCTGGAGGTTCGCGTCGAGGAACGCCGCGTTCGCCTGCCGGGTCTTGGTCCAGGCGTCGACCTTGGTGAGCTGCACGCGTCCGATGGCCGCGTGGATGTCGGTCATGCGGGCGTTGAACCCGATGATCTCGTTCTCGTACTGGCGCTCCATGCCCTGGTTGCGCAGCAGCTTGACCTGGCGGGCGATCTCGTCGGTGGCCGTCGTGACCATGCCGCCCTCGCCGCTGGTCATGTTCTTCGTCGGGTACAGGCTGAACATCGCGAACTCGCCGAACGAGCCGACGGGACGGCCGTCGAGCGATGCGCCGTGCGCCTGAGCCGCGTCTTCGTAGAGGGCGACGCCGCGCTCGGCGGCGAGCTTCTCGAGCTCGCGCATGCGCGCCGGGTGGCCGTACAGGTGCACGGGCAGGATGCCCTTGGTCCGGGGGGTGATCGCTGCGGCGACCGCCTCGGGGTCGAGAGTGAACGTGTCGGGCTCGATGTCGACGAAGACGGGGGTGCCGCCGGTGAGCGCGACCGAGTTGCCCGTCGCGGCGAAGGTGAAGGAGGGCACGATGACCTCGTCGCCCGCGCCGACGCCGGCCGCCAGCAGACCGAGGTGGAGTCCTGCGGTGCCGGAGTTCACGGCGACGGAGGGGCGACCGGGCACGAAGTGTGCGGAGAACTCGCTCTCGAACGCCGCGACCTCCGGGCCCTGGGCGATCATGCCGCTGCGCATCACGCGGTCGACGGCAGCGCGCTCTTCGTCTCCGATGATCGGCTTTGCGGGGGGGATGAAGTCGCTCACACGGTCTCCTTGATCAGTGTTCCGTCAGTCTCGATGTACTGCGCGCCCGTGGAAGGGCACACCCAGGTCTTCTCGTCTTCGCCCGCGACGAGGGGCACGCCCGACTCGCCGACCCAGCCGATGCGGCGGGCGGGAACGCCGGCGACGAGCGCGTATGGCGGCACGTCCTTGACGACCACGGCGCCCGCGGCGACCGTGGCCCAGGCGCCGATCGTCACGGGAGCGACACAGGTCGCCCGCGCGCCGATGGCGGCGCCGCGCTCGATCGTCACGCCGACGGGCTCCCAGTCGTGAGCGCTCTTGATCGTGCCGTCCGCATTGATCGCGCGCGGGTAGGTGTCGTTGGTCAGCACCACGGCCGGGCCGATGAACACGCCGTCGCCGAGCTTCGCGGGCTCGTACACGAGGGCGTAGTTCTGCACCTTGCAGTTGTCGCCCATGACGACGCCGGTGCCGATGTACGCGCCGCGGCCCACGATGCAGTTCTCACCGAGCTGCGCGTCTTCGCGCACCTGCGCCAGATGCCAGATGGAGCTGCCTGCTCCGATCTTCGCCTCAGGGGACACATCGGCCGAATCGACGATCCGGACATCGGTCGGTGAGGGCATACGGGTTCTCCTCGTAGGTGAAGAAGGGGACTCGGTCATCCTATCTGTTCACCCCCTCGTTTCCTGAGAGGATAGGAGGGTGATCAACCCAGCCAGCCCCGATCCGCACACCTGGGTCGTCGTCCCGCTGTTCAACGAGGCGACCGTGATCTCGGGGGTGATCGCGACACTGCTCCCCCACTTCCCGAACGTCGTCTGCATCGATGACGGCTCCACCGACGGCTCGCTGGAAGAGGCCAGGGCGGCCGGTGCGCACATCGTGGAGCATCCCATCAATCTCGGTCAGGGCGCCGCCCTGCAGACCGGAATCGACTACGCGCTCGCTCAGCCGGGCTGCGAGTACATCGTGACCTTCGACGCCGACGGCCAGCACCGCGTCGACGACGCGATCGCCATGGTCGCCGCGGCACGGGAGTCGGGCGCGGCGATCGTCTTCGGGTCGCGCTTCCTCGACGACCGCACCAATCCCGGGTGGATGAAGCGCGTGATCCTCAAGACCGCGGTCTGGGTGACGAATCTCACCACGAGCGTCAAGCTCACCGACGCGCACAACGGCCTGCGCGTCATCCGCGCCGACGCCGCCCGGCATATCCAGCTGAAGCAGGATCGGATGGCGCACGCCACCGAGATCGTGCTGCAGCTGGGCCACAGCGGACTCCCCTGGATCGAGCATCCGGTCGAGCTCCTGTACACCGACTACTCGAAGTCGAAGGGTCAGTCGGTGCTCAACTCCGTCAACATCCTCGTCGACCTGATCGTGAGGTAACGCCATGTGGATCCAGATCGTCCTCATCGTCGCCGTCGTCGCCATCGGCGCCTTCTTCATGCGACGCACCGGCGCCGACAGCCATCTCGCCATCCGCCGTCTACTCTTCGGCGCGTTCGTGCTCGTCGCGATCGTGTCGATCCTGTTCCCGCAGTGGCTCACGTGGGTGGCCAACCTCGTGGGCGTCGGCCGAGGTACCGACCTGCTGCTCTACGCGCTCGTGCTGATGTTCCTGGTGTTCGTGTACACGCAGTCGCGCCGCAACGCCGCGCAGCAGCGACGACTCACCCTGCTCGCCCGCAAGCTCGCGCTGCTGCAGGCGTCCAGGCCCTCAGAACAGCCCGATGAGTCGGATGCCGGACGCCCGGAGGCCCGCTAGTCGCAGGCGGTGATCCGCCAGAGGCTGGCGTCGCCCTCGCGCGCCACCTCGCTGAATCCGGGCTGACCCTCGAAGCCCGTCATCCCGGGCATCAGGTACTCGCCGGGGCCCGTGCCGCCGATGCCGAAGTCGAGCACGTACTCGGGCGCACCGTAGGCCGCGAGGGCCTCGCAGACCGCGGGGTCGTCGTCGGCGTCCCGCATCGCGGAGGCGAGCGTGTCCCATGCCTGCGACTGCGGCGGGGACCATGTGCGCGGGATGATGTCGCGGTTCCCCAGCACGTAGGCGAATGCGGCGCCGGTCGACGGGTTCGCGATGATCACCGCGTCCTCGGGGATGAGCTCCGGGAGCTCCCGGAGGAGCGCGTACTCGTCGGAGGAGAGGTAGCTGTCCTGGTCCATGGCGTAGCGGGACTGCTCATCCGTGTCGGCGGCCACACGCAGCAGGATCACGGGGGCCACGACGACGCCGATGATGCCCACCGCGGCCGTGACGAGCATCGCCAGCGCGGCGAGCGGCATTCGGCCCAGGGCGCGAACCGTGGACCATCGGCGAGCGATCGCGCGGATGAGCGCAGCGAGTCCGATCGCCGCGAGGGGCACCACGAGCACGGGCACGATCGAGGCGAGGCGGAAGGAGTCGCCGTACCAGGGACCCGTGAGCACGCGCTTGATCACGGGCAGATCGGTCGCCACGCTGACGACGTAGAGCAGCGAGATCCCGGCCCAGGCGACGACCAGCCACCGCAGGCGGGGCTCGCGGACCGCGACCACGATGCCCACGATCAGCAGCGCGCTCATCCCCCACGCCGCCGGGAGCAGGGAATGGCTGTTGAGGACCACGTCGACCAGCGCACCCGGCACCCCGCGGTACGACCGCCAGAGCACGCTTCCGGCGAGATAGGCCAGTGCGAGCCAGACGATGACGACCGCAGCCCACCCCGCGACGAGGACCACCAGCGCGCGCCGGCGGAAGAGACGATCGCCGGTGCGATAGCGATGCAGCACGACAGCGGTGAGCCACAGCATCACCAGAACGCCCCAGACGAGGACCGACGACGGCTGCGCGAGCGTCGTGCCGGCGACCGCGAGCACCGCGCCGACACCGATGCCGATCGCCCGGCGGATCTTCTCGCCGGGAGCCGCGCCCATCCAGGTCCGGAGGAGGTTGATCGTGAGCGCTGCTGCCGCAGGCACGACCGCGAGCGAGAGGGCGTACGGGTACAGGACGCCCCACTCGAACATGAGCTGCGGGAACGCGAGCAGGCCGGCCGACAGCGCGGCCGCCAACGCGGTGATCATGCGGTCTCCGCGGCTCGCCACGTGCGCGAACAGCGCGATCGCCAGCGGCCACATCACCGCGGCGATCACGAGCGACACCATGTTGGCGGCGACCGGGATCTGTGCGACATCGACCGCCACGAGCGACGCGACGGCATGCCACGCGGCGGGGTAGAACGACGTGCCGCCGATGAGGCCGGACACGTCGAGAGAGGAGGCGGTTCCGGTCTCCGCGATCCAGCGCAGCGCGTTCAGGTGGAAGACGGCATCATTCGTCTGCGAGAGCGCGGTCGGCAGGCCCACGTACGTCATCAGGCGCGCCGCGTTCAGGCCTCCGCCGACGATCAGACCGGCGGCCAGCAGCAGGTTCGCTCGGCGGTCACGCCGGGCCGGCAGCGACACCCGGCGTCCGCGGCCGACGAGCAGTGAGAGCCCGTAGAGCAGCGCGCCGATGATCACGACGCCGACGGCCACGCTCAGATGACCCCAGCGGATGCCGAGCAGCGGGTACAGGATCGCCAGGAGCGACAGCAGACCCACCGAGATTCCCGGAGCAGCCGCCCACAGCACGAGACCGCGGAGGCGGAGGATCAGACCGATCAGCAGACCCGGGACGAACACCACGGCCAGGGTCAGGGCGAACAGCCCCGATTGCGCCAGCCAGTCGATGATCATTCGTCGACCAGCGCGATCGCGCCCTCGATCTCACCGTCGTAGACGACCTCGCCCTTGTTGATCACCACGCCTCTGGTGCAGAGCTCTCGGACCATCTCCATATCGTGGCTGACCACGACGAGAGTCTTCTTCTGCTCGATCAGCTCGGCGAACTTGAGGCGGCACTTCTCGCGGAACGGCGCATCGCCGACCGACAGGATCTCGTCGACGAGCAGAACGTCGAGCTCGACGTGGATCGCCACCGAGAAGGCCAGCCGCATGAACATGCCCGAGGAGTAGTGCTTGACCTCCTGATCGATGAACTGCTCGATCTCGCTGAAGGCGACGATCTCGTCGTAGCGCTCCTCGACCTCCTTGCGCTGCATCCCCAGGATGGCGGCGTTGAGGAACACGTTCTCGCGACCCGACAGCTCCGGGTGGAAGCCGGCTCCGACCTCGATCAGTCCGGCGACGCGGCCTCGCGTGAGCACCTCGCCGGCGTCGGGCTCCATGACGCCCGAGATCAGCTTGAGGAGGGTGGATTTGCCCGAGCCGTTCAGGCCGAGGATGGCCACCGACTCGCCCTCGTTGATGACGAGGTCCAGGCCTTTCAGGGCCTCGAAGGTGCTGCTCGTCTTGCGACGGCGGATCCAGGCCACGACGGTGTCCTTGAACGAGAGCGCGTGGTTGAGGGTGAAGTTCTTGCGCACGCCGTCGACGACGATGCTGGGGCGAGAAGCGGTTGCGGTGCTCATAGGTCCTGTGCGAACTTTCCCTCGAGACGGCGGAAGACGAGCTGGCCGAGCAGCAGCGTGACTACGGCGATCAGGAACGTCCAGAGAGTGTTCCAGGCGAGGTCCGGCGGAAGGGCCAGCGTGGTGTCCGTGACCGGACGCCAGAACGCGTAGTGGAACAGCTCGACACCCTGGGTGATCGGGTTGAGCAGATACAGGTTGACGAGCCAATCCGGCCATCCGAGCTTGTCCACCGCTTCCCGCACCATCGTCCAGGCGTAGAGCACCGGCGACGCCCAGGTCGCGAGGAGCAGCAGCAGCTCGACGATGTTCTCGGCGTCGCGGAATCGCACGTTGAGCGCGCCGAAGAACAGTCCGATGCCGAGGGCGAAGAGCGACACGATGATCATCGCGGCCAGGGCGGCGAGCACACCGAGGATCGAGACGCTCGGTATCCAGCCCAGGAACAGGCAGACGATCAGCAGCAGCGCGAGCTGCGGGAGGAAGTGGATGAACGCCACGAGGACCGACGAGACGGCGAACAGCTGCCGCGGCAGGAACACCTTGCGCACGAGCGGCGCATTGTTCACGATCGAGGTCGTGGCGTTCTTGAAGGCCTCGGAGAAGAGGTTGATCACCACGATGCCGGAGAACAGGTACACCGGGTAGTTCGGGATGTCGCGGTTGAGGTTCAGGAAGAGCCCGAGAACGACCCAGAACACGAGGAACTGCGCGCCGGGGCGCACATACGACCACGTCCAGCCGAGCACCGAGTTGCGGTAGCGGGTCGTGACGCCCGTCCGCACCAGCAGGTACAGGAGATAACGCCAGCGCACGACATCGATGAGCCCTCGGCTGGTGCCAGGGGTATCGAACTCGGAACGCGGGACGACGGCGAAAAGATCTCGGGTATCTGTCACTGGCCCACTCATTCAGCTGCGGTGGCGGTCGCCACGACGCATGTCAGTATCCTATTGCACCCCTCCTGAACGCCTGCGGGCGCGCGCCACGCGGACGGATGCCGATCATCCCAGCCCGGTGAAGCCGCCCCATCCGGACCCGATGACGCTCGTCGCTCCCCATCCGCCGCGGCCGTCACCACGGAACAGATAGAGCTCGCCGCCGGCGCCTCGGGTGATCACGTCGGGTGTGCCGTTGCCGTCGAAGTCTCCGGGGCTCAGGATCGACGTGAATCCACCCCACCCGTAGCCGATCTGGCGAGGAGCAGCCCAGGAGCCCGCGCCATTGGTGGGGAACAACCAGAGGCTCGAGTCGGAGCTGCGCAGGACGAGATCGGCGAAACCGTCGCCGTCGAAGTCTCCGGCGTTGACGGCGGAGTCGAATCCGGCCCAGCCGAATCCGATCTGCGTCGGTCCGCTCGTCCAGCCGCCCTTCCCGTTTCCGCGATAGAGCACGAGGTTGCCCTGCGCGTTCCGGCCGATCACATCGGGATTCCGGTCGCCGTCGTAGTCCAGTCCGCCGACGAGGAGCGACAGCGACTGCCATCCGTTCCCGATGACGACCGCCTGACCGTAGCTGCCGCCGGCGAGACCCGGATACAGAAGGAATTGCCCGGCGGTCGTGATCCGGCCGAGGTCGCGATACCCGTCCCCGTTGAAGTCGCCCATCGTGAGCAGACGATCCCCGGCAGTCCATCCCTGGCCGATCTGCTGCGATCCGCGCCAGCTCCCGGCGCCGTTGCCCCGGTAGAGGTTGAGCGTGCCCTGGGCGGTCAGCGCGAGAACATCCGGACCACCGTCGCGATCGACATCGCCGGCACCGGCGCGGAGCGCTCGCGGAGCCGTCACGGGTGCGCCCGTCCCGCTGAGAGCGGAGAATACCTGCCAGCCGTTGCCGATCTTCCCGGCGGAAGTGATCGCACCGGCGTTGTCACCGGGGTACAGGTAGAGGTCGCCGTTCGCCGCACGGGCGGCGATGTCCGAGACACCGTCGCCGGTGAAGTCGCCGGGCGCGAAGATGGTGCTCATTCCGCCCCACCCCTGACCGATCTGACGCTGGCCCAGCCAGCCTCCGCTGCCGTTCCCGTAGTAGACCCAGAGTCTTCCCGCGTTGTCGCGGCCGACGATATCGGGCCGACCGTCGCCGTTGAGATCGACGTTGCCGACGAGGAGGTTCATCCCGCCCCAGCCCCAGCCGATGCGGACGCCCGGGAGAAGGCCGCCTCGGTCGTCTCCGCGCCAGAGCATCAGGTCTCCGGCGGCGTTCGTGGTCAGCACATCGGGAACACGATCGCCGTCGATGTCGCCGGCGGCCGTGGAGAGCACGACCGCGCTCCAGTCGAGGCTGAGGGTCTGCGGCGCGTCGAAGCCCGCGCCGTTTCCCCGCAGGAGGGAGACGGTGCCCGGCTTGCGGACGATCAGATCCCTCGCGCCGTTGCCGTCGAGGTCGCCGACGAGCATCGCGGACGACGCCGCCCCGAGGCCGGTGGCGAGCTGCTTGCGCTCACCCCAGACGCTCTTGGAGTACGGGTATCCCCACAGAGTGCCCGCATCGTCGACGCCGATCATGAAGGACGACGCGCTCACCGACGTCAGAGTCGGTGTCAGTGTGGTCGGGATCTGGGTCGAGCCGAACCAGTCGGTGAAGTAGTTGTAGAAGTTGCGGTTCCCGTACGCGGAACAACCGTTCCCCTCGCCGTACCCGGCAGCGAGGGCCGCGGCGTTCGGCTGGTAGGGCGTGTAGTAGTAGAGCGCCGAGGTGGCCTTGTTCGAGACGTACACCGGTGCGGATCCGCACGCGGAGTTGGGGTTGAAGAGGATGTTCCAGGTCTTCCCTGGCGCGTACCACTGGAACCACTTGCCCTCCATGTAGATCTGCATCTGACGCGCGGCGCCGTAGATCTGGTGGAAGAAGCCGATGTATCCCGGGTCGCACGGCGCGGTGTCGGGGCAGCCCTGCCCCAGGGCGATGTTGAAGCGCCACGCGCTCGGCCACGTGTGGGTCACGAGACCCTGCTCCTTCTGGAGCATCACGATGAGGACCTGCGGGTTGATGTTGCAGGACTGCGCCACGCGATAGATGATGCGGGCCGCCGACTCGTTCGCCGCGCCCGTGTATCCGGCGCAGTAGGCATCAGCGGGGCGGGTGACGGACGTGATCGTGAAGTCCTTGAGGCAGACGATCGGCTTCCCTGCCTCGTCCGTGCCGCCCAGGCAGCGCGCGACCTTGCTGTTGAAGAAGGCCTGGATCTGCGCCTCGGTCATCGAGTTCTTGTTCGTGAACACGGCGTCGCTGATGATGTTGCCGGCGTTGAAGCCGGCGAGCGTGGTCTTGGCGATGCCTGTCGCGGCGGGGCCGGACACACGTGCGAGGCTCTCGCCGGATGTGGAGACGGATGCCGTGGCAGCGGTGGCGGGGACCACCGTGCCGACGATCAGGGCGGAGGCAGCGAGGAAACAGGTGAGGAGTCGGGCGATCCTCAGAGTGCTTCGCGAGCGTGGGGCACGTCGAGACATGTGACCAGTGTGACGGAAGTTGCAGGATGATGCCACTGTTACTGAGAATTCGCTGTATGAGAACTGCGTGTCGCGCAGACGCGCAGGTGGCTCTCAGGGCTCACAGATCGGCGTGCAGACCCCATACGCGCTCGGCGGAACTCGCCCAGGAGAACGCCCGCGAGCGGTCGGCGGCGAGCACGCGCAGGCGCGCGCCGCCCGCTCGCGATGCGTCGGCGAGGGCATCGGGAAGCTCGGTCTCCGACACCAGCACTCCACCGTCCGCGATCACATCATTGTGCGAGCCGCTGTCGATCGCGACCACGGGGACTCCCACCGTCATCGCCTCCACCGCGCGCCACGGCCATCCCGCCACCGGACTCGTCGCGGCGAACGCGGCGGCGCCGGCCAGCACGGCCGCGCGGTCCTCCGGCACCAGCGCGCCGCGGACGTGAGCGCGCCGTTCCGGCAGTCCCGCGATGGACGCCAGTTCGGCAAGTCGCGGCTCCGACCCCTCCGGCGCATCCAGCACGACCGCGTCGAGACCGGCGGCGACCGCGCCGCGGAATCCTGCTTCGAGCGAGGCGGCGCTGCCCGTCAGCACGACATACTCCGCCGGGATCGACAGCGACGCGCGCCGCTCGTCGGCGTCGACGGGTGCGGCGAAGCCGCGGGGCGGCGCGCCGGCGATGACCCGCACCCGATCGCCCACCCTGGCCAGCTCGGACAACCGCTCGGCGACGGCGTGCGACGGCACCACGACGGCGTCCGCGTGCTTCACCGCCCGCTTGAGCATGGCGCGCTGCCAGCCCACCGCGCTCTTCGACAGCAGCTCCGGTGCATCCCACGCCTGTAGATCCCAGACCGTCACGGTCGTCTGATCGTTGTCGTGCACGCGATCGTGGCGCACGAGCGGCGCCATCAGGCTCGGCGCGTGGATCAGGCCTCCGCCGACGCCGGGGGCGATTCCCATCTGCCAGGCCGCAGCCAATTCTCGTCGGCCGAGGTTGAGCGTGCGGACGTCGGAGACGCCGGTCACCGTGACCTCTGCGCCCGCGGGGACGATGGCATCGACGGTGCAGCCGGAGGGCGCCGTCGCGACGAGTCCGATCGTGAGATCGACGGCCGCCGAGGCGTGGTCGGCGTCGACGACATGCACGAGCTGATCCAGAACCACACGCAGCCGAGCACCCATGGGCTCAGGCTATCCTCGCGGCGCCCTTCTCCCGCGGAGCCTCGCCCTTGCGCCGCGCGAATATCAGGGTTCCCACAGCCTCCGATCTCCGGCTCGGGCGCGGTTCATGCTTGAATGCTCACGTGAGCGACGGTCGACTTCCCCGGCGGCGCCGATGGGTCGGCTGGACCGTCGGCATCGTCCTGACGCTTCTCGTCGTGGCGATCGGCTGGGTCACGGTACGCGGGATCGGCGCGGTGAGCGACCTGCAACAGGTCGCCAAAGGCGCGTCGCAGCTGAAGGCCGCGATCGCCGAGGGCGACCTCGACGGCGCCGAGCCGATCGCGTCGAGCATCGCAGGGAACGCCCGCTCGGCGCGCGATCTCACGTCCGATCCGGTCTGGCAGGCGTTCGGCGTCATCCCCTGGCTCGGACCGAACTTCCGGGCGGTCAGCGATGTCGCTCAGATCGCCGACGACGTGTCCGCCGATGCACTCACTCCTCTTCTCGACGTCGCGGCCGACTTCGACCTGGCCGGCCTCGGCTTCACCGGCGGGGCCATCGACCTCGCTCCCTTCGCCGAGATCGAGAAGCCCCTCGGCACGGCGAGCACCGCCCTCAGCTCGGCCGAGCAGCGTGCCCAGCAGATCGACGCGGACGCGACGCTCCCGCCTCTCGCCGACGCGGTGCGGGAGCTGCGCTCCTCCGTCACCGAGGCGGCGACAGTGGTCGGATCCCTGCACGGTGCGTCGGTGCTGCTCCCGACCATGCTGGGCGGCGACGGCCCGCGCAACTACGTGCTGGCGATGCAGAACAACGCCGAGGTCCGCTCAGCGGGCGGGATCATCGGCTCCATCGCGCTGCTGCACGCCGAGGGGGGCCGGATCACACTGGGCTTGCAGGCGTCGACCACGGACTTCCCCGCACTCGACACCGCCCTTCCCCTCAGCGACTCCACGATCGCGCTGTTCGAGGACCGCCCGGGGCGATACCTGCAGAACATCACCAGCATCCCCGACTTCTCCGACGCGGGAGCGACAATCGCGGCGCGCTGGCAGGGCCGGTTCGGCGGCGAGGTCGATGGCGTGATCGCGGTCGACGCCGTGGTTGCGAAGCACCTGATGGCCGCCACGGGAGACCTGACGTTCGGGCCGTTCACCGCGACGCCCGACACCGTGATCAGCATCCTGCTCTCCGAGATCTACGCCGCCATCCCTGATCCGGCCGTGCAGGACGACGTCTTCGCCCAGGCGGCGAGCGGCCTCTTCTCGGCCGCACTCTCCGGCGGCGATCCCAAGGCGCTGATCGGCGCCCTCGCGGAATCGGCGGGCGAGGGCCGCATCCGCATCTGGAGCGCGCACGCGGACGAGGAGGCGGTGCTGGCCGGCTCCATCCTCGGCGGCACCATTCCCGTGGACAGCGCGGATGCCACCTACGTCGGGGTGCTCATGAACGACGCCACCGGCGCGAAGATGGACTATTACACGCGCGCCTCCATCACCACGGCCGTAGGCACCTGCCGAGGAGAGGAGACGACGCAGGTGCGGGTGACCTGGACGAACACCGCGCCGGCGGATGCCGCGACCTCGCTGCCTGCGTACGTCACCGGCGACGGCGTCTACGGCGTTCCCCCGGGGTCCGTGGGCACCCTGATAGCCGTGTACGGCCCCGAGGGTTCCACGCCGTCGCATATCGACCGCGACGGCTCCGAGGACGGCGTCCAGACGACGACGCTCGGCGATCGCTCGGTCGTGCAGCACGATGTCGTCCTGGCCCCCGGCGAGTCGACGACGATCACCGTCGACTTCCAGGGCGAGGGCGCCGGCGAGAGGCTCACCGAGGCTCTCGTCACCCCCCTGATCGAGGCTCCGAAGATCTCCCGGGAAGAACTGCGCTGCGGTTCGTGACATTCGCCGCTGAATAGGCTACTGTCGACTCACTGGGGAATATCTGGGCTCTGTCTTCCTGCCGTGGGGGCAGGATGAGCTCACGCAGTCGAATGCAGGGGTGTGTTCGGGTGCGATTCCGCGTGAAATTCTGGGGAGAAATCATGCTGAAGAAACTGGCTGCCATCAGCCTTGCCGCTGGCGCGCTGGTATTCATCGCGCCGACCGTTGCGACCGCTGCGCCTGCCGTGCCGGAAGCAGCGTCCGACTCCTATCCGTCGCCTCCTGGCGTGAAGGTCGATGATCCGATCATCGACATCTGCGAGGTCTCGACCATCGTCTTCGGTTCCGGCTACTTCCTGCCGTCCGAGAACGTGAACGTGTCAGTGTCGGGTCTGAACGCCGGAAACTCGGCGATCTCGGGCAACACCGCTGCCGCCGACGGCAGCATGACGCTGACGTTCCGTCCGCCGTCCGACGGCGAGGGCTCGTACGCTATCGCCTTCGGTGGCTCGCGCTCGTACACGGCGACCATCACGGTCTCGCACGGACACGACGCCGCCGTGAGCTGCGACCACGATCCCGCGGTTGCGCCCGCCGGTTCCGAGCTGCCTCTGAGCGGCGACGGATTCGAGCTGGCACTCACCGGCGGAAGCGTCTCGCCGTGGATCCTCGGAGGCGGAGCAGTCGCTCTCGTCGCCGGTGGAGCTCTTGTCGCGACTGGTGCGGCCCGCCGCAAGCGCGCCTGAGTCTGGCTGCCGCCTCGTGCGGTGGTCGGCTGGACGACGGTGATCCCTCCCCCTCCGATCACCGTCGTCTGGCGAATCCGGTGGCCGCACCGGAAGCCCACGACCTCTTCTTCTCGAGGAAGACGGTCGTGGGCTGCGGCGTGCCCGGGGGTCGAACGCCGCTGAGCGCGCTCCGCTGAGAGCGCTCAGCCGAGGGAGCTCCGATGTGGGAGCTTCTGGATACGGGAGTTCCGCAGGGGGAAGCCCGATCAGGGCTCGGGCGTCGGCGTCTCCGTCGGAGGATGCAGCGCCGTCTGGATCATCTGCTGGATGTAGGCGTAGTCCGGCTGATGCTCATCGACTCCCGATTCCGGGGTGAGCTCGATCGACGTGACCGGCTGCTCCTTCGCCTTGAGCATGAGATCGAAGAACTCGGGCAGCTTGTCCTGCGGAAGGTCGGTGCTGATGAGCGCCGTCCCGGCCGCCGCCACCTCATTGAATCGCGTGAGCACCGTCTGCGGAGTGAACTGGGCGAGAATCGCCTCCTGCAGCTCGCGCTGCCGCTTCATCCGGTCCCAGTCGCTGGTCGTGTAGCGCGAGCGGGCGTACCACTGCGCGGTGTCGCCGTCCATGGTCTGCTGGCCGGGCTCGATCCAACCGATCGCCCATTCGTTCACGTCCGTGCCGTGCCAGTTCTCCGGCGGGCCACCCTTGGGAAGTCGCTCGGTGACGTTGATGTCGACGCCGCCCAGGGCATCCACGAGCTGGGCGAAGCCGTGCATGTCGACGAAGACGTAGTAGGGGATCTTGATCCCGAGCACGCCTTCCGCGGCATCCTTCGTGGCCTCGATGCCCGGGTCCGAGCCGTGTGCGACGGCATCGGGGTACAGCCCCGCACCCTGGTCCTCACGGCAGATCTCGGCGGCGTTGCGCACGTGGTTCATCCACCCGTTCCAGCCGCAGGTCGACGAGCCGTGCCCCTCGAACCCGTTGGGGTACAGCGCCTGCATCGGGCTGCCCTCACTGAACGGAGCGTTCGGGAGCTCGCGCGGGATACCGGTGATCGTCACCGCTCCCGTGTCGGCGTTGACGGACACGACGGAGATGCTGTCGAACCGCATCGAGTCGCGTCCGTCGCCGCTGTCGGCGCCCAGGAGCAGGATGTTGTAGTACCCGTCATCCGGCGGAAGACTCGGACCGCTCTGGCCGAAGATCGAGGAGATGGTGCTGCGGGTCGATCCCACGACCGTCGCCGCGTATCCCGCGCCGCCACCCACGAGACCGAGCAGCAGCAGCGCCACCACCGGAATCGCGAAGCGCGAGGCACCGGGAACCTTCACCAGGCGCACGAGGCGCAGCGCGTCGAAGGTCAGCACGATCCAGAGCACGACGTAGCCCACCAGCAGCACCTGCACGATCGTGAGCACCGCCGCCGAGAAGAATCCGCCGCCGATCGTGAGCCACAACAGGACCGGCCTCGCGAACAGGGCCAGTCCTGCGGCGACGATCACGAGCAGCCAGGCAAGCAGGGTGGCCCCCAGACCGAAGCGCCCGAGGCGCCGGTTTCCCGCGAGGACCTGTGCCGAACCGGGCACGAACAGGTTCAGCACGACGAGCCACCAGCCGCGCTTGGCCATCATCCCCTGATCGGAGGAGTCCGGATGCCGCAGCGGCCGGGTCTCGATCAGCGGGCGCCCGGTTGCGCGCGGGGGCGCAAGGGTCACAGCGAGTCCTTCAGCCGTTCGTTCTTCTCCTGGACCTGCGCCTCGAGGTCGCGCGCGAAGCTCTCGACGCGATCGGCGAGGTCGGGATCGGCCGTGCCCAGGATCCGCGCGGCGAGCAGTCCGGCATTGCGCGCGCCGCCGATCGATACGGTGGCGACGGGGATGCCGGCCGGCATCTGCACGATCGAGAGCAGCGAGTCCATGCCGTCGAGATACGCCAGCGGAACGGGAACCCCGATCACCGGCAGCGCGGTCATCGACGCGACCATCCCCGGCAGATGAGCCGCTCCCCCGGCGCCGGCGATGATCACGCGGATCCCGCGGGCTCTGGCCTCGCGGGAATACGACATCAGCTTGTCGGGTGTGCGATGGGCCGAGACGACCTCCACCTCGTGCGGGATGCCGAAGTCCGTGAGCGCCTGGGATGCGTCGCTCATGACACGCCAGTCGGAGTCGGATCCCATGATGACGCCGACCAGCGGTGCGGCGGCGGAGTGCAATGGCTCGGTCACCAGATCAGGCTACGGTCTGCTGCTGGGAGAAGCCCCCAGCGGCACACCTGTTGACCGGTGTCCGAGAGTCAGTCGAAATGCGCGGCGGCGGCCCTGGCCTCGTACACGACGTCGTCGAGGTCGTCACCCGACACGTTCACATGGCCGACTTTGCGGCCGGGGCGTGGCGCCTTGCCGTAGGTGTGGATCTTCGCGGTGGGATGTTCCGTCATCGCAGCGGCGAATCGCTCGTCGAGTGTGCCCTCGGTGGGGCCGCCGAGGATGTTCACCATCACCGACCACGCCGAGCGCAACCCCGTGCTCCCGAGAGGAAGATCGGCCACGGCGCGCAGATGCTGCTCGAACTGCCCGGTGACGGCGCCGTCCTGGCCCCAGTGCCCGCTGTTGTGCGGGCGCATCGCGAGCTCGTTCACGAGGATCCGCTCGTCGTCGGTCTCGAAGAGCTCCACGGCGAGCATGCCCGTCACGCCGAGGCCTTCGGCGATCGTCCGGCCGATCTGCTCGGCGACCCGGGAGAGGCGTTCCGTCGCGGCCGGCGCCGGCGCGATCACCTCGGCGCAGACACCGCCGCGCTGCACCGTCTCGACGACCGGATAGGCGACGGTCTGTCCACTGGGGCGACGCGCGACCTGCTGCGCGAGCTCGCGGACGAAGGGCACGAGTTCCTCCACCAGCAGCGCATCTCCTTCCGCGACGGCGTCCAGCCAGTCCTGGGCTTCTTCGGCCGCGCGGACGACCCGCACGCCCTTGCCGTCGTATCCGCCCCGGGGCGTCTTGACGACGCCGCTGCCGTCGTGCGCGTCGAGGAAGGCCTGCAGCTCCTCCGCGTCGCGCACCGCCGCCCATTCGGGCTGCGGGATGCCGAGCTCGGTGAGGCGCGCGCGCATCACGAGCTTGTCCTGCGCGTACTGGAGCGCGTCCGGTCCCGGGTGCACCGCGACGCCTTCGGCGACGAGAGCGCGCAGCACATCCTGGGGCACGTGCTCATGGTCGAACGTGATCACGTCGACGTCAGCCGCGAAGGCCCGCACGGCATCGATGTCCCGGTAGTCGCCGACGGCCGTCGCCGCGAGCTGAGCGGACATGCCGTCGCCCTCCGCGAGCACCCGCAGGTCGAGCCCGAGTTCGACCGCCGGAGCGATCATCATCCGGGCCAGCTGTCCTCCGCCGATCACGCCCACACGCAGCGCCATGTGCCGCCTCCCTTTCGTCCGCACCCATTCTCCCGCACGGAGCCGGTCCCGTTCGACACCTGCACGCCGCACCGCGTCGGCGCCGCCGGGTCAGACGATGCCGTGACTTTCCGTCGCGCCCTGCGCATCGCGGTGCGCGAGGATCTGGCCGACCTCGATCTGATCGGCGAGCGTCTCGTGCACGAGGGTGACGTTCGGCACGTTCGGCAGGCGCAGCGGCGCGTCGACGCCGTTCGAGAGCGTGATGGTCCCTGCGCCCCACAGCCGCTGCAGCGGTCCGCGGCGGACGGCGATCGTGTATCCCCTGGCGTGCGACATCTCACGACGCTGACGCGCGCCGATGCCGTGGTGGGCGATGACCCGGCGGGTGGTCACTGTGGTGCTGCGGGAGAACCAGACGAGGAACGGCACCACCACCGCGAGCAGCACGAGAACGCCAGCGGCGGTCAGCAGCATCCAGTTCTCGAACCCTGCGGGCAGGTTGTCGTAGAAGAACGTCGTCGCCCCGAACGCGGCGATGAGCACGAGCGCCGACCAGAAGAGGCGGCGCGCGTGGCCCCGGAAGCGTGCGATCAGCAGTTCCTCGGTCGGCGCGCCGGGCGGCGGCATCACCGGCCGGCCTCCGAGCGTCACGGGCTGAGTCACCCCACCATTGTGCCCGTCATCTGCGACATCGCGGTCTGCGTGACGGCGTGTCAGATCAGGCCGGACGCACGTGGACGACGTCGCCCGCTGAGACGGCGTGCACCGACCCGTCCGCCGAGACGAGCAGGCGGCCCTGCGCATCGAGCGCCGTCGCCACACCCTCGAGCACCCGTTCGCCGGGAAGCGAGACGCGGACGGCGACACCGAGGGTCGCGCAGCGAGCGGTCACGGCGGCGTGCAGGCCGCTGGCGACGGCATCGTCCGTGGCGGCGAGCGCCGAGATGTGCGCGTCGAGGGCACGCAGGTACTCCGCGACCAGTCGGTCTTCATCGACGTCCACGCCCAGGACCACGAACGACGTCGCCGTCGGCACCGGAAGCTGCTCGGCGGTCATGGCGGTGTTGACGCCGGAGCCCACGATGACGGCATCCGTCGTCGCCTCGGCGAGAATGCCGCAGATCTTGCGGCCGTCGACGAGCACGTCGTTCGGCCATTTGAGCGCCACGTCGTGCCCGGGGAGCTGCGCGGCGACGGCCTCGGCCATCGCCGCTCCGGCAGCGAGGGGAATCCATCCTCGGGCAGCCGCGTCGGCGGGCAGTGCGCGCAGGAGCACCGAGATCGCGAGGGACGCGCCGTCCGGTGCCACCCAGGTGCGGTCGAGACGCCCGCGGCCCGCCGTCTGGTTGCGCGTGATCAGCGCGGAGAGGTGCGGCCAGCGCTCGACGTCATCGGCGCGATCGCGGAGGTCCGCGTTGGTCGAGCCGGTCTCCGCCAGCACCTCCAGGCGCGATGCCGTCGCATCGGCGGCCGCGAAATCGCCGGTCATGCGTCCTCCTCGTCGGCTTCCTCGTCGTCGTCGTCCTCGTCTTCGCGGATCGCGCCGACTTCGTGGGCCTGCCACTGCTCCCACTCCTGCATGAGGGTCTCGACGGCGGCGTGGAACTTCGCGGTCGCGACGCCCGGCGTCGTGTCTCCGAAGTAGTGCTGCACCCACATCCGCAGACGGGCGACCGCTGCCTCGTCGGCTCGCACGCGCTCCACCTCGGACACGATCAGGGAAGCCCCCTCGACGGTGAGCCATTCGCAGTCCGCGAGATAGCCGGTCGTGTCGACCGCGGCGCGCTCGTCGGCGGGGCGCGTGATCATGAGGGGCTTGCCCGCAGCGAGACGGTCGTAGACCATGGCTGAGATGTCGACGATGGCGACGTCGGCCGCGGAGAGCTGCCAGCCGAGCTCCGCACCATGGTCGTAGACGTGCTGAGCGGTGGGGTCGGCGGCATTCGCCGCGTTGATCGCCGAGATGATGCGGCGGTGCGCGGCGCCGTAGGCCTCGTCGACGACGCCGCTGCGGGGATGCGGACGGTAGATCACCCGGTGCACGCCCGTCGCCAGCAGCTTCTTGACGAGTGTCTCGCCGTGCGTCGCGATCGATCCGTAGAGGGCGCTCGGGCGGTCCCCCTCCCACGTCGGCGCGTAGAGCACCACGGTGCGCTCGTCCGGCGTGTAGGGCAGGGTGCCGGAGTAGTGGTCCGCCTGAGGGCGGCCGATGTCCATGGTGCGGCGGTCGACGTCGTAATCCCAGAGCGTGCGGGAGAGCCTGTCGCGTGCCGCCTGCCCTGCCACGAAGGCGTAGTCGTAGGCCTTGTACTGGTTGGTGGTCATGTACATCTTGTCGGACTCGCCGTGGTTGATGAACACGTGCCAGCGCCGCCCGTAGCGGAACATCTGGAAGTTGCGGGTGTTCTGGTTGACGTAGAGCACGACGCGGATGTCCTGCTGCGCGATGAACCTCTCGAGGTCGCGCACCTTGGGCACGAACGCGACGGGCGGCCCGTCCTCGTCGAGCAGCTTCTCGGCGCCGGTCGCCGACCGTGAGAGCACCACGACGGGCCAGCGCTTCGAGAGCTCGGCGAGCGGTCGGTACCACTGCCGCATCTGGTACATGTTCACGGCGCCGTCGGCGAAGTAGACCGCGATCCGGAAGTGATCGAGCGGATGCGGCTCGTGCTCGGCGAGGCGCCGTCGGACCCGTTGCACCGCGCTCCGGGACGCGAGCGCGCGCGTGAGGAGACGGTACGCCTTCTTGGCGTCAGACAATGCACCCATCCCTCCAGAATACGGAGATCAGGGAACGCCCGATGTCGCCGTGACATGATCGTCATGTGCCAGCCAACGAATCCGTCACGCCCGACGCCGGGGTGTCCTTCGTGATGCCGGTGCTCAACGAGCGGGCGTACCTCGAGCACGCCGTCGCGTCCGTCCTCACTCAGGACGTCGACGGTCCCGCCGAGCTGGTCCTCGCCCTCGGCCCCTCGACCGACGGGACCACCGAGCTCGCCGAGAGTCTCGCGGCCGCAGACGACCGCATCCGCCTGGTGCAGAACCCCGCCGCCCACATCCCCGTGGGGTTGAACGCCGCGATCAGGGCCAGCCGCTACGCGACGATCGTGCGGGTCGACGCCCACTCGGAGCTCTCCCCCGGCTACGCCGCGCGTGCCCTGGAGACGCTCGACCGCACGCAGTCCGCGAACGTCGGCGGGGTCATGCATGCCGAGGGGCGCACGCCGTTCCAGAAGGCGGTCGCCCGGCTGTACAACTCCCCCGTCGGCCTCGGCGGCGGCGCCTATCACGGCCGCACGCACGAGGGCGAGGCGGAATCCGCGTACCTCGGCGTCATGCGCCGCGAGGTGCTCGACGAGGTCGGACTCTTCGACGAGTCGATCCGCCGCGGCGAGGACTGGGAGCTCAACCTGCGCATCCGCCAGGCGGGGCATCGCGTCTGGTTCGACCCCACCCTGTCCGTCACGTACTGGCCGAGGGAGAGCTGGCTCCGCCTCGCGCGTCAGTTCCGCGCGACCGGGGCATGGCGCGGCGAGCTGGTCCGACGGTTCGGCCGTCGCAACGGCATCCGCTACTTCGCACCGCCCGCGCTCGTGCTGGTGGTCGCGCTCGCGATCGTCGTCGCCGCGCTGCAGCTCACCGGAGTGCTCACCGGCGTGCTCTCGCTCATCGCATCGATCGTGGCCTATCTGCCGCTCGCGCTGTACCTGCTGCTGGTGATCGCCGTTGCCTTCGCCCCCCGGAGGAGGAGGGCTGCGCCAGAAGCTCTGGACCCTTCTCGTCCTGCCCACCATGCACCTGTCGTGGGGCGTCGGATTCCTCGGCGGAGTGCTGCGCGGTGCACGCGACACCGTCGACGCGTCGCGCCTCGGCACCCGCAACACGCCCCTGCCCTGACGGCGAGGCACGGGCTCAGGGCGTGACGAACCCCAGATCGAGGATGCGGTCGACCACCCGACGCGCGGCATGACCGTCGTCGCGCTTGTTGAACTGGGCGCGCCATGCCTCGTACCGGTCGGCGTACGCGGCGTCGTGACCGGCGTCGGCCAGTGCGGCGGCGAGCTCGTCCTGCGTGCGCACGAGCGGGCCCGGAGCGCGTTCGGCGAGGTCGAAATAGAAGCCGCGCAGCTGTCCGCGATAGTGATCGATGTCGGGTACGAGGAAGTACATCGGCTTGCCCGTGACGCTGAAGTCGAACATCACCGAGGAGTAGTCGGTGATGAGCGCGTCGGCCGCGAGCAGCAGCTGCGCGGTCTCGGGGTAGCCCGTCACGTCGACGACTCTGGCGCCGGCGCGGTCGCGTCCCTGCTGCAGCGTGCGGGAGTGGCCTCGCACGAGCACCACGGCGTCTGCCTGACGGGCGAGCAGCTCCGCATCGACGAAGTCGACCATCTCGCTGCGATCGTCTCGCCAGGTGGGCGCGTACAGCAGCACCCGCTCGCCCTCGCCGATGCCCAGGGCCGTGCGGATCGCCGTCGGATCGCCGGTGGTGAGCGCGTCGTTGCGGGGGTACCCCTCGACCCAGATCGGGCGGCCGAAGAACGCGTAGGCCTTACGGAGGATGCGCTCGGAGTATGTGTTCTGCGCGAGCAGCACGTCCCACCGTCGCGATTCCTTCACGACGGCCGCCATCCGGCGCGGATCGAAACCCGGGCGGTGCAGGGCGAGCCGCTTGAGCGGAGTGCCATGCCAGGTCTGCAGCACCTTCTGCCCCGGCTTGCGCACGAAGCGGCGGCGCAGCCAGTCGTTCACGACCAGCAGACGAGCGGCGCCGCGCGCGTGCCACCACTCCGGGCTGCCCTCCACGACGGCGATCGCGCCCTCCGGCACCGCGACCGAGAGGTCCACGACGCTCCAGTAGCGCCGCACCTCGGGCGCGCGGGCCGCGAGCTCCCGGTCGATGGCCTGGGGGTTGCAGCCGACCGTGCGGCCGTAGAAGCTCTCGAAGAACACCGCGTTCTCGGTGCCGCCTGCCTGGGCCACGTAGCGCCCCTCGAGCGTCGACTGCCCCTCTGGCGTCTCGTAGACGGGCGAGATCGGCGCGGCGATGCGCACCGCTCCGCCGTCGACCGCGATGCGGACGCCCGTCATCACGACCGGTGCGACCTGCAGGCCGTCGAGGTCGGTGTCGGCGATGCGCAGCTCGTACTCGCCCGACGGGAGCGGCAGCTCCGGGCCGCCCCACCGCGACGCCTGCAACGGGAATGTCGCCTTCCAGGTCTTGCCTCCACCGGAGACGCGTGCGTCGACGCGCGCCCGGGGTCCGACCAGCTCTGCCGTCGCCGGTCGCTGACCGGTCCCTGCGATGATCAGCGCTTCCGCCGCCTCATCGATCCGGGCCGTTGTCATGCTGCTCCCTTCGGCGCGGGGATCCCCCGCGCGCGGATTGCCTGATACACCCGATCGGTGTTGCGCCCGTCTCGGTATGCGTGCATCTCCGCGCTGAGCGTAGCGGACCTGACGGACTCCGCGTCGTACGCGCTCTCGTCGGAGAGCAGGACGCGGAGCTGCACGAGAAGTTCGGCCCAGGATACGGCGGCATCCGGGCCTGCGACATCCTCGAAGCGCCCGTAGAAGCCGCGGGTACGGCCGTATTCCGACGCATCCGGCGCCAGGTACAGCACAGGAGTCCCCAGCAGACCGACGTCGTAGGCGAGAGACGAGTAGTCCGTGATCAGCACGTCGACGGCCGGCAGCGCGGGCGTCACATCGGCGAGGAGGGATGCCCCGAGCATCCGCACCCTCCGACTCGGCAGCGGCGGAGCGTAGCCGCCCTCCCCGAGAGGATGCGATCGCACGAGCAGGACGGCATCGTTCTCCTCCAGCACGCGGATGATCCGCACCCACTCGGAGGCCGACGGAACCGCAGGGTCTTCGGCGCCGTCGCGCCAGGTCGGGGCGTAGAGGATCGTGCGCGCATCCTGCGGGAGGTCGCCGAGAACGCGACCGAGCAGAGCGGATGCCGTCGCTCTGCGCTCTTCGATCGATCCGGCCGACAGCACGTCGACACGCGGTTCGCCGGTCACGACGACCCGGTCATCGCCCAGACCGAAGGCGGATTCCAGGCGTCCCCTCGAGCGATCGGATGCGGCGGGAAGAATCCTGATCCGCTGGGCGGCTCCGCGGTACAGCAGTCCGACGATCCGGCGCAGGAGCGGTGCTCCCGGAACGTTCGGCACCTGCGTGGTGGCGGGTGAGTCGAGGCCGATCCGCTTGAGCGGGATGCCGTGCCAGAGCTGCACGACGAACCCGCCCCCGTTGGCGTAGCGGTTGACGTCGCCGAGCCCATGCGTGACGACGAGCACTCCCGCCCGGGCGGTCGTCCACCACCCGCGCAATCCGCTCTTGCGCACCGTGCGGATGCCGAGGGCCGCGGCATCCCGATCCTCGCGGTCCGACGAGGTGAGCCAGACGGTGTCGTGCCCGACCGCCGCCGCGTGCCGCTGCAGCGCCAGGGCGCCGTCGCCGATGCCGGCACCGCATCCGAAGACCCAGCGGCGCCCTCGCGGAACGAGCAAGGTGCCCATGCGTCCGGCGGCATACAGCGGGATCCGGAGCAGCTTGGCCGCGTTGCCGGTGCCGAAAGAGAAGGACGCCACCCCGCGAGCCTATCGCGGGGTGGCGTCCTTCTCGGTGCGGGATCAGCCGGCGAGCTCGCCGAGCGTCACCTCGATCTCGTCTTCCTTGCCGCCGCGGACATATGTGACCTTGGCGTCGCTGCCGGCGGCCGCCGCGCGCACCTGCGCGGTGAGGTCGCTGGCGCTGGTGATCGGCACGCCGTTGAATGCGGTGACGACGTCATCGGCCTTGAGCCCCGCTGCTGCGGCCGCTCCACCGTCGGTCACGTCGGCGATGTAGGCACCGGCGACGCTCGCGCCCTCGACGCTCGCGGCGTCGCGGACGGAGGCTCCGAGCAGCCCATGGGTGGCCGTGCCGTCGGCGATGATCTCGTCGGAGACGCGCTGGGCGATGTTCGACGGGATCGCGAAGCCGATGCCGATGGAGCCCGACTCCTCGGAGCTTCCCGAGCTCGCGATCGCCACGTTGACGCCGATCAGCTCGCCCTTGCTGTTGACGAGCGCTCCACCGGAGTTGCCGTGGTTGATCGCGGCATCCGTCTGGATCACGGCGATCGAGATCGAGTCGCTCGACTGCTGTCCGGAGCTGCCGGGGATGTCGAACTGGAACGGCCCCTCGCCCTCGCCCTGGTCCTCGGGCGCCTGCTGCTGCTCCTGGGGAGCATCTTCAGACGACGAGTCCGGCAGTGCCGACGAGGCGATCTGGATGCTCCGGTTGAGTGCGCTCACGATGCCGGTGGTGACCGAGTTCGCGAGGCCGAGAGGCGCACCGAGCGCCACGGCGGTGTCGCCGACGTTGAGCTTCGACGAGTCGGCGAACTCGATGGGCGTGAGATCCTTCGCGTCGGTCAGCTTGATCACCGCGAGGTCGTAGATCGGGTCGGTGCCGACCACGGTCGCCTCGAAGATGCGGCCGTCGGACGTGGTGACGCGGATGCTCGGGTCGGCCACCGCCCCGCCGAGAGTCACGACGTGGGTGTTGGTGAGGACGTAGCCGTCATCGCTGATGATCACGCCGGAACCGCTGCCGGCCTGGTCGGATCCTGCCACCTCGATCGTGACGACGGAGGGCAGTGCGGCTGTCGCGACCGCGGTGGTCTCGTTGACGGAGCCGGGGTTGTTGACGGTGACGGTCTGCGGCCCGCCCGCTGTTCCGCCGGTCGGCTGATCCTGCAGACCGCTGAGCAGCGCGCCTCCGCCGAAGCCCGCGACACCGCCGACCAGGGCCGCTGCGACGATGAACGCCGCGAACTTCGCGCCGCCCCTCGACTTGGGCTCCTTGGTCTTGGTGCCGTCTGCCGGGGCGCCGGCGAAGCCGAGCGGTGCGGTGCCGTCCAACGGCTGCGTGGGCTGGGTGTGCGCGGTCGCCGTCGGGATGCCGAAGGCGGCACCGGGCGCCGAGGCCGTCGCGTGCGCCGTGTGCGGCGCGACGAAGGGCTGCGGTGCGACGTGCGTCGCCGTGGCGGGTGCGGCGGCCGGCTGACCTGCGGGGGCGACGGGCGCCTGCGACGTGAAGGTCGACGGCACCTCGTGTCCGTGCGCCGGCGCAGCCGGTGCGGTGTTCTCGGGGGCAGCCGGAGCGGCCGACTGAGCGGCGCCCTCTGCTGCCGGGGTGGACGGCACGGCGTCGTTCGACGCGGGTGCCGAGTGGTTCTGGGTGTCGTCTTCGTTCATGGTGTGCTCCTTCATCAACGCCCCTTCAGACTGCCGCCTGTATCTGTGCGTTTCGTATGGCGAAGATGAGTTTCAGCTATGGCCTTAGCCTGTTCTTCATGAGTGTCATTCCCGGCGCATGGCGGCGCACGGCGGCCGGTGCAGGTCTGCTCGCCGCAGACGGAACCGTCGCACCTACGATCTTCGCAGAGATGTCGGCAGCGGCGGCCAGAACCGGCGCGATCAATCTCGGCCAGGGCTTCCCCGACGAAGACGGTCCGTCGATCGTCCTCGAGGCGGCACGGCAGGCCATCGCCGACGGGGCGAATCAGTATCCGCCGGGGCGCGGCGTCCCCGACCTCCTCGCGGCGATCAGCGAGCATCAGCGCCGGTTCTACGGCCTGGAGGTCGACCCGGCGACCGAGGTCATCGTCACGGCCGGAGCGACCGAGGCGCTGACGGCCAGCCTGCTCGCGCTGATCGACGGCCCCGACGACGAGGTCGTCGTCTTCGAGCCGTACTACGACTCGTACGCCGCCGCGGTCGCTCTGGCAGGCGCGCGTCTGCGGACAGTGCCCCTGCGCGCTCCGGGCTTCCAGCCCGATCTCGATCAGCTCGCGGCCGCGGTCACGGATCGCACCCGGATCATCCTCGTGAACGATCCGCACAATCCCACCGGGGCCGTCTTCGGCGCCGAGGTGCTCGCGGAGGTCGTCCGCCTCGCGCAGCGGCACGATGCGATCATCATCACCGACGAGGTCTACGAGCACCTCGCGTTCCATGCGACGCACACTCCGATCGCGACCCTCCCCGGTGCGGCGGAGCGAACGCTCACGATCTCGTCGGCGGGCAAGACGTTCTCCGCGACCGGGTGGAAGATCGGCTGGGTGCACGGCCCTGCCGCCCTGATCACGGCCGTCCTCACGGTGAAGCAGTACCTCACGTACGTCAACGGCTCGCCGTTCCAGCCGGCCGTGGCGGTCGGCCTGCGGCTCGACGATGCCTACTTCACGGGTGCGGCGTCGGCCCTCGCCCGCAAGCACGAGATCCTCGGCGACGGACTGCGGGCCGCCGGGTTCACGGTGCACGCCCCCCAGGGCGGCTACTTCACGGTCGCGGATGCGACGGCGCTGGGCGGAACGGATGCCGCGGCCTTCTGCCGTGCGCTGCCGGAGCGCGCGGGAGTGGTCGCGATCCCGTTGACCGCCTTCGTCTCGGAAGCGCGGCGCGGAGAATACGGCGGCCTGGTCCGCTTCGCCGCCTGCAAGCGCGTCGAAGTGCTCGAGGAGGCCGCGTCGCGCCTCGCCGCGCTGGCCGTCTGAAGGGGCCCCGCGTCAGCGGGGCACGACGGCGTATCGTCGCACGCGCAGCGACGGGTTGACGGTCCGGACGCGATCGATCGCCGCTCGCTCGACGGGTGCGACGGCGATGCCCTCGGTCGTCCCGACACCGGCGATCACGACACCCTGCGGATCGACGATCTGCGAATGCCCCACCCCGATCGGGGTGGGGTGGTCGGCGGCGACGACGTAGACCGTGTTCTCGATCGCCCGCGCAGCGAGGAGGGTCGTCCAGTGGTGCTCCTTGAGCGGACCGCGCACCCACTCCGCCGGCACGACGAGCACATCGGCATCCGCATCGACGAGCGTGCGGGCGAGCTCGGGGAACCGCAGGTCGTAACAGGTCATCAGCCCGAAGCGCAGACCGCCGAGCTCGAACGTCGACGGCTCCCCCGGATCACCCGGTTCGACCCAGTCCGACTCCGTCTGCCCGAACGCGTCATACAGGTGCTGCTTGCGGTAGACGGCGAGGATGCCGTCGCCACGCACGGCCACGACCGTGTTGCGGACGCGGAGGCCGTCGGCGGCGCGCTCGGCGAGGCCCGCGACGATGACGACGGCGTAGTCGGCGGCCAGGGCGGTGAGAGTCGCGACGAATTCGCCGTCGAGTTCCTCGGCGTTCGCCGCGAGGGTCGCGTCCATCGGATCGACGAAGTAGCTCGAGTACTCCGGGAACACGATCAGCTTCGCGCCGCGGGCCGCGGCATCCGCTGTGAGCGCGGCGATCCGGTCGCGATTGTCGGAACGGGATGCCGTGGGCGCGAACTGGCACACGGCGACGGACACGGCAGCGTTCTCGGACATGACCTCATCCTCTCGCATCGAGGAGGGAGCGGCTCGATTGGCCGCCTCTCCGAATCCGTGATAAGTTACTTCTTGTGCCGCGGGGTGGAGCAGTTCGGTAGCTCGCCGGGCTCATAACCCGGAGGTCGCAGGTTCAAATCCTGTCCCCGCAACAAATGGAAGAGGCTCGGTCCGAGAGGACCGGGCCTCTTCCGCGTTTCATGACGTGCGTCGGATTCGCGATCGGCGCCTCTTCACCGCGGTCCAGCTCGGAACTGCTCCGGCGGCGACGGCCGCGATCGCCGCACCGCTGAACGTCAGGACAAGAGCCCTGACCTTGTGGCCTCGTTCGATCATCTGCTCGCACTCCTGAAGCTGTTGGCGGGCTGATCCGATACCCTCGCGCTCCCAGCCGTACTTCGCGTTCTCGTACTGCTCGATGTATCGACGGAGAAACTCGGCACGACGCCGTGCGCTGAATCGCGGCTCGTTCAGGAACAGAAGGTCGAAAGGCACCATGTCCCGATAGACGATCGTGGGGACCGGTGTGCGCAGCGGAAAGTAGTTGTCTCCATGCACGCTTTCGGCATTGTTGCGCGCGAAGAGCGCCCCGACCATCAAGCTCTCCCGGATGGCGGCAACTTTGGCTCTGCGCTGCACTTCGCTGACGAACTCGGACGAGGATGATACCGGATAGAGGATGACGAGGGCCGAATATCGAAACTTCCCCTTCTCGCCTGCCCAGACCTTCCGAGCGATCTCCATGGTTCGGCGCGACTCGAGACGTGAGCCTCGAGCGGTGTCGCCCACAGCGAAGAAGACCTGATGCGCTCGCAACGCCGACGGCATGAACGGACATACGGGACCGGCCCGCAGCGCATGACGCGCGACAAGAAACTCCTCGAGGTAGGGCCGCACCAAAGAGATGGATTCCCGGAGCCACGGATAGTCGTCCAGTGGCGCTGAGGCATCATCGAACACATCCCACGGCTGCATGCTCACGGCTGGTCTCCCCTCGCCGAGCATGGAGCGGGTCGCAGAACGCGCATGGCCGCCATGCCGACCAGAACCGACCCCAGGGCGACCCACAATGGGATCGTCTCCTTGGCTCCGATCGCAATGAAACCGACCACCAGCGGCGCTGCGGCGCGTCCGGCCTGAAAGGCGAACGAGTTCAACGCCATGTACTTCCCAACCTGTGACTCTGAGGCCGCCCCGAGGACGACGGCGGGCACCACAGCGATGATGAGAGCTTCGCCCATGCTCTGCAGCGCGGCGAAGCCGAGGAGGAATCCCGAGCCTCCCCAGCTCCCCGCCCACAACAGCACCCAGGACGCTGCGACGGTCATCGCCGCGACAGTCACGTACACCCGATTGAGCCGTGCGTTCAAGTGCGGGGCCGCAAGGATCTGGGTGAGCGCAGCGGCGATCGAACCGACCGTGAACCCGAATCCGACCCACGGTTGAAGGCTCGTGCCGGCGGCGAACGCAGGGTATGCGTACTCGCTCTGATTCATGATCACGAGTGAGATGAAGAACGTGAGCACCACGAGCCGAAGAAAGAGAGGATCACGCAGCGGAACACTTATGGAGGCGACGTAGGAACGGACGCCGGCGCGACGCTCGTCGGGTATCGCCGCCCGCTGTCCCGAGCGCGCAAGAACGGCGAACACCCCTGCCGACGCGACGTAGCTGACAGTGTTGACACCGAACATCGCTGCAGCGATGAAAACGCCGTGCTCGGCGACGGCCAGGGACGAAACGGCTGTCCCCAGAGCGAAGAGCGTATTCGACCACCCTGCCTGCGCGCTGAAGAATCGCGATCTCCGCTCTGGCACGACAAGCACACCGACCGCAGCCTGGACAGCTGTTCCGGTCATGGACATGCCGCATTCGAGTGCGACGACGCCGATGAGCGCCATCCAGATGCTGGAAGGACTGCTGAGAGCCAGAGCTCCGCATCCGAACGCACTCAACGTGGAAGTCAGAGCAGCGAACCGCAAGGGCCCGATGCGGTCGATGGCGGGGCCGATGGATGCGATCCCGATGAGCCCGACGATGGCCGGCACCGCGAGACACACGGCGGCCACATGCAGGGGAATCCGGATCGACTCCACGAGGTAGATGAGGAGGTAAGGGAGCGTCAGCCCGGTTCCGAACGCCGAAAGAGCGGACCCGCCGAAGAGGGTCCGCTCCGCTCGAGATGGTGCCGTCACCACTTCCAACCGATATCGGGCTTTCGTCCGATGACGGTGTGGATGGCTTTCCGCAAGCGCCCTGTCAGACTCAGTCGCTCCTGTGGGACGCGCTCGAAATACGACATGTTGCTCCATTCATCCGGATCCCGTTGACTCGACCAGGTTCGTGGTCACAGTGCACGTTACGTTTCGTGAGCGCGCCTCGCGACGCGATCCGAAGCAAGGTTTCGGAATGCCGGAATTCACTGCGATCTGAACTGCCGGCCCCGCCGATACGCGAAACGGGCGCCCCCGAAGGGACGCCCGATTCGATTCAGCGGCGTGGGATCACTGCCCCGCGGCGGTGTCCAGCGCGAGGAGCTTCTCGACGGCCGCCGTGAGGCGCTTGTCGGCCTCGGCGAAGGCTTCCAGGTCGCCGGCCTTCAGCGCGGCGTCGCGATCGAGCAGCGCCTGCTGCGCGTCGGCGAGCGCCGCTGCCTCATCACCCGTCGGCTGCGTCGGCTCGGTCGGCGTCTCTCCCGTTTCGGGATCCTGCGTACCCGTATCGTTCGGATCGGTCGGTTCCACCTCGTCGTCACCACCCGTCGCACCCGAGTCGCCGCCGAACAGCGTGTCGAGTGCTTCGGTGAGAGTGTCTTCGAAGGCCACCCGGTCACCGAAGGCGACCAGCACCTTCTGCAGTCGCGGCAGCTGCGTGCCTTCGGACGACTGGACGTACACGGGCTGCACGTAGAGCAGACCGCCACCGACCGGAAGCGTGAGCAGGTTGCCGTAGATGACCTCGGACTCACCCTGCTGGAGCAGGTTGAGCTGCGGCACCACGGCCGTGTCGGAGTTGTACGTGTTCTGCACCTGGCCGGGGCCGGGCACAGTGGTGTCCGTATCGATCTCCAGCATTCGGAGCTGACCGTAGCCCTCGCCCTTCACGCCTGCCTCGGAACCGGCATCCGAATCCACCGCGAGATAGCCCATCAGCACGTCTCGGCTGCCTCCGGCGCCCTGCGACACCGGGATGAACGTCGAGAACATCGAGAAGCGCGGCTCATCCTGGCCCGGCATCTTCATCGTCAGATAGTACGGCGGCTGGAGCATCGCCTCGCTGCGCGGGTCGTTCGGCGTCTGCCACCGGTTGTCCTGCTGTGCGAAGGAGCCCGCCTTGTCGACGTGGTAGATGCCGAGGACATCGCGCTGCACCTTGAACAGGTCGGTCGGGTAGCGGACGTGGCTCATCAGCTCGCCGGACATCTCGCTGATCGGCTTCACCGTCGACGGGTAGACCTTCTGCCAGGTCTTCAGCACCGGGTCTTCCTCGTCCCAGGCGTAGAGCGTGACCGAGCCGTCGTAGGCGTCGACCGTGGCCTTGACCGAGTTGCGGATGTAGTTGATGTCGTCGATCGCGAGGGTCGGCGACGGCACGTTCGAGTCGGCGATCGCATCGGACAGGCTGACGCCGGTCGAGTACGGGTACGTCGAGCTCGTGGTGTAGCCGTCGACGATCCAGACGATGCGGCCGTCCACGACGCTCGGGTACGGGTCGCTGTCGAGCTCGAGGTACGGCGCCACCTTCTGCACGCGCGTCTTCGGGTCGCGGTCGTAGAGGATCTGCGAGTCCTCGTTCACGAGGTTCGAGAAGAGGATCTGCTCGGACTGGAACTTCAGCGCGTAGAGCAGCTTCGTGAAGGTGTCGCCGACCTTGGGGCCGCCGTTCCCCTCGAACGTCGTCTTCGTCTCGCTGGAGCCGTCCTTGCCGCGCGGGTAATCGATCTCCGCGGGCTCGGCACCCTCCGGGGCGCCGACGATCGAGTACTCCGGGGAGTTCTCGCCGAAGTAGACGCGGGGCTCGAAGTTCTCGCGGTCGGTGAGGAAGCCGGAGGACGGGATGCCGCGCTCGAGGAAGACGGGCTCGCCATCACTCGTGCGCTGGTTGCCCGCCGCCGCGACGAGGCCGTACCCGTGCGTGTAGACGGCGACGCGGTTGTTCCAGTTGTCGCCGTCGCCGAGGCCCGACATGTCGAGGTCTCGCACCGACACCACCGTGTCCTGCATCACGCCGTCGATCTCGTAGCGGTCGACGTCCATGTTCGTCTGGAACTGGTAGTAGCCGCGGTACTGCTCGAGCTGGCGGACGGTCGGCGGGATGACCTTCGGGTCCATGATGCGGATCGACGCGGTGGTCTCGGCGTCTTCGCGCAGCTGGCCGGCAGCAGCATCCGTCTCGGCCTCGAAGGCCGTGGTCTCGAGGTCGGCGACGCCGTAGGCCTCTTTCGTGCCGTCGATGTTCCGCTGGTAGTACTCCGCCTGGTACGCGTTCTGGTTCGGCTTGACCTGGAAGGTCGTGACGACCCACGGGTAGCCCACGCCCACGACGAGCGATGCGACGATCAGCAGCGCGGTCGCCGCGAGCGGGAAGCGCCAGCGGCCGATGGCCGCGGTCACGAAGAACAGCACGGCCACCACGGCGGCGATGATCGCGAGGATCGCGAGACCCGGGATGGTCGCGTTGACCCCCGTGTACGCGGCACCGGTGATGCGGTCGTCGGGGGTGGTCAGCGTCTTGTACCGGTCGAGCCAGAGGCTCGCCGCCTGCACGAGGAGGTAGAGGCCGGCGATCACCGCGAGCTGGATGCGGGCCGGCTTGGAGATGCGCAGCTCGCCCTGACCGATGCGCACCGAACCGTAGAGGTACGAGACGAGCGCGGTGACCAGCAGCGAGAGCAGGAGCACGGCGGAGACGAACGCGAGCAGGATCGAGTAGAACGGCATCGCGAACATGTAGAAGCCGGTGTCGATGCCGAACTGCGGATCGACGTCGGAGGTCGCGACACCGTTGGCCCACAGCCAGACGGTCTTCCACTGCCCTGCGGCCGCGAAGCCGGCGAACAGGCCGAAGAAGATCGGCATGCCCCACATGGCGAGACGGCGCAGGGGCTCGATGACCTCCTGGTAGCGGTCGAGCTGCGAGCTGAGCCGCACGTAGACGGGCCGCAGGCGGTAGGCGAGCTGGATCACGAGGAAGAGCGGCGCCGCCATGCCGAGGAAGCCCACCACGAACATCACGGCGGTGGCGATCCACTGCGTGGTGAGAACGCCGGTGAAGCCCACCTGGTCGAACCAGAGGAACTCCGTGTAGAGCGAGGCGAACACGAAGAACGCCGCGATCAGCGCGGCGATGATCACCAGGGAGATGCCGAGGATGCGTCGGGAGGTTCGAGGCGTGGCCGGAGTCGGAGCTGAGGCTGAGTTCGAGGTCACCGTTCCATCCTAGGCGGGCCTCACTGTGGGCCGGCTGTCATCCCGGTCACGGCGAGGTCACGGCCGCGGTGGGTCAGGACCCCGCGACCTCGCACGTCGGAAGAGAATCCACGTCGCCGTCGTCGGCGATCACCTCGAGGGCGTCCAGGGACTCCTCGAGGGTCGACGTGCGGATCACCTGCAGACCGTCGGGGACATGACCCACGACCTCGTCGCAGTTCGACGCCGGGGCGAGGAAGTACTCGGCGCCTGCGTCGCGTGCGCCGTAGAGCTTCTGCCGGATGCCGCCGATCGGGCCGACCGTGCCCTCGGCATCGATCGTGCCGGTGCCGGCGATGTTCTTCCCGCCGTTCAGCTCGCCCTCGGTGAGCGTGTCGATGATGCCGAGCGCGAACATCATCCCTGCGCTGGGCCCGCCGACGTTGTCGAGCTGAAGGGTCACGTCGACCTCGAAGTCGTAGTCGGTGCGCAGGGTGATGCCGATGAGCCAGGTCGTCACGTCGTTCTCGACGTGCTTCTCCGGCGTGACCTCGACGGTCCGCTCCTCGCCGCCGCGGAGCACGGTGAGAGACACCGGGTCTCCCCCGGCATCCTGGATCGCCTCGCGCAGCTGCGTCGCGGACGTGACGGTCGCGCCGTCGATCGCGGTGATCACGTCTTCCGCCTCGAGCAGCCCGTCGGCCGGCGCGTCGGCGACGGCCTCCTGCACGACGACCTGCGCGCCCGTGTCATACCCGAGCTCGTTCAGCGCGGCGGCGGTGGCCTCGTGCTGCGAGTCGACCATCAGCATCGCATTGCGCTCGTCGCGCTGCTCGGTCGTCACACCGGCGGGGAAGACCGAGTCCAGCGGCACGACGGCGCGCGAGGAGTCCATCCAGGCGAGCGCGAGCTCGAACCAGCTGGGGGTGCGCTCGCGGTTGCCGACCACCTGCACCGTCGTGAGGTCGAGGGTTCCGGCGGTCTCGAAGGTCTCGGCGCCCTCGACGCTGATCAGCGGGACCGGTTCGCCGTCGGTCCCGGTCGCCGTGCCGAGAGTGTCGTAGACCGGGCCCGGCCGCTGGATGACATACGGCGTCGGGAGGAAGGTCAGCACGGCCAGGGCGATGAGCGCGACGATGAGCGCCCAGACCCCCAGTCCGGGCTTTCCTGACCGCGTTCGATCCACAGCATCCTCCGTCGTTCGCGAGCGGCGTACAGCGATCTGCTCGCTTCGGGGACGCGTGCAGAAACCTGTGACTAGCGTAGATGCCACGGCTATAGGCGTGCTGAGAGGGCGAACGACATGGCAGACAACGATCCGACCCCCGAGGACTTCCAGGAGTTCCTCCGACGGATGCTCTCGAACCAGGGCGGCGGTGACATCGACCCCGAGGCTCTTCGAGAAGCCATGCAGGGCATGGAGGGCTTCCAGTTCGATCCCGCCATGATGCAGACGATCATGTCGCAGCTGCAGGGCGCGTTCGGCGGCGACCCGTGGGAGAACGCGCAGCGACAGGCTCTGCACATCGCGAACCGCGACGGCCAGGGGGTGACCGACGGCTCGCGCAGCTCCCTGGTCGACTCCTTCACGCTCGCGAATCTCTGGCTCGGCGAGGCGACGACGATCTCGGAGCTCGCGGAGGCTCCGACCGCGATGACCCGCGGAGAGTGGGTCGAGAAGACGCTGCCCGTGTGGAAGGAGATCGCCGGTCCCGTGTCGACGAGCATCGCCGACGCACTGACCTCCGCCCTCGACACGCAGGTGCCCGAGGAGATGCGCAGTGTCGTGCAGGGTGCGGGAAAGCTCATGCGGGGTCTCGGCGGGTCGGTGTTCGCCGCCCAGTTCGGCCAGGTGCTCGGCAATCTCTCGCTCGAGGTGGTGTCGGGCGGCGACGTCGGCATCCCGGTCCTCCCGGCCGGGACGGCAGCGGTGATCCCGCAGAACCTCACCGCCTTCGGCGAGGGACTCGAGATCCCCGAAGACCAGATCGCGCTCTATCTGGCGACGCGCGAGCTCGCCTACGCCCGCCTCTACCGGCACGCGAAATGGCTGCACCTGCACGTGATGGCGCAGATCACCGACTTCGCCCGCGGCGTGAGCGTCGACGTGGATGCGCTCGAAGACGTCGCCAGCCGCCTCGATCCGTCCGATCCGGAGGAGCTCCGTGCGGCGATCGAGGGCGGTGCGCTGCTCCCCGCGCAGACCGAGGCGCAGCGCGAGGCGCTGGAGCGGCTCGAGAACCTCATCGCCACGATCGACGGCTGGGTGGACGTGGTCACCGCACAGGCGACCGCGCGACTTCCCGACGGCGCCCGCATCGCCGAGGCGGCACGCCGCCGTCGCGCGGTGGGCGGTCCGGCCGAAGACGCCCTGGGCGCACTGGTCGGGCTGAAGCTGCGCCCGCGCCGGATGCGCGAGGCCTCGGCGATGTGGCAGGCGGTGACGGATGCCGTCGGCATCGCCGGCCGGGACTCGCTCTGGGACTACCCCGACCTGATGCCGACCGCCGAGGACATCGACGATCCGAGCGCACTGGTCGCCCGTCTGCAGGCCGCAGAGCGCGGCGAGCAGCCGGTCGCGGACGAGTTCGACGAGGCTCTCGCACGACTGCTCGACGGCGACGACTTCTCGGCGGAGCAGCCCGGCGACGGCCAGGCCGACGAGCCGAACGAGTCCGACGGGGATGCCGCTCCGGAAGGCGAACGACCGGTCTGAGTCCGCGGGCGGGCGACCGCTCCTCCCCCGGCGTGCGATCCGCGGAAGTTGTCCACGGAAGCGCCTTCGCGGCGCCACGGCATCCGCCTCTTCTCCAGAATCGGGGAATGACGCTGACTCCGCCGACCCTCACCCGACTGGATCCCGGCGCGCCGCTGCTGTGGAGGGACGGTCGCACGCTCCAGCTGGGCACGGACGGCTCCCTGCAGATCTCCGTCGATGCGCCATGGGTCGAGGTGCTGCTGAGCCGCCTGCGCTCCGGATTCCGGCGCGCATCGTTCGACGTCATCGCGCACGGCGCCGGTGCGCCGCGGGAAGAGGCGCGGCTGCTGCTCGCTCGCATCGAGCATCTTCTCGTCGACGATCCGGCGGGGATGCCGCCCGCGTGGGTGGAGGCGATCGGCATCACCGACGGACGCAGCGCCCATCGCACGAGAGAGGCACTCGCCGACGAGGGCGTCATGCTCGTCGACCGCTCGGTGCGCGGCGCGGTGGGGGTGATCCTCGTGCAGGGGTCCGCCGCCGCGCTGCAGTTCGCCCGGTATCTGCGCGAGGACATCCCGCATCTGCCCATCGCCTTCGAGCCCGGACACGTCACCGTCGGGCCGCTCGTCATCCCGGGACACACGCCGTGCCTGTCCTGCCGCGACGCCGAGGACACCGACCGCGACCCGGCGTGGCCGCTGCTGCACGCGCAGCTGATCGATCGTGCGGCGGGACCGCTGCGCGCCGCGCAGGTGGCGGAAGGAGCGCTGCTCGCCGCACGGCTTCTCGCGCTGGGCGACGCCGGCGGTCGGATCGTCCGGATCAGCGCGGACGGCTCGCGCGCGTGGCGTGCGGTGACGTTTCACGAAGGATGCCGGTGCCGCGAGCCGTCGTCCCCATCTCGGCCAGGAATCTCGACGGAGCCCGCTCTCCTCGCCCTGCCGACCTCGACCATGAGATCTCCAAGGTACGCGCGGCGCGCGTGACCCCGACGTAGGCGAGGCGACGCTCTTCGTCGACGGCCTCGAAGCTCGAGGCATAGGAGATTGGCAGCGAGCCCTCCGCCCAGCCTGCGAGGTGCACGTGCGGCCATTCGAGACCCTTCGCGGCGTGCAGGGTCGACAGGGTCACGGTGCGCATCGTCGGCTCGTGCTGGTCCTTCGCGCGCGCCATCATCGCGTCGCTGAACGACCGCAGGTTCGCCTCGGGCCCAGCATCCTCCGCGAGCCGCAGGATCGCGCGTCGCGCCTCCCAGCCGTCGCGCTGGGCGCCGCCCGCCGCCGGGGGCTCTTCGGTCAGGCCGAGCTCCCGGAGCACGCGCTGTACGTTCGGCAGGAAACCCTGCTCCGTCGGAGCCACGGCCGCCGCGCGCAGAGCAAGGATCGCCTGTCGCACCTCGGGCATCGCGAAGAAGCGCGTTCCGCCGAGAACGGATGTGGGAATCCCTTCGGCGGCGAGCGCCTGCTGCAGCACACCCGACTGCGCGTGTGCGCGGTACAGCACGGCGATCTCGGCCGGCGAGGCGCCGGACGCGATCCGGGCGGAGATCGCCGATGCGATGCCGGCGGCCTCCTCGGCCTCGGAGTCGTAAGCGGTCACGGTCGGCGCGTCCGCGGTGAACTGCTCGCGCGCCGGTACGAGCTCGAGCGCGCCGGGCCGACCGTGCATGAGGGCGTTGGCGGCCGTCAGGATCGGGGCCTGCGACCGGTAGTTCGTCTCGAGCCGCACGACCGTCGCATCCGGATGCCGGCGTTCGAACTCGAGCAGGAACCGCTGCTCGGCTCCGGCGAACGAGTAGATCGTCTGGCTCGCATCGCCGACCACGCAGATGTCCTGTCGATCCCCGAGCCAGAGCTCGAGGAGGCGGTTCTGCAGCGGGGAGACGTCTTGGAACTCGTCGACGGTGAAGTGCCGGTACTGCTCGTGCACGGATGCCGCGACCCGCGGCTCCGCCTCGAGCATGCCGGCGCAGGCGAGCAGGACGTCTTCGAAGTCGAGTTGGCGACGCATGTCCTTCAGCGTCTCGTAGGCGCGCATCAGCTCCACCAGCTGGCCTGCATCGACTCCCGTCACGGTGCGGCCCAGCGCGGCGTGCTGATCGATCGACAGCATCGACACCTTGCGCCACTCGATCTCCGAGGCGATGTCGCGGAGGGTCGCGGTGCTCGGCCGCAGCCGCATCGCGTCGGCCGCCTGCCCCAGCATCCGCACCTTGTTGTCGATGATCGACGGGGCCGGAGATCCGGCCAGGGTCGGCCAGAAGAAGTTCAGCTGCGCGAGGGCCGCGGCATGGAACGTGCGGGCGGCGACGCCCTCGACGCCGAGTGCACGCAGCCGGCCCCGGAGCTCTCCGGCCGCCTTCGCGGTGAAGGTCACCGCCATCACCCGCGAAGGCGAATACGCGCCGGTGTCGACCCCGTGCGCGATGCGGTGGGTGATCACGCGCGTCTTGCCGGTTCCGGCTCCGGCGAGCACGGCGACCGGACCGCGCAGCACGGATGCCGCGGCCCGCTGCCGCTCGTCGAGGGCATCGAGTGCGCTCACTCGCGCCCCTCGTACCAGTCGAGGATCAGGGCGCGGGCGATGGAGGCGGGCCCCGGAAGACCCACGGGTCCGTCGCCGGCGAGTGCCGAGCCGATCTCGGCCCGAGTGAACCAGCGGACGTCGACGATCTCCTCACCGTCGGCGAGCGCCTCGGACTCGTCATCGACGACGGCGCGGAAGCCGATCATGAGCGAGCGAGGGAACGGCCAGGGCTGTGAGGAGATGTAACGCAGCGCCGACAGGCGCACGCCGGACTCCTCCTCGATCTCGCGATGCACGGTCGCCTCGAGAGACTCCCCCGCCTCGGTGAAGCCGGCGAAACAGGAGTACATCCTTCCGCCCCAGTTCGCGTTCGCGCCGAGGAGCAGCCGCTCGCCGTCGCGGCTCTCGACGGCGACGATCACGGCAGGGTCGGTGCGCGGGAAGTGCTCGCGTCCGCAGACGAGGCAGCGACGCGACCAGCCGGCGTTCCGCAATTCGGTACCGCCGCCGCACGTCGGGCAGAAGGGCGCGTCGCGCAGCCACCCCGCGATCGCGATCGCCTCGACGAGCAGTTCGGACTCGACCCGTTCGATACGACCGCCGAGGTCGCGCAGTCCGAGCCAGATCTCATCGGGCGCCGTGTCGAGGGCATCGTTCTCCGGCGGAGCGGCGGCGAGAAGCAGCACGGTGCCGTCCTGATCGCGCCCCAGCAGAGCCCAGGTCGCGTCGCCGACGGCATCCGCCGGCACCCTCAGCAGGGTCGACTCGACGACCCTGACCCGGCCGTCGCGCACGACGATCACGCGGGTTCCGGGGTCTGATCGCAGACGTTCGACCGCATCCGGCTCCTCGCGGAGATCAGCGGCGCGGTCGAGGGCGGGGAACTGAAAGGTCATCGACTCCCTCTCTCACGGGCGTGGCGGAGGCGGGACCGCCCCGGCGTCGACCTACCCTGGGGGCATGGGACGCTCTCCTTTCACTCTAGCCGCGGCGGTGACGGCCGCACTGCCCGGCGCGGAGGTCACGGGTGCCCGTCCTCTCAGCGCAGACGGCGACGGTCGATTCGACTCGGCGGTCGCGTCGCTGGCCGACGGCCGCGAGCTCGCGATCCGCGTCGCCGACGACGAGGACACCGCTCGTGAACTGGCCGCGGAAGCCCTCGCGCTGCGCGCGCTGACAGACGGCGCCCGCGCCATGCTGCCGTTCCACGCGCCCGAATACATCGGCGAGACGACCGTGGGCAAGGGCCGCGCGCTGGTGACCGAACTCCTCCCCGGCTTCCAGATCGAAGCAGCCCTGGTGCCGGCCGGCCGTGGTGCCGCCGAGTCGATGGGTGCCGCGATCGCCGCCGTGCACGGACTGCCGACCTCGGTCGTGCGCGGCGCCGGCCTCGTGATGCGCTCCGCCGAAGAGAGCCGCAGCGAGCTGAACCGCCTCGTCGACGCCGCCGCTTCGACGGGTCGAGTGCCCGCCCGCCTCACCGTGCGCTGGCGGGATGCCGTCGCCGACGATGATCTCTGGCGGTTCGAGTCGACCGTCGTGCTCGGCGGTGTGCAGGCGACCTCGTTCCTCTTCGCGGACGACCCGGAGCGGGGACCCGAGGTCACCGGCCTGCTCGGCTGGCACGGCTTGTCGGTCGGAGATCCCGCCATCGACCTCTCGTGGTTGTCGGCCGCGCCGGATGCGGCGGCCGACGTGCACGCCGCATACGCCCGGACCGTCGATCGCGCTCCGGATGCCGGACTCGAGGTGCGCGCCCGCCTGCTGGCCGAACTGGAGTTCGCGCGCTGGCTGGTGCACGGCCATTCGATGCGGCGCCCCGACATCGTCGATGATGCCGCCGCCCTGCTCGAATCCCTCGCGGAGGGCCTGCGAACCGACGATCTCAGCATCATCGCGGCTCGCAGCGAGGGAGTCGACTCTGCCCTCGACGCGCTCGGCCGCGTGCCGGCCGCCACGGCCGCCGAGGTCGACACCTCGATGCAGACCGACGCGTACAACCCGAACGAGCTGTGGGCTGACGGCGGGTCCGACACCGGCGAGGTCGGTGCGGACGACGCAGGCGGCGAGACCTCCGCACCGCCCTGGGCGTCGGACGGGCAGGCGACGTCCGACGCGGAGAGCACGGAGGCAGCCCACCGCGCCGAGATGCTGAACGTCGAGACCGAGGATCTCTCGGGCGTGGCCGGGCTCTTCGCGGGCACGAACGGCGCGGCCGGCGTCCGAGAGGATTCGCATCCGCTGACGCCGCGTCCCGGCTACGCCCGGACGGCAGACGGTGGTGCGGCCGACGATGCGGCCGACGACGACTCCGGTGATGACTCCGAGGAGGCTCAGCGCGCCGCGCGAGCTGCGCTCCAGCGCTGGAAGAGCTCCTCCTCCGAGTAGACGCGGTCCCCGCGGATGACCAGGTCGTCCGCGACGTAGTAGAGCGCCACGTCGATCTCCTCCAGCGGCACCTCGAAACGACGGTGGTAGGCGAGGCGGTACAGCGCGAGCTGCAGCATCCGCTCCTCGCGCTCCGCCGGCGTGCGCGGTGCCTTGCCCGTCTTCCAGTCGACGATCTCGATCCGCCCGCCGCGGTCGTCACGGCGGTAGACGGCGTCGAGTTTGCAGATGACGATGTGCGACTGCTCCGGATCGAGGGTGCCCTCGATGCCGGCACCCTCGATGCCGGCGCCGAGTGCGAAGTCGATCTCGATCTCGACCGCGATCGGCTTCAGCAGCCCCCATTCGCTCCGCTCGAACGTCTGCTGCAGGGCGGCGAGATCGGCCGCATCCGCCGCTGTGGTCGCCCCGTCGAGGCCTTCGTCGGAGGTGAAGCCGGGATCGGACGGGAGTTCGTCCTCGTCGAGCTCCCACAGCGCCTCGTCGACGCGGCTTCCGACGCCGACGAGCTCGGAGCGCTGCTCGACCCAGGCGTGGAACAGCGTGCCCAGGCGGGTCTGCCGGTACGGCCGCTCCGGCATCGGACGCACGATCGACGACAGCGTGCCGGCGAAGTCCGTGACATAGTCCTTGAACCGCGACGCCGGAACGCGGGTCGGTGCAGCAGCATCGGCGCCCCGTTGGCGGGCCGCCCGCTCGGCGAGCAGACGCGTGAGCTCGAGTGACGGCTGGGCGAGGCCCGAGCGAGCGGCGTCCTCCACGGCGGCGGCGGCCGCCGTCACGACGCCGCGGCGCGCTCCCAGCGGGTCGAGCGGCCAGCTCAGCGTCGAACCCGGACCCTCATAGGGATTCTCGTCGGGATCGACCGGGTCGATGGGATCCCCTCCCTGCACCTCGATGGCCTCGACGAGGTAGGGGCTCGGCGTGCGCGGCGCCTTCTGTCCGGCCCAATGCGCACCGCTCAGCAGCAGGTCGGTCCGTGCACGCGTCACGGCGACGTAGGCGAGGCGTCGTTCCTCCTGCTGCTGGTATGCGCGGTAGGCGTCTTTGAACCGCTTGAGCGCCCCGCCCTGCGGGTTCGCCTTGGTCGCTCCTCCCGACAGGGATGCCTGCGCGAGCTTCTGCCGCTTGTCCGGGTCGGCCTCCTCCCCCGTCGCCGCGGCAGGATCCCACTCGAAGCGCGGCAGAGCGTCGCGGTCACCGCGCAACGCGAACGGCACCACGCCGAATCCGAACCAGCCCGACGTGTCGGACACGCGACTGGGCAGCTCGTCCACCACCAGGCGTACGACGGCGACGGCATCCCACTCCAGCCCCTTCGATCCGTGGATCGTGAGCAGCTGCACGACCCCCGGCTCCGGCGGCTCCGGTCGCGGCATCAGCTCGTCGGTGCTCTCGGCCTTGTCGAGCCAGGCGAGCAGGCTGCCGATGGTGCCGCGGTCGTCGGCGGCGAGGAACGCGCGCACCTCGTCGGCGAAGGCACGGAGCTGGGTCGCGGCGATCCGCGCGGGGCCCCTCGTCTCGTTGGACGCCAGTTCGATGTCGAGCCGCAGCTCCAGCTCGATGAGCCGGATCAGCTCGGGGATCGGCTGGGAGGACGCGCGCCGCAGTCGTTCGAGCATCTCACCGGCTGCACGGATGCGCGCCCGGCCGTCCGGAGTGATCTCCTCGAGCATCCGGTAGTCGTCGCGCACCGCGCGCACGACGTCGACGGCGTCGATGATCGACACGGCCTCGTCGGCACCGCGTGACGACCGCAGCCGGGCGCGCACCTCCTCCGGCAGCGGGGCCATGTCGGTGTCGCGTTCGGCGAGCGCGCGGCCCAGGTCGTACAGCGCCCCCATGTCGGCCACGCCCACTCCGAAGCGAGGTCCGGTGAGCAGACGGATGAGGGCGGAGCCGGCCGTCGGGTCGTGCACGACCCGCAGCGTCGAGACGACGTCGACCACCTCCGGGGTCGTGAGCAGTCCACCGAGCCCGAGGATGCGATGCGGGATGCCGCGGGCGGCGAGCGCCCCGGCGAAGGTCTGCATGTGCCGTTTCGATCGGAACAGGATCGCGCCGGTGTGGGGATTCTGCGCGGGTGCGCGGCCGCCGGCGCGTGACTCGTGCGCGGCGCGGCGCTCCTCGAACCATTCGGCGACGGCCGCCGCCTCGTCGTCGACGGTGAACGGGAAACGCACGCTCACGCCGCCCTCTCCGGCGCCCGGGCGGGGCTCGAGCGGCGGCACGTCGAGTCCGGGCCGCTGGAGAGGCTCGAGCACGCGGTTCGCGATGTCGAGGATGCCGCGATCGTTGCGCCAGCTCGTCATCAGGCTGTACGTCTGGGCGGTTCCCGTGCTCGAGAACGTCTTCGAGAACGCGTAGAGGTTGTCGGCGCTCGCGCCCCGCCACCCGTAGATGGACTGGTGCGGGTCGCCGACCGCCATGACAGCGGAGTCCCGGAAGAGCTCGGCGAGGAACCGGGTCTGGATGACCGAGGTGTCCTGATACTCGTCGAGCAGCACGACACGGTGCTGCTCGCGCAGGTCGGCACGCGCATCGGGGGCGGACTCGACGATGTCGTAGGCGCCGCCGACCTGGTCGGCGAAGTCGAGCACGCCGCGCCGTTCCTTCTCGGCCATGTAGTCGCGGACGAGGTCGGCCAGCGTCGGCAGGCTCAGCAGATTCGAGGCCGCCTTCTCCACGTCGGCGTTCGAGCGGTACGGCGCGAACGCGAGCGCCTGGTCGCGCGCGATCTGCTCGGCGACGTCGAGCTCGACCCGATGGTCGAGCGCATCGCCGGCCAGCCGCTGCACCGCGTCGATCACGGTGTTGAGGGCGAAGTCGATGTTCTCGAGCTCGGGCAGGTCGCTGCGGAGCACGACCTCGCGCGCCAGCATCCACGACGCCGCCTGGCTCAGCATCGCAACATCGGGATCGCGACCGATCCGTGCCGCATGTTCGCGGACGATGCCGTCGGCGAACGCGTTGTACGTCGACACCCGGGGGCGGATCATCAGGTCTTCGGCAGCGCGCGGTGTCGCGGGATCCCAGCCGGTGCCGAACTCCGCGGCGAGCTCGTCCAGGACGTGCGCGCGCACGATCTCGCGCTGGCGCCCCGGTGCCGCCTCCGTCACGCGGCGCAGAGCGTCGCCGCGCACGATCTCGGGGAGGTGCGGCAGCAGACCTCGACGACCGTATTCGTCGATCACGGCCAGACGCGTTCCGATCCGCTCCGCGAGCTCGCCGGCCGCCTTGCGGGTGAAGGTGAGCCCGAGGATCTCGTCGCGGAGCACGTGCCCGTTCGCGACGAGCCACACCACTCGGCCCGACATCGTCTCGGTCTTGCCGCTGCCGGCCCCCGCCACCACCAGCGCCGGCTCGGGAGGCGCCTCGATCACGCGCTGCTGTGCGGGAGTGGGCGCGGGCTGGCCGAGGGCCGTGGCGATGTCGACTGCCGAGAGGCTTCCCTCCGTGGACCACACGGTCACGAGCTCACCGCCGGCACCGTGTGGATGCGGCACGGGTGCACGCGTCGCTGCGTGTCGGCGCAATGGGACTCCACCTGCGCCGTGAAGCTCGAGGCCGACATCCCCCGCGCCGCCCCTGCGACGCGGCGCAGGAACGCCGAGCGCGACTCGTCGTCGAGCGTGTGCTGATGGGCGATGCGGTAGTCGCTCTTGGCGAGCGTCTTCGAGACGATCACGAGGCGTGCCCCGGCCAAGGACCCGGGCGGCGCTCCTTCGATGAGTCCCTGCTGGACGGCGACCTGGTAGGCGGCCAGCTGAGCATGTTCGAGCACGCCGGAATCGGACTCGGGGTCGGTCTTGCCCGTCTTCAGATCCACCACCACGGTCGGTGCGCCCTCGCCGCGCGACATGGGCTCCCAGCCGCGACCGCGCGCGTGCGGGTGCTCTCCCGAACCGAGTGGATAGCTCTCCACACGGTCGATGTACCCGTGGATGATCGCCTGATTCGCGCGGTCGTCGCCGACGGGGTGCACGGCGGGCGTCGCGTCGTCGTCCGCGAGATCGACGGCGAAGCGGAACTCCACTTCGCTGCCGACGACCTTCCCGTCCTCGCGGCGCACATCCCCGAGGTAGGAGTGAAGTCGGTCGACGTACAAGTCGGCGCGCCGCCGCTCCTTGCGCCCGATCCACTCCGTCTCGAAGTCGAGCTCGGGCCAGTGCTCGGCGACGATGGCGCGCATCTGCTCGAGGTCGCCGTCGGGGACCCGTTCCATCGCCTCGTGCACGATCGTGCCGATTCCGGCGCTGGGCGGCATCACGGTGTCGCCGCCGATGGCGGAGACGACCCAGTTCAGGCCGCACTCCTCGTAGGACTCCATCTTCGAGGGCGACACCCGCGCCCCGGCCACGGCGAGGTCGCGCAGCGGCGCATCCGTCGAGGGCGGCGTCACGCCGTACCACTCGGCAGGATCCGCGCCCGGCACACCCTCGTGCGCGAGAACAGCGAGCTGCCCTGCCGCCTCGCGTCGCAGAGGCTCCGAAGGGACCGACGTCAGCGTGCGGCGGTGGCGGGCGACCATGCCGCGGAGAGTGAGCGGATGCTCGGCGGAGACATGACGCTCCGGCGGCTCCGGCGCCGGAAGGAATCCGAAGAACGCGCTCGGGGTCAGGTCGTCATCGTCGACGGCCGTGATGAGGAGCCGGTCGCGCGCGCGGGAGATCGCCCGCACGAACAGCCGGAGTTCATCGTGCAGGGCCGCGCGACGTCGGTCGACGACCCCACGCGGCTCGATCGCCACACCGGTACGCGCCGCCTCCACCTCGTCGGCCAGGCGCCAGGTCTGCAGCAGCCCGCCACGCAGACGCACGTTCGGCCAGACGCCGTCCTGCACGCCGGCGACGACCACGGCGTCGAACTCGGTGCCGAGGGCGGTCGCCGGTGTCAGCAGCGTGACCTTGCCCGGTCGGTCGGGCGTCGAGAGCGAGTCCTCGGGCACCTCGCTGTCGAGGATGTCGCGGACGAAGGTCTCGGGGCTCTCGTTCGGTGTCCGCTCGACGAACCGCTTCGCGGCGTCGAACAGCGACACCAGCGCGTCGAGCGACCGCGCGGTCTCAGCCCCGGTCGGCAGCAGCGAGATCTCGCGCCAGGCGACATGCAGGCGCCGGCCGTCGACCGCGCGGGCCTGATCCCACACCCGCCAGAGCAGGTCGTGGATCGTCTCGCCCTCGGCCGCTGCGCGGGACAGCGCCTCGATCGTCTCGGCGAATCGTGCCGCCGTGCGTGATTCCGCCGCGTCGATCAGAGTCAGGTGCGCGGGGTTCGCCATCGCCATCCGCAGCAGCTCGCGCGCGGGTGTCGACCCGCCCTGTTCGAGTTCGATGTGCCGCAGACGCGCGCGCAAGCGCCGCAGTCCGATGGCGTCCATCCCGCCGAACGGGGTGCGCAGCGCCTCCTCCAGCGCGGCCGGGGTGCGCTCGTCCACCGGGGTCAGCGCGAGCCGCACGATCTCGACGATGTCGCGCACGATCCCCTCACTGCCGAGCGGACGCTGCACACCCGCCGCACGCGTGGGGATCTCGCGCGCCGCCAGCTCGGTCTCGAGCGTCGTCACCTGCCGCGTGTCGTGGGCGATGACCGCCATCCGGTCCCACCGGAGCCCCTCGCTGAGGTGCCAGTCGCGCATGACTCCCGCGATGCGGTCGAGCTCCTCGTAGGGCGACGGGGCGATGAACGTCGTGACGGCGGCGTCGGCCTCCTCGGTCGGCGGCGCGGGAGCGCGGCGGTGCTCGACCCGCCCGGAGACGCCGATCGCCTGGGTGACGGTGCGGGTCAGCGCGGTGAGGGCAGGCTTCTGGCGGTGCGGCCCGTCGAGCACGTGCACGTCTCCCAGCACACCCGCGAGCTGCGCGAAGAGCTCGGGGCTGGCGCCGCGGAAGGCGCCGGAGGAGATGTCGGGGTCGCCGAACGCGAGCACGGCGATCCCCCGGGCGCGCAGGGCCCGAACCACGGCGATGCCGCCGCGCGTCAGCTCCTGCGCGTCGTCGATGAGGACCACGCGGAGCGGCGCGAGCGGACCGAGCGCCGCCGGCTCCGCTTCTCGAAGGATCGCGCTCGCCTCGCTCAGCAGATCCGCGGCGTCGCGGTGGGCCGAGCGCAGCGCGTCGAGCACCGCACGGTACTCGACGAGGAACTCGGCCGCGGCGGACCACACCTCGTTGCCCGACCCGCGGAGCTCATCGGGATGGACCCCGATCTCGGTGCACTCGGCGAGGAACGCCCGCAATTCCGAGCGGAATCCCTTCGAGGCGCGGACCGGCGCGTTGAGCGCCTCGGGCCACGCGATGCGCCCATCTTCGGCATCTCCGGCGAGCAGCTCGGCGATGATGCGGTCCTGGTCGGCGCCGGTGAGCAGCGCCGGTGGTTCGGATCCCGCACGCACCATCGCTCCGCGCACCAGCTGGAAGGCGAAGGAGCCGAGCGAGCGGGCGAGGGGGCCGGGAGTCGCCTGGTCGATGCGCACGCCGATCCGGTCGCGCAGCGCGGTCGCGGCCTGGCGGCTCGGAGTGAGCACGAGCACCTCTTCCGGCCGCATCCGCTCGGTGTCGAGCAGATGCACGACCCGGTCGACGAGGGTGCGCGTCTTGCCCGTACCCGGCGCGCCGATGATGACCCCGGAGGAGGTCGCCGCGGCGGCGACGACGGCTCGCTGCGCGGCATCCGGTCTCATGTCCTCCACGGTATCGGGGCGCGCGGACATCGTCGTCGCGCCGAGGCCGCACGCGGTGTGCGCTCACGGCGAAACCGGCTGCGGCGGCCGATCCGGCCCGGTGCGCGCGGGGTAGAGTTGGGAAGTCCGACGAACTTCAAGGAGCACGCGTGGAAATCCGCATCGGCATCATCAACACCGGCCGTGAACTGAGCTTCGACACCGGCGCGAGCGCGGACGAGGTCCGCAACCAGGTCTCCGCCGCCCTCGAGCAGAGCTCGACGCACCTGAACTTCTCCGACGTCAAGGGCAACTCGTACCTGGTCCCGACCGCGAACCTCGCCTACATCGAGCTGGGTTCCGAGGAATCGCGCCGCGTCGGCTTCGTCGCCTGACCGCACCATGTACATCCTCCTCGCGCTGATCGGAGCGTGCGCGCTCGGCATCGGCGCGCACTATCTGATCGGCGGCCGCGAACTGCGCGGAGCCGCTGTCACTCCGGGCATCGCGACCGCCGTGTCCGCGATCGTCTACACCGCCCTGCAGTGGGCGGGCATCGGCGAGGACAGCATCTGGCTCTGGCTGGCGAGCGTGCTCGGCGCTGTCGTCGTGGCGGTCCTGGCCACGGTGGCCATCGTGGCCGTTCGCCGTCGATCGGATGCCGAGGCCAAGGCCGCACTCGGGATCTGACCCGACGCCGTGAACCCTCGGGAACGCGCTGTCTGCGTGTGCTTCGACGGCTCCCGCGTGCTGCTGATGAGGCGGCTCAAGGGCGGCCGACGGTACACCGTGCTTCCGGGTGGCGGCATCGAGGCCGGAGAGACGCCCGCCCAGGCGGCAGTGCGTGAACTGGCCGAGGAGACGGGGCTCGACGCGACGGTGACCGGCGACCTCGCCACTGTCGTCCACGACGACCGGCGGGCGCACTACCTGCTCCTGACGGCGTTGCCCGGAGAGCCCACTCTGGGAGGCCCGGAAGCGCTCGCGCAGAGCGAGGACAATCGCTACTGGCCCAGCTGGGTCCCGATAGCCGAGCTCGCAGACGAGCCGCTCGTCCCCGAGGAGGCGCGAGAGATCGTCCTGCGAGCCTTCGCGCGGATGCGCGCGACCTAGGAGGCCAGCCCCATCGCATCCATCCGGCGTGCGTGCGCACCCATCAGCTCGGTGTAGACGGGCTCGATCCGCTCGTCGTCGGCGGCGAGGCGCTCCGGTCGCAATGCCGACCGGCACACGAGGATCGTGTCGCCGACCAGACGGCGCGCCCACATCGACAGCAGCGAGCGCCATTCCTCGTCGCTCTCGATGGTCTCCTGGATGATCGCGACGATCTCGTGGCGCGCATCGTCCTCGCGGAGGATCTCGACGACCCGTCGACCGGTGTCGGCGTAGCTCGAGGCGAGCGCCAGGTAGAAGTCGTCGAGCATTCCTGCGGTGATGTACACCGCGAGGAGGGTCTCCCGCGGGCGCGCTCCGATCGTCTTGCGACGGAAGGCGTCGAGATTCTCACGGAACGGCAGCATCAGCTGGGTGGGTTCGTCGCCCCGCTCCTCGATGAGGTCGACGATCGCGCGGTGCTTCGTGAGCGCCGCACCGGCCGCACGGGAGAGCGACTCCTTCTCGGAGAGCTCCGGCGTCGCGCGGATCAACCGGGTGAGGGTCTCGAAATAGCCCAGTTGGAGGTAGGCGGCCTGGCCGAGGAATCGACTGAGCTCCGGCGCGAGTTCGGCGAAGTCGATGCGGGTCGCGTCGCCCTGATCACCCCGGCTGCGGAGCGCAAGGGTGCGGCGGGGCGCCGCATCGCGCTGCCAGAACCACTTAACCACGAGGCCTCCCGGTCGAGTTCACCACGTCGTTCACAATACTCGGGCGCGAGCGCTCTTCCTGGCTCCGGCCGCCCCTCGGGTAGGCTGGGCGTGTCCCGCCGTAGGAGCGGGCCCCCGCGCCTGTGGCATGAGAGACGGCGTGGATCCGTTTACGTGGCGATCCAGAGGGTCGCCGGACAGGCAATTGAACAAGTGACAACTTTCGCTGAACTCGGTGTCGATCAGGACATCGTCGACGCACTCGCCGCCAAGGGCATCATCGAGGCGTTCCCCATTCAGGAGCAGACCATCCCCCTCGGCCTCCCGGGCCAGGACATCATCGGCCAGGCCAAGACCGGAACCGGAAAGACCTTCGGCTTCGGCATCCCGGTCGTCCAGCGTCTCGGCCAGGACCCCGAGCACGGTGTGAAGGCGCTCATCGTCGTCCCGACCCGCGAGCTCGCGGTGCAGGTCTACGAGGACATCGACCTGCTCACCAGCAACCGCTCCACGAGCGTCGTCGCGATCTACGGCGGCAAGGCGTACGAAGGCCAGATCGACCAGCTCAAGGCCGGCGCGCAGATCGTCGTCGGCACGCCGGGTCGTCTGATCGACCTCGCCGGCCAGCGTCTGCTCGACCTCTCGAACGCGACCGAGGTCGTGCTCGACGAGGCCGACAAGATGCTCGACCTCGGCTTCCTCGCCGATATCGAGAAGATCTTCCAGAAGGTTCCGGCTGTCCGCCACACGCAGCTGTTCTCGGCGACCATGCCCGGCCCGATCGTGGCGCTCGCCCGCCGGTTCATGTCGAACCCGATCCACATCCGCGCGACCGACCCCGACGAGGGCCTCACGCAGGCGAACATCAAGCACCTCGTGTACCGCGCGCACTCGATGGACAAGGACGAGATCATCGCCCGCATCCTGCAGGCCGAGGGTCGCGGCAAGACCGTGATCTTCACGCGCACCAAGCGCGCGGCGCAGCGCCTCGTCGACGAGCTCGGCGACCGCGGCTTCAACGTCGGCGGCGTGCACGGCGACATGGGACAGGACCAGCGCGAGCGCTCGATGGCCGCCTTCAAGGCCGGCAAGCGCGACGTGCTCGTCGCGACCGACGTCGCCGCCCGCGGTATCGACGTCGACGACGTGACCCACGTCATCAATCACACGATCCCCGACGAGGACAAGACGTACCTCCACCGTGCCGGCCGCACCGGCCGCGCCGGCAAGACCGGCATCGCCGTGACCTTCGTCGACTGGGAGGACCTGCACAAGTGGGCCCTCATCAATCGCGCGCTCGAGTTCGGCCAGCCCGAGCCGGTCGAGATCTACTCGTCGAGCCCGCAGCTGTTCGAGGACCTCGACATCCCGCAGGGGACGAAGGGCCGCCTCACCACCGCGCCGAAGACCCAGTCGGTGAAGACCGAGCGCACGCGTCGCCCCGAGCGGGCTGCGGATGCCGCCGCCGAGGGCACGGATGAGGGCGGCACGCGTCGTCGTCGCCGTCGCCGCAACAGCGAGACCCCGGTCGGCTCGACCTTCGTCGAAGGCGGCGCCGAGGGCTCGACGGGCGACGGTCACTCCGCTCAGGCCGCGGACCGCAGCGCAGACGGCGGCGGCACCCACGACGGCGAGGGCAAGGAGCACCACGACGGCAAGCCGGCTCCGGCGCGCCGCCGTCGTCGCCGTCGCGGCGGCTCCGGCGCACAGGGCGCCGCGCCCGTCACCGGCGCCTGATCGACTTCGGAGGGGCGGATGCTGCGCGAGCGGCATCCGCCCCTCTGGCATCTCCCGGGCTCGCCGCGATCACCGACGGCGGCACCTGAGGCGGGTACACCCACGCGACCAGCACCACCGAGATGATCATCAGCAGGAACCACGAGCTCAGCTTGCTCAGCGAGACCGGCTGCCACGACTCGACCTGGTCGGGGTACGCCCACGCGCCGGCCCAGGTGCCGATGTTCTCGGCGAGGTAGATGAACACGGCCACTCCCCCGAACACCAGCAGCAGCGGCAGACGGAGGGTCCGACGCCACACCCGGGCGTGCAGGACGGTCGGCAGCCAGAGCACGAGCACGCCAACGAGCAGCACCCAGCGCGCGTCCCACCACCAGTGATGCGTGAAGAAGTTCAGGTAGATCGCCACCGCCAGGATCGCCGTCATCCAGCGCCGCGGGTACCGGGTGAAGCCGAGATCGAACAGGCGATAGACGCGCACCATGTACGACCCGACGGCCGCATACATGAACCCGCTGAACAGCGGGACGCCGCCGATCCGGAGGATGCCGTCCGCGGCATACGCCCACGACCCCGCGTCGGTCTTGAACAGCTCCATCACGGTCCCGGTGAGATGGAACAGCACGATGACCCACAGCTCCCGACCGCTCTCCAGCCGGAACACGAGCATCGCGACCTGGATGAGCACCGCGGCGATGGTCAGAGCGTCGTTGCGGGCGAGCGGGGCATCGTCCGGATACCAGAGCTGCGCGACGACGATGACGACGAGGAGCGCGGCACCGAAGATGCAGGCCCACGCCTGCTTCAGCACGAACACCGCGAACTCGACGAGGCCCGCGCGGATGCCGTTCGCCGGAGCGCCGAGGAGCACGCGGTTCGCGGCGGCATCGACGCGGCGCTCCAGGGAAGTCGCTCGCTGCATGACGGAGACAGTATCCGCGTCGTTCGACAGACCGCAGGGAGTCTCCCGACAGAACGCCGGGGATCAGGGGTGGCGCGGGGCGGTTCCGGTGGCGCGGTCTATGATCCGGGCGACCATCTCGTCGGAGGTGGTGTTCTCTCCCGGACGATTGGGCTTGCCCGTGCCGTGATAGTCGCTGGAACCGGTGACGATGAGGTCGTGCGCCGCCGCGATCTCGTGCAGCTTCCGCTTGCCGGCCTCGGTGTTCTCCCGGTGATCGATCTCGAACCCGCCGAGCCCCGCGGCGATGAGCCGCTCGATATACGGCACCGGCATCATCATGTCGCGACCCGTGACAGGATGCGCGATGACGGCCACTCCCCCGGCCTCGGTGATCAGTCGGACGGCGGTGAGCGGGTTCGGCGCGTAATGGGGCTCGTAGTAGCCCTCGCGCGGGTGCAGGATGCCGTCGAAGGCCTCGGTCCGATCCCGCACGATGCCGCGGGCGATGAGCGCATCGGCGATGTGCGGGCGTCCGACCGTGGCGTCGAGCGTCGTCTGGGCCACCACGTCGTCCCAGTGCAGGTCGTAGTCGCGGCCGATGTTGCGCACGATGCGCTCGGCGCGACCGATGCGGTCCCCGCGGATGCGGTCGGTCTCGGCGACCAGAGCGGCGTCGAGCGGGTCGAAGAGGTAGCCGAGCACGTGCACGCTGCGCCACTCGTGCTTCGCCGAGAGCTCCATGCCGGGCAGGAACGTCATGCCGAGCGCCACGGCCTCGTCGCCGGCCTCCGCCCATCCCGTGGAGCGGTCGTGATCCGTGAGCGCGAGCGTGCGCACGCCGTGCGCGTGCGCCTGACGGACCACCTCGGCAGGGCTCTCCGTGCCATCGGAATGGTTGGAGTGCAGGTGCAGGTCGGCGGGACCGGCGAACCCAGGGGACGGAATGGCCATCCTCTGAGCGTACCGAGCGCGAGGCGGCAGGGACTTCACAGCCGACGCTTCTAGGCTTGTCGCGATGCTTCGACTACTGGGGATTCTGCTCACCGTGCTGCTCGCGATCGCGGCGGCGATCGCGGTGTGGCCGCAGTTCTTCCACCTCGAGCAGACCTACCCGTTCGCTCAGCTCGTGTCAGTCCGGGGTCTGGTGCTGGCAGGTTTCCTGGCCGTTGCCGTGGTCGCACTCCTGCTGCTGCTCGCCCGTCCGCTGCGGGGCTTCGCCGCGTCCATCCTCGTCGTCTCCCTGCTGGGGGCCGGCGCGGTCGGCATCGTCGGAGCGACGCGCGGTTTCGGTGCCTCCGCCCTCCCCGAGAAGACCGCGGAGAGCGTGCGCGTCCTCACATGGAACACCGCAGGCGAAGCGGTGTCGGCCGAGCAGATCGCGCAGCAGATCCTGCAGCAGGGCGCCGACATCGTCGCCCTGCCCGAGACGACCGAGGCCGTCGGCGAGCAGATCGCCCTCATGCTCCGCGAGCAGGGGCATCCGATGTGGGTGCACCACGTGCAGTTCCGCCCCGACGTCGTCGACGGTCCGCAGTCGTGGCAGACCACCGTGCTCGTCGCCCCCGATCTCGGCGAGTACTCCGTGATCGAGTCGTCGAAGGACGGCACCAGCAACACCGGCTCCGTGCCGAGCGCGGTGCTCATGCCCATCGACGGCTCGGGCCCCACCATCGTCGCCGTGCACGCCGTGGCGCCGCGCATGGAGGAGATGGAGCAGTGGCGCAGCGACCTGCAGTGGATCGCGGACCAGTGCCCGCAGGGCGACTTCATCCTGGCGGGTGACTTCAACGCGACCGTCGACCACATGGCGCCGCTCGGCCTGGACGGCGGCGACATCGGCTACTGCCGCGATGTCGCGACGCGCACCGGCAACGGGTTCTCCGGCACCTGGCCGAGCTCGCTGCCCCCGCTGGCCGGCGCACCGATCGACCACGTGATGGCCTCGCAGAACTGGACCCCTTCGGGCTCGGTCGTGCTGGACGACGCGGGCGGGAGCGACCACCGTGCCCTCGTCGTGCAGCTGGAGCCGGCCGGCTGAGCTCCCGCATCCGTCCCTCAGATGACAGACTGGAGGGATGAGCACCGGAGAGCGCGACACGATCGCAGAAGCCGCCGTAGAGATCCCCGCCGAGGTCACGACCGAGGTCGTCGAGAACAGCAGCACCAACCGCAAGCAGCCCTTCCCGCAGGGCTTCCTCGGCACGATCTCGACGGGCTGGGCCGAGCGACCCGAGACCCTTCCGTCGCCGCGTGCGCAGGCCTCGTTCGCCGCGACGCGCCGCGCGGCCGTCTCCGCGGCCTTCCCCGGCAAGCGGCTCGTGATCCCGGCCGGCTCGCTCAAGCAGCGCAGCAACGACACCGACTACGTGTTCCGCGCGCACTCCGCGTTCGCGCATCTCACGGGCTGGGCGTCGGACGCCGAACCCGACTCGGTCCTCGTCTTCGAGCCGACGGATGCCGGGCACGACGTCACCCTGTACTTCCGCGAGCGCGCCGACCGCACCACGACCGAGTTCTACGCGGATGCCACGGTCGGCGAGTTCTGGATCGGCCCGCGGCCGTCCCTCGCCGGGGTCTCCGCAGATCTCGCGATCGAGACCGCGCACCTCGAGGAGTTCGCGCCCGCCGACGGCGAGCTGGTGCTCGACGAGGACGACGAGCTCACCCGCGTGGTCTCGGAGCTGCGCCTGATCAAGGACGAGTTCGAGATCGCCGAGATGCGCCACGCGGTCGAGATCACCGCCAAGGGCTTCGACGACATCATCCGCCAGCTGCCCCAGGCGATCGAGCACGCCCGCGGCGAGCGCGTCGTCGAGGGTGTCTTCCACCGCCGCGCGCGCGAGGACGGCAACGGCGAGGGCTACGACACGATCGCGGCCTCCGGCCCGCACGCCTGCTACCTGCACTGGACGCGCAACGACGGCACCGTCGTGCCCGGCGACCTGATCCTCGTCGATGCCGGCGTCGAGGCGGACAGCCTCTACACGGCCGACATCACCCGCACGCTCCCGGTGTCGGGCACCTTCACCGAGGTGCAGCGACGCGTCTACGAGACGGTGCGCGAGGCGGCGGATGCGGCGTTCGCCGCAGCGCAGGTCGGCGTGCGGTTCCGCGACGTGCATGCCGCGGCGATGACCGTGATCGCCGCCCGTACGGCGGAATGGGGCCTGCTCCCGGTCACCGCCGAGGAGGCTCTCGATGCGGATGCCGGCGGACAGCACCGCCGCTACATGGTGCACGGCACCTCGCACCACCTCGGCATCGACGTGCACGACTGCGCACAGGCACGCCGGGAGATGTACTACGACGGCATCCTCGCGCCGGGCATGGTCTTCACGATCGAGCCGGGACTGTACTTCCAGATCGACGACCTCACCGTACCGGCGGAGCTCCGCGGCATCGGCGTGCGCATCGAGGACGACATCCTGATGACCGACGACGGTCCCGTGAACCTTTCGGAGGACATCCCCCGTACGGCGGACGAGGTGGAGGCCTGGATCGCCCGACTGCAGGGCTGACGACGCGCTGATGCATGAGGGCGAACTCCCGCTCGATGACGGGCTCGCCGCGCAGCTGATCGCCCGGGAGTTCCCGGAGCTCCGTGACCTCCCACGGGAGCGGGTGCACGGCACCGGCACCGTGAACACGATCATCCGCGTGGGCGACGAGCTCGTGGCGAGATTCCCGATGCTCGGTGCGACCACGGCGGAACTGACCGTCGAGGCGGATGCGATGGCCGAGATGGCGGCGGCGTGTCCGTTCCCCGCTCCACGACCGATCGGCGTCGGGGCGGCTTCGGACGACTACCCGTCGGCGTGGTCGCTGCACACCTGGCTCGACGGCGAGACGGCGCATCCCGACCGGTACGCGGGTTCGGAGTCGCTGGCACGCGATCTCGCGACCCTCATCGTCTCGCTGCGGGAGATGCCGGTGCGGGGGCGCGTGTTCGACGGCATCGGCCGCGGCGGAGAGCTCACCGGTCACGACGAGTGGATGACCGAGTGCTTCGCGCGCAGCGGACATCTGCTCGACGTGCCGAGGGCGACCGCACTCTGGACGAGGTTGCGCGCCCTCCCCCGCGCCGGGGCGGATGTGATGAGCCACCGCGACCTCACACCGCTCAATCTGCTGGTGGCGGAGCGCGACGGGGAAGCACGGCTCGCCGGTGTTCTCGACACCGGGAGCTTCGGTCCGGCCGACCCCGCACTCGACCTCGTCGCGGCGTGGCATCATCTCGACGCTCCCGCGCGGCGGACATTGCGCCGCGCGGTCGGCGCGGACGATCTCGAGTGGTGCCGCGGCGCCGCGTGGGCTTTCCAGCAGGCGATGGGGCTGGGCTGGTACTACGAGCGATCGAATCCCTCGATGGCGGCACTGGGCCTCTCGACGATGCACCGCCTCCTCACCGACGAGGAGCTCGCGGAGCGCGTCTGAGGTGCCGATGCCCAGGGTGCATCAGAAACGCCGCTGACTCCCTCCCCGCGTGAGCCGGTTCACAGCCCAGAGGAGGCACCGCCGACCATGTCCGTCTCCATCCCGTCTCCGACCATCCAACCGTCGAGCGGCTGACCGGGCCACTCTGCGAGCATCCGAAAATGCGTCGGATCGGGCTTCCGGCATCCCTCTTCCGCGGAATGGCCCACCCGTCGAACAGGTCGGCAAGCCCCGTGCTTCGGATCTTGCCCTCTTGATTGTCGGTCTCGCCGTTCGTGATGATCCCCAGAGTCCAACCCGTCCGCCGGAGTCGCTTCATCCCCGCGTCGCGATGGATCAGAAATGCTGCGGGAGCGGGGCCTGCAGGTGCGTTTCTAATCCAACCCGACCCATCATTCGGCGACGACCTCGACTTTGAACCCCTCGGCGTTCTCCAGCCACCCGGCATAGTGATCGGGCCCGCCGGCGTGCGGGTAGCGGTCCCCGTAGAGGGGTTGCCAGCCATGAGCCGGAGCCGACGACATGACGGCATCGACCTCCGCTCGCGAACCGCCCCAGAGCGCGAGGTGGTTCATCCCCGCCCGACGACGATCGTGCTCGGCGGCCGACAGGTTCGGCGACATGGTCAACGTGATGTATGCGCCGTCGGCGTCCCACGTGCGCCCCTCCGGCCACTTTCCCGCAGCTTCCATGCCGAGCGACGTGAAGAGCCAGTCCCAGGAATCCGCCACGGCGTCGAGATCGGCGATCCAGATCTCGAGATGGTGGATGCCCTTCACAGCTGCCTTCCGCGGAAGACGGCGGTGCGCAGCTCGACGGCCCAGACGTCGCGCATCGGCATGTCGAGCTCCTCTGCCACCGCGATCTCGGCTTCGACGTCGTAGGGAACGCGCACGAACTGCACGCTGAACGGAACGGAGGTTGACGAGCCGCCCTCCAGAATCACGTAGGACGGCGTGGGTTCATCCAGCGGATTGCCGACGCTGCCCACATTGAACAGGGTGCGGCCATCGACGGATTCGATGTAGGCATCGTGGATATCGGCGTACCCGACCACGTCGGGCACGGGACCGTCACCGGTCATCGCCGTGTTCTCGAACATCGACGCGAACTCCTCCGGGGTGTGGTGGAAGTGCACACGGACGTGCGGGCTCTCGGCCGATGCGTGGAACAGCCGGATGCGGCGTCCGCTCATCTCGATGTCGACGCTCAGCGGAAGCTCGGTGAGCCATGCTCTGCTCTCGAGCGAGAGTTCGTCGCGCCACCAGATCATCTCCGGCGGGCCGTCATCGGGGATGCCGGGGAGGAAGTCGTCCCAGTTCCCCCGGACGCTCACCTCGCACACTGCCCGGCACCGGCCGACGGCAGCCTCGCCACGCGGGCCCTTGCCGGCGGTGTCCCCGAGGTTGATGATCCGCTGGATGCCGCGCGCCGCGATGTCGACGAGCACGGCTTCGAGAGCCGTCAGGTTGCCGTGGATGTCCGAGATCAGGGCGATGCGTTCGAAGCTCACCCGGCCATCCTCGCACTCAGCGTCCGACGAACTCCGCGACGATGGGAGCCAGCGACGCGCCGATGTCGGATGCCGGGCGCTTCCGCCCCTTCACCTCGAACGTGTGTCCGCCACCGTCGATCCAGACCACCTCGGCGTTCTGACACGTGGCGACGGCATCCTCGAACTGGGAGACCGGCTGGATGAACGGGTCGTTCGTCCCCTCGACGAAGAGCTGCGGCACACCGATCGCGGGAAGATGCTCGATCCGGGGTTTCTCCGGCTTGCCGGGAGCATGCAGCGGGTACCCGAGGTAGGCCAGCCCGTCGACCACGAGCCCTTCCGCGACCGCCATCGACGCCATCCGCCCGCCGTAGGACTTGCCCGTCGCCCAGAGGGTCGCGTCCGGATCGGCCTCACGGGCGAACGCGACCACGGCGTTCCAGGTGGCGATCGCGTGCGCCGCCGGACCCGGCATCCGCCGTCCCTGCTCGACGTAAGGGAAGTTGAAGCGCAATGTCGAGAACCCGAGCTCATCGAGCGCGCCGGTGAAGCCGGTGAGGAACGGGTGATCCTTGCCGGTCCCTGCTCCATGCGCCACGATCACCGTCGCGCCGTTGTCGCCGGCAGACCAGTCCGCCGAGACCGTCGCGGGTCCGGTCGGCAGCTCGACGGCGATGTCGACCATCAGGCGCGGAGGAACGGGATGGCGAACGGCACCCGCATGACCTTGCCCGACGATGCGCGCACGGTCCCCATGATCACGACGACCAGATGCACGATCGACAACGCGAAGTACACGGTGATCGGGATGCCGAGCGGGAAGAAGCTCGTCGTGGGGGCCTGCGCCGTGAGCACGAAGAGCAACACGAAGTGCAGGATGACGAGCAGTGTCGACACCATCAGGTACGTGAGACCCCAGTTCAACGCGCTGCGCGCATTCTCACGAGCGGGACCGCCGGCACGTCGCGACGCGCCTCCGCTCACCGCCATCGCGATTCCGGACGCGAGCCCGCCGACGAACGGGAACGGGACGAGGATCAGGAACCCGAGCACCCACGGCAGCAGGCCCCGCGGCGGCACAGCCGGCGCTGGAGCAGGGTAACCGGGCACAGGGTATCCCGCAGGCGCCGACGGCGCGGGATAGGACGGTGCGGGATACGACGGTGCAGGGTTGGCGGGACCGGCACCGTACCCGGGCGCCGGCGGAGCCTGCGCGGGAGGCGCGGGCACGACCGGCGGAGCAGGAGGCGGCGGGGCGAACTCGCCGGGGTTCGTGGGCTCCTGCGCACTCATCGGGCGTCGTCCTGCGGGCTTTCGGCCTGGGTCGCGACACCGGGCCCGTCCACCGCGCCGGGCGTCGGCTGATCGGGGGCTGCGTCGCCCGGTTGCGCGACGGGGTCCGCGGGCCGAGGCGGCACCACAGGCTCGGGAGCAGGCCCGGCGGCCGGTCCGGAAGCAGGGTCGGCGACCGGTTCGGGAGACGGCGTCGGCGCAGGCGTCGGCGCAGGCGCCGGTGCAGGGGTCCCCGCGGGGACCCGCTCGCCGTAACGCGGCGGTTCATCGAGGTTCACCGGGGGACGCACCGGAGCCACGACTGCCGAGCCGAGGACCTGCCGCGCCTTCGACAACGAGGTCGGCATCACGGTCACCTCGTAGTGGTCCGCGGCGAACTGCGTGACGCTCGCGAAGTCGCGGCGCCGCCGCACGATCGCGTAGGTGACGAGGCTCATCAGCATCCCCAGCGCGACGCCGATGAAGACGAAGCCGACGAAGAGCTGGATCGGGACCTCGGGGTTGCCGAGGACGAGGATCGCGGAGAGGAACAGCCCGAGCAGCACGCCGTTGATCGCGCCGGAGCGCGCAGCGGCGGCGTAGCCGAGCTTGCCGGTCACCCGCTCGACCGTGCGCACGCTCTGCCCGACGATCGCGATGTCACGCGCGGGCACCTCCCCCGCGATGAGCTTCGACACCGTCTTCTGCGCGCTCTCGTAATCGCGCGTCGACGCGACCATCTCGCCGGTCTCGGTGCCGCTCACAGGGCGGTTCAGCATGCTCATCCGGCTATTCTTCCACGCCCTGCCTCGGCGGGACCTGGTGCGCAACCCGCACGGCGTGCTCAGGACCCGCGCACTACGCTGGGGAGGTGAGCACACAAAGGGTTTTCGCCGCGCGCCTGGCCGGGTGCGCCGTCTTCGATCCCCTGGGCGACCGGCTCGGCAAAGTCCGCGACGTCGTCATCGTGTACCGAAGTTCGTCCGCTCCCCGTGTCATCGGCCTGGTGGTCGAGATCCCCGGGCGCCGCCACGTGTTCCTGTCGATCGGACGGGTCACGTCGATCCGCTCAGGTCAGGTCATCACCACCGGCCTCATCAACGTGCGCCGGTTCTCGCCGCGCGCCGGTGAGGTGCGCGTGCTCGCCGAGCTCCTCGGCCGCCGGGTGAACCTCGTCGACGGCAGCGGCACGGCCGTCATCGAGGACGTCGCGATCGAACCGAACCGCCTCGGCGAATGGGCCGTGAGTCAGCTGTTCCTCCGACGTCCGAAGACGAGCGCCTCTCCGTTCGCCAAGGGACCGACCACCTTCGCCGCCTGGAACGAGGTCGCCGAGCAGCACTCCCCCGGCGAGGCGCAGTCCGCGGAGCAGCTCGTCGCCTCGTACTCCGAGCTGCATGCCGCCGACCTCGCCAACACCCTGCTCGACCTGCCGCAGCAGCGCATGATCGAGGTCGCGGAGGAGCTGTCCGACGATCGGCTCGCCGACGCCCTCGAAGAGATGCCCGAGGACGAGCAGGTCCATATCCTCGACCGCCTCGGTGACGAGCGCGCCGCCGACATCCTCGATCAGATGGAACCCGACGACGCCGCCGACCTCCTCGCGCAGCTGCCGCCGAGCCGTCTCGAGCAGCTCCTCGAGCTCATGGAGCCGGAGGAAGCCGAAGACGTGCGGATGCTGCTCCGCTACGGTCCCGACACCGCCGGCGGACTGATGACTCCGGAGCCGATCATCCTGTCGGCGGATGCCACGGTCGCCGAGGCGCTCGCGCTCATCCGGCGCCACGAGCTCCACCCGGCACTCGCCGCGGCCGTGTTCGTGACCCTCCCGCCGTTCGAGACGCCGACCGGTCGCCTGCTCGGCATGGTGCATTTCCAGCGGATGCTGCGCTACCCGCCGCACGAACGTCTCGGCGGCATCATGGACGACAGTCTCGAGCCCGTTCCCGCGAACGCTTCCGCCGCCGAGGTCGCACGTCTCCTGGCGAGCTACGACCTCGTCTCGCTTCCGGTCGTCGATGCGGCGCGTCGACTCGTCGGCGCGGTCAGCATCGACGATGTGCTCGACTACCTGCTGCCGGACGACTGGCGCTCGCACGACAGCGACGAGACGACGACGCCCACCAAGGAGGTGCGCTGATGGCACGCTCTCCGCGCCTCGACGCGCCCCTCGGCCGCGGCACCACGCGCGCCCGCCCGACCTCACGCGACCGCTTCGGCCGCTTCACCGAATGGGTCGCCCGCGCGATGGGCACCCCGGCGTTCCTGCTGATGCTGACGCTGTTCTGCGTGGCGTGGATCCTCTGGAACACGCTCAGCCCTGACCCGCTGCGCTTCGACGACGCCGCCCTCGGATTCACCGCCCTGACGCTCATGCTCTCGCTGCAGGCCTCGTATGCGGCACCCCTGATCCTGCTCGCGCAGAACCGGCAGGACGACCGCGACCGTGTGCAGATCGAGCAGGACCGGCAGCGCGCAGAGCGGAACCTCGCCGACACCGAGTACCTCGCCCGCGAGATCGTGGCCCTTCGCATGTCTCTCGAGGAGCGCAACTCGCAGCTCGTCACCCGCGACGTGCTGCGGAACGAGCTGAAGGCGCTGCTCGCGGAACTCGGAGAAGCCGACGAGAAGAGCACCGACAAGACTGCTGACGAGAAGTCCGCCGGCAGCCGCTCGTCATGACGGCTGCCGACAGCGTCCGTGCCGCCGTGGCCGCGGTCACGGATCCTGAGCTGCGTCGCCCGATCGGCGACCTCGACATGGTGCGCGAGATCGAGGTCGACGGCGATCACGCCCGCGTCGGGATCGTGCTCACGATCGTGGGCTGTCCCGCGGCGGCGCGCATCGAGACGGACGTGCGTCAGGCCGCGGCATCCGTTGCGGGCATCGGATCGGTCGACGTCTCGGTGGGCGTGATGACACCCGCAGAGCGCAAGGCGCTCACCGAGAAGCTCCGCGACGGGCGGCCCGCTCGGCAGATGCCCTTCGGCCCCGACTCGCTCACCCGTGTGATCCTCGTCTCCAGCGGCAAGGGCGGCGTCGGCAAGTCGACGGTGACCGCGAACCTCGCCGCAGCCCTCGCCGACCAGGGGCTGGCGGTCGGCCTCGTGGACGCCGATGTGCACGGCTTCTCGATCCCCGGTCTGCTCGGCATCCCCGCCGGGACCCAGCCGACGCGCATCGACGACCTGATGCTGCCGCCGGTCGCCCACGGCGTGAAGACCATCTCGATCGGCATGTTCCTCCGCGACGGCGAGGCCGTGGTCGCCTGGCGCGGTCCGATGCTCCACCGCACGGTCTCGCAGTTCCTCACCGACGTGTTCTTCGGCGACCTCGACATCCTCCTGATCGACATGCCCCCGGGAACCGGTGACATCGCGATCTCGATCGGCCAGCTGCTGCCCCACGCGGAGGTGCTCGTGGTGACGACGCCGCAGGCCGCGGCATCCGACGTCGCCATCCGCAGCGGTCTGGTCGCCCGGCAGACCGGACAGCGCGTGATCGGCGTCGTCGAGAACATGGCGGCCTACACGCTTCCCGACGGCACGGTCGTCGACCTGTTCGGCACCGGCGGTGGAGAGGCGGTTGCCGCGGCACTGTCGGACGGCGGCGACGAGGTGCCTCTCCTGGCCTCGATCCCGCTGAGCCCGGCATTGCGCGAGGGCGGCGACGTCGGGGTCCCGATCGTCGCGACGGATTCGACGGATGCCGCCGCGACGACGATCCGCGAGCTTGCCCGCACGCTCGCCCGAAAAGGGCGCGGACTCTCCGGCCGCTCCCTCCCCGTGTCGATCGGCTGAGCCGTCGGCGCACGCCGGCCCCGTGGGAGAATGGCACGATGCCCCCTCGCTCCCTGACGATCGACGAGCGCCTGCTGCGGCGAATGGCCCGAGACGCCGCGATCTACTCGCTCACGCGCCCGGCCGCGATCGTCATGTGGGTGGCGCTGGCGGCAGGCCTCGTCCTCAGCATCCTCAATCTGTCCGGGCCGAATGCCGCCGGCACGGAGGACGGCGGATTCGCCGCCTGGATGCCGCCGCTGATCGTCGCGCTGGCGATCGGCGCGACCGTCATGACGATCTCCAGCGCCCGGAACGCCCTGCGCAGAGCCATGCCCCCGCAGACGCTCGTCTGGGTGTCGCTCGAGGATGACGTGCTGCGGGTGGGCAGCGGAGACCGCCGCTCGGTGATCGCGTACGACACCTTCCAGGGCATCCGGGTGGGCGCCGACGCCGTGCTGCTGAAGGTGCGCGGAACGTCGGTCGCGACCGCGATCCCGCGCGCGCTGCTGAGCGATGACGACGTCGCGACCCTGCGGTCGAAGGTCGCCTCGCCGTGAAGCCGGATCAGGTGGATTCGGGGTCGAACGGCGGGCGGTTCTCGGCGCTGAAGCTCTGAGGGACGCGCGGAGCCACGGGCTCCATGATCGTCGCCTTGGCCTTCATCGCGGTGGCGGGCTGAGGCTCCTCGAGCAGCGCGTCGCGGATGATGCGGCGCGGGTCGTACTGGCGGGGATCGAGCTTGCGCCAGTCGACGTCGTCGAGCTCCGGACCCATCTCGTCGCGTACCCGGGACTTGGTGTCGCGGATGTACTCGCCGACCTTGCGGACCATGCGGGCGAAGCTCTCGGCGGCCCGGGGAAGACGTTCGGGTCCGATGATGAGCACAGCGATGAGGCCGATCAGCAGCAGCTTCTCGAAGGTGAGCCCGAACGTCATCTCCCCAGGCTACCGCCGCGCCTGCGCTCCCCACGCACACCGAGCGAATACGCTGGGAGGAATCACAGCGCAGGCACGGAAAGGCAGGCCATGAGCGAGCACGAAGCGAACGCGCGATTCCTCCGCGAGTCCATCGTCGAGCCGGATGCCATCGCTCGCGCGCGGGCACACGCGGTCGAGCTGGGTGCGGCGCCCGTCAGCGCCGTCGTCGGCTCGCAGATCGCCGTGCTCGCCGCCGCGACCGCCGCCCGATCGATCGTCGAGATCGGCACCGGTGCCGGCGTGTCGGGGCTGTGGCTGCTGCGCGGAGCTCCGCAGGCGGTGCTGACCTCGATCGACAACGAGCCCGAGCATCTCGCGGCCGCGCGTCAGGCGTTCTCCGACGCGAAGGTCCCGTCGACGAAGGCGCGCTTCATCACCGGACGCGCATCGGACGTGCTCCCCCGCATGAACGAGGCCTCCTACGACATCGTCCTGGTCGACGCCGACCCCGAGAACGTCATCGCCTACGTCGAACACGGACTGCGGCTCGCCCGCACCGGCGGCATCGTGCTCGTTCCACGGGTGCTCGGCGGCGGTCGTGTCGCGGACCCGGTGCAGCGCGATGAGATCACCTCGGCGTACCGATCGCTCGTGCAGGAGACCCAGGAGTCGTCGGCCGTGCTCGCGACCGTGTCCCCCGCGGGCGAAGGCCTGCTGCAGCTGGTCAGCCTCTCCGACGCGAGCTGAGACGAAGAAGAGGGCGACGGATCCGAAGATCCATCGCCCTCGCAGAACCGCAGAGCGGATCCGGGTCGATCAGGCCGGTGCCACGACGGCGGCGAGCACGTCGTGAAGTTCCTTGGCCTCGGCGTCGTTCACAGAGACGACCAGACGGCCGCCGCCTTCGAGCGGAACGCGCACGATGATGAGTCGCCCTTCTTTCACGGCCTCCATGGGTCCGTCTCCGGTCCTCGGCTTCATCGCTGCCATCGTGGCTCCTTTTCCTCGGTGGTATGGAATGAGTTTATCGGGTGTCACCTGTGCCTGGACGTCACCTGTGAAGAAATGCATCGAGCATTTACATTCACGGCACCTGCCAGAACGTGTTTCCGAGGGCGTACATGGGGAAGATCCAGAGCCATTGTCCGAGGAGGCATGCAGCCAGCACCCCGAGGCGCCACCACCGCGAACGGGGCACGGCGACCGCACCCCACAGCGGACTCAGCGGCAGCAGCAGCCGGAACGTGCTCGACTGGGGGAAGAAGACGGCGAGCAGGTAGAGCAGGTAGCTCGCGCTCCATAGCCGCAGATCGCTCCCCACCGCCCGCACCTGCGGTGATGAGAGCAGCGCGGCTCCGGCCGCGACGACCAGGAGCACCATTGCCAGCGGACCGCCCCACGTCGGCAGCCCCCACTGCCCGAACCAGAACTGCGACGCCTGCACCCATCCCTCGAACGGAATGAAGCCCTCGACGCCGCCGACGATCCAGTGCCGGCGCCAGGCGAGCTCCGTGGCGAGGTACGCCCCCGGGTCACCGGTGACGAGCCCGGCGATCAGCTGCCAGCCGAAACCGGTCGCGACCGCCAGCGCGCCGAGCGCGACGATGTGCGCGACCTCGCGGCCGGCCAACGGGTCTTCTCGGCGACGGAACCAGCGCACGACGCCGTGCAGCCCGAGGAACAGCGCGAACGCGAGGATCCCGGGGCGCGTGAATGCCATCACCGGAATGAGCAGATACAGCCGACCGTAACGCCGGCGCGTCGTCGCGTCGAGAGCCAGGAACAGCAGCAGCAGGAACAGCGTCTCGGCGTAGCCGACCTGGAACATCGCCGCGAGCGGACCTGTGGCGAAGAACACCACGGCCCAGGTCGCCGCGGATCCGCCGATGCGATCGCGGAGAAGCCGATGCAGCGCCAGACAGGCGAGGTAGCCCGCCACGAGCGACAGCACCAAGGCGCCGGCGCCCCACGACCCGAAGACGACGCCGAGAGCCTTCGCCGCGTATGCGAACACGGGCATGAACGCCCACGCGTTCTCGGCGACGTCACCGGATTCGGTCAACGGGAGGTCGGCCGGGTACCCGTTCTCCGCGACGAGCCAGTACCACTGCGCATCCCACCCGACGACGAAGTCGAGAAGACCGGCATCCGCGCCGAAGCGGGAGAGCGACGTCGAGAGGGATGCCGCGACGAGGAAGAACCCGGTGGTGACCAGTCGGGCCACGAAGTAGATGACCGCGATGCGCAGTGCGAGCGGCGCCTGCGCCCAGCGACGGGCTGCGCTCAGTGCGAGGTGAGCCATGCGCGCAGGCCCTGCTCCACGGCATCGATCTGCGCGAGCGGCACGCGCTCCTCGTCGTGGTGGGCGAGATGGGGGTCGCCCGGACCGTAGTTCACCGCGGGGATGCCGAGGGCGGAGAAGCGTGCGACATCGGTCCAGCCGTACTTCGGCCGGGGCTCCGCACCGACGGCAGCGACGAACTGCTGCGCGATCGGGGCGTCCAGGCCCGGGCGTGCGCCCTCGGCGGCATCCGTGATCTCCACGTCGAACCCGGCGAGCACGCCGCGCACATGCGCCGCGGCATCGGCGGCCGACTTGCTCGGCGCGAAGCGGTAGTTCACCTCGACCTCGCACACGTCGGGGATCACGTTGCCGGCGACGCCGCCCGTGATGCGCACGGCGCTGAGGCTCTCGCGGTAGACGAGACCGTCGACGGGAACCTCCTTGGCGCGGTACTCGGCGAGGCGGGTGAGGATGGGGCCCGCCCGATGGATCGCGTTCTCGCCGATCCACGCTCGAGCGGCATGCGCCCGCACGCCGGTGGTACGGACGATCGCGCGCAGCGTGCCGTTGCATCCACCCTCGACCTCGCCGTTCGACGGTTCTCCGAGGATGGCGAAGTCGGCCTGGAACAGGTCTGGACGCACCGCCGCGAGCAGCCCGAGGCCGTTCTTCGACGCCTCGACCTCTTCGTTGTCGTACCACATCCAGGTGATGTCGATCACGGGATCGGTGAGTTCGGCGGCGAGCTTGAGCTGCACGGCGGCGCCCGCCTTCATGTCGACCGTTCCACGCCCCCACAGGTAGGGGACGCCGTCGATCTCGATGTCGCGCGTGGGGACGTTCGCGTTGATCGGCACCGTGTCGATGTGCCCGGCGATCGCGACCCGCTGCGCACGCCCGAGGTTCGTGCGCGCGACGATCGTGTTGCCGTGCCGGATCACCTCGAGATGGGCGAGCGGGGCGAGGGCCGCCTCGATCGCGTCGGCGAGCGGCTTCTCGTCTCCCGAGACGCTCGGCATGTCGCAGAGGGCGCGGGTGAGTTCCACGGACGACGCGTTCAGATCGAGCACCATGTCACCAGCCTACTTACACCGTCATGCGTGACATCGCCGATCGACGAGCGCGCTAGCGTGGAAGCATGAGTGAATCGCGCAGCGTGTGGGGCATCGGACTGACCACGATCGCCGGGGACGGCACGGTCCTCGACGCCTGGTACCCCGAGGTCGGCACCGGATCGCCCTCCGCCGGCGATGCCGCTGCCGCGGTCGCCACGTGGGAATCGCTCACCGGCCCCGACGAACGCCGCAACGTCGCGATCGAGGTCGTGCAGCTGCAGATCGACCTCGACGAGGCCCCGGTATCCACCGCCGACGCCTACCTGCGCCTGCATGCACTGTCGCACCTCGTGGTGCGGCCGAACGAGCTGAACCTCGACGGCATCTTCGGTCACCTCCCGAACGTCGCGTGGACCAACGCGGGACCCGTTCACCCCGATGACGCGGCCCGCCTGCGTCCGCAGCTGCAGCGCGCCGGCATCCAGGTGCAGGGACTCGACAAGTTCCCGCGGCTGACCGACTACGTGCAGCCGGCCGGCGTGCGGATCGCCGACGCCTCGCGCGTGCGTCTCGGAGCCCACCTCTCCCCCGGAACCACCGTCATGCACGAGGGGTTCGTCAACTTCAACGCCGGCACGCTCGGCGCCTCGATGGTCGAGGGACGCATCTCTCAGGGAGTCGTCGTCGGCGACGGCAGCGACATCGGCGGCGGTTCGTCGATCATGGGCACCCTCTCGGGCGGCGGTTCGCATCGCGTCTCGATCGGCTCCCGCACCCTCCTGGGCGCGAACGCCGGTATCGGCATCTCGCTCGGCGACGACTGCGTCGTCGAGGCAGGGCTGTATGTGACGGCCGGCACGAAGATCGTGCTCGTCGACGGCCCGGTCACCGCAGACGGCGGCAGGAAGACGGTCAAAGGCGCAGAGCTCTCCGGTCAGGACGGGCTCCTCTTCCGCCGCAACTCGCTCAGCGGGGCCGTCGAGGCTGTGCGCCGTGCGGGCACCGGTGTGACCCTCAACGAGGCTCTGCACGCCTGACCCCTCCCGGCGCAGCTGCGAGAGGGCACTCCGCGTGGCGGGCCGCCTCCCAGCTTGTGCGTGATACTGTCGACCTGACGCTCCTCGCTCTGCGAAACGTCTGCGTCGTCGACACGCTCCCGCACCACTAGCCTGGTTCTGGCCATTTCGAACGGCGAAACGATGCGCGATCCCGCGCCGTCGCCCACCTTCCCGCACCCGGCCTTCTGCGTTCGTGCGTGCATTCTCGGAGATATACCCCTATGACTTCCTTCCTCGATCTCGGCGTGCCCGCCGACCTCGCCGCCGTCCTCGCCAAGGACGGCAAGACCGAGGCGTTCGCGATTCAGCGCGACACGCTTCCCGATTCGCTCGCGGGACGCGACCTGCTCGGCCGCGGCCGCACCGGCAGCGGCAAGACCATCGCCTTCGCACTCCCGCTCGTCGCACGCATCGCGGCATCCGCACGTTCGAGCCGTCCCGGCCACCCGCGGGCGCTCGTGCTCGCTCCGACGCGCGAGCTGGCCACCCAGATCGCGGCGACGATCGCTCCGCTCGCCGAGGCCAAGGGTCTGCGCGTCACCACCGTGTTCGGCGGCGTCAGCCAGCGTCCGCAGGAGCAGGCCATGCGCAGCGGCGTCGACATCGTCGTCGCGTGCCCCGGCCGCCTCGAAGACCTCATGAAGCAGCGCGTCGTCCACCTCGATGCCGTCGAGGTCACCGTGCTCGACGAGGCCGACCACATGGCCGACCTCGGATTCCTGCCGGGTGTCACCCGCATCCTGACGGCCACGCCGGCCGGTGGCCAGCGTCTGCTCTTCAGCGCGACCCTCGACCGCGGCATCGACACCCTCGCCCGCCGCTTCCTCTCGAACGCCGTGAGCCATGAGGTCGACGAAGAGAGCGTGCCCGTGGGCGAGATGACCCACCGCGTGCTGGTCGTCGACTCGACCGACAACAAGACCGCGCTCGTGCGCGACCTCGCGTCGGGCACCGGTCGTCGCATCCTCTTCACGCGCACCAAGCACCAGGCGAAGAAGCTCGCCAAGCAGCTGACCGCTGCCGGCATCCCGGCCGTGGATCTGCACGGCAACCTGTCGCAGAACGCCCGTGAGCGCAACCTCAGCGCCTTCTCGGCCGCTCCGGCCGACGGCGGCGTGCGCGTGCTCGTCGCCACCGACGTCGCCGCCCGCGGCGTGCACGTCGACAACGTCGACCTGGTCGTCCACGTCGACCCGCCCGTCGAGCACAAGGCGTACCTGCACCGCTCCGGCCGCACGGCGCGCGCCGGTGCCGCCGGCACGGTCGTCACGGTCGTGCTCCCCGAGCAGCGCCGCGACGTCAAGGACCTGCTGCGCAAGGCCGCGATCGACGCACCGCTCGAGAACGCCACGCAGGATGCCATCACCGGCCTCGTGCCCGAGCGCGCTCCGCATGTGCGCCCGGCACCCGTCCAGGCACAGCAGCCGCAGCGTCAGGCCAAGCAGCGCCCGGCCGGCGGAGAGCGCGCCGGAGCCTCCACTCCCCCCGCACGTCGCCGTCGTCCGCGCTCCGGACAGGGCGGTCAGGGTCAGGGCGGTCAGTCCCGCGGCGGCGCCGCGCGTCAGGGCCAGGGCGGTCGCGGCTACCAGGGCCGCTGAGCTTCATCCGGGGAGGGTGGCCTGAGCCGCCCTGCCCGACACCGTGAACGGTCGCCGCGCCTTCGTGCCGGCGGCCGTTTCGCGTACCCGGCCGCGTCAGTCCGGGCCAGCAGCCCGCACCGCGTCCCGCACCACCGGGTCGCCGCACCCGCGGGCGAACCCGGCGAGCCGGCGCCGGATCTCGAATCCGAGCACGCGCGCCCCGATCCACTCGGCGATCGGGGCGAGCCAGGCAGGCCGGCACGTGAAGTTGTACTTCCACACGGCTCTGGTGCCTTCGGGTACGGCCGTGAAGCGCCAGCCGCCGCCCAGTTTCTCGAAGAACCACGGACCGCTCTCCATGACCATCCCGACGTTCGTCGGAGGCGCGTAGGAGACGTAGCTGCTCACCATGGCGAAGCCGAAGCGCTGCCGCGTGAACGTGCGCACGCCCTTGGCGGCGGCATCCGCTTCATCGAGGAAATGCTGCTCGCTGATGAACGGATCCCAGCGCCGACGGATCGCCCCTGTCGTCTGCGAGATGGCGAACGCCGTCGCGGGGTCGACCGGGACCACGGTCTCGGCGCTGACGACGGGCATCGGACGCCGAGGTCAGCGGGTCTGGAACGTGCGCTCCGGCGACCCCGTGTAGAGCTGCTGCGGGCGACCGATCTTCGTCTGCGGGTCGAGCTGCAGCTCACGGTACTGCGCCAGCCAGCCAGGCAGGCGGCCGATCGCGAAGAGCACCGTGAACATGCGCGTGGGGAAGCCCATGGCCTTGTAGATGACGCCGGTGTAGAAGTCGACGTTGGGGTACAGGCGACGCTCGCGGAAGTAGTCGTCGGCGAGGGCCAGCTCTTCGAGCTCCTTGGCCAGGTCGAGGAGCGGGTCGGTGACCCCGAGCGAGGAGAGCACCTCGTCGGCGGCCTCCTTGACGAGCTTGGCGCGCGGGTCGTAGTTCTTGTAGACCCGGTGCCCGAAGCCCATCAGCTTCACGCCCTCTTCCTTGTTCTTCACCCGCTCGACGAAGCGCGAGACGCTCTGACCAGAGTCGCGGATCTGGCCGAGCATGCTGAGCACGGCCTCGTTGGCGCCACCGTGCAGCGGGCCGGACAGCGCCTGGATGCCGGCCGAGATCGACGCGAACTGGTTCGCCCCCGTGGAGCCGACCAGGCGGACGGTCGATGTGGACGCGTTCTGCTCGTGGTCCTCATGCAGGATGAGCAGCAGCTCGAGCGCCTTCGACATGACCGGGTTGATCTCATACGGCTCCGACAGCACGCCGAAGTTCAGCTTGAGGAAGTTCTCGACGAACCCGAGCGAGTTGTCGGGGTAGAGGAACGCCTGGCCGACGCTCTTCTTGTGCGCATACGCGGCGATGACCGGGAGCTTGGCGAGCATGCGGATCATGTTCAGCTCGACGTGCTCGGGGTTGTGCGGGTCGGTCTGACCCTCGTAGTAGGTCGACAGCGCGGCCACCGCCGACGACAGCACCGACATCGGGTGTGCGGTGTGCGGGAGCGCCGAGAAGAAGCGCTTCAGGTCTTCGTGCAGCAGCGTGTGGCGACGGATCTTCTCGTCGAACTCGGCGAGCTCGGAGGCCGACGGCAGTTCACCGTAGATCAGCAGCCAGGCGACCTCGAGGTAGCTCGTGTTCCCCGCGAGCTGCTCGATGGGGTAGCCGCGGTAGCGCAGGATGCCCTTGTCGCCGTCGATGAAGGTGATCTCGGACTTGGTCGAGGCCGTGTTGACGAACCCGTAGTCGAGCCCGGTGTAACCGGTCTGCCGGGTCAGCGTCGAGAAATCGATGCTGTCGTGGCCTGCCGTGCCGCGCACCAGCGGGAATTCGGCGGTCGTGTCGCCGATCGTCAGCTTCGCCGTCTGGTCTGCCGCTGCGCTCACGCGGACCTCCTCCTGGTGTCCGCCCGTCGCTCGTCACGTCGGTGTCGGACAAGATCTTGATCAAGCCGGAACTGGCGATGTCACGGCGCCGAGGCACCAGGTCGGGTCACGACCGAATCGCCTTTACAGCCTAGTAGCCGCACAGGCCTACTGTGACATCCGCCAAACAGAACGCCGGTCTGAGGAGGGAATCTACAGCTGAGCGTCGTGGAGACGCCGCGCTGCCTCGGCGATGTGCGCGGTCGCGGCGGTCAGAGCCAGTCGCACGTGCTGCCCGGAATCCGATCCGTAGAACGGACCGGGACCCGCGAGGATGCCGAGATCGGCGAGGCGCCCCATCGATTCCCAGGCGTCGCGCCCCTCGGTCGACCAGAGGTACAGTCCCGCCTCGGAGCCGTCGATGCGGAATCCCGCGGCCTCCAGAGCCGGACGCAGGGCATCGCGGCGCTCGCGGTAGAGCTCTTTCTGCACCGCCACGTGCTCGTCGTCGCCGAGGGCCACGGCCATGGCGTGCTGCACCGGTGCCGGCGGCATGAGGCCGAGATGCTTTCGGGCGGTGAGCAGGTCGCCGACGATGTGGGCGCAGCCGGCGACGAAGGCCGCGCGGTACCCGGCGAGGTTGGACTGCTTGCTCAGCGAGTACACGCTGAGCAGGTTGGATCGCTTGCCGCCCGTCACCCGGGGGTCGAGGATCGACGGGATCGGCTCGGTCGCCCAGGGACCGTCCCAGCCCAGCTCGGCGTAGCATTCGTCGCTCGCGAGCACGGCCCCGAGCTCCCGCGCGCGCTGCACCGCGACGGCCAGCTCGTCGACGCTCCACGTGCGACCGTCCGGGTTGCCGGGTGTGTTGATCCAGATGAGCTTCGCACCCTCGGGCCACTCCGCGGGGTCGTCTGCCGCGACGGGAACGGCCCCGACGACCCGGGCGCCGACCTCGTACGTCGGATAGGCCACGCGGGGATGCACGACGATGTCACCGGCACCGAGGCCGAGCAGCGTCGGCAGCAGCGCGACCAGCTCCTTGGAGCCGATCGTGGGGAGAACGTTGGCGACGGTCAGATCCGGCACGCCGCGGCGACGCGCGTACCAGGCGACGATGGCCTCACGCAGGGAAGGGGTGCCGAGGGTCTGCGGATACCCGTGCGCGTCGGTCGCCTCGGCCAGAGCCCGACGGATGATCTCCGGCGTCGGATCGACGGGAGAGCCGACGGACAGATCGATGAGGCCCTGCGGATGCTTCGCCGCGCGGTCGCGGAACGGCTCGACGGCGTCCCATGGGTAGTCGGCGAGGTCGCGGACGCTCACGGACTACTCGCCCTGGGGAGGGAGGGCGGCGATGATCGGGTGGTCGAACGGGTAGACGCCGACCTTCGCGGCTCCGCCGGGCGAGCCGATCTCGTCGAAGAACTCGACGTTGGCCTTGTAGTAGTCCTGCCACTCGTCGGGAAGGTCGTCCTCGTAGTAGATCGCCTCGACAGGGCAGACGGGCTCGCAGGCGCCGCAGTCGACGCACTCGTCCGGATGGATGTACAACGAGCGTTCGCCCTCGTAGATGCAGTCAACGGGGCACTCGTCGATGCAGGCGCGATCCTTGACATCGACGCACGGGAGGGCGATCACATACGTCACTCCCCCAGTCTACGACTCGCGGCTGACCGCTTCCTCCGCAGCCGGCGCCTCGGTGCGCACCGGAAGCCGTGAGAACGACGGCCACGCGACGACCAGAAGCACCAGACCGGCGACCAGATAGGTCCAGATCCGCCCCGCGAGAGAGTCGGCCACGACGACGGAGCCACCCGGACCGACGCCCGAGATGAGCACCAGCATGCCGATCATGCCGAGTCCGGCGGCGACGGCCGCGCCCCTGTCATGCGTGAGCGCGCGGACCGCGATGAGGATCGCCGCACACGCGATCGCACCGACGATGATCCCGACCGGTATCGGTCCCCACATGAGGCTGTGCCCGATCGTGCCGGCGATGCCGTAGACGCCGCCCACAAGGGCGGCGGCGACCCACGACAGGACTCTCGACACCCAGCTCACGCGCACTCGACGATCCTACCCGCGAGGGCTGTGGATCCGGCGCGGGTCGCGGTCATCACGCGGCGAGCCCGAAGACCCTCAGGAGTGCCGCCACCAGCGCCGCCGCGACCACCACGACGAGGAACGACTGCCGCAGCCAGAGCAGACCGCCGGCGACGAGCACGGCGGGCACGCGGGCATCCACCGTGATCGCCTGACCGTCGCCCAGCGTCTGCACCGCGACGAGCGCGGCGAGCAGCGCGACCGTGAGGAGATCCGAGATGCGTGCCGGCCGAGGCGCCTCGAGCACCTTCGGCGGCACCAGGTAGCCGACGGCCTTGAGCGAGAGGCAGATCAGCGCGGCCAGCAGGACGGCGCTCCACAGGCTCATGACAGCCCCTCCGCTCCGAGATCCGTCGTGGGGCCGCTGGAGGGGCGTCCGAGCCAGTTGAACCAGCCGACGACGATCGCGACGAGGGCGGCGATCAGCACCGGCAGGCCCGGCATCAGGAACGGCGTGAGAGCGGCTGCCACGACGGCGGCGGCGATGCCGACCGCGATCGCCTGCCGTTGCTTGAGTCGCGGCCACAGGAGCGCGAGGAAGGCCGCAGCGGCCGCGGCATCCAGTCCCCACGTCTTCGGGTCGCCGAGCACGTCACCCACGAGGGCGCCCACCAGCGTCGTGATGTTCCACCCGACGAAGATGCCGATGCCGGTCACCCAGAACCCCACCTGACGCAGCCGCGGGACGGTCTGCGAGATCGCGACGGCTGTCGACTCGTCGATCGTGAAGTGCGCAGCGGCCGCGCGGCGTACCGGTCCCCCGCCGACGATCGGCGACATGCGCATGCCGTACGCGACGTTGCGCACTCCGAGGAGAGCCGCAGAGGCGATGGCCGACGGGAGCGCCGTGAGGCCGCCCGCGGTGAAGACGCCGACGAAGGCGAACTGCGACCCGCCGGTGAACATGAGCAGGCTCAGCACGCAGGTCTGCCAGACATCGAGACCGGATGCCACGGCGAGCGCTCCGAACGAGATGCCGTAGGCGCTCGTCGCGAGCACGACGCCGAGGGCTTCGCGCCAGACCTCACGCTCGGCGGTCACGGCGCCCCCTGTCGGCCATCGTTCGATCCAGTGAACACATGACTATCATTCTGAACACACCGTGGTGCATAGTCAAGCGAACGATCGTTTGACATGATGAACGCATGGAGGATCTCCGCACACGCATCTCCCGCACTCTCCGTCGCGAGCGCGAGGCCGCAGGCATCTCGGTGTCGGAACTGGCCCGGCGCGCCGGGGTGTCGAAGGCGACCGTCTCACAGCTGGAGAGCGGCGCGGGCAACCCGAGCGTCGAGACGCTGTGGGCGCTCGGCGTCGCGCTCGGCGTGCCGTTCGCGGTGCTGGTGGACCAGCAGGCGAACGCCCCCACCCTCATCCGCGCGGACGACCTCGCCGGCGTGCCGTCCTCGGCGGCGGCGTACAGCGCGACGCTGCTCTCCGCCAGCCCTCCCGGTGCGCGCCGCGACCTCTACCTGATCCAGGCGGAACCCGGCGACCCTCGCGTGTCCGATCCGCACCATCCGGGAACCATCGAGCACGTGATCCTGATCGCCGGTCAGGCGCGGATCGGCCCCGTGGCGGAGCCGATCACGCTGAACCCGGGCGACTACCTCACATACGCCGGCGACGCTCCGCACATCTTCGAGGCGACCGCGCCGGGCACCAGCGCCGTCCTCATCTCCGAACTGCGCTGAGCCGGGCGGGGGGCGCCGGCTCTCAGTACCAGTTCATCGCCTGCGAGTGACCCCACGCGCTGCACGGGGTGCCGTAGACCGACGAGATGTAGCCGAGCCCCCACGCGATCTGCGTCGCGGCGTTCGTCTGCCAGTCGCTGCCCTCCGACGCCATCTTGCTGCCGGGAAGGGCCTGCGGGATGCCGGTGGCGCCGCTGGGGTTGTAGGCCTGGTAGTTCCAGCCGGACTCCTTGTTCCACAGCGATTCCAGGCAGGAGAACTGGTCCCCTCCCCAGCCGTAGCGACTGGACATCAGCTGCTGCGCCGTGGCCTTCGCGCCGTCGACGGTGTTCGCGGCGGCGAGCGCGGCGGCGGCGGCCTCCGCCTGCGCGGCGGCAGCGGCGGCGGCATCATCCGCGGCCTTCTTCTCCTGCGCCGCGGTGAACGCGTCCTGCAGCGTCGCCGTGTCGGATACGAGCGCCGTCGTCGCGGCCTCGACCTGCTCGGTGAGCACCGTCACCACGAGCGGAGACATCGTGTCGCGATCCTTCAGCGCATCCATATCGTCCTGGAGCTCAGACACGTCGACCGCGGGCGCGGCGCTCACGTCGAGGCCGGAGACGGCGACGTGGTACCCGAGCGCCTGGGCATCGAGCACGGCATCCTTCGCCTCGATCAGCGGAATGGCCGCCTCGTCCGCGATCTTCGCGTGAGGCTCCGCACCGGTGACCAGCTGCGCGACGGCCGCACCGGGATCAGGCAGCTCGGAGCCGGACGCCGGCACAGAGACGATGCCGGCCGTGAGGGTGATGCCGAGGAGCGTGGCAGCCGCGGTGCCGAGGATCATCATCGGGCGGCGGGCGGTGACGCGGGCGGATGCCGCATCGGAGGCGCGCCGAAGCGCACGGGATTCATGAAGCATAGGTTCGACTTTCGGGTCGTCGTACGCCGTTGCAGGAGACTCATCGGGAGCTCGTCCCAGGCGCAAGTGCTCGAGTCTGCCTTGTCAACCTGAACGAAAACAATCCCTCACCTGGGATTTTCATGAGAAGAGGGCCCCGAACGCGCCGAATCGGCGGTGCGGGGCCCTCTGCGGAGCACGCGTGGAACGAGTGTCAGGCGTTCGCATCCTGGCGCTTGAGACGCGCGGTCTCACGCGCACGGGTGTTCTGGTCGAGGTTCACCTTGCGGATGCGAACAACCTCGGGCGTCACCTCGACGCACTCGTCGTCGCGGGCGAACTCGAGGCTCTCCTCCAGCGTCAGCTGACGCGGCGGGGTCATCGACTCGAAGGTGTCGGAGCTCGCTGCACGCATGTTCGTGAGCTTCTTCTCCTTGGTGATGTTCACATCCATGTCGTCGGCGCGCGAGTTCTCGCCGATGACCATGCCCTCGTAGACCTCCTGCGTGGGCTGCACGAAGAACGACATGCGCTCCTGCAGGGCGATCATGGCGAACGGGGTCACGACGCCCATGCGGTCGGCGACGATCGAGCCGTTCTGGCGGGTCGTGATGTGCCCGGCCCACGGCTCGTAGCCGTGCGCGATCGCGTTGGCGATGCCGGTACCGCGGGTGGTCGTCAGGAACTCCGTACGGAAGCCGATGAGGCCGCGCGAGGGGACGACGAACTCCATGCGCACCCAGCCGGTGCCGTGGTTCGACATGCCCTCCATGCGGCCCTTGCGGCCCGCGAGCAGCTGCGTGATCGCGCCGAGGTACTCCTCGGGGGCGTCGATCGTCAGGTGCTCGAACGGCTCGTGCGTCTTGCCGTCGATCTGCTTGGTGACCACCTGGGGCTTGCCCACGGTGAGCTCGAAGCCCTCGCGGCGCATGTTCTCGACGAGGATCGCGAGCGCGAGCTCGCCGCGGCCCTGGACCTCCCAGGCGTCGGGGCGCCCGATGTCGACGACCTTGAGCGAGACGTTGCCGACCAGCTCGCGGTCGAGGCGGTCCTTGACCATGCGGGCCGTCAGCTTGTGGCCCTTGACCTTGCCCATGAGCGGCGAGGTGTTCGTGCCGATCGTCATCGAGATGGCGGGGTCGTCGACGGTGATCGCCGGCAGCGGACGGACGTCGTCCGGGTCGGCGATGGTCTCGCCGATCGTGATGTCCTCGAAGCCGGCGATGGCGACGATGTCGCCGGGCGCTGCGGACTCCGCCGGGTAGCGCTCGAGGGCGCGGGTCTTCAGCAGCTCCGTGATGCGGGCGTTCTGGTGCGTCCCGTCGGCGCGGACCCAGGCGACCGTCTGACCCTTCTTCAGCGTGCCGTTGAAGACGCGCAGCAGGGCGAGGCGACCGAGGAACGGGCTCGAGTCGAGGTTCGTGACCCACGCCTGCAGCGGAGCCTCGTCGTCGTAGGCCGGAGCCGGGATGTGCTCGAGGATCGCGCCGAAGAGCGGCTCGAGATCGTCATTGTCGGGCAGGGTGCCGTTCTCGGGGCGGTTGAGCGACGCGGCACCGGCGCGGCCGGAGGCGTAGACGATCGGCACGTCGAGCAGTGCATCGACGTCGAGGTCGGGCACATCGTCGACGAGGTCGGACGCGAGGCCCAGCAGCAGATCGTGCGCCTCTTCCTCGACCTCGGCGATGCGGGCGTCGGGACGGTCGGTCTTGTTGACCAGGAGGATCACCGGCAGCTTGGCCTCGAGAGCCTTGCGCAGCACGAAACGGGTCTGGGGCAGCGGGCCCTCGCTCGCGTCGACGAGCAGCACGACGCCGTCGACCATGGACAGACCGCGCTCGACCTCGCCGCCGAAGTCGGCGTGGCCGGGGGTGTCGATGACGTTGATCGTCACCTCGCCGTCCGTGGCGTGCTCACCCTTGTAGGTGATCGCCGTGTTCTTCGCGAGGATCGTGATGCCCTTCTCGCGCTCCAGGTCGTTCGAGTCCATGGCACGTTCGTCGACGTGCGCGTGTTCGCCGAAAGAGCCCGTCTGACGCAGCATGGCGTCGACGAGAGTGGTCTTGCCGTGGTCGACGTGCGCGACGATTGCGACGTTGCGGAGGTCAGAGCGGAGGGCGTGCGCCATGCAGAAGTCCTAAAGAGGTGGGGGTTTTCGTCGGGAAGCCGACGTTCCAGGATAACGCAAGCTCAGGGCTCGTTCCTGAGCAGAGGTCGTAGCATCGTGATCGTGACGTCACGACCGGCCCAGGAACGCGCCTTTTCCCTCGATCCTGCGCCCTCTCGCACGCGGATCCGGTGGGAGATCGCGATCGTGCTCGCCCTCGGTCTGGGCCAGTCCGCCGTGTACGCGATCGTGCAGCTGGCCTATCGCCTCACGGATGAGACCCCGCTCGCCGATCAGACCGCCACGCTCAATCCCTCACGGAGCGACCGCGAGATCTTCGACCTCATCTACCAGGTACTGTCGATCGGCTTCTCGCTCGTCCCGGTGCTGCTGGTGTGCTTCCTGCTGTGGCAGTCGCACCGCCCGCACCTGGAGCGTCTGGGGCTGGACGGCACCCGAGCGGCGAAGGATACCGGGCGCGGCATCCTGCTCGTGCTCGCCATCGGCATCCCCGGCCTCGCTCTCTACATCGTCGGACGTGCGCTGGGTCTCTTCGTCGCCGTGAACCCCGCGGGTCTCGACTCGCACTGGTGGACGGTGCCGATCCTGCTGCTCGCCGCCGCGCGGGCATCGCTGCAGGAGGAGTTCGTCGTGCTCGGGTACCTCTTCGCCCGGCTCAGGCAGCTCGGCTGGAGCCCGTGGGTCATCATCGTGTCGACCTCGGTCCTGCGGGCGAGCTACCACCTGTACCAGGGCCCCGGCGCATTCATCGGGAATCTCGCGATGGGGCTGCTGTTCGGCTGGCTCTTCCAGCGCAGCGGACGGCTGCTGCCGTTCCTCGTCGCGCACTTCCTCATCGATGCGACGGTGTTCGTCGGCTATCCATGGGCCGCGGCGACCTGGCCGGAGCTGTTCGGGCTGCCGGGCTGAACGGATGCCGTCCTCAGCCGGCGTTCGCGATGAGGATCGCGACGACGGCCCAGACGACGATCAGGCCGAGCGCGCCGAGAGCCGGAACATCCCAGGTGCGCCGGATCGATGCATCCGACACCGCCGTCGAAGACTCCCACCTGTCCCGGATGTCCGTCAGCGCGCGCAGCGCCGCCGGGGCCTTGGCCTCATCCTCGGCGCGCATCTTGCTGCGGGTGGGCCGCGCGTGCGCCGGACCGCCGTAGGAGGTGACATCGGAGCCGTCGTCGAGCGAGAACACCAGCTGCCAGCGGAGGTCGACGTCGCGGACGCGACTCCAACCGAAGCTCGTACGTCGCAGCATGTTCTGCACCAGCACGCCGTCGTCGTCGATGCGCACCATCGAGACGTAGCTGATCTCGTAGACGATCCAGAGCCCGAGCAGCACCCACGGCGCGAGCAGCAGCGTCTGCGCCCATCCTCCGCGCACGACGGCGTCGCCGAGGAGGAAGAGCGCCAGCAGGACCGCGCCCACCATCACGACCGGCCCTGAGGACGTGCGGAACGTCCGCACGCCCTCAGGCGAGGTTCCCGTCGCCACGATCAGAGGCCGCCCAGAGGGATGGACGCACCGGGGATCGCTTCGAGCAGTCGACTCGTGTACTCCTGCTTCGGGTTCGCGAAGGTCTCGTCGACCGTGCCCTGCTCGACGACCTTGCCGCGCTCCATGACGCAGACGAGGTCGCTCGACACGCGCACGACGGCGAGGTCGTGCGTGATGAACAGGTACGTGAGACCGAGCTCGGTCTGAAGGTCCGCGAGGAGCTTCAGGATCTGCGCCTGGACGAGGACGTCCAAGGCCGAGACGGCCTCGTCGAGCACGACGATGTCGGGCTTGAGCGCGAGCGCCCGGGCGATCGCCACACGCTGACGCTGCCCGCCCGAGAGCTCGCTCGGGTAGCGGGTCGCCAGGTCCTGCGGCAGCGACACCTGATCGAGCAGCTCGCGGACGCGCTCACGACGCGACGCACGGTCGCCGACCCCATGGATCTCCAGGGGCTCGGCGATGGTGTTCTCGAGGTTCCGCAGCGGATCGAGCGAACCGTACGGATCCTGGAAGACCGGCTGCATCCGACGACGGAGTCCGAACGACTGCGAACGGGAGAACCCCGACACATCCATGCCGTCGATCTCGATCGTGCCCGACGTGGGGTCCTCCAGCTTGAGCACCATCTTCGCGACGGTCGACTTGCCCGAGCCCGACTCGCCGACCAGCGCCAGCGTCTTGCCCCGGGGGATCTCGAACGACACGTCGTCGACCGCACGGAACTGCTCGCTGCGGAACCCGCCCTGACGGATGCGGTAGTCCTTGGTGAGTCCTGCGACGCGCACCGTCGGCGGGATGTCGGCGAGGTCCTCGAGCGTCTCCACACCGCGGTCCTCGACGACGGCCTGGATGCGCTGCGACGCCACGCTCGGCGCCGCGGCGACCAGGCGCTTCGTGTACGGATGCTGCGGGTCCTGCAGGATCTCCCGGCTCGGCCCCGACTCGACGATCTCGCCGTTCTGCATCACGATCAGCCGCTCCGCACGCTCTGCCGCGAGGCCGAGGTCGTGCGTGATGAGCAGCACGGACGTGCCGCGGTCGCGCGTCAGGCTCGCCATGTGGTCGAGGATGACGCGCTGCACGGTGACGTCGAGCGCCGACGTCGGCTCGTCCGCGATCAGCAGCTGCGGGTCGGCAGCCAGTCCGATGCCGATGAGCGCGCGCTGGCGCATTCCTCCGGAGAACTGATGCGGGAACTGCCGAAGCCGCTTGGCGGCGTCGGCGAGACCTGCCTGCTGAAGGACCTCGATCGCGCGTGCGCGGATCGCGGCACGGCCCTGCGCGAGGCCGTTGGCACGGACCGCCTCCTCGACCTGGAAGCCGATGCTCCATACCGGGTTGAGGTTCGACATCGGGTCCTGCGGCACGTAGCCGATCGCCTTGCCGCGCACCCGCTCCATCTCCCGCTCGGAGAGAGTCGTGAGCTCCTGCCCCTCGAGGGTGATGCTGCCGGAGGTGATCCGGCCGGTGCCCGCGAGGAGCTTGATGATCGACGTCGCGGCCGTCGACTTGCCCGAACCGGACTCCCCGACGATGGCCACGGTCTCGCCCGGCATCACATCGAAGCTGATCCCGTGCAGGACCTCTCGTGTGCCCTTCTGCGTGTTGAACGCGACCTTGAGATCGCGGACGCTCAGCAGCGGTGTTGTCATCGAATCGCTCATCGGCGTGCCCTCGCCCTCGGGTCGAGGGCGTCTCGGATGAGCTCGCCCAGCAGGATGAACGCGAGCACGGTGATGGTGAGCGCGATCGACGGATAGATCAGTGCCATCGGCGCGACGCGCAATGACCGCTGAGCCTGGCTGATGTCATTGCCCCACGACATGACGTCGCTTCCGAGACCGACACCGAGGAAGCTCAGCGTGGCCTCGGCGACGATACCGCCGGCAAGGGCCAGCGTCGCCAGCACGAGGAGCGGAGCGAACGCGTTCGGGATCACGTGCGACAGGAGCGTGCCGAAGCGCGACTTGCCGAGCGCAGCCGATGCCATCACGAAGTCCGCCTGCTTCACCCTGAGCACCTCGGCTCGGACGACACGCGCCGTCGCCGCCCACGCGAACCCGCCGATGGCGAGGGCGAGGGTGAAGACGTTGCGGTACTGGGCGAACACCGTCATCACGACGACAGCCGCGAGGATGTAGGGGATCGAGAAGAAGATGTCGCCGACGCGCGAGAGCACCGCGTCGAGCCATCCGCCGTAGTATCCGGCGAAGGCTCCCATGATCAGGCCCAGCGTGGAGCTGATGATGGTCGCGAGGAGCCCGACGCTGATCGACGTGCGCGACCCCCAGACGATGCGCGCCCAGATGTCGCAGCCCTGGAACGTGAACCCGAGCGGATGCCCGGCCGCGGGACCCGCGTTGGAGTTCGCGAGCTCGCACTGGTTGTTCGGCGGGGTCTGGGTGAACAGCGTCGGCCAGAAGGCCATCACCAGGATGAGGAAGACGATTCCGAGCGAGATCCAGAACGACGGACGTCTGCGCAGATCGGTCCAGGCATCCCGCCAGAGACTGGCGGGCTTGCCTTTGACGTGGATGGCATCCGTCGGCGGCTGTTCGGCCACCACCGGAGCGACGAAGTGGGTGGGACGGTCACTTGACATAGCGGATCCTCGGGTCGAGCAGCCCGTAGAGCAGGTCCACGAGCAGGTTGACGAGAACGTAGATGATGACGAACACGGTCACGAAGGACACGATGGTCGGCCCCTCGTGTCGCAGGGTCGCCTGGAACAGGGTCTGCCCCACACCGGGAATGTTGAAGATGTACTCCGTCACGGTCGCACCGACGAGGAGCACTCCGAAGTTCGTCGCGGAGTTCGTGATCACCGGGATGAGGGAGTTGCGCAGCACGTGCACGGGGATCACGCGGCTGCGTGACAGTCCCTTGCCGTAGGCGGTGCGCACCCAGTCCTGATTCAGCGTGTCGAGAACGGATCCGCGCATCAGGCGCATGCTCGTCGCGTACAGGCTCAGTCCGAGCACGATCGCCGGCAGCCACAGGTCGCCCCAGTTGTTCTGACCGCCGACGGTGGGGCGGAACCACCCGAGTTGGATGGCCAGGAAGTACTGCGCGAGGAAGGCGACGACGAAGATCGGCATCGACAGGAACACGAGCGAGATGATCAGCGAGATGTGATCGAAGAACTTGCCCTTGCGCAGGGCCGACAGCGTTCCGATGATGATCGAGAGCGTGAACTCGATCGCGATCGCCATGAGGGCCAGGCGGCCCGTGATCGGAAGGGTTCGTGCGAGCACCGTGCTGACGGACTCGCCGGAGAACGTGTTCCCCATGTCGCCCCGGAAGACACCGGAGATGTAGTAGTAGTACTGGACGAGGAAGGGGTCGTCCAGGTGGTACTGCGCGCGGATCGTCGCAAGCAGTTGCGGGCTCGGCGGCTTGTCGCCGAAGAGCGCAGCGATCGGGTCGCCGGGCATCAGGAACACGAGCGCATAGATGAGCAGCGTGGCGCCGAAGAAGACCGGGATCAGCTGCAGGAGTCGCCGGAGGGTGTAGGCGAGCATCCTTACTCCTTTCGTGGAGAGGGAATCAGCCGGAGCGCACGACGCGAGGCGGTGACGTGAACGCCACCGCCTCGCTGTCGATCACTCCCGGAGCCTACTCGGCCTTCGTGATCTGGTAGTAGAGCGGAACCGAGTTCCAGCCGACCGTGACGTTGTCCACGTTCTCACCGAAACCGCCGATGGAGTTCTGGTACCAGAGCGGGATCACGGGGAGGTCCTTGAACAGGATCTCCTGGACCTTCTCGTACGCCGCGTTGGCGTCGTCCGCGCTGGTCGCCGCCGCGCCCTCGGCCAGCAGTGCGTCGACCTCGGGGTTGGAGTAGTCGCCGTCGTTCGACGAGGCGCCGGTACCGTACAGCGGCTGCAGGAAGTTGTACACAGCCGGGTAGTCGCCCTGCCATCCCGAACGGTTCGCCGTCTGGATCGTGCGCTTGCCGGCATCGTCACGAGCATTGACCGCCGCGCGGAGCGTGGCGAGGTCGACGTACGGTGCACCCGATGCGTCGATGCCGAGCGTGTTCTTCAGCGAGTTCGACACCGCGTCGACCCACACCTGGTGTCCGCCGTCGGAGTTGTACGCGATCTGGAAGGTTCCCGACCACGGCGAGATGGCGTCGGCCTCGGCCCACAGTTCCTTGGCCTTCTCGGGGTCGTACTTGAGGACGTCCGACCCGGGAACGCTGTCGCTCCAGCCGTCGATCACCGGAGTGGTGAAGTCGCTGGCGGGGGTGCGGGTGCCCGCGAAGATCTTGTCGGTGATCTCGTCGCGGTTGATGGCCATCGAGATCGCCTGACGACGCAGCGTGCCCTCCTCGCCGGAGAAGTGCGGGAGCTGTCCGCCGATGGTGAACGACTGGAAGATCGCAGCCGGCTGGTTCGTCGCACGGTCGCCGAGCTCATCCTCGAACACCGGGAGCGAGCTCTCGGGGATCTGGTCGATGACGTCGATGTTGCCACCCTGGAGGTCGGCGTAGGCGCCCTCGGGAGCGGTGTAGAACTTCAGCGTGAGGCCGCCGTTCTGCGCGACGCGCTCGCCCTTGTAGTCCTCGTTCTTGACCAGGTCGATCTGCACGTCGTGCTGCCATGCACCCTCGCTCGCGAGCATGTACGGGCCGTTGCCGATCGGGTTCTCGCCGAATGCTTCCATGTCCTCGAAGGCCACGTCGGGCAGCGGGTAGAACGCCGAGTAGCCGAGGCGGGTCACGAAGTCCGCCGCGACATCGCTGCTCAGGTCGATCGTGAAGGTGAAGTCGTCGACCTCGGTCAGACCGGTGAGCTCGGAGTCCGCATCCGCGTTGAAGCCGACGATGTCGGCGAACCAGGACTGGTTCAGCTGTGCGTTGGAGAGCTGTGCGCCGTAGTTCCACGCGTCGATGAAGTTGTGGGCGACGACATCTTCACCGTTGGTGAAGGTGTTGCCCTCCTTCAGCTTGACCGTGACCTTGTTCGGGGCGTCGACCGTGATGGAATCGGCCATCTCGTTGACGAGGGCGCCGTCGCCGTCGTAGAAAGCCAGACCCGCGAAAATCGAGTCGAGGATCTTGCCGCCACCCACCTCGTTGGTGTTGGTCGGGATCAGCGCGTTCTCGGGCTCGTTGCCGTTCGCCGAGATGATGGCCGAAGACGATCCGGTCGATCCTTCGTTTCCGGTGTCTTCGGTTCCTCCGGCACAGCCGGCCAGCGTCAGGGCGCCGATGGCGAGCAATGCGGCGCCCGCGAGGGCAATCCTGTTTCTTTTCACTTTGCGTCCTCCTGTGGACAGTACTGAGTCTGCGCACGCATCATCGGGCACGCAGGGATAGTCGAGCGTAACCCGCGGATGACCGCGCAACTGCACTCAGCTAACGAACTGTTACTGAGTGGTGACCATACGTAACATCCGTGAAACACCCGGAAAGACGCGACGGAGTCGCGCTCCCCGGCGAGGAGCGCGACTCCGTTCTGATCCGTGCGCCGGTGTCAGGCGAAGGCCTCCACAGGCGGGCACGCGCAGACGAGATTGCGGTCTCCGTAGGCCTGATCGATGCGTCGCACCGGCGGCCAGTACTTCCCGGCGACGAGCGCATGCACGGGGTACGCGGCGTCCTCACGCGTGTACGCGTGAGCCCACTCCCCCGCGATCAGCGAGACCGCGGTGTGGGGCGCGTGCACGAGCGGGTTGTCGTCGGCGGGCCAGCGACCTGCCGCTACGGCATCCGCTTCCGCCTTGATCATGATCATGGCCTCGATGAAGCGATCGATCTCGCCGATGTCCTCCGACTCGGTCGGCTCGACCATGAGGGTGCCCGCGACGGGGAACGACATGGTCGGCGCGTGGAAGCCGTAGTCGATCAGGCGCTTGGCGACATCGTCGACCGTGATGCCGGTGGCTTCCTTGAGCGGACGGAGGTCGAGGATGCACTCGTGCGCGACGCGGCCGTTCTCGCCGGTGTAGAGCACCGGGTAGTGCTCGCGGAGTCGCTCGGCGATGTAGTTCGCCGAGAGCACCGCGGCGGCGGTCGCGCGGCGCAGGCCATCGGCGCCCATCATCCGGACGTAGGCCCACGAGATCGGCAGGATGCCCGCAGAGCCGTAGGGCGCCGCCGAGACGACACCGCCGTCGAAGGTGAAGCCGCCGAAGTGCTCGGCGCGCTGCGCGAGCGGATGCGACGGCAGGAACGGTGCCAGGTGGGCCTTCGCGGCGACGGGACCCACGCCCGGTCCGCCGCCGCCGTGCGGGATCGCGAACGTCTTGTGCAGGTTGAGGTGCGAGACGTCGCCGCCGAGGTCGCCGAACCGCGCGTAGCCGAGCAGGGCGTTGAGGTTGGCTCCGTCGACGTAGACCTGTCCGCCCGCCTCGTGCACCGCGGTCGTGATCTCCACGACGTCGTGCTCGTACACGCCGTGCGTGGACGGATAGGTGATCATCAGGGCCGACAGGGCGTCGGCGTGCGTGGCGATCTTCGCACGGAGGTCGTCGAGGTCGACGTTGCCGAGCTCGTCGCAGGCCACCACGACCACCTTCATGCCCGCGAGGACCGCGGACGCGGCGTTGGTGCCGTGCGCCGACGACGGGATCAGGCACACGGTGCGCTGCTCGTCGCCGTTGGCGAGGTGGTAGCCGCGGATGGCCAGGAGGCCGGCCAGCTCGCCCTGCGAGCCCGCATTGGGCTGCAGCGACACGGCGTCGTACCCGGTGACCTCGGCGAGCCAGCCCTCGAGCTGCTCGATGAGATCGAGGTAGCCCTGCACGTCGGATGCCGGCGCGAACGGGTGGATGCCGGCGAACTCGGGCCACGTGATGGCCGCCATCTCGGTCGCCGCGTTGAGCTTCATCGTGCAGGATCCGAGCGGGATCATGCCGCGGTCGAGCGCATAGTCGCGGTCGGCGAGGCTCTTGAGGTAGCGCATCATCGCGGTCTCGCTGCGGTGCGCGTGGAAGACCGGGTGGGTCAGATAATCGTCCTCGCGCCGGAGGGTGGCGGGGATCGAGTCCTGCGTGTCGATCAGCCCGAACACCCGCTCGGGCTTGCCGCCGAAGACCGTCACGAGCTGGTGCAGCTCGGCGACGGTCGTCGTCTCGTCGACCGCGAAGCTGATCGTGTCGGCATCCGCCACGTGCACGAGGATGCCGTGCGCCTGGTGCGCCTGCGCCTGATGCTCGGCCGCACGACCGGGTACGCGCACGGAGACGGTGTCGAAGAAGGCGTCGTGCACGACGTCGGCTCCGGCCTCGACGAGCCAGTCGCGCAGCAGCGCGGCCTTCGCCGCGACGTCCGTCGCGATCGCCTTGAGTCCGTCGGGCCCGTGGTACACGGCGTACATCGAGGCCATGACGGCGAGCAGCACCTGAGCGGTGCAGATGTTCGAGGTCGCCTTCTCGCGGCGGATGTGCTGCTCGCGCGTCTGCAGCGAGAGCCGGTAGGCGGGCTTGCCGTCGGCATCGACCGAGACGCCGACCAGACGTCCGGGAAGCTGCCGTTCGAGGCCTCCGCGCACGGCCATGTATCCGGCGTGTGGACCGCCGAAGCCCATCGGCACTCCGAAGCGCTGGGTCGTGCCGACCGCGACATCCGCACCCAGCGAGCCGGGCGACGCGATCAGCGTGAGGGCGAGCAGATCCGCGGCGACCACCGCGAGGCCACCGGTCAGGTGCGCGGCGTCGATGACCGGCGTCGGGTCCCAGACCCGGCCGGACCCTCCCGGGTACTGCACGAACACGCCGAACAGCTCGGCCGGCAGCTCCTCGCCCGCGGCGACGTCGACCGGCACGAGCTCGATGCCCACGGCATCCGCCCGGGTGGCCAGCAGAGCCTTCGTCTGCGGGAACGCGTCGGCGTCGACCGCGAACACGTTCGACGTCGACTTGGAGGCCCGTCGAGCGAGCAGCATCCCCTCCACGACCGCCGTGGACTCGTCGAGCATCGAGGCGTTGGCCGTCGTGAGCCCGGTGAGCTCGGCGACCATCGTCTGGAAGTTGATGAGCGCCTCGAGCCGACCCTGGGAGATCTCCGGCTGGTACGGCGTGTACGCCGTGTACCAGGACGGATTCTCCAGCACGTTGCGCTGGATCACCTGCGGGGTGATGGTGCCGTAGTAGCCGAGGCCGATCATCGGGCGGTTCACCGCGTTGCGCGAGGCGAGGCTGCGCAGCTCGGCCAGCGCCTCGGTCTCGCTCGCCGCTGCCGGGATCGTGGAATCCAGAGCGCCCGAGGGGCCGGTGAAGATCGACGACGGCACGGCCTGGCGCATCAGCGCCTCGACGGCGTCCTCCCCCTGGGTCCCTGAGCTTGTCGAAGGGCGGATGCCGAGGGCGTCCAGCATCGTTCGCTGGGCGGCGTCGGTGGGTCCGATGTGACGATCGGCGAAAGAGACCACGGGTGGATCAGCCCTCCGTCAGCGCGACGTACGCGTCGCGGTCGAGCAGGCCGTCGGCAGCGCCGTCGGCGACCGAGACCTTGATCAGCCAGCCGCCCTCGAAGGGCTCGGCGTTGACGAGCGACGGGTCGTCGACGACGGCGTCATTGACCTCGACGACCGTTCCGGCGACCGGGGCGTAGAGCTCTCCGACCGACTTCGTCGACTCGATCTCGCCGACGACTGCGCCGGCGGTGAGCTCGGTGCCGACGGCGGGGAGCTCGACAAATACGACGTCGCCCAGCTTCTCGGCGGCGTAGTCGGTGATGCCGATCGTGATCGTGTCACCGGCGGTCGCGATCCACTCGTGCTCGTCGGTGTACTTCAGTGCGCTGAGGTCGGTCATTTGGTCCTCCGGTAGAAAGGCAGGGCGGTCACGGTCGCGGGGATCTTCGTCCCCCGCACATCAAGGAATACTGCGGTTCCCTCTTCAGCGGAAGACGGATCGATGTAGGCCATCGCGATCGGGTGGCCGAGTGTCGGACTGAGCGCACCGCTGGTGATCTCACCGAGCACGGCGCCGTCGGCATCGACCACGGCGTAGCCGGCGCGTCCGGCGCGCTTGCCCTCGGCGACCAGTCCGACGAGCACGGGGGCGTCGGACCCTTCGTCGGGCTCTGGGACCGTGGAGAGGGCATCCTTCCCGATGAAGCTCTCCTTGTCGGACACCACCACGCGCCCGAGTCCGGCCTGCGCCGGCTTCGTGTCGAGGCTCAGTTCATGGCCGTACAGCGGCATCCCCGCCTCGAGCCGGAGCGAGTCGCGCGCGGCGAGGCCGGCGGGCACGAGACCGTGCGCGGTCCCTGCGGCGACCACGGCATCCCAGAGGGCTGCCGCATCCTCGGCGCGGACGAGCAGCTCGAAGCCATCCTCGCCGGTGTAGCCGGTGCGGGCGATCAGCAGCGGCTCTCCGAGGAACGCGGCGTCGGCCCAGGCGTAGTACTTCTGCTCCGCCCACGGCGTGCCGAGGTCGGTGATCCCCTCGGTCGCGGAGACGATGCCCTCCGCCGCCGGGCCCTGCACAGCGATCAGCGCGTACGAGTCGGACACGTCTTCGACGTCCACACCGCGGTCGCCCAGGAAGCCGGCGAAGCTGCGCTCCTCGCCCTCCGCGCGGGCCGGGCCCTGACGCTCGATGAGCGACGGGAACGACCGCACACGCGAGGCGAAGGCCTGATCGACGAATCCGCGGTTCCCGGCGTTCGCGATCACCAGGTAGCGGTCCTCAGCGAGCCGGTAGACGATGACGTCGTCGACGATCCCGCCGGACTCCGACAGGATCAGCGAGTACTTCGCCTTGCCGACGGCCATCGCCGACAGACGTCCGGCGAGCGCGTAGTCGAGGAACTCCCCCGCGCTCTCACCCGTGACGAGGAACTCCGCCATGTGCGAGATGTCGAAGATCCCGGCGGCCTGGCGCACGGCGTGGTGCTCGGCCAGGTCGGAGGTGTAGCGCACCGGCATCTGCCAGCCGCCGAAGTCGGTGAACGATGCTCCGAGCGCCTCGTGGCGTTCGCGCAGCGGGGTGTAGCGGGGATCGGACATGGAGTTCTCCCGGGCTGGATCGGGCGGAACGGCGCCATCGACGTTCCTCGGAACTCCCCCTCTGTCATGGGCCTGAGAGCTTCGCCCGCGCTGGGGGGGCTTTCACCGTCGGCGGATCCCGAGCTGCGCTCGAAATCGCTTTTCAGAGTGGCCGGAACCGCGCGGTACGCGTTACCTGAGAGATTGGCGGGGAGGCTTGCTCCTTCGGTGCCCGGCTGCGTTCGCCGGGGCTCTCCCGCGGGGGTCATTCGGCCTGTCTTCAGTTGTGGGGTTCAGTCTAGCCGGAGCCCTGCGCCTGCGAGGGCGCGTTGCGGTCGCAGTTTCTGCCGTCTCGGGCGTCGCGAGGCGGCACGAAGTGCGACCGGAACGGATGCCGGCGGCAGAGAATGCGACCGGAACGGGTGCTGTCAGCCGACGATGCCGAGTTCGGCACGCACCTCGTCGCGCAGACGACCGAGGTTGTCGGGTTCGGGCGCGGCGCCGAGCAGCGTCTTGGTGTAGTCGTGCTGCGGGTGGAGGATGACCTCGTCGGCGGGGCCGCGCTCGACGACGTCGCCCTTGTAGAGGACCATGATCTCGTCCGAGAAGTGCCGTGCGGTCGCCAGGTCGTGCGTGATGTAGAGCACGCCGAGGTTCTCTTCGCGCTGCAGTTCGGCGAGCAGGTTGAGCACTCCGAGACGGATCGACACGTCGAGCATCGACACCGGTTCGTCGGCGACGATGAACCGCGCTCCGGGCGCCAGCGCACGGGCGATCGCGACGCGCTGCCGCTGGCCGCCGGAGAGCTCGTGCGGTCGGCGCTCGGCGAAGCTCTCCCCCGGTGTGAGGCGCACCCGCTCCAGCAGCTCGACGGCGCGCGCACGCACCTCGGCGCTGCTGAGCTTCGGGTGATGCAGCCGGATCGGGCGCTCGAGGTGATGCACGATCGTGTGGAAAGGATTCAGCGAGGCGAACGGATCCTGGAACACCATCTGCACATCCGACCGGTAGCGCTCCAGTGCCCGGCCGCGCGTGCCGGACGGGGCGCCGTCGAGCAGGATCTCGCCGCTCGTGGGCGTCTCCAGCTTCATCAGCATCCGGGCGATCGTGGACTTGCCCGATCCCGACTCCCCGACCAGTGCGACCGTCCGCCCCGGCTCGAGCGTGAAGGACACGTCCTTCACCGCATGCAAGGTCGTCGCCTTGAACCCGGAACGCAGGTGGAAGTCCTTGGTCAGGTTCCGCGCTTCCAGCGTGCCCGTGCCGCGCGCGGCATCCGTCTGAACGCTCATCGCGTGCCCTCCTGGCTGACGCCTGTGCGGACGAAGTCGCCCCGATCGCCCTTCAGCGACGGGAAGCTCGACAGCAGCTTCCTCGTGTACTCGTGCTGCGGGGTGCGGTAGATCTCCTCCGCCGTGCCCTGTTCGACGATCTGCCCCTGCAGCATCACCGCGATCCGGTCGCTGATCTCGATCAGCATCGGCAGGTCGTGCGTGATGAAGATGACGGCGAACCCGAGCCGCTCGCGCAGTCGCATGATCTCTCGGATGATTCCCCGCTGCACGACCACGTCGAGTGCGGTCGTCGGCTCGTCCATGATCATGACCTGCGGGTCGAGCGCCAGGGCCATCGCGATCATCATGCGCTGACGCATGCCGCCGGACAGCTCGTGCGGGAAGCTCGTCAGTCGGGAGGGATCCACCCCGACGAGGGTCAGCAGCTCCTCGGCGCGCGCGGTCTTGTCCTTGCGCGACATGCCGGGGCGGTGCGTGTCGAAGATGTCGAAGATCTGCGCCTTGACGTCGATCACCGGGTTGAGCGAGTTCATCGCCCCCTGGAAGACCATCGAGATCTTGTCCCATCGGAACGCCCGCAGACCGTCACCGTCGAGACCGACGATGTCGATGTCGTGGCCGTCGCGGTCGTGGAAGACGATCTCGCCGCTGGTCATCAGCGCCGGGGCCTTGAGCAGGCGGTTCATGCCGTAGGCGAGGGTCGTCTTGCCGCAGCCCGACTCACCCGCCAGTCCCAGGATCTCGCCCCGGTGCAGAGTCAGCGAGACGTTGCGCACCGCCTTCACCGGCGGATCGACCTCGTACTCGATCGACACGTTCGTCGCGGTCAGCACTGCCTCGGTCACGCGGTGACCCCCTTGATCTTCGCGGCCTTGCGCACGCGGCGGGCGGCATCCGGCGCGTTGCGGAGCTTCGGGTTGATGACCTCGTCGATCGCGAAGTTGATGAGGGCGAGGCCCGCGCCGAGGATGGCGATCATCAGCCCTGGCGGCACGAACCACCACCACGCTCCTCGGCCGAGCGCCTGACCCGACTGGGCGTCGTTGAGGATCGACCCCCACGTGATCGAGGAGTTCGGTCCGAGACCGAGGTACGACAGGCCGGCCTCGCCGAGGATCGCGAAGATGATGGCGAAGAGGAACTGCGCCGTCAGCAACGGCAGGAGGTTCGGCATGATCTCGACGAGGATCACGCGGAACGACCGCTCGCCGGCGACCTTCGACGCGTACACGTAGTCGCGGGTTCGCAGCGAGCGCGTCTGGAGGCGCAGCACGTAGGCCGCTCCCGCCCAGGAGGTGATGCCGAGCACGAAGGCCACGAGCTGCCAGCTGCGCTGCGGCACGAACGAGGCGATCACCATGACGAGCGGGAGTCCGGGGATCACGATCATGACGTTGGTGAGGAGCGCGAGCGCATCCTCACGCCAGCCGCCGAGGTAGCCCGCGAGGACGCCGAAGATGAGCGACAGCACGATCGCGATGCCGCCGGCGACCACGCCGATGAGCAGGGAGCCCTGGGCGCCGATCGCGAGCTGGGCGAACATGTCGTTGCCGAGCTTGGTGGTGCCGAGCCAGTGCTCGGCCGAGGGCGCCTGCAGCGCGGGGTTCGCGGTGCTGCGCGGATCCTGCGAGAAGATCGGCGCGAGGATCGCGAACAGCACGATCGCCAGCACGAGGATCGAGCCGACGACGAACTTCGGCGAGGTGCTGGGGAGCACGCGACGTTTGCGGCCCTGCTGCGTGGCCAGCGAGACCGTGCTGGCCGGCGCTGTCATCGGCGCCTCCTCGACGGTGAGGAGCCCGGCGGTGTTCTGCGGATCAGACATTCTGGCGAGCCCTCGGGTCGATGAAGCCATAGACGAGGTCCATGAAGAAGTTGGCGGCGAGCACCGTGATCGTGATGACGAGGAAGAGCCCCTGCATCAGCGAGTAGTCGTTGTTGGTCACGGCCTGGAACATCAGCTTGCCGATGCCGGGGTAGGTGAACACCTGCTCCATCACGATGGAGCCCGCCACGACGAAGCCCAGGGTGATCGAGAAGCCGGCGATCGACGGGATCGCGGCGTTGCGGGCCGCGTACGTGGTCATGATGCGCCGCGGGCGGAGCCCCTTGGCCTCGGCGGTGAGGACGTAGTCCTCCGCGAGGGTGGCGACCATCATGTTGCGCATGCCGAACATCCAGCCGCCGACCGAGCTGATCACGATCGTGAGCGCAGGGAGGATCGAGTGGGCGAAGGCATCGGAGAGGAACGCCCAGGTCGGTTCGGGGCCGTTCGGGAAGTCGAAGACGTCGTACCCGCCGAAGAGCGGGAACCAGCCCAGACCGACCGCGAACACCGCGACGAGGATCAGGGCCATCCAGAAATAGGGGATCGACTGGAGCACGGTCGTCGCGGGGATCAGATGATCGACCCAGGTTCCGCGCTTCCACCCCGCCCAGGCGCCGAGCACGATGCCGAGCAGGAACGAGATGATCGTCGTGGTGCCCACGAGGACGAGCGTCCACGGGATCGCGCCGGCGATCAGCTCCGTCACCGGAGTGGGGAACTTCGTCACCGAGACCCCGAGGTCCCCCTGGAACATGCGGCCCCAGTAGGCGAGGTACTGCTCCCACAGGGAGGAGTCGTCGCCGCCGAGCAGCAGCTTGATGTTCCGGATGGTGGTCTCGGAGATCTCGCCGCCGGCCCGCTGCATCTTGGCGATCATGATGTCGGCGGGGTTCCCCGGCATGAGACGGGGAAGCAGGAAGTTGATGGAGATCGCGGCCCAGAGCGTGAACGCGTAGAACCCGATTCTTCGTGCATAGAACTTCATGTCACTTCTTCCTGACTTCCTGCTTCCCCGTCCCTTCTGCTTATCCGACCGGCTTCAGCTGCGTCAGGACGTAGCCTGCCGCGATCGCACCCCAGGACGGCGGGAAGGCGTACAGGTCCTCCTCCGTCGGCCAGCCCGTGTAGTCCTTCGTGTTGTAGAAGGTCTGGGTGGCGTTGATCACGAGCGGGATGTAGGGCAGGTCACGGACGATCTCGGTCTGGATCGTGCCGTACAGCTCCTTCTTGGTCGCCTCGTCGTCGGTGCTGATCGCGGCCTGGATCGCGGTGTCGACCACCGGGTTGTCGTACCGGCTGAAGTTCCAGCGTCCTGCCGGGACCTCGGTGCCGACGGCGCTCGTCGACTGGACGGCCGTTCCGCCGAACCAGTCGCGGTAGATCTGGAACGGGTCGGCGACCGAGGTGCCGATCATGCCGCCGACGATGAGCTGGAACTCGCCGCCCTGACGCGAGTCCGAGAACTCCTGCCACTGGACCGTCGACGGAGTGATCTTGATGCCGGCGGCAGCAGCCTGTTCGGCGATCAGCTTCGCGGCGTCGTTGTAGTCCGTCCAGCCGTCGACCGAGGTCAGCGTGAGCTCGAGCGGCACACCGTCCTTCGCGTAGAAGTCGCCGTCCTTGACGTAGCCCGCGGCCTCGAGGATCTCCCCCGCCTCGGCGGCGTTCGCCTCCTGCGGGCTGACCTCGTTCGCGGAATCCGCGACCCACTTCTCGTCGCGCGGGAGGAGGGCGTAGGTCGGCGAGATGTCGCCGGTGAGGCCGACGAACGCCTTGTCCTTGATGGTGGCGCGGTCGATCGCCGCGTTGAGCGCCTGACGCACGGCGACGTCGGTCTGCGGACCGGTGCAGCCGAGCTCGGCGTTGGAGCAGGTGTAGAGGACCGTCGGGTCCTGCGGGGTGTTGACCCAGTCGATCGCGCCGTTGGCGGTCACGTCATCCGGGTTCGGGATGAACATGCCCGTCCAGTCGAGCTCTCCGGCCGCGAGCAGGTCCTGCGCGGTCTGGTTGTTGTCGACGGCGATGTACTGGACCTTCTTGACTCCGAGCTTGTCGGCGTCGCGGAAGTTCTCGTTCGCGACGAGGGTGTAGGACTCGCTGGTGGTCTTGTCGACGACGTAGGCGCCGGACCCGACCGGCTCCTCGTTCGCGAAGTTCGCGAAGTCGGTGACATCCGCCCAGATGTGCTCGGGCAGGATGTAGGTCGATCCGAGGCGCTGGAACTCGGTGGTGTACTGCGCGGCCGAGTAGGTCAGCACGACGGTGGTGTCGTCGGTGGCCTCGGCGGACACGAGTCCGTTGCCCTCGGGGTTGTTCGCCTCGTAGTTGAAGGAGAATGCGACGTCCTTCGCGGTGAGCGGCTCTCCATCGCTCCACTTGAGGTCGGGCTTGATGGTGATCGTGATCACCGTGCCGTCCTCGTTGTACTCGTACGAGTCGCCGATGAGCCCCACCGGCTCGGAGTCCGACGTCTTGTTGAAGAAGAACAGCGGCTCATAGATGGGTCCGAGCGCGCCGTGGAGCACGGTCGGTGCGAACGGGTTGTAGTTCGCGGTGATCGGCGTCTGGCTGCCGGCCCACACACGGAGGGCCCGGTCGCCGTCGGCGTTGCCGTCGTCGCCGCTGCCGCCGGTGCCGCAGGCGGTGAGGCCCAGGGCGAGGACGGATGCCCCTGCGACGGCGGTGAGCGCGATCTTGCGCTTTCCGTTACGGATCATTCTTCTGTTTCCTCTCGGTGCTGCACTGCAGGAGGGATCCTCCGGATGGAGGGGTTTGTTAGGACAGTAACCTAACAAACCCCTCCACGACGGACAAGCCTTCTTCTGCGCGGAAGATAACGTTTCGGACTCGACGAGAAAAACCGTCATCTGCGCGCACTAAGAGTCGCGAGGACACTAAGATCGATCACGGAGGTTAAGGTACTCATGACTCAAACCCGCGGCATCCGGGTCGCCGTCTCGACGGTGATCCTCACGCTGCGTCGCGCGGAGAACGGCGACGCGGTGCTCGCGCTGCCGCTCGTGCTGCGCACCCGTGAGCCGTTCGCCGATCAGTGGGCGCTGCCCGGCGGCTGGCTCACCGCCACCGAGTCCCCCGTCGACGCCGCGGCACGCACGCTCGCCGAGACCACCGGACTCGCACCGAGCTATCTCGAGCAGCTCTACGCCTTCGGCGCCGTCGACCGCTCCCCCACACGCGTCGTCTCGATCGTCTACTGGGCCCTGCTCCGGCAGGACGACGTCGTCGCGCAGAGCGCCGCGCACCTGGCATCCGGTCGAGCCCCTGAGAACGTGCAGTGGTTCGACATCGCAGCCCTCCCGTCTCTCGCCTTCGACCACGCCAAGATCGTCGAGTACGCCCTCTGGCGGCTGCGCAACAAGGTCGGCTACAGCCGCGTCGCGCACGGGTTCCTCCCCGCCGAGTTCACCCTCGCCGATCTGCGCGAGGCGTATGAGGCGATCCTCGACAAGCAGCTGGATCCCGCCAACTTCCGCCGCCAGGTCGAGGCGGCGGGCAATCTGCTCCCCACCGACCGCTTCCGCACCGGAAGCCACCGACCTGCACGTCTGTACCGCTACAACACCGATGTCGAGCTGGCCGACCGCGGCCCGCTCGGTTCCGAAGAAACGAGCACCCGATGAGCATCACCTTCGTCCCCACGCCCGCGGTTCCGGCGCTGGATCCCTCCGTGGATCACGCGATCCAGGCGATCGTCGGCGGCGCGTCGACCGACGTCACCTGTGCGACCGACCTCGCCGCCGGCCCCTGGGACTTCGACTCCCGCCCCGGCTACGGTCCGGGCTCCTCGATGGGAGATGTCATCCCGACCGGAGCCCCACGCCAGGGCGAGCTCCCCTCCGCGTACCGCGAGGCGGATGAAGACGAGCTCCACGCGCGCATCGCCGCCGCGAAGGCGACTCTCGGCGACCGTGTCGTGATCCTCGGCCACTTCTACCAGCGCGAGGAGGTCGTGCGGCACGCGGACTACGTCGGCGACTCCTTCCAGCTCGCGACAGCCGCCAAGGGCAGGACGGATGCCGAGGCCATCGTGTTCTGCGGCGTCCACTTCATGGCCGAGACCGCCGATCTGCTCTCGCAGCCCGAGCAGGCCGTGATCCTGCCGAACCTGGCGGCAGGATGCTCCATGGCCGACATGGCCGACATCGACCAGGTCGAGGAGTGCTGGGAGCAGCTCGCCGACGTGCTCGGCGACCTCGACACCCCGGACGCCGACGGCCGGGTGCCCGTCATCCCGGTCACGTACATGAACTCCTCCGCCGCGATCAAGGGCTTCGTCGGGCGGCACGGCGGCATCGTGTGCACGTCGTCGAACGCCGAGACGGTGCTCGAGTGGGCGTTCGAGCGCGGGCAGCGCGTGCTGTTCTTCCCCGACCAGCACCTGGGTCGCAACACGGCGAAGGCGATGGGCGTTCCTCTCGAGCAGATGCCGATGTGGAACCCCCGCCGGCCGCTGGGCGGATCGTCGGCCGCGGAGCTCGTCGACTCCCGTGTGATCCTCTGGCACGGCTTCTGCTCGGTGCACCGACGGTTCACCGTCGCGCAGATCGACCAGGCGCGGGCAGAGCACCCCGGGGTTCGCGTCATCGTGCACCCGGAGTGCCCGATGGAGGTCGTGGATGCCGCTGACGAGGCCGGATCCACCGATTACATCCGTCGGGCGATCGACGCCGCCACCGAGCCGACGACGTTCGCGATCGGGACCGAGATCAACCTCGTCCGGCGCCTCGCAGCCCAGTACCCGCAGCACGAGATCTTCTGTCTCGACCCGGTCGTGTGCCCGTGCTCGACGATGTACCGCATCCACCCCGGATACCTCGCCTGGGTGCTCGAGGAGCTCGTCGCGGGACGCACCCCCAACCGGATCACCGTGTCCGCCGACGTCGCCGATCCCGCCCGCGTGGCCCTGGAGCGGATGCTGGCGGCGAAGCCGCCCGCGAACACCGCGGCGAAGCCGCCGCTGACGGCGGCCGGAGCACGATGAACGTCCTTGTGGTCGGCTCCGGTATCGCCGGACTCACGGCCGCCCTCCACGCGCAGGAAGCCGGGCACGCCGTCACGGTCGTCACCAAGGGCGAGCTCGGCGACGGCAGCACCGGCTACGCGCAGGGCGGCGTCGCTGGCGTGTACGGCGCGGGCGACTCCGCAGAGCAGCACGCGGCGGACACGGTGGCCGCCGGCGCCGGGCTCTCCGATGTCGCGGCCGTCGACGCCCTCGTGGCCGACGGCGCGGAGCGCATCGCCGAACTGATCTCCCGGGGCGTCGCCTTCGACCGCGACGCGGACGGTGTGCTGATGCTCGGACGCGAGGCCGCCCACAGCCACTCCCGCATCGTGCACGCCGGCGGCGACGCGACCGGAGCAGCCATCTCCCGCGCGCTCGTGGCCGCGGTGCGCCGTTCACCGATCCTCGTCATCGAACACGCGTTCGTGACGGAGCTCATCGCGACCGGCGGTGCCGTGCGCGGCATCCGTCTCCTGATCGACGACGCGTCGGCGCCGGCATCCGCGTCCGCACTCTCGGCCGATGCGGTCATCCTCGCGACGGGCGGGGCCGGTCACCTCTACGCGCACACCACCAATCCGGCGGGGACGACGGGCGACGGCATCGCCGCTGCCCTGCGCGCCGGCGCCGCGGTCGACGACCTGGAGTTCGTCCAGTTCCACCCGACGATCCTCGCGACGGGCGCCGCCTTCCTGATCTCGGAGGCCGTGCGGGGCGAAGGAGCGACCCTGATCGACGACGACGGACGACGATTCGTCTTCGACAGCCACCCCGACGGCGAGCTCGCTCCGCGCGATGTCGTCTCCCGGGCGATCGCACGGCGGGCAGCGGCGCAGGGTGCGCCCGTGCGGCTGGACGCGACGATGCTCGGTCGCGAGACCCTGGCGAGGCGGTTCCCGACGATCGACCGGGTGACGCGGGAGCGCGGCTTCGACTGGTCGACCGAGCCGATCCCCGTGACACCGGCCGCCCACTACCTGATGGGCGGCGTGGTCACCGACCTGCACGGCCGCAGCACGATCCCCGGACTCTTCGCGGTCGGCGAGGTCGCGCGCACCGGCGTGCACGGGGCGAACCGGCTCGCCTCGAACTCGTTGCTCGAGGGCGCGGTCTTCGGCGCTCGGGCAGCCGCGGCGCTCGGCGAGCCCTGGCCCGACTCACGCTCGCTCTCAACGCCGTATCCGCGCGATCCCGCGCCCGCATCGCGGGAGTATCGCGACGGGAACGAGAGGGCCCCGTTCACCCGCGCAGCGCTGCAGCAGCTGATGTGGGACCACGTCGGTCTGCTGCGGTCCGACGAAGGGCTCCGATACGCCCTCGACACCCTTCGGGCGTGGCGGGCCGCCGCGACCGAGCCGCGCACCGTCGCCCAGCACGAGGATGCGAATCTGCTGCTGCTCGCCGAGGCCACGGCATCCGCCGCCCTCGCGCGAGCGGGTTCGGTCGGCGCCCACTACCGGCTCTCGGATGCCGAGATCCGCACCACCGCACCGATCCTGGAGACCGTCTGATGCTCACCCCCGCCATCCTCACGCGCGTCGTCGGCGCTGCTCTCGAAGAGGACGCTCCCTGGGGCGACCTCACCAGCACGACGCTGCTGCCCGCCGAGGCGACGGCCACCGCCGACCTCGTCGCCCGCGAGGCGGGCGTGTTCAGCGGCGGTGAGGTCTTCACGACCGCGTTCGCCCTGACCGATCCCGCGTTGATCGTCGACCTCCACGTCGGCGACGGCGACGAGTTCTCCCCCGGCGACGTGCTCGCCTCGGTGTCGGGCTCGGCGCGCAGCATCCTCACCGCCGAACGCGTCGCGCTGAACTTCACCCAGAGGATGAGCGGCATCGCCACGCTCACCGCCGCCTACGTGCGCGCGATCGAGGGCACCGGCGCACGGATCGCCGACACCCGGAAGACCACCCCGGGGCTGCGCGCGTTCGAACGGCATGCCGTGGCGTCCGGCGGGGCGCGCAACCACCGCTACTCGCTGTCGGATGCCGTGATGGCGAAGGACAATCACCTCGCCGTGCTGAAGCGCTCGGGAGCCGACCTCGCCACCGCTCTGCGCGAGGCGCTGTCACGGCTGCCGCACACCACCCACGTGGTCGTCGAGGTCGATCGGCTGGATCAGATCCCGGCGGTCCTCGACGGCGGCGCGCACACCGTGCTGCTCGACAACTTCTCCCTCGACGAGCTGCGCGAAGGTGTCGCCCTCATCGGCGACCGGGCGACGGTCGAGGCCTCGGGCGGCGTGAACCTCGAGACCGTCGGCGACATCGCCGCGACGGGCGTCGACGTCATCTCCGTCGGTGCGCTCACGCATTCGGCGCGGGCGCTCGACCTGGGCCTGGATCTGCGGATCGACTGAGCCCGTGCCGTACCTGGACATGCTCTATCTCGACCACGCCGCCACCTCCCCCGTCCGTCCCGAGGTGCTGGAGGCGATGCGTCCGTACCTGACCGGGGTGTTCGGGAATCCGTCCAGCCACCACACGGCCGGCGAGGCCGCGGCGCGCGCGCTCGACGACGCCCGCGCGCGAGTCGCCGCGGTGCTCGGCATGCGCCGCAGCGACGTGGTCTTCACGGCGGGCGGCACCGAGGCCAACAATCTCGCGGTCAAGGGAATCGTCCTGGCCGCCCTCGAGCGGAACAGGCGGCACCTCGTCGTGTCGCCGATCGAGCACGAGTCGATCCTCGAATCGGCCGAGTACCTCCGGCGCTTCCACGGGGTCTCGGTCACGATGCTGCCGGTCGACTCCGCCGGACGGATCGACCCGGAGGCGCTCGATGACGCGATCCGCGACGACACTGCACTCGTCTCCGTCGGGCACGCGAACAACGAGATCGGCACGATCCAGGATGCGGCGGCGCTGGCGACCGTCACCGGGGCGGCCGGCGTTCCCCTGCATCTCGACGCCGTGCAGTCGGCGGGGTGGCTGCCGCTGCGCGACCTCGGTGCGGACGCCGTGTCGATCGCGGGACACAAGCTCGGTGCGCCGAAGGGCATCGGGGCGCTCGCTGTGCGCGGACGCGTGCCGCTGGAGCCCCTGCTGCACGGCGGAGGGCAGGAACGCGGACGCCGCTCCGGCACCGAGAACGTCGCCGGAGCTGTGGCGCTCGCGACGGCCCTCGACCTCGCCGAGGCCGAGAGGACGAGCGTCGCCGCCGTCGTCGCCGCCGCGACCGGACGGTTCATCACCGGCGTGCTCGCGTCGGTGCCCCAGGCGACGCTCACCGGCGATCCCGTGCGCCGGCTGCCCGCCACGGCGAGCTTCACATTCGCGGGAACGAGTGGCGAGTCGGTGCTGCTGGAGCTCGAGCGGCGCGGTGTCATCTCCTCGAGCGGCTCGGCGTGTGCGGCGGGCAGCGATGAACCTTCGCACGTGCTCCTCGCCTGCGGCATCGCCCCGGACGTCGCGCAGACGTCGGTGCGCTTCACGTTCGGACGGGAACCTCTCGTCGCCGATGCCCCGGAGCGTCTCGCGGCGCTCGTCGCGGAATCCGTGCGGGCGGTCTCCGGCTGACGCACGGCCATAGACTCGGCTCGTGACTGCATCCGCCCCGATCGTGACGATGATCGTCCCCGGACGCGACATCGCCGCGTTCGCTCCGGCCGCGCTCGATTCCCTGCGGACGCAGACCGAGCAGCGCTGGCGCGCGATCCTCATCGACGACGGCTCGACCGATGCGACCGGGGCGATCTTCGCCGCGGCCGCCGACGACGACGCGCGGTTCTCGGTCGTCCGGCACGCGGCATCCCGCGGCCTGGGCGCCGCCCGCAACGTCGGACTCGCGCTCGTCGATACCCCGTTCGTGGGCTTCCTCGACGGCGATGACGAGCTCGTATCCGACGCGCTGTCGCGTCTGACCGGCACACTGACCGAGACCGGGAGCGACTTCGCGGCCGGCGCCTACGTGCGCCTGCGTCCCCACGGCGACTCCTACAACGCCGGGCGTGTGCAGCCCTGGATCGCGGCGGCCACCGATCCCGCGCGGCTCCGCACGTCTCTCGCTCAGCATCCGCGAGCGGTGTCGAACATCGTGGCCTGGTCGAAGGTGAGCCGCACCGACTTCTGGCAGGACCTCCGCTTCCCCGAGGGCGTCGCCTACGAGGACCAGATCGTCGCCCAGCAGATGTACACGCGGGCCCGGTCGTTCGATGTGATCCCCGACGTCGTCGTACGGTGGCGAGTGCGCCCCGACGGCACCTCGATCACGCAGGGGAAGTCGCAGCTTCCCGTGCTGCGCGACTATCTCGCGGCCCTGCGCGGCGGCATCCGTGTGCTGCAGGATGCCGGCCATCGAGCGGCCGTGACCGCGCGGCTCGACCTCATCCTCGCGATGGACATGCCGTCGCTGCTCGACATCGCGGCCACCCACGACGACCCCGCCTACGCCGCGGAGGTCGCCGCCTTCATCGACGAGCTGGAGGCACTGCCCGAGTTCGCCGACGCCTCCCCCGACGAGGCCATCGCGGCGGCGCTCTCCTGGTGAACGAACGAGAACGGTGAATCCATGAACGACTATCTCGCCTCCCTCTTCTCGCTCGAAGGCCGCACGGCCGTGGTGACCGGCGGCAGCTCGGGCATCGGCCGCGGAATCGCGACGGCGCTCGCCCGCGCCGGCGCGTCGACGGTGATCGTGGCCCGAGGCCGCGAGCGGATCGACGAGACCGTGCGAGAGCTCGAGGCGAGCGGATGCCGCGTCGCCGGCGTCGTCGGCGACCTCGGCACCCGCGAGGGGATCCACGCGCTCGCGAACGCCGCGATCGAGCCTTTCGGCGAGCCGGACATCCTGGTGAACTCGGCGGGCATCAACATCCGGCCGTCCTACGCCGAGATCACCGAGGCGGACTGGGATGCGACGATGACGGTCAACGCCCTCGCACCGTTCCTGCTGGGACAGCGCTATGCCCAGGGCATGGCGCAGCGCGGCTACGGCCGGCTCATCCACATCAGCTCTCAGCAGGCGCACCGCGCCTTCGTCGGCAGCGGCATCTACGGCGCGTCGAAGGGTGCCGTGGAGTCGCTCATGCGTTCTGAGGCCGAGGCCTGGGGCGGCACCGGTGTGACGAGCAACACGCTCGTGCCGGGATTCGTGCTCACCCCGCTCAACGCCCGTCTGCAGGAGGACTCCGAGAAGATCGCCGCTCTGGCGGCCCGCACGATGATCGGGCGCAACGGCCTGCCGAGCGACTTCGCCGGCGCTGCGGTGTTCCTGGCCGGCGCCGGCTCGGGCTACGTCACCGGCCACTCGCTGTTCGTGGACGGCGGGCTCTCGGTGCATTGAACCTGCTCGGGACGGCGGTACCGGCTGTTCAGTTCTCCGGTGGGTACACCCGCTCGTCGACGCGGGGGTCGGCGAGCAGCGGGACCGCTGCGGTCAGCGCGGCCACGGCATCCGCTCCGGCCGAATCGACCGGAGCACGATCGGCGCGACGCTGCTCGAGCGCTGCTCGGAGACCGCCGGTGACCGACTCCTCGACGACCGCCTCGGTGGCCAGCACGCGGGAGGCCGCGACCTGCTGTGCGGCGAGTTCCGCGTACAGACCGTCGCGGGCGAGGAGTTCCGAATGCGTGCCCGACTCGACGATCTTGCCGGCCTCGACGACATGGATGACGTCGGCCCCCATGACCGTCGACAGCCGATGCGCGATCGACAGGGTCGTGCGGCCCTTCGCCGCCTCGTCGAGAGCTTCCTGCACGACGCGCTCCGACACCGTGTCGAGGGCCGATGTGGCCTCGTCGAGGAGCAGCACCGGCGGATCCTTGAGCAGCACCCGCGCGATCGCGATGCGCTGCTTCTCCCCGCCGGAGAGCCGGTACCCGCGTTCGCCGACGATCGTGTCGTACCCGTTCTCGAATCCCGCGATGATGTGGTGGATGTTCGCCGCCTCGCAGGCGGCGATAAGCTCCTCCTCGGTCGCCCCGGGGCGCGCGTACATGAGGTTCTCGCGGATCGTGGCGTGGAACAGGTAGGTCTCCTGCGACACGATGCCGACGTTGTCGATGATCGATTCCTGCGTCAGGGAGCGCACGTCGGCGCCGGCGAAGAGCACGCTCCCGCCCTTCGCCTCGTACAGACGGGGCGCGAGGTACAGGATCGTCGTCTTGCCCGCGCCCGAGGGACCGACGAACGCGACGTGCTGCCCGGGCTCGGCGACGAACGACACGCCGTCGAGCGTCGGTCGGGCGTCCGCCGACGCATCCGGGTAGCGGAAGACGACGTCCGAGAACTCGATGCGTCCGCGCGGGCCAGGGGCCTCGTCGACCGAGATCGCGTCGGGAGCATCCTCGATCTCGGGCACGAGATCGAGGTACTCGAAGATCCGCGCGAACAGCGCCGACGACGTCTGCAGGTCGAGCGACACCCGCATGAGCCCCATCAGCGGCATCAGCAGTCGCGCCTGCACGGTCGTGAACGCGACGACGGTTCCGGCCGTGATCGCGCCGGTGCCACCCGCAATCAGGTAGCCCGAGACCAGGTAGATGACGGCGGGCACACTGGCCATCAGCACCTGGACGACGGCGAAGAAACCCTGGCCGCTCATCGCCCGGCGCACCTGCAGCACGACCTGATTGCGGTTCTCGGCCTGATATCGCGCGGACTCGGTGCGCTGCCGGTTGAACGCCTTCGACAGCAGCATTCCCGAGACGCTCAGCGTCTCCTGCGTGATCGAGGTCAGCTCCGACAGCGATTCCTGGGTCTCGCCCGCGATGCGCGCGCGCACCTGTCCGACGCGGCGCTGCACGAAGATCAGGAACGGCATCAGCACGACCGCGATGAGGGTGAGCCGCCAGTCGATGATGATCATCGCCACGAGCGAGGCGACGACGGTCACGACGTTCCCCAGGATGCTGGTGACCGTGTTGGTGAGGACGCCCGAGACCCCGCCGACGTCGTTCTGCAGCCGCGACTGGATCACGCCCGTCTTGGTGCGGGTGAAGAAGCCGAGTTCCATGGCCTGCAGGTGCTCGAACAGCTTCACGCGCAGGTCGCCCGTCACGCTGTTGCCGACCGTCGCCGTCAGCCACGTCTGCGCGACGCCGAGCACCGCCGAGAACAGGAACAGCCCGACCATCGCCGCGACCAGCCAGGCCAGCAGTTCGAGCTGCGGGCCGCCGCCGTCGACCGGGAAGAGCGCATCGTCGAAGATGCGCTGAACGATCAGCGGCGGGATCACGGCGATGGCTGCGCCGGCCACCACGAGGATGCCGGTGAAGAAGATCCGCCAGCGGTACGGCCGGAACAGCGCCACGACCCGCGCGCCCAACCCGCTGATGCGCGGCGCCTCGGCGTTCTGCCTCCGCTGCGCGTTCTCGTCGACGCCGCGGAAGCCGCCGCCGCGCCCTCCGCCGCCCATACCGCCGCCCATGCTCATGGCGCCAGCGTACTCAGCGCGGCGGACACCGGGCTCCGCTGCATCCGCTCTCGGCGGATTTCGCCGGGATCGGAATGAAATGTCCGACCCTGTGGTTACGCTGAGAGACTCGCGCGATCTCTCGCACACCCCCCGCATCTCGTCGCCCAGGAGGCCGCCTATGTCTGCCGTCGATACCGGCTCCGTTCCGACCACCAACACCGCGCCTGCTTCCGGCGAGATCTCCCGCACCGACATGCGCGTGATCTGGCTGCTGCTCGTCGCCGCCTTCGTCGCCATCCTCAACGAGACGACGATGGGCATCGCGATCCCGCACCTGAACGCCGACCTGGGCATCCCGCCCGAGCTGGGCCAGTGGCTGACCAGCGCCTTCATGCTGACGATGGCCGTCGTGATCCCGACGACCGGGTTCATCCTGCAGCGCTTCACCACTCGTCAGGTGTTCATCGCGGCGATGGTCGCGTTCTCGCTCGGCACGCTCGTCGCCCTCGTCGCGCCCGGATTCGGCGTGCTGCTGATCGGCCGCGTCATCCAGGCCGCGGGTACCGGCATCATGATGCCGCTCCTGATGACGACCATCATGAACGTCGTCCCGCCGCAGTCGCGCGGACGCATGATGGGTCGCGTCGGCATGGTCATCTCGCTCGCGCCCGCGATCGGGCCGACGCTGGCCGGCGCCGTCCTCGAGACGTTCAACTGGCGCGCGCTGTTCGCCATCGTCCTCCCGATCGCGCTCGTCGCCCTCGGCATGGGCGTGAAGTGGATGACGAACCTCGGCGAGACGCGTCGCGTTCCGCTCGATGTCCTGTCGATCCCGCTCGCCGCCCTCGGCTTCGGAGGGATCGTCTTCGGTCTCAGCCAGTTCGGCGGCGAAGGCGGCTCCGGCGAGACGACGGGCATCATCGCCCTGGTCGTCGGCGCCGTGTCGCTGGGCCTGTTCGTGTGGCGCCAGCTCCTGCTGCAGCGGGTCGACGACGCGCTGCTCGACCTGCGGGTGTTCCGCGCCGGCAACTTCACGTTCTCCGTCATCATCATGACGATCCTGGCGCTGTCGATGTTCGGAACCCTCACGCTGCTGCCTCAGTACCTGCAGAACGTCGCCGGACTCAACGCCCTGCAGTCCGGACTGATCCTGCTCCCGGGCTCCGTGCTCATGGGTCTGCTGGGGCCGATCATGGGACGCGTCTACGACTCCCGCGGCACGCGCCCCCTGCTGATCCCGGGCACGATCCTGGTGTCGGCGGCGCTGTTCTACTACTCGACGGTCGGCGAGCACACCGTGTGGTGGGTGCTGATCATCGTGCAGGCCGCGATGTCGGTCGGACTGGCGATGTCGTTCACCCCGCTGTTCTCCGCCTCGCTCGGATCGCTGCAGCGTTCGCTGTACTCGCACGGTTCGGCCGTGCTGAACACGCTGCAGCAGGTCGGTGGCGCGGCCGGAGTGGCGCTGCTCACCGTCACCTACTCGGCGATCCTGCACGCCGGCGAGAACGAGGGCCTGCCGACCGCGGTCGCCGGTGCTCCGGGGGCGCGCATGGCGTTCCTCATCGCGGCGATCATCTCGCTCGCGGCCGTGGCGCTGAGCCCGTTCGTGCGCAAGCCGGCCGACGATGCCGGCGACGGGTTCCACGGCGGTCACTGACCGTCTTGCACGCCTGGTGGCGTCTGCCGTCTACTGCGTCTTCGGCGCAGGGAAGTGGCAGACGCCACCACTGCAATAACCGGCGGCATCCGCCTCGAGCAGGTTCAGGGCGTCCGCGAGAGGCAGCGGCGCGAGAGGCGCTTCCTGCTCCACGGAGTCCTGCTGCGTTTTCGTCATCCTTCGATGGTACGCCTGTCGGGCGGGGGTGGCGCCGGGGCTCTTCCGCGGCGCGTTGCCGCGGCGTATCGTGCGGGCATGATCATCACTCCCCCGGACCCGAACGCGGCAGAGGGTCACGTCGCAGAGATGTACGCCGATGACATCGACGATGACGGCTTCGTCTTCGTCCACACCCAGGCGATGGCGGTCAATCCCGAAGCGCACGCGGCCTTCGAGAACCTGATCCGGGCGATCGTGCCGTCGATCGGTCTCCGGGTGTACGAGGCGGCGACGCTCGGAGCGGCTCGCGCACTGGGATCCACCCACTGCCTGCTCGCTCATGGCCGCAAGTCGTTGCGGGCCGGCATCGTCGACGAAGCGGGCCTCACTGCCTTCGCGCAGGGAGACGACAGCGGATTCGCGCCCGCCGAGCGGGTCGTCATCGATTACGCGGCGCGACTGTCGACCGACCCCGCATCGATGACCGACGACGATGCGCGGTCCCTGCGCGACGCCGGATACTCGGACCGGCAGATCGTCGACATCACTCTGGCGGCGTCGGCGAGGAATTACTTCAGCCGCGCACTCCTCGCCCTCGCCGTGCCGGTCGACGAGGTGCCAGGGCTCGACCCGGCGATCGCCGCCGCTTTGACGCGCCCGGCATCCGACGGCGCACTGCCGACAGCAGATCGATAACCGCGCTCGCCTACGGTTGAGCCATGCTCAAACGTCTCCTCGCCCGCGTGTTCTGGGCGTTCAGCCGATGGACGCTCGTGAGCGAGGGCGCACCGAGCCGCCCGACGGTGCTGGTCGGCGCCCCGCACACGTCGAACTGGGACTTCGTCCTCATGCTCGCCATCGCGTGGCGTCTCGGCATCGACGTGCACTGGCTCGGCAAGAACAGCCTCTTCCGGGGCTGGCGCGGCCCGATCATGCGCCGCCTCGGCGGCATCCCCGTGGACCGCGCGGACCCGGCGCGTGTCGTGAAGGACGTGGTCGGCCAGGTGCACGCCGGTACGGTCTTCGGCCTCGTGGTCACGCCGGACGGCACCCGAGGGGGGAACGACTACTGGAAGTCCGGCTTCTACCGGATCGCGCGGGAGACGGGGATGCCGGTGACGCTCGGCTTCGTCGACCGCACCACGATGACCTCAGGTCTGGGCCCCACGATCGATCTCACCGGTGACGTGGCAGCCGACATGGAGCAGATCCGCGCCTTCTACGCCGACAAGAGCGGGCTGCGTCCCGAGCGGCGGACCGAACCGCGCTTGCGCGAAGAGAACCCGACCGCCGGTCCCGACGCCGGATGACGCCCGACGCCCCCGTCAGTCCTCCGTCGGGGCGTGGGCGCGTGCGTATTTCCTGTCCGTGGCGGAGAGCTGCTCGACCATCCCGACGACGGCGCCGGTGATCTGGCGGATCTCCTCGCGAACGGTCTCATCGAGCAGGGCGGAGTCGCTGTCGAGCACGGAATGCTGGGCGTCGGGCGAGAGCTCCGACCACCATTCATCGATCGGGGGAAGCGTCATCATTCCTTCTTTCTGGCGGCCGCGGCAACGGGCTGGACATCAGCGGATCACGAGCACAACACTGAGATCATGACAGTCGATCTGCCTCCGGACGAGCCCCGCGTCGAGCCCCATGTCGACGATCGCGTGGACGGCCGCGACGAGACGCCGAACGAACGAGCGGATCGGAACTGGCTCGAGCTGCTGCAGGAGCTGCGGGTGATGCAGACCGGCACGCAGATCCTCACCGGCTTCCTTCTGGCTGTGGCGTTCCAGCCGCGTTTCACCGACATGGATCAGCTGCAGCGCGACGTCTATGTCGTCCTGGTCGCACTCGCCGCGATCGCGACGATCCTGGCGCTCGCTCCGGTGGGCATGCACCGTGCGCTGTTCGGCCACCGCCGAAAGCCCGAACTCGTACGGATCGCCGCACGCATCGTGCAGATCGACCTCGTGGTGATCGGCGCGTTGACGATCGGTGTGACCACGCTGATCATCGACTTCACGCTGAACCGCACGGCCGGCATCATCGCTCTCATCGCCGCGCTCATCCTCGTCGTGGCGTTGTGGATCGCGCTACCAGGAGTGATGCGCGGACGGCGCTTCGCCCAGACCTCGGAGGACTGACCCCGACCCGTGCGGGCCGGGTGGAGGTCACCGGCCCGCGGGGCTCCGGTTCTCGGCACTGACCATCCATGCGAACTGCTCGAGGCGCTCGATGACGGCATGCAGGATGTCGGCCGACGTCGGGTCCGCCTCGTCGACGTCGTCGTGCACGTCGCGCATGGTCGACACGACCGCTTCGAGTCGTGCGGTGATGAGGTCGATCGTCTCTGAGGTCGAGACCTCGCCGGTCGGGAACTCCGGCAGCGTCGTCGTGGCCGACACGGTGACGCTGCGGCCATCCGGCACCGCGTGCAGCGCGCGCATGCGCTCGGCGACCGTGTCGCTGAACGTGCGGGCGTCGTCGATGATCTCGTCGAGCTGGCGGTGGGTGTCGCGGAAGTTGCGTCCGACGACGTTCCAGTGAGCCTGCTTGCCCTGGGTCGCGAGTTCGAGCAGGTCGACGAGCACGGCCTGCAGGTTCGCCGCGAGATCCGGAGAAGCCGTGAAACCCTTCTCGGCGTTCTGCCGCCGGGTCGTCTTCGCGCCGCCCTTGGTCGTGGCGGCAGTCTTCTTGGTCGTCTTCGTCTCAGCCATGGTGCGAGGTTAACGGCCCCAGCGGCGTGTGCCGAGGGGGTTGACACCGGTGCGGGCGCGCCCCGAGTGTGACGGGGGAACGAAAGGACAGCACGTGACGGAAGAGCAGCAGGACGGACGCCCGGACGTCGACATCATCGCGATCAGCGACGACGACGCGGGAGAGGTGCTGACGGTGCAACGGGCGGCCTTCGTGTCGGAGGCCGCGATCTACGGCAGCGTCGACATGCCGCCGCTGACCCAGACTCTCGCAGAGCTGGAGGCGGAGCTCCGGTCCGAGTCCGGTTTCGTCGCCCGCATCCAGGGACGCCTGGTGGGCGCGATCCGCTTCGTCGAACGCGACGGCATGCTCCTGATCGGACGCATCGCGATCGCTCCCGACATGCAGGGCGAGGGGATCGGCCGGATGCTGCTGCAGGCGGCCGAGGAATCGTCGGGGGCTCACCTGGCGGAACTGTTCACCGGCAGCCTCAGCGAGGCGAACCTGCGGCTGTACGAGGCGTGCGGATACGAGGAGCATGAGCGGATTCCCGACGGCGACGGGACCGAGCAGGTGTTCCTCCGCAAACAGCTGCGACCTTGAGAGCCTCCTGGCAATCGCGGCAAAGGGGTTGAGTCGATCGGGCAGGTCCGGCATCGTGGCCCGGACGTGTCGCGACCGCGGCATGCCCCAACCGGAAGGAGAGTCTCGTGCTCACCCTCACCGACAACGCCACCGCCATCGTCTCGACCCTCGTGAGTCGTCAGAGCGAAGCCCCGGATGCCGGCCTGCGCATCCATTCCACCGCGACCCCGGATGCCGAGGGCGGCGCGCGTCTCGCCGTGCTGGTCGCCGCCGACCCGGAGCCCCAGGACCAGGTCGTCGAGATCTCCGGAACCCGGCTGTTCCTCGATGAGACAGCGGCCACGGCCCTCGACGACAAGGTGCTCGACGCCGGCGTCGACGACGAGGGCGCCGTGTCCTTCGCCGTGATGCCCAAGGTCGCCTGAGCGAAGACTTCCGGATGCCGCGGCCCTCTCGGGGTCGCGGCATCCGTCGTGTCGGGAGGCTCCGTGGGCGAGGTCAGTGCAGACCCGTCACGAGGTTGATGATCGTGGCGAGGATGACGGTGCCGAAGAGGTAGGCGAGGACAGTCTGCGCGATGACGACGCGGCGGATGTCGTTCGTGGTGACATCGGTGTCGGCGACCTGATAGGTCATGCCGAGCCCCAGCGAGAAGTAGATGAAGTCCGTGTACTGCGGCGGCTCGTCCTGGTTGAAGTCGATGCCCCCGTGCGCATCGGAGTAGTACATCCGCGCGTACCGCAGCACGTAGTCGACCTGGATGAGAAGCCACGAGGTCGCGACACTCACCACCGCGATACCCGCGAGGAGGTACTCCTCGGCTCCCGGCGCGTTCTGTGCCTGGATGATCACGCTCAGAACCGCTGCCAGGCTCACCAGGCTGCCGATGACCGAGATCAGTCGGGCCACCCGCCTGCCAGGCGCTTCGACCGTCGCATGCTCGCGTGTCTCGGTCGGTCCCATCGGCCAGACCAGGCAGAGGACCCAGACGACGTTGACGAGGGCGAAGACACCCCAGCCGGCGAGGATTCCCGGGGCCGGGCCGTAGAGGAAGGCGACGGACACTCCCGCGACGCCGCCGAGGATGATCGAGGCGAGCGCACGCAAGCGCACTCTCGTCCGCACGGTGATTGCAGCCATTCTCGGATGCTATCCGCCGGAGCGCCGGGATCCGCCCCTCGTCAGAGCTCGGTCACCGTGCCGGCCTCGACGCGCCACCGCCGGTCGGTGTGCACGGTGGCGAGCATCCGCCGGTCGTGAGTCACCAGCAGCAGCGTTCCCTCGTAGGATTCGAGCGCCTGCTCCAGCTGCTCGATGGCGGCGAGATCGAGGTGGTTCGTCGGCTCGTCGAGCACCAGCACGTTCGTTCCGCGAGCCTGCAGCAGGGCGAGCCCCGCGCGGGTGCGCTCCCCCGGTGACAACTCGTCGACGGGACGACCCACGTGATCGGCCTTGAGCCCGAACTTGGCGAGCAGCGTGCGCACCTCTCCGGTGGCCATCTCGGGCACGAGCTCCTCGAACGCCGCCGCGAGCGGCTGAGATCCGGCAAGGAGAGAGCGAGCCTGATCGATCTCTCCGATCTGCACGCTCGCCCCGAGACTCGCCGTGCCCTCGTCCGGATCCTGCTGCCCGAGCAGGGCACGGAGGAGAGTCGACTTCCCCGCCCCGTTCGGACCGGTGATGCCGATGCGCTCGCCCGCGTTCACCTGCAGCGACACCGGTCCGAGGGTGAACGATCCCTGGCGGAAGACCGCGGAGCTCAGCGTCGAGACGACCGAGCTGGAACGCGGGGCAGAGGCGATGGTGAACTCGAGCTGCCACTCCTTGCGCGGCTCGTCGACCTCTTCGAGTCGCGCGATGCGACTCTCCATCTGCCGCACCTTCTGGGCCTGCTTCTCGCTGGACTCCGTCGCCGCCTTGCGTCGGATCTTGTCGTTGTCGGGCGCCTTCTTCATCGCGTTGCGCACGCCCTGGCTCGACCACTCCCGCTGGGTTCGAGCGCGGCCGATGAGGTCGGCCTTCTTCTCGGCGAACTCGTCGTACTTCTCGCGCTGTTGGCGGCGCACCGTCGCGCGCTCCTCGAGATACGCGTCGTAGCCTCCGCCGAACACGCGGTTCGAGCCTTGTGCCAGGTCGAGCTCCAGCACTCGGGTCACGCAACGCGCGAGGAACTCGCGATCGTGGCTGACCAGCACCACTCCGCCACGCAGTCCGCGCACGAAGGCTTCCAACCGCTCGAGACCGTCGAGATCGAGATCGTTCGTCGGCTCGTCCAGCAGCGCGATGTCGAAGCGGGACAGGAGCAGCGCGGCCAGGCCGACGCGGGCCGCCTGACCGCCGGAGAGGGAGGTCATCAGGATCTCGTCGGCAGCGCCTCCGTCGAGTTCGAGGCCCAGGTCGGCGAGCACGGATGGGAGCCGCTCGTCGAGATCGGCGGCGCCGCTGGCCAGCCACCGGTCGAGCGCCGTCGAGTACGCGTCAGCGGGGTCGATGCCCGGGGCCGCGAGCGACGGGTCCCCGAGCGCAGCCGCCGCGGCATCCATCGCGATGGTCGCGGCGGCGCACCCCGTGCGGCGCGCGATGTAGGCCGCGATCGTCTCGCCGACGAGGCGGTCGTGCTCCTGGGGCAGCCATCCGACGAACGCGTCTGCCGGGGCGAGAGCGATGCTGCCGGCCTGAGGCTCGTCGAGGCCGGCGAGCAGACGGAGCAGGGTGGACTTTCCCGCGCCGTTGGCTCCGACCACTCCGACCACTTCGCCGGGGGCGACGGTGAGGTCGAGCGCGTCGAAGAGGGTGCGATGGCCGTACCCGCCGGCCAGCCCTTGGGCCACGAGTGTTGCGGTCATGACTCAATCCTGTCATCGGGCGGACGGTCGGATCTCCCGATCCACTCCCGCCGTCAGTCGGGACGGTGGGAGCTGTGGTCCTCCACGTCGGGTTTCGCCCGAAGGACGTCGGCGATCTCCTCCTCCGGCCGCGGCGCGATCGTCTCATCCTCCTCGAGTTCCGGGATGGTCGGCTCCCCGGGGGCCGGGATGTGTTCATGCGCGAAATGGTCGTGGTCGGACACGGCGAACCCTTCGATCGGCGGCATCCTCAGCGTACGCCGACCGGCCCATCGAAGACGCGTACGCTGAAGAGGTACCGCGATCCGTGCGGGAAAGGACTGCTCCCCCGTGAACATCACGCAACTTCGGCGTTTCGTCGCCGTCGCCGAGAAGCTGCATTTCCCCCGCGCGGCAGAGTCGCTGAACGTCTCTCTGGCTGCTGTCTACTCGTCGATCGAGCAGCTCGAAGAAGAGGTCGGGCATCCGCTCGTCACACGCGGAGGCGAGACTCGCCTGACGAAGGCGGGCGAGCTCCTGCTCGTCGAGGCACGCGAGCGGATCGCCGCCGCGCCGGCACCGGCCGCGAAGCCGGTCGTTCCCGCCGGAGGCAAGGCGAAGGCCTCCAAGGGCAAGGGACGTGCTCCCGTGGTGAAGGGTCAGCCGAAGCCGTACAAGAAGCGCCAGGGACGCTGATCTCGCGAGGCGATCCGCGCCTCAGTCCCAGTCGAGGTACTCCTCGATGTTCACCGCGGTCTCGATGGGGTGCGTCATCGGGAACAGGTGGTCTCCGCCGGTGATGGTCTTCACGCTCGCGCGCTCGGGCACGGTCGACTGCAGACGCTCGCCGGTCGCCGGCGGAGTCTCGGTGTCGTCGGAGCCCTGGATGATCAGCACGGGGATCACCGGTGCGACGGGGATCTCGCTCTCCTCCACGCCCAGCAGGAGCAGGCCGTTGACGCGCTCATGGTGCGATGCGGCGAGCGCCCGGGCGATCGTGCCGCCGAAGCCGTGTCCGCCGACCCAGGTGTCCGTGAGCCCGACGTGGTCGATCACCGCGAGCACGTCGTCGACCCGCTCCTCGAGCGGGACGTCGGCATCTGTGCTGCGGTACCCGATCCGCAGCACATGGAATCCGGCTTCCTCGGCGAGGTAGTGTCCGACGATGCCCAGCACATCGGTCGCCAGACCCTGCTCCTGGATCAGCACGAGCTTGACCGGACCGTCGCCCTCGTCGACGAACGGGATGGCGCGGGTCTCGGGCTCGAAAATCTGGGTGTCGGTCATCGGCGTCAATCTCCTCGTGCCGTCGGTGTCGGAAGCGCGGGCGGAACGAACTCGGCGGACGCCTGCGGCCGGACCGCGGCTCACGCCGCCGCCATCCAGCCTATCCGGATGCCGTCGGGGCACAGCCCCACGGATAATGGTCCGGTGACGCGTTGGCAGGACAGCACCCGGCTTCCCGTCGTCCTCGATGCTCTCGAACGGTCAGAAGACGATCCGGCGGTGCGTCGCCTGGCCGCGGCGTTCGGAGGCGAACCCGTCGCCGTCGCGGAGCGCCTGATTGGGGAACCGGCAGTCCGGTCGCAGTGGCGGCGCTTCGTCGCGGGTGGCGAGATCGTCCTGCACGACGGAGCGGTCGCCGGCGTGTTGCTGGAGGTCGTGCCGACCTCGACTGCTCCACAGGGACTCTCTCTGTCCGACTGGATCGACGGCGTCGACAACGATGCCACTCTCGATGACCTCGTGAACGCCATCGGCGCACCGCGTCGCTTCGCGGGGATGCGCGAGCCGTATCTCGATCTCGATGGCGGATACGTACGGCTCGATTTCGCGGCTGAGGGCGGCTGGAACTCACCGGGCAATCTGCGCCGCATCGTCATCACGCGTGCGAAGCCCGGTCTCGCTTGTCGGCCTGACGACGACGACTGCCCGACGTGCGGTGAACTCCTGGTGCGCGGGGATGGTCGCGACGGAGGCGTCGACGTGGAGCGAACCGTCAGGGCTCTCGCCGAGGGTCTCGACGCCGGGCTGCTCACGGAAGACCCCCACCGGGTGCGGCTCGCCGACCTCCGGGCGCTTCACGCATCGGGGCTCATGGAGCGCGTGGAGACGCAGCTCACCTGCACGACGTGCCGACGGATCATCTGCTTCACGCTGATCCGCGGGTCCGCTCCGACCTTCGGCTACTTCGTGCTGAACGACGCCATGCGGCACCCGCTGGAGCCTCTGCCGCCTGTCGAGCTGTGGGGAGATCCGGAGCGGATCGCCCAGGAGCGGGATGCCATGCACTACATCGCGCATGCGCCCGGAGCCTGGTTCCTCGTCGAGCAACGGGGAGTCCTGTACCTGCAGGCTCGCTACACGTACAGCGCCATGGTCGACGATTCCGTGCTGATCCGGCTGAATGACGCCGAGGTCGATGCCTACCTCGCCGGCGGGTCCGAGTATCTGTCAGACCTCGCTGCGCAGGTGCAAGACAGTGCTCCGTACAGTGACGCATCGCCGTACCGGCCTCGGGATCTCTATCGGGGTCCGGATGGGGCGGGCTATCGCGCGGCCGTCGGCGCCGCGATCGTCAACCACACCTGGATCGCCGGTCAGCGCCGTACGACGTGAAAGGTCGCGCGTGGATTCTCGGGGGTCTCGCCGGCGATGGCCGTGAGCGCGGAAAAGTAGCGTCGTCCGATCTCCACCGTCGTGATCGATCTCAGGCGGTATCCGAGCGGCTCAGAGTTCCACGCGGCGTCGTGCCGCACTTCGTGGAGGTAGACGAATCGGCCGAGGATCCCCTCGAGGATCCCGATCCACAGGGCGTCGCGCTCCTTCTCCTTCTGAATGCCGATCAATCGGCCGCCCCGGCCGAGTCCGTCGAGGACGCCCACCGTCGAGTCGAGATCGAGCGGAGCCGCGTACGCCGGGGGCCAGTCCGGCAACGTCTTCACGAACGCTGACGCGACTGACTGGTCATCCGAGATCCGCTTCACGTCCTTTACGCGAAACGCGACGAGCCCGTCGAGGTAGCCGCCGTCGACGGTCCGAGCCATCAACGCCCATTTCTTTCCGACACGCAAGACGATTCCGTCGAGGCGGTCAGCGTGCTTCGGTCTCCGCTCCACGTGCACGACAGACGTGGTCGCCGTCGCCTCTTGCAGCCGAGCGTGCAGCCTCTGGGATTTCACGAGTCTCCTCCAGAGCCGTCAGCTGCCGAACGACTGCCCGTTGATCGCGGAGAAGAACAGCGACAGCCACACGATGAAGAAGGTCACCTGGGCTACCGTGCCCAAGGCCCCGATGATCATCGCCCATCGGGCGAGACCAGCCCCCGATTCGAGGTTGCCCGGCGTGCGCAACTGCCGCAGGGCGAGCACTCCGAGAACAAGCCCCGCGATAGGAATCACGAATGCGGCGATGAAGCCGACGAGCGACAGCGTGTTCGTCCGCGGCGCAGTGGTTGTCGTTGTCATCGCGACCTTCCGGTTCTTCGTGTCGCCGCGCAGAGCATCGCGACGAAATCGACTATGGGCATATTCTGCTGGATCCGCGCCTCGATCCGCTCCAGCGTGGCCGCGCTCAGTTTGCCACGCGCCACGTCAACCCGTCGCGGAAAATCCACGACGTACCGCTACCGAACACCTCATGACGGGCGAGTCAGGCGGTCCTCGTCCGCTGGTGAGATGAGCATGCCCTCGTGGGTCACTGTTACCCCGAGAATCTTGCCTCGCCGGTCGAGAAACATCACGTCGACGTCGCCCAGCTCTGTCCAGTGTTTCTTGCTCGCAGCTTCAGGGAAAAAACAGCCAAGGCTTTCAATCGCGCGAACTATGTCGCGGTCGTACGCATAACTGCGCTTCACCGCGGTCGGGCGCCCCCTCCTGTAGTGCCAGTTGTCTGGCGCCACACCAACCGTTCTCACAGAATCGAGGTGCGCCAAGAGTTCGAGCAGCGGGTGCTGTGCGTCTCCGCTGTTGAAGACGAACTCGATGCGGGCGGTCGCCGGTCGCATCGCCTGCATCCACGCAGACTGCTCAGCGAACGAAGGTGCGGTCATACGGCCAAGCTAGCAAGAGAGGTGAGATTCCGCCCCCGAAGCAACGGGCTCATCGCATCCTCTTCTTCGTCGTCTTCGGCGAGAAACGCAGTCCCGAAGACATCGCACCCCAGCTTGGAAAGGCAGCGGATCAAGTCCGCCTCCAACACAAATCCACCTTGCGGGCTGTCGGAGTCTCCTGACCACCAGAGCGTGGTCTCTCCGCCTTGACGTAGCTCCATGAGTGCCTGAGCGTTGGGTTCCAGTCTCACCACCAACGCGCGAAGAGCAGAGAAGCCGGTCTGATCGTCGGCACTCGGTTCGTCAACACTCTCTGTGAGCGACCAAAAGGTCCGCTGGTGCGTCAGACGTTCGGGCGCATAGTTCCTACCGGCCCGCCCCGCAGGAGTGAGATCACCGATGTCACCCCAGTCGGTGGGCTCCAGTCCGAGCATTGCAGAGATCTCGGCTACCGTCTTCGTTTCGCTGCGGATGGTGAGCGACGCCCTGTTGCCCTGGATCATGAACGGAGCTTACTTGGGCCCGCCAGATGTATTTCAGATGCGGAACACCACGACGTCTCGCGAACGTCAGATTTCGATCCCACGTCTGATCATTTCGCCTTCCACGGCCTGTCGACGCGCGTTCCAACCGCGCCGCGTACTTGGACTGTTGTGCCTGCCGTTACTGGATGTGCGAGCCTCGCCCGAGGCCGCCCAATGAAAGATCGCTCTAAGGCGGTCGTCATCCGCCGTGCGCAGGTCCGATTCAAACGCGGCCTTGTTCTTCCAACGCATGTCGGCAGTCAATGCAGTTCACCCCACCCGCAACTTCGCTTGTCGTTACGCGGCCACCACCGGTCAGCTTGGATTCGAGAGGACTCCTCGCGGACACCGGACCTACTCCGTTCCGCCTCAGTTGTTGAAGCGGAACTCCACCACGTCGCCGTCCTTCATGACGTAGTCCTTGCCTTCGAGGCGCGCCTTGCCCTTCGCGCGGGCCTCGACGACGGAGCCGGTCTCGACCAAGTCGTCGAACGAGACGATCTCCGCCTTGATGAAGCCCTTCTCGAAGTCGGTGTGGATCACGCCGGCCGCCTGAGGGGCCTTCCAGCCCTTCCCGATCGTCCACGCGCGAGCTTCCTTCGGGCCTGCGGTGAGGTACGTCTGCAGGCCGAGGGTGTCGAAGCCGATGCGTGCGAGCTGGTCGAGGCCCGACTCGTCCTGTCCGGTCGACGCCAGCAGCTCAGCGGCATCCTCCGGGTCGAGGTCGATGAGCTCCGACTCGATCTTCGCGTCGAGGAAGATAGCCTTCGCGGGCGCGACGAGGGCGGCGAGCTCCGCCTTGCGCGCGGCATCCGTCAGCACGCCCTCATCGACGTTGAAGACGAAGATGACGGGCTTCGCGGTGAGCAGTCCCAGTTCGCGGATCGGCGCCAGGTCGATGCCGGCGACCGACAGCAGCACGCCGCGCTCCAGCGCATCCTTGGCGGCAAGCGCGGTCTCGAGCACGACCGGCTCGATCTTCTTGCCGCGTACTTCCTTCTCGTAGCGGGTGATCGCCTTGTCGACGGTCTCGAGATCGGCGAGCATCAGCTCGGCGTTGATCGTCTCCATATCGGATGCCGGGTTCACGGCGCCGTCCACGTGCACCACGTCGTCGTCGGAGAATCCGCGTACCACCTGCGCGATCGCATCGGCCTCGCGGATGTTCGCGAGGAACTTGTTGCCGAGCCCCTCCCCCTCGCTGGCGCCGCGGACGATGCCGGCGATGTCGACGAACGACACGGCAGCGGGCAGGATCCGCTCGCTGCTGAAGATCTCCGCGAGCTTGTCGAGCCGCGGGTCGGGCAGGTTCACCACGCCGACGTTCGGCTCGATCGTCGCGAACGGATAGTTCGCCGCGAGCACGTCGTTCTTGGTGAGTGCGTTGAAGAGGGTGGACTTGCCGACGTTGGGCAGGCCGACGATGCCGATAGTGAGAGCCACGGAGGACGAGTCTACCGGTCGTGCCCCGCCCGACCCTGAACCGTCAGTCGCGCACGGCGCGGAACGCCCGCGTCACGTAGGGAAGGTCGATCGTGCCATCGCCGTGCAGGCCGAGTTCGTCGAACAGGGCATCCATGTCCCGTCGGATGCGTGCCTTCTCCTCGTCGGATGCCGTGATCACGTAACTCCGCGACGTCGCCATCGTGTGCAGCAGGTCCCGCGTCATCGGCCGGACCCACGCCCACTGCTCCTGAGCGAGAGCGCCGAACGGCGCGGCGACGACCGGGTCTCCCGCGGCGAGCATGATCTCGGCATTGCTGCCGTGCATGATCTCCGTGAGCCGCCGCACCCAGTCCACGCGCTCATCGCGGATGTTCCAGATGAGCCCGAGCACTCCCCCGCTGCGCACGACGCGCCCGATCTCGACGGATGCCGCGACCGGCTCCACCCAGTGCCACGCCTGTCCCAGCACGACCGCGTCGACGCTGTCATCCGGTAGCGGCAGGCTCTCGGCCGTCCCCACGAACGCCGGAACACCGGGCACTGCGGTGCGCAGCGTCGCGAGCATCTCCGGATCGGGATCGACCGCGACGACCTCGGCATCCGGCGCACCGATGAGCGTGCGGGTCAGCTTGCCCGTTCCCGCCCCGACATCGGCGATCCGACGGGAGCCGTGCGGCAGCGCGTCGAGCATCCACGCCACCGCATCGAAGGGGTACTCGGGGCGGCCGACCTCGTAGCTGTGGGCCTGCACGCCGAAGGATGTCGCCTGCTCGTCCGTCATGTCGCCAGCCTACGGCGAGCCTGCGATCGCTCGCAGAAGTCGCGAGGGAGAGTGGGATCGTGCCCCTGGACTTCACTGCGATCGACTTCGAAACCGCGAACTCCAGCCCCGCCTCCGCCTGTTCCGTCGGACTCGTCCGCGTGCGCGGCGGCGAGGTCGTCGCCACCGCCGGCTGGCTGATCCAGCCCCCGCCCGGTCACGACGTGTTCCAGGAGTGGAACGTGCGCATCCACGGCATCCAGCCGACCGACGTGCTCTCCGCCGCGACCTGGGTGGAGCAGTTCGACCGGCTGTGCGGCTTCGCCGGCGCCGATGTGCTCGTCGCGCACAACGCGGGCTTCGACCTGAACGTGCTGCGTCGGGCCGCGGAGGCCACCGGCATGCTGTGCCCGCCGTACCGCTCGCTCTGCAGCCTGCAGGTCGCGCGCAAGACGTACCAGCTCGACTCCTACCGCCTGCCGCTGGCCGCGGCGGCAGCGGGATTCGGAGATTTCCCGCATCATGATGCGCTGGCCGACGCCCGCGCCTGCGCGCAGATCGTGATCGATGCCGCACGTCGACACGGCGCTCCCGACGTCTTCGCTCTCGCTGAGGCCCTCAGCCTGCGGGTGACGGAGCCCGCGATGCCCGCCCTGGAGCGCGCGGTCGCCTGACGAGGATCGCCGTGCCTGAGCGGGGCGGCGCCGCAATGTCGGATGCCGGCCGCATCATGAGACACATGGATGCTCTCTCGTTCGTTCTGATCCTCGCCGCACTCGCGGCGGGAATCGCCGTGGGGTGGTTCCTGCGCGCCGGACGCGGGGCCGCCGATCTCGCCCGCTCCGAAGCAGAGCTGGCTGCCGCGCGCGACGATCGCGACCGTCAGTACGACCTCTACCGCGATGCCGTCGAGCACGCCCGCACCGAGCAGCGCGCAGAGGCGCTGCGCGTGCAGCAGCAGAACGCCGTGCTCACGGCGCTCGCTCCGGTGCGTGAGAGCCTGCAGCAGATGCAGTCGAAGGTCACGGCGATCGAGCAGGAGCGTCAGGCGCAGTTCGGAACCCTGGCCGAGCAGCTCCGCCGGGCTCAGGAGTCCGATGAGGCCCTCCGCGCGACGACCGAGTCCCTCGCCGGTGCGCTGCGCTCCACGGCGACCCGCGGCGTCTGGGGCGAGACGCAGCTGCGGCGTGTGGTCGAAGCGGCGGGACTCACCCGGCATGTCGATTTCGACCTCCAGTCGACCATCTCGTCCGACCGCGGCACCGGGCGCCCCGACATGGTCGTGCGCCTCGCCGGTGGCACGTCGATCGCGGTCGACGCCAAGGTTCCGCTCGACGCCTACCTCGAGGCCTCGGCCCTGCCCGCCGGCGACGCGCATGAGAGTCAGCGCCGTGCGCACATGCAGAAGCATGTGAAGGCGGTCCGCGCGCACATCGACGCCCTCGCGAAGAAGGCGTACTGGTCGGGCCTCGACGCCAGCCCCGAGTTCGTGATCTGCTTCCTCCCGAGCGAGTCGCTGCTGGCAGCCGCCATCGACGAAGACCCGACTCTGCTCGACTACGCCTTCAGCCGGCGCGTGGCGTTGGCATCACCCGTGAATCTCTGGGCGGTGCTCAAGACCGTCGCCTACACCTGGACGCAGCAGGAGGTGTCGACCGAGGCGCGCACGCTGCTGAACCTCGGCACACAGCTCTACGAGAGGCTCGGCACGCTCGCCGGTCACGCCGACGACCTGCGGCGGGCGCTGGAGCGCACCGTCGACAGCTACAACAAGTTCGCCGGATCCCTCGAGACCCGTGTCCTCGTCACGGCGCGGCAGTTCCCCGGCATCGACGCATCGGGGCTCGCGACCGCGCCGGCCGTGACGGCCGGCGTCACCCGTCGTTTCAGCGCACCGGAACTGGTCGGCATCGACGACGAGGAATCACTCGAGGAATCAGGCGGCGCCGCCGCGGGTGACGACGGATCTATCACGGTGCGCGCCGACGTGGGCGACGTGCGCGCGCGGCTCGACGACGCGTAGGTCGAACGACCCGTAGGTCAGGCGACGCCGGGGACGCCGCTCAGCAGAACGATGACGAGCCCGCTCGTGGCGAGGAAGGCGCCGATCATCCACCAGGCGCTGATCTCGTGACCCTCGTCGAGGCGTTTGCGGAACAGCACGTCGGCGCGACGGGCCGGATCGCTGACCGCCGTCGGCGGCGGAGAGGTCGGAGCGGGCGCGATGACTTCCGCGTCAGCGCTCACCCGGAGGATGCGCCCCGTGTTCGTCGTCACGATCTTCGTCGGGGCGGCCTTGGAGCCACTCGTGTGCTGCGTTGTCATCTGTTCGCCCTCCTGCGCCTGCGGTGCCTGGCGGCTCCGTCGACGGCGACAAACCCAGTGACAATTGTGACACGGCACTCCGCAGAAGCGGGGATCGCGATGTATCGACCCGATACCGGGTCGATAACGATGGTCTTCTCAGGCGTTCAGGACCGCCGGCTCAGAGCCACTTGGAGACGAGGTGCTCCGACGCGATGCGACGCAGTGTGCCCGATGCTCCACGGAGCACGACGCTCTCGGTATAGACGAAGCCTCGCTCCCGACGCACGCCCGCGACGAGCTGACCGTCCGTGACACCGGTCGCCACGAAGATCGTGTTCTTGCCCTGCACCAGGTCGTCGGCCTCATAGACCTTGTCGATGTCGAGACCCGCGTCGATGCCGCGCTGACGCTCGTCGTCGTCCCGCGGCCAGAGAATCCCCTGGATGTGCCCGCCGAGCGCCTTGATCGCGCACGCCGTGACGATTCCCTCCGGACTGCCGCCGACCCCGACGCACATGTCGGTGCGCGCGTCATGTCGGGCGGCGTTGATCCCGCCGGCGACGTCGCCGTCGCTCATCAGACGTGTGCCGGCGCCGGCATCGCGGATCTCCTGGATCAGCTTCTCGTGGCGCGGACGGTTCAGCACCGAGACGACGATCTCGTCGACCGGCTTGCCGAGTGCACCCGCGAGCTTGCGGATGTTCTCGCCGATGGGCAGGCGGATGTCGACGACACCCACGCCTGCCGGGCCGGTGACGAGCTTGTCCATGTAGAAGACGGAAGAGGCGTCGAGCATCGTCCCGCGATCGGAGACCGCGATCACCGAGAGCGCGTTCTGCCGCCCCGCCGCCGTGAGGGACGTGCCGTCGATCGGGTCGACGGCGATGTCGCACAGCGGCCCGCGACCGGTGCCGACGACCTCTCCGTTGAAGAGCATCGGCGCGTTGTCCTTCTCGCCCTCGCCGATGACGACCTTGCCCTGGAAGTCGACGGTGCCGAGGAAGGCTCGCATCGCGTCGACGGCGGCGCCGTCCGCTGCTTCCTTCGCCCCTCGGCCGATGAACGGCACGGCACGGATGGCCGCAGCCTCCGTGGAGCGGACCAGCTCCATCGCGAGATTACGGTCGGGATGAAGAGGGCTCAGATCCGCTGTCAGACTAACCATGCGGTCAGCCTAGCCATCGGGCGTCGCGAACCGCTCAGCTTTCGTCCTCTTTCGCGTGAAGGAATCACGATTCTTAACGCATGCGCAGGAGAGACCGCGTCAGGGTGGCTGCCGCGCTGCGGCATCCGCTCACACACCCCGATAGAGTGACTGCTGTCCCGGCTTCACCTACCGCAGGAGTTCTCATGCCCGTCGCCACCCCGGATCAGTACGCCGAAATGCTCGACCGCGCGAAGGCCGGCGGCTTCGCGTACCCCGCATTCAACGTGTCCAGCTCGCAGACGATCAACTCCGTTCTGCAGGGCCTCACCGAGGCCGGCTCCGACGGCATCATCCAGGTCACCACGGGCGGCGCGGACTATTTCGCCGGCCACACCGTCAAGGCCCGCGCGACCGGCGCTCTCGCATTCGCCCGCTTCGCGACCGAGGTCGCCAAGAACTACCCGATCACCGTGGCGCTGCACACCGACCACTGCCCCAAGGACGCCCTGGCCGGCTTCGTCGAGCCGCTGATCTCCGCTTCCGAGGAAGAGGTCAAGGCCGGACGCAACCCGATCTTCCAGTCGCACATGTGGGACGGCTCGGCCGTGCCGCTCGCGGAGAACATCGAGATCGCCAAGGATCTCCTCCCCCGCATGAAGGCGATCAACGCGATCCTCGAGGTCGAGATCGGCGTCGTCGGCGGCGAAGAGGACGGCGTCGCGCACGAAGGCTCGAACGAGGCGCTCTACACCACCTTCGCCGACGTCGACCAGGCCGTGCAGGCGCTCGGACTCGGCGAGCAGGGCCGCTACATCGCCGCACTCACCTTCGGCAACGTCCACGGCGTGTACAAGCCGGGTGGCGTGAAGCTGCGTCCCGAGCTGCTGGGCGAGATCCAGGAGCAGGTCGCCGCGAAGTACAACACGGGCGCGAAGCCGCTCGACCTCGTCTTCCACGGCGGCTCCGGCTCGACCGACGACGAGATCGCCCTCGCGGTCGCCAACGGCGTCGTCAAGATGAACATCGACACCGACACCCAGTACGCGTACACGCGTGCGATCGCCGATTACATGTTCAAGAACTACGACGGCGTTCTGAAGGTCGACGGCGAGGTCGGGAACAAGAAGCAGTACGACCCGCGCGCATGGGGCAAGATCGCGGAGACCGCGATGGCCGCCCGCGTCGTCGAGTCGACGCGCCAGCTCGGTTCGTACGGCCAGTCGAAGAGCTGAGTTCCGCACGACACGCAAGGAGGGCCCCGCCGTTCGGCGGGGCCCTCCTTGCGTGCAGGGGTCCGCGTCAGCTGCCGCCCATGTTCTGGACGTACGACATGAAGGCGGGGTCGCCGAACATCGGCACGGCCAGACACATCGAGGTGATGAGCATCGTCACCGCCGCGCCCACCAGCGGCACCCACCAGGTGATCTTCGCGCTGCGGAGACGCCGGATCGACGCCCAGGCGGTCAGCGACCAGCCGACCACGAGCACGACGGCGGCGATGGCGCCCCAGAGCTTGCCCTGCTCGTAGTTCGTGAACTCCCCCTCGATCCCGAGGATCTTCATGCTCTCGTTCATCACGCGCGTGAGATCCAGATACGACACGGCCGTGAAGATGACGTTGAACAGACCGTAGGCCAGCAGCCCGACGGTGACGACCCGGTCGACCGGATGCGGGCGGCGGGGCACAGCGTCGGCGACGGGCTCAGGCGCCGTCACGATCGGCGTGGCGACGATCTCGTCGAGGGGCGGGAGGCCCGCGGCCCTCCGCTGCTCCTCGGGAGTCGCGAGTTCGCCGTACTGAGGACGCTGATCGGTCATCCCGCCATGCTAATCCTCGAGGCTCGGAGCGGCTCACAGCCGGACGGGTCCGAAAATGATGGCGGCCCCGGAGAAGTGGGGACTCCTCGGGGCCGCGGATTCGGAACGCTGGGGACGCTCGTCATCCAGATGGGTTCGACGCAGAGCTGGGGACCCTCCGCGAACCTGTAGTGCCGTTTGCACAGACGCCTACTTTTCTGATCATAGGAAAGGGCCCGTCGCCGCGCTAGGGCCGAAACTTCAGATAGTGAACTCGCCGTCGGGTGTTCCCTTGTCGAAAGCGTCGGCCCCGAGCTGCAGGGAGAGCTGACGGGCGATCCGCTGGAGGCTCGAGACCAGCTCCCTGTCCACGACCGCTCGATCGGACGGCAGCGAGATCGCGAGCGACGCGGTGATGTGGGGAGCGATCACCGGCACGGCGACGCACGTCGCCCCGATGGCGTACTCCTCTTCATCGAGAACCCACCCGGGCGAATGCTCGAGTTGCGTCAGCAAGGTCGTCCGATCGCTGATGGTGCGCGGCGTCAGCTCTTCGAGGCGATGACGCGAGAGATAGTCGAGGCGATGCTCGTCGGGCAGCTCTGCCAGGATCTGCTTGCCCAGCGCGGTCGCGTGCGCGCTCGACTGCAGTCCCACCCAGAGCTCCACCCGGGGGTTGTGCACCGCGTCGACGATGTCGACCAGGTGCATCTCGCCGTCGTCGAAGCGCGACAGGTACGCCGTCGCTCCGACCACCTCGGTGACCTCGCGGAGCGTGGCGCGCACCCGGGCGAGGAACACGCCGCGAGAGTCGATCTGCTGCTGGAAGGCCGGGAAGCGCGTGCCGAGCACGAGGCCGTCGGGCTCGGCGGACAGATACCCCTCGTGGATGAGCGTGCGGACCAGGTTGTAGGTGGTCCCCGGCGTCAGACCGGTGGCTGCCGCGAGCATCTTGGCGGGCAGGGGCCGCGGTGAGTTCGCGACGATGTCGACCAAGCGGAGCGCACGCTGCACAGACCCGATGAGAGTCTGCTCGCCCTCCGCAGGGCTCACCGCTACGCGCCTCCTCCTGTGGCACGGCCGCCGAGCGCCCGAGCGTCGCGCTGGCCGGACGAATCCTGGCGCAGCTCCTTGGGGAGAGAGAACATCAGATCCTCCTCGGCCGTCTTCACCTCTTCGACGTCGCGGTAGCCGGCGTCGCTCAGCGCTTCGAGGACCTCACGGACGAGCACTTCGGGAACGGATGCCCCGCTCGTCACGCCGACGGTCTCCACGCCGTCGAGCCATTCCTGCTTGACCTCTTCGGCGTAGTCGACACGATACGCCGCCTTGGCACCGTATTCGAGGGCCACCTCGACGAGGCGGACCGAGTTGGACGAGTTGGCCGAGCCGACCACGATGACGAGGTCGGCGTTGGTCGCGACCTTCTTGATCGCCACCTGCCGGTTCTGGGTCGCGTAGCAGATGTCGTCGGACGGCGGATTGTGGAGTTCGGGGAAGCGGAGACGCAGACGGTTCACCGTCTCCATGGTCTCGTCGACCGACAGCGTGGTCTGCGAGAGCCACACCACCTTCGACGGGTCCTTCACCTGCACGGTGTCGGCCTCGGCCGGCGAATTGACGATGGTGACGTGCTCGGGGGCCTCGCCCGCCGTGCCCTCGACCTCTTCGTGGCCTTCGTGGCCGATGAGGAGGATCTCGAAGTCGTCCCGGGCGAAACGCACGGCTTCGCGGTGCACCTTCGTGACGAGCGGGCAGGTGGCGTCGATCGCGTGCAGCCCTCGATCGGATGCCGCGTTCACGACGGCCGGCGAGACGCCGTGGGCGCTGAAGACGACGTGGGCTCCGGCAGGGACCTCGTCGACCTCCTCGACGAAGATCGCGCCCTTCTCCTCGAGCTCGGAGACGACGTGGATGTTGTGCACGATCTGCTTGCGCACGTAGACGGGGGCGCCGTAGCGCTCCAGCGCCTTCTCGACGGCGACGACGGCCCGATCGACGCCGGCGCAGTAGCCGCGGGGAGCGGCCAGCAGAATCCGCTTGTGTCCGACGATCGGGTTATCCTGAAGCCGCCCGGCAGCCGCCCGCACTCGTGGGACGCGCGGGACGGGGAGATGAACGGCAGTCGAAGTCACCCCTTGATTCTACCGGCGTCCTCCTGAGGAAGGCCGGGGTGCCGCCAGACGGCACGATGGCACGGAACGGGAGCACATGACAGTCTTCGAAGCGGCGGCGGGTCCGGGCGAGACGCCGCCGGCCGACGCCGTCGCGCCCCGCGACTCCACGTCCGCTGCCCCCACATCGGTCGCACGGTTGAACGCGACGATCCGCGACTTCATCGCCCGATGGAACACCGTGTGGGTCGAGGGCGAGATCACCTCTTGGAACGTCCGTGCCGGCAACGTGTTCGCGCGTCTGAAGGACACGCAGTCCGACGCCCAGATCTCGATCCGGATCTGGTCGAGCGTCCGCGGCCGCATCCCCTCCGACCTCGGCGTCGGCGATCACGTCGTCGCCGCGGTGAAGGCCGATTACTTCGTCAAGTCCGGCGACTTCAGCTTCGCCGTCTCGGCGATGAAGCAGGTGGGGCTCGGAGACCAGCTCGAACGCCTCGAGAAGCTGCGGCTGCAGCTCCGCCAGGAGGGTCTGTTCGATTCCTCGCGCAAGAAGCGCCTGCCCTTCCTCCCCCACATGATCGGCCTGATCACAGGCGAGCGGTCCGACGCCGAGAAGGATGTGCATCGGAACGCCGAGCTGCGCTGGCCGCAGGTGCGCTTCCGCACCGAATACGCGGCGGTGCAGGGCGATCGCTGCGTGCCCGACACGCTCGCCGCACTGAAGAGACTCGACGCCGATCCCGAGGTCGACGTCATCATCATCGCGCGCGGCGGCGGCGATCCGCAGACCCTTCTCGGCTTCAGCGACGAACGACTCGTGCGTGCCGTGGCCGCGGCATCCACGCCGATCGTCAGTGCGATCGGGCATGAGAACGACCATCCTCTCCTCGACGACGTCGCCGACCTCCGGGCCTCGACGCCGACGGATGCCGCCAAGCGGGTCGTGCCGGATGTCGGCGAGCAGCGCGCGCTGATCGCCCAGCTGCGCTCACGGGCGACATCCCGCCTCACACAGCGGCTGTCCCACGACATCGCGCAGCTCGAACAGCTGCGCTCCCGACCGGTGCTCCGCTCCCCCGATCCGATCATCGATGCGCGCGCGCAGGAGCTGTGGCTGCTGCAGTCGCGCGGTCGCGATGCGCTCACCCGGCAGCTCGACGGCGCCGGTCGTCGCACCAGCGAGCTGCGGGCATCGCTGCGAGCGCTGTCGCCGGCAGCGACCCTCGCGCGCGGCTACGCGATCGCGCACCTCGAAGGCGGCGTGATCCTGCGCGACGCGGCAGATGCTCCGGCCGGCAGCTCCCTGACCATCACGGTCGATCGCGGCTCGGTGGCCGCCCGTTCCGAGGGCGAGATCGCGGAAGGTTCCTGAGCCAGGCAGCGATCGCGCACGCCGTAAGATGGAGGAGTGAGCGCTCTGAACGAGATCCCCGTCGAGACGCTGTCGTTCGAGGCAGCCCGCGATGAGCTCGTCACCGTCGTCGCCGAGCTCGAACAGGGCTCCCCCACCCTCGAGCATTCGCTCGCCCTCTGGGAACGCGGCGAAGCGCTCGCGGCCCGCTGCGAGGAGTGGCTGCTCGGCGCGAAGCGCCGTCTCGACGCCGCCCGGGCCGCGGCATCCGACTCCGATCCCGCCGGCGGGGCCTCATGAACAAGCCCGCTCCGATCGTCGCCGAACTGGGCCGCCCCGAGACGCCCGACGAGACCGCGGCACGCAAAGCCGCCTCCAGCAAGGCGTATCGCGGCAGCCAGACCCTGCGCAACCTCATCGCCGCGCTTCTGGTGACCGTGGCCGTCGTCGCCGTGATCATCTTCGCCGTCCCGCGCGGCGAGCCGGTCACCGCGGAGAAGATCGACGTGGCGGGCATCGCCGCAGGGGTCGAGTCGACCATGGACAGCCCGGCGATCGTTCCCGAGCTCGACGGTTTCTGGCGCGTCAACGCCGCCGAGCTGCAGAGCGGCGCCACCGTGGTCTGGGAGATCACGCTCGCCCCCGCCGCCGACGACGAGCGCGGCTTCATCAAAGTCGCCCAGGCCTTCGACGCCGACTCCTCGTGGGCGCCGCAGCGCCTGAACGGCAACGCCCCGACCGACGAGATCCGCATCGGCGGACTCGACTGGGACGTGTACAAGCTCGGCGATGCGGGTGCCAACGCCAACGTGTCCTACGCCATCGGCACGCAGGCGGGCGATGACTACGTGCTGCTCTACGGCTCTCGCTCCGCCTCATCGACAGCCGACCTCGCTGAATCCCTCGTGCCACAGATCCGCGCCCTCTCGGAGGCTTCATGACGCACCCGCTCACCCCCGCCGCAGCCTGGCAGCAGATGCAGGAGGGGAACGCTCGTTTCGTGCGTGACGAGCCTCAGCATCCGAACCAGGACGGGGCCCGTCGGCAGGATCTCGCGGCGGCGCAGCATCCGGTGGCGACGCTCTTCGGCTGCTCCGATTCGCGCCTCGCCGCCGAGATCATCTTCGATCTGGGTCTCGGCGACCTGTTCGTCGTGCGCAACGCCGGCCAGGTGCTGGGCGAGTCGATCGTCGCGAGTCTCGAGTACGCCGTCGCCGTGCTGGAGGTGCCGCTCATCGTCGTGCTCGCACATGACTCGTGCGGCGCCGTGCGCGCGGCCATCGACGGCACCGCGATCGATGCGGCTCCGCTCCCCCCGCACATCTGGCGCCTCATCGCCCCGATCGTGCCCGCCGCACGGAAGGTGCTGCATGAGAACGGCGGCACCACGGTCGCCGAGATCGACGCCGAGCTCGTCGGCGAAGAGCACCTGCGCAACACGGTCAAGGACCTGTTGCAGTCGTCCGAGCTGATCAGCACCGCCGTCGCCGAGGGCCGTCTGGGCATCGTCGGCGCCAACTACCGTCTGGCCGAGGGCACCGCGTCGCCGGTGATCACGGTCGGAATCGATACCGAGGGGGCCACCCCCGCAACCAAGGAGGGTTCGGAATGACCGAGCAGGACTACCGCATCGAACACGACACCATGGGTGAGGTGCGGGTCCCCGTGAACGCGCTCTACGGTGCGCAGACGCAGCGTGCCGTGGAGAACTTCCCGATCTCGGGCAAGGGGCTGGAGTCGACGCAGATCGCCGCCCTCGCCCGCATCAAGAAGGCCGCCGCCCTCGCGAACAAGGAGCTGGGCACTCTCGACGGCGCCATCGCCGACGCGATCGCCCAGGCCGCCGACCAGGTCGCCTCGGGCGCGCACGACGGAGAGTTCCCCGTCGACACGTACCAGACCGGTTCCGGCACGTCGTCGAACATGAACATGAACGAGGTGCTCGCGACGCTCGCGACGCGCATCCTCGGCGCGACCGTTCACCCCAACGACCACGTGAACGCCTCGCAGTCGTCGAACGACGTGTTCCCGACCTCGGTGCACATCGCCGTCACCCAGGCTCTCATCGACACGCTCATCCCGTCGCTCGACCACCTCGCCGTCGCCCTCGAGGCGAAGGCGGAGCTGTGGAAGGATGCCGTGAAGTCCGGCCGCACCCACCTCATGGATGCGACACCCGTCACGCTCGGCCAGGAGTTCGGCGGCTACGCCCGTCAGGTGCGGCTCGGCATCGAGCGCGTGCAGTCGGCGCTCCCCCGCGTCGCCGAGGTGCCCCTGGGCGGCACCGCCGTCGGCACCGGCATCAACACCCCGCTCGGCTTCCCGCAGAAGGTCATCGCGCTGCTCGCGGCCGAGACCGAGCTGCCGATCACCGAGGCCAAGGACCACTTCGAGGCTCAGGCGAACCGCGACGGACTCGTCGAGGCGTCCGGCGCCCTGCGCACGATCGCGGTCTCGCTGACCAAGATCAACAACGACCTGCGCTGGATGGGCTCGGGCCCCAACACGGGTCTCGGAGAGCTGCACATCCCCGACCTGCAGCCCGGCTCGTCGATCATGCCCGGCAAGGTCAACCCCGTCGTCCCCGAGGCTGTGCTGATGGTCTGCGCCCGCGTGATCGGCAACGACGCGACCGTCGCCTGGGCCGGAGCATCCGGTTCCTTCGAGCTGAACGTCGCCATCCCCGTCATGGGCACGGCGCTGTTGGAGTCGATCCGCCTGCTCTCGAACGCCTCGCGCGTGCTCGCCGACAAGACGATCGACGGCCTGCAGGCGAACGTCGAGCGCGCGGCGGCCTTCGCGGGCATGAGCCCGTCGATCGTGACGCCGCTGAACAAGCTCATCGGCTACGAGGCAGCGGCGAAGATCGCGAAGCACTCGGTCGCCAAGGGCATCACCGTGCGCGACGCCGTGATCGACCTCGGCTACGTCGAGCGCGGCGACCTCACGCTCGAGCAGCTCGACGAGAAGCTCGACCTGCTCTCGATGACGCATCCCGGCTGAGTCCGGAGCACGACAAGCGGATGCCGCGGGGGCCTGGCCCTCGCGGCATCCGTCGTCTCCTGCCTGTGGTCCGCACCCGCTGATGACGACCGCAGCCCCCTCCCTCGGGGGCCGACACGCCAGATGTCGGACAATTGCGAGCATTCGGTCCGACATCTGGCGTGTCGGCCCCCGGAATGAAGCAACGGCCTGCCCTGCACAGGAAGGTTTCCGGCGCGTCATTCCCCGGTTTCCGCAATCGGGCGCCTCGGGTGCCGACTCCGCGCGGCAGGGCCAGGCATGGTGGAAGGATGCTCGATCCACAGCTGCTCCTCACCCGTCTCGGCGGGCTTGCCAGCGGCGTGCAGCTCCAGCAGTACGGCATCAGTCGGACGCAGCTGGCGAATGACGTCCGCGCGGGCCGGATAGACCGAGTCCGGCCCGGGCTCTTCGCCACGAAGGGGCTGCATGACGCGCTGCATCGTGCGGCTCTGCACGGCGGCTCCCTCACCTGCGCGGAAGCGCTGCGGCGTCACGGCGTGTGGGTACTCGATTCGGAAGGCCCACCCCACGTATGGGTCGGCAGGCGCGGTCGCATCCATCCGCACGTCGGATGCCGGTGCACGAGTCACTTCTTCCGAGGAGACCCTGGGCTCGGCCTTGTCGACGTCGAGACCGCACTCATCCACCTTCATCGCTGCGCCGGAGATGAGGCGTTCTTTGCCTCCTTCGAGTCCGCCTGGCGTCTCCGGAGGCTGTCCGCCGCAGCACGTTCTCGCATCCGCGCCGCTCTCCCCGCGTACGCACGCTGGCTCGTCGACTTCGCGCGCCCGGATGCCGACAGCGGATTGGAATCACTGGTCCGTCTCCGCCTGCACCTCCTCGGCCTGCTTCTGGCATGCCAGGTCGTGCTCCCTGGAGTCGGGCGGGTCGACTTCCTCATCGAGGAGCGGCTGATCCTGGAGATCGACGGGCGAGAGAATCATGAAGGTGCATCTGAGCGGCATCGCGATCTGGCTCGGGATGCGGCGGCCTCGCGCCTGGGCATCGAGACGCTCCGCTTCGACTACGCCCAGGTGATCCACGACTGGCCGTCCGTGCAGGCCGCGATCCTCGCCGCCGTCGAACGGACGCACGACCACCGGTGAACCTCGCCAGCCATCGACCGCTTCTTCGTTCACACTGGGGGCCGACACGCCAGATGTCGGACAGTTGCGAGCATTCGGTCCGACATCTGGCGTGTCG